>Ga0315338_1000019_pt1 | contig 994739 bp, 865 predicted proteins | sample ASW8metaG_FD_204518 | JGI IMG/M metagenome (GOLD analysis project Ga0315338, IMG submission 204518) | Ammonia-oxidizing marine archaeal communities from Monterey Bay, California, United States - ASW #8 | ecosystem: Environmental > Aquatic > Marine > Coastal | place: USA: California | collected... | reverse complement strand
CTCACCCCTACGGGGCGCACTACGTGCGTCTAATCTTCCTTCGGAAGATTATCGAACCCTCGATACGGGGTTACCGTATACACACTTTCCAGGCGTGCGCCTTCAACCACTCGGCCACCTCTCCGTTTACTGTCCTGGTATTTTACTCGGTAAGAGCACCTGACGCGCACGAGATGGACAGGTTCGCATTTGCATCACCGGCTTTCTTGCCGAGGGGCGGATTCTAATGGAATTGGGGCCGTGCCGCTATTTCGCGTCAAAGTCTTGCGGCAGCAGCTTCCGCACGCCGACCAGCGGGTTCGGCAGGCGCGGCGATAACGCCTCTCGAACCCTGGAGCTCAGGCTGCGGAACGGTGCTCCGCCATGTGGCTCAGTAATTCGACTTCGCCGCGCGCGAGGTCACAGATATCCGCGATTTCAGCGACGTTCAATCCCTGCGTCACGAGTTTGTGCACTCGCTCGTAGGTCGGTTGCACCACCGGTGCCTGGTTGTGATCGAGAACGTCGATCTTCTTGATCAAATCGGACTGGGTCCGGTTTTGCGACCGGACGCGGGCGCCGATCGTTTGCGAACAGCTCAGTAACGCCGCGACATCGTTCGACAGCGACTCACGATCTGCGCGTTCGCATCGGATCAGCGCACGCAGGCGCCGCATTTCTGCCCGCTGCATGAACAGCGCAAAACATAATCCGGCGATCGCTATCGCGAGCAGACATTCGAAAAAGTACTGGCTGAAATCAAGCATAAGTATCTATCCGCTTCGTTCCGTCATCGTTATCGTCATCGACCGGTCGCTTTGCCCGCTCGCCCTGTTTCGGCTGGTGTTTGTCCGACTCGCGTTCCACCTTGCGCGTCGGTTGCACCACCGGAACCGGCCCTACCCGTTTAACGTCCACGGCCGGCCGTCCTGCGGGGCCGGCGGGCACCGCTGTGGAAACCTGTCAGTTCTGAATAGCTGCGTCTCACGGGTCTGCCTCCTTGCCGTTGCGACGGCGTCAAGAACCCGACAAATTACAGTGTTCACGGATAACGAAGCATTCTTCGTGCCAACATTGGGCACAAGAAGCGAATCAGAGGATATCGAGCGATTCCGGTAGCTGGGTGATGCGTTGCAGCGTCTGCGCGGGCACAACTTCTGCCCGAGTGTTTACCTCGGTGACCGGCGAACCGCCGCTGACGGATTCGTGCTTGGCGACCGCGACAACAACGCGGCGGTTTGCACGGCGGCCATCCGCATCGGTGTTGTCGGCCACCGGGTGGAATTCCCCGTAGCCGATCGCCGACATGATGACCGGGTCGATACCGGAGCCTGCGAACCGGTCGACGAGGGCTGCCGAACGTGCAGCCGACAGTTGCCAGTTCGAGCCGTAGCGTCCGCCCGTTATCGGCACGTTGTCGGTGAATCCTTCCACCCGGATCGGCGTTTCGACCCCGCGCAACGCCGAGGCCATCGTCTCGATGACCGGCCCCGCTTTATCGTTCAGCTCTGCGCGGCCGCTGCTGAACAACAACTCGCTCGGCAACTCGACCTCGAGCCAGACCTGCCCGTCACGGACGACAACGGATTCATCTTCGATAAACGGCGCGAGCGCCTGCTGAACCCGTTCATGCGCCGGCGCGCCGTCGTCGACGTCAAGCGGCTTTACTTCAAGTTCGAAGCGCTGCTCGTCTTCTTCGAGCGCCGCTTCGGCGAGCGTGTCCGCATCCGTCGGTTCGTCGGTCAGCGGTGAACCACCGAGATCAATCGGCACGGGACGATGAGAGGGTTCGTTGAACACTTCCGTCATGCTGTCGGACAGTACCCGGAACTTGCCGTCGTTGACGGACGATATCGAGTACATCACGACAAAAAACGCGAACAGTAACGTGATGAAATCCGCGTAAGAGACGATCCAGCGTCCCGTATCCTCGCTCGAATCGAGCAGTTGCTGTTCGGCCCGAAGTTTCGCTATGCGGCTCAATACACGAGGCCCTGCAGGCGCGACTCGATAATGCGGGGGTTCTCGCCTTCCGCAATCGCGACCATCCCGACGACGATCATTTCCTGCTCACGGGATTCTTCACGGATCAACGCTTTCAGCTTGTTGCCGGCCGGAATGAACATGAGGTTGGCCAGGCCGACCCCGTAGATCGTGGCGACGAAGGCAACAGCGATGCCCTGGCCCAACAGGGAAGGCTCGCTCAGATTGTTCATCACGTGAATCAGTCCGATTACCGCCCCGAGAATGCCGAGGGTCGGCGCGTACCCGCCCATGCCGTCGTACACACGAGCGGCCTGCAGATCGCGCAACTCGCGCGCCGCGGCGTCGAGTTCGAGTGTCTCGCGAATAATTTCGGGCTCGTTCCCGTCGATCAGTAACTGCAACCCTTTACGGGCGTACTTGTTACCGACTTTCTGCACGAGATTTTCAAGGCCCAGCAACCCGTCCTTGCGTGCGACCCGGCTCCATTGCACAAGGTCTTTCTGGGTTTTTTCGAGTTCGCGCTCGGGTGGTACAAATATCCACTTCAGCATGCCGAGCGCGCGTACGAATACCGGGAGCGGCGACTGCAGCATGGTCGCGCCGATCGTGCCCCCGACGACGATGAGGATGGCGGGCCCGTTGAGCAGCATACCCATGTGCCCGCCCTCGAGATGCTGCCCGAGCAATACCGCGGTAATCGCGAGTAAAATGCCGAAAATACTGAGGAAATCCATCAGCGACCGAAGCCTTCGAAAACGGCGCGGATGCAACTCGCTCGCAGCGGCGGGGGAAGGCGGGTGTCGGTGTAGCGGTTCATACCACCGTTATCGTCCAAACGGTGGATTGTTTGAGTCGCGGGCAGGTGACGCAGATAGTCGGAATCAGGCCACGGCCAGCCGTTCGAATACGTAGTCGATATGGTCGCGCAGCGTCTCCTGGGTAAACGGCTTGACGATGTATCCGTTGACACCGGCGTCGGCCGCCTCAACGATTTGTTCACGCCGCGCTTCCGAGGTGACCATCAGGACCGGCAAATGAGATAAATCGGGGTCCGAGCGCACCGCTTTCAGCAGCTCGAGGCCGGACATACCCGGCATGTTCCAGTCGGTAATCAGGAAATCAAACGCAATTTCCTGCAGCAGTGGCAGCGCGGTCAGGCCGTCATCCGCCTCCTCCACCGCGGCGTATCCAAGTTCCCCGAGAAACGTGCGGGTAATTTGCCGCATCGTCACGAAGTCATCGACGACGAGAATTTTCATCGATTTGTCCATCCGTGCCTCCGCTACGCTTTCCGCCGGCTCCCGCGGATCCGCTAAACGCCTACTCTGCCGTCCAGTCGGACATTCGGGTTTTCAGCCGGATCAACGCCTGGGAATGAATCTGGCAGACGCGCGACTCGCTGACCCCGAGGACTTCACCGGTCTCGCGCAGATTCAGCTCCTCCTTGTAGTACAGCGACATCACGAGCCGCTCGCGTTCCGGTAACCCGGCAATCTCTTTCGCGAGTGCGTCGCGAAAGTGATGGTCTTCGACTTCTTCGAGCGGTTCCGGAATTTTAGCGGTCAGGCCTTCCGACATGCCCTCTTCTTTTGTCTGCAGGTCTTCAAAACTGAACACGCGGTAGCCGCTCGCGTCCTGCAGGGTGTGGTAATACTCATCGAGGCTCACCCCGACGCGCTCGGCGACTTCCGCGTCGCGGGCGTCGCGACCATGCAGCGCTTCGAGTTCGGCGACCGCACGCGTGATTTCGCGTACTTTCCGGTGGAGAGATCGCGGTGCCCAGTCGCCTTTGCGAATTTCGTCCAGCATCGAACCCCGAATCCGGATCCCGGCGTAGGTTTCGAAACTCGCACCCTGCGACGCATCATAGTTGCGCGCGGCCTCGAGTAAACCGATCATTCCGGACTGGATGAGATCGTCGACCTGCACCGTGGGCGGCAGACGGCTCATCAGGTGGTAGGCAATGCGTTTAACGAGTGACGCGTACTTTTCAACGTACTCGGTCTGGACAGCCATGCTGAGTTCAGCGTTGGCGGTCTTTTTATATTTTGCTGCTCCTTTCATGCCTGGATATGCCTCCCGTTCATATCTGCCACGTCGGCCTGGATCATTCGCTCGACAAAAAACTCGAGCTGACCACTTGCCTGAAGACGCTTAGGCCATTTATCGGCCGTGCGGGCCAATTCCTTGAATGCCGCGGCCGCCGGACTCGCCGGATAGCCTTCGACAAGCGGAATTCGGCGTTTCATGGCCGTTTGAACGTGACGGTCGTGTGGTATGAGACCCGCCAGATCGAGCGAGACATCAAGAAATCGGTCGGTCACGTCCAACAATTTCGCATATAAGGCATAGGCCTCGTCGCGACTGCCGGACTGGTTCACGAGGACCCGGAAGCGGTTCCGGCCCGTGCGCTGATTCAGTACTTTCACAGTCGCATACGCATCGGTCACGGAAGCCGGATCGTTGCACACGACCACGATGACTTCGTGCGATGCATCGCAGAACTGCATCGTGTTCGAGGCGATGCCGGCGGCCGTGTCGACGATCATCACATCGCTTCGATCTTCGAGTTCACTGAATGCGTACAACAGCCCGGCCCGTTCCTGCTCACCGAGTTCGGCCATCCGTTGAACCCCGGACGCCGCCGGGACCACGCGGATGCCGCGCGGACCTTCGATGAGAATATCGTCGAGCGCGGCGTCACCATCGAGCACGTCGACAAGGTTCTTGCCGGGCGTCAGACCGAGCATCACATCGACGTTGGCGAGCCCGAGATCGGCATCGAGCAGCGTGACGCTGCGACCCAATGCGGCGAGCGACACGGCGAGGTTAATCGACACGGTACTTTTGCCCACGCCGCCCTTGCCACTCGTAACCGCAATGACGCGCGTCGGGCTCGGTGCCGTGGAAATAGGAATAGGGGTCGCCATGTACGGTTAATCCTCGTTAGTTCAAAAAGGCCCGTTCGATCACGGATGGATCTTCGGGTGTTGGCATTTCTTCCGAGAGCGCTATCGCCCGCTCTATGAGTTGTTCTGCGACCGGTGTTTCGAGGTCGTCCGGAACCTGCTGGCCGGCGCTCAGGTAAGCGATCGGCAGTTCCGCTTCGATCATCGCCGACAAGGCCGGGCCGAGCACGGCCGCCTCATCGAGCTTCGTCACGATGCATCCGTGCAACGGCAAATCCGCCGCAGCGTCGAGCACTTTGGTCAGTGACAGGTAATCCGTGCCGGCACTCAGTACGACATAGTTCTGCGTGACGCGCGCCGGCGTATCGAGCCGGGTGATGAGTTCGCGCAGACGAATATCGTCAATCGGAGCACCCGCGGTGTCGATCAGGACGAGGTCTTTATCCTCGAGCCGCTCCAGGCAGGTATCGAGTTCGCTGTTGTCGCGCACACAGAGAACGGTAATTCCAAGTAATCCGCCAAACACTTTCAGCTGCTGCTGTGCGCCGAGCCGCTGGTCGTCGGTGGAAATCAACGCAACCCGGTCGGCACCGTGCGTCAACGCGTATTGCGCCGCGAGCTTGCACGCCACCAGTGTTTTGCCGACCCCGGTCGGCCCGCATAACGTGACGACGCCGCCATGGGTCAGAATCGGGTCATCGAGTACCCGCAGGCGCGCCTGTAGTCCGCGTACCGTAAATTGCCAGCCTTCTTCGTAGGTTGCATCTTCAGGCAACTCGTCGAGCAGATCGCGTCCGAGCACCGGCGCAATGCCCGCCCGCGACAACTCGCGCAGCAGACGCGCCCTGACCGGATGTTTTCCGTTGAAATCAGACCACGCAAGTCCGGATAACTGTTGTTCGAGCAGGCCTTTCAAGGCACTGAGTTCACGCTGCATTTTCACGACGGTGCCGGGGTCGCTCCACAGGCTCGCACCGTTGTCCGCCGAGAGGATTTCAGCCGCCTCGGGTTCCGGTGATTTGCGTGGCGCAACCGGTTCGGGTGCGACGGCCGATCGTTCCTCGGGCACCCGGTCGGTAACCCGCGGCCGCGCTTTCGCTTTTGCCTGCTCCGCGAATTTCGCCACGATGGCCTCATCAACATCGCCATCGGCGGTGACGAGTTCAACCCCGTTCTCGACTTTCTGATTCGACAATATGAGAACGTCCGGGCCTTGTTCCTGTCGCACCATTTCCAGCGCGCTACGCATATTGGCGGCGAAGTATCGGCGCACTTTCATTGCGTGTTCTCCTGTGCCGCGGGCCGGTCGATCACGACGTCATTCATTGACCCAGCCCGCTTTGGTCGTCGCCGACGGTGGCGACAATCCGTATCTGTGTCGTACCCGGAACTTCGTTGTAACCGAGCACGTGCAACCCTTTAATGCCGTGCCGGGCAAAGCGCGAAATGAATTCACGTAAACCGTCCGGCACCAGCAGCACCGATGGATTACCCGCCAGTTCCTGACGGTCGTGAGCTTCTTTCAGTGACTGCAGCATGCGATTCGCCAATCCCGGTTCTATGGTCAAGCCCGTGTCGTTCATCGACTCTATTGAGCGTTGCAATATCTGTTCCAACGACGGATCGAGGGTGATAACGGGCAATTCTCCGTCTAACCCATTGATTTGTTGAACTATTGAGCGACCGAGCGCTGTCCGGACAAATCCGGTCAAGGCGACGGAGTCTTGACTCTTGAGTCCGTGTTCGGACAGTACTTCGAGGATTGTCCGCAGATCGCGCACCGGAACCTGTTCGCTGAGCAGGTTCTGCATCACCTTCACCACCGCGCTCAGCGGCAGGACGTTGGGGATCAGGTCTTCGACGAGTTTCGGTGAAATCTTCGCAAGTCCGTCAAGCAGCTGCTGGACTTCGTCATGACCGAGCAGTTCGTGGGCGTGCTCCTGCACGATCTGGCTGAGGTGTGTCGCGACGACGGTGCTGGCATCGACGACGGTATAGCCCAGCGACTGCGCCTGTTCACGCTGGTCTTCACCGATCCACACGGCTTCGAGATTGAACACGGGATCCGTCACGACATTCCCCTTGAGTTCGCCGTAGACCTGGCCCGGATTAATCGCGAGTTCCTGATCGGGAAATATCGCCGCCTGCGCGATCGTGCTGCCATGGACGGTAATGCGATACACGGTGGCATCGAGATCGAGGTTGTCGCGAATGTGTACCGCGGGCACCAGAAAACCGAGTTCTTGCGAAAGCTTCTTGCGCACGCCCCGAAGCCGTTCGAGTAACTGCCCGTTCTGGTTGCGGTCGACCATCGGTATGAGTCGATACCCGACCTCGAGTCCAATCGCGTCGAGCGGTGCGACGTCGTCCCACGAGAGTTCCTTGTTCTCTTGCGGCGGCGGTGGTGGCGGTGTGTCCGCTTCTGCGGTTCGCGCCGCGACGACACGTTGGTGCTGCCAGTACGCACCGTAACCCGCGGCGCTCGCGATCAGCAGAAATGCGATATTCGGCATGCCCGGGATCAATCCGAGCAGACCAATCAAAACCGCCGTAATGGCAAGTGCTTTCGGATCGGCGAACAGCTGTTCGAGGACCTGGTCACCAACGTCCTGCTCCGCGGATACGCGGGTCACCATAATGGCCGCCGCGGTGGCGAGAAACAGCGACGGGATTTGCGCGACGAGGCCGTCACCGATGGTCAGCAATGTAAAGACACGCATCGCCTCGGAAATCGCCATGCCGTGCTGCGCGGTGCCGATTGCGAGTCCGCCGATAATGTTGATGAACAGGATCAGAATGCCGGCTATTGCGTCGCCACGGACAAACTTACTCGCGCCGTCCATGGCGCCGTAGAAGTCCGCTTCCTCGGTAACTTCCTGACGCCGGTGCTTGGCTTCTTCCTGGTTAATGATGCCGGCATTGAGGTCGGCATCGATCGCCATCTGTTTACCGGGCATGGCATCGAGGGTGAATCGCGCGCTGACCTCCGAGATCCGGCCCGCGCCTTTCGTAACCACGACAAAGTTGATGATGACGAGTATGGCAAAGACCACGAAACCGACGGTGTAGTTGCCGCCAACGACAAAATCACCGAACGCCTGGACGACGCTGCCGGCCGCGCTCGTCCCGGTATGTCCGTTGAGCAGGACCACCCGGGTCGAAGCGACGTTGAGCGACAGTCGCAATAGTGTCGCAATGAGCAATATCGTCGGGAACGCGGCGAAATCGAGCGGGCGCCGCGCATAGATGCCCGCGAGCAGGACGACGAGAGCGAGCGAGATATTGAACGTGAACAGTATGTCGAGCAGAAACGGCGGCAGCGGTACTACCATCATCGCCATGATGATGAGTAACAGCAGTGGCGTGCCGACGCCCACGACCGAGATTTTCCTGAGGACTCCGATGCCCGTCATATTTCCGGTTAAAATTGCCACGGCCGTCTACAACCTCATCCTAGAATTCCAGCTCGGCTGGAATCGGTAATTCATCAAAAGACGCCAGCCCCGACGGACGGTCGCCGCGCCGGAGCTGAAACACATAAGCCAGCACCTGCGCGACGGCTACATACAGCCCAGCCGGTATTTCGCGATTCAGTTTCGTCGTGTGAAAAATTGAACGGGCCAGCGGTGGTGCCGAGAGAACCGTAACCCCCGCCTCGCGCGCGACGTTGCGTATGCGAAACGCCATTTCGTCGGCGCCTTTCGCAACCACCCGGGGCGCGCTCATCGTGTCGCTGTCGAAGCGCAGGGCGACCGCGTAATGCGTCGGGTTCGTGACGATCACGTCGGCATTCGGGACTTCTTCCATCATCCTCCGGTTGGCGAGATCCTGCTGCAGATTCCGGATCCGTCCGCGCAGTTCAGGCGACCCTTCCTGTTGTTTACTCTCATCCTTTAACTCCTGCTTGGTCATGCGCAGCTTGCGGCCGTTTTCCCAGAGCTGAAACGGAACGTCGATGGCGGCAATGACTAGTGTCGCCGTCGCACTGAACAGAAGAATTTCCAGGATCAAACCCCCGGCGTCCGCGAGTGCCGTTTGCGCACCGTTCAGACCGAGCCGGGTGACCTCACCGAAGTTCGCGTACAAACCGATGAGTGCGAAGCCCAGGATCAACACGAACTTCGCGAATGACTTCATCATCTCGACGAAGCCGCGTGCTCCGAACACTTTCTGCAGTCCCTTGATCGGATCGAGGCGGCTGAATTTCGGTGCGCTCGCTTTCGGGTCCAGCGCCCACCCGCCAATGACCATGGGTCCGAACATCGCGATACCGGCAACAACGATAAAAATCGGTGTCATCGCGCCGAGGCCGATCAGGCCGGCGTCGATCGATGCGTGATAGGTATGCATCGGGTTAAACATCTCGGCGCGGGTGACCGTGAGTCCTTCGGTGAATAACTGCACCATTCCGGAGAAGAACTGGCCCGCATTCATGTAAAACGCAGCGATCGCGCCAAACAACAGCAGCGTCGTCGTGAGCTCGCGCGATCGCGGGATATTGCCCTGTTTGCGCGCGTCCTCGCGCTTTTTAGGCGTCGCGTCTTCTGTCTTTTCCTGTCCTGTCTGACTTTCAGCCATCGATTACGGCGCCCCGAGCATGTTGCGGGCCACGACGAAGGCCGAGTCGAGATTCAGGCGAACGTGATACTCGAGCGTGTCGAATGTCAGCATGACCATGAAGATTCCGAACATAATCATGATCGGAAAGCCCACGGCAAAAACGTTGAGCTGCGGCGCAGCGCGCGCCATCAGGCCGAAAGACAAATTCACCGCGAGCAGCGCGACGACTATCGGCAATGCGATGGCGAGTGCACCGGAGAACAGGGTCGTCGACCACTCCAGAACGATTTCGAGCCCGTCACGGCCGATCGTGCGGGTTCCGGTCGGCACGATCGTGAAACTGTCGACGAGTGCCGAAATGAGGATCAGGTGTCCGCCGAGCGAAAAGAAAATCAGTGTCGTGAAAATGATGTAGAACTGGGCGAGCACGGGTACCTGCAGGCCTGTTTGCGGATCCGCCAGCGACGCAAAACCGAGCCCCATTTGTTGCGCGACAATCTGTCCGGCGAGTTCGACAACGGTAAAGACGATGCGAATAACGAGGCCAATCGACGCGCCAATCACGAGCTCCTGCGCGGCCATGAGCAGGCCTCCGGGGCTGAACAGAACCACCTCCGGCGCCGGCGGCGTCAGCGGTACGATGACCGCGCTGAGCGCAAGGACGAGAATGATGCGCGTTCTGCCGGGAACCACTCGCGTTCCAATTGCCGGGGCAGTCAACACCAATCCGCTGATACGCAGAAACGGCCAGACCCACAAGGCCAGCAGTCGCATCATTTCCGGTTCGGTGATAGTGAGCAAAGTCGTTATTCTTCTAATCAGCAACGAGCACGGTTCACCGCACTCAGGTCATCAACAGGGTTCTGGTCATCCGATATATCCCGGTATCGATTGGTATAAACGCGTGGTGTAGTCCATCAGCAGACCGATGATGTAAGGGCCACCGACGATGAGGACACCGACCGTGACGAGCAACTTCGGTATGAAGCTCAGGGTCATTTCGTTAATTTGCGTGGCCGCCTGAAACATGCTGATCAACAGGCCGACCGTGAGCGCCGGAATCAGCAGCAACAGCATCAGTACAAGCGTGAGTCCGAGCGCGCGATCGGCCAGCGTGATGATCAGTTCAGGGGTCATAATGCGGACAGCTTCCCGTTACACGTAGAAACTGGCGGCGAGCGTGCCGACGATGAGCGCCCAGCCGTCGACCAGGACGAACAGCATGATCTTGAACGGCAATGAAATAATCAGCGGTGAAAGCATCATCATGCCCATCGACATCAACACCGAGGCCACAACGAGGTCGATGATGAGAAACGGAATGAATATGAGAAAGCCGATTTGAAACGCCGTTTTCAATTCACTCGTGACGAACGCCGGAATCAATACCGCAAACGGTAAATCGATGGCGTTGTCGGGCCTGGGGCCACCATCGAGTTCGCTGAACAAATTCAGATCGGATTCGCGCGTTTGCCCGAGCATGAATTCGCGCAGCGGCGGCGCGCCGCGCTCGAGCGCTTCGGATACGTCGATCTCGTCGGCGACATAAGGCGCGATGGCATCCTCATAGATCGGCTCGAATACCGGCGTCATGACGAACATGGTCAGAAACAGCGCGAGTCCGATGAGAACCTGACTCGATGGCGTCTGCGCGGTGCCGATCGCCTGGCGCAGAATCGCAAGGACGATGATGATCCGGGTGAACGATGTCATCGCGAGCACGAGTGCCGGCAGCATCGTCAACGCTGTCATCAGAATCATTATCTGCAGCGTCAGTGTATAGGTCTGCGTGCCATCCTCCGCGGTCGTCACCGCGAATGCATCGAGACCCGTTTGTGCCGCCACCGAAGGCGCGATGAGCAGGAACGCAATCACGATCGCGATCTGTTTCATCGCAGCGCCCCCGCTGAGGTCACGGTATCGGCGCCCGCTTTTTCGACGAGTTCGGCGAACGATGCCTGTTCGCCGTCCTGATCTGCCAGAACGTGTAACGGTTGAATGCGGCCGGGCGAGATCCCGACAAGTACGCGCTGACTGTCGACCTGCAGCAGTACAATGCGGTCACGCGTACCGACCGAGATGCCATCGATGATTTTCAGATGGCTGCCATGCGTGGCCTGGAAAGACTTGAGACGCTTCAGTCCGGCCGCGGTGCCGACGATCGCGGCGATGACAACGAGCAGCCCGGCGCTGACCTTCGCTATCTGCCAGCCGCCCAGCGGGTCAACGACCGTCGACTCAACAGCAGGCGCGGCGACGCTCGCGACGGTCACCGTCAGCGATACGAGCCCGGCCAACGAATGAAAAATGTGCTTTCGCACCATGTCGTCCGCTCGATGCGACCTTAACCGAGCTTACGCACGCGTTCGTGCGCGCTGACGACATCCGTGAGCCGGATCCCGAACTTTTCGTTGATGACGACGACTTCACCGTGCGCCACGAGTGTACCGTTGACGAGCACGTCCAGCGGTTCGCCGGCGAGACGGTCGAGTTCGACGACGGAACCCTGATTCAGTTGCAGGAGGTTACGGATACTGACCGACGTTTGTCCGATTTCGACCGACAGGGTGACCGGAATGTCGAGCACGCCGTTCAAATCGACCTGCTCGCCGGAATCCGGCGCGCCTTCGGCCTGGAGGTTATCCATGGGCGCCTGGGCGACGGCCACCTCTTCGCTCGTCGGCTCGGGTTCCATCGTCGCGGTATCGGTGCCTTCTTCGTGTTCGACTTCGCTCATTGGTTTTTACTCATCAGCTTTGGCCTAGTTCTTTCAACCCACCACCGTGGTGAATTGTTTCCACCACCTTGAGGGCACGATTCCCCCGCGAAGCACCAAACTTCGCCTTGAATACCGGGATCTGTTCGACACAGGCGAGGACGGTATCGGGCATTTCGATGCCGAAGATGTCGCCCGCTTTCATGTTCACGATGTCGCCCAGGGTCAGCTGGGCGGTCGTCAACGTCGAGTTCACCCGGACTTTTGCAGATTTGATTTCGTCCTGAATCCGTTCGCTCCAGTGCAGGTCCTGATCGGCCCCGTCGCTCTGGATGCCGGCATCGAGCAGGGAACGAATCGGTTCGAGCATCGCGTAGGGCATCGTGACCTGGAGAAAGCCCGCGCCGGCCTCCGTGTCGATGTGAAAATTCGACACGACGACGACATCACTCACGCCGACGATGCTTGCGAACTGCGGATTGATTTCCGACTCGATGTACTCCGGTTCGATTTCCAGCACCGGCTCCCAGGCTTCCTTGAGTCCTTCAAAGGTCACATCGAGCACCTTGCGCACGATGCGCATTTCCGTACCGGTGAAATCCCGGCCGTCGATTTTTTGCTGGAAGCGGCCGTCGCCACCGAAAAAACCGTCGACGAGGGAAAAGACGAGTTTTGGATCGAAGGCGATGAGCGCGGTACCGCGCAACGGCGCGATTTTGACGATGTTCAGGTTCGACGGCATCAGCAGGGTTTGCATGTATTCGCCGAACTTGAGCACCTGCAGACCTTCCACCGACACGACCGGTGAACGTCGCAGAACATCGAACATGCCGATGCGTAAATTACGTGCAAAGCGTTCGTTGATCAGTTCGAGCGTCGGCATATGGCCGCGCACGATCCGGTCCTGGCTCGAGAAATCGTAGCCGTGGACGGCCTCGGGATCGGTCGGCTCTTCCGGCTCGACGTCGACGTCGCCGCCGTCCACGCCGGACAGCAGCGCGTCGATCTCGTCCTGTGATAGTAAATCCGAGCTGGCCACAGGCTTTACTGCATGACGAAACTGGTGAAGAACAGGTCTTCAACGCCCGAACCGGTTATCTGAGGTTCGAGTACGGTTTGTACCTGTGCCAGTGCTTCGGCACGCAGCACCTCCTTGCCTTCATGCGGGAGCAGGTCTTCGTAGAGCTGGCGCGAGAACAGCAGGATCAGGTTATTGCGGATGGCCGGCATATGCTTCGCCACCGCTTCCGGAACGTCTTCGTTGTAGGTCACAACGTTCAGCTCCGCTTTGAGAAATTTCGTTTTTTGGTTCTTGTCCTGGAAATTCACCACAAACGCAGGATCGAGCGGGATGTAAATCGGTTCTGATTTCGCCTCAACGGCGGCCGCTTCCTCGCCGGCTGCCGCAGCATCGTCACCGCCGCCCAGCATCACCGCGGCACCGCCGCCGCCCAGCACCAGCACGGCGACCGCCGCGATAATGATCATTTTTTTGTTGCCGCCGCTCTCGGGGACTTCCGCTTCCGCTTCCGGTTCCGCACTTTGTTCCGCCATGATGATCCCTCGTGATCGATTCACGAGGGATATAGCAAACAACATGCCATCCGAAACAGGGTTTACGAATCAATAAGTTACATTTGGCGAGCCAGGGATACGCCAAGTATTTGGCGCCGGTTCCGGTGGCAGGCGGCGGCGAACCGTCGCCGCAATGGGCGTGCTACACGTAGGCGTCGATGAGACCGTGCCGGATGACGGTGTCTCCGCCACCGCCGACGTCTGAATCGTCAGACGCGTGCCATGCCATCGCGGGGTCCTCATCCGTGTGGTCGTGTCCGCGTTCGTCGGCATTGTGAGGGAGTTGCTCGAACACGCTGCTGTCACCGAGGCGCAGACCCGACTGTTCGAATTGCTCGCGTAATCGGGGCAATGCCTCTTCGAGCGCGTCTCGCACCGCAGCATTCGGCGCGGCGAGTTGTACCGCCGCTTCGTCGTTGCGCACGACGATCCGCAGTTCAACCGGCCCGAGCTCGGGCGGGTTGACCGTAATTCGCGCCTGTTGCACCCCGTCGCGGGCCATCAGGGTCACTTGCTGGGCAAAATTCTCGGCGAAGCGCGGATGGTGCAACGGCACCGTCGATTCGGTCGACACTGAAGCGACCGCGGACGGTATCGTCGATGAGGTGAGTCCAGGATTCATCATCGCCGCCGGATCCGTCAACGCTGTGAGCGGCCGGACGTTGGCCGTGAGCGACGGATCCGCAATGGTGTCGGGCGCCTCGAATTGTCGCGCGATACTCCCCGGCTCAATCGGTCCGGCGAATTGCGTCGCCATCAGCGCCGACTGCGGCCCTGGCCGTCCGATTTGCCGCTCAAGCGGCGAATCGGGTTCACGGGTCAATGCCGCCGCAAACCGGAATTGTCCGCTGAAGTGTCGCGGATCGGGCGCTTCAACGGGCGATGACAGCGGGCTGACCGGACCGCTGACGGCCAGCTGCACACCCGGCACGGCCGGCTGGTTCAGTATCCGGATCGGCAACAGATTGCCGGGTTCATCGACCTGCCGGCCAATGCTTGCCGCCGGTTGTGATTGCTGCCGGGTACTACTTTGCAGCGTATCAAAGCCGATACTCGACACGACGGCGGCGAACGCGTCGCCCTCGGCAAGCGGGGGCTCGCGCACGCCGAAAGCCCCTGTTTTCAGCGCTGAAATCGCCGCGAATGAGCCCGAAATCTCGCTCATAACGGCCATCCCGGCGCCCGGACGGGCGCGGTCGTGCACAACTTGTGAATGGCTAAACGACACATCTTGCCCGGAGAATCTGCAAGCATCGTGCCAGCAACCTTCCGGGGGCGAAGCGCCGAATCAGGGGTGCGAATCAGTCCTGTGGTCGAATGATGGCCTGGCCAATCCGCAACACGTAATCACGGAGCTGAACCCCGTCTCCGGCATTCTCCAGCAGCGCCGTAATTTTGACCGGGGTATCGCGCGGTAACTCGAATCCGGAGATCGAACCGACTTCGTTGAGAGAGTCGGCTTTGAGGGTAAACCGGAGATCGAGGCCCTCGAGACGTTCGAGTCGGCCAATCCGGCCATCGACATTAATCTCGGCATTGCTTTCTTTACCGCTGTACGTGCCGGACAAAACGACGTCGAACGGCTGATTGTCGAACATTGCCGCCGGCGAACCGAGGTCTCCTCCGATTGACAACGGCTGACCGTTCACGCGCGCGTCGACCGACACGCCCAGCGGCACAGCCGCCCCCCTCGCTTCAAGGACAACCCGGTCGATCGGGTAATGTCGTTCCGCTTCGGCCCAGCCGCTGCGAAAGCGGATCACGGTCCGCTCAACCATCAAAGTGACCGGCAGGTTTGACAATGGCAGAGGTCCGGCCGCGCGTTCGGTCACGGCATTCGGTCGCATCCAGTTCGGTCCCCCATCGCCATTCGTTTCGAGATTGATAACGACATCCTCGATCCGTACGGCGGTAATGCGCCGGCTGCCGGTGATCAGGTCGACCCAACCGGATTCGAACCGGGCTTTGCCGAGGATGGCGATGTCATCCTCACTCGCCCATGGGACGTTTGCCGCACGGATGTCATGGACCTCAACGGCCGGCACCACGCCCGGTTTGAATTCCACGGGGCCGTCGACGTGCCATTCCCGCGCGGTGGCGCCATTCAGCGCGCTCTCGACCGATGCGCGGATTACATCGGCATCGAAACGCGCCAGCGCGGTCGCGTAAACCGCGCCGATAGCGATAATCACGACGAGTGCCAGTCCGATCAGCTTTTTCAATTCCGCTCCTCCAGAAAAGACAGTCGCCCGCCGACAACGGCAGTAATGGGCAGGAACCGGTCGCTTTGGATCCGAATCGATTCGACAAGTTCCCGGAATTTTTCTAACCTCGAAGCCGACGACGAGCGTTCGGGTTCGGCGTCATTATAGAGGCAGCTGCTCTGAACGATTCGAATGGCATTCCCCTTGCACCCCGCCAGCGCGTTCTGGTCACGGGCGGCGCCGGTTTTCTTGGCTCCCATTTGTGTGAGCGCCTCGTCGCCGATGGCCATGACGTCCTGTGCGTGGACAACTTCTACACCGGCTCGAAAGACAACATAACGGCGCTATTCGACAGCCCCTATTTCGAGCTCATCCGCCATGACGTGACGTTTCCGCTCTATATTGAGGTCGATCGCATTTTCAACCTCGCCTGCCCCGCTTCGCCGATGCATTACCAGAACGATCCGGTGCAAACGACGAAAACGAGCGTTCACGGTGCCATCAACATGCTCGGCCTGGCCAAGCGGGTCGGTGCCCGCATTCTCCAGGCCTCAACGAGCGAAGTCTATGGTGATCCTTCGGTTCACCCGCAAACAGAATCCTATTGGGGCAATACGAACCCGATCGGGTTGCGTGCGTGTTACGACGAGGGCAAGCGCTGCGCGGAAACGCTGTTTTTCGATTATCACCGCCAGCATGCCGTGCCAATCAAAGTCGCCCGGATCTTCAATACCTACGGCTCGCGGATGCACCCGAACGATGGGCGTGTCGTGTCGAATTTCATCATTCAGGCGCTGCGGGGAAAACCCATCACGATTTATGGCGACGGGTCACAATCGCGGTCTTTCTGCCACGTCGATGATTTGGTCGAAGGTCTGCTCCGTTTCATGGACACCCGGGCAGAGGTCACCGGGCCCATGAACCTCGGCAACCCGGACGAGTTCACCATTCTCGAGCTCGCGCAAGCCGTCATCGAGTTGACGAATTCCGACTCGACGATCGAATACAAAACACTGCCAAGCGATGACCCGCGACAACGCTGTCCCGATATCGCACATGCACGCGATGCGCTCGATTGGGAGCCGAAAACCGCATTGCGCGAAGGCCTCGGCGCGACGATCGCGTATTTCGAAAATCAGTTAACGGCCGGCCGCTGGCGCGCGATCGGCTGATGCGGTCGGATGGGTCGCTAGCGCGACTTGGTTCGGGGACGATCGTCGATTTCGCGTTGTAAACGTGTTTCTTCAAGGCCACGTTCGAGTTTCAACTCGCGTCCGGCGACCCCGTCGAGTGCATTCGCACGTTGCTGCCGTTCGACCCAGGCTTCGCGCGCACTACCGTGACGTTCCTCGACCTGCCGGATCTTCGCCTGCAAACCATCGATAACGGAATCGACCTGGCTGATGAACGCACGGATTTTCTGTGCCTGGGCACCATTCATCGGGGTCGCGGAACCGCTACGCAACGACGCGCGATATTCTTCCCGATAGGCGAGCAACTCCTGCAACTGTGTACGGTGATGAGTCAGTTCGCTTTGACACGTCGATAACGAATCCGCGGCGGCGCGCTCGTCGCGCCGCGAAATCATGGCAATACGTTGCATCCTTTGCGATCGCGTCACTGTTCAGCTCCATTGTCAGCGGGCACGGCAAGAATCTCGGCCAGGGTCGCGCTCGCCCGCTCTATATCAACGGCATCGCTCATGTTTTGCGACAGAAAGGCGTCGAAGATCCGGTGCAGATCGACCGCGCGATCGAGCTCCGGATTCGAACCGCGCTGATATGCGCCGACGTTAAACAGGTCGCGGTTCTGCTCGTACAGCGCATAGTAATGACGAAACCGTTTCGCGAGTTCCTGCTGCTCCGCGCCGACAACCTGCGGCATGGTACGGCTGATCGATGCCTCTATATCGATGGCGGGATACAAGCCACGTTCGGCGAGCGTCCGCGACAACACGATGTGGCCGTCGAGAATCGCCCGGGCCGCGTCCGCAACGGGATCGTTATTGTCGTCTTCTTCGGTCAGTACGGTATAGAACGCGGTGATGGATCCGTATCCGGCAATACCGGTCCCCGCACGCTCGACGAGCTGCGGCAGGCGGGCAAAGACAGAGGGGGGAAAGCCACGCGTCGCCGGCGGCTCGCCGATCGTCAATGCGATTTCCCGCTGCGCCTGCGCGTAGCGTGTTAATGAATCCATCAGCAACAGCACATGCTTACCCTGTGCACGAAAATATTCGGCGATACTCGTCGCGATGGAAGCGCCGTGCAGGCGCATCAACGGCGGGTTATCAGCGGGTGTCGCAACGACAACGGAACGTGCGAGTCCTTCGGCACCGAGTATGTCGTCGATAAATTCCTTGACCTCGCGACCACGCTCGCCGACGAGCCCCACGACGATGACATCGGCATCGGTATACCGGGTCATCATCCCGAGCAAGACACTTTTGCCGACCCCGCTCGGCGCAAACAGGCCGAGACGCTGCCCGCGACCGACCCCGAGCAGTGCATTGATCGATCGAACGCCAACATCGAGCTGCTCGCGGATCGGGGAGCGTTGCAGCGGATTCGTCGGCGTCCCGTAGAGGGGCCAGCGACCCTCGAGGCGTAACGGCCCCTTGTCATCGAGCGGCTCCCCGGCTCCGTCGATAACGCGGCCGAGCAATCCGGCACCAACGGACACGTCGCCGGAGCCGCCTATCGGAATAACCCGCGCGTTTGGCGCGAGTCCATGGGGAATCCCCGTCGGCATAAGGAACAAACGATCACCGGCGAAGCCGACCACTTCCGTTTCCAGCCGTTCGTCCCGGTTATTGAAGACATTGCAGCGATCGCCGATCGCCGCCTGGCAACCCACCGCTTCAAGCGTGAGGCCGACCATCCGGCTCAGCTTTCCTTCGACGACGGTTTCGGGCGGATCACCCAACTCGTCGAAATACGGCTGCATGCGCTGGACCCAACGATCGCCGTGGGCCCGGTTACTCTGCACGGTCGCCCTCCCGTTCGCCGCCAAACATTTTTGACACGATGGCGGCCAGGCGCGATTCGACCGACGCATCAATTCGGGATGCGTCCGTTTCGACGACACATCCGCCGCGAGTCATCAGGGGATCCGCCTGCATCCGCCAGCTGCGCGACTCTTCACCGAGACCGAGCGCACTTTCAACGATTTCGATATCTTCCGGGTGCATCCGGATACGCGGGTTGCGCGCGGCGACGGGCAGGTGTTGCATGGTATCGCGCACGACGGCAACGATTTCACCCGGGTCGATCTTCAATTCACGTCGGACAAGGTGTTTCGCGATCAGGATGGCCAGATCCGCCACCGAGCCGACGACGGCCTCATCGAGTTCACGAAAGGGATCCGCCAGTGCTTCGAGCAAGGCGTCCATATTGCAGACTTTCTCGGCGATTTCGCTTGCGCCGTGCTCAAGGCCCTGGGCGCGGCCGAGGGCGAAACCCTCGTCGTAAGCCTCCTGCTGCAGTGCCTCGAGTGATTGCGCGGTCGGTACGCTGACGGTCGACACGCTGCCGCTCTCGGTAACAACCATGCCTTCCATCAAAGGCAGATCGAACGGCGTGACGTTCTCGTTTGCCATTGTCGCGGCCGCGTCGTCGCCCATCAGACCATTTCCTCACCGCCGGGCCCGCCGAGACTGATCGTACCTTCGTCGGCAAGGCGTTTCGCAATCGTGAGGATTTCCTTTTGTGCCACTTCGACTTCGGACAACTTGACCGGTCCTTTGGCTTCGAGGTCGTCGCGCAACATGTCGGCCGCGCGGGAAGACATATTCGTGAAAATTTTCTCCTGAATACTGTCGTCCGTACCTTTCAGCGCGAGCACGAGCGCGTCGGTCGATACTTCGCGCAGCAGCGACTGAATGCCGCGATCGTCCACATCGCCGAGGTTTTCGAACACGAACATGAGGTCCTGTATCTGTTCGGCGAGATCCGGGTCGCTTTCGTTGATCTGTTCCGTGATTTCCGCCTCCGCCGCGCGCTCGACGAAATTCAGGATTTCGGCCGCCACCTTGATTCCGCCGAGATCTGCCGCCTGCCCGGTGGAACCACCGCGGAGTTGCACTTCGAGGATGTCATTCAGTTCCTTCATCGCCTGGGGCTGCACGCTTTCCATCGATGCAATGCGCATCAGTAAATCCGCGCGTCCGGCTTCCGGCAGGTTACTAATGACCTGCGCCGCCTGATCCGCGTCGAGATAGGACAACACGATGGCGACGATTTGCGGGTGTTCGTAACGAATGAGTTCGACGACACTGCGTGGATCCATCCACTTCAGCGATTCGAGTCCCTTGCTGGCACCGCCGGCGAGTATCCGGTCGATCATCGGGCTCGCCTTTTCCTCACCGAGCGCGTCGGTCAGCACCGTCCGGATGTACTTGTCGGAGCCGATACCGATGGGTGTTTCTTTTTGCATGCGGTCGATGAAATCCGTCATCGTGACTTCGACCATTTGTTTGGAAACCTTGTCGAGATTCGACATCGCGACCCCGATAGTCTGGACGTCACGCGGACCGAGGTGCTTCATCACTTCCGCCGCGGCCGATTCGCCAAGAGTCATGAGGAAGATCGCGGCCTTATCGGCTCCGCTCATTTTTGCCGCGCGGTTCATTTTTCATCTCCAACCCAACCGCGCACAACCTGTGCTGCGATTTTGGGTTCTTTGTTTACGTAGTCACGTACGCCTTCAACGTCTCGCGGCAGTTCTGGTCCTTTAATCATTTGGTGAGTGGGCCCGCCCGATTCCGGCGATGGCAATGCCTCGGCGCCGGCGTTATCCGCACTGAGTTCGCCCCCGCCGACGGCGCCGCCGCCAGGCAGTGCGGCGAGTGTGCCGCCCGCGCCAATGGCGAGATTACCGCCGAGCTGTCCGGGTCCGCGCACGAGCGACTTCATCGCCGGGCGCAGAACACCAAACACGAGAAACACGACGAACAACGCGCCGAGGACCTGTTTGCCGACATCCCATACCCAGGGCTGTTCCCAGATCGCGGGTTCCGGCAATGCTTCGGGCGTCTCCGGGGCGAAGAATTCGACACTGGTTACGCTGACGGTGTCACCGCGGGTCGGATCGAAACCGATCGCTCCTTTCACGAGTTCCGTCATCTCGGCCAACTGTTGCTCGTTAAATCCGTCCTCGATAGCCGCCGCGGCAGCCGCCGCCGCTTCCTCGGGACTCCCGGGCTCGGGTACCGCTGCCGGTTCTTCGCTTTCTCCCGCGGATTTCCCGGCACCCGGTGGCTTCCGCAACACGACGGCGACCGATAACCGTCGAATAGAACCGAGCGACGGCTTCGTGTGGCTGATCGTTTTGTCGAGTTCAAAGTTGACGATCTTGCTCGAACGGGTCGATTCGGGCTTCGGCGGAGCCACCGCGACGTCGCCGGGATTACCACCGGCCCGGCCAGATCCGGTATCACCGTCGTCGCCGTCGGCGGCGTCGCCAGTTTCCTCAGGTGCACTCGAGGCCGCCGGGGGCTCGTTCGACAGTGCGCCGGGCACGCCGCCGATCCCGGCGCCGATACGTGATTCCTCGAGAGTTTGCTCGCTGCGAACGGCGGGCAAGTCCGGGTTGAAGTACTCACGCGTTTGCTCGGTCATCGTGAAATCAAGATCCGCGGTTACCTGCGCGCGAACACCGTCGGGCCCGACATAGGGCATCAGGATTTCTTCGATGCGTTCCATGTACGCATGCTCGAGCCGTTGACGGTGTTCGAAGCGTCGCCCGGTCAGCACGAGATCTTCATTGCCACCCTGATCCGTCAGCAGATTACCCTGCTGATCGACAACGGTGACTTTTTGCGCCGGTAAGTTCGGTACGCTTGCCGAGACGAGATGGGTGATCGCACTCACCTGGTGCGCTTCGAGTTTCCGCCCGGCGTACAGATCGAGTATCACCGAGGCGGTAGGTTCGCGCTGGGATCGCGAAAACACCGATTGCCGCGGTAACCCGAGATGAACCCGGGCCCCGCGTACGTTATTGATGCGTGAAATGGAGCGGGATAATTCGCCTTCCATCGCACGCTGATGGCGGGCGCGTTCAAGAAATTGGCTCGTTCCGAAACCCTGTTCTTCCTGCATCAGCTCGAACCCCATGCTCGAGCTTTTCGGCAGACCGTCGGCCGCAAGTTTCAGTCGCGCATCGTGGACGCTGGACGCCGCAACGAGGATCGCGCCGGACGCGGGATCAATCCGATGCTGGATATCCGTTGCCTTCAACGCCTCGGCAATTTGTGTAACGTCGCGATCCGGCAGGTCGGAATACAGGATCGTATAGTTCGGCGTTCTCGCCCACATGACGACATACACGCCCAGTGCGACGCTTGCTGCGATACCGACGAGCATGCCGGCCTGACGCAGAATATTTCCGGGCGTATCCGGTTGCATGACGAGGGCTGTTTCAGCCATGACTTCTAGTCCCGTGATTCATGATGATGCGATTAGAGTGTTCCGTTGCTTTGACGATCGATCAGATCGGCATGTTCATGATGTCCTGGTACGCCGTGACGAGTTTGGCGCGGACCTGGTTAATTGCCTGGAATGACACATCGGCTTTCTGCGCCGCGATCATCACTTCGGCAATATTGATGTCCTTGTCCCCCTGCTCGAATCCGCTCGCGAGCGCTTTCGCCGTGTGTTGCGTCTCGTTAACCTGGTCGAGCGCCTCGGTCATGAGGGATTTGAAATCTCCGCCGCCCGTTTCACGCACCGACGACGCTTCGAGACCCTGAGCTTGTGCGGCCATCGCCCGCATTTGCGCAAGGACACCGTTGATATCCATCTGGCTCATCTTCGTTTCCCCTCTCTCTTTATGATTCGCCGGTTATCCGCTCAGCGGCCCGGCACCGCGACCCCGGCATCACGCATCCGTGCGATTTTGTAACGCAGGGTACGTGGACTGATACCGAGTTTTTCGGACGCGAATTTGCGACTGCCGCGGCCTTCTTCGAGCGCATCGAGAATCAACCGCCGTTCGTGATCCTTGAGGTCATCGCCGAGTGAATCCGTTTCGGCAGGCTCCGGCGTTTCCGCACTGACCACCCCGACCTCTTCGAATACGAGGTCGTGCGCTTCAATGGTGTCGCCGGCGTGAATAATCTCTGCCCGTTGCATGACGTTATCGAGTTCGCGGACGTTACCCGGCCAGCCGTATCGCTGCAGGCATTCGACCGCGGCGGCGCTGATCCGCACCGGGTCCGACTGCGCACCGGATGACGTGGTTCGCGCGAGTAGCGCATCGGCGAGCGGACCTATATCGCCGGGTCTTTCGCGCAGCGGCGGCACGTGCAACGGAAATACATTGAGCCGGTAATACAGGTCTTCGCGAAAATGGCCGTCGCGAACCTCCTGCTTGAGATCACGGTTGGATGTCGCGATGACGCGAACGTCGAGGTCGATGACCTCCGAGGCACCGAGCCTCTCGACCTGATGCTCCTGCAATACCCTGAGCAATTTCGCCTGCAGGCCGAGGCTCATTTCCGAAATTTCATCGAGCAGCAGCGTGCTGCCCTGCGCCTGCTCGAATTTGCCGGCGCACGCTTTGTACGCACCGGTAAACGCCCCTTTCTCATGACCGAACAGCATCGCTTCCAGCATGTTGTCGGGGATCGCAGCGCAGTTAATCGCGACGGGTTTCTTCGCGGCCCGGGACGAATGGGCATGAATGAGTTCGAAGAATTTTTCTTTTCCGACCCCGGACTCGCCCGTAATCATGACCGCGGCATCACTTTTCGCGACGCGCATTGCGAGTTCGACGACGGCTTTCGTCTGTGGGTCTTCGGCGATCATGCCAGAAACCGGTTCCGTTTTTTCGCTCGCGACCCAGCGGTCGATGTGGCCGAGCAGAACTTCCGCTTCGAACGGTTTCACAAGGTAGTCAGTTGCTCCTTCGCGCATCGCATCGACCGCGGCCTGGATAGAACCGTATGCCGTCATCAGTACCACGGGCAGCGCGCGGTTGCGTTTACGAATCTCCTTCAGCAACGCGTTGCCATCGAGCGGCTGCATCTGAATGTCGCTGATGACGAGATCGACGTCGGTTTCGGAAAGTACGTTCAGTGCAGCGTTGCCGTGCGCGGCGGGCAGCGCCGTGTAACCGGCAATCTGCGCGGTTTCGCACAAGGCCTCGCGTAGCGTGTCGTCGTCTTCGACGATCAAAATGTTCGTGTCTGAGTTCGCATTCATGTTGCAGTCATCGCTACAGGCTGGGTGGTCGGTTCGGAATTCTCGGAAGTTATCGAGTCCTGCCCTCGCAGCGGCAGCGTCAGGACGAAACGCGCGCCGGCTTCGGTCGTCGTGTCGAGGCCCAGGTCGCCGCCGTGCGCCCGGGCGATCGACCGCGCGACGGCAAGACCGAGCCCGGTGCCGCTTGCTGTCGTCGTGTAAAACGGTTCGAAGATATGTTCGCGAGCATGAACCGGCACGCCCGGCCCGTCGTCTTCTATCCTGATTCCCACCGCACCGTCGACGGTCTCGACGGAGACACACACGTGGCCGCAGCCGTTTGTCGCAATACGCGCGTTATTAATCAGGTTGAGGAGCATCGAGACGAGTGCCTCGGTGTTACCCGTCAGGGTCAGGTCGGGTACGCCGCCAACCAACTCGCAGCGGAACTCACTGTCCGGGGTATTGGATTTCACATTGGCGAGCAAACGGTCAATCAACTTCGGCAAGGCAAATTCGTCTGCTTCGAGTTTGCCGCCGCGCGCATATGTCAGCATGTCCTCGACCAGCCTTTCGAGCTGGCGCATCGCGTCAAGCGCACGACCGGCGATGCGGCCGGTTTGTTCGTCTTTCGCCGCGCGGCAGGCGACGTTGGAGGTGTGGAGCATGGCTGCGGCCAGCGGCGTACGGATCTGATGCGCGAGCGCGGCTGCGAGTTCCGTCTTGGCCGAAAGCCGACGGTGGTGATTCAGCAACTCCTGCAGGTGCCGGGTTTCGGTTACGTCCTTGATTAGCAGGATTTGTCCGGGTTCGTCGGTAAGCGGCTCTGTCGCAATATTGACCCGCCGTCCGTCGTGCAGCGAAATGTCGTGGCCGTCATCCCACTGTGGTTGAAAAGCACGCGTGACCACATCTACCCAGCGCTGCCCGGATTCGATCGGCCCGAGCAAATCCGTAGCGGCCGGGTTGAATTCGGCGATCAGACCCGAACCGTCCAGTACGACGACACCGGCCGGCAGCGTCTCGAGCAGGCTTGCAAGCCGTCCGGCGAGGATCTCCTTTTCACGCAACTGCTGCAGTTCCGCCGCGCGCGCGCTGTTCAGTTCGTCGGTGAGCTTCGAGACCTGGCCTTCGAGGTTTTCATAGAAGGCCGCGAGTTTTGTCGATGCAACTTCGAAGTCGGCGAATGCCGCTTCCAGCTGCAGCGGGTTTGACAGATCGTGTGCTCCCATACTTGCCCCGAAGTTCCAGTTAGTCCGGCGTCGACTGACGAACGCCTTGTAACTGAATCAGAGCAAGTTGCGTGCCACAATACTAACTATCTGATTTTACTGAAATGTATGTTGAAAGCTCGCTAGCGGTCGGGCACTTCGTCAAAGACCCGACACCTCGTCTTGACGCTGCAAGCCCAGCTTGCGCATCTTCTCGACCAGTGTTGTGCGGCCCATCTGCAGGCGCTTCGCGGCATGCGCGACGACCCAGTTCGAGTCATCAAGCGCCTGTCGGATCAGGTTCGTTTCAATTTGCGTCAGGTGTTCTTTCAGGTCGAGACCAACCCGGGGCAGGCTCGTGAGATTCGGATCGGTTCCGACCGGAACGAGCCGTGGCCCTCCGAGCGGCTGACCGCCAGCGCCGTCCAGCGGACGGTATTTCTCCGGCAGGTCATGCACGTCTATCGTACCGTTCGGATACAGTATCGACAGGCGTTCAATCAGGTTCGCGAGTTCGCGCACATTCCCGGGCCAGCTGTACTGACTCAGCGACTCGATACAGCCAGCGGTCAAACGGATGCTGCCGCGACCCTCATGATCGAGTCGTTCAACGAGATCATTGATCAACAACGGTAAATCTTCCGTGCGTTCGCGCAGCGGCGGAGTTTCAATCGGAAACACGTTGAGCCGGTAATACAAATCTTCGCGGAAACGACCTTCGCTGATGGCGTCCTCCAGATTCACGTGGGTGGCCGCGAGGATGCGGACGTTCACGCTGATGCAGGTGTTGCTGCCGACGCGTTCGAAACTGCGCTCCTGCAGGACGCGCAGCAATTTCACCTGCATCGAGAGGCTCATATCGCCAATTTCGTCGAGAAACAGCGTACCCCCGTCGGCCATCTCGAAACGTCCCTGTCGAGCCGTGATCGCCCCCGTGAACGCACCCTTCTCATGACCGAACAATTCACTTTCGAGCAAATCCGGAGGAATCGCACCACAATTCAGCGGGACGAACGGTTTACTGCGACGGCCCGAGTGATGGTGAACGTGGCGCGCGACGACCTCTTTGCCCGTACCTGATTCGCCGACGATGAGGACGTTCGCGTCACTGCGGGCAACCATCTCGATCATGTTGCGAACGCGCTGGATCCCGTTACTGCTGCCGACGAGGTTCCGAAACAACTCCAGTGACCGGGGCGCTGCACCCTGATGCCGGTTTTCCCGATAGGTATCGACCTTTTGCAGCGCGGAATCAAACGTCGAACGGCGCAGCGGCAAATTTATTTTTGCGAGCGCGCCACTTTCGATGTTCTTGTCCACCGCGACCGGCCGATCGGCATCGACGAGCAGCACTACCGGGGTGTACGGATCGGCAATCTTGATTTTTCGAAACGTCTCCAACAAGCTCTTCGACGATCCGCAATTACCCAGCAGTACCATGTATGGGGGGTTTTTCGCGTCGAGAACGCTGGCCCAGTCGCCCTGGGCGTGGAACCGGGTGACCGGCAAATCGAGGAATTGGACAATTGCGACGACCTGTTCGGCCACGTCTTCGTCGTTTTCGACGACCAGTACAGATGCTTCAGCCATGATATTTCGAACCCTCTTCCGGGGGCGCACCAGCGGCGAGCGCGCATTCGGTGCCCCGATCTGGTGACGCCAATATGCCGTCACTATTCGGAACAAGGATAATAGTTACCGGGCGCACTTCAAGCGCACGTGACCTAGGGTTCGTAACTAACTGATTTTAATATAGGGCTATGTCATATTTTTGACGATTGCGATGACCTGGCGGCCTGACGCCCGAGCGATTGTCGGTGACACAGGAAGACGTAGCGTTCGAATTCATCACGGAGTTGCGGGTTGTCAACGGAATACGTCAACGTGATGTCGTGACTGCCGTCATCCCGCTGACACGCGCCATCCACTGTCCCGGGCAGAATGAGCGGCCGTGGCAAATCCGGGTTCGGGTACAGGGCAACGACGACCCTGGCCCCAATCGCAAACGCCCGATCAAGATTCACCTCGAGGGATTCTGCGTTGAATCGTACCGGCCGTGGTGCGGGCAGACCGGAATGGTCGGTGACGAGTGCACCGACCATGGCAATCAGCATGTCGATTTTCGCTTCGAGTCGTGCGATATCGTGTCCGGCATCAGGGTTTTGCGCTTCGGCCAGTTCGGAACGATGGCCCAGAGTCAGGAGATTCAGTGCGCGCAGTACCTGCAACGTGGTGGACGCTTCAGGTGCGCTCCCGGATTCGCTGATGGATACGGGGACGGTCGCGTCGATGGTCAGCATCGGGTGTGTCCCGGGAGATTCGTGATGCGGCGGCACGCAGCCATGTCGTCAGCCGCTTATTCGTGCGGCCTCAGCCCGCGGCCGCGTAGGCCTGTACCGCGTGGTGGCGTTGCTTGCGCCCCTTGAGTTCCTGTCCGACGCGATCGCGCTCTGCGCTCAATTGACGCTCGACCTCGTTCGTCGCGCTAAGCGCGGCCCCCAGGATCGTGCGTACGCTTTCATCGGTCGTGGTAAAAACTTCCGCGGGTAAGGCGTGGAGTACTTTGGATCGGGCTTCGTCGATACGTTGAACCTCGGCCCAGCGACAATTCTCCGCCGCCTCGAGCATGGCCGCCGTCATGTCGCGCACCGCGCTCAATTCAGCCTCGTGGCCGTACTTGATGTTGTTTTCGATCATGTTCAGGGGCTCCCGGTCATTCAGTAAGCCGCGGCCACATTGTCTTCGTCGAGTTCCGGTTCGATCCCGTCCCAACCGGCCTTGATTTCGCCGAGCAGACCAATGACCTCGTCGAGCAACTCGACGTCGTTGCGCACGTTGGCCAGCGCGAGCTGCCGGCACGTGTACTCGTACAGGCCATCAAGATTCTGGGCGATCACCCCGCCGCCATCAAGATTCAGGCTGCCGCGCAATCCACCAATAATCGCAATCGCCCAATCGATGTTCTCACACTTGCCGACGATATCTTCGTGCTCGGTGCAGGTGCGTGCCACGCGAATTTTAGCCAGCGCGCCGTTGATTAACATCTGGATCAACTTATGGGGGCTTGCCGATTCGATCTCGGTACGTACCCCAAACTGCTGGTACGCGGATATTCCGTTACTGAGATCGCCTTTAGATGTTCTCATAGTGTCATCCTTATTATGGGTGAATCCACCTTCAACGAAGTGCTTCCTTGCTGATTCACGGCTGTTGTCTAATTACTTGTCGGCTGGAGCAGTGATAACTGTTGGTTCAGAAAGTTTCCCGAAACCTGGAGCTGTGCAACCAGCGCGTCGAGCGAATTGAATTCGGCTAGCAGCCGAGCTTCAAACAAATTTATTCGGCGCGACATCGTAGCGCGGCTCGATCCGATGCTGTCGATGCGGCGGTTGAGCGAATCTGTCTTACCATCGATCAGACCCTCGAAATCGACGAACCCGCCGAGTACGGATTCGAGCTGCGGGATCAGCCCGTGATCCGGGTCGGCGAACAGGGCAGCAACGGATTCGCGGTCTTCGTTGAGTGCGTCCTGTAGCGCGCTGGCATCGAGATTCAGTTTGCCGTTGTCCGACGATGCGCCGCCAATTACGAAGGTACTGCTGATACCGATTTCGTAGATCGACGAATACGTGCCGTTGCCCGAGACCGGCGAATTGAACACTTGCCGAATCTGGTTTTCCATCGCGTACAGGCTGTTCGCGTCGTCTCCGAGCGCCCCTGCCCGAAGTTCACGAATCGTCGTCAACGCCGAATTGTAGGCGTTAACAAATGTTTGCACGGAACTCTCGACGGCTGCGGCATCCTCATTGACCGTAAGGGTTGAGGTACCCGCGGCTACCAAATTGATCGTGACGCCCTGAACGACGTCCTTAATGGTGTTGCTCGAACGCGTCGCGGTGAATGCGCCGTCGACTGAGAGCTGGGCGTCGAGATCCGTGGCGGTGAAACTGAGATCGCCGTCGCGGTCAACGTTCAGTGCTGCGAGACTAAATGCGTCGGTTGCGCTATAGGTTACGTCGACGAAGTTGTCGCTGCCGGTGTCTTCGGCATTCAGCAGTAATCGATTCCCGAGATCATCCTTCAGGATCGATGCCGTGACTCCGGTGTTGCCACTCGCCTCGTTAATCAAATCGCGGACTTCACCGAGCGTTTTCCCGCCAAATTCGATGTCGAAGCTGTCGCCGTCCTGCGTGATGGTAAGCGTCTCGCCGGCGGTACCGATGGTCGTCGTGTCTGTATCGGCGAAAACGGTGTTGGAACCGAGTCGGTGGTTCTCCGCGATGCGGTCGACGGTGAGCGAGTAAGTACCCTTGCTCGCCGCGGTACCCGCACTGGCGGTAAAGACGCTTTCATCTGACGACGTGGCACTCAGTACGCGAAAATCGCTGAGCGTGTTGACCGAATTCAGGCTGCTTTCGAATGTCGACAGTGCGCTGCGGAGCGAGCCGTAGCCGCTGATTTGCGCCTGGAAACCTATTTCCTTCTGGGCGAGACGAATCAGGGGTTGGCGTTCGAGTGCGACGAGTTGATCGACAAGCGAACGGACGTCGAGCCCCGATCCCAATCCTGGCGAGCTGATCATGGTCTAGTCGTATCCGTGGTTGCGTTTGCAGGTCATTAATCCGTGCACTTAGGCGTGTTCCGACACCAGCGCTCCGGTTACGTCTTCCAGTGCGTCGGCAACCTGTAGTGCGACTTCGCTCGGAATCTGCCGAATCACTTCGTCGGTTTCCTTGTCGACAACGCTGACGACCGGCTTACCCTGCCGCTCGTCGATGGTGAATTTAAGTGCGCGGGTTTGCTGCTGAATAGTCCGGTTGAGTTCCTCCACGACATCGTCGAGAGAGGCTTCAACGGTCGACGATTCCTGTTCCGCGGGCGCAGCACTATCGGCTGCTTTTCCCTTTTCCAGCGTGGATTCTGCGGTACTGCCTGGTTGCGCGGTCTTTTCGGCAGCAGCGGCTCCTTCCGTCGCTTTTTCGGGCAACGAAGGCGGCGCCTGGATCTGCCGGATCCCGCTAATCAGTGATACGAATTTTGTGTCCATATTCGTTTACCTCGCGGTAGAACGGCAGACGCTACCGGGTTGCGATAGCGCCTGCACATTCAACCTCTAGAGCCTTATTCGTCCGACATCCTTATCGGTTGAATTAACCCAGGAGACCAAGGACAAGCTGCGGTAACGCGTTCGCCTGGGCGACCTGGGATATACCCGCCTGCTGCAGGATCTGGGCGCGCGTGAAGCGTGCGGTTTCCTGCGCGAAGTCGGCATCGATGATGCGTGACCGCGCGGCGCTGAAGTTCTCGGAGCCTATCTGCAGGTTCGCGATCGTGCTTTCGAGCCGGTTTTGAATGGCACCGAACTCTGAGCGGAGATTACTCACCTGGGACAACGCGAAATCGACGGTCCGCAGTGCGGCGGTCGAATTCGCCGCGGTCAGCACGTTAACGCCGTTCACGACTTCATCGGCAAACGTGTTGTCGATCGTGTCGAGCCCGGAGGTACCGGCGGTATTGTCAAAGGAGCCCGCCAGCGTGATTGCATCCCCGACGTCGCCTGAGAAGACAATACCGGCGTAGAAGTCGTCGTCACCGCCGAGGATGTCTGCACCGCCGTTAGTCGCGCCATCAGTAAGCTCGATATCCCGACCGTCGGACGTCAATTCAATGTTACCGCCGTTATTAACGGCCGTAACGCCTGTGACGTCGCTCGTGCTGTTAATCGAATCGACAACATCTGCGACCGTCGCCAGAGCGCCGATGTTAATGTCCACACCGTTGAGCGACACGGATTGGGCCGCGGCGTTCGTGGTGTAGGTCAGATCACCGGAAGACGTCGTCGTTTCGGCAGCTGCCAGCACGTCGGACGTCTGGAAGACGTCGTTAATGGCGGAAATGACGTCCGTCACCGAGTCACCGGCCGACAAGCCGGACAAGTCCACGGCCGCGCCGTTGATGACCACATCATCGGCGGCAATGAGGGCATCGAGATCCGTACGACTGATCGAGCCGGATTCAACGACCCGCGCGCCGAGCTGCTGACCGCGAGAATCAACGCCATCGACGCTCAAGGTCTGGTTCTGGTTGGCGCCAATCTGGAACGTCAGGGTCGACAGCGAACCGTCGAGGATGTCCTGTCCGTTGAACTGCGTCGCATTCGCGATACGGTTCACTTCAGAGATTAGCTGGCTGACTTCGTTGTTCAGCGACTGCCTGTCCTGCGGTGAGTTCGTGTCGTTGATCGACTGCACCGCTAATTCGCGAACGCGCTGCAGCGCATCGGAAATCGTCGACAGGGCGCCTTCAGCGACCTGCGAAAATGACACGCCGTCGTTCGCGTTTCGCACGGCCTGGTCGAGGCCGCGGATCTGGGTGCTGAAACGGTCGCTGATGCCAAGGCCGGCAGCGTCGTCTTTCGCGCTGTTCACCCGTAAACCGGATGACAGGCGGGTAATTGCGGTGGTGAGTTCCGTCTGCGTACGATTCAGGTTGCGCTGAGTCGTCAGAGAAAGAATATTCGTATTAATTACTTGCGGCATGAGTCGTGCTCCTGCTCGGGACACCGTGGCCAGTTACGCATTAAGATCTCGTCTTGCGCCGCAAGGCTGAGGCCGTATGGCCTCTCTGCCCGTACCGTCGACCTGCGTCGGGATGCGGACCGTTTTACCGTGCACGATCTGACCACAGAGTCGTTACACACTGGCCGATATACCCATCATCGTGGCTATTCACGGCCTCCGACATCCGCTATCGGCGCTGTTTTTCCTAACTTGAACCGCATTACAGGAAATTGAATAAACTGAGACTTTGGACACGAACAAAGGCGGCCTGGGCGGCCTGCAGGGCGTTCGTCTCCCGCGCCAGCCGGCTCACCGCTTCGACGAGATCCGCGTCTTCAAGCTGCGAACGGACCGTGCTGAGCTGCAGACGCAGGTCCTCGTTGGCCACGATTTGCGACTCGATGGTGTTTCGCCGCGCCCCGACGACCGCCTGAACTTCGCGGAAACGGTCCATGGCCTGGTCGATGTCCCCAAGTGCCCGATCGAGGTCGTTCTGGAATACGGCCGCATCCGGAGCGAGCGAAACAGGGGACTCGAGGGTGGCTATGAGGCGCTCAACGGTCTCGAAGACGGACTGGTTCTGGCTCGGACCGACGAGAAACTCGTCGCCGGCGGCCGGCGCGCCATAAAGGCTTAGCTGGATCCCGTTGAACGTGATCGCGGCCCCGTCCGTGTACGGCTGCGCCGCGAGGACGGTCGCGCCCGCGGTATCGTCGATAACGTCATAACTCGTCGGACTCGTGAACGAAATCCGAAAATCGTGCGCCTGATAGGCCGCCTTGTCGATCACACCGCCCGGAACCATCCGACCGGTGCCGGTGTTGGCAGGGTCGAGCTCGGTCACGTAGGTGCCGTTGCCATTGCGAATCGACGTGAACGCGTCGAAACCGGTAAACCCTTCCGTGACCGAGCGGAATTCACTGATCTTGATGTCTCGCGTCGTCTGGTCGCCGTTATAAACAACGCTGCCGGCGGGATCCGTGGTGAATGCCTGCGTGTCGACCAGTGAGCCGGAAAAAATGTACTCGCCCGCCGAATTACGGGAATTCGCGAGACTCTTGATCTCATCGAGACGCTGACGCATCTCCGCAGTTATAAAGCGGCGGTCGGCATCGGTGAGTATCGTGCTTTTCCCCTGAATCGTCAGTTCCCGGATACGCTGCATCGCGTCGTTAGACGCCGCGACGGCACCTTCCTGTTGCTGCAGATGCAAATCGGCAAACCCGGCGTTCCGGTCGTATTGTGTGGACGCCTCGACCCGTTCGCTGATCAGGAGGATACGCGCGGCCGCCACCGGATCATCTGCCGGCGTATTAATTTCCTTTCCCGTGGAAATCTGGGTCTGGTACTTCGCCACGTTCGCCTGCAGCGTGAACATATTGTTCAGCGCCATATCGAAACTTTGGGCATCGGAAATTCTCATCGTTATCTCCTGACTGCTGACAGCAGTGACGCGAATGTCTCGTTGGCGATCGAGATCACTTCAGCTGCGGCGGAGTACGCCTGCTGAAAGCGCAGTAGCTGGGCCGCCTCTTCATCGAGATTGACCGCCGAGACCGTGTCGCGTGAGGCTTGCGCGTTCTGTTTCAGCACCTGCAATGCATCGCGACTCAGCTGTAGCTCCTGCGTTTTTGCGCCGACCTTGCCAACGAGCTGGCTGTACGACTCCTGGTAGGTCGTGGAGCCGCCGTCGAGGATTTTCGTCAATTGCAACTCGCTGAGCAGCAGGCCGTTACCATTGTCGCCCGCGCCACCAACGTTCGCCGACACGGTGAAAGTATCACCCGGTTCCGGATTCGCGCTCACCTGCACCCGCCATCCGTTCAGGTCGATATCCGCGCCACTCGTGTAGGCAATGAGCGGGCCGGCGCCGTTGACCTGGTAGGTCGTCGGCGGATCGTTGAAGATGAGTTGCGTGGTTGTCAGCAAATTCGGATCGCTCACATCGAGCACGGCCGGATCGGAAATCTGTCCATCGCCAATATTTCCGCCGTCGACGCTCGTACGATTCGGCCGCGCCAGTGCCACCTCGCGCGGATCGGTCACAAGAACATCCATGTTGCGGGCGAGTGATTTCGTCGGTTGCAGCAGGTAGGTATCCCCCGCGGCGGGTGCACCGGTGACCGTAATCGTCAGACCGTCAACGTTGAACGGGCCGGCGCCGCTGAGCGTCTGCGTCGTGTTGTCGGCCAGATTAAGTAACGTAAAGTCCGTACCGTCATGCGTGAGGCGATAGTCCGCGATCGTGAGTGCGCCGACATTGGCGGTGTCGAGCGCGACGGCAATGGTGCCCGTATTCGCCGGGTCCGCGCGCACATCGGGGCTGCCAATCGAGAAGAAGTCGCCACCGAAGTTATCGTTGAGATCAAAACCCTCGCGGTGCTGCTCATTGAACGAGGTCGCAAGCGTCGCGGCGAGACGGCCGACGGCGTTACGGGTCGGATCGAGTACATCGTCGCGAAACGCGAACGCCGCGCCGAGTTCGCCGTTTGTAATGGCCTGACTCACGATCGACGTTGCCCCGCCACCGGTAGTCGCGACTTCAATACGGCTGCCGTCCAGGGTGTTCGGTACCGCGGCGAGGGCGAGACTGGTGACATCGGCGACGACCGCCTGACCTGCGCCGATAAACACGTTCAGCGCGCCATTCTCCTGTTCTACGGTCGTAACGCCGGTGAGCTCGGACAATTCCTGAACCAGGCGGTCGCGCTGGTCGATCAGGTCATTCGGCGGCTCCCCCGTTGTCGCGCCGAGGGCCCGCATGATTTCACCATTAATATCCGCAATCGCGCCGGACAAACCATTGATGTCGTCGACCGTGGCTTCAATCGCACTGTTGAGATCGCGCGAAACCCGGCCGAGGCGCTGGTCAAGATCGCTGAAACGGGTGGCGAAAGATTGCGCGGAATTCAGGGTCACTTCGCGCGTCGCGATCGAAGCGGGGTCGCCGTTCGCATCTTGTAGTGAAGAGAAAAATCCCTCGAGCGACGACGTGACAGTGCCGTCGCCGAGCATCGTGTCAATTTCACCGGCGTAGTTTGCGTACGTTGACGCGCGCGCCTCGTTCGCGGTGGCCGAACGTAATTGACCGATCAGGAACTGGTCGGCGGTGCGACTGATTTCCGAGATACGCACCCCGCTGCCGAGAAAACCGTTGCTGATCGGTTGCGGCGGCAATTGCGTCAGTTCGACCCGCTGACGCGAGTATCCGTCCGTGTTGACGTTGGCGATGTTGTGACTCGTGGTGCCGAGCTGACGCTGAGCGCTGACGAGAGCGGATATCCCGATGTTAAATACGCTTGCCATAATCCCTGCTCAATAGTCCCTAACGTGTAGCGAGTGTCGACCGCGCGATAATCTGATCGCGGATGGCGAGAATTTTTTCTGCGTAACGCGGATCCGTCGCGTACCCGGCATCCGCAAGACGACCGACAAACTGACGCGAATCACCGCCATGCTGTAATGCCTCGGAATAGCGCGGATGTGCATGGAGAAAATCGACGTAATCATTGAACGCCGAAGCGGGATCCTTGTAGGCACGGAACGCCGCGTTAACCTTGATAGGTCGGCCGTTGACGAATTCGTGGGTTTGCACCGTCACCGCATCGCCGCTCCAGCCGGAGCCGGTCTTGATGCCAAAGAAATTGTGCGAGCTCGAACCATCGGGCTTCGCAATTGTGTGTCGGCCCCAACCGGTCTCGAGCGCGGCTTGCGCGACGAGCACGTCCGGTTCCAGTCCGAGCCGTCGGGCCGCGGTGGCGGCCAGCGGGCGCACCGTATCAATGAATCCGGCCCGGGTCTGATCAGTCACCGGCTCGGCCGGGCTGACGCGCGCGGTCGCGACCGGGTTCGTGAGGTTCGCAGGCGTGTAGGCCGGCATCGGTTGCCGGGTAATTTGGCGCCGTTCGGGCAAGCCCAACTCCGTTTCCGCCTCGGCCGGCGCTTCCAGGCGTAGCTGAGAGCGTAGTAACGGTGCGAACCCGAGGCCACCCTGCTCCGCCATTTCGAGCGCGACCTGAGAATCCATCATTTCCTGGTAAAGCTTGAGTTCCTTGCTGTCGAACAGGCCACCATCGATGGACGCATCGCGCGCGGCCTTCAGCATCATCTGGATGAACAGCGCCTCGAATTCCTGCGCGACCTTGCTGAACGCACCTTCCGCGTCCTGACGCGCATCAGCGCGTAACGCGCTGAAGCGCGAAATGTCGGTGGCGGCACTGACGTGAGCGAAACTGTTCATCGGACTCCCGGCTCTGCAGCACTAAAACGGCTGCCTGGGAGTTCCTATGCACACGCGATGCCAACTTCGGTTTGACACCCGGAGCAGATTAAAATCAATGGGTTAGAGCGAATTAGCGGCAAACCGAAATGCCTTGCGGCGGCAATATTATGCCGCCGGCAACACGGAGCCCGGCCACAACGCACAACGACCCCCGCGGCCGCCGTGGAGTCGGACGTCCGCGGTCGCCGTCAGGTGTCCTTATATAACGATGAGTTCCGCCCGCAGCGCGCCGGCTTCCTTCAACGCTTCGAGTATCGCCACGAGGTCACCCGGTGCGACCCCGACGTTGTTGACGGCCTCGACGATCGCGTCGAGCGATACACCGGGGTCAAACAGGAACATGCGGCTCTCAACCTGCTCCACGTCGATCGACCGATTGGGTACGACCACGGTTCTGCCGCCGGAAAATGGTTCCGGCTGACTTATGATGGGATCGTTGGAAATCGTGACCGTCAGGCTCCCGTGCGTGACCGCCGCGGCCGTGACGCCGACCTTGCTGCCGATCACGACCGTGCCGGTCCGGGAATTTACGATCACGCGGGCCGGCGCCGCACCCGGATCGACTTCGATGTTTTCGAGTATCGACATAAACGCGACGCGCTGAGCCTGCGACTCCGGTGCGACCACCCGCACGGACGAACCGTCGAGTGCCACCGCTGAATTCGGTCCCAGCGTTTCATCAATGGCCTGGGCCATGCGGTTCGCCGTGGTGAAATCATTCCGGTGCAGGTTAAACGTGAGAAATTCTGTATTGAGAAACGCCGTCGGCACTTCACGTTCCACGGTCGCGCCGTTCGGGATCCGCCCGACGCTCGGCACGTTAACCGACACGCTTGACCCGTCCGTCGTTGACGCGCCGAATCCGCCGACCACGAGGTTACCCTGCGCCATCGCATAAATGCTGCCGTCCGTACCTTTCAGCGGGGTCATGATAAGACTGCCGCCGCGCAGGCTTTTCGCGTTACCCATTGATGACACGGTGACATCGATGGTGCCGCCGGTCTTCGCGAACGGCGGGAGGTTTGCATGTACCATGACCGCGGCCACGTTCTTTAACTGCGGATTCACGTTGGCATTAACCACGATACCAAGCTGACTCAGCATGTTCTTGATGGCCTGAATCGTGAACGGAGTTTGTGTGGTCTGGTCACCTGTGCCGTCGAGGCCGACGACGAGGCCGTAGCCGAGCAACTGGTTGTCGCGAACGCCGGCAACCGCCGCCAGATCCTTGATTCGTTCTGCACTTGCGCCTGACGGCAGCAGAACCAGCATCAGAAGTAATGTTGTCAATCGCACCCTGTTTCCCCTCTCTCTATGGATTGGTCTATCCGGTCTCTACAGCGGGAATGCTGCGCTGATGAAGAATCGCGATAGCCAGCCAGGCTTGTTCGCATCCGCATTTGCCCCGTCGGCGCTGTAGACGATGGTCGCATCAGCGACTTTCGTCGATGGCACGGTATTCTGTGTCGTTACATCCACCGGCCGTACGATGCCCTGAATTTTGACGTATTCATTACCCTGGTTCAGATTGATTCGCTTTTCGCCGCGCACAACGAGATTACCGTTCGGCAACACGTCCGCAACGGTCACCGTGATGTCGCCGGACAAACTGTTGCTTTGCGCACTGTCGGCCGCGCCACCGAATTCGTTCGTACTGCTGAGCCTGCTTTCGAGCGTGTTGTCCGTCGTCGGGGTCAGCGGTAGTACGCCGGGCAAATTGAACTGCGGCGTCGCACCGAGTACCGTCGGGTTCGTGACCGTCGTCGACTGATCACGATCGAAGTCCGTCGAGGATGACTTCGACGCGTTCGTCGCTTCTGTCAGCTGTATCGTCAGGATATCGCCGATGCGCCGCGCCTTGATGTCTTCAAAAAACGTGAGGTCATAGCCCGCCTGGTAAATCGAGCCTGTGCGCGCCTGAGCCGGTTGCTGGAATGCCGCCGGATAAGATGCGCTGTAAGCCGGATCGCGAATCGGCGCCGTGTTGCACCCGGCCAGCAGCAAGGCAATTCCGGCAACGGTGATCAGTGTCTGCAAATAACTGGTATTCATTGCGAGGCCTTATAACTGTTGCGACACGTACTGGAGCATTTCATCGACGGTTTGAATCGCCTTCGAATTCATCTCGTAGGTACGCTGCGTTTCGATCATCGATACGAGTTCCTCGACGACGTTCACGTTAGAGGTTTCCAGCGATCCCTGGATCATCGTACCGAGGCCGTTCAGCCCCGGCGTACTGATCTGGGGACTGCCACTCGACAGCGTTTCCTTGTACATGTTCTGACCAACGGGCTGCAGCCCCTGCGGATTGATAAAATCCGCGAGTTGCAGCGAACCGACCTGCGTCGGTGCACTGCTGCCAGCCGTTAACGTCGAGACGGTGCCATCCTCACCAATGGTGACTGACAGCGTTTCCGGGGGAATCGTGATACTCGGATCCATCTCGTAACCGCTCGATGTCACCATCTGGCCTTCGGAATTCAGCGAAAAAGATCCGTCGCGTGTATAGGCCGTTGTGCCGTCCGGTAGCAGGATCTGCAAAAACCCGCGTCCCTGGATCGCGACATCGAGCGAGCTGTCGGTTCGCGCCAACGTACCCTGGGTGAAAATCTTTTCCGTCGACACCGTACGCACGCCGCTGCCGAGCATGAGTCCCGACGGTAGTTCCGTGTCCTGTGACGAAGACGCACCTGGCTGGCTCACGGTTTCGTAGAGTAAATCCTCGAACGAAGCCCGGCCTTTCTTGAATCCCGTCGTTCCGGCGTTCGCGAGGTTATTCGCGATCACCGACATGCGCGTTTGCTGTGCGCTCAGTCCGGTTTGTGCAATGTGCAGTGCTGATGGCATTAACTGTTTCCCTTAATTTAGGCAATACGCAGAATGCGCGCGCTCGCCGCATCATTTTCCTGAGCGCTTCGCATTGCCTTGACCGCCATTTCGTATTGGCGTGAATTCTCAATCATGCTGATCATTTCAGAGACGACCTGAACGTTGCTGCGCTCGAGCATGCCCTTGCGCAGTACCACCGTCGCATCCGGTTTCGCGACGACCCCGTCGCGCAGGCGAAACAGGCCATCTTCACCCTTGATGAGATCTTCGAAGGCCGGCGCGACGAGCCTGATTCGATCGACATCGGACAACGTGTTTGCTTCCTGCCCGACCGGCCGTACCGAGATCGTTCCGTCGTCGCCAATATTGAGCGATTGCGCCTGCGGTACAGATATCGGACCCTGGTTACCGAGTACAGGGTAACCGGCCGCGGTATGCATGCGGCCGTTGACATCGATATTAAGATTACCGGCGCGGGTATAGGCTTCCGTCCCGTCGGGACCGAGGACGGCGATGAAACCGTCACCACCAATCGCGACATCGAGATCGCGACCGGTCGTTTCAAGCTCGCCGCCGCGACTATCGATCCCCGAGCGTTCGGTCATCGCAAAGGCGCGGGACGGTTGGCCCGGCCCGAAGAGCGGCATCGAACGAAACGAAGTGTAATCCGCCTTGAACCCGGTCGTATTCGCGTTCGCGAGATTGTGCGCCGCCATCGACTGCGCGGAGAGCATTTGCTTCGCCGCCGACATCGCCAGGTAAATCATTCGGTCCATCAGATCGTCATCCTGAAATGCGTTAGATCAACTATGGTGCCTAGCGGATATTGATAACCGCCTGGGTGATGGAATCGGCGGTGGAAATCACTTCCGTATTCGCCTGGAAATTCCGCTGCGCGATGATCAGCTTTACCAGCTGCTCGGACAGGTCCACGTTCGAATCTTCGAGTGCACCGGATTGCATCAGACCGAGATTGCCGGTCCCCGGAGCCCCTTCGAGGACGTCCCCGGAGGCAAACGTCTGGGCCCAGTTGTTATCACCGAGCGGCTGCAAACCCTGCACGTTGGCAAAATTTGCAAGCGCCACCTGGCCCTGTACTTCGTACTGCCCGTTCGTGTAACGCGCGAAGACGACACCTTCGTCATCGATGTCGAGCCCGGCCAGTCGACCGGTGGTATAGCCGTCCTGGCTCAGTTCGGTGACGCCGAACGGCGCGCCAAACTGGGTGATCTGACCAACGTCGACCGCAAGGTTCATCGTCGCGGTGCCCGGCGCGGGCGTAAATCCCGGTACCGTGATCGATCCGCTGGCCGGGGTCGTCATCGCGCCGGCCGTATCGAACACGAGCGCGTCGGGTCCACCCCGTGTCGTTCCGTCGACGACGGCATACGTATTCCACGTGTTGGGTGCGGCGGTCTTGACGTAGTAGGTTTGCATCAGGTGCGACCCGCCAAGAGAATCGAATACGGTGGTCGCCGTCGTGTTATTGAAACTCGTGTTGTCGGTCGGGTCGAAGACCGCCGTGACCGGAACCGTCGCCTGGGAATCGAGGTTTGCGCCGATCGTGACCTGGGCGGTCGCGTTTGGCGCCGTATTCGCGTTCTGAATTTGCAGTGGCGCCAGCACTCCGGTAACACCGCCATTGCCATCCGGCGTGTAGGCGTTCAGTTGCTGGTTGTTCGAATTGACGACAAAACCATCACGATCGACGCCGAATGCGCCGTCGCGTGAATACACTCGAGTACCGTTATCGTCGAGGACAAAGAATCCGTCACCGCTGACCGCGAGATCGAGCCCGTTGTCGGTGAACGTAATGTTGCCCTGTGAGAACTGTTGCGCGATCCGCGCCGTCGTCACACCCTGGCCGGGTGTATTACCCGCGCCGCCGGGACCGGCGACCGTGTAGACGTCGTGAAATTCCGCCCGGGATTCCTTGAAGCCGGTCGTGTTGACGTTGGCAACGTTGTTGCCGATGACTTCGAGGTCCGTCTGCGCGGCGCGCAATCCGCTGATTGCAATATCAAATGGCATGTCTCGATACTCCTGGTGACGACTCGTGTCGTGCTGCTTATAAAACGCGTTTGATGGTGCCGAGTTCGACGGCGCCAATATCCGTGAGGTTGAGAACCGGCGGCTGGCCGTCGCGTGACAATGTCACGCTCTCGACGGGTGCCTGAATAAACGTCGGCACAGCCTCGCTGGCCCCGTCGAGAACCGCGGTGGCCCTCAGGGTGTAAATTCCGGGTGCGGCCCGTTCGCCGCCATTCGTCATTCCGTCCCAGTCAAAGTTGATCAATCCCTGGTCACGCGCGCCAAGCGAAAACTGGCGTACGGTTTCCCCTTGCTGATCGGAGACAATAATCTCTACGCCGGTCGAGGGGGTCGGCAGTTCGAGGGCGAGTGGTACCTGGGATTGTGAATCGAGCCGGACCGCATCGCGGGCGATGAGTACGTTACGACCGACCATCGTCGATGCCTGCAGCGCCTGGCTTGACTGCAATGACGCGGCAAGCGAGTTAAACGATTCCGTCAGTTCACCGATACCGCTGACGGTACCGAATTGCGCGAGGTCACCGAGGAATTCACCGCTTTCCATCGGTTTCAACGGATCCTGGTTTTGCAGCTGGGTCAGCATCAGTTCGAGAAACTGCTCCTGCTCCAATGAACCCGCCTTGGCGGCAGATTCCTGTTGACGGTCGATGCCAAGACCCTCGAGTCCGGGCGGCAGAAAACCAATTGGATTATCCATAGTCGTTCCTTAATCAACGCTGACCGAGGGTCAGGGTTCTCTGTAACATTTGTTTCGACGAATCCATCACTTCGACGTTCGTCTGGTAGCTGCGGGATGCGGCGATCATGTTGGCCATCTCTTCGACGGGATTGACGTTCGGCAGAAAGATGTAACCCGCGTCGTCAGCGAGCGGATGGCCGGGGCGAAATTCCTTGCGTAACGGCAGCTGGCTTTCGACGATGCCGTCAACCCGTACCCTGGCGCCTGCGCCCGGTTCGAAACCAAACCCGGCATCGTCCATCACCGCGGAAAACACGGGTTGCCGTGCGCGGTAGGTTTCGCCGGTAGAACTGCTGGCACTGTTCGCATTGGCCATGTTGCTCGCGGTGACGTTCATGCGCACCGCTTGTGCGCCCAATGCGGAACCGGCGATATCAAAAACAGAAAAAAGCGACATGATTACTCCCCTCTCAGCGCGGACTTGATGCCCGACAGCTTGCCGTCAAGAAAACGCAGGCTTGCCTGATACCTGAGCGAATTGTCGAGAAAACGCGCCCGCTCGGCGGCCACATCGACGGTGTTCTGATCGAGTGACGGCTGACTGGGCTGCCGGTACATCAGGTCTATGTTGTCGTGCCCCGGTTCGCGGCTGGCGAAGTGTCCGGGTTGTGTCGCGGCGAGGCGCGGCGCCACACCCACGTTGCCGAGGACGCTGCGGAAATCGACATCGCGTGCGCGGTATCCCGGGGTTTCCGCATTCGCGAGGTTCGTCGCGAGCACCTGCGCACGATACGCCCGCAGCTTCATCGCCTGTGGGTGAATTCCGAGAGCCTGGTCGAGTGATGGCATGATGTCGTTTCCTCTGGCGCGGTCATCGCGCTGTCCCTGTGAGCGGGTATAAGCGAAACGCGTGCCAAGTTTCGAAAATGGCGAAAAACCGTGGGGAAGGCAGCGTTTTTGCCCGATTGACCGGTGCCGGGGTGGCAACCGGATGCCGCCGGGCGGCAAGCTGGGCGCGCTCACGCTGCCGCCACCGGCAGGTACGCGGTCGCTCCGAACGAGCGCTCGCCGAATGCGTCGACGCTAACCCCGAAGGGTGCGTAGGGGATCGATGTCACTGGCACGATTTTTGCGGTGCAACAAAGGCATCGGCGTCATGGGCGCACCGGCATCCGGATCGTGACGCGAATCGGGCATGAACATTGCATCTTTCGACAATATGTATGGAAATGAGTCGGAGATTTGACGTGCGTAAATTCCTGATCGAGACATTATTCTGTCTCGTACTGATCGGAAACGCGGCAGCGGCGCCGGTACAAAACCTCGAGGACATCCGCTCCGCGGTGCATGATTTCGCGGTTGCCGAGGTTGGCGGAGCGGACGATAACGTGGACATCAAGGTGGGCCGGCTCGACCCCCGATTGCGTCTCGCGGCATGCTCGATCCCGCTCGAAACCTATTTCGCGCCGGGCTCCCGCAACGTCGGTCACACGACCGTCGGCGTCCGTTGCGAAGCGCCGAAGGCCTGGTCGTTATTTGTGCCCTTACATATAGATCGCATGATCAAGGTCGCTGTTGCGACCGACAATATCCCGCGCGGACAACTCGTCGGCGCCGGTGACGTCGCTTTCGAGTTGCGCAGCCTCGGCAAGCTAAGGCGCGGATATTTCGAGAAAAATGAACGGCTTATCGGCCGGGTCACGACCCGATCCGTACCTCGCGGCACTGCTTACACGGACAATATGGTGAAGAAGGCACGCATGGTGAGGCGCGGCGAACGGGTCGTGCTCGCGTTGCACAGCGGCACCGTGGCCGTGCGTGTCGCCGGCACGGCGATGCGCGACGGATCACGCGGCGAGCGGATTCCGGTGCGCAACCTGAGTTCAAAACGGATCGTGGAAGGGGTCGTCCATGAACCCGGACTCGTACTCGTCGGCAAGAACCGTGCGAAACTCTAGGCTTGGTTCAGCAGCGCGACGACCCGCTCTGTCCGCGTCCCGACGAATCGATGGATTAGAATATGCGACGGGCATCACGATTGACTCAAGGCGGCTAAAGCCCTTGCGTCAAGATGCCGTTACCCCAGCCAACAGCAATGGAGTAAAAAACTATGGTTTCGGACGTTAACGGATCGGGAATTTCCGCGCTGACGGGCCTCGATCAACGGGGCACGAAAATCGGAGAATCGCGCGCAATGGATGCGCCGCAGTCGACCCGGGCCAAAGGCGCCGAGGTTGTGACACTGACGGATCTTGCAGCACGCCTCCAGGCGCTGACGCAGTCAGTCGCCGACCTGCCGGTCGCCGATCGGGAAAAAGTCGAGGCGTTTCGCCAATCAGTCGCTGAGGGGAGTTACGAGGTCGACCCGCAGGCGGTTGCAGAAAAACTGTCGGCGATCGAAAGCATGCTCGCCGATATTACGAAGATCGGATAACGGCCGTGAGCGACTCAGCTGATCAAGCGTTGTACCGCGCCGAACTCGAAGCGCGCTTACTCGAACTGAAATCGCTGCTCGAAACGGAATATGACGCGATCCGCGAGCGCGACACGGAAATCATCGTGCGCATTGCGGATGAGAAACAAACGCTCGTCGAACGCATCAATGCCGCCATGCTGATTAACTCCGATGCGCTGCAGACCCTGATCGACAACCCGGATTCCGCTGGCCAGAATATCCTGTCGCTGCTGGCGGACTGCCAACAGGCGAACCAGGTTAACGGCGCGGCGATCGAGTCGAGTCAGTCATTCACCGCTTCCCTGCTCGATATACTGCGCGGTCGCCTGCCGGGCAATCGCACGTACACGGCGCGCGGGCGCCTCGGCGAACAGTCCGAATCGGGTACACTCGTCCGGGTCTGAAACGCCCCGCTACTCCTCTTCCAGAAGAACCATATCGGCCGCGACGTCAACGTCGTGGCGTACGGGCAGGCAAAAGACTTCGCTACCATTACTACGCAGGTTCGCAAGGGTTCGTGCCGCAACTTCCGCGGTACTCCAGCGAATGCCGTCGAACAATATTTGATTGACACCACAGAGCCCAAGCAACCAGTAGCCGCCATCCGCACTCGGCCCCAGGACAGCGCCGTGGCTTTCGGTCTCGAGCACCGAACGCGCTTGCTCCAGATCCCCGGCCGTCGAATCAATCACGTCCGAACCGATGAGAACGACACGCGAATGTTCTCCGAGCACGGCAGTGAATGCGTTCAGCATCCGGTCACCGATATTGCCATCGCTTTGTGACGCCACGCTCCAGTGATCCGGGTTCAACCGCCGCCGAAAATAATCCATCTCGTCGACATCTGCACAATAAAAATAATAGCGGGTAAAATCCGCATGCCCGGCGATTTCCAGTGCGTGATCGAGTAACCGGGCGTAGGTGTCCGCGGCCCGTGCGGGACCGATCCCGGCGGCGAGGCGCGACTTGACCCGACCGGCGCGCGGTGCGCGGCCGAAGACGATCAAGGCACTGGTGGCGGAAATACCGGTCAACGCGGCCGACCGCCGCGTTCGTAGACGGCACGCAGTCGGTCCGGCGACATCCCGAAAAAGTACGCCGCGCGCAGTCCCCACATCGTCGCGATCGTCGTAAACACGCCGCGGTTGCGCCAGCGGCGCGCCGATGTTGTCACCCGTTGGCGCAGACATCGGGGACGCTGCAGCCGCCGCAGTCGTTTGCTCAGTGCCACATCTTCCATCAGCGCGATCGGCGGAAATCCGCCGACCCGCTCGAATAACGATCGCGAGACGAACATGGCCTGATCGCCGGTGGCGATCCCGCTCAAGCGCGAACGCCAGTTCATCATCGCTTCGATCACGCGAAACGCGACGCCGGACGCATCGAGCGTCACATCGAAACGCCCCCAGAATTCATTACGAGAGACGATTTCAGCGCCGAGCGCAGTAACAGACTCGGGTGACAGAGCGGTATCGACGTGGAGGAAAACGAGCACATCACCGCTCGCGCTGCGGGCGCCGGCATTCATTTGCACCGCCCGGCCAGAGCCGGCGGTCACGATGCGATCACACAGCGGCGCCGCAATGTCGGCACCGCGATCACAGCTGAATCCGTCGACCACGATAATTTCGTGACCTTGCGATCGTAACCATTGCAGGTGGTCAAGCGCCGCACCGATAGTACCGGCCTCATCGAGTACCGGAATGACAACCGAGATCCGAAACATCGCGGCTCGCGGTTCAGACTTTCAGCGCGCCACCGCAACTGCTGCCCTGCCCTGCCGTGCAACCGTAGCAATGTTCGGCAACACCGATTGGCTTGTCCCGGGCGCTCCAGTCGAGCAAATCACGCAGATGGGTTTTCGTTCCGCCTCCGCCGAGCGGGATCCTGAGCATCTGGTTAAAATCGCAATCGTAGACCCGGCCCTCCCAGTCCACACTGATCAGCTGCCGGCACATAACGCCCTCAAGATTCCGCCGGTCGTACGCGTCGACGAGCAGTCCGAAATATTCTCCGAGCGCGCCGTCACGTTCGAGGGCGTGTCTGAATCGCGCAATCGGCATATTCGCCAGGGTCAGCAGCGCAGTGAACGACACCCCGTATTCGCTTTCGAGCACATCGCGGTAAGTTTGCTCGAGTTCCGCCTGCGCCGGCGGTAAAAACGGGCCGGTCGGGTTATAGACCAGGTTCAATAGGAGCGGCGAACCGGGGGCGCCGTAGCCCAGCGCGTTGAGCTCACGGAGACCCGAGATGCTGCGCTCGAAAACACCCGAACCGCGTTGCTCGTCGACGTTCTCCTGCGAGTGGCAGGGCAGCGATGCCGTGATCGCGACCTGCTGAGCAGCGAGAAATTCGGCGAGGTCTTCCTGTCCCGGCTCGCTCAGGATCGTGAGGTTGCAGCGATCGATAACGTCGATCCCAAGGGTGCGCGCGCGACGCACGATATGGCGAAAATGCGGATTCAATTCGGGCGCGCCACCGGTCAGGTCGAGCGTGCCAATGTTTTGCCGGCGGACAAATTCCAGCACCAATTCAACCGTCTCAAACGACATTGACTCGGTCCGTTTCGGACCCGCGTCAACATGACAGTGAGTACACGCCTGGTTGCAGCGGTACCCCAGGTTGACCTGCAACGTATCCAACGCCGCGCGCGCGACTGCAGGAAACGGCGCCGGCACAGCGCGCGGCAGGTCCGATCGGGACTTGATTGGGATCGACGCATTCATGGACTGTCGTTCGACTTGCGGATCATCGGGGGGTTCCTCTCGTCGTAGCGGGTCAGGGATCTGCCGGGCATGGAGATGTGGACCCGAATTTCCGCGTAATCGATACATGTTGGGCACTATTGCCATCGCGGCCGATCACGTCAAGCGGGATCCGGCCGACTTATCTGTAAAAATCCGTGGCGGACACTGGCGCGCCACCGACGCGCAAGCTAGAATTGCGCCCTTGCTGGGGCCGTAGCTCAGATGGGAGAGCGTCGCGTTCGCAATGCGAAGGTCGGGGGTTCGATTCCCCCCGGCTCCACCAACCTACCTTTCCGATTCGACAAGTTAATTTTCGCAGCCACCATGATTCGTGTTAATTCGTGTGGTTTCGTACCCGTATGGTGGCGGGTCGTTAACCTGCATTGAAGGCAAGTATCGAAGCAGTGAGGTCAAGTCTTGATACTAACGTTTCGCTAATCCTCGGCGCGACGATGACTTACCGTTTTTAGAATTGCACTGCGACCGGGTCGCGTTTGCCTACGGTGATCAGGGCAGATAAAACAGCCACGCCGTCATGCGCATGTAAATTTTACTGACCGCCTGAAACGGTTTGCCGGTCGTGGTGAAGATCGCGACGGCGCCGCCCGCACCGAGCGGTAGCTGCGCGCCTGCTGCTTCATCGTCCAGTCGGATTTTTACCAGGAGCGAACCCCTCGAACCGACGTCCGCCGCGACGGGAATATTCCCGGTCGGCGCGAACTGCCCTTCTCCCGTGGCGCCGATCAGGGTTTCGACCGTTCCGGTGACGACCTGACCTGGGAGACTCATGAATGCAATGTCCACCGCGTCACCGGGCTTGACGTTTTTGAGCAGGTGTTGCGGGTAATTGGCGAGGATGAACGCGTCGCTCGTATCGATAAAAGTGCCGATCGAAGCGTTGCGCATCGAGGAGACTCGGGTCCCTTCGCGCATAGACCAGTAAGTGACGAATCCGTCTGCGGGTGCCGTGACGGTACATTTTTCGAGGTTGTACTTCGCGATATCAAGCTCCGCCTCGATGGTGCGGATATTTTCCTTCGCCGCTTCCAGGGCGAAGCCGGCCTCTTTCCGTCTGGCAATGGCTTGCGCGACCGTAGCCTCGGCTGCTTTGAACTTCTGCCGTTTTGAAGTCACCCGGAGTTCCGCGACTGCGCCCGCATCTGCACGTTGCATGCTGACGGCTGTATCCACCTCGGCTTTGGCCAGCGCGTATTCCGCCTCGGATTGTTTTACCGAGGCCGCCGTCGCTTCGAGAGCGGCTTCCGACTGCATAACGGTTTGCCGGGCGGAGCCCAGGCGAGCCGTGTGTCGATCGACTTCGTAGCGATAAAGCTCGGAATCAATTTCAAACAGCAGATCGCGGCCGCCGATCAGCGGGGCATTAGGTTCAGCATGGATCGTCTTGATCGTGCCTGTTACTTCGGGAACGAGTTGTACGACGTACCGGACAACCGTAGTGTTTTTCGAGACGGGCGCAGAGAATTGCCAGCCGATGACGATAGCCCCGATAAAAACGACACCGATAACGACGGCCACGGCGATGGGGATCGGTCGCGGCTTGATCTTGAAACCTTTGAAGACGATGAGTATCGCCAGACTGTAGATAATAACGAACGCGGCAATCATGCTTGACGACGCCTCATTTGGCCCGGAGGTCGTCTACGACCGATTCGACGGCGGTTAGACGCTTTTGCAACTCGGAAAGCTGCTGCGCTTCGTCGCTCGCCGGCGGGCGCTGAACGGAGTCGCCGGCGGGGCGAAGAAATGCCCAGATAAATGCTACCGGCCAGAGTATCCCGAGCGTAGCGATACCGAGCCAGCCGGCCGCCGTGATCGCGTCGGCCTGGGGATGGCCGCGCCGGCGCGCAATGTTCCCCGGCAGCGAGCCGAGCGCAACGATCGCAAATACAACGGCGAGGAACAGGACGGCGAATACGACAAATGCAATGACGTCGAGCAAGCTGTTACAACCTCGTCCTGGAAATCATGTGACCTTTCTATTCTAAAGTTAAGACTCGTACAAGTCAGCGCCGTTCGACCAGGACCCCGGCGTTCCGCGAACGCTGCTGGTAGATCAGAAAGGCCGAGACGTGGAGCTTGTCGATGCGAGCGATCAGCCCGTAATTCTTCGCCAGGAACCAGTACTGGACGTCGCGGATGTTCGCGGGACCGATTTTGCCAGAGTACTTCCACTCGAACAGGGCCGCCTCGAAGCGGCCGGCGGGTACCGTTACCTCGTACGCTCCCAGGTAGGAGTGTACGAGATCGAGGTGGCCACGGTACGTGCTGCGTTCGGGGCGGGCGAGGTCGGAAACCTGGACGTTGATCCGCGTCGTGTTCGAGCTTCCGGGAACCATCCCCTTCGTTATGATCGGTTGCGGTGGATCGTAGCGGACCAGGATCCCGTGGCCGGTCTCCGACCCCGAGTGCTGAACAAAGTCACCGTCGGCCGTCGTCTCGCCAAACCAGGTTTCCTCTCCCACCCGAAGGCTCCAGGCCGCATTGTCGTCATCTTCCCCGACGCGTTCGAGGCGGCGAGAACGAACCGTATGAACCTGATCCTTCTTCTCACCATGGACCATCTTTACCAGGAAGTCGTACTCCGGACCCAGATCCATGAAGGCGATGGGATCCTCGATGATCGGAGGCTCGACGGGCTTTCCCAGCACCCCCGCTCCGAGGTACTTCTCGATTTCGGTTCGGACCTCGGGGTCCAGCGGGATGGGTTCGACAGAGACCTCCGGCCCTACGGCGAATGCCACCGGGACGCTCGAGATAAGAAACAGGATCACGACGAACGAGAGAAGCGATTTCCGAGTCAGGAACAATGTGCGCATGGGACTCCCTACTTGCCTTCAGATTCTGGGGCGGACGATGAAATGATTGGCGGCAGGCGGGCCGTCACGAAGGTTGGCATTGTCGAGGCCGACACCGGTCGAGGTCAACTTCGGATGCAAACTCGCTGGTGGGGCGAGGCGCGACGCTACCACGACTCGGTGTGAGTCTTTACAGTCAGGTTTTTTTGCCCGCCACTAACTCGATGTGTTCCTTAACAACCTCGCACCATCATTTACACGAGGCGTTCGCGGAACATAGTCCCTTCAAAACTCTCGTAGTGAGCGAACAGCATCGCCCGCATCCCCAGGTCATCGCCACAGCGCAACCCGTTTCGGCTGGACGACAGAACAGGTATTCCCGCTATCCGGCCTTCGCGTTACGTCAGCCTGCAGCGGGAGCCAATAACATCGCGACACGTCTGCTGACCTCATTCAGTCGCGATTTCTTGTCTCCGCCCGTGGTGATCGAACGCTCCATGGCGTAGTAAGTTATGAAAGTCCTCGCCCTCATGTCTAATTCCGTGCCGCGATACCCGGACTGTGCGAACAGTTTTCGCACGAACGCAAAGCGTTCCTCGTCCGCGGCCTGGACCACCGGTGCAAGCGCGGGCTCCGCTGCGACCCACACCCGGATGACCGAATCAAGTCCATTGAGTTCGCGATCAACGATCCTCGTTGCCAGCGTGACCAGCTGCGATCGCGGGTCGCCGTTTGCGTTTCGAATCTCTTCAAAAATGTCGGTGGTGGATTGCACCTTCCAGAACTCGATCGCACTCTGCACGAAGTCGTCGCGGCCGTCGAAGTGCGCGTAGAAGCTGCCGGTGGTCACCCCCAGGTTGGCGCACAAACCTCGAATGCGCAGCCGGGCCCAACCGTGGCGTGCAATGTAATCGAGTGCGGCCGCGAGCCAGTCCTCTCGGGACATTCGGGACGAACAGGGTGTCGACATCTTCTGGTTCATGCAGTCGGATGTTCACATTTTCGGCCGCCAATGCGAAATGTTGGCGCGCTCAATAACAAATGTTACTATTTATCTGCTACGAAGATCATCATAAAGTGGCGACCGGGCGATTACCTGGACCCTGGGGAGAAGAGAATGCTAAGCACTAAACGGAAATTACCGTTCGCTGTCGTCGTGTTATTTGCATGCGGAGCCATAGCCGGGATGTATTTTACAGCTGTGAACGACAAGTTCTTACCGGTGCAGAATGCGCAGGCGGCGGAGGAAGGGAAACCGATGGTTTCTCCAGTTGAGCCGCGGGAGCGGGAATACTACGCACCTAACAGCGAGAAGCTCTCCGCGGACGAGATGCGGGTGATCGCGTGCGGCACGGGGATGCCGACTACGCGCGCCGCACAGGCCGCGGCCTGCTTCCTCGTCGAACTCGGCAACGGCGACAAATTCATCTTCGACATCGGTAGCGGCTCGGCGGAGCGCATTTCATCTCTGCAAATCCCTTACGACTACCTCGACAAGATCTTCATTGGACATTTACATGCGGACCATTTCGGTTCGCTGGCGGAAATGTTCATCGGTGGTGCCCTGATGGGTCGGCAGAAGCCGCTTCGCGTGTGGGGACCGAATGGCCGCAGCCCGGAGCTCGGCACAGCCTATGCGGTCGAAAAAATGAAGGAAATGTATACCTGGGACCTTGCCGGACGCGTGGGGCTCGTTGATTTTCGCGGCTACTCGATCGAGGTCAGTGAATTCGATTACAAGGCCGAGAATGCGGTTATATACGAGGAGAACGGCGTCACGATCCGTTCGTTTCCCGCGATCCACTCACTCGACGGGCCGGTGAGTTTCAGCCTCGAGTGGAATGGGCTGAAATTCGTTTTCGGCTCGGACAGTTATCCCAATAAATGGTTTGTGAAATATGCCAAAGATGCGGATATCGCCATCCACGAGTGTTTCGTCGCCGTTCCCGATCTCGTCAAGAAGATGCGGTTCACGCCGGAACAGGCGTTGTTAGTCGGCACCCAGGTCCACACGGCGCCTGAGGCCTTCGGCAAGGTCATGCAGGAAATCCAGCCGCGCATGGCGGTCGCTTACCATTTCTTCAAGGATTTCGACACGACCGCGGCGGTGAACGACCGCATCCGCACGACCTATGACGGACCGTTGAGCCTCGCCGAAGACTTCATGGTCTGGAACATTACCAAGGACGACATTCGTGTACGCATGGCCGCCGTGGAGGAACATACCTGGGCACCGCCCCTGGTCGGCAAGCCGGAGCTCCCGCAGAAGGGCGACAGGGGCAGGTACAGTGAGAAGATGGGCGTTCCGGCCGAAGACCTGGGTTACTCCGACTTCATCATCGAAGGCCGATGGGGCGAAGTCGACGAGGCGCTGCGCGGGGTTTACGAAGAAGCCAGTAAGGCGGTTGGCAGAAAGTTCGAGTATCCGAAGAAGTAACGAACCCGGATGAGGCGAGAACGCACAGGGGTACACGGCGACAGGTGAGGTGAGGTGACAAGAGCAAGGCACGCGACGCGACATGTGTAGCGCCGGAAAACACATAGCGGATCTGTTTTTCGCGCTCGCCATCGGTCCTACTTCTGCTGAAGAGAACGCCTTGAACCCGCTGGCCTCTGTGGACAATACGGACCTGCCGTTCCAGTAATTCGATCTCGACCGACCGGATCTACGGGATTACTGGATCGACGGCGCTATATGCTGACATTAATGCTGAAGCTAAGGCTTAGGTATCGGCGTCCGGTCCAATCACTGAGCGTTGGTATTTTTAATTCTCGAATGAATCGGCGTCAGACCGATCAATTGACTGGCTAAGCGCCAACTGATTACTTTAAAACGAACGAATACTTTCTGTAGGGAGAAGTACTATGCAAGTCAAAATCAATTTCCAATCGATCTGTCGACTCAGCACCGCCATGGTGCTGTTGTCTTTCATTGTGCCGGTTGCCGTTGCTGAAGACCGCGCGGGACTGGACGCCGACGTTCGCGCGGCGATCGAACTGCTGAAGTCGACCTCGCCGGCGGCCGCGGAACTCGGGCCGAAGGCGCGGGGCGCGCTTGTGTTCCCGAATGTTACGAAGGCCGGCTTCATCGTCGGTGCCCTGTACGGTAACGGTGCGCTGATCAAAGCGCGGAAGGGCGGCGGCTACTACATCGACGAGTACTACAGCATGGCGGCGGCGTCTTACGGGTTCCAGGCCGGTGTCCAGAACTACGGTTACGTGCTCATGCTCATGACCGATGCGGCTGTCGAAAATGTGGAAACGAGCCAGGGCTGGGATCTCGGTGTTGGCCCGAGCATTGTCATTGTCGATGCCGGCATGGCCAAAACGCTCACCGCCAAGACGGCCGATAAAGATGTCTACGCCTTTACGTTCGGGCAGACGGGACTGATGGCCGGCGCGGGTTTGCAAGGCACGAAGATCACGCCGTTAAACTAGTACTCGGGCAGCGTCGGCGAGTCGAACGCGATTTGTCGGTAAGTGTTACTGGCCCGAAGAACGGCGGTGGGGCGGTGGGGTCAAGTCTTCACTTTATACAACTTCGCGTTCGACCAGGCGCGATAAGTGACAGGTAAACGTATCGCACGTGCGTCGCGTATCGGCTTCCCCATGCATGTATAAAGTGAAGACTTGATCCCATCGGTCTGAGACTCTCCTTGCGCTGCGTTCGATGCCGCGGCTCGTCACTTGATGCGGATATTCCACGCAGGTGAGTTTGTAACGACCCCGAACCTGGTGCCATATCATCGTAGAGACTCAGACCGCCTGACTCCGGCGCGCAGTGGAGTGCCGCCGGTGAACCCCGTATTCGGCGGGTAGCACACTGAACCGCCACCGTGGCAGGACTGCTTTCAAACGACGGAGAAAACGTTTTCGACTTCAACGTTCGCGGAATGACGCGCGACTTCCTCGTAAGACGGGATAGCTCGGGATGTGCCCTTTGTGCGAGAAGTCGTCCGCTTCGGGTTTGGGGACCCCTCAGCGAACGTTCGCTTCCGGCAACGACACTAGGGCGTATACCAAATCGGTGACGTTGTCGCTCTTTCCACGTTCACCATCGGGATTTCCTTTTTCATTTTTATCCCGAAACGTTTCGCTTCGTACGCGGTCCAGCGCGGCGTGGGTATCTCGAGCACGCGTGCGTAGTAGGCGGCCGCTACGTTCGGATCAAACTCGGGATCGGTCCATACACCGATCAACTCCGGTGAACCGATCGTGTTGGTCCAGGTTGCATTGGGCACGTCGACGGTGTTGCCGACCGGCGGCAGTTTGCCGTCGTCGCCGGGTGTCCGTTCTCCCGACCATGTCGCATCGAATACCTTTTCATGTCGCTTGCCGGATTTGTCGACCCAGACCTTGACGACCTGGATGCGATCGAGATTGCCCGACAGCGGATCCCGCAGCGCAGCCATCAGGAAGCTCGGCGCCTTGTCTTTGGCTGCACCCGGAAGATCGCTGCCCATCGGTACACCTTTGCCGTATCCGACGTTTGCCGGCAGCCGGTTGCGTGCATCGGCCTCGACGAAATTCCAGCCACCGAAGAAGCGCACGAGCATGCGCGAGCCGGTGGTCGAATAGGTTTCCTTGTTTTGCATCGCATCGAATATTGCGCCGCGAGTGTTCTCGCGTGCCCATACACCCGCGAGACCGGATGCCACCATCCCCCAGCCGGTGTATTCGGCATCGCCAACCTTCGCCATCGGATGATCGACGCGCTTCGCGTTCGGCTCCGCGCCGGAATGCTTGCCGAAGAAGTTATCTTCCTGTGCGGTCGCGAGACCCGTGTGGGTGTCGGTTGAACCGATGAAACCAATCTTGTACGGATTGGTACCAAGTTTCTGTTCGAGTTCGAGGCCAATCCCGAGCGCCGAGCGTCCATACTCGTACTGGAGCATCTCGTCCTTTTTGAACTCGCTGAGGTCTAGATTTCCCTGGTCCCATATTTCGTAGTCGGCAAATTCGTCGTTGGGCGACAGGTACGGATGGGTTTCGCCGTCCCCCTTGATTTGCGTGATCTCGTAGAGCGGTTCCCACTTGATGCGTTCCTCCGCCCAGGCCCGATCGTAGGGTTTACCCGTAAACGAGTCGTTGACCGGAAACATGACGCCGTTGGACAGGTTGCCGTTGTGCGCAATCGCCAGGATCCTGCCGCCGGTCTTGTCCTCATAGCTTTGCAGCCACTTCCACAGCTCGCGTTCATTCGGAGAGCCAAACGGCGGCAGCGTCGTGTACGGTTCCATCATGCTCACCTTGTCTGCCCCGTCGCGGTAGATGACGACGCGGTGCCGGTTGGCCCCGTTCTCGGTCGAGGTCCATTCATAACCATGGAAGGCGGTGTAGCGACCCGGCTCATTGTATTTTTCCGCCGCCGTGATGGTCTGTTCCCAGGTCGACCGATAGGCGGCAGTTCCGGGAGCGAGATAAAGCGCCTCCGGGAAGTTGTTGCCAGTGAGCGCCTGGACGATCTCGATGGCTGCGGCCACACCTTTCTGACCACCCTCCTGAATCATGTCGTACCATTTTCTGCCGGTCGGATCGGCGAGCATCTTCGGGTCGCCGGAATTCAACAAGGGGAAGAAACCCATGTTGTCCGAGTGATCGGCGACGACGAGGAAATCGAGCGGGCGCGACAGCTTGACCTTCAGGCCGGTCGAGGACGTCAGTTCCTCGCCCCGCGCAAAGCGATGCGCATCCTCGGGCAGCAGCCTGGCGCCGAACGCGCCCGCATCGAGAGAATTACCGGTATGCACGTGGGTGTCGCCCCAGAATACCTCGGTCGGGAATTCGCGCCCTGCATATGGGGAGTAGTGCTTCTGTGAAGGGAACGAAGTCCCGACATCATCTGTTGGCGGCGGCAATTGAGCGTGCGAGGAGAAACAGACGGCTAAAGCCATTGCGGCAATGGACAAGGTGAATTCAGGTTTTGTGCGCATCAGCTCGCCTCGGTTCTTTCACAGCATGGGATTCTGGCCGCCTATTCTGAATGTTCGCGGGAGAAATTCAACGCGAGCCGTGCAGGTTCCCTTACCGCTTTTTCCCTGGCGGGCGAATCTTGCGGAATGTGGGGTCAGATGAAACTGATATGTGGGGTCAGATGAAACTTGTCCAATTTCCGGTGTGTCGCGGATTCTAAAGTTTCATCTGACCCCACATATCCAAAACGTCCGGCCCCGTTCCGCCGAGCGTACCCAGGTACTCGCTATTACTGTTGCCGGTACGGTGTCGATCATCGCGTGGAGTACCGGGCATTCGCGAATTGCCCCGAACATTGCAGGGCCCGCAGATTACGGCCAGAATTCTGCCACCCGTATGAAGTCCGAGGCCGGTGGGGTCAAGTCTTCACTTTATCCATGTATGGGGCAAGCCGATACGCGACGCACCTTGCGACACGTTAACCTGTCGCTTATCGCACCTTGTCGAACGCCAGGTTGTATAAAGTGAAGACTTGACCCCATCGGTACAGGCGCATGAGCCTTGCGCTTCGCATTATGGGCTTTCCGTCATTGAACGGTGGCTCATAGACGCCGAATCGATAAATAACACGGGCCGCTGCAAGCGCGGCAATGAGCAGGAGAACATAATGATGAATGAAGCCGAATGAACCCCGCTCTGATCTACTTCGCGGATCCAATGTGCAGCTGGTGCTGGGGTTTCTCGCCTGTGATCGAGCAATTGCGCGAACGCTACGCCGATGCCTTCGACATCGCGCTGATACTGGGCGGCCTCGCCCCCGGTACGAGTGAGCCGCTCGATGCTTATCGCAAGGACACTATCCGTTCGCACTGGCAACACGTCACCGAACTGAGCGGGCAAAAATTCGATCCCGGTTTTTTCGATCGTGACGATTTCGTCTACGACACCGAACCGGCTTGCCGCGCGACCGTTACCGTTCGCACCATATTGCCCGGCACGGAATTCGATTACCTGCGCTCGCTGCACGAGGCGTTTTACGGGCGCAACCGCGACATCACCGATGCTGAGACGTTAACCCACGTCGCCGTGCAATGCGGGGTCGACGCTGAGCTGTTTTCGAACGCGTATCACGATCCGAAAACCGCGCTGGCCACGGGTAACGATTTTTCGATCACGCAAAGCGCGGGTATCAAGGGGTTTCCGGCCGTAGTGGTCGGCAACGAAAGTACCGGACTCACGGCAATCACCGTCGGCTACCGGGATTATGCTGCCGTCGCGACCGCCATCGACGGCTGGCAGCAACAGAACGAGTAGCAGGGTCAGATAATCTGCGCGCGCAATTTGTCGAGCGGCTCCGTGAGCAAGCGCTGCAAAACGCTGATCCTGTTTCCTGCATAGTCAGGCAAGAACTCGAGATCGATGCCGTCTCGTTCGAATTCGGCGGCATCGTATAACATTCGGCCACCCGGCGCGTTAACGTAGGTGTCGGCGCCGACCGCGTGTGCGATTGCCCTGAGGCGATTGGCGCCGCGCAGCGCGGGATTGATATCCAGGCCGCTTGCCTCCACCAGCGGTGTCGTAATACCCAGAAGTTCACAGACGCCGCGCAGCTGGCGGACCAGGTAGTCGACGACACGCTCGTCGCAATCGAACAACGATGTGAACCGGGATTCTGCTGCACCACCATCGCAGACGGGAAACGACCGTAAACGCGCTCGAAGCCGGCCCGCCGCGTCGTCCGAGAAACGCTGCTCGGCAATTGTCGCGTGTCGCGGGGAACGCGCGAGGGGCAACGTCACCCACGCGGGTTCGCCTGTCGCGTTCAATAGCCGGTTGCGGTGCACCCAGCCGCGGCGCGGAAACTGTACCGTGTCGAGAACGACAAACAGGTCGGCGCGCGTAAACAGGCGAAAGTATCCTGCATACGGAAAAAAGTAGGGCTGCATGATAGCGACGCGCATGGTCGTCAGGCGGCCGCAGGCCGCGCATCGTAATACGGCGGAAAGTAACCGGTGTCCGCTTGCTCAGCGGATACGCCCGCGTCGCGGCACAACGCGGCGTAGCGTTCTTTATTACAAATCATGCGTAAGGCATGCAGCAGCCGAACATCTCCGCCAAACCCCGACTTGTAACGGGCAAGACCGTCGTGCTCGCGGATCCCGCCGCCCAGATTGACCCACGGCACGCCCCGCTGCCGCAGTGCCTGCATCGCGAGCCACAACAACCCGGTCGTGTGATCGCGGCCGGCCTTGGTCGATACGGTAAAGAGATAATCCGCGCAATGTGGCGTGTATCCGAACAACGTCACGGCCGCGATGCGCCCGCCTATTCGCGTACCGATTGCGACCGTCTGCGCATCACCGACCCAGGCGCGCAACGTGTCGGCGCTGAACCCATAGACCGAACTCGCGTCGGCCCGGCGCATCGTGGCCGCATAGAGTGCGCAGAATGCGTCGGTGAGCAATGCGGAATTATCTTCGATAGCCGGCGTCTGTCGATCCCAGCGGTTCAGCTTGCGCCGGATCGCCTGGCCGAATGATGCCCTGATTGCGCTCGGCGGCCGCCGCAGGTCGACCACGAACAGGGATCGGCTCGGCGCGGACTCCGCTGTATGGCATGTAGTTAGCGGCGACGGTAGCAGTGGGTGCTGCGTCGTATAGTGCGAGACGGCGCCGGATTCCGATGCAAAGGCGTGCCAATTTTCCGCGAACGCTTCAATCGGACTCGCGCTCGCGAATCCGGAAAAGCCGTAAGGCGTGTACCAGTCGCTCGCACCGGCGCCGCGGAATGAAAGCGGACAAATTACGCTGCCGCCGTCATACTGGCCGTGGTAGAGCACCGGCGGTTGCTTGAGCGACGCCGCAATCGCGCGCGCGTAAGCGAGTGTGTGAGCGAATGCGTGCGGGCACCGATCAAGCGCGTCGTGCCAGGCAGCTCCGTCGTCGATCGTAACAATTCTGTGATCCGCCCCCTTCAGCACAGGCGTTCACCAATGCGAAGCTCGGCATCGGTTTCGATCAGCGAGACCGCGTCGCCATTAGCGACCACATAACACCCGTCCTCAGTTTTTGCGAGTACCGTGCCGGGTGCCGGTAGCGGACGCGTTTTCGTCACGGCGACGGTCGCGCCGCACGCGCGCTGACAAAAGCCGTGAACCCGTGGCTGCGGCAGCGCTCGAACGAGATTGCGAATCGACCGTGTACTGTGCTCCCAGATAATTTTTCCATCGGCGGGCGAACGGCGACGCGCATAGAATGAATCACCCCCGTTACGGGGTTTCAGCGGCGGCGGGTAGCGGCGATCGCGTTCGAGTTGCCGCCAGAATTCGACCGCGAGTTCAGCGGTGGCGCGCACGAGATTTTCACTGACCGTGGCGTAATCGTCATCGTCGGCGATCGCTACCACCGTTTGCGCCAGTATTTCTCCCGTATCAATGCCCGCATCGATGCGATGGATGCTGACCCCGGTCTCTGATTCACCGCGCACGAGCGCCCAAGCGGTCGGATGCACCCCCCGGTATGCGGGTAGCAGGCTCTGATGGATATTGATCGAACCGAGCCGCGGAGCGTCGAATACAGATTCCGGCAACAGATTGAACCGGCAGGTCAGCAACACATCGAGCGTCGCAAGCTCCTCGTTCCGTTCGAGCAAATTGCGCGAAGTGAAAAAAGGAACGTTAACGGATTCTGCTATGGCAGAAAATTCCTGCTGCTCGTCGGCCGGTATCTCTTCGAGTACACACACGAACCGGGGCACGCAACCCGCCGCGATCAGGCCCGTCAACGCTGCGTGGCCCTCCGCCTTGCAGCCAGCGAAGCCCCAGTCGAGTGGTTGCTCAGGCCGCATCGGCCGCAGTGTCCGACCCGCCCAGCGGGAACACGCCCTTGTGCGGATCCACGGCATTGTCGAGCGACGGATAGGCGCCCGTCTCAATCAATACCTGCGGCACCCGGTTGTTCAAATCGACGTGGTATTCGAGCCAGAAAAAGAAGCGCCCGATATCCATCCTGTACGGAACGTGCTGCTCGGCCTCGGCCCGCCACTGGATAATGTTCCACATCAGTTTGCCTTCGAGAATACTCGCCCAGTCGGCCTGCCTGACATAGAGAGTTTGATCGACCGCGGCTTCGTCGGACCAGTCGATGGAAAATCCGCGATCGTAATCTGCCTTCAGGACAAAGGAAAAACCCGCACCTGGTCCTTCAACGACGAGACGCACTCGCGCTTCGAAGAATATGTAATCCCGCGTAATGTGTTGCTCGATATAAGCGGTGTAGGTACGCGACCGGGCCTCGAGTGAATTCGTATCACTCTCCTCCAACCATGAATTGATTGCGCTGACCTTTGGCCGGAAGCGGCGCTGCAGAACGCGTAGTGCGTCCATATAGCAACTCCAGTCGATCGCCTCGTGATGCCGTTGTGTGCCACCTGCCATGCTCCAGCAGTCGGACGGATTCAACGTAATGACTTCGAGCTCCCGATCCGGGTAATCCTCCGCCACCATCTCGTCGAAGATATCCGGGGTCGCCCGGTTCGCCCAGTTGTTATGGAAGTAGCGTTCGTCGAGCCAGCAGAAATCCCCGGCAAAAGGCACGATCCGATCCGGGCGTATCCAGTCGATGGTTTGCTTCTGATCGACGAACCCGCGGATCCGCGTTGCGGCTGCCTGGCGCATTTCGAGTTCACTCATACGAAAACAGCCCGGGAACATACTGACCCCGGCCGTTTGCACGAACGCAATATCGATATGCTGAAACTTCGACTTGATCTCCATGCACAAATCACGGTCGTTCAGGTTGTCATTCATGTTCAGCAGGGTGCAATCCGGCGCATCGAGCACGAACCCGCAGTTTTCCCAGTCGTGGTCGCGGCTCACTGCGGAAGGAACGAACGTCAGCGCCGTGCCTCCACCAAGTTCGACCCGGTCCCAGGCGCGGAATTTTCTAATGTTGTAAAAGCCGAGCTGGCGCAACACGCGTTCCATGGTCTGGGCGCGCAACGAAGGATGAAACTCATAAGCCGGCAGCAGGATTTCCGTATCGCGCGAAAAGTAGTTGAGCGACGGAACGTGAAAATGATCCTCGTGGGCATGCGTCAACAACAGGTAATCGACGCCCTCCGCGACCTCCTCCGCGGGGATGGTCGCCGCCGGATACTTCCACGTACTGAAATTGAACACCGGCTCGTTAACGATCCAAGGATCACAGACCAACGTCCCGAAAGTACCGTCGATTTTGAGGCACGCATGCGTAATAAAGGTTACCGATAATTCCTGAGTCACGGGTCAGTCCTGCTTGTATAAATAGGTCGTATATTCGTAAAGGCCATAATCATTCCTGATGACGTAGTCGCGGGTTATTTTCTGACCCAGGAATCCGGCGAGATCATCGAGCGATACGTGGAACAGATCATCCCGCTGCCAGTCGACATGAGTCGACATCACGTTAAATGCCATACCAATCCGGCAATGACTGAACAGCTTTGCGGTCAGTTCGCGGAAATAGGCAAACATTTCATCCTGGGTCAGCATGAGCTTTTCCGTAAATACGCCATTAGCGATGACGTAATCGAATTGCCCGATCCCGGTGTCATTCGCGAGAATGTCGACACACGCGTAGTCATTGCACGGGTACTTTTGTCGACTGCATTCGATCATCGCGGGCGCAAGGTCGACGCCGCAGTAATCGACCGAAGTCACGATTTGGCTTTCGATAAACTCATACAGCCCGGACGTGCCGCAACCAAAATCCATAATCGACAATCCGGGGTACCAGGCTCGCACGCAATCGAGCATGACCCGGTAACGCAGGGGTACGTCTTCCGCCACGGGCCAATCGACGCCCTTGTGGCTGTCGCCGTACGCCGCGAAGCAGTCTTCGTAGTGACGCACAATTTCGTAATAATTCGGCTCGGCATGCATGTTTCGGCCTCACTCGCTCAGATAATTTGCATGTTGATCGATCAATGCACGTTCGACCGGGCCGCGTGCGGCGACGAGACTCCGGTTTTTCCTGAATACTTCACGCATCGAAGACAACCGTTCGGCATCGGTAGTCCTTGCGTTCATATTGCTGCCGTGACTGCGGTAGGCGACGGACAACTCATCGCTATAGACGACCGGAAAATGTGCTGACATCCGGATCTTGAGATCCCAGTCGGCATGGATCGAATCCGTGCGCGCCAGGCCACCGATTGCGCGTACCGCGTCCGAGTAATTCAACTCATTCCGGTAGCAGCTCTGGCTTTTTACGAAAAACTGTCTCGACACAGTCGCCGCAAATACATCGCCGCTGGGCGGCCGCGCGCCGGTACCGTCGTACCACAAACCGGTCCGTTCACCAGTCTCATCGATACCGAAAACGTTGGAATAGGCCGCCCGGGCGTCCGGATTGGCGCGTAACGCGGCCCATTCGTGCTCGAGCTTGCCGGCGCACCAGTAATCGTCACCGTCGATGACGCTGAACAACTCCCCGCGCACCCGTTCCCTTGCGGCTGCGCCATTTTGAATCTGCCCTTGATTCGTCTGCTGCCGGCGAGCATCGATGAGATCGGGGTGTTGCGCCGCATACTCGCTGATCACATCCCACGACCGGTCGGTCGAACAATCGTCGAAGACGATCACTTCGTAGGGACGCAGGGTTTGCGACAGCACGCTGTCGAGACACTGCGCGATATAGCGTTCGAAGTTGTACGAAATGACAACGACGCTGATCAGGGGATCATCGGGATCCCGTGGACTGGGGACTGTCGTCTGCACGTTCTTTTGTTCCTGTACGTTTCGTTTTCGCCACACAATTGCACGGTTACATACCGCACGATGCACGAACCGTACCAATTCGAAACGGCGGGACAATCGCGCGCGAGGGACAGCAATATTGTGAGCGTCGCGCACACAAGAGCGCGGGCCCACGATCGAAGGCGGCCAAAGTTTGCCGCCCGTACTACCGCCACGCCGAACCACGTTGCCGCGATCACAACAGTTCGCCGATCTCAATGTTTAACGGGCACTGCCGATAGTCTGTGTGGGAGTTGGGAGACACCGCGACATGAACATTCCAAAACTGCTCAGGCAATCGGCCGAACATCTCAATGCCGGGGACGCCGCTGCTGCCGATGTCGTACTGAAACGTATACTGAAAAAGCAGCCGAAACACATCGACGCGCTCAATCTCGCCGGTATTGCCGCTTACCAGCAGCAGCAGTTCGACCGCGCGCGAACGCTGTTGACGAAGGTCGTACAACGCGAACCGGGACGTTCGGGCGCACAGCTGAATCTCGGCGCGGTGCTCAATTCGTTGCATGATTACGCCGAGGCGGATCGTCGCTATCGTGCCGTGATCGCGAACGAACCCGACAACGCGACCGCACTGAATAATCTCGGCAAGAACTATCTCGACCAGAATAAACTCGGGGACGCGGCCGAATGGCTACAAGCGGCAATCGACGCCGATCCGACCTACTGGATTGCGCGCCATAATCTGGGAACGTGCCAGCAACGTCAGGGTAATATCGACGCTTCAATCCGGACGTTTGGACAGGTCCTCGAGCAACAACCGAATGCGGAAACGCTCTCGGAGTTGATTTCAAGCCTGCGACGCACAAATCGTTTCGACGATGAATACGCCTACGCAATACAACTGCTCGATCTGCCGGGGGCCGGGGACGCCGCCATCAGCGCGTGGGAAACGCTGTTCGATGCGTGCGACTGGGACACCATTACACGAACGATGCCGCAGATGCTGGCCCTCTTGCAGGCGCCGACCACGCGCCCGGCCTACCGTACGAGCGGGCTCATTTTGTTGAATTCACTGCCCGATCTGGACCCGGAGACGACCTATGCGTGTCACCGCGCCTGGGCGTCCTCGCTCGAAGCGCCCCGCAGCATCGGCCCGCGCGAAACCCGGTCGGGCAAAACGAGAATCGGTTATGTATCGCCGGATTTCCGCGATCATTCCGTTGGCTTCTTCATGCGCGATCTGATCGCGGCGCACTCACGCGAGCGCGTCGAGGTTTATTGTTACGCGAATTCGAACGTTCGCGACGCCGTGACCGACGATATCATCGCTAACAGCACGAGCTATCTCGACGTCAGCGGATTCAGCGATCCGGAACTTGCCGAACGCATCGCCAACGACGGCATCGACGTTCTCGTCGATCTCGCGGGGCATACCCGGGATTCGCGGGTGTCGGTCATGAACCACCGCATCGCGCCGGTACAAGTGACCTATCTTGGCTACCCGAACACGAGCGGACTCGACAATGTCGATTACCGTATCAGTGACCCGTACGCTGACGGAGACGACGGCACGCGCTACAGCGAATCGTTACTGCGACTGCCCGAGTCGTTCCTGTGTTTCGGAGCATTCGACACCGTGCCGCGTTCCGCGCAAACGCCGGCCGCCGTTAATGGCTACACGACGTTCGGTTCGTTTAACAACATCCGAAAAATCAATCCGAAAACCGTTGCCGCCTGGAGCGCGGTCCTGCACGAAGTACCGGACTCGAAGCTCGTCCTGAAATCCCGACGGACCAGCGAAGCCATCACCGCTCGCAACCTGTACAGGATGTTTGCAACCCATGACATCGGGTCGGACCGGATTACGCTTCTCCCGGCAACGCCAAGTCGACGCGATCACCTCGCGGCCTATAACAACATCGATATCGTTCTCGATACGTTTCCCTACCACGGGACGACGACAACCTGCGAGGCGCTATGGATGGGCGTACCGGTCCTCACGCTGGCCGGCCGCACGCACGCCGAACGCGTGTCCTATTCGATTCTGCACAATGTCGGGCTTGATGAACTCGTCGCGTGGGACGCAGACAGTTTCGTTGCGTTGGCGAAACATCTGTCACGTGATACTTCGGCGCTGGGCGCACTGCGCGCGGGCCTCGCCGAGCGGCTGCAGAAGTCCGTGTTATGCGACCCGGAACGTTTTACCGCGCAGTTCGAAGCGGCCCTGCTGGGCGCCTGCAATCACTCCCTCAACGAAACCGATCTGGCAGAAGCCGGCTAGTCCGGCTCCGACGTAACCGCCGCACCCCCTCTCAGGTGCGCTCAGTCGACCCGACACTACGCTGCACGGCATCGACAACGGCGCGAATTGCGCTGTCGCGCAGGGTGAGATAACACGGCAGCGCGAGAACTTCACGGGCAAGCCGTTCGGAATTCGGCAGCGGTTCTGACGGCGCCTCCGCGAACGCCGGATGATGATTAACGCCCCTGTGCCACCACCGGCGGGAGTCCACGTTGCACGTTCGCAGACGCTCGGCAAACTCGCCGGCGGCTTCGCCGACGAAGCGAAATACCGCGGTCGCTCCGATCCAGTCTTCCCCGTAACCGGGCAGACACTCGATGTTTGGATGACTCTTGAATGCATCACGGTAGGTTCGCGCAACGCGCAGCCACGTTCGACGGGTCGCCCGCCATTTCTCCAGTTGCGCGAGCCCGATCGCGGCGTGGTATTCGCTCAGTTTCGCGTTGATGCCGACCCGATGAGACACACGGCTCGGCGAGAACCCGTAGTTAGTGACCTCACGCAGGCGCTTCATTAACGTTCGGTTCGTCGAAATGACAAAACCGCCCTCGCCAACCCCGAGCGTTTTCGTCGCATGCAGGCTGACGACCGTCGGCAACGCGGACGGCGCGATAGAATCAAAGCCGGCCGCCGCGTCAATGACGACGGCGATTCCGGACTCGCGCGAAAATGCTTCCCAGGCCTCGGTGTTGATCGGCGCGCCGAACGGCGAAACCGGCATGATCACACTCGGTGTTTGCGGCATACGCGCTATCTGCGCCTCGATCAGCTCCGGTTCGAGCGCCCAACTCTCCAGATCGACGTCGAGCAGATAAGGCGTAAGCCCGGCGGCGGCAACGGCATGCGCGGAAGCCACGAACGTCCACGACGGTAACGCGCAAATACTGCCGGGTTCGAGGTCGAGCGCGAGCAGACTCGAAATCAGTCCCAGGGTCCCGCTCGCGGTCAGACAAACCTCGGCGGTACCACGGGTCACCGGCGCGTAATGCGCGGCGAGGCGGGATTCGAGCTCATCACCGAGCGGGCCGCGGTTCGTATAGACACGGCTCCGATCGATCTGACGCATCCACGCCGCGAGTTCATCCCACCGCGGTAACAGGGGCAATGCGATCGGGATATCAACCAGGGGAGATTTAACCCGGCGTGCGGCAGACCCGGTATCGAGACGGGTCAGTTGAGCCGAGAGCGGGGTCGGCACAAACGCTGGTTCAGCCATGCGGCGCCTCCGCATTAATCGTTAATACGAATCCGGCAACACCGCTCGATAGTCGCGCCGTGTCGTATCCGAACAGCGTCAAACGCCTGACGCAAACCCCGCCTGGGTCGGTATTAGTCAAGATTCCGGCGCTGTTCCGTGCGCTTTCGTACAGATTTTCGGGCGGGTTCGACATTTTTCGCTCCGGCGTTCGTAGTCGTGAGGAAAAAAGCAAATTCCATGCCACGGCTGTTGCCGTCTTGCCGACGGTCGGAATTGAAAAACCGCGGCGGCGGGCGTCACAGACTAATCCACCAGCCGTCCGTCGGCGCTGCCACCCCGACGGCAACCCTGTGCCAAGCGGATTGCCGGCGCAATTGCGAACAGTCCCGGAAATCCGCTTTTCACACGGTGCGCTTGATAGTGGAACGGATCGTGCATTAGTCACCCCGGAATCAGGATTCATTGGAGAGCATTGTCGTGAACCAGGCATCTGTCAGCATCGTTATCGCCGCATCGGCACAGCCGCAGGCCATCGACGCCACCTTCGCCAGTATCGCCGCGCAAACATTGCGCCCGGCCGAGATTATCATCGCGGGCGCAGGCGAACGGCTGCCGCTGGCTGGGCTACGGCAACTCGCGAGCAGCACGGCGATCCCGCTCAGAATTCTGACGCACGCCGACGGACCGTACTTCGCGCAGGATCTGAACACCGCATTGCCCATCGTTCGGGGCGAATACGTGAGCTTCGTCGAAGCGGGCGACCTATGGCAACCGGACGCACTGGCGAGACTCGCCGCCCCGATCGGAGAAACTGTATGGAGTCACGATGGCAGCAGCGTGAACACCGACGTCGACCCATTGCAGTCAGTGGTTGAAGGCGGACACGCGATCAATGCCATGCTGTTCCCGACGGAACTCGCCGACCGCCTCGGACCACTCGACCCTGCAACGGCGCCGTGGGAGTCATGGGACATCGCACTGCAATTGTCCATGCAAGCCCCGGGCCGTGCGATTGGCAGCACCCCTGCACCGGTTGGCGATATCACGCCCTGCAGCGTGGGCGCAGCCGCACAGGTACTGCGCAAGCATGCGATTTACCTGAAAACGCGGCTGGCACATTACGCCCAGGCAGCTGCGCACTCCCTCGAGTCCGTGGGCGGCGAAAGCACCGCGACGCAAGCCGCAATCCGGTCGCTGTCGCTGCCTTACCTCGAACACGGCGACGACCCGGGTGCGCCGCTGGTTTTCCTCGTCTCGCTTCCGCGCTCGGGTTCGAGCCTCGTGCAACGCGTGCTTGCCTCGCATCCGGATGTTCATACCCTGCCGGAACCGTGGATCATGTTAAACGCGTGCCATGGCCTGCGTGCTGCGGGGGTCGATGGTGATTACGAACCCGCGCTCGCCGCGCGCGCCGTCGACGGCTTCCTCGAACACACAGGTGGCGGGCGTCAGTTGTATTACGAGGCCGCGCGCACGATGAGCGACCGGCTTTATACCGCGGCACTGCACGGTAGCGGCGCTCGCATGTTTCTCGACAAGACACCGCGCTACTACCATATCCTGCCGGAACTCCGCGCGATCTACCCGAACGCCCGATTCGTCTTTTTGCTCCGGCATCCTCTCGCCGTCGCGACCTCGGCGATCGATACCTGGTTCGACGGTGACGTCGATTCATTTCGCGAGAACCGCAATTTTGGCGATTGCGTCGAGGGGCCCCGAAAAATTCTCGAGACAGTCGCAGAGCTTGGCGACGCCGCCGTTTGTGTTCATTACGAAAACCTCGTCGCCTCGCCGGAATCAGAGATACGCCGGTTATGCAATGCCATTGGTCTTGGTTTCGACAGCGCCATGCTCGACTATTCCGCCACATCACTGCCAGAGAGCGAATTCGGCGACCAGACCAACGTCGACCGGCACACACAACCGGTGGGAGATTACGCTGAGGTCTGGCGGCAATCGTTCAGCGACGAACAACGCGGCGCCCTGGGTGCCGAACTGCTGGACGAACTTGGCGAAGAACTGTTTGCAGCAATGGGCTATGACTATGACGATGCCCGGCGGCTCGTGGGCGAAAGCCGCTCCGATGCGCAGCAGCAACCGCCGAGCGCGGACGAACTCACCCGGGACGGCGAGATCCGTTTCGCCGAAGGTGACGCGGAAGCCGCGGAAGCGCTGTTTCACCAGGCGATCGAGCTCGACCCCGGCTTTGCCGTTGCGCACAACAATCTCGGGGTGATGCATTCGATGCGGGGAGAGAACGATCGCGCCATAGAATTTTTCGTTGCCGCGCTCGCCGCCGATCCGTGCGAGCGCGACGCGATGATCAACCTGATCGAGTGCGCCTCAACCGAGAATCGTCTCGGCGATACGCTCGTCAGCCTCGCCGCCTATCTGCAGGCGGTTCCGGGCGATGAAGAAATCATGGGATATGCCCGGGACATAACCGAGGCTATTGAACAAGCCGAACAGCCGTCGGCGGCAACGCGCGAGGCGCTCGTCCCCGCGTTACCGCGTGGTCCGGAAATTCTTGTTCGCGCACAGGCACCGCGCATCAGTATCGTCACGCCCTCGTATAACCAGGGTGATTATCTCGAGGCGACGATCGACTCGATCCTGTCGCAGAATTACCCGAACCTCGACTACATCATCATGGACGGCGGCAGCACCGACCAGTCGGTGTCGATCATCAAACGCTACGAGAAGTATTTTACGCACTGGCAGAGTGGCAAGGATGACGGGCAGTATGCCGCGATCGAGGCGGGTCTCCAGCGTTCGGACGGGGAGATCATGGCGTGGCTGAATTCAGATGATAAATATCATCCCGATGCGCTGTGGAAAGTAAGCTATGCGTTCATGACCCGGCCACAGGTCGACTGGCTGACCGGGCTGTACACGTTCTGGGATGAGCGCGGGACATTAACCGGTGTGCTAGACCCGGTCTACTGGACACAGTCGATGCAACTCGATCCGAACGAGATGCGCACCGTGCAACAGGAAAGTACGTTCTGGCGCCGGTCGCTGTGGGACAAAGCCGGGGCAAGGCTCGCGACGGATTTGTATTATGCCGGCGACTGGGATTTGTGGACCCGGTTTTTCGCACACGCTGACCTGCATACACTGGAATGGACGCTGGGCGGTTACCGCTTCCACGAGGGACAGAAAGTCGGCAACGACACCACGGGATATACCGCCGAGGCCAACGTATTGCTCGAACAGGAAACGCTGCGGCTGGCGGACGCCGGGATTACGCAGCGCGACGACATCCCCGCGCCCGTTCGGCTCGACGATCCGGACCTGATTGAACTGCGCGAATGGCGAGCGTCGAACCTGCCGGCAAACCGGTTCCAGACGAAACGGGCCGAGTCGAAAGGCGGCCGCCGCAAATACCGGTCCGGCGGCACGGTACCGTCGCTGCAGATCGTGACCTCGCTGAAACCCGATTCGGGGGAAGATTACAGCGCGATCGAATCGTGGATAGCGGCCGGATGGCCCGTGGTCTCCGTCAACGGCAAGGAAGCGGCGGCGGAAATCCGCGCGCGCTATCCCGCAGTCGAGGTCGTGGAAACGGCCGATGTATCAGCGCTCCGCGATGAGCCCGAAGCCGTCAGGTTTCGCGCCATACTCGCGCAAGCCAGCACCCGGCGGTCGGACTTCGTCGGCATCATCAAGCCCGATGTCGTCATCGACGCTGCCGATACGCTCGCGGAAAACCTCGGCGGGATCCAGGATCGAACGCTCGTGTATGGTGAGCAGGTGGCGGTTAACTCGGCCGCGGTACTCGACGGATTTGCCGATGGCTACGGTTATTTCATTGGTGCGCCCCAGCACCTCGCCCGATTCAATCCGGGCCAACTGACGTTCGGGCACGACTGGTGGATCCACTGGCTATTGATGACGGCGCTCGCGGACGGCTTCGCGCTACACAAAATTTCGGAACGGCACGCCTACCGGATCAAGAAGGACTTCCGTACTCCGTACGACGAACAGGTGGTGAGCAGCAAAGCGTGTATCGCCAGCATACTCGCCCAGTACCTGCCGGCGGAATTCAAGACTATCCCGAGCCTCAAGCTGAGCTTTGATATCGAGTCCGCGGATTTCGAAAAATTCGCCCGCAGCTATGTGGCCTCGCGTGCCGCCTGAGTAAATCCCGAACGCGAGGGCAATACCGGGGAGAAGAACGGCTTAATCAGATTTTCCGCCGCCGATACTGAATACGGCGACCATGCCGAGCGCGGCGACGAGACAGATCCCGAGGGCACCGCCGATCCGCATCGCCGAGGTTTTCGCGGCGGCCGGATCAATGAGCCCGAGGACCCACATAATCCCGATCGTTGCGAGCGCAACGAGCAGTGTCGCCACCAATACCTGGACTGTTCTCAATAATATCGCTCCCATCGTCAGCCTCCTTCCATATTCAGTGCGGCGCGGTCACAGCATTATCCGCTGTATCGACCGTGAGCGCCGGATCCTTTCATACCGACATCGACGGCCGCACGCGGGCATCGCCGCGGCGGTCGTGCAAATCCGATCGTGGCCGCACAGCAGGTGTCGGCTTCAAACGAATGGAGAAGTCTGAATCATGCATTGGACAGGCCTCGACAGCGCGGTCTCTGCGGAACGACGCTGCCGCAGATCGGAAGAGCGCACGATCCGGCGCCCTAATGGGCGTGGTCGTGCGGCTGCGCGTGCTCGGCGATCAGGACCGCCTTCCTCGCGCGCATGTCCTGTTCCGCACACAGTCCCTTGGCGTCGATGATACGCTCGGCCGCACGCAACCATAATTCGTAGTAAGGGGTTTCGGGATCGTTCTGCTTGTCCTGTTCGATTTCGTCGGAAATCGTCGCGGCCCATTCGGTCCATTCGAAATGGCCCTGCCGGTGCAGCGACACGACCATTGCAAAGACCTTCGCCTCCCACGGCGAATTAAACACCGCGCCTTCTTCGTCGAGCGGAATCGCCGGTACCTGTCGCAGCTCTGAAACGCTGGGTGGACGCGCCATGGTCATGCAGGGTCCATGTAATCGTCGAAAACATCGACATTGCAGGAATCTTTCGGCGACGCCTGCGCACCCCACAGCTCGGTGTTCATGAATCGTACACTGTACACATGCTGCGGCTTCGCGCCCTGGCCGTGGGCGTGTGTATCGGGAAATATGAAAACACCATGATCGCGTTCGACCACGCCGCGCTTGCTGCGCAGATACCGCGGCAGCCGCGTGTGTCCCGTCGGATTGATGTTCCGCGTGAGGATTTCGTCGCCGGGCTTGAACCGGGGTTTGATTTCGACGTCGACCCGGGTGCTCCCGCCTTTCGCGATCAGCCCGGGAACGATTTCCGGCGTTAGTATGTCCATTACTTCATGCCCTCCGCGATTTCGCGACAGCGTTGCTCATACTCCTCGGGGGTAATCGCACCGCGCTCCGTCAACAGGCGTTCGAAGCCCCCGAGCCAGTGTTCGTAATAACTCGTTTCAAGGTAAGCCGCCGCCCCCATGCGTTCGATACTGTGGCGGAATTCGTCGAGGTTAAAAAGACCGTGAGGTGCGAGACCAAAGAACAGACCAAACACGCGTTTCTCCCACTCGGCGTGGAATACGGGTTCGTCTTTTTCGATTTCGAGTTCGCCAACCCCGTGCATGCCGCCGAGATCATGTGTTCCGTTCATCCGAGTCTCCTTCCGGTCACGCCGGTGATTGCACGAGGGCAACGCCGATCATCGAGTCGCGCGTCACGAGTTCCGCCAACTCGTCTTCGCTCATTCCGTCCGTTCCCGCGGGTTGCTCAGGCAATACCATGTAGCGCACCTCGGCCGTGCTGTCCCACACCCGCACTTCCTTGTCATCAGAAATATCGACCCCGAATTCTTTCAACACGCCGCGCGGATCACTAACCGCGCGTGACCGATACGGCGCCGCCTTGTACCACACGGGCGGCAGACCGAGCGTTGGCCACGGATAGCACGAACACAATGTGCACACGAGCATGTTGTGAGTGTCGGTCGTGTTCTCCACCACGACCATATCTTCTCCCTGCATTCCCGAATAACCGAGTTCGAGTATCGCTGCCGTTCCGTCATCGAGCAGGCGCTTTTTATAATCGGGATCGGTCCACGCGCGAGCGACGACGCGCGCACCGTTGTGCGGGCCGACTTTCGTTTCGTAAATGTCCACGAGTTCATCGAGTGCTTTCGGATCGATCAGACCCTTGTCGACGAGCAGCGATTCGAGGGCCTTGACCCGGACTTCCGGATCGCTGAGCGGGCGATTATGAGCTGAACCCATGGGGTATTCCTCTTAAAGACAGCGGTGATACAACAGCAATATAAGGCTTAACGCGTTTTCCAGTCGAGCGACTTTTCAAACGCGTGGGACGCCCGCAGAATCGTACTCTCGGCATAATCGCGGCCAATGAGCATCATTCCGATCGGCAGGCCATCGGACATCGCGCAGGGCACACTCATGGCCGGATGGCCGGTCACATCCATTGGTGATGTGTTGGCCAGCATCTCCAGTGCACGCAATACATAATCCTCGCGCGAACAATCCGCATCGGGGATCGTGGTCGCTTTCATCGGCAATGTTGGCATCAGCAGGAGATCGAACTCGTCGAGCGCGGCTTCATAGGCTGCTTTGAGCGACCGGGCCAGATTCTGCGCCTTCGCGTAAAAACGCCCGTGGTATTTGTCCTGCATGTATTGTCCGAGCAGAAAAACCATCTTCGTCGTCTCGGACAAATCGTTCGCCCGGGTAACACGGCCGCGCGCATACACATCGAGCAGGCTCGTCGTGTAGTGCCCTTTCCAGTTCGTACCCATCGAATTGCCCTTGACCATGAGCATGGTCGCGCCTTCCGTCGCGATGCCGGTCCAGATCGCCTGGCCATCGAGGTGCATCGGCACCGATACGGAACCGACGGTTGCGCCGAGCGATTCGTAATGGGCGGCCGCTGCCCTGACCGCGGCATCGACATCAGCCTCGGAATTATCCCAACCGAAACCTTCTTCAACGATGCCGATTTTCAGATCGGAGACATCGCCCGTCAGCGCCTGCGTATACGCGTCCGTTTTGACCTCGTACTGTCTCGGGTCGAGGCCGTCCTTGCCTGCAATGACTTCGAGCAGCGTGGCGCAATCTTCCGTCGAACCCGCGATCGGTCCGAGATGATCGATCGTGATCTCGATTGGGAACGCCCCGGTATAAGGTACGAGACCATGGGTCGGCTTCAGACCGTAGGTGCCACACCAGCAACTCGGGATCCGGATCGAGCCGCCCTGATCACCGCCGATGGCCATGTCGACCTCACCAGCGGCGACGAGAGCCGCGCTGCCGGCCGACGACCCGCCGGTCGTATGCGCGAGATTGTGCGGGTTACGGATCGGGCCATTTTCATTCGTATGACTACCGCCGGAGAAGCACAGGCTTTCGCACTCTGCCTTGCCGACGATCTCGCCCCCGCCATCGAGGATCCGGGTCACCACGGTCGCATCGGTATCGGGCACGTAACCCTCGAGCGCCGAAGTGCCGTTCATCATCGGGACCCCGGCGACGCACACGTTGTCCTTGATGACGACTGTTTTACCGGCAAGCGGTCCGCTCGCCGCCCCTTTGATCGAGGTTCGGTAATACCAGGCGTTCAGCGGATTATCAGCCGGCTGCGGGCGGTAACCCGCCGTGCGTGGATATTTCACTTCCGGCTTCGGTTCCGTCAGTTCGTGGATCCGCTCGTAAGACGGCAAAGAGCCGGCGATCAGTCCCTGAAAAGATTCGAGATCCGCATCGCTCAAATCGAGATGGTACTCGGTGGCGATGCGGCGCAATTCATCGTTCGTCGGCTGCTTTACATTCATGGTGTCAGTATCCCCGGGGTACGACGTTTAATCGTTGACGCATTGATAGACCTTGTATTCCACCCGTCCGCCCATCACCCGGCCTTCGGATACGGCGACCACGTGATTGACCCACTTGTAACGTTCGTCACCGGTTTCGAGGCGCGGCTGGGTAAAGAAATGCGTCTCGCCGTAGTCGCAATCGCCACCGGTCGTGAGTGCCGCTGCCATCGCATCGTTCACTATCATGTGCCCGAAGTACTGCATGTAGATAATCGCACCATCGTGTGTTTCCAGTGTGACCCGCACGTCGAGATGGCCGAGACCGTCGCGGTCGAATATCAGCCAGTCGGCGGCAGAGAGCGGACGAAACTTGCCTTTCAGTTTAGGCCCGTTGAATTCGCCACCGGTCACTTCGACGATGACCCGCTTGCCGAAAGGGCCGTCTTCGCCGAGATCGAGCCCCGGTTCGAGGTTCGCGTAGTATTCCATTAACGGTTCGAGTTTCACTGGTTTTCCTCCGGAAATTGTTCTGCTTATCGGGCCCGGCATAGTAACGCGCCCCCCGGGCGAACCCAACCTTGTGGCGGCCGGGCTTGAGCGACACCCTCAACCGGGGACGACACCCCGACTACCGCAGCGTCGGAGCAGGAGATTCGGTCGCAGACGCGCACGCTCTTCCGGTCAAAACCGCGTCGATTCGGGAATAGCCCGGACTCCGGCTAACCGGATACGAATATTTCAAGCTGAATGCCACCGTCTGATCCGTTCCATGTCCTGATCGCAGCCGGTTGCGATCAAAATCATGACGGTGCTCATATTTACCTGCACCGGGCGGCCTACACTGTAGGTATAGGAATCGATTCGAAATCCATCGCGGCGGGGTGATTAACATCGATGTCGACGAGGCTACTCCACATCTCCGATCTGCATTTCGGGCCGCCATTTGTTCCGGGCGTGGCCGAGGCGCTGCTGAAAATCATTCCGTCGCTCGGCCCGCACGCCGTCGTCGCGAGCGGCGATTTGACGCAGCGCGCCAAGCGCGGCCAGTTCGAGGAAGCGAGACGGTTTTTCGATCGTCTGCCGGACGTCCCGTTGCTCGTCGTCCCGGGCAACCACGATGTGGCGCTCTGGCGCATATTTGAACGAATTTTCCGGCCGCACGCTCTCTACCGCGAAATCATTCACGCCGACCTCAACCCGGTGGTGACCGTCGGCAATGTCGTGCTCGTCGGGCTCGATACCACGGCGCCGCGGACCGCCATTTCCAATGGACGATTACACCCGCATCAACTGCGTCACTGTGCGGAGATATTCGCGCAAGTGCCGGACGACATGACCCGGATAGTCGTTGCTCATCACCACTTCGCGCCGGGCCACGACAAGGTGTTTGATGTTCCGATGCCGCGATCACGTCGCGCGATTGATTGCTTCGTCGAGCAAAAAGTAGAGATGATACTTGGCGGTCATTTGCATCGGTCCTATATCGGAAGTTCTCTCGATTTCTTTCCGGGCCATCACCGCGATCGCGGGGTCATCATCGTGCAATGCGGGACCACCACGTCGAGTCGTGGTGTCGGACGCGAGCGCGACGAAAACACGTTCAACGTAATCGACGCAGGAACGGACAGACACACCGTCACTCACTACCTCTATTTCGAGGAGGACGGTGAGTTCGCGCCGGTGAGCAGACATATCTTTCCCCGGCGCGGACGGGCGTTCAGCTCAACAACCCCGGATTTTCCGGCGCCGCTGCCGTGAACAATCGCTCATCAGTAATACCAACGAGCCGGAAGTTCGTGGTTTTTGTCGTTGCAGCGGCGCTGCTAACGCTACTCGCCTGGTACGTAGATCAGCACGTCACGCTCGAGGACCTGGTGCGTCAGGAAGATCGGGTCCGTGCCGGGATAGCGGCGCATCCGTGGGGTTCCTTCGCCATCGGTTTCGGTATTTATGCCGGACTGTCGCTGATCCCCGGGACCGGCGGCAAAGCGATAGTTTTCGGCTGGTTGTTCGGATTCTGGCGCGCCATGGTCATCGTCACCGTCGCCCTCACCTGTGCCGCAATCGTGATTTTCGCGTTGAGTCGGTATCTGTTCCGCGACAGCATCGAACGACGCTATACGCGCTTTGTCTCCTTGATGAACGAGCACATCGAAAAGGAAGGCGCTTTCTACCTGCTCACACTGCGCATGGCGCACGCGCCTTACTCGATTATTAATCCGGTCAGCGGTGCCAGTCGTGTTCGTCTTTGGACATTCATCTGGACCACGTTTGTCGGGCTGATTCCCGGGACGGTGGTGTGGGCCTATGTGGGTGTGCGACTGCCTTCACTGCGCGACCTCGCAGTCAGCGGACCCGGCGCGCTGCTCGACCCGCTACTGGTTGCAGCCCTCGTCGCCAGCGCCGGACTGCCCCTGCTCTTTCGTACGCTCGTGAGCCGCTTCGGAATTCCCGGTGGCAACAGGTCCATTGATGCGGCAATAAGGAGGCAAGATTAATGATGTTTGAAAATGTCCCCGCGCTCTACTCATCCCTGACAGCCGTCTTCGCAGCTCTCACGCTTGGGTCCGTCGCCCGCCTTATTGCCCTGCGCAATGCCGAGACCGCCTTGCGGCGTAAACGCCTCGCCAGTTTACGGACGTGGTGGATACTCGCTGCCGCCGTCGGCGCCGCCGTGCTGGCCGGCCGTCCCGGAGTCTGCGTCCTGCTCGCCGTGGCGAGTTGTATTGCCTGGTCTGAAATCACGCGCATGCTCGAGCTGCGTGTTGAAGACCGGTTCGCCGTACGCATCGGCTACGGGCTCATCTTGCTCAATTACGCCCTGATACTTTTCGGGCTGGTATCGTTCTTCGCGGTGTTTCTCCCCGTGTGCTCGATGCTCGTTCTGGCAATCGTAGTGTTGCTCGCGGACCAGCCGGCAGGGTATATCCGATCGGCGGGTGCGCTCCTTTGGGGAATGATGTTTCTCGGTTACGGGGTATCACACGCCGCATATCTGGTGACGCTGCCTGGCACCGATGCCGGTCCGATGGGACCCGTTGGCTGGCTATTGTTTCTGATCATTCTCACGGAAACCGACGACATCTTTCAGGCGATCATCGGCCGTCGTTTCGGGGCGCATAAACGCCACTGCATTACGCCCCGGATCTCGCCGAACAAAACCTGGGAAGGCTTCTGCGGCGGCTTAATCGTCATCACGGTACTCGCGCCCCTCATCGCCCCCTGGTTGACGACGCTCGGACAGTCGTCGGGACCATTTTCGCTGCCGCAATCGTTGCAACCGTGGGCCGGACCAATCCTTGCAGCCCTGCTCATCGGTGCCGCCGGCTTTTTCGGCGACATTAATATGTCCGCCATCAAGCGGGATGCGGGAGTCAAGGACAGCAGCAAACTGCTTCCTGGCATGGGCGGCATGATCGATCGTGTCGACAGTCTCAGTATGACCGCCCCTGTATTTGTGTATTTCGTCATCTGGTGGATGGTATGAGACGGCGTCCCGCATCCGGGTCAGTCGCGGGCACGCCGAACAACACGCAGGTTTCCGAGCGACTCCTGACAATTCCGAACATCATTTGCATGGTCCGGTTAGTTGGCTCGTTTGGTCTCGTTGTCATCGCATGGCTGGGTCATCGCGAGATTTTTCTCTGGTTTTTTGTGTCTCTCGCCATGACCGACTGGATCGACGGCAAACTTGCCATATTGCTCAATCAGCGCACCGTATTCGGGGCGAGGCTCGACAGCTGGGCCGACGCAGCGCTCTACGCCGGCCTGCTGGCGGGAGTCGTTATCATGTATGGGGCGGAACTGGCCCCGGAGATGGTCTGGATTATAGGCGCGGTCGCAACGTACGTGCTCTCGACCATTGCGGGGCTGTGGAAATACCGGCGCTGGCCGAGCTATCACACCCGCGCAGCGAAAACCTCCTGGCTACTCATGATAATCGGGGCAATCGGGCTGTTGACCGACTGGGCCCTCTGGCCTTTGCGAGTCGCTCTGGCGGCTGCCGCCGTGACGAACCTGGAAGCGCTGTGCATCACCCTCATCTCCCCGTCATGGCGGGCGGACGTCAGCTCTGTCTATCACGCCTGGCGGTCTGCGAAGTTAACGCGTTAACGGGCCATCGACCCAACCGGTTTGGCGAAACCAGAGCAGCGCAGCAAAACCATAAAAGTACGCGGAACGAGCGCAGGGTTTCTCCGACCGGATCAGGTAATTCCCGGAACCCTTCCCGTTCCGGACGGGCAATGATCCGACCGAACCATTCCGCTGGCTACCTGGCAGCGCCCGCGTCGTAAGCACGATGCTGCACCGGCGTTACCGCCTCCCAACCGCCACCGAGCGCCAGGTGGATGTCGATCAGATTCTGCGCGAGACGGATCCCGGACACGGCCCGTTGATCTTCGATCACCAGCATATTGCGCTGAGCGTCCAGTACGTCGAGAAAATCCTCGACGCCTTCACGGTACCGGAGTTGTGCGAGCTCCGTGGCGAGACGACTCGAGTCGACGGCATTGCTTAGCTGCAGTCGAACGAGCCGTTCATTGCGGTAAGCATTTATCGCGGTATCCACCTCTTCGAGCGCGCGGGTCACCGTCGCCTCGTAGCGCGCCAGATTCGCTGCGGCACTGCTGTCGGCCTGGGAGATCCGCGCGTAAATGGCCTGACGATCGAATACGTTCCAGGTTATCGAAGGTCCCAGTGCGAAGAACGGCGCACCTGCATCGAGAATGCCGGACAAGGGCGCGGCGGCGACACCGACGCTTGCGCCAAACGTTACGGTCGGAAACAAATCCGCCGTCGCCACCCCAATCCGGGCCGAAGCCGCGGCCAGCGAGCGTTCGGCAATCGCAATGTCGGGTCGCCGCCGGATTAAACCGGCGGGACTGCCGACAGCGACAAAATCGGGCATCTTCGCGACTTCCGGGATCGGTTGCCAGGCGGCCACTGTTGTATCGAGCGCGCCAGGCGGTTGGGCGGTCAGTGTCGTGAGGCGATTCGCGCTCGCGCGGGTACGCGCGTCGAGCGCGGGGATCCGGGCCTGGCTGGTCAGTAACTGGGTCCGTGCGCGTGCGGCGTCGAGTTCGGTGGCGGCGCCTTCGGCCAGCAGCACTTCGACGAGTTTCATGGTTTCTTCCTGCACCGCGACGTTGCGCCGGGCAACGTCGAGTCTGACTTGCGCGCCGCGCAAATCGACGTAAGCCCGGGCGACGGATGCGAGTACAGAAACGAGGACATCGTTGCGTACCGCTTCGGCCGAACCCAGTTCGGCACTGGCTGCCTCAATCGATCGTCGGACCCGGCCAAACAGATCGACTTCCCAACTGAGAGCCGTGGCGAACACGCCGCTCGTCGTTCCGGGCAACCGATCGTCGGAATCGGCGATAACAATGCCGGCAGAAGGGTCGCGCCGCTCCTCGACAGTAGCGTCAACGTTGATAGTCGGCCGGCGCCGCGTGGTGACTCCGGCGAGGATCGCGCGTGCCGCTTCGACGTTCGCGGCGGCAATACGCAAATCGTAGTTCGCAGCCACCGCGGCGTCCATGAGGCCGTTGAGCGCGGGATCTTCGAGTTGGCGCCACCACAGCTCGGGCGGCGGTTTGGCAACCATCGTTGGTCCTTCGCCCTCGGCGATCGCAGAAGGCCATTCCGTCACTTCGTCGGCCGCCGTGGCGGGCGGTCCCGTGTAATCAGGGCCTACAGCTGCACAACCAGCCAGCGTTAGCGCCGTCACTGCGACAATTGCAGCACGGATATTCATGACCCCTTCGGTCCGGTCGCAGCGACATGCTCACGGGAACCACGCGCGCGAAGAGCGACGCCCCGACAAACGATGTAGAAAACCGGCGTAAACAACAATCCGAAGAAGGTCACCCCGAACATTCCCGAAGCGACCGCAGTGCCGAGCGAACGACGCATCTCCGCGCCCGCCCCGGTTGCCAGCGCCAGCGGCATCACGCCCATAATGAATGCGAACGACGTCATCAGAATCGGTCGCAATCGGGTTCGCGCCGCCTGCTCTGCCGCGGCAATTCGATCGAGGCCATCACGCTCGCCCTGGCGCGCAAATTCCACAATAAGAATGGCGTTCTTTGCGGCAAGGCCGATGAGAACGATGAAGCCAATCTGTACGAGAATGTTGTTATCCATACCACGCAGGACAATGCCGGTGATTGAGGCGAGCAGGCACATCGGGACAATCAGAATGACCGACAGCGGCAGCATCCAGCTTTCATACAGGGCTGCGAGTACGAGAAAAACGAACACAACCCCGAGCACGAATGCCATGGCGGACGTGTCGCCGGACAGCTTCTCCTGTAACGCGAGATCCGTCCATTCGAATCCGATGCCCTCAGGCAGCACCTCCGCTGCTAATTGCTCCATGCGCGCAATAGCTTCGCCGGTCGAATACCCGGGCGCGGCGCCGCCCTGCACTTCGATGGCCGGAAAAAGGTTGTAGCGCGGCACCCGGTAGGGGCCGGTGACGTCCCGAAAGCTCGTCACCGAGCCTAGCGGTACCATCGCGCCACGTTCCGAGCGGGTGCGCAGTTTCAGAATGTCGCCCCGCTGGTCCCGATAATTACCATCAGCCTGCGCGGTCACCCGATAAGTACGACCGAGAAAATTGAAATCATTGACGTAGGCCGAACCGAGATAGATTTCGAGCGTATCCAGTACGCGCTCCGCCGGCACCTGGAGTATTTCGGCGCGCGTGCGATCGATATCCGCAAATACTTTCGGCGTGGCCGTATTGAAAGACGTGAATACGCGAGTCAGTACCGGATCTTCGTTAGCCCGCGCGATGAGTTCGCGGCTGGCCGACTCGAGTGCGCGTAACCCCTGCCCCCCGCGATCCTGAACGTACATTTTCCAGCCGCCCGTCGTGCCAATGCCACGCACAGGCGGGGGTGGGACGACGAATGCCATCGCTTCCTGAATAGTGCCGAGGCGTTGTTGAGCTTCCGCCATCGTGTCCTGAATGCTGCGCCCCATGGCAACCCGGTCGCCGTACGGTTGCAGCGGCGCGAATATCGCACCGGCGTTCGGCGCATTCGTCCGGGTCGCACCGTCAAGGCCGGCAAACCCCGCGGTGTGCGCCATCTCCGGCATTGCCATCAGCAGTTCGGTTGCTCGTCGGACGACGACATCGGTGCGCGTTACCGACGACCCGGGCGGGAGGACGTAGACCGTGATCATGTAGCCTTGATCCTGTTGCGGTACGAAACCGGTCGGGGTTGCGCGGAACTGAAGCGCAGTCACGGCGAGCAGCGCAGCGTAGATCAGCAACATGAGCGCGGCGAATCGCAGCACCCGATGCGTCAGCGCGCCGTAAACGTTCGAGAATCCGGCGAATCCGACGTTGAACGCGCGCGCAATCAGAGTGAACGGTGACATCAGCAATGTCATCAGCGAATTGCGCTTGCGGGCCGCGTCGTTGGCATTGAGTAACAACGCGCCCAGGGCAGGCGACAGGGTCAGGGAAACCACGGCTGATATGACGGTCGCGGTAGCGACGGTCAACGCGAACTGGCGGTAGAACTGTCCGGAGATCCCTTCGACGAAGGCGCTCGGAATGAACACGGCGGTCAACACGAGCGCAATAGCGACCAGCGCGCCGCCGACTTCATCCATTGTTTTATGCGCGGCATCTTTCGGTGACAATCCGGCAGCCAGATATCGCTCCATGTTTTCGACCACGACGATCGCATCGTCGACGGCGATGCCGACCGACAGGACGAGGCCGAACAGCGTGAGATTGTTGATTGAGAACCCGAAGGCCTGCATCACCGCGAACGTCCCGATCAACGCGATCGGGATTGCGATCAGCGGAATGATCGTCGCCCGCCAGGACTGCAGGAAAAGCAAAATAACGAGGACAACAAGAACGATTGCCTCGAAAATCGTGATGTAAACCGCGCGCACGGAATCGCGGATGAAATTCGTCGGATTAAACGCAAACTCGTAACCAACCCCGGTCGGAAAATCGGGCGACATGTCCTCCACGAGAGCCTTGATCGAGTCCGAGGTTTCGAGGGCGTTCGTGCCTGGTCGCTGGAACAGCACGACGGGTAAAGCGGGTTTTCCGTCGATGTAGCCGATCGTCGAGTAATCCTGCGCACCGAGTTCGATCCGTGCGACGTCGCGCAATCGCGTGACCCGCCCCCCGCCGACGCGCTTGATGACGATGTCTCCAAATTGCTCGGGCTCGATGAACCGGCCCTGGCTCTCAACGGCGAGTTCGAATGCGCCGGGCTCCGGCACCGGCAGTTTGTTCAATGTCCCCGAGGCGACCTGTACATTGTTCTGACGTACCGCGTTGACGATTTCGAGCGCGGTCAGGTCGAACGAAGCAGCCCGCTCAGGGTCGATCCATATCCGCATCGAGTACGCGCGCTCGGCGAATATATTCACCTGTCCGACACCTTCGAGCCGGGCAAGCCTGTCGATAATCTGGGTGCGCGCAAAATTGGACAAATAGGTCGCGTCGCGCGATCCATCCGGCGACAGTATATGCAGCACCATCAACAGATCGGGCGAGGTTTTAACCACGCTAATACCGAGACGACGGACGTCCTCCGGGAGACGCGGTTCGGCGATCGCGACCCGGTTCTGTACGAGGACCTGGGCGATATCGAGATCGGTGCCGAGATTGAACGTGACGTTAATCACGACCCGGCCATCGCCGGTCGCCTCCGACTTGATGAACAGCATGCCGTCAACGCCGTTGATCTCCTGCTCGAGCACACTGGCCACGGTGTCGGCAACGGTCTCTGCGCTTGCGCCCGGGTAGGTCGCGCTGACCTGGATTGTCGGTGGGACGATGTTGGGATATTGCGCGACCGGCAACGAAAAATACGCGATCGCACCGGTTAGCGTAATCGCGATCGCCACGACCGAAGCAAAGATCGGCCGGTCGATGAAGAAGTGCGAAAATCGCATGGGCTTATTTCAGATCAGTGAATTCTGCGACGTCGACTTCCTGGGGAGTCACCGTCGCCCCCGGCCTCGCACGCAACAGCCCGTTCACGATGATGCGGTCGTTCGCCGTCAATCCTTCCCGTACGACGCGCAGCCCGCCGACCAATGGGCCGGGCACGACCGGGCGCGGTTCAACAACGTTATCCGCCCCAACCACCATCACGATCTTCGTCGCCTGGTCGGACATGATGGCCTGGTCGGGGATCAAAACGGCGTCATGTTTTTCAGCGGCAAAGATGCGCAGACGCGCAAACATTCCGGGCAGAAACAACAGGTCTTTGTTCGCGAATGTTGCGCGAACGCGGATCGTGCCGGTGTCGAAATCGAGCTGATTGTCGAGGAACGTGACTCGCCCGTGATGTGGCCAGCCTTCCTCGTCAATGAGCCGCGCCTGAACGGGATTACCGCTCTCCCGTGCTGTCGGTCGGCGATACACGTTGCTCGTTCTCATGTAGCGCAATATCTCGGCTTCTGAACCGTCCCACTCAAGTTCTATGGGGTCGAGCAACACGATCGTTGTTAATACCGTCGAGTCTGCAGTGCCGCCCGAAACGAGGTTGCCAACGTCCACTTTGATCTCTGAACTACGGCCGGCGATCGGCGCGCGCACCTCGGTGAATCCAAGATTCAGTTCCGCCGTTCGCAGTTGGGCGCGCGCGGCGGCGACATCGGCCTGCGCCGCGTCGCGTGTCGCGAGCCGTTCTTCCATCGTTTCCTTGCTCATCGCGCGCGAGGTCTGCAATCGTTCACCGCGCTCGAATTCGACCTGGGCGCGCTTCAATCCCGTTGATGCGCGCTTGACCTCGGCCAGCGCACGTTCGGCCTCCGCTTCGAAAGGACGCTTATCGAGCGTAAACAGCAACTGACCTTTGGCGACGATCTCGCCTTCGGTGAAATGAACCGAGTCGAGGTAGCCGGACACCCGGGCGCGAACATCGACCCGTTGCTTGGCGACGAAACGGCCGGTGAATTCATCCCATTCCGTGATTTTTTTCGACATTGGCAAGGCGACCGACACGATCGGCGGCTCGCCACCGGATTGGGCGAATCCGCAGATCGGAAACGCTGCGGCGAAAATCGCGAGAAATGCCCAGATCACGCAGCTTCGGTGAGGTTTTTTCGGTCGATGTGGGCAATTCAGGATATTCATCATGGCGTGCAATACGGCATCCGGTCGTGCGTTTCCGGCACTGCAGCATAACAAGATTCGACGAGCGGGCGGGAACTACACGGATCGAGTGGCCCGTCCGGGAAAATTGATCGTTGCGGGTTCCTCGGTGCATTCCGGACTGATTCCGGTCCGGTCGCTCACGGACCGGCGTTGAAGCGGCACCAATAGTTCACGATGGGCTCGATTCGGGCAGCGAACCCGTGTAATCGGGATCCACAAAATGGCGCGCCTGGACAATCAGGCGTCGCATTGCGCTCAGCCGATGTCCGGGCATTCAGACACAATTATTACGAACTCGCTATGCAGTAATTGTCCTCGGGGCCCTTATCACCGGTGACCGGCGGCATCGGCGAGTCGACGCGGTGGCCCCGAATCTCCTTGTCCCGCGTCGATACCCGCCGGACCTTTCCTGCCGCAGCACCCGGAACACCCGCGGCGCGACGGCCTCGCGCTAGGTGGCGTTCTGCTCATCGACGACACCGAAGACCTGATGTACGAGCGCCGCGGCAACGTGAATGGCCACGGCGATATAAATGACGTCGGTCAACCGGGCGTGTACATCGTTCAGGCGTTCCTGTGTGGCCGTCTCGGCAAAGCTCCCGGTCGCAAACAACGCTGTTTGCCCAACGCTGACGATCGCGCCGTCGGCCAATACCTGAATGACACCGACCAGGCACTGCGTGATAACGACCGTGTAGAGAAACCAGTGCACTGATATGGCAGCCCGTTTCTGCCACGCAGCAATGGTGTAGGAAAGTAACGGGTTCGCGTTGCGTAGCCGCCATGCAAAACGCAACAGCATCACGGCAAGGAGGAGAGACCCAAACAGGATATGGCGCTCAAGCAATGCGTCGTCGGTCTCGTCCGGTCCGAGCGCGTGCAAGCCCGAGCCGAGCACGACGCTCGTCAATATCAGCGCCACCGACGTCCAGTGCAATACGCGGGCGACTTGCCCGTAGCGGGAGTCAGAATTTATCAGCTGCAAGCGCGGCCCGCCTCGTGTTGCGGGAATCCGGTTACTCAGGCGGGCCTGAGTGACCAGCGAAGCAGCGTGATGCACGCCAGCGCGTAGCCGACCGTGGTCAGTATGATGCTCGGAAATACAAACATCATGTAACCCGCCGGCGGATGAGTCGCGTACAACGATTCGATCAGAAAACACGTCGGGTTTGTAATGGATCCGATCGCCATCGGCCAGCGCGCCATGAAGGGCAGCGGCACGCGCACGCAGAAGAACCCGAGCAGCAGCATGGTCATCATGAGGAAATCGAGGTGTGCGGACAGCAACTTGTCCGGCTGTTTGAATAACTCGACTGCAAACGGCAGTTTCATGCCTTTCGTGAACACCAGACACCACGCCAGCACGAGCGCGATGAGTAAGCTGATCATTCCGACGCGCAGAATGACGGCGTTGCCTGAATGCTTGTCCGTATCAGCCATCTCTTTCTCCTCCCCAAGATACAAAAAAACGTCCGCGTGAGTGTACATGAGATGACAGGGGCGCTATCCAGGTGCGTATGGTCGACGCCGGGCGCGGAGAGCCGGGTTGGCTCTCGCGCACCTGGTGACCGCGATGATGGTCAAGCAACAACCTGTCGGCGCACCCGGACGAGCCATGGTATCGTCCGCGGAGGTCGCACCGGACTACCGGCGCGTTCAAGTCGATAATGGACCATCCTGCCCGGAGAACCGGCATGACTCAGAACACCGATCTCGCCCTGTCCGATCTGCGCATCCTCGACCTGACCCGAGCCGTCGCCGGACCAACGTGTACTCGGGCGCTCGCCGAAATGGGTGCGGAAGTCATCAAGGTTGAACCCGCGCCTGACGGCGACTTCGTGCGCTCCGTTTCGGTTTACCGTAACGACCGGAGCCTCTACTACGTCCAGCAAAACAGGGGCAAGCAAAGCCTGTGCGTTAATCTCCGGGAGCCGCGCGGCATCGCGCTCATCGCCGAACTCGTCGCGGAAGTCGACGTTGTGGTCGAGAATTTCCGGCCCGGGGTCATTGCGGCGATGGGCCTCGGCTACGAGCGATTGCGTGAACTCAATGACGACATCATCCTGTGCTCGATCTCCACGTTCGGTCAGACCGGACCGCTTGCGAACGTTCCCGGATACGATTTTATCGCCCAGGCCTACTCGGGTATCACCTCGATGGTCGGTGAGCCCGACGCACCGCCGAATGTCATCGGCGCCGCGCTTGGCGATGCCAGTACCGGGATCCACGCTGCACTTGGTATCGTCTCGGCGATTCATCGACGTGATCGCACGGGTAAAGGCGATCATCTCGATGTCGCGATACTCGACACCTATTACAGTTATCACGACGCGAACGTACACACGTTCAGCGGCAGCGACGGGGCAATCAGCCCGACACGCGAGGGTTCGCATTACTCCTACGTCTGTCCGGCCGGTGTTTTCCAGGCTAACGGCGGCTACATCGTCATCATGGCATTCATGCATCACTGGCCGGACTTGTGCCGCGCCATGTCGCGCGAGGATTTAATCGCTGATCCGAATTTTTGCGACGAAGCGTCGCGTATCAGGCGCCGTGGTGAAGTGACCGCAATGATCGAAGACTGGCTTGCCACTTTCGGCGATACGGAGAGTGCCGTCGCCCGAATGATGGCCTACGATGTGCCGTGCGCACCCGTCCTCTCTGTTGCCGAGACCGTCAACAATCCGCACATGCGCGAACGCGGTACGGTGCGCACCGTCGATGACCCTGTGCACGGACCGGTCGACCTGCCCGGTATGCCCATCAAATGGAAGAATCACCCGAACAACATTCCGCTCGACGCGCCGACGCTCGGTCAGCATAACGACTCGATCCTCTCCGGCATCCTTGGTCACACGAACGAACAGATCGCCGACCTGCGCGCGGCGGGTATCGTTGCGGAAAAACCGATCTGACAGGAATGCTATCGGCTGTAGTTGCGCCAATGAGCCGGTTCAACGTTCGGTCGACGCGACTTAGTCATTCCACCCGGTTGTGCGCAATTCGGCGCTCGATATCCGTTCGCGCGATCCGGGGACAACAGCGCGTTCCGCGTTATAAGATTCGAGGACGTCCAATCATCGGCCTCGCGATTGATCATGTCCGTACTACAGACCGCACAAACCGAACACGTCCTCATTGTGACGTTGAACCGACCCGAACGTCATCACGCGATCAACCGCGAACTCGCCGATGCCATCGTCACCGCGATGGACCAGGCAGAAGCCGATCCGTCGGTACGGGTCGTCATCATTCGCGGCAGCGGCGACAGGGCGTTCTGTGCTGGCCAGGACATGCTCGAGATGAGCGGCGTCGAAAGCGGCAACCCACCGCCGCGCGCGAGTTCGGCCGCGCTTGCCGTTCGACGCGTGGCGCAATCGAGGTTACCGGTGATTTCAGCGATCAACGGCGTGTGTTACGGCGGCGGCGCACTGCTCGCCGCCGCAACGGATATTCGCATGGCGAGCGATAATGCGACGTTCCGGTTTCCGGGCGCGGAATACGGGCTCGTCGTCGGCGCAGCCTGGCTGCCGCGCCTGGTCGGGACGTCGAAAGCAAAAGAGTTGATCTACACCGCCAGGAAGTTCGACGCCGTCGAAGCACACGCTTGCGGATTTCTGTCTCACGTGTTGTCACCGGACTCGCTCATGGACGAGGTGACGGCCATGTCCGCACAGATCGCGCTGAATTCTCCAGTCGCCGTGCAGGAATCGAAGCGGGTTATCGACGTGGCGACGCTCGTCGCGGAAGCGGAAACGCTCGAGCAGGCGATCAACGAGAGGCTTCGTGGTTCCGACGAACAAACGGCGCGCTTCAACGACGCGACGACGCGCGTCACCGGTAAGCCGGTGTAAACCGGAACGGCGGCGGCACCGCCCGACAAGAGCCCGCGAGATTCCGCGTGAGGATTAGACGGCGATGCCTCGGGACGGGTCGCGCCTTGCGAAAGTCTGCATTATTCGCCGGCGGATAATTCCGGACCCCGACCAGCGCTATGTCTGTTGTTCCGGACTGCCGTGCGGGACGCCGTCGCAGGGCCTTCGCCTGTTCAGGCGCGAACCGCGATTAACACTGTGTCGCCCCGTGTCACTCCTCGGCCGTCGCGCCATCATTTAAGGTTCGCGTGTAGTCCGGGCCGCGTACCCGGCCAATGCACGAACACGGTGCAATACGTGCTCGACGATGTCGTGTGTGACGACAATCCGGCACTGCGGAAGAAACCGCATAACCTTTTTTTATCAATAGGTTATGTAAAATTTGTGCTATATTAGTTTAATCATTAAATATTCGGGTGGCTTAAGCGCCCGGAATACGACGGAACACACAATGGCAGCTGGCGATCCGGTTGCGCAGAGCGAAAACAGAGTACAAGGGAACATGGCTATGACCAGGACGAATTCGCTGATGGTGATCGCGCTCGGTGCGATGGCGACACTTGCGCCGGCGCACACATTTGCCGGCGGCCTTTACCTGAATCAGGCGGGTACGGGTGCCGGTAATCCGGCTAACCACAGTACCGCGTCGACGGCGTGGTTAAACCCGGCGGGTATGACCGGGCTGAAAGAAAGTTCAGTCGACGTATCTGGCGGCCTGCTCATTCCGTGGGTCAAGTTTGATCCGTCAATCGCACAAGCCGGCGGCAACGACGGCAACAATGCCGGTTCTCTCGCCTTACTGCCGTCTGTCTATGCGGTAAAAAAATTGTCCGATAAGTGGGCGCTCGGGTTCACCATGACCGCACCGTTCGGCGGCGGGGTCGAGTACGGCGATAACTTCGTCGGTCGCTATGGCGCACAACGCGCGATGCTGTCCGGCGCCGGTCTCGGGCCGTCGGTCGGATACAAAGTGAACGACAAGCTCTCGATTGGCGGCGGCATGCAGTTTCAGTACTCGAAATTTGATATGAAACTCGCGGTTAATACACCGGGCCCACTACCGGATGGCACGGCGAAAGCGAATGGTCTCGACGGTTGGGGTGAACAGTATTTCGGCGGTCTGACCTATCACATCACGCCGGGGACAACGATCGGCGTACTCTACAAAAGCAAATCCGATGTCGACATTGACGGAGATTTGGAATTCGGCAATTTACCGGTGCAAGTCCCGGACGCGAATCTCGATATCACCTGGACGTTGCCGCAACTTGTTGCAATTGGCCTGGAGCACGCCATCAATGACCGTTTGATTGCGTATCTCGATGTGAACTGGCAGGACTGGTCGCAATTCCGACACAACCAGTTGACGGCGTCGTTCGCGAACAATACGGGAGGGGTCAACGTCATTGACCGTAACTGGTCCGATACATGGCACGGCGGCGCCGGCTTACTCTACATGGGCGGCAAGTACATCTACAGCGCCGGGGTGACCTACGACAGCTCGCCGGTCAGCGATACTTACCGAACCATTGATCTGCCAATAGACGATGCACTCAAGATTATCGTGGGAGTCATGAAGCCCGGCAAAACGGTCGATTACGGGCTCGGCGCGACCGCGCTCTTTCTCGGCGACGCTAAAGTCGACCAGGTGGCACAAGGCGTCCGATTTGCGGGTAAATTCGATACGAACGTCCTGCTGATCCTCGGCGCTACCGCCACGTTTCGATTCTGATACCGTCTCCTGAGCCGGTCATCGACCCGCTTTGAGACGGATTCGTTCCGGTCGCGCATTACCGTCGGGCGTCTACTGATAATGAACCGGAGCGCCGAACCCCGGCGCCCCGCCGGGCGCTCCCCAGCCGGTCTGCTCACTCAACGTGCTGCTTTGCCGGCGCCCGGCGCCAGCGCCTATACTGCAACTGGCGCCATCGAGGATTAACGGATTGAGTAACTGGGCAAATCGTCTCCATCGGCGACTCGATCGTTCCGTTAACGACCTCGGCAACCTCCTCGTCGACGTGTTTCATTACCTCGCTCTGTTCGCCATCGGCGCGGCCACGGTGTGGGCCGCCGCCGTTGCGTTTCTCGGCATGGTTGCGGCCGGTGCGGCTTCGATCGACGATATCCTGCTGTTGTTCATCTACCTCGAACTCGGGGCGATGGTAGGCATCTATTTCAAGACGAATCACCTGCCGGTCCGATTTCTCATTTATGTCGCAATCACGGCGCTGACCCGTCTGCTCATTTCCGACGTACAGCATCACGAAAAGATCGGGATGGAACTGTTGTTGATTGCGGCTTCGATCCTGCTGCTGGCCGTTGCGACCCTCGTGATCCGGTTCGGCTCATCGCGTTTTCCTTCCCGACACGATACCGTTGAAGAGAAGGATCGCTGGTCGGCTGACAACGAGAAATCGTGACCGTACGATTCGTGATCGCACACCATTCCGTGGGCGCTTCGTCCGACGAGAACGCAAACACGGCGATCGGCGGCTTGCGCGTTGCTTAGATTTTGCCGCGTCAATCCGACCGCAGGCTATCCGGTGAAATATCCTGAGAGCGCAAAATTTTGAATCGAAAAATCGCGATAGTCGGTTGCGGCAGCTCGGCGATGCTGCTCGCGCATGCGCTGCTGAATAACGGCGGCTACGAGGTTGCCGTCTTCTCCGAGAAAACCGCCGACGAGTGGTACGCCGGTCCCCCGACAGGCACACCGTTCGTCGCGGGGGAGAACATCGATATCGAACGCGAACTCGGTATCGAGCATTGGGAAGACAGCATGTTTTTCGGCGACGGGGTCATGCTCGATTTCCGCCCAACCCGCGACACACCGCCACTGACCGTACGTGGTCGCTTCGGCAAACTCGGTGCCGCCGTCGATTTGCGCACCCGGGTGACGCGCTGGATGACCGACTTCGAAAACCGTGGCGGACACCTCGTAATCGAACGGGTGACGCCGGCGCGCCTCGACGAGATTTCGCGAACCGCCGATCTGACGGTGCTCGCGACGGGTAAGGGCGAACTCGGCAACGTGGTCGCGCGCGACGACGACCGCAGCGCGTTCGATCATCCGCAGCGACGGCTGATTGCATCCATTGTCACCGGGATCAGCGGGTGGGGATTGCGCAACGGGCACCTGACGCGTCCCGTCAAGTTCACGTTCTTCGGCGATGCCGGCGAATGGTTTTTCGTTCCGTTTACGCACAAGACGGAAGGTCCGGCTTATGCGCTCAACTTCATGGTCCGACCCGGCTCGTACCTCGACCGTTTTGCCGACGCGACATCCTGCGAAGAATTTGTCGACATCGCGAAAACGACGATCACGGAACTCGCGCCGGAAGATGTGCCTGCGATCGAGGGATTGCGGCCGGTTCAGGATCAATTTAACTATCTGCCATTCGCGGCGGGCATCACACCGCTGGTCAGACAAGCGTCCGCCGCCCTGCCGTCCGGTCGCATCGTCGTGCCGCTCGGAGATACCGCTATCACCTATGATCCGATCGGCGGGCAGGGTTATAACTCCGCATCGCGTCACGCGAAATGGCTTGGCGAGGCGATCATTCGGCGCCGCGGCGCTACGTTCGATGCCGTGTGGGCGCAATCCACCTTCGACGGTTTCTGGGAATCTCACGGGCGAGCCGCGTGCGCCTGGAACAACCTCATGCTGACCGGGCTGCCGCCCGCTACCGGCATGGCGCTGCAACACGCCGCCGGTGACAGCGCATTCGCCGACATGATATTCGGCAATTACTTTCGACCAGCCGCTTTTCTCGATTGGATAGTCGACGAAGATGCGGTGCGGCAACGCATCGCCGCTCACGCGAAGCGGAACGACCTGCCCGTCTCATCATCTCGATAATCGTCCGTCAGAGGTCGCATCATGTTCATTCGTAACGCCTGGTATGTGATTGCCGAATCGCGCGAACTCGATCGCGGCGCGTTGCGCGGACGCACCGTTCTGGGCGAGAAAATCGTGCTGCTGCGGACCGCCGGCGGCGATGCACGCGCATTCAGGGACGCGTGCCCGCACCGGTATGCACCGCTGTCGTTGGGAACGGTCGAAGATAACTGTATTCGCTGCCCCTATCACGGCTCGCTGTACGACTCCCGGGGACGCTGTGTCGAAGTACCGGGGCAACAGGGGACGCACGGCATGGATATCGGTCTCGAGGTCTTTCCGCTGAACGAACGTTACGGCTACTTGTGGATATGGATGGGTCGCGAGGATGCATTCGACGAAGGGCGATCGATTCCGACGTGGTTCGATTACGCGGCACCGGATAACCCGCAGTGGCGCGGCCGGGCCGATCAGTTTCTGTCGATGCCCGTCTACTACGAGCTCATTAACGACAATCTGCACGATGTGTCACACGTTGAATTCGTCCACCCGGAAACGCTCGGCACGACCGTCATTCCGGAAATGTACCGCATGCGTGACGACGAACATTCACCCACGCGACATGTCAAAAAGGAATTTGGTGAATCGTCGATCTCGATCGAGTTTCATGCCGACAATATTCAGGGTGGGCCGGTTCTCCACAACATGATGGCATTTCAGCGCGAACGCGATACCTGGACCGACAACGTCGACTGGGATCTTACGCTGCGTTATTGCACACCGGGGTATTTCCTGTTCAATCACCGGACAAAAGCGGTCGGCGAAACGGACGATCGGGCGATCCAGATCGCGAGCCTGCATGCGCTCACACCGGAGACGGAAACGACGACGCATTATTTTTTCCATACTGCGCAGAACCTCGATGCGACAGACGAGCGGCGGGATGCGTTCACCGAGGTGTGCGCCGATGCCCTCGTGTTTGCGTTCAACCAGGACAAGGTGTTGATATCCGAACAAATGCAGCGCGTGCCCGATGGCGGACGCGATGCCGCATCGCTCGCCCGCGTGTCATTCATGGGTGACGCCACCCCGATGCTCGGCCGCCGCATGATTGCGCGTCAGATCGCGGCGGAATCCGGTAACGACTGATAGAGGCGCGAGAATTCCGGCAGGTACGGCGACAATCCGCTTCTGCTCAATCGTTCCGCATGGAAATCGCGAATCGCTATAATTGGCAGCGACTGATTGGCGACCTGTGAGAACGAAAGAAAGAGATGAACAACAATACTCCCGGCAGTACGCATGCCGACGACATCCGCGAGTGGCGTCGCCTGCACGTCCCGGCCTTCAACGACAACAAGCTGAAACTCGGGACGTTCGGACAAAATTGTTCGAATGGTTGCACGATGACTCACGCAGCGACGACGTTCGAACCGACCTACGAGCACAACGTCAAAATCAGCCAGCTGGCAGACCGGCTTGGTATGGAATTACTCGTACCGGTTGGTCGCTGGAAACACTTCGGCGGCTCGACGAAATTCAACCAGGACAATCTCGAGGTCTATACCTGGGCGACGGCGATGGCCTGCAACACCGAGAACATCATGGTGTTCGCGACATCGCACGTACCCACGGTCCACCCGATGCTCGCGGCAAAGCAAGGTTCGAGCATCGACAACATCTCCGCCGGCCGTTTCGGGCTCAACGTCGTGTGCGGCTGGTTTCGCCCGGAGATTGAAATGCTCGGTATCGAGTTACTCGAACACGACGACCGCTACCGCATGGCCGACGAATGGCTGACAGTGATCAAACGGACATGGACGGAGCAGGATTTCGACCACCATGGTGACTTCTACAATATCAACGGGGGATTCCTGCTGCCGAAACCCGTGCAACAGCCCTACCCGACTCTCGTCAATGCAGGCAGCTCGGAGGCCGGGCGCGAATTCTCGGCGAAGCATGTCGACTTTAATTTTCTCTCGATCACGACCCACGACGAAGCGCGCGAGATCATGGCCGACGTCAATCGTCGGGCGCTCACGTACGACCGCGAGTGCGGCTTTATGACGATGGCGCTCGTGTGCTGTCGCGACACCGAAGCCGAAGCGCAGGCGCTCTACCAGTCGATACTCGACGAGGGGGACTGGGAAGGCGCGGACAACATCATGTCACTGCTCGGCATCGAGAGCAGTTCGTTCGGCGACAAGGATTCGGTGCGTAATCTCGCCTCACGGTTTGTCGCCGGCTGGGGTGGATATCATTTGATCGGAACGCCAGAACAGGTTGTCGACAAGATGCTCGAGTTGCACCGGCTCGGCATCGACGGGATCGTGCTGTCGTGGCTCGATTATTACGAAGAGATGAAATACTTTGGCGACAAGGTCATGCCGCTGCTGCGGGAGGCCGGGCTGAGGCAGTAGGGTTGCCGCCGTCACGGCGGGCAAAGCGGCCTGACCCGGATTGCGGCCCGGGCGGGCTGAATCCGACGCCGCGCACACGATGATATGATAGAGAACTGCGTGGCCGGGACCTGGCCGCGGATCCATGAGTTTTGAACAGTGAGGACGAGCACGATGGAAATTGGTCTGCAATTTATTTTCCAGAATACGCACGATGGGATGTCGGATGCGGACATGATGCGCAAGGAAACCGAGGTCGCGCTGCTGGCCGAAGAGGTCGGCATGGATTTCCTGCTGCTGCCGGAACATCACTTCGACCCGAACTATTCGATGATGCCGGACAACATGCAATGGCTTGCCTACCTCGCCGGCAAAACCGACCGCATTAAAATAGGCACCGGCGCGATCATTTTGCCGTGGCATGAAAATCCGACCCGGATCGCGGAAAAGATCTCGATGCTGCAGGTCATGCTCGGCGAACGATTCCTGCTTGGTTTCGGACGCGGGCTGGCGCGCGAGGAGTACCGCGCATTTGGCGTCGACATGGCGACGGCGCGTGAACGCTTCGACACGGCCGCCGACATCGTGCTCGACATCCTCGACACCGGTATCGCGGAATACGATACGCCGTTCTTCAAGCAGTCGCGCACGACCGTGACGCCGAAACCGGAATTCGGTTACCGCGACCGCGAATTCTTTTCTGTCGCCATGACCCCGGAATCAGGCGTTGCCGCCGCGAACCTCGGCGGCACCATGATGTCATTCGTGCAGCTTCCCTGGGACCAGCACAATGCCGCGGTCGAAGCCTGGCGCGAGCGCTTCAAGGAAGTTCACCCCGACAAAACACCTGGGGCGCCGGTGTTCTCCGATTTCACGTTTTGCCATGAGGATGCCGCGGTCGCGGAGAAAGTCGCGCGGGAATATCTGTCGAAATACTACCTCAGTGTCATCCGTCACTATGATTTCGACGGCTCCCACTGGGGCGAGACACAGGGCTACCAGGCCTACCAGGCCGGTGCGAGTGCGATCAAGGATATCGGGATCGAAGCCGCGTGCGAGGGATTCGTGCAAAACCAGGCTTGGGGTACGCCGGATCAAATCATCGAGAAATGGTCCGAACGTGCATCGGTAACCGGCACCGTGCGGCCGGCAATGGCCGTATCCTACGCCGGCATGCCGTTTGATCTCGTGAAGGACAGCCTCCGCCTGATCGGCAAGAAAGTCGCGCCGGCCTTGCGCGAAGTCGCCTAGCGCGAGTGACGGATGCCGGAACCGGCGGCGCGGCCATCGCGCCGCTTTACCGGCTGGCAGCTGTCTCCCCCGAGAGCACGCGCGCCATAAGAGCAGACCCTGACGCGGAAACGTTCCACGCGGGGCCGCTCGGGTGGTAGCATCGTTGCTCCAATTGACCGGAGCAAAATAATCATGGGTGTACACGGGGGCAAGCTCGCCGCGCGGGCGTTAAAGCAGGCGGGCGTCGAATGCATATTCACCTTGAGCGGCGGCCACGTCATGGCGATCTACGACGGCTGTCTCGACGAAGGGATCAAAATCATCGACGTTCGGCACGAGCAGGCTGCCGTCCATGCAGCCGATGCCTGGAGTCGACTCAACCCCGGCAAGATCGGCTGTGCGGTACTCACCGCCGGACCCGGTGTGACGGACGGGGTGACCGGAGTCGCCAATGCGTGGCGCGCAAACAGTCCAATCCTCGTCATCGGCGGACAGGGCCCGTTTAACAATCTCCGCCGCGGCTCGCTGCAGGAAATGGATCACGTTGCCGTGATGAAACCGATCACGAAGTGGGCGGACACGTGTTACGACACGAAGCGGATACCCGATTACATCGAGATGGGCATCCGCCACGCCGTGTCGGGCAATCCGGGGCCCGCGTTTCTTGAAATTCCGATGGACGTACTGAGCGCTGAACTCGAGTGGGACGACGTTCGCTTCCCCACGATCCGCACGGAGCCGCCATTACTGATCCCGCCCCAGGCGGACGTCGACGCGGCGATCGATCTGCTCGCCGGGGCAGAGCGACCCGTCATGATGGTCGGTACGAGCGTCAAATGGTCAAACGCTTCCGGTGCCGTCCAGCAATTTATCGAAAGCACGCACATCCCGACCTTCGTCAACGGCATGGGACGCGGTGCGGTCAAACCCGGCACCCCGGAGTTGCTGAACCGGGTCAGAAAGGAAGCCATCACACAATGCGACGTGTTTGTCTGCGCCGGTGTACTGCTCGACTTCCGTCTCGGCTACGGCGCGACGATACCGGCGGATGCGAAAATTATTCAGCTCGATGTCGAAAATGAACTGATCGGGACTAACCGTTCACCCGATGCCGCGGTGGTCGGTAATCTGGCCACAGCTTTCGACGCGCTTGGCGACAGCGCAAAAGCGCGATCGGGTGGGCTCGACTACAGCGGCTGGCGGGACACGTTAAAGGCGCGCGAAGACGAACTCGAAGCGGCGTTCGCAGCGCAACTCGATTCCGACGAAGTCCCGATCGATCCATTACGTCTGTGTCGGGAGATTCGGGATTACGTCGCGGACAAGGATGTCATTCTGATCGGGGACGGCGGTGACATCGTTGCCCAGGCATCAAAAGTATTACCGGTGCCGGAAGAAAACTGCTGGATGGATCCGGGCCCGTTGGGAACGCTCGGCGTCGGTATGCCGTTTGCCCTCGCCGCGCAACTCGCGGAACCGGACAAGCGTGTCCTCATCATTTACGGGGACGGCGCATTCGGCCTGAACGGTTTCGAATACGACACCGCGGTCCGGTTCGGCTTGCCGATCGTCGGGATCGTGGGTAACGATGCGGCATGGGGGCAAATGGCACGTCCGCAGGTCGCCGTTTACGGTGAGGACCGACTCGTCGCGACGAAACTGAACTACACCCGCTACGACAAAATCGTCGAAGCGATGGGTGGACACGGCGAGCACTGCGAGCGCCCCGAAGAAATCGGTCCCGCACTGGAACGTGCGTTCGCCTCGGGCAAGCCCGCGTTGATCAACGTGGTCATGCGCCAGGATATCGCGACGGGTATGAAAGGCAGCACGTATATGTGACCGGAAGATCACGCGGCCGCGCACTCTCGACGGCGGGCGCATTCCGTTGCCTGCCAGGTCGCGAGCGGTTGCGCGCCGCGGTCGAATACGAAGATACTCGGTCGAATGATTCGAACCGATCGTACAACGCCGCCTTGCCGCTCCGGCAATAACGATCCCCGCCCGCGCTTGCCGTGAACTGGAAAAGGCACGGCAAGAAGCGAGACGGTCGCGGCTACCATCATGGCAATCTCCGCGAAGCCCTGATCGAAGCCGCGCTCGGTCTGATCGCGGCGAAAGGACCCGAAGGATTCACGTTCGCCGAAGCAGCGCGGGAAGCCGGGGTCAGCGCTGCCGCGCCCTATCGACATTTTCGCGACCGAGAGGCGCTCGTCCTCGAAGTCGCCCGCCGCGGATTCGAGAAATTCACCGAAGTACTCGAACGTGGCTGGGACCAGGGACAGCCCGATCCGATGACGGCCCTGAAAAAGCTTGGCCACGCCTATCTCGCGTTTGCGCGCGAGGAAACGCCGCTGTTCAGCGCGATGTTCGAAAGCGGCATCCCCGTAACCGCCGACCGGGATTTGAAAACCGCGAGTGATGCTGCGTTCGACGTCGTCAGGCGCGCCGCGGAAAGAGCGTGTGCTGAAATCGATGAACAACGGCGCCCGCCGGCGTCGATGGTCGCGCTTCATGTCTGGTCATTCAGCCACGGTATCGCCTGCCTGTTCGCTCGGGGCGACCGCGCCCGGCGTCCGTTGCCGATGGATGCCGAGGAACTCCTCGAGGCCGGCATCCTGATCTACTTCAAGGGGCTCGAACCGGGCGCCTGACCGGCGACGCGCAGAGCGACGCCCCCCCGCTTCTCAGTGCCGCGATCACGCTTGACACGGGACTTAGGGACGCGTAATGTTAATGTTAATTACATTAACATAGGAGCTGCGATGGAACTGGTCCAACAATTCGACGACTACGGCAAACCGGCATGGATCGCGTTGATGATCCTCGGGTTTATGGTTTTCTGGCCGTTGGGTCTCGGGATCCTCGGTTACCTGATTTGGAGCGGAAGAATGGGATGCGGATATCACGGACAGCGTCAACGCGCCGACTGGCAGGGCTGGTGCGGTTCGAAACGCGAGCACCGCGCCGAACGGCGCAAGGAATCGAGCGGCAATGCCGCGTTCGATGAATATCGTGCCGATACGCTGAAACGGCTCGAAGACGAATTCGAAGCATTTCAGGAATTCCTCGAACAGCTGCGTATGGCGAAGGACAAACAGGAATTCGACGACTTCATGGCAACCCGTTCCCCGCGCGACGAGGCGCCCGAAGCGACGCCGTAATCCGTCCCCCGTCGTTTAGCACGCCGCGATGGCCACGAACCTTCATTCACGGTTCGCGGCTGTCGCGTCCCGTTACAGAGTCGGCAAGCGCGAACAGAGCCCGGTGGAGACGATCACAGCGACGACCCGTTCCTGACAGCCGCTATCTTGATGCGGAAGCGGCATGACGGTGATCGTGTCGCTGTCCTGGTGTCGCCCTTATAATCGCGGGCGATAACACCCGGATCCCAGACCATGAATAATTCCAGCGACGTAGCCGCCGTGCGGGCCAACCTGAATAATTGGCTGCAGGCGTTCAATCGCAAAGACATCGATGCGCTGTTCGCACTGTACGACCCGAACAGTGTTTACGCGAACGCCGGTGCGCCGTTACTCACCGGCATCGATCAGATCAAACCCTGGTATGAAGCCGCCTTTAGTGCGGTTGAAGGTACGTTGTTGTTTCAGGAAGAATTTCTCTGTCAGGAAACGGACATGGCGTTGCTGGTCGGGAAGTACTATTTCTCCCCGCCTGCTACCGGTTCGACGCAACCGGCTTCTTCGGGCGACGCGGGGCGGGTCGCACTCGTGTATCGCCGCGTATCCGACGGCGACTGGCGGCTCCTGTTCGATATGGACAATACGCCGCCCGACGTCAGCGCCGCCGACTTCTGATCAACGTCAACAACGGCGGATTAACCGTCGCGCACATACCGTCATACCGTCACCGTTTACGTGCGCGCGTCATCAGGAAATCCTGGCGCAAACGGTTGTCGTCAAAATATTCCGCGGCAAGCGCTTGCAGCTCACCGCGAAAACGCACAAGCGTTTTCTGATCGTCGACGAGCATTTCGATGAGCCGTGATACGGGCCCGGCATTCGCTTCGGTGAATTCGCGCACATGCGCGGGGCTCAATGCGGGTAACCACATCGTACCGACATTGAACGACAAATCGCTGACGGCGTCGCCAAGGCGTTCGCGCACAACGTCCGGATCACCCCACGCTGCCGGCGGCGAGGTTCCTTCCGGCGGGGGTGGCGCGTAAGCACCGATTAACCTGAACATGCGCCCGGTGTAAAGGTCAGGCGGCCAGGTCGAAAAGGCGATGGCTCCGCCGGGCTTCAGCACGCGGAGCATCTGCGCAATCGTGATGTCGGGACGCGGCCCGAACATGTGCCCGAACTGACTCACGACGCAATCGAATTCTCCGTCGCCAAACGGCATGTCTTCCACGTCACCTTCCCGAAATTCGATGGTGACTCCGGCCAGCGCTGCGTTTTCTCCTGCACGTTCGAGCAGCGCCGGCGTCAGATCGAACCCGGTAACCGTTGCCCCGGTGCGCGCAGCGGTCAGTGCCACAACCCCGGTACCGCAACCGACGTCGAGCACCCGCTGACCGCTGGCGATGCCGGCGTAGCGAACCAGCGATGGCGCGGCCGTACCCGTCGCGCTTTCAAACGGGGCGAACGTCGACCAGCCTTCGCGGGCCGCCGCTTTCATTTTTTCAATCGGATCCATATCTATTGCTCTCTCCTGACGGGTTTATCATCGCGACGGTTCTATTCTACGACCCATCGCGGGAGGTTTCGAACGGGGCGCATCAACGGGCAATTCCGTTTTCACCTCGCCACTCGCGATGGCGGCCGGATAAATGTGACACACGAAATGCGCGAGGCGTCGCAAACCACCGGGCTTGTACACAAGGCAATCAGTTCAGGTGAATTCCGGTCCTGGTCGCGCGTCAGGGTTCCGCGCCCTGTTGGCCGGCATGGTAAGTCTCGTACACATACACCGGAATCGGAAGCGGCGAGAGGTGTCGTTCGATCAGCGGCTTCACGTCATCCCAGGACATTTTGCCCACGCCGGTGGCGAGCCTCGGCAACGCGAGTGAGGCAATGTTTTCGTCCGCAACGAATTTCGCCAGCGCCTGCAGGGTGTGATTCACATGCGTTTCCGTTGCCGGTCCCGGGTGCTGATTCTTGCTTGCGGGCGGCTCCTGGGTCAGGAGATTAACAATACGCGTACCGTCCGCGCCGGCCCAGGTCCAGATTCCGCCTGATTTGCAATTGCCGGTATGGCAGTAATGACGAAAATCCTTGTACATGGCAGGCCAGCGCTCGCGTAAGGACAAGGCGAGCCCGGAGTCGAAATGGTCATTCGGCGCCACACCGTGCGCGATCGCAACGGCCCTGGTCAACAGAATGTCGCCGGCGACATAGTGCAGCATAGTTTACTCCCCACCGATTGTTGTTGGTCTGCGCACTTCGAGAGTGCCCGTGCACCTTAGCGCCGAAGGTCGTCCTGCGGTTGCGCTCGATCAAATAATTTGCGAATAAGCCGGTGACGCCCGGGACCCCGAAGCCGGTGGCTCATGCGTCGAGCGCGGACCATTTCACCCAGGCTGCCATCGGACCCGTGTCGGGCGAAGTTGTACGGTGATAATTGCCGCTGGCGGGGTTGTTGCACATACCGAGGCTCGTCACGTGGACCGCGGTTTTATCACGCGAGATATGTCGCTGACCGCCCCAGAAAACGCAGGTCGCACATTTGTTCTTCGTATCGACCGGCACGACGAACGAATGCCCCGGTCGGCCCCTGCCCTGCCCCTTTCCCTCGGCGAGGACAGAACCGCTGGCCGCGACCAGCCCGGCGGCGGCGACAGTGAAACGATTGAGAAAATGACGACGGTTGTTTGACATTGAAAACTCCACCCTGGTTGATGAACGAACGCCGGCGAACCAGCGAGGGAATCCTACCCGGGGCCGCAAGCCGGGTTATTGACCGTGATCAGATTTGCCCGGCGGTCTTTAACCCGACAGCATCTCCGGAGTCGGCGAGGCGGCGCGTGAACGCGAAAAAGCGTCGTTCCGTTCGTGCGCCGCCGACATCAAGCGGCCGGTTCGGCAGCCGATACCCATGATTAACCGACCCGCAAAACCCGCTCGCCCCGCACTACCTCCAAAGCGAGCGCCGCGCGGTCGCGCAACAACGGGGTTGTCACGATGGAACAAATACTCGAAGCACTGAGATTCAGCCGTAACGGCCAACTCGACGTTTATCGCATCGCTGTCACCGGCGTACTGTTCGGCGGTTTTGTCCTCTGGCGCCTGCTCGGCGGAACATCCGGCGCGACGCAAATCATGCGCATTATCGAGCAGGACCTGACCGAGAATTTCCAGCAGGTCGAACGGGTGAGCGCTGCTGGCGAGGCGCCCGACCCGGCCATTTTCAACGACATCGAAGTCAGCTTCTCGAACGTATCGATGTCCGCGCCAATCACGAGCTGGGAAGTGAACGAAGACGTCGTCGTGCGGTTCGATTATGCCCTGAAGGTCGCCGGGACTACTCGACAACAGGACACGGATCGTTACGTTCGCGTGGCGCGACGCGGGCCGGGTCTCGTCTACGAAAGCGGGCCGTTCGGTTACTACATTAACCTGCTCTTTTGAATGCGCGCGAGCGTGTCAGCAGCCGCCCGACAGACAAGCACACTAGCGCCCGTACGGTTTGAATACGGCAAGCATCGCCGGTAACAAGAGCAGATCGCAGACCAGGGCAGCGATCATCGCGAACCCCGTCAGCAATCCGAACAACGCCGTCGGAACGAAATTCGAAACCGCGAGAATGACGAAACCGACCGTGATTATAAACGTCGTGTAGTACATGGCCTGACCGATGCTGGCATGGGAGCGAAAAATCGCCGCGCGATAGTCCCTGTCCTTTTCCCACTCGATCCGGTAACGGTGCAAATAGTGAATCGTGTCGTCGACCGCGATGCCGACGCTGATTGCGGCGATCGTAATCGTCATGATATCGAGCGGGATCCCGAGCCACCCCATCAGACCAAGGACGAGACCCGCAGCGACGACATTGGGCACGATGGCAATCGCCGCGACCCGCACGGAACGAAACAAAACGGCGAAAGCGATCACGATGGCGACAAACACGGCACCGAGCGTCATGATCTGCGAGCGGAACAGACTCTGCAGCAGGTTGTTATAGAGGATCAACATCCCGGATAACGAGACGCTTGTGCCTTCGAGTTCGGGTAATGCCGCGAGGTGCGACTCGATCGAACGGATGAGCGTTTCACGCTGCAGCGACGCATCCGATTCGCGTACGCGGATCGAAAACCGGATTTGATCGCGCTCCTCCGAGAAATAAGGCGCGACCATCTGGGCGTGAACCGACTCGGGTAACCGTTGGTACAGCAATGACAGGAAGAAATCATCGAGGATGTCATCTTCGTCCAACGTGTCGAGAGTCGACATTGCCGTATGCAACGACAAAACCTTGCCGGTATCCGGCAGGCCGTCGAGGTATTCGTGTATCGTTTCGATTTCGGCGAGCCGGTGAGTATTGAACCAGTAGCTACGCGTGGTGATCGCATCGTCATCGGCGTAGTCGAACAAATCCGCTAGCGGATCGTCCGTCGAATCGGGCGCCGTCGATTCAGGCGCATCGATGATCACATCGAGCGGCGTGGTGCCGCCGAGCTTCTCGTCGATCAGCGACATGCCGCGGAAAATCTCGGTGGATTCGCGAAAATAGTCGATGAACCGATTCTCGACGCTTAACTGCCGCATGCCGAAAATACAGATGATCACGATTCCTGCACTGAGGCATAACACCGCGAGCCGCCACCGGTCAGCCGCGCGCGCAAAGCGCGCAGTGACGGCCTGGGTGAAGCCTGCGGTCATGCGCGCCGGCTGTTTGTCGAGCAGCGCCAGTACCGCGGGGAACAACAGGAATGCAAAGACGAAAGCGCTGGCGAGAGCGATCGCCATCATCCAGCCGAAATCGATGACCGGACGGATGCCGCTCAGAACGAGTGACGCGAATGCCACCATCGTGGTCAGCACCGTGTAGAGACAGGGCGCGGCCTTGCTGCGCATTGTGCTCGCGATCAGTTCGCGCCGGCCGAGGTCCGGCTGTAGTGCGGACAACTCTTCGTAGCGCACGATCAGATGTACCGCCAGCGAGACACTGAAAATCAGAATGAGCGAGAGAAAATTCGACGATACGACCGTAACCGGCCAACCGATATAGCCGAGCACGCCGACGGCAAAAATACTTGCCGAACCCGCAATCCCGAATGCGATGACGACCCAGCGGAGGCGCCGAAACGCGAACGCGAGCGCAAGTCCGAGTATAGCGACGACCGAGGTTCCGAACGTGACTATATCGTGACGGATAAAGCGCATCATGTCCGCGGTGATCATTGGCACGCCGCCGAGATAGATCGTCGCGTGCGAACGGTAGCGCGCGAGTATGTCGCGCACCCGGTCGATATCCGCCTCCTGGCGCTCTAGAGTCAGCTCGTTGTATCGATCGAATGCCCTGTTCGCCTGCTCGAACGCTGTAGCAACGCCCGGCCCGGCGGTTTCGCCGCTCTGGCTTTCCCGGAGGCGATTGCGATCGTTCAATAACCGCCAATACATCTCATCACGGACGAAATTGACCTGCATCGCGGTGGTCGTGCCGTCCGGGCTCATGAGCCGATTGCGGTACAACGGGCTCTCGCCGAGCTCCCGGCGCGCGGCCGCCATGTCGACATCGTCGCTGTCGAGCGTGCGCAGTTCGTCGCCGAGACGCGCAATCGTCACCGGGGGACTTTGCAGCAGCGGAACATCAAGCAGCGAAATGACGCTGTCGACGCGTTCGAGGGCAAGCAGTTCGTCTCTGAGCGAGCGCATCATCGCGAGCGTCGACGGTGCGAACACGTCCTCGTCAGGCGTGAGGGTAACGATGAGATAATCGTCCGAACCGTAACGCTTCGTCACCTCGCGGTAGTAATCAAGGTCTGCATCGTTTTCGAGGACCAGCGATTCGGCGGACACGTCGAGATGAAAGCGCTGCGCAAACCACGCCGCGCCGATCAGGACGCTGACGGCGATCACGAGCACGAGACGTGGCCGATCGACGACAATCGCCGTGTACGCGTCGTAAAGCGCGTTACGCATCGTTGCCGGCCCCGCGTTCGCGGCGGCTGAAATCGCGCCCTGGTCCCCGTCGAATAATGGCTGTCATTCCCGAAAGTACATAATGTCGCGCGCTCCAATGGGCCGACCCGAGTCATTGTCCGTTGACTGTCGTCGGCAGGCTTGACCTGGATCACTCCGGTTCGCGTGCCGAGGCCTGATCATACAGGCAGGTTTCGTTCCTGCGATCTATCCACGGAGGACATTCGATGTCCGTAGTCACCGCCGCCGCCACTGGGGTTTACCGCGCTATTGGCATCTCCTTGCTGATCATGGCGACCCAGGTCGCTGCAGGTCCGCCGGACCCGCCCGAGCAGGTCATCGAAGATGTGACGGCAAAGATGCGCCATTTTCTCGACCGGCGTGAAGCGACGGACAGCTTCGAACCGTCATCGAATCGTCGCGCCATCATCGAACTCGTCGCCCCGCATTTCAATTTCGAACGACTAACCCGGGAGACGATGGGAGATTACTGGGCGGACATCAGCGGCGGCGAACGCCGTTGCCTGACTGCCGGATTACGCGAACGGTTGATCGACCGCTACACGGAATACCTCCTCGATTTCCATTACACGAGTATCGAGACCCAGCCGACACCCCCGATCGCCAGGGCGCAATCGGCTTACGTGACTCAGCGCGTGACCACCGCGAGCCCCGAACCCCTGCTACTTGGCTTCAAGCTCGATTTTGACGGCGGCGCATGGAAAGTGACGGATCTGTCCGTTGACGGGGTCAGCCTGGTCAAAAGTCACGCGGCATCGTTTGCCGAGGACATCGAACGCGAAGGTATCGGCGATTTTCTGCGTTCGTTTCCGCCCTGCCGCGAACGTTGAGGGTGCCGGGTAACTGTCGCCGACAGCGGCGCGAGTTCAGGACGTTTGCTGCCTGCGGTAGCGTGCCGGGGGTGTGCCCAGCCAGCGCTTGAACGCGCGGCTGAAGTTTGCGGCACCGCTGAAACCCAGCGACCGCGATATATCCTCGACGCTCAGGTTCGGCCGCGCCAGCAAACGCACAGCAAGGTCTCGCCGCGCCGTATCGCGCAACGTCTGAAAAGTCGTGCCCTCGGCGCGCAGCCGCCGAATCAGAGTGCGGACGGACACACTCAGTTCCACCGCGGCGTTTTCGATGCACAGTGATTTCGGATCATGATCGAGCGTCGTCTCCACGTAACGGCGGGTCCGGGTCAACGTGTCAGCCGGGCGCAACGCGCCCAATGCCATTTCGCACTGAGCCAAAGCGTTCGCCCACATGCGGTCGTCGTATTGCGGGTTCGGTATCGCAGTCCATGCGGACGGAATCGCGAGCGCGTTCTCGGAGCGGTCAAAGCGCACCGGACTGTTGAATCCGTCGGCGTAATAACCGTCATCCGGTATCTGCGGGTAGGCGAGATACAGGGTCGCGGCCGCCAGATTAACGTCGCCGATGATCGCCACGTAATCATGCAGGATGCTGAACGCGACCTCGATCAGGATCCGCCGCAGGTCACCGAGGTCTATCGTTTCCGTCAAAACAATGAAGTGGCGCAAACCGGATTGCCGGATCGTGCTTTCGAGATAGGCGCCGCGAATTGACACGTAATGCGAGAACGCTTCGAGACCGTCGCCGATGGTCGGCGCACTCATCAACGCAAACGTGAGCGGGCCATGAAAGTGGTCGGCGGTACGATGGCCAAACCCGAGATGCCAGCCAGGATCTCTGCGACGTCGATCCACGGCCCGCAGCAACTCGAAAAAGTCGGCAAGCGGCACCGTTGCCGTGTCGCGCGGCGCCACGTTCGCGAGCCCGAACTCCGTCAGAACTGCCTGCGGGTGCGGGTGCTCCCGTGCCAGGCGACGCAGGTAAGTCCCCGATATCCGTAAATCGTCTATCACGAGGGTCATGACAGTATGTCACCTAAAGACAATCAAATTGTCAATAGGTGCAATAGAACTCTGTGCGTCACGCCCGTACGCTGAGACTTTAAATAATGAACTATCCGACCGTCCGCCCACGCGCACGCGGGAATTGCGACGGCAAAGCATCTGAGGAGAGCCGACACATGCGAATTGGAGCCACGTTGTTTAATCAGAATTACACCGACTGGGAGCGCTACGAAGCCGAAGAACGCGGCGAGCAGGTCGCACCGCGTCCGCCCAAGTCGGACCGCGAAGTGTTCATGGAAGAAATCAACATCGCACGCATTGCCGACGCGACGGGCTTTGATACGTTGTGGACGATCGAACATCATTTCACGCCGTATACGATGGTCACCAATCCGCTGCAGTACCTGACGTACATCGCCGGGATCACGAAGCAGATCGATCTCGCGACGATGGTCGTCGTGCTCCCATGGCACAACCCGGTGCGCGTTGCCGAAGACGTGAACATGCTCGATACGTTCCTCGGACCGGACCGCGAAATCATTTGTGGCGTCGGCCGCGGGCTCGGACGCCGGGAATACGAAGGACTCGGAATCGACCAGAGTGAAGCCCGCGAACGGTTCGACGAATCGTTGCAGGTGTTGCAGGAACTCCTGGCGACCGGGAGCTGCAACTTCAAAGGCGAACATTACAACATCAACGGGCTGCGCCTGCGGCCGCAACCCGATCGCGATCTGAGCCAGAACCTGTGGTGTGCCGGCGGTACGGATGAAACCGTCGAGATCATTGCGAAACACGACGTGAAACCGCTCGTGATTCCGACGCAAAGCCTTGGTCTCTCACTTGAAACCGCGAAAAAATATGCCGACCTGCACAGTGCGGCCGGCTTTGCACCGACGAAAAACAAGCTCGCCGTCTGGACCTACGTCGCGGAATCCGAATCCGAAGCGCAGGAAAATGCTGAGCGTTACATGGTCGAATACGCGGATTCCGCGCTGCGCCACTACGAACTCACCGGCAGCCATCTCGGCAAGATCAAGGGATACGAATCGTACGGCCAGGTGCAGGAAGCACTCGCCGCAGATCCGTCACCCTTCCTCCGCGGTTTCTATGACACACACCCGTGGGGCACCCCCGATCAGGTGATCGAACGCGCGTCGACGCTGGCGCAGGAATTTGGCACCGACGAAATCTCGTTTATCTTCAAATACGGCAGCATGCCGATCGAAGCGGCCGAGAAAAGCATGCGCTTGTTCGCGGACAAAGTGATGCCTGCACTGAAATCGGTGGACACGACCCCTATTGCATTGCAGGACGCGGCCTGAACCGGTAAATGCAACAGGCGATTGATACCCGTTCAACGGCGCCCCCGCCCGGGTATTGATCGCCTCTGCGCCCCCGCCCGTCGAATCAGGGCGGGGGTTCCTTCCGCCCCGGCGGACCAGCAGGTACTATGGCCGCCTCGACGACACCCGTCGTCTGCATTCGCGAGGCATCCCCGGCATGGTCAACGCTATCGTCCTAATCCGCACGACCCACGGCAGCATCAACAACGTTGCCGAGGCGCTTGCGGAGCTTCCGGGAATTTCAGAAGTCTATTCCGTCGGCGGCAGCCACGATGTCGTTGCCATCATCAGGGTGCGCAATAACGAACAAATCGCGGAACTCGTGACGAAGAAGATTGTAAAAATCGAAGGTATCGAACACACGGAAACGATGATCGCGTTCAAAGCCTATTCGCGACACGACCTCGAAGCCGTTTTCTCCGCGGGCATGGACGCCTGATCCGCGCGCGCAGTCCCACCGCTTACGCCGCAACGCCAGGCGTCGATCGGATTCGGAATTGTCGGATTACGCGGCAACCCCGATGAGTGCACCGCAGCGGGGGCGACCCGCAGCACCGCGTGACAGCGGCGCCGCGGCGTCGATGCGCCTTAGCCCTTGCGTGCGGTAACCCGGATTTCGACGATACCGCCCGGGATCGCAAGCTCGGTAGTACCGATGGCCGTCCACGCCGGGTAAGGCTCCTTCACGTAGTTGTCCTTAACCCCGAGAAACGTTTCCAGGTGTTCCTGCAAACCGACGTGGAACGTCGTCATCTCGGTGATGTCGGCGAACGAGACGCCGGCCTCATCGAGCACGACCTTCAGGTTATCAAACGCCTGGGTGAACTGTGCCGCCGGATCTGCGGGACACGCGCCGGTCGCGAGATCCATCCCGATCACACCGGAACAACGTACCTGGTTGCCGTCGATGACGGCGGGCGCGAAATGATATCCATCGTAGAAACTCTGCATCGACGCGGGAATGATACGTTCGGCCATGGGCTCTCTCCTGTTGGTATTAAGATTATTGTCGCCGGGGTATTCAAACCGGGGCCGGCCGCTTTTTCAAGCGCCGCATCATCGTGAGGCGTCATTCGCGGGCGCGAACGAGGTCGTCGAGGGATTTAACGCTCGCTGTCGTGCACCGTTTCGATTGCCTCGGCCATTTCGGCTTCGACCCCGGGGTCGATATGCATCGCGGACCGGTAATCCAGGATGCCGGCATCGGCATCGTTGAAAACGTCGATGGCAATACTGTCTTCGCTCTTCGCGACGATCGTCGATACAACGGCATCGCCCGAGACATTGACGGCCGTGCGGATCATGTCCATCAGGCGATCGACCCCAAGCACGAGGCCTATGCCCTCGACCGGGAGATTGACCTGCACGAACACCATCGACAGCATGATCAACCCGACCCCGGGCACCCCTGCGGTTCCGATCGAGGCCAGCACCGACATCAGTATCACGGTCAGATACCCGCCCATGCCGAGATCGATCGAGTAGACATTGGCGATAAAAACGGTCGCCACGCCCTGCATGATCGCCGTGCCGTCCATGTTGATCGTCGCACCAAACGGCACCGTGAACGACGCGACAGAATTGTTGACCCCCATCCGTTCCGTTACCGTGCGCATCGTCACCGGTATCGTCGCATTCGAACTCGCCGTACTGAATGCAAATATCTGCGCGTTACGAATCTTGCGCAGAAACACTACCGGGCTGAGGCCGGAAAACACTTTCAGCACTATCATCAGCGTGATGAACAGATGGAGCATGAGCGCGCCGACAAGGACGACGACATAACCCGCGAGCGACTGGAGCAAATCGAAACCGAGATCGGCCACCGCTTTCGCGATCAGGGCGAAAACCGCGTACGGCGCCGTCGCCATCACGATCATGACCATTTTCATCATGACCTCGTTGGCAACCTCGGCGCCCTCGACGAAACTGCGGGCCTTATGGCCGACCATCAGCAGGCTGATGCCGGTCAGGATCGCGAAGAATATGATCGGCAGCATATCGCCATCCGCCATCGCCCTGATCGGGTTGCTCGGGATGATGTCGATCAGGACCTGCGACAAAGGCGGCGAATCACGGCCCGTGAATTCCGCCGCGCTGTGCTGTTCCATGCCTTCACCGATACCGACGGCCGCCGCAATCGAAATAGACACGGCAATCGCGATCGCGGTCGTGAGCATATAGAGCCCGAACGCCTTCGAGCCGACCCGACCGAGCATACGGATATTACCGATGCCACAGACACCACAGATCAGGGAGAAAAATACGAGCGGGACGACGAGCATTTTCAGCGCGTTGATAAACATCGTACCGACCGCATGGAACAGGCCATCGACGATAAACATGTTGACGAACGTGCCGGCGACGTTGAGGCCGCTCAGGTTGAGCGCGAGGCCGGTCACGATGCCGGCCGCCATCCCAACGAGCACCTTGACGGTCAGACTCATGCAGCTTGCTCCGGCATTTCGGTATGCCTGCCGTTAGACGCGGATCGGCAGTTCGCGGATCCGCTTTCCGGATACCGCGTACAAGGCATTACAGACCGCCGGTGCAATCGGCGGCGTCGCCGGTTCGCCGATCCCGCCGAGATGCTCGATTCCCGATTCGACAATATGGACTTCGATTTCGGGGGAATTAGCCATCTGTACCATCGCGTAATCGGGGAAATTCGACTGCTGTACCCGACCATTCCTGATCGTGATTTCTCCGTAGAGCGCAGCGGTCAGACCATAAATGATCCCGCTTTCCATTTGCCCGATGACGGTGTCGGGATTGATCGCAAAGCCGCAATCGATCGCACACACCACGCGGCGTACCTGCAACCGGGAGCCGACGAGTTCGACTTCGGCGACCTGCGCGCAGATCGAGCCGAAACTTTCCGCGAGCGCGACACCGCGACCGGTATTCGCCGGCAATGCACCGCCCCAGCCGGATTTTTCCGCGACCACATCGAGTACCGCGCGGTGACGCGGCGCGTGTGTCAGCATCGCGCGGCGAAATGCGACCGGATCCTGGCCGGCAGCGACCGCACACTCATCGATAAAACCTTCGGCAAAATAAGCATTGTGGGAATGGCCGACGCTGCGCCAGAAACCGACCTGTACGGGTTCTTCCATCGTGATTTGGGCGATGCGGCGATTGCCGATCGCGTACGGTAAATCGAACACCCCTTCCGCCGTCGTTTTGTCCTTGAGCAGGTTCGACTCCGCGCCGGGCATCAGGCGCGCCGTGATCGAGTACACGCACGACTGTCCGGCCATCTTCGCCTCGATGGCGGTCAATCCGCCGTCGGGGTTCAGCGCGGCGCGCATGCGGGCGGTGCCCATCGGACGGTACAAATCGTGCTGAATGTCCTCTTCGCGCGACCAGATAAGCTGCACCGGGGTATCCGGCAGTTCTTTCGCCACGAGCGCTGCCTGCATCACGACATCCATCTCGCCGCGCCGGCCGAACCCACCGCCGAGGTACGGCGTGTGCAACGTGACGTTCCCGGATTCGAGATCCGCCGCGTTCGCGGTGACCCAACGCGCGACTGTCGGTGCCTGGTTACCGACCCAGACCTCGGCGGTGCCGTCGGTTCGCACGACCGTCGTGCAATTAATCGGTTCCATCGTCGCGTGCGCGAGATAGGGGGCGTGATAACTCGCCTCGATGGCGGTCGCAGCCTCCGCAAACGCGGACGCAGTATCGCCGGCCTTGTCATAGACCCGGCCATCCTCGTTGTCGAGCCGGGATTCGTAGCGTTTACGTTGTTCGTCGGTGTCGTGCCCGCCGTTCGGCCCGGCGTCCCATTCAACCGGCATGTCGGCAAGCGCCTTCTTCGCCTGCCAGTAATGTTCAGCGACAACGACGACGGCTGCCTGGGACATGCTGGTCGCTGGCAGACCGATCACGGCCCTGACTCCCGGCATCTCGATTGCCTTGTCACGGTCGAAGCTCGCCAACGAGCCCCCCATGACCGGACTCTGCGCAATAGCCGCATACACCATGCCGGGCGGCTGCGCATCGATACCGTACTGCGCTTCACCGGTGACTTTTTCCGGAATATCGATACGAGCCGCAGACGTGCCGAGGATGCGAAACGACTCACGTGATTTCAGTGGCACATCGCTCGGTGGTGCGAGCACGCTCGCCACCGCCGCAAGCTCGCCAAAACCGAGTGAGCGCCCGGAACCCGCGTGAACAACCTTGCCGGATTCGACCGCGCACTCGGCGCGTGCAACGCCGAGTTGTTCCGCCGCGGCGGCCACCAGCATCGCCCTCGCCGTCGCGCCCGCGCGGCGCATTGGCTCCCACGCATCACGCACGCTGGAGGAACCGCCGGTTACCTGCAAACCGAGCACCCGGCCGACCTTGAACTGCGTCAAACGGTTCATTTCGGCGATCCAGCCTTCGTCGTCGGGACGAAACGGAACAGCTTCGCCGAACATGACTGCGTTGCCGTAAATATCCGCGATGGGTGCCTGTTCAAATTCGACGTCGGCGAAATCCGCATCAAGTTCTTCGGCCACGAGCATCGGCAGCGCCGTCGTGATGCCCTGCCCCATTTCCTGCCGCGGGACCTGAACGACGATGCGTCCGTCGCTGTCGATCTTGAGCCAGGCGTTGAAAATCGATTCACCGGCTTCGGCTTTCAATCCGTCCGGCGCGGTGAGCATGTCGTGTTTACGATAAACCCACCACGACCCGACGACGAGCGCGCCCGAGACGGCGCCGGTCGCGATTAAAAATCGGCGGCGACCCTTGTTCACTGTTGCGTTCATGGTGATTTCCTTACGCGTCGGGCGCTGACGGTTGCGCCAACGCCCTGATCGCCAGCTTGACCCGCGGGTAGGTACCGCAGCGACAAATATTCGTGACCGAGCGCTCGATATCGTCGTCGCTCGGATCGGCATTGCCGTTCAGCAGTGCGGCACTTGCTAGGATCATGCCGGATTGGCAGTAGCCGCACTGTGGAACCTGGTGGTCGATCCAGGCCTGCTGTACGGGATGCAGTTCGTCGCCGTCAGCGAGTCCCTCGATCGTCGTGATCGCCTGGTTAGTCACCGCAGACAATGGCAAAACGCAGGTACGTACCGGTTGCCCGTCGAGCAATACCGTGCAGGCGCCGCAGGCCGCGATGCCACAACCGAATTTTGTGCCGGTCATACCGAGATGATCGCGCAGTACCCACAGCAATGGCGTGTCGGGGGTTGCATCAGCCTCGACCATTTTTCCGTTCACATTCAATGTCGCCATGACTGGCCTCTCGCGTTCCGCTGGATAATAGTGATTCGTCGATATTGGCGGGGCGGTCGGTGAAGATCCGGAGAGTTCGTACAGGATCCCGCCTGCCTGCCCGCGCATTCTAACGCGTGCCCCGCCCGGTCGCGAACTACACCGGAAAGTCGCTGCGTCGGGATTGATATTGTCGTACCCCCCGGGTTGGCTCGAACGGTGCCGGCAACATCCGCGCGCACCGGCCCGCGGCGCTACAATAGCCCGCTGACATGCGTCCGGGTCACGCTCGATACGCCGGACCATCCGAAAGGAATCATTGCTGAGGGGAGTTGAGTCACTATGAAAGTCGATACCGGTATCACGTGGGATTTAGGCGAAGTCGGGGCACAAGCGCACGAACTCGAGGCGCTCGGCTACAGTGGTCTGAAATCGATCGAGACCGGGCACGACCCGTTTTTGCCGCTGCTCGGTGCCGCGCAATCGACCGACAAGGTTGACCTCATCACCGGAATTGCGGTCGCGTTCGCGCGGTCACCGATGACGCTCGCCAACGTCGGTCACGATCTGAACGCAGCCTCGCATGGACGCTTTATTCTCGGCCTTGGATCGCAGATCCGACCACACATTACGAAACGGTTCTCGATGCCGTGGTCGGCCCCGGCCGCGCGGATGCGCGAATACATTCTCGCCCTGCGTGCGATTTGGGACTGCTGGCACAACGGTACGCCGCTCGATTTTCGCGGTGAGTTTTATACCCACACTCTGATGACCCCGTTTTTCACCCCGACAAATACCGGGTACGGCCCGCCGAAAGTGTATCTTGCCGCCGTCGGCCCGCTCATGACGGAGGTCGCCGGCGAAGTCGCGGACGGCCTGCTCGTGCACGGATTCACCACCGAAGCGTATCTGCGCAACGTGACCCTGCCCGCCCTTGAGCGCGGATTCGCGAAGGCCGGCAAGCGTCGATCCGATTTCGAAATTTCCTACCCCGTATTTTCGGTCACCGGCGCCGATGAGCAGGCGATCAGTGCGGCCGCGACGGATATGCGGCAGCAAATTGCGTTCTACGGCTCGACCCCGGCGTACAAACCGGTGCTCGATTCCATCGGTGCCGGCGAAATTCAGCCGACCCTGAACGCAATGTCGAAATCCGGTGAGTGGCAGGCGATGGGCGAAGTGATCGGCGACGACGTGCTGAACGAGTTCGCCGTCATTGGCGAACCCGCAGCCCTCGCGGCGCAAATTGAATCACGCTACGGCGACATGATCGATCGCACGTCCGCGGCTTATGCGACGCTCGATGCCGAAGCCGGTGCCGCGTTTATCGGCGGGTTTCAGTCACGCTGAATGGACGCGACCGACACGATAAGGCGAACAACGAAACGGGAGCCGGTTTAATGGACACGGAAAACGACATCTTCGAAGTCATGCACACGATGCGCGCGATGCGTCGATTCAAACCCGACCCCGTGCCCGATGAAGTGCTCAGCAAAATTCTCGCCGCTGGTGTGTGTGCGCCCAGCGGTCAGAACACGCAACGGTGGTCTTTCCTCGTGTGCACGGACGATGCGGGGAAACGGTGGTTTGGTGAACGCTATGACCACTGGATGCGCGAACGCCTCGGCGACCGGATCCACAACATTGATGTAAGCAACCCGCGCGGCCGATCGATTAAAGCGGCGATGGACCTGTCGGAACATATGCACGAAGTGCCGGTACTGCTCTTTTGCTGCGGGAAACGCGACTGGCCGTTTGCAGTTGCCGAACAGGACCGGGTTGGGGTCGCGCCGCCGTCCTACGGTTCGATTTATCCGGCAGTGCAAAACATATTGCTCGCCTGCCGGGCACTCGGGCTGGGCGCGAGCCTGACCACGATGCACCAGATGTTTGAAGCCGAGATGCATGAATTTTTCGGCATACCCGCCAATTACGGGGTCGTCGCCGTCATACCGATCGGGTATCCGCGCGGCCGGTTCGGATCGATCACCCGGGACCCCGCGCCCACGAAAACGCATTTCAATCGATGGGGCCAGGGAAAACCCGGCCTGGCCGAACCCGCTGCGGAGCGCAAGCTGCGGACGTAGTCGCAAATGGCTCGCGGTTTGCCCGCGAATAATGGCTTAAGCCAGGCGATAAACCCGGCTGGCCGTACCGCGGAACATCGCATCCTTCTCCGCTTCACTGTATGACGCGGCCATCTTTTTGAACGCGTTCCATAGCACCGTATAAGACAATGCGCATTTGTCGACGGGAAAGTTACTTTCGAACATGCAGCGATCGGGCCCGAATTGCTCGATGGCGTACTGATAATACGGATCCTGTGCGGCGACAAGCTCATCCGAACCCGGTGGGCGTTCGTCATCGTCGTAACCGAAACCGTTCCACGGCATCGCGAGACCGCCGAGCTTGATCACGACGTTCGGGCACGCGGCAATGTCGGCGAGGTCGCGCGACCATATCGAAAATATTTCGTCACGTTTCCCCGCGTACGGGCCGACCCCGAGCGGGGTACCAAGATGGTCGAGCACGATCGGCAGGTTCGGATATTCGCGGGCCAGTGCCGTCAGCGCCGGCGTCTGGTGATGGTAGTGGTAGGTATCGAGCACGAGACCCATCTCATCGAGCACCCCCGCACCGGCACGGAATCCCGGATCGGTATAGAGCGCCGCATTGTCGATACCGGGCATCGACATGATCGATTCTTCGGCATCCCAGGCAGCGCACTGGCGGATCCCGCGAAACAGATCGCTCGCTTTCAGATGCGCTTCCAGAATCGGCCGCACGTCAGCACCGAGGCGCAGGTCCGCCGTACCCATGATCCCGCCGATTTGAACTGAATCCGGTGTTGTTTTCGCCTCGGCCGCGATACCGTCGACCCATTCCGTTTCGCCGACGACCTTCATTTCTTCCGGTCCGTCGGTGCGATAGCCTTCCCAGCACTGCAGGTACACGGTCTGTTCGACCTGGTGAGTCGCCGCGTCGCCGCGGAGATCGTTTAAGTCGTAGAGCGGAAAATCCGTCGTCTGCGCGAAAAAATGATGGTGCGGATCGACGATCCGCCGGCCGGGTTCGACAACCTCTTCTTCGACCTGCGCCAGCCAGTCGGGTCTCACTTCAAGCGGCATCGTTCCAATCCTCCCGGGATGTGCGGTTAAGCGTGCCCGCCAAGTGTACTGTAAACCGGCTGGCCCGCGCCCGCCCTCGACGACGAGGTCCGTCGGCGGTTACTGTGCGGATGCAAACGCCCGGATCATCCGCTTCAAATGGGGAATCGACAATGACGAAGGAACACTATGGCGCCGACCCGACCGCGGGCACGCCGCTCGCCGGTGCCGGCGAATTCGCGAGCCTGACCTTACGCCAGGATGCCAACAATCCGCGGATCGCCCGAATCACGTTCAACCGCCCGCAGCGCCTGAACGCCATCGGGTTCGATACGCCCGGTGAAATTCGCCGCGCCGTCGCTGACGCGAACCGCTGTGATGAGATTCATGTCATCGTCCTGCAGGGCGCGGGACCCGCATTTTGCGCCGGCTACGATATCGAACAGTTCGCGGAATCCGATATCGAACACCCGTGTCAGCAGGAAGGCGTGCCGTGGGACCCGATGGAAGATTACCGGGCGATGCGGGGCTACACCGATGACTTCATGACACTGTGGCATTCCGCGAAGCCGACGGTTGCGCGCGTCCACAAGTATGCGATTGCCGGTGGCTCCGACATTGCACTGTGCTGTGATCTCATCGTCATGGACGAGACGGCGCGCATCGGCTACATGCCAACGCGCGTGTGGGGTTGCCCGACGACGGCGCACTGGACTTCCCGACTCGGCCCGGAACGCGCGAAACGCGTGCTGCTGACCGGCGATCTGATCGACGGCAGCACGGCGGAACGCTGGGGACTCGTCAGCGAGGCCGTCCCGCCGGACCGCCTCGATGAAGCCGTCGATACGCTCGCAAACAGCATGAGCGCAGTGCCTCACGGGATGCTGCAAATGCAAAAAATGGTCGTGAACGAAGCGGTCGAAAGAATGGGATTAATGGCGAGCCAAACGCTGTCGACCCTGTTTGACGGCATCACCCGGCATAACCCGGAAGGCATGTGGTTCCGTCGACACGCCGAGGCTCACGGGTTCAAATCCGCCGTCGAGTGGCGGGATTCGGGTAAACCCATCCCTGAAGGCGAGGCCGCGCGCACCGCAATCGAGGAGCTCGACGCACTGATCGCGGCCGCCGGTGCGAAGACGAGCGGCTGAACCGGGTAACACGGTGGCAGCAGCGGCGAACGTCTGGGATGATTGACGAATCTTCAGAACATTAACGTCACGAGGGAAACATGATGGGCAGGCTCGACGGCAAGGTCGCTATCGTCACCGGTGCGGCACGGGGGCAAGGTGAAGCGGAGGCACGCCTGTTCGCGGAGGAAGGTGCGGCTGTCGTCGTCACGGATGTCATCGATGACGCGGGCAAACAGGTCGCCGATGACATTGGCGCGATGTATCAACACCTCGATGTACGCGACGAGGCCGCGTGGCAAAACGTCTGCGCGAGTACCGTCGAGGCGTACGGCAAAGTCGACATACTCATCAACAATGCCGGTGTTTTTCTCTCGGCCAGCCTGATCGATACGACGCTCGAGGAATTCAACCGGGTCATCGAGATCAACCAGACCGGTGTGTTCCTCGGTATGAAGACGATTGCGGCGAGCATGAAGCAGCACGGTAACAGCGGGTCGATCGTGAATATCTCTTCAGTAGCGGGACTCGAAGGCACCCGTAACTGTACGGCCTACGGCGCGAGCAAGTGGGCCGTGCGTGGAATGACGAAAGTTGCGGCTCAGGAGCTCGGGCGTTACGACATCCGGGTGAATTCCATCCATCCCGGACTCATCGATACGGAAATGATGCACAGCCTGCCCTATGTCCAGGCCGGCAAGCTGGATAAAGTCACGAAAACGATACCGCTCGGGCGCACGGCAACGGCACTCGAGGTCGCAAACCTCGCGCTGTTTCTCGCTTCCGACGAAAGTTCCTATTGCACCGGCAGCGAGTTTACTGTCGATGGCGGTGTCCATAACTAGGCGTTAAGCCCGCGAAGGGGTCCATGTGAATACAAAAACCCAGATCGCCTGCGCCGCCTGCGGCGCCGGCTTCGTCATACTGTTTACCCTCGGCTGGATTATCGTTGCCGGACTCGTCCCGGCGCCATCACCTTCGCTCGACGCGGCCGAAATCGCCGCGTTCTATCGCGCAGATACCGGCGCCATCCGTTTCGGCATGCTTATCGCGATGTTCAGCGCCGCGTTGACGATTCCGTGGATCGCCGTCATTGCTATCCAGATGCGACGCACCGAAGGCGATTATCCCGTACTGACGGTGACGCAGGTCGTCGCCGGCGCTGCCACAATCTTTCTGCTGACCCTGCCGGTGATGATCTGGACGGTCGCCGCGTTCCGCCCCGAACGGGCACCTGAACTCCTCATGCTGCTGAACGATTTCGGATGGATCGTACTCATCATGACCTTCCCGCCGTTTTTCGTGCAGCTCGTCTCGATTGGCCTTGCGATCGTCTCGGACAAACACGACAGACCCGTGTTCGCGCGATGGCTCGGCTACTTCAACATCTGGGTCGCAATACTGTTCATGCCGGGCGGGCTGATCACGTTTTTCAAAACCGGCCCATTCGCCTGGAATGGTCTGCTCGCGTTCTGGTTGCCGCTAACAGTGTTTTTCCTCTGGTACATCGTCATGTTCTTCGCGCTGGTCAAGGCTATTCGCCAGCCCGCGACGGCCTGATTCAGAACCCGACTTCCGCGCCATTATGAACAGCGCTCACGCAGACAGCGTCGCCGAATCCCCGCACGACATTCCCGGAGAAGCCGGCATCTGGGTGTTTGTGCTCGGCGACATGTGTGTTTTCGGCCTGTTCTTCTCCGTGTTCGTATATTACCGCGGTCTCGATCTCGAACTGTTTCGGGCCGCTCAAGCAACGCTGAACCAGAACTACGGTGCCCTGAATACGTTGCTGCTGTTGTTCAGTTCGTGGTTCGTCGTGCTCGCTGTGATCGACGTACGCGAATACGCCGGTCGCTACGCTGCTCGCCTGCTCGGACTCGCGATGGCCTGTGGCATCGGCTTCTCGGCGGTGAAATTTCTTGAATACGGCGAGAAGCTGAACGCCGGTCTCGGCATTACCACGAACGATTTCTACATGTACTACTACATTTTCACGGGACTGCATTTTGTCCACGTGATTATCGGAATCGGCGTGCTGATCTACCTCTGGTCAATGGTGAAATCAGGCATCACGACCGTCGCGGAGATGAACGTATTCGAAAGCGGTGCTATTTACTGGCACATGGTCGACCTGCTCTGGATTGTCCTTTTCCCACTGCTGTACCTGATGCAATGAACGCTTCCCTGTCCGCGCTGTTACGCCATCGCGTCACCCCGATCTGGTTGTTGCTCGTCGCTGCAACGGGGCTGTCGTGGTGGATGGGCAGCGACGGGGCCGGCGTCACTGCGGACGTGCGGCTGATTTCGACGATTGTGCTGGTCGTCGCATTCATCAAGGTCCGTTTCGTGATTCGCTACTTTATGGAGGTCCGCACCGCGAATGTGTGGCTGAAGCTGATCGCGGACGCGTGGGTGGTCATCGTGTGCGGTGCCGTGCTGACCCTGTACTGGCTCAGTTATTGAGCGTGCTCAAGCCGGACCGCTGCATACCTTCGTAAGCGCGCGCCCGGTCGGCTTCACTACGGTAAGGCACGCGGCTGAATGATCGTTCGGCCGAAAAATCCGGACTGATCCGCCGAACCTCCGCAGCCTCGCGGCGCGCCTCGTCAAGCTGCCCGGTCTCTGCGTACACGATGGCAAGCATCAGATGCCCGACGAGATGATCGGGGTTGCGCGCGGTCACCCGGGTGAAACTCTCGATGGCTTGCGAGTAGTCGTTCAACAGCCAGTACGCCTGACCTCGCGCCCACAGGTAGTTCGGCGTATAGCGGGGATTCAGGCGCATCGCCCGTTCTACCAGCGGCAGCGCCTCGGCGGGTTGCCCGGCGAAGTTGAGAATTTCCGCAAGGCTGACGTAAGCGTCCGCGAAGTTCGGGTCGAACCGGATCGCAAGCCGCGCCTCTTCGAGTGCATGATCATGTTCGCGCAAGGCAAGGTAGGCGTAGGCAAGCGTTTCGTGGGCAGTGGGCTGGGATTCATCAAGGGCCACGGCGCGCTCGCCGTGGGAGACGACCCGATCGAGTAAATCGGGCGCGTCCGACCACTGCGTCACGATTTCGATGAGGAACGTTCGCCCGAGAAAGGCGTGCGCTTCGGCGTAATTCGGATCGAGTTCGATCGCCTGTTCGAACAGCCGCCGCGCCTCGATATTCGTTTCGCGCTCGCGGCGCAGGAATTGTTCGCGACCGCGCACGAACGCGTCGTAAGCGGCGAGGTTGCCGGTCGGGGCACTGCCAACCCGGGCCTCCTCACCCGCTGTGAGCGTGACGGCCAGTGCGTTCGCAATTTCGTGGACGACCTCGTCCTGTACCGCGAAGATATCGTCGAGCTGACGGTCGTAGCGCTCCGCCCACAGGTGATAATCGGTCGTCGCGTCGATCAACTGCGCGCTGATGCGCACCCGATTCCCGGCCTTACGGACACTGCCTTCGACGACGTAACGCACGCCAAGGGCCACACCGACTTCTTCCGCGCGGACGGACGCGCCCTTGTAGGTGAACACCGAATTCCGTGAAATAACGACGAGCCCGGATATCTTCGACAGGTCGGTGATCAAATCCTCGGTAATACCGTCGCTGAAATAAGCCTGTTCCGCGTCAGTGCTGAGGTTCTGGAACGGCAGCACCGCGATCGATGGCGTGTCGGATTTCGTCTCCGGCGCAACCGCGGGTGTCACGCGCGACGTTTGCGCGGGCTGTGCGTCGCCGTCACGCAGAACCCGGTAGACGCGGATCGGCCGTTCGATATTTTTCAACGCGTGCTCACCGATGTCCTCGAAACCAAGCTCGAGTTTGCCGTCGACCTGGTCGTAGACGGTACTCGAAATGCACACGCCGCCACCATCGGCGACGGATTCGATGCGCGCGGCGATATTGACCCCGTCACCGTAGATCCGTTCGCCTTCGACGAGCACGTCACCGACGTTGATGCCGATGCGAAAATGCATCGCGCGGTGATCGAGCAGACCCTCGTTACGATCGGCCAGTTCACTCTGGATTTCTGTCGCACAGCGCACCGCGTCGACCGCGCTCGCGAACTCGGCGAGCAGATTGTCGCCGGGTGAATCGACAACGCGCCCGTGATGACGCGCGATGTGACCGGACAACACGTCGCGGTAGGCCGTCAGTGTTCTGACCGTCGCTTCCTCGTCGTCGCCCATCAGACGGCTGTAACCCTGAACGTCGGCACTGAATACGGCGGACAACCGCCGCTGCACACGGGCTTCGGCAGGTTTGTTATCGTGTTCACTCATTCCGGTGGCTAGTCTGGACCCCGGCTGTCCGGTTGTAAAACGAACCGCGGGCGCCAGCGGACAGCCGCGACGGTTTAACGAATGCGGGGCCGGGAGACACGCTGATGCCGAATACCATCAACGCAATGAAGAACGACTGGCAATCTCGCCCCTGGTGGATGAATCTCACCTTTTATTTCTGCGTGTACATGACGTTCCTGTATATGCCGTTCGACCTCTTCCTCAAACCGGTCGCCGCGGATCATGAAATCTGGTTTGGATTCGCCTTGACGGGCTGGTGGGCCAAGGCGACGGAGCCACTGCATTGGCTGATCTACGGTGCCGGTGCCTACGGGTTCTGGAAAATGAAATCGTGGATGTGGCCGTGGGCCGCGGTCTACGCGGCACAGGTCGTGGTTGCAATGCTCGTCTGGAACGTCATCAACCCGCACGGGCGTGGAATTGCCGGCGGGCTCATTGCCGCCGCGTTGTTCGCCGTGCCGATGATCGCACTGTGGCGCGCGCGGCCGCTGTTCCGTCCCTGAACGTTATGGCGCCGGCGCTTCGTGTTCGACGAGCCGGATAGCCATCGCGTCATCGCGCCCGAACATCATATCGATCGTATCGTCGGCCCAGCCGTATTTCTCGTTCATGAGCGCGTTAATGGTCGTCGTCGCCGCCGGGTTGGGCACCGCTGTCGCCGGAAATTCGCGGGTACCCAGACGGACGGTCACATCCGGATTCGCGAGTAAACGTGCGTACCAGCCACTCGAGGGCGACCCCGACCGCAACCACTGTGCACCGTCGTGGGTCACCGTCCAAAGCCGGGTTTCGTGTGCGCTTCCGTCGCTTTCGGTGGTCGTGAGTACGACGACCTCGCCACTCTCCGAAGCGGTCATCATGAGTCCGTAGAGGAGGATGAGCACGGCAAGGACAACCGTGACCAGCCGGATCATTAATTTCATGCCGTGACTCCCGTCTTCAAAGGCCTGTTGTCCGCGCGTCGGCCCAACAGGACGCGCGGATCCCGGAACCGCGGAACTTGCCCGGCCCCCTGTGTTCTCACCGGCTGATAGTTTACGCTTTCACGCACTCGTCGGAGGAGAAAAAACCATGGGCATTAATCGCAGACAAATGTTGGGTGGTACAGCAGCGTGGCTCGTTGCCGGCCTCGCGGGGGCAGGCAAAGCCATCGCAGAGCAATCACCGGCCGTCGCATTCCTGGACAAGTCACAACTGATTTATCTCTCGCCGTTCCTGGCTGACGGCTCGGAAAGCGCGTGTCACGGCGAAGTCTGGTTTGTCCATCACGGCGGCGACATCTACGTTATCACCCGCTCCGATGCGTGGCGGACGGAAGCGATCCGTCGGGGTTTGCGTAAAACGGCTGTGTGGATCGGTGAATTCGGCGTGTGGAAGCGCGCGAAAGACCAGTACCGTTCCGCGCCCTACCTCGAAGTGCAGGGCGGGTTTGAAGAGGATCCGACAGCCCAGGGCAAAATCCTTGAGCGCTTCGGGGTGAAGTATGCGGACGAATGGAGCTCATGGGGTCCACGATTCCGCGACGGAATCGCCGATGGCTCGCGGGTGATGCTGCGCTACCAGGTCGCGGCTTAACCCAACCGGCCGGCGATACAGCGCTCGAGCATATCCTCGAGCGGGGTCAGCGGTATCCCGAGCGCCTTCGCCGCCGGCCACGGGTTAATCGCATCGTCGTGATCGAGGATGCGGAGCATGTCACGGGTGATGGGCGGATCAGAGCGCGTCACTTCGAACAGACCGGCAAGCAGCATCCCACACCAGAGCGGGAGCGACACTATCGACGGATCGCCACCGAGCACTGCCGCCGCAGCTGCGATTAGTTCCCGCCGCGGGAGTGACGCCGGTCCGGCGAGATCGAACACGCCGTCGGCCACCGGCGTCTGTTCGAGGACGCGCTCCATCGCCGCGACGACGTCGCCCGCATAAATCGGCTGCTCGAGACTTTCATCACGAAAAACGACCGCGCGCTGCGCAGCGGCGCGTTTGGCCAGGGCGAAACTTGCCCGGTCGCGTTCGCCGAGAACCATGGGCACACGGATCACCGTCGAGGCTACCGGCGACCGTCCCAACATCGCCTCGACGTTCGCGCGTGCCCGCAGGCACACACTTGCGCTCGTCGGTGAAGCGCCGAGTATGCTCACATACACAATGTGCCGGATAGACGCGCGCGGTGCTGCCTCCACCAGCGCCGCCGCGGGTGTTTCGTGCGAATCACGGATCGGATTTTGCCGGCTTGCCTTGATCGTCCCGATCAAATGCACGGCACTGTCACAACCCGCGGCTGCTTCGGCCAGCGCGTCGGGGTCGGCGGGGTTGCCGACATGTACTGAGACAGGCAAAACGTCGTCGACGTAGCGGTTGAGCAAATGGCGCGCCCGCTCGCTGCGCACAAAGGCGACGACTTTCGTCCTCCGGGCGAGCGACGGGATCAACCGGCGTCCGAGATGCCCGTTAGCGCCGGTGACCAGGCAGCGATTCACGTCGAATTCCCGATCGGCTCGATGCAACGCTCACTCCGCAGAGTCGTTACACTGATCGTTATGCACGAGACGCAACCGCCCTCCGCCCCGGCGCTTAACCTCGCAAACCTGATCAGCGCACTACGGATCGCACTCACTCCCGTCGTCGCGTGGGCGACCCTCACGGGGATGGCGGGGATCGCGGTCGTGGGCTTTGTCGCTGTCGTTGCGAGCGATCTGCTCGACGGCTTCGTTGCCCGGCGGCGAGGCGAGACGAGTGCACTCGGTACGATGCTCGACCACGGCGCGGATGCCCTATTCGTCACGACCCTGTGCGCGGTCGCCGCGATACTCGGCCTGCTGCCGAGCCTGCTTGCGCCGATGATTACACTCGCCTTCATTCAATACGTGCTCGATTCAGTCGCCGACGGAAAACCGAAGCTGCGGCCTTCGCAACTGGGGCGCTCCAACGGCATCGCTTACTTCATCGTCACCGGCGCGGCCATCGCCGTGCAGTTTTTCGCGCGCGGGACCGACCCTGCGACATACTTGCTCATGGCGTCCGGCTGGATACTCGTGATAACGACTATCGTATCGATCGCCGATCGCGCGCGCCACACCATTCAGGCATCCCCCGACTCCTGATCATTTCCGCCTTCGTCTGCGCTAAACAGCTCCCGGTTCGCCAGCGGCAGGAACAACAACCCGATTGCCGCATTGAACAGGACGAAAAACGTGTGCATCACGAGGCTGAACGCGCCGACCTCCGGATAGTCCGGAAACAGTACCGTCCACAACAGGAGCGCGCCGGCATGAAACGGCAGCGGCAGCGCGGCGGCGAGAAAAATCACGGGAAGAAATGCAAGCATCTGCCCGAAGCCGACATCGACGTTGAACAAGCGCAGCGCGACGGTGTAGACAGCGACGGCGCCGATGAGATTCGGTGCCTTGAACAATACGACCAGCGCGTAGTGGCGTAACTTCGCGAGCCGGAAGGCACGCAGTAATTTCGCCTCGCGCAGCTGGCTGCGGGGGAACAGCCGCCCGGAAAAATACAACACGTGAAACGGGAAGTAGATGAGCGCAGCGGCGAAGACGAGCGGCAGGATCCGATCGAGCGGTAGCACGCTCGAAGCGGCCTGCACGAGATCGAAGTACAGCACCGTGCCAATCGCGGAAAACAGCAGCAACTGGTAAATCTCCATCATCCCGAGCAACACCATGCTCGACAGCGCTTCCCAGCCGGGCACCGCGTAGCGACGCCACAGATACAGCGTGATCGCACCTTTGCCGACCTGTTCGTTAACAAGCGAGAGGATGTAGGCGCTTGCGCGGATCGGCAGCATGCGCCTGAAGCGGAACTCCGGCGCGTTAAACCAGCGCACGACACGCCAGGTGACATGCGCATCAACAAGGAAGAAGAAACACGAGTACGGCACCATCATCGCGAGCCAGGCGCGCCAGTTCGCATCGCCGAAAAAACGCACGAGGTAGTCGACCGCGGTCATCTGTTCACGAGCGGCCGCGGCTTCGATCTTCCCGAACACGGCATAGAAACATCCCGCCGCGAGCAACCATGTTGTCACTTTCATCGCCAGCGCACGCCCGCGCGATCGGGCTGGTGCCGGGGTCGGTTCGTCGTTCATAGCTCGTTCCTGTTATTCCGTCGCGCGCCGCGCACACGACGATGGCGCACCGCCAGGCCGGCGGCCCGGCGATGGCCGGACCCAACCGGCTCCGCCCGCGGGACAGCGTTACCCGGCATGCTGATACTTTTGCGCGGCGCGGGCAAATCGTCCTGCGTAGTTGGCCCAGGGTCCTTGCCGGGAACTACGATGTTCCAGCGCACCGAATGGATCACCCGGCCCGCTTGCACCTGGCGGACGGTCGGGCGGCAAGCTACGGCCCCGTCAACGAATGCGTCGGTTCGCCGTAATGAGCCATAACGGGTCCGATCCTGCGGGTGAGCGATCGATAAACTCCGCCGGCCCGAACTCCGATGCGCCTGCATAATAAGCCGAGATGAGCGTAATCCGTTCGCTCGGCTGTGCCTCACGGAACGCGCGGATCGCCTTCGTCGGGAAGCAGCGGTGTGACGTCGCCACGACGGCGCGCCCGCCGGGGCGTAGTACCCGCGCGATTTCGCGAAAGACCGCGATGGGTGTCGTCAGGTACTGTATCGACACGGCGATCAACACGGCGTCGAATGTGCCATCAGCATAGGGTAACCCGGGGTTCTCGTTCAGATCGTGCACGGCGAAATCGGTCAGCCTCGGATTCGCGGCCAGTTCCGCCTCGTTCATTCCGAGTCCGGCGACTCGTTCGAGGCCGATATCATCCGGCAGGTGCGAAATCCACGACGACATCAGATCGAGCACGTCGTCGCCGTCGCCGAGAATGTCACGGTAGTAATCGGTCAGCGCCATGATCGTCGCCGGGTCGATGTGCGCGACAAAACGCGGCATCACGTAGAACCGACTGTCAGGGGATCCGTCGATCCGATCGAACAGGGCCGGCGGTAACGATTCGAATTCGGACTCGCTCACCGTTCGAGAGTAGCACCGAACCTAGTCACGTTCGATGGCATGGGATTGTCCGATCTTGCGCTGCGCCGATACGAGCGTACGTGACGAAAATTGGCTTACAATGACCTGGTCATCCGGCGATCCGGCCGGTACAAGCACGGGAGGGGTCACGATGTCACGTCCGGAAAAGGTCATCGACGGCGACGGCCATATTTGTGAGCCGGAACTCGTTTGGACCGACTACACCGCGAGTAAATTCAGGGATGACGTGTTGCAGGTCCGGACCATCGACGGAGTCAGCCACCTTTACGTAGAAGGCCGCCGACTCCCGTTCGGCGGTGGTGCCAGCATCGCACATGCGTGTATTCCGGGTGGTTTCGCACCGGGACAGCATCTGACCTGGGCGGACATTCCCGCCGGCAGCCACGACCCCGCCGCACGCCTGAAAGTGATGGATGAGGAAGGTATTGATCAGGCGCTTTTGTTTCCATCGACCCACTTGCTGGCGGGTGATATCAACGATCCGCAAGTCGCTGCCGAGACCTGTCGCGCTTACAACGACTGGATCAGCGATTTCTGCCAACACGATCCGGCGCGCTTGTTCGCGATGGGGCTGATACCGCTGCAGGACATCACACTCGCAACGAAGGAAGCACAACGCCTGCCGACGATCGGTCTGAAAGGATTTATGGCACGACCGGAACGCTACCGTGGCCTGCCACTGAATGACCCGGCGTGTGACGGGTTGTGGCAAACCGCAGTCGCAGACAATCTGGCTGTCGGCATACACGGTAGCTTTGGCTCGCAAATGCAAAGTTTTTCGACCGGGCTGTATAAAGAAAATCTGTTCTACGATCACATGATCGCCCACCCGTTCGGGCAAATGGCGGTAATGATGGACATGATCGCGGGCGGTGTGCTCGACCGCTTTCCCGGGTTGCGCGTCGGGTTCTTCGAAAGCGGACTCGGCTGGATGCCGTATTGGATCGATCGACTCGATGAGCACTTCGAGGTCATGGGGCACCACACCCCGTGGCTGAAACGCAAACCGTCCGAAATATTTTCCGAGCAATGCTTCGTGTCAATGGAAGCGGATGAATTATCCGGACTCAAATGGATGGTGGACAAGGGACTGGGGCACTGCATCGTCTGGGGCTCGGACTATCCGCATTTCGATTCGACATTTCCCGGCGCTTACGTTGAGGCTGCGGACACGTTTTCGAAGGTTGGCGCGAACATTGAACAAGCCGTCGTGTACGAGAATCCACGCCGCTACGTGGGCGTATCGGGGTAACGTTGCGCCGAGGGGCTCATCGCCCCGCGCTTGCCCCGGGGCGGGATTTCATTTTCGACCCACGCCACCGGCCGCACGAGCGCGGTTTGCCGCCCGTCACCACGATGCAAAAAAAATCCCGGCCCGCATAGAGAATCTGAAAACCCGTCGACGGTGTCGCAGCCAGGCAGGTTCTGCAGCGCAGCATTAGCGCTTAAGTTCGGCCACGGCTAGGCACTGTGTGTCTCGTATGCCAATATCGGCGGTGTCTAATCGAGGGCGCGTACAATGGACCAGGCCGAAAGCACAACGAAAAGCATCGAGGCGGAGACAAACGGGGCGGCGCATAGCTATGTGCCGACGCTCGAATTAACGGACGGTCAGGCACCGCCGATCGCGGCCAACGGCGGCTTGTCTTACATGTCGTTCGATCAGAACGGCGACGCGGGAACCGCTGCGGCGACCGAAGCGGCGCTGCATGAGATCGCGGCCGGCGAAGGTCGTGCCCTCATCGAGCGTCTCGACAACGCGGCGCCCGGCCCGATTGAAACCCGCTGGGGTGCCGGTTTCAGGACGTACTCCGAATGCGTGGAACATATTCGAACGAGCGGGATGAAAGCGCCTGAAGGCGGGGTCGCGTTACCGCTTCGTTATACCATCCATGAACGACCGTCGTACTCTATCGTGACATCAAACGCGATCTGGCGCGATCCCGCGCGCGAGGCCGACGCCACCGTATTGCGCCAGGAAGAAAATGACATCGAACGGCGTGGTCTGTATTTCCCCCAGATACTGCGCGATGCACGACGCATTGAAGAATACTATCCCGGCCTCTCCCCCGGCAGCGCAGATTGCATGGACAGGCTCGGCGTCTCGTTGGCGCACTGCGAATCCAGGTGCCAAAACTTCTACGATGCCGCCGAAGTGGAGCGCGTGTTCTACCCCGAAATAGAGAAACTGCTGCTTGGGTTTTTCCCGGGCGCGACGGATGCGCTCGTCTACAACCACGATGTCTTCGACAAGGACTATACGGGCCACGTAACAGAAGATCAGGACAACAACGATCCCGGTGTCAACAAGTTCTACGCGAACATCGTGCACAATGATCTGAACGACAACAGCGGCCGGGTCCGTTGCCGCGAGTTGCTGACTCAGAACCTGCGGAACTTCGGTCGCCAGCAGCGCTATACGGAGGCCGAGGCCGATGCCAAGATGTCGCGGCGCTTCATGTCGATCAACCTCGCCAAACCCATGGAAACCGTCCGCCAGAATCCGTTCGTCCTGTGCGCGTGGCCATCGTTCGCCGACCAGCCGTATATCACGAACTACCGCGTCTACGACGACCGGGTTGGCGAGACGACCCGGTTTACCTACCGCCCCGACCATGAGTGGTACTGGATACCGCAGCAAAAGCCGACTGAGGTTTCGATGCTCAAGTGCTACGACTCGATCACCGACGGTTCCGTCTCGCGGTGGTCTTTTCACTCGGCATGTGTCGACCCGACGGCACCGGCCGACGCGCCGTGCCGGAGAAATGTGGTCGTACGGTCGTTCGTCTTCTTCTAGGGCGACAGGACGGACCGAAGACGAACCGGGACCGGCGCAGTACGCAGATGTTGCACCCTCTGTCGCGTCGATAAGGCAAAGTTTGTGCAAAATTTGAAACTCGGCGCCCGTTCGTGCACGGTTAGGGCGGCTCTGCCGATGTCTGCCCGGGATTAAACATCTCGCTTCTACAAAAATGAATACGAGGACGAACGGCTATGAGCAAGACCTACTTCGTACAAACGCCCGAACAGCGCCCCGAAGCCCTGGACGTGCTCGGCACCAGGGTGACGGTACTCGCCTCGTCGACCGATACCGGCTGCTACGGAATAACATTCCAGGAAGGAGACGAAGGCACTGGCCCACCACCCCACAGTCATGATTGGGACGAAGCCTTCTACGTGATTTCCGGGCAAGTCAATTTTCAATGTGCCGATGAGCATTACACGTGCCTGGCCGGAACGATGGTCCACATCCCCCGAAATACCGTGCACGGATTCAATTACGGGAAAGGCGGGGGTACGATGATGGAAGTCACGAGCCGCGAAGGAACGGCCGCGGAGTTGTTTACCGCTATCGACGCAAACGTCAACGAAACCACCGGCCCCGCCACGATAGCGGGGGTCGCACAGGACAACGGCGTCACGGTAGCCGGCTAATATGTGCTACTGGCGACCATCAAAATCCGGCGCGATTGGCAAATATCCTGCAGCTCGCCGTTACGGGAGGGGAAACAGATGAATATTCGAGGTCAAATGGTCTGCGCCTGGGGTGCGCTCGGGTTTGCGGCCATGGGTTTGCTTGGGTTCGTCGTGGCCGACATCATTCCGCCAATGTCGCCGGACCTGAGCGCCGAGGAGATCGCCGCCATCTATCAACAGAACACGCTGTCAATGCGCTTCGGTATCTTGTTGTTCATGACCTCGACCGGGTTCATGTGTGCATTCGTCGGTGCGATTGCCATGCAAATGAAACGGATTGAAGGCGGAATCGGCCCGTATACGGCGACACAGATTGCGTCGGGCTCGATTACCGCATTGATTTTCGTCGTCGCCACTGTGTTCTGGACCGGGGCAGCGTTTCGTCCCGACGGCAATCCCGAGATAGTACGAGCGCTCAACGATTTGGGCTGGATCATGTTACTGATGACATTCGCCCCGTTCATCATACAAAACTTCTCGCTCGGATTGTGTGTCCTGAGCGACAAGAGCGAGATCAAAGTGATGCCCCGGTGGGTGGGCTTTTACAATTTCTGGACCGGCGTGACCTTTATCCCGGGCGGGATGTTGACGTTTTTCAAGACCGGACCGTTTGCGTGGGACGGTTTGTTCGTATGGTGGATTCCGTTTACGTTCTTTTTTGGCTGGTTCCCCGTCATGTTTTTTGTCATCCGGAAAGCGATATTGCAACAGGAGCTCGCCGGTAAAAATTAATCTGGCGCCAGGCCGACCGCATTATTCATGATGTCTTCTTCCGTCGATACAGGCGGCCCGGCCGAACCGCACCTGCCTGGCGAGGCCGGTATCTGGGTGTTCATACTCGGTGACCTGGTCATTTTCTCGCTGCTGTTCTCGGTTTTCATGTACTACCGCTCCGAGGACCCCGCGCTGTACATAGAATCGCAGAAACTCCTGAACCAACGCTACGGCTTGTTTAACACCTTGCTGATGCTCACGAGCTCCTGGTTCGTCGCGTTGGGGATTCAAAGTGCGCGCCGGCAACTCGTCACCGCGAGTGCCCGCTTGATCGGCCTGGCATTTCTGTGCGGCGCCGGGTTTATCGCGATCAAGTTCTTTGAATATCGCGAGAAATTTCAGGCCGGATTGACCATCGAGACAAACGACTTCTTCATGTACTACTTTCTCATGACCGGCATTCACCTGTTGCATGTTGTCATCGGGATGGGCGTGCTGCTGTTTCTGTGGCATGTGGTGCGTGAAGCAGATTTTTCCGACGAACAGGTCAACGTGCTCGAAAGCGGCGCGAGTTTTTGGCATCTCGTCGACATATTGTGGATCGTGTTGTTCGCGCTGTTGTACTTAATGCGTTAACACCATGTTCACGGCCCTGAATACAAAAATCACGATTGTCTGGCTGTTGCTGATATTGGCGACCGGCCTGTCATGGGAGTTCGGGCACGGTTTCGGCTTCGGCGATCGGCTGCATTACGGCACCATCGCGGTGTTCGTCATCACGTTTATCAAGGTCCGGTTCGTTTATCTCGATTTTATGGAATTGAAAACGGCACCGCTCGCGCTGCGGACGGTCGTCGAGGCGTGGGCGTTGATCATGTGCATAACGTTTATCGCGCTGTACTGGATGGGGTTGTGACATTAACGGGAAATATGCACCGGGATTACCGCGATGTGCCCGCGAAATGAGAAAGCAAGGGAGCATTCATCCACTCGGGCGCGCCAACGCGAGCGACGAATCAGATTTGGAAGTCGTAACATCAGCGTTTCTGGCACGACCTGATTTTCAACCATTGAGGAGTTACTTGTGACTATCGAAAATTTTACGATCGCGATACCGGATAGTGACATCGCTGATTTGCGTGAAAGATTGCAACGTACCCGCGTGGCGCCGGAATTCGGGAACGACAACTGGCAATACGGTACGAACGGCACCTATCTACAGGAGCTCTTGTCGTATTGGGCCACTGATTACGATTGGCGTTCACAAGAAGCCGAGATCAATCGTTTTTCACATTTCAAAACGACCGTTGAAGACATCCCGATACATTTCATCCACGAGAAAGGTAAAGGTCCGAACCCCACACCGATTATCCTGAGTCACGGCTGGCCGTGGACGTTTTGGGACTGGCATAAAGTGATCGGTCCGCTAACTGATCCTGTCGCTTACGGCGGTAATGCAGAAGATTCTTTTGATGTCGTCATACCCTCGCTACCGGGCTATGGTTTTTCCAATCCGCTGAAAACTCCGGGCATCAATTTTTGGCGGTCGGCCGATTTGTGGGTGACGTTGATGCGCGACGTTCTGGGCTACGACAAGTTTGCCGCTGGCGGGGGCGATTGGGGAGCGCTTCTCACTGCGCAATTGGGACACAAATACGCCGAGCACCTCATAGGTATCTACGTACACCTGATGGCGCCACTACATATTTTCAACGGCGAGTTGCCCCCCGCAAACACATACGGTGCGGATGAAGCCGGTTATTTCGAGCGCAACGAACACTTCTTTTCCGAAGAAAGCGGCTATTCCGCGATCCAATCGACGAAACCCCAGACCATCGCGTTTGCGCTGAATGATTCACCGGCCGGTTTATGTGCCTGGATCCTCGAAAAACGCAGAACATGGAGTGACTGCAGCGGTGATGTTGAAACACGTTTCACAAAGGATGAGTTACTCACCACCATGTCGATTTACTGGTTTACGCAGAGCTACGGGACATCGGCGCGGTACTACTATGAATGCACACACAATCCCTGGGAGGCGTCACACAACCGTTCGCCCGTTGTCGAAGCCCCGACCGGTGTCGGTTTATTCCAGGAGGAAGTCGTGCTGATGCCGCGAAAATGGGCAAACGAGTACTACAACCTGCAGCACTGGACGCAGATGGAATCCGGCGGGCACTTCGCGCCGATGGAAGAACCGGAAGCATTGGCTGCTGACATTCGCGCTTTTTATAAAAACCTGCGCGAATCATCGTAAAGCAATTGGGGTCAAGTCTTCACTTTATACAACTGAATATGCCCGGCAAAGACTCGGACCAGGAAAGCACGGTTTATTGTTTCAGTTGTGTAACCCGCCGCACGAAGCAACAAATCGCGCCCGGTCAATAAATTCAGGCGTTTGGGATCCCCTGCTCCGCTATGCGCTGATTTTCCTCCGCTCAATTTGTTACCCCTTCGTTTCACCTGCTTGTTTTGTCGTCCTTCGTTGCCTTTAATCAAACCCTGAACAGGACGACAACGATCAGGAGATCGGAAATGACCCTTGATACTGCGAAAACCAGCGCTTTCGAACAACAACTTGTTAACTCCCTGAATGCCGGCGCCGTTTGTCTGATGACCTCGATCGGTCACCGAACGGGGCTGTTCGACACGATGACCGACGTGCCGGGTTCGACACCGGCGGAAATTGCGCAGCGTGCCGGGCTCAATGAACGCTACGTTCGCGAGTGGCTCGGGGCGATGACCGTTGGCGCGGTCGTAGAGCACGAACCGCAAACGAACAGCTATACCCTGCCGCCTGAACACGCGGGCATGCTGACCCGCGATGCCGGGGCGGATAATTTCGCGGTGTTCGCCCAATACATTGGCCAGCTCGGTTGCGTCGAAACCGACATCGTCGATTGTTTCAGGAACGGCGGCGGCGTGTCCTACGACAAGTTCGATCGGTTTCACGAAATTATGGCAGAAGACAGCGGCCAGTCCGTGTTGCCGGCTTTGGCAGACCATATCCTGCCGCTTGTCCCCGGGATCAAGGGCCGACTCGAGTCCGGGATCGAGGTACTCGATGTCGGTTGTGGCAGAGGTCGGGCGTTGCAACTGCTCGCCCAAACGTATCCGAACAGTACATTCACCGGTTACGACTTGTCGGACGAAGCGATCAATTACGCGAGGATGGCGGCGACGGCAGCCGATCTGAACAACCTTCACTTCGAGGTGCGGGATCTCAGCGATTTCGACGTGACGGCCCCGGCAACGACGTTCGACTTCATTACGACGTTCGACGCGATCCACGATCAGGCGCGGCCACTGAGAGTGCTTACCGGGATCGCGCGGGCATTAAAGGGCGACGGGATCTATCTGATGCAGGATATCGACGCCTCGACGCATCATCACAAAAACCTCGACCATCCACTCGGACCATTGTTGTACACCATATCGTGTATGCACTGCATGACGGTTTCGCTCGCCCAGGGCGGTGATGGCCTCGGCGCCATGTGGGGCGAGGAGCAGGCGACCGATTTATTGTCCGCGGCGGGGTTCCGGCAGACTGATATTCATCGCCTCGAACACGACATTCAGAATGCGTACTACGTGAGTCGGAAGTGAGTCGCCAGACCTGATCGTCCGCGTAGGACAAGACCGGCGACGCAACTCAGCAACAGGACAAATGCCGGTGGCACGGGAACAACGCTCGTCATGGTCAGCTTGAACTCCGGGCTCAAGAACCCGTTCGGCTGGCCATTTTGGTCGAGCCAGTAGGTCGGTCCGATACTTTCGAATACCGTGCCCACGGCCGGCCACATCGCTAAATCACGCGCGAAGACACGCGAAGCGACCCCGTTATGCATCGATACGCCGAACTGATTCAGGTTGAGTTCGATAAACATATCGAAATAACCATCCGCGAGGATCGCATTGGTGATCGGTTCAAGCACGAATCCCCCGCTTTGCGCCGCGAGGTTGAGCGTGATCGGGCCGTAGCTTGTCGACTCACCAGTCAGCAACATGGCCACGATTTCCGTCGCGAAAAATTCGTTGCCACTGCCGGCCGGTTCAGGCTGTGGGCGCCCCCATTCGCAACGCTGCCCGGCCCGGTGAGCGCGATCGATTCGCTTATGCCGGACGGATCCGCCAGCACCAGCGAAGCGGCAAATTCGACGCTGTGGCTTGCGGGCGTCACCCCGGACACCCAGTCGATACCGGGGCCAAATGCAATTGCGGCCCACGCGCCCGGCGCCATCGCGATTACGGCCAGTAACACACCCCATCGAGTCCATCTCCGGCGGTGGTCTATCTCTTTTGCAGACATTACCGAACACCTCGCAACCGCATCGCCAACTCCAGCTTCAGGCGTATCGGGAAAATCGACGGCGCGGCCTGACCCCGATCAATATTGGCGGTCGCTGCGCGCTGTGTGCGTCCAGCTGTGAAGCGCCGGGACTGCAGCGAGGCTTGTCAACGCTACGCCGGAGCACCCGAACCAATGGGCCACACGATGGGTTTACCCGGCGACAAGCGTGCGTTCGTGGGTGACGGCCCCCGCGATATCCCGGGTTGCCGGCGTGCGAAGGCGGAGATACGCACGTCAGTAGCGCGCTTCAGACATCCCACCGACACGGCATATTCAGCGGTCCACGAAATGCCCATCCGCCGAATCGCACCGCCTCGACATCGTCGAGGCGCAGGTTAGCAAGCCGCGAAAACACCTCCGGCAACGCTACCTCGGCAATCAACGCCCGTGAAGCCCAGGCGCCGGCGCAAAAGTGCGGTCCGGCGCCGAACGCGACCGACGGTCCCGTATCACGCGTCACTTCGAACCGATCCGCGTTTTCGAACACGGCCTCGTCGCGGTTAGCCGAACCGAACATTAAAAAGGCCCGGTCTTCCGGCTCAAAGTGCACGCCGTCGAGTTCGTAATCCTGCGCGACGCGCCGTGGCGACATGCCGATCGGCGAGATCCAGCGCGCGTATTCCTCGAACGCCTGCAACCACGTTGCCTCACCGGCACGAACTTTCGCGAGTTGTTCAGGGTGGGTCAGCAATGCCCAGACTGCCCCGGCGATGGCATCGCGGGGTTCGTTCTGCCCGCCGGATATCGCGAGTTTCACATTTGCGCGGATCTGCGCATCGCTGAGACCCGCCTGCATCTGCACCGATAACAACGAGTGATTCGGCGCCGCTTCGAGTCCAGGAAGCATCTCGTCGATGTGCCTATCGATTGAGGCGGTACACTCGTGACAGTTCGCCTCGATCTCCGGATCGCCCGTGTAATTCGCGCAGCCGTCGATCATGCCCTGGCTGACCCGGTTCATTTCCTCCGGGGCCATGTTCGTCAGTCCGGTGATCGCGCGCAGCGCGTCGCCGGACAGCAACATCGCAAAATCGTTCACGACGTCGGCCCGGCCGCGCGGAGCGAGCGCCGTGAGCAGGCGATCGGCATCGAGTCTGAATTGTTCGAGCCACACGTTTTTGACGGTGCGGGGAGACACCGCGGGGAAAATCGCCTTGCGCTCCGCCTGGTGCGCCTCGCCATCCTTGCGCATCAGGTTCTCGCCCATCAGGGTTGTCATCAGGCCGGCGGGCTGGAAGGAAGAGAAAATCTCGGTCTTCTTTTCGTTGACGAAGATCGTATCCCGCCGGGTCAGCAAGGTCGCGCCGAGTTGCGGCACGTAACAGATGGGCGCCTCGGCCCGCATGCGCGCAAGGTCAGGGTAGGGATCGTCCCAGAATGCCGCGACGTCGAGTTCGTAGACGGGGGCGTCAGACATGGCGTCCGATCAGGCCGGGCGCCGATGCTTGATTGAAGACTCTCATAAAGCTGTCCAACGGTTTCCAGACCGGCTTGTCGACGGCGTACCGTCTCGATTATACGATCTCGATGAATTTTGTCTTATGCGAGCTACGCTCGAGCGCGAACGGTTCGAGCCATTCGATCACCGGGGAGAATTTTAGACGTTCCTTCATCGCACCGACAATTTCACGCCCCAGCGCCTCACAATCCGACGCCTGCGTCTGTTCGCCGCGTTCGATGCGAAGCTTCAGAGGCGGCACGACCCGGGGTGGCGGTTCGTCCAGCCTGATCCGGAACTCGCCGGTCACACGCGGAATGAAACTCGCCACGACCGCGTCGATCGCGGCGGGGTACACGATCACGCCCTTGACCTTCAGCATGTCATCGGTGCGCCCGACGATCCGATAGCGGAATCCGGTATCGCCGCAAGGGCATGGCGACACTTCGACCCGATGGACATCGCCGAGACTTAACCGGGTCCAGCCGAATCCTCCGCCCACGAGCGACGTGAACACCGCCTCACCCTCGGCACCGTCGGTGAGCGGAATCGATTCGTGCGTTGCGGGATCGACGAGTTCGTAAATGCACAAATCGTCACCGATCCAGTGCATCCCCTGATACTCGGGGTGTGCGCACGAAGCACCGAGGCCGGCGCCAACGTCGAACAGCCGTGCGCCATACGCCGATTCGATGCGCTGTCTGACTTCGGGGATCCCGGCGCCGGGCTCGCCACCACACATCAGCGTTTTTATGCCGAGCGAACCGATATCGTCGCCGAGAATTTCCGGCGCGCGCTCGATTAAATGTTCTGTTAATGACGGGGTCGACATCATCACGTTGCCCCTGAAGAACTTCGCGGTTTTCAGGATGCGTGCGGCGCCGGGCTCGGCGCCAACGGGAATTTGCATCGTGCCGTCGTCGCGGCTGCACTGCAGGATCGGCACGCCGGCGAGAAACATCGATAACGCGAATGCATGCACAACGCGGTCGCCCGGCCGGATACCGCAGCGGTAACGCGCGCGCAGGATAAATTCACCCCACAAGTCATCGATGTCGACGCGGGTCAGGGGGTACGGTTGCGGATCGCCGGTCGTCCCGGACGTCGCTGCCATGCACACGAGCGAATCGATCGGGACCGGCAGTGTTTCATCCAGAAAGCGGTAAATGTCGTCGTCGCAAGCATCCACGACGTCGCGATACACCGCTTTCGTGAACGGGGGTAACGCCTTGCCCCAGTCTTCGAGCGACTTGACGTCCTCGGGCGCCGCGACACCGCGTTGCTGCATCTCCGTCCGAAAGTAGGGTGCGTGTTCGAACAGATCGCCAATGCGCTTGTGCAGCCGCTCGAGTTGAATACGCCGCATTTGCTCGGTGCCGAGCAGCGGCTCCATTTCCATGTTCCAGTATGGCCGTTCGCCCACGCTACCCCCTCGGTTCATACGCTAATCCGGGGCGGCGTTCCGGACTATTACGATCACGCAACGACCGCCCCTCGAGCTGTTGACTAGCTTCCGCCTTCTTCCTTCGCCTCTTCTTCGGCCGCCTTGATGATCCCCGGGATCTCATCGCCGAAGACCTCGCTGAGACCATACATACCCTGCAGCGCCTGCAATTCAGCGCGCCGATACGACAACGGCGCCGTTTCGCAGATCATGCCGGCCTCCCTCAGTTCATCCACGACCTCCTCGCTGCGCGGGAACGGTTCGCCCACTTTGTTCAAATGGAATTTCTGCTCAAACGGCAGCTTCGGACGTTGACCGCCCGCTTGCGGATCCTCCATCGGGTAGCCCACCGTCTGCAGCAACATGATTTCGCCATTCTTCGGAATATTGAGCACACGCTTGAGCTTCTTGCCGATGAAACCGGCCAGCACGCAGGTACCGAGTCCCTCTTCATAGGCCACGAGGGTCGCTTGCGCAATACCCTGGCCACAATCGCACTCGGTGATGCCGCTGTCACGGATCCCTTCGATCGCGCCTTCGAAAAACGGGATCAATACGTCGTCGAGATACTTGTGGCTCTTCTCCGGATTCACCCCGAGCGCGCCGGCATCAACGAGTTCGTGCAGGCGATCATCCTGCTTCGGGATGCGGTCCCAGTTCACGAACCAGATAATGCACACCGGTGCGGTACGAAACTGGAATCCGCCGATCGCAGTCCCCGTCGGCAACGCGTCGAGGACTTCCTGCGACGCCGTTGCCCGTTCAATAACTACGGCGTCGAGCGCCTGCACATTGCCCCAGAACGACGCCAGCCGGGCCGCTTCGAGCATTTTCTGGATCTTTTCCCGTTCGACGGGCTTGTAAGGGCGCAGAAATCGCATCGAGCGACGTCGTCCAATTACTTCTTTTAGTTCCACGTGTTTCCTCCTCTCGATTGGTGACGCCTGCCGGCAGCCGCAATGGCCTCAGCAAGCCGTCAGACGGTGGCCTGTCCTGTTTGTCAGACAAAAAGGTGGCCACTGATGTTTGAATAATCGGTCTTTCTCCCGGCGCACCGCCGGTGCAGAGAGAACCTATTTTGTTTGCCGAAAGGATAGATAGCAACGCGCGCGGGCGAATTGACACAGCTCAAGTGTCACGCGGGCTCGGGGCGAGCCGACTGATTTGAGGTCGCGCGCGAAACCCGGCATTGGCACGGTCGTCGGGAGCCCCGATCGGCCGTGAGTCTGCGGCGTGGCTACTTCGCTGCGGTGTCTTCGACAGACGCCCAGCTTGCGTAAGGACGGGTGGCCAGGCTCGAATTGAAATATTCCGGCTTGTCGGACACCTCCTCGCCCAGCCAATCCGGCCGACCGAATGACTCGGCCTCGTCATCGAGTTCGATTTCAGCCACGACGAGACCGGCGTTCTCGCCGGAGAACTCGTCGACAATCCAATCCTTGCCTTCGAACTCGAGCGTATAGCGTCGTTTCGCTATCGGATAGCCCTGGCACAATCCGAGGAGCGCGCGCGCGTCGTCGAGCGGTATGTCGTACTCGAATTCCGCGCGTGTGTAGCCCTCGGTCGCACCCTTTATCGTCAGTGTCGCCGTGTTGTCGACGATCCGAACGCGCACCGACTTACCCGCACCGGTACAGACGTAGGCCTGTTCGATGTCAAAAGCGGTTGCCGCTGGCCTGCTCTCGCGCCATGCCGCATCGACGACGATGAACTTGCGTTCGATTTCCTGATTCATACCCTGCCCGTTTCCGTTGCGTGATCACCCGGGCCACATTCGTTCACAGCCAACACGAATCGGCGAGTGGCCAAGCACAAGTGGGGTCAAGTCTTCACTTTATACAACTGAACGCGCAAAGCGAGGACCCGGACCAGTAGGGCCCGGTTGTATAAAGTGAAGACTTGACCCCACGGCCTAACCCGCTTCTGCGTCCTTGCCAGGGTTGCTACCGGGCATTGCCATGCCAAGTAACATTTTCGTTCCCGCACCCAGCAGTCCGAGCGCGATCCGGAACATGACGGTCATGAACAGGAACAATATGAAACCGCCAATCGGGCGCGCGAGATTCCCTTCTGATAACTGTGCGATGAGGTCACTCACGAAGCGCATAAACGGCGGATTCGCGTCGACCGTGGCAACCGGCGGCGGTGATACCTCACCGCGAAGCGCCGTATCCCAGGCCGCGAGTAACGGCTCCAGCGTCACCGGCGATTCGACAAAAGAGGCCACGGTGAAGTAGACGTCGAGCAGCAGGTAGATACCAACGAGAGACAGGATCACGCCGACGACCAATGCGAGCGCCTGCGAGACAGTCCGAAATATCCCGGCCACATCGCGGCGGGCTTCCGGCTCCATTCGATTCAGCGGTTCAAGTGCCATCAAGGTCGTCCCGTGTTATCGCAACAGCATACCCGGCTGCGTGCGCTCGCGCACAGCGTCGCTGGATTTTCGCATAGAATGCAGCGACTGGATTGACCGGGCATTGCGAGGCGGAGCAACGATGAATGGAAACGCCTGCCGGAATGCGTGGCATCCGCAAACACCGGGCCGCGGGATTAGATTGAACTCCGCGCGAATATTCAGGTTCGACATCCCCGGGCGCTATCGAAGCTTCGTCGATGCCGTGGGACTGACACGCGCCTGACCGGAAGACCACAACGGACACAACCGATGGAATCAATACGCGACAAAACCTGCATCGCCGGGATCGGACACACCGAGTACTCAAAGGATTCCGGGCGCAGCGAACTCAAGCTTGCCTGCGAAGCCATTGGCGCTGCCATTGAAGACGCGGGCTTGAAGCCGGCGGACATCGATGGCATCACGAAGTACACGATGGACAACAACGACGCTGTCGAGATCGCGCGCAGTCTGGGGATTCCGGAGCTGCGTTTCTTCAGTGAAGTGGCTTACGGCGGCGGCGGTGGTCCGCTCGGTACCGTGTTACTCGCCGCCATGGCAGTCGCCACCGGCCAGGCGAAAGCGGTCGTCGCGTTTCGCGCCATGAACGAACGATCAGGGCGCGGGACCGCGCGGTTCGGTCAGGCTTCGACCGCTAGCGGCGCCGCCGGCGCGTCCGGTTACCTGGCGCCGTATGGCTTGTTCTCGCCGGCGCAAATGGTCGCGCTCGCGGCGCGCCGGCATATGCATTTGTACGGGACCGAGTCGCGCCACTTTGGCGAAATCGCGGTTGCGTGCCGGCATCACGCGAACTTCAACCCGGATGCTGTGATGTACGGGCGTCCCATGACCATCGACGACCATCAGGATTCGCGCATGATTTCGACCCCGCTGCGATTGCTCGACTGCTGCCTTGAAACCGACGGCGGCGCGGCCGTGATCGTCACGAGCGCGGAGCGCGCGCGCGACCTGCGTCAACCGGCCGTGTCCATTGCGGCCGGCGGTCTCGGCGGGGGCGCCTGGAATCATCGCTTCATGGTGCGCGACATCGAGGCGCGCGAGTCCGAGGCAACCGTTATTGCGAAACGACTGTTCCCCGACGCCGGCATCACCCAGGACGATATCGATGTGCTGTTCGTCTACGATCACTTTACCCCGCTCGTGCTGATGGCGATCGAGGAATACGGGTTCTGCGAACGGGGCGAGGGCAAGGACTTCGTCGGTAACGGGCGGCTGCGCTGGCCGGACGGAGAGTTACCGCTGAATACGAGCGGCGGCAATTTATCCGAAGGCTACCTTCACGGTATGCAGAATACGATCGAAGCAGTGCGGCAACTTCGCGGCGTGGCCCGCTGCCAGGTCAATAACGCGCAACACGCGTTCGTATCCGCAGGCAACGCCGTGCCAACCTCGGCCATGATCCTGAGGGCACCGCAATGAGCGAACCGGAAGCATTTCCCTACCCGATACCCGAGTACGGCGCGGAGCCGTTCTGGGACGCCGCGAACGAGGGACGCCTGGTGATGCAGCAATGCAAGGGGTGCAGTCGCTATCGCTGGCAACCGGCACCGCTGTGCACGTTTTGTGGCGACGACCGCTACGAATGGTCCGGCCTGTCGGGGCGCGGTCGGGTCACGACCTGGACGGTTGTCACGCATCCCGTGCACCCGGCCGCAGTGTCGCGAGTACCCTACGTCGTTGTCGAGGTGGAACTGAACGAGCAGGCGGGATTGCGAATGATCAGCAACCTGATCGGCTGTGATCCCGACGCCATCGATTTCGATGCCGAAGTCGCGCTGGCATTCACGCAACACCCGGCAGGGCAAGCGCTGCCGGTATTTCGTCTCGCCAACGACTCTGCCTGAATACCGGCGCCGCGCGCGTCATTACGCTCGCGGCGCCCTGTCGAACCCGCCTAGCCGGCGGCGCGATACTCTTCGAGTGGTGGCAGCCCCAGCACATCACAGTAGTTTTGATGGAAGTGATGCAAGGCCGGCTCATTACGCCCAAAGATGAAATGCTCCACTCGGCCGCTCGCCGCCGTCTGCTGCGATTTCTCACCCATATAGTAGTCTTCGAGTTCGAGCGTGCTGTCGACGAGCTCTATCTGCGTGTCGAGATTGAATTCGACCCGGGTCGACATGTCGGACGTATACAGGGTGTCGCCCGATAGCTCGACCGCTTCATCTGCAATTTCCGACCCGATGTGCTGTGCCTCGTAGTGGGATATACGGGTGAGGCTACGCCCGACCTCGTCGCGGTTCGGATAAATCCGGAAAAGGCTGACGACCCGGTTGAACAGCGCGATCTGAACGTTCGGAAACAGGTGATAGACGACGACACCCGCGTCGGTCGCGTTCCATTTCGCCTCGGGCTGCTCACGCAGCACGTCGAGATAGCGGCTCGCGACCGTCAGGCGATGGTTGCGGCCGTATTCGTGATAGGCCGTTGCGTCCCCATGGAACACGTTGTTGAGTTTGTCCGCATGCAGCGTATGAAAATGATAATTCTCGCCGAACGTGTCGTTTGCGATCTTCCAGTTGAGTTTTTTCTCGAGCGGCGACCCACCGAGGTAAGTGGCACGGCCGAGGTCCCATGATTCAAACTGCGCGGCAAGTTCCTCGCCGAGGGCCGCGTCGATATCGACCTGCCCGTCGAGTTGCGGATGAATCGCCAACAATCCGTATTTCTCCTGGCTCGGCAGCTCGACGAGGCCGTGGCAGGATTTGTCGAACTCCCCGAACATTTTCGGTTCGCGGATGCCGAGCAAGCGACCGTCGTCGGCATACGTCCAGGCGTGGAACGGGCACACGAAACGATGTTTTTTACCCCGCTCCTCTTCCGTCAGCACAGCGCCGCGATGACGACACGCGTTCACGAACGCATGAAATTTTCCGGCTTTGTCACGGGTCGCGAGGATCGGGATCCCGAGATCGTCACTTGTCATGAAGCTGCCCGGTTCGGGAAGGTCGCCGGACAAACCGAGTATCTGCTGATGATTTTCGAACATCGTCTCCCACTCGCGTTGCGCGCGGTCCTTGCATACGTAGGACGACGTCGGGTTTTTCACGAGCCGACCGGCGTCGGGCGCGGTGCCTGCGTCGATCATTACGAGCATCTCTTTCAACAGTTCAACCTGATCGGTTTGCTTCATGGTTTAACTCCTCCGCCGTGTCCGCGATGTTTGGTGAATGGCGCCGTCGTATCAACGAGTACGGCGATCTTTTTAATCAGTTGGGCATGAAACGTCTCGACGGCATCCGCCGCAAGACACGTATACACGTCGGTCAGCGCCGCCGCGCGAAATTCTTCTATCGATAATTGTCCGAACGCCCACGCGCGGCAACTCGTGCGGTATCCGCGCAGGATTTGCGCGGTGAGTGCATGCACCGGAATCCGACCGCACAGCAGGCCGGCCTCGAAACAGGCGGTCAACCCGCGCGCAATGATGCGTCCAGCCCACTCGTAGACGCCGGCGGCGGCATTGTGATGAGCGGCGGTGGTGTCCAGATGTTCGAGCGCGATGAGGGCAGCACGAAAGTAATCTTCGTCTTCGGCAAAAACTCCCGTCGATTCCGTGACGACCGCTTCTGCCAACTCGAGCGGGCTCGCGTAGTCCGGCTTGCCGGCACGCTGCTCGATTTCCGCGAGCGCTTCAGCAAAGAGTGCAAATACGATCGCTTCCTTATTGCCGATCAGATTGTAAATGGTCGGTACGGTGACTTCGGCGGCCGCCGCGAGGGTGCGCAGATTCAGCGCCTCGACCCCGCCATCGGTGATCAGGCGGCGCGCCTCGGCGAGGATACGCTGGCGCCGTTTCGCCATGTTGAATTCGCGTAATGAGGGCTCGGCGGACATCATGTCGCCGATAATCTCACAGGAAAATTATTTTAACAACGTTAAATTTTTACGTTGCGGTGCAGCAGACGCCGCCCTTCCAGCCGGCTTTAGCGTGGCCGCAGGCTGTGTGCGATCTCGCGAAACTGCGGCAGATAGCGCGCTTCGAGGCCGGGCTCGACAAAAGCCTGCACGAACACCAGGTTCGTACCGTCATAGCCGACGAGTTGATAGACCACCACGCTGGCGCCGTTTTTGGCCGTTCCTGACGCGACGAGCTCGTGCGCCGGCATGCCGGCGACTTCAATCGTGGTTTCTTCGCGGACTTCCGCACCGCTCACCGTTCGGGTCTCACCGAGTCGGCGCTTCGCGAACACCGAGAGATCGGTGATCGCCTCTGCACTCGTAGACCGGGAGACGACGAGTGCCGGACCGAGCGGCGAGGCCATCTGTTCGTTGCCATCCTGGGTAAAAACAATCGCGCTGCCGAGATTGCGCGCAATTTTCAGATCGCGCGATTCATCGAACCGGAATGCAAATGCACCGGCGAGATTTGTCGGCAGGCTGGGATCCCAGCGCGCGCCGAGCAGTACGTCGCGGACGATGGGACCGATTTTTTCAGCGAGCGGCGCCGGTACGGTCGCCGTGACCATCACGGTATTTTTTGCGTCCCCGCCGACGAGGATCCATTTCTGTACTTCGACACCCTGCGCCGACTGGGTGGCTTCGAGCAGTACGGCCGGGCCGATCCCCGCCGTCACCGTTTCACGTTTCGCGAGCGCTATGCCGCGACTCGCGAGCGCCTCTTTTGTCAGGCCGGCCTGCATTTGTTGAGCGGCGGTCGGCAGTTCGGCCACGAGCACGGAACTGCCCGCCGCAGCCCACAGGATGCCTGTGAAATCGCTGGCGAGCTCGAATTCCGGTGGAACCTCGAGCGTGATACGCGTTCCGGGGATCAGGGTCGCAGCATTGGCGAAGCCTGCAAATACGGCGACGACGATGAAGAGCACCACCACTAACTGCCGGTGCATAAGGTTGGAACGACTGCAGCGATCGGACCGGGGGACAATGTCGCACAAAGTTGATGATTTCATGTTCGGGTTGTCGGCATCGTTGGTTTTCCCTGTAGGCAGCGGGCGGCATTCTCCACTTTACCTTCATCGCCGTTTTCGCGCACGATAGGAAGACCCAGCCGTCACCGCGGAGCCACTCGCAAATGAACACGCCGAAACGTCTGTTGTTCAATGCCTTTTCCATGAATTGTGTATCGCACATTCATCACGGGCTGTGGCGCCGCGCGGATACGACACAACTCGACTATGCGTCGCTCGACACCTGGGTCGATCTGGCCAGGCTGCTCGAGGCGGCAAAGTTCGACAGCCTCTTCCTCGCCGATGTGATCGGTGTGTACGACAACTATCGCGGCGGTGCGGAAACCTCGATACGCGAAGCCATGCAGATACCCGTAAACGACCCGACACTGTTGATCCCCGCGATGGCGCACGCGACCGAGCATCTGGGTTTCGCCTATACCGGTTCGGTGCTCGCGGAGCATCCGTTTAATTTCGCCCGCCGCGCCTCGACGCTCGATCACCTGACGAAAGGTCGCATCGCCTGGAACATAGTCACCTCCTACCTGCCGAGCGCGGCGCAAAATCTCGGCTTTGAAGACCTGCCCGCGCATGACGACCGCTATGACCGCGGCGACGATTACCTGGAAGTGCTGTACAAACTTTGGGAGGGCAGCTGGGAAGACGACGCTGTGATCCGGGACATCGAGCACGGCATCTACGCCGATCCGGACAAAGTGCATCGCATCGATCACCATGGTCCTTATTACGACGTACCGGGGCCGCATTTGTGCGAGCCGTCTCCGCAACGAACACCGCTGCTGTTCCAGGCGGGTTCGTCGGATCGCGGCCGTGAATTCGCAGCGCGCCACGCCGAATGTATTTTTATCGTTGGCGGCGCGCGCGAGTCCCTCATCGCCGATGTGCGCAAACGTGCGGCGACATACGGCCGCAATCCGGAAGACATCAAAATCTGCCTCGGCGTGTCGCTCGTCATTGGCGGCACGGAGGCGGAAGCGCGTGCAAAAGCCGCCGACCTGAACGAAACGCTGTCGGTCGAAGCCGGACTCGCACATATGAGCGGGCATCTCGGCGCGGACCTTGGCGACGTCGACCTCGACAAACCAATCTCGGACTTCGATTTCAACGGCGTACTCGGTTTTCTGAAAACGTTCGCCGAGCAGGCGAAAGACAAAACGCTCACGTTTGGCGATCTTGCCCGGCGGCAAATGAGCGGGCACTGGCTCGTCGGCAGCGAAGAACAGATAGCGGATCGACTCGAAGCGCTAGGGCAATCCGGCGCCGACGGCTTCAACCTCGTCTACGCCACCACCCCCGGCACGTTCGTCGACTTCATCGATGGCGTCGCCCCGATACTGAAACGCCGCGGCCTGATGCAGACGGAATATGAGGACGGCACACTGCGCGATAAAGTCTTCGGCCACAGCCGTTTGTCGAACCGGCACCCGGGGGCGGGGTTCCGGCGATGACGCTCGATTCATAAATGGACGCTACAATGAAGCGCCCATTGGTAAGACACCAGGCACATTTATAAACGGCACAGACGAGGAGAACTTGCCATGAGTGAAAATTCGCAAATCGTCAGAGAATTTATCGAAGCGTGGTCGAGTATGGACGCCGATCGTCTGACAGACTATTTCGCTGAAGACGGGAGCTACTACAACATGCCGATGGAGCCCGTCGTGGGCCGCGCCAATATCCGCGAATTCATCGGCGGATTTCTGTCGACGTGGACGCAAACAGAGTGGGAAATCATACATATCGTGTCGGCCGGTAATGTCGTCATCGCCGAGCGGCTGGACAAGACGAAAACCAGTGCGGGTGATGTCGATTTGCCGTGCGTCGGGGTCTTCGAAATGGCGGAAGGGAAGATCAAGGTATGGCGCGATTATTTCGATATGGCGACGTACACCAATGCCATGGAGACGTGAGGTTTGTTCATCGACTTCATGTGCAACGTCCAACACACGAAACTTCCCGCGACCGATAATGCACAGCATGAGGAAACGACGAAGCGGGTTGCGTGACAGCGCGGGTTGTCGCCGTCTAGCGCGACTCATTGAGATGTCGGATGACGTGGAGTCCCATTAGGGTAGCGGCCGATGTTCTGGCGTAGAACGTCGGCGGTAGTAGCGGGGACTTTGGCCCTGTGCGTCGTGATCAATGTCATTGAACCGGGCACGGTACCGCCGCAGATAACGCTATTGTTACTTGGAATATTGATTTCTCTGGGCGCAGGTTATTCAATTCTGAAACCCGAAAGCTCGCTTTTACGCTTGCCAACCGATGCCGAAATTTCCTTTCGTCGGCGCCAAATTGTGGTCGGCCTGTGTATTAGTGTCGTATTGCTCTTAACATTGGTTATAGAAAGCGTCCGGGAATCCAACGCTATCTGGCTTTTTGCCCCGATTGTCGTCCTGCCGTTTATTCTGTTAGTGCAGGAAAACGCTAACCGACTCAGTAAGAACCGATAGTTACAGGTCCGCACGCATCGGGAACTTCGAAAAGGAGGCACATGATGCAATTCGGCGTATTACTTCCACCGAAAATGAATGAGTGGAAAGTACTGGTTGAAGCAGAGACGCTGGGGTTCGACAGCTTGTGGATCCCTGATTCACAAATGATCTGGTCCGATTGCTATGCGGCGCTGGCGCTGGCCGCTGAGCATACGAGCCGAATTCGAATGGGTACTGGCGTAGCCATTGCCGGCACCCGTATCGCACCGGTTACCGCGCATTCGATCGCCTCGATAAACGAACTCGCCCCCGGGCGGGTATTTCTTGGCCTTGGCACCGGACACACTGCGATGCGTGTGATGGGCATGAGCCCAACGAAGATCGGTCAGTTTCGCGATTACGTTCGCGTGGTCCGCGCCCTGCTGGACGGTGACGAAGTTGAATACACTTTGAACGGCGTTTCCCGCACGATCGGTTTCCTCCACAAGGACATGGGTTTCTTCAATCTCGAGAATCGTATCCCGATTTACCTGGCTGCAAACGGCCCCCGTGCGCTTGGAACTGTCGGTGAAATGGCCGACGGGTTTATGTCTGTATTCAATGAACAACCGGCCGTACTGCAGCAGAACCTTGCCCTGGTTCGGCAGGGCGCTGCCAAAGTGTCGCGGACGCTTCCTGATCCATTTCCCACCGCCACGATTACCGCGGTCATTCCGCTGCAGGAAGGCGAACGGGTTAACTCCGATCGCGTCATCGATGAAGCGGGTCCGTGGGCGGTTGCGGCACTGCATTTCATCTGGGAACTCTACCGGGAAAGCGGGAACGAAGCCGTCGTTCCGCCGGCCTACCACGGCATCTTTGAGGACTACTGCCTGCACGTCACGAAGATGAGTACCCCCGAAGACAAGCGATACATGGAAGTCCACAACGGCCATGGCACGTTTATCGTCCCGCAAGAACGGCGATTCATGACGCCAGAAGTCCTCGAAGCAAGTTGCCTCATCGGTTCGCCGACCGATTTGATTGGCAAATTGCGCGTTGCCGAAAATCAGGGACTCACCGAGGTCACAATCGTGCCTCCGACCAACGGCGCCAGAAAAGTTATGGCCGAATTCGCTGCAACGGTTATGAACGAATATCGCTGATGTTGCGTGAGGAGACGTCCTTTATGAAACACCAACCTGACCTTGCAATGAACGTGACGTCCGACACATCCCTGCCTGATTCGCCACCGTCAACGGGCGCTGGCCGGTACGCCGGGCGAATCGCAACAACAATAGAGCGGGTACGAGCAGCATGAACTGGATCGCAATCGGTGCTGCCGGCCAAATTGTCGCAGCAGTGGCGGTCGTCGTCTCTGTCATCTATCTCGCAGTGCAGATCCGGAGTCAGACCGCCGAATCACGACTCGCTGCAACCCGTGATCTTGCGTCGAAGCGCGCCGAGGCGGTAAAGCAGCTTGCTGGCGACGATGCTTTGATTAAGAGCTACTTAACGGCAATCCGGGATTACGAATCACTGCAAGGGGCAGAGCGAATGAAGGCCAGCCTTCTTTTCAACCTCATCATGCGAAATGCGGAACAGGAATTCATTCATAAAGGAACAGGTCATGCTGACGACCCCTATCTCGAGTCCGTGGACCGGGTGCTCGCCCGTAATATCGTGTCGCCCGGCCTTCAGCAATGGTGGGCCACTACGGGAGACCTGTTTAATCGCGAGTTTCAGCGGCACGTGAATCAGCTGATAGAAAAATCAGACGCGAGTGTTATGAACGACGCGTTCATATTGAATTCCGAAGGCGATGGCGCTGCCCGACGCAGCAATCACCCCGGGTCCTGACCACTCCTTTTCGGTGCAACCGCGCCGGCTGGCGGAACGTCGGATGGTGACACCAATCGACGGCTATTGAAGTTATCGCGGAAACCATTCGGGTGGTGGCGGTAGAACAGCCGCCCGGAAATGGCTCCCGCGCCGATGTTTCGCTGCTTACCTGTTAACCGTTGCTCAACCCCGTGGGCAGACTGACACCGAACCCGGATGATAGTGTCCGCTTGCACGCCGAGCGGACCGTCGCGTCGCATAACCCGGGCGGAGAAAGCACGTGCCCGACGGCTTTTCCGCGACCACCCGTTACATTCCTGGGTGGTTATGTGGCCAATTCGCTTTACACTGCAGGGACAGGATAAAAAGCAGAAATAACGAGGAGATATTAGTGATGAGTATTCCGGAAACGGGCGGATGCCTGTGCGCTCAATTCAGCTATGAGTTCGACCGCGATCAGGTCATGTCCGCGCACCACTGTCACTGCAAGGATTGTCAGAAAATGACCGGCAGTGGCAAAGCCACGATCGTCATGATGCCGACAACCGCGCTTCGAACCAGGGGAAACATCAAGACGTACACGGTCACCGGGACGGACGGTGCACACGTGACCCGCGGCTTTTGTCCCGAGTGCGGATCCCAGGTGATCAGCTATCTCGAGGAACTCCCGAACACGCGTTTCGTGAAGGCAGGAACACTGACCGACAGCAGCTGGGTGACGATTGCTTCGAGCTTCTGGAGCTGTACCGCAGAGCCGTGGTCACCGGTCGATACGACGAGCGAAGCATTTGACAAGAATCCACCCCTCGATGGTCTGACGTGATCTTTGCTGCGTAGACTCCGGCCGGTGGACAGCTTCGACCCACGACCCGGGAATTGTTCACGTGAGCGCGGTTCGTCCAAACATCGGCGCCGGTTATATTGGCTCAATCCAAGACCAGTCAGCCACGTGGACGACGGCCGGACGGTATTGTCGAATCAAAGGGGACGCGGCGAACGGTCCGGCTCGGCCGGCTGGCATCGAATGCGCTTCGCGTGCATCGCGAGTTTGCCGGGGATATTGCTGACCGGATGCACCGATCCCGTTCCCGTACCATCCGATAAGGCCGAATATGTCGGATTGTGGGTAGCCTCCGACCGAACTATCAGCATCTTTGCCGCGGGTCGCCTCGAGTACAGAAAGAAACTCCGCTTCGGCATGCACAACCGGATCGAAGGCGATTTCACTTTCGCCGGCAATACGCTCGATGTCGGGGTGCTGAGAAGCTTCGTCATCAACCAGCCGCCCGTCGCGGAGAACGGCCAGTGGATCATGGTAATCGACGGAATCAGCTACGAACGCACGGGACCGCCGACGCGCTACGGAAGAAGCCACAACTGGCCGGCGGGACTCGATTAATCCGGCAATCCGACAGCGCACACACGGGGAAGAGAGCGGACCTGATCATGTCGAAACGCACCGTCGCTATTCGCTCCCGGGACAATGTACAAAATAGCGTCTCCCGCCGACGACCCTGCCCGGCCGTTGTGAATTACAATCTGGTTCAACTTATGAGGGATTAAGGAGTCGCGATGGAAACCAGGGTCGACCTGCCGTTGAACTTGCCAACGACCCCGCTGCTACCGCGGCTGTTGATTCGCCTGATGCTATTGACTCTCCTCACCCTGCCCACCGTCGGGGCATGCGACGATATCGACGACCCACCCGATACCATTTACCGCAACGGAAGGATTTATACGGTCGATGACGAACGGCGCTGGGTGGAAGCAATCGCGGTCAGCGGAAGCGGAATCCTCGCCGTCGGAACAAACGCTTCGATCGAAGCGCTGGCCGGCCCGCGGACGCGGATCGTGGATCTCGCACAAAAAATGGTTATGCCGGGTATTCACGACGCGCATACGCATCTGCTCCATGCCGGATTAAAGTGGACCCACGAATGCCGCCTGCCATCGAACGCCGCCGCGGACGCTATCGTCACTGCGCTGCATAGCTGCGCGGACAAGAATCCCGGCGACGGCTGGATTGTCGCCGGTGAGTACAACCCGAACGTATTCCGCGATGCCCCCGTCGACAAGACGTTTCTCGATCAGGCGTTTCCGGACCGTCCGGTTTATCTCTACGACTTTTCAATTCACCATGCGCTCGTAAATTCACGCGCGCTGACGGCAGCGGGAATCGATCGCGAGACACCGGACCCGCCGAAAGGCATTGTCAAACGCGATCCCGCGACCGGCGAGGCCACCGGTGAACTGGTGGAAATGGCAACCGCACTCGTCACGCGCGTGATCCCGCCGTATGCCGATACGGTTTATGACGACGCGTTGCGTTTCGCGGTGCGACGTTGTCACGAGTTCGGTATTACCTCGATACAGGAAGCCTCCGGCACCCGGCGCCTGTTGCAGATGTATCGCGAATTCGACCACGACAACGCGCTCAATCTGTACGTCACCGCCCATATCGTTTGGGGCAGCGAGAAGTGGGGTGACGCATCGCCGGCAGCACTGGATACGCTCATTTCCGAACGCGCGGCGTATGCGACCCGGCACGTCGATGTGAATGCGACGAAGATCTGGATGGATGGCGCGCCGCTGCCACCCAACTTCAGCGAAGCAGGCATCGATCCGGCGACGGACATACCGGATGAGCGTAACCTGTTGGTCAACGTCGACGCGCTGGCCGAAAAGCTGACTGCGTGGCGCGCTGAAAACATCAGGCCAAAAATTCATGTCGCCGGCGCCGGTGCCGCGCGCGTTGCTCTCGATGCGATCGAGCGGGTCTACGGTAACGCGAACCTGGCCGATGGGCCGCGTCCGGAACTGGCGCACAACGACCTCGTCGACAGCAGTGACATAGGACGTTACGGGGAACTCGGTGTGATCGCCGAAATGTCTCCGGCGATCTGGCATCTGGGCAATCTCGAAGGTTTCGGGATGGTTAACGACTGGTGGCCGTTTGCCTCACTGCTGGATGCCGGTGCGCAACTGACGATCGGCTCGGACTGGATCCTTACAGCGGATCCCAATCTGTTCCCGGCCCTCTCTGGCGCGGTGACGCGCGTGAAGGAATCGGTAACACTCGCTGATGCGATCGACATGATGACGCGTAACGGCGCCGCCGCGGCCGGGCGGGCCGAGCACCTCGGCAGCCTCGAGGCGGGCAAGGTGGCGAACTTTATCGTGCTTGACCGCGATTTATTCGCCGTGGCACCGGCAGAGATTGCAAACACCCGGGTATTGCTGACCGTATTTGAAGGGAACATTGTCTATCGACATGACGACGCACCGGCCGGCTGGAAATCCGTCCCGACACATTAACGAAGGAGCACCTCAATGGGAGCAGATACAATCACGGCAAAGCGTCACATGCTCGTCGAAATCTGGCAGCCGAACGAACGCTGGCACGCGCTGACGGGCGATGAGAAACGCACGTTCCTGACGGCCATCGACGGTGCGGCCAATGCCGCCCGCGACGCAGGCATGGACATCATCGGATGGGGGGCGCTCGATCGCGCTGTATCCAATCCGGCCGAGCCGTGTTTTTGTGGCGTTTTTTTTGTCGACAGTCGCGAAGCACTGCACGATGTCGACGGTGCAATCCGGGCTGCGGGATGGTATGAGTATTTCGATCACGTCAATGTCGCCGCCGAGCTCGGGGGTCGCGATGGCGTCGATGCTGCGAATACCTTGTGCGAACTCCTCGGCGTGCGCTGACCCGAGCAGTTGGAATTCCCTGACCCGGCGGCACCACACCTGGAACAGAACAGGAGCACGCAATGAACAATAACCGAAGACGATTCATAAAGAAGGCCGGTGGTGGCCTCGCCGCCGCGCCGCTACTTGCCGGCGCCAACGCCACGGCAGCGCCTGACGATACTGATGATTACGATACGATCGTGATTGGCGGCGGATTCGCCGGGATCACGGCCGCACGGGAAACGAGTCTGCGCGGATTAAAGACGTTATTGCTCGAGGCGCGCCCGCGTCTCGGCGGGCGCACCCTGACCCTGTCGCTGGCCGGCCATGATCTCGATCTCGGCGGAACATGGGTTGGCTGGTCGCAACCGTATATCTGGTCGGAGATTACGGGTTACGGGCTCGACATAGCCGAAAGCGCCGGCGCCGGCGCGACCCGTGGCGTCTGGATGGAAAACGGTGCCCGGGTCGAGGACGAGTACGCCCGTTTCGCCGGGATCTTCGAACGCGCGGCGAACGCGTTTTATGCCCCCGCGAGAGAGGCGTTTCCACGACCGTTCGATCCGCTCTTTGCGAAAAACCTCGACAAGCTCGATGCGATGAATGCAGCTCAGGCGATTGCCGAAATGAACCTGCCCGATGCGGAACGGGGGATCGCACTGTCGCTCGCCGCGGTCGACGGACACGCGCCACCCGAGCAATCGAGTTATCTCGATCAACTGCGCTGGATGGCGCTCGGCGACTTCGATGTCTGGAACATGTTCGACAACCTCGGGCGCTATCGTGTCGACGGCGGGACGAAACGTCTGATCGACCGGATGCATGCAGACAGCAACGCCGAGACCCGCCTCGGAACGCCAATTGCCGCAGTAACCCGGGACGATGGCGGCGTGACGGTGACGGCAAAATCTGGCGAGCATTACCGAGCGCGCAGTGTCATCGTGACGGTACCGCTGAACTGTCTGAATGACATCGAATTTCGCCCCGCGCTAGCGGCGGCGAAACAGCGGGTCAGCGAAGCCGGGCACACCGGCTCCGGTACGAAAGTCTATGCCCGTATCCGCGGCCGGGAACCGTTGGTGATGTGTACCGGTACGCACGATATGCCGCTCAATTTTCTGTGGACCGAATACGACGACGAAGACAGCCAGATTCTGGTCGGGTTCGGAGCGAGCCCGGCGTTACTCGACATCCATTCGGAGGCGGCGGTAGCGCAGGCGGTGCAAAACTATTTGCCCGGCGCAGAGCTGATGGAGTTCTTTACCTACGACTGGAATGTCGATCCCTACGCTCGTGGAACGTGGTGCATGTACCCTCCGAACGTGTTGACCCGGGATTTCACCGAGTTGCAGCGTGCCGAAGGTAATGTTTTTTTCGCCGGCGCGGATATCGCTAACGGCTGGCGAGGCTTCATGGATGGCGCGATCGAAAGCGGGATGCGGGTCGGGCGACAGGTAGCGGCTCAATACGCCCGGGCCTGATTGCGGTGCTGGTTCGCAAGCGGGCGATGCTGGATCCGTTCAATGCAACCGGCAGAACCGGAGGCCGCGTGTGAGACGCCATTTCGATAATTCGTGCAGACCGTGTACCAAAATGCGGTCCCGCCGAATTCGAGATGGTGGTCCGCAAAAAGGTGCCGTAGCATAGGTGACGATCATCCGTACCGGATAACCCGCGATTAAAACGATGCCGTACTCGACGCTCACCCGGACTCTCGCGCTGGCCGCGACGATAGTGCTTGGCGCGAGCATCAGTTTCGGCGCGTCGCTACGCGACGCCGGCGCCGAACTCGAACCGGAACCTCTCGGCAGGGTCGCAACATTACCGGCGCAGCCCGATCCGCATTGGCTCTGGGTTTACGACATGGTGTATGACTACATGACCGACGGCCGCGCTTCGCTCGTCGATGGCGACAGCGGCCGATTTCTCGGCGTACTGAACACCGGTTACTCGTTTACCCAACTGACCCTGCCCTCCCATTACCGGGAGATCTATTCAGCGGAAACGTATTACAGTCGCTACACCCGGGGCGAGCGCAACGATGTCGTGTCGATCTATTCACCGACCGATCTGTCACCGATCGCCGAGATCGAAATTCCGGACAAACGGGCATCCACGATCCCGACCCCGCATAACGCCGTGCTCACTGATGACGATCGCTTCATGCTCATATTCAATCTGACCCCGGCGACATCCGTTTCGGTCGTTGACGTGAAGGCGCGCCGCTTTGTCGGCGAGATAGAAACGCCGGGCTGCAGCCTTGTGTATCCGACCGGGCCGCGCGGGTTTTTCTCACTCTGCGGCGACGGCTCGTTACTTAATGTCTCACTCGATGATGAAGGCGCGGCGCGGTCAGCGGAACGCTCGGCGCCGTTTTTCGACGTGGAAACCGATCCGCTCAGCGAGAAAGGCGTCCGCGTCGGCGATCGCTGGTTCTTTGTTTCTTTCGAAGGGATGCTGCATGCGGTCGACACCGCGACCGCGAAGCCCGTATTCGATGCACCCGTCTCGCTGCTGAGCGACACTGAACGAGCGGCCGGCTGGCGGGTCGGCGGAGTCCGTCACCTCGCCGTGCATCAACGCAGCGGCCGACTTTATTCCGTCGTACACCAGGGCGGCGGACAGGAAACGCGGAAACAGCCGGGTAAACAGATCTGGGTCTACGATCTCGAAACGCGACAACGCACCGGAACGATTAAAACGAATCACGAGACATCGCTGATCGCGATAACCCAGGATGCGCAACCGTTGTTGTTCACCGCCGCCGTCGCTCGCAACGTCATCGATGTGTACGACGCCACAACGGGTGAATTCCTGCGTTCCATTGATTCAGTCGGTTACACCCCGACGGGACTCGAAACACCGGTCCGCCACTGATTGAAAGAGATCCGGATCATGTCACTGAAACGCTTCGATGCACGCTACGAATCCCTTGGCCGGCGCCTTGCGCGGACGCACTCGCGACGTGGCCTGCTCGGGCGGCTCGGTGCCATACTCGTTGGCGGGAGCCTGTTCCCCTTACTGCCGGTGGCGCGTGCGGCCGCGCCTTCGCGCGAACAAACACCGGACGAAGCAATGATTGAAGGACCCGCGGGCGACCCCCTCGATTGCGAGTACTGGCGGAACTGCGCGATGGACGGCTACCTGTGCAGCTGCTGCGGCGGTTCTCAAAATACGTGTCCGCCGGGTACGGAGATGTCGACCGTGACGTGGATCGGGACGTGTCGAAATCCCGGCGACGGTAAGGATTACATTATCTCCTACAACGACTGTTGCGGGAAAAGCAGCTGCGGACGCTGCCTGTGTACCCGCAACGAAGGTGACAAGGCGGTCTACAACCCGGGCAAAAGCAACGACATCAACTGGTGCATGGGCACGACGTCGAATGTCTATCATTGCTCGACATCGATAGTGATCGGCGCGGTCGACTGACGTTAAATACTAGCCCGGCGGCGCAAACCAGGTTTCATCGAAAGCGGTGTTCAGTTCTGCGAGGCCGCCCTGCAAATGATCAATTAATTCGTGCAGTTCATCGAGTGTCGTAGATTCGGCCTCGAAATCCGACATCACCCGCGCGATCCGGCGAATGCTGCGAAGCATTCCCGGTGGCCCACGCAGTTGGGCAACGATGTCTTCGATTTCGTTAACGCAATAAAGAATGGACCGTGGGAACTGCTTGTTTTTGAAAATGAAATCGACCACATCATTAGCGGTCAGCAACGGCCCGACCGAGCGCCAGTACGCGCTTTTCGCGGAAAGCGACGTCAGCAGGTTCGTCCACAGCAGCGGTATCTCCGCATCGGCGCCGCCGCTGCGGTTCAGGATGGCCGCCACGCCAACGTCGATAATACGGCTCGTCATATCGGCGCGTTCGAGTAACCGGCCGAGGCGCATGAACCACAGTGCGTGATCGCGCAGGATTGTACTCTGGACCATGCCGGTTATTTGCTGGTTGCGCGCGATCATCTGCTCCATGAACACGAAGCGGCTACTGCGCGCGAGCGATCGCGGCGCCATTTCGTCAACGTAGAGATAGCACTCGTTGACGAGCTCCCAGGTCTCCGCCGGCAGCACGTCGCGCGTTGTGCGCACATTTTCACGGGCCGCTTTCAGCGCGTACCGGATCGAACTCTCGTTCGTTAAATCGGCCAGCAGGTACTTCACCACGTTACGCTCGGTGCGCAGTTTGTAACGGTTCGAGAATCCGCCGGAGGCATCGAACGTGTTCAGCAGGATGTCCCAACCGGGCTCCGCGCCGTGCGGCAGGTCCAGGATCAGATGACTGTAGGCATTAACGAGACGTGCGGTGTCTTCGGCTCGTTCAAGGTAACGCGCCATCCAGTACAAACGTTCAGCGACACGCGAAAGCACGGCCTCAGTCCTCGACGATCCATGTATCTTTACTGCCACCACCCTGCGACGAGTTGACGACCAGCGATCCTTCCGTGAGCGCCACCCGGGTCAGGCCGCCCGTCGTTACCCAGTTGTCGCGCCCCTGAAGGACGAACGGGCGCAGGTCGAGATGCCGGGGTGCAATCCGGCCCTCGCACAACGTCGGCGCCGTCGACAGCGCGAGCGTCGGTTGGGCGATGTAGTTACGCGGGTTCTTTTCGACCCGCCGCGCCATATCCCGATGTTCCTGCTCGCTCGCGTGCGGGCCGACCATAAGGCCATAGCCGCCCGATGCATTCGCCGGCTTTACCACCAGCTTGTGAATATTTTTCAGGACGTATTCGAGATCCTCATCGCGCAAGCAAAGGTAAGTCCGGATATTGTCTATCAACGGCGTTTCGCCGAGGTAGTAACGCACCATCTCGGGTACGAATGCATAAATGACCTTATCGTCGGCGACGCCGCTGCCGGGCGCGTTGGCGATGGCTACCTTGCCGTCCCGCCAGGCCTGCATGATGCCGGGAACGCCGAGTGTGGAATCCGGACGCAATTCTTCCGGGTCAAGAAAATCATCGTCGATACGCCGGTAGATCACGTCGACGCGGCGCGGCCCATCGACATTGCGCATGTAGACGAAACCCTCATCGCCGATGAGGAGATCGCTGCCTTCGACGAGTTCGGCACCCATGCCGCGGGCGAGGAACGCGTGTTCGAAATACGCCGAATTGTAGATTCCGGGAGTCAGGACCACGACGGTCGGCCGCTTGATGCGGCGCGGCGAGAGTGATGCAAACGTGTCGTACAGCTGCGACGGATAATCGTCTACCGGGAGGATGCTGTAATGCTGAAACAACTCCGGCAGGACCCGTTTCGTCACTTCGCGATTTTCCAGCATGTACGACACCCCGGAGGGGACCCGCAGGTTATCTTCGAGGACATAGAACCTGCCGTCGCGATCGCGGACGAGATCCATGCCGCACACATGCGCCCACGTGTCGTATGCCGGTTTCACTCCCTTGCACTGCGGTTTGTAATTGCCGGCTTCGAGAACGAGGTCGGCGGGAATAATACCGTCAGCAAGGATCCGCTGGCGATTGTAGATGTCGTGAATGAAATGATTGAGCGCACGGCAGCGCTGAATCAAACCCGCGCTGACGAGTTGCCATTCTTTCGCGGTGATCACACGGGGGATAATGTCGAACGGCCAGGAGCGATCGATGTTGCCTGAATCGGAGTACACCGTGAACGAGATACCCATGTCGCGGATCGAGAGCTCCGCGGCGCGCTGCCGTCCTTCGAGTTCCTCCACCGACAGCTTTTTGAATTGCCGCACGAGTCGTCGGGTCGCCGCGCGTGGGCGACCGCGCGAGTTGATCGATTCGTCAAAACAACCGACGGATCGGTACGATTCCCATTGTTCTTTCAGAGACACGATCTGTGGGGCGGACTAAAGCGAAGTGGTGGTCCAGTTTACTACGAATAATCAGCGTGTGAACGCGTCAGGGAGCGCGCAGCGCACCGTTACAGGGCCGAAGTTCGGCCACGCACGGAGTACACGGCGGCTGGCGCCGTCCGGAATAATCCGATGACATTAACCGCACCCGGGCGCGCCCCGCTCGACGTGAATCGATCCGGCAGACCGACCGATGCCCTACGCTCCGACCGTGGGACGTCCCGGTCCACTACGGTGACGCAAATCCCGCTTGGCACGCCCGGCAATCGTGTTAGTCTTGCACGCTGATTCATATCGATCGGGCGTGATCCCCTCCGCGAGGACTGCACACTATGTCTCTTTATGCCGATTCCGATTTTCCCGTCTCGACCGAGACCGAGGCCCTCCACACAGACGAACTGCTATCGTACGCGCGCCCGGGAACCTGGGGGACGGCAGCAGAACGCACCGCCATCGCGGCCGAAGCGCGGAGAGCGCGGACAGAAGCGGGGATACAGGAGTCCATCGGCGACGAACACCTTGCCGAGACGGCCACCCTGCCTGATGCGGCCCGACGGCTCGCCCGCGCCGCGGCACTCGGCGGCGTCGAGATCAACCGCGATTACTGCGAGAAAACGCAAGCCGAGGGGGTAACCGAGGGCGCCTATGTCGAAATCGTCGGCCTTGTCGCGCGCCTCGCGCACCTTGACGTTTTTGCGCGCGGTATCGGGGTACCGGCACGCAAGCTCGGAGAACCGGTTGACGATCGGCCACCGACATTTGAGCGCCCCGATGTTGCGAAACAGGAGGGTTTCTTTACCGCGAGCGTTCCAAATGCACCGGAAGGCGGCGAACTCGCGAAATCTCTGTACGGCAAGCACCAGGCGCCGAATATAGTGCGTTCGTTGAGCCTCGTCCCCGACGAAGCGCGACGCCTGGACCGGGTGATGAACGCCGAATATTTTTCAATGGAGACGATATTTGATCTCGGCTACAGCTCGCACGAAGCGTTGTCGAGACCCCAGATTGAACTCGTTGCGGCAAGGGTGTCGGCACTGAACCAATGCTTTTACTGAACCACCTGGCACACCCATGTCCTCCGTGAGAGTGGCAAAGCCTTAAAACAAAACGTCAACCTGGCCGGTGTTTTCGATCCTGCAACGGACAGTGGTATAGAGCATGGCAGCGAACTCTACGCTTTCGCGGACGCCGTGATCGGCAACGACGTCGCGGCGCTCGATCGCGCGCGAGCGGAACTCGCCGGCGCGATGAGCCCCGCTGCCGTTGTCTCCGCAGCGATCATTGCCGGAGATTTCAGCCTCGTGGACCGCGCCGCGAATGGAATCGGCATCAACGTCGAACCGATGGTGATGCAGCCGAGTGAGGATTTCAGAGCACAGTTCGGGATCAACGACTTCCCGTCGGCCGCCAACTCGCTCGGCTGAGATTGCGTTACCGGATCGCCGCGTCGCGAAACCGGTTGATCGCCGTCACCCCGTCGAAAGAATGGGGGAACACGGTGGGCAGCGGTTCGGCGAGAACCTTGACGTTCGCAAAGTGCGGCCCCGGTTCTTCGTACACGGCCGCCTTGAATGCTTCGAGATCTTCCATCGCAGTGATTTCGCGCGCCTGCGCGAAACCAGCCGCACGCGCGATCGCATCGAGTCTCGTCCGGCCCGCCGTCGCCGTCGGCTGCCCGCCGGTCTCTGCATAAACTTCGTTATCGAGCACGACAACCGACAGGTTTACCGGGTTCGCATTCGCAACCGTTGCGAGACAACCGAGCGACATCAGCAGATCGCCGTCACCCGTGAAAAGCACGACCCGTTTATCGGTTTGGGCCAGCGAAAGTCCGAGTGCAAACGGCAGCGCCTGGCCCATGGCGCCGATGAAGCAGAAATTCCCGCGATGATCGCCCGCGGCGCACAGATCCCAGGCACTCGAACCGAGTCCGGCGACGGCGAGAAGGTTCGCCGGACGCTCTGCCAGTAGTGTGGCGACAATGTCACGTCGGTGGAGCATCAAATCATCCTGCCTTGAACTGTTTTGCGCCGATTACTTTCTGGGCAATAAGCACCGCAGCGGGCTGACGCGTATTAAAGCAAAGGTTGCCGGCCGCCTCGACGGTCGGCGCGACGGCGTCCGGTTCCTCGGCGCGAAAGACCCGAACGCCCATCGCCTCGAGCACGGCGGGGGTCGCCTGCCCCATCGGTAACTGCCACGGAATGAACTCCCCCCACTCCCCGCGCATCGACACGATCGTGAAAAACGGGATACGGCACGCCGCCGCGAGACTGAGTGCGTTGATCGTGTTGCCGACCCCGCTCGATTGCATGAGCAAAACCCCGCGCTGACCGCCGGCCCAGGCACCGCACAACAATCCCACCCCGTCCTGCTCGCTCGTGAGGGTCACGGTCCGTATGGCATCGACGGATTCACACAGCGAAAGCACCGGCGCATGCCCGGCATCGGGAACGTGCGCAACAAGCGCGATATCGAGCGCGCGTAACACCTCGAACACTTCACCGTGCCAGTCGATATTGTCAGAATTACTCACTGCGATGCCCGCGTTTTAATTACTTTGACCGGTCCGTACCAACCGGCGCGGAAAACGGGGACGTGCCATACTCGGCGCGTCGGCGACCGGCCGCTCGCTTATGCAGGAGACTTCCCGAGACGTGCGCGAAGACCCGCAGTCCAGTTCATCACCCTCCCGTGACCATCTGCTTGCGCTCGATCTGGGCTGGTCATTCTGGCGCACCGGATGTCTCCGCGGAGCCGGCTTTCCCGTTAACCCATTAAACCAGTTACGGCTCGAGCACGCCATTGAAGTACTGCAGGCGGTCCAACGCCGGGAAGCCGCGCTCGAAGCGGCACGTCGCGACGCCGTAACGTACTGCCGCCACAAAACGGCCGCGCTCAAAGGCGACGAAAGACGGACCTGGCGACGCTGGCGACGAGGGCTCGGCAATCTCCGTCCGGTAGTCCCCCCGACGACGAATGATGCGGATTTCGATGCGTTATGCGCTCAGGTGCGCACCGCCCAGGCCGCGCTCGATGATCGCTCGTCGGAGTACGACAGGGCATTCACCGCGGAGTCGGCCGGGATCGAACGGAAGGTTGTTCAGTTGTTCCGGGAACCGCGCTATCGCGAAGCCCTCGCGTGGCAAAACCGTCCGTTACTGAAACGCATAGCCGCGCTCGAAAAACCGGCGTCGACTATCAGGAAATCGAGGCGCAGAGATCTCACCCTGACCCTGTTGCACTACTGGTATCGCTATCGAACGAAAAACGAATCGATCGGATTTTTCGGACCGGTCAGTTGGGCCGAAATCGCCACGAGCGACGAAGGTCTGCGGGTACGTCCTGGTCATCATCTCGTGGCGTATCGCGACATCCAGTTCGAGTACTGGGCACTCCGGACGGTCTGCGACACATTTAATCACGTTGCGGCGCTGAAACCCTGGCTCAGACCGAAACGGTCGGCGAAAACACGCCTCGCCGGGGATGTTCTGGTCACGATGCGTCGCGAGCGGGTCAACCTGAACGGCACGGTTGGCGCGATCCTGAAAGCATGCGACGGCAACCGCAGCGCACACGCGATAGCAGCCGAGATGATCGCGCTCGGCTTTACGGACTCCGACGCGCAGACATTCGCCATCCTCGCGCAATGCGAGCGCGCAGGCTATATCGACTGGTGCGTGGCGCTACCCGTCTCGCGGCAGGCAGAAACCACGTTACACGCCGTGGTGGACGGAATCGGTGACGAGTCGCTACGGGCAGATATCAGCGCGCAATGGCAATCGATCGAAAGCGGCATCGCTGCGATCCGCAACCTCCCGTGGCGCGACAGCGGACGCGATCCCACGGCGTTAAGCGACGCCATGGCAGTGCTGGACGAAACGTTCACGCAACTGACGGGCGCGTCGTCCAGTCGTAACGCGGGCAAAACTTACGGGGGCCGTGCGCTCGCTTACGAGGATTGCAGGCGCGACGTTGAGGTTCGGGTCGGAAGCGACTTGATCAAATCCGTTGCCGAACCGCTCGCATTACTGGGTTCGAGCGCGCGCTGGTATTCATGGGCGATCGCCGAGGAATTTGAGCGCGAAGTGACGACGGAGGTCCGGGCCCACCTCGCTGCACGGAGTGGGAATAGCGCACCGCTCGCGCCGTTCCTGGATCCAATGACCCGCCTCGCGGCGCGCGTCATCGCGCGGCAAACCCGAGCGCTGCAGGAAAAATGGCAATCAATCCTGTCGTTGGATTTGACTGAACGCGCGGTGACCCGCTCGCCCGAACGGTTACGTGAACGCATCGTGCACGATTTCGCGGCGCCCCACCCCGGATGGCCATGCGCCCGCTTCCATACGCCCGACCTGATGCTGTACCGCGACGATATTGGCGGCTATCAATGGGTGCTCGGCGAGTTCCACGCGGCAATGAACACGTCGGTCCACCGATCCATGTTATCGGTTCACCCCGACCCCGCGTCGATGCGCGAGCAATACACGCAAGACAAGCTCCGCGAAGAATATTTGTTTACACCGGGGCTCAATTTCGATGGCGGGTACCGCGTTGCCGGCGGCGTCGTCGACGGGGACAACGATATTGGCATCGTATTCGGCCCCGCGCCGGCCGATCGAGCTGAAAGCTTATCGGTTCCGATTGCCAATCTGCGGATTGTCGATACCAACGGTCGCCTCAAAATCGGTAACGTCGATGACGGATCACTGCGACCGATCGCATCGACATTTCGCGCCGTGTTCCGACTCTTTGCCATGAACGGTTTCAAACCGGTTGCCGACGCGGAACATGTTCCACGCATTAACCTCGGCGAGCTCGTGCTACGCCGGGAGAGCTGGCGCGTGCCGGCAGCAACCGTCCCGTTTCTCGATCGGGATCGGGCGGCAACCCGCTTCCTCAAAGCGCGGCAATGGCAGGAGGCCATGCGGTTTCCGCGCGAAATCTTCATTCGTGCGCCACTGGAGAAAAAACCGATCCACGTCGACTTCGACTCCGCGTTATCACTCGATATCGCGCGCCGCATGCTCAGGCACGAACGGGATGCCGGCAACGACATTGTCGTCGCCGAAATGCTGCCGTGTGCAGACGATACGTGGTTGTTCGACGCCGGAGGGAACCGCTATACGAGCGAATTCCGCATACCGCTGGTCGACCCGATACCGTATCCCGCATACTAGGCTCATGACGAAACCGGCCTTCAAACCGCTCCATGACAACTTTGGCGCAAGCGTGAGCGGGGTCAATCTGGTCGAGGATCTCGACGACACGGTGATCGATGCGATCCGCGCGGCGATGGATGAGTATTCGTTGCTGGTTTTCCCGAAACAGGCGATGACGGATGCGGTTCAGATCGACCTGACTCGCCGTCTTGGCGAACCGGAGGCCAACCACGTCACGCTGGGTGCGGACGGTAACGTCGACTATTTCGGCACGATCGGCAACGTGATCGATGCGGACAAACATAAGGGCAACGACGATGTCCACACGCGTTACCAGCGCGGCAATAATTTATGGCATTCCGATTCATCGTTTCGCCTCGTACCGACAAAATTTTCTATTAATCATTCTTATGAAGCCCCGGGCGAAGGCGGTGAAACAGAGTTTGCGAGTCAGCGTTGCGCTTTCGCCCGGCTCACACCCGAGCGGCAAGCCGAACTGGAACCATTACACGTCCTGCACGATTACGTGTTTTCCCGCAGCCAGGTCGCGCCCGTCGACCCGAACCACGCTGCGTCGCTGCCCCCGGTCGAGCACCGACTCGTCAGAACGAACCCGTCGAACAAGGCGTGCAATTTCTACGTCGGCTCGCACGCTCGTTCGATCATTGGCTGGTCGGGAATCGACGGCCGGCGTTTGATCGATGATTTGTGCGATTTCGCCACGGACCCGGCTCACGTCTATCGCCATCGCTGGCAGGCCGGCGATACCGTGATCTGGGACAACCGTTGCCTGTTACATCGCGGCACCGGATTCGACGCGGACCGTTGGCGACGCCTGATGCGACAGACCCGGGTTTCGGGTGATGGGCCAACCCTGACGGAATAACCTGGCATTACCGCCTCGCTCAGTTGATGCGCATCGGCAACGTCGAATAGCCCGTGACATGCGTTTGCGCGAGGCGCGTCGGCGTGCCTTCCAGTTCCAGCCGCGCTAAATGAGGCAACAATGCCTTGAAGCTCGCCTTCAGCTCAGCACGCGCGAGGTTCGTGCCGAGGCAAAAGTGAGCACCGAACCCGAATGTCAGATGAGGATTCGGATGACGGGAAATGTCGAAACGGTAAGGATCTTCGAACACCCGTTCATCCCGGTTCGCGGAGGGATAGAACAGGCCAACCGTGTCGCCGGCCGCGATTCGCGTTCCCGACAAGTCAAAATCTTCCGTCGCCGTACGCAGGAAATTCACGATAGGCGAAGTCCAGCGCAGGATCTCCTCGATCGCCCCGGGTAGTAATTCCGGTTCGCGGCATAACAGCTCGCGCTGGTCCGGGTGTTCGAGCAACGCGGCAACGCCACCGGTAAACGCGTTACGCGTCGTATCGTTGCCGGCCGCGACGAGCAGAAACAGGTAGCCGATGAGTTGTTGGTCGCTCAGATACGCGCCTTCGACCTTGCGATGTACCATGCGGTCGACGAAGCCACCACGTTCAGCACCGACGGCGCGGCTTTCCTGAACGAGATGTTCGAGATAGCTGCGCATTTCATACATGTTACGGTAGCCCGCAGCGCCGCGACTCTCTCCGGGCCGTCGATCCGTGTCTTCAATCTCGCCGACGAGTGCGTTCGACCAGACAAGGATCTGTCTCCAGTCGTCGGACGCAAGACCCATGATTTCACCGACCGCGGCGAGCGGGAGTTTACACGCGAGGCCGCTGACGAAATCCGCCGTCTTTCCCTCGCGGGATTTTGTTTCGATGTTGTCAATGAACTCGCCGGTAAAGCGTTCGGCGAGCGTGGCGAAATGCTTATCCATGCGGCGCATGCCGCCCTGGGTAAATGCCCAGCTCGAATGCCGCCGCATGTGCCGGTGCCGCGGGTTGTCCATGAACACCATGTCCGGCGGTTCGTCGGGATCCCAGCCTCGCTCTTCGCCGAAACTGTCCACCCCGGCGCGTAACAGTTCCGGCGTCCCCTTCAACGTCAGCCGCAACCGCGGTCCGCCGTTGATAAAAATCTTCGGGTGATCCGATACGGTCATGATGTCGGCGTATCGGGTCACGGCCCAGAACGGTTCGACATCCTCGCGTTCATACCAGAACACTGGCGCTTCGGCGCGCAACAAATCCCACGCCTCCCACGGCGATCCGTGCGCTGCATAATGTTGCGGATGGTGAATATTCAGGGTATCGAGCGTAACGGTCACGGACGAAATATCGGCAATTCGGAGTCGAAATCCGATTATGACACTGTTGCCGTTCGCACCGTGACCCGACAGCCAATTTGGGTATGATGTTCGCCATGCTGTTATTGAAGGACGCCCTGCCGTTTCAATGAAGCCATTCCGAATCATCGGCATCGAATCGTCGCCGTACGCCGTCAAGGTGCGCGCGGTCATGCGTTACCGGCACATTGCGCACCGCTGGGTCTCGCGGATGCCGCAATATTACGAGGAAACGGCCGGAGTACGCCCACGGATCATGCCGGTCGTGCAATTTCCCGACGGCGAATACCGTACCGACAGCTCGCCGATCATCCGCGACCTCGAACACATTCACCCGGGCGAACGCAGTATCGTGCCAACGGATCCCGGCGATGCGCTCCTGAGCGAGATCATCGAAGACCTGGCCGACGAATGGCTCACGAAAAGCCTGTTCCACTACCGGTTCAGCCGCGCGCGGGACGCCCAAAGCGGCGCTTCATGGGTGATGGACGACGCGCATCCCGATGCGGCGGGCGCCGAACACGCGGCGCACGTCAGCGCGTTCATCGCGCGGCAGACGGCGCGCATGCCGCTGGTGGGTTGCACACCGGAAAACGGGCCGCTGCTAGAAAAATTCTATGCGGACGTGCTGGCCGTGCTCGAGGAGTTCGCGGCCACCGACTGCTTTCTTTTCGGCAGCCGGCCGGCCATCGCCGATTTCGGTTTGTACGGACAGCTGAAAACGCTTGCAGTTGACCCGACACCGCGCGAAATCCTGCGCAATTCGGCACCGCGGACAGAACACTGGGTGTTGCGGCTCGACGATACCTCGGGAGTGGAAGGGCAATGGGCGTCAACACTCGTCCCGGCCGTGCGCGGACTGCTGGAACTCGCGGGTCGTTATTACTTTCCATTTCTCGCCGCGAATCGTCGCGCGCTCGAAGCCGGCGAGGACGCGGTCGAGGTCGAAATCGAGGGCTGCACCTATCGACAGCCGGTCTATCGTTACCAGCGCAAATGTTATGATTATTTGACGATGCGCCATGGCGCGCTTGCGCCGGACGCGCGCGAGCGTATCGCGCCACTGTTACGTGAGTGCGATTGCCTGGCGTATCTCGCCACGCCTGATTAGATAGCGCGAGGCTGAACTGCTTACCGCCAGTAACCCGGGGAATGACGCCATGAGTATCGAAGAAAATAAAAACATCGTCCGGCGTGCCTACGACGCGATTTCGGCCGGCAATCCACAGGGGTTTCTCGACAGCTTGTCGGACGATGTGCGCTGGACATTTTTCGGCGACCACCGCTTCGCTAAAACATTTGTTGGCAAGCAGGACATCGCGACGAACCTGCTCGAACCGCTCGGCGGCGCACTCGTCGATGGTTTGCGTTTGACACTCGATAATTTCATCGCCGAAGGCGACCAGGTCGTGGTCGAGGCGCGCGGTGATTCGCAGGTAACCGGCGGCGGGACCTACAATAATATTTATTGCTATGTTGTGACTGTACGCGACGGCAAAATCATCGATATGCGCGAGTATCTGGATACGGCTCTCGTGTCACGCGTGTTCGGCGATCTCGAAACCGACGCCACGGAGACTTCATGAAACCGCTGCTGCCCCCGCACGTCGAGATTAGGAATTTCGACGCCGCATTCAAGGAATTCAAACGCATCGTTGGCGACGAATGGGCGTCGTCATCGAGCGAGGATCGCGAAGCTTATAACGACGCGTACAATCCGGGTGACCCGCTTGAATTCGTCGCCGGGGGTTTTGTCGCGCCGGTCAACGTGGAACAGGTACAGGCCGTCGTTAAAGTCGCGAACCGGCTTGGCATCCCGTATTGGCCGATGTCGACGGGCAAGAATCTCGCGTATGGCGGTGCGGCGCCACTCGTTCCGGGGACCGTGGCGCTCGATTTGAAGCGCATGAACCGCATCCTCGAGATCAACGACGACCTCGCCTACGTGCTCGTCGAGCCCGGGGTCAGCTTTTTCGATTTGTACCGGGCTTTGCAGAGCGGCGGACACAAATTATGGATGTCCGTCCCCGGCCCCGGCTGGGGCAGCGTCATCGGCAACGGCGTCGAGCGAGGGATAGGCTACGGCTATTTCGACGACCAGTTTGCGAATTCCGCCGGGCTGGAAATCGTGCTCCCCGACGGCGCACTCCTGCGTACCGGGATGGGTGCGATGGCAGCGAGTAATTCCGCCCCGCTCGTCAACGCCGGTTTCGGCCCGTTGGTCGACGGATTGTTCACGCAGTCGAATTACGGCGTCGTGACAAAAATGTCCCGTTACCTGTACCCGGAACCGGAAACTTATATGAGTTGCGAGGTGAACTGTCGCCACGACGCGGATCTCGAGACGCTCATCGAAACAATACGACCATTCAAAATAGATGAAACCATTCGCAATCCGGTCGTTATCAGCAATCTTGAACTGATCGCCTCGTTTATGTCCGTGCGCAGCCAATGGTACAACGGCGACGGACCGATACCGGAGGAAGCACTCGGCGAGATTGGCGAGAAGCTGAAACTCGGCCGCTGGAACGCTTCCTTTGCGCTGTTCGGATCAGCTGTAAAGGTAGGTGACGCGTGGGCCCGGATCAAAGCGGCGGTTGGCAAAATTGCCGGGGTCGATTTGGTCGAGCGAACCTATCATCCCGGCGACACGATTGAACACCCGCGCGACCAGAGTCAGGCGGGCATCCCGAGCCTGAACGAATTCAGCCTCGTCAACTGGATGGGCTCGGGCGGCCACATCGATTTTTCACCGGTGGGGCCGATGACCGGCAAACACGCGCGCGAGATTCTCAGTATCGTGCGCAGGCGCGTACACGAGTTCGGTTTTGATCACTTGTGCGGGTTTTACTGTCAATCGCGCGCCTTTCGGTTTATCAACACGCTCGTGTTTCGCAAGGGCGATACTGCCGACATGCTACGGGTACGCGAGTTATTCGCCGTGCTCATTCGCGAAACCGCAGCACTCGGCTACGGCGAGTACCGCACCCACCTGGCCTATATGGACACCGTCGCCCAATCCTACGATTTCAACAACAACGCGATGCGCCGTTTCCAGGAAACACTGAAAGACGCGATCGACCCCACGGGCGTCGTCGCGCCGGGCAAATCGGGCATATGGCCCCGTCATTACCGGGACGAAAACCGGTGATTCGCTCTCGGGGACGCTGGCACATCATCGCCGTTTTCACAGGCGCATCCCTGTCGTTCAGTGGTATCGCTGATGACGGGCAAACGGTATTTGCCGAATGGTGTGCGCCGTGCCATATGGACAGTCCGTTTGCACCCGGAACGATTCAGCTCCGGCAACTGCGCGGGGCGGACCAGGCCGTCATCGAACGGCGCACGGACCTTGACGGGGAGATAATTCGCGCGCTCGTTCGCCAGGGCATCGCGGGCATGCCGAAGTTCCGGCGGACCGAAATCAACGACGTGGAACTTGATGCGCTCGTCGATTACCTGACGACACCGAAATCGTGATGCGAGCTTCACCAGACATGGGGCTGAACCGCCGAACGTTTATCGGCACAGGCCTTGCGGGCGCGGCGTCGTTATGGATAGGGCAGTCCGCTGCGGCAGCACGGGCGTTGTCGCTGCCATTACACGTCGCCATTGATACGCGTCTCGACGGTAACGCCGCGACGATGGCACAAGAGCATTTTGCCGGCGCCGTGCTGCACACGTTCGACGGCGACGTGACGTCCCTGTGGTTCAATACACTCGACCGGCTCTGGTCGAACCGCGCGATTGCGACCGCGGGTTTCACCCGGCACAGCGAGTTCTTCCTGCTGCGTACGCTGGCTCGCGATCACGGTTACCGGATCGCGAGCAGCACGAGCGCTGCCGACCACGTCAGCTGGTTGCTCATGCCGCCCGGGGCTGACTAGCACGCCGCGCCGGGACCGCACTGTCGCGCTCGCTTCCGAAGCGCAACGTTCCAACCTCAAGCACAGCTCACACGCGGCCGATGCCGGAACTATGAGGTGTGAACCACTTCGATACCGCTCTGCTATGCTTTTTTGATGAGCGAGCGCAGCCAACACACGGCAAACCGCAGTGCCCTTCTCGCCGTGGGCCTGATGGTCCTGTTTGTCATCGTCTCAGTGGCCGGAGACTGGGAAGGCATGATCGGTCTCGCGCTCGGTCTGATGCTTTATTTCATCGCCCTGTTGCACGTACCGCTGGGCATCGTCGCACTCGTCGCTGCTTACAAAAGCGGAAACTACTGGCGCAACCTCTGGATCTATTTTTACTTCGGCGGCTTCGCCATCGCCGCAATTGGCTATGCAGCCGCCATCGGCGACTGGGACAAGCTGATTGGCGCGCAGGTCGAACGCATGACCGATCCCGAGTCGGCGGCGCTGCGCGACGCGCTGCGGCGGTTTAATTCCGATGCGGCGGCAGCGTTACGCGCGATCGACGAAGGCGCCGATGTGAACACGCTTGATGACCGCGGGCGCACGCCACTCATGCTGGCAGCGAACGCCGGGTTCGAGGATGTCGTCGAGCGGTTACTCCGTGATGGTGCGGATCCACACGCGGTCGCTAACGATGGCGCGAACGCACTCCACTACGGGGCGGCCGGTGGGATGTATCGACATTCCGATCCAAGAGAATTCAGTGTGAATATCGGCGTCGTTGAATTGCTGCTCGATGCCGGGACTGATGCGTCCAGTGTCGACAGGGACGGGGTTACCCCGATTATCGGCGCGTGTACGGCCGGTTCGATCGAAACCGTGTCGTTACTGCGCGAGGCCGGCGCGGATATCACCGTCAAGCCGGACAACAGCCGCGGCTGCCTCCTCCGCGCCGTGAAGAGCGGGCAGGAGGCGTTTATTCGCTGGCTGATCATGGAATCCGGAGCAAGCATCAATGCGGGCACCGCATTATCGTCCGCGTTGTTCAAACGCGATCCGGAAATGTTTGCGTTGCTGCTCGAACTCGGTGGAGACCCCGTATGGTTGATTCAACGCGATCGCCCGTCACTCGCCGTACGCCTGACCGGGAACACGCCGCAAATGACGGCAATGCGCGAATCCCTGATCGCAAGCGGTCGCGCCGCACGTGCATTTGCCGCCGGGGGTTATCGCGAACTGCAAGAACTGGGTCGCGGCTCTCCCGACCCCGAACGGCTGCATCACTTACTTGCGATGGGGGTCGATCCAAACGCGGCCGATCAGCACGCGAACACGACGTTACACAGCCTCGCGCGGTTCGCGACCGGATCGATCGGCATCGCCGGGGCGCGCATTCTGATCGACGCTGGTGCGAACGTCGACGCGCTCGGCCACGACGACAGAACCCCGCTCGGTGTCGCCGCAAACAACGGCAACCTCGAGACGCTCGAGTTCCTCATCAGCGAGGGCGCGGACGTCAATCATACCGAGAAGCACGGTGTCACCGCACAACGGCTCGCCGCCCGCCAGGGTTACGGTTATATCATCGAGGCGCTCGCTGTCGCCGGCGCCGAGCTTCCGCCGCCGTCCGAGCAGGCACATTACTTTACCGAGTCGAAAAAGCACGCGCCTGCAATCAGCGCACTCATTGCGGCCGGGTTCGACCCCAATCATCCGGACGAGTACGGTAACCTGCCGCTGTTTAACATCATCAGTTATGGCGAAGCGGATGCCGTCGCAGCGATGGTCACCGGTGGCGTCCGTCTCGATGTCTACAACAGCAGTTACTCGCCGTTGACCGCCGCGGTGACAGACGGTAACGAAAAGACCGTCGATGTTCTGATCACTGCGGGCGGCGACCCGAACGCGCGCGACAGGAAAAACCGGACCCCCATAGAACTGGCGATCAGGAAACGTGCGCTGCCAACGCTCATCGTACTCGTCAGAAACGGTGCAAGAGTCTCGAAACTGCAGCGCCAGCGCATCGAGGATAATATCCTCAGTGAGAAATTCCGCGGACGCGGCCGTGACCGAAAAGAAGAACTGCGGGGCATGCTTTAGGTGGCTGGTCGAGGTTTCGAACCCGATGCTGCGTGATCTGCGCTTTGCGGCAGCGATTCTCGCCGGACTCGTGTTGCTCGTTGTATTACAGTTTGCGCAGCCGATGCTCATCTACGGTGACGCGCGTGATCCCGAAGGCGAACCGATCGCCGGCGTACTCGGTGCTGCCCGGCACAGTCGGGGCGCGAAAGACCGTGCGGCCGCAAGCGGAAGCAGCACGTTTTTCTCCGGATGTCTGTTATGCACCGGCCTGCGCCTGAGAGTTTCCGCGGCCGGCTACGAATCCGAAAGTATCCAGTTATCGACGGCCCACGACCGCGAAGCAGGCGATCGCGTCGTGGTGAAGCGGCAGTTATTCGGTCTCGTACAACGCCTGCATGTCACGCTGTACCCGGAACTTGACGTCGACCCGTCGCGAATCGATACCGAACTCGTATTCGCCGCAGGTGAACCGCGCATAGTCGCCGCGTTGAACCCCGACCTGCCGGATCGGGAAAGCCCGGAGGGTCTGCATGCCAGGTTGCGCAAACTGACGCGCGGCCGGGAAACGGTTGCGGCCTACGTCGCACTCGAGTCGGATGTGGCAACGGACGGGAGCATCGTGCGCGCGCCGGTCGAACCCGACGATCCGATGAAAGGACGATGGCGGAACCCGACGCGCGCCCGCATAACGCTGAACAATATGGACGGTGGCTTCATTGCGGTAAAGCCGCTCGCCGGCATCCCCATTTATAACAGGCAGCGCGAAACGTTGCGGCGCCTGCGCAAGGCCCCGGCCGACGGCTACCGTTCGACACTTCCGCTCGAGTTCGATGACGCGCATTTCGATAACAAGTATTTCTATTTTTATTGCCGGTTCGGCGATCGTTACGGCAAAGCCGAACTGACGGCGGTCGAGGTTTCGCGCAGCGACCCGTCGAATCTCCGTGCGCACCTGCGGGTCTGGCTCAACGAGAACGGCACCCGGGCCATGCCGACCGGACGCTGAGACGATGCCCGACGCGTGCCGGCTCAGCGCGGTCTGACCCGTTGCCACGCATTGCAAAAAAGTGCGGCCAATACGTGAAACTACCCGCAAGGCATCCGATAGTCGCCGCTTCGAGCCAGAACCAGCCGCTATACTCGGTACTGGTCTCGGCGATCGGCGAGGCGAATTGCACGACACAACCTTCGGGGAGAATGACTATGTCTCGACGCACGTTCAGGTCCACCGTTGTATTCGCGTTATCTCTGATGACAATCGCCGGCGCACACGCCACGCCTTCAGCCATCACGGAAGTCGCGAATAACGTAGTCGTGACGATCCTCTCGTCAAACCTCGCCAACGGCAAGACGGTTGGTGAATGGGGATTGTCCGCGCTCGTCGAGGTCGACGGACGCTGCATCCTGTTCGACGCGGGGCGCTACCCGGATACGGTCATTCGTAACGCGAAGGTTCTCGATATCGATCTCTCCTGCGCGACCGACGTCGTGCTGAGTCATTTTCATTTCGACCACACGACCGGGCTGCAACCGCTGATCGCGGATCTCCGCACGCGCAATACGGAGGCGATTCGCACTATCCATGTCGCCGAAGGCTTCTTCCTGTCACGCCGAATGCCTGACAAAACCGGCGACAGGGAACAAAACCAGATGATTGCACTGCGCAGCGAACTCGAAGCCGCCGGGGTGACGTTTATTGAATACAGCAGGCCGACCCGCATCGCACCGGCCGTATGGGTTACGGGACCCGTTCAGCGCGCGAACCCGGAGCGGAACTACTCGCCGGCAATGCGCGTGAACATGGATGGCAAGTGGGTCGAGGATCACGTCCCCGAAAGTCAGGCTCTTGCCGTCCTGACGGCCGAAGGCCCGATCGTGCTGCTCGGTTGCGGCCACGCCGGCAGTGTCAATTCACTCGAACAGGTGCAACGGTCGATTCAACCGCACTCAATACACGCATTGATGGGCGGTATGCATCTGTTCGCCGCGGACGATGAAACCCTCGAATGGACCGCGAACCGTCTCCGCACCATCGGCGTGCAACATCTGATGGCCGGCCACTGCACCGGCATCGAACCACTGATTCGCCTGCGCGCCGGGCTCGATCTCGACCGGCGTACCGCCGTGGTCGGCGCCGTCGGTTCTCGTTTTGTCTACGGTGAAGGGATACACCCGACCGCAATCGCGCAGTAACCGCCAGCAGCGCGAAACGTCGCCGCCCGATACCCTCCCCGGGGCGTTTGCGCGCGCAATCGCAAGCGGCTATTCTCCGGGTTCCAACCGCAAACTCTCGGTGCAGGTGCTATGGCGAGTCTCGGTCTTATCGCATTGGTCATCGTACTGGTGACCACGACACACTGGTTTCTCCGCGCGTTTCGCGTCGACATCCCCGATAATAGTACGCCTTACGCCATTGCCTGGGGCGTCGGCGGCGCACTCGGCCTGCTCAGCCTCGTGTTTGGCGGCGGCGGCGGCGCCGCGGCATGGGCCATGGGCCTTGGTTTCCTGTTTTTGTATTTTGTGCGGACGGCTGTGCAGCGGGTCGGCGACGAGATGATTTCCGTCGGCGACACATTACCGGCGTTCACGGCGACGGACGACAAGGGTGAAGTATTCGACAGTGCCGAACTCAAAGGCACGCCGGTACTCCTGAAATTCTTCCGCGGCCACTGGTGACCCTACTGTGTCGCCGAGTTACGGCGATGGGAAGAACTGCGGCCAATGCTGGATGACGCCGGCGTACGTATTGTCACCGTGTCGACGGACACCTCAAAGGAAATTGCGATGGGCCGTGGTATGCACGGTCTCAACGCAACGATGCTGGCCGATCCGAAACTCGAATTGACTGACCAGTTCGGTTACCGAAACACGGGTTTTGTTAACTTCAAAATACCCGGCCGTCCGGGGCTGCCGGTACCGACCTCATTACTCATCGATGCCGACGGCAAGATCGTGTGGATGGACCAGTCCGAAAACTACACGCAGCGATCCGATCCGAACGTCGTCGGTGCAGCGCTGTCGACACATATGGCCTGATCCAGCCACCGGACATCGCGGTCACCTGACAGACGGCTCGTTCGGGGCCGACGCCGCACACTGACGACCCGAATCTGCGCGCCACGATCAGGACATAAAAATAGCGAGCGGCCAGGAGGGTCGAATGCTCATCATTACCGGAACGATCAAGCTCGAATCGGAAGACGAATTCGCCCGGGTCCGGGCTGCCCTCGTCCGCCGTGCCGAGCGCAGCCGCGCCGACGAAGGCAATCTGGATTACGTGTTCACGCAGAATCTCGAAGATCCGACCGAAATCCGGCTCGTCGAAAAGTGGATTAGCGAGGAACTGCTCAACGCCCATCTCCAGCAGCCTGATGAAGAATTCAACAACATCATTGCAACGGCAAAAATCGACAGCGCCGTGGTCGTCGCGAGCGACATTAACGGTGAGCGCGAACTGCTCCGGCGGTAGTTCGCGCGGCGATCCTCCAACCCGCACCGGAAGCGGTCTATACTCGCCCCAACTGCCGACGGTATGGTTACCGCACCGATAAACCTTCAGGAAACAACGATGCCATCAGACACCAGCGTCCGTTATATGGAGCGCTCACGCGATTACTACAACGCCCTGGGCTACGACAAATCCTACGCCTGGTCGCACTATGACGACATTCCGTTCGCACCGCTGCCACGCGACCTCGCGGACTGCACGGCGACGATCGTCACGACTGCGATGCCGGACCCCAGTTACCATCAGGAGCATCGCCGGTTATATATCGGCGATCTCCGCAACCCGCCCGACAGCCTCTATACCGGCGGACTGGCGTGGGACAAGGATGCGACGCACACGAACGATCGGGACACCTACTTCCCGGTCCGCGAACTCGAGCGGCGGGTCGAGGCCGGGGAACTCGGGCGCCTCGCGAAACGCTTTTATTGTGTACCAACACTCTACAGCCAGCGACGAACGATCGAACGCGATGTTCCTGCTATTGTCGATGCGTGCGTTGAAGATGCCGTCGACGTCGCGCTGCTCGTGCCATTGTGACCCGTGTGTCACCAGACCGTGAGTCTGGCTGCGAGACAACTCGAAGAACGCGGCATCGCTACGGTGATCATGGGGTCGGCGCGGGATATCGTCGAATACTGCGGCGTGCCCCGGTATCTGTTTACGGATTTTCCGCTCGGTAATCCGTGCGGGCGCCCTGACGACGAAGAATCTCAGCGCATGATCATGTCAGCTGCACTGACATTGCTGCGTGAGGCGTCGTCGGCAGGGACAACCGTGCAGACGCCGCTCGTCTGGGACGAAACGGCCGCCTGGAAAGCAAACTACATGCGGGTCGGCCCGGATAACCGCGCCGAACTGAAGGCCGCGGGCGATGCCCGGCGAGCTGAGCAGGCCGCGACCCACACGCGACTGATCGCGGCGCGGCGCGACGGCTAAAGCGGATCCCCGGCCCGGTTAATCGGGTGTCGTAAAAACGAGGAGATCCGCGGACACCCGGTCGAGCGCCTGCTCAGCCGTGTTTGGTTTCGTCAGTCCGCTGAGGCCTGATCGCGATACCGTTCCCATCACGACGAGCTCGGAGTCGAGCAGTTTCGCGCAATCCACAATGACGTCGCCCGGCGAGCCCTGGCTACAGTGCGCGTGATTCTCGTCGATACCGACGAGGGCCGCGAGTTCCGGCGGGTGCGTGAACGGTTCGGAACCGGTATACGCAGAGACCGCGTGTAATTCGACGTTATCGCCCGAGTCGCGCAACATCTGCCCGAACGAAATGATGTCTTCGTTGAGGCGTTTGTGCTTGTCGTCTTCGGCGCCGGGATTGACGGCAATCAGGACCCGGTTGACGGACACCGCGGAATCACGTTTGACCAGCAGCACCGGGCTTTTCGAGTTCCTCAGCACGCCCCAGTCCGATGTGTTCAGGAGTACACGGCTCGGCTCGGCGTGTTCGAACGCCGTTTTTACAACGAGGTCGCATTCATGTTGTGCCGTTGCTTCAGCGAGGCCCTCGCGCCAGTCCTCGCGCCATTCGACCTGGGTGGTGACTTCGATCCCGGCGAGGTTCTCGGATTCCAGCATGCGATCCAGCCATGCTTCGTGACGCGCGATCTCGGCCCGCTTCAGCGCAAGAAAATGGCCCGTCTCGATCGGTGAGTAACAACAGATATAGGCATGGACCGAGGCATCCACCTGCTCCGCGATTCTCAGTGCCCGACCGAGCGCGAGTTGTTTATCCGTCGTGGGATCGACGATCGCCAGTATGTTCCCGATCTGCAGTGCCATCTCTCATCTCCAGTGCTACGATTCACTGGAAGGCTAGCAAAGCACATCCGGCGGCTAATGACGGGAATCAATTAATCGGCATTCCCCGAGCGCAACGCAGCGGTTGCGGGCAGATCGACCGTAAACAGTTCGTCGTCGCCAACGACAACCCCGTACACCCGCTTCGCCGCGTCACGACTGATCCAGCGCTCGGCGACATCTTTGCGCACGCGTTCCGGATCGCGCTCCAGCGGATCGCCATAACCGCCGCCACCGCAATCGCGGCCCCGGATGAATTCACCGGGCTGCAGCTCTACGTTGACGAAACCCTCGACTTTCGTTTCCGTTCCGTCGGTGCCGAGTATGTGATCGGCTGAGCACGTACCGTCGTGTCCGCCGCGCACGCCCCGGGGCGGTGTCTGCCAACCGTCCGGCGCGGCAACGACCTGCATCGGATTGTCGCGCGGCCCATAGACAACCTCGGTTCCCGGCGCACCGCGAAACCGTCCCGCGCCACCGGAATCCGGCAGCAGGCGTACGCTCGCAATATGGACCGGGTATTTCTGCTCGTCGAGTTCGACACTGTCGCGATAGAGTAATCCGGCGCCGACCGGTATCAGCAGATTAATCCAGCCGTCGCTGACCGGCGAGGCCGGCCCTCCGCCTCCCATGAGGAACATCTGGTTGACGTAAGGCTTGTCGTTCTTGCGTGCGTCGATGCCGGAAACCACACCCGCACCGATCCCGAGCGCCGTATTACCTTCGGCCAGCCCGCGTCCCTCCGCCAGTTCGGCGAACGCCGACTGGGTGACGTTAACGAGACGATCGCCAACGTTCGTCGTCGCGACAGAACAGGAATGGGGAAAGCGCGGAATTCCGACGACACAGTTTTCCCGCAGGTGTACGCGTATGCGGCGGAAAGTCCCCGCGTTATGCGGAATGTCGTACTCGAGACAGTTAAACACGCCGGTCATCACATTGTTCGTGGCACAGGCCATCGATTCGTTGAGCCCGCATGGCAGGCAATCGATATTGTCCCGCAGATCGATATCAATCATCGCGCTGTCCGGATCGAGATCGACAACAACCTTCAGCGGGATCCCGTCCGGGACAACGCCGGGTATCGGATCGTGCTGCGTCGTATTTTCGAGTCGCTGTTTCGGCAATTTTTTGATTTCCGCGACCATCCGCCTTTCCGAGTAGTCGAACCACTCGGCAACGAACTGACGGATGACGTCGGTGCCATAGTGCTCCGCAAGTGCCTGCAGTCGCCGCTCACCGATCCGCGCCGCCCCGATCGCCGCGAGATAGTCGCCGTACCACTGATCGGGAACCCGAATCCGCCGCCGGCACATACGAATGATGTCGTCATTGTCACGATAATCCGCCTGGATTTTCACACACGGAAATATCAGCGCACCTTCTTCGTAAATATCGCGAGCCGCAGCATGATAGGTCGTCGGTATGCTGTTACCGATATCGGCCTGGTGCGCTTTGGCCATCGCCGTAAACAGGTGTTCGCCCTCGAAAAAGACGGGCACGAGGATCGTGTGATCGGCCGGGTGCGTGTTACCGAGATACGGATCGTTATGCAGAAACGCATCGCCCTGTTTGAAATCCGGGTGCAGATCGGCCATCGCCTCCGCCTGCAGATGCGTACCGAACACGTGCACGGGCGCGGCTTCCGCGGTCGCGAGCAGTTCATGCGACCCGGTAACGACACAGCAGGAAAAATCGCGCGACATCGCGATCACCGCGGACCGGGCCGATCGCAGCAGCGTGTTCGTCATTTCCCGGACGATCGAATCGAGACGATTACTGATAACCGCGAGCAATACGGGGTCCAGCGCGTCCGTCGGGGTTCGGGATTCCTGGTTCGGGTTCTGGGTCGCCATGACTTCAAATCTCCGTAAGGTAATGACCGTTCGCGGTGACGGTGACCGTCATATCCGGGTAGACGACGAGCGTCGAGGTCGCCTCTTCTATGATCGCCGGGCCTTCAATCTCGGCGCCGGGACGCAGCTCGTCACCGTAGAAAATCCGGGTCGGACAGGCCTCGGCCCGTATGTCACCGAAATACGCGTCACGCACGACGTGCGGCTCGGGTCGGTGCGTGGTGATGTCGGCCACCGCACCCGCCATGGCGCGGCTGTGACGCAGCGCCGCGATGCGCCCTTTCCAGTTGATACATTCGAGCGGGTTGTCGGGATCGCGCACCGCGAAAATCCGTTCGTGCTCATCGTGAAAATTCGCCACGAGGCGGTCGACGTCGGCGGCGCCGCGGAAAGTATCACTGTTGAGCGGAATTTCGATTTCCCATATCTGGCCGGCGTAGCGCGCTTCGACACTGAGGTTTTCCTCGAAGTCATCGAGGCCGCGCTGCCGCAAGCGTTCGGCGAACGCGCCGAGTTCTTGCCGAATCGCCGCGAGGGTGTCGTTAACGGCGGCAAAATCGAAGGCATCGGTCAGGGTAAACCGGCTCCGTTTCACCTCACTGACGATGTCCGAGAAATGCGCGCCACAGGCACTGAGGGCACCCGCCGTCGACGGCATGAGAACACGGCCGACCCCGAGCGACCGTGCGATCGGCAGCACATTCAAACCGGCCGCACCGCCGCCGGCGACGAGTACGGTTTCCGCGGGATTAATACCTTCCTTGACGGTGATTTCCTGGATGGCCTTGATCATGTTCTCGTCGGCGACCGTCAAAACAGCTTTCGCCGCGTCCTCGACCGAACGCGCGAGCGATTCGGCAATCGGCTGCAGCGCCGCGCGTGCCGCGGGCTCGTCGAGTGACATTCGCCCGCCAAGGAAATGCGCGGGGTTGAGATAACCGAGCACCATGGCGGCATCGGTGACGGTCGGCGCAGTACCGCCGAGGCCGTAGCAAGCCGGGCCGGGCGACGCCCCGGCGCTCTGCGGGCCGACGTGCAGCAAACCGCCGCTGTCGACCCACGCGATAGAACCACCGCCGGCACCAATGCTGCGAACATCGACGGCAGCCATGCCGAGCAGGTGGCCCGTGTAGATCGGGCCGAGCCAGCTTTCGGTCGAATGGGTTATCTGTCGGTCGCGCACGAGGCTGACATCAAACGTCGTACCGCCGGTGTCGACAACGAGCGCGTTGTCACCCAGCGTCTCCTGTTCCGCATAGGCAGAACCGGCTACCGGCCCCATCGATGGCCCGGACTTCACGAGATAAATCGGTCGGGCAATCACATCCTCGACGTGCATCACCCCGCCAAGCGTCGTGCTCACCAGCAGGTCACCGCCGTAACCGGCTTCGCGAAGATTGTCCTGCAGCAGGCGCAGCTGTGCCTGCATCACCGGCTTCAGCGATGCATCGATCGCTGTCGACGACGCCCGGGGATATTCGCGCAGGATCGGGTTCAACGCATGGGACAACGTGTAGGGGATGCCGGGCAGGTGGCGTTCAATCAAATCGCCAAGCTGCTGTTCGTGTTCGCCGTTCGCAATCGACCACAGCAGGCAGACGGCAATCGCTTCTATCGAGCTGCCGGCAAGCGTCGTCAGCATATCCACGACCGCCGCTTCGTCGAGCGGCGTCACCACCGCACCTTCGGCGTCGATGCGCTCGGGAACTTCGAACGTCAGCGCTCGCGGAATATACGGATCGGGATAATCGACGTTCAACTGGTGCGGGTTCGTCTTGCCGCCCTGCCGATAGACGAGGATGTCGGGGAAGCCGGCGGTCAGCACCATAGCGGTGCGCGCGGTGGCGCCCGTGACGATGGCGTTCGTGGCGCGCGTGGTGCCGTAGATAAAGACGTCCGTTTGCGCGAGCGCCTGCTCGCGGCTCATATCGAGACGACTTGCGGCGTTTTCTATGGCCGCGGCGACCCCGAGAAAATTCTTGTCGACATTCGTTAACGCCTTGCCAACGCTGATAATGCCGGTGTCGTCGGCGATGACGGCATCGGTGAACGTACCGCCGGTATCTATTGAAATGCGCAAAACTGCTCCTGATCTATTTCCTGTCCCGGAATCACCAGTGTAACAACGTCGCCGGGCGGCTGCGTCCCTGCGTCGATTGTCGCGGCGTGAATTCAGGCTGCCCCCTGCGGTTTCGGTCGAAACAGACTATGCTCACCCTTGGGCTGATGAAACGGAGTGGGCACGTGATGCAACAGTTCGGACACGGGACACGGGCGCACAAGCCCCGCGGCAACCGCCCCACCTCCTGGTTGTGGTGCCTCGCGCCGGCACTCGTTGTGATATTACTGACCGGGTGCGAGCCGAGCGATCGAACGCCGGGGCTGTGGTTGCGCGGCGACGTCGTCGACCCGCCGCCAGGCGACTGGTCGTTCACGGATTCGCATCGCGAGATATTCGTCGAAGTTGCGACTCCTTACTTCCTCCCGCATTCCGTGACCATCTGGTGCAGCCAGGTTGACGGCCAGCTGTACATCGGAGCGCGCGACGCCGCCACAAAAAACTGGCCGGGCTGGCTCGAATCGGATCGAAATATCCGTCTTAAAATCGACGGGCAGGTATACCCGGTCGCCGCCGCCGATGTCGAAGACGCGGAGACGCTGGCGGCCGTTCGTGCCTCTTACGAACAGAAATACGAGCTGGAACCCGGCGCCGGCGGTGCGAAACGCAGCGTCACCTACTGGGCGATCGTGCCGCGGGGTACGCGGCCCTGAACGGCACCGATACCGCGCGGGCCGATACAGCTACTCGTCACGCAGCGGATAGTCGCGCAGGAATCCCTCGCATCGCGCTTCGAGATCGATCTCCAGCGCGCCCAGCAATCGTACGACACCGCAGTACGTACTGATAACCACAATCAGATCGACGATACAGGCCGGTTCGAGTGCCCCGCTGATCGCCGCGTAAGTACCGTCGCTGAGTTCGGTTCCGTCGACCAACTCGCGCGCAGCCGCAAGTACGGCGCGCTCGAGCGCACCGAGATGACTTGATTCGCCCGCGGTTTCGCGCGCAACCGCACGAATGTCGGCTTCGGTCAGTCCGACTTCGAGGCCAATCTCGACGTGATGCGCGTACTCGTACCGGGCACCCGTGCTGTATCCGATCTGCAGGATCGCAAGTTCGCGTAAGCGCGGATCGAGCGCGCTGTCATGTCGGACGTACAAAGCCGGCGCCGCGAATGCGCGCGCTCCCGCGGGACTGTGAGCGAGAATCCGATAGAGATTCAAATCGCGCGCCAGCAGATCGCGGTCGGCTTCGTCCAGATCCTGACTCGTGAGGTAGGGTAAGCGTGCCATTGGTCGGTTCCGTGTTGCGAAGATTACCCATGCTAACAGGGGTACGGCGGGCTCAGGCGGTGGCTTCCGTCGGTACGTCACGGTGATGAAGAAACTGTGAGCCGTATCGATTTGACTCCGCGCGCCTCCGGCGCGAGTATCCCCGGACCGAGCGAGAAACCGGAGGGACCTATGGCCGGCGGCTGGTCGAAAGACGGTGCAGTTCAGGATCAAATCGACGCAAGCGTTGACGAAGCCGTGAGGCGCGCGCGCAGCGAACTGGCCCAGGGTGAAAGCCTCGAACAATGCGAAGAATGCGGCAACGACATCCCCGCCGCCAGGCGCCGCGCCCTGCCCGGCGTGCGTCGCTGCGTGCCGTGTCAGGAAGATTACGACGCCGCTCAGGACCATTCCGGTCCGGTGAACCGGCGCGGCAGCAAGGACAGCCAACTGCGTTGAGGTGATCGTCGGGCCAACAGCAATTCGTCATCGCCTGATTCGGCGTTTCAACGACACGTCAGCGCGCTGCAGCAAAATCGTTCCCGATGCCTCCGGCGTCGTCGCTACAAACCCTGCGCATCACGGTTTGCGCAGCGTTCGCGCCCGGGTGCATCCCTTATCATCCGGCTTGCGGGATATCTCGCGAGCTTCCCGGGCGGTAAGTTCGGTTGAAATGAGCCCATGGCCAGCATCGGCGAGACAACAGAAGGCGCATCGCAACGGGTCAATATTGACGAATATCCGATGTGCGCAAAGATAAACTGTTCTTGAACCACGAGAATCTTGCTATGTTCTCGAATTCACATCGCCTGGACCGGGACAAAATGCAGATTCCGACTATCGCGCCGCAGAGAGATTCCTCGTATCCGGTCAAATGCGGATTTCGTCCGGTTAACTGTCAGGTGGCTGGGTACTAATCGTTCAATGGCACTAGCGAAGGACAAAATCGAGTACTACGCGCTCGTCGCCGAAATTGCCGGTGCGCTGGGAGTGATTGTTTCAGTAATCTATCTTGCGGTTCAGGTGGGCGACGGAAACAATGAGCTAAGGTCCCAAAATCATCACAATGCTCTCACTCTCGCACAACGACCAATGGAAATGCTTATCGCAGATAAGGAACTTGCGAAACTGAAAGTATCAGCACGAAAAAACCCATCTGACTTATCAGAAACTGATATAGAACGCTTGGTGCATTACGACTTTCTTTTGTTTAATTCGTGGGAATTTGGTTTCTATCAAAATCGTCAAGGCAATATTCCACCTGAATTGTGGGTTGGTCATGACGGCTGGATGCGTGGGGAGGTGAAATCAAACCCATCATTTGAAGTTTCGTGGCGCTCCCTTGAGCACTCATTCGCAACACCATTTAGAAATTACGTGAATGAGGTATTCAGGCAAAAGGGAAACGGAACATTGGAAATACGATGAAGGCTACGCCACCCAGCAAGGGGGTCAACGCTGCCCCGTTGTGGCGAGCTTTTTATAGGCAGATTCGCTTTATCACATATAAACCGCTCGCCATAACAGACAGGTTATCCCAACGTCAGGTGGCTAGAATAAAACCATGAATTGGGATGCGATAAGCGCAGCAGCCGAGGTAGTGGCCGGAATTGCGGTTGTTATATCCTTAATCTACGTTGCCGCCCAAATCCGACTGAATACTCAGGAACTCCGGGCGGCGTCATTTCGCGAAGTGTACACCGGATATTCCAGATTGCGCCTTTCCAGTGTCGAGAATCCTGCGATAAGCGAACTCCATTGCAAAGCACTTGAGAACCCCGGTGAGATGTCCGTTCAGGAAAAATACCGCATTGAACAATTTTACGCGGAACTCGCATGGGTGACCCATCAACTTTACGCGACTATTGCCCTCAACATGATCGAACCTCGGACGTGGGAAATATCAAAATATTTCCTGGCCGAACATCTCGGAACCGAACCGGGGCGTCTGTGGTGGCAGAAAAGCGCTGGACTTTTTGATGATAATTTCGTCGCAGAAATAACGAATACCATCGAAAATAACACCTGACGTCGGGATCACCAGAGAACTAACGGGAGGACCGGGGAATGACAGATGACCATTCAGCATTCGTAGGAGCAATCCCCGCCAATTACGATGAATACCTCGGTCCACTAATCTTTGAAGTTTACGCCAAAGAGCTGGCGCGTCGCGTTGTCGTTCCTGAAGGCGGCCTCGTTCTTGAGACGGCGGCGGGTACCGGCCTGGCCACTCGAGAAATTCGTAAGGCCATCGACCCGAGCGTGCGAATCATCGCCACCGATCTTAATTCAGACATGCTGGAACTGGCCAAAACGAAGTTCGACGACTCGGATAATGTCGAATTTCAAACGGCCAATGCGCAAGAATTACCGTTCGATGATGGGACCTTTGACGCCATTGTGTGTCAGTTTAGCGTGATGTTTTTCCCGGACAAGCTCACCGCGCTTAAAGAGGCTGGTCGTGTATTGAAGCCAGGCGGTCATTTCTATTTCAGCATTTGGGATTCGCTGGCGCATAACGATTTCATCAGAACGACAAACGCGGAAATCGCGACTCTCTCCCCCGGAGAACCTCCGGATTTTTTTAATACACCCTACGGCTATTTTGAAATAGACACAGTAAAAGAATTACTGGAACTGGCAGGATTTGGTGACATTGAAATATCCGTGCTTCCGCGCCGTAGCACAGCTCCAAAAGCGCGCCACGTAGCGTTGGGATATATCCTCGGTACACCCGTGCGATTGCAGATCGAGAGTGCCACCGATGAGACCCTTGCCGAGGTCGTCGATCGAGTAGAGCGGGCGATTGGTAACGCGTATGGTGATGCGCCGGCAACAGCAATGATGCAAGCCATAACTTTTTCTGCACGCTTTCCTGGTTAACACCGGGATCGCACGAATGAGCGCGCGAATCAGCTTAGATTAACAAGGCGCTGCAGCGGACCCGTGACAATGCTATTTTCCAATGCGCAGAACTATCCACATTTCCAATCCGCGCTGTCGTGGGCCGCTGAGAATGGCGTTAATCGTCGCTTCTTGGATTCGCAAAACCCGGGAGCGTGATGAAGGACGAATACGAAGCCATTGTTATCGGGGGAGGATTCGCTGGCCTGTCGTGCGCCGCGCGACTCAGGAATCGGGGCCTGCACGACCTCGTCATTATTGAAAAAGGTGAAGGCGTCGGCGGCTTTTGGCGAGGCAACTACGATCGAATCCGGCTACATACTCCGTTTCACGAGCTTCCGGATGATGGCGGCATCAGGCGTAGGTATGGAGAATTTTTGCCGCGTGACGATTTAATCGATTATTTCGAAAAATACGCGACTCGGCACCGTTTGAAGGAAGTCGTGCGGCCAAATGCTGAGGTATCCGCGATAGCGCGCGATGGTGAGAAATGGAGGATTACGGTCGCCGACGAGAATGTTCGATCGAAGTACCTGGTTGTTGCGACAGCCTACAACCGGAAACCCGTCTGGCCCGAATTTGAAGGCGTAGATGATTTCTCAGGAACGGTGATCCACAGTCGCGATTATCGGAATGCCGGTTCGTTTAAAGATTCACGGGCGTTAGTCGTCGGTAACGGCAACTCGGCCGCCGAAATCGCTTTGGATCTGTCGGAAGGCGGCGCTTCGAGGGTCAAAATGCTGGTTCGTGGCCCCAGACATGTGCTATCGCTGCGCGGACTGGGGGTCGCTGCCCGTATCGCGAGACTATTTCGAATTGAAATGACGCCGAAACACATAGAAGCAGCACATGCGTATACGCGAACGCACCCTGATTTCCGAGCGAAGCTCGAAGAAAAGGACAAGTTCTTTTCTATGTTCTCGATCGACATGAGCGCCTATGGAATCCGTCCGCCCGATACAGGTCCCGCTACACAAATTTCGGTTTACGGGCGCGTACCCTGGATGGACCAGGGCACCGTTAAAGCGATTAAAAGAGGCGACATCGAGATCATTGATGGGAAAAGCAATCCTTTAGAAAAGCTAACAGAATCAGGAGCCAGGTTTCGAAACGGCGAGGACAAGTTCGATGTCATTATATTTGCTACAGGAATGGAGCCGGGTCTGGATGAATTGTTTGAAGAACCGGACAGATTTCTGGCCTGGAACAATGACATGTCACGATTGATGCCCGCGACAGATGGGCGAAGTCGCAGCACTGCAGAGCCGACCCTTTTATTCCCGGGATTCGATTTATCGGCGAACGGAGGACTGAGTCTCGGTCTCTGGGGAGTTGAATGCGCGGAGGCAATCATTGCGCATAGGAAGACAGATGAAAACGCTGCATGACCAATCGATGAAGCTGTATATTGACTACCTGCTTTCTGCGCTGTCGCTTCGGTCGCCTGAAGGCCGGCTTACTTCGGTGTCAGGCGAATGATGCATTCGAACACGCTCAAAACGGTTTTCGGATTTGTTCGCTCTGTTATTGCAAGACGAGGAATTCTCAAGCGTGACAGCACGTCGATTCGCGACATCTACAATTATTTGTCGATAGACAATTTGTACTCCACGTCCGGACAACCTGACGAATCGCAGTTCGGGCTTATTCGCGCCGAGGGTTTCGCTACCGTGATCAATTTGGCTCCGACGAGCATTTTGGAAAATTCGGTTGTCGCAGAAAGCGCCATCCTGGCTGACCTTGGAATGAAATATGTCCACATCCCGGTCGATTTTGGAAACCCGACCGACGAAGATTTTGGAGCGTTCTCGGCTGCGCTGAGCGATGAAGACCCAGGGAAAGTCTGGGTTCATTGCGCAGCGAACATGCGCGTCTCCGCATTTACTTACCGGTATCGCCGGGACACCCTCGGAGAGAATGAGAGCGCCGCGCGCGCAGATTTGCATAAAATTTGGGAACCTTTCGGTGTCTGGAAACGATTCATCGAGAAGCGATGACCTTGACGCAAAACAGCATTCAGAAGCCCTTGCTAACCACCCTGCCGCCGAACGAGTCGTTGGCGGTGCACGGATGATACTGCCTTTCGCTTCGTTATCGCTCTGGTCGGCCACCCTCGAGCGCCGCTCAACTCAACGAGAAGGGGATCAAAACAGGCATCGAGGCATCGGGTTCCACAGTGTTTAACAGCAAAGATAATCGTCCACACGGTATGAACGCGGAGTACTGACACATGAACCATGAAATAGCTGACGGCATCTACGCCGAATTTGCACAGTGTTTTAACAGCGGCGACATGGAGGGATTACTGGGTCTCTACGAGACGGACGCCGTGTTTGTACGCGGTCCTGGTGACCATGTTTCCGGCCGGGCTGCGATCCGGGACGCGTTGCAGGAATTCCTGGATACGGGAGGGCAGATTTCGTTCCGGACCCGACACGCGGTGCAACACGGGGATATCGCCCTGTTGAGCAATGAATATACGCTAAAGTGGATCGATGCAGACGGCGAACCGTTCACGCTGTACGGCAAGACATCGGAAGTCCTCAGGCGTCAATCGGACGGCCGGTGGCTCTACATCATTGACCACCCCGCCGGAGGCCAGGATTGAGCGCAAACGGTATCCGGCGTCTTCGTTTGCATCTGGCCGAAAGCCGCTGGCCTGAATGAGCGAAGCAGGACAGCTGGTCAGAAATCCACCAAACCGACCACTCAACGCGAACGTTTGAACCTTGTTTTGCCTGCGACGACCCTCGACCGGGCCCGGTCAAATGGCGACGAACGAAACGCCATATGGATTGAGCCAGCAATTGACTCTGTTCCGGAAATTCAGATATGACAACAGAAACCGATCTTCCTCAACGAACAACTACCTACGTGGGTCGATTAACTGACACCGCGCGTTGGGATTCGTTTCGAGCGCGTCCCGACGATGTGCTTATTTGTACACCTCCTAAATGCGGTACGACCTGGACACAAGCGATATGTGCGAATCTGGTCTTTGGAAAGCCGGATTTCGAAGGGAAGATTACCGACATCTCGCCCTGGGTCGATAGTAATCTCGAATCGCTGGATGTGTGTATGCGTACTTTGGAGTCCCAGACCCATCGCCGCTTTGTCAAGACGCATACGCCTTTGGACGGCATCCCGTATTTCGCATCAAGCGAATACCTGATCGTCTATCGTGACCCACGGGACACGTATTTCTCAGTGCGTAATCATCTGCTCAACATGCTCAACCCGCCGGATATCCCGCAATTGGCGGATGATCCGAAAGACGGTTTCCTCGCCTGGGTGGCGGCACCGTTTGAAATCGGACTCGGCGAGCAGCGCTCACTGGCGGCGTTTACTCAGCACTTCCTGAGTTTCTGGAATTATCGACATCTCGGTAATTTTCACTTTTTTCACTACAGCGATATGAAAAAGGATCTGCGTGCGGCCGTGGGCCGGATCTCGAAAGTTTTAGGGATTGACGCATCAACGGATCGGATTGAAGATATTTGCGCAGCAGTCGGCTTCGATGAAATGAAGAAGAACGCTGGTGCTTTCGCTCCGGCGTCCGGTAAACCGGTATTCAAAAGTGATGAGGCGTTTTTCAGTAGCGGCAAGAACGAGCAATGGCGCGGACTCCTCGGTGCCGATGAAATCGCAGCTTACAACCGTCGGATGAACGAGCTGCTGCCACGGTTAGCGGTTAAATGGCTGGAGAAGGGAGACGGTTAGCATTGAATTCACGACATACACATAACGACGCTCTGATAACTAACCCGCTACTGCACGCGTCTCCGATGCGGCTTCGCAGTCTCACATTTCCGATGCCCGGCGTAATGGGCCACTCAGCGCAACTTTAGCGCGAAGGACAGGTTCGTGGATCTACAAGCGCTCGCTCAGATCGGAGAATTTGTTGGTGGTATTGCGGTTGTAATCACTCTTATTTATCTGGCGCGGCAGATTCATCAGGGGACCTCCGCGCAGCAAAGAGAAACGTCCCGGTCGTACGTAACGGAATTGAATCGCGTATTGATGTCGCCAATGTCCGATCCCGAGATGATGTCCCTCTTACAGCAAGCCGCTAAAGATTTCGATAATTTGAGCTTGCGCGATCAGGGTGTCGTCAATTCTGTCTGGTCGCCGGTGTTCATTCTCATCGACCGAATCCACGCGGAGCGGGAAAGGAACGGTATTGATGACGCGTTGGCTGTTCAGCTGGATATAATCGTCCTCGGCTTTGTGCAAATGCCCGGGACCGCACAATGGTTCGAACGCATACGGCCGTTTTGGTCGCAGGAGTTTCTCGGGCACATCGATAAGCTGCTCTCAAATCCCGACCGAACGCCTGCGATGAATGAAATACTTCCGTGGTACTTTCCGGATCCCGAACAAGAAATTACTTCCAGCGCTCATATTGCGCCCGACAAGGCACTCAACCGCGACGGTTGACAGTAGTCGAATCACCGCACCGACTCCCCGGGCTGAACAAGGCTGCATCGCTATCTGAACTGTTGCCCTCAACGCTGGTTTGGCGACAGCACCTGCAAGGTTGTCGAGGCGGCGACACCGCCCGCGCCTAAATCCAGCGGCATCACCAGTATGCGACTGGCGCCGGCGTCAACATGCTCGGCGATATGGGCATGCAGCGCGTCTGCGTCGCCCCAACCCACCAGCATATCGACCAGTCTGTCGCTGCCGCCGTCTGCGAAATCCGCGTCGCTGAAACCCAGTTCGCGCCACTCCCGGTGGTAATAATCGAGCGTCATGTAATAGGCCAGCGCACTTCTCGCGACAGCCCTCGCCCGCGTGGCGTCTTGTTCCGCCAGCATCATGCAAACGACGTCGAGGCCGGCTTCTTCACCAATGCGCTGCCGCGAGAGGCGGGTGTGCACAGGCGACATGAGATAGGTCACCGGGCCGTCACTGCGCGCGCTCGCCAGCGCCTGGAGTTTCGGGCCGTGCGCGGCGATATGCACCGGGGCCAGGCGAGCGGGTGCAGCTCCCTCGGGCACGATCGCTGCCATGTCGTCGAGATATTTCGATAGCTTGCGCACGGGCGGCTGCCAGCTGTGCCCGCGGGTCGCGTTCAATCCGACGTTTGAAACGCCAAGGCCAAGTATGAACCGACCTCCCGACAACTCACTCAGCGTGTGCCGGGCCTGCACCATGGCGTGCGGATCCCGCACATAAATATTCGCAATACCTGTCGCCACGCAGATCTCACGGGTATTGGCGAGCAGATAGGCGGCGGTTGCGATCGGTTCGCGGCCGAACAGTTCGGGGATCCAGAAGCTACCATAGCCAAGGGCTTCGAGGCCCTGCACGCACTCGATGAGCTCTGCCGCTGGCAGGCTGTCGAGCACTGAAATAACGCCGTGGCGACTCGTCGGTGATGTCATAGTGGTTTCCCGGTGATTTAATTGTTGCTCAGGGCGTGTGCGTCTCGAGGAGATTAATGATTCCACCACGGACGATCGGAGTGGGCCCGCAGATCTAACTCATGCGTCCAGGCCGAGCGATGCTGGGTGGCCAGGTAGTAGTAGGCGTTCGCAACTTCGGTCGGCAAAATCAGGCCGTCGTGTTCCATGCCCTGCCGTTCTCTGAGTGCCTGAAACTTCTCAGGCCCCAGCATCTTGCCGAGCGTGTCCGGCGCGTCAACGGCCCCGTCGATGATCACGTGTGCGACATGGATCCCCTGTGATGAAAACTCCGCGTTCAGGGACTGGCATAAAAGCCGCCGCCCCCCCATCGCGGCGGCATGCGAATGTTGTCCCGCGTTACCGCGAACAGCTGCCGTCGCGGAGGTAACCAGTAACGTTCCTTTACCGCGCGATACCATCGACGGAAAAACGGATGATGCGAGTCGGTACAAACCAAACGTACCGAGCCGCCAGCCCATCTCGAACGCTTTGTAGTTCGTGTCTGCGAGCGCCTTGGTGCCTATTTGCGCACCTAAGTTGTATACGGCGACGTCGATTGGCCCGACATCGGCCTCTGTGTTCGCGACCAAATCTTCAATACTGTCTGGCTCGACAATATTCAGTATGTAGCCCGAGGCAGAACCACCCGCGCTTTCAATTTCCTTGACGATTTTGTCGAGCCCGGCGGCGTCGCTGCGCCGGCATAACACGGTGTGATAGCCTTCGCTGGCAAACCGTTTCGCGACGTTGCCGCCAATTCCGGCGCCCGCTCCGATGATTAAACAGACTGGTTTCACAATTGAATTCCTGCGCGATTACAATTCCACGGGAAGTTTGTAGTAGTTGTGCATGATCCGATCGCGATGCTCCATCAGGACTGGATCAATCGCAGCCGTGATTTCAGCCGGCGTATTTTCAAACATCGGCCGGGCATCCGGGTTAACCGGCATTTCTTCAGCCGGCTGGATGACCACGAAGTTACTGAACGCAGCCCAATAGAAGTCCGCGGCACTCACCGATTGACCAACGAGGTAGTCGCTGCCGTTTTCTTTTTGTGCTTTCAACCGCGCGGCAAGCTCCTTCATCAACGCGATAACACGCGTATTGGCAAGCGCCGCCTCGGCTTCACGATAGTTGTATTTTTGCGCGAACACGCCCGGTTCTTCTCCTGCGGGCGGACGCGCGAGGTCAATGCGACGATTCCACCCAAAACCCAGCTCCCCGCATATCTCGCGACAGATACCGAACACTTCGATACGTTCCGCCGGGTTCTCAGGCACGAGACGTGGTTCCGGAGCGAGACGCTCCAGCAACAGCAAAATGTCTTCCCAACGATTGATCGGCGCCTCGTCGTTCCATGCGACCACCGGCGCGCTGTTGGTACCCGACCAGGCGAGCAACTCCGGGTTGTCGCTCATCGGTATCTGGTACGCGCAAAGGTAGTCGAGTCCCTTATAGTCAATCATCGCCTTGGCGGCGACACCCCATGCGCTCGGCATCGCCTTCACGATCACGATGCGAAGACCATCGGCCTTGATGGCTTCATTGATATCGACGTATCTCATTCATTTTCTCCAGATAATTTCTTGAAAGGCGACACCCGGAAGATAAAAGGGGCGGTCGCCTGAATGTGATTGAGGGCAGCTAAGGTTGGCCATAGATCATATCCACGTTTCAGGCGTATGCCCGCTCGTCCGCATCCACCATCGTTCCCTGAACCATGACACCGTCTACCAGAAACGGTTGGGCAAGAGGCGGCGCGGTATCTCTTCTCATTTCTCGATAGGCTGTAAAAATATCCCGGCTTCCCCATGCGCTGATAACGACCAGTTGATTTTCTTTATCAATCGCTTCAAATGCGGAGACAATGATATTTCCGGGATAGCCCACCGACGCCGGAAGTCCGTCTTCCACTCCCCAAAACCCGTTGACCTGGTCCCGTAATTCGATGTCGTCGAATTGCCAGATGTGAAAATTGCAGACGCTGCCCGCCGGTGCCCCGTAGAAGGGCGCCTGGGTGCTGTTGCTTGTCGGACTGGTATCGAGTTCACGTAGACGCAAAATATGCTCGGGCTCCATCATCGGCAGGAACCAATCGGGAGAAATGTCTATTCTGTGCTGTGAATAGGCGTCCCAGGATCCCTCGTTTTCCCAGCGGCTGAACATATACACTGTGCCGTCGTCAGCAAGCGAATCATAGGGACTCACAAACAGGTTTCCGGGCGCTTCCCGCGCCACGGGCAATCCGTCGGGCCCACTTGCGTATTCGTGAAACTGGTTTCGCTGCGCAGCGTCCTCGAAATTGAGTGTATGAACGACGGCAATTTCACCGCCAGGCTTTGTTATGAGCATGTAACTCTCCCTTCAGATTCCAGGTTATCCACAGCCTATAAAGTGCACATCGGGCGCCCGCTGACTTGCAGCATCTTACGCTGCGCAATATCAGCTTTCGTGTATCTTCGGAAACCTCACTCTGCTCGCTTTGTAATGTCTGCGACCGATCACTTCAGCCAATGATCAACGTGGTGGCGGTTTTTTCCCCTTAGTTCTTATCACCGCCCCACTTCATCATCGCATCCAGTATCGGCAGCAGACTCTCGCCGCGCCGGGTCAACTCGTAGCGGTACTGGCGGCCCGGTACTCCGGGGACTCCGGTCTTCGAAATAAATTTTTCACGCACGAGCACCTCAAGGCGCGCCGTTAATGTACTCGGCGGAATACGCTCCGGCGAAGATGCAATCTCGCTGAAGCTCGTTTTCCCGAACACAGCAATGTCGCGAACAACCAATAGCGTCCAGCGATCACCAACAATGTCGAGCACATTCGCTATGGGACAATTTGACCGTGCACCTGACATCGAATTCACCGCGTACCGGCGTCCTTCGCCGCGGAATATTGCCGCGCTACAGGCACTCCGCGAGTGCCGGTTTTGAGATTCAGGAGAACGTCGTTATGCATCGCACTCGCGGCTCACTCCGAGTTTCGAAATCGTGCTGAATTGGTCCTATGTAAATTATAGTATCAAATGCATTGTTCCATTTGAATACGGAGACCGGACCGGGTCGAAACGCCCGGCCGGAGAGTCGGGCCTATTCCCGGAATAGAATCAAAAGGATCCGGAAGGCCTGTAAACTGACCAGTAGCGAAATTCCAGCCCTTCCGCCCCCTCGACCCCGTTGCGCCGGTCAGCGGCCGCTGGTCAGGTTCGACACATCGAAAATTCTTCTGACTTTTGCCGGGGAGATCGATTCGTAGACGGATTGGGTCCCGTCCGGTTCCCGCGATATGGTCGTGCGCCGATTCTTGAGGTCGATGCCCACGAGGGCAGCCCAACGATGTGTGGATTGCGAGGCTTCCTGTTCTGTCCCTTCGACGGCATCTTCCCGTTCATAGGTTGTATAGATGATCTTCCAGAGTTGCTCTTCGCGATCGAATATTAATGACAGCGCGGTATTGAAAGTTTCCGCATCAATGAACTGGATGCGTCGTCCGTAAGGATGCTCATCCCATTTAGGGATCAACTCCACGACATAAGTTGGGCGCAGCTGCCAGCGGTCGTTGGGTACATGGCTCATCGGCCCGAAAAATGCCTGCTGCTCATCACGCGATGCACTGACGTGCATGATCGTCTTGCGTCCCAGGTAACGCCACTTGTAGTCCATCACGCGCCCGGAAAAACCCTGTAGATCGTCAAAGGTGTATTCGGTACCCATAAAGCTGTCGGATCGCTCCTTCGCCGAGAGCCGGCGAACGCGACGCTCGGTAGGCAGGTAAGAATAGACCTGATCACCCTCGTGCGGATCGAGCGAGCGCTCGATCACGAACTGCGTCCCGGCAACATCAAACGGGTCGACAATTTTCATGTACTCCTTCCAGTACAGCTTTGTCGCGTCATCGACGTCGAGCCGGTACTCACCGTCGCTCAGATGCGCGAGTTTGCTGAGATAAACGCGTCGATAGTAGAGCGTCATTGCACGCAGAACGTGCCCGCCCCCCTGCATGCCGGCCGATTGCGTCACCGAGCCCGCTTCCCCGGGTTCGACATAGCTCACCAGGATTTCCGTTTCGTAACCGTAATGTTGCCAGCGAAAGATATGGCTCCAGGCCACCATGTAGCCGGCTTGATCCGGCGGCGCAGCGTCGATTTGCTCTGCCGAGAAAGGCTGACCGGCGGTGTAGGTGTTAAGCGCGCCATCGGTATCGAGGGTCGCGGTCCCCTCGAAACGCCCGGTAGCCGCCCGATAGCTGGGGTCCGGTTCGTAGTGGCGCGTCTCGCTGAGTTCCACTTCGAGTTCAGGAAAATCGAACTCCGCCAGATAGCCCGGCGGGATATATCGGGCCAGCTCTGACAAACGCGTGACATCGTAGGTGCCGGGCGCAAGACCGTCCGTCGGCGCGTCGGCATTGGTTTCAAGCCAGGCGATGACATCGCTGTACGATACGTCGGCCTCGGCCGTCGTGAACGCGAGCGCCGTCACCATCAGAAGCGTTATCGCACGAGTGTTCATCTAATACCTCCGTCCGGGCGAACACATTAATACGAGCCTGTATTTGTACCACATAGCGTCGCAGCAAAGGTTCTCGCCCCATAGCGTACGTTACCGCGTCCCTGGTACGCCGGTGAGACAGGTACGAAGAGAAGACGGGCTACCGCCGACCCTCCCTCCTGCGCCGCGAACGCCTTACTCGTCGGCGGCGGCATTGCCTACGATTATCTCGCCCGGTCCGAACGGCGGAAAAGCATACTTCTGGTCAAAAATGCATTCAGATTCACTTGACGCTCAGGCAGACGGCGATTCGGAGAAATTCTCGAAGTGTCGACGGGTCAGCAACCGTGATCCGGGTACGGCCAATCAAATTATGCTGACCAGCGATTTAATCGGACACCATTTTTAGTAGTAAGCTATCCGCTGATTTTTTCATTGGCTTTTTGCTGACACCTGTCCAACCAGGGGGACAAACCATGGATTTCGGGATCACCTTTCCTTCCTACATACGTGCCTACCACGACGCCAGGCTGGCCGAAGACTACGGTTTTACGCACGCGTGGTTTTACGATTCCCATATGTGCTACAGCGATGTCTATGCCAGCATGGCGCTGGCTGCCGAGCACACCAGACACCTCAAGATCGGAACGCTCGTGTCGATACTCGGCAACCGTATCGCGCCGGTGACGGCGCATTCAATTGCGACCATCAACGAACTCGCGCCTGGCCGCGCGATACTCGGGGTCGGCACGGGGTTCACCGGTCGCAACGTGATGGGCATGCCACCCATAAAGCTGAAGACGATGCGCGACCATATCACCGTTATCCGGGATCTCCTGACGGGCGGGGAAGCGAATTACAGCGAAGGTAGTACCGAACGTTCGATAAAATTTCTGCACCCGGATTCCGGCTACATAAACGTCGCCGATCCCATTCCGATTCATATGGCTTCCAATGGTCCGAAGGCACTGAAGATGGTCGGCGAACTGGCTGACGGCTGGGTGACGATTGGTCTCGACCCGGAGCACATCACAAGCAGCATCAATCAGATCAAGGACAGTGCGAAAGCCGCGGGACGGACGATGGACACGGTCTACACCACTAACCTGACCTCGGGATGTGTACTGCGCCCTGGCGAATCGATGACCTCGCCACGCGTGCTGCGGCAAATAGGGCCGTACGCGATATTGCTGCTGCACACGAACTGGAGCGAAAAGGAGATGACGATCGGACCGTTTGCGCCACCAGAATTGGCCCCGCTTGCGAAGCGATACTTTGACGAACACATCATGAAAATGAAAACGCCACTGGAAAAACGATTTCAGGAAATGCACTACGGACACTTAGCATTTCTACGTGACGGCGAGGAAAAATTTATAACACCCGAATTGGTGAAAATGTCGACATTGACCGGGCCGCCCGGGGAAATCATCGACCGGATCCATGAGCTGGAGGATGCCGGGATCACGAATATCGCGTTGAACGTCTGCGGTACCGACGGGCGCGAAATGATCCGCGAGTTTGGCAACGAGATCATTTGTAAGCTCTGACGCAGAAAAGGGCGTAGTTTTTTACTTCGGATCGAGTCTGTTATCGGTCCTGGAAACCGCGAAAATAACTACGTCCTTTCCTTTGGCCCTGTCCTGCCGGGAGCCATCTGTCAGTCGGGGCCTGCCTGACGAAATCGTTCGGGCCGATGGGCGGGCCACGCTTCCACGAGCGAGCGAAAGTCGTCCGGTGTGCTGCCATGAAGCAAAACCTTGTCCGCCCCGGCGTCAAACAGTGAGCGGACATAACCGGCACCATCCTCGGCACTGCCAACGGCGTTGCACCCTGCTATCCACGCTTCGGGATAGAGATCGCGCATCCGCCTGAGGTCGTCCAGTTCTCTGGAGGCACCTTCATCGCCAAGTGCGCCGGCGTCGCTCCTGGCTTGATCGGCCACTGCCTGTTTCACCGCAGCAGCGGTATTCGGATCCCAATCGTTCACCGCAACCAGCAGATCAATCATCGGCCACATGAAGTAGGTATTCATGCGGCGGATAATGTAGTTCAGCACTTTCTCCTCATCTACATCGCAAGCATTGACCGCCACCGCCGCAACTTCGACGCTGGATGGGTCTCGCCCCGCGCGCTCCGCTGCTTTCTTTACAACGCGAACAGAATGCTGCACGGCGGCAGCATTCAGACACGAGAACAACATGACGCCGTCACAATGCGCGCCGGCCCAAGCCAGCGTCTTGTCGCCAACCGCACCCATCCAGACAGGTGGCGGTGCCTCAAGCTCCGCGCCGAGCCTGGCGCTCTGCAGTACCCAACCATCGTGTGCAGCGGTGACCGCCTCGCCTCGCCAAAGCCGATGCACGGCGTCGAGGTAACGTTCGATGAGCGCTAACCTCGTATGCGGGACGCCGATCATATCGGCAAAGCGATCCTGTCCGCGGCCCACCCCAAGTACAAACCGACCGTCCGTCAGCAACGTCATGGTCGATGCGAACGATGCGGTGATGAGCGGGTTGCGGGCCGGCAGGTTGGCGATGAGCCCCGCCCCGACCGAGAGCTTTGGCGCTGCCGCTGCCGCAGCGCCGCACAGAACACCAATATCCTTGGACCCAGGCCGTTCCGACAGCCAGACAGCCCCCATGCCGAGCTGCTCGCCGAGTTTGAAATGCGCCACGGCCGGTTGCGGATCGTGGATATGGCCACCCAACACGAAATAGCCGAGCTCCGGGTACCGTTGTGTCATCTTAGTGTCTCGTTATGTTTTCGAGCGTGATTAAATCCGCGGTAGTGATGTTCGGTCCCTGGTACGGGTATTAGTCCTCGAACAACGAATCGATGTCCGGCAGCGCGTCGGGATCGTGATCGAAGCCCATTGATTTGAACCAGACCCGGGAACGGCGGGTCGCTTCACGCCCGTGCTCGATCACCAGCTTATCGCAGGCGCGCTTAAATGCGTCGTCGCCATCAATGCCGCTGTCGATGATGAGTGCTTCGATCGCGTGCGACAACGTATCCGTATCAACGTCTTTCGGCAGGTTACGCACACGTGCAGTAGCGGCCGCTGTCGCGCTGCCGCCTCTACTCGCTTCGACCAGCGCGCTCCCCAGCCGCATCAGTTCCGTGTGCTCGACCTCGCATATCAGCTGCTCGCGACCTTCATGTTGCAGGAGCACATGAAGGTGGCCGACGAGCAGGTTCGCCTGTTCCTGCGCCAGCGCATTGCCCGGATCGACGGCGGGAATGATGGCCTCGTTCAATGCCCTGATCATGGTGTGAATTCGAAGTTTGATCGAGGGGTTCATACCGCCGGGCCCTGGTCCATGACGTCGATGAGTTCATTCATAAAAACGTAGCCGGCCGGCGTTAACCAACTCATGAGAGCGTCCTGATGATTGTGCGCCTCAAACGCCGAGCGCAAGCCGCTGCCGAGGCAAATTACGGTGCATTTATAAAGACAAAAGACCTGGTAGAAATGAAGCGTTCGCGCATGGACCTCGCGGCCCGATACCGCCGTATACCGACCGGCGAGTTCATCGTACGGTAACAAGCTCGACGCCAGTAAGGTTCCGTTTTCCATGTGGCTCCAGGGTCGGAGCGAAACCCACGCGAGATCCTCGTGATAGTCACCAATATGGGTAAATTCCCAGTCCAGAATGGCCGTGATCGCGCCGGTTTCCTCGTCGAATAAATAATTACCAGTGCGATAGTCCCCGTGAGTCAGGACGAGTTCGGACGTTTCGGGAAGGTTCTCCCGCATCCATCGTTCCGCCAGGCCGAGAACCGGTATGCCGCGCAGCGCGTCGTTGTGCCATACCGTCGTCCACCAGTTAACCTGCCAGCGTGCCGCCTGCAGCGGATCGGCCTCCGGTATTTGAAACGATTTCAGTTCGGCCGAGCGAATATCGATGGCGTGTATTGCATTGAGGTGATCGAAAAAAGGGCCCACGAGTTGCTCACGCAAGGTTTCACCCAACACCGTACCAAACCCCGTTATGTTTGAATTTGAATGTGTCGGTTTAGTGACACCTTCCACGAATCCGGTGATCAGTGCAGGCCGTCCCAGGGCATCGCCGTCAGCATCGATCCACAACACCTCGGGTACCGGCGCGACCCCACTGACCGTTCGCATGGCTTCCAGCTCGCGCTGCCGGCTCGTAATGGCAACACCTTCGACCGGCTCCAGGCGTAACACGCAGCGTCGCTCGGGTTGCCCATCCGCCACCAGCGTAAATACAAACTGCTCTTTCGAAGCCCCACCAGCCAATCGGCGCAAATCATCAACCTGGGGATTACGCACGCCCTCGCGCATTAGAAAAGGTTCCAGTCGCGCGCGTAGCTCGTCTTCCCGGCACAACGTGTAGGGACCGGAAGCCCTGGCCGCATGGATGCGATCGAGTGTATTCGCGATTTCGGGTTCGAGATCGCGTTCGCGTGCGTACTGATGATTCGATTCGTACATTAAAACCGCCTCGCGCGCTTCTCTGGTCAATCAACGAAGGTAACGACTCGCCATAATAGGAATACGGCGCCGCGAGTACGCCGCGAAAAATATAGCACAATTATGGGGCACCAAATTACAGGGCGCCCTTCGGAATACTGCGCCACACCCGCTATTCACCGGGTTGCGTCATTTGGCGTCACCCCATCTGGTCACGGAACCCGAATGTCGCGTATCTACGCGGAAGAACACGAGCGGTGGCGCAACAGTTTTCAATCGTGGACAGCCAATGAACTCGAGCCGCGAGTGGCGGAGTTCGGGAAAGCAGGCAAAACTGATGCGTTCCCGGCTGCGAAACCGTATTATCGATCGGCGTCTTCAACTACTGGGTGGCAACGACTACACCACGCACCACGTGATCGGTCCGGCCTGCATCGCGACGCGAATTTCCGCGATTTACGCCGGCACCAGCGAAATCATGAAGACGATTATTTCCGGGGACTTGTTGACCTGAGGTTCGCTTGAATTAGTTGCTGTGAACCTGGCATTTTCCAGGCTCAGGGAATTACCCGGTTAGCGGCGCTTTCCCGAAACCCGACGACTCGGTCGACCGATTGCAGGAATAATTGTCGATGCACGATCTGGAATCTCGTTTTGCGGCCTGGGTCGTTCGTGCGCGCTGGTTGATCGCTATTTTGTCTTTCCTGCTTATCGCACTTGCGGCGAGCGGCATGAAGCATCTTACCTTTACTCAAAGCTACCGCGCCTACTTCGGTTCCGACGATCCGAATCTGGTCTCATACGAAAATCTCGAGAACACGTACACGAAAGACGACTCGATCATACTCGTCGTAGCACCGAAGGACGGCGAGGTGTTCACGCGAGAATTTCTAAGCGTCATCGAGTCGATAACCACGCAAGCCTGGCAGCTACCGTACGCGAATCGCATTGATTCGATCACAAACTTCCAGCATACCGAAGCCGACGGCGATGATTTAGTCGTTGCCGATCTCGTCAAGGACGCGGCCAGTTTCAGTGATCAGCAATTACTCCGGGCCAAAAATGTCGCCATCGGCGAACCACTTCTTCGTAAGCTTCTTCTCGCGGATGATGCACGGGTAACCGCCGTAAACGTCAACGTGTTGTTGCCGGGCTTGAATGAAACGGAAGAACTACCCCTGGTGATTGAACGTGCCCGCGAACTGGTTGCGCAAACTGAATCGCTGCATCCCGAAGTCGATATTTATATTTCGGGTATGACCGCAATGCACAACGCCGTGAGCGAAGCGGCACTTAGCGATATGAGCGTGCTCGCGCCAATCAGCTTTTGTGTGATGTTTCTGCTGGTTGCGTTTCTGGCCGGAGGGATCATCGGTACGATCACCACGCTGTTCGTTTTTTCGATGTCGGTCGCCGGCGCGATGGGAATGTCAGGGCATTTCGGATTCCCTATTACCCCAACCGGGTCGAGCGCACCCAATATTATCCTGACGGTTGCCGTCGCCAACTCCGTTCATATTCTGATTTCCTACTTTCATTCATTACGTGACGGTTTGACCAAACACGATGCGATTCAGGAAAGCTTGCGGATCAACCTGAGCCCCGTTTCGTTGGCGAGTATTACGACCGCGATGGGATTCATGGCGATGAATTTCTCCGTCTCACCACCGTTCCAGCAAATGGGGACGACGGTCGCAACGGGGGTGCTGATTTCGTACGGATTGTCGATCACGTTCTTGCCGGCAATTCTCGCGATATTGCCAACCGGCCGGATCAGGCAAAAGTCGACGGAAGATAACTGGGTTCAGGCATTCGGGGAATTCATCGTGCGACGGCAACGCGGAGTATTGTGGGGAACCACGATCGTCATCGTCGCCGTGATTGCGAACGTGCCGCGCAACGAAATCAATGGGGTGTTTTTCCACTGGTTCGACGAAAAGATGGAATTTCGCGTAGCAACGGATTTCATGCTCGACAATTTGACTGGCCTTTACCAGGTTCATTACTCGCTGGATTCGAGGGAATCTGGCGGCATCAGCGAGCCGGATTTTTTACGCCTGACAGACGAATTTACCGCGTGGTGGCGTACGCAACCCGAAACCGAACACGTCAAATCGATCACCGACATCATGAAGCGCCTGAACAAGAACATGCATGGTGACGATCAATCGATGTATAAGCTTCCGGGCTCTCGCGATCTCGCCGCACAGTACCTGCTTCTCTACGAAATGTCGCTCCCCTATGGCCTCGATTTGAATAATCAAATCAACGTCGACAAATCAACGACCCGGGTTATTGCAACGCTAAAACCCATCCCCATGAGCGAGACGTTAGCATTAACCGGTCGTGCGAGTGATTGGTTGGACGAGCACGCGCCGAATATCGGACACGATAAAGGCTCGGGCATGGTAATGATGGCGACGCACATGACAAGACGTAACATCGTAACCATGGTTTACGGTACGACGATTGCGCTGGCGCTGATATCTATCGTAATTGTTGTGGCACTACGCTCACTCAGGATAGGCGCACTCAGCTTTATCGCGAACCTGGCGCCAATCGGTATGGGCTACGGCATTTGGGGCCTTATCGATGGCGAAATCGGCATGGGCTTGTCCATTGTCGGGAGTATGACTTTCGGTATCGTCGTCGACGATACGGTACATTTTCTGAGCAAGTACCTGCGCGCCCGGCGTGAGCAAGGCCTGCCAGCGGAAGATGCCGTAAAGTATGCGTTTAGGACCGTGGGACGCGCCTTGATTGTCACCTCGATCGTACTGGTCGCAGGATTTCTTGTCCTGTCGACCTCGCAATTCGCCGTCAATTCAAAAATGGGTTTGTCGGTTGCGATCGTGATCGTCTGCGCGTTGTTCACGGTGTTGATGTTTCTACCACCGTTGTTGATGAGGCTCGATCGCGACGGAGCGCTGCCAAAAATTATTGCTGCGGGATGAGAGAACAGCTCGCTTCTCATCAGCTCGCGGTTGCGTCTCGAAAACTAACGGACCAGCGCGGTCTGCCGCGAAGAGATACGAAGAAACAAAAGCCAGATTTATTCCGCTATTTTCTGCTGGCCCACAGTTAAATAAACCCGACACCTGTACTGCTTGTCGCTTGCGCGTGATCTAGGATCGGCTCGCCCACGGATAGGGGCGTGTACCGAGACGCGAGCGCAGGGTTGGGCCTTCGTACTCCGTACGGAAGCGGCCGCGCCGTTGAAGTTCCGTGATCACCGGCGCGAGTTCGTCGATAGAACCCGGCATGTGAACGGTGGAGAACATAAATCCGTCGCAACCCTCTGCATCGACGATCTGCTCCAGCTGATCGGCAATCTGATCCACAGTGCCGACAACTTTGGGGACGATCGATTGCGCATTCGCCACGCACAGATCGCGAACCGTAGGCTCCGCGACATGCGGGTACGCGTACAAATGCGGGGTTTGGCTTGCTGCGTCCGAGGAACTCGCCATCGTGAGCTCGAATATCGACTGGATACCGGCGAAATCGTTCGGATCCAGGTCCGAAAGCCGGGTGTCGAACGGTACCTGCGCGAAGTTGTAGCACGCGTAACCAGAACACCACGCCAGGCCTGCCTCGGCCGTCGCCAGTTCGATCAATTGCTCGTACTTCTCCCGGGCCGCGGCTTCCGAGCTGCCGACGATTGGAAAAATCCCGTTCAGTATTGCCAAATCAGACGCTCGCCGACCCTCGTTGGCGACGCGATCCTTCACATCACGGTAGTAGCTCTGCATTGCCGGCAGATCCGGGCTGATGGTGAAGACCCCCTCAGCGTGCCGGGCAGCAAATTGCCTGCCCCTCGGTGACTGACCGGCCTGGAACAGCACGGGTATCTCCTGCGGGGAACGCGGCAACTGGAGCGGGCCGCGGCAGCGGAAGTGTTTGCCTTCGAAATTCAGCTCGTGAACCTTGTCGGGATCGGCGAACATCGGCTGAACGGGATCGCGCACCAGAGCGTCGGTGTCCCAACTCTGCCAGAGCGAATAGCAGACCTCCATGAACTCCTCGGCCCGCTCGTATCGCGCGTCGTGCTCGCGCACCTCGGTGCCGAGATTGTCCGCCAGTCCGCCAGGGTTGAGACCGGTGACGATGTTAAATCCGACGCGCCCTTTTGTGAGGTGATCCATCGTCGACGACATTCGGGAAAACGTCCAGGGATTCAGTTCTTCGGTGTTGATCGTCGCGACGGCACCAAGGGTCGGCGCCATCGCCGCGACCATGGAGACGAATTGCGGGGCAAAGAACTCGAGCGTCTGACTGCCATAGCGCAGCGACGTGGCGGGACTGTTTTCGTTACTGTTATAAATCGCACCGCCGTCCCCTACGAAGAACGCATCGATCTTCATCGACTCGAGGGTCTTCGCCACGCGCGTCCAGATCTCCGGTTCCAGAGGGTCGTAAGTGCCACCCAGCATCTCCTGGGGGTGGCGCCACCCGTCGGGATAATGGTGAACAAAAGGCGGAAACGTAAAGAGCGTGAAGTGCAACTGTTTCTTGGATTTATCAGGCGCCATTTATATCTCCTGTCCGCCGGGTTACTTCTGCCTCGTGCCGTGGGCACACGCTTAAGCTAACCCAAGTTGGGTCTCGAACGCTACCGGGATCGGGTAACCTTGCGCCGGGGGCAACGATTCAAAATACTCGTAGAGCCCGCTGCCCCGGGACGGTGTATTCTTGATACCAGGATCGACACACGGACGTTGTTGCCGAATTGGACGGAAGATGCCTTAGTGAGGGTAGATCCTTCGCGAGGCGAGTGAGGCATCCGCAATCTGACAACTGTGTGGATACGAACGCGTCAGCGCCGCGCTTTCTTCGGTACCCGACCGTTGGCCCTCCGCATCAGGCAGCCGTCATGTGTGGCTCACCCGAGGCACAGGTGGCAGGAGTAAATCGATGAATTGGGAAGCGATTGGCGCCTTCGGAGAAATCATAGGGGCCCTGGCAGTCGTAGCGACGCTTTTCTATCTTGCCGTCCAGGTACGGGAAACACGCAAGGACGCGAAACTAAGCGCGGTGCAGGCACAGCGTAGCGCGGTCCAGGCGAATCGCGAGCTCCGGATCCAGATGTTCCTCTCCGAGCGCGACTCGCCGTACATTCCGGCGATCCGGATCAAGGCGGACGCCGGCGAAGATCTGAGCGAAGAGGAAAATCTCAGGTTGGCGCGACACGTTTCAGCGATGTGGGCGTACACTTACGCGGAATGGGTGCAGAAAGATCTCGGGCTGGCCGGCGAATATGAAACGAATTTTTATGGCTGGATCGATGTGTTATTCGGCTACTCGTATGTCATGGCATGGTGGGATGCTTACGCCGGAACGGTATACCCGGACAAATTTATCCAATTTGTCGAGGACAGGCGTAAAACCATTGACCCTGGCTGACCCGGTGCCGTAGCTGACCAACTGCGGCAAGCTGTGGTCGCTGTCGTCGCGGTAGAAATACACCGGTCAATGGCTAAGGACACACCTATGGACCATCGATCGTCAGAGGACGACCGGATATTTCTGGACGCATTCGAATCCGCAAGCCTGGATCCGGAGGCGTTTACACACGAAGCTCACCTCAGGGTCGCCTACACCTGTCTCTGTAATTTATACCCGGAGCAGGCATTCGAACGGTTCCGGTCTGGCCTGCATCAGTTGCTGTCAGAAAACGATATCGACCCGTCGAAATATCACGCGACGCTAACCCGGGCCTGGCTATTGGCTGTATGGCATTTTATGTCGGAAACGCCATCATCGAATTCGTTCGGCGAATTTATTGCGAACAACGGTATCATGCTGGACCCTGAAATCATGATGACGCATTACTCTGAGCAAGCCCTGGGATCAGACCACGCAAGGCAGGAATTTGTTGAGCCGGACCTGGAGCCGATACCACGTCATGAAACACCCGGGACCTGACAGTTCGTTGCGGCCAATTGGTCAGGCGTGTGGGAAGTACCATGTTAAACGGGGAAGTGATTGCCGCCATTACGGGGATCAGCGGCGCCATAGGCGGGCGAGAAATGTTCCTGACCCTGGCCGGAGATATTGAATCCGGCAGCGCCGTAACGCGCGGCGAGAACCTCGATTTATCGGAGGCCTGACCATTGAACGAAGAATCATTCGAAGGCGGTTGCGGCTGTGGCGAGGTTCGTTATCGAATGTCGCGACGGCCGATGGTCGTTCACTGCTGTCATTGTACGTGGTGCCGAAGAGAATCCGGCGCCGCTTTCGCTCTGAACGGGATGGTCGAGGGGACGGCGATCACCCTGACCGAGGGGCCGGTCGAGAGCATAGACACGCCGACAAAAAGTGGTCGAGGACAGAAACTGTCACGCTGTCCGAAATGCCGCATGGCGCTGTGGGGAAATTTCAGTACGGCCGGACAATTAATACATTTCGTCAGGATGGGAACACTGGATGAACCGGATTTGTTTCCACCCGATGTTCACATTTTTACCTCGACAAAACTGCCCTGGCTGGAGCTGGGAGATGAGATCCCTTCGTTCGCGGAGTTCTACGTCAAAGCGGACATGTGGTCACAGGACAGCATCGACCGTTACAACAATGCGCTGGGCGTGTGACCCGTTAGCCTCAAGTCCGGGACACGAATAGAATCGCCGCGGGTGACGCGGGGATCAGCCCTTCCGGCCCGCGGCTCTGACGGCGCATCAAATCCCCAACCGCCGCAATGCCTGCACGGTCATGTAATTACTCAGCATGTCCTCGTCGGGATCGAGTTTCGTTCGCCAGCTGCCGCGGCATTGTTTAGCCTGGTGCATTCGCGTCACGTTGTTGGCCTGAATGTCGTGCGAAATTGCCCACGTCCAGCTCCATTCGATCCGCCCGTCGCGAGTGAGAATTTCATGCTCACCGGATTGACGTTGTCCGGCACCGCCTTCGAATCCTTTCCACGGCAAACCATTACGATCGTAGGAGATGGCCTGCGGGACGCCCATGTTTCGCGCATCGACGTAAATACGGCGCTTACTGACCGGCGCGCGGGGGTAACCGACCGGTTCGCCCTCGAAAATAATCACTTCGGGGATCAGTGATTTGCCGACATAAAAATACGTCGCATCCTTTTCTCCGCCAACCAAGGGCGGCCGCCAGTTCTCTTCGTGGGGGCTCCACTGGTTGTGTGTCGAGCCGAGAAACGGACCGCGATGCACGATTTTGAAATTGCCCCAGGTCAGCATCGGATCGCCGGATGCCCAGGCGTCGGACAGGAACAGGTTCATGCCGGCCATGTAAGGCTCGAAACGCTGGTTCGCCGGAAAACGCCGGACCCGTTTGAATTGCGGCAGGTATCCGAACAAGTCGGGGAATTCGCGCTGGTCATACTTCCAGATGTTCAAAAACGCGTGACCGCGAACGTCGTTCGTGTGGGTAAACAGGATCGTTTGAAAACGAACCTTGTCCTCGTGCCCATCGAGATACGGCCCGGATGCGTCCGGCCCGACCCGCCCGGTGGCCTGCAATTCCGCCCACATGAAATCGTACTCGTAGGATTCGTCACCGTTCGCGTTAACGACGATCGACGGAATGGCGTACATCGCCTTGTCGTGCCGTCCCCAGCTCAGCGTTATATTCGCGATCGCTTCGTCGCCGGTTTGGGCGTCGGGAAACGGCAGACCGCCAATCCACGGTGAACCGTCGTCCGTATACACGTTGCCATCGTCTCCGAAAGCCGCGCGCCCCTGGTTCGCAACCGTCGCGTCGAGAAAATACGGTGGGAACATCGTCTCGACGTTCGTCGCGGGAGCCTCGATGAAAAACTTGCGGCCGTCCTGCTTCACTTCCTGGTAGAGCAGCGGGTCGACGAGGTCCTGTACGAGATCGATGCTGTCCGCGTCGATGACATCACCGACTTTCACCGCGCCTTTCGTATACGCCTCGATATCGGTCAGTTCTTCGGGGTAGGCCCGGGCGAATTCGCCAGACCGGCATATCTCGGGCCACAATGAGGTAAGAACCCCTGCGCCGCCAACTCCCGCCGCCGTTTTCTCGAGGAAAAACCGGCGGGAGTAATCAAAATCAAATTTGCGAATGTGCATGGCGCTTCGAGTATAGCGGACGATGGCCGCCGGGGAACGAGCCGCGCATTCGGTACCGCAACGCAGCATCGGTACCCGCCTGGCCACGACGCGCGAATGTCGACGATAATCGACCGCTGTGTTTGAGCACCCCCCCTGCGAGCGCCGCGCATGACCGTCTACCTGCTGATTACCGGGAGCCTGTTTATGCTGTTCGGCGTGCGTGCCCTGTTCTCGCCCGTCCGCGCTGTCGCGCTGCCCAATTCGATCAGCGCCGACACGGTCGATGGGAAAAGCTTTCTGCGCGCCGGCAGCGGCGGCGTCACCGTCGCTTTCGCGCTCGCGATGATCGCCGGACCGTTTGTCAGCGGACTTGCACAGCCCGCACTTTGGCTGGCCGTCCTCACCCTGGGCGGCCTGCTCGCCGGTCGCGTAGTCGGCGTAGTTGCCGATGGAGTTCCGGGCATAACCGTGCGCATCGCGGCACTTGGCGAAGCCGTCGGTTTCGGTTTTGGTTGCTACTGGCTGATGCAGACAGCGGCATAAACCACACGGTACACTCAACCGCGTCGGACACCACGCCACCCGGGAGGACACGCCGCCTTGAAACCAGAAGTCGTCAAACTCGATATCGTCGAAGACTACGTCGCGCTCGTGCAATTCGCGAATCCGCCGGTTAACGCGCATTCACAACAATTACTATCTGAAGTGGCGTGGACGTTCGACACGATCAGCGATCGTGAGGACATCCGGGTGGCGATACTGACCGGCGAGGGAAAATGCTTCTGCGCCGGTGCCGATATCAAGGAACGTGCGGGCGCGACCCGCAGCGAGGGTGACCACTGGCAGAACAGCCGCCGTGCCCGCGAGGCGTATCACAGCATCATGGAATGCCAGAAGCCGGTGATCGCCGCGATTAACGGACCGGCGCTCGGCGGCGGTCTTGCGCTCGCCGCCTCGTGCGACATTTTGCTGGCGAGCGAAAAAGGTTGTCTCGGACTACCGGAGATCAACGTCGGGTTGCTCGGCGGCGGACGGCATGCGCGCCGTTTATTCGGCCACTCGCGCCAGCGGCGCATGATGCTCACCGGCATGCGGATCTTCGGACCGGAGTTATACCGGCTCGGCGTCGTCGAAGCGTGTACGAACCCCGAAGAATTGATGGCATCGGCGCTCGGTATCGCGCGCGAAATCGCAGCCAAAAGTCCGGTCGCCACCAAGCTCGCGAAACATGCGCTGAATCAGATCGAAGAGATGACCCTGCGCGACGGTTATCGATTCGAACAGACGATGACGGGCGAACTCGGCAAAACCGAAGATTCAAAAGAGGCGATCCGCGCGTTCGTGGAAAAGCGCGACCCGGTTTTCAAGGGCCGCTGAAAGACACGTTAACGCACGGTTAAGGAGAACGGCACATGGCCCGCGTATCGGTGACAAAAACGATTAATGCGCCCGCAAGCGCCGTGTGGGCGATGGTCTCGGAATGGGGTGGAACCCACAAGTGGGTCCCCGGGGTCGGCCCGGTGAGCGTGGACGGCGATGGCGTCGGCTCGATCCGCAGCGCCGACCTCGACGCGGCGACGGGTTTCCCCGGTCGGATCACCGAGCGACTGGAAGCTTTTGATGACACTGCAATGCATTTTCGTTATTGCGTCGTTGGCGACAGCCCTATCCCGATCACCGACTACGTCGCGGAGATGAAGGTCGTGGAACTCGATGGCGGTAGCAGCGAAGTCACCTGGAGCAGCAGCTGGATCGCGAGCGGTGAGGTAGGAGAAGACGAACTCGTGGCGGCCTTCGAAGGATTGTACGGTCTCTCGCTCGACAATGTCGCGAGCGCGCTGGCCTGAGAGCGGCACCCAACGAGTCGTCAGGCAGGCGGGATCGCACGGTACGGCTACCCCACCCCGTTCGCCGTTTACGGCATAAGGTAGCGCGCCGTCGTATCAATCACCCCGGCTCCGGGGAACAGGGCCTCGGTGACCCGCGCTACCTCGCTTGCTAAATCGGCCGCGGATTGAAACCGATCGGCATCCGACTTCGCCATCGCGCGGTTAATCAGGTTCGCCACCGAATCCGGAATGTCTTCGCGCAGCGCCTGAATCGGTTCCGGATCCTGATGCAGAATCTGGAAAGCCGTATGCTCGCGACTGAACGGGTACTTCCCCGACAACAACCGGTACAAGGTCGAGCCGAGCGCAAAAATATCCGTCAGTTCCGAGATCCGCCGGCCCGGATCAAAATGCTCGGGCGCCATGTAGGCAATGGTGCCTGTATCCCGGGGTGGTGGTTGTTCAATTTTGTGAGCGACACTGAAATCCATCAGTTTCACAATACGATGCGCGGGGTGATACATGATATTGCCCGGCTTGATGTCCCGGTGAATCACGCCGTTGTAATGAATGTAAGCGAGTCCGACGCACGACATGTAAGTGATCATCAGCGCTTCGTCGACATCAAGTCGACCGGTGACTTTCATGTAGTCGTCGAGTGAGCGACCGGGAACGAATTCCATCACCAGGTAAATGACCCGCCCGTCGTTCACGACGTCATATATCGTGACGATGTTCTCGTGCGCGAATTTACCGGCGATGCGTGCTTCGTGCCCGAACGAATCGGCAACGTGCGCGATTGCCGCGTCGTCGAGCGAATCGTGCCGCGCGAGTTTGACGGCGACATCGCGATCGAGCGCCGGGTCGAACGCCCGGTACACGACTCCCGACGTGCCCTCACCGGCCTTCGAATCGATTTCGTAGCGTCCGATGCGGTTGACGTTCTGAATCTTGTGAGGAGCCTGGTGACTCAATCCGGGTCTCTCCGTTCAATAGCAATGGGCTGGTTGCCGGGGTTGGAGGACGATAGTATCACTAACCGGCGACCAAGGTAGGGGGTCATCCCGGACCTTCTCGCGCCGTGTTTTCCAACCCTCGAGGAACCCGAGACCGTGCCCGAAAACTCCAATGAAATCACCCTCACCCGCCAGGCTGATGTCGCCACGGTAGCCATGAATCGCCCGGACGCGCTGAACGCCATCACCCCCGGCATGCTGGCCGAACTGAATGCGGCGTTCGACAGCCTCGCAGTCGATTCCGGGGTGCGATTCGTCGTGCTCACCGGCGCAGGACGCGCATTCAGCGCTGGTGTCGACCTGAAAGCACTGGGCGAACGTACGCTGGAGCGCGGTAAAGTCGGCGATATTCTCGACCTGCCGGCGCGGGCGCTGACCGAAAAAATCGCGACCATGGCACAACCGGTCATCGCCCGGGTCAACGGGTTTTGCTTCACCGGCGCACTGGAACTCGCACTGGCCTGCGATCTCATGGTCGTCTCGGACAAGGCCCGCCTGGGCGACACCCACGCCAAATGGGCACTGCGCCCGACCTGGGGCATGAGTCAGCGGTTACCCGCCCGCGTAGGCATCGTGAAAGCTCGCGAACTGTCGTACACGGCCCGCACCCTGACCGGTCAGGAGGCCTGCGATCTCGGCATCGCGAATAGCGTGGCGCCGCACGAGGAACTCGATGCCGCGATCGAGTCGCTGATTGAGGAAATGCGCCCGAACAGTGCCGCGGCTTTCGCCGCCTACAAGGACTTGTACCGGGTCGCGGAAGACGACGGTCTGGGCGATGGCCTGCGCTACGAAGCGGCAACCGATTACGCGTTCGACACGGCGGAGACGGAAGGCCGCCTCGCGGCCTTTCGCCAGTAGCCTTCATCGCGTTATCCCGGGCACGATTATGACTCAATCCGCCATTCAACCGCTCGACGGCATCCGGGTTATTGACCTGACCAGCGTACTGTTCGGTCCCTACGCGACCCAGATCCTCGGTGATTTCGGCGCCGACGTCATCAAGATCGAGGCGCCCGGTGGTGACCCGACGCGCGGCATCGGCCCGGCGCGACACCCCGGCATGGCGGCGGGCTTCCTCGGCTGCAACCGCAACAAGCGCAGCGTCTGCCTCGATCTCAAACGCCCCGCCGCGCGCGAAGCGCTGTGGCAATTGATCGACGGCGCGGATTTATTTGTACACAACATCCGGCCGCACAAAATTGCGGCACTCGGCTTTACACCGGACGACGTGCTCGCGCGTAAACCCGACATTGTCTACGGCGCGTTTCATGGCTATCTCGAATCCGGACCCTATGCGGGACGCCCCGCCTATGACGACGTCATCCAGGCTGAAAGCGGCATTGCCGCAGCATTTCTCGCCCGCGACGGGCAACCCGCATTCGCGCCGGCGGTTATCGCGGACAAGAGCGCCGGGCTGATTGCGGCGAACGGTCTGATGGCGGCGCTGTTGCAAAAGCTGCGAACCGGTGAAGGCGTCTACATGGAGATCGGCATGTTCGAAAGCATGGTCGCCTACACGATGCTCGAGCACCAGTTCGGGGCGATTTTCTCGCCACCCGAAGGCCCGCCCGGCTACAGCCGGCTCATTTCCCCCGAGCGTAAACCTTATGCGACGAGCGACGGACACATCTGCATGCTCGCCTATACGGATACGCAGTGGCGGGCTTTCTGGCAGCTCGCAGGGACGCCGGAAGTCGCGGAAGATCCACGCTATCGATCGCTCGGCGACCGGACAAAGAACATCGACGCGTTATACGCCGCCGCGGGCGCCGCATTAACCGAACGCAGTACCGCCGCCTGGCTCGATGCGCTCAGGGACGCGGAAATCCCGTGCGGCCCGATCAATACCTTCGACGATCTCGGCCGCGATCCCCACTTGCGCGAGGTCGGCACATTCCGGCGCTATGACCATCCGAGCGAAGGGATGCTGGAGATCGCGGATCCGGGCCTGCGGCTGAACCGGGAACCGTTGCCCGTGCGGCGGCACCAACCGACGCTTGGCGAACATACCGAGGCGGTGCTCCGCGAAGCGGGCCTCGATGACGCGGCCGTGGCCGCGGCGATGGAGAATGCGGGCTAAGCCGGGTGTCCGGAAAATCTGCGATTCCAGGTGCCCGTTGCGGTGTGGTCGTTGGGCCTTACTCGATCCGCAGCGCCGCACAACTCCCTGATCGCTCCGGGTAGTCGCTGCCCGCTGCGCTCTGGCGCAAACGTGCTACCGTGCCGCGGTTTGGGGGCCGATGTCGGTAACGGATCTCATCGTCTGCTCGGATTGATCCGGGCGGGCTTTCCCCGAGGTTTGGATTTTGATGCGCAAAATTCTGTCCGCTGTTATCGTCGTTGCTGTCCTCGTGGTCGGCGTGACATTAATGCGAACGCCCCTTCTCGATCGCGACTGGGACAACGATGTGCGCATCCTCGCCGGCGTACACGTACCCGAAGACGAATCCCGGTTCCGGATCTCGCAAGTGAGAGACTGGACGTATACGGCTTCGGGTCCTGCGACACTCGATCGGTTTGACGCGACGTACAACGCGGATGACCTCGTCGGTATGTCGTTCTACGAGCAGGAACTCGACGCATCAGGCCTGATCGCACACACGTTCGTAGTGTTTGAATTCACCGGCGACTACGAGCACCCCCGCCTCGGCATTTCCGTCGAAACACGACGCGAGCAAGGCGAAACCTACTCTCTCATCAAGGGAGCGTTGCGCGGATTCGAGCTGATGCATACGTGGGCCAGCGAGGCAGACCTCGTCGAGCGCAGGGTTCGCTTCCTCGGCTACCGCCTGACACGGTACACCGTCCGTCAGCCACTCGCCGACCAGCGACGCTACCTGTTTCGATTTCTGCGCGAAACGATGACCCTCGCGCGCGAACCACGGTGGTACAACACCATTACTTCGAATTGCACGAACGTGATCATCGGCGCCGCAAACGAAATCGAGCCCGGGTTTCTCCCCTTTGATAAATCGTTCGTACTCACGGGTCTCGCCGCCGAATACTTAATCGAACGCGGAGTGCTCGAAAGCACCGGTGCCGTTTCAATCGGCCCGGATAATATCGATGACTACATGGCGACTCTGAGGGACCGCGAGCCACGGCACTGACGGATTCGAGCGAGCGCCGTTCAGTCGCGCTCTACGACGATTAATAACTCGTGCGCCTCGACACTGACGCCGCGCCGGGCGATCACCTGTTTTACCGTTGCGTCGGATTCGGCCCGGATCTGCGTTTCCATTTTCATCGCCTCGATGGACAGCAACGGGTCGCCCTTCTTCACTTTCTGACCCGAGCTGACCGCCACGGCGACGATCATCCCGGGCATGGGCGCGCCGACATGGTCTGGATTGTCCGGTTCCGCCTGTGGACGTTCGCGCAATCCTTCTGCCCCCTCTTTTGCAACCCGCACGGCACGAGTCTGGCCATTCAGTTCGAAAAACAGTTTGACCTCGCCGTCGTCGGAGGCTTCCGTCTGTCCTTCAAACTGGACGAGCAACGTTTTACCCGATTCGAGATCGACGGCAATCTCCTCGCCTTCGGCAAGACCGTAGAAGAACGTGGGCGTCGGCAACCGGGACACGTCGCCGAAATGACTCCGATGGGCCGCGTAATCGCGAAACACGTTCGGGTACATCGTCGAAGAGGCCAAATCCGTGTCGGTGACGGTACGCCCGATGACCTTTTCGACATCGCGACGCGTCGCTGCGAGATCGACCGGTTTCAGATGTGCGCCGGGGCGACCCGTCAGCGGCAACGCACCGGCAAGAACCTTGCGTTGCAGTTCCTCCGGGAACCCGTCCGGCGGGAAACCCAGTTCACCCTTAAACAACGAAACGACGGAATCGGGGAAAGCGACTTCACGCTCGGGATCGAGCACCGCGGCCGCATCGAGATCGTTCGCCACCATCAGTAATGCCATGTCGCCGACCACTTTTGACGTCGGCGTCACCTTGATGATGTCACCAAACATTCGGTTCACTTCGGCATACGCATGCGACACTTCGGGCCAGCGCGATTCGAGACCAAGGCCGCGGGCCTGCTCGCGCAGATTGGTATATTGCCCGCCGGGCATTTCGTGCCGGTACACGTCCGAGGTCCCGGAGCGAATGTCCGCTTCGAACGGCGCGTAGTAGGCACGCACGCCCTCCCAGTAATGCGACACGGCAAGCATGCTGTCGAACGCGATACCCGGATCGCGTTCGCCTCCGGCAAGCGCCGCGGCGATCGCGCCGAGATTCGGTTGCGATGTGAGTCCGGACATACTGTCGAACGCACCGTCGACCGCGTCGCAGCCCGCGTCTATCGCGGCGAGCACGCTCGCTGCGCTGATGCCACTGGTGTCGTGGGTGTGGAAATGGAGCGGCAAATCAACCGCATCTTTCAATGCGGACACGAGTGCGTGCGCCGCGCGCGGCCGGCAGACGCCCGCCATGTCTTTAATCCCGATGATATGCACGCCGGCGCGTTCAAGTTCAACCGCAAGGTCGACGTAGTACTGCAGGTTGTATTTCGGGCGCTTCGCGTCAAACAGATCGCTCGTGTAACAAATCGCCCCCTCGCACAGCGCGCCGGACTCCCCCACCGCATCGATTGCGACCCGCATGTTGTCGATACCGTTCAACGAGTCAAAAACGCGGAACAGATCGATTCCGTTTGCGGCTGCCTGAGCGACGAAGTAGCGCACGACGTTATCCGGGTAGCTCGTGTAACCCACCGCGTTCGACGCACGCAGAAGCATCTGCAGCAATACGTTTGGTACTTCGGCTCGCAGTCGCTGCAAACGCTCCCACGGATCCTCTTTCAGAAAACGCAGCGCCACGTCGAACGTCGCGCCGCCCCAGCATTCGAGGGAAAACAACTGCCCGAGCCGACGCGCGTAGAACGGCGCGATATCGGTCATGTCGCGGGTACGCAGCCGCGTTGCGAACAGCGACTGATGAGCATCGCGCATTGTCGTATCGGTGAGCAAGACGCGCGATTCCTGCATCATCCAGCGCAAAAATTCTTTCGGCCCGAGTTCCTGCAACCGATTCCGGGAACCCGGTTCTATCGGCGCAGAACGATCGTAGTCCGGATGCACCGGCGGCGGCAGCAGCGCTGGCGGCGCGCGCCGGCCTTTCATTTCCGGATTACCATTGACGATGACCTCGCCGATAAAGCGCAACAGCCGCGTCGCCCGGTCGCGGCGACGCGCGAATTTGAACAGTGCCGGAGTGGTATCAATGAAGCGAGTCGTGCTCGCGCCTGACTGGAATTCGGGATGGTTGATCACGTTTTCGAGAAACTGCAGATTACTCGCCAACCCGCGGATGCGGAATTCACGCAGCGAACGATCCATGCGCTTAATCGCCTCATCACTCGTCGGCGCCCAAGTCGTGACCTTGACCAGTAACGAATCGTAGTACGGTGTGATGACGGCGCCGGAATAGGCAGTACCACCATCGAGGCGCACGCCGAAACCCGACGCGCTGCGATACGCGGTGAGGCGGCCATAATCCGGCGTGAAATTATTCTCCGGATCTTCCGTCGTGACGCGACATTGCAATGCGTGTCCACGTAATGCAATGGCGTCCTGAGCCGGTACGCCGCTGCCGTCCCTGCCTATTCGCGCACCTTCGGTGATCCGGATTTGCGCCTTGACGATATCGATGCCGGTGACTTCCTCCGTCACCGTATGCTCGACCTGGATCCGGGGATTGACCTCGATAAAGTAGAATTCCCCGGTATCGGCGTCCATGAGGAATTCCACCGTCCCGGCGTGCGTGTAATCGACGGCCCTCGCGAGGCGGAGCGCGGCGTCACACAAAGCGGCCCGCGTGGCTTCATCGAGATAAGGTGCAGGCGCTCGTTCAACGACCTTCTGGTTGCGGCGCTGTACGGAACAGTCGCGCTCGAATAAGTGAACGAGCGTACCGTGAGTGTCGCCAAGAATCTGAACTTCGACATGACGCGCGCGACGTACGAGCTTTTCCAGGTAGACTTCATCATTGCCAAACGCTGCGAGTGCTTCGCGCCGGGCCGCCTCGATCTGCACGCCGAGGTCCTCGGGCGATTCGATCACCCGCATCCCGCGGCCACCGCCGCCCCAGCTTGCTTTTAACATCAGCGGGTAGCCAATCTCCGCCGCCATCGCCGCGCTGTCTTCGACACTCGGCGGCAACGCCGGTGTCGCCGGCATAACCGGCACTCCCGCACGTTGGGCCACCCCGCGCGCGGCGATTTTGTTGCCGAGCGTGCGCATGACGACGGGCTGCGGCCCGATAAAGCCAATGCCGGCCCGTGCACAGGCGTCTGCGAAATCCGGATTCTCAGACAGAAAACCGTAGCCGGGGTGAATTGCATCGACATCCGCGCGACGCGCCACATCGAGCACGCCATCAATATCGAGGTAGGCCGCCACTGGCTGCATGCCGTCACCGATCAAATAACTTTCGTCAGCCTTGAACCGATGCAATGCGAATCGGTCCTCATTCGCATAAATACCGACGGTTCTGATGCCGAGTTCGGTACTCGCACGCATCACGCGGATCGCGATCTCGGACCGGTTGGCAACGAGAATTTTTCGAATACGCATAGCTGAATTTTCCAGATTTCCCTTGTCGTTTGCTGCGGGTGACTCCGCCCGGTGCGCGAATCGCAGCGTAACGTAATTGAGGCTCGCTCGACATCCCGGACTGCACGCGATGACCGCATATCGCGTGACCCGCCGTTTCCCCAACCGAGCTTTTACAAACCTTTTACAAACTTTTCTGTGCGATCGCGCATCCTAGTCGCATGGTTTCGCAACGCGACCCGAACGCAAACGGACATTAGCCATGCCGATACAAAGCAAGCACAACGATCCGCGAATATTTCAGGTTTTTGCCCTGTCCGGACTGCTCTTCATTGGCTGGCACGCGTTCGGGTTTCCGCTTAAGCCGACACAGATGTTCGTCATTTTCACGACCGCCCTGATAACGCAGCTTATCACCACACGACAACAGTTCGATGCCTGGAGTGCAAGCATATCTGCACTGTCCTTGTGTCTCCTGCTGCGTACGAATGATCCGATCGTCGCCGCCCTTGCGGCGGCGACCGCCATCGGGTCGAAACACCTCATCCGGTTCCACGGCCGCCATCTGTTTAATCCCACGGCATTTGCCCTCGTGGTTGTGACGACGCTTTTCGATGGTGCTTGGATATCACCCGGCCAATGGGGTCACGAGATGTTACTCATCGTCGCGATCGCCTCGGTCGGTATGCTGGTATCGACACGCGCAAGCCGTATCGACATCAGTCTCGCCTATTGCGCCGGGTTTGCGCTGCTGGTTCTGGCACGGGCGGTCTACCTCGGCGACCCGCTCACCATCGCGTTGCATCAGCTCAGTAACGGCGCACTACTCATCTTTGCGTTCTTCATGCTGTCGGATCCTCGGACGACCCCGGCGCGACGCGGTACCCGGATCGTCTACGCCCTCATCGTCGCGCTGGCGGCGGCTCTTATTGAATGGGGGTTCTACCGCCCGAATGGCGCGATTGTCGCGCTCGTGCTTACGACGCCGCTCATACCGCTGCTCGACCACATCTGGCCGGCGGCTAACTATGCGTGGCATCCCCTGTCCACTGCCGGGAACGCAACCGGCGAAATTGAAGGAGAACGTCATGTCTGTACTTAACAAACCCTGGTTAACAGTCGCGCTGTGCGCGGGGCTGACCGTATCCGCAGGCGCCAACGCGTTTTGCGGATTCTATGTCGCGCGCGCCGATACCGCGCTGTACAACGATGCATCGCAGGTCGTACTCGTGCGCGATAAAGACCGCACCGTGGTGACGATGAATAACAATTTCCGCGGTGCAGTAGATGAATTCGCGATCGTCGTGCCGGTACCGACGGTACTCGAACAAGACCAGATCAATGTCGCAGATCGCGCGCTCGTGGAACATCTCGATGCCTATACCGCACCGCGACTCGTCGAGTATTTCGACGAAGACCCGTGCCAGGTCATGCACCGTTACGACATGCTCAAGTCGATGGTCACCGAGGATGCGGCAAGCCCCGCGCCGGCCGCCGCCCGGGCGCAGAGTCTCGGGGTCACCATCGAAGCGGAATACGCGGTGGGAGAATACGACATTATGATCCTGTCCGCCGAACAAAGCGGCGGCCTCCTGACGTGGCTGAACGAGAGCGGTTACCGGGTTCCCGCGGATGCCGTTCCGACGATCGGCAGCTACCTGAAACAGGGGATGAAATTCTTCGTCGCGAAAGTCAATCTCGACGCACAGAAAGACCTGGGTTTCAGCTACCTTCGGCCGCTCCAGCTCGCCTATGAAAGTCCGAAGTTCATGTTGCCAATAAGACTCGGCATGGTGAACGCCGAAGGTGCGCAGGAATTATACGTCTACGCGTTGACCCGTACCGGCCGGGTTGAGACGCAAAATTACCGGACCGTCAGGATGCCGACCGGAATGGACCTCCCGGTCTCGATCAAGGATGATTTCGGTAATTTTTATAAAGCCATGTTTACGCGGCAGCTCGACGTTCACGACAATCGCGTCGCGATGCTCGAATATGCCTGGGACATGGCGTGGTGCGACCCTTGCGCTGCAGATCCGCTGTCCACTGAAGAACTGGGTAAACTCGGCGTGTATTGGGTCGACAAACAATCGCCCGCGCGCGGCGCGGCCAACGTGTTTGTCACCCGGCTGCATCTGCGCTACGAGAATGAAGCGTTTCCGGACGACCTCCGGTTTTTCGAAACCGGCGACCGGGAGAATTTTCAGGGCCGTTACGTCATCCGGCACCCCTGGCAGGGTCAGGCGCGCTGCGCCGCCGCGCAACGTTATCTGTCGAACGATTTGCCCGAGAGGCAGGCACAGGAAGTGCGCGTCTACGAACAGCTGACCGGCCGGCCGCTCACGGTTGCCGCACCGGATACACCCACCGGCGACCCCGTGCCGTGGTGGCGCAGTCTGTGGAACAATAACCGGAGTTGAACCGACCCGGTCATTGAGGCACATCATGCAATTGACGATCGAAAAGGATCTGCACGCGCCGATGTGCTGTGCTGCACGATGCCGGGCATCCCTCACACCGGATACTTCCGGTCATCGAACGGCCATAACCGGCGTTCAGGCGTAGTGCGGCATCACCTCGCTCGCGAACAGGCGGAGTGAGTCGAGGATCTGATCCTGGCGCAGGCCGGGCATCTGGGTGACGAGGGATACCTCCGTCACCCCGGCATCAATCACCGCGTCGAGGCATTCCCGTGCATGTGCCGGGTCGCCGAACAGCGATCGACCGTCGTACATGATGTCGAAATCCATTAATGATTCTATGCGTTGCACCATCCCCTGGTAGTTCGCGTAATCGGACGACCACGTATCGCCGGCAACCGCATCACGCACGTAACCGATATAGCGGACGATGGGATCACGGATCACGTCGCAGGCACTCGCTGCGTCGTTCTCGATATAACAGTGGATCGGTGCCATCACGTTATGATCGGCCGGGTCGTGTCCCCCTTCTTCGAGTGACGCGTTATAAAGGGAAATAATTTCGCGGGTTTTCTCTATCGATATTGCGTAGGGGATAACCATCAGGTCGAAGCCGCGATGCCCGGCATTGATGATCGATTCTGGAGTCATGATCGAGCCGACGATAATTCGTGGTTTACGCTGCAGCGGGCGCGGCCGGAGTTCAACATTCTCGAAGCGGTTAAATTTTCCGTCATAGGAAAAAGACGGGTTCGCCCAGGTACCGAGGATGATATCGACGGCTTCATTAAAGCGCTCGCGGCTCTCCGCCATATCAACATTGAGTGCGTCGTATTCGAAATTAAGAAACGCGCGGACGACCCCGATGTCGACCCGTCCGCCGGACGCAACATCAACCATCGCGAGCTGTTCCGCGGTATTCAATGGCCGATTGATCGGGAGTGCGACCCCGGCCGACCCGAGCCGTATCCGGCTGGTCCGCTGGGCGAGGGCCATCATGAACATCGGCGGGTTGGGAATGTCACCGCCGTAATCGCTGAAATGATGCTCCGAAAACCATGCCGATTCATAACCCAGGTCTTCTGCGAGTACGACCTGCTCGATGATCTGCTCGTATAACGTTTTTGCGTCGACGTGCACCGCCGCATCGAATGCCGTCAGAAAATACAACCCGAAATCCATTGCTGTCCCCCTGAGGTCGCCATTGGCAAAACGAATTCGCGACGGCGACACATTATTAAACGTGACGGTTGTTTTATAGCCCAAAAGAATATTAAAAGCAGCGTAACCCGGGAGGTCATTCGCCGACCGCGCCGGCATTATCGCCCCGCGCAGGCATGACGCTGCGATACCCGATCGCGTATTCGCAGCGCTGATTGAAATTGACAAATGGTTGCGGTTGACATAAGGTTGCAATCACGGAGAGTGATAACGATGACACCGAAACACGAAAATCCCGTGCGTGATCCACGCGAAGCCGCCGAGCGGATATTTCTGGCCCACCAGGGCGAGCACGCATGGCTCGACGCGTTCACCGAGCACCTCGACCGCCAGCGGTCCGGCTCGTCGCTGTCGCGGACGTTATCTATATGGGGGCTCAGTCAATCCGAAGCCGCACGGCTGCTCGGCATTAGCCGGCAGGCGGTCGGTAAATGGCTGGCACGCGGCGCACCGGCCGAACGCCTGGAGATGGTAGGCGATCTCGCGGTGGCGACGGATATTCTCGTGCACTACCTGAAGCGCGAACGGATCCCGGCAGTTGTACGGCGGCCCATCGCTGCACGCGACGGCGGAACCCTGCTCGATCTGTTTGCCTCGGGCGACAGCCGCGAACTGCTCGAGACGGTCCGGGCGATGTTCGCTTTCGAGCAGACGGCGATCTGATATCACTACGTGGCCATGCGCTCAGAACGGATTCCCGATACCCACACCTGGTGGCGCATTGCCGATCCGGCCTGGCGCGATCCGCTCGACCCGACATTTGCCGCACGGCGCGGCGGGCGATGGAACCCACCCGCAAGCTTCCCGACGCTGTACCTGAACGAAGATCAGGTGACCGCACGGCTGAACCTCCGTGCCTTTGTCCGACAGTGGCCTTACGAGCCGGAAGACCTGCGCTCGGACACCGGCCCGGTGCTCATCGGCGCCTCACTGCCAGTAAAGCAGACCGTGGCGGACGTACACACTCGCCTCGGGGTAGCCAAAGCCGGGCTGCACGATAATTACCCGTTTGATTTGAACGGGCGACTGGTCGCGCATCAGGTCTGCCAGCCTATCGGTGCGAGTGCGCACGCGCTCGGTCTGCGCGGCGTTCGGACGCGATCGGCGCAGTCGCGCGACGGTGCCGGACGCGAGCTCGCGTGGTTTCCGGCAGGCAGCCGCAGCACCGCGCGGCTGACGCAATCGCTGCCGTTCGAAGATTGGTACTGGGGCTGAACGAGCGCCGAAACGCGCCGTCAGGAATCGCCGAAGTCCACGAGTTCGCGCATGATCCCGGCGCCGAATTCGACTGACGGGATGCGCTCGACAGAATACCCGGCGTATAACGCCATCGCCTCGATTTTTCCGCTGGTATCGCTCTGCAAAACCCGGTGCGCCGCGTTGGGCCACATCTCGATCAATGTCGCCATGGACTGTATTTCTAAACCGGCGCGACGTCGCGGTTGTCACCACCGAGATGCGCAACACTCGCGAGTTCGCGCACGCGCCAGGGGGGCTCGCGCTCGACCGACGTGACCGACGTATTGGCAACCACGACATCGTCTTCGACGGCGTGGCCGGATAAATCGAGCGTCCGCTGAAACAGCGAACGCAACACGAGGCCGTGCGTCACGATCACGAGATCGCCCGCCAGGCCGGCGGCATGTTTAATCACTTCGGCCCATGCCGTATCGACCCGCTCGTTGAATACGGTCCAGCTTTCACCGCCCGGGGGTGTGTAATGTGGTGCGAAGATGTCGAGTTCGCCGAGATCCGCATAGGACGTGCCGCGGATATCACCGAAATTCCGTTCGCGTAAATGCGGGGTTTCGACAAGCTCTGCCCCGGTGTGTCGCGAGACGTGTTCGGCGGTCGTGCGCGCCCGGGTGTAATCGCTCGTCAAAACCCGTGCGATCGAACGCCCGCGCAGGCTCCGTCCGAGCTGGTCCGCCTGGCGGAGGCCATGGTCGCCGAGGGGTGTATCGGGAAATTGCACGACCCGATCGGTATTCATGTTTGTCTCGCCGTGGCGGATGAGTAGCAGCGTCATAGGCGCGTAGTGTAATCGAGAACCGGCGCCCGCCCTATCGACACGAAGCGCATGAAGCCGTTTCGGGTCATTCGACGAACGTGGCCCAGGTATCGAGTGGCTCTCGCCTGGAAACAAGTCCGTTAACCGGCGCTTCGGGGTTCCGGTACCCGATTGCCATGCCGCAGAACAACATCAGCTCATCCGGCGCTCCGACGAATTCGGCGATCGTCTGCGGCCAGTTCGCCCATGCCTCCTGGGCGCACGTCGCGAGCCCGGCTTCCTCCGCGAGCAGCATCACGTTTTGCAAGAACATCCCAAGGTCTGACCACTGCGGCGGCCCCATGATCCGATCGACAAAACAAAAAAATGCCGCCGGCGCATCGAAAAACCGGAAGTTGCGTTCGCGGTGCGCGAGGCGAGCCGGCTTGTCTTCGCGCGGTATACCCAAAGCGGCGTACATTTCTTCGCCCAATTCGAAACGGGACGTGCGGTACGGTTCTTTCAGTTTGGGAGGGTACACCGCGTATTCCGGCGTTTCGGTCGCGTCATTTGACTCGATTAACGCGACAAAGCGGTCCCTGACCGCACCGTTGATCACGTAGACCCGCCAGGGCTGAACATTGCCGCCGGACGGGGCCCGCGCGGCGGTTGCAAGCAGCTGCCTGATTTGATCGTCGGCTACCGGCGTGTCCAGAAAGTTGCGTATCGATCGTCGCGCATGAATGGCCTCGGTCACGTTCATAACCAATAGTTTCCTTAACAGCTGTCGTTAATCCGGAACGGCGGCGCCCGTCACCCGAGGCGGTAAATCCGGCGAACGTTCCCACCGAGTACCTTCGCCCGGGTATCCGGGTTCAATGTACTCACGTACCGGGTGAGGTCATCGACCCACGTATGCGGATGATCCGGGTGCGGGTAGTCTGTTGCCCACATGAAACATTCCGCGCCCACGTGGTCGATGATATGCGGCGCCGCGGTTTCATCCGGATCGCCGGAAATAAAACACTGGCGTCGAAATCGCTCCGTCGCCGATCCGCGCTTCGATTTCATCGATGTCGTGAACGCATCGAGGCGATCGAGCAGTGCACCGATCCAGCCGGCGCCGCACTCTAGAATGCCGAGGCGCAACGTTGGAAAACGATCGAGAGTGCCGAGGGAAAAGAACGAAATCAGGGCCTGCTGAACGACCGAACGCAACCAGATCGCCTCACCCCATGCCTGCCCGCGTTCGGGCCAGTCGAATACACCGGCCGCGGGCGATTGCGGAATGAACGTCGGATGTATGGCAAAGGGAACATCGAGTTCCACGCACTTTGCGAAGATTGCATCGTGCCGTTCGTCGCCGTGAATCACCCCCCGGTGATTGAACGGATTGACCCACGCCCCGCGGCACCCGTCTTTCACTGCTCGCTCGAGTTCGGCCGCCGAGCCCTCCGGATCGAGTAGTGTGAGCTGTGCGACCGGAACGAGACGGCCGCCACTGTCGCGGCAGAAATCCCCGATCCAGCGGTTGTACGCACGTGCGTATGCGAGCGACAGTTGCGGATCATCGAGTTCGCATTCCCACAACAGCCCGAGGGTCGGGTAGATCAACGCGCATTCGAGATTTTCCCGATCGAGCAGTTCGAGCCGTTCGCCCGCATCGCCGGCGCCGAAAGGAATGTTCTCCGCGTAGCGGCGCTCCGCACGCGGACGCATGTCGTCGCTGCCCATCGCACCGAGCAAACCAAGCGAGCCCCGGTTGGACCGCGCCGAGGGCTTGCCGTCAATTTCGAGATACTCGAAACCCGCATCATCGATACGAATGCGCAGCGCGCGAGACCGGTACCGTTCCTCGAGGTAGTTTTCCCACAGGTCCGGCGGTTCGAGCACGTGACCATCCGCATCGATAGTCCCGTCGTACGGGAAGCGTTTTATTTCGTAACTCATCGATAGAATTATCTCGTGTCAGGGGGTCGCGTAACCATCCGGATACTGTATGAATTCGAACAGTATCCCGAGGACCGAAGCCGGATGAGAAAACGCAAACTGAAGGTCCTCGGAGAACTCCCGTCCGGCATAGTCGACCGCGTCGAGGTGCTGTCGGATCGGCGCTTCATCGACAAAGCTCACGCCCTTGCGCTGCAGTCCTGCCATGGTCCCGGCGATATCGTCGACCGCGAACGCAATGTGATGCAGACCCTCGCCCCGTTGTTCGAGAAACTCGGCGATGACGCCGTCGGTGCCTGTCGGTGCCATCAGTTCGAAATCGACCTTGCCGATCCGGCACATACGAAAACGCATCGCGTAGCGTTCGATTTCGACGACGGCGCCCGCCGTCGCGTCGAACAAGTCGACCAGTAATTGCGTTGCCTGTTCGAGGTCGCGTACGGCGACCCCGACCTCGGTGATCCGTCGCATCTCCATCGACCGGTACTCCTGCGTGTGCCACGGACAGTAATGTAGCACCCCGGCACGTCGTTCACGGATCGGTTGATCCGGATCAACCGATCCGGCCTATCGCGCGATAGGCTTGCGCTCCGAAACCGGTCGCCGGCCTCATAACTTCACAACCCGGGCCTTGCCACCGTTCATCCAGCCAACCGAGGAGTACCCCATGGGCGCCGCCGACCGAAAACTCGTCAACACGCATCTCGAAAAACTGCTGGCCGAAGCCTCGGACGAAGGCGTACCCGAAGATCTGGTCGGACGGTTACTCGTCAGCGCGGCGATCGGGATCTGGCGCAATACGCGATCCGTCGACGATATCGCCAAGGAACTGCACTTCACCATCGACAACCTCGATCCCGATACCGACTATCCGTTCATGCGCCCCTGACCGCGGGCGCTCACTTGCCGGTGAAATTCGGTTTTCGTTTTTCGGCGAACGCGGTGACGCCTTCGCGGAAATCCTCGCGCGCCGCGCAATCCGCAAACGTTTCTCCTTCGAGCTGCAGTTGCGATTCCCAGGCATTTTCAAGCGATCGGTAGAGCAGGCGTTTCGTGTTGCCGTAAACGCGCGTCGGACCGTTCGCGAGCCGCGCTGCCAGCTTATCGGTTTCAGCGTCGAGGTCTGCCTCGGGCACGACAAAATTAATCATGCCGACATCTTTCGCGGTTTGCGCATCAAAGCGATCCCCGAGTAACGCGATTTCCATCGCTTTCTTGATTCCGACGGCGCGCGGGAGATTAAACGACGCGGAACCATCCGGACTGGTTCCAATGTGCACGTAGGCCAGGGTGAAAAAAGCGGAGTCGGCTGCAATCACGAGATCGCAGGCGAGCGCCATGCTCACGCCGGCACCGGCTGCCGCGCCGGCCACGCACGCCACGATCGGTTTCGGCATTCGCCGCATCGTGAACATGATCGGATGGAGATCGTGAATACGCTGGGTGAACGCCGCGCGAATTTCGTCCGCGGGCCGATCGATATATTCGACCATACGCTTCACGTCGCCGCCGGCCATGAAATGATCGCCGGCGCCGCGCATGACAATACAGCGCACCTCGTCGTCATACTCGAGTTCGGCGAGAACGTCGCGCAGATTCGCGCGCATATCAATGCTCAACGCATTGCGCGCCTCGGGACGATTGAATGTCAGCGTCGCGATATTGTTTTTCTTTTCGACAAGTAAATCGAGCATGCTCATCTCCTGGGTTCGTGGCTTTCCGGGCAGCGCGCATGATACCGGACGTCCGGCGCCGGCGCGCGGTGAATTGCCGGGTCGTCGTCGCGACTTGCGTACGATCGGGCCAGGCCGTAGCTTGTAGCGCTCGAAATAGCCGCCCGTAATTCTCGAAACACGATGCTGAAATCCGTTGCCGCCCTGCTGCTTCTGTTCTGCGTGAGCCTGCTCCCACCCGCGCCGGTGCGCGCCGACGTGTTGGGTCTGAGCGTGCAGACGATGGATGATCGGCTACGGGCGAGCTACCGGATCGCTCACGATTACGGGCTTTTCGTCCACCGGGTCGCACCGGGGAGCCCCGCCGGTACCGCCGGGATCCTCGGCGGCGACGTTGTCCTGCAACTCGACGGCCGGCAGTTGCGGACGCCGGCGCAAATCGACCAAATCGTCTACGGTTACTCCCCCGGCATAACGATCATGGCGATCGTCCTGCGCGGAGAACACGTCACGCCGATGCCGATCACGCTCCCGGGCGGCGCGCCGGGCTTAACGCCGGCGCCGGGGATCAATAAACATCTCACCGGGGAAGAAATCTATCACTACATCATCGGCAACTCGCTCAGCGGCACCACGGTCGCGAACAACGTGTATTGCGAATACTTCAACCCGAATGGCACGATCAAGGGGTTGGATACGCTGTTCTACACCGGGCGCTGGTCGATTGACGGTAATCTCCTGTGTTTCGACTACCCCGGCCCGGACGACGATGGTTGCCAGTCGATGCATCTGGCCGGAAGCCGGGTCAGCGCGTATGAAAACGGCCGGACGTTTACCGGAACTGCCGCGCTGCAAACCGGTGATACCTGTCGCTGATGAAGGTTCGGGGACCTACGCGGCCACCCGAAGCTCCGCGACCGTCGTATCAGATAGACTGAGCACTTGATCGATTTTTCAACTGGAATCTGCCAATGAATACCACCCCGCACTGGATGGACGAAGAGCACGTGATGCTCGGCGATGCGACACAGCGCTTTCTCGAGGCCGAACTCGTACCACACATGGATCGGTGGCGCTCCGACGGAATCGTCGGACGCGATTTCTGGCTCAAGGCCGGCGACGCCGGATTACTCGGCGCCTCGATACCGGAGGCCTACGGTGGGGCCGGCGGAAACCTCGCGCACGACGCGGTGGTCTGTCTCGAACACGCGCGGACGGCGGACAGCGGCTGGGGCTGGGGGGTGCATAACATCTGCACCCATTACCTGGTCCGGTACGGTTCCGATGAACAAAAGCAAAAGTGGCTGCCGAAACTCGCGACCGGCGAGATCGTCCCGTCGATCGCGATGAGTGAACCCGGTACGGGATCGGATTTGCAGGCGATCCAGACCCACGCCGTACGCGACGGCGACGAATACGTGATCAACGGTTCAAAAACCTTCATCACGAACGGACAGAGCTCGGACATCGTTATCGTCGTGACAAAAACCGACCGGGGCGCCGGTGCCCACGGTGTTTCGCTCATCGTGGTCGAAACCGCCGAAACTCCGGGGTTTCGGCGCGGGCGTAATCTCGAGAAGCTCGGTATGAAAGCGCAGGACACCTCCGAGTTGTTTTTCGAAGATGTGCGCGTTCCCGTCGCAAACCTGCTCGGGCCGGCCGAAGGACAGGGCTTTAAACAACTCATGATGCAGCTGCCGTGGGAACGCCTGATCATTGCGATCATGGCCGTTGGTTTCAGCGAACGTATCCTCGCCGAGACGCTGACCTACGTGAAGGAGCGCAAGGCGTTCGGGAATCGCATCATGGATTTTCAGAATACACGCTTCAAACTCGCCGAATGCAAAACGAAACTCGAAGTGACGCGCTCTTTTGTCAACGATTGCATCGAAAAAGTGATCCCGGGTGAGCTCGATGCCGCTACCGCATCGATGGCCAAATGGTGGGGGGCGCAAATTCAATGCGAGATCGCCGACGAATGCCTGCAGCTGCACGGCGGCTACGGCTACATGATGGAATACCCGATTGCACGTTACTACGCGGATTCACGGGCCCAGCAGATTTACGGCGGCACCCGCGAAATCATGAAGGAACTGATCGCCCGTTCGCTCGACGACTAGGGCGCAAACATTCCAGGGGAAGCTCTGAATAAGTCCGGGTCGAGCAGCTTGTTCGCGAAATGTGCGGAATCAAGGCGCGAAGCGCACGTAATAGCCGGCTATTGCGAAGCTTCGCAACGCCGGGTCCGTGCATTTCGCGTGCAAGATGCCGAGTCATGACTTGTTCAGAGCTTCCCTAACTCACCGGGGCCACGACCAGTTCGCGACGGCCGTCGAGATCGACCTGCGTGGACAGCCGTCCCGCCTCGTCTGCGTTCTTCGTGTTCTCGACGGCACCCTCCAGGCGATAGGGTGCGCCCGGGCGGAGACCGGCGAACGTGATCTCGAACCGGCCCGCCGAAGCGCCGGGATAGAGCACGGCTTCGAGGGCTGATCCGTCGCTGACCGCCTTCGCCGGCAGCACGTCGGGATAACCGAGCGCGTCAATATAAGGGCCGTCACGCCACTGTTGCGGCGGACCTTCGTTGACGAGATCGCTCAGGCCGTTCGCGCGGCCGAGGCGCATGTTCAACATGAAGGTGTGCGACCACGTCGAACTGCCCGGATAACTGAGCACACCACCGTCGCGCGAAGTGTCGAGTTCTCCGATGGCGCCGGCTATCGCCGCAACGGCATCGTCGTCACCCAGTTCGCAGGCCGCCATGCCCAGTGAGCCGAGCGCGTAGGCGGTGTTGAAGCGATAGTTACCCGCATCGATCCACGGCTTCAACGGCAGCAGGTCGAGCCCGTCGCCCGTGCGCCGAAACATCTCTCTGCGCGCAATGTCCCACCACCGGTTCGAGACATCGGGAAATAACGGGTGCATCCAGAATGCCGCGGTCGCATCTTCCGATGAGGACTGGATCCCGGGGATCGTAAATCCGGTCCGCGTCGAACGAAGCATGACGAGATGGCCATCGACATCGATGAATTCCTGCTGCAGGCGCTGGCGGTACCGCGGCTCGATCGCGCCCCAGTGATTCGTGCCATGCAGGCGGTCGTGCAGACGTATGCCGAGAGCCGCCTGGTTGTTGCACAATGGATAGATCCAGTTCGGCTCGCACGGAAACAGGCAGAACTCACTGTCACTCTGGTTAGCGACCAGCGTTGCGATGAGCGTGTGGTAGTCGTTGATATACTCCGTGCCGTTTGTTGCCCGCAACGTGAGCGCGCCCGGCTCGGCGTACGAAGTGTCGCCGGTCGCACTTTCGAACAGACCGATCTGCGCTGCATACCAGCCGGAATACATGATGTTGTCGCGCGCCATCGGATTCGGTTCGTGGCGGAAATTGCCCCACAGGCTTTCAAGCGCCCAGTATTTCCACACCAGGTGCTGTTTCTTTTTTTCGATCAGGCGTCGCTGGGCTTCGTGAAGATAGCCGCGCATCGCCGGCAAACGAACGTAATTCGCGAGCGTTAATGCATAGCACAGGTTATTGATCTGGTAGCGGATCGCGCTCGGCTGGAATTGATCGATGAAATCAAAGCCGTCGAACCCGTCGACGGGTTGCAGGGCGCGATCGAGCGCGTAGCGAAATGCAGCGATATCGTCGACCGACAACTCGTCGACGATGGGTCGCGACGCGGCATCGAGCCGGGTAGCCGGCGATGCCCAGATTCCCGTCGTCGCGCTTCGCGCTTCACGGCGCGCCATCTTGCCGGCCAGCATGCGTCGATGAATCAGCCAGCCGCCGCCAACCGTTGTGCCGGCCAGTGCACTGACGAGCAACCAGGAGCCGGCAAACGTGTGCGGATGTCCCATCGCGCCGGCTGCGAGCGCGGCGCCGAGCCAGACGACGAACGGCGCGGCCTGGTTACCCGTTCCGAACCACAGCAACAGGGAAAAGACGAACAGGAGCACGCTGAGTCCCGCGCACGCGGCATGCACGGCGATGCTGCCCGCACCGCCCGATAAAAAATGCAGGAAACCGCCACCGGGAAATACCACCCCGAGACCGAACGCCTGGACCCCGGGGGTCGAACCGAGCAAAGCGATGCCGAGGCCGAGCGCAAATACGCAGAGGTAGAGCAAGCCGAGCCGCTGCAAGCGAGACCGGGTGACCGGCCCGACAACCGATACCGGCGGCACAAAATCGGGCGACCGGGTCGGCGCGACCGTGCTCATCGCGAGTCTCCGCGAATATCGAGACGCCACTCGGACGGATCCGGGCGATTGGACTCGAGGCGACCGAGCAGCTGACCGATGACCGGCACGCCGCGCAAACGGGAAAGAACCAGGGCGACCAGCGCCCCGCCAATAACACAGCACAACATAACAACCACCTCGCCGCTTCGTTGTTGCCACCATACATGAAGGGCTTCCGGTCGCACAGACGGCATCCGGGCAGATCCCCGCAGTCGCTCAGGACCGGCTAGAATCACCGCCCTGTTTCGCTCCGAGCCTGTTAATGGACCCGACCAGCTGGTTGACCTTCGCCGCCGCCGTATTTATCGGCAGCTATATCCAGTCGGTCGTCGGATTCGGCATCGGCATGATCGTCATGGCCATCGTTGGCGCGAGCGGCACGCTGAGTCTGCCGGCACTGACGGCTGCGGTCAGCCTCATATCGATAATCAACATCGTCGTCGCCCTGAAGGGCCACGTTCGCGCCATCGATCGGCCCCTGCTGGGTTGGCTCGTGGTGGGGCAGATACCGGCGATCTTCGCCGGCTTGTGGGTACTTACGGTGCTCGATCGTGACGCCCAAACGTTGCTGCGCATTCTCCTCGGCCTGTTCGTGGCAGGCGGCAGCCTGTCGATGATGATTCGGCCGGTGCCTCTGTCACGCGTATCACGGCCATCAGTCTGTGTTGCCGCCGGCATCGGCGGGGGTCTCATCGGCGGCATGTTCTCGGCCTCGGGTCCCGTGATCGGGTGGTTTACCTACCGCCAACCGCTGACCGTGGCGACGATACGCGCAACCATGTTGTGTTTCTTCGGTGTGGCGACGACGACCCGAACGGTGGCAGTCGGCTTCCAGGGCGGGCTCACCGCGGAGGTCCTTGCGATCAGTGCGCTCGCGGCCCCACTCGTCATCCTTGGCGCGTGGCTCGGGCGGGCGAAACCACCGCCGGTATCCGACGCGGTAATGAAGCACGGCGTGTTTTATTTATTGTTTCTGCTCGGCCTTTTCATCATCGGCAGCGCGGTCGCCGAATACGGTAACGTCTAAAGTAACCAGTGCGTCGTCGGCTGCCCGAGACGCATGCGCCCGAACGTGTCACTGATGGTGTCGAGATGCATCGCTTCGTGCATTGTCATCGCCTGAACGTCACGGTTGTAGCGCTGCATCGGATTGTTTTCGTGTAAGGACGAACCGCCGGATTCGAAAGTCAGGCTGGCGACGATGTCGCGGCATTCATGCATGACGTGTACACCGTAGAGGCGGATCCGCGCGCGCAATTCGTTATCCGGTACGTGTTGCCAATTTGCCGCCGCTTCTGCGGCGAGATCGCACGCCCGATCGGCCATCAGGCAGGCTGCATCGAGACGCACGATTGCGTCAGCGAGAACCCGGCGCGTCGCGGGAAGTTCTGCTTTGCGCACATCATCGGTGTAGACCATGCGGCGGTTTGAACGATTCCTCACGAGATCCTCAAAATACGCCAGCGCGCCTCGTGCTGCCCCGACCGTCGCGCCGAGGCCGAGGCTGAGCGCGAGGGTCGGACCCATCGGCATCCGGTACAGCATTGGCCTGTGTTCACCGTATTTGTGCGCAAGTGCGGTCTCGGCTTTCAGCGCACGATGCGCGGGCACGAACAATTCGTCTGCGTTCAGACGCAGGCTGTTGCTGCCGGTCGCTTTGAGACCGGCGACGCGCCAGTCGTCGACGATATCGATTTCAGCCATCGGAACCATGCAAAAAAGCTTGTTGTAGCCAGGCGGGTCGCCGTCGAGTTCGAATCCGAGCATGGCCCAGTTCGCGTTGTGACAGCCCGACCCGAACGGCCACAGTCCGTTTTTAATCCGGTAACCGCCGTCGACGGCCACGGCGGTGCTGCGATCGGGTAGCACCCCACACACCGCGACGTTCGGATCGGCTGCGAAAATTTCGGACTGCCCCGCTTCCGGAAACATCCCGAGCAGGAACGTGTGGCACGACAGAACACTGTACACCCACGACGTCGACGGACACCCGCGGGCAAGTTCCGCGGCGACGCGCCAGAACCATCGCGGCGGCAACTCGTAGCCACCGAAGCGCTGCGGGACGTAGGCCCTGAGCAAATCTGCCGCGCGTATCGCGGCAAATGTCTCGCTCGGGACACGGCGTGCGGATTCCGCCGCGCGCGCCTGTTCCGCAAGCATCGGCGCGAGTGACGCGGCCCGCGCGACGAGTTCCTCACCGCGTTGCGTGGCCGCACGATCGGAGTCCGGCGATGTGGCCGCGACGTTCATGCCGGTTGCTTGTGGGCGCCGTCGCAGTGCGGTTGGTTCGCGGATTTTTTGCAGCCGCACAACCACATTGCCCGCGACACTTCGACCTCGAAGGCAATCGGTTTGATGCTTGTGCCTGCGTGGCTGCCGTCACAGAACGGCTGCTTGCCCGAGAGTCCGCACGCGCACCAGAAATAGCGCCCGGGCGATAGCTCGATGCCGTAGGGCCCGTTTTGAGGACAGACGGGAACGCTCTCGGATTCGTCGGTCATAGTGCGTAACACGCCTCGTTGTCTGGGCCCGGTGCCAACTGTCGAGTCTACGCCGCCCCAACGAACCGCGAAAGCCGCGATCCACGCGCCGGGACGGTGATCAACTCGAGCGCGCCTCACCGCTCGCGACCCACGCGCGAAAATCCTTGGTCGAGTTTTTCTGCGGATAATCCTCGTCCGGGATCGCCAGTCCGAGAAACCGGCACAGCGGCTCCCAGCCATCGCCAACGTGGTAGGTCAGTAACCGATCCGGTCCGATCGCGCGCTGTACGTCGACGATGTTCTGTTCGTAGATCGCTATGGCGTGCGCCTTGTCGTCGAGTCTGCCGCCAAATACCCGCTCGCCGACGAGCTTCACGCCGACGGAATCCGGGTTCGGGTTGTTCGCAACTGATCGGAAGATCGTATTGCTCGCGCTTTCATACCATTGCTCCGGATCGCGAACCGTGAGCAGTACTTTGGCTGCGGGATAAAACGCGGCCAGTTCACGCCAGAAATACGCGCCTGGCCAGTCGACGACGGACCGATAGCCCGCAAATACATGCGCCCAGTCCGGCGTTGCGCCGCCAGCGATCGCTCGCCACTGTTCGCGTTGCTCGTCGTTCGAAGTGACCTCCATCATGTGATGGCACGGTCCGAGTCCGAGTATTTCCAGCGCTTCTTTCATCGACAGGGTGCCGGTTCTGCCAAACCCGGCACCAATCACCTCAAGCGACATAATGCTTTCCCCGTTCGCGCCGGCGGATCGACGCACGCGGGGTAATCTAACCGATGACGCGGGCGCGCGTCGCGCCCGACGTTCGTGCCTGGTCTAGTGGGCCACGACCCTGATGGTCCGGCGCCGGTGCGTTGCAGCCTTCGGCAACTCCACCCTCAGCACGCCTTTTTTATAGTTCGCTTTGGCCTGGTCCGAATCGACATCGACGGGCAGCGGAATGGCGCGCTCGAAACGCCCGTAAGCGCACTCGGTGACGTGATACCGACCGTGTACGGATTCGCGCTCACTGCGCTTCTCACCGCTGACCACGAGGTAGTCGTCATGCACCTGGAGTTCGATATCATCGCTGTCGAGACCCGGAACCTCCAGCCGCACCACGACGCTGTCCTCGTTATCAAAAACCTCGGCGGTGAGTACACCCCAACCGGTGCTGCGGGACGCGTGTGCCTGTGCATCCGGATCACCGGCGCCGCCCGGCGTGAATCGCGTGATGGCGCCGGCCGCATGGCGGTAGAGCCGCTGCCAACCGTCGGCAAAACTGTCCCAGGCTTCGTTCAGGCCTTCTTTGACTTGTTGCAATGTAGACATGGTGATCCCTCCGTATTGTGTTACGAGACGAACCCGCTGAAAGGGCGGGCCTTATACGCAGAAGATGGTGTCGAACGCGCGAACATCAAGAGACTGGCGCGCGATGATCCGACGATTGCATTGGCAGCATCAACGGGCGAACATTATCCGGCGACAGGCAACGGAGCGCGGCTATGAATCTTCAGGCACGGGTGGACAAAACCGAGACCGACTACGGCGCCGAACAGGCTGCGATGGACGCCTATCTGCGCGCCGGCGAAGCGCGCGCGACGGCGCTCGGCAACCGCGGGCCGATTCGATTCGAAAGTGACGGAAGGCTCGCCGATGACATCGTGGACGCATACTGGCGCTGCGGCTTCTACGTATTTACCGGCGTACTGAAAGCGGATGAACTCGCGGACATCGAAGCCGACGTTAACGACATCATCCGCCGTTTGCCGGTGACAGAAGGGGCAGCACTCGATCACGACGGCCACGCGGCACTCGGCGCGGACTGCGAGGCACCGACCCTGTTCTGGGCGAAACCGCTGAGCGACCCACTTGGCGGCACGGATATCGCGAACGGCCGCCATCCGGCAAAAATGTTCGAGCCCCGACCGGCGTCGGGTGCGCCCGAGAAAACTGTTTTTCTGATCCTCGGATCGCTACAGTTCTCCGAGGCCTGCCTGCGCGTGTACGGACATCCGGAATTACTCGGGGTCGCGGCCACGATCAACGGTGCGGATTTCGCGCCGTTCAATGAAGCCCTGTTTATCAAACAACCCGGACTCGGCGCGTCCGTCGCCTGGCACCAGGACGGCGTGACGCACTGGGACAGTGCGGATTTCGACCAGGGCAGTCACGGATTCAATTTCATGGCACAGCTTTACGGTTCAACCGCCGCGAACGGCCTCTGGGTCGTGCCGGGGTCGCACAAGCTCGGCAAGGTCGATATCGAAAAAAAGGTGGCCGACGCCGGTACCGATCGCCTGCCCGATGCCGTTCCGATGATTTGCGCGCCCGGCGACGTCGGCATCACGAACAGGCAGACCCTGCACGGTTCGTTCGCGAATACGAGTCCCGATACCCGGGTGACCATCAACTTCGGATTCCACCGGCGAGCCTCGGTGCTCGGGGTGACTGCAGGCGGGGTCCATAACGCGCGCGCGACCTACGACGAAGCGCGTATTCACGAACGCGCGCGCCTCATCGCCCTGGCGATCGACGCGCGTGCCCGACGGTTTCCTGACGAAACGCGCTATGTCTACGAACCGTTCGTTGGCGAAGAAGATCGCTACCGCTGGACCGACGCCGCCCGCGCCGATCTGAAAGATTACAACTTGCTCGATCTCAGCATCTGAGCGTTCTCTCACGCACCATTGAAACGGGGTTCGCGCCGTTCGCCGGCGGCCTTGACCCCTTCGACCCAATCCGAGGTCGCGCGCAACGCGTTCTGTTCGGCCAGTTCGTGATCGGTCTGGCGGGCGACCCGATCGGCGAGCCCGTGGCGCAGAGTCGCCCGGGTCGAAATAACCGCAAGCGGCGCGCAGGCGGCGATTTCCGCGGCAAGCGCATGCGCGGTGTCGCGCAATTCGGCCAGCGGCACGCAGTCGTCCGCCAGTCCCCAGGCGGTTGCCTGTTCGCCGTTCAGACGGCGGCTCGACAAACACAGTAACGCAGCCCGCTGCCCGCCGATCAGTTCCGGCAGGGTGACGGTCAGACCAAATCCGGGGTGGAATCCGAGTTTGGTAAAGTTCGCGCTGAACCGGCCTTCGGGACATGTCACGCGAAAATCCGCCGATACGGCAAGGCCGAGTCCGCCGCCGATCGCTGCGCCCTGCACCGCCGCGACCACGGGTTTCGCGCTGCGGAATATGCGCACCGCGTGTCGGTACAGATCATTCGACAGTTGACCGCCGGAGCTGTCCTTCGCGTTGCCTGCATCGCTTGCGCCGAAATTCGCCCCGGCGCAAAAATTCTTGCCTTCCGCACACAACACGATCGCGCGGCATGCCGATTCGGCGTCGAGCGCCTCGTAGGTGTCGGCGATTTGATTAATTAACGAGACATCGAAAAAATTATGCGGCGGACGTCTGATTTCGACCGTCGCCACGAAATTATCGATATCGACCCCGAGGTCTGTCGTATCCAGTTGGGACATGGCGTGCTCCTTCTTTACCGCGCGGGATTCAATCGAACATGAGGACCGTGCGTGTGACTTCGCCCGATTCCATCGCGGCGAATGCGGCATCGACCCGGTCGAGCGGTTCGTGCCGCGTGACCATCGCGTCGAGGTCGAGCCGGCCCTGACGGTACAGATCGAGATAATGCGGCGCATCGACAGTGAATCGGTTCGACCCCATCATGCACCCGATGATGCGTTTTTCGAGGAAGAAATGTCCCGCATTGACGGCAACTTTCTCGCCCACCGGGATGGCCCCGACGAGGACCGCGGTGCCGTGCGGTGCAAGGCAATAAAACGCCTGCTCGAGTAGCTGCGGTATGCCGACGACCTCAAACGCATAATCTGCGCCGCCGCCCGTGAGCTTGCGGATCGCCTTGACCGGATCGGTCTTGGCGGAATTCACGAGATCCGTCGCACCAAACTGTTCTGCGTTCGCAAGCTTCTCGTCGAGCAGGTCGACGGCGATGATCTGTCGCGCGCCGGCGATCCGTGCCCCCTGCATCACCGAGGTTCCGACCCCGCCGGCGCCGAATACCGCGACGGTCGAACCGGGACTCACCCGCGCGGTATTCAGCGCCGCCCCAACCCCCGTGGTGACTGCGCAGCCGACGAGTGCCGCGCGATCGAGCGGAATGTCCTTGTCGATCTTTACCACCGCGCGATAGTGCAACAGCATCGCTTCGGCGAACGCGCCGAGATCTGCGAACTGGTTAATCGTCTCACCACCGCGAGTGATCCGTGGCGCCTCGTCGGGTCCGCGTAAACACGCGCCGCGGTCGACGCATAAATGCGGACGTCCGTTCACACACTGCACGCAGCTGCCGCAGAACATCGACGTGCAGGCGATCACATGATCTCCCGGCGCCAGGTGGCGAACACGCGAACCGACTGCGACAACAACACCCGCCGGTTCGTGGCCGAGGATAGCGGGCGTAGCGGCCGGTATCGCACCGTGCAGCGCGTGCAAATCACTGTGACACACACCGCACGCCGCGGTTTTTACGAGCACCTCTTCCGGACCCGGATCGGCGATGTCGACGTCTTCAATACTGAGCGGTTGGTGCAACGCCCGGTGGACGGCGGCTTTGACTTTCATGACGGTCTCCTCCTCTGCGCGATTTCTAACAACGTTACGGCGTCGGACCCCACGGCGCGGGTAACAATAACTGGACGTCCTGCGAATTGATCAACGGTCTGATCTGGACTGCAAACGCCATGAACGTCTCGTCGGCGAACAGGCGCTTCCAGAAATCGCGACGATCGGCATCGTCATCGAATCGCCAGAGATGCATCAGCTGATGCAGCGTGCCGGTGTCACTCGTGAAGTATCCGACGAGTTTCTGACCGAACCCGCCAGCATCGAGCGCGGGCCAGCCCTCATCGGTGTACAGACGGATCACCTCGGGCATACATCCGACCGTCACGGTATAGGTACGTTTTTCATAGACAGGCATGTTCAGACCTCCGGGTTACAGGGTGGGGCGGCGCGGCCGGCCAGTGCGTCTTCAGGCCGGCGCGCTTTGCATTTTGAACACGAGATCGCGCCGCCACAACAGGAACAGCACGATACCGATGTTAACGAAATTCCACGCAATTCCGTGCAGAAATGCAACGGTGTAGGACTGCGTCCAGTCGTAAATCGCGCCGGACAGCCAGCCGCCAAGCGCCATGCCAACCAGCGTCGCCATGATCAGCAGGCCAATGCGCGCGCCGGCTTCGGCCGGCTTGAAGTACTCGCGCACAATCAGCGCGTAGGTCGGGACGAGTCCGCCCTGAAACAGCCCGAACATCGCGGAGACGAGGTACAACGAAACGAGCCCCCTGACCGGCAAAAAGAAAAACAGGGCAAAACACTGCAGAATCGATGCAATCAGCAGTGTCCGCAGACCGCCGATCCGGTCCATGATTACACCGAACGTCAGCCGGCTGACCACACCGCAACCGAGCATCACGGCAAGCATCTCCGCGCCACGGGCGGGTCCGAAGCCGAGCCCGATACACATCGACACGAGATGTACCTGTGGCATCGCCATTGCGATACAACAGCCGAGTCCGGCTATGCACAACAGTACCTGGACCCGGTTTGGCGTGAGCCCGAGCGAATACGGCGCGCGGTCTGCTGACACGACCGTGCCGTCTGCATTCGTATCGACGGTGATGCGCCGCCGCAGCACCAGGGTGAGCGGCAGCATCGTGACGACACAAAAGATCCCGATGAGGATGTAGGTATCACGCCAGCCTATGTCGACGATCAGTGCCTGCACGATGGGTGGCCATACCGCGCCCGCGACGTATTGTCCGCTTGCCACTATCGCAATCGCGATGCCGCGACGCCGATCGAACCAGTGCGTCACGTCGGCCAACAGCGGCGCAAACAACGACGCCGTGCCGAGCATCCCGATCAACAATCCGTGAGCGGCGGCGAACATCCACAAATTCGGTGCATAGCCCGAAAGGACAAAACCACCGCCGAAACCCGCAATGCCGATGAACACCGGAATCTGTATGCCGTAGCGATCGAACAGACGTCCCATGAACACGGTACCGGCAGCCCAGCCGAGCATGATCATCGAATACGGCACGGATGATCCCGCGCGCCCGACGCCGAATTCGAGTTCGATGGCGGGCATGACCACGACGATCACGAACATCGCGGATCCGCCGATCATGAGCAGACCGAACGACGCGGCGAGACGCACCCACGCGTAGGTCGACTCGATATCGCTGGTCGGATTATTCGTTGTCATGGTTGTCCGGTCGATGCCGCGTCGTCGGCAGATGGTGGATCCGATGGCTCGGGAGAAAGCCGGACGGTCGATCCGCCCGGTGCAATGTCACACCGTTCGTGTGGCTCCTGGCGTAGTCAACACGCTTCAAACAGGCCGGCGGCGCCCATGCCTTTACCGATACACATCGATACGATGCCGAGTTTTTTGTCGCGGCGCTTCAATTCTCGGAGCAGGACGCCGGTGAGACGCGACCCGGTCATCCCGAACGGGTGCCCGATGGCGATAGAGCCACCGTTGACGTTGTATATCTCATTATCGATGTCGAGGCGATCACGGCAATACAGACATTGCGATGCGAATGCTTCGTTCAATTCGACGAGATCGATATCCGCCATGCTGAGGCCTTTGTATCCAAGCAGTTTCGGTATCGCGAATACCGGCCCGATGCCCATTTCGTCAGGCTCGCAGCCGGCGACGGTGAAACCGCGAAAATAGGCCATCGGCTCGAGACCGAGTTGTTCCGCCCGTTTTTCCGACATGACGAGCGTCATCGACGCACCGTCCGACAACTGCGACGCGTTGCCTGCCGTCACGGAACCGTCCGCTTCAAACGCCGGCGCGAGTTTTCCAAGACCCTCGAGCGTCGTCGTCGGGCGGTTGCACTCGTCGCGATCCACCGTCCCGTCGACAATTTCCGTCGCCCTGGTCTCCTTGTCGACGATCTTGCGCCACTCGACGGTCATTGGCGCTATTTCGTCATCGATGAGTCCGGCGCTTTGCGCAGCGCCGTAGCGTTGCTGACTTTGCAGCGCGTACTCGTCCTGCGCATCACGGGACACATCGTAGCGACGCGCGACGACTTCAGCGGTATTGCCCATCGCCATAAACATGTCCGGCTTTTCTTCGAGCAGACGCTGATTTTCATCGAACTGCGCCGGCGTACCGCGTTCGAGACCGGTGATTGATTCGACCCCGCCCGCTATCGCCACTTCGGCGCTGCCGCTCGCAATTTGCGTGGCCGCGATCGCAATCGCGTTCAGCCCCGACGAGCAGGCCCGGCTGATCGTCATCGCCGGCACCGTGATCGGCAGCCCTGACAGCGCTACCGCATGTCGGCCGACGTTGGCTGATTGTTCACCGATTTGCCGGCCCGCCCCGAGGGTGACGTCTTCGACTTCGGCCGGATCGAGCGCGGGATTCCGCTCCAGCAGAGCATCGATGCAATGCGCAACGAGTTCATCGGAGCGGGTCAGATTAAACGTCCCCCGATGTGCTTTGGCCAGGCCGGTGCGAATGCTATCGACGATAACGACTTGAGACATGATGTACCTCACAGGTGACTCGTAGTGAAATATCGCAAACCCGGGGCCGCGCGATCGGTCGTCATCCCGGCGCGGCAATGGTGGGTCGTGGTGGCGGACATTCTAGCCGGAAGTTCCCACCGGCGACATGGCATCGCTATACTCGGGCGCGTATAGCGAGGACGTCGATCGCCGGGCGCGCACAGGCGACAGACAAAACACTTTGGGGGGAGCGTGGTCAGACGTATCAATGTCGATTCCGGCAGACCGCTGGAAGCCAAGGCACACTATTCTCGTGCACTGCGTGTCGGCAGCAATGTCATGCAATCCGGAACGACAGCGATCGATCGCGACGGCAACGTTCTCGGCAGCGACGTCGATACGCAAATTCGCGCGATCCTGGATATCGCCCGTGGCAGCATGGCCGCGGCCGAAGGGCAATTCGACGATATCGTGCGGGCGCGCCTCTACGTCGTTGGCAGCGATTTGCTCAGTGGCGCCATCGCATCGTTTAACGATGCATTGACCGAATCGAGCCCGGCACTGACCTGTGTCCCGGTCAGCCGACTCGCACGCCCGGAACAGCTGATCGAGATCGAACTCGAAGCGACGGACGGTGCTGCCGCTATGGCCGCGCCGATTCTCGACCCTACGGATGGGGAAAATATTATCGGTCCCGCCCGGGGTCTGAGACTCGGCGATCGCATCGTCCTCGGCGGCATTTGCAGTGATGCTGCGTCTTTGCCCGCACAGATCGACGATGCACTCGGGTGCACAGGCACGCTTGTCGAAACCGGAGGTGGCAGCGCCGCCGACCTCGTTGCAATACGGCTATTCGTGACCGGCGCGACGTCCATGCCGGACGTCACTGACGCCGTCGCAGAGCGTCTCGGCCCCGTCCGTCCGGTGCTGACGCGGCTGGCGGTACCGCCGTTCGCGAATGCCGATCACCGCATTATGGTGGAGGCCGAAGCCGTCATTGGTGCGGGGGCCTCAGGGGTTGCGACGCCACACCCGAACCTGCCCGGTTTTTCGGAAACGCTACGCGTCGGTGAGCACATCTACCTGAGCCAGATCGAGCCGGTCGCGCCGAACGGACGCGTCATCGCGGCCGATGACTGGGCCGCGCAACGCGATGCGTGCAGCGCGGGGCTGGAAGCGGTTCTCGAGGGCATTGGCGCCTCTCTCGACGACGTTGTCGTGCGGCGATTTTTTACGCGCGCCGATACGCTCATGAATCGTGGCTACGGCGATGGTCCGGGATGGTTTGCCGCGACCCGGCCGGCGGCACTCGGCTGTCGAATCGAGCAACTGCCGCTCGCCGGTGCCGTGTTAAACCTCGAAGCCCACGCCGTCCTCGGCGCCGGTACCGGTATCGAGTGGCGTAAACTCTGACTTCGCGGCAACGACCATCCGCAAACACCGTCAACGCTCGGGCCGACCTCAGAGCGCGCGATACACAGCGGTTTCGAAGTCGACGTAACCCGGATAGGAAGCGATATCCTGGAACGGCAAAACCTGCGAGCTCCACATCCCGCCGATCCCGTTGCTGCGATCGATCCAGAAGAACGTATTGGCGAGCCCGGCCCACGACAGTTGACCCGCCGGCCGCCCGGTCGGCGCCGGCTCATCATTAACCTGGAAGGAATACGACCAGGATTTCTCCAACCCAGGGAAAAAATCGCCGGTGTTCGCGAGGTCGGGATTTGAACTCGTCCAGCCTCCGCTCTTCAAATCGCCGAGGCCGTTGCTCGCCATGAACGCAACCGTGTCCGGTTCGACGACGCGCCCGTGCGGACCGTCGCCGTCGTTGAGCATCATGCGAATAAACTTCATGTATTCGCCCACGGTCGCATACAGACCGTGACCGCCCATATCCATCGGCGGCGGTTGCGGCAATACCATTTCCGGCTGGGGAATGAGTTGACCATCCGCCGCGCGCACGTGGAGCGTCGCGAGCCGTGCGCGCATATCGGCCGTCATATCGAACGCGATATCGACCATACCCAAAGGGGCGAAAACGCGTTCGGCAAGAACTTCTCCGAGTCGCTTGCCGCGCACCGCTTCGACCGTGAGGCCTACCCAGTCGATGCCACAACCGTACGTCCAGCGTTCACCGGGATCGTGCAGTAACACGTCCTTCACGGCGTCGCGCGAGCACGAGAGGATCGAGGGAATGTCGAGCGCCGTACGGTAGCGCAATAAGTCGGCACTGAAGAAGTCATAACACATGCCGGATGTGTGCAGCATGAGTTCGGCGAGCGTGATGTCCTTCGATGGCATGCGCGTCCGCGGCGTCCCATCGCTGGAAAATCCGTCGAGAACTTCGATCTCTGCAATGTCCGGAACGTATTCGCGCGCGGGGTCATCAAGCGACAACGCGCCTTCTTCCACGAGTTGCATCAACGCAGTCCCGGTGAGCGCTTTCGTACAGGACGCAATTAACATGACGGAATCGATCGTCATCGGATCGTCCTTGCCAAGCTCGCGCACGCCGGCCGATCCTTCGTAGAAGTTCGCGTTGCGGTCGGTCGCCATCGCGACAACACCGGGCGCGCCGCCGGCACGCGCGGTCGTGTAACGCAGTATCTCGTCGACGCTGGATTGTAATGGAATTGTCACGGCCTGCCTCCGAATTGATCCCGTCACGGAGATAATAGCGCCCTTGCGATCACGCCGCGACGGCGTCAGGTCGGCACCCGGACTCGCTGGCGCGGACGCGGCAGTGTCGCGAACATGAGCAGCGCCGCGATTGCGACCCCGGCAGACAGCGCAAACGCGAGTCGGTAATCACCACCAGTATCGCGGAAATATCCCGCCGCCGCCGGCCCCCATGCACCCAGTAAACCGCCGCCACCCACGATAAACCCACCGATCGTTCCGGCGTGACGCAAGCCGAACAATTCCGCCACAAGTGCCGGAAACAGCGCGACGAAACTGCCATAAAAGGTGCCAAAAAAAGCCGCCCCGAGAACCAGCATTGCCATTCCCGAAGCGAAATAAAATGCAACATATGCGGCGATTTGCGCGGTAAGGCCGATGACCAACGCGAGCCGGTGACCAATCCGATCGGCAAGGGCGCCGAGCGAGACACCACCGATCAGCGCAAACAGACCGATCACGCTGACGGAAGTGGCGCCGTCGACGCTGCTTAACTTGAGGTCGGATGCAAAAACGGGCAAATGCACGAACGGCACCGTCATGGTGATCAGCGCGACCGCGAAACTCGCCACGAACAACCAGAAACTCAATGTCCGACGGGCCTCGGGCAGGGTCCAGCTGTAGTCGAGGTGTTCCGGCTCAACATCAGCATCCGCCGTATCACCGGGTTCAGGCGCAGCGAGGCCATCGACCTGCAAGCCGAGGTGTGCCGGCTCCTTGACAAAAAAACTCGCCGCCAGGAGGGTCAGAACCAGCAGGCCCGCACCGCAGGCGAACATCGCCGTGCGCCAGTCGCTGCGTTCTATGATCGTGTACACGAGCAACGGCATGATGAGTATCCCGCAGCTCGCGCCGCTCGATGCGATACCGACAGCGAGACCGCGCTTGCGGCGAAACCACCGCACGACCGCCATATTGCACGGGATGTAGGCGGTACTCATACCCAGCGCGGCGACGATGCCGTAGGCGACGAACAGCTGCCATTGGCTCGAAACCAGGCTCGTCGTCATGATGCCGATCCCGAGCAACACACCGCCGGCGGTGATGACGATGCGTGGACCGAGCGTGTCGGTCAGGCGTCCGCTGACGATCGTGACAACCATGTAGACGAGGCCGTACAACGAAAATGCGGCGCCGAGCGTCGCGCGGGGCCAGCCGAGATCGGCCACCATAGCGGGGACGAAAACGCCGAACGAGTACTGGATACCGTAGGTGAGAAACAACACCGCGAACGCACACCCGGTAATCACCCAGCCATAGTAGGGACGTGTCACGGCGCTGCGCTCATTGCAATCCTGGCGTTAATTACCCGATCCGCAAGCGGCGCCGGTCAACGCGCGCTGTAACCGCCATCGACCGCAAGCGTGTGGCCGTTCGTAAACGACGAACGGTCCGAACACAACCACACGACCGCTTCGGCAATTTCTTCCGCCTGGCCGAAGCGTCCCTGCGGGTGTTTGCGCAACAGTCTTTCGCGCAAGCCCGAGGTATCGTTTTCGAGGCCCGCGGCCATCGGTGTTTCGATGACACCCGGACACACGGCATTCACCCGGATATCGTGACGGGCGTACTCGAGCGCGGCCGAGCGGGTCAGGCCGACGACAGCGTGTTTCGTCGCCGAATAGGCGGCACCGCCACGCCAGCCGACGAGGCCGGCGACCGATGCCGTATTGACTATCGTACCGCCGCCGCGCGGCAACATCTCCTGAATCTCCCGGCGCAGGCACAGCCACACGCCAGTGAGGTTAATCCCCGTGATGCGCTGCCATTCATCGTCGGTGGTATCGGCGATAAAACGATCGTCACCGGCGACCCCGGCGTTGTTGAAAGCGCAATCGATCCGACCGAACGTTGCAACAATATGGTCAAAGCCTGCGTTCACGGATTCCGCCACGGCGACATCCATCGGAACACAGGTAGCCTCACCACCCGCGGCAGCGACGGCATCGCACGTTTCACGGCCGGCCTGCTCGTTGCGGTCGCAAACAACAACCGTTGCACCCTCGCCGGCGAGCGCAAGGGCGCTCGCGCGACCGATACCGCTGCCGCCACCGGTCACGACGGCGATCTTACCGTTCAGTAAATGTTCCAAGACGTCCGCCGGTGGCCTGTCGCTTCAGCTTCTGATTTTCGGATCCACACAACGTAAATCAGAATTGCACACGGCGGGTAATGCCGCCATCGACCACGAGATTCGCGCCGGTAATGAAACTCGCCGCCGGGCTCGCAACAAACGCGACCGCGTTCGCAACCTCCGCCGGCGTTCCCATGCGCCCGAGTGGATTTAGCGCGAGCGCGCCTTCATAGACTTCCGGCGCCTCGCGTTTTCTGTCGCCCCAGACGCCGTCGTCGAAGTAGATCGTTCCCGGCGAGACGGTATTCGCACGTACCTGATTCGGCGCGGCGATCGTGGCGAGGTTCGAGATGTAATTGATGACCGCCGCCTTTATGGCATTGTACGGTCGCGGTCCGCCGAACGCTTCCAGCGCGGCCGTCGAGGAGACCGCGACGACGGCGCCGCAATCCGAGCGTTCGAGGTAGGGCATCGCCCCCTCGACCGTTCGAACGGTACCGAGCATGTCGATCTCCATGCCCGCACGCCAACTGTCTTCGTCGGCGCCGACCGACAGAGCGCTGACATTCGCAACCGCAATGTCGATGCCGCCGAACGCTGCGGCTGAATCGTCTATCCACCGCTTTAAAGCATCGGTATTCGCCACATCGACGCCATGCCCGGTTACCCGGGTGCCGGCCGGGCTTCCCTGTTCGATTGCGGCGGCAGCGTCTGCGGCCGCTGCGCCATCGCGGGCACACAACGCCACGGAGCAACCTTCCGCCGCAAGTCGTTCTGCAATCGCACGACCAATACCGCGCGTCGCGCCGGTGACGATAGCGCGCTTACCGCCGAGTCCGAGATCCATGATTTCTTCCTTTGGTTACGTCCGGCCACTGACGGTGCCGGAACGGGTGTGCGCCGAATATAGCGATCATCGGCACGGGATACGAGCGCCGTGGCAGTGGGAATCGGCCGGGCGAATTCGATCACGGCGTTCACTAATGTCCGACGTCGGTTGCGGCGGCCGGTCGACGATAACCCGCGCGCAGGTTGCAATGTCGACAGCACCGGAAATGCTGCGTTCGTCCTCGCTGATCCGGACGACCACGATGGCGCAGGCGACATTTTCAACATTCGCCATCGCCGCTGCCACCCGGTGCAAGGAGGGGATCGAGCGGCCGAAGTGCTCTGGTTGTACCACCTGGGGTTAAGCGATGCGTGGTGCAGGCGGCCCTCGACGACGCGTATACGTCCGGGCAAGTGTTACCGCGGCGCAACATCGGACTCCGCGCGAGCGCTTGTTATGCGCACAAACCCGCGCCAGGTAACGTTAGCCGGCCGTTACGGCATGACCGGCCATGCGCACGCAGGCCGGTCATTTTGAACCGCACCCGTCGCATGAAATAATGGGGGGATTCGCAACGGCAACCTGAACAGGAATATTTCTCATGGCGGAATTCGACACACTCATCAAAGGCGGCATGATCATCGACGGCACGCGCACACCGCGATATCGGGGTGACGTTGCCATCAAGGACGGCGTCGTTGCCGAAATTGGCTATATCGAAGAGAACCGGGCCGATAAGGTTCTCGACGCCGAAGGCCAAATTGTTGCGCCCGGCTTCGTTGATCTGCACACCCACTACGACGCCCAGGTATTCTGGGATCCGTACTGCTCGATTTCGAGCTGGCACGGCATCACCACGGTCGTGATCGGAAACTGCGGTTTCGGATTCGCGCCCGTCGCGCCCGAGGCGCGCGATCGCGCGATGCTGTCCATGACCCGGGTCGAGGCCATTCCTCTTGCGTCGATGAAGGAAGGCATGCCGTGGGACTGGGAGTCTTTCCCCGAATATCTCGACAGCGTCGAACGCACGCCGAAAGCGATGAATATCGTGCCCTACGTTCCGATAAGTCCGATCCTGGTCTCGGTGATGGGGCTCGAAGACGCAAAAGCCGGACGCAAACCGACCGATGAAGAACATAGCGAGATGTGCCGGATCCTCGAGGAATCGCTCGACGCGGGCGGGTGCGGCTGGTCGATGCAGCGGCTGCCACCATCCGGGCCTGCCGGCGCGCAACTCGACTACGACGGCACGGCCATGCCAACCGATGTGATGCATAACGACACGGCTCTCGAATTCGCAAAAGTGCTCGGCCGGCGCAACGAGGGCCACATGCAAACTACGATGGTGTCCGGCAACCCCAAGGCCGACCAGGCGCATCTCGCCGAGCTGGCCGAGGTCAGCGGCAGACCTATGGTGTTTAATGTCGTGCAGGCTCAGGACGCGTTACCGCAGATACATCGCAAGGTGATCGACTGGCTTGAACGGTGCCGTGCCAAGGGCATTCGCGTGTATGGCCAGGGCATGACCACCGACGCGGGCTACTCGTTTACGTTCGAAGACTGGAACCTGTTCGACGAATGTCCGGCGTGGCGCGAAGCGACCGTGGGTACACGGGAAGAAAGGCTGGCGAAACTCTCCGACCCCGCGCGGCGCCCTGCACTGCGTGAGCAGGTGCCGGCATTCGTACTCGGCCCGTTCGAGGAAATCGTCGTCACCGGACCCGCGACAGAGGACACGCAGCAATGGCTCGACCACACCGTCGGGCTCGTCGCCGAAAAAACCGGCAAAGACCCGGTCGATGCAATGCTCGATATCGTGGTGGCGGACAATCTGGAAACGGAATTTTTCTCGATGCCGCCCAATACTCGCATCGACTTCCTGAAGGAAATTGTCGACAACCCGTATATCCTGTTTGGTGTATCCGATGGCGGTGCGCACACGAAGTTTCTCACCGCCGGTCGTTACCCGACCGAAACGCTCACGAAAATCGTGCGCGAACATGGCATGTTGAGCCTCGAGGATGCTCACTGGCGTCTGTCGGCGTTGCCGGCACAACTCGCGGGATGCAAGGATCGCGGTACTTTGCAGATCGGATCGCCTGCGGATATCGTCGTCTACGATTATGAAAATCTCGAGATCCTGCCCCCTGAAGTCGTCCACGACATGCCCGGTAACGAATGGCGCCGGGTGCAACGGGCCAAAGGTTATCGCTATATCCTGATCAACGGCGAAGTGACGATCGAAAACGACGAGCAGACTGATACCTACTCAGGCAAACTGCTTCGCCACGGCAAGGCCGCGCCGGCAAGCGCGGCTGCGATCGCCGCCGCCTGAGTGATACGAACGCAGCGACAGGGACGCCTGTTCGGCAAACCGACGATCGCGAGGGGAACCGACGGCGGCTTCATGCACTCATAAGAGCGGGCGTTCCGGTTACGGCCGCCCGCACCGCTTGGGTTGAGAGGAATGTCCTGTTTGAAAACTGTCGTCGGCTTAAGTCTCTTGTTGTCTTGCGCGTTCGCTCCGGCCATTCACGCCGATCAGATCAGCGGCCGCGAGTTGCTCGCGTTTTGCACCGGCGCCGAGGGCGACGCACAACGGCGCTATTGTGACGGGTACATTTCCGCCGCACTCGAGACACATGCGACCTGGGCATTGTGGGGGCGACTGGAAAGGGTCTTCTGCTTTCCGAAAGGTAACAAGTTCGATTTCGCGTTAGGCGCCGTGGTCGCTTATCTCGAGACGCATCCCCAGGAACTCGACTTCGAGGCCAGCAGTCTCGTGCTTAACGCCCTGAATCGCGCCCATCCCTGCGAATGACGGCAGTGTGACGATGTAATGACCGCAAGGCCTGAGCTACGGTCGCCTCAGGCGCGGGCGCTGGAACCGCCGTCGATCGCGAGTATCGTACCGTTGCAATAAGACGCTTCGTCCGACGCGAGGTAGAGACAGCCATAGGCGACCTCCTCGGTCGTTGCCGGGCGCTTCATTGGTGATGTTGCCTGCGCGTTTTCTTCGGAAAACAGGTAGTCGAGTACGATCTCGACCATTTGGGTCGTTACGAATCCTGGTGCGACCGCGTTTGAACGAATACCGTCGTCGATATAGGCGACCGCCATCGAACGGGTCAGGTTGATGATCGCGCCCTTCGTCGCGGTATACGTATGTGCATCGGGCGCTCCGCCCATGCCGAAAATACTCGCCACGTTAACGATTGAACCCGAGCGCTGTTTCTTCATCTGACGGATGACGAGCCGGCTGACGTAAAACAGGCTGTCGAGATTTATCGACATCACCTTGCGCCATTGATCGATTGGCGTCGTATCGATGGGGTCCATCGAGCCCGGGCTCGTGTCTTTCATGCTGTAGCCGATCCCGGCTGCGTTGATCAAAATGTCAATGCGGCCAAATCGTTCGATCGCGGCGTTGACCGCTGCTTCAGCCTGGTCCGGATCGGACAGATCGGCGCTGAATACGGCGCCCGTTCCGCCGGCCGCTTCGACCATGGATACGGTTTCGTCGAGTTCCGCCTGCCGGCGCGCGACTCCGAACACACTCGCGCCTTCACGCGCAAACATGAGCATACACTCACGCCCAATCCCGGAACTCGCCCCGGTCACCATGGCGATTTTTTCTGTCACTCTTCCCACGTCGTTTTCCCCGTCAATGCAATCGGCCGTGCCGCGAAGGCGGCAGCTATTCTACCCGCTCGCGACCGAGCAGACGTAACAGGTCTTCATGCATTTCAAACCAGACCGTGTGGTAGCTTTCAATGGTCGCATCGCTGACCCATTCGACCGCGCCGTCTTCGGCTTTCTCCAACGCCGCGGTGAGATTTTCAGCATACCAACCGATACGTGACACGCCCGCGATTAACACCTGCAATACGGGTTCGAAGCGTTCATGGAGATCCCCGAGTCGGCCGATTATCCGGTCGTCGTAATCGGCATCGGAATGATCGTTGGCAACCTTGCTGCCGGCGATTTCCATGGTCTGCCAGTCCGTGATCAGCCCTTTGAGATCATTGTTGATGATCTCGAACCGTTCGTAAGCCTCGACGAACGCCTTGTCGGCGCGGAGTTCCGCGTAAAATCGCGAGTATTCGCCGAGCAGCATCACCTGACCGGCCGGCGAAAGCAGGTATTTGCCATCTGCCGCGACGACACGACCACCGGCTTCAGCCGCCTCAAGCACTTCGTCGACCCGCCCTGCTGGCAGACCTGTCAGAGCCGCGATATCCGCGCCAATTGCGTGTTTTTTGATCGCGACACCGTGCATGACCCAATGCAGATCGGTCGGCGTTGCTCCCGCAGACCCGCCGCTCCCGCGGAGGCGTTCGATGTCGTCCCGGCGCAGTCCCGCGCCCGCGTCTTTCAGCAGCCGCGAATCCTTTTGTTCCAGTTTGAACAACTCATCTGCGAGTGGCGTGTCGTAGTGATACTTCACCCAGTCTGCACACAGGTATCGAAATCGCTGCTGACAGCTTTGCGGCACAAACTCGCGGCTACGGCGATTATATTCCTCGAGCGTCAGGACACCCTCGGTCGTGCGGTAGCGATCCACTTTTGCCGACAGGTTCGTTGTACCGGGCCGCATGGGTCCGACCGTCGCGGTGTAATTGCCGTCATCGAGCAGCGAATACGGAAAATAACTCAGCGCGCGTGCCGGCTGACCCGTGTGCTGCATCATCGTGTACTCGTGCATGCGCTGGCTCGGGGTCGTGATGTAGCCGACGAGTTCGCCGAGAAACAGGTTGCCGTACTCGTCGTTGAGCAGCGGCCGGAATCGTTCCGTGCGTTCGTCGATCATCATCCAGTCATCGACATCGTAAACGCCCGCAAAATGCGCGAACTCCTTGATGACCGCAAAGTAGGTCAGTGCACCGGCATCGAGTTGCTGGTCGCGGGTCCATCCCGACATCTCTTTCCACAGCTTGCCCGTCGCATCCTTCACCCGCTCCGTGAGATCGAGAAAAGTTGCGGTGAGTTCTTCCTCGCTGCCCATGCCGACGGGAATGTGGCCGTCGGAGAGGTTATCAGCGGTGTACAGACCGATCGCAACCATGTGTTCGGCGCGCATTTCCGGTTCCGATTCGAACGATCCCCAGTCGTCGAGCAGGTTGATGTGGCAGTCTTCGAGGATCATGGTGACCGTCAGGTTGTTGAACGGAATGTCCTGCCCGACCCCATCGAGCCACGGCACATCGAATTCGGACAACTCACGAAAATCGCGCACGAGCATTTCGCGATTGTCCGAGATCTTGTATGGGCCATGGTTATGCATCGTCAGCCGGCTTTCGCAGGACACGAGAAAGCCGTATTGCGCTGTCGTCGCCATGAACGCCTGCGCTGCTTTGTGCAGCGGATCACCTTCCCGGCACTCAAACGCATCGGCGTGGAAAACCTGCAGTTTCTGTTCCGGCATCACCTGCGCCCGATGGCCCGCCTGGCGATTCGTCAGGTTTCCGTTATTGCGATGCCACGACAACTGAAAGCGTTTCCAGAAGTCGAGCACGTAGACAACATCCTCTACGGCATCCGTCGGTTTGATCACGCCCCAGTTGATCAGCATTTCTCGCCCGAGTAGATAGAAGCACGGTAATGTCCAGGCCGTGATCTTCTGCCCCTGGTTACGCGCGCGATCGCCGATCTCTTCGGCCGACATACTCGCCTCGATCTTTTTCAGTAATGTCGGATAGCGGTAGAAGCAATTCAGATAGGAGAACAGGATATAGGCCGATACGGGGAATATTTTTGACTCCTGTACCGTTCGGGTTGCACACAACCAGTAAGTCTCATCCGCGTTCTGCTGGATCAGATTGTTCGTCTCGAGCAGTTGCGCGTAAGTAATGTCTATGTCAGCCATGATTGATTTCCCTTAACCGCGCCCGTTCGGGATCCGCCAGACCTGCGCCGGTACTTCCGTACCGGATGCATAATCATCGGCGGATTTCGCTTTTGCGGTGGCTTCGACTTCGAGCGCATCGCCTGTTTTGATGCCACTGAGCCGTGCATTCATCAGGCACGGGATGCCGTACTCGCGGGTGAGGATTGCGAGATGCGACCGGGTTGTCCCACCGGCACAAAGAACTGCCTTGAACTTTTCGAGTATCGGTGCCGTGAGGGTGCCGCCCGAATCATCGACGATAGCGATCGTATCCTCGGGGACCCCCTCGGTCAGGTACTCAAGTACCTTGTCGCTCGTGCGCACATAGCGCGCAATGCCCGAGACGTTTTCCGCACGGCTGACGACATTGTCACCCACGCCACGCAACTCGCGACCTGCGTCGTCTGCCGTTGCCGTCGGAGCATCGTCATGCTCGAAGCTGAAATCCTCGACATGCAGCCCGGAGTCTTTATAAGCCTCCGGTCGTTCTATTGCCGAGGACATCGCCGAGGGTTCGAACCGGTAGCCGTTGCCGAGCAGACGCTGTTCAATAGCGGCCATGTCATCTTTCGTGATGACGTCGTAGGCAGCGCCGGCAACAAATTCGTTCCACGCCACGCCCGACTCATCAAATCGCTTGCGGACGATGTCCTTGACGGCGCTGTTATACGCTTCAACGATGGCAAAATCCGACTGGTACCCGTACTTGTCTGCATCTTCATAAAGTTTCGACATGTCGCCCCCTACTCGTCGCTGTCGTTATTCGTTTGTGTTCGCCACGCTCACGCCGTGAACTGCGTACGCAAAGCCTTGAGCTCGGCATCGCCGAGGTCGTAATGTTTGCGCAGAAATGCATCGGCACTCCCGCATTCCCGATCGATCGAATCGAATGCAACCTCAAGGTATGACCGCCGCGTCTCCAGCAGCGGCATCACGAGACGCTCCGCTTCCTCACCCACCGCGCCAACCGCATATTTCTCGAGCACCCGGGGTATTTCCGCGAATGCCGGAAAGTAGATCCCGGAAAGCATGAAATCATAATAAATCGTTTCGCGCGGGACACCCAATGCGCTCAGAATCAGCGCCGAGGCAACACCGGTGCGTTCTTTTCCCGCCGAACAATTGATCAGAATGCAGCGGTCACCGGCCGCCAGCAGAACCTCAAACAGCCGGCGGTAGCGGTCGGCCGATTCGTTGACCATCGAACGCACGACCTCGTGAACGGCGTCGGCAACGTCTTCCGGATCGCTGGATTCGCGAAACACACGATGGAAATACTGCGGATCCCTGACTCCGGGCGGGATCTCGATCGCTTCGAGCACCATGCCTTCGGGCAGCACCATGTTTTCTTTTGCCCTTTCTTCGGCGAGCCGAAAATCGCATACGGTCGAGATATCGAGCCGGGTGAAATCCCCGCGACCCGTTGCACTGAGCGTCGACAAATGTCCGGAGCGATACAGGCGTCCCCAACGCACGCGGCGACCGTCTCCGGTTGCATAGCCGCCGAGATCGCGAAAGTTGACCGCACCGTCGAGCGGTACGTTCCGCTGGGCCACGATCAGGTCGTCCCGATCCTGGGCTCTCAGACAAAAATACTGGCGCTGACCGGGTTCGAATCCGTCGATTTCATAGCCGGACGTCGCGTCCCGACAGACGGCGTGATCCATTCTGATCGCATCGGGTGCGGGGCCGGCAAATACCGTCACCGGCGAGCCGGAGAAGTCCGGCGACCATGTCAGTGCATAGCACCCGGGGGCGGTCATCCGAATTCCCACCGATGCCGTCAAATCTTCCATCAGCTGCCAAAATTCCCCTGTTTGCGCCGGCGCTCGCCGCCGACCAGCCGCTATTCAATGACGAACGCGCGCGCGATTCAAACAATCGCGTCCGCCACGGGCGCGGCGGCTGGCTCACATGGACACAACGCGGCTACACTATGCGCGGCATGAATACCCCGGCGACCCCACAGGATGAGGCATTCCAGGAACGCATTCTACAAGGCGTCTCGAGAACGTTCGCACTGACCATTCCGACCCTGCCACCGGCGCTTTATCGGGCGGTCGCCAACGCGTACCTGTTGTGCCGCATCGCCGACACGATAGAAGACGATGCCGATCTGCCGTTCGATGACAAGCTGAGTTACTCGCAGACGTTCATTGATATCGTCCGCGGCGAGGCTGACGGCGATGCATTCGGGCGCGAACTCGCCCCGCGACTCGCGGGTCACACGCTCGATGCGGAACGCGAGCTCATCGCGGAAACGGCCGCGGTGATCCGGATCACCCACAGTCTAAACAAAATCCAGCGCCAGGCGATGGAAACCTGCGTCAGAACGATGGCCGATGGCATGGTGTACTACCAGGGTCAGGAAACCCTGAACGGACTGCCCGACCAGGCGGCGATGGATCGCTACTGCTATTACGTCGCCGGTGTGGTGGGGGAAATGCTGACGGAATTGTTTTGCGACCACTGCCCGGAACTCGCGTCCAGAAGAGACGAAATGATGCGTCTTGCGGTGTCGTTCGGACAGGGTCTGCAGATGACGAATATCCTCAAGGACATCTGGGACGATCGCGCGCGCGGTGCCTGCTGGTTGCCCGCCGACGTATTCAGTCTGCGCGGCGTGCGGCTGTCGGATCTCGAACCCGGGACCGGCGGTCAGGATTTCGAGGATGCACTCGGCCAGTTAATCGCGGTCGCGCACGGACATCTGCGCAATGCCCTGCGTTACACCTGCCTGCTGCCCCGGCGCGAAACCGGCATGCGTAAATTCTGCCTGTGGGCTCTCGGCATGGCCGTGCTGACGCTGCGCAAGCTCGATGCGAATCGGGGCTACGCAGACGGCAACGACGTGAAAATCTCGCGTCGCAGTGTGAAAGCGACGGTCATTTCGACGAACCTGCTGGTCCGTTCGAACAGCGCATTGTGGGCATTATTCACGGCGGCATCGGCGGGGCTACCACAACGCGAAATTGCCGCGAAGCTGCCGGACATCATCGACGAAACCGAATCCCGCGTCGTCTGACGTCTGCACCCGGACCGCGTCCACAACCATGCGATTAGGATTTGTCACGGCCATGGCCGATGAGGCGCGCACACTTGAGCCCGTGCTCAACGCGTCCGAAGACGCGCCAGCCCATACCCTCGACGTCGCCGGTATCGGACCTGCAAACGCCAGCGCAGCATCCGAACGATTGCTTGCCGCCGGGGTCACCGGACTGATGTCCTGGGGCACGGCAGGTGCGCTCGACCCGACGTTAACGAGCGGCAGTTTATTGGTGTATACCGATGCGCTCGACAGCGCAGGGCAACGCTACGTGTGCGATCCTCAATGGTCCGACGCCGTCACGCTCAGGCTCACGGCGTTCAACGCGAAGACGGGTTCGGGTTATACGACCGGTGATGCCGTCACCAGCGCAGATGCAAAGAGCGCGCTGCTGGCCCGAACGCAATGTATCGCAGTCGACATGGAGTCTGCCGCCATCGCCGCGGTCGCGGCCGCCGCGGGAATCCGGTTTTTGGCGGTCCGTGTTATCGTCGATCCTGCACACATTCCGATTCCGGGGTCGGCGCTGGCGGGCCTAGCGGAAGACGGCACAACCCGACCGCTTCGAGTGCTCGGGGCATTGGCGCGGCGGCCCTGGGAATTACCCCGACTACTCGGACTCGCGCGCCGTCACGCGGCCGCGCTGTCGACATTGAAACGCGCCGCGACAGTACTCGCGCCGGATTTCGGCGCATAACCATCCGTGATGACGATACCAGGTCGGTAAGTACAGTGTTTGACAAGCTCCATCCCATCGCCGAGAACGTCATCGGGCGGGTCGTCGACAGCGCACAGCGTCATGCCTGGCTCGTGATCGTCGTGAGCCTGCTCGCCGCGGCTATCACCGCAAACGCGGTCGTCAATCGCCTCGGCATTAACACCAATACAGAGGAGATGTTATCGGCGGACCTTCCGTGGCGGATCGCGTACACCGCGTACAAAAAGGACTTTCCGTATTATTCCGACACGATCGTTATCGTCGTCGATGGTATGACGGCCGACATCGCGCGCGACAGCGCGGCGGCGCTGACGCACGCGCTTCGGGCCGAGGGCGATCTTATCGACGAAGTTTTCTACCCCCGGGACGATGCGTTTTTGCGACGCAATCAACTGCTCTACCTGCCCGAAGACGAGCTGGAATTACTCGTCGACGAGCTAAGCGGCGCGCAACCATTTCTCGCCCGCCTGAGCGCCGGGCAATCAAGCCCGGTGCTGTTCGATTTACTCAGCGAAGCGGTCACGTCCGGCGAGCAGGGTTCGTCATTGCAACCCGCAATGGCACGTATTACGCGCGCCGTCGACGAGCTGAATCAGGGCAACCAGATACCGATGTCGTGGCAGGCGTTACTGGCGGGTGATACAAACCGCGCCACACAACACCGAGAATTTGTCGTCGTTCGCCCCCGCCTCGATTACAGCGAGATACTGCCAGCCGCGCCGGCCATCGCGACTATCGAGCGACATGTCGAAGAACTCGGAATTAATGAAGCGAGCGGTGCCCGTGTACGCCTGACGGGATCGGCGGCTCTTGCTCACGACGAAATGAAAAGCGTGATCGAAGGATCACAGCGAGCCGGAACGCTGGCGTTGTTGATGGTCCTGGCCTGCCTGCTCGTAGGGTTGCGGTCGTTCGTGCTCGTCATCGCAACGCTGACCACGCTGATAGTGGGGTTGATTTTTACCGCCGGATTCGCCGTCGCAGCGGTCGGTACGCTCAACATGATCTCGGTCGCATTTGCCGTGCTGTACGTCGGCCTCGGCGTGGATTTCGCAATCCACATTTGTCTTCGCTACCGTGAAATGCTGCGGAATTACGATCCCGATTTCGCCGTCAACAGCGCAACCCGCCACGTCGGCGTGTCGCTGATACTCTGCGCGTTGACCACGGCCACGGGGTTTTTCGCATTTCTGCCGACCGCTTATCGCGGTGTCGCCGAACTCGGACTCATCGCAGGTGCCGGGATGTTTATCAGCCTTGTGGTCAGCGTCAGCCTGCTGCCGGCCTTGCTGCACGTGTTGCCGAGCCCCGCATCGCCGCGGCGCATCGCGGTGCTGCCGGATCGCGTGGCATCGTTTCCGCGCCGCCACGCGCGCGGCATGCTCGGGTTTGCGACGGTCGCCTGGATCCTCGCTGCACTCGCGATACCGGGCGCCGAATTCGACAGCGACCCGGTCAATCTGAACAACCCCGACGCGGCATCCGTGAAAACTTATTATGCGCTGCTCGCGGACGACGAAAATTCGCCCATGACGATTGCCGCCGTCATGCCCTCGCATGAGGCCGCGATGACCGCCGCATCCGAATTACTCGAACTCAAGGCGGTTAAATCCGTACGCAGCGTGGACGACTTTGTCCCGGATGCGCAGGAAGACAAACGCTATCTCGTCGACGACCTCGGGCTGGTCCTCGGCACAGATCTCGAGTCCGGCGACACCCCGCCGGCCGATGCGGATCGGACTATTGCAGCGATCGACGCGCTGATCGCAAACCTCGACGAGCACCGCGACACCGCCGGCAACGCCCGATTGATGGATGTGCTGCGAACCTTGCGCGTCACGCTCGGTACGGCCGACGATCCGCAACGCGACGCGGTCGTGGCCGCAATCGATGACAAATTGCTGGGAAGCTTCGGAGGTCGTCTCGAATTGCTTAACGACAGCCTGCTGGCGGAACCGTTTACCGTCGATGAATTACCGGACAATATTCGCGCGCGCTGGGTGACGCCGTCCGGCGCGATGCGCATCGAGATTTATGCGGCCGAACGACTCGATGCCCCCCACGCGATGAAGGGTTTCGTCGAAGCCGCGCGCACTGTGCTGGGTGACCGCATCACGGGCACGCCGGTGATCAATATTGATGGCGGCGATGCCGTTAAGGCTGCCTTCATTCAGGCATTTTCCTATGCCTTTATTGTAATCTCGGCCTTGCTGTGGCTGATCCTGCGGTCGTTCAAGGAAGTTGCCATCGTCATGAGTCCGCTCATGCTCGCGGGTCTGCTCACGACGGCCGCTACGGTCGTTTTCGGTTTGCCATTCAACTTCGCCAATATTATCGCGCTACCGCTGCTCCTCGGCATCGGCGTCGACAGCGCACTGCACATGCTCCATCGTTACAAAACCGCTTTGCCGGAAAACGGGAACCTGCTGCAAACGAGCACCGCGCGCGCGATATTTTTCAGCGCCCTGACCACAACCGTCAGTTTCGGAAATCTTGCCGGTTCCGCCCATGCGGGTACTGCGAGCATGGGTGTCATATTGACGATTGGCGTCGTGTCGACATTGATCTGCACCTTGCTGGTATTACCGGCCTTGTTGAAGCAGTTCGGCACGGCCAACACACTATGAATCCGAAACCCTGGGACGCTCGCCTTGCCGCCGCGCTCGTGCGCCCGCTCGTCAATACGCGGGTGCACCCGAACGTCCTCACCACCGTGCGCCTGCTCGTCGGGCTCGCCGGCGCCGCGCTGTTCGCCTCCGGTACGCATTTCAATCTCGCTGCGTTGTTTTTCGTAACCTCAAATTTCCTCGATCATACCGACGGCGAACTGGCGCGGATGAGCGGCAAGACGAGCATATTCGGTCACCGCTACGATCTGCTCAGCGACGCTATTGTCACGGTCGGCCTGTTTGCCGGCCTTGGACTCGGACTGAAAGCATCCCTCGGTCCGGAAGCCGCGCTCTACGGCGCCGTTGCGGGCCTTGCCGTGGCCGGTATTTTTCAGCTGCGACACGTCATCGAATCTGCCCACGGCAAAGCGGCGACGCGTCAGGCCAACCTCGGCGGCTTTGAAACCGAAGATGTGCTTTACCTGATTCCGCTCGTCACGCTGACCAGCCAGGAGGCCGCGTTTCTGCAAATCGCAGCGATCGGCGCGCCGATTGCGTTCGTTATCGTCCTCGTGCAGTTTTTCAGCATTCGCGCAAACGGGGCTCACTAGTTGAAAGCGCTCGTCACGGGAGCCACCGGATTCGTCGGCAGCGCCGTTGCCCGTCATCTCCTGCAGCGCGGCGACGATGTGGCCGTGCTTGCGCGACCCGGCGGCGATCGGCGGAACCTCGACGGTCTTGACGTCGATATCCGTGAAGGCGATCTGCGTGACTCCGCATCGCTGATCCGGGCAATGCAGGGCTGCGATGTCCTGTTTCACGTCGCAGCCGATTACCGTCTGTGGACCCGCAATCCGTCCGACCTTTATTCGAGCAACGTCGATGGCACGCGATCACTCATGCTGGCAGCGCTCGAGAGCGGCATCGAACGGGTGGTCTATACGAGCAGCGTCGCCACCCTCGGCAATCCGGGTGACGGGACGCCGGGTGACGAAACAACGCCGGTCGGCATCAACGACATGATCGGGCACTACAAGCGATCCAAGTTTCTTGCCGAACGTGTGGTGGAAGAACTCGTTGCCGATCGCGGGTTACCGGCGGTGACGGTCAATCCGTCGACACCGGTCGGCCCGCGCGACATCAAACCGACCCCGACCGGGCGCGTCGTGCGCGATGCCGCCGCCGGACGACTACCCGCTTATGTCGACACTGGACTGAATATTGCACACGTGGACGATGTCGCCGCCGGGCACGTACTCGCACTGGACCGGGGCGAAATCGGACGCCGCTACATCCTCGGCGGCGAAGACCTGAGCCTGCGCGAGATACTCACGGCGATCGCTGAAATCTGCGGCCGCCCTGCGCCGCGGATTCGCCTGCCCCGGCGGCTTATTTTCCCGGTCGCCTATATCAGTGAAGCGTGGGCGTGGCTGACCGATGGCCCGGAACCACAGGCGACGGTCGACGGCCTTAAAATGGCGCGAAAGAAAATGTTCTTCGATTCATCCCGGGCGATCAGCGAGCTCGGCTACGAATCGCGTCCGGCACGGGTCGCACTTGAAGACGCGATCACGTGGTTCGCCGCTCACTGAGTCACAACGATGCGCTCACGTGTCGGGCGAGGGTGCGCTTGCCAGTTTCGGGTTGACGTGCAGAAATGCGGCTATCGCGAGGCTCAATCCAATCCAGACGAGTTCCCTGAACCGCCGCACGAGCGCCGCGGCGATACCGACGCTCGGTGAACCGGCAAGCGCGCTGCACGCGAGCATGAGCGCGCCCTCCTGCGCCCCGATCCCGGCAGGAATGAAAAACGCGGCGGTGCGGATCATCTGCACCATCGCCTCGATCACCCACGCATCCCACCAGCTTACCGGATGCCCGATGAGGGCAAGGATGTAATAGAGCTCGACGACACCGAGGACCCAGTTTGCCATGGCATAGGCCATCGACAACACGAGCCGCATCCGATGATGTTTGTAGAATCGTGCGAACTGTTCATCGACACTCTGCAATCCTGCAATCAGGTGGCTCATTTTTTCGCCAAGACGGGTCCGTCCGAGTCGCGTCGCGGTGAATGTCGACAGCTTCAGATGCTGCATCAGAAAAAATACGACCACGTTGAAAACGAGCCAGGCGAGCCCGATACTGGCCAGGGTCTTGTCGCTCGACGACAACGATTCGTGCGAGAGTATGAGGGCGAGGGCGAGGCCGACGAACAATACGAGCGAAAACATGCTGGCCGTTTTCGCGAGGACCAGCGACGCACCCGAATCACGCAGCGGAATGTCGTAATTTGTTTTCAGGATCCATGCCTTGACGGGTTCGCCACCGAGTGAAGCCATCGGCGTGATGTTGTTGTAGGCCTCGCCGATCATCCGCACCACGAACAGCCGTCCCGCCCAGCGAAGATTCATCGATACCGAGTCGAGCGTCACCTGCCAGCTCACCGCGTCGGCGCCGAAATAGAGCGCGTAAATCACGAAAACGCCCAGCATCCCGGCGACGCTGATGGAACTCACCTGCTGCCAGATTTCGGCGATATTGGCCTGCCGCACGACCCACACGAGCAGGGCGATTCCGAGGATCAAAAAAACGAGTTTCGCGTAGCGCATTGGTTTGCGGGCGGGTTCCTGTTACACGCGGCGGCCTGTGGATCGCGACATGTTCTCACAGGATCATGGCTGCCTCCAACGCGCAATTGATTGCACGGCCGAGGCACTGTAACCTGCATCCGCCGTCCGCCCCCAAGTTACGATTTTCCGATGCAGACAGACATTGATACCGCTCTGACCAATCAGATTGCGACGCTCGATATCGAGCGCCTGAAGCGCGAATTTGCGGCGCAGGACGAGCTTGTTGTCGTCGAGGATTTTCTGCCGGCGAGTCTGCTCCGGGAGCTACTCGATTCGCTGCCGACGCTCAACGGCCTCGTTCACCGGAATTTCATACCGAAACACAAAAAAGGCGGCAGCGTCAGCCGCTTCGATCTCGATAGCGCCGCACCGCGCTACGCCGAGCTGTATAACTCCACGACGCTGATGGATTTCATGACGCAGATGTGCGGATCGACGCTGCATATCTGCCCGCCGACCGACCCGCACACCTATGCGCTATATTACTATACCGAGCCGGGTGACCACATCGGCTACCACTACGATACGTCGTATTACAACGGCGCCCGTTATACGATCCTGATTGGCCTCGTTGGCGCGCCGAGTTGCAAACTCGAGTGCCAGGTGCATACGAAAAACCCTGACGCCGAGGTCGAAACGTTGAGTGTCGTCCTCGAACCCGGCACGTTCGTCATGTTCAACGGCGACAAACTGTATCACCGCGTAACCCCGCTCGGCCCCGACGAGCGGCGGGTTGCCCTGACGCTCGAATATCTGACCAGCACGCACATGCATCCGTTTCTGCGTTTCGTTTCGAACATGAAAGATGCGATCGCGTATTTCGGCTTCAGGCAGGTCTTCAGCCGGGCCCGCGGGAAATCCCGGACGTGAACGATCGGCGACGCAATGTGGTGGCATGCGCGCGATAATTCTCGCCGCGGGAGTCGGACAACGCCTCGGTACGCACGGAAATCGACCGAAATGCCTCCTCGAGTTCGCGGGCGTGTCGCTGCTTGAACGGCATCTCCGGAATTTGCGCGGCGCCGGCATCGAGAACGTGTCATTATGCGTCGGTTATCAGCACGAACTGATTGAACAAACGCTCCTCGACATCGGCGTTGCGGGGATCACGACTTCGTTCAATCCGGCCTATCGTGAAGGCAGTCTTGTCAGCCTCTGGACCATGCGACCCGAATTGCGCGGCGGCGAGGACGTGCTGCTGATGGATGCCGATGTATTGTATGAACCGGCGTTACTGGGGTTACTGGCCGCGCGGCCGGTCAGGAACCGGTTCCTGTGCGATCGCAACTTCGAGCCCGGAGACGAGCCGGTCAAGATCTGTATCGACGGCGGACGCATCGTCGAATTTCGCAAGCAGGTCGCGCCCGGACTCGACTACGACGATGTCGGGGAATCAGTGGGATTCTTCTCACTGACTGCGGACATGGCGGCAGCATTGGCGGATGTTTGCGACGGCTATGTCGACGCGGGGCGCCGTGATGAGCCCTATGAAGAAGCAATACGTGACCTTGCGCTGGCCCGTTCAGGTGAATTCGACATTGTCGACGTCACCGGGCAACCGTGGGTCGAAATAGATTTTCCGGAAGATATTATCCGGGCCAACGATCAGATACTGCCGAACCTGCCATGACGAAAGACCACAACCCTCACAGCGAGCCGACAAAAGCCAGCGCCCTGCGTACGATGATCGAGTCGGGCCAACTCGAATTTCTGCTCGAGGCCCACAACGGGATCAGTGCGCGCATCGCAGACGAAGCCGGGTTCAAGGGTATCTGGGCGAGCGGACTGGCGCTGTCGGCGCAATTCGGCGTGCGTGACAACAACGAAGCGAGCTGGACTCAGGTCGTCGACATGCTCGAATTCATGTCCGACGCCACACCCGTTCCGATCCTGCTCGACGGTGACACGGGCTACGGCAATTTCAACAATATGCGGCGACTCGTGCGCAAACTGGAGCAGCGCGACATCGCGGGTGTGTGCATCGAGGACAAGATATTTCCGAAAACGAACAGTTTTATCGGCGGCGAACGTCAGCCGCTCGCCGATACCGACGAGTTTTGCGGAAAAATTGCCGCTGGCAAGGACAGCCAGGCGGATGACGACTTTTGTATTGTTGCGCGCGTTGAAGCGCTGATTGCCGGATGGGACATTGGCGAAGCACTGCGACGCGGGGAAGCGTACCGGCGCGCCGGCGCGGACGCTATTCTGATTCACAGCAAATTGTCGCGTCCGGATCAGATCGTCGAGTTCGCGGCCGAATGGGCGAACCGTGCCCCTCTCGTGATCGTACCCACGAAGTACTACAGCACGCCGGTCGAAGTGTTTCGCAAAGCCGAAATCAGCGTCGTTATCTGGGCCAATCACATGATACGCAGCGCCGTCCAGGCCATGCAGAAAACAGCTGCGGTGATCTACGAAACCGAATCGCTGACCGAGGTCGAGGATCGGATCGCGCGCGTCGATGAGCTGTTCCGGCTGCAGGGCGCGGACGAGCTGGCCGCGGCGGAAGACCGTTATTTCTCCAGTTACCAGTCCGATACGAAGGCAATCGTACTCGCCGCCGGCAGCGGCAGCGGTGGCGATCTGAGCGGGCTCGTGGCAGAACGCCCGAAGGCGATGATCCCGGTCGCCGGGATCCCCCTGCTGCGGCGGCTGGTCGATAAATGCAAAAAGCGCGACATCGACGACATCACGGTTGTTGCCGGCTACAAGGCCGAAAGCATCGACGTCAGCGGAATCAATACGATCATCAATGATCACTACGCGACGACCGGCGAATTAAGCTCGCTTGCCTGTGCACTCGATGCGTTTACCGACGACATGGTCGTCATGTACGGCGATTTGCTGTTTCGCAGTTATATTTTGCGCGACCTGATGGAAAGCGAGGCGGCCTTCAGTGTCGTTGTCGACTCCGCGCCCGGTGGCGATCCCGAGAACGGGACGCAGGACTTCGCCTATTGCAGCGAACCCGACGATCGCTCGATGTGGGGTCAGGCCGTCAGTTTGCGCCGCATCGTTGAAGGGCGTGATGAAAATGACGGCGCTACGGCGAGCGGCCGCTGGGTAGGGATGATTAAGGTCAAGGGCGAAGGCCGGGCGTGGCTCACCGATGCGATCGAGTCGTTGTCCGGACGGAATGATTTCACCACGCTGGATTTACCCGATTTGATCAATTACGTCGTCGATTCCGGGCACGACGTGAGAGTCTGGTACATCCACGGACACTGGCTCGATGTTAATTCCCTGACCGATCTCGAGCGCGCGGGCGATTTCGCGGCAGAACAGGATTCGTGAGAGGCATTCGATGATCGAGGCGCGTGAATTCGTTGACTGCGCGCGTGACCGCGGGTTCGACTGGTATGCCGGTGTGCCCTGCTCTTTCCTGACGCCGTTCATCAACTACGTTATCGGTGATCCCGCGCTCACTTACGTCTCGGCGGCGAACGAAGGCGACGCCGTCGCGGCCGCCGCGGGCGCCGTTATCGGCGGACGCGGCGGCATTGCCATGATGCAGAATTCCGGGCTCGGCAATGCTGTCAGCCCATTGACGTCACTGGCCTGGGTATTTCGGATCCCGCTGCTGATCATCTGCACCCATCGGGGCGCACCGGGTCTCAAAGACGAACCGCAACACGAATTGATGGGGCAGATCACCGCTGACATGTTCGATACGATGGCGATCCCGTGGGAGTACTTTCCCGACGACACGACGGCCATCGAACCCGCTCTGGAACGCGCCGGCGAGTTCCTCGCAAGCGAACGGCGACCGTATGCACTGGTGATGCGCAAGGGGACCGTCGCACCACATGCGCTGTCTAACCGGCCGCAAAAAGACCGGGTTCGTGCGCGACAGATCGAAGGGGCTTCCGCGCATGACCTGGCGAGCGGCGGTCGCCCGACCCGCACGGACGCGCTGCAACGGATCATCGCGGCGACCCCAATCGGTGATGCGGTGGTGATCGCCACCACCGGTTTTACCGGTCGCGAGCTCTACGCAGCGGACGATCGCGCGAATCAACTTTACATGGTCGGGTCGATGGGTTGCGCATCCAGCCTCGGACTCGGTCTTGCGATGGCGCGACCCGATTTACACGTTGTTGTCGTCGACGGCGACGGCGCGGGCCTCATGCGTATGGGCAACCTGGCGACGCTGGGCGCGTACGCGGGTGGCAACCTCACACATATCGTGCTCGATAACGAAGCGCACGATTCGACCGGCGCTCAGGCCACGGTGTCGGCCGGTGTCGATTTCGCGGCTGTCGCGCAGGCGTGTGGCTACGCGACTGTCACGCGGGGAGTTACCGCGGACGACCTGAGCCGTTTCCTTGAACAACCCCGGAACGCGGGCCCGCGCTTCATGCACCTGAAAATCAAAACCGGCACGATCGATAACCTGCCCCGGCCGTCGATCTCTCCGGCGGCGGTCCTCGATCGATTAACGGAGCAAATATCGCGTTGAATACCATTCTGCTGAACCCCGGACCGGTAACGCTGAGCCCACGCGTTCGCGAGGCGATGCTGCGTCCGGACCTCTGCCACCGCGAACCCGAATTCGCCGAACTCCAGGCCGGCATCCGGCGCAAACTGCTCGATGTCTACGAGCTTGACGACGCTATCTGGGCGGCGGCACTGATGACCGGTTCGGGTACGGCGGCGGTCGAGTCGATGATCTCGACGCTGATGCCGCGCGACGGAAAATTACTCGTCGTCGAAAACGGCGTTTATGGCGAGCGCATGCAGCGCATCGCCGATCGCTACGGTATTGCCCACGCGCGACTCACTCATGAGTGGCAATCGCCGATTGATTACGCCGCACTCGATCGTGCGCTCGGCGAGGACGGTGGAATAACGCATATCGCTGTCGTCCATCACGAAACGACCACGGGTCGCCTGAACGATCTGGACCCGCTGGCCGATATTTGCCGGCGCCACAACGTCTCGGTGTTACTCGACGCGGTCAGCAGTTTCGGCGCGGAGACCATTGATTTCACGCAACTGCCCATCGCCGGCTGTGCAGCAACCGCGAACAAGTGCCTGCATGGCGTACCCGGAACCTGTTTCGTGATCACGGCCCGGGCCGCACTGGCATCAGCGCAACCGCGCAATCTGTATCTCGACCTGAGTGCCTACGTCGCGGCGCAGGACAACTCCGGAACGCCGTTCACGCAATCCGTGCAGACGTTTTATGCCCTCGACGAAGCACTCGATGAACTCACCGATAGCGGCGGCGTAGCTGAACGCAGGTCGCTGTACCAACACAGGATGGGAGCCGTCAGAACGACGCTGGAGACGCTCGGAATCAAACCACTGTTGAGCGATGACGATTGTTCGTGCGTGCTCCACGCCTATCACTTACCGGAGAAGACCACCTATGAGCATCTGCACGATGCGCTGAAGACCGCCGGGTTCGTGATCTATGCGGGACAGGGGGAGTACGCTACATCGATATTCCGCATCTCGATGATGGGCGAGATCAGTTCAGCGGATCGCGACCGTCTGCTCGCCGCCCTCGGGCAATCGCTGACTGTTTGAATCGCAGACTTCAGGCGGACTGTACGGCGGACGTCGCACCCGCGAGTTTGCCGACATACACGCTGATAGCCGTTTCTATCTGATCGCTCGTCAAACCGGCATCGGCAAGCATGTCGTCACGCGAACCGTGTTGCAGCAGCCGGTCCGGCAGGCCGAGGTTCAGTACGAGCTGCGGAATCGCGCGCGCCGCGAGCACTTCATCGATCGCGCTGCCGGCGCCACCCGCCGTTACATTTTCGTCGACGGTCACGAGAACATCGTGCGACGCGGCCATTTCGACAATGAGGTCTTCGTCGATCGGTTTGATGAAACGCATGTTCACCAGGGTTGCATCGAGTTTTTCCGCCACCGCGACACACGGCTCGACCATTGTGCCGAAAGCAAGGATCGCGATATTTTGGCCGCGTCTGCGGACCTCGGCCTTGCCGAGCGGCAAGGCTGTCATTTTCGATTCGAGTTCCACGCCCGAACCGCCGCCCCGAGGGTAACGCACAGCCGCCGGGCCGTCGTGCATGAAACCGGTATAAAGCATCTGCCGGCATTCGTTTTCGTCGGCCGGCGCCATCAACACGATATTCGGCAGGCAGCGCAGAAACGAATTGTCATAACTCCCGTTGTGCGTCGGTCCGTCCGCACCGACGACGCCGGCGCGATCGAGCGCGAACAATACCGGCAGGTTCTGCAACGCGACGTCGTGTACGAGTTGATCGTAGCCGCGCTGGAGGAATGTCGAGTAAATGGCGACGACGGGCTTCAGGCCATCGCACGCCATGCCCGCGGCGACCGTAACGGCATGTTGTTCGGCGATCGCGACGTCGAAATAGCGCTCCGGAAACTCCTGCTCGAATCGAACGAGCCCGGATCCCTCACGCATCGCTGGCGTAATCGCGACGAGGCGCTTGTCGATCGCGGCCATGTCGCATAACCAGTCACCAAAAATCTTGCTGTAACTGGGTTTCGCCTTCGTCGACGGTTTCGCCACGATGCCGACGCTCGGATCGAACGGGGTGACGCCGTGATATTTGACCGGATCGTCTTCCGCCGGCGCGTAGCCCTTGCCCTTCTTCGTAATAATATGCAGAAACTGCGGTCCCTCGAGCTCCTGGATATTGCGCAGGGTCGTCAACACCGTGTGCAAATCGTGCCCGTCGATCGGTCCGATGTAATTAAATCCGAATTCTTCAAACAGCGTGCCGGGGACGATGAAACCCTTGACGTGTTCCTCCGCGCGACGCGCAAGTTCCCACGCGTTCGGTACCTGCGACAGCACTTTTTTGCTGCCCTCGCGAACGGTTTTATAAATCTTGCCTGACAGGAGCTGCGCAAAACGATTCGACAGGGCGCCGACGTTTGGCGATATCGACATGTTGTTGTCGTTCAGTATCACGAGCATGTTGGTGCCGGAATCGCCGGCGTGGTTGAGCGCCTCGAATGCCATTCCGGCGGTCAGGCCACCGTCTCCGATAACGGCAATCGCGCGCCGCGGGCTACCGGTAATTTTCGCGGCTATGGCCATGCCGAGAGCGGCCCCGATGGACGTGCTCGAATGTCCGACCCCGAATGTGTCGTACTGGCTCTCCTCGCGCTTCGGAAACGGTGAAACCCCGTCCTTCTGGCGCACGGTATGCATACGATCGCGGCGCCCGGTCAGGATTTTATGCGGATAAGCCTGGTGGCCGACGTCCCACACGATGCGGTCTTCCGGCGTGTTGTACAGGTAGTGCAGCGCCACGGTCAGTTCAACGGTACCGAGTCCCGCGGCGAAATGACCACCGCTCTGGCTGACCGAAGCAAGGAGAAACTGGCGCAGTTCCCGGGCGACCTGCTCGAGCGAAGATTCCGGCAGCAATCGCAGGTCTTCGGGTGAATTCAGATTATCGAGCAGTGGGTAGTTCGTTTTACCGTTCATACAGGCGCAAATTCAGGGCATCGAAAAAGGAAACGCGGATCGCGCGCATTATCCTTGATTCGCGGCGCGACCGCTAGCAAATGGCGGCGCTCGACCGCGCGGGTGGCCTCGCCGGATGGTTCAGAAAGCGTCGACCATGGCGGGTCCCCGAGTCCGGCCGAAAGATCGCGCCTGACGAGGCGCGCAACGGGGCGAATGATGCAGTGCGAGGTCTGTACTTTACAGAGCCATTACAGTATCTTACCGGCGCATTCGGGTAGCAGTCGCAACAACCTGATCGATACCATGTTCCAAACGATAAACCTTAATCCCTAGAGGCATACCATGGGTGTACCGCTGATTCAGCAATACCGCGTTGGACGTTACATACTCGGGCAAAAACTCAAGCGCGTGAAGCGATATCCGCTCGTGCTCATGCTCGAACCATTGTTTCGCTGCAATCTGGCGTGCGCCGGGTGCGGCAAAATCGATTACCCGGAAGACATACTCGACAAGCGCCTGAGCGTGGAAGACGCTCTCGGGGCCATTGACGAATGCGGCGCGCCCATCGTCTCCATAGCCGGCGGCGAACCGCTGATCCACAAGGAAATGCCCGAAATCGTCACGGGCTACATTGAGCGCAAAAAGTTCGTTTATCTGTGCACGAACGCACTGCTGCTCGATCGGCGCATGGACGATTATTCGCCCTCGCCCTACCTCACGTTTTCGATTCATCTCGACGGTAACAAGGAGCGGCACGACGATTCCGTGTGCCGCGCCGGCGTGTACGAAAAATGCACCGCGGTGATCAAGAAAGCCCTCGGCCGCGGTTTTCGTGTCACGGTCAATTGCACGCTTTTTCAGGGGGAATCGCCCGAGGAAGTCGCCGAGTTCATGGATACGATGATGGAACTCGGGGTCGAAGGGGTCACGATTTCCCCCGGATACAACTACGAACGTGCGCCCCGCCAGGACGTTTTCCTGAAGCGCACGGGCAGTCGGCAGTTGTTCCGTGACATATTCAAGCTCGGGCGCGGACGCAAATGGCGATTCAACCAGTCGTCGCTGTATCTGGATTTTCTCGCCGGTAACCAGACCTATCACTGCACGCCATGGGGCAATCCGACGCGGAACGTGTTCGGTTGGCAGAAGCCGTGCTATCTGCTCGTCGGTGAGGGCTATGCGAAAACCTTCGAGGAGTTGCTCGAGGCAACGGAGTGGGACAGGTACGGTACCGGGGTCAATCCAAAATGCTCGGATTGCATGGTGCACAGCGGCTATGAAGCAACCGCCGTCAACGACACCGTCGCCCGTCCGTGGAAAGCGCTGTCGGTCTTTCTGAAAGGCCCGCGCACGGACGGAGAAATGGCCCCCGAAGTGCCGTTCCTCTACGACGACGAGGACGTTCCGCCGAAACCGCTGCTCGTCGCAACGGCCAGGGTGGAATCGGGCGACGACGAGAAGCGCGTCGCCTGAATTAATCGGGTACGGTCCGGAGGTCACGGCTTTTCGGGAACGCTGTCGTGTTGATTTGGCTATCGGCTGCAGCCGCATGTCTGTGGATTTCCCTGCTGCTACTTCCATGGCGGCCCTGGAGCACGCGTGACCGGCTTCAGGTCAATGCGGGCGAGGTCGATCTCGGCAACGTCAGCGTTCTAATCCCGGCCCGGGATGAAGCCGTCCGCACCGGCGAGATCGCAAAAGCGCATGCCATCGAAAATTTGCTCGTCATCGACGGCACCACACCCGATCCGGGCTGGAGCGGCAAACTGTGGCCTTTGCAGCAAGGGTTGGAACTCTGCGACAGCCACTGCATCCTGCCGCTCGATGCCGATATCGGGCTGAACCCCGGTGCCGTTGGATCGTTGCTCGAACGACTTGCCGCGCTGGTGGGTCGTCACCCTGCTGCTCGCCGCGCCGGTTTTTCTCGCGATGACGTGGAGACTTCCGCGATACGATACGGGCGGGGTGAGCGCTCGCGCTGGAAAGGACGGACGGACTCAGCGGTCTCGCTGACCGGAGGCGTCCGGGTCCCCGACGGTAATGAACTTTCTTCCGGTTCGACGTTCAACGGGGAAGGTGCGCAAGACACGGGACAGGAGTGAAATGATCGAGAGAAAACTGGCAGCCGTATGCATTGCCTTCACCCTGCTGGCACTGCCCGGTCTCGGGTTTGCGAACGATTCGCCGGGCGCCGCTATCGTTGAGCGCCTTCACGGTACGTTGCATACAATGATGGTCGAGGCGAACACGCTCGGCTATGACGGCCGCCTCACGGTGATCGAGCCAGTCCTGAATGAGACGTTCGATTTCGCAACGATTTCCCGAATCGTTACGGGTCGCGCCTGGAAGGACCTCGATGCCGGGCGCCGCGAAAACTTTGTCCGCTTGTTCGGCATGCTGAGCGCCGCAACCTATGCCTCGAATTTCTCCAGCTATGACGGTGAACGCTTCGAAACGCTCTCCACGGAAGAGCAGCGCGGCAGCCTGCTGGTGAAAAGTGTCCTCATCAAGCGCGACGGTGAACGGGTGACCCTCGACTACGTGCTGCGGAAACGCGACGATGTGTGGCGCATTGTTAACGTCATTGCGCAGGGCGTGTCCGATTTATCGCTCAAGCGCGCGGATTACACGGCCGTTATCAAAAGTGAAGGTTTTGACTCACTTATTGCCAAATTAAATGGTAAAGTAGCGAGCTACGGGGAAAGTGGGCGTTAAGTTCCACTCGCTGCGACACTGATCGTGGCAAAATAACAACACAAAATTGACAAAAGCTGGTTCATTTACTCATCGGGACAATCAACATGCAGCACGAAGGAAGTCTGGCGTACGTCGTTACGCTCGTTTTGTTGGTGGGACTACTCACGGGGTGCGCTTCGAATCCGAATGGCGACCCGGGCGATCCCTACGAACCGACAAACCGAAAAATCTACAATTTCAACGACTCCCTCGATCGCAACATCATGCAGCCCATTGCTAAGGGCTACGTCAACATCACACCGAAGCCCGCGCGCACCGGACTGACAAACTTTTTCGCGAACACCGGTTACCTCAACACGATCATCAACGACGTGCTGCAGGGAAAGCCGGGTCAGTTCCTCAACGACTCCGGCCGATTCGTTGTCAACAGCACCATTGGCCTTGGTGGCCTGTTCGATCCGGCGAAGGAGATGGGACTGAATTCGCATGACGAGGATCTCGGCCAGACATTCGGCGTCTGGGGTGCAGGGGAAGGCGCTTACCTGATGTTGCCGTTTGCGGGACCGAGTTCGTATCGCGATGTCCCCGGAAATGTTGCGGAGATATTTACCAATCCGCTGACGTACCTGGCTCCGGTCGTGACGTTTCCGACGACGTTCGTCCGCGTCGTCAACAACCGCGCGAATCTGCTCGAAGCGACGAACATCCGCGACCAGGCAGCGCTCGACCCGTACACCTTCGTGCGCGAAGCCTATCGTCAGCAACGCGAATTCAAAATCTACGACGGCAACCCGCCGGGAGATGGCTTCAACGAATATATCGAGGGTGAAGGGGATTCAGCGATCCTGAAGGTCTACTGACCCTCGCCCCCTGATTCGACGGACTACCGGGGCCCCACAAGATGGGGCCTTATCATTTCCAGCCAGTGCATCACCGGACGCGTCGCGCGTCGTTGCAGATGCATCAGGCAGCCAATATTCGCACTGACGTAAGCATCCGGCTCACCGTGTTCGAGCGCGCCGAGCTTGCTCTCCAGCAACGCGTCTGCCAGTTGCGGCTGCAGCAGCGAGTAGGTCCCTGCCGACCCGCAGCAAAGGTGCGCATCCGCTACATCCGTCAGCTCGTATCCGACCGAGCGCAAACATCGCTCCACCCCGGACGCACCGTTTAACCCGTGTTGCAGCGTGCACGGAGCGTGGAACGCAATACGCGAACCGTCCGGCACGCGACAGACCGCGGACAACGCCTCCGGATCGATCAACTCGGCCGGATCGCACACGAGGTCGGCAATACGCGCGGCACGCCCGGCGTAGTCCGGATCGCCCGCCAACATCGTGGCGTATTCTTTCAACATGACGGTGCAGCCGCTCGAAGTCGACATCACGGCCTCGGCGCCCTGCTCGATCGCATCAGACCAGGCATCGATATTCCGCCGGGCACACTGCAGCGCTTCTGCATGATTGCCCAGGTGATAGGAGACAGCACCGCAACATCCCGCGCCGGCGGGGGATTCCAGGGTCACATCGAGGCGGTCGAAAACCTCACGCGCGGCCGCGTTGATTGCCGGCGCGGCGCTTGCCTGAACACACCCCTCGAGCAGAACCATGCGGCGCGAACTGACCTTCGCGGCAGGTTCCGCGTACGGCCGTGGCGGCGCCGGCACGAGTTCGGCAAGTCCACGGGGTACAAGCGGTTTGACCACGCGCCCGAGTGACGCGAGCCATTTAAAACGGCGCGGATACGGCACGACCTGACGCAGGAGCCACCGCTTGAACCGCATCGCCAGCGGACGGGGGACTTTCTCATCGACCAACGGTCGCGCAAGATCGAGCAATCGGCTGTAGCGCACGCCCGAAGGGCACGTGGTTTCACAGGCGCGACACGTGAGACAGCGATCGAGATGTCGCTGCGTGTCCTCGCTGATCGCTGCGTTTTCGAGCATCGATTTAATCAGGTAGATGCGACCGCGTGGCCCGTCCAGTTCATCGCCCGTGAGCTGATAAGTCGGACAGGTCGCGTTGCAAAACCCGCAGTGGACACACGAGCGCAGGATGGATGTCATCTCCCGGCCCGCCGCCGATGCCACGACGGTATCGGAAAATTTAGCCCGCATGCGCTTTGCCTCCGCACCCGGTCGCGCACTCGACTGCGATATCGGTGTGGTAATGCGGATTCATCGGGTTATGCGATATCGCCGTTTTCATTACAGATCCGGGTACATTCGCCCGGGATTGAATACCCCGGCCGCGTCAAATGTCTTCTTCAATCGCTGGTGCAGGGTTTTGCTCACCGGGTCCAACGGCGTGAACGGCATATCGGTGGTTCCGCGAAACAACGTCGCGTGTCCGCCCGCGCGCCGCGCCTGCTCCCGAATGGCCGCCGTCGGTGCATCGGTCTTCAGCCAGCGTAATGCCCCGCCCCAGTCGCATAACCACTCACCCGGCAAATCGATACGGTCAGATGCCGGCGGCACGGACAGGCGCCACAGCGGATCGGCGCCATTGAAAAAAGGCAGGATGTGGTTATTCAGCGCCGCCCACCAGGTATGGTCTTCGCGATCGTCACCGCCGAGTGCCGCGGCCGCTTCGTCTACCGCATCGGCATTACCGGAAAGACGGACCCGCAACGTACCGTCGCAGTAGGCCATCGCGGTCACCGGCCAGGGTTTTGCAGCCGTGGCCACCATGCATCGATAGGCTTCGTTTGAATCACATTGCAGCGTAACGGTGCGCTCGATTTCGGCACGCGGTACGACTTTCACGGAAACCGTCAGGATGAGACCGAGCGTTCCCATCGCACCGACAACGAGACGCGACACGTCGTAACCAGCGACGTTCTTCATGACTCGCCCGCCAAAATGAAGGGCATCGCCGTTGCCGGTCATCAATTCGATCCCGAGCACCGCGTCCCGCACAGCGCCGGCGTAGGGCCGGCGCGGTCCGGACAGCCCGGCAGCAACGACCCCGCCTATCGTACTCGCCTCACCGAACGCCGGCGGTTCGAATGCCAGCATCTGGCGCTCCGACGCGAGTACCGCTTGCAGTGATTTGAGCGTCGTACCGGCGCGTACCGTCGCCACGAGTTCGGCCGGTTCGTACTCGACGATCCCGCGGAACCCCGCTGTCGGCAGCGGATCGCCGACGGCCGTGCGGCCATAGAAATTTTTCGTCGCACCGCCGACGATGTTCAGCGGCTTCCCGAACTCCGTCGCTTTTACGACGCGCGCGGTGAATGCCTCGCGCGCCGCGGCCGGGTCGCCCGACTCAGCCGTCACGACGCCGTCACCGCGTCGATGCGACGCCATCAGTCGCGGCCGGCAGTCGACGGGATCGCGGTGGTCGGCGGTATCACGCCACCATTCTGACCCCGCTGACGCAATGCATGGTCCATCAAGACGAGCGCAAGCATTGCTTCGGCAATCGGGGTCGCGCGGATCCCGACGCAAGGGTCGTGTCGCCCGAGCGTTGCGATGTCCGTCGGTTTGCCGTCGCCGTCGATAGTGTCGCCCGACAACCGGATGCTCGACGTCGGTTTCAGTGCGATGCTGACGAGGATGTCCTGCCCGCTGCTGATACCGCCGAGTATGCCGCCGGCGGAATTACCCACAAAGCCATCGGGGGTCAGTTCGTCGCGGTGTTCCGTGCCTTTTTGTTCGATGACGGCGAAGCCGTCGCCGATTTCAACACCCTTGACCGCGTTGATACTCATCATTGCCTTCGCGATATCGGCATCGAGGCGGTCGAAGACCGGCTCGCCGAATCCGGGCGGCACGCCGCGCGCGACCACGTTCACGCGCGCGCCGATCGAATCACCGGATTTTCGCAGCGCATCCATCGTCTGTTCGAGTTCTTCGATCCGCGACGGGACCGCGCAAAAGAAGGGATTGTCGTCGACCCCACCCCACGCCTCGAATCCGAGCTCGACACCGCCGAGTTGCGCGAGATATCCGCGCACTTCGATCCCGAACACGCCCGCCAGGTATTTTTTTGCGATACCCGCCGCGGCCACCCGCATACACGTTTCGCGTGCGGAGGCCCGCCCGCCGCCGCGATGATCGCGCACGCCGTATTTCTGTATGTAGGTGTAATCCGCGTGACCCGGCCGGAATTTGTCTGCGATTTTTGAATAATCTTTTGATTTCTGATCCGAGTTTTCGATCAGCAGGCCGATCGGCGTTCCCGTCGTATGGCCCTCGAAGACGCCCGAGACGATTTTTACGCGATCGTCCTCGCGTCGCTGCGTCGTATGTCGGCTTTGCCCGGGTTTTCGGCGATCGAGATCACGCTGCAAATCGGACTCGTCGAGCGCGATACCCGGCGGGCATCCGTCGACAATGCCGAGATAACCGTGACCGTGACTTTCGCCGCAGGTCGTGAGGGTGAACAGTGTTCCAAAGGTATTTCCAGACATCGCGCTATTGTAATACAGACCGATGCCCGACCGCTGCGCACGGCAGCGACGAGACTTCCTCCCGGCCGGCAAACCTTCCGACGGAAGCAGACCTTGCCGGCTCAGGCAGCCGTGGCGTCGATATCCGATTTAGTCGCGACGCCGATACCTTCGCCGCCATACTCGAGTTCGACCCAGGTAAAGCGCACCCACGGCAATTCACGATCGATCGTGTCCGCCATTTCCCCGACGTCGACAACGAGAGCGCCGGCGTCCGTGAGATGCGAACCGGCCCACGCGCAAATCTGCCGCACGTAGCGAAGACCGTCCTCGCCCGCATCGAGCCCGAGCCTTGGCTCGTGCCGGTACTCCGGCGGCAGCGCATCGACGACCGCGGTCGGGACATACGGCGGATTCGTCACGATCAGATCGTAGCTGTCAGGCGCGGCCGGAAACAGGTCGGCAAGCTCGAAACGCACGCGCACCGGGCCGAGGCGATGAGTCTCCGCATTGCTTCGTGCGACGTCGAGCGCCTCCGCAGAAATGTCAGTTGCGCACACCAGGGCCTGCGGAAACGCGAGCGCGCACGCGATAGCAATGCACCCGCTGCCCGTTCCGATTTCGAGGATTCGCTGAAACCGGACCGGATCGAGCCACGGCCGGAACCCGCTACCGATTAATTCGGCGAGCGGCGAACGCGGTATCAACACCTGCTCGTTGACGGCGAACTCATGGCCCGCGAACCACATCTTTCCGGTCAGATAAGCGGCCGGACGCCGGGTTGCAATGCGTTCGGCAACGATTTCCCTGACCCGCGTTCGCTCGGCCTCGTCGAGCGGCCGGTCGAGTTCGGCTGGACCGGCATCGAAAGCAAAACCGAGCGCGTGGAAGACGAGAAACACCGCTTCATCACGCGGGTTGTCCGTGCCGTGGCCAAACACGAGTCCGGCGTCGCTGAATTGCCGTTCCGCGTCGAGTACGAGCGCGCGGGCAGTATCACCTCCGGTGGTTTTTGTCATTGCGCGGCCTCATGCCATCCGGATTGCGACAACAATGCCCGCAGCGGCAAACGCCGGAGCCATCGGGCACGCCGATGCGGCTCGAGGGAATTCCATAACGCGATATTTGCCGTCGGTTCGTCGAGTAACAGGTTCGCGAACATTTCCGTTTCGACAAGATACGCGGTGACCATCGGTTCATTTTCGAACACAGCCCGTAATGCGGACGCGCTGTCGCGTAATGTCAGCGAATCACCATCGGCAAGTGCGTGCACGAAACGGACCGCGACGCTGCCGGAACCGCACCCGCGCCGAGGTGCAATGCGCGCAGCCAGTTCCTGCCGCGCGGGCACATCCAGATACGGGAATACGGCTCGGGTCAGCATGACGACATCGGATTCGACGCGGACCCGTAGCGCCGTATCACAGGGTACGCCGGCCCCGCGTATGACTGCGCTCGCGAGTCGACGCAAGTCGTCGCTGATTTGCGCAGCGGCAGCCGCATCGCCGAGCGTCAGCCACCGAAAGAGCGCTACGGCATCACGCATTGCTACCGGCGCCGCTTGCGGACGTTCGGGTAGTAAGGACAGCCCTGCCGGAGAGATGCCGGGGGTGCCGAACAAATCATTGATCGGGACGCTGTCGCGCGCGACCCGCACGAGATCGGTCGCGCTCGCTTCCAGAAAACGGGCCGATGCGCTGCCGAGATCGAGATGTGGAAAGTAGTCGGAGTTCGGCGCGATGGAATAACTCTCCATTAAAGGCATCAGAAGTCGCTCGTCGCCGATCCGCCGCGCCATCAGGTCGGCTTTGGTCCTGATCCCGATCCTTGTGAGCAGTGCACGTGCGTCCTTCAATTCAAACACAGTCTCCGCACCACTTTCCGCCAGGTCGTTGTCCGCCGCAATAATAAGCAGGTTGCCGCTGCCGGTGTCGTAGGCGACGAATCGATCGAATGTCCCGCGCAGCGCCTTGAACACGGTGGCCACGAGCGCCATGTCGATTTCGTACAGTTGCATCCACTGAGCGAACACGCCATCGGCCGCAAGATGCTGCTTGACGAGCCGGTAAAACTCGACGGAAAAAAGCCCCGATACGCCGCTGACCCACGGATTCGATGGCTCGGATACGATGATGTCGTAAACCGTCCCCCGGGTCGAAAAGATCGTCCTCGCGTCATTGATGATCAGTTCGCTGCGCGGATCATCAAACGCCGCTGCAACGGCGGGGAGAAATCGCCTCGCCCCTTCCACCATCGCCGCTTCGATTTCTATAGTATCGACGCGCTGTACCGTCGGACTTGCGAGTATCGCGGCGGTACTGTGCGCCGAGCCGATCCCGATCATCGCCGCCGTTCGGGCCTCCGGGTGCGCGACCAGCGGTAACAGTCCCGTGAGAATCTGCGTTGTCTCGTCGCGCGACGCCGCCTTGTCCGGATCGAACTCGATGCTGGCATCCGGCTTGCCGTTCGTCGACAGCACGCGCAGTGAGTCATTGATTTCCATCACGGTCACCGACGAGGTTTTCCCGTCGCGGCGCAGCGTGATACGAGCCTCCGGGCCAATTTCGGCAACGCCGGTGCGATACACACCGGCGGCCATTTTACGGGGATCGACATCAACGAACGCTATGGTAAAACCGGTGAACGCGAGCACGGCCACGCCGATCGGTATGAACGAGCGGCGCTCCGTCGGCTGCGGCCGGCGGGTCAGCAGCACGAAACCGACACCGAGGTCGATTGCCGCCCCGACTACCAACGCAGATTTCAGATCGAGCACCGGAATGAGAAAATGAACAGCGGCAGCGACCCCGGCAATGGCTCCGAGCGTGTTCCAGGCGTAAACGCGGCCGACGCTGCTTTCGCCGTCACCATTGCTGACCAAAGCACGGGTAATGAGCGGCAACGTCATACCGGCGCATATCGTCACCGGCAGCATGATCATCAACGCGATGCCGTGGCTCGTGAGCGTAAACGCGACATAACCAAGAGACGTTTTCGCGAGCGCCGACAACGCGGCCGACATCAGCGCGAAGCTGAAGTCATAAAACATCAACGTCGCCAGCGCGAGCGTTCCCATCGCGAGCTGGATGTACCCGAGAACGGCCAGCGGTGCTTCGATCGAATCGATATGGCGGCGAATCCAGTGACTGCCGAGCGCCAGTCCGAGGATAAACGCGCTCAACATCAACTCGAACGCGTGGGTACTCGCGCCGAGTACCATCGTCAATAAACGAACCCACACGATTTCATAAATAAACGATGCGGCACCGGTCGCCAGCGCAACCGGCAACAGGAGGGCCGACAGGCGGGAACGTTGCCGCGAACCGTCAACGGAGCGTTGCCGAACGGTGCGCACCGGCGCGTGCCGCAAACCGACGACGAGCGCTGCTGCGATCGCGAGGTTCAATGCGCCGGCAAATCTCACGGTGCCCGGCAGACCGAACAGGCCGAGCAATACGAAACCGCTCGCGAGTATGCCGATGGCGGCGCCAAGGCTGTTGACGAAATAGAGGTTTGCAATCGTGCGTCCGGGCGCCTCGGGAAGGCGTTGCATCATGCCGACGGTCATCAGTGGAAACGTCGCCCCGATTAAAACGGACTGCGGCAGAACCAGCATGGCAGCGAGCAGGGTTTTCGCGACCTCGATGACGAGCGGATCGCCGAGGCGCGGAAATATCCCGGCGTAGGCGGCGTCCGTCATCAGGCGGTACAGCGGGTCAAACAAAATGCCCGCGATGCCAATCAGCAACTCGACGGCGACGTAAACCTTCAGCAGATCGATCGAGCGAACGTCGAGGCGGGATGCGAGCCCCGCCCCCGACGCCATACCGCCCATGAACATGACGAGCACGATGGTCTGAGCGTAGGCGGCGTGGCCCAGGAACAGTTTCAGGTAATGCGCCCAGACGGATTCGTAAATGATTCCGGCAAACCCGGACACGGCGAACAACGCAAACGCTGCCGGGGCGAGGTAACGGTACTCCGGGCGTAACGGCGCCGTGTTAAGCGCCACGGCCGCTCATCGAACCGCTCCGCTTCGATGCACCCGACGATACGTCCCGGCGAACGAAATTATCGCGACTACCCGGCACCCATTTCGAGCAGCATATCGTTCATGCGTTTGACGAACGCCGCCGGATCATCAAGGCGACCGCCTTCGGCGAGCAGGGACTGCTCGAACAGAATCGAGGCCCAGTTGTTCAGCTTGCTGTCATCGGTCTCGCTGTCGAGCCGACGCACCAACGGGTGATTCGGATTGACCTCGAGGATGCGTTTCGACTCGGGCAGTTCCTGGCCCGAAGCCTTCAGTATCCTTTCCAGGTTAGCGCTCATTTCATCGTTGTCCGAAACGAGACACGCAGGCGAAGACGTTAACCTTTCGGTCGAGCGGACGTCCTTGACGGAATCACCGAGTGCTGCCTTTATTTTTTCGATCAGCGCATCGCCCGACTGATCGGCTTTTTCGTCGTCGGCCTCCTCCTCGGGTTTTTCCTCGCCCGGCAGATTCAATTCGCCGTGCAGCACAGATTTCAGCGGCTTGCCGTCGAACTCGTTCAGGTGCGTCGTAACCCACTCGTCGACCGGATCGCACAGGAGCAACACTTCGATACCTTTTTCCCGGAAGATTTCGAGGTGCGGACTGTGACGTGCGGTGGCGAGCGTCTCGGCGGTAAGAAAATAGATCGCTTCCTGTCCGTCGACCATGCGCCCCGCGTAATCTTCGAGCGAGACGCCGGCGTCGTCTCCTTCACCGTGCGTACTCGTAAAACGCAGCAATTTCGAGATCTGTTCCTGGTTCGCGCTGTCCTCGACGACACCTTCCTTCAGCGCCCGGCCGAAGTTCTTCCAGAACTCCGCGTAGTCGTCGCCCTTCGCCATGGTTTCGAACATGCCGAGTATCTTCTTCGTCGAGGCGGCGCGGATGGAATCGATCGCCTTGTTGTGCTGCAGAATCTCGCGCGACACATTCAACGGCAAGTCGCTCGCATCGACGATGCCGCGGACGAAGCGCAGGTAATTCGGTAACAATTGCTCCGCGTCATCCATGATGAATACACGTTGCACATAGAGTTTGACCCCGCGTCGCGCGTCGCGCTCGAACAGGTCGAACGGCGCCCGCGCCGGCACGAAAAACACCGTGGTGTATTCGAGCTTGCCTTCCGCTTTCGTGTGCACCCATTTCACCGGATCTTCGAAATCGTGCGCGATATGTTTGTAGAACGCTTTGTATTCATCGTCCGTGATGTCCTTTTTCGTTCGGGTCCACAGCGCCGTGGCGCTGTTGACCGTCTCGTAGCCGGTTGCGTCCTCGCCTTCTTTCGGCATGACGATCGACGTCGCGATGTGGTCGGAATAGCGCTTGATGATGTCCCGCAAGCGGAAGCCGTTCGCAAATTCGACGGCATCGTCCTTCAGATGCAGGACGACCTCGGTACCGCGTTTTTTACGTTTGACGGTCTCGACCGTGAAGTCGCCTTTCCCGTCTGACTCCCACCGCACGCCCTCGTCCTCTGACAACCCGGCGCGGCGTGACGTGACGACGACCTGGTCGGCGACGATATAGGCGGCATAGAAACCGACCCCGAACTGACCAATGAGCTGGGAATCCTGTTGCGCGTCGCCGCTCAGGCTGCCGAAGAACTCTTTCGTTCCCGATTTCGCGATCGTACCGAGATGCTCTATCGCCTCCGCGCGGGACATGCCGATGCCGTTGTCGCGAACGGTGACGGTTTTCAGCTTGTCACTGAAGTCGACCGTGATTTCGAGTTCGCTCTCACCCTCATAGAGGCCATCATCGGTCAGCGCCGCGAAACGAAGCTTGTCGGCAGCATCGGACGCGTTCGAGACAAGTTCGCGCAGGAAAATCTCCCGATTGCTGTACAGCGAGTTGATGACGAGATGGAGTAACTGGTTGACTTCGGACTCAAATCCGAGGGTTTCTTTTGCGGTTTCTGCGGCCATGGGATTGCTTTGTGTCTGCTCAAACGATTCGGGTGGCGCGAAAGGTAGGGACTGCGCCGGTAAAATTCAAGAGACAGACGCGATTACGGACATTGTCACGCTTCGTTAAGCGACGGGAATTATTACCGATATACCTTGTTGGTCAGACAAATAGAACGCATAATACATGCGGTTCCGAAGCAGCTTCCGAGCGTAGCCAGCCCGGGCTGTTTCGACGTCATCATGCCGTTGAATTACAGACACGATTTTTTTAAGAGGGCGCGTTTATGAAAAGATTCACTCAGCAACTCGGCCAGGGTATGACGGAATACATCATTATCGTAGCGCTGATTGCGATCGCTGCCATCGCCGCCTACGGCTTCTTCGGCGATACGCTGCGCAGCCAGGTCGGCGGGATGGCATCCGAGCTGTCCGGCGCTTCGGGTTCCGGCGGCGTCAGCGCTGCAGGTTCTGCCGCGGGTTCCGCCGTCGGCGAAAGCTCGGCCGCAGGTCTGTCGAATTACGCCGGCAAAGCGAAGTACGCCGACTAACCGTCTCATTCGTACGCTGACATCCGCCTGATTGCTCTGCACTGTGGCAGCGTCACGGGACGGCGTTAACCATTCTCCAGCCAGGGACCCGCGGTTACGCTGCGGCACCCCCTGCGGCTCACGCGAGGGCGGCCAATCGGCCGTCTTCGTGTTGTTGTTTCTCGGTATCCTCCTGATATCGCTGAATTTTCTGTACAAGCAAGGACGCATCACATCCGACAAGATGGAGATGCAGAACGCCGCGGACGCGATCGCCTACAGCATCTCCCTGTCCGAAGCGCGCGATCTCAATTTCGCCGCTTATCTGAACCGGGCGATGGTCGCCAACGAGGTGGCCATCGGCCAACTCATGGGCCTCGCCTCGTGGGCGCAACTCGTTAAATCCTATGGGGATTTTTTCAATGCCTACGTGAAGCCGCTGGAGCCCGTACCCATCATCGGGCAGATCGTACCGCCGATCATTGGCGGTGTGTCGAGCATCTTCAAGGTGGCCGGCGGAACGCTGGAGAAGTTTCTCGCCGTGCTGGGTAATTTCGGCACGTCGTTCATGCACATCTCGAACATGATCTACAGCTGGGCGCAATGGGGTTACCACGTCGCGACCGTGTTCGTATCGACGGGGCTCATCGGCGAACTGCTCGACGAGAACGCCCCGCCGGGTACGAGTGTGTCGAACTGGGGCTGGATGTCGCTCGTGACCCACTTCGCGAGCTACGGCTCAGCCGGTAATGCCTTGTCGCGAGTCTCCGGCGGGCGCTGGGACGATGTCTCCGTGCTGCCGGCGTCGACCCCCGAGGAAATCCAGAACCAGTTTTCGAAATTCGTGCAGTACTACCACCCCTCGCGCAAGGTCAAGGCGACGGATTATGCGAACGGCGACAAGGGTGCGGCCGAGGGATTTGAGCGTTTCGCGGCGATCGTCCGTGACTCACGCGACCCGTTCACGCTGGACCGCAGCTGGGAACTGAAACCGTTCGATTTCATGAAACCGATTATCGATCCGATTCCGCTACTGTCGGTCCGCGACGGGAACCTCAACGTCGACGTCGAGTTTTCCTTCGGGCTGTGTGAGGACCTCGGCATTTGCCTCGGCGTCGATGTGCCACTGGTCGGTTACGTCGGGGTCGACGGCGGTATCGATTTCGACCTGAACTTCTACTTCGGAATTGGTGTTGCGCGTGACGGTGCGAGTGAATTGCGTTTGCTCATTCCCTCCACCGGTAAGTTCGAGGCCGGTAGCGTCGCAAACTGGTCGAGCGCGGACACGAGTTCACTCGCTGCTTACATGGGCGCGAGTCTCGACTTCGGCGTCTGGATCAGGTTACCACTCGTGGGTCGACTCGACATCGGCGGCGACGCCGGGTTCGCGCTCGGCGACGAAGAATTCGATTTTAATGGTGCGAACGTCTCACTCGGGCCGTTCGATATCCCGGTCATCCCTTCATTTACGATACCGTTTCCAACCTCCGCACCATTCGGCGCCGCGTTCACGGAAGCCGGCAAAACGACGCCTAATAACCTGAAGACGTTGACGATGACGAATTCGATAGTCGGTGGCAAAGTGCCGACCGATGCCTACGGTGGGGCCGCAAACCGGTCAATCGTGTGGAATCTGCCCGGCGTCCCGCCGGTCGGATTTCCACCGCAGGGTGTCTCGGCATTACCCGGGCCGCCGATCGCACCGCCCGGGGTCGTGCCGCGCTCGGATACGATGATCGGCGCTTTCTACGGTGACCAGGCGAACCGGGTGAATAAAAATTACCCGGGCCTGCCCGGCTATATCGATACCTCGGGACAGGAACAGACGGTCTTTGGTTTCGGCGCACCGCAGCTGACGATTAGCCTGATCCTCGACGAGGCCGAACACGATCTCGATCGCGCGGAAGCACTCGTCGACACGGAAACAGCCGGCGATCACCCGGAGATGGGCCACCCCGATACGGCCATGACGAGCGGTGGCCTGCGCCTGACCGACAGTATGGCGGATGGCCTCATCGGCAGTAATCCAAAACTCCACACCGTGGCGCGCTCGGAGGTCTATTTCAAGCGACCGAACGATCTTGACTGGTTTACCCGGCTCGACGGTCGCGAAGAGAAAGGCAGCGCGTTTAATCCGTACTGGCATGCGCGTCTCACCGAAATGCCGTACCTCGACAGTGTCACCGCATTGATGCTGGAACAGGGTGAAGATTTCACCGGGGCGACGGAAATCATCAGCACGGTTCTTGGCGATTTGAACGGTTTGCTCGGACCGATCAGCGATTTTCTCGACGACATCGGGCTCGGCCTGCTGTTTCCGGGAGGCGGCGCATGAGACGGCACTCGCGCATGCGCGGACAGGCAATGACCGAAGTCGCCGTGACCGCCGCATTCATCCTTATTCCGTTGTTCCTGCTCATCCCCGCGTTCGCTAAGTTCATCGACATGCGCCACGCCACGATTCAGGCGGCGCGATACCAGGCGTGGGAATACACCGTGTGGTTCGCCGAGGATTGCGAGCGACAAGTCTTCACGTTCGGCATCGCCGATCCGGAAGAGTGTCCGATGGGTGGCTTTGAGGCGCACAACTCGCTCCCGTTCAAGGCACGCGAAGAGACGCGCCGAGAAGCCATTGACCGATTTTTCGGTTCACCGGACGGCACGCCGTTGAGCGCCGTGGTGGCCGGCGCGACGATCGGCGGTCCGACGAACCTGATGTGGTATGACCACACCGCCGAGAAAATGGTCGAAGACACTGTCGGCGGCGGCGACCCGGTCAGCTCTCGCTCGCCCGATGGTCTTCCCGTGATCGATACCATCCTCGATGTCGTGCTCGGGGTGATCAAGATCGTCTTCGGCGCCTTCGCCGACGTGCTCGGTTTTCTTGGCAGCGACGCCGGCTTCGACGCGATCAATACCGACGGCATGGCGACCGGTGCGTCGAGTATCACGATGGACTCGGTACCGATCCGTCGCCTGCTCGTCGCGGACGACGCCAGCCTCGCACCGAAACTCACGTTTTCAAGTCAGGCCGCGGTGCTCACTGACGGCTGGAATGCGGGTGGTCGCGAGCACACCTACAACCAGGCTGCCGGCATGGTGGTGACGAGCGGGCTGAAGGCACTGCAGGATTTGCCCGTACTCTCCACCGTGTGGGATCTGGTCACGATGATCATCGCACCAGAACTCCGCCGCTGTTATCCGGGCCGCGCAGGGTTCCCGAATATTCTCGAGAACCCGTACAACCTCGACGAACCGAGCTGGGACGATGACGTCGGCAGCCTGTGGTTCGGTCATATCGACAGTGAGGCCGTGCATCGCGACAGGCTCGACGATGGCAGCGAGACGCACACCTGCGATGAGGCCGGGCGCTGCGATTTCGCCGATACGTTCACTCGCCAGAAGGAGTGCATCCCGTGAGTGCGAGTCGCGTGCGCAACATCGTCGCGGGGGTCGTGCTGATACTGATCGGCGGCGCCGCGGATTGCCTCGCGAAAAAGCCGGATATTCCGTTACCCGACGATGCGCGTGTCTCACGTATCGGACAGAACATGCGGGTGAACGGGAACAATGTCACGGTGCAGACGTTCACGACGAAGGAGTCGGCCACGGACGTCATCAACTTCTATCGTGACGAGTGGAGCGAAGAACGTAACAGCGACCCGGGCTATACGGTCCAGAACCTGAAAGAGCCCTGGGTCCTCATTACACGCATCGAAGATGGCTACCTCATCACCATACAGGTTCAGCCGACGGCCGACGGCGGTACGCAGGGTTTAATCGGGGTCAGCCGGTTGCCAGATCGTCCCCGCGCACCTAAACTCGGCGAGGGCTTTCCGACCGTCGGCGGGAGCCAGGTACTCAACGAAGTCGTCAGCCGCGATCCCGGTCAGACGGGACGCACGATGTGGGTCCGCAATGACCACGATTTACGGACGAACGTCGATTTTTATCGCGATCGTTACGGCACGGAGGGGTGGTCGCTCGATATCGACCGTTCCATCGGCGGCGTGATGCATGTGCTTGCACTGCGCAAGGGTCGCAAACGGGTGAACCTCGTTTTGTCCGAGACGAGCAAACGTGGCAGCCAAATCGTTGTGAACGAAGTGACGCACGAGATGCTATGAAAACGCGGCGCAGTCAATTCGGACAAGGAATGGTTGAGTACACCATCGTCACGTCGCTCGGCATTCTCGTCTTACTCGGACCCGGGGCCGATGTGATTAACTGGACGATGTCTGCCATCAAGAGTAATTACCAGGGCTACAGCTACGCAATGTCGCTGTCGCAATGGCCCGAATTCGACATCCGCTCCGCGACACCCATCCAGATTCAGTCGGGCTGGGACCCGAACGAACGCAGTTCGATGGCGGACACCGGCACGCGAACCGGAGGCAACATTCCGGTCTATATCCCGCCGGACACCGCGCCGGAAGATTTCTTCGTCAACAATTACCGCCAGTGGTTACTGGCACAGGGTGTCGACGATGACCGCGCGACGCTGCTCGGGGGTCCGGATATCAGCGCGCAGGTCGATATGATCAGTACGTTCTACAACGACGCGCTCGGAATTTTCGACCGACTCGGTCCGGATCTGATCGACGATGCCATCGACGATGCGCTGCCGCCGGATTTCGGGGATTTGCTCGGAGGATTTCCGCCAGCGGTTTTTTAATTCAAAAGCGCAGCCAGTGGATGGACTGCGCACATGTTTGACAAGAGCGGCCGTCAGAGCTGCCAACATGCCCACTACCGGAGCCCGAAACTCCGGCGCCGACGAATTTTTATCCGCGCCCTTATAGGGTGCGTCACTGATTAAACGATTAACTGATGTTTGGGAGCTTGATATGGCATCGGAAGGGGGTTCTAAAATCTGGCTGCTGCTTGTCGGCGCCATCGGGTTCGGTGTCGTTGCGGCATTGTTCTCCGCGCTCTACCTGAAAAGCCGCGAGGAAGCGATCCGACAACGGCTCGAAGGCGACAAGCTGCAGAATGTTCAGGTCGTCGTTGCGGCGGAGAATATTCCGAAAGGAACTCAGGTCTCCCGCGGTGCGTTCGCCGTTCGGGAAATGCCGACCGAGTACGTCCACAGCAGCGTCATTTATCCGTCGTATTTCGAAGCAAACGGGCACCGCTTTCTGGCCGAGGATCTCGAAGCCGGCAAACCCCTGCTCGAGAATTTTCTCGTCGACGAGTACCCGATCGATTTCTCCGATTTGATCAAGCTCGGGCTGCGCGCCGTCACGGTCAATATCAGCGATCAGGGTTCGCAGGCCGCTATGATGCGTCCGGGGAATAAAATCGACCTGTTCGTGAACATACCGACGCGGGAATCGGGCATCAGTCCCCTGCCGATCGACGAAAGCGCGATACAGGATCTGATCGCCGCGCCGTCGTGGATGAAAGTGGCGGAGAAAGTCCGGGAAATCCCCGCCTCCGACATCATCATTCCGGTGATTCAGGACGTGACCGTGCTCGCGACCGGGCGCGAACCGTATGAAGAGCACCTCGATAACCTCAATCTCCCGCAACAGCGCGAAGACATGCGCTACTCGACGGTCACTGTCGCGGTAACGCCGAAAGAAGCCTTGCTGATCCGCCTCGCCGAAGACAAGGGCGACCTGCAGGCGTTGCTGCGCAACCGCGATGATCGCGGACTCGCCGATTTCGTCGGAGTCACACCCGCCGATCTGTTTCAGTTCGCAACGCAGATGGCGGCCGACGCTCAACTGCGCGCCGCCGCTGCGGCCGCCGGCGCGACGATCGACGAAAACGGCAACTGGGTCGCCGCCGACGGCACCGTGATCAAAAAAGAGGACCTCGTCATCAGCGATGACGGCACCGTCACGACCAGGAGCGGAAAACTGCTGGCGAAAGAAGGTATGACGGTTAATGAAAACGGCGAATTTGTCGACGAAAACGGTAATGTCGTCAAGGCCGAAAATGTCGTGGTCAGAACGGCCGACGGCCGCTTCGTCGACGCCAACGGCAACGAAATACCGCCCGATGAACTGATCGTCGGCGCGGACGGTTCGGTGAAAACGAAAGCCCAGGTTCTCGCCGAGGCCGGCCTCACGGTCAACGAAGACGGCGACTACGTCGATGCGGACGGTAACGTCATCGCGAAAGAGGATCTCGTTGTTCTCGCTAACGGTACGGTCATGACGAAAGACGGCAAAGTGCTCGCCGGTCCTCCGGTCACCGTCAACGAGCAGGGTTTTATCGTTGCCGAGGACGGCACGGTGATGACCCCCGACGGCAAGATCATCAGCGGCATGCGAGTCAACGAGAACGGCGAAGTCGTCGGACCCGACGGGAAGTTGTATGACGCACGAGACCTCGTCGTTGCCGAAGACGGCACAGTGCGCACGAAAGACGGCAAGATACTCGCCGGGGTCAGCGCGGGCACAACCGGCAGCGTGCTGGCCGAAGCGAGTGCGGAAGACGCCGGTTCCGTTGATCTCATTATTGGCGGCGCCAGCGAGGACGGTGTGGCCAAAGTGACCGATCTGCCGATCACGAACTAGGACTGCGCGTGAATCGACTCGCACTGGCAACAATATCGGCGGGGATTTTCCTCGCCTGCGCGGCGAACCTGAATGCGGCCGAGGCGGACGGCAGTGACGCACCGGGCACCGCTGATGTCGTTGCGTCCGGGTCGCCCGACGCGACCGTGAGTTCGAAGGCCTACTCACGCCGCGTCTACGAGACTGATGACGTTGGCATGATTATCGGCGGCGCGAGTGAAGACTCGAAAGCGAAAGTACTGCGGTTACCGGTCCAAAAATGATGACCACAATGAATTTTAAAATCCGTTCGGGTGACACCGACACGGAAAAGTTAAGGGGAGCATTATGCGCAAGGTAATCTTTGCGATTGTGATTATGGCTGTCAGTGTCGCGGCCAGCGCGAACCAGCGCATGACCATGTCGGTCGGCGAAATCAGGCTGATGCGCCTGGCGCCGATCGAGCGCGTCGCGGTCGGGCAGAGTTCCGTGATGAGTACCTCGTTGCTCGAAAACGGTCAGCTCCTGTTGCTCGGCGAAGCGGAAGGCACGACGACGGTGCACATCTGGTTCGAGAACGGCAAGGAAACGCAGTACACGGTGCGCGTGGCGGAGAAAGACCAGGCGACGATGGCGGAAACGCTGAACAACCTGCTCGAAGGCATTGAGGGGGTCGAGGCGCGGGTGGTCGGAGATCAAATCGTCCTGCATGGCGATGTGCCGCCCGAATTCGGACCGGTTGTCGATGCGGTCATGACGAAATATCCAAACGTAATCAATGTCACGAGCAAAACCGCAAATGTCGTCCGTGAGCTGCTGTCCGACGTCCGCGGCGTGAGCGTCTCAACGGTCGGCACGCACGTGGTGCTGCGTGGCGATGTCAGTCAGTACGATCTGCAGATCATCGAAAAAGTCGCCAACGAGTTCAACGAAATTATGGACCTGACCAGCTCCAGCGGCCTGGCCGAAGACCGCATGATCTTCATGAACATCAAGATGACGGAGTTCAACAAGAACAAGCTGAAAAATCTCGGGATAAACTGGCAGAACCCCATCGCGGGTCCGGCCGCAGGTCTCGCCGTTGACGTCGCCGCGAACGAAACCTTCCGCGTTAATTCGTCAGACTCAGCGACGTTCAGCGGCTTGCCGGTCGATCTGACGACTGACCCGCTTGGCTACTTCGGTATCGCGACGGAAATAACCTCAAGGATCAACTTCCTCGTCAACAGTGGCGACGCGTTGATCCTCGCCGAACCACGATTGAGCACACGCAGTGGCGGGGAGGCGGAATTTCTCGCCGGCGGCGAAGTACCGTTGCCGACCACCGGCTCACTCGGGCAATCGAACGTCGAGTTCAAGGAATTCGGTATTTCGATGAAAATAAGCCCGATAGTCGACAACAAAGATCGCATCAGCGCCTCGGTCGAAACTGAAATCAGCGCGGTCGACAACTCGGTCGCGGTTGACGGGATCCCCGGGTTCCTCACGCGCAGAACGGCGACGGAAGTCAGCATGAACGCCGGCGAGACACTCGTTATTTCCGGCCTGCTCGATCAACAGGCGGCCAAAGACGTCGAAAAACTCGCGGGTTTCGGCGACCTGCCCGTCTTCGGACGTTTCTTTCGCAACAAGAACGTTCGCAACGTCGAGCGGGAACTCGTCATTTTTGTCACGCCGACGGTGTTTGATGCGCACAGCGAAATCAACCAGGCGTACATTCGTCGCCGCGAGGAAAACATCGAGGCGTTCAAGGAAGCGGTCGATGAAGAAGATTTCCAGATTCTCGAATAACCTAAACGTAACGCAGGGCAGGCATCATGTTCGATATCGTCGTTAACACGAATAAGGGAAAAAAGATCAAGGGCGTTCGCTGCCCGGTGAACGAATGCGGCATCGGTAAGGCACGCGACAATTTGATCCAGCTCCGGGGATGGAAAATTGCACCCCATCATGCCGAACTGCGCCGACATGCGGACGGCGTCTACGTTGAAGACAAAACCGGCAGCGAAGGTGTGCTGATTAACGGCGAGGCGATCACTCGCCACGGGCCGCTGCGCACCTCGGACAAGATCGAAATCGGCTCCTACATCATCACCGTCGGGGTCGATGAAAGTGCCGAGGACGAATACGTAGACGATGTCGATGAAGAGATGCTGAAAACGATGATCGGCGTTCACCCCCATGCTGAAATCAAGGAGGACGTCTCGGTATTCAAAGAAGAGCGTTTCATGTGGCGCAACCGTGTTCATGACGCGCTGCTCGAAATGATGGACTTGCGCCGCACTGACATCGGGGCGATGGATGAGAAAAAGCTGCGTCATCACGTTGAAAAAATGATCAACGAGATCCTTTCGCAGATGGAAGGCAAACTGCCTTCCGATGTCGACGTCGCCAAGCTGAAGGAAGACGTGCTCAACGAAGCCGTTGGGCTCGGACCGCTCGAAGAACTGTTGAAAGGTGATGAAATCACCGAAATCATGGTCAACAAGTACGACGAAATTTACATCGAAAAAGGCGGCAAACTGACGCTCTCGGGGGTGACGTTCAGCAGCGACGATGCCGTGATGTCGGCGATCGAGCGCATCGTCTCGCCGCTGGGGCGCCGTATCGATGAAAGTTCGCCGTACGTGGATGCGCGCCTGCAGGACGGTTCGCGGGTCAATGCGATCATTCCGCCACTGGCGCTGCGCGGTCCGTGCATCACAATTCGAAAATTCTCGAAAGAGAAACTGGACCACAACGATCTGATCCGGTTCGGGGCGATTAACGAACCGATGGTCAAGTTTTTGCGCGTCGCCGTCGAGCAACGCAAGAACATACTCATCAGTGGTGGTACCGGTAGCGGTAAAACGACACTGTTGAACGTACTGTCGAATTTCATCCCGGAGACCGAGCGCATCGTGACCGTTGAAGACGCCGCGGAACTGCAGTTGTCGCAGCCTCACCTCGTCAGCCTCGAAGCGCGACCGGCGAACCTCGAGGGCAAGGGGATGATTTCAATCCGCGATCTTGTGAAGAACTGCCTGCGTATGCGCCCCGATCGCATCGTCGTCGGCGAGTGTCGCGGCGGCGAAGCACTGGACATGCTCCAGGCGATGAACACGGGACACGACGGTTCACTGACGACGGCGCACGCGAACACGCCGCGAGACCTGATATCGCGGCTTGAAGTGATGGTGATGATGACGGGCATGGAATTGCCCGTGCAGGCTATCCGGGAGATGGTGTCGTCTGCCGTCGATATCGTCGTGCAGCAAACCCGCTTTTCCGACGGGTCGCGTAAAGTCGTCAACATCAGCGAAATCACCGGGGTGGAATCGGGGGTCGTGCAGATGCAGGACATATTCCGCTTCCAGCAGCAGGGCTTCGACAGTGACGGACGGGTTGCCGGTGAATTTCTCACAACCGGGCGTGTGCCCGAGTTCTACGAAGAACTGCGTTCACGCGGTCTCGAAGTTGATATGAGTATTTTTCAATAGGACTATCGAATGGCGACAATCCTGAATCTCGCCGGCGACCTGTTGTGGCTGCTGGCTATCGGAGCCGCGTTTGCGGGCGCGACAATGCTGATGCTGGGAGCGATGATCCGCGGCCAGCAATACATGACCGACTACAAATCCGCGTTCACGGAAACGGCAAGCAACAGTCTCGCCGACATGTTCTCGTTCGCCGATCCGGTCAAGCTGTTCTATATCAACATCGGCGCCGTGTTGTTAATTCCGCTCGTCGTGCTGGTCCTGTTCGGCGACTGGAAGCTCGCCTTCGTGGTCTTCATATTGCTGCTGTTCGTGCCCAACATCCTCTACTCGTCGGCGCGTAAACGCCGACAGAGCAAATTCGAACAACAGTTGCCGGATGGATTAGCGATGATTTCCGGTTCGATGCGCGCGGGCGCAAGCCTCGCCATCGCGCTCGAAAGCCTCGTCAAAGAACAGCAGCCGCCGCTAGCCCAGGAATTTCAGCTGTTCATGCGCGAACAGCGTATCGGTGTCGATTTTGAGGAATCGTTGTCGCACATGGAAAAACGCATGCCGATTGCGGACCTTGGCATGGTCATTTCCGCGCTGCGCATCAGCCGCGAAGTGGGTGGCAATCTGGCCGAGGTACTGGAGTCGCTGGCTGACACACTGCGACGCAAACATACGATGGAAGGCAAAATCGACAGCCTGACCGCGCAGGGCAAATTGCAGGGCGTGGTCATGACCGGCCTGCCTATCCTGCTCGGCGTTTTGCTCAACTTTCTCGAACCGGAGGCCATGGAAAAATTGTGGACGACCCCGGTGGGCTGGGTCGTGCTCGGAATTATCATCTTCATGCTCGGACTCGGGTATTTCATGATCTCTAAAATCACGACAATCGACGTATAGCCAATGCTGGATTTCATATCGCCGTTTCTGTTCCTGCTCGCCGTCGCGTCGACGGGTCTGTGCGTATTTTTCTTTATCGTACTCGGCAACGTCATCTCGGGGATGGTCGAAAGCGAAGACCGCACCTACATGGACCCGTTACCGCCGTTACTGAAACTGATCTGGCCGTTCATCCAGGTGATTGCCTATTTCGGCTGCAGCTTTCTGCCATATGAAATTCTCGAGGGCGTAGAGCGCAAGCTGCAGCGTACCGGGGTCAGTTTCCTGCTCACCGCTGAACAATTCCTCGGCCTGCAGGCGGTCAGCATCATCGCCTGGCCGATCGTTGCCGTGATCGGGATGGCGGCAGCGAAATATACCGGGGAGTGGAGCGCCTATATCGTTCTCGGCGCCATACTGCTCGGCATTGCGCATCCAAACATGTGGCTCGCCGACAACAGGTCCCGACGCGAGAACGCGATAATCCGGGGCATGCCGACTTACCTCGACTTCATTACGATGTGCGTCGAAGCGGGGCTCAATTTCCAGGGCGCGCTGCAACAGGCGATGGACAAAGCGCCGGCGAGCCCGCTGCGTAACGAATTTGCGATCGTATTGCGTGATTTGCGCGCGGGCCTGTCCCGATCGGATGCTCTGCGACGCATGGCTGATCGACTCGACATTCAGGAGATAACGAGTTTTGTCAGCGCCGTCATCCAGGCCGAACGTATGGGCTCGAGTCTCGCAACGGTGATGCGGGTGCAAGCGGAACAACGGCGTAACGAACGCTTTCAACGGGCAGAAAAGATGGCGATGGAAGCACCGATCAAACTCGTCGGGCCGCTCATCATCTTTATTTTCCCCGTCACGTTTATCATCCTCGGGTTCCCGATCGCGATGAAATTCCTCAATGAAGGAATTCTGTGACCGAAGGCCGTCTCGTCGCGCAAACCGGTGATGTGATCGTTGCCCCCTGCCTGCGCACGACAAATGCATTCGATCGAATGCGCGGCCTCCTCTTCCGACCAGCGCCCGCGGCCGCGAGCGGTCTGCTTATCGATCCCTGCGCATCCGTGCACACGTTGGCCATGGCCTATGCGATTGATGTGGTTTATCTCGACGCCGATATGCGCGTCGTGAAGCAGGTCGATGCCTTGAAACCGTGGCGAATGTCGGCCTGCAAAGCCGCGAAGATGACGCTCGAGCTGGCCGCCGGCCAGGCGCAGGCGCTCGGTGTTCGCGTCGATCTGAAATTCCAGTGGCATTCGGCGTAAAAACAACCAGCCTCGTCATATCGATGCTCGTCGTCGTGCTGGCGGGGTGTGAACAATCACCGACGAAACCGGACGCGAAACCGAAGCTCAATCTCGCCGAGACCTACAATCTCGCTGCCGCTGCCTATAAAGAACAGGATTGGGTCGAGGGCGAAAAACAATATTTCCTGCTGACCCGTGAGGCCCCGGAAGAATTCGAGCCGTGGTTCAAACTCGGCAATATCTACGCGCGCACCCAGCGTTTTGACCGCGCGATTGCGTGTTATCGCGAGGCGTTGATTCGCGATTCGCGTAATGCGAAAGCGTGGCACAACATGGCAGTCACACAGCTGCGCGATTCGGGGAAAAGCTTTCTCGAACTGGAAATGCTCGTCGAAGACGATGACCCGCTTCACGAAAAGAGCATCAGAATCCAGCAGTCCATAGAAGAATTGCTAGACTGAATACCATGATTCCGCATACCTCGAATCGGATCAGAGCGCTGCGTTTTCACCGGCGTATGGGCGGACAGGCGATGACCGAATACATGATCGTATTCCCGGTCATGCTCGTGCTGATTTTTGGCACGCTGCAGTTCGCGTTGCTCTACCAGGCGAAAGTACAACTGAATTACGCCGCTTTCGAATCGGCGCGCAGCGGCTCGCTGAATAATGCGCAACGTTGGGCGCTCAATGCGGGTGCAGTTCGCGGCCTCGTGCCCCTGCATACGCACGGCAGCGGACGCAACTGGCTGCGTTGGGCGCGCTCGAAAGTCTGGGATCAGATTGAACAGGGTCTGGTCGAGGTGGAAATCATCAATCCGACCGAGGAAGCGTTCGAAAACCATGGCATGGACGACGGTGAGGATCGCCTCATTCCGAACGACAACCTGATGTACCGGGCGGCGACACTGAAGGGGACAGGCACGAGCAAGATCTCGATCCAGGATGCAAACCTGCTTAAGATTCGACTGCTGTACTGCGTCGATATGCACGTGCCGTTCGTCAATCGAATGATTAATTCCCTGCTGCGCTTGCGTGCGCCGACCGCAGATCCGAACTCCAGCGGTCCGTCCGGTACCGTGGCCACCGGCCAGCTCAGCGCCTGGACCGACAACGGCATCGGATTCGCGGCGCGGTCCGGCTCATTCGAACGGGAATGTCTCGACCGCGAGCCCCAGCAGCACATCCCCATTATGTCCGAAGCAACGATACGCATGCATACGCCGCCGATTTTCGATCCGTTACCGGAAGAAGTCGCCGCCCCCTGATTACAGGCGCGTTCGCGCTCAAGTCGCCTGCCTTACTGTTTCGACAAACCACCCTTGGATCGCTGACATTGCACGTTAAACTGGTCGCTGCCACGAATAGACGACGGCGCAGACCAGTGTGCTTTCAATGTTCGGGTGACTCGAACCGGCAGCACCACTAAATCCTGACGACTTAACAACGGGAACCACAGCTCAGCAGGACCGACATGGCAGAACATACGCCAATGATGCAGCAGTATCTGTCGATCAAGGCGGCGCACCCCGACGTCCTCGTGTTCTACCGGATGGGCGATTTCTATGAATTCTTTTTCGACGACGCGCGACGCGCCGCCGGGTTGCTCGACATCTCGCTGACAAAACGCGGATCCAGTAACGGCGAGCCGATCCCGATGGCGGGTGTTCCCTACCATGCCGTCGATGGTTACCTGGCGCGGCTGATTCGACTCGGGGAATCGGCGGTCATCTGCGAACAAATCGGCGATCCGGCGACGTCACGCGGTCCCGTCGAAAGACGGGTAACCCGAATTATCACGCCGGGAACGGTCATTGAAGACGAGCTACTGCTCGAACGCGAAGACAACCTGGTTGCAGCGGTGTGTGTCGTCGCCGATCGTTACGGACTCGCCTGGCTCGACGTCAGTTCAGGGCGTTTTTATCTCGCCGAAGCTGACTCGACGGCCGCCGTAATCGCGCAACTCGACCGCCTGAATCCGGCGGAACTACTCGTGCCGGAATCATTCGATCCGAATGCGTTGGCCCAGTTAACCATCAGTGTACGCAGCCGCCCCGACTGGCATTTCGATTTAGAGCATGCCGTTGCCACGTTGTGCGATCGCTTTGGTACGCGCGATCTGCGGGGTTATGGCTGCGATGGCAGCGAGCCTGGTGTCGGCGCGGCCGGATGCCTCATCAAATATTGCGAAACGAGTTATTGCGGTGAATTACCGCATCTGCGCGGTCTCGCAGTTGAACGGCCCGACGGTACGCTCACGCTCGATGCCGCGACGCGACGTAACCTGGAACTGACCACCCCGCTCATTCCGCAACCCGGCGCTCCAACGCTCGTGGCATTGCTCGACCGCACCTCGACCGTGATGGGCGGGCGGCTGCTGCGGCGCTGGCTGCAGGCGCCTGTTCGGGATCACTCCGAGCTCCGGTTGCGGCATCACGCCGTGGGTGAACTGCTACTGAGTCCGGCGCTCGACGATGTCCGGGATGACCTCAAGCAGGTTGGCGATATCGAACGCATCTCGACGCGGATTGCGATGCGCACGGCGCGACCGCGCGACCTGTCGCAGTTACGTGCGTCTGTTGCCGCGCTGCCGGGACTTCGCGCCCGCGCGGTTACGGTCGACAGCCCCCGCCTCGCCACGCTCGTCGAGGCGACAGGCGAGCACGCCGAACTGGGCCACTTACTCAAAACAGCGCTGGTCGAGGAACCACCGGTACTGATCCGCGACGGCGGCGTGATCGCGGCCGGCTACAGTACGGAGCTTGACGAGCTGCGACGGCTGAGCGACGACGCCGATCAGTTTCTCATCGATCTCGAACTGCGCGAACGCGAGCGCACGGGTCTGGGTTCGCTCAAGGTTGGTTTTAACCGGGTGCACGGCTACTACATCGAGATCAACCGCTCACAGAGCGACGTCGTGCCCGAGGATTACAGTCGCCGCCAGACGCTGAAATCGAGCGAGCGATTTACCACGCCGGAACTGAAAGCGTTCGAGGGCCGTATTCTGTCGGCGAAGGATGAAGCCTTACGCCTCGAAAAATCACTGTACAACGACCTTCTCGAAGAACTCGGTGTCGCGGTCTCGGCACTGCAGCGTACCGCCGAGGCCGTGTCCGAGCTCGACGTCATGGCCTGCTTTGCCGAGCGCGCCGAGGCCTTGTCGTTGTCCGCGCCCGAATTCACCGATGCGCCGGTGCTCAGAATATCCCAGGGCCGTCACCCCATCGTCGAGCATGCGACAAACGCCCCATTCGTTGCGAACGACCTAGACCTCGACGACACGCGCCGCATGCTCATCGTGACCGGGCCGAACATGGGCGGCAAATCGACTTATATGCGACAAACCGCGCTCATTGTCATCATGGCCCACGCCGGATGTTACGTGCCGGCAGAAAGCGCCGTCATCGGGCCGATCGATGCTGTATTCACCCGCATCGGTGCGAGCGATAATGTCGCCGGCGGTCAGAGTACTTTCATGGTCGAAATGACCGAAGCGGCGAATATCCTGCATAACGCAACGTCCTCGAGCCTCGTTCTGATCGATGAAATCGGTCGCGGCACGAGTACCTATGACGGCGTCGCACTCGCGTTTGCAGCGGCGGAATACCTCGCGCTCAAAAATCGTTCGTTCAGCCTGTTCGCAACCCATTATTTTGAATTAACGGTCCTCGCCGAGGACATACCGGCGGTCGCGAACGTGCGGCTCGACGCGATCGAAAACGGTGACGACATCGTATTTATGCACAGCGTGAAACACGGACCGGCGAGTCGCAGTTACGGTCTTGCGGTCGCGCGGCTCGCGGGAATTCCGCCGGACGTCGTTGCGGCCGCCCGCGAGCGCCTGGCTGTCATCGAGCAACAATCGCCCGCAATGGCACCCGCACCGGAATCCGGCCAGATGACGCTGTTCGATTCCGACATGCAACGCGTCGCATTACGGCTGCGCGAGGTCGATCCGGATGGTCTGTCACCAAAAGCAGCGCACGATCTGCTCTACGAACTGTGCGCGATCGCACGACGCCAGTCGCGCTGATAGCGAAACGGCCCCGAGCGGCAGAAACCGTCCCCGGCCGGTGCCCGGAATGGGGGTTTGGCCACCCGGTCGCTGGCGCTATAATGCGCGCTTTCTCCGTAGTTGATGGCCTGAATCATGACCTTTGTTGTTAACCAGAACTGTATCAAATGCAAATATACCGACTGCGTCGAGGTGTGCCCTGTCGATTGCTTCCATGAAGGCCCCAACATGCTGGTCATCGACCCCGACGAATGCATCGACTGCACTTTGTGTGAACCGGAATGCCCGGCCGAAGCGATTAAATCGGAGGACGACCTGACGGACGACGAACAGTCGTTGCTCGAATTGAACGCGGAACTGTCACGCGAGTGGCCCGTGATCAATGAAATGAAAGACCCGCCCGCAGATGCAGACGACTGGAAGGACAAACCCGATAAGCTCCAGTATCTGGAACGCTGAGGCAAAAAAAACGGCCGCCGGTCACGGCGGCCGAATCAGGAGGGTATACCGGACTGGCTCAAGTCCGGTTTTTTGTTTCCAGCGAGGGAAACCCGACACTGCCATCCCTGGCGGCATCGGCTGAGCGCGCGTCCTTGCCCGCTCGCAAACAAGTCTGCGTTTCATTGACGTCCGTGTTAAATTTTCCCACGGTCAGGCCGAAATCCATCATTCCTGAATGACTTCAAAAGGTTAACTGCCGATTTGAGCCAGCGCTTACAACCGCCCCGCCTCGTGCACCCGGACCCGGGAAGGATTCCCGATGCCAGCCGGGACTTTCGGGCAGGACCGCCTCGTCCAGGCGTTCATTGTCCACTCGTGGATCATGGATTCGCGTCCACCCGCGGCGGCGCTCCACGACATCCGGTTTCCATCGTGCCGGGCCCAATGAATAGCAAACGGATCCGCGCCGGTGCCTGAGGGGATTGTGAGAAGCCGCATTGCAAGGCGTCGAAGCCGCGTCGTCGCACTGATCGTGATGCTGTGTACCGGACTCGGTGTCGTTGATAGCGGTTACGCGAAAAAAGTCTACAAGTGGACTGATGCAGACGGTATTACCCATTACGGCGACAAGCCGCCCGGTGATTCCGCGCAAACGGAAATCCGCCTGCGGAATCCGCCCGCCGTCGATCCGAGCGTGAATACGCGAGCGCAAAGAACTGAACGCCTGCTCGATTCGTTTGCCGCGGAACGCGAGGAAAAGAAGGCGGCTCGCAGCGCCGCGGCCGAAAAAAAGAAGGAACGTCAGGCGAAGTGCGATAAAGCGCGCGAAACCCGGCAAACCTATCGCGACTCCGCGTTTATCTATACAAAGGATGACTCCGGCCAGCGAACCATCCTCAACGACGACGAGCATGCACAGGTGCTTGCCGACGCGCAGGCGGCGGTCGACGAATGGTGCGACTGACGCCACAAAGATCCGGCCCGAAGGCGCTACTCTCTCGAAGGAAATCGAGTTACCATACGAAACACCTTGATCTAACAAGAAGTTACTGGCGGGAATGAAACAGGCATTCTGGAAATCCGACTGGTTCGTCGGGCTGGCGATATCTCTTGTGTTCCTGGTGCTCTGGCTCGGCGGCAACGCCGTGCTCGGCGGGTTCGAGCGCGATGCTTACGATCTTGGGGTGCGCATGTCGTCGGCAGATCCCGGCGATAAAATTGCCGTCATCGCGATCGATGACCGCAGCATCCAGAACATCGGACGCTGGCCCTGGTCACGCGACACCCATGCGCAAATGGTTGACAAACTCGTCGCCGGCGGCGCAAAAACAATTGGCAACACGATCTTTTATTCCGAACCTCAGGTCGACGCCGGTCTGACCTGGATACGGCGCCTGAAAGGCATGCTCGCGAACATCGAGATGCCCGGCACCGAGGCGGAACTGATTGCGGGAACGCTCAGCGAAGCCGAGGCAGAACTGAATACCGACGGCATCCTCGCCGCAAGCCTGGCCAACGGCGGTAATTCGATACTCGGGATGCAGTTTGTCCCCGGCGAACCGATTGGCAATCCGGACGAAGCCCTGCCGGACTACGTCACCCGTTTTGCGATTCCGGAAGACAATGTCGCGGACCCGACCGGCGATGCTTTTCTGCCGCAACAAACCATCGAGGCGTTTCAGCCGATCGAGGTTCTCGGCGAACAGGCCGAGGGCATCGGACATCTGATCAGCCTGCTCGACGTTGACGGCGGGATCCGGACGGAACCGCTGGTCATCACCTATTACGACCGGATGTTTCCGTCGCAATCCCTCCTGATTGCCGCGGCAAGCCTGAATCTCGGTCCCGGGGATATCCGGGTCAATCTCGGCGAAAGTGTCGAACTCGGCGGTCTGACCATCAAGACGGACCCGTTCCTGTCTCTGAACACATTCTTCTACGGTGGTCGCGAAGGCGGACGCGCGGCTTTCGACACCTATTCGTTCATTGACGTCATCCAGGACAACGTACCGCTTGAAAACTTCAAAGATAAAATTGTCCTCATAGGCGCCACCGCGTTCGGGGTCGGTTCCAACTTGCACACCCCGATCGGTGAGGTGGGCGGCGCCGTGATGATCATGGCGCACACGGTCGCGAGCATCCTCAACGAGCATTTCTTCGTTCAGCCGGAATGGTCGACCATGGCCGAGTTTCTCGCTTTCTTACTCGTCGCGGCCTATTTGATTATCCTGTTACCGAAACTAAACGCCGGCGCCGGCGCATTGATCAGCCTGTTCCTGCTCGTTGCGCTGGTCGCGACCGAACTCGGACTGATGGTGTCGAAAGGCATGTGGCTGCAGCTGATCACAGCGGCGTCGCTGCTCGTCATCGGGCACATATTACTGACAACGAAACGCTTTCTTGTCACCGAAGCGAGCAAGATCCGCCTCGATGCCGATTCCGCGGTCAGCAACAAACAACTCGCGCTGCAACACCAGCACAAAGGCGAACTCGATCAGGCATTCGATTACTTCCGCCGCTGCCCCGCGGACGATTCGACGCTCGAAGCCATCTACAACCTCGCCATCGACTTCGAATCAAAACGGAAATTCAACAAAGCCGCGGCAGTCTACCAGTACATCGCCGACAAGAATCCGAAGTTCAAGGATATTGCCGTCAAGGTCAACCGCGCCAAACAACTCGAAGAAACGGTATTGCTCGGCGGCGCCGGCGGCTCGAGCGCCGCGGCGGGGACGATGTTACTCGACGGTTCGATTTCGAAACCGATGCTCGGACGCTATGAGGTCGAAAAAGAACTCGGCAAGGGCGCCATGGGCGTCGTGTACCTGGGCAAGGATCCGAAAATCAATCGGGTTGTTGCAATCAAGACGATGGCCCTCGCGCAGGAATTCGAAGCCGACGAGCTGCAGGATGTCAAAGATCGCTTTTTTCGCGAGGCCGAAACCGCGGGCAGACTTCAGCATCCGAATATCGTAACGATCTATGACGCCGGTGAGGAACACGACCTCGCCTACATCGCCATGGAGTTCCTCGAAGGCCACGATCTTGCGCGCTACACGAAGAAGGAAGATTTGCTGCCACTGCCCATCGTCATGGGTATTGTCTTCAAATCCGCCATGGCACTCGATTTCGCGCATAAACAGAATGTTGTCCACCGCGATATCAAACCCGCGAACATCATGTACGAGCCGAGCAAGAAGCAGGTCAAAATCACCGACTTCGGTATCGCCCGGATTACCGATTCGAGCAAAACAAAGACCGGGATGGTCCTCGGCACCCCGTCTTACATGTCGCCGGAACAGCTGTCCGGCAAAAAAGTCGATGGCCGTTCGGATCTTTTTTCGCTCGGTGTGATGCTGTTCCAGATGACGTCCGGCAATCTGCCGTTCAAGGGCGATTCGATGGCGACGCTAATGTATAAGATCGCCAACGAACCGCACCAGGCTATCTTCGAATTGAGGCCCGACCTCAGGGAGCAGAAGCCCTGCATCGCCGCGATCATCGATAAAGCCCTGCAGAAAGATGTCAGCCTGCGCTACCAGACCGGGGGCGAAATGGCCAAGGACATCCAGGCATGCGCCAAGCAGGTCTTTAAAAAGTAACCGCGCTGTCTGCGGCAGGTCGATCGGATCCTGGCAGAACCGCGACACTCCTCGGATAAACGAACGCGAACACGACAGACGACGGGACAGACAGCCAAAGTGGACCTTTCTTCCAAGATCGAACTCGTGAACGTGTCTGACACGGGCCAGAAACGGCCCCACAACGAGGATTCGGCGATTACCGACCCGGTTACAGGTCTGGCGGTCGTTGCGGACGGTATGGGCGGTTACAAGGCCGGAGAGGTGGCCAGCGCGATCGCGGCCAAGGCGATCCTCGATACGGTACGCGGAGACATTCAGGCCGCCCGCAACCATCCTGGGGACCCCGAGTCCGAATTATCGCTCGAAGGGACCCTCGTCCGTGATTCTATCGTCGCGGCCAATCGACACATTTTCAAGACCGCGGGCGAAGTCCCGCAGTGTCAGGGCATGGGCACAACGGTCGTTGTGGTGCTTTTTTACAACAACCGGGTCACCGTCGCACATGTTGGAGATTCAAGGGTTTACCGGCTCCGGAACGACGATTTAGCCCAAATCACGAACGACCATTCGTTGGTGCAGGAATTGATCGACCGGGGGTTTTTCACCCCGGAAGAAGCCGAAGCGAACACGCCAAAAAACCTCGTCACCCGGGCGCTCGGCATCGACGAAACCGTCGAAGTCGATGTCACCGAGGAAGCGGCCCAAACGGGGGATATTTACCTCCTCTGCTCGGACGGTCTCAATGATATGGTAGATGATGAAGAAATTCGCTTAACCCTAAGTAAATATAGTGCTAATCTTGTAGAGGCTGCGCACGAATTGGTGCGGTTGGCGAACGAAAGTGGCGGAAAAGATAACATCTCGGTGGTGCTCGCAAGGCCGCGGGCACCGTTCCCCGCGAAGACGGGTATGTTTTCCCGATTTATGGGTTTATTGACGAGAGGCAGCTAGATAAGGCGAAACAATGGCTAAACTGGTTCTCAGCTTAAATGGGGTTGTTCAGGGGGAATATCCGCTCAATAAGGAACGGATCTCGCTCGGCCGCAAACCCGACAACGACATCCAGGTGGATAATCTCGCCGTCAGTGGCAAGCATGCCCTCGTGATCACCATCCTCGACGATTCCTTTCTGGAGGACCTCGGGAGCACGAACGGAACGTATGTCAACGGCAAGCTAATCAAGAAGCACGCGCTGCGCGACGGCGACGTGGTCGGTATTGGCAAGCATGAGCTGAAATACGTCAACGAGCATGCTACCGCCGACGATGAAGATTTCGAAAAGACGATGATCATCAGGCCGGGGTCGGCAAGCGCTGCTGTTGCCGCTGCCAAGGCCGCGGAAGACGCTGGTGCCTCGGCCGCCGAACAGGCTAAAGAGGCCACGGGTGGCGGCACTCCGGTCGCAGCCCCGCCCGCGAGCGGTATGCCGCTGGGCAAGCTTCAGGTTCTGAACGGGCCGATCGCCGGGAAAGAACTCGAATTAACCAAAGCGTTAATTACGCTCGGCAAACCCGGCGTCCAGGTTGCAGTTATTTCGCGTCGGCCGCAGGGCTATTTCCTGACCCACATCGAAGGTGACGGTCAGAATAATAACTTTCCGGTCGTCAACGGAACTGCAATCGGTCCGCAGGCGTACACGATGGAAAACGGCGATATCATCGAACTCGCCGGGATCAAGATGGAGTTCAGCCTGAGCGGCTGATTACCGCGCGGGGTTTTTCAGGCCCCGCGGTCTAACTCTTCCCTGGTATCCGCGCCGGCCTTTGCAGGCAGGCGCGGGACGCCAGCCGCACCCGACGGTTAACGCCTTCCGATCGCCCCTGCGGACTCATTTACTCGTGTGGGTAAACACCCCGTCCCAGCTTTCGCCGGGCGGGTTTCCGCGGTACTGCGCCACGCGTTCCACATACACGCCATAAAGCCCGGGTGAGCGCGACGTGCGTTGCAGGTTCAGCAGGTTCATCTCCGCCATGTCCCATTCCTGGGCGCGGTACAGTCGCAACGCTTCGCGATAGAGCTTTAATTCGTCCTTCCACTGCTTATCGAGATCTTCTTTCAGGCACAGCGGCTGAAATATCGCGACCGGCTTATCCTTGCCTTTCACCCTGACACGATCGAGTTCCCGGTAAGCGTATTCCGGAACGGCTGCTTTCGTCGTTTCACTGACGATGAGCCAGACGCCGTAACCTTTCGTCAGCCCTTCGAGCCGTGAGCCGAGATTAACCGCGTCGCCAAGCACCGTGTAGGCCATGCGGAATTCGGACCCCATGTTACCGACGCTCATGACCCCGGTGTTCACCCCGACGCCGATCTTGATTTCGGGCCAGCCTCTGTCGACGAATGCGGCGTTCACTTCTCCCAGCTTATCGAGCATCTGCATGCCCGCATCGACTGCGTTGCGGGCATGGTTCACGTCCTCCAGCGGGGCTCCCCAGAAGGCCATGATGCAATCGCCCATATACTTGTCAATCGTCCCTCGCTGCTCATGGATGATGCGGGTCATCGGCGTGAGAAACATATTCATCAGCTCTGATAATTCTTTCGGATTGAGCCCTTCCGACAACGTGGTGAATCCACGCACGTCGGAAAACAGAACCGTCATCTCCCGGCTTTCAGCGTCGAGCGAATACGATTCCGGATGATCGGCCATCTCGTCGACGAGTTCAGGCGGAATGTACTGACCGAAAAGGCCGGTGATCTGGCGTTTTCCGCGAGTCTCTATGAAGTAGCCGTACGACATGTTCAGCACGAACATTGTCAGCAACATCATCATTCCGGAAGCCACCGGCAGGACAAAGTTACCGACGGTCCAGACGAAGAAATTGAACAACACGTAAGCGAGCATGAGTCCAGCGGTTGCCAGTGTTGCCGCCAACGGGCTCAGTATCGGCACGAGTACCGCCATCACCGAGCCGAAGAGAACGAGCAACATCACCTCGGCACCGAGCGTGTATTCCGGCAGCTGTTTGATCGTACCGTCGACGATGCCGGCGATAAGGTTCGCATGCACCTCGACCCCGGGATAGGCTTCGGCGACCGGCGTTGCGCGCAGGTCGAGCAGCCCGGGGGCCGTTGTGCCGACAAGCACGGTCGCGCCTTTCAGGATCGATTTGTCGGCGTTGCCATGCAGTACATCGGTTGCCGACACGTACGGAAAGCTGCCCTTGTACCCGCGATACGGCACCAGGGCCTGCACGCGTCCATCCACCGGGACGAGCTTGTCGCCAACCTGCAGCCATTCGAGCCCGGAATAATCCTTGCCGCCGAATACCGGCTTCTCGAATCGCGGCACGATTTCTTTCGAACCGAGTAAATGACGCACGATTTCGAGCGACATCGACGCGTAGTACGCGCCGTCGTGTTCGATCAGCATGGGCACCCGGCGCACCACCCCGTCCGGGTCATTAACCGGATTGAAGTGGCCGGACCCGAGCGCGCTCGAATTCAACTGTGTGATGTTGCCGCCGTAACCGTCGGCCTCGAGAAATGCGACCCGCTTACCCTGAAACGTGCCCTTGACGAACGTCGCCGCCGGCAGGTCGCCGATTTCCGACGCTTCGACGTCATCGGTGACGAAATTGAAATAATATCCGAGGATGACAGGGTATTTCTGGATCGTTTCCGCGAAGCGACCATCGTAGTCGAGTTCCGGACGCAGTACCTGTAACCGTGCGCGAAACATTTCATCGTTGCTCAGGTCCGTTTCCGCGAGCCGCTCGAGTACCTTCAGCCCGGAGCTCTCATCAGGCTCAGCAAAAACGATATCGAAACCGACGATCGCGGCCTGATAATTTTCGAACAGCAGTTCAACGAATGTCGATAGCTTGTCGCGGCTCCACGGCCACCGGCCTTCCGCACTCAGGCTTGCTTCGTCGATATCGACTATGACGATCCGGTCGTCGACCGTCTTCGGCATTGTCAGCAACAAGCGCTTATCGTAGGCGATGTTCTCCATTTGCGCGATGAATCCGACCGGCAGCCAGTCGGCTGCGTGCGATACGAAAAACAATAAAACGACAAAGCTGAGGCCGATACGGACGCCGTTGTCTTTAATCTTCGAAACGATGGCTGACATTTGTATCTCCGCGCAACGCCTCACCGGCATCGGCCGTGAACTGCGCAAAAATCGCCGCGACAGCATCTGACATGGCGCTCGCAATTGCGCCCATATCGTCATTATCCAGCGCTCGCGATTCGCGATATTCGCGCCCGAGCACCAACCTCTCGTCGCCGCCGCGCTCGACAACTTCAATGTGTAACTCAACCGTTATACCGGGGGTGTCGGGCTCTACCACCATGTCCATCCGATCAATGCGGCCGCGAACTTCGAGTCTATTGCCGTCAATTTTTGAACCGGTGACGAGTGGCGCGACCGACGCACTGCGTAAATAGCTGACGAGTTCGTTTTGCAGCATCCGTTCCGGGCTGTCGATCCACAGGTGATAGCGGTGCTGCTTCACGACGACTTCATCCGTGTGCGAATACGCAATGGCACGTTCGCGGTGCACCCCGCTTGCAGCGAACTTTGCGACCCGGACGGTTTCCGCGCTCCACGGCGCGGCCGTATCCGGGCTCACGGGATGGACGTTAAGTCGGTAGAACGTATCGCTCGGTAACGGTTTCATCGAGCCGCATCCGCAGAGCAGAAGCCCGAGTGCGCCAAGGAACACGAAAAAACGGGAGTCAATCCTAACGCGCATCGGCTGGCGGCTCCGTTCCGCGAAGAAGTCGCGCGGGATTGTCTCTGACGGCCTGGGAAAATTCGTTCAGGTTGCGGGAACTGCCTTCAACGTTGTACATGATAGTACCGAGATGCTCGTTGATCGTCCGCAGCGCTTCGCGCATCTCCAGCATCGACAGATTCGCGTTGCTGACCGCGTTGGCAATCGCTTCATCGTTATTCGAGGCGAGGTTTTCTATCGACACCAGGGTCTCGCCCATTTGCTGCCGGGTGGATTCAATGCGCGTGATCAGATCATTGAGGTTAAGCGCAATTTCGTCAACGTGAACGAGGAATTGTTCGATCTGGGCCTGATTCTTCGTTCCGAGTATTTTCTGCAAGCCCTTCGCGCTGCTATCCAGTTTCGCGACGAGAGCCTGCGCGTCACCGATCAGATCAGTATTCAGGCGCTGGTTGAACGTCGTCACCAGTGGTCCGAGCTGCTCGCGGCGAAACGCAATGATTTCGTCCGACACCTCGTTGATCCTGTCATTGAGGTTTGTTAACACCGGCATGACACCGTCTTCCGACAGGGATTTGAACTGTCCTGCAGCTTCACTCAGCACGGCAAACAGGTCCTGTTGCTCGCGTCCGGGAATTTCACCCCCGGGGGCGATACTGTTGCTACTGCTGCCCTCTTTGATCTGGATCTGCACCGCGGATATCAATCCCGAGGCGACGACCTGGGCGACGCTGTCCTCGGGGATCTCCCAGCCTCGCTTGATGCTCACGGTCAAAACATACTGCATACCCGTCGACGCCGCCTCTGGGGTGATCTTCTCAATCTGCCCGACATGGTAGCCCTCGTAGAACACCCCGGTACCGAATTTGAGACCGGCCACGTTCTTGTATTTCACCACGTAACGATCCGCCGGACCGGTGCTGCCCGTAACGTAGTACATCAACACGAAAAACGCGCCAATCGTGAATATCACGAACGAACCGACCAGCAGGTAATTGACGTTGTCGCGCTTCATTTTATGGCCGGGATCCTGTTAGCGGAGCCGTTAACGAGAAGAACACGCGGGTTTGTTGCGAACATCGGGTCAGCCACTCCCCGTCAACCGATTCATATATTCTTCCGGATTAATTTCTTCATCGCGTGATCGTCGATTAAGCAGGTCCTGCACGCGCGGAATGTCAGAGCTTTTCACTTCCTCAACCGTTCCGGTTAGCAGAAGCCTGCCATTATCCAATACCGTGATGCGATCGGCTATCTTGAATGCGCTTTCCAGTTCGTGGGTAACGACAACGATCGTCATTTGCATCGAATCGCGCAATTTCAGAATGAGATCGTCGAGTTCCGAGGCCACCACCGGGTCGAGACCGGCAGAGGGTTCGTCGAAAAACAGCAGCTTCGGATCCATAACGATTGCGCGCGCGAGTGCCGCACGCTTAATCATGCCCCCGGAAAGCTGCGACGGCATGAGATCTTCGAACCCGCCGAGATTGACGACTTCGAGCTTCATGCGTGCCATGATCCCCATCGTCGAATCGTCAAGCTTGGTGTGCTCACGCAATGGCAGTTGCACGTTCTCGCCCACCGACATGGAACTCAACAAAGCGCCGCCCTGAAACGACACGCCCATATTCGTTCTCAGCTCGTGCATTTCCGCCGGTTTGACTTTCGTTATGTCCTTCCCCAGCAATTTGATAGTGCCGGCAGTCGGTGTGTGCAGACCAAGGAGATGTCGCAACAGCGTGCTCTTCCCCGAGCCGCTGCCGCCCATGATGATGAGAATTTCTCCATCGCGAACGCTCAGATTGACGCCGTCGAGTATCTTTCTCGGCCCGTAATGAGTGACGAGGTTTTCAACTTCTATCGCGGGCTCTGTTTCCATTGCCGATCAGCGGTTCAGGAAATAGGTAAACGTCATATCGGCAAGCACGATATAGGATATCGCGAGCACCACGGACCGGGTGGTTACTCGCCCGACGCCTTCGGCACCGCCAGTCACGGAAAACCCGTTGCTGACCCCGATGAGCGTGATGATGACGGCGAACACCATGCTTTTCGTCAGGCCCTGTATCACGTCGTTCGCGGTAATGAACGCCGTGCCCTGATCCCAGTAAGCGATGTAGCCAAGCCCGAGTTCCAGATTGCAGTAGACGGCGCCGCCGAACATCGCGGCAAGGTCGGAAAAAAGCGTAATCGCCGGCATCATGACGAGCATCGCAAGCATTACGGGAGACACCAGGTAACGCACCGGATTGATTCCCATGACGCGCAGCGCGTCGACCTCCTGGTTTACCTGCATCGTGCCGACCCGGGCAGCAAGTGCCGAACCGGTCCTTCCCGCAACGAGTATGCCCGTGATCAGCGGCCCGAACTCACGCGTGACCGATAACGCGATCCCGAGCACCACCTGCGTTTCGGCGCCGAATTGCTTCAGCGTATGGATACCCTGTATCGCGAGCATGACCCCGATGGCAAACGACAGGATGAAAACGATGGGAAGCGCGGCGATGCCGATTTCGACCATCTGCCCGGCGGCCGCGGAAAAACGCACCGGCTGGCGCTTGAACGGACCGAAGAAGACCCAATAAAAACTCTCTACAACCAGCGCGAGGTAGTAACCGAACTCTTCAATGAGCGCGACCGTGCCGCGTCCCAGATTTTCGACCGCTTGCCGTACCCCCCCGGTACGTGCGTTAGCCATCCGCCTTCAGGCACTCCTCGAGGTCCGCGTAGATAGGGAAAACCTTGTCGAGGCGTGCCAGTTCGAGCACGCTCATTGCAGGACCGCTCACGCCAAGCAAGCCGAATTTCAGATTTTTCTTTTTCGCCGTCTGATAACCTTCGACGAGGCTCGCGACCCCCGAACTATCGATATAGGACACCTCGGATAAATCAACGAGCGTGTCCTGAGCCGATTCGAGACATTCCAGTATCGTTTTCCGGGCTTCCGGCGAACAGGATAAATCCACGTCTCCGGTGAGCAATACGACAGCGAACCCACTGTCTTGTTTTATCTCGTATGCCATCTCACTTGCCCCGTTTATGTCTCTGAAATCTGAGCGTAATCCCGTTCCCGTCGGCCGACTGTTCGACGCTCCGGCACCCACCTATTATGTCGGTTCACCGACAAATATCCTAAGCTCGTGTCCGCCGCTTGCCGACCAGCCGACCGGAGGCCGGACCACGATCGCACATTGTCACCCCATATCTTTGAATTGTATCGCTTTTTACCATCACGTTGGGTATCGAAATCCGACCAAAGGGCGTGCCTTTCAATATCAGACGATTTTTTTCCGCATCCTCAGGAAATTGCCCTCGCTGTTATCGAGGTTGCCATAGGTACATTCGTCCATAATTTCCTGAATAAAAAACGTACCGAGGCCACCCGGTTTGACGTCTTCGAGATCACGCGGCCGAATGACGGCGGGATCGACCGGTTCCGCGAAATCTGTGAGAACGACTTCGAGTTCGCCCGAAGCTCGTTGCATTTCGAGCACGATTTCCCCGGATTTATCACCCTTGTAGGCGTGCTGCATGATGTTCATGCAAGCCTCGTTAACGGCGATGACGACATCGGAAATCAGTTTTTTCGAGCACCCGATGTCTTCGGCAACTTCCTGTACACGCTCCCGCACCATCCGAAGCTTCTTCGGGTCTGACGCGAATCGGAGTTCTAGGCTCGGGGACTCAGCCATGCGCGTTCGTCTCGATCATCAATAACGTGAGGTCGTCGTGAACCTTTCTTTCCTGGGCGTATATCGCTTCGACAATCACATCGAGTCGCTCGCTCGCGTCGACCGAGGCGGCTTCACGGATGATATCGCACAATCCGGCGACCCCCAGTTCCGTTCCGTCCGGCGCAAGGCTTTCGGTGACGCCGTCGGTAAAAATGTAGAGCCCATCGCCATTCAACTGCAGACGCATTGAATCAAAGGTCACATCCGGCAGGATACCAATCGGGGGTGCGGTCGCAACCAGTTCTTCGTACGTCCCGTCCGCAAACCAGTGCACCGGCGGCTGATGCCCGGCGTTGGAAAATTCGACCACACCCGTGTCCGGGTAGATATACCCGGCGACAATCGTGACGAACATGCCGTGGGACGACGTTTCGCAAATCTCTGCGTTGACCTGGGTCAGCAATTCAGCCGGGCCGTCCGCTGTTTTTGCGAGGCAGCGGAGCAGGCTCGTAGTCTTTGCCATCAGTAACGCGGCATTCATACCCTTACCGGATACGTCGGCCAGCGAGAAGTAAATTCTTCCCCCCGTCACTTCGCAGAAATCGAAGAAATCTCCCGATACTTCGCGCGCGGGAATATTGCGACCACGCACCGGAAAGTCCGCACTCGCGGTCGGTGGCAATAAGCTCACCTGGATCTGTCGGGCCAGTTCGAGTTCTTTACGGACCCGTTCCTGCTCGACCAGCGCCTGCGCCATGCGAGCATTATGGATCGCAAGCGCCGCGCCCGACGCAACGGCGGTCGCGAGATGCATATCGCTGGCGGCGAACAGTCGATCGCCACTACGCTTGTTGATCAATTCGAGTGCGCCGATGCACTGGCCGCGAACAGTGAGCGGGGCGCACATAATAGAACGCGTCACGAAGCCCGTATCCTCGTCGACTACCCCCGCAAAATTATCGTTTTGCGATACGTCGCGAACAATCTGCGGCTCGTTCTGCACCACGGTCTCGCCGACAATGCCCTGATCCGGGCGCAGGCGCAGCCCGGTTACGTCCACGGGTCCGGCACACTTGCGGCATATCAGCGCTTCGCCGTCGTCTTCAAGGAGAAAAATTGATGCGGCTTCGGCATTGAGATAAACGATGATTTGGTCGATCGCATTCTGCAGCGTTTCTTCGACGTTGAGCGAACTCGCGAATTCGTGCGTGACTTCGGCCAGTAACCCGGCGAGTCTTTCCCCGGTCGCGGGAGCGCCATGAAATACGGGTTCGAATGCTGTGTCCTTGCTCATCGTGCTTGCCTGAGGCATTCGACGTAAGCCGCTTCATCCGGCGGCGACGCGTTACGCTGCGCCTCCCACAGGCTTGCCGACAGACATTCCATCATCCGGTGTTCGATATCGTGAGCATCCAGGCGCCGTGTCCCGACGAGTGCGTTGTAGGCGCCGACGACGCCGACGGGTCGATCGGTCTGCAACTGCTCCTGCACCGCGACATGCAGGCTCATATGCAAAAACGGGTTAACCCCCTCAATATCAGTGCGGAACTCTGCATTGATTGCCTCGTCCGGACGATCCAGCAAAGCATGGTATTCAGGATGGCGTTCAATCACACCGGCGAGCAGCGCCTCAAGCGGTTCCATCGGGGAGTGCGCGGCCATTTTCCCCCAGACTTTGAGAAAATGAGCGCGCACCTCTTCCCGCGTTTGAGCAAACATTACCGTATCGATTCCCGCTGTCGTGTGCACGGCCTCTCACGCCGGCCGCCAGCATCACGCCACGTTAACATAGTTGCCCTTTTCCTCCCATGCACACATGTCGGCAACACAGCATTCGGCACATTTCGGATTGCGCGCGATACACGTATAACGACCATGCAAGATGAGCCAGTGATGCGCGTCCCGGAGGTAACGCGTCGGCACCGCCTGCAACAATCCTTTTTCCACTGCCAGCGGCGTTTTTCCGGGCGCGAGTCCCGTCCGGTTTGAAACCCGGAAAATATGAGTATCGACCGCGATCGTGGGTTCCCCGAAAGCGGTATTGAGAATTACATTTGCCGTTTTTCTGCCGACACCGGGCAGCGCCTCGAGTGATTCGCGATCCCGCGGCACATCAGACGCGTGTTCTTCAATCAGCATGCGGCACGTTTTGATGATGTTTTTCGCCTTTGCATTAAACAGACCGATAGTTTTGATATACCGCTTGAGCCCGTTCTCACCGAGTGCGAGGATCGCCGCCGGCGTATTCGCCTCCCGATATAGCCGATCGGTGGCCTTGTTTACGCTGACGTCCGTCGCCTGCGCGGACAAAATAACGGCGATCAGCAGTTCGAAATCCGAGTCGTAGCGCAACTCCGTCGTCGGCGCCGGATTGCGTCGCTTCAGGCGCCTGAAAAACAATCGACGTTGCGGGAGTTCCATCACGGACGAACGCGCAGGGCTGCTGATGAGTGTATCGGCCCATCCGGATCGGGCTTGAAGACATTCCTCTCCGTCGCCGACGGGACGCCGCGTCGCCCGCTTCCCGCATTCGTCGCGGCAAGCACGAGAGCCAGTAACAACAACGCACCGGGCGGCGACGCGAAAATCGGCAGCAGACCGTCGGCAACGGAGCCGACAGGCGCCAGAACGCGACCGTAGGTGGCGAATTCCCGGAGCGCGCCAAAGCCCGTGAGAAACACGATAATGACCGATACGTCGCGGATCGCCAGCGCAAATGTGGCGCCGCACGCGCGTCTTTCGGCCGTTTCCTGCACGAAACTCAGCAAGAAACAGTTGCCCGCAATGAGCGCCGGGTAAACCCCGAGCGCCGCCACCGCGTCATGATTAATAATGCGCGCTGTCGCAATAATGGCCGCCGTCACGACAGCGGCAAGTAACGTGTGATAGAGCGGTTGCAGCCGCCAGCTAACGCTGTGGCGCAGGAACGCGGCCACCACACCGCTTACGATCACGACGGCGCCGAATAACAATCCCAGCGCGAAGGAATTCGCGCAGGTTTGGGATACGGCGACGAGGGGACAGAGTCCGAGCAGGCGGACGGTGACCGGATTGCGGTTCACGAGCATGCAAGCGCACTCGGCGCATCGGTTCCAGCTCACCTCGTCTCCCTGCCTGTTTTCATTGTCCCCTGTCCTCGTGTCGAAGATAGCGCAACGCACGGTTTATCACAGTGATCGTTGCATCCGCCGTCACGGTCGCACCGCTCACACCATCGATAGCGCCCCCTTCGTCGACGAGGCGCCACCTGCTCCCTTCAGGATTGGCGAGGGAACGCCCGGTGAAGCCCGCAAGCCACTTTGAGCCGGACGCAAGTATTTCTGCTCCGAACCCGCGGGTCTCGTCATGCGACAACACGTTCGCGGCAATAATGATCCCTTGCGCATCAATCCCGAGGGCGATTTCGATGTCGCCATTATAGCCATCCGCTGTGATCAACTTTACCGCCACGGTGTCTGTATCCGCGTTCGTGCGTGCCGAATAAATGACTACCGGGTGCGATGTTCCGAAAAATACCGGATCGACAAATTCGACGAACCCGTCGGGATCAATTCCGCTAACGTGGCCACCGAGCACCGACTCTGCCCACGCCCGCTCCGCCGACCGCATTGCGGATTGCCCGGCGCGCTCGAGCGGGCCGCCAAGCACTGTTGCCATCACGACCGCCGCGCAGAGCACGACGCCGATCACACCGATACTAGCGGCGAGTTGGGCGTTCGGGGTCGTCAGCTGTTTCGGATTTTCCATACAGGCGAGGCTGCGTCAGTCGATCGATCAACGGGGCGAGCGCATTCATTGCTACAACTGCGAACGCGACGCCATCAGGATAGGTACCAACTTCGCGCATGACAAACGTCAGCACGCCCGCGCCGGCGCCAAAAATCAACATTCCCCGGGGTGTCGTCGCCGAAGTCACGGGGTCGGTCACAATGAAAAAAGCCGCCAGCATGGCGCCGCCAGCAAACAGATGGAACAACGCGCCGCGGTGCAACTCGGGATCGGCCACCCACGCCATTGACGCCGCGACGGCCAGGCCCGCGAGATAAGCACACGGCAGTCGCCACGTGATGACTCGCCGCCACAACAGCCACAACCCGCCGACCAGATAGGCGGCGTTGACCCACTCCCACCCGCGCGCCGCGAACAAGCCGAACACCCGATCGGTTTGCATTTCGGAGGTCATGCGCATCAGCGCTGCCTCGGTCTTGATGTGATCGAGCGCCGTGGCACCCGAAACCGCATCGAGACTATCCGGTTGAAGAAAAACGAAACGAATGCTGTCGAGCGGACCGGGATAATCGGCGAACCGTAACAGATCCGGCCACCGGCTCAGGACGAGCGGAAAACTTAACAGGACAAACACGTACCCGGCCATCGCCGGGTTGAATACGTTGTGCCCGAGCCCGCCAAACGCGTGCTTGCCAAGTAACACGGCAAAGGCGATGCCGACAACGCACGTCCACCACGGTGCGTAGGGCGGGAGGGCCAGTGCGAGCAGGCAGGCCAGTACAACGATACTGCCGTCGTCGAGTGCGGTGCGCCAGTCGAGGCCGCGCAATCGTAGCGCCGCCGCTTCGAATACGAGGGCAGCACCAATGCCGATCATCAATTGTACGACGACCCCGAATCCGATCAGCCATACGCTGACGACAATCGCCGGAATCAACGCGACGACAACCTCGCGCATCATCCGGTTCACCGGCCGCGCTCCGTGAATGTAAGGTGAACTCGTGACGCTCATCTCACGGACGGCCGTTTGCGTGCAAACCTGTTCATTGGCCCGGCCCTTGATCACGCTTGTTCCGGACCCGCTCGAGTACGGCGTCGATATCATGTTTGACACTGTTTTCGTCGAGCAGATCGAGGTCGGCGAGTTCAACCTCCGCGGTCGTCGAGTGCGCGCTCGCGGCCACGTCCCGTGCAGAACGGGTTTCGTGGTTTTCCCGCGCGCGATCGGCGACGGCCCGGTCGCGGTCGAGCGCCTCGATCGCCGATTTTGCATGCCGGTAGTGCTGCACCAGCGGTATGCTGCTCGGGCACACGTAATCGCAGCAACCGCAGTCGATGCAATCAAACAGGTGATAATCCTGCGCACTGTCGAAATCCGCGGCCCTGATCGATTCGAACAACTGTTGCGGGTTCAGTCGCACCGGACAGACCGGAATACAGTCACCGCAGCGAATGCAGGGTTGCGGCGTTCGCGGTCCGTCGTCGTCACTGAGCACGAGCAGACAGCTGACTGTTTTCGTGATCGGCGCGTCGAGATCGTGAACTATCGTTCCCATCATCGGGCCGCCACTGAGCACGGTGCGACCATTCAGCGGCAGTGCATCGAGATGGTCAAGGACATCTCTGACGGGGATACCGATCGGCACCTCGAAATTGCCTGGCCGTTCGATATCCCCCGCGACCGTAATCATTCGGTCGATTAGCGGTGCGCGCGCGGTGACGGCACGACAGACCGCACGGACCGTCTGCACGTTGAGTACCGCCATGCCGACGTGTATCGGCAGCAGGCCACTCGGAACTTCTTTCCCGGTGAGAACCGTGATGAGCTGTTTTTCGCCGCCCGCCGGATAAATTGCCGGCACGGAAACAACGCGGACCGGATCCTCGGCGGCCGCGGCGAGCGCAGCAAACGCATCGGGCATGTCGTCTTCGACAGCGATCACGCACTCTTTCGCTTCCATCAGCCGTGCCAGTATCACCGCCCCGCCGACGACCTCTGCCGGGTTCTCGCGGGCGACGCGATCGTCGCAACAAATGTAAGGCTCACATTCAACGCCATTAATGATCAGCATCTCGAGCGGCTGCGATCCGCCTTCGCGGATTTTGACGTGGGCGGGAAACCCGGCGCCACCGAGGCCGACGATGCCGGCCGCGGTGATCCGCGCGTGGATCTCGCTCGTGGCGAGCTTCGCGGGATCGGCCGTTGTCACTTTCCCCGACCCCCGATCTTCCCCGTCGCTGGTCAGTTCAATGGCGCTCGCGGTGCCGCGGCCAGGATGAATGGCCGGGAATTCACCGATAGCGCTGATGACGCCGGATGTCGGCGCGTGCAGGCGCATACCAACATATTCATGGGATTGGGCGATGAGTTGGCCTTTGCTGACAATTTCGCCCACCGTAACGCAAGGCCGGGCGGCGATACCGACGTGCTGTCTCAGCGGCATCACAAACCGCCTCGCTAACGGCAGGGGCCGGGAATGCCGATCCGCAATCCCATCTTTGTGCGGTAGCAGTTTTATGCCACCGCTGAAGGCGAATAACCGACGGTCGGTCACGCTGGCTCCGCGGTGCGTCGATTACGTCCCGCATAAACCGGAGGCGGCCATCGCCACTGGTCCATTCCGGACACAACATCGACGACATGAATGCAATCCACCGGGCATGGCGCGATACACAACTTGCAACCCGTACAGTGGGTTTCGATGACGGTGTGCATCTGTTTCGCGGCACCGACGATGGCGTCAACCGGACACGCCGCGATGCATTTTGTGCAACCGATACAAACGGGTTCGTCGATCACGACGACCTGTTTGACGCTCGCGGCGTCGTCCGCCCGACGGCCGGCATGACTCGTTTGGCCTAACAGCTCGGCAAGAGAGCGGCGTACGGCACGGCCGCCGGGGGGGCATCGATCGATCGATTCCGCATCACCAACGATTGCCTCTGCGTACGGCAGACAGCCGTCGTATCCGCAATCGCGGCATTGTGTCTGCGGCAGAATTTCGTCGATACGCCGAATCAGACGACTCCTCGAGTCGCGCTCGGGCTCGTGATGATGGGTCAACATCCACGCGCCCAAAGCAATGAGCAACCCCAACACGAGCAGCGCACTCAACATCGGTGAGTCACGACCGTGCGACGCTCAGCCACCGAACCCCCGTAACGCCATACCAATTATCGCAATGCTTAGCAGCGCGACCGGGGCATCGCGAAATGCCACGGGTACGGGCGCGGCGGCGAGCCTTTCACGAATTTGCGAAAACGCGATGAGAACCGCCCCGTATCCGAACGCCAGGCCGATTCCATGGGAAAAGACCGCGAATAACCCCGCAGGCTCGAGCAACACAATAAGGACGACGCCAAGTAGCGTGCAATTAATCGTCATCAGTGGCACGAACGGTTCGAGCCAGTCGTGACCCCGCGGCCAGACGCGCTCGCCAACACTGGCTACGAGGTAAATACACACCAGGCAGCTCGCGACGATAATTGGTAACGCAAGGATCTCGACCGCGCCTGTAGCCGGTAACAGGCCCATCAGAAGATAGCTGAGTGATGCGGCAATCGGAGCCACGACGACGTTGGAAATGGCAAGACCTGCCGCCGTTTCAAGTTTGCGCGAGATCGCAAGCGCAGGACAAATACCGATCAAATAGACAAACAGGAGATCGGAGCCCACCGCGCCTGCCAGCATCAGGGCAACGGCCTCCTCCATGTTTATTTCACCTGCATCCCCGAACTGGCCCCGCTGTCCGGAGAGAGCAGGAACAACTCGTCACCGCCTCCGCCTGCCGCAAGGACCATGCCTTCAGACACGCCAAAGCGCATCTTTCGTGGTTTCAGGTTTGCCACGACGACAACGAACCGCCCGTTGAGACCTTCCGGGGTATAGGCACTCTTGATTCCCGCGAACACCGTTCGCCGCGTATCCCCGACTTCGAGATCGAGCTGCAGCAATTTGTCGGCACCATCGACGGGTTTTGCTTCAACGATACGGGCGATGCGCAAATCAATTTTCGCAAAATCCTCAATGGTAACCATCGAGGTCTCTTCTTCCTCGACGGCCGGGGGTGGCGCCGTCGTTTGCTTGCTGTCTTCGATCATTGCTTCGATTTTCTCCGTTTCAACACGCTTCATCAACGGCTTGAACCGGTTGATTTCGAGAGTGCTGATGTCTGCGTCGACGTCACTCCACTGCAATGGCTCGCAATTCAGAAAAGCTTCCACGTCTTTTGCCATGGCCGGAAGTACCGGTTTCAGATAAATCATCAGCAGACGAAACGCCGCTAATCCGGTACTGCAAATACGGTGGACTTCGGTCGTCGCTGCCGCGTCTTTTGCCAGCGCCCAGGGCTTTCGCCGGTCTATGTACTGATTGGCGCTGTCGGCCAGCGACATGATGTCGCGCATGGCCCGGGCAAAGTCACGCGACTCGTAAGATTCAGCGATAGCCGGGGCCGCACCACGTAACCGTTCAATCAGTTCGGGGTTGTCAAGTTCGGCGTGCAACTGACCATCGTGCCGCTTGGTCAGAAAGCCGGCGCAACGGCTCGCGATGTTAACGACCTTGCCGACCAGGTCGGAATTAACGCGTTGCTGAAAATCCTCGAGATTCAGATCGATATCTTCGATCGCACTCGATAATTTTGCCGCGAAGTAGTAGCGCAGATACTCCGGGTTGAGATGCTCCAGATACGTCGCTGCCGCGACGAACGTCCCGCGGGCCTTCGACATCTTTTGTCCATCCACGGTGAGAAACCCGTGGACGAACACATTCGTTGGCAGCCGAAATCCCGCTCCTTGCAGCATCGCGGGCCAGAACAGCGTGTGAAAATACATGATGTCCTTGCCGATGAAGTGGTAGAGCTCCGTCGTGCTGCCCTCGCGGCAGTAGGCATCAAAATCGATTCCTTCGCGGTCACACAGGTTTTTGAAACTGGCGAGGTAGCCAATGGGTGCGTCCAGCCAGACGTAGAAGTATTTATCCGGCTCGCCCGGGATCTCGAAACCGAAGTACGGCGCGTCGCGGGAAATATCCCAGTCCTGCAGTCCCGCCTCGAACCATTCGTTGAGCTTGTTAACGACCCCGGACTGCAGGTCGTTGTCCGCAAGCCAGTCCTTTAGCATCTGCTCGAAATGGGCAAGCTTGAAGAACAGGTGTTCGGACTCCCGCTGTTCCGGCGTCGCGCCGCTCAATGCAGACCTGGGATTGAGCAGGTCGTTCGGTGAATACGTGCGCGAACAGTTCTCGCAGCTGTCCCCGTACTGATCGTCCGCGCCGCAATGCGGGCAGGTGCCGCGGATGAATCGATCGGGGAGAAACAGGTTCTTCACGGGATCGTAGGCCTGGGTGATCGTCCGGTGGGCGATATGCCCCCCGTCCTTTAACCGCGTGTAGATCAATTCCGAGATCGCCCGGTTCTCCGCAGAATGCGTGGAATGGTAGTTATCGAACGCGATACCGAAGCCTGTGAAATCGCGCAGATGCTCCTTCCCGACCCGGTCGATCAAGGCCTCCGGGGTAACACCCTCCTGCTCTGCTTTCAGCATAATCGGTGTGCCGTGCGCGTCATCGGCGCACACGTAGTAGCATTCGTGCCCCCGCATCCGTTGAAACCGGACCCAGATATCCGTTTGCAGGTATTCGACGAGATGCCCGATATGGATCGGGCCGTTGGCGTACGGCAGGGCACTCGTAACGAGTATTTTTCGCTTCTGTCGGGTCATGCTGCTCAGCTGAAATGAAGGGTCGTCACCCGGGCGTCGTCCGAACGCCCGGCGGTAATTTTCGGACGCGCTACGTTACCACCTCGCCCGCGGCGATTCCATGCACCGCGCGGCGATCGCATATGTGTAAAATACCCGCCTCCACGTACCTCAGAGAGCCTTTATGCCCGTCACGCAAGAGCAAGTCAGCGCCGCCATCGGCGCATTCGTTGACCCTTATCTCGGAACCGATCTGGTCAGCGCGGGCGCCGTCAAATCAATCTCTGTCGACGGCAGCGCCGTTAAGGTCGCCATCGAGATCGGTATCCCGGTCGAGCGCTACGCCGTTGTTCTCAAATCATCGCTCGAACCCCTGGTAAAGAACCTCGAGAGCGGACTCGACGTACAACTGGATATTACCGGGAAAGTTCTCGCCCACTCGGTTCAGACGGGTACGAAACGCTTGCCCGAGGTGCGCAATATCATCGCAGTGGCATCCGGCAAGGGCGGCGTCGGCAAATCGACAACCGCCACCAACCTGGCGCTGGCGCTGCGCGACGAAGGCGCGAGGGTCGCAATCCTCGATGCGGATATCTACGGGCCGAGCCAACCGCGCATGCTCGGAGCGCAGGGCAAACCGGAATCTCGTGACGGCAAATCGATGGAGCCCATCGTGAGCTACGGCATACAATCGATGTCGATCGGCAATCTTATCGAAGAAGACACGCCGATGATTTGGCGGGGACCAATGGTAACCGGCGCACTCGAGCAACTGCTGAACGACACGAACTGGTCGGACATCGATTACCTGATTATCGATTTGCCGCCGGGCACCGGCGATATCCAACTGACTCTGTGCCAAAAAATCCCGGTCAGCGGCGCGGTCATCGTGACGACACCGCAGGACATCGCTCTGCTCGATGCGCGCAAAGCGCTGAAGATGTTTGAAAAGGTCGATGTCCCGGTGCTCGGCGTGATTGAAAACATGAGCGTTCACATCTGCAGCAGCTGTGGCCATGAAGATCATATCTTCGGCGCCGGGGGCGGCGAGTCGATGGCGCAGCAGTACGGCATCGACCTGTTGGGAAACCTGCCGCTCGACACCGCCATCCGTGAAGGAATGGACACGGGCAAACCGCTCGTCGCATTACAGCCTGACGCACGGGCCAGCGAGATGTACCGCGAAATCGGACGCCGGGTTGCCGGGAAACTCGCTAATCGCGCCAAGGATTACACGGCGAAATTCCCGAATATCGTTGTGCAGAACACCTGAGGCGCCGCGATGCCCGTTAAATCAGACAACTGGATCAGCCACATGGCCAACGAGCACGGACTGATCGAACCGTTCGAGCCACGCCAGGTGCGCGAGGTCGACGGCGAGCGCGTTATTTCCTACGGCGTCTCGAGCTACGGCTACGACATTCGCTGCGCGCCGGAATTCAAAGTCTTCACGAACATCAATTCGGCGGTCGTCGATCCGAAAAATTTTGACCCCGAAAGCTTCGTCGATGTTAATCGGGACGTGTGCATCATCCCGCCGAATTCATTTGCACTGGCGCGAACGCTCGAGTACTTCCGGATTCCGCGCAACGTCCTCACCATATGCCTCGGAAAATCAACTTACGCGCGATGTGGAATTATCGTCAACGTGACACCGCTCGAACCGGAGTGGGAAGGTCACGTTACCCTGGAATTTTCGAATACGACGCCGCTACCCGCACGCATTTACGCAAACGAAGGCGTCGCGCAGGTGATTTTTCTCGAATCCGACGAAAATTGCGCGGTGTCCTACCGCGATCGGGGTGGCAAATACCAGAGCCAGACCGGGGTCACGCTACCGAAAGCCTGAGCCGGACTCAGGCGCTGACCAGGCGGCGTGCGCGCAGGTCCGTCGCCTGACGACGCAGAACGTGCTGAATCAGGCGGTCCTGATCTTCCTGGCGGATTTCCTCGAAGGCGATCGAAATCGTATGCTCGCTACCATCGAGCGCTCGACAGTCGACGACGCTGCCAAATATTCGCATCGGGTCGTTGTCGGGTAACAACACGAGATCGATCGCGAGACTCGCACCTGCCGCGATCGGACGCTCCGCCTTGATCGCCATTCCACCGCCGCTCAGGTTGATTTCCCGCGGCTCGTGCTCGAGAAACTCGCCCCGCTCTTCCGGCGCCTGCTCGAGCGATACGACGCGCTCGAGGAGATTGATTTTACGATTAATCAGCTCGAGCGCTTCGACGACGAGCGGCTCGGCCTGACGGGCTTTATCGAAGACTTCCTGCAAGCTCGTTTCGAGCCCGAACAGAGCCGCACGCGCATTTTCGAGCTTGATCTGATTCAGATACACACCGCGGCGCTCAACCTCGAGCATGTCATCCTGGATGACGCGGTATTTCACCAGCGCCGTGTCCTGGATCCTGAAATACTGTCTGCGTTCCGTGGTCATATCTCCCTCCCTCGTTACGGCGCGGTTGCCGCCTCGATTGGCTGAATCGCCTCGATCGGTTGAATCGCCGGGATAATCGGCGCCGCCAGCTCCGGGTCCGTCGGGGCCTCGGCCTCGATGGCCGACGGATCCAGGGCAGCGATAGGTTCGTCCGGCAACGCCTCTTCATCGCGGCCTTGTTCAATAGTCATTTCCACACGTCGATTCAGCGAGCGATTCTCGGCCGTATCGTTCGTCGTCAGCGGGTGGGCGTCCCCGTGACCCTCGACAACAAAGCGTTCGGGATCGAGGTCGCCCCCGTCGAGAAGCTCGTGCACTACCGATACCGCCCGCGACGACGACAATTCCCAGTTGGAGCGGAACCGCGCTGTCTTGATCGGAATGTTATCCGTGTGTCCGGCAACCACGATGCGGCCCTCGACATCGCCGAGCGACTGCCTCAGTTTCCCGATCGCCGGCAGAAATCCTTTGCGAAACGTCGCCGCCCCGGAGGGAAACGATGCCTTCTCCCGGATCCGGATGATGATCTTCGTCCCGACCGTTTCGATCTGGATCATGCCCTGATCGATTTCCTCGGCAAGCGCATCCATGAGCGTTTTCGCGTCGGCCTTGGTTGCTTCGTTCTGCGCTTCGCGTTCGCCATCCATACCCTTGCCTTCGCTGTCGTTCGTGTCGAGCGCGTCGGTAAATTCCAGGGTCTGCTTGTTTGCCTCCATCGTGGACTGACGGACTTCATTAATGGCAGTCGGGCTTGGCTTGGCGGGGCTGAATTCCTGCGCGATGATACTCGTCCCTACCGGCGCGTCCGGGGCCTTCACTTCACGCTGAACGCCGAACGCGAGTTTCAGCGAACCCGCGATTGCCTTGAATTTATTCAGGTCCATCTCGGCGAACGACAACAGCAGTACGAAAAAGCACATGAGCAGCGACATCAAGTCGGCGAACGTCATAATCCATCCGCCGCCCTCGTCGTCGTCGTCCCTTGGCGGAGCCTGGTCTTCCATCGGCGGGGGCTAGGTCTCTTCGTCGGAGCCGCGTTTCGAGCTCGGCAGATAGGTCTTGAGAATTTCTTCGATAACGCGCGGGTTCCGGCCTTCCTGGATGCCGCTCAGACTGTCGACGATCATCGATTTGATCATCCGCTCCTCGCCGGAGCGCAGCGCGAGCTTATCGGCAATCGGCAACGCAAAAATGTTCGCGATCATCGCGCCGTAGAGAGTCGTCAGCAATGCAACGGCCATCGCCGGCCCGATTGATTTCGGGTCGCTCATGTTGGAAAGCATCTGGACGAGACCGATCAGCGTGCCAATCATGCCCATCGCCGGGGCTGTGTCGCCAATCGACTTGAATATTTTCTTGCCCACGTCGTGACGTTCGATGGCCGAGTTCATGTCCGTCATCAGGGTCTGGCGAACAACCTCGGGTTCGTGGCCATCAACCATCAACTGGATACCTTTCGCCAGAAACGCGTTATCCGTTTCCTTGCCTTCGAGCGCCAGTAATCCGCCCTTGCGCGCTTCGTTGGCCATTTCGACGGTTTGTTCGATGAGGTCTTCCGGCTTGTCGAGTTTACTCATGAAAGCTTTCAATGCGACCTTGAAGGCGCCGAGGAACTGTCCGAGTGTGAATTTCATCATGACGGCGCCAATCGTGCCTCCGACGACGACAAGCAACGACGGGACGTTAACGAATGTCATCGCACTGCCGCCGACGATAATGGCGGCGAGCACGATACCGAACGCCGCAATGAGACCTATCAGCGTTGCTAAATCCACGACTACTCCTTCAAATGCGGTATCTTTTGCATCGCGCCGGCGGTCTGAATCGACGCCCGGCATCCCTAGCCGTAATATCGGGACCTGAAGACTGAAACTTTAACCCGTGAGGGGCTGCCCTGAGCCGGTAGTGTTCGGTGTCGCCGGTGCCCTGGCCGGGGTGGAATGCGACTGCCGGAAAGCACCGGGTAGCCCTGCCAGGAACAGAAATTCCGACGACCCCATGCGTTACCTCCCGATCTTCTACGACATCACCCGTGGTCCCGCACTGGTTGTCGGTGCCGGCGACGTCGCACTGCGCAAAATCGAAACTCTGGGCAAAGCCAACGGAGACATTCAGGTCGTCGCGAAAACCGCGATCCCGGCCGTCACGGCCCTTGCCCGGGACGGCAAAATCGACCTCCGGCTGCGCGCGTTCACGGCAGCGGACCTCGACGACGCCGTTATCGTCATTGCCGCAACCGCAGACGACGGGCTGAATGCCATCATCGCGGAACTGGCGAACAAACGACGGATCCCCGTCAACGTCGTCGACAACCCGGCTCTGTGCAGCTTCATCATGCCCTCTGTCGTCGATCGCTCGCCGGTTGTCGTCGCCGTCTCGACCGGCGGCGCGGCACCGGTACTTGCCCGCTTGCTGCGCGCTCGCCTGGAAACGTTGATCCCGGCGTCCTACGGCCACCTCGCCACCCTGATGCGGGATTTCCGCGGCCGGGTGCGGGAAAAAATTCCGCACGGCCGGGCACGCCGTCGTTTCTGGGAAAATGCTGTGACCGGCTCGGTCGCCGAAAGAATATTCGAGGGCAAGCATCGCGCTGCCCTGAGCGCGCTCGAGCGACTGCTCGACAGTTCCGTCGGCGACGAACCCCGCGGCGAAGTGTATCTGGTTGGCGGCGGCCCTGGTGACCCGGACCTGCTCACATTTCGCGCGCTGAGGCTGATGCAGCAGGCGGATGTCGTGGTCTACGATAGGCTTGTCGCCGATTCGATTGTCGCGTTATGCCGCAAGGACGCCGACCGGATATTCGTCGGCAAACAGCGTGATCGCCAAGCGTTCGACCAGGATGACATCAGCGCGTTGCTCGTTACACTGGCGCGCGAGGGAAAGCGGGTCGTACGGCTCAAAGGCGGCGACCCGTTCGTATTCGGTCGTGGCGGCGAAGAAATCGACACGCTCGCAGCGAACGGGGTCTCTTTCCAGATTGTTCCGGGGGTCACGGCAGCCAATGGCTGCGCCGCCTATGCCGGGATCCCGCTGACGCATCGGGATTACGCGCAGCAATGCGTCTTTGTCACCGGGCACCAGAAGGACGGCCGCACTGTGCTGCCGTGGGAGACGCTGATCGGCGAGCAGCAAACGGTAGTTATTTACATGGGCGTCCACGGCATCAGCGAGTTATGCGCCGATCTGGTGGCGAACGGCATGCCCGCGGGCCGACCCGCCGCCATTGTCGAGCGGGGCACGACCCCGCAACAGCGCGTGCTCGTTGCTACGGTTGCCGATCTGGCGGCGCGGGCGCGCGCGGCGGGATTCGCCGCCCCGTCGTTGATCATCATCGGAGAGGTCGTCGGTCTGCGCGACAAGCTAGCCTGGTTCGAATCCGCCGCTGACGCGCCGCCGTCCTAGTTGCCGTCTTCCGGCTCGAGGTCGAGCGCGACAGAATTGATGCAGTAACGAAGGTTCGTCGGCGCCGGTCCGTCCGGGAATACATGCCCGAGATGGGCATCGCAAACTGCACACTGAACTTCAGTCCGGACCATGCCGTAGCTCGAATCTTCCCGGTTAACGACGTTTTCGTCCGTTTCCGGTTGCCAGAAACTTGGCCAGCCGGTCCCCGAATCGAACTTGTGCCCGGAATCGAACAACCGCGTTCGGCAGCATTTACAGACATAGACTCCCGGGTCCTTTGCATCGTGATATTTCCCGGTAAACGCACGCTCCGTGCCGTGTTCGCGACACACGTCGTACTCTTCCGGGGTTAACTGTTCGCGCCATTCGGCGTCACCTTTTTCGACTCGTTTGACCATGTTCTTTTGCTCCGCATGAACGGTAATCTGACGGAATGACCCACCGCCGATGGTTCGCCGGTCGGCCCCGCGGCTGCAGGCGCGCTCAAGGTAATCGGGTCCGCGCCGATCATCCCAGCAGGGGCACCGATACTGCCGTATCACCTGTCGGTAGCCCGGGGGTCGCGCACGGAGATTAAACATCCCGTCTTTTCGGCTATTATAAGCGATTACGGACAGCGTACGGTGCACAGGCACGACCACGGCACCGTCAGACGAACAATCGCGGGAGATTGGCATTGCGAATAGCACTACTCGAAGACGACCTCGATCAGGCGGCACTGTTCATCGAGTGGCTGAAGGCAAGCGGTCACAGTTGCGAGCATTTCGCGGCCGGCAAGCCGTTCATCCGAAACATCAAACACGACAGTTACGACGTGCTCATACTCGACTGGATGGTGCCGGATATGGACGGATACGAGGTCTTGCGCTGGGTTCGCGAAAATTTTGACTGGCCGGTTCCGATCGTGTTCGTCACCGCAAAAGATGACGAAGACGACATCGTCCGGGCGCTCGAACAGGGGGCTGATGATTACATCGTGAAACCCGCGAAACAGCGCGAACTCGTTGCCAGAATCTCGGCCGTGGTCCGACGCGCCTCACCGGTCGACGAGTCGCAAAACGAACTCGAGTACGAGCCTTTCGCCATCGATCTCGGCAACCACGAAGTCAAACGCGACGGAACCCGGGTCGAGGTCACGCAAAAGGAATACGAGTTAATCGTTTTCCTGTTTCGGAACATCGGACGGATTCTCTCGCGTGCACACATTCTTGAAAGCGTGTGGGGTCGTAATCCGGATATCAACACCCGCACCGTGGACACGCACGTTAGTCGGATACGAACGAAACTGTCGCTGGCGCCGGAAATGGGCTGGAAGCTTTCGTCGATTTACCAGCACGGCTACCGGCTCGAACGGATCACCTCGTAAGTCTTCGGCCATCCCGTCGCGCACGCGACGGGATGGCATTTCACTATCTCGAGCTGTTCAGCATCCACGCGTTCTTCTCGTGGATATCGATTCGCCTGACCAGCAAGTCGACCGTCGCTTCATCCGACACCTGTTCCGCCGTGTCGATCACCCGCTTTGCCGTGTTGACAATCGCGGTCTGATCCGTGGCGAGCTCTTCCAGCATGTCACCAGCCGCCGGAACACCGTCGCGCTCGACGATCCGGGTCCGGCTCGCGAAGGCGTGGTAACTGCCCGGCGCGACATGCCCAAGGGTACGGATGCGCTCGGCGATTTCATCGACGGCGAGCGCGAGTTCGGTGTACTGAGCCTCGAACAAGCCATGTAGCGAATGAAAATTCGGGCCGGTCACATTCCAGTGAAAATTGTGGGTCTTCAGATACAGCGTGTACGTATCGGCGAGAAAATCGGCGAGGCCGTCGGCGACGGGATTGCGGTTCTCGTTCATCGTCTTCTCTCCTTCAGTTTCGATGCGGAGAGTGTTGACGATTTCAGGATTTTAATATAATTAATCGTTTAAATATTTTTAATTAATTTTAACTATTAAATGATACAAAAAAATGCCCGGTGGAGCTCAACATAGGGGGAAGGGAGGCGTGAGCAGCCACCAGGCCGTTTAATGATCGTCTGGAGGTCTTCGCAAACGATACGCGGATTATAGAGTCTTCCGATCGGGATCACCGTGACCGGTATCACATCGTCCGCGGCACTCAGGCCATCTCACTAAATATTATTCCGGCATCTCCGGACGGCCCGATTCAGGCCATAACCAGGCAGCACCGCGCACGCCGCTGCTGTCCCCGTGGCGGGCACGAAGAATTCGCGTTTCGACCGCATCGCTGAACACATATTCCGGCACCTTGGCCTGCGTGAGTTCGACGAGCCCGCTAATATTCGATAAACCGCCACCGAGTACGACCACGTCGGGGTCGACCACATTAATGACCGAAGCGAGCCCGCGGGCAAGGCGGTCTGCATAAACTTCGAGCGCCCGCAGTGCGCGGGGTTCACCCGCCTGCGCGCGCAGCGCGATGGCCGCGGCCGATACCTGCCAACCGCCGGCCTCGCGATATGCAAACGCGAGCCCCGCACCGCTCAGATACGTTTCGAGGCACCCTCGCCTGCCGCAGTAGCAGCGTCTGCCCGGAGTCTCACTGCCGCGCGACCACGGTAGCGGGTTATGGCCCCACTCGCCCGCGATCGCGTTACGGCCGGCGATGACCCGGCCCCCGATAATGAGACCGCCTCCGGTTCCCGTGCCGATAATGACCCCGAAAACGCTGAACTCGCCTCTCGCAGCGCCGTCGACCGCCTCGGACAAGGCGAAACAGTTCGCGTCATTTTCGAAGCGCACGCTGCGCTCGAGGACCGCACCGAGATCCGTGTCGAGCGCTTTGCCATTGAGCACCCGTGTATTCGAATTTTTAACCCGTCCCGAATGGGGCGACAGGATGCCGGGCATACCCACCCCGACCGTGCACGATTGTCCAGCCACAGATTCGAGTGCGGCCACGATGTCGCGAATACGAGCGACAATGTCCGCATAGCATTCGTGGGGCGTCGGTTCACGTCGGCGCGCAATGATATCGCCGTTCGTATCGAGCACGATTCCCTCGATCTTCGTGCCCCCGAGATCGATTCCGATACGCATCAGGGCGAACCCGGCGGTGAATAATCGTTCAGGCCTGCCATCATCGCGAGCAGCGCGTCGTCTTTGCCGTCAACCAAGCCCGTGAGTTAGAATCCACGCAACATTAACCTCCTCATTCAACGTCGAATCGTCGGTCTGCCAACGATCATTCATGAACTCAATCCCTAACTATCATCGCCGTGAAAGCGTCGGCGTCAAGGTCGGCCCGGTCACTATCGGCGGCGATCACCCCGTGGTCGTCCAGTCTATGACGAACACCGACACCGCTGATCCGGCGTCCACCGCAAAGCAGGTTCAGCAACTCGCAGCAGCGGGATCGGAACTTGTCCGGATAACGGTTGATACCGAAGCCGCTGCGGCGTCTGTGGCGCGTATTCGCGACAGGCTCGATGCACTCGGGTGTCGTGTACCGCTCATTGGCGACTTCCATTACAACGGCCACACGCTACTGACGAAATATCCCGAGTGTGCTCGCGCGCTGGCAAAATTCCGGATCAATCCAGGCAACGTCGGATTCGGTCGCAAAAAGGACGCGCAGTTCGCAACGATGATCGAAGTCGCGGCCGAACTCGATAAACCGATCCGGATCGGCGTCAACTGGGGCAGCCTCGATCCTGCTCTCGTGGCGAGCATGATGGATGACAACGGAAAGCTTGCGGAACCAAAGGATGCAGCGGAAGTTACCCGCGACGCACTCATATCGTCGGCGCTGACGAGCGCCGCAAAAGCAGAAGAGCTTGGACTCGCACGCGACAAGATTGTTCTTTCGTGCAAAGTCAGCGGCGTGCAGGAACTCATCGCGGTGTATTCGGATCTCGCCACCCGCTGCGACTACGCGTTGCACCTCGGTCTGACCGAAGCGGGTATGGGTTCCAAGGGCATTGTCTCTTCGACCGCTGCAATGGGGTACCTTCTGCAACACGGGGTCGGGGACACGATCCGCGTTTCGCTGACGCCTGAACCTGGCGGGGATCGCACGAAAGAGGTGATCGTAGCCCAGGAGATACTCCAGACCATGGGCCTGCGGTCGTTCACCCCCCTCGTCACCGCCTGCCCGGGGTGCGGCAGAACGACGAGTACGGTATTTCAGGAACTCGCCGAGGACATCCAGTCCTATGTGCGTACGCAAATGCCGGTATGGCGGAAAACTCACCCTGGCGTCGAAGACATGAGCCTTGCGGTGATGGGATGCATCGTGAACGGACCCGGCGAAAGCAAGCACGCAAATATTGGCATCAGCCTGCCGGGCACAGGCGAATCGCCTGCGGCTCCCGTGTTCATAGACGGAGAAAAAGTGACGACGCTGCGAGGCGGTAATATTGCCGACGAGTTCAAATTGCTGCTCAACGATTACGTCGACACGCACTATACGGCGCCCCAGCCGACCGCGCCGGAGAGTGTCACCTGACAACGCCCCGGTCCCGAACACATTCGTTCCGGTCGACGCCTTCCGGCAGCGACGGTGTCGAGGTGTTGCGATGACCTCGGGCTTTCCCGCATGAACGCGGTTGCATCCTCCCCTGCATGGCGTCTGGCTGGCGCGTTTTGGGAAATCTGCCTGCTCAAGCGTGCGCCCCAGGAACTACCGGCCTCGCGTTTTCTGTTCAACGCCGTCGCCGTCGTATTTATTCTTCGCGGCGCGGTGATCAACGCTTTTTCGTTTCCAATTCCCGAAGCACTGATGCTCAATATCATCATGACGGGCTTGCTGTTGCTGACCCTGTTCGCGCTGCTGTACCTGCGGTCATCGCAAGCGCGTCTGTTGCAAACCGCGACTGCCATGATGGGTTCGTCAATCATTTTGTTTCCGGCGGCGCTGGCGCTGCGTTTCTGGTTTCACGTGATCGAACAGTCGGGCTCATCGTCTCAATTCGCCGGGCACTGCTGGGTGCTGCTGTTTGTGTGGGAACTGTTTATCGCCGCGCATATTCTTCGCCATGCGCTCAACGCGAGACTCATAGCCGGCTTCTTCATTGCAATCGCCTACGTTTTCCTCGAATTCCAGGTGATGTACATCGCACACGACGTGTTGGCTCCGTTGTTCGCATAATGCCGTTCCGGAGCCTTTAGCCATGCATTTGCACATACTCGGGATCTGCGGGACATTCATGGCCGGCGTCGCCGAAATCGCCGTACAGCTGGGTCATCGTGTTACCGGTTCCGACGCGAATGTCTATCCACCGATGAGTACTTTTTTACGCACTCGGGGGATCACGATCCACGAAGGCTACGACCGCGCGCAATTCGAGCCGGCGCCCGATATCGTGGTGATCGGGAATGCCCTGAGTCGCGGTAACGACGCTGTCGAATTCGTTCTCGAGAACCACCTTCGTTACACATCCGGTGCACAATGGCTTGCCGACGAAGTACTGCATAGCCGGCACGTCATCGCGGTCTCGGGAACTCACGGCAAAACGACGACGACGAGCATGCTCACGTTTATTCTCCGCGAAGCCGGCCTCGAACCCGGCTACCTCATCGGTGGTATCGCACAGGACTTCGAACAGCCGGCGGCACTCGGCAACGGCGAGTATTTCGTTATCGAGGCCGACGAATACGACACCGCGTTTTTTGACAAACGTTCGAAATTTGTTCACTACCGTCCGGACACGCTCGTCATCAACAACCTCGAATTCGATCATGCCGATATTTTTGCGGACCTTGGCGCGATCAAGACACAGTTTCATCATCTCCTCAGAACGGTCCCGTCGACAGGACTTGTGATCTACCCGGCAGCAGATCCGGCCGTCGCCGACGTGTTCGCGAGAGGTTGCTGGAGCCGCACGCTGAGTTTTGGTTTCTCGGAAGACGCAGACCGGCAGCTCGCTCCGGGCCCGGACGATCGGCACTTCGCCCTTTCGGACCCGGCGCGCGCTCCGCTAAACGTGCCCTGCGCGCTGCTCGGTCGCCACAATATGCAAAATACCGCGGCGGCGGTTCTCGCTGCGTGTGAAATTGGCGTGCCCGCGGATCACGCCGCGCGCGCGGCTGGCCATTTTGGCGGGGTCAAGCGGCGACTCGAAGTGATCGGACAACCCGGCGGCATCACGATTTACGACGATTTCGCCCATCATCCGACGGCCATTTCCGCCACGTTGCGGGCGTTACGGGGTACGGTCGGGGAAGGGCGGGTCTTGTGCGTTCTCGAACCCCGCTCGAATACGATGCGCCTCGGCGTTCACGCACAAGCACTGGGAGAGGCGTTGACCGGGGCCGATGCCGTATTCCTGTACGCAGACGACGCCCTCGGATGGGACGCAACGACAGTGCTGTCGCGCCTTGGAGAACAGGGAGTCGTTGCAGACAACATCGAAGACATCGTCACCGCCGTTCACGATATCGCCTTGCCCGGCGACCATGTCGTCATTATGAGCAACGGCGGATTTGCGGGTATACACGAGCGAATACTGCGCGTCCTCGAACGGGCCGAATCATGACCGAGACAGACACCAAAACAACGTTACCGCTGTTCCCGCTCGGGACCGTTCTGTTTCCGACAAATACGCTGCCGCTGCGAATTTTCGAACCACGCTATGTGGACCTGGTGGGTCGCTGCATGCGTGACGGTTCGGGTTTCGGAGTCGTCGGCATCCGCGAAGGCCGTGAAGCGGGTGGCACGGCGCGTCCGTTCGACACCGGGACGACGGCGCGTATTATCGATTTCGATCAGGGCACCGATGGTCTGCTCAGCATCGTCATTCGGGGTGGCGAGCGTTTTCGGGTTCACTCAACCACCGTGGAACCCCACAACCTCCTTATCGCCGAAGTCATGCCGCTGACCGCCGTGGCCGAGCACCGAATACCCGACGATTTTAATTCACTGTCGAGTTTGCTTGCCGAGATCGTCGGTAACAGTGAAATCGAACCCTCCCCGCAGTTGCCGCCGCAAAGCGCGGCGGACCTCGCCTACGCGCTCGCGCAATACCTTCCGCTCAGCGTTCCCGCAAAAGTCGCACTGCTCGAAATCGACGACCCTATCGAGCTCCTGATCAGGCTTTCGAACGATCTCCGAAGGCTCCGGCAAATGGCGGAATCGAACGCTGAATAGGCTAAAACCGCGCGCCTCGACTAATCTTTCAGGCATCCCGGATGCATTGTTCAGCCACGATCCGCCGGCGTGTGCGCTACCGGGCGAAATTGCCCGGCGCCGGTGCAGACCGCGTATTGAAGCCCGCCCCGATCTGTGCGAACTTAGCGTTACGCTGGAGACGACGAATAATCCGATAAGCATCCCGAAGTAGATGCGAAATATAACGATAATTTTCCTCGCGCTGAGTACCCTGAGCGCGACACCTACGCCTGCGCGGGCGCAATTTGACGACCGCGATATCTGGTGGCTGTGCCCGGCCGATCGCGATCTTCCGGTTCGCCCGATGTATTCAGAGCCGCTCGAGCCCGGCAGTACTGAAATTCGCGCAGATTCAACCCGCCTTGAAAAAGATTCCGTGAACCGCTTTGCCGGCAACGTCGAAATGGTGCGCGATTCCCGGTCGCTCGCCGGTGACTTAATGACGTACGAAGAAGCACGTTCGCTCGTCACCGTCGAAGGCAACGCGACGATCTGGGACTCGAGCCTCATCTGGCAGGGCGAAGAGGCCAAATTCGATTTGGATTCCGACGTCGGCGAATTAAAGAACGGCAATTACTGGATGGCGAAGGGGCGCGGCCGGGGTTACGCCGGTTCGGCAAGAACGGACCGCCGCGAAAACGTCTCGGACCTGCGCGATGTCGACTACACGACGTGTCCGAAAGACGCGACCACCTGGCGCTTTTCCGCGAGTCGCATCCGGCTCGATCACGACTCGGGTCGTGGCTCCGCGACACACGCCCTGCTGAAGGTCCGCGATATTCCGGTGTTTTATTTCCCGTACCTGACGTTTCCTCTCGACGATCGCCGCAAAACAGGTTTTCTCGTCCCGACGATCGGCAGCTCGAACGAGTCCGGTTTCGACGTGAAAGTGCCCTTTTATATCAATATCGCGCCGCATCACGATGTGACGCTGACGCCGCGACTGCTCGACAAGCGCGGTGCAATGCTCGGCGGCGAGTATCGGTACCTGCAGCCAAACTACAAAGGCAAATTCGGTTTCGAATACCTGCCGAGCGACGATCTGGCAAACAATGACGACCGTTCGCTGGTGTCGTTTCGCCACGAACATTTCTTTGATCGGAAGCGGGCATGGCTCGAGGCGCGGATCCAGAACGTCTCCGACGCGCAGTACCTCGAGGATTTCGGGCGCTCTTTGAGTGTCACCAGTCAACGATACCTTGACCGACGCGTTGAGATGCGCTGGCGGCGTCGAAATCAATTCGCGATGACAGCACTGGTACAGAGCTACCAGGAAGTTGACGATTCGCCCAATAATGGTAATGGCCCGTATCGACGATTACCGCAGGTGAAATTTATAACGCTCGCGCCGCAACGACACTTGAGGTTGTACCCGCGATTCGAATCCCAGACGACTTACTTCGATCGGTCGAACAGCGTGAGCGGGGGTCGGGTTGACGTCTATCCAAGTCTCTCCCTGCCGTACATCAAAAGCTACGCTCGCATCACGCCGCGAATTGCCGTCCGTCACACGGAGTATTTCCTCAACGACGATGATGCCCGGGTGAGCTTCGACGATCGGGAATCCAGGACTGTTCCCGTGATGAGCCTCGATTCGCGGCTGTATGCGGAACGCAGCGTTTCGCTCTTCGGTATCCCCGTGCAACAAACACTGGAGCCGAGGGCTTATTACGTCTATATCCCGAAAGTAAATCAGGACGGGATACCGGATTTCGACAGCGGTCGATTCGACGTCTCGTTTCGCAACCTGTTTCGTGAGAACCGCTTTACCGGACTCGATCGAATCGGAGACACGAACCGACTGTCATTGGCGGCGACGACGCGGATCGTTCGGCTCGACACGGGACGCGAATTTTTCAGAGCGAGCGTCGGCCAAATCTACTATTTCGAAGACCGAGAGATCACACTGCCGGGGCAGAATAAACAGACTGATGATGTCTCGGATTTCGTGAGTGAATTCGCCGCAAACTTCGGTAACGGAGTCTCGGGGCGCGTGATTCTTCAGTACGATCCGAACGACACGAAGATGGAACGATTTTCCTACGATCTCCGTTACCGTCCCGCCGGTTCGGGCGTTGTCATGAACGCGAGCTATCGGCGTCAACGACAAAATGCAGACATTGAACAAACCGACCTGTCGTTCCGGTTGCCCCTGACCGGAACACTGAACGTGCTCGGACGCTGGAACTATTCGATCGAGGATACCCGCACGCTGGAATTAGTTGGCGGCCTCGAGTACGAGAGTTGTTGCTGGGGCCTGCGCCTTGTCGGTCGACGCTTCATTCGCAACACCGAGGGCGATTTCGACACGGGTGTGTTCGCTCAGTTCGAGTTCAAGGGACTCGCCGGATATGGCAGGAGCACGACCTCGTTTCTGCGCAAAAGCATCCCGGGCTACGAAAGTTATTTTTGAGCGTACAAGTCAGGCCCCGCTCGACCCCCGGTTCGCAGGCACCCGGATATCCGGCACGATGGTAAATACGCCGACCGGGTCGTCGCTACTCGCCTGAAACTGCTAGAATGCGCGCTGCATCGGAAGGTCGGACAAATCCGCACCGAAACAGGGTTGGCCGTCCAACCTAACCGCTTGAAATTACTAATGTATTACCGTTTTCTTCTCATCTTCGGCACTGCGCTTGGCGTGGCCCTATCGTCGAACGGCACTGCGATGGAACTCGATCGCATCATCGCCGTGGTCGACGAAGACGTGGTCATGCAGAGCGAACTTGAAAGCCAGATGCGCCGGGTGCGTGAACAATTACGCCAGCAGGGAACGGCACTGCCGCCCACCAGCGTACTTGAACGGCAAATCATGGAGCGCTTAATCCTGCAAAAAATTCAGATCCAGAAGGCTGAGGAATCCGGTGTGGAAGTACCGGATGAGCGACTCGAAGCTGCCATCCAGGACATCGCAAATAAGAACAAGCTGAACATCTCGCAATTCAAGGAAATCCTCCGCTCGGACGGTTATCAGTTTTCCGAATTTCGTGAGCAGATTCGCGATGAAATTATGATCGCATCGTTAAGGCGGCAGGAAGTGGACCGTCGCGTTCAGGTCTCCGAGAAAGAAATCGAAAATTACCTGAGCAACGAATTCAATAGCGGCGGCAGTGACGTCGAATACCGCGTCGGACACATCCTGATTTCAATTCCGTCAGAAGCCTCCGGCGAAGAACAAATCGAAGCACGACGTCGGTCCGAAGAAGCGATGGCGCGTCTGCGCGAAGGGGCCGACTTTGGCGACCTCGCGATCGCGATGTCCGACGGACAAAACGCGCTGGAAAAGGGCGATTTGGGGTGGCGCCGGGGCGAGCAAATACCGAGCCTGTTCAATGCGACCGTGCGTGATATGGAGGTCGGTGATATCAGCGACGTCATCACCAGCCCAAGTGGCTATCACATCATTCAACTGACCGATCGGCGCAGTGGCGATGAAATTCTCGTTGAACAAACACTTGCCCGGCATATTCTGCTCACGCCAAACGAACTCGTCACCGAAGAAGACGCGCTGAATCGGGCAAAGCAACTAAAAATCCGCCTCGACGGCGGTGACGAATTTGCTGTACTTGCCCGCACGAACTCCGATGACCGCGGCTCTGCGATCGACGGCGGTGATCTGGGTTGGGTGAGCAAAGGTCAGATGGTTCCCGAGTTTGAAGAGGTCATGCTGTTCACGGAAATCGGTGAAATCAGCAATCCGTTTCGCACGGAATTCGGCTGGCACATTCTCCAGGTGCTCGACCGGCGTTCCTATGACGGCAGCGAGGACGTGAAACGCTCCAAGGCGCGCTCCGCGATCAGCCAGCGCAAGAAGGATGAACGTTACCAGTCCTGGCTGCGGCGCCTGCGCGACGAAGCTTATGTCGAATTTCGCTCGAATGAGCCATGAGCGGACGCCGCTGCTTGCCTTGTGTCCCGGAGAACCGGCTGGCATAGGCCCTGACATCGCCGTCGGTGCCGCGCAACGGAATTATCAGGCACGCATCGCATGCTTCGCTGATCCGTCCGTGATCACTGCGCGCGCTGAATGCCTCGGCGTCGATCTCTCGATTTCCGAATTCGAGTCCGTGGACTCAATACCGCGGCACAGGCCGGGGCATCTTGCGGTTATTCCGTCCAGGGCGCCGCAAGCGGTTATCGCAGGTCAACTCGATCCGGACAACGCGCACTACGTACTCGGATGCCTGGACGGCGCCATCAGTGCGGCGAGAGAGGGCCAGGCAGACTGCATCGTGACGGGCCCGGTGCACAAAGGCGTTATAAATGACGCCGGTATCCCGTTCACGGGCCATACGGAATACCTGGGCCTGACCGTGACCCCGATTCCCCGCCCCGTCATGATGTTGAGTGCTGCGGCACTGCGGGTCGCACTGGTCACGACCCACCTGCCCTTACGAAGCGTCGCGGACGCGCTCACGAGCGACGCTGTGAGGTACGTCATCGAGACTGTTGCCGAAAATCTCCGCCGTCGCTTCGGCATCCCCCGGCCGCGAATCGCCGTCTGCGGGCTCAATCCGCACGCGGGTGAGAACGGACATTTCGGCAACGAGGACGCAACGATCATCGCGCCGGCGATCCAGGCTGCCGCGCGATGCGGCGCAACGCTAAGTGGCCCGCTACCGGCGGACACCGCGTTCACCCCGCCGGTCAGAAAGGTCACCGACGCGTACGTCACGATGTACCACGATCAGGGCCTGCCCGTGGTCAAGGCACTCGGGTTCGGTGAAGTTGTGAACATCACCCTGGGGCTGCCGATACTGCGCACGTCAGTAGACCACGGCACAGCCCTCGACCTTGCCGGCACCGGTCGAGCACGGTGCGGCAGCCTTGAGGCAGCACTGGATGAGGCAGTTCGCCTGAGCATCCTGTCCGACCCGTGAATGCCCATCGAGCCCGCAAGCGCTTCGGTCAGAATTTCCTCACCGATGTGTCCGTAATCCACCGTATCATCGACCTCATTGCGCCATCCGAAGGCGAGCATATTGTCGAAATAGGTCCAGGCCGCCTGGCCCTGACAGAACCACTCGCCGCGAGGGCGACGAGGCTCAGCGTGGTCGAAATAGATCGTGATTTGGGCGCAAACGTGGTCGCACGCTTCCGCGACGAAGCCCATGTCGACGTCGTGATCGGTGATGCGCTGAAAACCGATTTCGCAGCGCTCGGTGGCGGGCAACCGCTGCGGATTGCCGGCAATCTTCCGTACAACATCTCGACCCCGCTGATCCTGCACCTTCTGACGTCTGCGGGAACGATTCGTGACATGACCTTTATGTTGCAAAAAGAGGTCGTCGATCGCCTCGCGGCTCGGTCGGGAACGCGGGATTACGGACGCCTCACGGTAATGGTCCAGAGCCAGTGTGACGTCGATGCATGCTTCGAGGTCCCGCCCGAAGCGTTCGATCCCGTGCCCAGGGTCATGTCGAAGCTTGTGAGAATTACGCCACATCGAGACCGTCATCCGGGGGCGACACCCGCGCTCGAAGCGTGTGTGCGGATCGCCTTCAGCCAGCGACGAAAAACCCTCAGGAATACACTCGGAAAGCACTATCCGCATGCGCTGCTGGAAGATTGCGGAATTAACTTGAGCGAGCGGCCGGGAGACCTTGCTGTGGATGACTACATACGCCTCGCCGACGCCCTCAGTCGCAGGTAAAGTTGGCGTCAAAATCTACAGCACATTGTAATTAGTGGCGTTAAGTCGTTGAGCCGGCAACAACCATGGATTTACCCACAAAATCTGTGGATAACACTGTGCACAGATCGCATTTACGTTCCGGATTCGCGCACGAATGGGCGCATTCTTTTAGATCGAACAAGATCTATACAATTTGTTAAATCGTATTTTAATCAAACAATTAAAAGCATAATTCACGAAATAACATCGCTCGTCAGAGCTAAGCCAATGTTCTTGTGGCGAACCTCGGTGCAGTGTGCATAAATACGCTCGCAAACGCTGTGAAACCGGCCCGAACCACCGCATAACTGCGCGCCGAACCCGGGAATCATTTCATAGCACACCGCAGAAGCGGTGCCGCGGCGGCGAATTGGCGACGCACCGCGCGAGGCACCGGTAAACCGCCGCGTTCGGGTGTCCACAAGCGCCGACCACCGCACCACGCGGCGCCGATCCGCGGCGATTGTCTGCGCCGGAGCACAGGTTCCGGTGGCTGCCGCTCACGGTCGTTATTGTCTGCGGGTTCGCGTAGTATGCGCACGTCGGCAGCAGCAGCTTGTTGCACCCCTGCAACAATAGGGCGGCGCGCGGCCAGAACCGGTCCGGTGCGTGCGGACACGACCGATTGATAGCTGTCGAAAGGCCGAGGCGACCATCCTTTGAAACAAGCTGCCAGGGCATTCGCCCGGATTATCGACGCGCTCAACGAAGCCATAGGCCAATTGTCCGCCTGGCTCGTCGTCGCGCTGGTGGGACTCACATTGTATGACGTCGCCATGCGCTACCTCTTCCGCAGCGGGTCGGTCGCTGCACAGGAACTCGAATGGCATCTGTTTGGATTGATCATCCTGCTCGGTGCGGGCTTCACCCTCAAACACGACGAACATGTGCGGGTGGATCTGTTCTACGCCAGTGCCCGGGTCAGCGACCGGGCTCGCGCGGCGATTAACATCGCGGGTAACCTGCTGATTCTCCTGCCCTTCGCAGCCCTCGTTATCTGGAGTTCTGTGCCGTTTGCGTACGACGCATTCGCGCGCGGCGAAATCTCTCCCGATCCCGGCGGACTGCATTATCGGTGGATTCTGAAAGCCGCCATTCCGGCGGGTTTTGCGCTCCTCGCCCTGCAGGCCATCGCGAATACCGCCCACAACGTCAGTCGTCTGACCGAACGGCAGGATTGACCGGTGGAAGCGTGGGCACTCGTTATGTTCGCGGTCGCGATCACGGCGCTGATGATTGGTTATCCCGTCGCGTTTACCCTCGGCGCCGTGGCCATGGTTTTTGGCGTCGTTGCCCTCGGCATCGACTTTTTCAGCCTGCTGCCGCTGCGCATCTGGGGTGTCATTACCAATTTCACCTTGCTGGCGGTCCCGTTATTCGTTTTTATGGGCGTCGTCCTTGAGAAAAGCGGGCTCGCCGAGGACTTGCTCGAGACGATGGCGGCACTGTGTGGCGGTCTTCGCGGTGGTCTGGCGTTTTCCGTGATTATCGTCGGCGCATTGCTGGCCGCGACGACGGGAGTCGTTGGCGCGACGGTCGTTACGATGGGCGTCATCGCATTACCCGCGATGCTGAAGCACGGCTACTCGCCGAGCCTCGCCACCGGTACCATCGCCACGGCGGGAACCCTCGGCCAGGTCGTTCCTCCGAGTATCGTCCTGATCCTGCTTGCCGACGTGGTCGGCGTACCAATCGGATCGATGTTCATGGGCGCCGTCGTGCCGGGTGCTATCCTCATTGTCGGGTACATCGCCTACGTCATGATCAAAGCATGGCGTGACCCCGCGAGCGCCCCCGTGATCGCGGCGACAGCGAATGAAAAAACGCTGGCTTTTCGGGTAATGAAAAGCCTCCTGCCTCCTTTCATGCTGATCATCGCGGTACTGGGTTCGATTTTCTTCGGTATCGCCTCGCCGACCGAGTCAGCAGCCATTGGCGGCGTTGGCGCCATGCTGCTCGCCGCCGCTCACGGCCGCCTCAACCTGAAAAATCTCCGCGAGGCGGGGCTGCAGACCATGCAGCTGACGAGCATGGTGTTCATCATACTCATTGGCGCAACGGCGTTCGGTCTCGTTTTTAAGGGCATGGGCGGCGATCGTCTCGTGCACGAAATATTCACGGACCTGCCCGGACGGGAGTGGACTTTCCTGCTCACCAGTCAGGCCGTTATTTTTGTCCTGGGGTTTTTTCTCGACTTCGTCGAAATCTGCTTTATCGTCGTCCCGATACTCGCGCCGATCGCAAGCGCGCTGGGACTCGACCTCTTGTGGTTTGCGATCCTGATCGCGGTGAATCTGCAGACGTCGTTTCTGACGCCGCCCTTTGGCTTTTCGCTGTTTTACCTGAAGGCTGTTGCGCCCGACTCCATAAAAATTCAACAGATTTATCGAGGCGTGGCACCATTCGTTGCGATGCAGTTGGCGACGCTCGCGTTGCTTGCGACATTCCCCGCCATCGTCCGCTGGCTGCCTGATCTGATGGACCGTATCAACGGTCTCGGCTGAATCGGATCCGCACGGTCAACGCATCGCTGTAATGACCGGGCCGGTGTCGGGCTCGACCCCGTGCCACAGGGCGAACGCACTCGCCGCCTGCTCCACCAGCATACCGAGACCATCGAGCGTCACGGCAGCCCCCCGCTCGTCACACCAGTCGAGAAACGCAGTGCGACCGTCAGCGGTATACATCATGTCGTAGCACGCGCTGGATTGACCAATGGCCGCAAGAGGAAGCGGCGGTATTTCTCCGCCGAGACTCAATGATGTCGCGTTAATAACGACATCAAATGCGCCGTCACCGATGTCGTCATAGCCGCCGGCACGAATGTTACCAAGTTGCGCAAACCGGTCGGACAGTTCGTGCGCTCTTACCGCGGTCCGGTTAACGACGACAAGTTCAGCCGGCGCTTCTTCCAACAGGTTCGGGATCACGCCCCGCGCGGCGCCACCGGCGCCGAGCAATAACAGCCGGTTCCCGGCGAGTTCTATCCCGTGATTCCCGATCAAATCCCGGACGAGACCACGGCCATCGGTGTTGTCAGCTGATACTTGCTGTGCATGATCGACGACGATCGTATTCGCGGCACCGGTCGCGGCAGCCGCGGGTAGCGTGTGATCCGCCGCTCGATAAGCCTCTTCTTTCAGGGGCACGGTTACATTCATGCCGCGTCCTCCTGCAGCAACAAATTCCGCGAGCGCCTCGGCGAACGCGCCGGCCGGAACTTCGATCCGTTCGTAGCTGAGCGAAATGCCCGATTGCGCGGCGAACGCCGAATGAATTTCCGGCGACCGGCTATGTGCGATCGGGGATCCGACGACGCAAAAGCCGGGGATATCCGAAGGAAGATGGGGGAACCTACCGGTCACGGGGGTCGTGGTACTTCATGGACGGGCAGGGTTCGGGCGCTTTAGCCGGATCGCGGACCGGCGGCAACCGGCCCGATGACGGAAACAGAAACCGCCGCGGTCTCAGGCCCCCTCTGCGGGCGCCTGCTCCATCAAACCACCCTTGAGACAATAAGCATGGAAGCCCCGCTCGCTCAGCAGAAACGCGGCCGCCGAACTGCGTCGACCGGTATCACAGTAAACGATATAAGGCGTATCAGGATCCAGCGAATCGACTTTCAGGCGCAGCATAAACAACGGGATATTCTCGCTATCGGATATGCCGGTGTTCTCGTGTTCACTCTCGAGGCGTACGTCGAGCCATTTCGCGCCGTTGCCGACCATCTCCTGTGCTTCCGCAAGTTCCAGCCAGCTCAACATCGGTTCTTTGAGAAGTGCGTTGAAATCCTCTTTTGACAGCCGCATCAGGGTACCGTCGCTGTCCATCGTCACCGTCGCGTTCCGCTTTGCTTCCGAGAGCAGGGCTTCCTCGCCAAAGGCATCGCCGTCTTTCAGCGTGGCAAGCGTCAGCTCGGAACCGGTTTTGGAAGCGCGCGTGACCTTCGCCTTGCCATTTTTGATGATGTAATAGTAATCACCGTCGTCGCCCTGCTTGAGTACCGTTTCGCCCTTGTTCATGGGCACTTCCTGGATGCGCATGAACATCGCCTGAATATTTGCCGGGGGCACCTGAAGGAAGGCTTGCGACTGAAGGATTTTCGTCATCCAGTCGCTGTCATCGTGAGCGTCTTCCTCGACCTGGATTTCACTGACTTCGATACCGGAGAGCTGATCCCAGGTCAGCAGTATGTCGAGCAGGTCGCTGTCGAAACGCGTGATCTTGCACGCGGTTTTTGCTTTTGCCGTGTGCTTGCGTGGCTGCAGGTTGGCAAGGGGATGCTTGGCGACGTCAGTTCCGCCATTGATCGTCTGGCTCTGACCGTCCTCCGCGGTTAATTCGACCTGGCCCTCGAGCAGATAGGTGGTCTTGCGGTCGAGATCGCCGAGCGAAAAAACCGCTTTACCCGCGGGGATTTCCTCTACGTAAGCTTTGCCCGCAAGCTCCTGAAAATTCTCTGCATTGAGAGCGTTCGGTGGCACCAGCGTCTTGAGCAACGCTTTCTCTACTAATTTACCTTCAGCCATGGTCGGGTTTACTATCGGTTACGTCTGCATTTAGGGCAAAATTCTGGTTCAGGAACAATCGATTTGAGTCCGATGCTCTCACTGATTTCACAAAAATTCCGTAACCGCCTGGAAAGTCTGGAAGTCCGGGGAAATCAACACCCTATTCTATGCATTCGACAGGTCGAAGGAAAGTTCGGACGGAGGTTCTGTATGAATTTTTAACGGATTGGCGTGCAGGCCAGGCCCGGCCGGCCCGCCAAGAGGGCGGACGTTTGCGAATCCGCGAGTCAGGGCCGGCCCGCGGCCGGCTGCCATAAGCCCGGCCGCATGCCAGCGAATTCCAGCCTATAACTGGTATCCGCGCTCGTCGTGTTCGCTCAGGTCGAGTCCCTGGGTTTCAGATTCATCACTGACCCGAAGATCGACAACCATGCCGACAACCTTCAACAGGATAAAGCTGGCAACGGCACACCAGACGATCGTCGCGATAACGCCGATGGCCTGAACCCCGACCTGCTGGCCCATGGTGACCCCGTCGGCGTAGCCCACACCACCGAGACTCTCCGCGGCAAACACCCCCGCAAACAAGGTGCCAAGCATGCCGCCGACTCCGTGTACGGGAAACACATCGAGCGAGTCGTCGATTTTCAACGTGCGCTTGATGAATTGGGTCGCGAAGTAGCAAACGATGCCGGCGCTGAGGCCAATGAAAAGCGCCCCCGCAGGCCCAACATAACCGGACGCCGGGGTGATCGTTCCGAGGCCCGCGACCATGCCCGTGACGAGACCAAGAACACTCGGTTTACCGTGTTTCACCCATTCGACCCCGATCCACGCCAGCGAGCCCGCCGCGGCCGAGATATGGGTAACGAGCATGGCCATGCCGGCGTCACCATTCGCGGCGACGGCGCTGCCGGCGTTGAATCCGAACCAACCCACCCACAGCATCGCCGCGCCGGTCACAGCCATTGTCATGTTGTGCGGCGGCATCGCCGTCGTGGGGAAACCTCGCCGATTGCCGAGTACCACGGCGGCGACGATAGCGGCGACGCCAGCGTTAATGTGCACGACAGTACCGCCGGCAAAATCGAGTAAGCCCATGTCCGCGAGCCAACCGCCGCCCCAGACCCAGTGGCACACGGGCGCGTAGACAACCACCAGCCACAGCACGCTGAACAGCAACACGGCGGAAAAGCGCATGCGTTCGGCAAACGCACCGACGATCAGCGCGGGCGTAATCACCGCGAACGTCATCTGGAACATCACGAACACCGTCTCCGGCATCGTTCCGTTCATGGATTCGCGGGTCACCTCGGAGAGCATGATATTTCCAAGGCCGACATACTTCTGTAACGCCCCGCCGTCGCCGAAGGCCAGGCCGTAGCCGGCAACCAGCCACACGAGTGACATCAGGCATGCGATTGCAAAACACTGCATCAGTACCGAGAGCGCATTTTTGCTGCGCACGAGACCACCGTAAAACAGGGCGAGGCCCGGCAAGGTCATGAACAGAACCAGCGCCGTCGATGTGAGCATCCACGCCGTATCGCCGCTGTCGAGGCCGTCTGCCCGAGCGTTGAGCGCCAGTCCCGCAGTGAGTAGTATCAAGGTTGTCGAGCGTAGTAACAGACGCATCATTCCGCCTCCTGAATAGGCTGGCCCAATTGAAAGCATGCGCTCCGCCTTACCGGCGGACGCCTCGTTCTTGTCAATGTGCAGGGTTAAGCGAGGTTCTGACGAACGCAGGCTCTGGACCCCTCGTCGCGATCAGAGTGCGTCCTCTCCGGTTTCCCCGGTTCGAATTCGCACGACCTGGAGCAGTTCCTGGACAAAAATCTTTCCGTCACCGATGGATTCGGTGTTGGCCGCATTGCGGATGGTGTCGACGACTTCATCCACGCGATCAGTCGGCACCGCGACCTCGAGTTTTATCTTCGGGAGGAAGTCGACGACATATTCCGCGCCACGGTAAAGTTCCGTGTGACCTTTCTGTCGGCCAAAGCCTTTCAATTCGGTCACGGTCATCCCCTGGACGCCCCGCTCCGATAGTGCTTCGCGGACTTCGTCGAGTTTGAATGGCTTGATAATCGCGGTCACGAGTTTCATCGATGTTTCCCCAGTTCGATAACTTTTTGAGTGTCGTCCCTTACGACTTATTCTTCTTTATGCCCCAACCCGCCGTCAATGCCGCACGCGTCGTTGCCCTCCGAAAGGGCACCGACCTCGGAAAGGTCCGTAACGTGGTGCGGATTGCGGCGCTGCCCTCTCATTGAGCATGATCCGTGCCAGTTCGCGTGGACCGCGGTGTCGCCCTAAGAATCAACGGGTTGCGGGCCCACCGACGATCGAGTCGCCATGACGGTCTGACTTTCCGAACTATAATGGTGCGCCTGTGCCACGGTGAGCACCGATTTAGAGCGCATGCAAAAAAAGGGGCGCCACAGGCGCCCCGCTCGGGTCGCTGAAGTTCGGCGTCTCGCCGGGTCTCAGCTCCCGGTCGTGACAAACTCGGGATACGCTTCCAGTCCGCACTCCCCGACGTCGACACCTTCGTACTCTTCCTCTGCGGAAACGCGGATGCCCACGGTCGCCTTGATCACGAACCAGGTGAGCGCCGAGGCGGCGAACACGAAAACCAGTATCGTTCCAAGACCCATCAGCTGAGCCGTGATCGTCGCATCGTCGTTCGTCAGACACACGGCGAGCAAACCCCACATGCCGACGACCCCGTGGACCGATATAGCACCCACCGGATCGTCAATTTTCATGCGATCCAGCGTAACGATAGAGAACACGACCAGGATACCGCCGACAACGCCGATGAGGGTCGCAATGCCCGGAGTCGGGGCCAGCGGTTCCGCGGTAATGGCGACGAGCCCGGCGAGTGCGCCGTTCAACGCCATGGTCAGGTCCGCCTTGCCGAATTTGAGCTGCGAGGTAATCAGGGCCGCGACGACGCCGCCGGCTGCGGCGGCATTCGTATTGACGAAAACCTTCGCCACCGCGTTCGCTTCACCGACATCGGATACCTTTAATTCAGAACCGCCGTTAAAGCCGAACCAACCCAGCCACAAAATGAACGTGCCGAGCGTCGCGAGCGGCAAATTCGCGCCCGGGATCGCGTGCACACTGCCATCTTTTCCGTACTTGCCCTTTCGCGCGCCAAGTAGCCACACGCCGGCGAGCGCCGCGGTCGCACCGGTCAGGTGCACGACCCCGGATCCGGCAAAATCGAGAAAACCGTTCTGATGGAGAAAACCCTCGCCCCATTTCCAATAACCCTGCAAGGGATAAATGAATCCCGTCATAACCACGGCGAAGGCGAGAAACGCCCACAGCTTCATCCGTTCGGCCACGGCACCGGACACAATGGACATCGCTGTCGCGACGAACACAACCTGGAAGAAGAAGTCCGACAGCGTGGAATAGTACGTCTCACCTCCGCTTGCATGCACGGCCGCCGCCGTATTGTCTGCGCCGAGCATGAACGAAATGCCCGGCCAGAAGGCGTTGACGGCCTCGGCCGGGTACATGATGTTGTAACCGCACAGCATGTACATGATGCAGGCGATGGCGTAGAGCGAAATATTCTTGGTCAGGATTTCAGCGGTGTTCTTCGCCCGCACCAGGCCCGCCTCCAACATGGCAAAACCGGCGGCCATCCACATCACGAATGCGCCCATGACCAGAAAGTAGAAAGTATCGAGCGCGTATTTCAGCTCAACGACGGAAGCGTCCATTGAAGCACCCTCCTAGAGGTATTTAATTTAAAATGGATTTCAAAGTTGATTCGAACGGGACGACGTGCGGATGATGGCTACAGTGCATCGGGTCCCGTTTCACCGGTTCGGATGCGCACGACGTTGAGCAGGTCCTGGACAAATATTTTGCCGTCACCGATTTTCCCGGTGCTGGTCGCGTTCGAGATGGCCTCGATGACCGAGTCGACCCGGTCGTCGTCTATCGCGATTTCGAGTTTCGATTTCGGCAGAAAATCGACGACATATTCAGCACCGCGGTAAAGCTCGGTGTGCCCTTTTTGTCTGCCGAAGCCTTTAACCTCCGTCACGGTGAGCCCTTGTATGCCCACTGCGGAGAGCGCCTCTCGCGCATCATCCAGTTTGAACGGCTTAATGATTGCGGTGACGAGTTTCATTTCGTTGAGTCCCCTATCGCGCTGTACGACCGGAATAGCCGACGTTGAGTAAAAGTTCGATGGTCTGGCTATGCAGGAGCTATGCCATAAATATTTTCTTGTTCTTTGACATAGGGTTACCGTAAATCCGGGTTGATTTGGCCACGGTCGATCAGCGTGATACAGGGTCAGGACCGCCCCGAATCAGGTCGAGTTTTGCGGCAACGCACAAAATCGGTGCGCCTCACTGTCGCACCGCACACGACAGGCCTCGCACGACAGCCGGGCTGTTACCCGTGATGTATTTAGCAGGCGCGGTTGTGTAGGCTTCGTCGCTCGCTATCGGGCTGACGAAGAACGGCAGACGCCGGAATTTACCGGCGACGGCGAGCCCGTGCCAAACAGGAGCGCTTTCATTGATCGACCTGAAAAAAATCGAGGAACTCGTGGACGGTATCGCGAAGGTCCTCCCGGCCGGCACCGATCAGGTTCGCGAAGAAGTTCGTGAGAATATCCGTCTCGTACTTGAATCGTCGTTCGCCCGGATGAATCTCGTTACGCGCGAAGAGTTCGATGCACAATCCCTGCTACTGCGACGTACGCGGGAGAAACTCGATGCGCTGGAGAAAATCGTGGCCGAATTGGAAGACTGAACCTGAGTCGGCCTGTGCCAGGAAGCGTTACCCGCGATGTTCATGTGGGCACGAGCGCGTTAGAATTTAATCACATCAGGTAGCGCCATCACGGATCGGTGGTGATTAGTTCGTGTTGCAGGGAGCGCAACTCATGTCTGTACCTATCGTGTATACCCGGGCGAGCCTCGGCGTCGACGCACCGCTCGTGTGCGTGGAAACCCATTTGTCATCAGGCCTGCCGGCATTCAACCTCGTCGGTCTCCCTGAAACAGCCGTGCGCGAAAGCAAGGATCGGGTACGCTCGGCGATCATTAATTCCGGCTATGAATTTCCGGCCCGCCGGATAACGATCAACCTGGCGCCCGGCGATCTGCCAAAACAGGGTACGCGTTTTGATTTCGCGATCGCCCTCGGCATCCTTGCAGCAAGCGGCCAGATAGACGGTAGTCGCCTCGGGTCCTGCGAGTGCATCGGAGAGCTCGCATTAACCGGATCCCTGCGTCCGGTCCGGGGCATGCTACCGGCGGCGCTATCGTGTCACGAGCACGGGCGGGATCTGTTGATCGCGCCCGGCGACGAAAATGAAGCCGCGCTCGTCGATAAACTTGCCGTGTATGCGCCGCCGTCACTCAACGCCGCCTGTACGCATCTCAATGGTGCGGAGCCACTCACACCGGTAGAGACGGCCATCCCGGCCGACATGCCACGCGATGAACCGGACCTGCGCGACGTCCAGGGGCAATATCAGGGCAGGCGCGCACTGGAAATCGCCGCGAGCGGGGGACACAACCTGCTCATGCTCGGTCCCCCGGGAACGGGTAAAACCATGCTGGCCAGCCGGTTACCCGGCCTGCTCCCCCGCCTCGACGAGCGCGAGGCGTTCGAAACCGCCGCGATTCTGTCGATCAGCGAGCAGGGCTTCGATGTCGGGAAATGGCGCCACAGACCTTTTCGCAGCCCGCATCATACGAGCTCCGCGGTCGCCCTCGTCGGCGGCGGGAGCGTGCCCCGACCCGGGGAGGTCTCGCTGGCACACAACGGCATATTATTTCTCGACGAATTGCCGGAATTCGAGCGCCGGGTACTCGAGGTGTTGCGTGAACCTCTCGAAACCGGACGGGTGACCATTTCGCGCGCGGCGCGCAGCGCGGAGTTTCCGGCGGCGTTTCAATTCGTTGCGGCGATGAATCCGTGTCCCTGCGGATATCACGGGGACCCGCGTGGCCGCTGCGTCTGCAGCACCGACCAAATCAGCCGCTACCGTCAGCGCATTTCCGGGCCATTGCTCGATCGAATCGACCTGCACATCGAAATTGCGCGTGACCGCGAATGGCTCGAAACGGACTCTCCGCCGTCGGCCGAATCAAGCGCCAGTGTCGGTGCGCGCGTGGTCGCGGCCCGGCGAATTCAACTCCGCCGACAAGGCGGGCTGAACCACCATCTCGACGGGGACGCCCTGCGCCGCCACGTTGCCCTTGATACCCGGTCGCGCGCGTTCATGCGCGAGGCATTCGACCGGTTCGGTTTGAGCGCACGAGCCTATCACCGGATACTGAAAGTATCGCGGACGATCGCCGACCTGCACGGGACCCCGGGGATAACCGTCGACCACGTCATGGAGGCGCTGAATTTCCGCTGCCTCGACCGCGCCTCGTAACACGGTGTGCAATGCCGGCAACAGCGTCCCTCCTTTTGCCCGGATTCGGCGATTAGCTTACAGTGCGCGTCTTACCGCACCGTATTGTTCCGTATGAATACAGCCAGGCACGAGATTCACATCGCCGTCGAGACGGCCTACATCGATGAGCAGTCGGCGCCCGACGATGAGCGCTACGTTTTCGCCTACACGATCACCCTGGAAAACACCGGCTTTGTTGCTGCCCAGTTGATTTCCCGTCACTGGGTCATTACCGACGCGAAAGGTCACGTACAGGAAGTCCGTGGAGAAGGCGTAGTTGGTGAACAACCGCACCTCGCCCCTGGCGAGTCGTTTTCCTATACGAGTGGTGCGATGATCGAGACCCCGGTGGGCACGATGCACGGCAGCTATCAAATGGTTGCCGACGACGGCACGGCTTTTGACGCACCGATAGAAGCGTTTCGCCTGTCAATCCCGAACGTACTGCACTAGCCGGAGACGGCACGGCAATAAACGCGGTTCGGGCAACCTATGGCGACTTACGCAATTGGCGATCTTCAGGGATGCTACGACGAATTCATCGCTCTGCTCGAGCGGATTAACTTTGACCCGGCGCACGATCAACTCTGGCTGACCGGCGATCTTGTTAATCGCGGTCCGAAATCGCTCCAGGTACTGGAATATGTCCGCAACCTCGGCGACGCTGCCATTGTCGTCCTCGGCAACCACGATCTGCACCTGCTCGCTTGCGCCTGCGTCGACGAATACTCCCCCGGTTCGAAAGACACCTTCGATGATGTCCTCGCAGCGCCCGATGTCACCGGGCTGTGTGACTGGCTGCGGTGTCAGCCGTTGCTGCACCGGGACAAAGCGCTCGGCTACACCATGGTCCACGCCGGTATTCCTCATCACTGGTCGCTCGAAGACGCGGCGGTTTATGCCGGTGAAGTCGAGAGCGTGTTGCGCGGCAAGAAATCTCGCGAATTCTTCGCGAAGATGTATGGCAACAAGCCCAACAACTGGGACCCGGACCTGGCCGGCTGGGACCGCCTTCGGTTAATAACGAATTACTTCACGCGGCTGCGCTATACCGCGCACGATGGTCATATCAATTTCAAATTCAAGGGGCCGCTCGGTTCCCAGCCTGACGATCTTGTGCCCTGGTACGAGTTGTACGAATTGCCGGACGACAACGAGGCCATCTTATTCGGCCACTGGTCTGCGCTGCACCTGTCATTCGAACAAATGCGCGAGAAACAGATATTTGCGCTCGACACCGGCGCCGTATGGGGCGGAACGCTGACGGCGATGCGCCTCGAAGACGGCGCATTTTTCGACGTTCGCTCGAACGTCGCGCTCCCCATCAAGGACTAGACGACTCGCCGACCCGATCGAGCACGACGAAACTGTAGTCGTGATCATTGTTGTTGCCGCCTGGATAGCGTTCGCGCGAAACTTCGGTCCATTGTTCCGGGTCCAGCCCGGGAAAAAACGTATCGCCGGTAATGTCGGTATGCACTTCGGTCACGTACAACCGCGTCGCGCTATCGAGAGCTTCGGTATAGAGCGACGCGCCGCCGATGACCATGATCTCTTCGGCCGGCTGCGCGGCGGCAACCGCGGCGTCGAATGAATCGACAACAGTGCACCCGGCGGCGCGGTAATCCGCCTGTCTTGAGACGACGATGTTGCGGCGACCCGGTAACGGTCGCCCGATGGACTCGTGTGTTTTGCGCCCCATGATCAGCGGATGACCCATCGTCACGGCCTTGAACCGCTGCAGGTCGGCGGATAAACGCCAGGGCAAATCGCCGTCACGGCCGATCACCCCGTTCGCCGACCTGGCCACGATGATATTGATACGCATGCTTTAACTCCGGTAGCGCCGTGCACCCCGTACTTCGTGCGGGTTAAACCGCGATCGGTGCCGCGATGCTCGGCTGAGCGGAATAATCGAGCAATTCAAAGTCGGCGAAATCGAAATCGAAGATCGACGCGACGGACGGATTCAATCGCATGGTCGGAGGTGCCACGGGCGTTCGGGTCAATTGCTCGTCCGCCTGGTCAAGGTGATTCAGGTACAAATGCGCATCGCCCAAGGTGTGAACGAAATCGCCGGGCTCAAATCCGCACACCTGGGCCATCATGAGTGTGAGCAACGCGTAGGAGGCGATGTTGAACGGTACGCCGAGGAACACATCCGCGCTGCGCTGGTATAACTGACACGAAAGACGCTCGCCGGCAACGTAGAACTGGAACATCGTGTGGCAGGGCGCAAGCGCCATACGATCGATTTCGCCAACATTCCAGGCGCTGATAATGTGTCTGCGGGAATCCGGATTCGTTTTCAACGCATCGACGACATCGGCAACCTGATCGTGGACGCGCCCGTCTGCCCCACGCCATGAGCGCCACTGCACGCCATAGACGGGGCCGAGATTACCGTCCTCATCCGCCCATTCGTCCCAGATCGTGACGCCGTGTTCGTTGAGATAACCGACATTCGCATCGCCGTTAAGAAACCACAGCAGTTCGTAGATGATCGATTTTAAATGCAGTTTCTTCGTCGTCAGCAACGGGAACGACTGCGCGAGATCAAACCGCATCTGATAACCGAAAGTACTGAGCGTGCCCGTTCCGGTGCGATCGCTTTTTTCGACACCGTGCTCGCGAATGTGGCGCAATAAATCAAGATATACGTGCATGCCTGTGCCCTGAATGTCAGTCGGTTTGCGATCGCGCGAGCAGCGCGATCGCAATGCCGCCGATGATCATGGGCAGCGACAACACCTGGCCCATTGTGACCCAACCGTAGGCGAGATAACCGATGTGCAGATCGGGTTCGCGGACGAACTCTATGCCTGCGCGCATAATGCCATAAGCGACAAGATACGTCGCTGACACCATCCCCGTTCGAGGGTTACGCGCGGCCACGAAGCGCAGAATCAAAAACAGAAGCACGCCTTCGAGCAGCGCCTCGTAGAGTTGCGACGGGTGACGCGCCACGGCTCCGGCGGCAGGATGGGTAAACAGCACGCCCCAGGGAAGCGTCGTCGGCGCACCCCACAATTCCTGATTAACGAAATTTGCGATGCGGCCGAAAAACAGCCCCACCGGCACGACCGGCAGAACGAAATCGGTAACGCTGAGAAACGACCTCGAGCGCAGGTGTGCGAACAGCATCATCGCAATGATGAAACCAATCCCACCGCCGTGAAAAGACATTCCGCCCCGCCAAACCGCGAACAGGCCAAGGGGGTTTTCGAGGGTCGGGCCGAAGTTGTAGAACAGGGCGTAACCGATGCGCCCGCCGAGAACCGCGCCTAGCGCCGCGTAGAAGACAACATCGGCGACGTCGTCGTACGTCCAGTCCCTGCCGGAAGAGGCCGCGGCGCGACGCAACAACCACCAACCAATGCCAATCCCCGTGATATAAGCCAGGCCGTACCAATGGATGGAGACCGGGCCAATCTTGACGGCAACAGGATCGATAGCGGGAAATGGGACCATGACGTGCGGCGATTCTAGCACGCCGCGATCGCCTTACCGATCGGGCCTCGCTAGAATGCGGGGCGTGCCGGAAGCTGATTTTCACATCGTCTGCCTGACGGCTCGCGTCAACCTCACAACCCGGATTCCTGTCTATGAATTCACTCGTCAATGAAACGAGCCCCTATCTGCTGCAGCACGCCGACAATCCCGTGGATTGGTACGCGTGGGGCCCCGAGGCGCTGGACAAGGCGCTCCGCGAAAATAAACCCATCCTGCTATCTGTCGGTTATTCAGCCTGCCACTGGTGTCACGTCATGGCGCATGAATCGTTCGAGGATCCGGCAACGGCGGCGTTGATGAATGAAGGGTTTGTGAACATTAAGGTCGATCGGGAAGAGCGTCCCGACATCGACAAAATTTATCAGACCGCGCAGTACCTGCTGACCCGGAATCAGGGCGGCTGGCCGTTGACAATGTTCCTTACCCCTGACGATCAGATCCCGTTCCTTGGCGGAACGTACTTCCCGAAAGAAGCGCGGCACGGGTTGCCGGCATTCAGCGACCTCCTCGGCCGCGTGTCGAGTGCCTACCGCGAGCGCGAATCCGATATTCGCGCACAAAATGAACAGGTGCTCGAGGCACTCGGTCAAATGCACCCGGATGGCACCGCCGGCCCGGAACTACTGAACGACGCGCCCATCGCGAGTGCCCGCGAGCAGGCGGCGCGCGCGTTCGATCATCGTCTCGGCGGGTTCGGGCGCGCGCCAAAATTTCCGCATCCCAGCAGCCTCGAACGTTTGTTGCGCGACCATTATCGCACCGCCGCCGGCGACGACCATGCATTACACATGGCGATCTTCACGTTGACCCGAATGGCGAACGGTGGAATTTACGATCACCTCGGCGGCGGTTTCTGCCGCTATTCGACCGACAATCAATGGATGATTCCGCATTTCGAGAAAATGCTCTACGACAACGGCCCGTTACTGGGTCTCTATGCCGATGCATGGCAGCACAGCCGCGCCCCCGCGTTCGCAAACGTCGTCGACGAAACGATCGCATGGGTCCATCGAGAAATGACGTCTCCTGAGGGCGGCTTTTATTCAAGCATCGACGCCGACTCCGAGGGCGAGGAGGGCAAGTTTTATGCGTGGGATCGGACCGAGGTTCAGCACGTTATAGGCAATGACGCGTACGCACCATTCGCGCGCCGCTTCGGATTATCACGAGACGCTAATTTCGAAGGGCGCTGGCATCTGCGCATCGTTGCGGAATATCAGGAAATCGCCAACGTGATCGGCGGCGAACCGGAAAATCATGCAGCGTCGGTGAACGCGTCGCGCGACAAACTATTCGCGGTACGCGAAAAGCGTGTCCACCCTGGCCGCGACGAGAAAATCCTGACGTCCTGGAACGCGCTGATGATAAAGGGGCTTGCCACGGCCGGATGCGTATTCCGACGCGACGATGCCGTCGAGTCGGCCCAGGCTGCGACCGACTTTCTGCGCACGCATCTGTGGCGGGACGGACGACTGCTGGCGACGTACAAGGACGGCAGAGCCCATCTGAACGCGTATCTCGACGATTACGCTTTTTTGCTCGACGCGCTGATCCATTCGCTCGCCGCGAAATGGCGCACAGAGGATCTCGACTTCGCGATCGCGCTCGCCGACTGCCTGCTCGATCACTTCGAGGACAACGATAATGGCGGGTTCTTTTTTACCGCGCACGACCACGAGCATTTGATCCAGCGCACGAAACCGCTTGCCGATGATGCGATGCCGGCAGGTAACGGAGTCGCCGCGACGGCGCTCGGGCGACTTGGCCATCTTCTCGGTGAGACCCGCTACGTGCTTGCTTGCGAACGCACGATCCGCGCAGCGTGGCACTCGATCGAACAAGCGCCGGGTGCACATAACGCCCTGCTAAACACGCTCGAAGAGTTTCTCACCCCGCCGGAATCCATCGTCGTGCGGGGCGACGCGGCAGAACTCCCGGCGTGGAAAGATCGAATCGATGACCAATTTGCGCCGAACCGGCTGTGCTTCGCGATTCCGGCGGACTGCACAACGTTGCCGGGATTACTCGCGACGCGAACATTCAGCGGCGTAACGACAGCCTACATCTGCCAGGGGCACCAGTGCCGCGCTCCCATTACGGAGATGTCAGAGATCGAATTCGTCCTCGCGCACGGGATCAGCAATTCGCCCCCGTGACAGGAACGACGCAACGACCCCGACGAGAAACAATCCGACCACCGCGATCGCATCAACGCCGAACGTCGCCCACGCGTAGGTCGCACTCGCGTGCAACATGAAAATGCAAATACCTGTGAAAACCAACGGCAACACGGGATAAAGCGGGACGCGAAAAGCCCCGGGGGTGTCGAATCCGCGCGCGCGGAGTATAAACAGTGCGATTGAAACGAGCAGAAAAAAAAGCCAGAACACAGGCGCGCTGAAAATGACGAGCCGGGTGAAGGATTCCGCCCCCGAAGCAAGCGCGAAAATCAGTACGATCGCAATGACACCCTGCGCGAGGAGAGCGTTCACGGGTGCCCGGTGCCGGCCATGCCATTGGCCAAGCCAGTCAAACGTCGACCAGCGCCGACCGAAGGCAACAAAGATCCTCGAATTCGTCATCAGGGTCGCATTGATATTGGCGAGACACGTTATGCAGATTAAAGCGCTGATAAAGAGCTTACCCGTTGCCCCAAAGGCCATGTTGGCGACATCGGATGCAGCCGATCCCGACGCGCCGAGGCGCGCGTGCCCCAGAGCAAATTCAAACGAAAGCACCGTCAGAATGTAGATGACCGCAATTACAGCGAGACTCACGAGCAGCGCGCGCAACAAATTGCGATTCGTTGTTTCTATTTCCGCCGCCATGAGCACGATCACGTTCCAGCCGCCGTAGGTGTACATGACGAGGATAAAGGCGAGCTTCCCGTTCGGCGACCCAGGCGAGACCGGGACGTCATCGACCGAGCCCGCTACGTCGGCCAGAGAAAACCCCGTGGCCACCAATACCAGAATGCCGAGTACTTTCAATGCCGTCAGCAGTTTCTGGGTCTGGGCACCGACCTGAAGACCAAAGCTGTTCGCAGCGGTCAATCCGGCAACCGCGAATGCGGCCAGCGCTGCAAAGTGATCCGGACCGAGACCTGCATGCCACTCGGTAGCGTAGCGCGCAAAAATGTAAGCAATGGCACCAACACCCGCTGGCTGAACTACCCAGAAGGTCATCCACGCAAACAGGAATGCAACCCGCGAACCGTAAGCCTCGTGGAGATATTCGAAGTCGCCGCCCGTCCGCTTGAGTACCGATGCCAGTTCCGCATAACACAGTGCGCCGATAACGGCGCAAAGTCCTCCGAGGAGAAAAACAACACAGACCTCCGCCGCACTTCGGGAACTGGCCGCGATCAATGGGGTCGTTTCATAAATTCCGGCACCGATCACAGTACCGATAATGATCGCAATCGCATCGTGGAACCCGAGTCGCACGCGCGAGCCTGTCGGTCCTGTCATAGATGCCTCAACCAACGGTGAGCGCAAACCGGTGCGCACGGGTAATGTCTCACACTCGGGAACGAATTTCCCGACACCGCACGCCGCTAAATGTTTCCGTTGAACGAGCCGAAACAAGTACAACGACGAGCACCGCGGGTGGCACCCTGGCGCGGGTTCGACATCGATGGAGGTCCATTAATGGCGCGGACGGGCGCTACGATGAACCGCGTTATATCCGGTCAGCGGACCCGATCGTTAAAGAGTGTGAACAAAACCACGTACCTGATCTTGTTTTGCGGCGGTTTGCCGCTGAAAAACCGGTAAAACTTCGTGAATTTCGAGTTTCCGCGTAGCAACGGCACGATTAGTCTGGGATCATTACCCGATGAAGCGAATGCGTAGACGGCGTGCGGAACCGGTCGGTAAAACCGGTGACGAAGACGAAACGCTTCCTGGAGCGACAACTTGGCGATAGACCACATCAACGAACAATCCGACGGCCTGCTGGCGCTGACGCTGGTCGGGGCGCTGGCGCTACCCGTGCAATCAATCGCTGCGGGCACCGTGGTGGACATCGGGTTCGAAATCGACGCCGCGCTTCCGGTGTTGTACACCGACCTGAGCCTCGGCTACTCAGACCTGAACGAATCCGTACCCTTTCAATTGCCGGGTGGTGAGCCGTTGGGCATAAACGAAAACGATTTCACCTACCCTGCGGCGCGCATTGGTAAATTCCTTTTGGACGCCGCCGCCGTAGGAACGCTGTTCAGTCCGAACGATCAGGTAGCAACGTCAATCAGCCTGAAGATGTCGATCACAGACCTGGATACGAATCCTAATGACGACGATCCTGTCGTCGAGCCTGATGATGATTTCGAGGACATCATCTTTGCTTTGAGCCTCAGCGACGCCGACGACGGAACGACGCTACTTCGAGTGCTCAGCGATACGGATGGCACGAATACCATTACCCCGCAATTCATCACCGGATTTGGCAACCAGGCTCTGGACGCGGATCCGGACACTGCGATAAATGACTACGACCTGTCTGGCGCGCCTGTGCTGGGCTCGGAGTTGGCGGATCTTTTTTCCAACAGCATCGACACCGACACCGGCACCGCCGAAGTCTGGCTTTACATCATCGACGCGGACGATGCCGGCAACAAGATTTCGCTCGCCAATTCTCTCGAGACGAATTTCGCATTGTCGGTCGACTTTGCCGACGTCGCACCAATACCGTTACCGCCGGCTGCATTATTATTCGGCGGCGCACTCGTGTCGCTACTGTGCCTGCGGCGCGGACGCATCTGAGAACGACTGACGAACAGGACCGCCCACGCGCGTCCCGAATCATTTCCGAATACGAACACTCGCAATCATTTCCTGCCTGATATTTGGCGGAAGCGGATCGTTGACCGTGATCCGTACCGGGTGCGCGACCCGACCCAGCCGTAACGGCGTGCGCACCTGGTCCGGGCCTACCCTCGGTTTCGTCTTGAGGTTTTCGTAGCGGGACACGTATTCGACGACCCGACCGTCATAGGTGCCTCCGACCAGGCCCGAAAAACTCACTTTCGCCGTTTGGCCGCCCTGGACGTAGGAGAGGTCGTCAGCTTCGACGTAGGCTTCGATCCAGCGTTCGCTTTCGTCGACAAGCGTGATCAACGTATCGTTATGGTCGACTACTTCGCCGGGCTCGGCATAGATCCACGTGACGATGCCGTCGCGCGAAGCGACAATCTCGTTGAGCTCGAAGCTCGCCTTGATCGCAGCGACGCGCTCTGTCGCCTGAACCACCTGTTGTTCCAGTTCGTCAACACGCGACACATGCGCGCGCTGTTCGCGCGACAAATTGGTCTCGGCAACTTTGAGCTGCTCGCCTACGCGTTGTGCGCGCTCCGTCGCCGTTTGCAGCCCCGTTTCGAGAACGTGCACTTCGGCAACCAGCGAACGGTGATTCGATTCGGCAGATTCCCACTCCGGCCGCGTGATCGCTTTGAGCAGATACAGCCGTTCAGCGCGATCACGGTTCAGTCTCGCCTGCCTGAGGTCGAGCCTGAGCGCCGCAATTCTCGCACGCACATTCGTCGCGTCGCCCTCAGCGTCGAATTTGTCCGATTCGGCGGCAAGTACCTCACCCTCGAAGTCGGGGTTGACTCCCATTTCACGAAGCGCGGCCAACTCGATTTGAATTTCCGCCAGCTTCGCTTCTGCTTCCTTCCTGCGCGCCTCGAGTTCCGCATTGTCGAGGCGGGCGACTACCTGGCCGGCGAGGACCGATTCACCTTCTGTTACGAGCAACTCGCTCAAACGACCGGTTTTCGTCGCGGCGATAGCCACCGTGGAGGCCACGACCCGACCGCGCGTGATAATCCACTGGCTGCTCCAGAACCAGTATGCCAGCGCGATGAATACGGCGACGCCGACGAGCAGCAGAAAAACGAACCGCGAATGTCTGCGTTTCCGGCTATCGCGTTCTTCGCGGACCGCGGGCGCAGCGGGGCGGGTGTCGCGGGCTCGGAGTTTTCGAAATCGCATTTATCCGCTCGTTCCTGTGTTTTGAGAAGCCTGCAGGCACTTCCGCTGACTCGATCCCGCCGACGAACTCAAACCGAGTAACAGGTCACGATAGCGATCCAGCTCGTGAATAGCGACGCCCGCAAATTGTTCCCGGGAACCAATCCCCGATTCTATCGACCGGATGTCCGCTTCGAACTGCTCAGCCCGGGTTCCTGCGCACAAATGTCGCGCATCGGCGCTGACACCAATCCAGAACTGACCGGGGCTCGTTTCCGACGACCGCGCGATCCGTTCAATCAGTGCTTCGCGCCGCGTATCGCTTGTCCCGTAAGCCATGAAAGCAACACCGTCGGTACGTCTCATCACAACGTCGCTCAAGAGTATCCCGTCGACCTCGCGATCGGCGAACCAGATTGGCACATCGACGATAACCGGTAGTTCGTCGCGCACGACCTTCAGGGTGTCGAGCAGCTCGATGTAGGCGAACAGAAGCGCTTCTTTGCGCGAATCGTCGTCCCATTCGGTGAGCGCCTGCGGTTCTACGTCGAGATGCACCGCAGCAAAACGCGCGCCCACCGGACTCCCCCGATTAAATGTCTTCACGTCTTCGACATAACCCAGCGCTTCGGCACTGCGCGCCGGCTTCAGCCATTCATGTTCGCCATTGAGAGCCTGCACCGCGATACCGTTCTCGCCGGTCAAGCGAAGAAATTGCCGCAGGGCGTCAGATTGCTCAACAAGCTCGTCGGCGCGAACGAACAGGAACACGGTGCCGATTTGTCGGGCGCTCAGTAAGTCGATGAAAAACTGCATTTCCGCCAGGTTTTTCAGAAACGGTTTTCGCCAGACCCACAACGCGCGTCGTTCCGAACCTTCAATACCGTTAAAAACGGAGGACGACCACTGCGCAGTGGATTGCGTCGTCACAAAGTTCATTTTTGTCGCGTCCTCACCCACCGATGCGCCGAGTTCGACCAGCGACCGCTGAACGCCGAATCCACGCTCGAAAACAGCGCGTTGTGCCCTGACGTATTCGACGTTCGCCCGGCTCAACGACAGGGGATCCTCGTCAACTTCGACAGTCCGCTCGGCCACGGCAACGCGCCGATCTTCGCGCGCAACAGCCAACGCCGATCGTTCGCTGTTAAGTTCCGAGAGGGCCGCTTCCCAACCGTGATACGCGTCGACGACCTCGACCGCAATCTCGTTTCTGACCTGTTGTTCGCGCAGCTCGAGCTGGCGGATTATCGCGTCGTGCTGATCGCCCTGTGCCTTTTTAAGTGGAACAATGGCCAGCGGAATTCGGGTAATAGCGCCAACGGTAAACCCCTTCATAAACCGCGTCTCGGTCTTTTCATCGGACTCTCCGTAGCTGGTATAGAGGTCGACCTTCGGGTTTTGCGTTTCGGCGAGCGCTTTTTGCGCTTCGGCCGTTTTGATCTGCGCCTCGGCTTCGTCCAGTTCGAAGCGATTGATATACGCCTGGGTTAACGCACCGTTGAGGGATGCCGCCGGTTTCCAGGCGAGCCCCTGCGCTGTCACCACGATTGGCGCAGTCGGCGAACGATTCATCAGTGCGTTCAGCTGGGCTTTTGCGGTCGCGAGTTGCTGTTCCGCCAATGAACGGTCATGCATGAGCGAGCCGATTTCGTTTCGCGTGACGAGCGGGGTTCGAGGCAACGTCAATCCGTTGCTGACGAGGATAGAGGTCTGTTCGAACTGGTCGTCGAGCATGCCACGTTCGCGGTCGATGGACATGAGCCGTTCCTGCGCGGCGGCCGCATCGAGGTAGGCCAGCAGTGCTTCCTTGTTCACGAGTTCGAGCGCGCGGCCGTAATTCGCGAGCGCTTCGACAATTTCGGCCTCGGCGGCATGCATTTTCGCCTTGCGTTCCCACCAACCGCCGTATAGCGATTGGGTCATCCGCGCCAGAATTCCGAGCGGATAGAATCGGGTCAACAGGTTCAGCTCGGGTCCGACGTCGACATTCGCTTCGCGCAATGCCGCACGCGCTTCGATTACCCCGAATACCGCTTCGCGGACGGCGGGGCTACGGCCCCGTATGACACGGACAAGCTCGGTCGGCGTTTGCGGGGCGAACTCCGGCAATTCGACCGCCTCGGAGCGTTTGATCTCCTCAATGAGACCTTTTTCTTTCAGCACCGCCCGCAGCAGATCCGTCGCGCGCGCATCGAGCGGGTTCGTTTCGATGGCGGCGAGCGCGCCAACCTGGGCTTCGTCCAGGTCGCCGGTCGCGTAATTAATCAACGCCTGATCGAACGGGTGCGTCGTCGGCGGCCGAACGTTGCGGCGGTCAACCCCGACCGTCGAACAACCGCCCAGCGCGACGAGTATGAACAGCGCCGCCAATGTCGGTCGGTTTGCGGCAGCGCGTAGGGAGGCGGATCTCACCTCAGTAGACCTTCATGTTCTCGCGCACCTTTTCGGGCGCAAACGGATCGCGGTAAGAAGAGCGAAATGCGAGTTCCTGAACCACCGCCGTAATTCGCACCAGTTTGAGCAATAGCCGGTAAAACCCGTACACAGGCACTGCAATCAGGATGTCGCGCAGATCGATCGTGCGATCGGTGATAAGTAAACCAATCAGTGCGCGCGCGAAATTGAGAAACACGTGGAGCATCAATACGGCGATAAAGATGTAGCCGTACTCCCCGGGATAGGCGACCAGGATATCGATCATGTAGATGAGCCACACGATCGGCAGGATCGCGACGAAAAAGAACGTGTCGGCGAACGAAATAAAATTACTCAGACTGAAGCTCGCGCGATTGGGATCGAAGATATCCGCATGCTTGCGCGCCCGGTTGCGGATAATGTTCCGATCCCAGCGCATGCGCTGTTTGCGCCAGTGATTCAGATTTTTCGGTACCGTCGTCAGGCATGTCGCGTTGCCGGCGAACGCAATTCGCATGCCGAGTTTCCGTGTACGGATCGTCACGTCCGAATCGTTACCCGGGCCCGGTTCGATACCTCCAATGCGGGTTAGCAAATCCCTGCGGAACGCACCGATGGCCCCCGGAACGATGGAAAGAATACCCATTGCCGCCTTGAAACGCCGCCCGAGAGACAGCGAGATCAGGTATTCGAGGGCCTGTAGCCTCGTCAGCACGTTAACCTGGTGGTTGCGAACGCCCAGATCACCGCTGACCGCGCCGATGTCCGGGCTGTCGAACGCGGCGATCAGGTTTGTCACGACATCCCGCGCGAGGGTCGAATCGGCGTCCATGAACACGACGTATTCGCCTTTCGAGACGCCGAGCCCGAAATTCAGCGCCGCCGATTTGCCCTGACGCCGCGACAGTCGGAAGACGCTGACCCGGGGGCGCCGACGGAGTTCGGGGAACTGGTCCGGCGTGTTATCGGTCGACCCGTCGTCGACGACGACGATTTCCAGATTCGGATAATCCTGCTCAGCGAGGGAATTAACCGTCGCGCCGATGATTTCGCCTTCGTTATGCGAAGGAACGATTATCGACACGAGAGGCGCCACGCTTAACGGCTGCTCGATACGCGTACGATCAAACGCGCCCGTCAGATACAAATACAGTACATAGACGTTCGCCAGCGCATAGCGAGGCAGCTCCAGAAAGGCGACCGCCCAGAACACGCGCAGATACTGATCGGGAGACAACAACAGCAACCAGTCCCACGCATCCACGACGTAGTACCAGATATCGACCAATGACGCGACGACACTATCCATGGTCAACCATCCAGGACAGGCCGCACGCAATCACCGCCATCACTCCGGGCGCCGCGGAGTTGATCCATGGCACCGTCGAACAACGCCTGAGGTCCGGACATTTCCGGCGTGAGGCTCGTAAACCCGACCGACGCCGTGATTGGCGACTCGCCGACATCCATATTCAATATCGCGACGCCCTGTTTCAGTCGATTCGCGAATACTGACGCGCCCGACAGCGGTGTGTCGGTCAGGATCAATGCGAGGATGGTCTGGTCGTAGACGGCCGCGGCATCGGAGTCGCGCAGGGATTCCTTCGCGATCCCGGCGAAATCACGCAATTTTCGCGCGGCGGACTGACGCCCATGGGCGGTTTCGAATGCGTCCAGTCCATCGATCTCGGCCATGACGACACTTAACGGCCGCTTGTAACGCAGCGCGCCGGAGACCTCCTGCGCAAGCCGTTCCTCGAAATAGTTGAAGCTGTAGACGTTGAGTTCGGGATCGATGAGCGCATGCCCGCTGGGCTCGCCCTCCATCGAACCGCGTAATGCGACCAGCGTCCCTTTTGCGGTGATCCGATAGGTATACAGTGTTTGTACGAGCGCGCGGTCAACATCGAATTGTTGCGGGCAGGCCAGGCACTGGCACGTGATCTCCGGCTCCGTGAAGACATGCTCGCAGGCGGCACACACATAGTCGGTGGATACTTTTTCGTAATCCACACCGATGTGCTTCAACTCGTCATCGCATTTCGGACAGACGTAGCGGATTCCATCCTGAAAATCGGGTTCACCACCGGTGTAGCCGCACGCATAGTGATGGATCATGTCCGTGATATTGATATTCGAGCTTTTGCAGCGGACGCATACCTCGCGAAAATTCATTGCGTACTGGCGACGGTCGCACACGCATAAGTGGATTTTGTCGAAGAACTGTCGCTCCAGATAACCAAATTCGGCGAGGTACTCGAGATGCTTCAGTTCCTCTCCCGGCTGCGTCTGAAAAATCGTTTGCGCGGCACCATAGTAATACCCGACCGCAGACGTCAGGTTCGGTTCGGGTCCGAGAACATCGTTTCCGTCAACAGACATTTGCTGCAGCAGACTGACCCGTTTGTCGTTACCGATCGTTTCCATAAGCGCTCAGGATCCGGATCCCGGACGGGATGTCTCCGCATCATCACATTTATTAATAAATCTAATTAAATTATCGCTATAACTATATGAAATTACAATATTTAATTAAACAGATTTTACAAACTTTATTGTCCCGACGACGATCGAACCCGAGCGCCCTGACGACGCCAGGCACCTTCCGGGCGTGGGCACCGATCGGCGCAGGACAGTTAAATCTCATTTTTATCGATAATATTCAAAGCGTTAGCTTGTGTTGGACTTGTTTTCCCCGGTTTTCCCAGCGGAGACTGTAGCGAGCAATCCTTCGCGCCGATAAACCAAACAAGTGTTGCCGCGAGTTGCTGTTTAGCCGGACAATAGGCCCGCTCCCGCCGCAACTCTGCGGTGTATGACCACATCCGGGAATCCCGGCCGAATTGGAAACGGAAGCAGAGTCTGATGACGAATACGACCACCGCCGATCCCGGCATCAGGAAAAGCCAGATCCTGGCGATGGCGGCATTGAGCCTCATCGTGGTCACAGCGATAACGATACTCAGCGATTTTATCGGCCTCTCGACGATGCAAACCGTAAAAATTTCAATCGGTTACATTATCCTCGGCGGTATGGTGGTCGACCAGGCAATCGATTTCGGCGCTTGAGCGACGCGCGAACGTGGCCAACGACACGCGCATTAGCCTCGGTGCGTACCCACGTTAAATTAACCATCGCCTGACCACCGTCAACGATCGTTAAATGCGGCAGTAATGCCCGCTTGCGCGGAGCCCGCCGCGAACAAACCCAGATAAGATCCAGCCAACGCGGTGTGTTACGCCGCAGTCGTGCCGGGCGCGCCACCTGCCAGAAGGCAAAGTGACAATCATGAATAAAGTCAGCTCGATCGCGGCGGGGTTTTATGTCCTCCTGGCGCTCGTGGCGCCGTATTCCGTTGGCGCCGCAACCATCGATCACGTCATCCATATCAGTGTGGACGGCTTGCGAGCCGATGCGGTCACGGCACTTGGCATGGCAAACGCGCCCGGTTTTTTCCGGCTACGCAGCGAAGGCGCATTTACCGACAATGCCCGCACGGATGCGAATTACACGAATACGCTACCGAATCACACGACGATGCTGAGCGGGCGCGGTGTGACCGGACCAACCGGCCATAACTACACGAGCAACAGTTTCCCGTCGTCGGGTACGACATTGCACACGGTTAAGGGGAGTTATGTCGGCAGCGTGTTCGATATCGCGCACGACGCGGGGCTCTCCACAGGTTTGTACGCGAGTAAAAGCAAATTCGTACTGTTCGAACAGAGCTACAACGCAACGACCGGCGCGCTGGATGTCACCGGCGCCGATAATGGTCGCGATAAAATTGACGGCTACGTGTACAACAGCGATACAGACGGCCTTGTCGCTCAGTACCTCACGGACATGACGGCGAGCGCGTTCAACTACAGCTTTTTACACCTGCGCAATCCGGATTCCGCCGGACACGGCTCTGGCTGGAACATCAGCCCCGGCAGCACCTATCTCGACGCCGTGATGACAGTCGATGATCTCATCGGTGACGTACTCGATCACGTCGAGAGCAACGCGACCCTCAATGGTAAAACGGCCATCGTGTTGACCGCGGATCACGGCGGCATACTCGGCTCAGGTACCCACAGTCCGCCCACCGATGCCGAAAATTACACGATTCCTTTTTATGTCTGGGGTCCGGGTGTCGACCCAGGCACAGACCTGTACACCCTCAATCTGTTTTCCCGAGTCAATCCGGGCAGCACACAGCCAGCGTATTCGGATACGGGGCAGCCTATCCGTAACGGTGACAGCGGCAACCTCGCACTGGACTTGCTCGGCCTCGCCCCTATCTCCGGGTCGACCATTAACGCGAGCCAGGATCTCGCGGTCAGCGCCGTACCATTACCGGCAACGTTGCCGTTGATGCTTGCCGGCCTGCTTGCGGTGTGCCGCACTGGCCGACGCCGGCAACACGCCGCACCGCAAAATATTTAGCTATGAGCGCGGCGCCACCGCCGCCCGCGCCACCGCGGAAAACAATCAAATTCCAAGCTTGTTCCGTGCCCGCTGCACGCCCGCGCGGTAAACGCCCTGGATCAACTTCACAACCTCGTCCTCAGGCGCACCCGAGGGCTCGAAATTACCGGTCCAATCGACCCGGGCAGAACCGGGACCGTCGTCGACTATCGCAACGGTCGCAACGTAGTTCTTCACCGGCAAGGGACTATCGTTGATGATCGCATAAGAGAAAATACGCGCGTCGTCGTCCTGACTTTCCAGGCGCTCGACGACTTCGCCGCCGCCTTTGAGCGCGATCGTACGCACCGCGCCAACCCCGTCGCCCTCGACGGTACAGCCGGCAATCATTTCGTTTGGCTCAATTCCGCCGAAATCGCTCAATACCCGCCATACATCGTCGGCCGAGGCCGCCACCGATTCGTTGATATTTACCCTGGCCATATTATCCCCCTTGAAATGGACTATTGAATCGTTACGCTCATTGTCCCGATCCAATCGGACCACGCAAGAAATGACGATCGCGCCCGCTATTGCTCACGCAGAGCGGTCATTCGGGATTGCGTTCGTGCACAACCCGGCCCTCGAACACGGTCATGTCGACGCTGGTGTCACCAATATCATGCGGATCGATGTCGAACAGATTCCGGTCGACAACAATGAAGTCCGCCGATTTACCGACTTTCAACGATCCCGTTACGGCCTCGCGTCGAAGCGCGCGGGCACCGTCGAGAGTAAAAATTCTGAGCGCATCCTCGAGACCGATCGCCTGCTCCGGCCATAACGTGCCCGGCGTTATTTCGCGGGGGTCACTGCGGGTCACCATTGCCTCGATACCAATCCAGGGATCCATAGAGGCGACGGCGGCCGGCCAGTCGGACCCGGCGAGAAGCGTCGTCCCTGACTCAAGGTAATCGCGGACCGGCCAGTAGTAACGGCCGCGATCACCGACAGCGTTTACAATCGACCGGTTAATCGGGGACGGAAACCACATGTACGGGGACAAATCTGCAACGACATTGAGTTGTTTGAATCGCGGCAAGTCATCGGAATCAACGAGGCCCGCGTGGGCGAGTTCGTGCCGCAGATCGGAGCGCCCGGAAATACGGTGGCCCGCCTCAATCGCATCGAGCGCCATGCGCACAGATCGATCACCTGCCGTGTGCAATTTCACGGTAAAACCACGGCGCTCGAGCTCTGCAATATCCGTTGTCAGGGTCGGCTCGTCGACGTGCGTTAATCCCGAAAAATGCTCGGGGAAATCAGCGTGCGGAAGATAGGGCTGCAGCATCGCTGCAGTTCTCGCAGCCGTCGGGACGCCGTCCTGGTAGATCTTCGCAAACCGGGTATCGACATGCGGCGATGCGTAAGCATCGCGCAACCGTTCTATGACAGCGTAATCAAGCGGGGATTCACGATGCCCGTAAGGCGTCGAAATCGCGGCCGCCACGTAAAGATCCAGTTCGCCCGCGCGATCGGCGTCATGATAGGCACGCAATAATGGCTCCGTCGCGTCGGCATCGGTCACGCCGACGATGCCAAAGCCGTGCGCGATTCGCATCATTTCCGCGACCCCGGCGCGGTATTGCGCCGGGCTCCAGTCCGGAATCCGGGCGCGCGCCGCCACGTCGGCTTCTTCAAACAGCAAGCCATCGGGCTCACCCGACCCTGAGTCCCGCCCGATTTTACCGCCTGCCGGGTCCGGACTGTCGCGCGAAATGCCGAGCCTTAGTAACGCTTCCGAGTTCGCCCAGCCGTTGTGCCCGGAGTCGTCGCGCAGATAAACCGGCCGGTCTGCCGAGCGTTCGTCGAGCCAACGCCGCGGCGAGGCAATGGGATGGTTCCTGAAAAAATCGCTGTCCCAGCGTCCACCGATGATCCACTCGGCATCCTGTTTCGCATCGATGCTAGAGCGCAGCTTCCTCGCGATCGTATCCGGCCCGTCGGTAAACTCGAACTTACAGCTGAACAGATTCGCGATCGCACCTTTCGTGGGATGGCAGTGGGCATCGATCAAACCCGGCATCGCGGTGCGGCCGTGTAAGTCGATCATCCGGGTCGTACGTCCGGCGAGCGCGACGATGCTCTGCGTCTGGCCGACCGCTATGAGCCGGCCGTTTTTTACGGCCAACGCCTGCGCCACCGGCAAGCCTGAATCCATCGTCCGAACGTCGCCGTTGAACACGATCACATCCGCACACGATTGTTCCGACACGCCGGATTCCTCGCATTACCCAATAATTGCGGCCGCCGCGTCCGCGCGCTTGCCGTGGTCCTCGACAAGGACCGCAAACGTCACCGTCGTTTCCTCGACGATCCGCGATGGCCGTTCTCATAGTATAACGACAACGTGGTTGCGCTGGCGTGGGGCGAACGCGACGAATGACATTGCCAGCAAAGAATCGACCGAAAGGCCATCCTCATCCGACTAATACGCGAACACAGTGTGCGCGCAGACGCGCAGCCACGCGCCGCGTAACAACTGCGGTGACGTGCTGATTCGGGAGCGCCTGAATTGCACCCGGCAGCTGGCACGGAGGGCCGGGGAATTGCACTCGCGCCGCTTCATCCGGTGACGCAATCGATGCCATCGAGAACCATGTGAATAACGAGTCCGACACCAACGACACGTAATTTCGGAATCGCGCAGAGCCCGACGTAGAACAATATCGGGAAGGTCGTGTGCAAAGGATGAAATCCGATGCTGCAACGCACAGGATCGTAAATGGGGTCGGCCAGCAGGTGGTCGAGGTCGACCAGCATCGTCGCAATCATGATGACATAGGCGGTTCGCCAGGTTCGCGGCCAACCGAGCCTCGCAACCAGCAGCGGTACGGCGAAATGGGCTGCAATATGCAGCACGTGTAATGAACCTGAGCGTCCTACATCGCGCCCGTATCGACCTCGATGGTCCCTGAAACGTTCACCCCGAGCTTTTGCACGCCGGCCTCAATCGCCGGCGCGCGCGCGGGCGCCGCTTCCATACTCGCGACACGCGCGGCATAAACCTGCGGTTGCGGACGACCGCCCTGCGCGTGGATGTTCAGTTGCACAATTCGATAACTCTTGCGTCCGAGATCACGCGTCACGCGTTCGGCGCGGCGCTTGAATTGCGCAAGCGCCTCACTCGTTAATGACTCTTCGACCCCATCGCGGGAGGCCTTGGACACGGTGTAGTTGATCGATCCGACGGACAGGCGTTCCTGCAGTTCTCCGATTAGATCGCTGATCGCATCGGTGTCCGTGCTTTCGAGCCGAAGTGACTGCCGCGCGCGCCAACCCGTAATAATCTTTTTGTTATAAACGGGCGAAGTGTTGTATTGCGTCGTTTGAACCTTGATTCCTTTTTCGCGCTTCGCCGTGTCGAGCGCCCAGCGTACTGCCTCGTTGACGAACTTCGAGACTTCCTGCTGGCGCTGTGCCTGGTGTTCCGCGAACAGTATGGCAACGAGGGTATCGTTTTCGACCTCTCGTTCGGCGCTGGCAGACAGGGATATCCGGTCGTAAGTCGGTGGATTGTCGTGCGCGGGCGCGGACGGCGACAAAGCCAGCCCGAGTAGACACAAATAGGTGAACCTGTACATCGATACTAACCCCGTGTTGCTTGATCCAATTGCGACAACGTTACGCCCTGCCGGCCAGTTGCCGTGCCGTACCTTCGATAAATCGCCACGCCTGGGCGACATGTGTATCGCCGGTGGACGTCTGTCCGACACAAAACCGCAGGCAGAACGCCCCGTTGACCGCGGTATGCGAAAGAAAGAGCCGCCCGCTTCGATTCAGCGTATCGATCAGTTCACGATTGAACGCATCCCCGGCCTTGTGCCTGAAACAAACGAGATTGAGGCGTGGCGCCGCGGTTATTTCGAATTCCTTTGATTCGCGGACCCAGCCGGCGAATCGCGAGGCGAGCGCAACGTGTTCGCGAATATGGTGTTTGAGTCCCTGAACACCGTAGTGTCGCAGCACGAACCACAACTTCAGGGAACGAAACCGTCGGCCGAGCGGAACCTGCCAGTCGCGATAATCGATAACCTCGCCGGACTCGCTCGGCTCGTTACGCAGATATTCGGGCAGTATCGTCAGCGTAGCGATCAGTTCGCGTCGATTCGCGACATAGAAGCAGTCGCAATCGAAGTTTGTGAACATCCATTTGTGCGGGTTGAAGCAGTAACTGTCGGCATGGTCGAGGCCTAAATGCAGTGAGCGATGTTCTTCGCACATTGCCGCCGTTCCGGCCATCGCCGCATCGACGTGCAACCACAGCTGCTCGGCGTCGCAAACAGCACCGATTTCAGGTATCGGATCAACGGCGAGGGTCGAGGTCGTACCGATCGTGGCACAGACGAAAAATGGGTTGAGCCCGCTCGCCCTGTCTGCGGCGATTTGCCCGGCAAGTTCCGCGGGGATCATCGCCAGGTTTTCGTCAGTCGGTATTTTGCGCAGATTATCGAGACCGATACCGGCAATGGCGCAGGCCTTTTCCATCGACGAGTGCGTTTCGCTCGAACAGTAAGCAATGAGCTTGCCATCCGGCCCGGACTTCTTTGCCTTGAATCCCGTCGCGCGTTCCCGGGCGGCAAGCAACGCACACAGCGTGGCGCTCGACGCGGAATCCTGTATAACCCCGCCCCCGTCGCTGCCGGATTTGAATTTTGCCGGCAGAGCGAGCATATCGGCCACCCAGTCAAGTACGTGGGTTTCGAGCTCCGTACACGCCGGACTCGTCAGCCACAGCATCCCCTGAACGCCCAATCCGGCACTCAACAGTTCGCCGAGTATCGACGGACCTGACGTGTTTGCGGGAAAGTAAGCGAAGAAATTCGGCGATTGCCAGTGGGTCACGCCGGGCAGAATGTCACGTTTGAAATCCGCCATGATTTCGGCGAAATCCTCGCCGTGTTGAGGCGGCGCATCGGGTAGCGATCTGCGTATGTCGCCTGGTGACACCTGCGACAACACCGGATATTGCTCGGCGTTCACCGCATAGTCGGCGAGCCAGTCGATCAGCGCATGTCCTTCCCGACGGAAATCCTCCGGGGTCATATGAAACCCGGCGTTGTCTTTATGAGTCATGCCTGTTTGGAAAGCCGTGCAGCAAACTGCAGTTTGTGACACCGGGCACGTCCGGCGACGGCCCTCGAGAGGGCACGCGGGGACGTGCCGGGTGTGGCATGCGGCCCCGCGTGGATCTTCTCCGCAGCGATGAGCGCGCTACAGATTCTTCAGAACGTTCTCGGCCGAGCTGGCACTAAGGTCGGTTGGTGCCGCCTCGATGAATGCCTGCGTGACCACGCCGTTGTCGACGACGAGGGCGAAGCGGGACCCGCGCATACCCATGCCGAAACCCGAAGCGTCGATCTCGAGACCAAGCGCTTTGCAGTAATCGCAGTTACCGTCCGCGAGCATCGTCACCTTGCCATCCGCGCCGGCGCTTTTCCCCCATGCGTCCATTACGAATACGTCGTTGACCGACAGGCACGCGACCGTATCGACTCCCTTCGCCTTAATCGCGTCGGCTTGTTCGACGAAACCCGGAAGGTGCTTCGCAGAGCAGGTCGGCGTAAAAGCCCCGGGTACCGAAAAAACCACAACCTTCTTACCGTCAAAAAGTTCGGATGTGGTCATTCCTCCCGGACCTTCGCCCGTCATGACCGCGAATCCGCCTTCGGGCATTTTGTCGCCTGTTTTAATTGTCACTGATTGTTCTCCATTAGTTGGGCGTTAAACGCGCATTGTGCCACTGCACCCCGGCGCTGGATAGATCCGGACTGAGCGGACCAGATTTCACGATAGATTCAGTGCACGGTCGAGGTCGGCGACGAGATCGGCGGGATCCTCGAGCCCGATTGACAGTCTGATCAGATTTTCCCCGATCCCGCCGCGTTTGCGATCGGCTTCACTGACGCGGCTGTGGGTCGTACTCGCAGGATGCGTGACGATACTTCGACTGTCTCCGAGGTTGCCGGTAATGGAGAATAAACTGAGCGCGTCGATCAGTTTCCACGCTTCGGCGCGAGCGCCCTCGATAGCAAACGATACGACACCGCCGAACCCGCTTTGCTGACGGCTCGCCAATGTGTGCTGCGGATGCTCTGCCAATCCGGGGTAATGTACGGTTTGGACTGATGCCTGTTCAGCGAGCCACTCCGCAATTTCCAACGCACCGCGGCAGTGTTGCTGCATCCGTATCGAAAGCGTTTCGAGACCCTTGAGAAACACCCATGCATTGAAAGGGCTCATCGCGGGACCGCCCGAACGCATAAAGGGCACGAGCTTGTCTTCGATAAGCGCTTCGGGCCCGACAACGGCGCCGCCGACGCAGCGTCCCTGTCCGTCGAGATATTTCGTTGCCGAATGAATCACGATGTCCGCCCCGAGTTCGAGAGGTCGTTGCAGGATCGGGGTGCAAAAACAGTTGTCGACGACGAGCAGCGCATTCGATGCATGTGCAAGATCGGCAAGCACAGCGATATCAGCGACTTCGGCAAGCGGGTTCGATGGCGTTTCGGCAAACAGCAGTTTCGTGTTGGGTCGTATCGCGGCCGCCCACGCCTCGGTATTAATCAGATCAACAAAGGTAAATTCGATGCCGAACCGGGCAAGTATATTTTTGAACAAATTGATGGTGCTGCCGAAAACGCTATAGGACACGACCATGTGATCGCCGGCACTGAGCACACCCATGCAAAGCGTCAGGATCGCGCTCATTCCGGATGCCGTCCCCAGGCCGCGCTCCCCGCCTTCCAGTGCAGCGAGCCGCTGCTCAAAACTGCGAACCGTCGGGTTGGTGAAACGTGAGTAGACATTCCCGGCCTCCGCGCCGGAAAACCGCGCCGCTGCCTGCGCCGCACTCGTGTACGCAAAACTTGATGTCGCGAAAATCGGATCGCTGTTTTCGCCCTCGCCGGTTCGGGCCGTGCCGGCGTGGCAAGCGATCGTCGCCATCGCGAGGTCAAACTCCTGATCTGGATTCATCGAACTGTCCTGCCCTGGCTATGCGTTGGAAACGGCGCGCGATCGGTACCGGCAAAGGCCGTACCGGCAGAATCAGATGGGGGAAGTCGTGACTAGAAAAGAACCGCTAAAGCACGTGCGCCCGCTTTAGCTGTTCTTTTATAGCGCCCGCAAGCTGATCGTCAAATCGGCGCTTTTCAGGCGCGCAAGGTATTACTATCGTCAGGCGAAGTCAATCCGCCGAAATCGACACGCGCTGGCCGTCTGTCAACCGTCGACGGGCATCTCCTCGGACGCATGTAAATCACTCAGCGAGTTTTGCGATGCTGCGCGCTTTTCCTTTGCCTCGTCTGATCGTAACGCCTCGATTCGGCTCAGGTAGGTTGCGTTAATGTCACCAGTGATATATTCACCGTTGAAACACGACAGATCGAAACGTTCGATCGAAGGATTACCGCGCCGGGCCGCCTCGACCAGGTCTTCGAGATCCTGGTAGACGAGCTTGTCGGCACCGATTTCCTGACAAATTTCGTCAATCGTCCGGTTACATCCGATCAGTTCATCGCCGGTTGGCATATCGATCCCGTAGACGTTGGGAAAGGCTACCGGCGGCGCGGCAGAAGCAAAATAGACCTGGTTTGCTCCGGCTTCGCGCGCCATTTGAATGATCTGGCTCGATGTTGTGCCACGCACGATAGAGTCATCCACGAGGAGAACGTTCTTGCCTTCGAACTCGAGATCGATGGCATTCAACTTCTGGCGAACGGATTTCCGCCGCAACGCCTGTCCCGGCATAATGAACGTGCGGGGAATGTATCGATTCTTGATAAACCCCTCCCGGTACTTCACCCCAAGCTCATGGGCGAGTTCGAGCGCCGCCGTGCGGGACGTATCCGGAATCGGTATCACTACGTCGATAGCATGGTTGCCCCACACACGCTGGATCTTGCGCGCGAGCGCTTCACCCATGCGCATGCGTGCCTTGTGCACGGAAATTCCGTCGATAATTGAATCCGGCCGGGCGAGATAGACATGTTCGAAAATACACGGCGCCATTTTCTCGGCCGGCGCGCATTGCTTGCGGTGCAATTCGCCGGCCTTGCTAATGAATATCACTTCTCCCGGTGCAATATCATCGATCAGTTCGAATCCGAGTACATCGATCGCGACGCTCTCGGAAGCAATCATGTACTCTGTACCGTCTTCGGATTCTCGCTTGCCGTAGACGATCGGGCGAATTCCATGCGGATCGCGGAACCCGATGATCCCGACCCCGGTTATCATTGCGACAGCGGCATAACCGCCGCGACAGCGTCCGTGCAGGCGCTCTACGGCTCCGAAAATATCGTCCGCATCGATCCGGAATTTTCCAGGCCGCTGCAGTTCGTGTGCAAATACGTTCAGTAATACTTCCGAGTCCGAGTCCGTGTTGATGTGGCGTAAATCGTCTTCGAATAACTGTTGCTTTAATTGCTCGGAATTCGTGAGATTTCCGTTGTGAGCCAATGTAATGCCGTAGGGGGAATTGACATAAAACGGTTGTGCCTCGGCGTTCGATGAAACGCCCGCCGTCGGGTAGCGTACGTGACCGATACCCATACTGCCTTTCAGATTGAGCATGTGGCGTGTATGGAAAACGTCGCGCACAAGGCCCCCCGATTTACGCAGAAACAAACGGCCGTCCTCGTAGGTTGCGATTCCGGCTGCGTCCTGACCGCGATGCTGCAACACGGTTAATGCGTCGAACAGGGATTGATTGACGGCTGACTTTGCGACGATACCGACTATTCCGCACATTGGTTCTGACCTTTGTCCGATTACGAGTAACTGAAGTGAGAAATCAGATCGGGCGGCAGAAAGCTGATTGCGATCAGCGCCAATTCCTGGAAATGCACCATTAGCACCGATTCACTCCACCATGGATCTCGTGGCACCGGCGTCAGCCCCGCGAGGAAAACGATTACGCCAACGACAGCGATACCGCGAACGATGCCGAACACGACACCAAGCATACGATCCGTACCGGTTAATCCGGTCTTGTCGACCAATTTCGCGATCAAATGGTTAATGATACCGATCACGAGCAGCGAAACGACCAGGAGAACGACAAACGCGACAACATATCGCGCCGACGGTAGCGAAATGTAATCCATGAGGTAGGCGGCACCCCGCTCGGTAAACGCGAATGCTATCCAGAAGGCCGCGACCCATGCGACGAGGGAAAGTACTTCGCGAACAAATCCCCTGAACAGGCTGATCAGCGCGGAAATCCCAATGATTGAAAGGATGGCGATATCGGCCCAGTTCATACGGAGAATCGCTCGCGGCGGAAAATCGAGTTTAGCAAAGTGCATAGGTCAGGGATACCGCATGACGATCCCTTTGATCTCCACTTTTTTCTCGAGTTCATCACGAATCCGCTCCGCTGTCAGCTTGGTCAGTTCCGGACCAACTCTCACGCGGTAGCTCACCACGTCAGCATCCCGTAACGGTTCGATAAATGCCGTATAGCCGTCATCTTTCAAGCGTTCGATGAGTCCTTCCGCGTTCTTCTGCGCTACGAAACTGCCGAGTTGTACGACCCATGCGGTAACACCCGTCCGTGTTGGCGCCGCCGCGGGTGCGGGTTCGGTTACGGACTCCGCAACCGGTTTCGCCTCGTCGAAATCGCGCGCCGGGGTCACCTCGGACTCCGGTGCATTTCCGTCAGGCACTGCCGCTTCCGGCTCGGCGACCAACTCCAGCGGTACTTCACTCGTAATTAAAGGAGGTTGCGCAAACGCCTCGGCCGGGGCGTCAAGCGCCGCTTCCATCCGTTCCATCGTAGCGTCGTCGATCGGGACGACGCGCGAGTTAAAATTCGCAGGCGGCTCTGACTCAATACCGAGGTCGATTGCCGGACTATTCTCGCCGGCATTGTCGAGCAGCAGCGGAATAAAGATCACGCCAACAGCCACGAGAACGGCGGCGCCGACGACACGCTGTTTCAATTGCGCATCCATTACCGGTCGCATTCCCTGGACGCAGAAACGCTGTGATTAAACTTCACGTACATTCCAGTATTTCGGCGACCACGAGAAACGAACCGACGGCCACAACGCGGTCTCCGGGTGTCGCCATTGCCAGCACCTGTCGGTAGGCGCTCGACACGGAATCGTAGGTTGCGGCAGCAGCGGATTTACCGAGCACCCGCCTGAACGATTCCAGCAGTTCCGCACTGCTGGCCCCGCGCCGTGCCACGACGCTTGCGAGATGCCACTGATCGGCAACCCGAGCGAGCGAGCGGATGACGCTGTCGCGGTCCTTGACTCTGAGCATTCCGAGGATCACGTGGGTTCTGTGCGCCGCCGGCAGGGTTTCCAGTGTCTGCACAAAAGCCTCGACAGCCTGCGGATTGTGCGCCACATCAACGATCGTTTCGACCGGGTTGGGAAGGCGCTGAAAACGTCCCGGAATCGCAACATCGATCAAACCGCGGCGAGTAGCGGTAAGGTCAACCGGCAACCTGTCGTCGAGTAAGTCGACGACCCGCAATACGCCGGCCGCGTTACTCAATTGATACGGACCAACGAGTTTCGGTTTGGGCAACCCGGCCATTTCACGGTCACCGCACCACCACGTCCAGGTGTCTTCTTCCTCACTGAATCGATAGGTTTCTCCCAGCACGTCGAGCGGCGTCGCAAGTTCCGCCGCACGTTTCGCAAGGCTGTCGGGCATATCGATATCGGAACACACCGCGGGCCGTCCGGTGCGCAAGATTCCCGCTTTCTCGAGCGCTATGGCTTCGCGGGTGTCACCAAGGTATTCGACGTGATCAATGCCGATAGCGGTGATTAGCGCGACATCCGCATCGACAATATTTACCGCGTCGAGGCGCCCGCCCAGACCGACTTCCAGTATGACGATATCGAGCGCCGCACCCTCGAACAGGGCAAGCGCCGCGAGCGTTCCAAATTCGAAATAGGTCAGCGGGGTACCCCCGCGAGCATTTTCAATGCGGCGAAAAGCGGCACAAATATCATCGTCAGACGCCTCGGTGCCATTGATGCGGATCCGCTCGTTGTAGCGCAGCAGGTGCGGCGAGGTATAGGTGCCAACGGTATATCCGGCCGCGCGCCAAATCGCCTCGAGCATCGCGACGCTCGACCCCTTGCCGTTAGTCCCCGCCACGGTGACAACGATATTCGCCGGTCGCGATAAGCGCAGGGTTTCCGCAACGAGCCGACAGCGTTCAAGACCGAGCTCAATATCCCTGACGTGCAGGGACTCCTGCCACGTGAGCCAGTCGGCGAGCGTGTCGAAATTTACAGAGCCTACAGGATGATTAGCCGCCAACCGTCCATCCTCTATCGGGCAGTTTCAGCAAATATGGCGCCTTGTGAGTATCGTCAGTCATCGTCACCAGGCGGAACCGCCGGTTCTTCGGCGACCGGCTGTTCCGGTTCGGGTTCATGCGGGGGCTCGGCCGGCGTTGTCGGGACGACATCCCAATGCATCAGCACGCGCAGGACCGAACCGAGCCGCTCACGCATCTCGCGACGATCGAGAATCATGTCGACCGCGCCATGTTCGAGCAAAAACTCGGCACGCTGAAACCCTTCCGGCAGAACCTGTCGCACCGTCTGTTCGATCACGCGAGGCCCCGCAAACCCGATCAGGGCGTTCGGTTCCGCGACAATGAGATCGCCGAGCGTGCCAATACTGGCGGACACCCCGCCCATCGTCGGGTCGGTGAGTACCGATATGTATGGCAGTCGACTTTCGCGCAACTCCGCCAGTGCGGCGCTGGTTTTTGCCATCTGCATTAACGACACGAGCGCCTCCTGCATGCGGGCACCGCCACTCGCGCAAAAACAGATCAATGGTCGGTGCTCTTCAATGCACAGGCGTACACCGCGAACAAAGCGTTCCCCGACGACCGAACCCATCGACCCGCCCATGAATTCAAACTCGAACGCCCCAACGACAACGGGCAGTGATTCGAGTGTGCCCTTCGCCACCACGAGTGCATCGGTCTCACCGGTGCTCTTTTGTGCCGCGGACAGCCGGTCCTTGTAACGTTTGCTGTCTTTGAATTTGAGGAAATCGACCGGAGCGAGGTGCAAATCGAGGAGTTCGGCCGAATCCGCGTCGAGAAAATATTCGATTCGTTGTCGGGCCCCGATCCGGAGATGATGCCCGCACTTCATACAGACATCGAGATTGCGCTGTAACTCTGCCTTGTAAAGAACGGCCTTACACTCCGGGCAGCTCGTCCAGATTCCCTCGGGGATGGATTTTTTTCCGGCGCTGTCGATACGGATGCGCGAGGGCAGGAGCTTCTTAAACCAGTTCATTTCCATGAGTTGGTCCGCCAGTATTCACTTGCCGGAATCGAAACCGGAACTGTCGGTCGGCCTGCCTGCATCATATCCGTCTAGGCCGCGCGACTGCGATCGAGCGCGCCGCGCAGGCCAGCGACAAATGTCGCGATCGCATCATGCATCGCACTTGAGTCGCCCGCGTCCCGTTCTACGATTTCGATAATCGCGCTGCCGACAATAACCGCATCTCCGGCATCCGCAACGGCCGCCGCTGCATCTGCCGATTTGATTCCGAACCCGACACCGATCGGCAGCGATAATCGCTGACGAAATTTTTGAATGTGCCGACCGACTTCAACGGCATCGATAGTCTTGCCACCGGTGACGCCTTTAACAGAAACGTAATACACAAACCCGCGCGCGAATTCGCAAACGCCACTGATCCGCTCGTCGGTCGAATTCGGGGCAATCAGGAAAATCTGGTTGAGGCCGGATTGAAGAAGGTGTTCGTTTAACGCGCGGGCTTCCTCGGGAGGCACGTCGACGATCAACACGCCGTCGACTCCTGCAGCGGCCGCTTTCGCCGCAAACTCCGCATAGCCCATTGCTTCAACGGGGTTCAGATATCCCATCAACACGACGGGCGTATCCGGGTCGGTTTCCCGAAACTCCGTGACAATCTCGAGGACGCCGCGCAGCGACATCCCGCCCTGCAGGGCGCGTTCGCTTGCACGCTGAATCACGGGTCCGTCGGCCATGGGATCGGAAAACGGTACACCGAGTTCAATGATGTCGGCACCGTTCGCAACCAGTGTTCGCATGATCGAAGGTGTCTGCGCTGCTGTCGGATCACCGGCCGTCACGTAGGTGACGAGCGCACAACGGCCCTTGTCGCGCAGTTCGGTGAATCGCTGATCTATTCTGTTGGCGAGCGGCATGACTGATGTTGGCAATTTATAAAGTGATGTCCGACAACGCGGCCACCGTCTGGATGTCTTTATCGCCCCGACCGGACAAGTTCACGATGATGGACTGATCGGTCGACATGCCCGGAGCGAGGGTCGCGAGGTAGGCGAGCGCGTGGCTCGATTCAAGTGCAGGAATAATACCTTCGAGCCGGGTAATCTGATGGAACGCCGTTAGCGCGGCATCATCGTTAATGGCCACGTACTCAGCGCGCCCCGTGTCCTTGAGCCATGAGTGCTCGGGTCCGACGCCGGGATAATCGAGCCCCGCGGATATCGAATGTGTCTCGATAATCTGACCGTCGCGATCCTGCATCAGATACGTACGATTACCGTGCAACACTCCGGGCCGTCCGGCAGTGAGCGGTGCCGAGTGACGCCCCGTTTCCACCCCGTCGCCGCCGGCCTCAACCCCGATGAGGCGGACTTGTTCGTCAGCCAGAAACGGATGAAACAAACCGATGGCATTAGACCCGCCACCGACGCACGCCACGAGCGCGTCGGGTAATCGACCGATTTGCGCCAGTGCCTGACGTCTCGCTTCGTGTCCGATGACACACTGAAAATCCCGGACCATCGCCGGGTAGGGATGCGGGCCCGCGACGGTACCGATGATGTAGAACGTGTCGTCGACATTCGACACCCAATCGCGCAATGCCTCGTTTAATGCATCTTTCAGCGTGCACGAACCGGAAGTCACCGGGACAACCTCTGCGCCAAGCAGTTTCATTCGAAAAACATTCGGCGACTGGCGCTGGATGTCCTCGGCGCCCATGTAGACGACGCATTCCATGCCGAAGCGCGCCGCGACCGTAGCTGAAGCAACGCCATGTTGCCCGGCACCGGTCTCCGCGATGACCCGTCGCTTTCCCATTCTTCGGGCGAGCAATGCCTGACCGATCGTGTTGTTTACTTTGTGCGCACCGGTATGATTCAAATCTTCGCGTTTGAGGTAAATCTGCGCGCCGCCGAAAGCTTCCGACAGCCGTTTCGCGTGGTAAAGCGGCGATGGCCTGCCAACGTAATGCTGCAAATCGTCTTCGAATTCGGCAAGGAACGCAGAGTCGCCCATCGCCTCGTGGTAAGCGTCCTCCAGTTCCGCCAGCGGCCCCATGAGCGTTTCCGCGACAAACTTGCCGCCATAATCGCCGAAATGGCCGGACTCGTCCGGGACATTCGCGTAAGACGAACCCGCTACCGGATTGGTCTTTGGTTTAGCGCTCAACTGACCATACCTCGTTCAAAAATTCTGTCATTCTCGCGGGGTCCTTGACGCCCTTGCCGCGCTCGATTCCACTACTCACGTCAACCGCAAACGGGCGTACGGTTCGAATCGCTTCGCCCACATTCGCAGCGTCGAGTCCGCCGGCTAATACGATTGGCCTGGCTAATCCGGCCGGCACTCTCGACCAGTCGAACGCGGAACCCGTACCGCCGACGGCGCCCGGCTCGCAAGCGTCGAGCAACAGCCCGGCCGCGCTGCCGTAGCGTTCGGCCACCTCGGGCAGTTCGACGTCTTCGGCCATCCGAATCGCTTTGATATACGGCCGGTCGATTTGTTCACATTCTTCCGCCGATTCTTCGCCGTGGAATTGCACGATGTCGATCGGTACATGCGCGAGTACCTCGCGAATGGTCGCAGTGTCCGCGTCGACGAACAATCCGACTTTGCAAACGAACGGCGGCAATCGCGCGACAATCTCCGCCGCACGCGCAATCGTGATATGCCGCGGGCTCGGGCCATAGAAAACGAACCCCAGTGCATCGACTCCAAGCGCCACAGCCCTTTCCGCGTCTTCTAACCGGGTAATACCGCAGAATTTAACGCGAGTTCTCTGTAGCATCGGGCAGCCAATCAGTTTCGTTCCGTATTATCTCACTTCCCACACGAAACCGATACAAACCCAAAGCCGGCGAGAGGGATTGGCGGCGCTTTTGACGTCGGTCAGCCGAGCATCCACGGCGCGACGAAGCCACGGGACGGCGGCACGTTAAATTGCGTCGGGTACTGCACGGATTCCAGATATAACCCCTCAGGCGGCGCGGTCATACCGGCGGCCGCGCGGTCGCGCTCGTTCAGCACGTGCCCGACCCATGATGGCGGTTTTTCGCCACGGCCAACGGGTATCAGCGTGCCAACAATGTTTCGCACCATATGCAGCAGAAATGCGTTCGCTTCAATGGTCAGGGTTACGAAATCATCATGCCGCCGCACGTCTATGCCAAACACGTGCCGATTCGGGTGGCTGGCCTGGCAGCCGGCGCCGCGAAACGCGCTGAAATCGTGTTTACCGACCAGGTATTGCGCGCCGCGCGCCATTGCCGAGACGTCCAGCGGCGCGTAGTAAAATGCCATTTTACGCGCCCACAGGCCCGGCCGTGTGGTCCGGTTACAGATGATGTAGCGATAGGCGCGCGCGACTGCGGAAAACCGCGCATGAAACGAATCAGCCATCGGCTGCGCCCATTGAACGCAGACATCGCGCGGCAAGTTTGAATTGCTACCGAGTACCCAGGCTTTGAGCGGTCGCTCCGCGGAAGTGTCGAAATGGGCTACCTGCCCGCAAGCGTGGACCCTGGCGTCCGTCCTGCCGGCACAAAAGATCTTGATTTCGGTATCTGCGACCTGCGACAGAGCGCGTTCCAACTCGGCCTGGACCGTGCGTCCTTCGCGCTGACGCTGCCAGCCCACGAATTCGGATCCGTCGTACTCGACGCCGAGAGCGATTTTCATCGCAGCGGCCGGCGCGCGCTAGCCGCTTATCCGATTTGATCGATCAACCGTTGCGCTTCACCCTGCTGTCCTTCCGAACCATCGCGGGCAACTTCATCAAGGATCGAACGCGCGCCGTCGTTGTCGCCGAGTTCAATATAGGCTTTGGCCAGATTGAGTTTCGTGTCGATCTCATCGGCATCGGACTGGACTTCGACGGCCTCGTCGGGAGGAATAATGACCGTCTTTTCGCTCGCCGGTTCAGCAGCCGGACTCATATCCATCACCACTGTATCAGCCTGGTCCATTTCACTGATGTCGAGGTCGTCGAGATCGAATTCGAGGCTCGGCGCCTCCTCGCTGGCACCCGCAGAACTGTCCAGATCGAGATCGAGACTGCCCGTCGTATCGGCAAGACTCAAATCGAGCTCGCCGTCGTCGCCGAGATCGAGTTCCTCTTCGTCAATATCGAGTTCTGCCATGCTCTCTTCCATCGACTTCGTGAGGTCGTCGAGTGTTTCGTCGGGCTCACGGGTTTTTGGCAATTCGAGCGTGTCGTCGATAACAAGACTGTCCATTTCTGTCGTGTCCTGCAGCGCGAGGTCAAATTCGATTTCCGATTCATCGTCGGAAGCCGGGGCCTCCTCGTCGCCAATCGTATCGGAGCCGATGCTCAGTTCATCGAGTTCTGCGCTCTGCAACGACAGATCAAAATCGGCCGCCGCGTCAACCTCACCGTCGCCGGCAACCGGCACCGTGTCAGCGCCGATGGGTCCGGTGTCTTCCTCTGCCTGGTCGCGCGTGTCGGCAAGCGGTATTGCCTCCATTTCGACCGTTTCAATGCTGTCTTCCTGCGTTTCGGGGATATCGAGTTCCAGCGAGTCTTCCAGCATCTCGCGTGCGTCGGCCTCGATGGCAGCTTCCGCGTCCGCACCGCCGGTGATATCGAGTCCGTCGTCAGACGGTGCAAATTCGGCCGTGACGTCGTCGTCATCAGCGAGACCGCCGATGTCGAAGTCGAGCACGTCGTCACCGCCTTCCACCACTTCTTCCGGGGTGCCCGCGGTAATGTCGAACACCCCGTCCGTATCGTCTTCCGCACCGTCGTTGTCGAATGCAGGCGCCACGGTGTCGCTGATATCAAAGTCTATTGACGACCCGTCGCCAGAAATATCCAGTACGTCGTCATCAGCACTGGGTTCTTCATCACTAACGAGGCCCGGCGAGGTCACATTCAGAATATCCTCCGGCTCGTCACTGCCGAGGTTGCCGGTTTTCGTGACGTCGAGCAGATCGTGATCGCCCCCGAGTTCCGGCGTCGTCACGTCGAGCAGGTTGTCACTGCCTGCAAGATCCGACGTATCCGCGCCGATGTCGAGCACATCGCCGGAATCCGACGTCTCTTCGTCGAGCGTGAAGTCGAGTTCCTCTACAGCAGATGCGTCCGTCGTTGCGGTCAGATCGAGCAGGTTGTCGTTCGTCGTCTCGGCCAGGTCCAGCTCGCTGTCGTCCGTCGTTGCCGTCAGATCCAGCACATCGTCGTCCGTCGCTGCCGTCAGATCCAGCACGTCGTCGTCCGTCGTCTCCGCCAGATCGAGGGCACCGTCATCCGCCGCCGCGGTCAGGTCGAATATTTCGTCGCCGTCCGCAGCAGCGGGCCCGTCTTCAGCCCCGCCGGTGAGATCGAGCATACCGCCATCGTCTGTCGTCGCAGTCAGGTCCAGCACCTCATCGGTACTGCCACTGCCAGTGTCGTCGCCGAGGTCGAAATCAAGCGCGCCCTCGTCTTCGTCCTCATCCCCGATCGGAGGTAAACCGACCTGCGTACTTTCGAGCACGGAATCCGAGCCAGGGGCCATCGACAACGTCTTGGCACCGGCCTCGTCACCTTCCGCGTCCGCCGTGATGTCGACAAATGCACTTGCCGCGTCCTCTTCGGCCGGCGCGGCCTCTTCGGCGCTGGCGCCTTCTTCGAACAGAGCGCGCTCGGGGGACATTTCCGCCCACATCGCGACTGCGCTTTCCCACAGCGTGTCGTCCTCAGCGACTGCCTCATGCAATTCGCGGGCTGCCTCTTCATAGGCCGCCTTGTCATTCGACGAGTAATACACCTCGAGCAGGCGCAACTTGTACTTATGTTCGTCCGGGTGTTCTCCGATGACGGTGCGGACGAGTTCCTCGGCCTGATCGAAGCGCTCGTAAGCCAGATAAACGTTGACCTCTTCGAGCGGGTCGTCCTCGGTTTCGACGGCACCAGCCGGTCCTGCGAGTTCATCGGCCGTGGCTTCGATCGTCGCCTGCATATCCGGCGTGGTTGCCTGCATCTCGGGCGCCGTCGCCTGCAGATCCGGAGCGGTGGCCTGGTCGTCGAATATTTCGGCTTCGACAGTGTCCTGATCGGCACCGACCGTGGCGTCTTCCTCGCCTTCCCGCGTTTCCGTAATCGGCTCGTCGTCTTCGGCGAATTCCGTCAGCGCGGTGTCGTCATCATCAGCGACGGTCTCGATGCCGACCGCCTCGGCAGTTTCTTCGCGGCCGCCGCCTATCAATTTGAATAAACCGACCAGGATTGCGAGCAACACGGCACCCGCAATGCCTAAAACGGTCATGGCCCCACCCGGGACCATGTTTGCTATATGAGCTGGGATGAGGCCGCTCAGAAGCGAGCCACCGCCGCCACCGTCACCTCCGCCATCGTCCATCGGCACCGCACCGTCGCCGTCGCCAGCCGCGGTGCCGATATCGATGTCTTCGTCATCCGCGCCCCCGTCGGCACCCGTATCGGGTTCGCCAATCGTAATGTCGATTTCCTCAACATCATCCGATGGCACCATGACGACATGCTCTTCATCAACGATCGGGCCAGAGGGCCCTTCGTAGGCCATATCGTCCTCGGTGACGATTTCGTCGCCGGCCATCTCGTCCGCCGCGGCATCATCGACGCCGGCATCCGGCATCAGATCAGCAGGTGTTTCAATTCCCAGTTCGGCGAGCCGCGTCTGCAGCGCAGCCAGTTCGTCGTCCTTGATGTCGACCTGCCGCCGCATCAAATCAATAATTTCGTCGGCTTCGGAGATGCGTGCCTGTAACTCCACGTTCGCCTGCATTTGCGCATCGAGTTCTTCGCGGGTGAGCGTGACATCTGCATCACCGGTCGTGCCGTCGCCGGCACCCATTTCGTCATCGTCCGATCCCGGTGCGACGAGTTCGAGCCTGGCATCGCTGTCATCTTCCGCAGCGGCGACGGCATCTTCCGTCGTGTCTTCGATCGTTGGCGTTTCTTCGACCACCGGTTCTTCAACCACCGGTTCTTCGGCAACTGGGTCTTCTGCTACGGGTTCCTCAGCGACGGCTTCCATTGGTTCTTCTTCGTCGATCGACAGCGGCGCCTCGGCAACCGATTCGACGGCGGTTCCACGATAATCGTTCCACAACTGGTGCTGCCGCCTCACTTCGGCCAGCGCAGCGGACCGATCGAGTGCGTGCAGTTCATCCTGGTCGGGCGTCCGCAGGACGGCGCCGCGTTTCAGAATATTGATATTGCCGTCGCCAAACGCTTCCGGGTTTGCGCGCAGCAGTGCCAGCATCATCTGCTGCACGCTGACCGAGGAGTCCGGCAGGTTCTGGCTCGCAAGAGACCACAATGTGTCGTTCGTTTGCACCGTTCCGAGCGTGGAGCCGGATTCGTAGGCAGGTGCGGCAACCGGTTCCGGCGGCTCAGCCACTTCGACCGTTACCATCGGCGCGGATTCCGCCGGCGCTGGTGCCGGTGCCGGGGCCGGCGCAACGACGACTTCAGGTTCCGGCGCGGGCGCGGGTGCCGGCGTCGTCACAGCCTCGGTGCGGGCGCGCGGGCGCACCGGATCGTAGAGCGGCGGGTCCAGCAATACCGTGTATTCGCGGACGACGCGGCCGTTGGCCCAGTTCAGTTCCAGCAGGAAATTGAGGAATGGTTCCCGGATCGCATCGTGCGACGTGATGTGGATGTAATCCTTGGCGCCGCCATCGACAACTTTGAACCTGAGGTGCAGTAATGGGGCGGTACGCAATACGCCGGCGCGCTCGAATTGAGATTCATCGGCAAGCTTGACGGTGATCGATTCCGCGTCGCGCGCATTCGCGCCCAGTATCTCGACGCGCCCGTCAAACGGCTCGTTTAACGCGGAGGACTGCTTGAGTGTGCCAAGACCGAGGCCAAGGGCCGTCTGGGTCAACACCATTAAAGCCAAAGCAGCGGCGAGATTCCGTAGCATGGTCGCTTCCTTAGTCGTTTATCGTTCGACAGACCCGTGGTAACACAGCACAGCCGACAGCGCCACAACGCCAGCCGACAAACTTACCAAAATGATCTTCGAATAAACTTTATAATTGGTGGTTAACTATAGCTTACAAATAGCTTTTTACCAAGATTTCAGCAATCTGTACACTGTTTAGCGCAGCACCCTTGCGGACGTTGTCCGACACGACCCACAGATCGATCCCCCGCGGGTGGGAAATGTCCTCCCGAATTCGACCGACAAACACCTGATCGGTGTTCGCGCCCTCGGTCACGGCAGTCGGGTAACCGCCGTCCTGACGTTCGTCCAGTACCTTGATTCCCGCCGCCTTACCGAGCAGCGCCGTGACTTCGGCCGCGGTAATTTTCTCGCGCGTCTCGATATGGATCGCCTCCGAATGACCGTAAAACACCGGCACCCGGACACAGGTCGGATTAACCGAAATATCTTCCCGGCCCATGATCTTCTGCGTTTCCCACACCATTTTCATTTCTTCTTTCGTGTAACCGTTGTCCTGGAACACATCGATGTGCGGGAGGCAGTTAAAGGCGATTTGCTTCGGATAGACGCTCGGCGAGATCGGTTTCGCATTCAGCAGACCGGCCGTTTGCATCGCCAGTTCCTCGATCGCGTCCTTGCCGGTGCCGGAAACCGCCTGGTAGGTCGCCACGTTGATCCGCTCGATTCCTGCTGCCTCGTCGATCGGCTTCAGGGCGACCACCATCTGGATAGTCGAACAATTCGGATTCGCAATGATGTTGTGCTTGCGGTAATCCGCGATCGCCCCGGGATTCACCTCCGGTACGACCAGCGGGATATCGTCGTCGTAGCGAAACTGGGACGTGTTATCGATGACCACGCAGCCACACGCCGCGGCCTTCGGCGCGTACACCGCCGATACGCTCGCGCCGGGCGAAAAAAGACCGATATCCACGCCCTCGAATGAAAATGCCTCGAGGTCCTCGACGACAAGGTACTTGTCGCCGTACTGGACACGGGATCCCGCCGACCGATGGCTGGCTACGGCATGGACCTTTGCCGCAGGAAACTTCCGCTCCGCGAGTATCGACAGCATGGTTTCACCGACGGCTCCGGTAGCACCGACGACGGCGACGTTAAGTTCTTTGCTCATGACAACGTTGTTCCGCTAGTTCAGGGCGGCGACAACTTTCCTCCCCATTTCCGCGGTCCCTATCCGCTGCATGCCGTCGCTGTAGATATCCCCGGTTCGACATCCGGCATCGAGAATCCCGGCGACGGCCCTTTCGACCCGGTCCGCATGTTCGGGTTCATCAAGCGAGTAACGCAGCAACATCGCAAGCGACAGGATCGTCGCCAACGGATTGGCCAAATCCTGGCCGGCGATATCGGGCGCGGAGCCGTGTACGGGCTCGAACATGCCTTTGCCGTCTTTGTCGAGCGACGCCGAGGGCAGCATGCCGATCGAGCCCGTCAGCATCGAGGCGAGATCGGAGAGGATGTCGCCGAACATATTAGTGGTGACGATGACATCGAACTGCTTCGGTTCACGCACGAGCTGCATCGCGGCGTTGTCGACATACATGTGCGACAGCGCTATGTCGGGATATTCGGCGGCCAGGTCAGTGACCACTTCTCGCCACAGCTCGGTCGCTTCGAGCACGTTCGCCTTGTCAACCGAACACAACCGCCCACCGCGTTTCCCGGCGATTTCGAACCCGAGACGTGCGATCCGCTCTATCTCGGGCTCGCTATAGACGAGCGTGTTGCTGCCCGTACGCGTGCCGTCGGCCGCTTCGGTGATACCGCGCGGTTCGCCAAAATAGATACCGCCCGTGAGCTCCCGGATGATCATGATGTCGAGATTCGCGACGATGTCCGGGCGCAGTGTCGACGCTGCCGCGAGCGGCTCAAACAGGACGGCCGGTCGGAGATTGCAAAACAGGTCCAGTTCGGCGCGCAGGGCGAGCAGACCACGTTCGGGTCTGAGCGGGCGTTCGATTTTCTCCCACTTCGGTCCACCGACGGCACCGAGCAATATGGCATCGGCGTCCCGCGCAAGCGCCAAGGTCGAGTCGGGCAGCGGCTTGCCGCTGTCGTCGACCGCGCACCCGCCCATCAGGGCGTGCTCCGTTTCAACGTCGAGTCCGAAGCGATCCGTCAGCGCCGCGATCACCTGCTCGGCGGCCGCCATGATTTCCGTACCGATACCGTCGCCGGGCAGAATCAGAATCTTTTTAGTCATCGAAATCGTCGTCACGGGTCGCGAAAGGGCGCGTAGGATACCGTAATCCAATGCGCCGCAACACCGGTGTTCCGCCACCGCCATCGTGTTCAGATCGGGACCGCGACCGGGTCCCGCGACAGGCGCGAAAACCGGACTGCGTTTCTCTATACTGCCGCTTCCATCGCCGCGTGACCCAAGCATGAATCCCGGACTCGATCTGCTACAACCTTATCCGTTTGAACGGCTCGCCGAATTGCGCGCAAACCTCGTGCCGCCGTCCAACCTGACCCCGATTAATATGTCCATCGGCGAACCGCAACACCCGACCCCGCCGTTCATCCACGAAGCCCTGGCGGCAGCGCAGGCCGGCACCGGTAAATATCCCGCGACCCGCGGGGGTGATGAACTGCGCGAAAGTATCGTGCAGTGGCTCAGCCGGCGCTTCAACCTGGGCGAGGGTGCGCTCGATCCGGCGCGCCACGTGCTGCCGGTCAACGGCACACGCGAGGCTCTGTTCTCCATCGCACAATGTCTCGTTGATCCCCGCGAGAGCGGCGCGACGGTGGCCATGCCGAATCCGTTTTACCAGATCTACGAAGGCGCCGCGTTGCTCGCGGGCGCGGCACCCGCCTACGTTCCCTGCCCGGCCGACAATAATTTCACTCCCGCTTTCGACCGCATTTCCGCCGCGACCTGGGACCGTTGTCAGTTGCTTTATATCTGCACGCCGGGGAATCCGTCCGGCAGTGTTATGACCGCCGCCCAGATCAAGGAGGCGATAGAGCTCGCCGATCGTCACGACTTCAACATCGTCTCGGATGAATGCTATTCCGAATTATATGTTGACGAGGAGCAACCGCCGGTCGGATTACTCCAGGTTGCCTGGGCAATGGGGCGCACCGATTTCCGCCGCTGCATCGTTATGCATTCGCTGTCGAAGCGATCGAACGCCCCCGGCCTGCGATCGGGATTCGCCGCCGGCGATCCCGAGATATTGCAAAGCTATTTCCGCTACCGGACCTATCACGGTTGTGCGATGCCTCTGCAGGTACAGGCCGCAAGCACCGCCGCCTGGCGTGACGAGGCGCACGTGGTGGCGAATCGCAGGCTTTATCGTGAGAAATTCGCGGCCGTCGTGCCCGTACTCGAACCGCTGATGGATGTCTCGGTACCACCCGCCGGATTTTATTTGTGGCCGCTGCTGCCGGTCGACGATCTCGAATTCTGCCGCCAATTGATTGCCGAGCAAAACGTCATTACATTGCCGGGTCGCTTCCTCGCCCGGGACGAGAACAACGGAAATCCCGGCGAACGCCGCATCAGGATCGTGCTCACCGGTGACCTCGATACCTGCGTTGCCGGTGCGGGACGGATCGCGGAGGCCCTGAAACAGGGGCGTTGAACACCAGACCCGATCGACGCGAGGTTCGATCGGAAAACCAGACATTGATGAGGACATGACATGGACCAGCTCGAAGCAACCATTAACGCGGCTTTTGAACAGCGTGCCGAAATATCGCCGGACAGCACAGACCCCGATGTTCGCGCCGCCGTCGATGCGTGCCTGGGCAGGCTCGATAGCGGCGAGTTGCGCGTGGCGGAGAAAAAGGGTGACGAATGGATCGTTAACGAGTGGGCCAAAAAGGCCGTACTGCTATCGTTCAGACTCAACGATAACGTCGTCATGGACGGCGCGTATGCGAATTATTTCGACAAAGTACCGAGCAAATTTTCAGGAATGAACGCGCAGACGTTCCGGGACATCGGCGCGCGGGTCGTGCCGCCGGCGGCCGTGCGACGCGGTTGTTATATCGGACCGAACGTCGTGCTGATGCCGAGTTATGTCAACATCGGTGCATTCGTGGATTCGGGAACCATGGTCGATACCTGGGCGACGGTCGGCAGCTGCGCCCAAATCGGCAAGGACGTTCACCTCTCAGGTGGGGTCGGTATCGGCGGCGTACTCGAGCCGTTGCAGGCGAATCCAACCATCATCGAAGACAATTGTTTTATCGGCGCCCGCTCGGAAGTCGTCGAAGGTGTCATCATCGGCGAAGGTTCCGTGCTGTCGATGGGTGTGTTCATCGGCCAGAGCACGAAAATACTCGACCGCGAAACCGGGGAAATTACGCGCGGCTACGTACCGCCCGGTTCCGTCGTCGTGTCCGGCAATCTGCCGGCCGCCGACGGCAGCCACAGTCTCTATTGCGCCGTGATCGTGAAACGCGTCGACGCAAAAACCCGCGCGAAAGTTGGCATCAACGAATTACTGAGGGACGTCTGAGAGCCTTCGATGAAGGCCGGCGGCGGGCTTTCTTCACCGCCGGGGTGCTGCGATCAGGCGGCCTGCCCCGCGCCGGACGAGGCGTCGTCTGATCCTGCATTAACCGCTTCACGCACGGCGTCGGCGAGCTGTTCGACGAGTTCGTCGACGAGCGCTGCGTCCTGGCCTTCCACCATAACGCGCAACAGCGGCTCCGTCCCCGATGGGCGAAGCAGGACACGTCCCGTTTCGCCGAGCCGTTTTTCAGCATCCGTGACCGCTTCGCGGATCTTCGCGATATTCGTGACGTCCTGCCGTTCGGCCATGCGGACATTGACGAGCCGTTGCGGGAACTTGCTCATGCCTGCCTTCAACGCGCTGAGTTTGTGTCCACTGCGGACCATCGCTTCAAGTACCTGCAACGCGGATATGAGGCCGTCACCGGTAGTGGTTAAATCGAGGCAGATGATGTGCCCGGACGTTTCCCCGCCGAGGACCCAATCGTTCGACTGCAGCATTTCAAGAATGTAGCGGTCACCGACTTTCGCGCGCTTGAATTCGAGACCCAGCGTTTGCACGGCGCGCTCAAAACCGAGATTACTCATCTGCGTGCCGACCACCGCACCGGATAACAGGCCGCGCTGATAACGCTGCCGCGCAATGATGAAAGTGATTTCATCGCCATCAACCACCGCACCGGTATGGTCAACCATGATCAGGCGATCGCCGTCGCCATCGAGCGCGATGCCAACATCGGCTCCTTCGGCAAGCACGGCCTGCTGCAGGGCCTCGGGCGACGTTGCGCCGAAGCCTTCATTAATATTGAAACCGTCAGGTTGATTGCCGAGCGCAACCACGTTCGCCCCGAGTTCCGCCATGACCGCAGGCGCGATGTGATACGTCGCTCCGTGCGCGCAGTCGACGACGATCTTCAGACCGCGGAGGTTGATGTCGTTGGAAAACGTGCTTTTGCAAAACTCGATATAGCGCCCCGCCGCGTCTGTCACCCGGTGCGCTTTACCGAGCTCCCGGGAGCACACCGACTCCATCGGTTTTTCCAGTTCCTTTTCGATTTCATGTTCGATTTCATCCGGCAACTTCGACCCGTTACCGCAAAAGAACTTGATGCCGTTATCTTCGAAACTGTTGTGGGAGGCGCTGATGACAATCCCCGCGTTCGCGTTGAACGTCCGGGTAAGATAAGCGATGCCGGGGGTTGGCATCGGTCCCAGCAGGTGGCTGTCGACCCCGGCGGCGGCCAGTCCCGCCTCGAGCGCCGATTCGAACATGTATCCCGATACGCGCGTATCTTTACCAATCAGCACTTTGCGTCGACTCGACGCCCCTCGGGTAAACACCCGTCCGGCAGCCCAGCCGAGCTTCATGACGAAATCCGGTGTTATCGGCGCTTGACCGACCGTTCCCCGAATGCCATCGGTGCCAAAATATTTGCGTTCCTTTTCAGCCATCTGCCGCCCTTGCTCTTGTTTTTATCAAGCCCAAAGCGTAGACGCTAATAGTGGCGAAGTCCGGGCAGAGCCCACGCACGCAACACATTTTCACGGGTCGTCATCCGTTTTGTGAAGTCGTTCCGCTCCCGCCGGTTAATGCGAGCTTGCGGGGCCACCAATCGGTCCGTCCGTATCGGTCTTAGGCGCATCCGTGTCATCCGCCGTCGCACTCGGATCATCACTATCGTCATCCATCCAGTCGCTCGGCGGTCCCGGTTCTTTACCGGCCATGATGGCGTCGATTTGTTCACTATCGATGGTTTCGAATTTGATCAGCGCCTCGGCCATCGAATGGAGTTTATCCATGTGCTCTTCGAGGACAGATGTTGCCCGCGCGTAGTTGCGGTCGACAATACAACGTACCTCCTCGTCGATCGCGTGCGCCGTTTCGTCCGACACCGACTTGTGCTGCGTGACAGAATGGCCGAGGAAGACCTCGCCTTCGTCATCGCTGTAACTCATCGGGCCGAGTTTCTGCGACAGTCCCCATTTCGTGACCATGTTGCGGGCAATCTCGGTCGCTCTTTCAATGTCGTTCGACGCACCGGTCGTGACGGAATCCGGACCGAATATCAGCTCCTCGGCGATGCGACCGCCAAACAGGCTCGAGACCTGGCTTTCAAGCCGCTCACGGCTGTAGCTGAGACGGTCCTCTTCCGGCAGGAACATCGTGACGCCCAGTGCCCGGCCACGTGGAATAATCGAAACCTTGTAGACGGGATCGTGCGAGGGCACGCTGCGCCCGACAATCGCATGTCCGGCCTCGTGATAAGCGGTCAGCTTTTTCTCGTCCTCGCTCATCACCATCGACCGGCGCTCGGCGCCCATCATGATCTTGTCTTTCGCCTTCTCGAATTCGTCCATGTCGACGAGGCGCTTGTTACTGCGCGCCGCGAATAACGCCGCCTCGTTCACGAGATTCGCGAGATCCGCGCCCGAGAACCCCGGGGTGCCGCGCGCCAGAAGCGCGGGTTTGACGTCGTCGTCAATCGGCACTTTGCGCATGTGGACTTTCAGAATTTGCTCGCGACCACGAATATCGGGGAGGGGTACGACGACCTGTCGATCGAAACGGCCCGGACGCAGCAGTGCGGGATCGAGAACGTCGGGACGGTTCGTCGCCGCGATCACGATCACGCCTTCGTTGCCTTCAAACCCATCCATCTCGACGAGCAGCTGGTTCAGGGTTTGTTCGCGTTCGTCGTGCCCGCCACCAAGCCCGGCGCCCCGGTGGCGACCAACGGCGTCGATTTCGTCGATGAAGATGATGCAGGGGGCATGTTTCTTCGCCTGTTCGAACATGTCGCGCACGCGAGACGCGCCGACCCCGACAAACATTTCGACGAAATCCGAACCCGAAATCGTAAAAAACGGTACCTTGGCTTCACCCGCGATCGCCCTGGCAAGCAGCGTTTTACCCGTACCCGGTGAGCCGACCATGAGTACGCCGCGCGGGATTTTGCCGCCGAGTTTCTGGAATTTGCCCGGGTCGCGCAGGAAATCGACCAGTTCCTTCACTTCTTCCTTGGCTTCGTCCACCCCGGCAACATCGTTGAACGTCACCCGGACCTGGTCTTCGCCCAGCATCCGCGCCCGGCTTTTGCCAAACGACAGCGCACCGCGGCCGTTACCGCCGCCCTGCATCTGCCGCATCAGGTAAATCCACACGGCAATGAGCAGCAGGAACGGGAACCAGGAAATAAAAATCTGCATCAATATGCCCTGGCGGTCGGGCGGTTGCGCCTCGATGCGGACATTGTTGTCGAGCAGCATGCCTATCATCGGGCCGTTGTCGGATTCGGGGCTATAGGAATACAGGCGTGATCCGTCGTGCGTTTCGAGTTCGATGGTCGGTCCGTCGAGCAGGACCTTCGCGACGCGGCCGGATTTCACTTCTTTCACGAAATCCGAGTATTCGAGTTCCTGCGACGCACCGTGTTTCGGGGTGAAGTTCTGGAACACGAGCATCAAGACGAGGGCGATGACCACCCACAAAACCATATTTCGCGCCATATCGTTCACTTGCTCCGAATCGACCCGCTTGTGTTAAAAATTCTCATACAATCAATTAATTATATCTTAAAACCCGTTGCCACGACATAAAATTCCCGTGATGCCCTGCGTGACGAATCGGGCTTTCGGCGCGCGACCGAGGAGAATATTTCCTTTAGGTCACGAACGTAGGCGTCGGTTCCGGGGAATTGAAATAATTTGATCACGAAAGCGCCGTTGCCGCTCAATACCTCTTGTGCGAACGCGCGAACACTTTCGGCCAATTCAAGAAAATTTGCTTCATCAAGATCCCTGATACCGGTAATGTTGGGGGCAATATCTGATATTACAAGGTCCACCTGCCGATCTCCGACCGCCTCACGGATCCTTTCGAGCGTCTCGCCCTCCCGCGCGTCGCCCTCGATGAAACAGACGTCCGCGAGGGGCTCCATCGGTAACAAATCGACCGCGACGACCCTGCCAGTGTGCCCGACGGATTGAGCGGCGACCTGGCTCCAGCCACCGGGGCTGGCGCCAAAATCGACGACGGTTGCACCTTTTCTGAGTAATCGGTCGCGGGCCAGAATTTCTTTAAGCTTGAACGCCGCCCGGGAGCGGAAACCTGACGCGTGTCGCTGTTTGACGTAAGTATCCGCCGCCTGCCGGCGGACCCACTGTTTCGTTTTCGAACGCCTCGTGGCCATGAGGCCGGATATCAGAGCCGGGACTTATACATAACGGACGTCGATAATCTCGTATTCGACCTCGCCGCCCGGCGCCTTGACGGCGACCTCGTCACCGGATTGCTTGCCGATCAGGGCCCGTGCGACCGGAGATCCAACAGAGACCATGCCCGCTTTGATGTCGGCCTCGTCTTCGCCGACGATCTTGTAGGTGACCGCCGCTTCACTTTCCAGGTTCAGCAGGTCGACCGTAGCGCCGAAGATAACCTTGCCGCCGGCATCGATTTTTTTGACGTCGATGATTTCGGCATTCGACAACTTACCCTCGATTTCGCGAACGCGGCCTTCGGCAAAACTCTGCTGTTCGCGCGCGGCGTGATATTCCGCGTTTTCCTTGAGGTCACCGTGGGCCCGCGCTTCGGCAATCGCCGCGGTAATACGGGGACGGTCCACGGTCTTTAGACGCTGCAGTTCGTCACGCAGCGCCTGTGCACCTGTTTCGGTCATGGGTGATTTATTCATGGGCAAACTCCCGGTGCAGATCCTGCAAACGTCGGACTACATCATTGCCGGGCCGACCAATCGCCATCACGGCGGCGGTCGCACCGGCTATCGTCGTCGTATACGCAACTCGATGTTGTAACGCTTCGCGGCGAATTTCAAATGAATCCGCGATAGCCTGCTCACCTTCGGTCGTGTTCACGATCAAATCAATTTCCTCATTTTTGATCATGTCGACGACGTGCGGCTGTCCCTCGAGGACCTTGTTGATGACCCGGCAATCGACCCCGGCATTGCTGATAGCTGCCGCTGTACCGCGCGTTGCGACGATTTCGAATCCGGCTCGCACGAGATCCCGCGCGAGGTCCACACTCGCCACCTTGTCCTGATCGCGGACGCTGATAAAAGCGAGGCCCCCGCTCGGCAGCGTCATACCCGCGCCCTGTTGAGATTTGCCAAAACCCTCGCCGAAGGTCTCGCCCACACCCATGACTTCTCCGGTCGACTTCATTTCGGGGCCGAGCAGTGGATCGACACCCGGGAACTTCACGAACGGAAACACCGCCTCCTTGACCGAGTAGTAACTCGGGACACGTTCAGAGCGCAGACCGAGGTCGGCAAGCTTGTCACCCACCATGCAGCGTGCTGCCAGTTTGGCAAGTGGCATGCCAATGGCTTTTGAAACGAAGGGAATCGTTCGCGAGGCTCGCGGGTTCACTTCAATGACGAAAATTTCTTCGCCCTGGATCGCGAATTGCGTGTTCATCAACCCGATGACCCCGAGCCCCCGGGCCATTGCCCCGACCTGGTCGCGCAAACGATCCTGGATCGCTGCGGACAGCGTATGCGGGGGCAGTGCGCACGCGGAATCGCCCGAATGGACCCCGGCTTGTTCAATGTGTTCCATGATGCCGCCAATAACGACGTCGTCGCCGTCGCAGACTGCATCGACATCGACTTCGATCGCGGCTTCGAGGAATCGATCGAGCAGGACCGGTGATTCGTTCGACACGGCAACGGCTTCGCGCATGTAAGTGTCCAGGGCGCTTTCGCTATAGACGATTTCCATCGCCCGCCCCCCGAGAACGTAAGACGGCCGCACAACGAGCGGATAACCAATTTCGGCGGCGGCAGCGCGCGCCTCATCGGCCGAGCGCACGGTCCGGTTCGGGGGCTGACGTAATTCGATGTCCCTGAGGAAGCGCTGGAACCGCTCGCGATCTTCAGCCAGGTCGATAGAATCCGGGGTCGTACCGATAATCGGGACACCCTCGCCTTCGAGTGCACGCGCGAGTTTCAGCGGTGTCTGTCCGCCAAACTGAACGATCACGCCGGCAGGTTTTTCCAGCGCCACAATTTCGAGCACGTCTTCGAGCGTAAGCGGTTCGAAATACAAGCGGTCGGACGTGTCGTAGTCGGTCGACACGGTTTCCGGATTGCAGTTGACCATGATCGATTCATAGCCGGCGTCGCGCATTGCCATCGAGGCGTGGACACAACAGTAATCGAACTCTATTCCCTGGCCGATGCGGTTCGGTCCGCCGCCCAGCACGATGATCTTCTTTCGATCCGTCGGCGCGGCCTCGCACTCTTGTTCATAAGTCGAATACATGTACGCCGTCGTCGAATCAAATTCGGCTGCGCACGAATCGACGCGTTTGTACACGGGTCTTACGCCGTGACGGATGCGTAACTCGCGAACTTCGTGTTCGTCACGACCGACGAGCGTTGCGATGCGGTGGTCGGAGAACCCCTGACGTTTCAAATTACGCAGCGATTCTTCATCGAGACTCTCCCACCCGTTCTCGCCCAGATGAGCTTCCGTCTCGACAAGCTCGGCAATTTGCGCCAGAAACCAGGGATCGATGTGCGTACGCGACTGCACTTCTTCGAACGACATGCCGTCACGCAGCGCCTGCGCGACGAACCAGATCCGCTCGGCGCCGGCAACATTGAGTTCGCGGTGCAGCGTCGCTTCATTCGCGACCGCAATTTCGTCGAGCCCGGATTTGTCCGTTTCCAGACCGCGCAGCGCTTTTTGAAATGACTCCTGAAACGTACGTCCTATCGCCATCACCTCGCCGACCGATTTCATCTGCGTCGTGAGGCGATCGTCGGCTTGCGGGAATTTCTCGAACGTAAACCGCGGCACTTTCGTCACGACGTAATCGATACTCGGCTCGAACGATGCCGGAGTAGCGCCTCCGGTGATTTCGTTGTCGAGTTCGTCCAGCGTGTAACCAACGGCGAGCTTTGCTGCAACCTTCGCGATGGGGAAGCCCGTTGCCTTCGAGGCCAGCGCCGAACTGCGCGAAACGCGCGGATTCATCTCGATCACGATGAGGTGTCCGTCCTCGGGATTGACCGCAAACTGGACGTTCGAACCACCGGTATCAACGCCGATTTCACGCAACACGTCGATCGACGCATTACGCATGATTTGGTATTCCTTGTCGGTCAGCGTTTGTGCCGGCGCCACCGTGATCGAGTCGCCGGTGTGAACACCCATCGGGTCGAGATTTTCAATCGAACAGATGATGATGCAGTTGTCCTTGTGATCGCGAACAACCTCCATCTCGAATTCTTTCCACCCGAGCACCGAACGCTCGAGCAGAATTTCCGTCGTCGGTGACGCGTCCAGACCACGCTTGCAGATATCGGCCAGTTCGGTCCGGTTGAATGCGATCCCGCCGCCGCTGCCGCCCATGGTGAACGATGGTCTGATAATGATCGGAAATCCGATTTTTCGTTGCGCGGCCTCGGCCTCCTCCATCGTGCGCGCGATGAATGATTCGGGCGTGTCGAGGCCGATCTTTTTCATCGCCTCGCGAAATTTCTGGCGGTCCTCCGCTTTATCGATCGCCTCTTCGCTCGCGCCGATCAATTCGACGCCGAATTCTTCGAGCACCCCGTGGCGCCCCAGGTCGAGCGCGCAATTCAACGCGGTTTGCCCACCCATCGTTGGCAATACCGCGTCGGGACGCTCTTGCTCGATGATTGCCCGCACGGTCTCCCACCGGATCGGCTCGATGTAGGTCGCATCGGCCACTTCAGGATCCGTCATGATGGTTGCCGGGTTCGAGTTAACGAGAATGATCCGGTAACCCTCTTCACGCAGCGCCTTACAGGCCTGCGTTCCCGAGTAATCGAACTCGCACGCCTGACCGATCACGATCGGGCCCGCCCCGATGATGAGGATGGAACCTATGTCTTCACGCTTGGGCATGGCGATTCAGGAACGATACGCGTCGATCGCGGCGACAAAGCGGTCGAACAGGGGTTGGATGTCATGCGGTCCGGGGCTGGCTTCCGGGTGACCCTGAAAACCGAATGCCGGTGCGTCGAAGCATTCAATACCCTGCAAAGAACCGTCGAACAGCGACCGGTGCGTGGCTCCGACATTGTCGGGGAGACTCGACTCCTCGACGGCGAAACCGTGGTTCTGACTCGTGATCAACACGTTACCGTGTTTCAGATCCTGCACCGGGTGGTTTGCACCATGATGACCAAATTTCATTTTTTCCGTTCGCGCACCGCAGGCGAGCGCGAGTAGCTGGTGACCGAGACAGATGCCGAACACGGGCACGCCGCGCGACAGAATTTCTGCAATGGCTTCGGTGGCGTAACCGCACGGCTCCGGATCCCCGGGACCGTTGGACAGGAAAACGCCGTCGGGATCGCGGGACAGCACTTCTGCAGCTGGTGTCTTTGCCGGTACGACCTCGATTTCGCAGTCGCGATCGGTCAGCAGACGCAGGATATTACGTTTGACCCCGAAGTCGTATGCGACAACGCGGCGGCGGCGTTCACTCGGGTAGGTCCGATGCGTGTTGCCCTCGAGCGTCCAGGTACCCTCGCGCCACGCATAGGCGGTGTCGGTCGTCACGAGTTGCGCGAGGTCCGCACCTTTGAGTCCGGCAAACGCACGCGCCTCGGCCAGCGCCTTTTCCACGTCAGGCTCGTCGCCGGCGACGAGGCAGCCATTCTGGGCGCCCTTGTCGCGCAGCAGGCGGGTCAGTCGCCGCGTATCAATGTCCGCGATCGCGACGACGCCGTTATCGCTCAGGTAGTCGCCGAGATTCGACGTCGAGCGAAAATTGCTGGTCACCACCGACGCGTCGCGAATGATCAAGCCCGATGCGAAGACCCGCGCGCTTTCCGCGTCGAGCGGATTTACCCCGACGTTGCCGATGTGAGGATAGGTCAGTGTCACGAGTTGATGGCTGTAGGACGGGTCGGTGAGGATCTCCTGATAACCCGTCATGGCCGTATTGAAAACGACCTCGCCGACGGAAGATCCGCGCGCACCGATGGCGCGACCGTGGAAGACGCTTCCGTCCGCCAGCGCCAGAATCGCAGTACTAGACACCGAATTGTTTGCCCACATAAGAACGGGAGCAGCCCGGGGGGTGCTCCCGTATGAGAAGTCCGGCGCATTGTACTTTAGCGTCGACCTGCAAGAAAGGCCGCGGCGGGATTTTCAGGGTCGCGGGCGGGCGGCCGGTTAAGCCGCGGCCGGGATCCGGGCCTTGCGCCCCGCGGGCGGCTTGCCCGCCGGACTCAGGACGCGCGCGGGGTCAGCTCGAGGGCCGTATCGCGTTCCCGCAAGGTGTCTTCGTTAATACCGCGGGAGATTTCCACGGCCACCTCGAGCGCACGCTTGCCGTCCTCGCCGGTCACGTGAGGCCGCCGCCCTTCGGAAACCGAGGCCACGAATGAGCGGATCTCTTCCATCAGCACATCGGTGCCGGTGAGTTTATGAGTTTCGAACGAGATCTCCTTGTGTTCGTCGGTATGCCCGTCGGCGTCGATTTCGCCGACCAGAACCGTATGGTGCATGTAATCAACCGACATATAGGAGTTCGTTTCACGTATCGTCATCGCGCGAACCTGGTCAGTACTCGCCCGGTTCGCGGCGAGGTCAGCCACACAGCCATCGGCGAATTCGAGTCGGGCGTGCGCAATGTCGATATCGCCGGTGACCACGGACCGGCCAGACGAGGAAATCGAAACAAGCTCGGCGTCGACCAGGCTCAGTACGATGTCGATATCGTGAATCATCAGGTCGAGTACGACGTTGACCTCGGTTCCACGTGCTTTGTATGGTGCGAACCGCTGCGCACTGATCACCCGCGGCGCGGTCACGCGGTCGCGCAATTCGATCACGACCGGATTGAAGCGTTCGAGATGCCCGACCTGAAAAATCCGTCCGCGGCGCTCCGCCAGAGTGATCAGGGTTTCGGCTTCGGCAACCGTTTCGGTAACCGGCTTCTCAACCAGCACATGAACGCCCGCATCGATGAATGCGTGGGCGACCTCGAAATGTCTGTCCGGCGGTACGACAATGGACACGAGATCGACCGCTTCGAGAATGTCGTTATAGTCGGCATAGCCGATCACGCCGTATTTCTGTTCGATGTCTGCGCGGCGTTCGGCGTCAGTTTCAACGATCGCCGTCAGCTCGACGCCATCGAGCGCCAGGTATTTCTGGACGTGGAAGTTGCCGAGATATCCGACCCCGATAACGGCGGCACGTAATCTGTTCATAGCTACTGTCGAGACAGGTTCGCGTGTCTTGATTCGAACGCCGTACGGTGGGATCCGGGATTATTGTGCATGGACGGCGCGCCCTGTGCAGCACAATATCAACGATGCCGCAGTGTGTACACCATCGGCCGCCGGATCATTGCGGCAGCGGGCGGCAGTTATCCGATCCGGTGACGGTGCCGAGCGCGGTACACGCGTCGATAGTGACGTCCCAGTTTGCGATGCGGGTTGAGCTGCGTAACACAGCTTTGACGGTATGGGCATCAATGTTCGGAACGTGTTCGGCCAGCAGCGCGACGATTCCCGACACGTGGGCACTCGCGAATGACGACCCGGAGACGAAATCGTAGGTGTTATCGGGCATCGTCGTCAGAATTTCTTCGCCGGGTGCAATGAATACCTTACTCGCGTTGCGTGCGTAATCGCTGGACCGTAGCGGGTCGTGATAACTGACAGCAACGACTTCGGTCATCGAGGCCGGAAACGAGAGATCCGCATCGCCGAGGTCCGTCGCCGCGACAACGACGAGCCCGCGTTTCGTTGCACGGGAGATGAGCTTCGACACGAGCGGATCGAATTCGCCCTGGAGGCTCATGTTGATAACCTTCATGTCATTGGAAATCGCCCAGTCGAGAGCGCGCGCAAGCCCGAAACTGGAACACTGGCCACGGCTGGTGCCGGGGATCGATTCCCAGCATGCTCGCAACGAGTACAGACGCGCATCGGGCGCGACGCCGACGATGCCGCGGCCGTTGTTCGCATTGGCTCCGACGATGCCGGCGACGGCAGTCGCGTGAAACTCGACGATTTCGATACTCTGGTCGGCATCGACGAAGTTCAGCGCGGCGACCACCCGCCCGCGTAAATCGTAATGGGTCCGATCAAGCCCCGTATCGATGATCGCGACCGGGACGTCGGCGCCCGTACTCAACTGATGGGCCTCGTCGACACGCGCTGAAATCAGCGAATACTGGAGATTGGCGTACGGATCCACCTGTTCATTCGCCGCAGCCACCTGAAATAACCGCGCCGTTTGCACGCTTTCCACCATCGGGTCGGACTCGAGCGCGGCGACAACGGCCTCGGGATCGGGGCCAGCACTGGTGAACGCATAACAATCCCTGTCGAGTGACGCCATCCGCCAACCGTCACCGAGGGTCAGGGAATGTCGGCGGGCAAGTTCACGCGCGGTGATCGCGGCCGGATTTTCCAAAGGGGCGAGCACGACCAGCAGTTCGGTTTCGATTGGGGATATCGACCCGGCGTCCGATTCCGCGACGGCCGGATGCAAGCGCAGGTATACGCAGGTGAAGACGATCAGGACAACCGTAATGGAGAGCTTCGCCATGACCGCATCAATGCACGGCGCGCGGGGGAGTGATCAGTCGTCGCGCGCGGGTGGCCGAATCGACACGATCGGCTCGACGAACAGAACTCTCTCGGAAGCACGCAGGTCAACAACCGCATTTTGCAGATCGTCGCCACGCACGACTTGCGGCAGGGCAATCGTGTAGGCGCCGCGCGGCGTCGGTCCGTCGATCAGTTCAGCCTGAGCGTCCAGTAACAGATCCCGCAGTTGTTGTTCGGTGACACCTCGTTTGAACACGATTCGGGCGGTCACCATCGGGTCCGCCGCCGCACCGATCGTGCGCACGCCCAGAGTGGTGTAGTCCGTACCGGCGCCGTAGCCGCCGACCAGTCCGCTGTTGATGCCCACGAACCCACCGATGCCGGCGACGATGGCAAGAACGGCCGCGGCCGCCCAGGGAAAATACGGTTTTGGTCCGCTTGTCGCGGCGATCCGTTGATGCAGCCGGCCGAGCGCCGCCTCCACCTGCGGTTCACGATCACGGTTGGCGACGGCGCGATCGAGCGCACCCAATGCAGACAGCTCGCGCCGGCAAACGAGACAACCGGCAATATGTGCCGCCACCCGCCCATGCTCGACCGGGTCGAGCGTCCCGTTGATGTACCACGGCAGGTCGAGTGAGACCCGCTTGTGTTCGGCGTCATGTGCGGCCAGGGTGCCGTTCGATTTTCTGTTCATCGTCATCACAACTCGCGTTTCGCGAGCATCTCCAGAATTCGGCGCAACTGCGTGCGGGCGTGAAACATCCGCGTCTTCACCGTGTTCACCGGACAACCGACAATCTCGGCTATTTCCGCGTAGGAGTAGCCGAACTGGTAAGTCAGCTCGACCACGCTGCGATGCGTCGGACTCAGCCGCTGCATCGCCTTGTCGAGCATCTCCTGCAATTGCAGGGTCGATACGGCGCTATCAACACTGAGGTGCTCCGACTCGTTTTCCCAATCATCCGGGAGCTTATCGAGGCGTGCGCGTCCTTCGCGCTCGAGTCGCTTGATCGCCTGCTTGTAGGCAATACCAAAAATCCAGGTGGAGACACGCGACCGGCCGGCAAACGAATCGGCGCGCGTCCACACGACATACATCGTGTCGTTGATCACTTCCTCGGCGAGCCCGCCATGACCCACCAGCCGGGCGAGGAAATCCATCAAGCGGGGAAAATAATCACGATACAACTCGTCAAACGCGCCCGGATCCTTGTCCACGATCAATCCGAGACGCGCGATTTCACGCTGTTCGGCAACGGACTTCCCGGCCGGAGCAAACGCGACGACGGTGTCGGGCCGCTTGCTCACGACGCGTTCGCCGCCCGGTTTTTCCTTACCGGACGACCGTCGTAGGTGGGGTTGTTAATGTGAAAAGTCATACTCTGTTAGTGCGCGCTTCCGGCCTATCGGTTCAACGAACTATAAGAGGTTGATTTTAAAGACCTAATACGCGTCCGGCAAGCATCAACGCAAGCCGAGGACGTCCTGCATGTCGTAGACGCCGTGGTCGTGGCGCCCGATCCAGCCGGCCGCCCTGAGCGCTCCGCCGGCGAACGTCATGCGGCTCGAGGCGCGATGGGTAATCTCGATACGCTCGCCCGCACCGGCGTACAGAACCGTGTGATCGCCGACAATATCGCCGCCGCGGATGGTCTCGAAACCGATCGTCTTGCGGTCCCGCACACCGGTGTGGCCTTCGCGGCCATAAACCGCGGTCTCGGCGAGGTTGCGGTCGAGTGCTGCGGCAACGACTTCGCCGAGGCGCACGGCCGTACCCGATGGTGCGTCGACCTTGTTGCGGTGATGCGCCTCGATAATTTCCACATCGAAGTCGTCGCCGAGGGCGGCCGCCGCGAGTTCGGCCAGCTTGAAACAGAGATTCACGCCGACGCTCATGTTCGGCGCAAAAACAATGGCGATATCCGTGCCCGCGGCGTCGATGGCCGCGCGGCTGTCGCCGAGCCCGGTGGTGCCGATGACCATGCGTTTACCGTGAGCACGACAGTGGTCGACATTCGCGAGCGTCGAATCCGGTAGCGTGAAATCGATCAGAACGTCGAAATCGTCGCCGAGTGCGTCGACGCTCGTGTGGATCGGCAGTCCGAGTTCGCCCACCCCGGCGGCAACACCGAGGTCGGTGCCGCAGATCGGCGCGTCCGGGTGGTCGAAGCCCCCGGCGAGCGCGATATTCGGATCGGTCTGGATTAGTTCCACCAGTGTCCGACCCATGCGGCCGCCCGCACCAGCGATGGCAACCTTCGTTTGCGCGGTCATGTGCTCTCCCCTTTCGAGCCGCCCGGTGTGGCTCGCCCCGATTTAAGAGAACTTCATGTCCTCGAAAAATTTCTTGACCCCGTCGAGCCATGAATCGGCGCGGGGACTGTTGCTTTTACCCTCGGCCAGCGTCTGACCGAACTCGCGCAAGGCATCCTTTTGCGATTTGCTCAGATTGACCGGTGTTTCGACGACGACCCGGCAGATCAAATCGCCGACCCCGCCGCCCCGAACCGAGCGTACGCCCTTGCCACGCATGCGAAACATTTTGCCGGTTTGCGTTTCGACCGGAATTTTCAGCATTACCCGACCTTCGAGCGTCGGTACTTCAAGCTCCCCGCCGAGCGCAGCGGCGACAAAATCGATCGGTACTTCGCAGTAAAGATTATTGTCTTCACGAGAAAATATCGGGTGTTCGTCGACCACGACGTTGACGTAGAGGTCGCCGGGCGGGCCACCGCTCTGCCCCGCTTCGCCCTCGCCGGACAATCGAATCCTGTCGCCATTGTCGACCCCGGCCGGCACTTTCACGGCGATGGTCTTGTTCCCGCGTGCTTTACCCGTACCGCTGCAACCGCCGCACGGATCGCTGACAGTTTGCCCCTGGCCGCGGCATTTCGGGCAGGTTTGCTGTACCGAGAAAAAGCCCTGCTGCATGCGCACCTGTCCGACACCGCCGCACGTATCGCACGCCTTGGGCGCCGCGCCGGTACGGCTGCCGCTCCCTTTACAGGTCTCGCAGTCAATCAGGGTCGGTACCCGGATTTTGACTTCGGTGCCGCGCACCGCGTCTTCGAGCGACAGTGACAGATCGTAGCGAAGGTCACTGCCGCGATAGGCCCGGTTACCGCCGCCGCGACCGCCGCCCTGGCCAAAAATGTCGCCAAAGACCGTATCGAAGATATCGCCGAATCCGCCCGCGCCGCCGGCGCCACCGCCGACACTCTGGTCGACGCCCGCATGTCCGAACTGGTCATAAGCCGATCGCTTGTTGCCATCGCTCAGCACTTCGAATGCTTCTTTCGCTTCCTTGAATTTCGCCTCCGCGCCCTCGTCCCCTTCATTGCGATCGGGATGATGCTTCATCGCCAGGCGTCGATAGGCCTTTTTGATCTCGTCATCGCCGGCAGTACGCGCAACGCCGAGCACTTCGTAAAAATCACGCTTTGACATAGCTACCTGGTCTTACCCGCACGGTTTTTCTCTGGCCCATATATAGCGAAGCGGCCTCACCAGGAGACCGCTGAAAATTGACGGCCCGGGAATCTGTGCCGGGCCGCGGAGGCGCTATTATAGAGCGCCCGCTTACTTGTCGTCTTTGACTTCCTCAAAGTCGGCATCGACAACATTGTCGTCACCGCCGGCATCCGCCGTTGCTTCCGCTTCCGGCTGGCCCTCGCCACCCTCGGCCTGGGCCTGTTCGTAGGCCTTTTGCGCGATCTGACCGGACAATTCACCGAGCTTCTCCGTTTTCGCAGTGATGTCCTCGACGCCGTCAGTTTCCAGCGCAGCTTTCAGGTCCTCGATCGCCGATTCGATATCCTTTTTCTCGTCGTCGCTGACCTGCTCGCCGAGTTCCTCGACCGATTTCTGCGTCGCATGGATCAGGCCGTCGGCGTTATTGCGCGCATTCACCAGTTCGTGAAACTTCTTGTCTTCCTCGGCGTGTGCCTCGGCGTCCTTGACCATCTGGTCAATTTCGTCATCCGACAGTCCGCTCGAAGCCTTGATCACGATGGACTGTTCCTTGCCCGTGGCCTTGTCCTGTGCGGACACGTTGAGGATGCCGTTCGCGTCGATGTCGAACGTGACTTCGACCTGCGGAACCCCGCGCGGCGCCGGCGGAATGTCCGCCAGGTCGAATCGACCGAGCGACTTGTTGCCGGTGGCCTGTTCGCGCTCACCCTGGAGCACATGCACAGTCACCGCGGTCTGATTATCGTCGGCCGTGGAGAACACCTGGTTCGCCTTCGTCGGGATGGTCGTGTTCTTGTCGATGAGTTTCGTCATCACCCCACCGAGCGTTTCGATACCAAGCGACAACGGGGTCACATCGAGCAGCAGCACGTCTTTTACGTCGCCGCCGAGAACGCCAGCCTGAATCGCCGCGCCTACCGCGACGGCCTCATCGGGATTCACGTCCTTGCGCGGTTCCTTACCGAAGAACTCCTTCACGACTTCCTGAACTTTCGGCATACGCGTCTGGCCGCCGACGAGAATAACGTCGTCGATTTCCGCTGCCTGCAGACCCGCATCCGACAGCGCAGTGCGACACGGCGCGATGGTTCTTTCTACGAGATCCTCGACCAGCGACTCGAGCTTCGCTCGCGAAATCTTCACGTTAAGGTGCTTCGGACCCGATGCATCGGCCGTAATGTAGGGCAGGTTCACGTCGGTCTGATTACTTGAAGACAGCTCGATCTTCGCTTTCTCCGCGCCTTCCTTCAGCCGCTGCAACGCAAGCGGATCGGTGTGCAGGTCAATGCCCTGTTCTTTCTTGAACTCGTCGGCGAGAAAATCAATCAGGCGCAAATCGAAGTCTTCGCCGCCAAGGAACGTGTCGCCGTTCGTCGACAGCACTTCGAACTGGTGCTCACCGTCGATTTCCGCAATCTCGATGATCGAGACATCGAACGTGCCGCCACCGAGGTCGTAGACAGCGATCTTCGCATCGCCCTCACGCTTGTCCATACCGTAAGCAAGCGCCGCCGCTGTCGGCTCGTTGATGATGCGCTTGACTTCGAGGCCGGCAATGCGCCCGGCATCCTTGGTCGCCTGGCGCTGCGAATCATTGAAATACGCCGGCACGGTGATCACCGCCTCGGTCACGTCCTCGCCGAGATAATCTTCAGCGGTCTTTTTCATTTTCATGAGCACACGCGCGGAAATTTCCGGCGGTGCCATCTTTTCTCCGTTCGCTTCGACCCACGCGTCGCCGTTGTCGGCCTTGACGATTTTATACGGCACCATGTCGCGGTCGCGAGCGACGACATCGTCCTCATAACGACGGCCGATCAGACGCTTGACTGCGAACAGGGTGTTCTCCGGATTTGTCACCGCCTGACGCTTGGCCGACTGCCCGACGAGAACCTCATTGTCGGTGGAAAAAGCGACGATCGACGGTGTCGTCCGCGCTCCTTCGGAGTTTTCTATCACACGCGGTTTACCACCTTCGAGTACCGCCACGCACGAGTTGGTGGTGCCGAGATCGATTCCAATAATTTTGCCCATCGTAAGCCTCTCTAAATTCCAGGATGGCGATTCACCTGAGTCGCCGTTGTCATTGTGTGAATAAGTGGGTCCGCGAACCGTGTTTTCAAGTCCACCGGCTGAACCCGATGGTTGTTCAGGCGTCTCCGTCGAGTGCCTTCGCGACGACCACCATGGCCGGCCGGATCAGGCGCTCGTTGAGCAAATACCCTTTCTGCATGACGGCAAGCACGGTGCCTGGCGCCGCGTCGGAAGACGGCTGCATCGTCATGGCCTGGTGGAACTCGGGATTAAACGCCTCGCCGATTGGGTCGATTTCCTGCACGCCGACTTTTTCCAGTGCATCGTCGAACATTTTGGCCGTCAGGGTCATGCCTTCGCGGATCGCGTCGACATCGGTCGTGGCGTCGAGCGCGTCGTAGCCGAGATCCATGCTGTCTTTGATCGGCAGCAGGTTGCCAACGAAACGTTCAAGCCCGAATTTGTGCGCCGAGGCGACATCGCGTTCGGCCCGTTTACGGACGTTCTCAACCTCGGCCCGGGCGCGCAGTACCTCGTCGCGGGCACCGGACACCTCGTTTCGTGCGCTTTCAAGCTCGGCCTGGAGCTGCTCGACTTCGGACAGGTCGGCAACATCGGTACCGTCGGTGTGCTGGTCGTCGGCTACCTCGGCGATCGCTTCTTCATCCGATTCCACCGGAATTTTCTCGTTCTGACTCACAACTGCAATACCTCTTGGTCCCGGCCGCAGTTCGCTAGCCGGTATCAGTGCCGGATCCGTTAAATCTGGTTGGAATTTCAACCCCTTAAAGGGGATATGGGGTCGGTTATCGGGAATTCAAGGCCGAACTGAGCATTTTTGCCGTGATATCGACAATCGGTATCACGCGCTCGTAGGCCATACGGGTCGGACCGATCACGGCAAGCACCCCCACCGTTTCACCGTCACCGTAGGGCGACGTCACCACGCTGCAGTCGTCGAGTACGTCGTAACCGGATTCTTCGCCGATAAATATCTGCACCCCCGAGGCATTCAGCGCCTGGTCGAGCAGATGCAGGATGTCGCGTTTCTGGTTAAACGCTTCGAACAGGTTACGCAGCTTGTCGATATCGGACAGATCGTTGACATCCATCAGGTTCGTTTGCCCGGCGAGGACGTAATCGTTCGTCGATTCGCTTTCGACGAATACTTTCTGCGTCATCTCCACGACCGCCTGCATCATTGTGTTCATTTCGTGCCGGGTCGCACTCATTTCACGCAGCAAATCCTGCTTGACGGTATTGATGTTTTTACCGGCAAAGGCGCTGTTCAGGTAGTTCGCCGCCTGCGTCAGTTCGGCCGGTCCATAACGTCTTTCGGTCTGAATCACCCGGTTTTGCACTTCGCGATCGTTGATCACGAGTATCACCAGCACGCGGTTGTCGTTCAGCGGCAGAAACTCGACCTGGCGCAGGGCCTGGTAGTCCGCTTTCGGCATCATCACCAGCCCGGCGAGCTTGGTGACGTCCGACAGCAGCGACGATGTTTTCTCCATGAGTACGCGTACGTCCGTCTCGGAATTCACCTCGTCGGACAAGCGGGTCAGTTCGGTCGGCGCCGGATCCTTGAACGTCACCATGCAATCGACGAAACGACGGTAGCCGCGCACTGTCGGAATTCGGCCGGCGGAGGTATGCGGCGACGAAATGAGCCCGCAGTCCTCGAGATCGGCCATTACGTTACGGATCGTCGCAGTGCTGAGCTCGAGTTTCGCATCGCGCGCCAGCGTTCGCGATCCGACCGGCTGGCCGTCCGAAATATAGCGCTCCATCAAGCACTTAAAGAGGTACTGCGCACGTTCGCTCAGTTCTATTTCTTGTGTTGATTCGACCATTCCGTCACCAGGGACCGACGTCCGCGAAAGCTCGTCCGAATTTAGCACTCTCCCTTGTTTGTTGCCAACCGGGCGCTCGGGTTCCACTCGACAACTTTTAATTGCTTCACGATTTCGCTCAGTGCTAACGTGGCAGGTTAACGGGGGAATGGCAGTTTCGGGGGCTATGTTCGGCAGAATCGGGATCATTGCAAAAACCGCCGATAAAGATGTCCGGGAAGCGGTGAAGGCGACCCTGGCAGTATTGGCGAAACGCGACATTGACGTCGCGATCGACGAGAACTGCGCACAGGTAGCGGGCGGCGGCGCCGTCCAGGTCGTCGCCGAAACCGAGGTTGCTCGCGACCGAGACCTCGTTATTGCAATCGGAGGAGACGGCACGCTGCTGCGCGCGGCAAAGCTTGCGTTCCCGGGCGACGCGTCGGTGCTCGGGGTTAATCTCGGCCGCCTTGGTTTCCTCACCGATCTGAATCCCGAACAAGTTCCGGAAGCGCTCGATGTCGTACTCGACGGCAATTACACCAGCGAGGAACGCTGCGTACTCCAGGCCGAAATCGTGCGCAACGACGCGGTCATCGGCCGCGGCGACGGTTTAAATGACATCGTGATTCAGAAATGGAACACCGCCCGGCTGATCGCCTTCGATACCTATGTCGACGGACGCTTCGTGTTGTCCCAGCGGTCCGACGGCATGATCGTCTCGACCCCGACCGGTTCAACGGCGTATTCGCTGTCGGGCGGCGGCCCGATCATGCACCCGCAACTCCGCGCCGTGGTGCTCGTCCCGATCTGCCCGCATTCGCTCACGAACCGGCCGATTGTTCTCGAGGACACGGCGAACATCGACATCGCGATTGCCGATGAATATGCAACCGAAGCCCGCGTGACCTGCGATGGCGAACCGATGCCCGCGATCCTGCCCGGCGACCAAATCCGCATCCACCGCCATCGCGAAACCGTGCATTTAATCCACCCGGCCGGACACGACCATTTCGCGAACCTGCGCGCCAAACTCCACTGGGGCCGCGCGCCGTGCTGAAAGCACTGACGATTCAGGACCTGGCGGTCATTCGCCACCTGGATGTCGAATTCGAAGCGGGACTGACCATACTCACCGGTGAGACGGGGGCCGGGAAATCGATACTGATCGAGGCGCTCGGGCTGGCGCTCGGTGATCGTGCGGATTCGACCATGGTACGAAGCACGGCCGATCGGGCGAGCGTCTCGGCGCTGTTCGACATTTCCGACAACGCGCCGCTGCGGGCATTTCTGGGCGAGAACGATCTCGAAAACGACGGCGAATGCATCCTGCGCCGAGTGATGAACGCCGACGGACGCTCGCGCGCATTCTGCAATGCCGCGCCCGTACCCGTTCAATTGCTCAAACAAATCGGCGAATTCCTCGTCGATATTCACGGCCAGCATGCACATCATTCGCTACTGCGGCGGCCCGTGATGCGCGAGCTGGTCGACGAATTCGGCCGCACGGAAAAGCTGGGTACGAAAGTCGCCGATGCCTGCCACACCTGGCGCGGACTGAATCAAAGACTGAGTGAGCTGAGCAACGGCGCCGACGACGTTCCGAGCCGAATCGATCTGCTGAAATTCCAGGCCGAGGAAATCGCCACGCTGGAATTGTCGCGCGAGAGCCTTGCGGCGCTGGAAGCCGAACACCGCCGGATCGGACATGCGGCGCGCCTTATCGAAGCGTGCGAAACGGCCGACGTGGCCGCGTTTGGTGCTGACGGCAGTGCGCTCGACAGCGTGGTCAAGGCAGCGGCCGGCCTGCGCGAGGTGAGCGACATCGACCCGGGGCTCGACGCAGTCACGGAACTGCTCGACCAGGCGGCGATTAATCTCGAAGAAGCCGAGAGGGAATTGAACGGCGCGCGCGGCGCGATCGATTCGGATCCACAGCGGCTCAATGAACTCGACCGGCAATTGCAGGCGATCCAGGACCTCGCGCGCAAACACCGCTGTGAGGCGGGTGATCTGCCGACACGTCTCGAATCGGTCGAAGACGAACTGCGCGAACTCGAAAATCGTGAAGGGGAAATAGCGCAGTTGACCGGAGCCATCGACCAGGCACGAACGGCTTATGACGAAGCCGCCGGCGCGCTGCATCGCGCGCGGGTAAAGGCGGCGAAAAAAATGAAACGTGAAATCACCGCCCGTCTGCGCGAGCTCGGGATCCCGCACGGCGAATTCGCAGTCGCGGTAGAGACAACCGATACCGGCCCGAGTGTGCACGGCGCCGACGAGATCGATTTTCTCGTGACGGCAAATCCGGATCAGCCACTCGCCCCGTTGAGAAAAGTGGCCTCCGGCGGCGAGCTGTCTCGGGTAAGCCTCGCAATTCAGGTCGCCACGACCGGCAGCTCCGGAATTCCGGTCCTTGTATTCGACGAGGTCGACACCGGCATAGGTGGACCGACGGCGGATGTGGTCAGCCGCTACCTCGGAGAACTTGCCGAGCGCCGGCAGATACTATGCATTACCCATCTCCCGCAGGTCGCCTCGGCCGGGCATCACCATCTGTCGATCGGGAAAATCGTTGCCAGCGGGATCACTGAAACGACGATCCGTGATCTCGACCCGGAGGAACGGATTGAAGAAATCGCGCGGATGCTCGGCGGACAGAAAATTACGCAGAAAGCACGCGAACACGCGCGCGAATTGCTAACGCACTGACGCGATCACTCAGTCGGCTTTCTTCTTCACGTACAGAACGAGGCTGTGGTCCTCGAGTTCATAGCCGTGGCCTTCGACAATCTGGCGTTGACGCTGCTCGATTTCCGCGTCGAAGAACTCGATCACCTCGCCGGTGTCTATACACACCATGTGGTCGTGGTGATCGTTGCCGGCAATCTCGAATACCGCGTGTCCGCCATCGAAGTTATGCCGCTGAACGATGCCAGCGGCCTCGAATTGCGTGAGGACCCGATAAATCGTGGCCAGCCCGACATCTTCCCCACTGTCGATCAGCGCCTTGTAGACGTCTTCCGCGCTGAGGTGCTGTTCGTTGCTTTTTTCAAGAATTTCGAGGATGCGCAGCCGCGGCAGCGTCGCTTTCAGTCCGGCTTTTTTCAGGTCGGTAGTATTCAATTGGCGCGCGCATCCCTGGTTTTTGCCGGCGTTGAGAATTCGTAGCGGCGACGCATATTCAGCTATACTGCCGCCGCCGGTGTGCAATCGTCGGTGAGATTTTAGCACTAATTCGATGGCCGCCATGGCCGTGTCAGAGAACTTTCGAAAAACCATGCGCTTATACCTGCCTACGCTGTTTTTACCCGCGCTGATCATGATCATCGGCGGTTGCGCAACGAAACCCCTGCCGGCTCTGCCGCGGCCCGGCGTGCCGCTGGTCCATAAAATCGACGTTCAGCAGGGTAACGTGGTAACGCAGGAAATGGTTGCCCAGCTCAGGCTCGGGATGAACAGGAAAAAGGTTCGGTTTGTCATGGGCACGCCGATCATTCAGGACACGTTCCACTCCTCGCGCTGGGACTACATCTACACCTTCCATGAAGGTGGTGGCGGTACCGAGCGCCGCCGCGTGACTACCGTATTCAATGAAGACGGCAAGCTGATCGCGGTCGAGGGTGACATCAAGGCAGCGCTCGGTCGGCTCGAAGTGGATCGCCATCAGGATACATCCGTGAAGGTTCCCGGCGAGTACCGGAAAGGGTTTATTGGCCGGATTGCCGATTCAATGCCATTTACCGGCGACGACGAACAGGACGCTGAACAAGTCGCCGAGGCGGCCGAGGAAGTCGGCGCCGATGACGAAGAAAAGCTCGAGCGGGATCGGCTGGAACAAGCCTCCGAAACGGACGCGTTGAGCGCGGAAGCGGACGAAGCACTCGTCGAGGATGACGAGGATCGCCTCGAGCAGGATCTCCTCGACGCCGACGACGCCGAAAACGAATTAATTGCCGAGGCGGAAGCGAACGCCGTCACCGTGCCCGGTGGCGCGCCGCCGCAGCGCAAGAAAAGCCTCGTCGAACGCATGATCGACGCCGTTGGACTCGGCGCCGATGAAGAGGAACAGGACGACGAGGATGAGGACGACTACGATGACGACAGGCGTTATCGTGACCCGACCGATCCGGACACCGTGAACCGGCCTTACTAGCAGCAGTCGCTAGCGTTCTTTCGCCGCTGCGGCATTCCGGCGCCGCGCTTCCTTTGGATCGATGAGCAGCGGGCGGTAAATCTCGATTCGATCGCCTGCCTGTACCGGATCGCCGAGGTCCCTGAGCGCACCGAATACCCCCACCCTGTTAACCGCGAGATCGATCTCGGGGTAAGTGTCCATGATCCTTGAGCGTTCGATCGCGGCCCGGATGGTTGCACCGCGGGGTACGCGAACGGAGACGATGTCCTGCGCATCCGGCCGCGCGAAGATAACCCCAACTGTTAACTCTGTGCCGGTCTCAGCCATAGAGTTCGCGGGCGCGTTCGCGAAACGCGTCGACCATCGATGTCGTCAGTAATCGGAATACTTTTGACAGTGCCCGCGCCAGCAAACGGTTCGAAAATTCGAAATCCAGATCGAGTGAGACGTTGCAGCCGCCGGCGGTTTCATCGAAACGCCACACGCCGTGAAACCGTCGGAACGGCCCTTCGAGCAGGGACATCTCGATGCGCTCGAACTCCGTGTTGAGATTCTCGGTTGTAAACGAATGCTGTAGCGGGCCTTTCGATACCGTCAGCGTCGCGACGATCCCCTGTTCAATGCGACGTTGCATGCGCGCCTCGGTGCACCATGGCAGGAATCGAGGATAGGACTCGACGTCGTTGACGAGTTCGAACATTTGTCGGGGGCTATACGGAATGAACTCCGCGGTTCTTACTTCAGGCATCGAGACGCGAACCCGTTACTTACCGAACACATTAAGTGCGTTCAAGAAAACGATCAGCACCCCGAGCGGGGCGACAAAGCGAACGAGAAACCGCCACGTGGCATACAGCCAGCCTTCGGTCATGTGGAGTTCATCCCGGGTACTCGCGCGGGTCATGCGCCAGCCGGCGAATATTGCGATAAATAGCCCGCCCAGCGGCAGCATGACAGTGGTACTCAAAAATTCACATAGATCGAAGAAATTCTTGCCGAAGAGTTTTACGTCCGCCCAGTAGTTGAACGACAACAATGACCCGATGCCGAGCAACCAAGCACCCGCCCCGCCAATCGTTGCTGCGCGCCGCCGCGATACGCCGACCGACTCGACGAGCCACGCGGCGACCGGCTCGAGCAGGGAAATAGCGGATGTCCAGGCCGCGACCGACAGCAACACAAAAAACAATGCGCCGAAAATCTGGCCGCCGGGCATGTGACCGAACGCGATAGTCAGGGTAATAAATACGAGTCCCGGACCGCTGCCCGGTTCAAGCCCGAAGCCGAAAACAATCGGAAATATCGCGAGACCGGCGAGCACGGCAACGAGCGTATCGCACAGGGCAACGGTGCCGATCGTACGCGGAATAGAGGCGTCGGCCGGCAGGTAGGAACCGTAAATCATGATCGCACCCATGCCGAGGCTGAGCGAAAAAAACGCCTGACCAAGCGCGGCGAGGACCGACCGCGCGGTGACTTCGCTGAAATCAGGTTCAAACAGGTAAGACACGGCGCCAACGAAGTCACCGGTCCCCATCGCATAACCAACGACGACGATGAGTAGCACGAACAACGCCGGCATGAGCCATTTGACCGCAAGCTCGAGTCCCCCGCTGACCCCGCGCGCGACGATCACGGTGGTCAGGGCAATAAACAAGGTGTGCCAGGCAAGCAGCCGGGTCGCCGAACCCGTGAGCGCGTCGAACTGCGCGGCCGACGCCTCAGCCGACGTGCCGGCGAACACGCCGCCGCCAACGTAGAAGATATAGGCGACCGACCAGCCGGCAACGACGGAGTAGAACGAAAGAATAATGAACCCGGCGACAACCCCGAGCCAGCCCAGGAATTTCCAGTTCTCGCTTAAGCCTTCGTCCGCCGCGAGCGTGCGCATTGAATTGATCGGGCTCTGGCGGCCGCGGCGCCCGATGAGGGTTTCCGCCATCATGATCGGTAAGCCGACGAGTACGACGCACGCGAGATAGATGAGCACGAACGCACCGCCTCCGTTCTCGCCGGTGATATAAGGAAACCGCCAGATATTGCCGAGACCAACGGCGGAACCGGTGGCGGCGAGGATGAAAATCCAGCGGGAAGACCACTGGCCGTGCATCGATTCCCTCGCACCCGCCATAAAAACATCCTCGATCAATAATAGCTGCGCGCATTTTGCGGCATCGGTTTTTGACACACAAGCGAGCCGGCCGAGGGGGACAGTCTGGGGTCGACGGCCTGCTATAATCCCGCCCCCACTGCAGTGCGCACCCGGACTTTCGGTCGATGGCCAACAAGAAAAAAGCGAACAAGACGCCAAGCGCGACGATTGCGCTGAATAAAAAGGCGCGCTTCGATTATCACATCGAGGAACGGATCGAAGCCGGCATTGCGCTCGAGGGCTGGGAAGTGAAGAGCCTTCGCGCGGGAAAAATCCAGATCGTCGATGCCTACGTGTTATTAAAGGACGGCGAGGCATTCCTGCTCGGCGTGCACATCACGCCGCTGCTCTCCGCTTCGACCCATGTCAATACGGATCCGCGCCGCATCCGCAAGTTGCTGCTGCATCGGCAGGAGATCGCGCGCCTCATCGGCGCGGTCGAGCGCAAGGGGTTTACGATCGTGTGCACGGCAATGTACTGGAAGCGCGGCAAAGCGAAAGTCGAACTCGGCGTCGCGAAGGGCAAGAAACAGCATGACAAACGGGCAACCGAGAAAGCGCGCGACTGGAACCGGGAAAAGCAGCGTATTCTGAAATCAAGCTGAACGGGGCGTACAGCGCCTCGGCGGATGTCCTCCGCCCCTGGTGATGACCAAAACCGCGGAACTTCTACCGCCGACAAGCGTCCGAACGCTATGTTTAACAGGCGCCGACGCGTATGATCGGCCGCTCGACAGGATAGTAGTACCACGACGGGGGTGACCTGGCTTCGACGCGGGTTACAAAACCGAAGGGGCATGTCGAGGTGCAGAGTACCTCGTAAAACCATCTGCAAACTATTTAGTTGCCAACGACGACAACTACGCACTCGCTGCTTAAAACCCAGTAGGGTGCCGTTTGGCTGGAGCCGTGCTTGTGCGTCCAGTACCAGGCGTCATATCTCACAAGATCGTGCTGAAGCCTGTCCGGAGCTGATGCACTAAAACCTTACGGACTCGCGATTTGTTTTCCCTGCCGTTCGGGTAGCAAGTCGTTAAATCAATAGAGTCGGCTAAACATGTAGAACCGACGGCAGAGGGCTTGCGGACGCGGGTTCGATTCCCGCCACCTCCACCAAAAAATAAACAAGGGCCTCACGGCCCTTTTTTATTTTTAGCTGGACGTGTCGGGATGAGAAGACGCGTTCCGGGTTCACAAGCGTCGCGCGAGCGACGCGCAGGACGCGCGCAGCGCGGTCCCGAGCAAAGCTCGGGATTTTGATTCGCGAAGGCAGCGCGAATCAAAACAATTCCCGCCACGGCCGCAGGCCGTTTCACATCAAAGCTCGCAGCCAGTAACGGGACCCACCGGGGATGACACCCCGCATTCCGGGTTCGACAAGCCATGCGCGCTAGCGCATTGCGCAGGACGCGCGCAGCGCGGTCCCGACCAAAGGGAGGGATGAGGTTCGCGCCCAAGCGCAAACCGAACCTTCCCGCCGCGGCCGCAGGCCGCTTCACTGTCCGTAACGGGACCCCACCAACAGGATGAGACCCCGCGTTCCGGGTTCGCAAACATCGCGCGAGCCATGCGCATTTGCACCGGGGACACCTTTGACTTATCCGCTTAAGCCCCACCCAGCTTCTTGAGTTTGTCCGGTATCAAACCCTTCCCAGGCAAAATTCTGCCGGCTACGACGAACTACATCGCCTGCGTTTTTCGGGAGAGCGTTGGATTTGAGTGCGGTCGGCAAGGCCGACGGTTGCGATCCTCACCCCGAATTAACCCGCGGTCGAAAACGGATCGATGAGATCAATACCGCACGCTTCAAAATCGGTGATGTTTCGCGTCGCCACCGTTAGATGATTACATCGGGCAATGGCCGCTATCTGCCCGTCGGGTATGCTCATAGGCTGCCCCGACTCCTTACGGACCCCCATGATTTCACCATAAACGCGGGCGGCAGGCTCATCGTAATCGACGACCCGCTGCGCGAAAGCCATCGCAACGAAACGTTCGAATTTATCGTTAAGTGCCGTTCGGCGTTTACCGTCCGGCAAGATACGCAGCCCGTAGGCAATTTCTCCGATGGTAATCGTCGACACGCAGAGAGCACTGGATTCCTGGCGATTGAGCCAATTCAAAACAACCTCGGACGGCATCACCTTCATCACTTCCGAGATGACATTCGTGTCCAGTAGAATCATTCGGACAGATCCAGGGGTTCGTGCGGAGTTCTGGTGGGTAGTTGGAGGTCGACGCCATTTTTCGGTCCGAATATTCTAACGGCCAAATCGCCGAGCCGATCCGGCGCGCTAACGGCTTCCCTCAGGATGCGGCGCGCCTCTTCTTCCATTGAAACACCGTGCTTGGCCGCACGTATCCGCAGTCGAGACAGCGTTTCGTCGTCAAGTTTTCTGACGCTCAAATTCCCCATGACACGCTCCATCGAAGATTTAGGACAACTAGATGCTGGCACATGCTTGCATTGATAGCAAATGCATGCACTCTATCGATTCAACGGTGGCGTCGAGTTTCCGTGACCTTCCAACCCGCCACGATATGCAGCGGTGCCGGGCGTGTTTTCTCTGGGCAGCACACGGACAACATTTATACATAACTTATTGTTTTTATTAGATTTTCGTCAAGTTCGATTCCCGCCACCTCCACCAAAAAATAAAACAGGGCCTCACGGCCCTTTTTTATTTTTAGCTGGACGTGTCGGGATGAGAAGACGCGTTCCGGGTTCGACAAGCGTCGTGCGCTAAGCACGATGCGCAGGACGCACGCAGTGCGGTCCCGACCAAAGGGGGGGATGAGGATTGCGCCATAGCGCAAACCGAACCTTCCCGCCGCGGCCGCGAGGCCGCTTCATTTCAAAGCTCGATGTCGGTAACGAGACCGCCGCCCCATGAGACCCCACGTTCCGGGTTCGACAAGCGTTGCACGCTAAGCACGATGCGCAGGACGCACGAAGTTCGGCCCAAAGACAACGGGAGCGCGAAAAATGGAAATGGGGTCAAGTCTTCACTTTATACAACCGGCCCTTCAAATCAAACGACTCAAAGTCGCTTTAACGAACGACCATCCAGCGTTCGTGGCGAGTTCGGTAAAGCGTAAGTTGTATAAAGTGAAGACTTGACCCCATAGCTTTCAGACGGCGGATCAAAGAAATCGCGTTGGCGCGACCGCGTTTTGGCTATTTGCGGATCCACGTGATGCTTCGTCGCGAAGGCTGGCAGGTTAATCACAAACTGTCTATCCTGAAAAACAGATCGTGTTGAAATAATTGACTTTTCGCGCCTCCATAAAAAGCATCGGCGTAATGAATTTGTCACTGCTCTGGGTCTTATGATAGTCAGATGAAAGTCCTCCGAGCGGTCCGGCTAGTCGATGAAGGGCACATCGCGATCACACTGCTTCTCGCCGCGTTAATCAGCTTGACTGCCCAATCGGTATTTGCGGAACCTGAGCCGCGCCCGAGCGGCGCGCTGTTTCGCGCGTTATTCGGAGATACGCTGGAGCGCGAACTGGAGATCGCGGTACTCGGTTACGCCCAGATCACCGCCGCGAAATCCAATCATGACATCTCGAAGACACTGCTACCGCAGGGCCGTGGCCGCGGCGTGCAACCACAGGGCGGATTGATTCAGGACGAAGGGTTCAACCTGCAACACGTGGGGCTGATCGTGTGCAAGGGCTCAGCCTGTCCGCCCGGACACATGTTCGAGCCAAACCGCAATGTGCTGAGCCGGGTCACGCCCCTGCCAGGGCCGCGCGGTGAAGAAATTATCGTGGACTGGGCGGTTACCGCGCATTACGGAGAGGACGCGCTATTCTGGTCGACGAAGGGCTTCGACGACTGGAAGTGGAATGCCCGGGACAAGAATCGCCTCGCGCTGACAGAGTTCTTTCTCGATGTGTACCTGCCGATTGGCGCCGGGGCTTCGGTAATGGTCGGGAGCTGGCATCAGTCTCTGGCGCTTGAAATCGGCAAGACGCTCACTCCGCCAAATTATTTCGCGAGCCGAAGCTATGCGTTCACCGCAGGACCAGCGAAGCACGTCGGCGTGCTCACCCAGTTCAAGATCCCGCTCGATCCGCGACGGGGTTATGCGAGTATCGGCTTCGGCATTACCAGCGACTGGAACAGCTTCGACTATGGATCCGGCGCCGGCGGACCCTCGTATATGTTTACGGCGCGCTGGCGCAGTCCTGACATGCGCACGTGGCTCGACGTCGAGACGATCTACGGTAACGGCGAGGACGACTTCGGCGATACGACCGTCATCGATGGGATCACATACCCGCTCGGGGGTGGCTCACAGTATCTCGCTCTGAGTTCACACAACGCCTATCTCGATCGTTTCGTCGGTTACCTGACGGCGACGCACACGGCGAGCGATCGGCTGATCGTGATGCTGGAGTCGATCTACGGCTACCAGGAAGGCGGAGACCTCCAGCCAACACCGTTCGCGATCGTCCGGGATTCCGCGTTCTACGGCGCAAATGCGGGTTTCAGCTATCAGTGGTTCGAGCGCGTTGCAGCCAGTGCGAGAATAGAATGGTTCAAAGACGAAAATGCCGCCAACGTTTTGTGGGGCGGCGTCGGCGCCACGGGCGGTGACGTGTTTGCGTTGACCGCAGGTCTCGCGTGGCAGCCGCTCCCCCATTTCCGCATACGGCCTGAGCTCAAATTCGACGTCTACGACGGCGGCGGTCATCTGTTCGCCGCCGGTTCGGATGGTCTTGCCCGACGGGATTCCCAGTTGCTCGGAGTCATCGCATTTGAGTTCAATTTCTGACGCGGCCGGTGCCGAGTATCTTCGCCATATAAAGGAAGGTCGTCGGTGCGTTCATGTCGGTCAGGTGGGTGATCATGTATGTGCAGACACGGACTCCGGTAGTTCCGGAGTTACCGGCCTGCTGTTTGTCTGCGTCTGCGGGTTCCTGAGCAGTCGACCAACACCCTGATTTGAATTGGGGTCAAGTCTTCACTTTATACAACTAACGCCTTACCGAACTCGCCGCGAACGTTGGATGGCCGTTGGCAAAAGCGATTTTGAGTCGTTTGAAGGGCTGGTTGTATAAAATGAAGACTTGACCCCGCAGTCCGGCAGTTTACGAGGGACACCGGTAGCACCGACGGTGGCGAAAGAATAGTCCCTGCATCCCTTCTTCCACGAGTAAGACGGTATTTCGTTTAACGTCCAATTGAGCAGTGCCCCCATCCCCCCTAAACCACAGCATCCAGGCTCAGTCGGTTGCGATAAGCTTGCGGCGATCTGCCGAACCAGCGTCGGAAGGCGTGGCGAAAATTACTGACGTCGTTATAGCCGAGCAGCGCCGCGATACTCTCGACGGACAGGTTTCTCTCCCTCAGCAGCTTCTGCGCCTCGTTGCGCAGCCACTCGTCGTGCAGTCTCCGGTAGGAGGTGATTTCGGCGGCCAGACGTCGCTGGAGGGTTCGCTGCGAGCAATTGAGATATTTTGCCATATCGGCCAGGCCCCAGAGATGGCCCGGGTTGGCGGCTAATATCTCCCGGATCTGGTCGCTGGTGCGCTGCTCGCCTCGCACGCCGCGCAGTAGTTCCTCGCAGCGCTGGATGGTTGCGTCGCGCAGGCCAGCGTCGGCATCGGGGCCGGGAAGCAGCGCGTCCGTTCGCGCCACCATCAGCCTCAGGGCCGGGCGGGAAAATTCGAATGAATATGTCTCGAAGGCTTCCGGGTAGCGTTGCGCATAAAGCGGGCGCGGGAAATCCAACTCGACATGGCTGGGGTGCACATCGCCCTGACTAATCGCAGCGATGGCGCCGGCGAGAGAGAGCAACAAGGTTTCGATCACCGCCGCGGGGATTTCACCCTGATCCCGGGGCAGCTCGATCTGCAGACCAACGTCATCCCGCTCTTCGAGGTATTCGATGCTGATAATCGGCAGGCGCAGCGGCGTAAAGCGCACCAACAATTGCAGGCAGTCGCGGATGTCGTGGCTCAGGAAGATGGCCGTGGTCACGGGTCCGTGCATGTTGGCCAACTGGTTGACCCGGCCGAGTCGGAGGCCGATTGCCGGATCGTCTAATTCCCGCTGCGCATTACGGAAAAACTGGCAGTAGTCCCGGAAGCTGTTGCTGCCGTGCAGCTGGGCCAGGGACTCCGGGGTCTCTGATGTGCCCGACAGCAGCGCGGCGCGGTTCCCCAGATAGCGGAAGAACTGGCGCAGGTAGGTGTTGGGAAGCCGATCGCGTGCAATCACGGTTATTTTTCTGTCAAAACGGGTAGTGAGTTCCCCGCGCCCACTCCCGCGTACGCGCGACAGACTGGCGCTAATTCACCCCATTGTGGCGTTAATTCACCTCCCGTCAACACTGTTGAGTTGATACACAAGTAATCAATAAGAATCCCTGCGGGTGACGCGATACGGGAAATCGGACGAGCCCCGGTACGTGGCCGGCTCGCAACCGGCAATCGAGGGTGGCGACACCTGTCACTGATGCCAGCGTTCGGCCATGGCCGGATCGACATCGGCGTACCGTACGACTCGAATGAGGATCGAGAAATGGCGGTAGGGAAAGGCTAACGGGTCTGGACACCATCGACAGGGGTGGTGCAGGGTTACAACATCGCCCGGACTATGAACCGGGAAAGAACCGAGGAGCAATCACTATGTCTTCAGATGACACGATTCACTTGACCGACGAAACCCTGCGCGATGGATCGCAGAGTCTGTGGGGCATGATGATGAGCTACCACATGATCGAGCCCGTCCTTGGCGAGATCGGCGAAGCTGGTTATGCCACCATTGATATGCCGTTGAACGTCGCCACGATGCTGGTGAGCACCCGCTTTTTTCAGGAAGATCCCCGGATCGTCTACAACATGTTCGCGGACAAGCTGGCGAATACAAAATCGGACGTGATACTGGGCGGCTTGTCGACCCAGGTATCCGTCTCCGCACCGCCTGAAAACTCGACGGTCGTGCGGATGCATTATGAGCAATTCAAGACATGGTTGCCGCAGTTCAACGAAGGCATGTTCATCATGTGTACCCAGGATGAGCTCCCTCGATCCGCCCCGATTATATTTCCGCTGTGGCGCAAAATGGGTGTGGAGCCTATCCCCTATCTGTCCATTGGGCACGGTCCCCGGCATAGCGAAGCGTTCTACGCCTCTGTCGTCGAGGAACTGGTTGAAAAGTACCAACCGAAACGGATCGCGATCAAGGACGTAGACGGGTTATTGATACCGGAGCGCGTCAGACGTCTCGTGCCCGCGATGCAGGCGGCCGCCAACGGCACGCCGCTCGAGCTCCACTCGCACGGCATGAACGGGCTGCATAACTACAACATGGTCGTGTGCATGGAATTGGGAATGCGGCACTTCACCACCTGTATTCCACCGCTTGCGAATGATTCGTCACATCCGTCAGTGTTCGACGTGGTCAATAATGCGGAACAAATGGGCCTCAAACACAACATGGATATGGACAAACTGCGTGTCGTGGAGGAGCGCCTGACAAAGATCGGTAAGGCTTATGGCCACTCCGTGGATAACCGCCCCCTGCCTTTCAATCTGTTCACCTATAAGCACCAGATCCCCGGCGGCGTAATTTCCAACACGCGTACGCAGCTGGAGCAATTGGGCATCCCTGACAAACTCGACGAAGTATTGAACGAGATCCCGCGAATTCTAGAGGACCTGGGCCATCCCGTGATGATTACGCCGTTTTCACAGTTCATCGTGACGCAGGCTGTTCTGAACATCCAATTGGGACGATGGGAGGAGTGTCTCGACTCCTGTGTCGATCTGGCCGCGGGTCTGTTCGGTATTGAGGACCCTGGCGTTGATCACATGAAACCGGAGATTAAAGACAAACTGCTGAGCCAGCCCGCGGCCAAGGCGGCGATTAAAAAAGCCGGCAAGATGATTGAGTACATGAATTCCACGCCTTCGGAGGAGGAGGTAAAAGCAGGTGTTGGTTTGCCGACAGATGCCTCCACCGAGGACTTTGTGCTGAGATACCAACTGCGAACCGATGACGAACTCAATAACTGCACTCCGGGTGGCCCGGACTCTTATAAGAAATATCTGTAGCGATCGGGTGCAGCGAGCAGCACGCCGGGTTCAATGGGCTAGCTACTTGGCGAACGATTTCGCCTATTGGGTTTCAGGCAGCTGAACAACGATTTGAACTACGCGAGTATCAATCAAAATTTGAGGAATGTTCTATGAGTCAGGAAAATGCAGACGGCCTCGTGCCTGTTGAAGCCTCGGTAAACAGCGTTTTCTATGCCCAGCCCAACCCCGGTGAGCCGACCTTCGTCAAGGTAGGTGATCAGGTCGAGGAAGACTCGGTGGTTTGCCTGTTGGAAATCATGAAATGTTTTCGTTCCATCCCCGCCGGTGTCAAAGGCACCGTGGAGGCGATTGTTGCCGTGAACGGGGAGTTGATACAAAAAGGGGAAACGATAATGCTCATCAGGCCCGACAAATAGCCTGACGGTTTCCCCGCTTGGAAGTTTTCTCGTGTTGCCGGGAGAGATGCCCTCATGGCTGAAAAAAAAGTGCTTGTCGCCAACCGAGGCGAGATAGCGGTCCGCGTCATCCAGGCCTGCAAGGATTTGGGTCTGAAGACCGTGCTGGCTGCTTCCGAAGCCGATCAGGAAAGCATGGGCGCAAAACTGGCCGATGAGGTCGTCTGTATTGGTCCCGCCCGGGCCACCGAAAGTTACCTGGACATACAAAAGATCATCGACGCCGCCACGGGAACCGGCGCCGACGCCATTCACCCCGGCTACGGCTTCCTGGCTGAGAATGCAGGCTTGCCCGAAGCCTGTGAGCAGAACGGGATTACTTTCATTGGTCCCGGTGCAGAAGTCATGAGGCAGTTGGGGGACAAAATCAGCGCGCGCGGCCTGGCCAGGAAAAGCCATGTTCCCATGGCCGAAGGCAGCGAAGGACTGAGCAGCTACGACGACGTGGAAGCCGAGATCGAGAAAGCAGGCTTTCCGGTTATCTTCAAGGCGGCGGCCGGTGGCGGTGGACGCGGTATGCGGATCGTCAGGGAAGCAAAAGACCTGAAAACTGCGTTCGACCTGGCATACAACGAAGCGCAGGCTGCATTTGGCGATCCGAGATTGTTTGTAGAGCGCTATATCCAAAATGCCCGGCATGTGGAAGTACAGGTGATCGGTGATAATTTCGGAAAGGTCATTCACGTCGGGATGAGGGACTGTTCGCCACAGCGCCGTCACCAGAAGGTCATCGAAGAAGCGCCGCCCTATCACCTTCCGGAAGAACTGGGAACGCGGATCCTGGACTCTGCCGTTGCGCTTACCGCCAGCGTCGGATACAGCGGCGCCGGTACGGTCGAATTCCTGGTCGATAAGGACCGGGACGAGTTTTATTTCATGGAAGTGAATACCCGCATCCAGGTTGAACACCCCGTATCCGAAGAGATCAGTGGCATCGACCTGGTCAAGGAGCAAATCCGGGTGGGCTTTGGTGCCCCTCTCTCAATCAGCCAGGAAGATGTTGAATTCAATGGACATGCGATCGAATGCCGGATAACGGCTGAAGATCCAAGGGACGACTTTTTCCCGTCGCCGGGTTGCATAGAGAGTTTTGTTGCACCCGCTGGCGATAATGTCCGCGTCGATACCCATTGCTACGCCGGCTACGATGTCAGCCCTTACTATGACTCAATGATCGCCAAGCTCATTACCACGGGTGTAACTCGGGAAGAAGCGATTGCGAACATGAGAGCCGCACTGGCGTCCTTTGTTATCGAGGGAATAGAGACGAACATTTCCTTCCTGCAGTTCTTGATTGACCAGCCCGAGTTTGTTGCCGGAGATATCGGCATCAATTGGATAGAAGATATCGTGCTGCCCAAGTTCTGATCGTCAAGCCTCCGTTGCGGCGACAGGCCTGCCACCCGGCTGAACAACTTGGACTGAGGAGTGTCGGATGAAGGGGAACAGTCACGCCGTTGCAACGACTTGTCAGGTGACGGGACGATAATTGCCAATCCGATTTTCGCGGACGAAAAGGTGGCAGGTTTAATTATTGGCGCCGGAGTGCCGCGCGCGACGAGGCGGCAGATTATTCAGCCGTTACCCAACTATTCTTTCAGTTCCAGCATGGAAGCGAGATGAACCCGTCAGCCGAATCGTGCGACTCGGTAACCGGCAGGGAGAGCGCATCGGAGTGATGCCCGGAATCGATGCAGGCGCCGCGGCCGTGGTTCCAGAGTCATAGCCCGAGTAAAGGCAGAAGCACCGTGAGTGAAAGTGGAACAACGCGATGGCGCAGACTATATCAAGCGGTCGCCTATGTGAGCCTGACGCTCGGCATTATCGGTGCCTTTCTTCCCGTACTGCCGACCACGCCCTTCCTGTTGCTGGCAGCCTGGGCTGCAGCACGGGGATCGCCACGGCTGCACACATGGCTCTATTCCCATCCACGGTTCGGTGCGCCGCTGATTGCCTGGGAACAAAAAGGAGCGGTTTCCACCGGGGCGAAGTGGGTAGCCTGTGTGTTCATGTCGATCAGTTGGGTGATCATGACTGTGCAGACACAGACTCCGGTGGTTCCGGTTGTAACCGGTGTGCTGTTTGTCTGTGTTGGCGGTTTCCTGATCAGTCGACCGACACCCTGAATTGGGGTCAAGTCTTCACTTTATACAACCTGGTCTCGACCTGCCCCTGCCCGAGGAAACGACTACAAAGCGCCCGCTGCGCGTCCGTTCAGTCCTGACTTGTAAAGTGAAGACTTGACCCCAAATTCATTCAAATTATCCGTCACCCCGCCTGCTTTGGCCGGGTTCATTATACTGGTCTCCCTATCGGCGAAATTCGTTCAGTTCATGAAGGTAACAATGATGCGTTGGTCCGGATTCCTCGTTATTCAGTGCTTGTTTATTTTGGCCGTTATCGCTGTTGTCCACTTGCATGAAGATAATGTTGTCGTGGTCAAAGAGCCTCCAGAGTCGATCGCACAGTGGTACAAACCGCAAAATAAACGTCAGGTCTGGCTGCACACCATGTTCAGGTTACGACGTGAAATGGTGGCGATTGAGATGTATGCAAAATCGCGCAGCGATGAAAACCTGAAAAAGTGGCTGGAAAAACTGAATGAGGACTATCACAAAATTGCCGAGATGGTACCGGAATGGGGAACAAGACTGGATTTGGCAACGCTGGGTGAATTAGTAGAAGCCGTGAACGGACAGCGCTACGACGATGCAGCGCTTGTTTTGCTCGACCTCGCAGAGAATTGTGAGTCGTGCCATGCGGATTTTCGTACGGTGACCGCGACAATGTATCGCGCGCCTGATTTTTCCAGGATCGAGGTTGAGGGTTCACCATCCTTGATCGCCCAAATGCGCACGATGAGCAAACAAGTAAACCGGGTCAAGATCGCCTTTGCCGACAACAGGCAGGAGGCTGCGCTCGCGGCGTTGTCGAATTTGGAAAAACAGATGAACAGTCTCGGGGCCGTCTGTGTCGACTGTCATGACGAAACGTCACAACAATACCCCGATCCGGAAATGACCCATGCCATGACGGTTCTGGAGCAGAGCCTCAAAACGGGATCTCTGCAGGACCAAGGTAAAGCTCTGGGTACGCTTGCGGTAATGGCTTGCGCCGAGTGCCACGGTACTCATCGTTTGGTTTCCGACGCCAGGAGATTGCTAACCGAAACCAGGAGTTGGGGTGAGCTTCTCGAACATGGTCTTTAGCCATAGGCGCAAACTGGTGCGAAACGGCGAATGGATGAGGGAGACTGATTACACGGCGGTAACGGTTGCTGCCCCGTATGGCCCGAATGTCGAAACCTTATGACATCGGAAAATTGGGTAACTTGTAGTCGACATTAATCGCTCACTGACTGACTGTTTAAAATGAGTGTTGCGCGACAAGCGCAAACCAAACCTTCCCGCCGCGGCCGCAGGCCGTCTCGGTTCAAAGCTCGCCGACTCTGACGACGCCCACCCGGGAAGAATCAGTCTGGTCTCCCCCTAAATCCGCTCCGGAAGACGACGACGCAGCGCCTGGCGCCCGATTGTTTAACCCTGACTTGTATAAAGTGAAGACTTGACCCCATATCTCACATCACCAATATTCGCGAATTTCTTGATCTCGGTTAATGCCTCTCTCCAGGCGAACGAGTAGCGTTGGGTTCCTACAAAGGAATCGGATTTAGCGGATCGATGGATGCTGACGAGATTGCAGAACGGCGACGGGAAAGACGCGCATTCCTTTTTCTTACTGTTGTGCTCGCGCCCGCGCTGTCCGTGCTGCTCGTCGGCGGCTATGGACTGCTGATTTGGGTCCTGCAGATTATTGGCGGGCCGCCGAGCGGCTGAACCAATGGAACTCAGCAAACGGTCATTCCTGTGCGGCCGCTGGTCTTCCGGGCCGCGCATCGAGGCGAGCTGCCTCAACAAACTCGGGGTTTATTGCGAACGTTGCCGTGAAGTCTGCGAAGTCGGTGCCGTGCGCTTTACCTACGCCGTCGGCAAGCTGGCCTATCCGGTCATCGAACCAGACGCGTGTACGCGTTGCGGTGACTGCGTTACGGCCTGTCCCGCGGACGCGATCAGCGTTGTCAGCGAGCGCGCCTCGTGAACGCCGCCACGCATATCGCGAGCGTCGTCGTCTGGGCCGTTCCCGGCTGTCGCGCTGCGCTCGCCGATCGTCTGGCTAAACTGCCGGCGCTCGAACATCACGGCGAACCCGGCGTCGACAAGTTCGCCGTCGTTATCGAGGCGGATAGCGACGGCGGCGTCGCTGACACCATCGAGGCGATCGCTGAATGGCCGGAGGTCGTCAACGTTCAACTCGTCTACCAGCACACCGAAACCACGGAAGCTTTGGAGGAAGAAATATAATGAGTGTGACGCGGCGTGATTTCGTCAAGGCCAGCGCAATGAGCACGGCGGCTGCGGCAGCGGGTATCACCGCACCGGTCGAGGCCACGAACCTGATTGCAAGTTCCGAATTTACGCGTCTCAAGTGGTCGAAAGCTGCCTGCCGCTTTTGCGGTACCGGTTGCAGTGTCAACGTTGCGGTCAAGGATGACCAGGTCGTGGCGACACATGGCGACATCAAGTCGGAAGTCAATCGCGGACTCAATTGCGTCAAGGGTTATTTCCTGTCGAAGATCCTGTACGGCAACGATCGCCTGACGACACCGCTGTTACGCAAGAAAGACGGCGTGTTCGACAAAAACGGCGAGTTCTCTCCGGTGACCTGGGACGAAGCCTTCGACATCATGGCCGACAAGTTCAAGGCTGCACTGAAAAAGCACGGCCCGAGCGGCGTGGGTATGTTCGGTTCCGGCCAATGGACCGTGTGGGAAGGCTACGCCGCCTCGAAGCTCTACAAGGCCGGGTTTCGCTCCAATAATATCGAACCGAACGCACGCCACTGCATGGCGTCGGCCGTCGCTGGCTTCATTCGCACGTTCGGCATCGACGAACCAATGGGCTGTTACGACGACATCGAGCATGCCGACGCGTTCGTGCTGTGGGGCTCGAACATGGCAGAGATGCACCCGATCCTGTGGACCCGGGTGACCGATCGACGGCTCAGTGCACCAAACGTCAAGGTCGCGGTGCTGTCGACCTTCGAGAATCGCAATTTCGAGCTGGCCGATCTGCCCATGGTGTTCAAGCCGCAGACCGACCTCGCGATCCTCAACTACATCGCGCACCACATCATCGAATCGGGGCAGGTCAACCAGGACTTCCTCGACAAGCACGTCAACGTCCGCAAGGGCAATACCGATATCGGGTATGGTCTGCGTCCCACCCATCCGCTGGAACAGGCGGCGAAGAACGCCGGGAAGGCGGGCGGTTCGGAGCCGATGTCTTTTGACGATTACGCGAAGTTCGTCGCCGACTACGATATCGATACCGTGGCCGAACTCTCCGGCGTACCGCAGGCGCGCTTGCTTGCGCTGGCGGAAATGTATGCCGATCCGGACGTCCGGGTAACGTCGTTCTGGACCATGGGTTTCAACCAGCACACGCGTGGCGTGTGGTGTAACAACCTCGTTTACAACCTCCACCTGCTGACCGGCAAAATCGCGACCCCGGGCAACAGCCCGTTCTCGCTCACCGGTCAACCATCTGCGTGCGGTACGGCGCGCGAAGTCGGCACGTTTGCACACCGGCTGCCGGCCGACATGGTGGTGAAGAACCCCGCCCATCGCGAACGCGCGGAAGAATTGTGGAAAGTGCCGCCCGGCGTCATCTCCGGCAAAGTCGGTTATCACGCCGTATTGCAGAACCGCATGTTGCGCGACGGCAAGATCAACGCCTACTGGGTGCAGGTAAACAACAACATCCAGGCCGCCGCGAACATGAACGAGGAAGGTTTGCCCGGTTATCGCAACCCGGATAACTTTATCGTCGTGTCCGACGCGTATCCGACCGTGACGGCACAGGCCGCTGATTTAATCCTGCCGACTGCGATGTGGGTCGAGAAGGAAGGCGCCTACGGCAACGCCGAGCGCCGCACCCAGTTCTGGCACGAGTTGGTGCCGGCACCCGGCGAATCCAAATCCGACATGTGGCAAACCATGGAGTTTTCCAAGCGATTCACCACGGACGAAACCTGGCCGGCGGAGATTCTCAAGCAACACCCTGAGTACAAGGGCAAGACCCTGTACGAGGTGTTGTTTACGAACGGGCAGGTCGACCGCTACCCGCTGACAGACATGGATCCGGCCTACCGGAATCACGAATCAGAGGACTTCGGTTACTACGTGCAGAAAGGCCTGTTCGAGGAGTACGCGGCGTTCGGGCGCGGGCACGCCCATGATCTAGCGGATTTCGATACCTACCATAAGGTGCGGGGCCTGCGCTGGCCGGTCGTCGACGGCAAAGAAACGCGGTGGCGTTTTCGAGAAGGTGCCGATCCTTACGTCGAAGCAGGAACGGGTTTCCAGTTTTACGGCAAACCGGACAACAAGGCAGTCATATTCGCGTTGCCCTATGAACCGGCGGCGGAACCGCCGGACGATGATTTTCCATTCTGGCTCGTCACCGGGCGAGTCCTCGAACACTGGCATTCGGGTTCGATGACCCAGCGTGTTCCCGAGTTGTATAAAGCATTTCCGGATGCCGTCGTGTTTATGCACCCCGATGACGCAGGCGAGCTCGGTTTACGTCGCGGCAGCGAGGTCGATATTAGTTCGCGTCGCGGCACTATCCGCACCCGGGTGGAGACGCGCGGGCGCAACAAGCCGCCCCGCGGGCTCGTGTTCGTGCCCTGGTTTGACGCCAGCCAGTTGATCAACAAGGTGACGCTCGACGCGACCGATCCGATCTCGAAACAGACCGATTTCAAGAAATGCGCCGTGCGCATTGCGGCGGTATGAAGGGGACGATCATGAAAGCCATTGTCAATATCACGGTCATCGTCTGCATGCTGATGCTGCCCGCGTTCGTCGCGGCCGGGGATATCGCGACGTTACGCGACGCGCCACTGACTGATATCCCGGACGCGCCCCGTCTGCAGGAGTACGAAGACAGTGATAAGAAGCGTCAGCGTAATTATCCGATGCAGCCGCCGACTATTCCGCACAAGATCGACGGCTATGTCGTCGATTTAAACAGCAATCGTTGTTTGTCCTGCCACCACCGTCGCCGCACCGAAGAATCCCAGGCGCCGATGGTGAGCGTCACGCACTACATGGATCGCGACGGTAACTTCCTCGCAGAAGTATCGCCCAGACGCTACTTCTGCAGTCAGTGCCATGTCCCGCAAATGCCCGGCGGCGCGTTGATCGGCAACACGTTCGAGGATGTCACCGAAATGATCAGCAAGCCGGCGCAGGATTGAGACCGTGCGGCAATTAATCAAAACTTACTGGCGCGTACTGAACCGTCCGAGCGTGCATTACAGTCTCGGTTTCCTGACCCTGGGCGGCTTCATAATGGGCGTGATGTTCTGGGGTGGTTTCAATACAGCGCTCGAAGCGTCCAACACCGAGGCTTTTTGCGTCAGTTGCCACGAAATGCGCGACAACGTTTTCGCCGAACTCAAAACGACGATCCACTACACGAACGCTTCCGGCGTGCGCGCGACCTGCCCGGATTGCCATGTACCGCATGAGTGGACGAACAAGATTGCGCGCAAGACGGCAGCGACGAAAGAACTGTGGGGTACGCTCTTCGGCACCATCAATACGCGCGAGAAATTCGTCGCCCGCCGCCTCGATCTCGCCCAGCATGAATGGGCGCGCTTCCAGGCAAATGATTCACTCGAATGCCGCAACTGCCATGGTTTTGAGTACATGGACTTTACCCGGCAAAGCAAACGAGCGGAGAAGGCTCACGCCGGCGGTCTCGCGAATGGCGACAAGACCTGTATCGATTGTCACAAGGGTATCGCCCACCGCTTACCGGATATGGCGGGTGTCGAAGGCTGGTAATCGGGGTCAGGTCTTCACTTTCTACAAGTCGATCTTCCAACGATTGAGCGTTACCTCGGCAAACGGCGACGCGGTGCACGCCGTCCATCCATTTAGTCTTTAACTTGTATAAAGTGAAGACTTGACCCCAGACACGACCGTCAGGTCTCGAGGCCAAGCTTCTCTGCGAAGAAGTCGCTCGCGAGTCGATTGGAGATCCCGAGACCCGGCTCGGAGTAGAGCGCTGTCTGGCTGAATGGCAGGAACTCCATCCGTTTCGGTTCCCGCGCATGGTCGAACAACTCCGCAACGCTCCACGCAGGATGCACGATATCGCGTTCCCCCGTGCTGATGATCATGTACGGACGCGGTGAGATGCGGTGCACGAACGACAGCGGGCTGAATTGCAGGATCCTGTCGATCGATTCGAGTGTTATCGTGTCGCGCCAGGTGGGAAACGCATCCGGCACGGCCGCGAGGAATTCGAGGATGTCGTCATCGGACGGCAGACCGCATAACGTACCCTGCGGTCCGAACGCCGGTATTCGCCCACCCTTCCCGCCTTTGAACCGGGTCTCCCGATCCGCCTCCACGGCGGTCAGCAACTCGTCGAAACAGTGTTCGCTGCGCAGCAGCTTCAACCATTTATAACCGTCGGTAACGGGGACGACCGCCACCGTCGCTTTCACCCGTCGATCGAGTGCCGCGACGTAGGTGACCATAGCACCGGCGAAGCTTGCGCCCCAGATCCCAATCCGGTCCGGATCGACGTCGCGCCGCGCCTGGAGAAAGCTGATGGCGTTACGGAAGTCCTCTGCTTCGTTCATCGGGAACAATTGTCCGCGCGGCTTGCCGCCGGAGTTACCGAACGTGCGGTAATCGAGGGTGAGCACGACGAAGCCCGCGTCGCACATGTGCTGAGCCTGTTCGGCGAGCATGGATTTCACGAGGGTAAACCCGTGGCCCATCACGATGCCAGGGCGCTTGCCCTTTTTGGGTCCTTTCGGCAGGTACAAATCGCCGGCACACTGAATGCCGCCACTTTTGAAGAAGATTTCTTTCGCCATGAGTTGCCTCTCCTGCTGGTCGTGTTCGATGCATTGTCACGGAGTTTCGTGTCGACTCCGAATACTACGTACTATACAAGAGTGTACGACATCCTGGGCCGGGATCTCCCGTACGAAAACGATTGCTCGGGACTGCGCCGGGTCTGAGCTCATCGGGGTGACAGGACGGACGTTGACCATTAAGCCAAAATTGAGCTGTCCTCCAGTTATTGTCGGCGGCGGGCCGGAAATTGGAATTTCAAAGACCGTTTGTCGTGGCGACGGCTGGAAGCCGGCGGGTACGTTGCCGGGCGATCTCGCTACGCCGACGACCCGATTACATCATTCGGCCGCAGCGGCAGGGGTTACCCGTCTCGTCGATGTTCAACGCTACGAAAGCCTGCCGCATCCTGCGCGAGCGCCCGACTAAATTGAGGGCAAAATTTGCAGGAACCTTCAATTAATGGTGCGAGGTTTCTTAGCCGAAGACCGCCAGGAATCGTAGAGAATTAACCCGACACCTGCCCTGCGTCAGTTGGTCGCGCCAGCGCGAAACGCCTTCGCCGATAACCCTTGCGCCGTACCACCGGCGTAAGACACGTAGCGCGGAATAAAATAATCAAGATCGTGCATCGTCGCTGCGACAGCTTCACGCTCACACATCGCCTCCCACCATTCACGGAGCCGAACGCACCCGGTCGGTAGTTCAAAGCCGCGATAATGGTCGAATACCTCAAATCTTTCGAAGAATGGAAACATGGAGAAATCGGCCAGGCTAACCTGTGCGCCGAGCCACCATGGGCCGCCACCGTTCCCGCTTTGACAAGCGCCGACCTGTTGATCGAGAAAAGCGAGCTTGTGATACAGATCGTCACGCAATTCGTCTTGCCGCATGCTGTCCTGAGCGAACAGGAATTGATAAAACGCGGGCAAAAACACCGAGTCAAAATATTTGATCTCGTTACGCATTACCGCTTGTAGTTTCGGATCCCCGGGCGCTAACTGAATGCCGTCGAATACCGTTTCCAGATATTCATTGATCGTCGCAGATTCGCCCAGCACGAAATCGTCATGCTTTACCACCGGCACGCGCTGACCTGGCGTCATGGCAACAAACCAATCGGGCTTGTCGTCGAGATCGATTTCAACGGCGTCGTAAGCGACTCCCTTCTCGCCCAGGACCATGCGGGTGCGTTGCGCGTACGGACAGACTTCAGCGGTGTACAGGATTAACGTCAACATCGGCGGACTCCTCGCAAAACCAGGCTTGCATCATAGCGGCGATGAGCAGTAGCCGGAAAGCGCTCGAATAGCCGACGCCGCCCCTTTTCGCTGCCCATGCGCGTACGTGCCGTTAGCCCCTCAAAAACCACTAATGGATTAAGTTCGCTACCCCTGCTTCCAACTGAAATCGCAGTGGCTCGCGTTGCCCATACGCGTCTGTGATCGTTCGAGATCGAGATCTTCCCCGACTGCCTTGGTCATGGGTGGATCGATTTCGCAGGTCAATATTGCGCCAAATTCTGGTTCGCCCAATTCATGAAAAAACTCTGCGTACTTGCATCGCGTCACATTGAAAGTCAGTTCATCGGACGTATCGGCGAGCGGTTCCACTTCGAGAGCGTCGTCGGCGGCGAAAACCGGAATGGCATTGCGCAGCTTCTCGAGTGACGTAGCGCCATCCGACGATCCCAGACTCTCCCCGAAGGCAATGGAATACTCCCTGACCGCGCCACGCAGCATGTCGCAAGCCCGTTCGTTGCCCACCTCGTCACGCATGCGACGAAACAGCGGGAGCAGTATTTCCGTCTGGATTTTGACCCGATCAAGATATGACAAGTGATTAAAGGGCAGCTGTGTCATTGAACTCTCCTGTAACGTTAGATGGTGGTCCGACAATCGCCACTTTCTGTTAACGAGCAGCGCTGATTCTAGCGCTAAAAGGCGGTTAAGGCTCCGCCCGGAGCCCGTTCCGCCCGCGATCGAGGATCGCCGATTCCGGGACCCTGTGCTCGCTATCGTTCTCCCGCCTGCTAAGTCCCCGATACGTATCAGCGACTGTCCGCTTTGTGGAGGCTGCGAGCCAAGCTGGTATCATTCGGCAACCCGTCACGACGGTTCATTCAAGGCATCACGAATCTGCTTTAAGGGTGTCACTCATGACGCAATATCTGGGTTTTGTCGGGATCGCGATAATATTTTCCGCGGTCTATGCGATGTCAAATAATCGGGGCGCGATTAATCGGCGTTTGGTCGTCTGCGGTATCAGCCTTCAGGTAATCCTTGCGGTCTTTATCCTGCAGACCCCCTGGGGCAAGGTCCTGTTCGAATTCCTCGGTCATACGGTTGAGACGCTTCTGGGCTTCGCGAACTACGGCGCGAGTTTTGTCCTCGGGCCATTGAATGATTCGGAAAAAATGACCGCACTGTTTGGACCCGCGGGCGCGTTCATTTTCATCTTCAAGCTGATACCGACACTCATTTTCGTATCGTCTTTGTCTGCCCTGGCGTACTACCTCGGGATTATGCAGAAAATCGTTGAATTTATTGCCTTCGTGATTTACCGGATTATGGGTGCGAGCGGTTCAGAAGCGACCTCGAATGCAGCAAGCGTCCTCATAGGCATGCTTGAAGCACAACTATTGATAAGACCGTTTTTGCCCAAAGCGACCCAATCGGAGCTGGTAGCCATTCTCGCCGGTTCGATGGCCTGTATTTCGGGCGGCATTATGGCCGTTTACATCCAGATGGGGATCGCTGCCGAATTCATGATGGCGGCCAGCGTGATGGCCATACCCGGCGCGCTGGTGATCTCCAAGATCATGTATCCCGAGGTCGAACAATCGATGACGAAAGGCCGCATCAAACTCAGTATAGAGAAGAAGTCGGTTAATTCTCTTGACGCCATAGCGACAGGTGCGGTCGAAGGTCTTAAGGTCGGTGTCGCGGCCAGTGCGGTTCTGATCGCCGTTCTCGGGTTTGTCGCTTTAATCGACTTCGGAATTGGCAAAGCCGGGCTCCTGATCGTAACAACGTTCTACGATTCCTCCGACAGTGTCATCGTTCTGAATATGAACCTGAACGAACTCACATTGGGCGGCGTATTAGGATCTATTTTCTACTATCCCGCCATCATGATGGGAGTGCCGGCACACGATGCGGCATCGGTGGGCGGGCTCATGGGAACGAAGCTCGTCGTCAATGAGTTCGTTGCCTACAGTCAGATGATCCCGCTGATCGAGACCGGTGCGTTACACCCGAAGTCCGAATTGATCGCAACGTTTGCCTTGTGCGGATTCGCAAATTTCGGCTCCGTTGCCATCCTGATAGGCGGGGTGGGCGGTATGGCTCCCGAACGCAGACACGACCTCGCACGACTCGGGTTACGGGCAATGATTTGCGGCACCCTGGCGTCCTATATGTCCGCCTCTATTGCCGGCATTATGCATACGGAAACCGTTGCCGATACCGATGCCTCCGTCGTGAAATCGTTGCTTATTATCTTCACCGCTGCAGCGGTTATCGTTCTATACAATCTGAAGGCTAAGGGAGAATCGGAGCACCCGGAGTCGACGGACGAACAAACCGCGTAGCGCACCGTCGCGGCGCGGAACACGAATTTCGTCGTCTTATCGTCTACTCACACGAAAAAGCATCCATGAGCGCATAAAGCACGCCTTCGCTTGCAGACTCGCTCAAGGTCACTGGATTCGCTTCCAGATATTTTGTCACGACGCGCTTCAGGTCACTTTTCGAGACACCGGGCGCAGGGCATACGAGGCCACGCTCGATATGCATATCTGCAATCGAAGCGACATAACCCAGACAATACCAATGTTGACTAAGGTTCGGCGCGTTGCAGGCGTCGAGCAACGTACGTCCCGTTTCGAATTCAGGTCCGGCGAGCGCAGGACCCGGCACGACGAGAAACGCCGTCAGCAGGAGCGCATTCGTGTGATTCAGCTTTCTCACGGCCTCTGTCCCTGGGTGAATCGGATAAAAACTTTATCACGGCTGCGTACGGTCCCCGCAAGCATTTTGCGCAAACCGCCAAACCCTGTGCCTGGAATTGATGGTCCGACGCCCGCGCGCCGACAGCACTTCACCAATACCTGCATCTTTCTTGCGAGCGTGTCGGGACTCACCGGGGCAACGGCCGCTGCAATCGCTCCACGAACATACCAATAAAATCCGGCCAATTCAGATCATGCTGAACTTCAATCTTCCGTGCACGTTCTGCACCCGGCCAGGTCTCGCGCCCGCCAACCGATACGCCGTAATTCATACCTCGAACGATATCCACATCGACATAGAGTGATTCCGTCATCACAAGTGCGGGATCGATAACGCTCGCCATTGCAATCTGATCAAACATCATCAACGACAAATCCGGATTTTCATCGAACAGCGGACCGTAAGAATCCCTGATAAGTGCAGTAAGTGGCGTGTCCGTTGCAACAAGCCGCTCATACTCACGCCTGGTGAGTGCAGATTTTCGCGAAACGTTCAGGGGAGACAACTCGATGCTGACAGGGGCTCGCAACGTGACCCGTGCGGCTTCCGGATCGACCCAGAAATTGAACTCGGCGTTTGGCGTCATATTGCCCGCACCGTCCGGCAGCAGCGCAATCGCGCCGCCCATTACGACAATGCGTTTGACGCTTCGGGCGAATAGCGGCTCATCGCGGATTGCACGCGCGATATTGGTCAAGGGGCCCAGCGCTATGAGTGTGATCTTGCCGGGGTTCGACATTACGGTGTCGACCATGAAGCGCACCGCCGTTTTGTCTTCGGCCCGCTTCGTGGCGAACCCGCCGTGGGGTATCGGTGGCGGATCATCAGAATACCAGTTGCCGTATTCGCGCACTGCGTATTCGCTTTTCTCGCGCACCAGCGGCATATCGGCGCCCCGGAAAACGGGAATAGCAGAGCGGTTGGCTATCTCCAGCATCCTCAGGACATCCGAAGTCGCTCGTTCCACGCTGTCGTTTCCGGCGACGGTGGTGATCCCAAGGATGCGCAGTTCGGGCGATTGCAGTGCGAGCATCAGCGCCATGCTGTCGTCAGACGGTGGCATGACGAAGTCGGTATCGATGATGACGGGAAGGGCATTGAGCTCATCTGCCGCGACGTGCGCGAGCAGAACGACATTCGCGATCAAGCACAAAACCGTGCGTAGTTTTTGCATAATCCTGCATCCCTGGTCGACGCTCTCGAGCAGATTGCAGCTCGCCCTGCTCCGGCGGGCGTGACGCCCCCGCAGGTCGCGCCGGCCCTAATGCCATTCGCACCCAAAGAACCCGGGGGCGTTGGCTTTTATTTGCACTTCCTGATGGTTAGAGTATATCGACTACCAATGGCCACAGGCGCCGTTTCCGAGAAAAATGTCACCCATGCCCGAATTCCGATTTCTGTCGTTAGCGCTCATATTGCTCGCCAGCGTTGTTTCGTGCGGCGAGGCGGATCGTTCAATCGAAAATTCGGAGGCGGACGCTTCGGGCGCGCAGCCGCCTACTGTTGCTCTTATCATGAAGTCACTGGCCAACGAATTTTTCGTGACCATGGCAGACGGCGCTACAACGCATCAAGCTGCGCATAGCGACCAATACCGCCTGATCGTCAACGGCATTAAGAATGAGGTGGACCTTACCCAACAGGTCGCACTGATCGATCAAATGATCGCAAGTGAGGTCGACGCGATCGTTATTTCGCCGGCCGACTCGAAGGCCGTCGTTCCGGCGCTGGCGAGGGCGCATGCGAAGGGCATCGTCGTCATCAATATCGACAACCGTCTCGATCGGGAGACCCTCGCAGAATACGGACTGGCCATTCCTTTCGTCGGGCCGGACAACTTCCAGGGCGCCAGACTCGTCGGGCAATACCTCGCGTCGCATCTGAGCCCGGGCCAGGAAGTGGCCATACTCGAAGGCGTACCGAGCGCATTCAATTCGCGGCGGCGAACGGCCGGTTTTGACACCGCGATGCAAGACGCCGGCATGAATGTCGTCGCGAAACAGAGTGCGCAGTGGGACCAGACGCTCGCGGTCACGATTACCTCAGCCCTCCTCGTGCAACATCCAAACCTGGCGGCGATTTTGTGCGCGAATGACAACATGGCATTGGGAGCGGTCGCTGCAGTGACGAGAGCCGGCAAAGCAGAGCAAATCGAGATAATCGGATTCGACAATATCTCAGCCGTGCAAAAGCTGATCAAGGAGGGCACGGTGCTCGCGACTATCGACCAGCACGCTGCTCAACTCGCGACTTTTGGCATTGAACACGCACTCGACTCGTTGGCGACGACGAAATCGGTTAGCGACAAGGTTACGCCGGCGGATCTCATTACCCGCGACCTGATTAACTAGACGAAATGCAAGCGGACCGACTCTCCGTAACCAGTCTCTGCAAAACGTATACGACGCCCGTTTTGAAGAACATCGACCTCAAGGTCGCGCCCGGGGAAATACACGCCATTGTTGGCGAAAATGGCGCAGGCAAGACGACCCTGGTCAATATTCTGGCTGGTCTGGTGCAGAGGGATTCCGGCGTGCTGATGCTTGATGGAATACCTTTCGAACCATCCGACGCTCGTGGTGCGATCGAATCTGGCATCTCTTGCGCGACGCAAGAACTCAGCATCATCGACACGCTCGATGTGGCCGAAAATATATTGCTGAAGCGCCTGCCAATAAAATACTGGCGAATTTCGCAGGACGAGCTGTATAGCCGCGCGCGCGAACTGCTCGACCAGGTGGGATTAACTAATCTGGAGGTCGACAAGCGAACCCGCGATTTGAGTCTTTCAGAACGACAACTCGTCGAGCTCGCTAAAACCCTGGAGTCTCGATCCCGTTTGCTCGTACTCGATGAACCGACTTCAGCGCTTAACGGTTCCCAGGCCGAACGCCTTCACAACATCATCGCTGAACGAGCCGCGTGCGGTACTTCCGTGATCTACATCTCGCATCGTTTGAACGATGTCCTGCAGATCGCGGATTCCATCACCATATTACGCGACGGGCAACTCGTGGAATCCGGCTCCGCGAGCGAGTTCAGCGTTTCCGGCATTATCGAAAAGATGGGCGGGCAATCCCGTCATCAACAACGCCCCGATAAGAGCACGGTCGCCCACAGTACGAACACGTTATCAGCGCATCGTATTACGACGAGAGAACTTCCGTTCCCGATTAGCCTCACCTGTCATCCGGGCGAAATCATCGGCCTTGCCGGATTGGCCGGTTCCGGCAGAACGGAGCTGCTGAATGCACTATTCGGCCTGGCCCCATTGACCGGAGGACGCGTCAGTCGACGTCGCGGAGATGAGACGGTCTCGATCCACAATCCTCGTAGCGCAGTGAAGTCCGGAATAGGCTATGTCGGCGAGGATCGCCAGACGACGGGCATATTCCCGGGATTAGGTGTATCCGCCAATATGACCCTGCCCGGAATTTCCGGTATCGCAACATCGATGGGCGTGCTGCGTCGCGCGAAAGAAACCGCACAGGGCTGTGAGTACATCAACAGTCTGTCGATAAAATGTGCCGGCCCCGATCAGAACATCACCGAACTCAGTGGCGGAAATCAGCAGAAGGTTCTGATAGCGCGTTGGCTGCATTGCGATACCGAGGTATTTCTTCTTGATGAGCCAACACGTGGTGTCGACATTACGACGAAACACGCGATCTACGAATTGCTGTTCGACATGCAGCGCAACGGCAAGACCATCATCGTCGCGTCGAGCGAAATAGAAGAACTATTGGCAATCTGCAGTCGCATTGCGGTACTGTCGTCGCGACAACTGGTGCGCGAATTCGGTTCAGGCGAATTATCGGAACGTGACATTCTTGCGGCTGCGTTTCAGGCGCACACACTGCCGCAGAATTAGCGGCTTTCACATAACGACAAGCCTGCTGTATCGCACATCAACATCAACCCATGGCAAACCTCGAATTCATCAGGAAGCACGCCGAGGAAAATCTGATTATCACCTCATTGGGGTTGATGATCCTGTTGTTCGGCTTTGCCTCGGATAATTTCTTTTCCCTCCTCACACTCTCCACCATCCTCAACCAATTGCCGGCACTCACGGTGGTGACTGTCGGCATGACCCTCGTGCTGATTTCGTCCGGTATCGATCTGTCGGTCGGGTCGGTGCTCGGTTTCAGCGCCGCTGTCGTCGGCACTGTGATGATCAAGTTCGGGCTGCCGCTTCCGCTCGCGTGCCTGCTCGGTGTCGGGGCAGGCGTGATGTGCGGCGCAGTCAACGGAGTGCTCGTAGCCTATTTGTCGTTACCTTCGTTCATCGTCACGCTCGGGATGCTGGAAATGGCGCGAGGCCTGGCTTACATCACGACAAATTCCCAGACCGCGTACATCGGCATGGAAATCCAGCGTATTGCGACCCCGATACCCGGGATCGGCGTGTCCGGAGCGCTCATTTGCGCGCTGACGATCGTCGCCGCGGGCCATTTCCTGCTGACGAGAACGGTATTCGGACGCTATATGACCGCGATCGGCACAAACGAGCGCGCCGCGCGCGCCTCGGGCATCAATATCCGACCCTATCGGTGGTCCGTGCTTGCGATATCCGGCGGGTTGGCCGGCCTCGGCGGTATCTTTAACGCCGCCTATCTCGGGGCCGCGGATCCGAATGCCGGGATAGGACTGGAACTATCGGCTATCGCCGCTGCAGTGATTGGGGGAACGAGCTTGATGGGCGGACGCGGATCCGTCATTGGCGCGTTCGCCGGGGTCGTCATTATCGCTGTACTGCAGAATGGACTGGCGCAGGTCGGGGTATCAGAACCGGGCAAACGGCTCATTACAGGGGCTGTTATCGTGATCGCCGTGTTGATCGACCGGATGCGCGGGAGCCGCGGTCTGACATAACGGCAGTCCTCCCCCCGGACTCTCTGTCCGGCACTTCACGTCATCGAGTACGGGCGACGTCAGCGCGGAGGCATCGATGACACCACACGCAAGCCGTCAGGCCGCGTCCCGACGCATGGTTGCAGTGCCCTCACGCCGTACGTCCGCACAGCTCCGGCGGCGCCGTCGCGATGACGTTACTCCCACGCGGATACTGGACCGCGGGGTTGAACCAGTACGCCGCAATAATAGGCATCCGCCCGATACCCCGGACGTCTACCCCCTCTACCCCGACCGCTAGAACGTATACTTCATCTCGAAAAACATCGAATCGTTGTGCTTGAACTCACCGAAGAACGCGTCGCCTTTGCCGTTTACGACGTTAATCCCGACGCGACCACTGACATTACTGTTGAAGTTGTAACCGACGACACCACGCATCCAGCTACTCTGCTGGCGGCCACCGAGTTCGTGCAGACCGAACAGTTCGACGTGCAACGTTTTCCCCGGAAGAAAGTCGTTAAACATAAACAATGTCAGGACGTTCCGCGTCCGGTTTCTAAGACCGTTAAACCCATTCGATTCGCCGCCGATGATGTAGCCTTCGTTACCGCAACCGGGTTGCGAATTACAGGGGACTGATCCGATGTTTGTGAATTGTCCAACCCCGGGATCGCGGAGTATTTCATCTCGCCAGTACTGGAACGATGTAAACCACGGCGTCTTGAACCAGCTCTTCGGGCCGACGTAGAGATATTGATCGAAGCCGGTCAGAAACGTCACGCTGTTTGTCTCAACATCCTCGAGATCCGGTTCGTAGAATTTCTGGCCGAAATTGTAGACCAACTCCCCGCGCATGACCGTGCCCTGAAACTGACCCGGCAGCCACATAAGGGCCTTGTCAAACGAGAAACCTGCCAGTTGGTAGCGGTTACGATCGAAATCGATACCGCCGCCGATCGCCCGCGGTCCGGCGATATCGAATGCGAAACCAGCGTTAATTCGATTCTGCAACTCATAGACCGGAAGATCTTCAAACAAATAAGCATAGTGGAACGAATACGTCATATCGGATAACCATCCGAGATCATCGCCGGTACGCGCCTGCCAGCGGACGAACACTTCGGATTTATCCCACACATCGCCTTCATCCCACTTATCGTGGTCGAAGAAGGTATTCGATTCGCCGAACAAGCCCTCGGAGACATTGATGATCTGATCGGCAAAATCGACCACCCCAAGGGTCCATGGGTGCTGCCCTTCTTCCTGTTGACTGAAGCCCGGAAACCTGGACGGCATATAGTCGAGGTTCCAGACAACCTGGAGTTCCTTGGAAATGCCGCCCGGGATCCATTCGTGTGCACTCAGGTCGATCGTCGAGTTGATCATCCACTGCGGAATCATGAACCGTTCCTGCTCGAACGTCAGCGGATTGCGAAAGTTGCGCGGGGTGACAACGTCGAGCACGGTCACACCGTCCGACCGACCCCAGGTCACAATCTGCCGACCTGCACGAACGTGCACCGGGTTGAAATCGATATCGAGATAGGCCTCGCGAATCAACGGATCCCATTGGTCGTTGAGGCCGCTGCGGAGGTTCGTTTCCCAGAAATCGGAAATGCCGTCCCCCTTATCATTGATATCGAACATCGCGTCGTAATACGGCCGCAGTTTCAACACCGGCGTCACGTGCGAAATACCGTGGTAAGACATTTCCAGAAGCAGTTCCGTACGCCACATGGTCAGCGTGTCGTACCTGTCACGATTCGGCGTTCCGCGGGTCGCGGGAAAGTCCCCGGGCCCGAGAAAAAGTCCCGGTGCTACCGCCAGGTTAAACTCCCGCGGTCCGCTGTCGTAACCTGACAGGCGAATTTCAGCCGCTGAGAAAATCTCGCCGCTGATCTCAAGGTTACCGAATGACATGCGGGCCGAAGTTAACCCCGACCAGGCCATAACGGTAATCACGGCCGCCACGATGACTGCCATCCGACAGTGTCGACTTGTGTTGTTCATGAGTTCTCCCCTTCGAATTAACTGAGACGCCACAACTAGTTACCCTTGGTGCCTGACGAAGCCGCCTCGAGCGAAACCGTGCCCGAATGCTGTGTTATGGTCTCCCGCCCCGTCTCGGAAGGATCTGCATAACTGCCCTTCACGAGACCGCGCGTCAGGAAGCGCGGTTGAATCAGGCTCCAGACCACAGGAGCCGCGAAAAAACTGAATAAAAACGTTGCGAGCAAGATCAACGCCATACTGAAACCCACGTAACCAACATAAAGCGGCACGATGGACACCGCCAGGCATCCCGCAAAGAGCGCAGTGAATGAAAAAATCAATGGCTCTCGAACAAGCGTGAACGCATCGAAGAGTGCGCGATGGAAATCTCCATCCTTCGGGTACTCTTCTCTGAAGCGATAAAGGAGATATACCTCGGCATCGATGCCAACACCGCTCGCAATCGCAAGCGCCGCGGTTACATTGGAATTGAACTCAATGCCGATGATGTGGATCAGCAACATCCAGATCAGGATCCCGACAGCGAGCGGAAACATCAACAGAACCGGGCCAACGAACGATCGCAGCATCAGTCCGGCCGCAATGAAAGACGCTAACGCGCTGAGCGCAGTCGCGAGCACCATCCATTTTTTTATGGATCGGTTAAACGCATCGGCGATACCAACATTGCCCGCTGGCAGTTCCATCACGACGTTGAGTTTCGCCGCGTCCCAATTCGCCGCGAGATAGGTTCGCGCGCGGTCCACCAGCTTGGTGACCGTTTTCGGGCTCGTATCCCGTACAAAAGCTATCAATGCGGTAGTTTGGTAGTTAGGGTCGACGACGAAGTCGAATGCGCCGGGCATACCGCCTGTAAGAAAGTACATGGCCTCGTTGACTGCCATCTGTGCTCGTCCTTCCGTCGGGATCTCGAACGCTTCGTCGTTGTCCTCATTCAGAAAGCGATTCATGATCTTCACGTAGAACGGCAGGCCCAATACCGCCGAGACCTCGTCCGCCTCTGTCAGATGCTGCGCCAGACCATCCATCGCGACCAGGGCGTCGGGTGTTTTAACATCACCCTGATTGGCACCCTTGGCCAGGATCGCGAGCGTATAAACCCCACCGAACCGCCGGGTAATTTCCTGCTCCATTTGGTAGAGCTCATTGTCTTTCCATGATCGTGTCAGGAGATTGTGTACGGCGTAGGTGTTGTTCTGCCCCGTCTCGATTTCATCCGCCAGAAAGCGCCCCACAGCCGTATCTCCACCGAACGGGATTGAAGTCCAGATACTGAGAGAGATGGCGACGCTAATCCCCGCTATAGCAAGTACGGACCATTGGGTGCGTCTGCTATAAATAAGCGGCCGTACAATTATGGCTGTTGTTCTGTAAATCAAACCGCGTGACGTCTTACGACCGTGCTCAGCGCGCGCGACCGCTTTGCGCATCGTCTTTTCGGGGACGAGCGACAGCAGCGCTACGAGAAACGTCGGAATGATGACCATGATGGCCACTAGCCCGAAAGCGGTTACCTGACCGAGGACGCGCACATTGTCGAACGGCACGAACGAGAGCACCACGAATGCCATGAGGTCGGTGCAAAGTACGACGACCAGCGGCTTGGTCAGGTGAATCAGAGTCTGACGCAGCCCCTCCAGAAGCGAACGGTCTCCGGGCATCTCATCGGTTAACAAGCGCTTGATGAACAGCACGCTATGGGAGGCGGCAACGGCCAGAAGGATGAACGGTACCAGCAACGCCGCGGAAGAATTCAGGATGTCGCCTTCCAGCAATCGTTGCGCGCCGAATGCCCAGACCGACGCAATAATTCCGACCAGTAGCGGAGGAACCACGCCGACGACAGAACGGAACGCAAAGATCAAAACCACCGTTATTCCGGCGACCACCAGAAGGAAAGCGCCGAAGATGTACGGCAGGCCGTCGCTATTGACCCAACCGATCAGGATCGGCGAGCCCGCCGCAGTCACATCATGAATCTCGTCGCCTTCAGGCCCGATTATCCGCTGCACCTCTTTGTAAATTTCGATCGGATCGGTGACCGGCAGCTTCAGGCCTTCGCGCAAGTCTTGTAAGCCGGTCCGGAAGTCGGCCTGAATGATGACCGCGCTACCGTCCTTAGAAACCAGCGCACCGTTAAGTGCGGCATTGTTCGAAATGCCGAATCGCACCCGCTCGAGCTCTTCCGGGGTTTCGGGTGCCCGATTCGGGTTGTCGAACAGAACACCGGCGTCGAGCGTGTCTGCGGTTCCTTTCAGATAACGGGAATTAATCGTCGAGAGCGAACGCAGCGCATAGGGGATAACGCCATGCACTTCGCGCAGTTCATCGGTAATCCGCTTGACCTTGGCAAGCGTGTCGGCCTGGACGATGCTCTGCCCGTCGCGACGCGAAACCATGATAGTCACGAGATTCGCGCCGCCGAACTTCCGTTGCAGTTGCTCGTTCAACACCACTGCCGGGTCGTCCTCGGGCGGCCAGCGGTTCGGGTCGTCGTAGATCTTTAACGACGAGGCCAGGTATATGGCACCGCAGGTGACGACCAGCGTCGCCACGAGTGACGCGAACCGAAAACGAACCAGCAGCGTGGACAGTCGTTCCATTTAACAGTATCCGCGGGCAACCCCGGGCTGGCTGGTGCCGTGCACCCTAATCCCAAAAGAGAATTTTGCGGACCGGCTCTTTGGCGAGATTATCAACGTTAACGACATTGCGCGGCATGTCGTCGTAATTGACCCAGAACTTGTTCATGTACCAGTCCATACGGAACCCGCTCTTGGGTTCAAAGAAAAACTCGCCGGCCCAGATCATCTGCCAGTCTTCGATTTGATCGTTGGCGTTCTGCAAGCGCGGATCCGATGTTGCAATCGCGCGGCGATTGACTCGTTTACGAATGATTTCGCCGTTCGAGTCGTAGACCTCTTCGTACCAGCTACTGCCGGTTTTCATGCCGATGATGCGCCGCTGCTTCGCGTACCAGTAAGATTTGGAATGCGGTTTGATTTCGACGATATAAGAAGGTTCGCAGACTCCATCGATCCCGATGTTTATCTTTTCACCCTCCGTTTCGAAAGCGAACCCGAAGGTGCCGTCGGGCTGACCCGCGTACAGCGTGTGACCGACGATTTCGTAGTCGATGTCCGGGAAAGGTTTGACCTGCGGAAAGTCCTCCCAGCGCACGATCGTACCGGGCACAATGTCCTGCCGCGCAGCCTGCGGCAGGCGGCGGACGCGTCGTGCCGCCGGTGTGTATAAGAACTCATCGTTAAATTTCTCGCCCTTGTAAATCGTGGTCGAAATCCCGAGCCCACGAAAATCATTCGGCGCGACAAATGTGAACATGTACTGGGCGCGCACCTTTTCCGCGAGGCTCTTCGGCAGGCCTTCCTGGTTCAGGCGGTAGGAGAGCATCCACTCAAATAACTTTTTGTTCCGCTGAGTTCCGTCCGGAGACGTCAGATCGATTGACCATTCAGTGATGTAGTTTTCCCCGAACTCGTTAAAGTAGAGCGCGGTATACGAGCGGTCGTGGACTTCGCGCCCGTCATTCTTTACGCGCTCTTCGAGCGGTTGCTCCCAAGGGAACGGTAAATCGGGCTGGGTCCAGCGATCGTAGACGTTCGGTCCGATGTCTTTGTAATCACGGGGGTGCCAGGGTTGCGGCTTCCATTCGACGGTTTCATCGCCCCACTTGCACACAAAAGTGCCCGGTTCGGCGCCCGGGTTCACGGAGTAAGGCTTACCCAAAATCATCTCTTCAGCCAACGCGGATGATGGCAGCAACAGAACGAATGACAACAAGCCAATGGCAGTTGTCGAGAATGCGCCGATGATAGATTTCATGAGATAGCCTCCAGTATTGATCAGCCTAACCGAGGGAATTCGTGGCCAAATCGCGATGCGTTGGGCATTACTCCAGTTCCAGATGGAGTTAGCGACCTGGCGTGAGTCTTGAAGTGATTGCGACAATCGTAAGACCGGGCGTAGATAGCCGATCCCGGCTCGACGGGATCCGCCTGCCCTGTATTGCCAACCGTGAGCAAGCACGCTTGGTATTCGATGTTGATGTCAGAGCCCACGGCCGCCCCCAACTAGCGATGTTGTCCCTGATGTCGGACACCAACGTCGTGTTGATCCCAACGAACGCATCAAATGTTAACGTTTCTAGTTCGAGTAATCAATAAGGCAAATCCAGACATAAATTCTCAAACCGAAACCGCGCAATTAACGCAAAAAACCCTGAAAAACACCGGCTTTTCCTCGATTCTTCTTCTGACACTGTCAGTCCGTATTTCATTACATAATCGATTCTATATAAATCACGTCCACGACTGCGCCGGACAATCCGGACCACCGGGCTTTTCGAGGAATCGTCAACACCGTCCGGTTTTCGAGCGCTGTCCCCGGAGTTGCAAGGTTCAGGCGTGGAGTACCCGGGTGTAGTCGTCGCGCACTTCACTCGATGAACATCGAACTCAATGACTGCCCGTCGTTGATTCGGTTGATGCTCTCGCCGATCAACTCGGCAACCGTCAGTTCCCGGACCGTATCGCAGTTGAGTGCTTGCCCGGACAGGGGGATCGTATCGGTGACGACAAGTTCATCAAGCGCAGATCCGGAAATGTTGTCGATGGCGGATCCGGACAACACCGCGTGCGTACAGTAAGCAACGACCTGCTTTGCGCCACGTTCCTTCAGCGCATCCGCGGCTTTGCACAACGTCCCCGCGGTATCGACCATATCGTCTACGAGGACACAACTACGACCCTCGACATCGCCAATGATATTCATCACCTGGGCTTCATTCGCGCGCGGACGTCGTTTGTCGATAATGGCGAGGTCGGCGTTTCCGAGCCGTCGTGCAAGCGCCCGCGCGCGCACGACGCCGCCGATATCCGGCGAAACCACGATTGGGTCCGGGTATTCGTGCTTCCAGATATCGCCGAGCAGAACCGGTGAGGCGTAGATATTGTCCATGGGCATACTGAAAAAACCCTGAATCTGATCCGCGTGGAGATCGACGGTCAGTACGTGGTCGGTGCCGACGCTCGCTATCATATTGGCGACGACTTTCGCCGTGATCGGAACGCGTGCCGAGCGCGTCCGACGGTCTTGCCGTGCATAACCGAGATAAGGAATCACCGCCGTGATGTGAGCCGCCGAGGCCCTGCGCAGGGCGTCGATCAAGACCAACAGTTCGATCAGATTGTCATTCGTCGGCCGACACACCGACTGGATAACAAAAATGTCACGCCCCCTCACGTTTTCCTCGATTTCAACGCTCACTTCACCGTCGCTGAATCGCCCGATCGTCGCCTTACCGAGGCGCGTGTGAAGATGCGCCGCGACCGCGCGCGCAAACGCCGGGTGTGCGTTACCGGCAAACAGCATCATGCCGGCATCACCCGTCATGGTCTCGTATCACGAAAGCGATCGCCGCGCGGCGAGGCCGCGTGGACTGCTGTCGCATCATGGCGAATGCCCAACGTGCGCAATCGACGCACGCTCGCAGCGGCGCGAGCCTGGCTGTCTGCACACTGCGGTAAATTCAGGGTGATACACCTCCGGTCAGGTGGCAGAATTCTGGTGAACACGACGCAGGCCGTACGGCCGCTGGCAAGCGCATCGACCACCATGAACGGCGCACGACGTAGTCGCTCCTCCCCTGCGCCCGGTTGAAATTTCATGCGCATCCCTCCACCCGTGGCTTCGGATCCGGTCACCTGTTCGACGCGTGGTGCCGCTAAACGTGTTCGTGCCGTGTGACGCCAGGTCGCTCGAATACCGGTCAACGTATCGATTCCTCGCCGCACATGAATGCCACCCCCGCCCGTCAATCTGAAAAGGCGCTGGCGTCGCTTGCCCCGACCGGCTCTTTGCCGCCGTACACCGGCGTTACGGCGATCGCGATTGAACCCCGGTTTCCGTTGTCCGGCACCGCCGCAGATCGCCGACCGCCGCAGCCGCGCCTGAGGCTCGCCACGCAGGATCACGCTAGTGAGCCGCTCTGTGTAGAAACGATTATATGACGATATAGCGAACACTATTGAGCGTCAAGACAGATGAACGATGACGCCCTGCTTCCGGCGACCGCTGACCGAATAACTACAAAACGCGACCGGAAAAGTACGACGCATCAGCGCAAGCGTCGGGGACGCGCCGGGCCGGCGAATCAGCCGGCTCTGTTGGTCAGGTCGTCGCGAACCTGTCGAGACGTTCTGTCAGCAGATCGAAGAGCCCGTCGGCATCAATTTGATAGACCCAGGCGACATTAGCCGGGCGCCCGGTCACACCCCAGAAGTCGACGGCAGTGTGCCCTACCGTTAGCTCGGAGCGGGTTTCCACCGCTACATTACATGGCTTACTGGCGAAAAGATCGGGCCGTAACAGCCACGCGACCGTACACGGGTCGTGCAGGGGAGCACCCGCGGCACCAAAGCGTTCGGTACTGTGACGCATGTAGTAATCGAGCATCTTTGAAGTCGCGCGGCCGGGATCGTTGTCGATTCGGCGGATCCGTTCCCGGTGCTCAGAGGAAACCAGCGCCTGGTGGGTGGCGTCGAGACCCAACGCGGTGATGGGACGCCCGCATTGCAGTACGATTTCCGCCGCATGCGGGTCGATCAGGATATTGAACTCGGCCGACGGAGAAATATTGCCAGCCTCGCGCATCGCGCCGCCCATGAGGACGATATCGGCGATCTTGTTAACAATCGCGCGCTCTTTAACCATCGCGGTTGCCGCATTCGTCAGCGGACCGGTCAGCACGAGGGTGATCGAATCGTCGGGCAACGCGAGCAATGTTTCAATGATGAACTCGACAGCGTGCTTGTCCTCGGCCGGGCGTTGCGGGGCCGCCAGCTCGATCCCGCCAAGGCCGTCCTTTCCGTGAATGTTTTCGGCTGTCACCAACTCCCTTTGCAACGGGCGAGAGCAACCCGCGAACACGCGAATGTCGTCGCGTCCGGCGAGATCGCGCACACAAGACGCGTTCCTTTGCGTCAGGTCGAGCGACACATTGCCCGCCACCGTTGTGATGCCGAGGATATCGAGTTCTTCGGGCGAAGACATCGCGAGAAACAGATTGATGGCGTCATCCAGCCCCGGGTCGCAATCGATGATGATGGGTCGCGGACTCATGGTTGAACGCGGGTCGTTTCGCGTGTCGATCTGCCCGCCACACATCGATCGCGGACGAAGTGATAGCGCCCCGACCGTGGTTCATCCGCCGCCAGCTCATTACACTTCGCAAGCGAAGCTTCAACGCCGGGGGCTGATGCTGACGATGGCTGTCGTGAGTTCCGGAAATACCCCGTTCGCGCGACTATCGATGTTCCGCCCGGCAGGCCGCTCAGGTCGTTCGCGTTTAATACCGTCATACGAGCCCCCGCGGAGCTGAATAAGAAATAAACGATTCTAACTGCTTGTCTGATTATAAGAAAAGCGCCGTTGCTTCGGGAGATAACGATGTTTGACCAGTACAAGATTGCCGGGTTAGCAAGGCGACGACACAATCAGCCGCGAGACCCGGCACGCGCAAAAAGACAGGCAAGACGTTACCTGGTCTGATTATTATCCGCAGGCCAGAAGTCTCTGGCTGTGCGGCTTTTTTCATTGCTACGGCAGATCTTGTCCAGAATGTCCGGGACGATTCGTGGTGACTCCGGAATTGTCCGCGCGGGCCGAGGCTCAATGCAATTTCCCGGATGCTGCTACGGCCGGGCCACGCCCGCCCGGGGTGGGGCTGTGGGTCGCGCGCCATCGGTCCCTTATCTTGACGATCACCGTCGCCGTCGATTAAAGTAGAAACGAATCTAGTCGTTTTCCGATCTTGTCCGCGCAACCCTTGAGTTTGCGCCGTACTGGCCATTCATGGCGGCTGACAAGGGCACCCGCGCCGGAGACAACGCTATGGCAGAGACTAAATCCGGGATTGCGGCGTTCGATGCCAGCCAAGAGTCATTGTACCCGACCCGATTGAATCATTCCGTGAATGGCCGTTCATTAAAATTGCGTTCCTTCGCAATGAATACGCGATGGCATTCGGGGAGCATATGTCCGTAATGCCTCCCGCAGGCAATGGTTGAATGAAAACCGAGGGCGCGACGCGGTGGTCGTCGGGACCTGCGGAAGTTGATCGCCGCAGACCCGCGGTAGTTGCTGTCGCGAACCAATAAAGGGAGGCATAACTGTAATGGCTTCAAAAGAAAGCTCCGCAATTAGCGTACTCGTTGTCGGCGAGTCCTGGATCAAGCACACGGTCCACCTGAAAGGATTCGACCAGTTTCACACGACTGAATACGAGGAAGGGGCTGGCGTATTTCTCGCGGCGCTCGCGGGTGCCGACTACGAAATAACATATATAAGAGCGCATGAAATCTCGCAACGATTCCCGACGGCCCGCGCCGATCTCGATCAATTCGATGTGGTGATATTGAGCGACATCGGATCGAATTCATTTTTACTTTGCGACGAGACTTTTCTTCGGTCCGAGCAAACCGTGAACCGACTCTCACTGCTCGCCGACTATGTCGAAGACGGTGGCGGGCTACTGATGGTTGGAGGATATATGTCTTTCGCCGGTATAGACGGCCGCGCCCGTTATCATGCAACACCGTTGGCGTCCGTACTTCCGGTGTCGATGCTGGACCGCGACGATCGCGTCGAAGCACCCGAAGGTCTCGTTGCAACGTTCCCTACTCCGGACCATCCCGCTCTCGGGGGTACGCCTCCCGAGTGGCCGATATTGCTCGGCTACAATCAATTGCGCGCAAAAAAAGATGCCACGGTAATTGCCGCGTGCGGTGATGACGCACTGCTCGTCGTCGGTGAGGTCGGCAAAGGCCGTTCCGTCGCCTTCGCGTCGGATGTCGCGCCGCATTGGGCGCCCCCGGAATTCATGTCGTGGCCTCATTACGCACAGCTGTGGTCGTCGATCGTCGCATGGGCCGCGGGCAGTAATGCAAACTAAATGACGCGTGCCTCCCGCGTGAAACCGAATCAACGTCCTACAATGAAGGATGTTGCCGTACACGCGAACGTGTCGGTGAGCACCGTCAGTTATGTCCTGAACAATACCGGCCCGGTCAGCGCCGACCGGCGCGCGCGCGTGATGAACGCCGTGCGGGAACTCAACTACATTCCGAACGAATCGGCGCGCAGCCTGAAACGCCAGAGCGCGGCTACGATCGGACTCGTCATTCCGGACTTGACCAATCAGTTCTTCAGCTTACTCGCGCACGGTGTGGTGCACGCGGCGGCGTTGCGTGACGTGCTCGTCGTCCTGTGCAGCTCGGATATTCCCGAGGAGGCCGAATCCGGCAATGCGAGGTTATTGCGGAGCCAACGCGTCGACGGTGTCGTCTATCTCACGGGTTCTTACGAATCGCATACTTCGCTGCTCGAACTGCAGTCACTCGGCCCGGTTGTCCTCGTCGATGAGCGGGTCCCTGGCGCCGAGCTACCGGCGGTGGTTGCCGATGGCCGACGCGGTGCGCGCGAGGTTGCCGCGCACGTCGTCGAACTCGGGCACGAACGGTTTGCCTGCATTGCGGGACCCACGGCGTTGTGGACCGCCGAACAGCGCCTGGCAGGTTATCGGGAAGCCCTCGCCATGGGGGGCCTCGACCCGGACCACATGGAGGTATTCGTCGGCGACTATCGCGTGGATTCCGGCTTTGAATTGGCGAAGAAGGCATTGAGTGCCCCCGTGTCACAACGGCCGACCGCGCTGTTATGTGCTAACGACATGATGGCGATCGGCGCCCTCGAGTACTGCCGGGAGGCCCAGATAAACGTGCCAGGAGCCGTCAGCATCGTTGGTTTCGACGACGTCCCAATGGCGCCGCTGCTAACGCCGCGTCTTACGACAGTAAGACAACCCGCCCACGAAATGGGTATGGGCGCCGCGAATTTGCTACTCGACCTGATCCAGGGCGAATCCGAACCAGAAATTCCCGCGCCGTTTCCCATTGAAGTCGTCGTCCGGGAATCGGCCGCGAAGCCAGCACAGTAATGAAGACATGTCAGACCTCCTGATTGTCGTCGGGGCTATCAATACCGATCTCGTGATCGCTGCGCCTCGCCTGCCGGCGCCGGGCGAGACCGTCGTCGGAGAGGGACTCCAGATATTCGGCGGCGGCAAAGGCGCGAACGCAGCCGTAGCTGCTGCCAGGGCCGGTGCCCGCGTCGCACTCATCGGTGCTATCGGCGCCGATGATACCGGCAACAGCGCATTGGCCGAGCTGCAAGCGGACGGCGTTGTAACTGACTACGTTTCGATTCTCGAGGCGACTCCGACCGGCGCGGCATTGATCGTTGTGGATGCGAACGGCGAAAATCAGATCGCGATAGGCCCCGGCGCGAACGGCGCTGTCACGCCACAACATGTGCGTGACGCCCTCGCCAGCGCGCTGCCGAACAGCAACACTGTACTGGTGAGTACGGAGATTCCGTATGACGCAGTCGCTTCGGCGGTAGAGACCGCGGCGGCAGCAGGCGTCCGTTGCATCCTCAACCCGGCTCCGGTCATTGCGGGACTCACTGAACTCCTGCCCCTCGGACCGATACTGACTCCGAACGCAATCGAGCTGAAAGAATTGGCGCGCCAACTCAGCGAAACTTCGCCGGGAGCGCCAGTGCCGGAAGACGTCGATGAGTGCCTGACCTTAATCGGAGAACGGACCGAGGCCCCTGTGATCGTGACTTTAGGCAGCGAAGGTTGCGTCCTGCGTCTGCCCGACGGCATGGTAAAGAAAGTACCCGCGTCAACGACAGCGAGCGTCGTCGATACGACGGGCGCGGGCGATACGTTCAACGGCGTGCTCGCGACCGGCCTTGCGGCCGGCGGCGACATCATGGCGGCAGTGAAAACAGCGGTCGCGGCTGCGTCACTCTCGGTCACCGCTGCCGGGGCGCGCAGCGGCATGCCGAGCGCGAATGCCATCGCCGCAGCGGAATCCCGGTCGCGTTCCTGAAACCGATCTCGCGTACGGCGTCGTCGCCGCTCGCATTGATACCTGCGATTCAGACGTGCCGCCTCACCGGGTGACTACGCCGGGTCGCTGCCGAAACCCTGAACTGCAGTGCCAAGGGCTCTATCCGTTTGATGCTTACCCCGGGATCGCGGGCACGACCCGGTGCGCAACGGCCGTGCTGACGCGTTTCCCTTCTGCCATCAGATCCTTCGATCCGTCACGAAGTCTGGCAGCACGCGAGATTCCACCGCCTGCGGCGCTGCTGTTTCACGGCAATCCCAACCAATCATTTTGTCCACCACCAGCGCATAGTACTTGCGCCCCGCTGTCTGTCCGAACTGAAAGTACGGTTCTGCGTACGGGTGCCCCTCGTAGAAGTACTTGTCAAAGACGAGGTCCTGCAACTCATCGAACAGAGTCGGGTCATCGACCTCGGTGGCGGACCCGAGAATTCGCACGCCCGCGACAGTCGCGTATTCGTCGCCGCTATCGACGATACCGGCGAGGTTTCGTTTCGCTACGATATTGACGCCGTGTTTGCCCGCAGCATCGATCGGCAGATAGATCGTCTTGTCGCGGATTACATACCACAGTGACGAGAGATAAATCGAGCCGTCTTCATTCGTCGTCGCAAGCCGCATCGTCCTCTGTCGTTCAAGATACGCCCAACGTTTCGCACCTCGAAGCGGTGCCGCCATGCTCGCGTTGACTTCTACAAATGCATTGCTTTCCAAAAGTGCCATGTCGAATTACCCCCTCAACGCCTGTAGCTGCTTTCTGTAACTCGGAGCTTCCACGATCCCGGGTCCGTTGGACGGGCCACTGGTCCATAAAAAAGAACTCTCTATACCGGTCGCCTCGAGCGTATAGGTGTATCCCGCGGGGAGATAGATGTGCTCGCCCGGTCGTGCCTCCAGTACGACTTCCCTGCCTGATGCATCCTGCACACGCAGGCGAATCATGCCCGTAAGACACATTTGCGATTCATCGAAATTCGCCTGGGTCCAATTCACCGGTTCATGATCAGGTTTTGCGTAACAGATGCCCTGGCGAAAGTAGCGCGCATCTTCCCGTTCCTGCGAAATAAATATCGCGGTTTCGATGCCCGTATTGAATTCCAAACGGGGCATCACCTCGATCTCATCGGGCGTCATAACTTTCGGATACCGTTGCGGTTTGGAACTCAATTCCTCGTTGGCGCTCATAGCCATCTCCTGCTTCTGATGTCGAGTGAAATTAATGTCGTGGGCTGCCGAATCCGCGCGGTCACCCGCGCGCTGACATCGGCGGTCTATTTCCGTTTTCGTATATGCGGCGGGAGTACCCTGCGTTCCATGATGGGTGGTTGCGGCAGCAATCGCCGGTCCCACCCCTCTATCCGCTCGGCGTCGAGGTGAAACCACCGCCGGGCTTCCATCATCCCCGAACTCAGATAAGCTTCGAGATGGGGGTGGCCCATATAGAAGTACTTTTCGAGCGCGAGATCCACGAGTTCTTCCCGTAGCCGGGCTTGCGTCACTTCTTTCGCCTTCCCTGCGATTTGAACGCCGCGGAACGTCGTCAGGTCTTCTCCATCGTCGACAACCGCGGACACGCGGCAATCCCGGTCGAGCGCGGCCAGGTGTCTCGATGCCGGTGTCTCGGCGCGTCCCGGATCTCCGACGACCGGATCGATAGCAAAATAGGCCCGCTTGTTGCGCACGACAAACCAGACCGGGCTAACTTCAATCGCTTGCCTCCCGGTTACCGTGGCAAGCCGCATCGTCTTCGCGACCTCGAGATAGCCCCACAAGCTGGCATCCTGCAGCGGTGCAATTTGAAACTGTGTGACAGGCATATTACTGCTTCCTTTTACGAGTCGGTTTAGTCTTCGCCTTACCGGCATTCAGCAGCATGTCGCTGTAGCCGGGACCCGCCGGATCGCCCGTGTCGCGCCATCCTGTATGCAGCACGGGCGCCATGGTCCAGAAATTGATCGAATCGACGCCCGAGGCTTTCAGCGTGTACGTATAACCTGCCGGTGCCCAGAAATGATCGCCTTCCTCGACGACATATTCGGCCTCGTTGCCGTCGAGATCGTTCACCAGGACCACCAGCTGGCCTTTCATGCAATAAAACGCCTCGTCCCAGCTCACCTCTTCCCACACGAGGTCGTCCATGTCCGCGTCGTGAAAACACAGTCCCTGGCTGTAGAAACGCGACTCGTCGCGCTCGCGAGAAATAAAGATCCCGCTCTCCATACCGGGCACAAACTGCAGGCGCGGCATGGCTGCAATTTCCTCGTGCTTCATATGTCGGGGATACCGATGTGTGCGTTTCTGTACCGAAGCCCGGATTTCCGCACCTTTCGATTTCATCGTCCTGCGTGAAGTGCTCATTAAGTACCTCCTTCTAACGTACCGTGTACGCGGCCGGGTTGTTCACACCTGAATTGCCCAGCCATGAACCCGGCACCCTGTAAAAAAATCAATTCTCGCCGCGTCCGTTCATCAATTCGCGACCCGTCAGATACGCCGACCACAAATCGGTCCCGTCGTACGAGACACGTGCCAATTTGCGGATCGGCGGTTTCGCGTTTACGCCGACCGTATATTCAAGTGACTCGAACAACGCGAGGTCGGACAATGAATCGCCATACGCGATGCAATTGCCTTCCGGCAAGCCGAGTTCGGCGAGCAGTTTTTTAGTGATCGCCCATTTATCGTCGCTGGAGACCAACTGCTCGGCACCGCTGGCGTCTCCGGGAGAAACCAGCGCACCGAAAGCGAAGCTCACGCCCCATTGCGAAAATCGTTCCACGAAGAATTTCGGCGATTGAGAGATCACAACGCTGTGCTCGTTACGAGACCGGATATCGGCGAACACGTTTTGTACACCGTCGAGCCATGGCGCGTTCGAAAACGCCGCGTCAATTTGTGCATCCGTCAGGCCCTCCCACAGCGGAAGGCAGTGTTCCCAGTAACCGTTGTCGCTGAAGCCCCCTTCCGCCCAGATCCGTTCGATTTCAACGTTTTCATCGAAAACGCCCGCGGCGCGCGAAATTTCCAGACACGCCGACCCGTGCAGCAGTGTTCCGTCCATATCGAAAACATGCAGGCACGTCATCGGATCCTGACCTGCGTGCCAACTTGCATGAGGTTATCGACGATCGCCCCGCTGCTCTCGCGCTTCACGTAACGGCCGCACGATATCGAGGTAGTAGGATTCCGGGTAGTCGCGCTCGCTGCGTTCTATCAATTCCGTGAAATCCCATTTCTTCAGCAGTTTGCCGTTGCGAAAAACCGGCTTCAGTTCGTTCTGCTCCGGCGGGATCGAATCTCGCGGCACGGTAGTAAACGTACCGTTTTCGTATTTGAGCGCGAGCCGCCCTTTCTTCGATGTCTTCATGCCTGAACCGGAGGGTGCTTTGTAGATGTCGCGCCATTCGCCGTTAACGCAAACCGCATTGGCTTTCTGGCCGAAATTCATCGTGTCACGGTTGTGGTGTTGCAGCAGACCGCCACCCATACCGAACAACGCGTTCTCGGCCGAGAACCCGCGGCGTTCCATTTCAATGAATACTCGCGGCAGTGCCTCGAAATTCACCCCGTCACCCTGCAGTACGCGAATAAACGGCGGCAGTACCTTGAAGCCCTTCGAATTCGTCTCGTAACCAAACGCATCCATCAACCACTCCGTCGTATCCGCGGTTACCTGAACGATGTCACCCGAATCGGGTCGCGCACCGACAAGGCCGGGAAAATTCTCGATGGTCTCTTTAAGCTCCCCCCCGAGAATATTCTTGATGCAATTCTCGTGGTCATAGGTATCTGTTAACAGGACTGCAACGCCATCATCGCGGTACATGTCCAACATGTTACGCAAGGCCGCCGCTTCGTTTTCCCTGCCCCAGGCGCTGAATCCCGCATGTTCCGAATTTGGCCCGGAGTTCGATATATTGCCGGCGTTGTAGTAACGCTTAGCCGCAAGAATGCCGGGTATCGTGTCGCTTTGGCCGAAATTCACCAGGTGAGCCATGCCACCGAGCGCCGCGGACTCCATTGAACTAACCCCGCGCGCGCCATAATCATGCAGCATCGAACGAACCATCATGTCCGCGTTGTCGGAGGTGTGTTCCAGCGTGTCGCGAATGACCTGCTTCAACAGCCAGCTGACCGATCCGATCGTCGTCGGGTACCAAATGGCTCGCAATAGCGCGGTCTCGAAAAAACTCGTAACCCACCAGTATTTCGGATCGGTGTTGACGAGTTGAACAAGGACGTTCCGGGGCGGCAGCACGGTGCCTTCCGGGACCGCTTCAATCTCGACCGGAAGAAATCCACCGTAATCGTTCAGCACTCCCATCCAGAGTTCGCGATTGAACGGCACACCTTGTTCGCGCTCGATATGTTCCGCCTCATCGATGTCTTCCAGCGTGACCGGACGCATCAGATATTCACGCAGAAAGGCCTGCAGACCGACAAACATCGTCGAAGGGAAATCCCCGCCGCGAGATTCTATATAGCTGGACACATACTCGGTGCCGGGCGGATAGAGTGAATAGTGGCAATGTTTATAGTTGTCGACGTTAATGATGATGTTGTGGTCGAAACCCATGGCAACCCTCACTTAAAGATACTGATACGGCTCCCGACGGCGCTGAAACCCTGACGGGACACCGGTCCATCTATTTTTGTCATGTCGAACGGGACAGGCGTGTTAGCGCAGACATTAACGTTTCTATGCATTGCCGTCAATATTGCGGAATGAGATTACGTGCGGCTGGAAGCATATTTTTGAATTTAATCTAACTATCTGTATTTTAAAATATAATTACTTATCTCCGGTAGCGGAATCGGGGAGCGACAACAATATATAATCGTTTCTATAGTTCTCGGCAGCATGAGCGACCTGACCCAAAGGCGACGCGCACGTCTCCGGCGTCTCGCTAATCGGCTATACCCATGATGATTAAGCCGTAAGCCCCAAATTCCGCAGCCATGTTTCCGATTGACCGGGAAGCCTGAGCATCCGTGATTGTCTCAAGAAGCGGATGATCACGATTCATCATCAGGTAGTACGCGTGAGGTCTGACGCAACGCAAACCGCTCACCCCGGTTTCAGGTATTCGACGTAAGATCAGCGATGGCGTGTGCGTTCTCTGAACGGTCTGACAGGTCGCGACTTCTTCGTACTATTGGCAACGGCAATCTGCCGTCGGGCCCCGCCTGATGTAAATTGCTCAAGCTCGCGTCGAATACGCAAAACGGGGAAGTTCAATGAAGCTAGGCACGACCATCCGAAACTGGGGCCCGACCGCGACTCCGGATTATCTGACCGAACTCGCGACCATGGCCGATCGCTCGAATCTCGATTCGATTTGGTTCAACGATCACCTGGGCTTCCCGCCGGTTCTCCCGAGTGAGCTGCCGATCCCGCCGGATATGGGGGATATTCTGGACCCGCTGGGGTTCGCCAATTTCCTCGCCGCGTGTACTTCGCGGATCAGTTTCGGGACGGCCGTTCTGGTGTTGCCTTATCGACCTGAAATCGTGACCCAAAAATTAATTACTACGATTCAGGTCCTTTCGGGTAATCGATTCTTACTCGGCGTCGGTGCCGGCTACCTTCGCGACGAATTTAAAGCACTCGGTGTGCCGCCGACACGGCGCGGCGCGTTAACCGATTCGATGATCGATTTTCTGCGGGAAAGCGCCGAGTCCGAGCTGATCGAGGCGCACGGGCAAGCGTTGTTCCTCAAGCCGAAATTGAACTGCCCACCAATTTATGTCGGCGGCGCGCCGGAGATTGCGATCCCGAGGACCGTTCGCTGTGGCGACGGATGGATGCCGATGGGTACGTTGCCGGAAGATCTCGCTCCGTCGATTACCGAGTTACATAAATCGGCCGCAGCTGCCGGGCGCGAGGGATTAGAGGTTGTCGCGATGAAGACGCTTCCCATGCGGGAGCTTCAAAACGCTGTTGAAATGGCGCAAGGCTATAAAGCGGCCGGGGTTACCCATCTCGTGCACGTTCAACATTACGAAAGTCCGCAGCACTATGCGGAAGTGCTCGACCAGATTGAGGGCGACATCCGCAAGAGTCTGCAGGAAGGATGAGGCATGCGGATTTCAATTCATGCAACGACCCGGTTTCATGGGGTTGCCCGGTTTGCGGGCCGTTTTTCCGTGCTGCGGGATTGGATTGCGTTGACAGGCCGCGACGCTGCGATCCCGAACGGATTCATCGAAATCCGGGTCGCTCAATAATTCGCCAGATTATCGTCGGATTTTTGGGTACCATACACGGGTAAAGCAAAAAGAAGAATTTGGACGTGTACGAGGAATTTTACGGTCTCAAGGCCAAACCCTTTCGCTTACTGCCAGATTCCGCGTTTCTTTTCCTGACCCGCCAGCACGCGCAGGCGATGGGATCACTCGAATACGCGGTGAGCAACGATGCGGCCTTGTCGCTCATGACCGGTGACATCGGCGCGGGTAAGACCACGCTTATCCGTCATCTACTTAATCAACTCGATAAAACCGTCACCGTCGGGCTCATCTCCAACACCCATCGCGAATTCGGCAACCTCATGCAGGCCGTTGCCCTGGCCTTTGGCGTGCATTACAAAGGCAAGGACAAGGTAGAACTCTATCAGGATTTTACCGACTTCCTGTTGCGCGAATATGCGGCCGGGCGACGCACACTGCTGATCGTGGACGAAGCCCAGAACCTTGACGCAGAGACACTCGAAGAAGTTCGTCTGCTGACGAACATCAACGCCGATGATCACACGCTCCTGCAGCTGTTGCTCGTGGGCCAGCCTGAACTGCGCCACATGCTCGAACGTCATGAGCTGCGCCAGTTCGCGCAGCGGATTAACGTGACGATGAGTCTTGGCCCGCTGAGCGAAACGGAAACCACGAGCTATATCCGTCACCGTTTGAACCTGGCTGGTGGCGATCCGAATCTCTTTCAGAAAAACGCGATACGACTGATTTTCTGGAATAGCCGTGGTATACCGCGGGTGATAAATTCGCTGTGTGAAATGGCCTTGGTGCGCGGTTTCCAGACAGGCAAACTAAAAATACAGCCGCGCCTTATCGCCGATATCGTTCACGAGCGCGCCGCCGACAGCGTCTATGGCAAAATCGTCTACGATTTGGAAACCTTGCAGGCGACGAACAAAGCCAATGCACTGGAGGCTGCGGCGCGTAAAAAACAAAAAGCACGAAGCTCGGCCAAGAAATCAGCGCTGGTTGCGCGTGATTTTCGCCCGGAAATTCGCCAGGTAGGCAACCCGACAGTCGAAGCACCCGCGGACAACTCAAGCGTGACGGAAATTCCCGTCAGGAAGTTGAGTCCGGGCGGCTGATTGCTGAACTGGAGAACTGGGGTCAAGTCTTCACTTTATACAACGCGATCTTTGAAAGACCGAAATTTGCGTCAGCAAACGGAATCGCCCCTTCCGCCGCCAATTTGTTTAAGAAAGCTCTGAATAAATCCGGGTCGAGCAGCTTGTGCGCGAAATGTGCGGAATCAAGGCGCGAAGCGCACGTAATAGCCGGCTATTGCGAAGCTTCGCGACGCCGAGTCCCTGCATTCCGCGTGCAAGATGCCGAGTCATGATTTGTTCAGAGCTTCCTTAAGTCTTACTTGTATAAAGTGAAGACTTGACCCCTAACCATCCGCTTACCACGCAATCGCAATCGCCCCGCTCAACGTATCCGAATCGAACCCGACGGATTCCTGCGTGCGTGTGCCTATGTAGGTGAAATTGATCCCCACGTATCGATTGATCGGCAAGGCAAGCGCGAATGCCCAGCCCAGGTTCTGAGTTTGATCGTCTTTGTCGACGCCGTTGACCTCATTTTCCCCGCCCTTGTCGTAACCGAGGCTCGCGCTGAACCACAGCCCGGGTCGGAAGGTATAGACAAGATGCGCGTGCGCAAAACAGCGCGCTTTCTGCTCAAGGACATTGCCCTCGAAAAATTCGTCGTTTTCCGTGTAGAACGCGATCTCGCCGGTGATTTCGAAAGCCAACTTGCCCCTGCGATGGACGAATCCGAGCTGCGGTCTGAATGCAAACCGGTTCTGACCGAGGTTAATCAACTTGTCTTCGAGATACTTCCCCGTCGGCAGGCGTACGACGAGCGCGGCGCCGATGATCGTCTCCACATCCTGTGCAGCGCGATAGGTCGCATATTCTTTGCCGCGCAGCACCGGCGCACCATAAAGGTTAACGGCGAGCCGCACGAACGTGTCCGTCCAGCCGCTGCGTTTCGTCTTCGTTGGTATGGCGTTGAGCAAGCCCTTCCACTCGCCCTCCTGGTAACCCTGCGTCACACCGAGGCGCGCGGATTTGTCGAACACCGCAAACGTGCGAATGTATTTACCGGCCCACGTGTCGAGCTTCGCTTCGACGTTTTCCAGACGTAGCGTCGGATCGGCGAATATGTCGGCCTCGGTATCGGCGTAGACGAAACCCGCCAAATTGATGTCGGACGGCAGGTGGTTCCACAAACGTGGCGACAAATCGAGCGCGTATGTCGGCGCAATCGCGCAAAGCCCTAGCGTACAAACGGTGATCCATATGATTGATGTACGGGTACGATTCACGTGTTCATCCGATCGGCGAGGCGCACGCGGCGCAAGCGCCAAGTCAGCCTTGGCGGCACCGAAATGGCCTTTTTGTTGCCTCACGATTATACGTCGCGCGGGCCGGCAGGTCGCCATTGGAGCTCGCTGTCGGCGCCCGCGCCGATCGCCCATAACCGCGTTCTGTTCGAACCGATGGCCGACGTTCAACCGCATCAGACCGACAACTCTCAAACAGCGGGCGCAACCTCCCACCCGTTGTGTCGCGCCTGAAGGTACCCGCCAGCCAGGTTGATCACGGCGAAGAAACCCGAGCCCGTCAATATTCGCGCGGCAAGATAGCCGCGCTGACCTTTTTGGCAGAAAACCACGATGGGACGATCGTCCGGTAGCGTATCGAGACGGTCGCGCAGATCCCCGAGAGGAATATGGATCGATCCGGCCAGGGTTCCGAACGACCGGATCTCGGATTCCTCGCGCACATCGAGGAGACAGGATTCGGGCGGCGTATCCTCCGGCCGGGTGATCACACGCAGGTCGCCGTTCAATATATGACCGGCCGTGAATGTCGCCTGGTTGACCGGATCATTCGCCAACCCGAACGGCGGCGAGTACGCGAAATCCGTCTGCGCCAGGCCGTCGATCGTAATGCCGTTGTAGACGGCGCAGGCGTAGACATCGAGACGCTTGTCGACGCCGTCGCGGCCAAAAACCTGCGCACCGAGAATACGCCCGGTACTTTGGTCGATAATCAATTTGGAAATGACCGTCTCGGCGCCCGGATAATAACCCGCGTGACTCGGGTCGCGGGTCATCGAAGAAACGACGCTGTATCCCAGTTCCTCGGCCGCGCCCGTCGACAAGCCTGTCGAACCGATGGCGTTCTCGAATACACGCACGATTGAAGTGCCAATGCCGCCGCCATAAATTGCATGCCCGCCGGTTGCATTGATGGCCGCGATACGACCCTGACGGTTTGCCGGCCCAGCGAGCGCAATGCGTGTTCGTCGGCCGGTCAGGCGATGACTCACCTCCGCCGCGTCGCCCACGGCAAAAATGTCGGGGTCGCTCGTTTCCAGTCGCGCGTTGACCGCGACACCACCCGTCGGACCGATGTCGAGCCCGGCGTTTTTCGCAAGCACGACCTCCGGGCTAACGCCGGTCGAAATCAGCACGAGGTCGGCGGGGATCCTGGTGTCGTCGTCGCAGGCTACGGACGTGGGATCTATCGCGAGTACATTACACGCCGCCTTGATGACGAAGCCTTCGCGTTGGGCCGCCTCGGTACACTCGGCCGCAACGTCGGTATCGAGGCCGGGCATGATGTGGTCCGCTTTTTCAACGACGGTTACCATCAAGCCGCGATGGTGGAACGCTTCGGCCATTTCGAGACCGATGAATCCGCCGCCTACGACCACCACCGATTCCGGGGCGCGTGCGGCAAGAAAGGAATCGATACGATCCATGTCGGGGATGTCACGCAGGGTGAATACGTGCGGCCGGTCGATGCCCTTGATCGGCGGACGCGACGGCGCCGCGCCCTGGCTGAGGATCAGCTTGTCATAGGGCTGGCGTCGCTCGCCTGCGGGTCCGCTCACCAGTACCTCTTTGGCTTCGCGATCGATCGCCACGACTTCGTGAGCGATCTGAACATCGACCCGGTATTTGCGATAAAAACTCTCCGGGGTCATCAGCAAGAGCTTGTCGCGATCGGTAATTTCCCGACCGAGGTAATAAGGCATACCGCAATTGGCAAAGGAGACATACGGACCGCGCTCGTACACGGTAATCTCAGCCTGCTCGTCCTCGCGCCGGACTTTCGCAGCCGCGGTAGCGCCGCCGGCGACACCGCCGACGATGACAATTCGTCTCGCCATTTCGTTTCCCCTTGACTGCCAGCGTTGGCATCAGCGGCCATGGAGGCCCCTTGCCGGCTCGTCCTACCGTAAACGAATAAGATTATAACTAAAAGTTATAGACGAGAATGTCGGGCATGACCAGAGCATCGTGCGTGAACCGCACTAACAATCGACCGTTATTTCGTCGCCGGGCAAGCCCCGGACGCAATGAATAGGAACGCTCCGTGCAGCGCCTGTAACACCGTCGGGCCGCGGTCGATCGGGGGTCGGATTTGGATGTGAGGTCAAGTCTTACTTGTACTGTCCCCCCAATCCCTGGATGGCATTCGCTTCCCCTACGGACGAATCCTTTTACCGTTCCTCGAGTTTCATCAACAAGGGCGGTAACAGGAGTAACACCGTAACCAGTGCGCACGCGATCACGATAGCGACCGATAATCCCATGTTCGAATTCAACCCGAAATGGGACGTCGCGAGTACGAGAAAACCCGCGATCAGCACGATCGAGGTAACAATCAAGGCGCGACCGACCGTATTGAACGCGTATCTCACAGCGTCTTCCGGGTTCAACCCTTGTTCGCGGCGGGCACGCAGGTATTTACTCAAAAAATGCACGGTGTCGTCGACGACAATGCCGAACGTCATACTCGCGACAAGAGACAACGCCATGCCGACTTCTCCGTTGATGATCGCCCAGACGCCGAAGCCCATGCCGACCGGCGCCAGATTCGTCACCAGGCTGAGAGCGCCAATCCTGACCGAACGCAAGGCGAGCATGATAACGAGCGAGATCAATCCGAGCGCGACCGTCGTCCCGATGAGCATGGCAACGATGTTGCGTCGGAACAGGTGCGTGAACATCATCACCATCCCCGAGCCGTCGTTATGCGTAATACGGGGCGCGTTTTCATCGAGCCATTCGCTGGCCCGGCCGGTGATATCCAACGTCTCCTTAACGGAGGTTGGCCGCAGGGTTGCAACCACCCGCGTACTGGATTTGTCGACGTTAATTTGATTGTTCAGGTCGAGGCCGTAAGGCAGCGACATTTCGTAGAGCAATAAATACTGTGCCGCCAGCCCCCGGGATCCGGGAAGTTGATACATCCTGGCATCGTCGCCATGCATGTTCTTGTTCAGGCGCTTCATGGTATCGGTGATGGTGTTGACGTGCTCCGTCTCGGGTTGCGCCCGCCACCATTGCGCGAATTCATCGGTCAATTTCAGAAATTCCGGCTCACTGATACCGCCCTCTTCTCCAGCGTCGAGCGAATAGTGGATCGAATAGAGCCCCGTCAAGTTGTCCTGCATGAAATCGCTGGCAATGCGAAATTCGATCGTTTCGTCAAAATAATGCAGGAACAGATCGTTGAGCTCGTTGCGCGGGACATTCGCGATGACCGCAACAACGACTGCCGTCATGCCCCACAACAGTCCACGGCGGCGCCGCACGACGAAATCACCAAAGGTTTGGATCCATTCGTCTTGTACAGAACGTTCGCGAATTCGCCCGGTTGGCAATACCGCCAGCAGCGACGGCAGGAACGTCAACGACAGCAAAAGAGAAATAATGACGCCGATCGCAACGGTCGTTCCCATCATCTGGAACGGCGGCGTTTCGGAAAAATTCATGCTGAGAAACCCGATTGCGGTCGTAATACTCGCGAGCGCTACCGGGTTTATGTTAATTCGCAGGCTCTCTTCGATAGCGTCGTGCTTCCCGCGGCCTTCGCGCAGTTCGTGGAAATACGAGATCAGGATGTGTACGGAATTTGCGACGGCCACGGTCAATATTATGTTGGGCGCACCCGCGCCCGTGGGGGTAATGGGATACCCCAGAAACCCGGATAGACCCATTGCGCCCGCGACCGACATCGAAAAGACAAACAGGATTGCGACCGTTCCGATAAGGCCACCGGCAAGAAACGCGACGAAGATAAACATCACGGCGAAGCTGATCGGCGCAAGTACTGTCATGTCCTGGATTGCGGCCTCGCTGGTCGCGACGTGGAACGCTCCCATCCCCGAAAGGTAGATATCGACATCGGGATAGGTTGATTCAAACTCGGCCACGAGTTCGCGGACGTACTTGATCATCCGCGGCTGTTCTCCGATTTCGTCAATACCCGGCAACAGGATGTTCACGTTAACCGCGGTAACCGCTGCATCGTCGGCCACCAGGAATTTTCGCAGTAGCGGCTCTGCCAGGGCGATCGACTTGACCCGCGCCAACTCGGCGTCGTCGAAGTTCGCTGCGTTTTTGATCAGATCGGCGACAACGAGATCGTCGTCGCGGGCTTCGGTATGCTGAAAGTTCGTAATCGAGTCGACCCGATTTGAGTACGGTATCTGCCAGGCTCTTTCCGTGAGCGATTCCACCAGCGTCAATATTTCACGGGTGAAGACTTTCCCGCTGTTGGGCGCCACCAACAGCATAACGCTGTCGTCTTTCGTGTAGGTATTCTCGAGCGCTTCGAACGCAACGAGCTGCGGATCCTCAGGGCCGAAATAAACGCGATAGCTGTTCGTAAACGTCAAATGCCTCGCGCCGCTTGCGGCGAGCGCAACGAGTACGACACAACCAATAATGATTAACCAACGAGCTCGGATGACCCAGTTGGCGAAGCTCGCTTCCAGTTCATGCATGGTGGTCTTACTCGATCATGATCACGGGCTTTAATCAGCCAGACTACGAGTGCGCAGAAAGATTCAGGCCTGGCGAAATCGATTCACGCGACGGCGGGAATAACCCGCTCCGCCAGCACGTCGATGCGATCACGATAAGCAGCGCTATCCGCGTATCCGCCGGCATGAACGAATTCATCGCAACCGACGGCGGCAAACGCCTGCGCCATATCGATCGCAGCCTCGATATCCTCGAGCGGTAGCGTCTTCATCGCAATAATGGCCGGGCGCGGCTTCCCCGCTTGTTCCGCGAGTTCGAAAATCCGGGCTTTCGGCTCGACAATTTCCTCCGGCGTCCTGCCCGCCGCGATCCAGCCGTCGCCATACTCGACGGTGCGCTTCAACGCCGCGTCACTGGCACCGCCGACGTAGACGGGCGGACGGGAGGGACGGGGCAAGACCGGGAATTCGGCGCCGTTGACGACGATGTTGTCGTTTTCGAACGCTTCGTGAAACAGTTTCAAAGCCGCATTCGTTTGTTTTCCCCGTTCACGATAAGGGACACCGAGAACCTGGAATTCCGTCTCGCTCCAACCGACCCCGATCCCGAACCTGAATCGGCCGGCCGACAGATCCTGCAATGTCGCGACCTGCTTCACCAGCTGAAACGGCAAGTGATACGGCACATTCAGTACGCCCGTACCCAGCCGGATCCGTTTGGCGTGAGCCGCGATAAAGGTCAACGCCATGAGGCAATCGAGATAACGCCCGCCGTCCTCGGGCGCCCAGCCCATGCCGGTGGGTGTACTCAGGCGCTCGTTCACCCATATCGTATCGATGCCCGCCGATTCCGCGTACATCGCGCATTCGACCATGGCCTCCGGTTCGGAACCGATCCCCCAGTTTCTTAGATTCGTACTCACTAACATCACTGTTCTCCGCTCGAGAATTTAAAAGTCCAGACTCGGTAGTTCTACACGCGGGTCTGACTGTAATAGAAAAAATACGGGGTGTCGGATAAACCGCGGCTTCAGGCTTTCACTTGCATCGCACCGAGGAAATCCATTTTTCCGACCGGAACGCCTTTCATACGCAGAATGTCGTAGGTCGTGGTCGCGTGGAAATAAAAATTCGGCAGCGAAAACGACAGGATGAAACCTTCCGCTGTGAAGGGGATCTTGAAGTCACCCATTTCGAAGCGCATGTCGTTACCCACCAGCGCATTGATCTCTTCGGCCGAGATATTCTTCAACGATTCTTCAGCATCGGTGATGAGTTGCTGCAATCCCTCGTAATCGAGATCAGGAATGCTCGCCGGCGGGCTGAACACCCCTGCCTTGATACCATTTATTGCGTCAATCGAATGGAACGCGGTGCAGAAAACCTGGAACCGCAACGAGCCCATGTTTTCGATCAGCCGGGTGTCAAGAAGTTCGGCGAGGTCGATACCGCTCGCTGCGGCATGCGCCTTGCCCTTATCCAATACGGCCGAAGTCGCGCCGAGGATCTGCAAATAGCTTTTGACGCTCGTGTCGTAAAGAGAGATAGACATATCAAGTTTCCGTTGAGGTTATGAAGTTGACGGCTTCGCAAACTGTCACGTTACCGTCGTCGCTCGATGCATCACGCATGCCTGGTGCGAAACAGCCGTATCGGAGTGAATACCGGCGTGCGTTCTTTTGATCGAGGTCAATTTTGTCAGGCATCGCGACGTAAACTGTGCGGGTGTGCTCGATATCGTTCGTACGGAGTGTAACGTCCGCGATCATCCCCGGTATTCCGACAGCGCTCGTTTTTGTCGAGATGGCTTCTGACGCCTAATGAATAATACTACTAATATCGTAGTATTATAGGAATGTAGCATAAAGAACACTATGCACGGGGACCAATGACCATTGCGGGCACCCCGATGAGTTTTCGGGATCATTCCGACACGGCTCCGCCGCACAGCCGAGCGTAACGGGATCTGGTCCGCCCAACAGAGGATGGAATCCATGCCGGGAGATCGGTCTAATTGCGCCATTGCCCATGTCCTCGACATCATCGGTGACCGCTGGACGTTATTGGTTGTCCGCGACATTGTCCTCGGCAAAAAGAGCTTCAGTGAAATTTCGGCGTCTCCGGAGGGCATTCCGCCGAGCACGTTGACCGCACGTCTCGATCTGCTGGTGTGCCAGGATCTGATCACGAAAAATCGGATCATCGGGGGCCCGGGTCGGCAGTACCGCTACGAGTTGACCAAGCGCGGCGAAGACCTCGTGCCAATGCTCGCGGCGATGATGCAATGGAGCGTACGGCACGACCCGGATTCTGCCGTGCCACAAAGGCTGCGCAAAAATCTGGAGCACGATTTCGAGGCGGTCGTTGAATCGCTACGTTCGCAATCGAAAGGGTGAGGGGTCAAGTCTTCACTTTATACAACCCGAACTTCGAACGGCGTATCGCCGCACTGGCAATCGCTTATCCAGAGTTCATCGCTCGTTCGATTAAGCCAGCGTTGCCCGATCAAGAAGACTCGACCCGATATCCCTAACCGGTAAAGAAAGCTCCGCTTCGGCCCAGTTCCCCGAAAAGAACTTTGCCGAAGTCCGGGCGATACTCGTCGATGCGTCCGAGATAGTCCGGATCCAGCCGGCAGCGGAACAAGGGCCCCGCGAATACCTTGGCCCAGTCCTCCACCGGCATGATGGCGTCCCGTGAGGCGGGGTCGTACAGCGACCAGTTTTCAGCATGCTCTTTCGACCGAAAGAGATTCATGTTCATTCAGTTGAACGACGATGAGACCTCGCCCCATTTCGGTAGTGGTACATTGAAGTGTGCAACAAGAGTGGACGGCTGCTTCTCCAGCAGTTCCTCGTCCCGATACCGCAGCAACATCGGATCGCCGCAATCGAGGCAACGGGCCTCGATGCGGATTTCCTTACCGGGAAATAGCCAGCGGACCGCCAGCGCTTCGAGTCCTCACTGGCCCCACCATTTTTTGATCCCGTCTACCGCGACAAAATATTGCGTCGGAATGTTGGAAAACGGTGCCCACGACTGGACGTAATCGGTCTCCGGGGAAATCCAGCAACCGGGCGCGGCTTCCGCAGCAGCCGCCTGAAGTTCTTTCGCGTCATCCGGGGTTGTACCGAGAATTTCCGCGAGCTCGGTATGATGCGGCGCCCAACCGGTCGCGATCACGTGCCGAAGGGTAGCCGTGTAAGCTTTTTGTACCCGGTCTGAGTCGACCATGTGCAAACCTCGATAGTCGGAAAAGCTAAATCTTCCTTATAGTTTTAATGGTAGACCGTGACAGGTATGTTTGCACCCTCGGCGCTGCGATCTGCGCGTTCCGGCGATACATGATTCCGGTCCGCCTGAACGTCAATCGTTCGGAAAGGAATCGGCAAGTCGGGGTCAAGTCTTCACTTTATACAAGCACCACTTAACCGAATGCCCCGTTTGGCTCAGAGTTATTGCTTACTGATACAACTTCCACCCCGTTCGAAGATCGAGTTGTATAAAGTGAAGACTTGACCCCATGTTGATCCATGTTTGGGACCCCATGTTCCATGCTTACCGATTCGGGCCGCTTGCAGACTGAAACCGTTCAAAGAAAGTTCTGGGTAACATCACCGAATCTCTTTCGGGTGGGTTTGCAATCAGCAGACGATCCCCGGTAATGAGAATACTCCCGGGAAAGCTGTGCAGCAGCTCCCACAGATGATCGTCACCACGATCAGGGGCGTGCGCCGAGGATGCGGGTTCGCGCCAAATCGCGTTCGCCGTGAGCTCCACAAGTAATCGGTCAATCTCCTCTTCGGACAACCCGTGCAGCTTGCCGAGTCTTGGTCGAAGTAGCACCGACCGATATTCGGAGAGTAACTTCGGTGAAAGCAGATGGATAATGGCTCCCGACAACATTGCATCCAACAACACTGCAACCGGGCTGTCTTGTTGGGTCGTGATCAACCCCGCGACTACGACGTTCGTGTCGACGACGAATATTTGAATTGTCATCGACTCCGTTCGGCACGTGTCTCCTCAACCGCCATATCCAATGCTTCGTCCGCGCCGATTTGTACGCGCCGACGCGCTCTCGCGACCAGAGCGCGGGCACCCTCCTGATCCTGTATGCCTCGCAAACGCAGGCTTTCCTCGATGATCGAAGCGATAGTCCGGCCCTGGCGAGCAGCCGTCTCCTTGAGCGCGCGATGCAGATTGTCGTCAAGCGTCACAGTCAGACGGCTCATGTGCTCTGTCTCCTACCTTACCCGGTGCCGGATAAATTAACATATAAGCATAAATGCACCAAATCACCAATATTGTGACCGAACATCATGCCGTGTCCGTCGAACAGTGCGGCGGCGTCGAATCTCCGATCTATCGCAATGAAAGCGAACACGGACTTCCGGAATCAACGCTCACCTAAATCACGCGCGGCATCACCCACCATTTCAACCCTCTCCGCAACCGTCGTCACACCATGAGGTATGGGCAACAGTTTCGAGGGCATCACCCACTGGTGTAACAGACCGATAATATTCGCGTGGTTGTAGAGTTGATGCCACGGATTCATTTTTCGCCGACGATTTTCTGCTTTCTCCAGTTGTTTTAACGGGATCGCATTCCACGGCAGAACGATCACCCGGTCGTATTTTTCAACGATGACGCGACAACGACCGTACAGCGTACCGGTCATTTTCTGATCTTCACCGAACCCCTGTGTCATCCAGAGGTTGAAGAGGTCCGCCGGACAGCGATCGGCGACAAATGCCGAATACTGCGCCTCCGATTCGTGCTTTGATTCCACCAACGACAAGATCCGACGCTTGAGTTCGCGACGCGATCGAATGAAGTTGTACTGTTGATCGAAAAAATCATCGTAGCCTTCGTTGATCAGAACGCACTCATGCCTCTGAGCCAGTGCGCGCGCGAGCGTTGTCTTACCTGTACCTGCACTGCCGGATATCGCGATCTTCACGTCAGATATTTCGCCCGGACGTCATCATGAAAAAAGGCCTGGACACGAGATCTTAGGGGTAGGCAAAGAAATTCTCATTACGGCCATCTTTGTAATGCGCATTTGGAAGTCGGGCGATATCACATTTTTGTATGACCGGGCCGGTTGTCGACCAGATCTATTTCCTTGCCTCTTTCCAGGCAACGGCGGTCGTTTGTCACGCCGAGGTTTGCCAGACTGCGGCGATAACGGGATCGATACGCTCGGCCACATCGATTGGAAGCGAGGTGTCCGCCCCCGCAGGAATGTCGAATGCGGCCATGGCCTGTACAAGTTGTTCGACGTTTGAATTGACGAGGTAACTGCCGCCTCCAGCATCGAAGCGTTCAACAGGCTTTGCCGCCGAGTACCAACCCTGAACGACTACAGCGTCGGCAGTACCGACGATATCGAGTCGCAAATCATTTCCGGCTTTCGAAAACCAGATTTGATCGATGGCTATGCTCTCGCCGAACTCGAGAACATCTCCGGAATTCGTATCTGATTCGACCACCACGTCGCTACCGTCGAAACGATCGAAGTAGTAAGTGTCGCCAAAACTGCCGCCTACTAACGTGTCGTTGCCGGTGCCACCGCGGATAAAGTCGAACCCGGGACCGCCTTCTATCCGATCATCCCCTGCACCGCCAAAAATGAAGTCGTCACCGGTTCCTCCGTAGGCAGTATCCGCACCGCTTCCCGCGTTGATCGTGTCGTCATGTCCGTCACCGTAGATGACGTCGTTCCCTTTACCTGTGGTGATGGTGTCGTCATTTTCGCCACCGTGGATTTCATGATTACCGTCGAGAGCAACGATCGCGTCGACACCGCCACGGCCAAACACGATATCGTCCCCCGGGCCGGAATCAATCACGTCGAATCCGCTGCCGCCGTCGATCCAGTCGGCACCGTCCCCAGTCTTGATTACGTCGTTCCCGCGACCACCGTAAATCGTATTGTCGCCGTCACCTGCGTCGATCCAATCGTCATGGGCGCCACCATAGAGGGTGTCATTCCCGTCGCCGGTCGTGATCGTGTCGTCATTTGCGCCGCCGTGGATCACATGATCACCCTGAACACCAACGATGGTATCGGCCCCAGTGCGGCCAAACACAATATCGTCGCCCGGGCCGGAATGAATCACATCGAATCCACTTCCACCGTCGATCCAGTCGGTGCCGCTCCCGGTCGTAATTACGTCGTTCCCGCGACCACCGTAAATCGTGTTATCGCCGTCACCTGCGTCGATGCTGTCGTTATGGGCATCACCATAGAGGATGTCGTTCCCGTCGCCGGTCGTGATCGTGTCGTTATTCGCGCCGCCGTGGAACTCGTGATTTCCGTCGAGGTCGACAATACTATCCGCACCGGATCGGCCGAACACGACATCGTCACCCGGACCGGGCCGAATCACATCAAAACCGCTGCCGCCGTCGATCCAGTCGGCACCGTCACCCGTGCTGATGGCGTCGTTTCCGCGCCCCCCGTAGACCCTGTTAATCCCGTCGCCTGCATCGATCGTATCGTCGTGGGCGCCGCCGTAGAGAGTGTCATTTCCGGCGCCGGTCGTGATCGTGTCGTTATTCGCGCCACCGTGTACTTTGTTGTCGCCATTGATGTCCGTAATCGTGTCGTTTCCCGGACCGGCGAAAATTGTATCGCTGATAATCGAACCGATAATTCTATTGTTTCCGGCCCCTGCCCTGATTTCCTCGATGCCCACCAGTATCGTCTCGGAGAAATCCAGCACAGCGCCGGCAATGGTGATAATGGTATCGAAACCAGCGCCGCCATCGATCACCTCGACCCGGTTGTCCGCCGCGAACGTTTCCATCCCGAACAGGTCGTCGCCAGCGCTGCCGACAACGACGTCAAAACCGTCGCCACCATTAAACCGGTCAAAGCCTGTCGCGATTCCGTCGACGATGAACACATCGTTACCGTCACCACCGAACAAATCGTCGGATCCGGGCCCGCCAACCAATTCGTCATCGCCGCCGAGCGCGCTGATATTGTCGTCGCCGCCAAGCCCCGCGATGCGATCGGCCATCGCAGTCCCGTTAATCGTGTTGGGCAGTGCGTCTCCGGTCATTGTGTTCGACGACGTTTCGACAACGAGTTCGAACGAATCGCTCACCGACATTGCCGATTCGTCTGCGGCGGTGACCTTAATGGCGACATCGCCCGATCCGCTCGGCACAACCCCGTGAAATATCCGCGTCGTCGGGTCGAATGCCAGCCACTCGGGCAAATTGGAACCGTCGTCAAGCGTAGCGGATAACGTCAAACTGTCGTCCGGGTCCGGATCGGCGAATGCGTCGGGCGCAATCGCGAAATAAAAGGCCCTGCCTTCGATGACGGACCGATCAGGAATCGCTGCCGCGACAACAGGCGCCGTGCTCCCGGCAGCGCCCTGCGTCGTGATCGTGAATTCGTCAACGACGTACAGGCCGCCGGAATCCGCCGCTGTAATTCTTACCATAAGATCTCCGGCATCACCGGTCGCGGGGGTGCCCGCAAAAGAACGATTTGCCGGGGCGAAATCGAGCCAGCCGGATAGCGGCGATCCATCGATTCTGTTCGCGCTGAAAGTCAGGGCGCTATCCAGATCGACGTCCGCAAACGCGCCGGCTGGAATCAAGTAAGAGAACTCGGTGCCCGGCGTTGCGGATTGATCCGGTGTCGGCAGCAAGACGGTCGGGGCGTGGTTTTGGTCAATTGTCTCCGCCGTATCGGCAGCGACGATACGGAGATTGTCATCGGTGAAGGCGAACGTTTCGATCCGGTATTGCGGATCGACATACCAGTTTTTCAGGGTGATGGAATCTGTCGGACTCAGCGTGAGCAGCAGATCGTTGCCGACCCGGGCGCTCGCAGATTCCGCCGATGTAACCCCTGCGGTGAAGATGATCCGATCGAACCCCTGAGTATCAGAAACGACGTCATGTCCGTCGCCGACACCAAAGATATATGTGTCGTTGCCGTTTCCTCCATTGATCGTATCGCCTCCGGATCCACCCGTGATGATATCGTCACCGTCGCCGCCTGCGAGCGTGTCGGCACCATCCCGGCCGGCGATTCTGTCAACGGTATTCGTACCGGAAATCGTGTCGTCACCCGCGGTTCCATCAAGGTCAAATCCGCGGCTCACGAATTCCTCATAGCTGTACGGGATGCCGCCGAACACGAACGTGTTGATCAACGGATGGGCAGCGTAGACGTCGTTCGGATCAAAGTCTTCAATATGGATCGCTACGTCTGTGCCCGCGAATGTGACCAGCATCGAGCCGAGGCTGATTTTCGATTTCCCGAGTTCGAGGCCCAATGCTTCCAGTGTCCCGCTCCCCGATATACCGGCACCGCTTGAGCGCCCCACGTGGACCACACCTGTGCGGTTCGAAATTTGAATGCGCGTCTCGTTGTGCCCGAATCCGTTTCCTATGTTCATGCGCGAACCCGAGCTTCCATACCCAAACCTGAACGTGCCGGGACCAAAGTAATTCGTGGGGGTTGTGACGTGAACGAACCCTGCCGCCTGGTTCGGAACGACCAGCGCACCATTGTGAACGGCGATCGTCGCGGTGGCGGAGGACGCCTCGCCGCTCGTGTCCGACATCGTATAGCCGATGGTGACCTCGCGGATTTCGTTCGGCGACAGGTCGTCGAAATCCGTGCCCGCTTCGAATCGCAGCCGATTACCGAGGATGGTGGCGCTGCCGAGTCCGGCCGTAACGGTCACACTATCGAGCGAAAACGTCGATGGATCATCCCCGGCATCAATATCGGTGTCATTCGCGAGGACATCCAGCGTGAGCGTCTTGTCACCCTCATCGAGGCGCAATCCAGCGATATCGACCACCGCTATCGGCGTATCGTTCACGTTTTCCACCGTCAACGTAAACGTTTCTGCGACCGCATCACCGGACCGATCCGCGCCAACGACCGAAATCAGAGTGCTGCCGAGTTCGCTCTCGGTTGGTGTGCCACGGAGCTCGCGCGTCGTTGGATTGAAATTGAGCCAGTCGGGCAACGCAGTACCGCCCGCCAGGGTGGCCCGGTACGTGATGGCATCACCTTCCGGATCTGACACCGTATTCGCGGGCACAACGAAACTGTAGGTTACTGCTTCACTGGTCAGTTGATCCGCGATCGGGGCCGCCACGACTGGCAGCAGGTTTGACGCGCTGCCTGTCACGCTGAAATGGCGCCCTTTGATGCTGTCCGTTTCGGCACCGTCCGTTTCGAAATCCGATGCCCAGACGATATCGAAACCACCGTCAGCCGACGCACTAACAGCGGGGCCTTCCGGTAGCTGCGTCGATTCCAGGCTGACGGAAAAGAAATCACCGGTCGGATTGCCATTACGGTCGAAGTGCTGCGCCTGGATAAAACCGTATTCATCGGGTACCGTCCACGTTTCGGAATGCCACGCAATGACGAACCCGCCGTCGCTTGTCGCCGTTGCGGTGGCGTAGCGCTGCTCCGAGTTCGTAGTGTTGTTCACGCGCCAGGCGTTGCCCCGCGGGGTAGCGAGCGAATCAAAAAGGCGGGCGTGCACATCATCTTGTTGACCGTCTCCGACAGTCCAGGTCACAAGGAAGCCCCCGTCCGCAAGTCCTGCCACCGATGGATCGACATTAACCAGGCCTTTCGGGTCATTGATTTGAAACTCATCGTCGAACGCCGCACCACTCGTGGCGTAGCGACGCCCGACGATCACCTGCTGACCCGCGGTATTCACCTTATTCCATGTCACGACGAATCCGCCAGCGGCCAGATCCGTGACATCGAGGTTCGCCGCGTCGCCGAGATTCGTGTCGAATGCAATATCTGGCCCGATCGGAACCGGGACTCCCGAGGCATCGAAACGACGCGCCAGGACCTGACCGTCACCACCCACCGCATCTGTCGACCACGTTACAACGAAGCCACCACCGGCAAGACCCGCGACCCCGAAATCGGCGACACCTGTCAGAGACCCATCCTCGATTTCGAATTCGCCCACGGTCGGCAAGCCTGAAGCGTCGTACCGACGGCCTCTTATCGATCCGCCTGAACCTGCCCAGACGACCGCGAATCCCCCGTCGTCAAGCGACGTGACATACGCCCGCGCAACAGGCGAGCCATAGGAATCAATGCGGACTTCGCCACTGATCGGTGCACCATCTGCCGCAAACCGCTGACCCCGTACCCCGGTTTCGGAATTCCACACGACGATATGGCTACCATTGGCAAGCACGGCACTGTCCGGGTTGTTATTCAACAACGGCTCGACACTGTTTACCGTGTACGTCGCCGGCGACGCAGTTACCGTAATATCGGCGGCCGCGTTGATTCTGATCGTGACGATGGACTCGCCGACAGCACCCGACGAATCGATTGCCGTTAGTCGGACATCGACAGTTCCCGCCTGACCGCTCAAGGGTAATCCGCTGAGCGTCGCCGTCGTGCTATCGAACGCCAGCCAGCCCGGTAACGGATCACCGTCAGCAAGCGTCGCGCCAAACGTTACCGAATCCCCGTAGCCGACGTCGGGATCGAAAAAGACGTTTTCCTCGACCCGGTAGATGATGCTCCTGAATTCCGAGGCTTCGAGTGCAACGACCGGACGGACGACCTCAAGCGGGGTATTTGCCCGTAGTTCGACGCGTTCTGATTCGATCCGGGTTGGCCCCGCCAGTACCGCAGGGTGATTCGGATCCGCGGAGACCCAACCCGCATCGGTCGCCGTCCAGCTATGAACCAGGCTCCCGTCCTCGAGTACTGCGACCGACGGTTGATCGTTGTGATGCCCGGGCGCACCGACCAGCGTCTCACCGTCGATCCGGGTGCCGGCCGCGTCGTATTGCTGTGCATAAACACCGCCAATCCCGTCGACGGCGCCCGACACCCAGCTGACGACGAAGCCCCCGTCGGGCGCCGCGCTGACCGAGGGGTCCCCCTGCGAACCCGAAGTGGTTGTGTTGACACGAAATTCATCGCCGATAGCGGTGCCGCTACCCGAGTACCGCTGCCCGTAGATACCCCCGCCGCTGAAATCCTGGTCCTCGGAACGCCAGACCACGACGAAACCACCGGTTTCGAGCGCGGCCACCTGCGGGTCGGATTGGCGGTCGCCCACCCACGTATTAACCAGGATTTCTGCACCCTCCGATAATCCGGCCGCGGAGTAGCGCTGCGCACGGATCCCGGAGCCGTCGCTGTCGGTGCCGGTCCAGACCATGACGAAGCCACCGCCAGGCAGCCCAGCGACGCTCGGCTCAAGATTGGAGATGCCCGCGTCAGCCAGTCGCGTGGCTGTGCCCAGGAGTGTTCCTGCGGCGTCGAAGCGTTGGCCGAAGAATCCCGGATCGCCGACCCCGTATTCACCGTTGTTGATCCGCTGTTCGGTAAACTGCGAAAACCATGTGATCACGTAGCCGCCATCACTCAATCCCGCGATTGCGGTCTGATTCTGGATTCCGCTCCGGACGTGGTTAACCCGCGTCTCGCCCCCGATCGGATCGCCGTCGACACTGAACAATTGCGCGTAAATCCCGCCGCCATCATTCAACGGCAGTACCTGGTTGCCGTCGTCTTCGTGCAATGAGACCCAGCTGACGACGAAACCACCAGCCGCCAGCCCCGCTACTGCCAACGCGCGTTGGTCCGCCACCGTTGTGCTGTTGGCCTGCATCACAGCGCCGACCGCAACGCCTGAGTTGTCGTATCGTTGCACGTAGATCCCGCGCTCGTCGCCGTCCCGATCAGCGGATTCCCACGCGATGACATAGCCGCCGCCGGTTAGCGCCGTCGTGACGCTTGCGCTGCGTGAAAATGCAGTACTGCCTGGTTCCGTCACGTCGTGCGGAATAAACCACGCGGGGGCGGCCGCGATATCGCTCACCTCTAACGTGAAATCGGCTGCTGCACTCGCGCCGTCGTTGTCTGTTGCCGTGATGCGCAGATCGATGTCTGTATCAGCGAAGATACCTACGGCTCGACCACTGAACGTTAGGGATTCGTCATCGAACAATAACCAACCGGGCAATGCGACCCCGCTTTGGCTCGAAACAGTGTAGTCAAGGCGGTCACCGTGAACGGTATCGCCATCGGTAAACGTGTCGGGGGGCAACATGAACGAAAACGTCTGCTGCTCCTTGAACACCTGATCGGCGGGTTCGATGACGACCGTCGGCGAGTCGTTTAAATAGTCGACATTCAACGCAAAAACATCTGCAAGGGTAAGGCCCCCACTATCGGTCGCCGTGACTTCGACGAGACGCAATGCCACGTCAGATGTTCCAGGAGTGCCACTGAACGTGTTCGTCTGATCGTCGAACGACAACCACGCGGGCAACGGATTACCGTCCGCGATCTGCGCCGACAACGAGAGCGTATCGTCCGGGTTGATGTCCGTGAACGTGCCTGTTGGCAGCGTAAACGAGAACACGTCGCCTTCCCCCGCAGATTGGCCGGGGATGGGTACGGTAAGAATCGGGGCGACGTTCACGTTACCGACGTTCAGCTCGAACGCCGATATGGCCATCAATCCCTTTGCGTCCGTCGCGGTCACGGCAACGTCGACAATTCCCTCATCGCCTGCCGTCGGGGTTCCCGTGAGGGTGCCCGTGGCCGCATCGAACACCAGCCATGCAGGGAGTTCGGTACCGTCGTCGAGCGCCGCACTCAGCGTGAGTCGATCAAACGCGGAGTCGTTGAATGTCCCGCCGGGCAACGTCATGGTGTACGGCGTATCAACCCTGATCAGCTGATCGATCAGCGGTGCCGCGACGACCGGTGCGGCGTTCACGGCATTCATCTCGATTGAACCGAAGCGAATCGTTTCGATGAATCCCGTCTCGTTATAAAAGCCATTGATCCGGATCTCGCCCGTAGCGTCAGGGATGGTGGCGATCACAGACTCGACGGTGACATCGAGCAGGAGATCGTTCCCACTACGCGATGTACTATTGAGAACAGGGGTTAACGCGCCGCTGCCCGATGTGCCGATTTTCAGATCGAGCGTGTCGATCCCGCCCGCATCCTCAAGCGCGATCATAAATCCGTCGTCGAGGCGGGTCGCTAATGTGTACGTCGTGACGTTCTCGCTACCGGCGACCACAATGCCATCGTCGAGCGCATAGGCGTCGGGCAGGCGCGAAGTAATATCTGCCTTGCCCCAGACGAAGCCGTCGATGAATTCGACCGCTTCGATTTCAGTTGCAGAAAGAAAGCCATCGACAATCGTGATCTGGTCGCCGACCAACGCGCCGCTCGAGCGGACATTGAGGACAATCGTGTCGCCAATCGAGGCGACGGTGACATCGTCAGGCGCGATACCCGCGCCGAAAACGATCCGGTCAGCGGTGCCGCCATCGTCGCGGATAAAATCCTCGCCGTCGCCGCGACCGTAAGCATACGTATCGTTATCGAGCCCACCCAGCAGATTGTCAGCGCCCTTGCCGCCTAGCAGTGAATCCGCCCCGCCTCCACCGCTCAAGGCATCGTCGCCGGCGCCGCCGTAAAGCGTGTCGTTCCCCGCCTGACCGTAGAGCTGGTCGTCGCCTGACTCTCCGGAGACGACATCGTTGCCGTCGTTACCCTGGAGGGCGTCACCACCGGCGCCACCAAATACGCGATCGTTCCCGCCACCACCGGAAAATTGGTCGTCGCCGGCAAACAGGTACACTTCTTCATTGCCGCTACTACCAAGACTCACGTCTGCCTGATCCGAAGCGGCCAGGACGAACCCGCCATTGTCTACAGGATCCATAGCGTCGACTTCCCGCCCCGTCTGCACGACGACAAATGCCGCAGTCCAGGTGAGACCGCTCTCAAACGCGAACGACTCAACCGTGTTGCCCCGATACCAGTTACTAATGATTAGTTCGTCACCAAAATTGTGACCATTGAGCGTGACAGCGATAACGAGACTGCTACCGGTGTCATCCGATCTAATGTGTACGTCGTCGGGTGTCACGCCGTCGCGGAACACGATCCGATCGGCGCCACCGTCGTCGTCGTAAACTAACGTCCGGCCGTCGCCGAAGCCGAAGCGGTAGTCATCGTTGTCGGCACCGCCGTAGAGGATATCGACTGCGTGGTCGAATCGGCCGCCGTCCAGGACATCATCTCCGACACCACCGAATAGCACGTCGGTATTTTCGCCACCGTCCAGCGTGTCGTTCCCGCCGGCATCCGGGCCGTTGGAAAAAGTGCGGAACGTCTGCGTCCAGGGCCCATCCGCAGCCATGCCGGAGCCCACGACCGCACTGTGATTCTCGAGTGTTGCCGGGCTGATATCCCCGTAGAGCGTATCGTTGCCACTCCCGCCGAACAGTTCGTCGTTACCTTCCTCGCCTTCAAGCAGATCCCGATCCGCGCCCCCGTTGAGCGTATCGTCACCCATTCCGCCGAGGAGATGATCGTCACCCGCGCCGCCGTCGAGTTCGTCGTTGCCAGCGCTCGTGTCGCGCGCTTCATCGAAAACCACGTGACTTCCCGCCGTGGCAGGCGTAGCGATGTCCGCACCTGCCCCGGGCGCTGCAACGTACACACCGTCATCGTTCCTTGTGTTCGAGGGACCGGCCCACCCGCCAGGGTCCGCCACGTGATAGCCCCAGGCGATCAGGTCACCGTAGAGCGCGTCGTCGCCGGCACCACCGAGAAGTCTATCGCTGCCTTGCCCGCCCAGCAGTACGTCATCGCCGCCGCGGCCGAAGAGCTGGTCTTCACCGAATTCGCCCATCAGCACATCGTTGCCGTTATCCGCTACATCCGGATCGTCGTCACCACCGCTGATTCGATCGTTCCCGCCGTGACCGGCAATCCAATCGTTGCCGCCCTCACCCAGCAGCTCATCGTTGCGCTGCCCGCCCTGAATGCGATCGTTTCCGCCGCCGCCGTAGATACGAGCGCCCTCGTCAATCGCCATCCCGACAACGCCGTTCGCAACCCTTTCAACGTCGACGGCGATATCGTCGTGCCCGTCATCCGCCGCGCCAGCAACGTAGCGGTCACCATGGATCCGGATCCCGGGAACATCGCCGTGTACCGTGATGCGATCATCACCGCCGCGGGCCGCAATCGCTTCGACTTGTGGGGTATACAGTGCAACTGGATCGATGGCATCGCCGTCGATGACGCCGGATATCTCGGTGCCGGTCAGATCGACCGTGATGGTGTCACCCGCATTCGACCCCAGGAACCGGCTATCGGTCGGTTGAGGGTTCCCGTTCAACTGGATCCCGAGCTGCCCCGGAGAAAAACCTGCGATCGTCAGCGCTTCCAATGGATCGCCATCCTTGACGGTGATCTTCAGCGTTTGTGATACATCCTCGTAGGTGTACGTGTAACGGCGATCTTCGCTGGTAAATGTTCCGGGCGCGTCGAGTACCTCACGATAACCGGATTTGAGTAAGTCGTTGCGCAAGTTGACAACACCGAGCCCGTCAAGGTCGTCAATCACGTCGCCGAAATTCGCAAAATAGGTATCGCTGCCAGGACCGCCTTTCAGGATATCCGCCGCCTGATCGTCAGCGTTCGCGATGTCATTTCCGAAAAGCGTATCGTTACCGAAGCCTCCTTCGATAATATCTTCGCCGGCGAGACCGCGAATTTCGTTGTTGCCGTATTCACCGTAGATGCGGTCGTCACCGTTTGCACCCGTTATCGTTCCCATGTCGGAAAACGTCACCCGCGAAACCTTATCCGAACGATCGTCGACCAGAATTACGTCGTTGCTCGCGGGCTGGAGGTCAACACTCGTGCGTTGAAAAATCACCCGAAAGGGCGTTACTTCGTGTAACACCGCATCGTTCATCGTATCCGAATATTCGACGTCTGTTCCGGACAGCAAATACGGTTCACCACTTGAAGTCGCGCGCGATCCGATATTCGCCTCGATGAGACCTGCCATGAAATTCGCTCGGTCGAACCAGTACGCGGAACCGGACTGCCCGGCGTCGAGCACCCCATCCTTGTTGTGTTGCGCATAGAGCGACTCATCGCCTGTGACCACGAAAGGGTTCAATTCTCGCAACGCGTAACGGTAAGCCACGTCCGTCTCCGCCCGCTCCGCGAGCGTCGCCGGCGCGATACCACCGAGCGGGACGATCGTGAGCCCTGAATAGACGGGTTTCAAAGCCCCGCCCTCGAACAGCGCATCGCGCAGCAGTTGGATCTGATCGTAGAACGGTTTGCGCTCGCCCAAATCGCCGTAGGCGCCAGGGGCGTCGCTTGAAGGCGTCTCTACCCAGCGACTTCCCAGCACGAAACGTCCGAGGCTGTCGAGCGCTGCTTCCAGCGTATTACCCTCGCCCCGCGGACTGGTGATCAAACGCGCCCGACTGTTCGTCATCGATTCAAACAATCGGTTGAGCCGCATTGTCGGCGGGGTTTCCGTCGCGCCCGGAACCTCGCTGACCAATGACGGATCGAGCGTCGCATACAAGTCCATCACTGCGAGGGAGTCCGCGATCAGCGCGATGCTGTGTGTCGGTCCGAAGCTGCGCAGGATGGCGTCAAGCGATGGTGGGAACACATCCGTGTTGGTCCCCAGCAACGGTTGATCTTCTATGTAGACCGGGAAGTAGCTGCCGGTTATCTGCCCCGATCCTGCGGTGAATTCGTCCAGCGATCGCTCGCCGGAAAACGAGTGACCGTAAAGATTCGTGATCTTCTCATTCGCGGTGATCTGCTCCCGCGTGTAATTGACGGATTCCTGGAGGCCCACGGCCGACGCGCCGGTCGTATCGGCGGGCAAGATGGAAAGTGCGAGCTTGAAATATGGATCGTCGTAGACACGATCCGGCGGTGCCGTGCCGAACACCGTGCTTTTGATGTCGGTTACGAGATCCAGCATCGCGCGGAGGGATGGCGATCCGGTTAGCAGGTTGACGACGGAACCATCGACGAGATCGTCGATTAGATTCGCCAGTACATCCGCATCGAACTGCTCGAGAATTGTTAACGGATCCGCCATCGCCGTATTAATCCTGTCAATGCGTTCGAGGATCGCCGGCCCGTATTCCGTCAACGGATCGAGATTCGCGATCGCGCCAAACCCGGCACCATTGATAGCGACTGTTTGTTCGATATCGTGCGGATGCATCAAAGTGAACATCTGTGCGAGATGTCCGCCGAGCGAGTAGCCGGTCACATTGATCGGATCCGTCGCCAGCGAGGCGGCCAACGCTGCCCCGTCAGCCGCACTGCCGCTCGCGAGCGTGCCGGCCCTCAGTCGTTGGTAGTAATTCTCCATGTCCCGGAGCTGCCCCCAGGCGAATCCGTCGAACGCCAGCTGCCCGTTCGCGCCATCGAAACTGTCGCGTTCGACGTCGCCGCCGTCGCTCGCATCTTTGGATTCGGTACTGCGCAACGAAAACGTATAACGACCGGAGACTTTGTGCCTCAGAACGGTGGCGGAGAAACCGCTGGTGGTGTTCGGCAGGTGGTCGATGACTTCCCAGGTGTCGACGAAGTCGTTTGCCATCTGCGCTGTCATGCGGGTGGCGCTTAATGGACCATTTTCGTCCTGCTCCTCAATCTTTGTATAGTAATTAGCGCCATTTTGGAGCCGCACGACCAGGTCGTCGCGGTCGTTGAAATCGAACGATGCATCGTCGTTGTTGTCCAGATAGCTGTCGGCGGCCATTTGCGCCATGACGAACTCGTACCAGTCCCTGGTTATTGTCATCAACTTTCTCCGGGATTATCCCCGCGGGTTTCTCGGGGGTTTAAGTACCTTTTTCAGGAAATAGCCCGTAGTCATATCAGTTTTCGAGTTAGGGCAAATACCCGTTCTGTCAGAAAGCGTCGCCCAGAGTATGAATCCGCGTCTGATCGCCAACTCTTCACCGGTCTCCACGTCTACTGCAACAAGCTCACCGCCCCAGACGCCGAACACCCAATCCCATGCATTCCGCAATTCCCTCCAGGTAAAGCCATAGCGACTTTGGATTTGCGAGGTTTGCATCGCCGAAATATTGTTGTGCTCGGCGTCGTCACGTGCTTCGTGGACTCGTCGATAAACCCAATAAGGTTCACCCGTAGCCTGCGGGATATTCTCGAAACGAAAGTTACTCAATCGAATCAACCTCTCGTCCGGCGGTTGGCTCGTTTCGAAATACAGATATGAATCCTTCGGATCGGGGTCGCGCAAAAACAGTATCCACGGTCGCTGCGCCTCAACATTCGTATGCCCAAACGGATCCTCGGGAATATCCCCCTTTCGTACGCGATCGAAATAGTCCTTCGGGTCCCGCAGGCGCATCTGGTAGATTCCTTCAACGTTCTCCTCCGTCCTGTAGATGAACTCACCGGATTGGGAATTGCATTTATGCCGGAAATACCGGTAAGCGATCTCGCCCCAGATAATGCCGCCGAGGTAAATTGCGATAATCGCGTACCCAAATGCCTTAAGGACTTTTTTATCCAGTGGCGCCACTGTCACCTGTCCCCCAGTTCCTCATTCCGATGACGCAACGACAGCGTAAAAATATTCGCAATCCACCGCCGTATCTCCCTATGCGCGTGCCAATCAGCACCGCCAAAGAGATCCCCGAATAACACCCCAGGGTTCCCGGGTGATTAGCTAAACCGATGCCCACCCGTTCAGCGTCGTAACATCGCCCTACTCTGCGCGGTCGCTGAATTCCTGGCAGCGAATGAACCGGAGCAGAAAACCGTTGCACCGTCGTTACTCTCAAATAACGACCTTACGGTTCGTAATCGAGTCAACAGTGTTACCTGAAGTTACCGTATGGACGATCAGTGTGTAGCTCCTATCACCAACCAGGGGACTTTTCCCTGGAAAATGCTGGCGGTTTCACCTGGTGCGCACACGTATCAGCCCGCTCGCACGCGGAACGGTCGGTATTCACCGTCACCGCTCGGTCAACCCTTCATCCCGATAGCGCATCAACGGTGTTAACAAATACTCAATCAGCCGGCGCTCGCCCATATTCACTTCTACCGTCACGGCCATCCCGGGCGACATACTGACCCGCTTGTCGTTGACCCGCATCGTCGAACTGGCCATTTCCACCTGCGCGAGGTACACGAGGCCAAGGTTCTCGTCGGCGATGGCGTCGTCGGAAACATTCACGATCGTGCCTTCGATAACCCCGTACTTTGTGAACGGGAACGTCTCGATCTTTACCTCTGCTGACTGTCCGTCACGGACGAAGCCGATGTCCCTGTTTGCCACCCATGCGTCGACGCGCAACGCATCCCCTCCGGGAACAATACGCATCAGCTTTTCCGCGGGGGTGACGACTCCACCAATGGTGGTTACGGCGAGCTGCTGAACGGTTCCCGCTACGGGCGCGGTGAGACCCAGATCGGCAACCCGCGTTTGTGATTTAAGAATTTCCTGATCGAAAGATTTCAGGGTCGTTTCCAGCCCGGCCAGCTCGCCGAGCCATCGGGAGCGCATTCTCGCCTTCAGCGCGTCGCGTTGTTGACGCAAATTCATTAAAGCAGCGTCCTTAACCGTCAATTCCGCGCGAACAATCTCCCGGTTCTTTTCCTGTACAACGCGTTTTTCTTCCAGTTCCAGCCACCGCGCTCTCGGCGCAAGCGATAGCATCTCGAGTTCGTGTATCGATTCCGCTCGCTCCACAACGAGTGGGATTGTCGCGTCCAGTTGTGCGACACGCCGCTCCAGCGCGACCCGCTCCGCGCGATTTTGATTGATTTGTTCGTTAACGGATGCGACGGAAAAGAAGTGCTCGTTCAGCGCCTCCGCAATTCGGGCATACGCCCCGGGCCCGACGTCGAGCGTCGATTCATGTGTTCTCACGTCGCGGTAAAAGTAACTCAGGGGTGTATCGAAGGTACCCAACGCGTTCAGTTGCGCCGTCAGTATGGCTACGTTCGTGGCCGCCGCCGCTCGCTCCTGGGTCAGACGTTCGACATCCGCGCGAACCTTCGTGTCGTCGAGTTCGATTAGCAGCGATCCGGATTCTACATGCTGCCCTTCGTGAACGTGGATCGCTTTGACGACTCCCGTTTCCAGTGGTTGCACGGTTTTTACTCGTCCGGACGGCACGATTTTTCCCGGTGCCACGCTAACGACATCGACGTGACCCACACAGGCCCAGGCCACCGCGATCGTGAATAGCGCCATGATTGACCAAAGGATGCTCCGTGCGATCGGGAGCGGTGGCGTTCGTTGTATTTCCAGCTCGGCCGGAAGAAATTCAAGCAATTCCGGATGCAAAGCCATTGGTCCCCAGTGTGTTGCGTCAGTCGATGGCTGACGCAGGCGAACAAAATGATCCTGTTACACAACGGTTATCGAAATAGCACCGGTCCCGAGCCCGTCGGTCACCAAACGCTCGGGTACCGTCGTCAGGCCGGTATGGTTCAAGCTTCAATTTTCTCGTGCTGACGTGAAATAGTGCAGACCCGTCCCTCGTTCGGCCTGCCTCGCTCATCATCGCGAACTGTGCGATTACGGTGATGCTGCCATTTCCTGTTCTCCGATCGGGTCAATCGGAACGGTCTCGCCTGACATCCCGGATAACGGCGACGTCGCCAGCGGAAATACTCCCGCATCGACTTTCGGCACCCGAATGTTTCTTTTGTCTTTACGCGATCAGCAGTGTCACAAAACGCTGCCGAAGACGCGACGGGTAGGGACGCATTTCGCTACGAGGGGGAAAATCTCACGGTAATTCCCGGACGGTTTCGAAAGGTCGCTACTCAGGGTGACCGGCGTGGCGCTGGCTTTCACATCGGACACCGTACCAAGGGTGATTTCATCGCCAGGCGGATAGCGTTGGGAATAAAAGATGATGTTCCGATGAAGCTGCTCATCGGCATGTACGGCAGGCGCGAGGCGTCCGGCGAAACCCGTAACGAAAATTAGCCGCTACTGCCACTGGTATTCCCTGCTTGGGAGGGTTCGTTAGCCGCGGCGGCGGTGTTTCCCCAAACACATCAGAATTCCCCGATTAACTTTGACTCACGGCAAGTCGACTGACTCAAACAACGCCGCTATCGACAGCCCGCCATCGATAGCGATGTCCTGCCCGGTGATGTAGCTCGCGCGATCCGAAGCGAGAAACAATACCAGTTCGCCGACCTCCTCTGCCCGCCCGAGCCGTTTGAGTGGCGTAACCTTGCGCGACCGTATCGCGAACTCCGGTTCGTCCGATCCCGAGTAACGCAGGCGCGGTGTTTTGATTACCCCCGGCGCGATGCAGTTCACCCGCACGCCGGATGGCCCGAGCCGCTTCGCCAGTTTGCGCGTGAGACCAACGATGCCGGCCTTGGCCGCGCAATACGCTTCGCTCGCAAACTCGATGCCCATCTTTGCACCGGCGATGGAAGCGATTTGTACAATGGCGCCGTTCCCGGAGGCAATGAGCAACGGCTCGGCGGCGGTCGCCGCGGCCCAGTAAGCGGTGAGCCCGCTTTCTATCATCGTGTCCCAGCGTTCGTCCGCACCGTAATCGTCGCTCGGGTTGGACATCGCGTTGTTGAGCAGTATGTTGAGTCCGCCCATGGTCTCGCCCGCGGCGGCGACGCACTCGCGTACGGCCGCACGATCCGTTACGTCGCAGTGGCGGTAATGCGCACGGCCACCGGCAGCCTCGATCGCCTGCACGACCTCGTTGCCGCCGGTTTCGTCGATGTCCGCGATCATGACTTCGGCGCCCGCGCCGGCCAGCAATATGGCGGAAGCCCGGCCGAGACCGGAAGCGCCGCCGGTGACCAGCGCGGCGCGGCCGTTAAGTTCTGATTCAGGCATCTGCGTACTCCTTCTGCTTTTCTCTCAATTCCGGGTAATAGCGTTCGGAGATGCGTTTCATGTACGCAACGATCGTCGGCTGCCCGAGGGCGTGTGTCTTGATTTGATTCTCGAACGGTACATAGATCAGTCCCTGCAGAAAGGCGTGCACGGCGCAATCGGCAGAACCCGGCGTTTCGCCAAACAGGTAATCCTCGTGCCCGAGCCAGGCTGTGATCGCATCGATCTCACGACAACCCAGGTGCTCGACCTCGTCCCAACTCAGTCGTCCGCGCCCGGACTGGTAGAACTCGGTGAGCAATCGCTCGCGCGCGTCCTCGACCGCGGCGCGTTTGTCCGTCTGCGACAAATGTCCAAAGAACTGCTCCCACAGCGGGTCGTAGTGCGCGAAATCCTCATCGCGGCGATAGCGGCCTTGTACGAGATACCAGTAGAAACTTTCATCCATCATCCGCCATATGAACAGGCGCACCGCCTCCTCGCGCGCATCGAGACGGCTGTCCAGCGGATCGCCGTAGGTGCGCTTGAGATATTCGAGGATGAAACTCGTGTCCGCGACGGTGATGTCGCCATCCTCAATGTAGGGAAGCTTGCCCATGGGGGCTTCCCCGAGGTCGCCAAGCACCAGCTCGTAGGGCTGTCCGGTCATGCGTAAATACAGATCGATCGCGGTGACGAACGGGCTGAGATCCGGGATGCCCCAAGCGGGCACGTGACCGTACATCGTGATCATTTTCTTCTCGCTGTTGCCTCGATCACTCGTTCCAGTAAACCTTGCGCAGACGCCTGCAGTACGTTTCGAGATTTGCTTTCGTGCGGGCGTATTCGACCACAGGCGATGAGCAGCGCGTGACGTAAGTCTGCAGCAGGCACGCGTAGAAAACAGCATCGACGCTGGTTGGGCGATCCCCCATGAGCCACGGCTGGTTGCCCAGCCTGTCCGATAGTGCATCCAAATCCTGGCAGGCTACGGCGCGGACCTCTTCGACGGTCATCTTCCCGACTGCGTGCCCACGGAATTCACCGATGAGATAGTCGCGAATGTCCTGGAAGAACGCGTCTACCTCGGGCGAGGGCTCAAGCTCGGCCGCGAGTTCCTCTTTGTACATGAGCCAGTTGCGATCCTCGACCCAGCGCATCTGAACGAGTCCCGCCCAGTAATAGTGATCTTCGAGCAGGCGCTGCCAGGCGCGCATTTCGGCGCGTTCGTGCACCGACAGATGATCGTCCAGCGTAATGCCGCGCTTGTCCGTGAGCCGATCGATAACGCGCTGCGAATCGTGGATCACCTCGCCGTCATCGTCCTCGATCCACGGAACGCTTTTGCGTGGCGCGCGGTCGATCATCTCGGGCCACGGAACGTAGATGAGTTCGAAATCGATATCGACGAGCCTGAACCACATCACGAGTTTGCACACGTAGGGGCTTGCGTCGGGAAAGTCCCAGGTCTTTGCCAGTCCGAATACTTTCACGGTTTTGGTTTCCGTTTGTGCTATCGAGGTGACGCTACATTCTGCTGGTGGCTCTACGTCGGCGTCCGACAGAAGAGAATGGCCGTCAATGCCGGGGCATTATTGCGGATGCAGGACCGGATTTCGACAGCGTCACAGATTCGCACAGCGCTAGCCCCGTTGATTCTCTGCCGGGGCTCGAGTCGCCCGTTCTTAACAATCTGACACACTTCGGCGACTATGCAGTTTACTCGACATATTTGAACTAGTTAACGATTCAGCATCCAGCAACGGTGTAAGGTGGCCACCATTAGAAGAAGACAATTCGTAGGCACCGCATTATGAGTAGCCCAGCCCGTCGTTTCAGCCCGTTCGTCCTTGCGTGCGCAGGCGCGATGTACCTTACGCCCGTCGCCGCAATCGATATTACAGGCACGGAAATCGGCGCGTTGGACCAACCGCGCGTTGTCGGTCAATTCCGCAAGGAACCACCCGGAGATCCGTTGCTAGGAGATACCTTATCGTCGAGCTTCACCGCAGTGCTCGATACAGGTGCAAGCGGTATTGTGGTAAACAATTTCCGCGCGTTCGACACTGGCATTGGTCTTGCGACTTATATGAGCGAAACGGTCATATTCCAGGATACGGGTTCGACAGGAACGGCTTCGTTTTTCGTATCCGAGGAATTGAACCTGGATCTTGCTTCCTTCGAACAAACCTCGGCGCCGACGTTTTCGCAGTCCTACGGGCCATTGCGGACTCAAATCGCGGAGCCCGACCTATTCTTTGACGGCTTTGATGTCAACGTGGTGGGTATGCCCGCGATGATCGGAAAGGTCGTGGTACTGGACCCCAAGCCGACGAATGCGCTCGGCTTGATGAGTACGTTCATCTACGAACCAGGGACCCCGTTCAACCCTGGTGATTTAACGGATCCGGGAATTCCACCGACAACGCATCATATTGACTTGAGCTTCGCGAGTTTTGACGCGTTTACCACCCTCACCACTGAGCCAAGCGGATTTACTCCGCCGCCCGAACTCGGGCCAACCCTGGCACATAATCCGTTCATCGGTGCGGATCCGGTCACGGTCCTCGCCGGTGGTACGGACGATACGCCGGGCATTACCGTGTCGTTCGACGGTGAGGAGACCGTAGGTAGCTTTCTGCTTGATACCGGCGCCGCCTCTTCGTTCATTTCCACAGCCCTGGCTGCAAACATTAATGTGCGCTACGTTGCCGGCACCGAAGGTACACTGAACCCGCAGCTTGAGTTGTTCGACCCGCTCAACCCTGGAAATCCTGGGACCCCTCTGCTCAACACATTCACCACGAGCATTACGGGTGTCGGTGGCACTGAAACGGTCGCGGGTTTTTATCTCGACTCCCTGTTGGTACCAACGCTGGAAGCGCTCGATCCTTTTGATGCCGCAGACCCGAACAACCTGAATTTTCTGGGTGCCCCAGTCGTTGTCGCCGACATCAGCGTCAGTGACGGCACAGACACGATCACGCTCGACGGTATTTTCGGGATGAATTTCCTCAGCGCGAGCGTCGACCCCGCGAACTTGTTTACGGGACCTTACATACCTACCCCGTTCGACTGGGTCGTGTTCGACGAAGCCGCAGGTACCCTTGGCGTAAGCCTGGTTCCGATTCCGGCTAGTCTTCCGTTATTGGGCGCGGCGCTTGCTGTGTTGAGTTTGCGGCGGCGAAGATTCTTTAGTTAGAACAGGCAAACCGGCGTTCGACACACGGAATAGGCTCGAATCCGGGAATGGGGTTCGTTTTTGCCGCACGGTGAGGACAACGGCGCGGCCTTTTTGAAGTGTACGGTCATCAGTAAGAGCCCGGCTGAACGTACTTCTCCGCCTTAGTCCTCACTTAAACGACTGCTCCGTCTATGGCTCCGCGCACGCCTCGGGCGCAGTTGTATAAAACGAAGCCTTGTGGACCCCTCCTGGGATTAAGTAAGTCACTGTAAAGTCGATAACAATTCCTCTGATCCCACTTTTTGGTCCCTGCCTGGAGGAGTATCGTGAAAGTCGTCCACGCCACATTACTTGCCACGTTAATGATATGGACCACTGCGTCCTTCGGTTCCGAGTGGGTTGAACAAATCGAGGCCGTCGTGCCGGCGAATATTACGCTGACGGACGTCACGGAAACGGAAGACCAGGTGTCGCTGCAAGGACGAGCCAATAGCAACACGGATATTTCGCACTTGATGCGCGCGATCGACAGCGCAAAGCTCGGGTCGCCGAACTTGCAGTCCATCAAGCGCGACGGTGGCGTTAGCAATTTCGTCCTGAACGTGAGGGCGAAACGCTGATATTGCGGGCCGGGTCGTGAATAGCAGAACGGTTCTCGGCATCGTCGACCCGGCGCGCTTGTCCCAATCAGATCCGAACGGGCACGGCGCCGAAGCTTCGGTTTCGATCAAACTGGATGCGGTATCCGGTGACGCAAACCTCACGCGGCGACACCAGTCGGCGATTGGAGTAGCGGATATTCTTTACGTGGTTTTATATTCAACCCGGTCAGGACGACGAGCTTTCCGTGGATAACATCGCTCAGTGGGCCCGGCGACGGCCTAATTTCATCGAGTCCCCGAAATGACCGGGTCACAACATCAGCTATCGACGGAACCGGGCTATGTACTCGTCCGACGTCCGGATAATTACGAAGTAGACTGGAGCGAACTCCCCGCATTCTTCGCAGAGCTCTCAACGTACTGCGAGGAGGCGGGATGCCGCAATGTAATCCTCGTGGGCCCGGACACGAACGTCAGACTTTCAACGGTGGGGATTTATGATCTGGGCCAGGAAATGGCGAAACCGGGTCTGCGGATGGCCGTCGTGGAAACCCATAACGTATCGGAGCAGGACGTTGCATTCCTGGAAAATGTATCGACGACCCGGGGTACGCCACTTCAATTTTTCACTAGCGAAGGCGATGCGAAAAGCTGGCTGGGGGTGGACTGAGCGACGCGCGAGCTGTTCGGCGCTGCGGAGCTCATGCCGGTAACGTTAAGTTCGTATTAACAAATGCCCTGTGAATCGCAAAAGGCCCCTCTCCGTCCCTGCTGATTGCGTGAACAACCCGGTTTGCATTTTCCGGGATCGATCCGATCGGGTAAGTTGTCCTGGCTCAAAAAGAACCAGCATCGATCGCTCCCACCTCAGCGATGGGAGAGGATCGGATCAGCTAGCAGCGACGATTGCGGCGTGAAGCAAAGCCCAAACCAAATAGCGCCGAAACGAATAACGGCAGGGCCGCGGGGAGCGGAACCAAGTGCATATGGAAGTTGTCGAGGGCAAGCTGGTCGTCGGTGTGATCCGTAATTTCACCGTTGAGCGTCAGGAATAGTATGTTCGCCAGGACGTTTTGAATGTCCTCGTTGCTTGCATACACGAAACCAAGAGTCGGGCCATCCGCGGGGTCGTACAGGATCCAGGAACCGAGCGGAGGAAATTCTCCAAGAGGAGCGGTAACGCCCTGATCCGAGAGCGGCACGTTGTAGGTCGGTCCTAAATTGTCCGGCGCCGGCGCAGTGCCCGGCAAAACGTCCGTGTACCCGATCGCTAATGGCAAGACCCCGGCGCCCGGATCGAAATCGCCACCAATGATCTCGACAATACTTGGCACGTGCGGAACGGCACTGCCCCCGGGCTCCACTACTACCGCGAGATTAAATGTAAGCATGCCGTTGAAGTAGTCCGATTTATCACCCAGGAACGCGACAGGCGCGTTGAATCTCGAGGCCGTGTCGCCCGTCGGATCCTTAGCCAGAACCGAACCCGGCGGCATTCCGAAAACGTCGCTGAAAGGGTCGTTATCCAGAACTTTGACGAAAACACCCTCATTCGTGTACTCGACGGACGTCCAGTCTTCGCTGGAAGAATCGAACGTGCTCCAGATATCCGCGTTGGCGTTTATCGGCAGGAAAACTGCTGCGCTCAGCAGAAATATGGATACCGGTTGGATGATTTTCTTCATAGCAGCCCCTCACTTGCCCTGTGTCTTATCGTCGCTCCGTCACGCGGAATACTGAACCCGCCCGTGGGGTAAGGCAAGTGAGGCGTGGCCCGTAATCCGGTAATATTCCCGCTTTCTGACCAGGGTCAGGTTTCGCCCTCGGCATCCGCAGTTTCTCGCTGAAACAAATTACCGGCGACAGCGGAGGTGGCACCCTACTCGGTGATTTCAAGGCGGAAGCGGTCGGCGTTGAGACGGCAGTAGCAGACACCGCACTTTTCGGCCGGGACATTCCGGTCATCGCCAAATGGCTACACGAGTTTCATGCGGAAAACCGGCTCAGGGGCGACCACGTCATGGTCAGTATCGTGCTTGATTTGTGATCTTACTGAGCGGCAGCGCGGCGGCAAAAGCCTGTAGCACAAAGCCGATTAATCGCGTTGCATCCCCCGCAGTTCGAGCAAACTTATCCAGCTAGTCTCGCGCCTCCAGCCGGTAAAGCGTGCCGACAACGCTCGGTCCGTATTGCCCCGGCGCAAAGGTTTCCGCGAGCCGGGCCTTTGCCCGCCACCCCGTGCAGTGCCCGGGGGCGACGACCCGGGGTTTCACCCGCGTTTTCAGATCCTCGACCGTCGCCTCGATGCGTTGCTCCATTACTTTCCCCGCGAGGTGGTAGCCGCCGAGTACGACGTCGACGGGGACACCCGGGAATCGGCTCTGTGCGTCCAGGCAGGCATTGACTATCCCCGCATGCGAACAGGCGGAGAGCACGGAAACGCCGCGCCCGCGAACCTGCGCTGCGAGGTAACGTTCGTCCATAATCAACGGATCGGACACCGCGGTGTCGCCCCGAAACGTATGGTGACCATCGAGCCCGGTTTCGTATTCGGTGACCCGCTCGATGGCACCGCTGGCAAAGAAAAAATCGTCGCACAAAGTATGCGATTCACTGTGTTTTGCGATCGTCCCGCCGCTCCCGCTGATGGCCTCGAACGTGGGTTCGTCGGGTAACATGATCATGACGCCACTCGGGAGCATGACCCCGCGCTGATCCGGACGGTCCGGATGAAGATCAATAACCAGCGGTTCCGGTCTTCCGGCCTTCTTGCGGGCGTCGCTAATCGCGGCAATCACTTCAGGAAATCCGCCGCTGTGATCGAAGTGCCAGTGCGACAGAAACACGCTTTCGATTGCGGCAAGATCAACGTCGAGCCGTTCCGCGTTATCGAGCCAGTATTGGGGGTAAGGTCCGACATCAAACAGAACAGTGTGTTCGATATCGCCACGCCGACCGGTTACGAGCACCGAAAGCCCGTGGCAACCGCAACAAAGCTGATCGAAAACCGTTTTGCACTCGTGTTCTTCGTAGGTCCTTGAAGCCGGCGTTCTCGCGGCAAGATGCACGACTTCCTGAATCTGGGGCACGCCCTCGTCAATCGACGAGAGCGTGTCGGTTTCGTTGTCCATCACAACGAGAAGTTCCAGTGCGTCGAGTTCGACGGACGCCTTATCGTTAAAATTCACGCAATTTCCCCTCTGCTCTTTTTGGGGTCAAGTCTTCACTTTATACAACTCCGGTTGTTAGCCGTCGTCAATGCACCTTGAGTGCAGTTGTATAAAGTGAAGACTTGACCCCTCGACAACTTCACCCGGTAGCTGGTTTGTATTTACGGGTCGATGATCGCGACGGCACGTGTCCAGCCGGCCGATGCCCCGCGTATTTTGACGGGGAAACAGCTCACCGTGAATCCGTGATCCGGCAGCGCGTCGAGGTTCGCCAGTTTTTCGAGATGGCAGTAGCCAATCTCCCGCCCGGCCTTGTGCCCTTCCCATATCAGTGACGCATCGTGTGTTTCGGCAAATTTGTCCTTCGTGTGGATGAACGGCGCGTCCCAACTCCACGCGTCCGTACCGGTGAGCCGCACGCCGCGTTCAAGCAGATACAGCGTGGCTTCGCGTCCCATGCCGCAACCGGCCGACACGTAATCGTCGTATCCGTAGCGGGCGCCTGCGCCGGTATTGACGACGACAATGTCGAGATCGTCCAGCTCATGGCCGATGCGTTTCAGTTCTATTTCCACATCGCTCGCAGTCGCCACGTAGCCGTCGTCGAAATGTCGAAAATCGAGTTTCACCCCTGACTGGAAGCACCATTCGAGTGGCACTTCATCAATCGTGATCGCGCGTTCGCCACGATTCATCGTGGAATGAAAATGGTAGGGCGCGTCGAGGTGAGTGCCATTGTGGGTCATCAGTCGTATCCATTCGATGGCCCAGCCTTCGCCTTGCGGTAGTTCCTCCTCCTTAAGGCCCGGAAAAAACTTCACCACGTCCGGGGCCGATTCCGTGTGCGTGACGTAATCGATATGCGGCCCGTAACCATCCGGATCGGATTTCACATCGTTTTCGAGATGCATCGATATATCAATAAATTGTTTCGCCACGTCCTTCTCCCGGAATCAGGTTTTCACTTTATACAACCGAACGCACGATGATTGCACTAGGCTGGCGCAGTTCGAGTTGTATAAAGTGAAGACTTGACCCCACGGCCTGCCGCAAGCAAAGCTTACGCAATCTCAGGACCGGAGCTGATCGGATGGACGACAACCAGGATATTTTCCACATTATGAAAACGAACCGGCCGATGCGGCGCCTGAAGCCGGATCCGGTGCCGCAGGAACTTCTGCTGGAAATCCTGGACGCCGCGAGTTGCGCCCCGAACAGCATGAACACGCAGCCGTACAAATTTGTCGTCGTCCGCGATCGCGAAACAAAGGCTTTTTTTGGGGAGCGTTACGGCAACGCGATGAAAACACGGTTCGCGCGCTTTGTACCGGATGACAATGATAACTCGCGCAATGCCCGCAACTTCCGTACGGCGATGGCACTCGGCCCGCAGATCAAGGACGTACCCGTGCTGCTGTTTATTTGTGGCCAGCGCGACTGGCCGCTTGCCGTGCCCGAGGATCAGAGGATTGGGCTCGCGCCGCCGTCTTACGGATCGGTGTTTCCGTGCGTACAGAACATCCTGCTCGGTTGTCGCGCCAAGGGGCTCGGCGCGAGCCTCACAACCATGCACCAGGTGTTCGAAGCGGAACTGATCGAAAAACTTGCGATGCCCGAGACTTACGGCATCGTTGCCGTACTCCCGATCGGTTACCCGAAAGGTAACTTCGGCCCGCTAACGCGGCAGCCGGCCGTGGAACTGACATACCTCGACCACTGGGGCGCTCAGGACTAGCGAAAAACGCACGGGGCACGCGCAACCGTCGCGAACGCGTCGTCCATAAAAAAACGAGCGCTAGACCAGTCCGCTGATCTCGCTCGGGTCATGCCCGCACAGCACCTTGCCGTAGACCTCACCGGTTGTGGCCGGACTGAGTACGGCATGCAGACTCGATGTCGAGAAATCGCGCCAGATCCGCTCAAATGCGTTGCTTCGGGACATACCCGAGCTGCCGACAATTTCGTGGCACAGCGTTGTCGCTTCGCGCAACAGCTTCGTTCCGTAACCAACGTCATGTCGCGCGCGCGCACGTTCAAGCATCGACATTTGCCCCGGGTTCTCAGCCGCCCGATCGAGATCGGCGGCAGCACGATACATATGCAGTTCCGCGGAATCGATCCTGGTCGCGGCGTCGGCAACCATCAGTTGTGTGGAGACGAGTGCCGATTGGTCGGTGGCGAATGTATAAGCCACGGGACGGTCGACAACGGTATTGAGCGTGTGCGCCAAAGCGGCCTTTGCCATCCCGATCAACGGACCGACGATGCATGCGCTGGCAAAGCCCGCCAGCGGGGTTCGGTAAAGCACTTCGTTGTCGTGTTCGTTAGCAGTGTGTCCCCCGATCGCCCCTTCGGCGCAGAAAAACGGCAGGATGCGATGTGACGGGACGAAGACATCGGATCCACGCAGCGTATTACTGGCAGTCCCGCGCATGCCCGTCGTGTTCCAGGTACGTTCGATGGTCAGGTCTGTCAACGGTATCAGTAACAAGTCTGTCCCCGCCGACCCGTCGGCGCGCGGCGCCCCGAGCGTCGCCCACGTGGCATGCTCACTGCCGGATGCGTATCGCCAGGCTCCGTCGACCCTGACTCCCCCGGGTACGGCACGCACGGTCGACATTGGTGCCAGGACCCCGCACACACGCGCATCGTGATCATCTGCGAAGACTTCGTCCTGTGCTTCTTCGGAATAAAGTCCCGCGAAAAAGCAGCACGCACCGTACAGGGCTGTCACCCATGCGGCCGAGGCGCAGTAACCGGCAAGTTCGGCGGTGACGACCATCTGGGTCAGAACGTCTGTTTCATGCCCCGCATAGCGTCGCGGCTGCCACAGTCGAAATAGCTGACTGTCGATCAGCCCCTCGACGACTTCATCGGCAAGACGGGATTCCACGTCCGCATAGTCCGCAAATTCCGCCAACAAGGGTCCGATCGCCTGCGCCTGCGTACAAAGCCGTTGGCGCAGTTCGGCGCTGTCTTGCTGGGCGGACACATTGAGCGGCGGCTCACTGGTTGCCTGGGCCATGTCTTTCACTCCCGTTAGCGACACATCTCAGCCGCATCATAACCCGGTGCGGAACGGACATCCCGGCAATTTTGCGGACGACGGCCGGGAATCGTCGGAACATTTGAACGCGCGTCGAAGCACCGGATCCTGACCCGCGGGCGCTCTGCCCCCACGTTACCAGACTGAAACAATTCACCCCCAAAGCGGAAACACCGTTCTTACATTCGCGGCTCATACTTTAACCATCGAATCACAGAACGACTCGTCACAAGCGAGCACAGAGGAGGAAGTACGATGGAACAGCAAACGCTAATGTCACGTGAATTTGTAGAAGGCCACCTGGTGGAAACCCACACGGCCGAGAACCTGGCGGGCTTCGGGGTCACGTTCATCGAAATCGATAGCGTAGAAATCGACTACGTCGATGTGCCGGTACCCGGAGAGCTGGAGGATTAGTCGCCGGGTTGGATCTCGCGGCGTTCGGCCGGAATGGAATGGGGGTCAAGTCTTCACTTTATACAACCGACCCGACAGCGCGGAGAATGAGAGAATAAAATGAGGTTGTATAAAGTGAAGACTTGACCCCACACCCCCACACCCTTGACCGATGTGCAATCATGGGCCGACCAGAGTAAGTGAGGACGTGACTATGGGCGTATCAGGATTCAGCGGGCAATTGCTTCGTGTCAATCTGACGACCGGCGAAACGACGAGCGTGCCGTTGCCCGAGGAATCGGTGCTACGACAGTACCTCGGTGGCATCGGGCTCGGGATGAAAATCATACTCGACGAAGTCGATCCCGCCGTACAACCGCTCGACCCGGAAGCGCCATTGCTATTCATGCCCGGACCGCTCACGGGTACGTCCGCACCGAGTTCCTCGAACCTCGCCGTCGTCAGTCTGAACGTCAATACGCCGTATGCCGTCGCGACCGGCCACACGCACGGTTACTGGGCGGCCTATCTGCGGCACGCCGGCTACGACGGCATCGTGTTTACGGGGCGCTCGGACAAACCGGTTTATCTGTGGATCGATGACGACCGCGTTGAAATTCGCGATGCATCCGCCGTGTGGGGCAAGGATACGCGTGATACCGAGCGCCTGATAAAACGCGAACTCGGCGACGAAGAAAAAATCAGCGTCGCCTGCATCGGCCCGGCCGGAGAGGCCATGTTGCACGGTGCATCGGTGAAGAACGATCGCAATCACGGTGCGTCCAAAGGCAGCGTCGGCGCCGTCATGGGATCGAAACAGCTCAAGGCCGTCGCCGTACGTGGCACCGGCCAGGTGCCGCTCGCGAATGCGGATGATTTTGTCGGGATAACGCAGCAATGGCAGGAGAAGATCCTCAGGGAAGAACCGAATCCGGACCCAGGCGACCCACCGGTTGGGCAACTTCTCAGTCAAGGCGGTATCACGCGACTCTATACCCACATCGGCGATTCAAACATGCTCGCCGCGAAAAACCTCACGGATCCCACCTGGGGCGAAGCGTTCTCACACCGCCTGGTCAAGACGGTCGCCGACGGCGACTGGACGATCACACCGAAGGAATCCTACAACTGCGAGATCGCCTGCGCCTACGACTGCAAGATCAACAAGGGGCCATACGCGGGGTTCACCGCCAGTATGTGCGGCGGCGGCGAAAACGTCGAAGGTGCGGCCGGTTTAATCGGCGTCGAGGATCCGACCGAAGCCATCATACTGACCGATTATATGGACGCCATCGGTCTCGATTCGTCAGTCGGCGGCTCACTCATGGGGATGGCCTACGAGTTGTATAACCGCGGCATCATTACCCGCGAAGACACCGGCGGGCTGGATCTGACCTGGGGTAATTTCGACAGCGCCCGTGTGTTGCTGGATCAGATGTGCTCGGGAGACGGTTTCGGCGGCCAGGTGCTGGCAAAAGGACTGAAAGAGGCTGCCCGACTGCTCGGTCCGGAGGCCGAAGCCTGCGTCCTCCACATACGCGGCGGTGGCTACAACATGCACGACTGGCGCCCGGCATGGAGTGTGCTGTTAGGCCAGGTCGTGGCCGGTGCCGGGGTGTGCTGGCAGGGACCGGGCGTCGATGCGTGGACCACCGAGCCAGACCTCGGTTATGCGGCAATGGGTAAACCCTTCGAAACCGAAGGCAAGGCCGAAGCCGTCGCAAAAACCCAGGCGAAAAAGCTCTGGGAGGATACCCTCGGCGTATGCTGGTTCGCATGCTGGGGCGTCGATGGCGTACTCGACTATTCGGCGAAAGCAATCGCGCTGGCGACGGGGTGGTCCGATTTCGACACGGACGAAGCGCTGCAGATCGGCGAACGAATGATCAACATGCAACGGCATATTGCCATCAGCCGGGGCTTCAAACCCGAGGACGAATTTGACGTCTCCGAACGTCTACTCGAGGCACCAACGAGCGGTGTGGCCGCCGGGAAATCGATCAAACCGCACCTGAAGGGTTTAGTGCACGAATACTACGACGTCATGGGTTGGGACCGGGAAACCGCCAGTCCAACGCAGCAGACGCTGGAGCGGCTGGGGCTCGCGGCGAAGCGGTAAGTACGGCGCTGCCTGGGCAAAACAGCGACGATTCGAGGAAGTAGGTCATGACAAAAAACCCCATCGAAAATTTTACCGTCTCCAGGGAGGATTTTCGCTACATCGGACAGGATCTGCAGCGGCCCGAGTGCATCCTCGCAGAAAAGGACGGCACGTTGTGGTCCGCGGACGCGCGCGGCGGCGTCGTCCGCATCGCGCCCGATGGGACTCAGAACATTATTACGCAATCACACTCCGGAACATTCGAGAAAGTTGACGACGCGGCGCAGAAGTTCACCGGTGGCACCTTGCCAAATGGTCTTGCGTTTGCGGATAACGGCGACATCTGGATCTCGAATTTCGGCACGAACTGCCTCGAACGGATGCAGCGCAACGGCGACACAGCGATTGTCCTGGACTCGGTGGATGGTGAGGCTATTGGTAAGGTCAACTTCATTGCCCGAGACAGCCGCAACCGGATCTGGATAACCATTTCGACGATGATCCCGGACTGGTCGAGCGCGATGTGCAAGAACGTCGTCGATGGCAGGGTATTACTTTACGAACCGGGTAAGGGTGTTCGTATTGTCGCCGACCGACTGCATTTCACGAACGAGTGCAAGCTCGATGCCCGCGAGGAGTACCTCTATGTCGTGCAGACATGCGGCCGTAACGTCGTGCGTTTCCGGATCGGCGCGAACGGCGATCTATCGGCGCGAGAAGTCTTTGGACCGACGGATCATGGCCGCTTCATCGACGGCATCGCCTTCGACGAGTACGGCAATCTGTGGGGAACGTACATCATGAACGACGGAATTTTCGCTATCACACCGGACGGCGATCGCAGGATGCTTTTCGACGATTCGAGCGCCGGGGAAGTCACAAAGATCGATACCGCATTCCAGACAGGATCGCCCATGAGTATGGATTTACTGCTGGAATGCGGCGGAACCATCGCCCCATGGTGCGCTTCGGTCACTTTTGGCGGCGCGGACCTGAGGACCGTCTATGTCGGCAGCCTGCGCGGCACAACTATCCCCTGTTTCACGGCCCCCGTCGCCGGACTGCCCATGGTGCACTGGGGGACCGCGTTCTGATGTGCCCGGATCCTTGCTGCCGTTCTCGCATCGCGAAACAGAAACGCCACACCCGATTCGATCGCCTGCCGTGCTGACGAACATGCGCCACGGCAAGGTCGCGCCGTAAATAATATGTCCGTCGATCAGAAACTCGGACCGAACCACTCACTCATCGGTGTCGCCGGAGGGCGTTCCCGGCTCAGCACGCCGGCGCTGCTGATCGATCTCGATTGCCTCGAGCGCAATATCGCTGTGATGGCCGAGCAACTTAAGTCCGGCGGGCACGGACTGCGACCGGTCGCGAAAATCCACAAATCGGTCGAAATCGCCCGGCGCCAGGTTGCCGCGGGTGCGCTTGGCGTCTGTTGCGCAACACTCGCCGAAGCCGAGGCCATGGTCGACGGCGGCGTATCCGGCGTACTGCTGTTCTCCTCGGTCGTCGGGAAAGCGAAAATAAAACGTCTGGCCGAACTCAACGCGCGAGCCGGCGATTTCATGGTGGCCGTCGACGACCCGCACAACACCGCGCAACTCGCTGACGCAGTCGCGAGCACCGGCAAACGTCTCAAGGTTCTCGTCGACTTTGAGATCGGCGGTCGGCGTACCGGTGTTGGATCAATCGATGCGGCGTGCGGCCTGGCACAACACGTAGCCAGCAACGCCTGGCTGGAATTCGCCGGCGTGCAAGGCTACAACGGTAACGATCAGCGCCTGCCCGATTACACCGAACGCGCCCGCCGGCAGGCCGAAGCGGTCGCGCCCTTGCGCTCGCTATGCGAACGGCTGACGGCGATCGGCCTCAAACCCGACATTGTGAGCGGTGGCGGCACCGGCACTTACGACATCGATCCGGGACAAGGGGTGCTGACGGAAAGCCAGGCCGGGTCGTACGTTTTTATGGATGTTAATTACGGTTCCACCGAGCTACGCCGTGAGCAGCCCGAACCATTCGAGACCGCACTGTTCGTCCGGACCAGCGTGATCAGCGTCGCGCAAGCAGGTTTCGTCATCACGGATGCCGGGATCAAGGAAATCGCCGCGGCCGAGTTTCCGCCACGTATCGCGTACGGTGCGCCGGATGGCGCAACCTATGATCTCGTTGGAGACGATCTTGGTCGGATCAACTTCGCGAATTCGAACGACAGCATGCAACTCGGGGACGCGGTGGAATGCGTCACGCCCAAATGTTATGCCACCCTGAATCTGTACCGGGTTTACCATTGCGTTCGCGGCGATCGGCTCGTTGATATTTGGCCGATAGACGCGCGCGCAAACTGGTGAGCGGTTCGGCAGACAGAGTTCTTGAACAAGCACGGGGGTGCGACGTTTAACGATCAGGGAGCGCGACAGGCTGGATCCGCCCGATTTTACGTCTGCTTTTCGTCGGGTCGTTCATCTCACGCGTGCCTGATTTTCGGTCCGGCGACAGCCATTACGCCGGAGCTTATCGATAGTGGCATCAAAGCCATGTCGCCATCGCGAACAGATCCCTTTCAGCGCACGATACTGGTCGTTGATTCGACCCCGGAGCCGCGTGAATGCGCGCCAGGGCGCAGAGGCCGATCCGGGGAATACAGAGAGTACCGCTACGTCGTCGGTCACATAGCGATGTGCTACGGCAGGAAATGAAGAGACTGGGGTGTACAGACGCATGCGAGAGCGAGAAGATAGCACTCGTCCATCTGTGCTATGGGCCAATTTTAATAATGACGGGAGATCGAACAATGAATTATGTAATGGCGAAGTCTTTTCTGAACAGAGCGGGCCTGGGTTGCCTGCTATTCGTTTTTTCGGCAGCCCCGGTGCTCGCGGAAGGAATGGCCGGCGTAGGAGAAAAACTTGCGGATTTTTCCGCCAAGGTAACATCCGTTAACTACCTGGAAGACAGGAACGTTTTAACGATCGAAAGCGACGGCGACATCGGTAAGTACGGAACGGTTGGCGCATCCGTGACGTTCATGCCCCCGGTCGATGCGAAGGGAACGGTTGGCCCCTACAGTGGCAAGGGAATGACGTTCCGGCCAGATGGCACAACGGTGGGATTCACGAGTCATGGAGTCTGGAAATCACTTGGCGGGCACCGCTGGCAGGTGAACACTATAGGCTTAGGAACTGACGGCGCGCGGACTCTCGCGGTCGGCGTCCTCGAACTGAAAACGATGTCTTTCAAGGGAAGCATTTACGGTTTGAACTAGCCGCCAGGGAAGGCGGTGAGAAAACCGCTTCGGACGCCATGTGAAAAGTGTCTGCTAGTTGAGAAAATACCCGCACTGGTTGCGGGTATTTTTTTACCTGATCGCGAACAAAGCCCGGACCAACTGGCCCTGTTTCGGAAACACCTCGTTGGGCTGATGGCTGGATCAGCAAATCTAGGGGACCAAGACGTCACTCTATACAACTGACCTGACAGTGCGGGGGATCCGGCTATAGGTTGTATAAAGTGAAGACCTGCCCCTCCCCCGGGCGCAAGCAGGCGCGAGTTTGTCTACCGCCGTACCGCGTAATGCATGCCCCACCCGAGCGCCGCGTAAAGGGCGACCGCTATCCATAATATGCCCGCAATGACGAGCAATTCGTGAGTGTCACTGTTCCCCGCGTGGCCGGCGAGGAAATAAAGCATGCCCATGCCGTAGCTGGCGCCTGTCCACATGAGGAGAACCGGGATCACAGCGGCGGCGCGCCAACGGCGCTGAACCACGTAGGTCAACAAACGCGCCATGTAATACAACAAGAATGCACCGCAGATGAGTATCGGTGCGGCGATCGTGACCGCGGCAAGAATTGTCATGCCCACCTGTGTACGTTCGCCGGAACGCCACCGCTGCCAAATTTCGATCGGCCACGCCCGCTTGCGCGATCCCCAGGTTTGCTCCGATGTCACGGCCGTTGCCCGGACATCGGCGTCGGGATCCTGCATTGCCTGTGCGATAAATGCCTCGCGCTTGCCCGTTTTCGTATTCGGCGAACCGAGCCAGCTGACGCCGTTCGCCCGCACGTAGGGATCCGGATCGGCCAGCGCGCGTGCTATCACCTCGTCGCTGACCGCCGCCCCGCCGGCTGCGCGTAACATCGTGACCAGAACCACGAGACGTACCTTCGGATCGGAATCATCGGCGCCGGCCTCGAGCCGCTCAGGAAAATCGGCTGCGCGCAGATAGTTCGGTCGGTGTGTGGACATTGAAGAGAGCGCACCGAACGCCGCCTTGCGAACCTTCGGATCCGCGTGGGTCATGGCCCTGGTCAGCTCCGGTATCAAAATATTTCGATCAAAGTCATCGCCCGGGTCACCGCCGAGATACCTGAAAATGCCCAGCGCCGCGACCGCGACCTCTGTATCTCCGTCGTGCGCGAGGGATGCGAGTTGGGCATAGTTAGCCTGCTCGATTCGTGTACCGCGAACCGCGCGCAAACCCTGCAGGCGTTCTGCCGCGGGCCGCGTCGCGTCCATGGCCAGAGCCAATGGGTCGGTATCGGCGAAGACCCGTTTTGATTCGACGATGCGCAGTCCGTGCTCGGCCGCTTTAACGACGTCAGGATCCTGATCACGGGTGGCCGCGCGCAGCACGGCAGGTGCCCGGGGGTAGTGGGCGGCGGCGTGGGCCAGGGCATACACGACGGATTTGCGAATGCGGCGATTGCTCTCCTCGCTGAGCACCTCGACGAGAATATCGAGTGACGATGGCGGCAGCCGACCGCCCTTGGCAATTTCAGTGAATGCGGCCGTCAGATACTCGCGCTCGCCGGGCCGGACCGGATCGGCAACGAGACGATTCAGAACCGCGAAAACGGCTGCGGGTAATGACTGTGCCGCGCCAATCCGCCCAAGCGCCGTGGCCGCCTGCTGATAGAGCCATGCGCCGTGTTTCTCGTCAAACAGATTCGCAATGCGTTCGATCACGTTCACGGAGTAACGGTTGTTCTTGGCCGCGAAACCCACCGCTGCGATCGCGCTGTTCAACATCGCGTCTTCTTTAGCCTCGATCACGACGTCAGTGAGCGCTTCAATGGCATCGGGGGTCAAAGCCCGTCGCGAGCCGATTTGCCCGAGCGCGGTAGCCGCGGCTTTGCGTACCTCCAGGGACTCATCGGTAAGCAGTCGGTCGACGATCAAATGGATTAATGCCGTATCGCTGCTGCGCGCCGATCCGAGCCTTTTGATCGCGGAAAGTCGCGCTGCGGGATGTCGACTCTGTAAACGCCACTCCGAAAATGTATCGCTGTAGCGCACGGCGACGTACAGCGGCACGAGCGCCTTGTTCCATAGCGCCGCGATGAGGTACAGCACGAGCGGCGCGAGAACAATGGCAACAATGGGCGTGCGACGGGCCATGGCGTGTCTATTTCGACGGTTTCCGGAGATCACTACGCGAGGGTGCCCTGCTCCGATACCCGGGCCGCCAGGCGACGCGGCGACAACGTTGCGAGCTTCGTTTCCGACCCATCATTTGACGCAATAAAACTGCCACCTGTCGCCAGTTCGATTCAGTCACACAATGCGTAACAACGAAACGAGCGCGAAGCGGAAGCATTCAATGCCTTCGTCGCCGTTCCCGTGCATTGCGCGATGATGCGCGGCAAACGAGAAATTTCACGGCGGTCCCGGAACTGCGCGGCCACTTAAGCGAGCGGTACGATCAGCGACTCGGCGGCTTGTTCGATCGAACGCCTGTATTCGTCCGCGCTCGCGCCAAAGATGCCGACGATAACCTGGTCGAACCCGAGTTCCTGATACCCCTTCACCTCGTCCAGACTAACGGGACCGCCCAGTTGTGGTGAAGCCGCATACGTTAACGAAGCCGGATCGCGGCCCGCCGCTTCGGCGAAGCCCTTGATCGTCGCGAGGTGACCGCGTGCCGCGTCCACAGACACGTTCACCCCCCACCAGCCGTTTCCGATCTCGCCGACCCGGCGCAATGCGGGCTCGCTTTCACCGCCGAATATGATCGGCGGATGGGGCTGTTGAACGGGTTTCGGATAGGAACGGACGCTCGGGAAGGAGCAAAATTCGCCGCTGTATTCGCTTTCCTCCTCCGTCCACAGCGCCGTCATCGCCCGCAGATAATCACGCGTGCGCTGCGCGCGTTTCGGCCACGGAATTTCGAGGGCATCGAACTCTTCCTTCATCCAGCCAATCCCCACACCAAAATCAAATCGGCCGCCGGAAAGCTTGTCCAGGCTCGCTACCTCCTTGGCGGTCACAACAGGATGACGCTCCGGCAGCAGGCAGATCCCGGTGCCTAAGCGGATTTTCTTCGTGACCGCCGACGCATAGGTCAGGGCGAGAAACGGATCCATGAAATCGATTGCCATCGTTTCGAACGGCATCACACCGTTCTGCGTGTAAGGATATTTCGACGCATATTGGTCAAGCAACACGATATGTTCGGGCGCCCACAGGGAATGGTATCCGCACGCTTCGCAGGTGGATGCGATCACTGAAATTACTTCCGGATCGGCCGCAAGGGCTGCGCCGATAAAACCCATACCTATTTGCATGATTGTGTCCTCTTGTTGCTGAATTTTTATTGGGATCTCTGAAAGAACGAACGCTCGCGCACGTTATCGTCCGGTGTCGGAGATTGGTCAATTCGTCCGGCTGACTTATGGTTGAGGTCAGTCGTTCAACGCAGATCGAAACCGTCGTAGTCCTTCGCCGCGACCTCGTCACATTTCGCGCGAAAGTTCTGCACCCCGCCGACGTAGTTGAGAAAAACACGCTTTTTTCCCGGGATATTCGCGCCCATAAACCATGAGTCGGTATCCGGGAGTAATGTGGCATCGGCCGTTTCGAGAACGTGCCGGGTCCATTGTTCTTCCTCATCGGGGGTGGCTTCCATTGTCGCGTACTTGTGATCACGCAGATAGCGGATGCAGTCCGTGATCCACTCGACGTTCTGTTCCAGGCATCTCGGAACATTGCAAAAACTCGAGGCATTGTGCGGGCCACCGACCATGAACAAGTTCGGAAAGCCCACCGTCAGCATCCCGAGTTGCGTGCTGGGCCCGTCAGCCCATTTGTCTTTCAGCGCGAGACCGCCCTTGCCGCGTATATCAATTCGGTTCAGGGTCCCGGTTACGGCGTCGAATCCCGTGGCATAGATGATCACGTCGAATTCAAATTCCGCATCGCGCGTCTTGAGCCCGGTTTTCGTAAAGCGCTCGATCGGCGACTTCTTCACATCGATGAGGTGAACGTTGTCGCGGTTATAGGCCTCAAAATAACCGCTTTCCAGAGGCACGCGTTTCGTCCCGAACGCGTAGTCGGTCGGGATCAACAGGTCCGCTACCGCCGGGTCGTTGATACGTTCGCGAATTTTCTTGCGGACAAACTTCGCGACAAATTCATTCGCTTCGTTGTTCATCATGATGTCGCTGAAATTTCCAAGCCAGAAACCAAAACCCGGTTCGTTCCACGACTTCTCGAAAAATGCATCGCGTTCTTCCGGATCGACTTCCAGGGCCGAGCGCTCGTCGAAGTCGTGGATAAAACCGCCGAACGATTGCTTGCACTTCTCGAAGATTTCCGGGTAGCTCGCCTTGATTTCCTGTTGGAATTCCTCGTCGATGAGTCCGTTATGCAGCGGTTTGCAATAATTGGGTGTCCGTTGAAACACCGTCAAATCGCCGACATTTTTTGCGACTTCCGTGATCATTTGCACGGCTGTGGCACCCGTGCCGATAACCCCGACACGTTTGCTGGCGAGATCGACCTCGTGACGGGGCCATGTCGAGGTGTGCCAGGTTTCACCCTCGAACTTGTCCGCGTCTGTGAATTCGGGAATGTAAGGCGCTGAAAGTCCGCCCACTCCGGTCAGTAAATACCGGGCGGTTGCGCTGGTGCCGTCTTCCGTCGCGACCTGCCAGCAATTGTCGTCTTCGTCGTAGTGCGCTGAGGCGATCCGCTGGTTAAAACGCATGTCCCTGCGCAGGTCGAATTTGTCCGCGACAAAATTGAGATACTCCAGAGTCTCGGGTTGCGGCGCGAACTTCTCGGTCCACTCCCATTCCTGCAGTAACTCCTCGGAAAAAGAATAGCCGTAACTGTAGCTTTCGGAATCGAACCGGGCACCGGGATAGCGGTTCCAGTACCACGTGCCGCCAACGCCGCTGCCCGCTTCGAAGCAGAGCGCGGTCAGGCCCATTTCGCGCAACCGGTGGATAAAGTACATGCCGGTAATACCGGCACCGATCACAATGGCGTCGTAACCTGTTCCGGCACCTGTCGTCGTTTCGCTCATCGGTCCACCTCTCGCGGCGTTCGGTCTGGAGCCGCCAAGTCTCACGCAATTTGCGCAAGGATAGAAGTACTTGCTTTGAGGCCCCGGGGACGCGGGTCCCACTATGCCGATAACCCGGCATTGAGCGCGAGCGTTGTGCGACGCGGTACGGATCGCGCACCGCAGCATTCGCAACAGGCACCTGCCGCCTTCCCGCCCTCGCGAGCAGTCTCGTCGGAACCATGATCACGGGCAACAACGGGACGCCCGCTGTTATGCCAGGAGGATGGAAACTGCGAGCGACAACGGCCCCAGCAACGCTGCAGCCACGTTACAGCCGAGGTACCCGGTAAATTCAGCCACAGTCGACCCTTTCGTGAGTGCTCCCCAGAACGCGACGAGGCCGGGCGGGAGAAAAACCAGGGCAGCGAGTGCACTGCCTGGAAAGACGCCTCCGCCGACGCCGATCACGATCGTGAGCGTCGCGCCGAGCAAGAACATCGCGTAGATGTACGCGCTCGCGCTGGTGCCGTAGACGATGGGAAAACTCCGCCGACCGACCCGTCGGTCGGCTTCGATATCCGGAAACTGGTTGAGTAACAGAAGGTTGTTGCAAAGGAAAAAGGGCACCAGGGCGGCGAGTACTGCCACTGGAATAAAACGTCCGCTGACGACATACGCAGTCCCCGCAACGAAAAGAATACCGAACCCCAACCCGGGCGCTACCAGGCACAGGTATGGATGGTTCGTGACGAAACCGCCGTAGCCGACGATCAGGACCAGACCCAGCGCGCCGACGGGAAGGATGCCCCAGCCAACGGCATCGATAAAAAAAATGCCGATCGCGACCATCGCGGCCAGGCACGCGACGCCGACGATTAAGACGACCCGCGCCATTGCGGGATTATCCGGTAAGGCACCGCTGCCGCCGCTGAACGGCGTTCGATTTGTCATCATGTCGAGGCCGCTGTTGAAATCGCGAAACTCATTCAGGGTGTTCACGCCGATATGCGCCAACAGCGCGCCGGCCGCGGCAAGTAAGCCATTCGATTGATGGATGATCCCGTGCTGATCGAGCGCGACTGCGATACCCAGGAGCACGCAAACCGGCGTGAGAGAGAGGAACGCCGGGCGGGTCGTAAGAAAGACAGGATTGAAAGGCATTAACTAATCAGAGGCGTCATCGGGCTCGGAGATTAACTGACCACTTCCGCACAGCTCCGAATTCGTTCGCGTGTCGCGTCGCACAATTCGACATCAAACAGATCCGGGACAGAACGGCGAATCCGGGCCCGTGCGAGCATTGTACCCGGTGTGGGGCCGGCAGCATTGCGCTGTCGGTTTCTTGAAATAGTGCCTTCTCTCGGTGCGTGATTCGAGTCCAGCGTCCGACCAAAACAGCCGGGATTAAGGGCGAGGGGCGGCGCGCCCAGATGTATAAACCGAAAAAGTGGGGTCAGATGAAACTTTCGGGGTCCCCGAAAGTTTCATCTGACCCCACTTTTTTCTTATTCGGTGGCGGGAGCGTTTTTGCCCTCATTAACGTCACTGCGCCACAGGCCGCGGACCGCAACAATGCTGACCGGTTGTTCCGGGTCGTCCATGGCTTCGCGCACGACGCGTCTGAGCTCGTCCGCATAAGAGGCCGGCAGTTCGTCCCGCGTCGCAATGTGGATCATGACCATGTCCTGGGCCCGGGGGCGGGCCATGAACATGATCTCCACCCCGTCATCCTGCGCGACCCGCTCGTAGAGGGCGGTGCGAACGGACCAGGTCACGGGATTAGCCAGCGGCACGGTTTTGCCTTCGCGGAGCTGCTCGACGAGGGTATGGCTGAGTGGACCGGCAAGCACGACCAGCCCGACAACAAGCGCCCAACGAAGCAAGCGTGCGGTATTCTGATGCCGCTTGAGCGCCCGCGCAGAGGTAATCCCCAGCATCGAGAAAACAAAGCTCGACGTGACGATGATCGCGACGAGGTTTGTCGAGAACAGCACGGTCGCGCCGAGGGCGTTTCCCCACGCCCCGTGCGCGAGCGAGATCCCGACCGAGCAGACCGGTGGTACGAGCGCGGTCGCGATGGCCACACCGGCGATCGCACCGACGATATTCGGGCGCGCCATGGCGAACGTCGCCCCGGCCGCCGCGAACACGGCAATGAACAGATCGAGCACATTCGGTCCGCCGCGCGCGAGCACTTCGTTGGAGAGCGTCTCGCCGGCCGGCGTTACGTATCCGATCAGGAAACTGACGGTCAGGGTGAGAAGGAATCCATAGACGATGGAACGCCCGCACTGGCGGGCGAGCCGGCTGCCCGCCTGTCCGAGCGCCAGTCCCAGCCCGATCATCGGGGTCATCAACGGCGCCAGCAGCATCGACCCGATGACGACCGCGGGCGAGTTCTGCAACAATCCGAGCGACGCAATGGCTGCGGCCAGACCGAGCATGCCAACGAAATCCGCCCCCCAGGTCGACCCCGAGCGGAGGTTGTAGAGCAAATCGGCGTGGTCGGCAGGATTGATCCGCGGCAACCATTCGGCCAATGAACCCTGACGCAGCGGTGGCGTGCGTTTCATGACGACCACGCTCGCGTCTCCGAGCGATTGCTCGAGTGGACGCACGTGACCCAACCCGTCCTGGCCGATCACGACGAGGTCGTGGTCGTCGAATAATTCGATGATGCCGCGGTGTTTAAGCCTGTCCGTCACGACCTTCACCTCGAAATTCGCCGGGTCGAGTACCGCGTCATGGATCAATGCGCGTATCTCGCTGGCACCGGTGACGCCTTCGAGCGCACCGGTTTCGTCCTCGATGCCCCCAACGGTAACCGCCGCGTTGAAACGTTGTCGCATCGTTTCCACCAGCCGCAATGCCGCGCGATCGTGAGCGCCCCCGGTGACGACGAACAGGATCCGTTTCACCTCGGCGGGGACCTTCATCCCGTACAAGGGGATGAACATCTGGCACGGCGCGGCGCGCAACAGCTCGTCGGAGGTCTGTTTCCTCCCGCTCACATTTGGCAGCGTGAACGGGGCCGTGACGAGAAGACGGGTACCGCGTTTGCGTACCCGATCCAGTACGACCGTGACGGGCATCGGATCATCGACCGGGACGACTGTCGCCGCGCCCTGCCCCCCTTCACCCAATGCCTCGATGACGGCGCGTTCGGTGTCGCCGTCGAAGCCGGTTTCGAGACACAGGTAGTGCGTTTCCTCCTCCTGAGCCGCCAGCGCCCGTACCCAGCCAACCACCGTCGCGGCATCTGCCGGACTCGGCACGAACCCGATGATACTCATACTCCCCCCTTTGGCGCGATCACTCTAACTGAATCATTATAGGCCCGAAATTTGGTCGAAATTGATCGCAGAAAAATTTGGGGACGAACTAAAACGGCGCCGCACTAATTTCGGGCCGAAAGTCAAAAAAGCGCATCCCCTTTCACTGTGCGCTTGTGTACAGTGAGGACCTGACCACGCGCGCTTTCGGCAACGCCCCGCGACACAAACAAGGTAGATTCTTCAATGCGCCTTCAATTGCTGCTCCGTTTCCTGTTGATCACATTCGCCGTTGCTTCGACACCGGCGGCCGTGGCTGATGTACTGACCACAACGAACGGTTCCCGACTCGTCGGTACAGTCGTGAACAAAGAGAAACGGCAGCTGCGATTCAAGACGCCTTTTGCGGGTACCGTTGAGATTAACTGGGAGAACGTCACCGAACTCGAAGTCGATAACCCGGTACGGCTCATGCTTTCCGACGACCGCATCGTCACCGGGCAACGGTTCATCCGAAAAGACGCGAGCTGGGAGATCTCGTCCGACGGGGAAACCGCAACCTCATTACGCGACGACGAAGTCGCGTATGTGAACCCGGCTGCGTGGCGAACCAACGAAGCCTGGAGTTTCGACGGTAAAGTCAATCTGGCGATTGAGTCAGAGCGCGGAAATTCCGACTCGGACGAAATTGATGTCGACGGCGAGCTGGTCGCGCGTAAGGGGATTCACCGATTTCGCGCCGTGACGGAGCTGGAGCGCGACCGGTCATTCGGCGAAACGACAAAAAGCAAATGGCTGACAACCGCTAAATACGATCTTTTCACAACGCGGAAACGATACTGGACAGTGGTCAGCCTGTTTGAGCACGACAAATTCTCGGATCTGAATCTGCGCTCACTACTGGGACTGTGGCGCGGGTTTCAGTTCCACGACAGGCCTGACTACCATCTGAGCTTGGAATTCGGGCCGACGTATACTTACGAAAATTACGAAGAAAACGACGACCGAAACTATGCCGGCGCCGGCTGGCATTTCGAAGTGGATCGCAAGATCCTGGGCGGCCGCCTGCAGCCTTATCACCGGAACTTCGGCGTGTTGAATCTCGAAGACACCGGTAACGTGATCCTGCAGTCATGGACCGGAATACGCTACCCGCTGCGCTGGGGGATCGTGAGCAGCGCGGAGATTAAGGTCGAGTACGATTCCGCTCCCGTCAATAAAACGGATGAAATCGATACCACCTACCTGTTCAAGATTGGTTACAACTGGTAGTGATATCGGCGGCGGGAGTGCGCGAGGTACACGCCTGGTCCTGCGCGCGAAATATTCCTGAATTTTCGCAAAGCGCTCGCGGATATTCCCGAATGTTAGAACGGCGTTTTACTTCTGACGGTAAACTGGGATTAGCCAGGGCCGGCGGAGGAATATCGCAATGTCACAAGCACTCATACTCGTGGATATCCAGAACGATTATTTTCCCGGCGGCAACATGGAGCTGGTCGACATGGAGGACGCGGCGGCGAATGCCAGCGCCATACTCCATGCGTTTCGGGTCGACCAGGATCCCGTTTTTCACATCCAGCATCTCGCGCTGAAACCCGATGCGCCTTTTTTCGTTCCCGGGACCCCGGGTGCGGACCACCATGAAACGGTGGCACCGCTGGCAGGGGAACACGTCATTCAGAAAAATTTCCCGAACTCTTTTCGCGGGACGACGCTTGAGGAAGATCTCCGGCATTCGGGAGCCGAAGAGTTTGTGATCATCGGAGCGATGAGCCACATGTGCATCGATGCCACGACCCGCGCCGCGTTCGATCTGGGATTTCAGTGCACCGTCGTCGCTGACGCATGCGCTACCCGCGATCTTACGTTCAACGACAATACGATACCTGCGCAAGCCGTACATGGTGCGTTTATGGCCGCGCTCTCTTCGCCTTATGCGACGATTGGGTCGACCGACCAGTTTCTGTTTCTGAAAAATTCTGACGACGCGCTTCACGTCGCGTCGGAATAAGCGTTACGCGGGATTGCCTCAGGCGCACGCTCGCATCACAGATCGCGCCCAGGTTGGTGCAGTCGTAACCCGGCAAGTGCCGCGAGTCTCTCCGTTACCCTGACACCACGCATCACCTTCGGACGCAAAAAAAGTGGGGCCAGATGAAACTTTCCCGGGTCAGGAAAAGTTTCATCTGACCCCATTTTTTTATCCCGGTTATTCGGTTTTTTTGTACGGCGATGACTGCCCAATATCGTTGCCCGGCTCGTCGCCGCGGTACGCTGCCTCCTCAAGGAATACCCATGGTCGCTCGCGGCGGCCGCGCACCTCGTATGCCTCTATGTCGTGCGCCCGGGTCAACGTTGCCGCCACCGGGTCGAGGCCCTCAAGCAACATGTCGCGACGCAGGTCGTCGAGTTCGAATTCTGTCGCGAAACCGTCTTCCCCGGTGATCGTTTTCGCGTTGATGTCGATCGTCAACCTGCACGCCGTGCCGGCGGCAACGACCCCGATCAACTTCTCGTACGCAGCCGGTGTAACCCGCGCCGCCAGTACATTGTTCTGATAGCAGTTGTTGTAGAAGATTTCACCGAAGCTCGGTGCGATGACGCAGCGGATCCCGAAATCAGCAAGCGCCCAGACCGCCATTTCGCGAGAACTCCCGCAACCGAAATTCGCTCCGGCAACGAGTATTTCTGCCGCGCGATACGGATAAGAGTTCAGCACAAAATCCGTTCGTTCATTGCCATCGTCGTCAAAACGCCAATGGCGAAACAAGCCGACATCGAAATCGGGCCGTTTGCGGTTAACGCAATAATCAATCGGGATAATCGTATCGGTGTCGATGTCCGATCCGGGAATCACCGCCGCAAGCGAAGAAAACCGGGAAGGGAGGGACGCCGTCACGACCCGAGACACCGATGATCGACCAGACGCCCCGCGATAGCCGCGGCGGCGGCGCTCTCCGGGCTCGCGAGATGTGTGCGGCTGCCCTTGCCCTGCCGGCCTTCGAAGTTTCGGTTCGAGGTCGAAACGCAACGTTTGCCGGCCGGCACGCGATCATCATTCAAGCCGACGCACATCGAACAACCGGGCTCGCGCCATTCGAATCCGGCAGCGCGAAAGACGTTATCGAGGCCTTCCGCTTCCGCCGCGCGCTTTACCGGCACGGAGCCGGGAACGACGAGCGCCCGCACGCCATCAGCGACCCGACGGTCTTTGATCACTGCGGCGGCGGCCCGGAGATCGCCGATGCGACCGTTCGTGCACGAGCCGATAAAGACGACATCGACGGTGATCTCGTCGATGCAGGTTCCGGGGATCAGCCCCATGTAGGCGAGTGCTTCTCGCATGGCGCGACGCATCTGCGCATCCGCGACGTCATGAGGTTCAGGTATGACCCCGTCGATATCGACGACGTGCGCGGGACTCGTGCCCCAGGTAATTTGCGGCTTCAGGTTGCTCACAGCAAACGTGTTTTCGCGGGCGGCGGTCGCTTCGCGGTCGCTGGGCAACGTCCGCCAATGGGTCAGTGCCTGATCCCAGGCCGCGCCTTGCGGCGCGTAGTCGCGGCCACTCAGATATTCGAACGTCGTATCGTCCGGTGCAACCTGTCCCATGCGCGCGCCCATTTCGATGCTGAGGTTGCATAACGTCAGGCGCGCCTCGACCGGGAGCGCCGCAACCGCCTCGCCCGAGTATTCGATGACATGTCCTGCACCGGCATTCGCGCCGAGTTGCCCAATCAGGGCGAGGCTCAAATCCTTGGCCGTCACGCCCGGCGCAAGCCGGCCGGTGCACTCAATGCGCAAAACCGACGGGCGCGACTGAACGAGGGTCTGCGTCGCCAGCACATGCCTCACCTCCGAGGCGCCAATGCCCCACGACAATGCACCGATACCGCCAACGGTACAGGTGTGCGAGTCACCGCAAACAAACGTCGTACCAGGGAGCGCAATTCCCCGCTCCGGTGCCACGACATGGACAATACCCTGGTGGTCACTGCGCAGATCGAACAGTTTGATGTGGTGTCGCGAGGCGTTCTTCCGCAACGTCCTGATGTACGACGCGCTGGCCGGCACCGAATCATCATGGCGGTCGGGCGCCGTTGAAATGACATGATCGTGGGTCGCGAACGTCAGATCCGGGCGTCGCACCTCGCGACCCGTATCGTGTAACTCCGCGAATGCGATATCGGAGCCCAGCTCGTGCATCATGTGACGATCGATATAGATCAGGTCGTAGCCGCCGCCGAGCGGTGTCACCCGGTGCGCATCCCATATCTTGTCGAACATCAAACGGGGTGCGTTCGAGGCCACGGGTTATTCAGCCCATTTTTTGTCGAAGTCCCACACGGCATCGAAACCCATGAGATTATGCATATCGGCGATGGGATACAGCGGCGTGTCGAGCGCGACCGACGACTCGGTCTTCGCGATGCAGCGATAGGTTTTCTCAAGAGCGGCCGCCGCCGCGTTCATGCCGGTGCCCGGATAGATCGCAACGGCAAATCCGAGTTCCCGCAGGCGTTCCGGACTCAGGATGGGCGAGCGCCCACCCTCAACCATATTTGCGAGCAACGGCGCATCGATTGCCGCCGCGATGGCCGCGAATTCTTCATCGCTTTCCGGCGACTCAACAAATATCACGTCCGCGCCCGCCTCGTGGTAGGCCAATGCGCGGGTAATCGCCTCATCGAGTCCGAGCGTCGTCCGCGCATCGGTACGCGCAACGATGAGAAAGTTTGCGTCGGTGCGCGCCTCGCACGCAACACGGATCTTGTCGACCATGTCAGCGCGCTCGATCACCCGACGTCCCGGTGTGTGTCCGCATTTTTTCGGAAACTCCTGATCCTCGATCTGTATCGCGGCGATACCGGCGTTTTCGTAGCCGCGCACCGTATGCTGTACGTTGAGCAAGCCACCGTACCCGGTATCGGCATCGGCGATGATCGGGGTGGCGCTGCCGGCAGCCATTTGCCCGGCGCGATGCACCATATCGGTGTAGCTCGCGAGTCCTGCGTCGGGCAGACCCAGGTAGGACGCGACCGTTCCGTAACCCGTCATGTACAGCGCGGGATGATCAAGCCGATCAGCAATGCGCAGCGATATCATGTCGTAAACACCGGGCGCCGTGAGGAGTTCCCGATTTCGGATCCGGGCAGCCAACACGCTGCGCTTTTCTGTCGGTGTGATTGCCATAGCCTGATGTCCTCCGGTGCTTCGGGTCTGAACGCTGCACGGGCCTGCTCGTTCGATTACCTTTCTCTTCCGTGTTCAGTTAGCGCCCGACCCACAGTGTAATTCACCCGGGATACGGTCACGCGATCGGACGACACTGCCGTCCTCCCCGCCATTCGACCCCGTATTACCGCATGCCGTGCCCCGGACGCGCGCAAGCAATTCCGGACGTCCCCGACAAAAAGCATCAGGCGCCGCCTTCTCGCGCCTTTTCCATCATCGCCGCAACGGCGCCCTGCGAGGAAAGTTGCGCACGCGTTCCCTCCGGATCCATCGCCGAGGCTTTATCAAGGTCGCCAATTTCTTCAGGCACGAACCAGTGCAGCCGCTCGGGATCATCGTGATAGGAAGCCCATACCGCCCTGGCCACTTCGATTGGCTGTATCAGTCGAAACATACCTTCGGTCGCGGCGCCCTGCTTCATTTCATCGGGAATGAGCGCCGTATCGATGAGCCCCGGGAGGGTATCGGCAACACGGACGCCGAACCGGCTGAATTCGACTGACAATGCTTCGGTCAGCCCTTTCACGGCGTGTTTCGTCGCGGAGTAGGCTGCGATTCCGGCGATACCAAACGTCGCTGACGAGGAAGACGTGGTGAAACACAGCGAATTCGGGGTCACCTTGAGTAAACCCGCGGCGAGATGAATGCCATTCAATACCCCGATGAGGTTGACGTTGACGACCGCCATGATGTCTTCGAACGGTTGTTCGTCGAAGAATCCGAATGTTCCGATGCCTGCGTTATTGAACAGCAGGTCGAGACGCCCCCCGGTTGCAGCCGAGAACCCGTCCAGCGCCTTGGCATAGGCGGCCCGGTCGCTCACATCGAACACGCCCAGCAGGCAGTTTTCGGAACCGAGCTCGTCACGCAATGTCTCGAGTCCGGCCGCATTAACATCGTACGCGCCGACAAACCAGCCGCGCTCTGCAAACAGATGCGCAGTCGCGAGGCCCATGCCGCTGGCCGCGCCGGTTATGAAGATACATTGTCGGGGTGGTGTCGCGCTCATAGTCGGTGCCTTTGTTTCAATCAGGTCGGAATATCTTAACGCGCGGCCGTCCTGGAAACAGCCGTAAGCGACGCTGAAACGGCGAACCGTACGGTCCCGGGCATAGGCGTAGCCGGATTAGGGCTCTGCCAAAAAAACGTCCCGGGCTGCCGGCTCGTCAGCGCAAGCATCCAGCGGCGGGCGGAGCCGTGGCGAGAACCGTCGAGCGGCGTCAGTCGCCGCGTTGGTATCGCGGGTAATCTTCTGTGTGGGCGGCAATCCATGCCTGAATTGACGGAACCGCGCCGACATTGTCGAACACCGACCGTAATTTCGGGTAGGCATCGGAGAGTATGCCTGCGTCGATATCCTGAAGGTGATTCAGCCGATTGAACACACAAATGTCGGCCCACGACATTGTCGAACCCACCATAAATCCATCGTTCGCGAGTTTCTCCAGCCGTTGCAGGACCACCGGCAACGTCGACTCGAACCACACCTCGACACGCGCGCGCTTCTCGTCTTCCGGCACCATGGTCGTTCCCGGCGCTCCGGGAACACCGTCGAAGCTCATTTTCGCAATTGCTGACTGGATATCTGCCTGCGCCGCGACAATCATGTCGCTCTTTGCGGCGTCGACCGGATCGGAGGGATACAAGCCAGCCAGGCGCGCCGCCAGCCGTGCAATGCTGTCCGCCTGGGCAAGAAATTCCCCGTCGACTTCCAGCGCCGGAACCTGCCCGAACGGCAGCTTCTCTTTCAGATCTGACTTGTCCGCGAATTCCTCGACCGTATACCGGTAGTCGTGAAACTCGATACCGCCCACGGTAAGTAGCAGCCGTACGGGCTCACCGATTCCCCGGCCACCAAAGTAATGCAGCGCTATGTCGCTTGCCATCGTCGTCTGTTCCCCATTGTGTAAACCGACATCGCGCCCGCTAGCGCGACCGCGCCAGCAACTGCTTTACTTTCTCGTCGATAAACGCGTCATTGCTTGCGCTGAATCCGGGCATACCCGCGATATGGCCCCACATGGAATCAACGATCGTGAGCTCAGCGTTCTGCATGAGCGCGACTTCTGCTTCGTTGTCGGCTACCGCGAAATACATATCCGTATTGCAGGGCATGATGAGTGAGCGGGCGGTAATGGCACCGAGAGCTGCCCCGAGGTCGCCGCCGAATCGCGGATGTGCGGAAACGTCGGCAGCCATCCAGGTCAGCGTCTGGTGATACAGGTCTGCCGGCACCCACTGGGCGAACAGTTTTTCGACGGCCCCCAAAAATTCATCAAGGTCCGCGGCACCCATCTTTTCGAAACCCGACGCCCGGTACCAGTCGGCGGACCAGGCCATGGTCGTTGCCAGCGAGGTGACGGCCGTGAGAAGTTTTGGCGGCCATTGTGCGCAACGACCGTCGTCCCAGCCTTCGCCGCTTTCCATGATGCGCCGATAGCCGTTGAGATAAACCCAGTTGTGGACGGATGTCTTCGCCGATCCGCAAATGCAGCAGATCCGCTCCACGAAATCCGGATACAGCGCTCCCCAGTGATAGGCCTGCTGACCGCTCATCGAATAGCCGATCACAAGGGCGATACCGGTAACGCCGAAGTGCTCGCGCAACAGCCGATCTTGTGCGATGACATTGTCGTAAGTCGTGACCAGCGGAAAATCCATACCCGCACAGGGCGGGGCACAGTTACTCGGAGACGTCGACAAGCCGTTCGTAAACATGTCCGGTACGACGATGAAGTAGCGTTCGGGATCGAGCGCTTTGCCAGGACCTATAAAAGGCGCGTTTTCGCTATGTCGGCCGGTGTACCAGGTCGGGTAGACAATCACGTTGTCGCGCGCGGCGTTGAGCGTACCGTAGGTCGCAAACCCGAGATGCGCGCTCGGTAATATTTCGCCGGAGAGCAGTTCAAAGTCTCCGAGTTCGAAGCGACCTTCTACCGGTTCGTGTTCATTCGCCATACCGCAATCATGACAGCGGCCCCCGGAATTAGGAAGAACCGGGGATTCGACGAACGAAAACGGCCCTCGCCGCACGGCGGCGCACACGGAACTTGCATTTGGAATGGGTCCACGAGATCACGTCGAGCGCAAAGGGGCGCGCGAACCCGGCCGTTAAGGAATGAAACCTGTGCGGGATATTCGGTTCGACAACCCGCCCCGGCGCAATGCCCTGGGGCGATGCGACAGTTGCAAACAGACGAGCCGTCGCGCCGCCCGGGGGCTAATGGCGGCGCCGTTGAACGAGCAGGCCGGCAACCGCCGGACCAAATAACCACAGGGCAACCGGGACCGGTACGGCGGGAATTTGACCGTCGCTGGCCGAGATTTCGAAATTATCGAATCGCTGAGCCGAGTTGGCGTACAACGCCGCCCTTCCGCTGGAGAAGCTCGAAGAAGTGTAGCTCGTTGCCGCGGTCATGCTGCCGTCGAGATAGGCATCGTAGGTAAAACTGCCACCGTTATCGGTTGCTGTAATCCGGAGATTATTAAATCCCAGGTGCCCCACGATATTGATCGAACTGCCGTAGCTGCTGACATCAGTCACGTCGTGCCAATAGAGGGACCCCGCGAGCGTGACGAGCAGGATTCCGCGAACGCCGATGGTCCCGGCGCCGGTATACGCACTGTGTACCCACACCCCGCCATCAGCGACTGCGGCAATATCAACATTGAGGTCGAAAGCCGTGACGTCGTACGGCAACCCCGAGTAGGCGTTCGGAAAGTTCGCAGGGCTGCCAGCGCCGTAGTTGCCGCCAGCCGCGCTCCAGCTACCGGACTCGTTTCCCCAGGCCAGATCCGGGCCGGGTGAGAAATCGTCGCCGACCGTCGCTGCGTTTGCGACGGCGGAGGTGACCGTCAGTACAATCGCCAGTGCGACAATGTGGCAGGGTCGATTGGACATTCGGGCATAACTCCACTTCGATTCGAGATGATGTCTCCGGGATTGCGCAGACCTCGGCGCCGCCCTGTTGACATAGAATGCAACAATTGTGCCCAGCCATAAAAATCAACAACTTACTTCCGGACAACCCGAATTCCCGACGAAACTGTAAAGTTTTACCGACAAACCGGGGCACCAAAAGCGCCTTATTTCTTGTGTTCTTTACACCGGGCCGAGGCGTGAGTTAGGTTTTTGCGGGTAATCGCGGCGCGGGACAACGCGTCCACCTCATCATCGGCAACGCGGATTTAACGACAACTTTTGCTCACCGGTCGCTAGCAAATAGCTACCCTGGGCCAACTTACAGTTTTAGGGGGAGCATTCGAATCATGGATATTAATGAAATCAACCGGACGGTCATCGAGGAATTCCGAGCGAATGGCGGTGTCGTGACGGGACAATTTGACGGAATCCCGCTGTTGTTACTCGAGACGACCGGGGCGCGCAGCGGTGAGAAACGGGTGAAACCGCTCGCCTATTTCGAAGACGGGGGGCACCTCGTTATCATCGCGTCGTTCGCAGGCGCTGAAAAAAGCCCGCCATGGTTTTTCAACCTCGTTAAAAACCCCGATGTCGGCGTTGAAGTCGGCAAGGAACAATTCGGCGCGCGTGCGCGCGTCACCGATGAACCGGAACGAACCGAACTGTATGCGAAGATGGTGGCGAAGGTTCCCGTGTTCGCCGACTACCAGGCAAAAACGGAACGGGTTATCCCGGTTGTCGTGCTGGAAAAGGCCGGCTAACGGAGGCTAACCGGCGGTCGGGGTCGTTCGATTCGGGCGAGCGACGCCAACATCAGAAGAGAGGGGGTCGGTGACGACTGATTCGCATTTATCGCCGCCCCTTTTTTGCCGCCGGGAGCAGGCGCCGGCCGGGCCTGCCCTCTCGCTCGACCAATTCGATCCCATTGTGACCGTGCCAGGCCCGACGACCGACAGGTTGTGGCAGACTGTCTATACCACCATAAGTTTTCCATGATCCGCACCCGATTCGGTCAAGAAATCACTCGCATCACCTAATGACCCAGAACAGCGCGCTCACGGATCCGGCACCCCCGCTACCCGGTAGGCTACTGACCCCCCAATTCCTTCTCCTGCTACTGACGACAGCAGTATTCGGGCTGTCTTTCTCCGCGTTTTTTCTGCTGCCGAAATTCCTCGCCGTGGAACTGTCGGCCGATGCAGCGACGATCGGCGGGGTCAGCGCCGTGTCGATGCTGTCCTCGGTCGTATTTATGCCGCTCGTCGGAGTACAGGTCGATCGCCGCGGCCGCAAAGTGTTCGGCTGCCTCGGTACGTTTCTGTTTGCGCTTTCCTGCGCGGGATTTCTCCTCGTCGACAACGTCGGTCCGCTGCTGTGGTTGCTGAGAGTTGTTCAGGGCGGCGCATTTACCCTCTTCTACATTTCCCTGTCGACGATGGCGACGGACATATCGCCGACAGAACGTCTCGGTCAGGCGATCGGGCTTTTCGGCGCCGTGATGATTTCGACGAACGCGATCGGCCCGGCGCTCGCCGAGTGGACGGCAGAGAACTACGGCTGGGTTACCGTTTTCAAAGGATCGTTCGCCGCGGCAAGCGTGTCGGCTGTACTTACCCTGTTCATTCGCGAACGCAGACAAGCCCGATCGCCCGATCACTCGACGAGTATGCTTCACGTGATGCGACGCCCGGGTCTGCGCCGTATTCTCGCGGTAGCCGTCCTGGTCGGAGTTACCCTCGGCGCATTGTTTACGTTCTATCAGCCGTGGGCCCTGCTACGCGGATTTGAACAGGTTTCGAGTTACCTCATCGCATTCGCGGCGAGCGCGATGTTCGTTCGGGTCGCGCTCGGCGGCCTGGCCGACCGCCTCGGACGGCTGCGTGTCGCGACGGTTGCCGCATTTTTTTACGTCGCAGCGCCAATCTCGCTCATCGGCGTCGACTTTCTCGGACTCTGGTTCACCGGCGGACTGCTCGGGCTCTCACACGGCTTGTTCTTCCCGGCTCTCAATGCGGTGGCCGTCGGGCTTGCACTCGACAGCGAGCGCGGCAAGGCGATGGCCGCCTACCACGGATCGTTCAACATCGGGTTCGCGGCAGGTAGTTACCTGCTCGGCCATCTCGCGATCGCAACGAACTACCCGACGATATTTGCGGTTGCCGGGGTGTCGTGTCTGGCGGGGTTTCTTGTGCTCGTCACGACGGCGAACGCGTAATCGATGCCCCTGTTTGCTTTTGTGCGCGGTCAAGCTTCGGCCGATCGAATCATGTATTAAATGCGAAATAAACCCGCAAGGGTCCATTCGCGGTGTGGCCAGAGCACTTGCCAAATTCCCATTGAGCTACACTGCCGGACATGATGCAGCGCCGGGCCGGAACATTTCGACCATTGCGGCAAATTATCTCCGTCGATAAACACGCTCGATAAGTCGATATGGAACCAAGAGAAATTTCTACCGGTACCGTTTTGATCACTGGTGCCTCATCCGGGATTGGCCTCGCTTGCGCGAATACGATGGCCTCGAAAGGCTGGAACGTGTTCGCGGGAATTCGACAAGCCAGAGACCGCGATCTTTTTCTCGAAACGGGGAAACCCGGGCCGATACCGATCCAGCTGGACGTTACGAAGGCGGCTTCAATTAGTGCGGCACTCAAACGCATGCGCGAGGAATTCGGTGTGCATCGGCTTAACGGATTGGTCAACAACGCCGGACTTGCCATGGTTGCTCCGTTCGAACTCACGTCGCTGGACCGGTGGCGGGAAATTTATGACGTTAACGTGTTTGGTGTGGTAGCCGTGACGCAAACCTGCTTACCTTTACTGCGCGAAGCAAAAGGCAGGATTGTGAATATTGCATCTTCATCGGCTTCGGCTGCACCGCCCATGGTGTCGGCTTACGGTTCGTCGAAGCGGGCGCTGGAAGCACTGAGCGAATCGCTACGAAGGGAGGTAGCCGCATCGGGCGTCCGCATCTCGATTGTTGCGCCGGATGTCATCGCCACCCCGATTTGGGAGAAAGCGATTACGCGACTTAAAGGACTCGATAAGTCACCGGCGCAAGAAGGAAGGCCGCAAAATAGCAACATCATGGTGGCACTCGAGACGCGCTTGCGAGCGCAAAACAAGAGCGGAGCACCGCCGCAGAAGGTAGCCGAGGTGGTGGAACGTGCACTTGTCGCGAGCAGGCCATTGGACTACTACACCGTTAACTGAATCGCTTGGGACTTATACTGATGCACTACGGCAACAATCGGCAAAATAATCTGGCGGAAGTTCGCTGGGTGCAAATGCATCGAACGCGGCGTTCGAGACAGTCGGCGCCAATCAGCCCCGATTAGAACTTGATATTCGTGTCTGTAGAATAATTTCCGGTTTTCGGCGTCAGCGCGGCTCGATAACACCGAATTTCTCGAGTAAGCCTAAACCCCGATTGTTGAATTTCTTTTGTTCGGCGACCAGCATCGCTCGGCATTCATCGATATCTTCGATCAATTTACCGTCAATCTGTAATGTTTGTCCGACCCTTATCAGCGTATCCACCGCATGATCGACCGCGCCATCGGGGCCTTTTGCATCCGTCCCGAGCACAATAAGGCCACTCAACAAGTCGAGTCGCAACGCGGTGCCCAATACCGGCGAAGCCTGGAAGCAACCGCCATCGCTCAGCAACCGTTGCGTGACCAGCTCTCTGTTGATGTCGCTTCGGATAGAAAAATCATCGAACGGCACGAGTGTACGTCGACGAGACGGGCTCAACATGGGTTGAAATTGCCCTCCCGGTACGAGGTTGTTGACGCTTTCCGCGATAAAGCTCTCCGAATAGCGGGCAAGATCCGGATTATCCCAAAGCGCCTCAACCGACGTTTCACCGTCGCAAAGAATCGGGATCAGAACGTCATAGATGTCCGCGTCGTACTTTACGTCGACCGGGCCAACGCGGATTTTCCGCGCAATCTCCTCCTCGGGCACAACGCTTGAAAAATATAATTCACTGAACAAACCGGCGCGCTCGCGGCCGCTGAGCGTCGCTGAATTTCTGGAATAAATGTCGGTACGGAAACGTTCGTTCAATATCAGGCTTTTATGCGTCTCGCGGGTGAAATCGCTATCCGCCGACAGAAGAATCTCCTGAAATTCTCCTGGAATGCACAAATCAAGATAATTCTTCGGCCATACCGTCGTCCCGCAAAAGCGCAATTCCGCCTCGCTCATGTCGGTAGCAACTTCGGAGAAGTATTGCGGCTCCCAACTCGCATTGAAGTATTCATGAACGACATACTTGAGGTCGTCCTTTAACAAATTGTCGACAAACGCACCGCACTCGGGGTATTGGACGAAGTACGCGGCGTTATTATCGCGCAAGAATTCCAGGTACCTGATAGATGCCCGGGCGCGTTCGATCGAACTACCGGATTTATTTTCCGCGTACGTCACCATTAATTGGCGAAGGGGACTCAGTGCAGCCCAACCCGGCATCGCGTTGTAACTGACATAGACGAGGCCGTTCGATTTCAGGTGCTTCGAAAGGACTTTAATAATATCGTTTCGGACGGTTTCCCCGACCCAACTGTACACGCCGTGCAGCGAGATAAAATCGAATGGGTCGTCATCCGATTCAGCCAGCTCCGCGAAACTCGTTTCGATAAACCGGATATTCGAGAGTTGCCCGGTTGCCGCGAGCGCGCTGCCGTTTTTTACATGATCCGCGTTGAGATCGGCTGCCACGAATTCGCCGTGCGGGAACATTGAGGCGAGGATGTTTGCGGTGACACCGTTGCCGCATCCGAGCTCGAGGTAGCGGAATTCACCATTCAGGGACGGCGGCTCAACGCCGTTGAGACGGGCCGCGTACGCCATCGCGGCCGGGCTCTGCCCACCGTAGTATCCCCAGGTGTAATCCGTGTCTAGAACGTAATCGTCGTTCACATTCTGAAACTTGCCGTTCGATCCGGCGCCGGCCGCCACCGAAGATCGGCCGACGGCGGGCACTCGGGCAAATGCATCTATGTTTTGGTCTTTTTCGCAGATTTACTGGTCTTTGGTTTCGCCTCTGTCTCCGGTGTTTCCTTTTCGGCTACCTCTGACTCTGCTTTCGTTTCCGGCGACGGGTCATGCGCCTCGCGAACCTTGTTCAGCATCGCTGTGAAGTTATTCATTGATTGCAAATGAATGTAGATCAATTCGAGCTCGTCGCTGCGGGTCAATTCTCCGAGAGTCTCCGGCGGTAGCGCTTTTAACCGATCACGGTTAATAGCCTGGAACCCTGTCAGCGTCCGTTGTTCTCCGCCGGCAAGGGCAAACTCTGCTTTCATTTCTTCGAGGAGGTCGAGTTCCCGGAGGCGATTACAAAAAGCTTGCGTCCGCTGGAACTGCGCCTGATATTCCTCCAGGAAGTTCAGCACGTTCTGCAAATATTGGGTGCGCTCGCCGTCGTCATTGAACAGGCGCTCTCCCTGTCCATCTTCGTTGCAGCCCGTCCAGCTTTCGTCAACACATAGTGTAAACGTACTTTCATCGTCGCTGCGTGAGAATACAAACGGGAACCGTCGAACAAACGCGGGAACATAGGTACCGTCCCACCCGCCGTCCCCGGATACATACAAGTTGTCGTGCCCTTCGACGCCAAGTACCACCACCGGCATCACGGAATCGCCGGCGGGAGCGAAAACAATCGAGTACTCACGCGCTGCAGCAGGGATCTCGAGAGCCATTAACGGCACCGAGTTCACCTTCCGTGCAAATTCGAAGTAAGCTCCTGATTGGACAGACAAATTTCCGTGCCTTTGTGGCGAAACCGGGGTGACATTTTCGTAAAATAATTGCTGTGTAGACACGTATTCTGTCCTTGTTGTCAGGGTGATCTGGATTATCCAGTAATGTTCCTGCGCGAATCAAAACGCGACTCTCGACCGTTCGATTGTTTAACTATTGTTCTCAATTCTGCAGAAAACGAATATCACAACGAACGCCGCCGGGAATGTCATAACTAGGATTCGGCAGCTTCAATCGAACTCCATAAGTGTTGCTCGCCGCGTCGACAACGCGGTCAACGACGTCGACCGTGGCCTGGTAAGTACTGGCGCCCGGGTAACGGGGGGTTACTTCCGCGATATGGCCGGCGACTATCTCCCCGAAGTGTATCACCGGGATAATAACCTCGACACTCAAAGGGTCGACTTGTGCGATCTTGATAATCGATTCGTTCTCCACAGATTCGCCGACGTTAATCAATTTCTCAACGACGACCCCGTCCACGGGGCTGCGTAGCGTACGATTTTCCAACACCCGGCTCGCTCGCTCATATTCCAGCTCGGCCAAACGCTGTCGTTGATAGACCTGTCTCAGGCGCAGCTTCTCGCGTTGATGCGCAGTATCCGCCTCGTCTTTCTCAAAAGCGGAGATAGCTTGTTTTTCATCGAGCTCCTTAGCCCGGTTAACGCGCCGCGCCGCGAACTCTATCGCCACTTTCTGCTCGCTGATTTCGGCATCAAGCTCGATGCGCGCACGAGCAAGTTCCCTCGCCGCCGTTTCGACCCCGGACTCCAGCTGTGCAATCACCTGACCCCGTTTGACCAAATCTCCCCTATCGACCTGGATCGCCTCTACGACACCTTCTTCCCGCGTGGATATTTCCGTAACGGAATCCGGCTCAATCAGACAATCGAAGCCGCCCAGCTCTGCCGCTCCCGTATCGACGCAATAACCACACGCAACAATGACAGCGCCTAACAGGTTGCTCGTTTTACGGGTTGTTCGATCGTTCACCGGTGTGATTCCATGCCGCCATTGATGTTCCTGTCATTGCCCGCGTCCGCTGAACGCCAGTGTGTTTTCGAGTTTACCGTCGTGTGCCAGCAGGTCACGCCTGCCGCGCTCATGCTGACGCTCGGCGAGGCGTTGCGCCAGTGACATCACGGTCAGCGGAAACCAGTGCAACCCGGGACGCAAGCTTACAAGCTTCACCCATCGCACGACAGTCTGAGAAAACATTTGTGCCACTAATTCGTCTTCCATGGACATAACCGCCTCGGTCGTCCCCGGATCTCCCTGACGGGCACAACGACCCAGTAGCTGCCGATCGATGCGACGCGCGTCGTGTTTCTCGGTCAAAATCACGTGAAGACCGCCCTGCTCGGCGACGCCCGTCCCGAGCTTGATGTCGGTTCCGCGCCCGGCCATATTCGTCGCAACCGTTATTCGCCCGCCCAGGCCCGCTTCGGCAATAATTTCTGCCTCATTTCGATCCTGACGTGCATTTAGCAATTCAAAAGGCAGCCCTGCCATTTTAAGTCGCTCGCTTAATGCCTCCGATGCACCGACCGAACGGGTCCCAATCAAAACGGGCTGTCCTTTTTCGTGGTATTCCCGGGCGCGGATGACCACGTAATCCCATTTATCATCCAGTGTCGCGAGTAATTGGTCGCGGGTCTTGCGACGGCGCATCGGACGATTCGTAGGTACAACCATGACCTTCAATCGATAAACTGACCAGAGTTCACTTTTTACTTCTTTGGCTGTGCCGGTCATCCCGGACAAATGCAAATAGCGGCGAAAAAACCGCTGAAAACTGATGCGTGCCAGTGTTTCGGGCTGGGCTGTTATTTCGAGTTGCTCCTTCGTTTCGATTAACTGGTGCAGTTCCTGCTCCCAGGTACGATCCTCCATCGCGCGCCCCGTATATTCGTCGATGATCTGAATCGCCCCATCCTTTACGAGGTAGTGCTGATCGCGGATAAACAGGAATTTCGCTATGAGCGCCTGTTTGACGATTTGATTGCGGCGACGCTCGCCAGACCACGAGCCTCCAAGTTCCTCACAGAACGATCTCAGCGTTTGCTTGCCACGCTCGGTTAGTTCAATGTGCCGATCGCGCAACGACAAATCGTAATCTTCCGCGGGGTTCAACTGGTCTGCACAATGTAGTGCCTGCGCATAAAATTCCGCGCGCCCGGTCATATCCGAGGCGCGGGAAATGATGAGGGGCGTCCTCGCCTCATCAATCAGCACGCTGTCGGTTTCGTCGACAATGGCGTAACACAGACCGCGCATCAGTAACGGTTCCGACGACGCGGTTGTTTTGAGTTCGCTCAGCTGGGTTTTAATGCGTCCCTGACGTTCTCCTTGCGACAATCGGTCCGCCAGGTAGTCAAACACGAGCTGTTTGTTACTGCAGTATGTAATATCGCATCGATAAGCTGCCCGCTTTTCGTCGGGCTCCATCCCTTCGACTATGGTCCCGACAGTTAACCCCAGCGCCGAATATAACGGGCCCATTTCAGTAGCGTCACGCGTCACCAGATAATCGTTCACGGTCACGACGTGCACCGGTATTCCTGCAAATGCGGCGGTCGCTGCCGCCAGCGTCGCAGTAAGGGTTTTGCCTTCGCCGGTTTGCATTTCTGCAACCCGCCCCTGCAGCAGGACCCATCCACCGATCAGCTGCGAGTCGAAATGGCGCATATCGAGGATGCGGCTCGATATTTCCCGAATCAGTCCGAACGAGCGGATCGACAAATCATCGTCCAGTGGTTTGTTCGCGAACCCGGTACGGATGTCGGCGAGCTGCTCATGCAGATACTGATCGGTCGCAGTCCGAATTTCGTGATCAAACGCGGCCACCTTTCCGGGGACCTCCGAGTAATGCCGTTTGCTGTCCGGGGTGAATTGCAGTACAGCCCCGCCCAGCCGGGAAGCGAACGTTTCCAGATTGCTGTATTGCGGTTCCTCGCGTTCAGGGTATTCGCCGAGTATCAGGCCAGGGCGTAAGGCGGAACTTGCTTTCACCGCGGGTTCTTCCGACAACGCGAAACAGGTGCTCGATTCCAACACGCATGCCGTGCGCCAATTGCAACAGCAGGCATCATAATCGCGCAGTCAGACTTTGAATTGCCGCAGGAACAATCGCCGTATGGACCTGTACCACTGAAACGCAAGCGGCTCGGTGCCGTGTCCAAACCTGACGAATACCCGGGCGCCAAGATACTCGCCGCCGTCGGCCTCATCGAGCGCGAGATCAAACTGGAATACCTTTTCAAAGGTCAACAAGCCATCCGGATCCCTTGGATCGACAAGAAAATCACCTCCACCGCCGCTGCCCAGCGCTGTCGCAGGTAGCTTGTTCGTTCCGGCGGGTACTTCGCGGATAATTTCGGCCGGGACGGGACGGGCAGACCAGTCTCCGGGTACGACTTCGACCGATGATGTGCGCTCCCGAACCAAACCGATATCGGCCTGGCCCACAACGACCCTGACCGTATTCATCGGCAGGTTCGCGACATAACCCACGAGATCACCGCGTTTCAAATAACGACCGGGTGCGTCTTCAGCATCACGGACCAGAAAGAGCCCATCATTCGGGCTGCGGATTACCAACTCCTCCCGCCGCGATCGTTCCTGTTCCAGATCGGCAGTCACAGCCGCACGTTGTCGCCGCAATACGTCGGCTTGAGAGCGATCGACAAACTCGACTGCCGCGAGGCGGGCATCCAACTCGCTGATTCGCGCTTCGAGTATTTTCACACTGGCTTCGATATTAGGATCCGCCGTAACGATCAGCGGGTCACCGACGCGGACACGAGTGTCCGGAGATGCTACAAGCTTCTGCACGAAACCTTCTGTTGCGGCACGGACCTGCGCCTGTTCGGGCAGCCAAATCATCCCTTCAGCCCGCGTCGCGAGTGGCACGGGTACGAGACACAACACCGCCAGTATCCCGCCGATCGTGAACGTCGTAGTAAGGACTGCCCGCGCCCTGCGCCGCCGCAACTGCGGCGCCGCAAATACGAAAGAGAGACTCTTCCACATTGGCAGGAGCATCTGGCTCGTTACCGCCCAGCAGCCCAGGAGTATGCCGATGATGAAAAATTTGCTCGAAACAAAAAGAACAATAACCACCATGATGAACATGCGGTACACAAACGACGCGATGCCATAGAGTCCGAACCAAAAACGTTCACCCGGTGCGGTTGCCGGTGATTTTGCATCCGCGACCGCGAAACCGTAGCGCTGCACCAGGTAGGACAGGTAACGTTTCGCCCGAGTCGCGAGATTCGGAATTTCCAGGGCGTCGGCAAGCACGTAATAACCGTCGAAACGCAACAGCGGGTTACCGTTGAAAAATAAAGTGGAGACGCCTCCGATTAACATGACGTTATACGCGAGCGCGCGGACATAACCGGGTTCGACATTCAGCCATACCAGCAACGCAATACTCGCGATCAGTAATTCGACCATGATGCCGATGCCGCCAACGACCATCCGCTTGTATTTATCGCGGAATGCCGAAGCGGCCGAGGCTTCGACATAAGGGACCGGAAGGAGCACCAGTAACATCACGCCTATTTCGTGAACCTCGCCGCCCCAGACTTTTGTGGCGTACGCATGCCCGAGTTCGTGGAACACTTTCACGACCGGGTAGGCCAGCCACATGAGGAGCAGGTTTTCCGGCGTCAGAACCTTGTCGACGATGTTCTCGGTCAGATCGGTCCAGTGACCCGCGGCCAGTATCGCCCCTGTCAGCACGACGGACACCCAGATTACAAGCCCGAACCAGCTGAATACAGGACGCACGAACGGCAAAGTTCGGGTGAGCATGCGCTCGGGATCAAAAACCGGAATACGAACGGCGAGCGGATGAGAGATGCGCTGCATCCACTTGCGTTTCGACTGCTGTTCGTAACGTCGAAATATCTCGAGCGAGTCCGGGCTAACGTCGCACTGAAGCACGTCCGCACCGTGCAATTGTCCAAGTAGCTGGATGGCTTCCTCTTGTGTGGGCGCATCGTCGCCGAGGTTTTGTGTGACCAGATCCCAGATTTCCTCAACGGTCCGTTCACCGTCCATCAGTCCGATAAATTGATATGCGGACGGTGAAAACCGGTTGTAGCGACCCGCGGCGTGATCTTCCAGGACATACCAAATCTGACCCCGGTATTCGTGTCGGTGGATCTCACCGTGCAGGCGAACCCTTGGCTTTAGCCCGGATACCCGATACCAGTTTTGGCTGTAAGTCGATTCGGACATGGCCTTCCTATGGCCACCACGACCAAAACCGCATGCTGACCGACTGCACGAGCTTATGCGTATAGATCCAGGCGAGTTTACGGCGGTCGATGTTGACCTTGCCGATCCCCTCCATTCCGGGGCGCAGAAGTTCATTCATCGTGTTCAGTCTCGCTTCAACACGAAAATAGTTGCGGCCTTCTTCGGAGGTTGATATCGGCGTAATTTTCGTGACCGTAAAATCGAGCGGGTCTCCGGTTAAAGCTGACAGGGCGAGTTGTCCACTCTGCCCTATTTCGAGCTGTGTAATTTCCCGTTCGTCTATCCGTAGTGCCACGCGGTAGCTATCCAAAGGCGCGACCTCGAAAAGCACGTCGCCCCGTTCCACCGGAGCACTTAATGACTGGCTCAAATCCCCCGTTACCACGACGCCATCGAACGGCGCGATAATACGGATCCGGTCGAGCTGTTCATCGATGAGCTCGATTTGGGCTTCCGCCTGCGCGATTTGCGCGCCGAGAATTCTCACTTCTGCGCGGTTACCCGTTGCCAGTGCCTTGCTGTGCTCGCGATGGCGCTGTTCTTTTTGACTGACCCACCGGATGCGCTCGAGACGAAGCTCTTTCTCATCCAGGGTCGCCATTAATTGACCTGCCTCGACCAGGTCACCCGCGCGCACATGGGACGCGAGTATATATCCGGATATTGGCGCCGTTACCGCGCGTTCTACCGTACCCTCCAGTGTGGCGTCACTCTTGATACGGTAGTCTCCGTCGGCGAAGCTGAGAAACAGTCCCAAAGCGAGCAGCGCAATGACTGCCAGCTTCAAACCGAGATGACGCGGACCGAAGATCTTTCGAAGCAGATCCGACAATGATTGCGACGCTTTGCGGATCAACCAGCGATCGTCGCGCCGCTTGGTTTCGAGTATCGGACCGACCAGCGTCGCGACATGCCGGCATAAGTCAATTTCCTCCGGCGCGAATGGATCCTCGCCCTGACGCTCCAGGGTCATTCCGCCGATAATCCGCTCGCCTTCAGAAAAAGGGACGGTGCACACGGCATTGGCGCCAAACGAACGGGCCAACTCTTCATGTGCCTGGGTTACCTGGGCGACGCCGTCCGACTGTGCGGGATAAGCGATAACGGCATGCTGATCGGCAGCCTCGTCCATCGCCAGCCCCAGCGTTCGGATCAGGTTGTTCTTGTCGCCAAATTCGGCCGAGTGAGACAATGCGTGAACCCTGGTGTGGGCGCCCCGCCGAAAACCGATACTGACCCGGTCACAACCGAGCATGGTCGACAAGTCGGTCGCGACCGCAGTGGCAGCCGCCCGAAATTTCGGATGTTCCAGTGACGCAACCGTGACATCGAGGACAGTATCGACCTGGCTACGGTTGGCAAAGCGTTCTCGCCGGATCCAGGACTCCAGCCACATGGACCCCCACTGCAACTGCCGCATCACTTTGCCCATCTCGGCAGCATCGCGTGGCGTCACTTCGAAGGCCACAACGCCGTAAGGCCGCTCCTCCAGCAAAATCGGCAGACCCATGACATCTCCCGCTTCGCCCCCCGAATTTGCTCCCTGTGTTTTCGCGGCCCGGAACACCCCGCGCTTTTCGGATATCGCCGCTTCGCACACGGCCGCGAGCGCGGGAGACGCAGCGTCCCGTGTCGGCCAGTAAGCGAGCGGAGAGAATTCGTTATCGGCGGGATCGCCAAGCACGACGACCGCGCGAACCGCACCTTCGATAAGAGAAGCCTGAAGCGTTAACCATGCGCCGCAAAACTCTGGCGCAGAAAGCGATTTCGACAATTCCCGCCACAGGTCCGCGTCGGCAAACTCCGGGTGCGCGCCACGATCGATCGGCGCGGGAAGCGGCGCCGCCTCCGAGGTACCGTCAGTGGCTTGCTTCAACTCCCGCACCAGGACCCCACGTAGTTGTTCGTTAAAAGGCGGCAGACGGGTCCGTCTGCCGCGCGTTCACAGGGTACCCTATTAGGGGTCTTAAACTTTGGCAATACCGAGCATCTTTTTGGTCCATCCGAACAGGCCAGTCGTCTTGTCGTTCGCGCCCCCCCAGTCGATAAGCTGCGCGCCTTCGGTATTTTCTTCGGCCAACTCGCGGGTCAATACGACCCAGTCGTCGAGAAGTTCGGCATCACCCTCGCCGTCACCCGTTTCGTCGTCGGTACCTTCTGATTCCGATTCGACGAATTCGCCGCTGTCCTCGTCGAAAAGCATCGCCGCACCGAATTTGAGCGAATCTTCAAGTTGCCATGCGATGCCGGTGGCATCGGTCGCATCTTCGCCCGAATTGGACCCAACCACAGAACTCTGCGGTTCGCCGGAGTCCGGCGGCGTGGTTGCGCCGATGGCGTCGCTACGTTGCGCCGTACTCGTACGAAGGTCGGGCGCCGTTACGGATAACGGTTCGTTCGTGGTCAAGGATTCAGCATCCGACGCTGTCGCCGGTAACAGACGGACCCCGGCGTCCAGCGTCGGGTCGAGCAACGAGGCCGCGCCATCGGAAGCGGCTTCATGCTCGGCACCAAGAACGTGCTCCAACTCGTGGGCGACAACGGTCAACAGGTCGACATGTCCTGCCGCCCCGCCGCTTTCGTTCGCTCGCAGAACGTTGTCATCCGCCGTCACGGTGAATTCCGCATCATCACCCAGTGATGTATCGACGAACCACCCGTGGCCCGCGGCGTTGATGTCGATATACACCGTGTCGCTGACTGTTTCTCCGAGTCCCAGGCCGTCCAGATCGACTATGTCGAACGTAACGTGATTGAGTGCCTGCAGCTCCGCGGCGTCCAGCGTCAGGGACATGCGCGCAATCGCCTCATCGGCGGTCGATTGCAGTTCTTCCATCGTCAGCGTTGGCTGGTCAATGTCCTGGGTACTCTCGCTACTCGCCTGGAGGCCTTCCGGCGCAAGGTAAGCAGGATCATCCGTCCCGACGACCGCACTCGCGAACGAGGCGCTGCCCTGTCCGGCAAACAACCCGAGCCCGCCGTCAACGGCCACCGCGTTAAAGGAGTGTCCGAGGACCGCCTGGTTGTTCAGCAGGACGCTAACGGTCGTGCCCTTGACCGTGACCTCGATGTCGTAGTTTTTACCTGCGTCGATTCCCTTATCGACGGCGGCATCGATGACCCAGCCGTGCCTGGCTGTATGGTGACCGATAACGACTTCGCCGGTAAGCGCAGAGAGCCCCGCAAACTTGAATTCAGTCTCGCCATATTGGTCAAAGACGACACCGCCGAGTTGTTCAACGCTTAATGTTGCGTCAACCCGTGCGAGATAGGACGAACCAATCGACAGCGAAGTCAGCGACGTCGCGTAATCGCGTGTCGCATCGACGGTCGCTTCATAGCGCGCATTTCCGCCATTGCCGGCGACGGCCCATTGCCCGATTTGCGGCCCGGTATAAAGGTCGGCTATCCCATCGGAAAAATCTTCGTCGTCCTCGAGGGTGATTTCCGGGGGTAGAACCTGCACCGCCACGTTGTCTATCCGCGCAACGGAATTATTCGCGCCTATTCCGACCATGCCGGCGTTGAGTCCGTAGGAGAAGCCATCGGCATCCACTCTCGCGTCGAAGACGTGAGTGAAAACATCGGTGTTATCAACCACCAACGTCGCGACCGTGCCGTTTAACGCGAGCAGCAATTCGTAGTCCTTGTTCGGTCTCAGCCGGTCGTTCGTTTGTTCAATAACGTGCCAACCGGAGGCGTCGCGGTATCCCATTTCGAGTTTGTCGTTGGAGATATTAACCCCGGCGAATTTGAAGTCGTACTCGCCCTGGTAATCGAAAATGAGATAGGCATTCGATTTATACCCGCCCGTCGGTTTACCTGCGTTGATCGTGGCCTCGATTTCAAAATAGCTCGGCAGATACTCGTCGACGATAAATACCGCTGCCGCATCGCCACCGAGACTCTCCGGCGCAACCTGCAAACGCCCGCCCTCGACTTCGAAAGTGCCGGTATCGACGGCAAATGCGTCGTTGTTCCCGGTGTTGAAATTGGCGCCGCGTAACGTGTCGCGTTTACCTCCCGGAATGTTACCGGCCTGCGGGTCGGCCGGCGCACCGGTTTGATCCTGCCAGTCGGCGTCCTTCTGTAAGACCAGACCGAGTTCACCGTCAGGCTCGCCGTTGCGCAGCGGATCGTTGCCGGTGTCGTTGACGACAGCACCCGTCGACGGATCAACCCGCGTTCCTCCGCGCGTCGGATCCGCGCCATCACTGGCCGATTGCGCGTAGAGGAATTCCATCAACTGGGGCTGCAGGGTGCGGCTTACTGTCGCCGCACCAAAAGGTGCGTAGGGAACGAGATAGCTGTTAAATTCACCCACCCAGTCGATGAGACGGTCGCCGCCGGTATTGGCAATCAACACATCGCGACCGGCGCCGCCGTAGGCCCGGTCTTCGTAGGTAAATTGCGGGCCATCCGGCGCACGATTATCGTTCGGATTATCGCCGAACGTATTGTGATCATCGTCCGCATTGAGAATATCGTTACCGCGGCCACCGTAGATGTGGTCGCGGTCCGTACCACCAAAGAGCACGTCATTCCCGAGGTCGCCGAAAATTCGGTCAACGCCATCAGAATGGATTGGCACCCCGGTATTAACGTCGAAGGCCCCCGGAACTTCGCGGCCTTCTCCCGCGTCAAAATTCAGGAAGAATTCTCGCGGCACGCCGTCATCGTCGATCATGACCCGCGGGCGCGGGCTGAATTCGTCGTAATGCGCGAATTCTTCGGCTTTCAGCGCCTCAAAGCCGAGTATCCGGACGCCGTTGGCGAACGCTGCGTCAACTTCTCCGAGCGCTGCGCGTGCCGCGAGGTCCTGTTCGACCCTGGCGAGTACGAGCGGATTGTCGTAGCCGAACGTCAACACAATGCCGTCCGTACGTTCCGCATCGGACGCCGTATCCTGCGGGTAAACCACGACCGCGCCATCGACGCGCGCTTCGGCGCCCGATATCGCATCATCACCGGCACCGCCATGGAGGAAGTCGTCATCCCACCCGCCGAAAATAATGTCATCGGCGTATTCAGGGTCAAACAGCGGATCCTGCGCGTTATTGTCGAGATTGAACGGCGTCAGGTTAACGGTCTTCTTCAACTCACCAGTAATGTTGATCGTTTCCTGCTGAATCTTGCCCGGGGTGGCGATGTCTTCCTGGGTGACCTTGCCAATGTTGTACAACGGCTCCGAGAGCGACGCATCGTTGTTGCCCGATGGCGCCGTATTTCGGCTCGTATATATCCTGCCGTCGTCACCGAGCACACCATCACGGCCCGTACCGCCGGAGATAAAGTCACTTCCCCAGCCGCCGATGAGGTCGTCGTCCTGGCCTTCGCCAAACAAGACATCGTCGCCGACCTGGCCGTAGGCGATATCGTCACCGGACTCGCCGTGGATTTCATCGCCAGCGCCATTGTCGTTGAGCGCCGCGGGGTCAAAGTCCGGGCCGCCTTCGGTGTAGTCAACGTGCTCGACGGCGCGCGGAATGATGCGCAAAGTACTATCATACCCGCCACCATTGCCGGCGAATCCGTTCGCCGCCGGGTCGTCGTAATTGAACGTGAGGAACGCGTTCAGCGATGTGCCGTTAACACCAACGAGCCGGTAGATATTGGCGTTGTCGCCGGCAATCACGTCGGCGTCGCGCGCATGGCCGGCGGTGGTTTGATCACCATCGTTGTTGCGTGTGACGTCGGTGCCCGCGCCACCGAAGATGGTGTCTTCGCCATCGGGTCGCAAGGATTCGTCGCCCGCCAGACCAAACAAGGTGGAGCTGCCGCCGACGATATCGTCCTGGCCAAGGTTACCGAAAATCAGATCGCTGCCGCCGTTGCCTTCGATGTAATCGTCACCATCGGACGGGCTCTCGACCGATGCCGTTATCACCAACGACCCGTCGTCGCCGCGTGCTGCGTCAACGGCGGTGAATAGCCGGTAGCGATCCGCGTCCTCGACGATCACGATATCGCCCGATAGCTCGTCGCCGGTAGACAAGCCGTGTCCGTTCAAGGTAATTGTGTCACCGACCGCGACCGATCCATCGCCCTGAATCGTGTCGTTACCAAGTTGACCGAAGACGAGATCGTCATCCGCGCCGCCCGCGATGTAGTCGCCGCCGTGGCTTGGGCTCGGCGTGGCCTCATCGCTGTCGGAATGCGATAGCAACTGCACCACCCGGGCGGTCGCCCCGGTGGGATTTACCTGCGAATCTGCAGTCACCTGGACGAGGCCATCCGTGTTATTAGTGCTGGAAATCGTTTCTCCGTAAATCACCGTATCGGCAAGAACGCGTACGCGCTCGCTCAACGCATCCGGGCGACGTTCGACCCGGGCGTTATCACCCGCAACGAAGTCGTCGTCGGTTCCCGCGTCGATGAAATCGCCCTCATCGTGTCCGGTCGCCACCGATGCCAGCAGGATCGAATCGATGGTCGTTAACGTGCCGTCGGCTTCGATGCCGTAGCCGCCCAGGGCGTGCCCGCCGACGATATCGTCATCGCCCGCGCCGGCAAAAATCGCGTCCCGGGCCTGTCCGCCGATGAGGATATCCGCACCGTCATTGCCTTCGATGTAATCATCATCGCCCAGCATGTCACCGATAAATTCGACACAATCGTGCTCGGTAACGAACCATCCGGTATCGATCGAGGTGAACGTATAGGCGGGCATCACCTCTGACAGCGGCAGGTCGAAGCCCGAAGCCGGATCGATATTACCTTCGAGCCGTGCGTGATCACCGAATGCCAGATCGTTTCCGCTGCCGGCAATGATGCGGTCCGATCCGCCGCCACCGAGGAGAATATCGTTATCGTCTCCGCCAATAATTTCATCATCGCCCGGCGCATATTCCGTTTCGATGAAGTCGATAACCAGCACGTCGTTCGTCGGGTCGCTGTCGTTTGCATCCGGATCGTCAAAAACCAGCGACCCGTCTATCGTCGTATCCGCATATCCGATGACACCGAGGCCGCCGAGTACAAGATCGTTGCCGCCGTTAGTCGAAATGAAATCACCACCGATTCCGCCGACAATCACGTCGTTATCGTTGCCGGTTATGATGGTTTCGCCACTGGAATCCTTGCCCGTGGATTTGATCAGGCCGAGGGTGAATTCGTGCGCGGACCAAAGCAGCGGGTTATCCACGACCGCGGAGGTGATGAGTCCGTCATCACCCATGATGATATTGACGCCGTTGCCCGCACTAATCGTATCGCTGCCGCTGCCCGCGATAATGATGTCATTCGCGATGCCGGTCGTGATCACATCATCACCGCCCAAGGTGGGATCGGTGACTTCGGTTGACCAGATGCGGTCGATATCCTGCGCATTCGAATCCTCAACCACGTAATCGATGAAGCCATGATCGGCAATGATGAGATTGTTGCCATCGTCGCCCATCGTGTCGTCACCGACATTTGCCGTGATCGTATCGCCGCCCAGTCCACCAAGGATAATATCCCGGCCGATACCGGTGCTGATTACATCGTCGCCGCCGCCAATGCCGGCGGACGTCGTTTCGATGCGTCCAAGCGTGATCGGGTGGCCGTCGAGGGCCATGGCCAGGTCGGTTGCCCCGAGCTCGGATGCCGCCGTGATACGACCGTGGTCCCCGATGACGATATTGTTGTCGCCCTGCCCTGCATCGACGATATCGGCACCGAATCCGGCAATCACGATATCGCTGTCGGAGCCCGTCGTAATGACGTCGTCGCCGCCCACGGCGGTGTCGGTACTGTCGATCAAATCGGCGTCGTTCAGATCGGCATTGAGCCCGTCCAGCGCGTAATCGATAAAGCCGAGATCGCCGATGACGATATTACGGTCTTCGCCCGCATCGATGATATCGCCGTCGTTGCCGCCGAGGATCCGGTCATCACCGTCGTTACCTTCGATCGAATCGGCTGCGCCATTCGTCGGCTCAACTGTCTCGATGCGCATGATGTTACCGGTGCTGATCAACCGGAGACGGTCAACCTGAATCGGCTCGAGCGGATCGTCGGTGCGCTGTTGCGTGATAACACCATGGTCACCGAGGATGATGTCGTTACCGGTGCCGCCGAACAGGGCATCTTCGCCGGCGACCAATTTGTCGCTGATCCGGATATCGTCGCCCGGTCCCGTTGCCGTCACCACGGTAATCACCTGATCGGGTACGGCCGGGGAATCGTCGTCCGTCGGTGCGTTCTCCGGGTGACCGACGAGGCTCAGCCGGTAAGAGACATCGTCGTTAATTCCGGAATCACCGTAAATATGATCGAGGCCCGCTTCGCCGCGAATTTCATCGTCACCCGAACCGCCCGCCAGGTTGTCGCCGGCCTGGCTGCCGTAGATGACGTCGTCGCCGTTGCCGCCATAGACGGTCACGCCGAGAGTCGATTCACTTGCATCGATGACATCGTCTCCGGCGTTCTTGAACGTCAAAGCATTGCCGGTCGCGGTCGCTGCGGTCGAGTTATAGCGGCTGCCGTCTTGTGAGGTATCGCCGTAGATGATCAACGGAGCGCTCGCGCCGCCGCCTTCGAGCACCTTGATGTAATCGCCGCTGATGATGCGATCGCCGTCAGGCGTCGGGACGGTCAATGTACGTTCGAGATCGTTGCCGCCACCGTGGATCACGGTAATCGGGCCGACCTCGGTCAAGGTTGCACTCGTCCCGGGCGCGGCGGCGAACTGGGTTTCCAGTTCAAACGTCAACGTGGAATCGGTGACTTCCGCAATACGGTAGAGCCCGTCGTTACCGCCGGCATCCGACACTTCGATCGTACGGCCGCGCAGGAACCCGTCGGTAATGAAATTACCACCGTCGGTGCGGACAAGCGTATCTGCAGCGGCGCCGCCATCGACGAAATTGAATGTACCCGTCGTCGCGACCGGTGGTACGTCAATCGTCAGCGAATCGTTGCCGCTGCCGAGCATGATCTCCGCGACTTCGATTTCGGCGTAGCTGATACCGCCTGACCAGGTGACCAGCTGCTCCGGATTGAATTCGTCAGAGATATCGAGCGTCAGATCGGAACCCATGCCGAAACCGGACAGGTTGTAACGACCCAGCGTGCCATCCTTGTCGGACAAGTTGAGATCGCCGATGCCATCAGCCTGGCTCGTGTCGTTAAAGATATTGAGCGTATCCGTTTGTACCGTCTCATCCGTCGCTACCGCAACATCGATCGGGGCAGCCGCAGCTTCGTATGGCAACATCACGGCCATTCTGAGTGACCGGTCGGCGTCGGGATCAACCCCGCCTTCTATGACCAACGGCCCCTGGATCGCGCTGAGCAAATGATCGGTCAGCTCAAATTTCTTTTCGAATTCCGGACCGTCTTCATCGAAGAACGGATCGGCCTCGACGGTCACCGTGAATTCGTTAAACCAGTCTGCGTTGTCAAACGTAACGGCCGGCGCCATCGGCGTGATCTGGACCGTGCTTGTTTCGCCAACGAGCGCCGCTTCCGTTAATTGGCTACCCGGCAGGGCCGTCGCATCAATTTCCGTCGAGAGCAGCAGGATGTCACCGGCATCATCTGTGGTCCCCGTAATGCCGTTAATCCGGAACACGCCGTTGTTGGCGGCATCCGATGCCAACTCGACCAATACCAGCATGCCGACGCGATAACCATCGGCGAGCCAGCTGCCAGTGCTGCGGGTCAGGCTGTCCTGATCGTCCGGCCCGTTATCGGCAAAAGCGATTTCGAGAGTCTGGACATCGTCCACACCATCGAGGTCGAGATCGAGCGCATCGAGGAACACCGGTCCGCCAATCGTCGCGTGACTCTGGCCATCCGTGAAGATGTCCACGGTAACCGGCGCCGTCGGCGCTTTCGTCAGGCGGATGGTGTAGGTATCCGGTTCGCCTGGAATCGAATCACTGCCCTGTACGACCAGGGTGCGCCCGTCGCTCTGCTGTACGAGAACACCCGGGGTTTCGTCATCCAGGGTGGTCACTTCAACCGTCGGTGCGGCCCCGCCTTCGAACGCCGACCCCGCAAGATCACTGGTCAACGTGTGCGTGACCTCGATGAGTTCCCGGTCTTCGACATCGGTATCGTTAAACGCGTTGACGGTGACAGTAACCGGAGCATTCCAGTTCGAGTCGTCGAACATCAGTTCCGTCTCACTGAAACTCAAGTCACCGGTAGCATCGCCGCCAATCGTGACGGTGACGGTTTCCCCGACTTCCGGCGCACGCGTCAGTTGCACAGTGTAAGTATCGGCAATCGCGCCAACACCGGAAGCGCCCTCGAGTACGAGGGTCGAATCGTCCCGGGCGCCCAGGGCGTCAGTTTCGACGACGATAATGCCCGCTTCATCGTCGTCCAGCACCCGGACTTCCACATTGGCCAGTGCGTCTTCGTCGAAGCGCAGGTAGTCGCTGTCACTGTCGACGGTGTGGCTGAGCATTACGGTGCGCTCGCCTTCCTGGGCATTGTCGGTTGCCGCTTCAACGGTCACGGTGTGCTTGCCGCCTGCACCGCCGATCGCCGTCCACTGCCCCGACACGTCGTCGTAGTGGAATTCGAGAACGATGGCATGCGCGAAATCCATGCCGTTCGAAGAGATCCGGACTGAATCACCTTCCGCTGAATCGATACCGTTTCGATGCAGGAGACTCCTGTCGTCCGAACCGGAACGCGCAGCGGAGACTGTGACAAACGCTACCACAGGACCGCTGATCAGGCTTGGATCCGGTGCGTTCAGGGAAACCTCGTAACTATCCGTGGTGAAACCGCTCAGGTCTTCGGCAACCGTGACGCCTTCAAATGTTTCGATGACGACTTTACCGCGACTCGCGTCCGCAATATTAAGCCCGACCCCCGGGGCAAAACGCTCATCGTAATCGGCATCGTCGCTGCTCACGCCGTGATTGATCACCGCGCTGCGACCTTCCAGATCGGCGCTGATGATGGTCTTGGTGACGTCACCTGCCACATCGAAAGTGTCACTGCCGAGGCCACCGATGATCGACGTCACTGCGTTGTTGGCCGTGCTCAGTATGAAGAAGTGATCGTCGCCTTCGAGACCATCGACTTCGAGTTGTTCTTCGGTATTGCTGATCGTGATATTGAGGCCTGCACCGAAGATGCCGTCTTCCGTGATGACGAAGTTATCGTCCAGTTCGGAACCAACTGCCACCACCGTGTCGAAGCCGTCGCCACCATCGATGCTGACTGGCGCATTGATGTTGTACTTGATGAAATCTTCGCCTTCACCGGCATCGAGCTCCGTTTCTTCTTCCGCCGTCGTACTGTTGTCGTCCGCTCTGACAAACGCGCGAATAACGAATTCGTCGTTGCCCGAGCCGCCCTCGAGGCGTAAGGCCGCCTTGTTGCTGTAGACCGAGAATCGATCGTTGCCTTCGGCGCCGATTGCAAGCAATGGCGCACTGATACCTCGACTCAGATAGCCGCGGGTGATTTCCGTAACGGCAATCTCGTCGCCTTCGAGGATTCCGGAATCCGTGTAGCGACCGTTCAGCAAATTCGCCGGATCATTCGGGTTCGAACCGAAGACCTGGCCGATCTGGATCAGATCGTTGCCCATACCGCCGTCGACCGTCGTGATCGCACTGTTGTCGTCGATGAAGAACGCGTCGTGGCCGAGGCCTCCGAGTACCGTCAGGCGGTCATTGATGTTTTCGTCGTAGTTAATCCGTTCAATATCCGGCGAGAAGAAACCGGTTGATGCTGCGCTCGCATCGAAATCGAGCTGCGCGACGAAGTTCTTGCGTAACAGGAACGTGTCGCCCGCTTCTTCGTCGTAGGTCGCTTCAATGTCAGCCGGGACCTGGTCGAGACCGACGATGCTCAAGTCATCGACACCCTCATTGGGCGCGCCGCTATCGACAACGTTGATTACGTAATCCGCATCGCCGTCGCTGTTGATATTGATGGTGTAGCTGTCCGATCCCTTCATGCCGTCGAGATCGAGTGTGTCCCGGTCGAGATGTATCAACGACACGCCATCGACCCTGCGGCTTTCATCCAGGCTCGGTAACTGATCAACCACGAAAGTGTCGTGATCGTCGGCGTTCGCATCCGTGCCCGAGAGGTCATTGCCGCTTACGCGGATATGACCGGCCAGGAACCTTTCCGGATCGGCTTCGGCCGGATCGGAGGAGGAATCGAAGTTGATATCGAACTGATCATCGTCGGCTTCGCCCAGGACGAATACATCCATCGAGCGAATATTGCCGTCGAGATCGGCCCGCGCGCCTTGCGCGTCCGCGTTTCCGTGATCGATCTTGATCGTCACCGTGCCGCTGGCAAAGTGGTCGTCCGCGCTGTCACCATCGGCCGCGCCGTCGGCCGCTTCCGATTGCCCGGCGGTCAGCAGGCTGCCTGCGTCGAGTAGAAGATCGTCGCCCGCCAGCAACGTAATGGCAGTGCCCGCACGTACGTCGGCGCCCGCGGTAACGATTAAGTCCTCATCGAGGTCGCCTCCATCAGCCGCCCGGATAAATTCGAGCTGCCCGCCACGGGCCTCCAGGGCGCTGCCAGTCGGGGCCGGTGCTGTTTCCAGGGTGGTCGCCGGAGAATCGATCGCATGCAGGATCACATCAGCACTGGTCGAGATCACATCTTCAAGCACGGTCATGAAACCCGTGGTTGTGACGTGAATTGTTTGATCAGCCAACAGGCCGGTGGTCGCGATGCCTTCCGGCTGCTCGGTTACGGTACCGACGGTGAGACCACCCATGTCGTCGATACGGATCACGCCCGTGCCGCCGACCGCTTCAAGTTTGGTCAGGGTGGTTTCGAGCGGATTGGCCAGTTCCCCCACACCGGTTGCCGCCTGCAAAACCGCGGTCGAAGCGATGATGTCTTTCACATCAATCGTTTCGACGGCGTTATCCAGAATCGAACCATGTGAAGAATCAACGGTGACGTCCGTTGCTGTGCGGAGCAGGCTGAGAATAATATCGTCGGACGCGTCTACGTCGATCAAGCCGTCCGTCGCGTCGACTACCGATCCGTCGTTCATCGTAATGCCGCCGCCGCCGAGGCCATCGTTGTCGAGATCCGCCCGGATGGTCACTGTCGCGCCACCGGATTGCGTATCGATCAGCCCGCCGGAACCGAAGCTGATGTCATTGTCGGCAAGGAAATCGACGGTAGCGCCACCGCTCAGGATGTCGCCGTCATTAATCGCGTTGCGACCGGCTTCAAATGTCACCGTGCCGCCGCCGGTTGTACCCGGTGCGGAATCAACGAGGCCCGTGGCCGTGATGAAGACATCCCGACCGGCCAGACCATCGACCGTACCACCCGCACTATCCACCGTTCCGCTGACGATGATGTCCTGCCCGGCGTCGGCGTCGACATCGCCGCCGCCGGTCGTCACGGTCCCGCTGACGTTCACGTCGGTCGCGGCCGTCATGAAAACGTCGCGCGTCCCGGTGCCACCCGTAGTGTCAATCGTGCCGCTGACAAGAATATTGCCGCCGGCCGGTAGCCCGCTTGACGCAGGCGCGTCGATATCAACTATGCCGCCGTCCGTGTCGATCAAACCAGCCACTGTGACATTGCCGTTCGTCGCGTCGATATCGACATCACCGCCGCCCGTCATGACATCGCCAGTGGCCGTGACGTCGACGTCGCTCGCCGCGGTAAGCAAAACGTTACCACCGGCGCCGCCGCGCGAATCTACCGAACCACTGATTAAGATATCGTTGCCCGCGTCGACGTCTGCAATCCCGCCGTCCGTATCAACGAGACCTGCTATCGTCGTCGTACCGTTCGTTGAGTCGATGTCCACATCGCCACCGCCCGACATCACGTCGCCGCTGGCCGTCACATCCACATTGTTCGCGGCAGTGAGGTCGACATTACCGCCCGTCCCGCCGGTGGAATCGACGGATCCGCTGATCAGAATACTGTTGCCCGCATCAACATCTACGAAGCCGCCGTCGGTATCGATCAATCCGGCGACCGTTGTCGTGCCCGATGTCGAATCGATATCGACGTCACCGTTGCCCGTCAATACCTGGCCGCTCGAAGTGACGTTCACATTGCTGCCGGCGGTGAGGAATACATTGCGGGTGCCGGTTCCGCCGGACGTATCCAGCGTTCCCGAGATGATGACGTCCGTTCCGGCATCAACGTCCGCCACACCGCCATCGGTGTCGACCATCCCGGCAATCGTAGTCGTTCCGCCTGCCGAATCGATATCAACCGTCCCGCCACCGGTCAGCACCTGGCCGGCCGCGGTGACATCGACGTCAACCACCGCGGTGAGAAAGACATTACCGCTGCCTGCACCACCGCTGGTATCCAGCGTCCCGGATATCAGAATATCCGCACCGGCGTCGACATCCGCGACGCCGCCGTCCGTATCGACCGTGCCGGCTATCGTGGTCGTGCCACCCGTTGAATCGATATCGACGATACCACCGCCGCTGTAAACGGTACCGGTGCCCGTGACATCAACGTCATCGCCCGCCGTCAGGAGCACGTTTCCTGATCCCGCTCCACCGCGCGTATCAATCGAAGCGGTGATAGAAATGTCATCACCAGCGTCGATATCGACGACGCCACCATCGGTATCGATATTGCCGTTAACGTCTGCGTCGCCCGCACTCGTGTCGATATTGACGAAACCGTTGTGGCTCCGGATCTGGCCGCTGCCGGATATTTCAGCATCGCCGCCGGCAATCAGGGTGACCGTTCCGCCCTGAGTCGTAAGCAACGCGTTGACGGTAATGTCGTCATTCGCACCTGCGCCCGCATCGAGGGTAATGCCGCCCGCGCCGGTAGTGACCTGCACCGTCGCGTTCGTGGTGATGTCGTCCGCCGCCGTTAAGGTGATCGGACCGTTCGTGCTTGTTACGAGTTCATCGACCGTGATCGAGTTCGTCGCGGAAATATCGATTTCGCCGGTCGCTCCAACCCCGGCCATCGCGGACAACCCGCCGATCACGAGGTTACCGGTGTTGTCGATCCAGGTACCACCGCTGCCGGCCGAAGCTTCGAGTTTCGGAATGACGGTTTCAAGTGCGTTGGTTCCCGCACCAACACCCGACGTTGCGGTCAATATCGCACCCGTCGCCGCGACGATGTCGTCGGCGCCAGCGTCTGCCGTATCCACGATGGCTCCTGCGGCCGCGGTCAAAGTGACGAGACCCGCGTGGGAGGTAATCAAGCCGAGGGTCATCGGGCCGGTTGATTCCGTAATCGTGATGTTACCGGTCGCGTCAGCATCCAGCTGCCCGCCCTGCAGGTTCGTCGAAATATTGAGAATTTCGCCGTCTCCGCCGCCAACATGGCTGAATGCGCCGCCCGATACCGAACCGTCAACCGCCAGGTTGATGTTCGTTGCCGTAATCGTCCCGCCGGTACCGATGATGTCGCCGCGCTGACTCACGAGAATCGCATCGCCGCCCGCGCTGATCGGGCCGCCGATATTCATGTCGGTGCGCCCGACGCTCGTCTTGTTGTTGGCCGGATCAAATATCGTCGGTGCTGCGCCAAGAATAACAACATCCTGGCCGGCGCTGATGGTGCCTATATCCAGCGTCGCGGAACTCGCTACCGGGCGTGAGCCGCCCGATGTCGGCGGTCGCAAACCGCCACTGAAAAAGACATTCACGTCACCCGAGGTGGACTCTATCCTGTCGACACCCATCGTCGCTGATAATAACGTGCCGTCGACACCCGTACGGGGTGCCGTTCCGGCCTTGCCAAGCAGGATATCCAGCGGCGCACCGTCGCCCGCAATTGTCACCAGGTCGATAAAGACACCGGACTCACCGCTCATTTCCGCGTTCGTCGCCGGCGCGTTCAGGCTGACCGATTGGCGCAGGAACAAGCGGTCGATGGTGGTTCCCGTCTCGCGACCGATGCTGCCCTGCGTCGTGGTCACCGCGATTTCGCGGCTTTGAATGTTATCCCCGGAGAACGGTTCCTGGCGCTGCGACAACACGTCGCCGCTTTCATTCAGGATGCTCGTGAGCCCACCCTGGTTCTGGATGCTGCCAAGCAGGGTGATGTCATACCCGGCACCGTCGTCGAAGACCGACGTCGGTCCGGAATCCGGACCTCGAACGGCACTCGCTATTCTGCTGATATAGACGGTGTCGTCCGTCGCGCTGTTCGTATTGCGAATATCGATCAGGCTGTCTGATGCATTCGAACGCAACAGGTATTTGAACGTCTTGCCAGCCTGCAACGGCGTTGCTGACAGTACGGTTAAATCCGTCGACGCAGGCCCGGCGTTGTTGACCCGCTGCGCGACATCGCCGCCGCCGCCGCGGATCGTAATCGATGGCGGTAATCCCGCCGAAGAATTTTCGACTTCGATATCGTTGATGAAAAGATCGTTCTTCGCGTCGTTGATGATCGTGACAGACTCGAACGCCGTGTTGAATTTAAAAATCGATGCGCCGGTTAACGAGCCTTCAGACAGGATTGAAATTTCACCCTTGATGTCGTTCGTAATGTCCTCAACTACGATGTCTTCATTCGCGGCGAACGTATCCCCGAGCGCCATCGTGCGGTTGACACCGCCGGTGGTCTTCGCGGTGACATCGATATTCTCCATATCGGTGATCTTGCCGCTGCTGTCCACCTGCAAAAGCGGTGAAATACCACCAGGAACCTTGATGTCGCTGTTGAAACTCACGTTCGAAGTCACGACCGGTGCCGGTAGCGCGGGGGATTGTTCGGCGGTAAACGTGGTCACTTCGTCAATGTCCGTGAAGCCACGGACGACGTCGAAACCGTCTTCAACGGCGCCTTCACCGTCGCAAATCAAACCCCAGGCGCAGATAATTTCGGCACCGATCGTCACAATACCCTCGCCCGCGGTCAGGCCGAGGTCGGCCAGGCTGTCGTTGTCGGCATCCAGGGTTTCGACGTAATTGGCTGCCGAATTTGCCCGGTTTGCGTAACCTTCCACGAGTACCCGGTTTGCTTCGATGTCCGACTGTCGGCTCGTGGTAATTGTCGCAATGGAACTCTTGACGTTTTTCGACGACGCGGTAGCACCGCCAACCAGCGACGCGCCGGTCTTCGCCTTTGCGATGGTTTCCGTTTTTACCTGCTCTTCACGCGCGTCGATGCGGACAGTATCGTCGGCCTTGATTAACGTATTGTTGCCGTCGATTCGAACTTTCGCCTCAACGGTCGCGCGGACCTCGGCAAACGCATCGTTGAATACGGCGCCGGCGAGTTGCGTATTGACATCGGTCTCGGCTTTCGCGAACACATTGATGTCGCGCGCGGAAATCGTAACGTTGGTGCCATCGAGTTGCGCGCCGCCCAGAATCTGGACTTCGGTAAGCGAATTGAGGTACGTGTAGGTGTCGCCGACATTGTCGGTGCCGAGCGCCGCTGGCGCACTATGAATAGCCTTCGAACGGGCGAGCGCACGGTTCTCGGCCAGAACATCGATATTCCCCGTTGCATCGAGGTCTGCAAACGTACCGATTGTTGAACGAACACGATTGGTGAGCACCGCATCTGCGTCCGTACCGCCAACCGCGATGCCACCGCCAATCGCGCCGGTGGCATCACTGGTGACATCTGTGTCGGTCACGCTGCGAATTTTTATCGACGCGCCGTCGAGATCGGAACTGCCGCCGACCGAGGCAATCGTATCGGTCGTCGCGTTCGTTCCGGCGTGGACGAAACCGGCTGCCGCCGCACCGATCGATCGACCGTTAGCGTCCGCGTCCACGATATTTCTGGAGTCGGCCTGCACCAATAACTCGTCACCCATCGCATCGAGGTCGACGTCACCGGTATACGCCTGCGTATCGACATCCATGATCGCGTCGGCGTCTGCCGCCGCACCACTGCCAATGCCCCCGGCGCTCGCATTCGCGGTCGCACGTGACAGGTTGGTGGAGTCGACAGCCTTGATGCGGAGATAGCCGTCGTCGAAGCTGGACCCCGTGCCGGCCGTCACATCCGCGCCCGTATTCGCGTGAGCCGTGGTAGAACCTTTGGTGCTCGAATCCGCCAACGACGAGCCGCCGGCAAATAATCCACCAGCCCCGGCGCCGGAAGTCGCAATCGCACTCCGGTTACCCGTCGCCTTAATCTCAAAATCGTCGGACGCGTCTACCGTGACGTTGCCGATATACGCTTCAACATCTGTGGTCGCCTCGACGAACGCGTTCGCGTCCGCGCCCGCGCCGCCGACCAAACCACCTGCGGCGGCATCCGCGTCCGCATCCGCCGTATTCGTCGTTGACGTGGCAAATATTTCGATGTCACCACGAATGGAATTCGTGCCGGCATACAGATTGCCGCCCAATACGTAAGACCTCGTCCAGCCACCGACTCTCGCTTCGGCCTGCGCCGCACCAACGGCGGCTGCACCACCGGCTGCGCCATCGGCAATTGCATCGGCGTCGCGGGTGGCGGTCGCGGTCACCTTCACGTCGTCGGTCGCATCGACCGTGCCGCTCCGTAAAAACGCACGGGTGTTATTTCGCGCATAAGCGTCGGCATCCGCCGCCGCTCCACCGACAACACCGCCTGCTGACGATTCGCCTTCGGCGAGCGCCCGGTTGGTCGATGTTGCGGTGACGTTCACATCGTCGTTCGCGTTTGCACCCGACAACGACGCCTGCGTTGTACCGCCGGTCGTTGCCAGCGCTTCACCCTCGCCGATACCGACGATGCCGCCCGCTTCGCCGTCGCCCTTCGCGTCTGCCTTATTATCAGCCAGCGTCTGTACGGTGACGATACCTTTCGAACTGGATCGCGAACCATCCGCGGTCAACGTGCCGCCGGTCATATCCGCTTTGACGGTTGCCGCCGCGGTCGCTGTCGCGGTGGTACCCCCGGTTCCGACCGTCCCGCCGCCGACTGCACGCCCACGAGCGTGCGCGTCGTTCGAGGACCGCACCGTTCCATTGTCCTGGTAATTGTGCAACGCCTGCACCGTGACGTTCTCGCCTGTGATATCGCCGCTGCTGGCAATTAGCACGGTCGGCGACACGGTAGCGGTCGAGAAGTTTTTACCGTTGGCAAAACCGAGGGTAATACCGAAACTCTTGGTGAACGCGTCCGCGTCCGCATCGCTCGATACCCTGACCGTAGCGTCACCGCCTTGTGCGGTAATGTCCGCACCGCTTTGTATGGTGACGGTTTGCGCACCATTACTGGTGGCAATCGCGTGGGCGCCGGTACCGGCGACGAGTAAACCGCCGGCCGCGGGCTCGGCATCTGCCTCGGCGCGAGACAACATCCTCGATTCAATCAATACCGAGGTCCCGGCTGTGATCGACGTCGTTCCCGTACCGAGAATATCGATGTCGGCACTGCCCAGCGCTTCGGCCGTGGTTAAAATCGTGCTGGAACCGCTGACGATGCCGACCGAGACGGAATCACCATCCGCTTTCGCATTGTTGTTTGCCCGGGCGCGCAAGGTAAAGGCACCGGACGTTGCCGCGACCATTGCGCCGCTACCGATGGTGGCGCCGACATCCGCCGCCGCTTTCGCGTCGGCATCGGCACCGTTGCCGGACAGGGCGCCGCCGCCGGACGCCTCTGCGTTAGCGGTCGCTTTCTTGTTGATCGTGTCGCCACTCGAATTAATGTTGTGCAAAGCCTGCACCGTGACATTGTTACCCGCGGTTGCTTTACCGTTAATCGCAGCATCGACACTCGGGGAAATCGTCGCCACGGCGGTCGAGGTACCAATCGCCACGCTCGAAACCGTTGCGCCGGTGGTATTCGCATAGGCGGACGCTTCTGACAGCGCTTTGATATCGATATCGCCGGACACCGTCACGTCGCCGCCGGACCCGATAAATGCATCGATATCGGTGTTCACGGTCGCCGTTGCGCTGTTCGTGTTGATACCAGCGCCGAGACCTCCGGAGACGGACGTTGAAACGGCATCCGCATCGGCGACCGATTTTGCGACGATAGTGAGGCTGTTTGCACTTTCCGTCGTCGTCAGTACGCCGTCGAAATGCGACGACACGCTGCCGCCGATGGTCGTCGTGGTCTGTGCCGCACCCTCCGAGACCAGGCCTCCGATCGAGACGCCGAGAGTCTCTGCGTCAGCAATATTGTGGGCTCGCGCGTCCAGCGTTACGGCGCCGCGCGCCGTGATCATCGTACCGCTGCCCACTTTGGTTTCAATGACCGGCGACACGATCGCTCGCGTGCTTGCGCCCGCGGACGAACCGAGCAGTCCGCCCGCACCAATCGTCCCCGTGGCATAGGCGCCTTTGAAAAGGCCACCTGAGGCGATTCCGACGTTCGACGCGTTAACGTTAAACCGCGCATCGATATCGACGTTGTTTGCCGTGATCGAACCGCCCCCGACTGTACCTGCGAACAAGGTCGGTGAGAGCTTGGCAACGACTAACGCACCGCCGACTCCGCCGCCGACACTCGCGGCGACACCTTGACCGTCGGCCTTCGCGTTGCCTTTGGCAAACGCCAAAATATCAACATCGCCAAGACCGTCGTTATCGTCATCGGCATCGACAACGGCATTTTCTCCGAGGAATGCGCGGACAGTCTGCCTGGATTCCGCGCGCGTTTCCGTACCGGCCGCACCCGCAGCGAGCGAGATTCCTATCGTATCCCCCGTCGCGATGACGGTTGACGTGCCGTCCGCTTCGATAGTGACCGTACCATCGCCCGTCGCATCGACCTGCGCGGCAGCACCGCTTGCCGTGTCATCGAATGCCGGACCGACGTAGGCCTGAACCGTACCGGTATCGACAGCCTCTGACGTTGTGCCGGCACCGCCGACCAGGCTAACGCTGCCACTGAACGCGGTACTCGTTACTGTATGCGTGGCCGTTGCCTCGATATCGACGTCGCGGGCTTTGATTTTGCCACCTTGATCAACGAAAGCCCTGGTATCGCCACTGATTCTGGCGTCGGAGTCGAGTATCGAAACACTGATCGCACCGGCCGATACCGAAGTAATCAAAGCGGAAGCCGTATTCGTCGCCAGGGCTTCAATATCGACGCCGCCCGTGGCCACCGTGACATTTGCCGATGACCCGACAAATGCTTCTGTGTCGCGCGTCACTCGGGAAATTGCAACGGTGCCGCTGCCGGAAACGACGCCTATCGTCCCCGCGGCAGCGAGTGCGTCAGCCTTGCTGGTCGATGTTGCCATCACATCGAGCTGGCCGGAGTTCACGGTCGTCATGCCATCGATATAGGCTTGCGTCTTGCCGCCAACTCTCGCATCGGACCGCACTTTCGACGCGGCCACGCCGATACCACCTGCTCCCCCCCCGGTAATGACGTTAGCCGTCGAGTTCGAGGTTGCGTCAATGACTATCGTGCCGGCGTTAGCGGTTAATGTGCCGCCGTCCGCGAACGCACGGACAGTGCCGTTGATTTTGACCGTTGAATCAGCCGCTGCGCCGGACACTCCGAACCCGTAGGCCACGGCGATGGCGGTGGTCGTGCCAAGGATGGTATGGCTCGCGTCGGCCTTGATGTTGATGTTGCCGGCGCTTGCCGTGACCGTGGAATTTTCGCTCGAGGCCGACACCGTATTATTGATGGTGATATCGGTATCTGATGCTGCCAAAGCGACAGCGATCAGTCCGCCAGAGACCGCTGACGCCGTAATTGTGCCCGTAATCGTCGAGGCATCCGTCGCCGTCACATCTACGGTGGTTGCGCTCGTCACGTTGCTGCCACCGCGAATGAACGCGTCAATGAGACCGGAGGTCCGATTGTTCGAAAAGGCGCCCGATCCGCTCGCCGCTATGCTGGCTGGCGCGGCCGAGACCGTCACCGTCGCCGCGACCGCATTGGTATCAATCTTTGATGTCGAATCCGCATCGACCGTCACCGCCCCGATGCGTGTTTCCACAACGGAATTGTCGATTCCGGCTCGTACGACACTTCGAATGTCGTTATTGGCGAGTCCGATCCCGACCGATAGTCCGATCGAAGCACCGGCACTGACGGCAACACTCACCGCGCCCGCCACCGCATCGGCGTCGACGGTGGCTTTGTCCAGAGCCGTCAACGAAATGGTGTCGGCGATAACCTTTTGCGAACCGGCCGCGTCGCTGTCGATGATCAAGGCTTCGGTTGATGTCTGGATCGTGTTGACCGCCACCGCGGCAGCCAGGGCCGCACTGCCTGAAGCGCCGCCACCGATCGCGACACTGGCCGCGCCACCAAGGACAAACGTGTCGATATCGGACTGACTCGTCGCTGTCATCGTGAGGTTGTTACCGGCGTCAACGTCGGCGTCGATGATCGCGACCCGGGTGTGCGTGCCGATTTGGTTGAAACCCAAACCGATGCCCGCGGCCAGGCCGCCGGCCGCACCGCCGATCCCGACTGCTACTGCACCACCACCGGCGTCCGCGACTATCGTGCTGTCGTCGGTCGCCGTCAGGGTGATGTTATTCGTGGCTGATATATCGCTACCGCCCGCGATGACGGCATCGACGGTGTTGCTCATTTCGTTGACGCTGAGAGCACCGCCGCCGGCAAAGCCAAGTCCGAGTCCCGCGCCGCCGCCGCCCGCGACCGCGAGACCGAGAGCAAACGAGTCGATCGTCGTGGTGCTCTTCGCATCGAGAATCAGGTCGTTGGTGTTTATTGTCGAGCCAATCACCGCGGCACGCGTCAGCCCCAACGAGACATCATTGCGCGTAAACGTCTTGGCGCTGCCGCCGGACGCGAGTGTCAGGCTGTGGTCAGAACCCGCAAGGCTCGCGTCGATCGCGATCGGCGTCGCATAGGTATTGTCGCTTAAATCTTCGTCTTCGCCGGTCGTTCCGTTGACGCCGCCGCCGGCATCGCCGGTCGCCTCCGCCAATGTCGCCGCAAGTTTGATCGTGTCATTGTCGACCTTGATGATGTAGTAATCGTTACCGTCGACAAGGCCGCCGATCGCATCGCCTCCCACGGCGTTGTACGTCACCTTGTCCCCGGTACTAAAGCCGTGCCCGGCGATGGCGACGCCTGAACTTCCGATCTGGTTCACCGCAACCGCGGCGGCGGCGCCAAGACTGCCGCCACCACCCGCGCCGCCGGAAATCGCGACCGCAGCACCACCGGCGTCGGCGATAATCGTCGCGTTGTCCAACGCGGTAATTTCTACCGTGCCAGCGGCCGTCGTCGTGACGTTACTGCCACCGGAAATCTGCGCCACGACTGCGGTGTTGACGATGTTACCCGACCCCGCGCCGGCACCGGCGAACGCAACGCCCCCGCCCGCACCGCCGGCACCGCTACCGGAACCGGCGAGTGTAAAACTGTCGATCGTTGCCGTACTCTCGGCATCCACATCCACGCGGGTTGCACCCGTCACCGTGGTTGCGTCGATCACCGCGACGATGTCGTTTTCGATTTCGTTGAACGAAAATGAGGCTGCCGCAGCCCCAGTAACGCCGCCGCCAGCGCCGCCGGAGCCGCCGATCGTGACCCCGCCCGCAAACGCATCGATCGCCGAGTCTTCGTCGGCTGACACGAGGACGGCACCGCCCATCGTCAGCGTGCTGTTTTTGACCGAGGCTTCGGCGGAATTATGGATGATGTTTATCGATCCCGATCCAACACCGGACAACTGAATGCCGCCGCCCGCGCCGCCGGAACCGCCGCCGGCGAAACCGAACGACACGGCGAGAATGTCGGATGAAGATTTTGCCTCGACGGTGACCGCATCGGTATCCACCGTCACGCCGTCTATCGTCGCCTTCGTCCCATCCGTGATCACGTTGGCGCTGTAGGACGCACCACCCTGGGCCGATACACCGCCGCCAGCGCCGCCGGAACCCGACAGCGCAATGGATCCGGCGGTTGCTTCGATCGTAGCGTTGTCGGTACCGGTGACGGTAACGGTGTCGCCGCTCGTCGTCGTCCTGACCGTTTCGCCCTGACCCGAGATACGCGCGTCGACGTTGTTCGATACCGTGTTGATAGCGACCGCGCCCGCCGCGGCGATGGCAATACCTCCGCCTGCACCCCCGGAACCGCTACCGGCGAAACCGATACTGACCGCCTCGATCGTTGACGTCGAATCCGCATCAACCGTGATGGTCCCGCCCGCAGTAACTGTTGAATCGTCTATCGCGGCCGTTACGTCGTTGTCGATGACATTCGTGACCATCGATGCACCGCCCGCAAACGCAGCACCGCCGCCCGCACCACCGGCCCCGCCGCCCGATGCGCCACCGGTAAAGCCGTAAATTTTCGACTGATCGTCGGCATCGACGAGAATTGTGCCGTTTGGCGACGACGCTGTGTTCGTCGTCAGCGTGCTGCCGTTCGCTACCGAGGCTTCGGTCTCGTTCGAGATGACGTTCACCGCAAGCGAGCCGCCGGCCGATAACTGGAGGCCGCCGCCCGCGCCGCCCGAGCCACTGACAGCGATCCCGATCGCCGTCGTCGTAATATCGGTCTTCGAGTTCGCCACGACAGAAACCGTATCAGTCGTGATGGCCGAATTATTCACCGTTGCGGTTGTGGTGTTCGTCACTACATTCACCGCCACGGATGCCGCGCCACCGGCCGCGGCACCGCCCCCGGCTCCGCCGGAGCCTGCAACCGAGCCCGCGACAGCGGTCGAAAGGATGTCCGAATCGTCCGTCGCGTTAACGGATACGTCTGCCGTACCCCCGTTCGTCGTCGTATCCACAGTGCTATTCTGAATACGCGCCATGACGCTGTTCGTGACGACGTTCGACGTCGAGGTTCCTGCCAGGCTGACTGCCACGCCGCCGCCGGCGCCGCCGGAACCACTGCCTGCGAACCCGATCGCGGCCGCGTCGGATTGCGACGTCGAATCCGCGTCCACTGTCACCGCGCCATCCGACGTCACCGTCGAGTCGTCAATCGCCGCCAGCACCGTGTTCGCGATCGTGTGTGACACCACGGAACCGCCGGCCGCGCCCGCGACGCCGCCGCCCGCGCCACCCGAGCCGCCGGCCGAGGCGCCACCGCCGAAACCGAAGATGGTGGAATCGTCATCCGCGTCGACCATGACCGCGTCACCCGTCGTGACGGTGCTGCCATTCGCTATCGACGCTTCCGTCGTGTTCGCGATCACGCTCGTCGCCATCGAACCGCCAGCCGATAACTGGATACCGCCACCGGCGCCACCCGAGCCGCCGCCCGCAACCCCGATCGCTACGCCGATGATGTCCGCCGACTCGTCCGCCTTCACCGTCAATGCATTGGTGGTCACGGTCGAGCTGTCTACCGTCGCCGTCGTCGCGTTCGTGATCACGTTCACCGCGAACGAACCTGCGCCCTGACCCGAGACACCACCGCCCGCACCACCCGAGCCCGAGACGGCCGCCGCGAACGCTTCCGTGATCACGATCGAACCATCCGTCGCCGTCACGGAGACATCTTCCGTGCCCCCGTTCGTCGTCGTGTCGACCGTGCTGCCCTTGATCCGTGCCGTCGTCGTGTTCGCCACCACGTTCGAGGCCACCGAGCCCGCCAGGCTTACCGCCACGCCACCACCGGCGCCGCCCGAGCCACTGCCCGCAAAACCTATCACCGCGTTGTTCGTCGTCGACGCCGAATCCGCGTCCACCGTCACCGCACCATCCGACGTCACCGTCGAGTCGTCGATCGCCGCCAGCACCGTGTTCGCGATCGTGTGCGATGCAATCGAGACCCCGGCCGCACCGGCGACACCGCCACCCGCACCACCCGAGCCACCGCCCGAGGCACCACCGGCCAGACCCACGATCACGGACATATCGTCCGCGTCGACCATGACCGCGCCGTCCGTCGTGACGGTGCTGCCGTTCGCTATCGACGCTTCCGTCGTGTTCGTGATCACGTTCGCCACGAGCGAACCGCCCAGTGACATCTGCACGCCGCCGCCCGCGCCACCCGAGCCGCCGCCCGCGACCCCGATCGCGACACCCGTCAGCGTCGCCATCTCGTCCGCCTTCACCGTCAGTGCATCAGTGGTCACCGTCGAGCTGTCCACCGTCGCCGTCGTCGTGTTCGTGATCACGTTCACCGCGAACGAACCCGCACCCTGTCCCGATACACCGCCGCCCGCACCGCCCGAGCCTGATACGGCCGCCGCGAACGCCTCCGTGATCACGATCGAACCATCCGTCGCCGTCACGGAGACGTCTTCGGTGCCACCGTTCGTCGTCGTGTCGACCGTGCTGCCCTTGATCCGCGCCGTCGTCGTGTTCGCCACCACGTTCGAGGCCACCGACCCTGCGAGGCTTACCGCCACGCCACCACCGGCGCCGCCCGAGCCACTGCCCGCAAAACCTATCACCGCGTTGTTCGTCGTCGACGCCGAATCCGCGTCCACCGTCACCGCACCGTCGGACGTCACCGTCGAGTCGTCGATCGCCGCCAGCACTGTGTTCGCGATCGTGTGCGATGCAATCGAGACCCCGGCCGCACCGGCGACACCGCCGCCCGCACCACCCGAGCCACCGCCCGAGGCGCCACCGGCCAGGCCCACGATCACGGACATATCGTCCGCGTCGACCATGACCGCGCCATCCGTCGTGACGGTGCTGCCGTTCGCTATCGACGCTTCCGTCGTGTTCGTGATCACGTTCGCCACGAGCGAACCGCCCAGTGACATCTGCACGCCGCCACCGGCGCCACCCGAGCCGCCGCCCGCGACCCCGATCGCAACACCCGTCAGCGTCGCCATCTCGTCGGCCTTCACCGTCAATGCATCGGTCGTCACCGTCGAGCTGTCCACCGTCGCCGTCGTCGCGTTCGTGATCACGTTCACCGCGAACGAACCCGCGCCCTGACCCGACACACCGCCGCCCGAGCCGCCCGAGCCTGATACGGCCGCCGCGAACGCCTCCGTGATCACGATCGAACCATCGGTCGCCGTGACCGAGACATCTTCCGTGCCACCGTTCGTCGTCGTGTCGACCGTGCTGCCCTTGATCCGCGCCGTCGTCGTGTTCGCCACCACGTTCGAGGCCACCGAGCCCGCCAGGCTCACTGCCACGCCACCACCGGCGCCGCCCGAGCCACTGCCCGCAAAACCTATCACCGCGTTGTTCGTCGTCGACGCCGAATCCGCGTCCACCGTCACCGCACCATCCGACGTCACCGTCGAGTCGTCGATCGCCGCCAGCACCGTGTTCGCGATCGTGTGCGATGCAATCGAGACCCCGCCCGCACCGGCGACACCGCCGCCCGCACCACCCGAGCCACCACCCGAGGCGCCACCGGCCAGACCCACGATCACCGACATATCGTCCGCGTCGACCATGACCGCGCCATCCGTCGTGACGGTGCTGCCGTTCGCTATCGACGCTTCCGTCGTGTTCGTGATCACGTTCGCCACGAGCGAACCGCCCAGTGACATCTGCACGCCGCCACCGGCGCCACCCGAGCCGCCGCCCGCGACCCCGATCGCAACACCCGTCAGCGTCGCCATCTCGTCGGCCTTCACCGTCAATGCATCGGTCGTCACCGTCGAGCTGTCCACCGTCGCCGTCGTCGCGTTCGTGATCACGTTCACCGCGAACGAACCCGCGCCCTGACCCGACACACCGCCGCCCGAGCCGCCCGAGCCTGATACGGCCGCCGCGAACGCCTCCGTGATCACGATCGAACCATCGGTCGCCGTGACCGAGACATCTTCCGTGCCACCGTTCGTCGTCGTGTCGACCGTGCTGCCCTTGATCCGCGCCGTCGTCGTGTTCGCCACCACGTTCGAGGCCACCGAGCCCGCCAGGCTCACTGCCACGCCACCACCGGCGCCGCCCGAGCCACTGCCCGCAAAACCTATCACCGCGTTGTTCGTCGTCGACGCCGAATCCGCGTCCACCGTCACCGCACCATCCGACGTCACCGTCGAGTCGTCGATCGCCGCCAGCACTGTGTTCGCGATCGTGTGCGATGCAATCGAGACCCCGGCCGCACCGGCGACACCGCCACCCGCACCACCCGAGCCACCGCCCGAGGCGCCACCGGCCAGGCCCACGATCACGGACATATCGTCCGCGTCGACCATGACCGCGCCATCCGTCGTGACGGTGCTGCCGTTCGCTATCGACGCTTCCGTCGTGTTCGTGATCAGGTTCGCCACCAGCGAACCACCCAGTGACATCTGCACGCCGCCGCCCGCGCCACCCGAGCCGCCGCCCGCGACCCCGATCGCGACACCCGTCAGCGTCGCCATCTCGTCCGCCTTCACCGTCAGTGCATCAGTGGTCACCGTCGAGCTGTCCACCGTCGCCGTCGTCGCGTTCGTGATCACGTTCACCGCGAACGAACCCGCACCCTGACCCGACACACCGCCGCCCGAGCCGCCCGAGCCTGATACGGCCGCCGCGAACGCCTCCGTGATCACGATCGAACCATCCGTTGCCGTCACGGAGACATCTTCCGTGCCACCGTTCGTCGTCGTGTCGACCGTGCTGCCCTTGATCCGCGCCGTCGTCGTGTTCGCCACCACGTTCGAGGCCACCGAGCCCGCCAGGCTTACCGCCACGCCACCACCGGCGCCGCCCGAGCCACTGCCCGCAAAACCTATCACCGCGTTGTTCGTCGTCGACGCCGAATCCGCGTCCACCGTCACCGCACCGTCGGATGTCACCGTCGAGTCGTCGATCGCCGCCAGCACTGTGTTCGCGATCGTGTGCGACGCGATCGAGACCCCGGCCGCACCGGCGACACCGCCACCCGCACCACCCGAGCCACCGCCCGAGGCACCACCGGCCAGGCCCACGATCACGGACATATCATCCGCGTCGACCATGACCGCGCCATCCGTCGTGACGGTGCTGCCGTTCGCTATCGACGCTTCCGTCGTGTTCGTGATCACGTTCGCCACCAGCGAACCACCCAGTGACATCTGCACGCCGCCACCGGCGCCACCCGAGCCGCCGCCCGCAACCCCGATCGCGACACCCGTCAGCGTCGCCATCTCGTCGGCCTTCACCGTCAATGCATCGGTGGTCACCGTCGAGCTGTCCACCGTCGCCGTCGTCGCGTTCGTGATCACGTTCACCGCGAACGAACCCGCACCCTGACCCGACACACCACCGCCCGCACCGCCCGAGCCTGATACGGCCGCCGCGAACGCTTCCGTGATCACGATCGAACCGTCCGTCGCCGTCACGGAGACATCTTCCGTCCCGCCGTTCGTCGTCGTGTCGACCGTGCTGCCCTTGATCCGCGCCGTCGTCGTGTTCGCCACCACGTTCGAGGCCACCGAGCCCGCCAGGCTCACTGCCACGCCACCACCGGCGCCGCCCGAGCCACTGCCCGCAAAACCTATCACCGCGTTGTTCGTCGTCGACGCCGAATCCGCGTCCACCGTCACCGCACCGTCGGACGTCACCGTCGAGTCGTCAATCGCCGCCAGCACTGTGTTCGCGATCGTGTGCGACGCGATCGAGACCCCGGCCGCACCTGCGACACCGCCGCCCGCACCACCCGAGCCGCCGCCCGAGGCACCGCCCGCCAGGCCCACGATCACCGACATATCGTCCGCGTCGACCATGACCGCGCCGTCCGTCGTGACGGTGCTGCCGTTCGCTATCGACGCTTCCGTCGTGTTCGTGATCACGTTCGCCACGAGCGAACCGCCCAGCGACATCTGCACACCGCCACCGGCACCGCCCGAGCCGCCACCCGCAACCCCGATCGCAACACCCGTCAGCGTCGCCATCTCGTCGGCCTTCACCGTCAATGCATTGGTGGTCACCGTCGAGCTGTTTACCGTCGCCGTCGTCGCGTTCGTGATCACGTTCACCGCGAACGAACCCGCGCCCTGACCGGACGTGCCGCCGCCCGCACCGCCCGAGCCCGATACGGCCGCCGCGAACGCTTCCGTGATCACGATCGAACCATCGGTCGCCGTGACCGAGACGTCTTCCGTACCACCGTTCGTCGTCGTGTCGACCGTGCTGCCCTGGATCCGTGCCGTGACACTGTTCGTGATTACGTTCGAGGCCACCGAGCCCGCGAGGCTCACCGCCACACCACCACCGGCGCCGCCCGAGCCGCTGCCCGCAAAACCGATCACCGTCGCCTCCGATACCGAGGTCGAATCGGCATCCACCGTGACCGCACCGTCGGACGTCACCGTCGAATCGTCGATCGCCGCCGTCACACTGTTCGCAATCGTGTGCGAGGCGATCGAGGCACCACCAGCACCCGCAGTGCCGCCGCCGGCGCCGCCCGCGCCGCCACCTGAGGCACCGCCGCCGAAACCGATGATCGTGGATTCGTCGTCGGCGTCTACGATGACGTTGCCGTCCGTCGTGACCGTACTGCCATTGGCGATCGACGCTTTCGTGTCATTCGCAATGACGGCGACCGTCAGCGAGCCACCGAGAGACAATTGGAGCCCGCCACCGGCACCACCGGAGCCGCCTCCGGCGATCCCGATCGACACACCGAGAATGTCCGCCGAAGATTTCGACCTCACGGTCAATGCGTCAGTCGTCACCGTCGAACTGTCCACCGCCGCGGTCGTCGTGTTCGTCACCACGTTTACCGCAAAAGCGCCAGCGCCTTGTCCTGACGTACCACCGCCAGCGCCGCCGGCGCCAGATACCGCCGCGGCAACCCCAACGGAGATAATTTCCGAGTCATCAGTTGCAGTGACTATGACGTCTTCGCTGCCACCGTTCGCCGTCGTATCGACGGTGCTACCGGATATTCGTGCGGTGACGCTGTTCGCGATTACGTTTGTCGAGACTGATCCTGCCAGCGAGATCGATGTGCCGCCGCCGGCGCCGCCGGAACCTGTGCCGGCAAATCCGATACTCGACCCACTGATTGATGATGTCGACTCCGCATTGACGATCACTGCGCCGTCGGCGTTGATCGTCGAATCATCAATGGCCGCAGTCAGTGAACTGCCGATTTCGTTGATTGAGACGGACGCGCCGATCCCGGCGGCGGTTCCGCCACCGGCACCGCCCGCACCGGCGGCTGTCGCGCCGCCCGTGAACGAGATGATGACCGAGGTATCCGTCGCATCGACGGATACGGCGCCCGAGGCATTGACCGTGGCGCTTTTTATCGAGGCCTCAACGGTGTTGTTGATGCCGTTGAAAGTGAGCGCGCCGGCGCCGCTGAATGCCGTGCCGCCGCCCGATCCGAACGCCGCGCCGGCAGAAATACCAAATGCCACGGCATCGATAGCCGCTTCCTCATCCACATCGACCGTGACGTTGTTAACGCCGGTCAGCGTAGCGGTATCGATGGACGCTCTGACGGTGTTCGCAATTTCGTTGATGACGACCGCGCCGGCGCCAGCCGCGCCCGTTCCGCCACCGGCGCCCGGCGACAGCGCCACCCCGGCGCTGCCCGCGACACCAATGATGGTGGCTTCGTCTGACGCGGTAACGGAGACGTCACCCGTACCGGCGACACGCGTCAACGTGCTGCCACCTGTCACGAGCGCCTTCGCAGAATTCAAAATGAAATTGCCGGAACCCGCGCCGGCGCCAGTCCCCGCGAGGCCGCCGCCGGATCCGGTAGAAACAGCGGCCGTTCCCTGCAGGGTCACGGCCTGTATCGTCGGCGCCGATTTCGCGGCGACGGTAAAACCCGAGCCTTCCACGGTCGATGCGTCGATCTGAGCGGTGACTTTATTTGATATTTCGTTCGCGGCGAGCGCGAGGCCGACGCCTATGGAAGTCTTCGTGCCGACCGAGGCCGCGAATCCGCCTGCGTCAGCGAGTATTTTCGAATCATCCGAGGCGTCGACATCAATGAGGCCGGAATCGTCACGGACGATGGAACTGAGAATATCCGCCTCGATCGTTGTGTTAACCGCGTTGACGACGCCCGAACCGGCTCCTGCCAACGACAACGATCCGCCGCTGCCGCCCGAAATGGCACCGGAAAAACCGAGCGCGAGTGCATTGATGTCGGCATCCGACGAAGCGCTCACACTAACGCCGCCGTCGGAATCGATGGTGCTGTTTTTAACGCGCGCTCGCGTCGTCGTCGTAATCGTGCTGATCGCAACCGAGGCGCCAAGCGCGCCTTCAGTCGACGCCGCTATCGTACCGGCGATCGCCCCTATCGTCGGATCATCGGTTGCCTCAACAGTCACGGTGCTACCGGTATTGACGACGCTATTCGTTTCAATCAGCGCTTCGACGGTATTGTTGATCGTGTTGACGGACAGCGAACCGGCCAGTGATTTTCCTTTCGACAGCGCTGCCCCGCCGACGAACGCACTCGTCGAGGTCGTCGAATCCGCATCCACGCGTACCGGCCCGCCGGAAGTCAGGCTCGAATTCGTCACACGCGCCGTGGTCGTCGTATTCGCGACATTCAACGCTAACGCAGCGCCCACCGCGTATTTCTTGCCGAGCGCCACGGCGCCCGTAATACCGTCTATGGTGGCCTCGCTCGTGGCTAATACATCGATGCCGCCGCTCGAAATTTTTCCGACGCTCGAGTCGACGACCCTCGCCTCTACCGAATTATTAATAACGTTGACGCTGACAGTTCCCGACGCCGCGCCGTTGTCTTTCCCTGCCCCGAGCGAGGCAGTGAAAGTATGCATCTCGCTGGAATCCTTCGCTTCGACGGTGAATGTTCCGTCGTCATGAATAATCGAGGAGCGCTCGACTGCTGCGAGCGTATCGTTCGAAATGCTGTTGACAGCGACGGCAGCGCCGAAACCGGATTTCCCGCCGAGCGCAACAGCGCCGGCAATGACCGTCATGTCCGTCGAGTTATCGGCCTTTACCGTGACTTCCTGCGTGGTGTTGCCCGACGCGACATCCGCGATCCTTGCCGTCGTGTCGTTATCGATTACGTTAATCGAGACCGAACCGGCAACCGCGATACCGCCCTTTTTGGGCGCTGCAGAACCACCCGCCGATAATGCAAACAGGTCACCGGAACGCGACGCCGTAACCGAAATCGCGCTCGCCTGCAGCAGCGCCAGGCCGCCCTCGATTTCCGCACGCGTAATGCCGTCGATAATATTAATGCCGAGCGAACCCGCGATACCGACCGAAGATTTACCACCCTCAGATGCCGCGTAGGCCGCCGCGCCACCGGCCGCCACGACTTTCGTTTTGTTCTCCGCAGTCAGGATGACGTCGCCAGCAGCCTTGATGGCCCCGCCGGAATTGATCACCGCCTCGACCGTATCGTTGATAATGTTGATGCCGACGTCACCGGCAATCGCAACCCCCGTCTTCCCCTGATTGTTCTTCTTGTTGTTTTCGGCCGGCTGCTTGTTTGTACCGCCCATACCGTCGTCGACGTCCTGTTCAGTCACCGGATCGGCGTCACCGAACAACAAGGGCAACGAGATCCCGTCGAGCGGATCGTCGGAGGTTTGCTTCGATGAAGGCTTGTCGCTTAGCGAACTGTCGTCGTTGACACTCGTCGCACCGGAATTTTGTTGTGAGGACGGCGATGCCTTTGCCGCCGCCACGGAAAACGCCCATACGGCACCGTCGTTACGAGCCAGCAGGTTGACATCATCCGTCACGTCGATGTTCGTAAGGCTTCCGATCGAACCATCGCCGGATTCGCCGACTATCGCGCGGGTTCTTCGGGTGATGTCGTTGACCGTGACGGCCACCCCGACCCCGACATTGCTGCCGGATGCGACACCGCCGGCCCAGCTTATGTGCGTGTCGAGGCTGCCGGCGTATACGAACGCGTTACGGCCGGTGATATCGATGTTTTTACCGATACGGGCGGTCGTCGTGCTGTCCTGGCTCATGTAGGCGAAGGAACCGCCGACGGCGAAACCGCCGGCGCTTTCGCCGCCCGCCTGAGTCGCGCCGAAGTTGAGGATCGCCTCCTCGGCTTTCATATTGAAGCCGCCGCTTTGGCCGCTGAATATCTTCGCGCCGTCGTCGACGAGTGCGGTTGTCGTATTGTTCGTGAACGAAAGGAAAAGAGCGCCGCCGAGGCCTCCCTTGCCGCCTCCGCCCGGGGTTACCGAGACGTTTTTGAACGGGTTTTTGTCAAGCGCGAGGCCGAAGTCGAAGACACCGGTCGCGTGAAATTGTTGCGAGTAATTAGTGGCCTCCACCGACACGACCTGCTGGCCGTCAACGGTGTTCGGGTGGGATGTCAGGACCGGCGGCGGATCGATGAACATCCCGGAACCGGGAGGAAACTCGACAGGCGGCGGATCGAAATAGGTTTCGGCACGAAAAGCCTCGTCCTGGTTGATCTCCACCCCGGACTGGACAGTTGCTTCAGAGACGTTGTTGAACAACAGGAAATTGACCGAACCGGCAATCGCCAATCCTTCGGCGGCAGCGGTGCTACGGGTCCAGGTGTTGAACAGGCTCGACTTGATCCCGAGCGTCCCGTCCGCGTATTTCTTGAATTCGTCCGTGCCACCGGATTTCAGCACGTCGACCAGTTCGCCAACGCTGGTCGGTACGAACTCGTCCGGGCGCGTCAGGAAGGGATACGTGACATCGGCGATCACACGCGTCGCACGCAGGGCGTCGAGCTTCGTGCCCGTATGCACGGTTGCCTGCGCGGTGTTGTCGACCAGGGCCACGCTGACGGCACCACTAACGGCCGTTTTCGCGCTCTTGCCTTCGTCGGGCTGCGAGATGTTCGACTCGGTACTGAGTTGCATCTCCTCGGAAATCGTCGCCGTGATTTCGAGGTCTTCATTAGACTTGATGACCGGGTTGGTCCCGTTCTTGCCGACGTCCGCCGTGACATTGTGATCCGCCAGCAGGAAAGAAAACGCGCCACCCACCTGCAGGGACGGCGGTGCATTGCTACCGCCTTTTTTGCTCGAGCTGTATTTTTCCGTGAGCTTGACGATGAGGGAATCGAACAGCGTACCCGCCGGCAGAATGCCGCCGGAGTCGTCGTCCGGATCGGCCACCGACACACCAGCGCCGGCAGACGCGCCATCGGACGTATCGAGCGAGGCCAATATTCCAACCCCCGTCGCAAGACCCGAATCGATGACGTGGGTCGCACTCAGGGTATGGCTGTCGCCCGTCGCCGCCGATGGGTCAATCTCGATGAAGACACCGGCGCGCGCCTCGTTTTCGGATTCCGCAAGCTGGATCACCTGACTTTCGACGAAGCGATTGTCGCCTTGCAGATTGAACTGGTTCGTACCCGCAACGACATAATAGGTCTGACCATCGACGAGCCCCCCGATCGGATCGGCGTCCACTTCGATCATCGTTCCCGGGTTCATCGGGTCGTCAATCATGATCTTGCCGGCGTCGTACACGACAGCCTGACCGAGCTCGAACGTGGAGCCGATCAGCGCAAAATCTTCAACCGAATCGGGATCGAAATTCGGCACATTGTCGAGCGCCAGCGTGTTTTCAGCCCCGTCGATAGCTGCCGACGGATCGAACGATTTCGAGTTGACCCGGGCACCGTCAGCAAAACCATTCGGTTTCGTCTCGTCGCCGAGGTCGCGCGCGACACCCGCGAGGGCATTCGCCTTACTCGTGGCCAACTGGATCAGTTCGGGATCGCTGTCGACCTTGATAATCCAGTAATCCGTACCATCGACGAGGCCACCGATAACCTCATCGACCCCGCCGATACTGGTCCCGCGACGGTTTTCGTAGGAGATTTTGTCACCGGTCGCGAGGGCGTTTTCGCCAACACGTATCGTGTCGGCAACGGTATCGACAAATCCTTTTTCACCCGACCCGGTGACGGTCGGGTCGAACTCCAGCTTCACGACCGGGTTGTTGAGCATGTTCGCGGTGATATCGGCCGATACATCAGTAGTGACGTCCGCATTCGAAAATGACAATCCGAATGCAAGACCGCCGGAGCCGTCTTCCTTCGTTCCGGAACTGCCGCCCGCGCTCGTCGTGTTTGAACCGTCTGCAGTAATATTCGCGGTCTGGGCCGCAGTGATGGTGACCCCGTCAGCTACCGTCGTATGAACCTCGAGGTTCGATACGGCGATCCCCAGCGAAAACGCGAAACTGCTGTCTCCCAGATCCTGTGCCGTTTCGCTACTCATCTTCGCAGTGGTCGTGCCGTCGGAACTGATTCCGACCGTGCCCGTCTGCCCCGTGATCGTCACGCCGGTGGCGATATCAACCGTCGATGTCGCGTCCGCCTGCACGTAGCCTGCGCTGACAAATTTGCTTTTTGCGACACCATCCGCGATTGCTTTCGCGGTCGCCTCGATAGCGACCGAACCGCCCGCATCAATGGTGGTGCCCTGGCCGATATCGATATCCGCGGTCGATTTTTTAATCAGGAATTTGAACGGCAATGCAAACAGATCGGTCACATCGCTGAGTAACGGATCAATCAGAAATGTGCTGACTTCGGGCGGGGTCCCGAGGAGGCCGCCGATGGTCGATCCGTCGCTTGCGGTCGCGGTGAGGAATATGTCGCCGTCGCTCAGAATTTCAGCATCGGGGCCGACGTCGATCGTCGCCGTTTTATTCGTGACTAAAATCGGCGCCAGATTCTCGAGCGCTCCGATCGCAGACTTCGCGGCAAACAGGCGGATGTCGCCCGTTGTGTCGATTTTCGTGTTGGCGGCGACGTTAATCGTGGTCGCGTTGCTGACTTTCAATTCGCCGCCGAGGGTCACGGTACCGTCGAATGTCACCGTGTCATCGCCGTCGTTGCCATCGACGACCAGGCTTGCGCCGATATCAATACTCTCTACCGTGAGCGTGTCGTCGCCTTCGCCCAGCTTAACCGTCAAAGAGTTTGTCGGATTGAGAAAATGGGTCGTTTCGAAGGCCTTGCCACCCGAACTCATACCTTCGAGCGTCAGCATCGTCGGGTCACCGACTTTCGTCAGCAGCGAAACGTCTTCTGTCGAGGGATCAGCGAATTGGTCCAGCTGGCCGAGGTCCAGGGTCACGTTGGCAGCGGTGCCATCGACCGTAATCGGCTCGAGCCCGAGGTATTCGATAATGTTGCCGTCGAGGTCAACTAATCCGGAGTCGGCAGAAAAAGCGGTGAAGACGATGTCTTCGTAACTACCGCCAGACACATTCAGGGTGTCGAACCCGCCGGCGCCACCATCAATGCGTCCGTCGAGACTTCCGCCCGGCGTGAAGACGAACACGTCTTCGTTGTCCGCCGCTCCTGCCAGGTCTTCGACCCCGACAAAATCGATACCGGACACGTCGCCGGCATTGCTACCGGTAACACGCCAGGTCGTGTCGACCGCGGGCCCGGTGATCAAATCGTTGCCGCTGCCGCCGTCGTAGGAGAACGTCGAATCGGCCGCCAGGCCGGTCGCAGCCGCCTGCAAATTGAGAGCGTCGTCGCCGGCGCCGGTCGTGATCGTGACGTGCCGCGGATCGCTCGTAGCGAATGCCGCATCGCCAACGGTAACGGAATCCGCAATTGCAGTCTCTCCGTCAGCAGTGCCGACATCGATAGTGACGTCACTGACGTTGGCAAAGGACAATTCACCGAAGGCGCCGGAGATTTGCGTACCGTTCGCGCCGTCGTTCGATACGAACAGATCGTCGACGCCTGCGGCGGTCATGAATGCGAGGCTGTCGAGGTCATTAAACTGGACGGACGACAGCGACACCAAATCGATCGATGTCGATCCGAATTCGAGGAACGCGGAACCCGAGCCTTCGGCCAGGAGGCTTGCGGCCTGGTTACCTGCTCCGGATAACGTGAACCGATCACCGCGCGCGGTCTCCTCACCGCTACCGTCGAAAGTAATCAGCAGCGAGCCGAAGCTGTCTTCGAGGCCCAGATCGACATTGAATCTATCGTTGAAACCGGAACCGGTAATGTTGACTTCGGTAACTTCCGAAAGCAGGCGCGATTCGAGGACGCTCGACGTTCCGTTATCGACGAGTTCCAGCATTGCGATCCCGAGTGGATCGGACATTCGCAAAGTCAGGTCGGCGGCCGCATCCGGACTGACGGCGTAACTGAGCGGGTCGGCCGACAACAGCAGCCGCGGTTCCAGCGGCTCCATCAGCGGTTTGCGCGCAAACGGCGGCGGTGCCGAAATTATCGGTTTGTCGCCGCGCCGAAGAAATTTACGCACGAATCGCGGGAACCCGCGCCATGCTGAACGACCTCGACTCTGACCGGAATTCGATCCGAACGGGTATGACATGCAACCCCCTGCCCTTACATGTTGTTTAAGACCTACCAGCACTTCCATGCCCGGCCAAAAGCCACGCACCAACCGGTGAACCTATGCAAGATTCACACCGCCGGACAACTTCTTTTTCTAAAACAGCGCAGTACGCATTACGCTGCACCACAGCACACCGTTGCGTGTAAAAATTACTGACACTTTTCCGGGCTCCATCGTATACCTAAATCGTAAATAAGCACGCGCTATTTTGTACGCGTTCCAAATACGCCTTGTTTAACGACGATTCCGTTGTAGCAAGCTTGCCGAACCGGTGTAAAGTTTCTTGACACCGCGAGCCTTGATTATTTTTAAATTGCTCCGCTTAGTTCGAAAGAAGGATCTCCGGCGTCGCGTTTTGCGCCTGCCAGGCGGGGTTTCGTGCATTCCGAGGCGGATCAGTCCGTGTCAAAATTCTTGACTGTTGTGACGAACCCGATTTGGTGCAACGCGGAACGGCAGATTTCGCAGCTAGTTGTAACGCTCCAGTTCGCGCATCGCCGTTTTGCGGGCGCTCTCGACCGCGGCAGTCTTGCGCCGGGCGTGCCACACGCGACCGAGCGCAATTGACTGCAGGATCCTGATTGCAGACAGAACAGTCGCAACCTGTACGTCCGAGCGCGCGATCGAGGAATGGGTGAAATAACCGTCCGTGAATGCCTGGCTGTTTTCCGCGCACACGTACTGATCGAGGTTTGTTTGAGTAATCGCGACGTCCACGACGCGGTTACCGAGGGTCGCCTCCTCCCAGTCGATCAAGGCAGTCAGCCTGCTATTATCCGTGACGCAGTGCAGCGCATGGAAATCGTTATGGCACAGATGATTCGCAGCCAGGTCGGGCACAGCATCCACCAGCGTATCGACGGATGCGAGCGACGCCTCGGCGAGGAAACCGGATTCGCGCGCCCATGCGCGAATTTGTTGCGATTCCAGTTGGTAATCCGCGTCGGTCCGCACTGGTACCCATTTGGCAAACGTCCCGGCGTCGCTGAACTGATGGATCTCGGCGAGTAGCCTGCCCATGTTTTCAAAAGCGGAGACCGTGCGTGGGCTCCGTTCCTGCGCGAAGTCGGCGAGCGTCGTCCTCCCGGCATCGAGCATTATCGCGAATGGCCACACGTCGGGGTCGTCCAGTACGCAATGCTCGACCGTCACCACCGGAATCGACCGGCGGGCAAGTTCGCGAACGACGTGTAGTTCTCGCTTCAAATACGCTCGCTTCTCGGGCCGAACCAGTTTCAGGATCCGCGTTTGCCCCGAGAACTCCCCTCTGTAGACCGCATTGTTAACTCCGGGCAGGCGGGTCAAATTAGCCGCGGCGCCGTAAACACGGCTAAAAATAAGTCGAGCCCGCTCCTCGGTCGTGACGGCCGTCACGAAGAGTCCTCACTGCGGCAACGTCTGACATGGCTGGCGATGAGTTTTACCGCCAATCCGAGGCCGCCTTCCTGGGAAACTTTGTGCTGCCAGCGCAAAACCCCTGCGTGAACGCCCTTGTCGTTCACGGCATTTGAAATCGATGCGCTCAAACTCGCGATGGTGACATTCCCGGCGTCAAATACACCGGTACACACGCCCTCCCGCGTCAGCAATTCCGCATATCGATGTTGCGTCGCAATTTGCGGAAACAGTATTGACGGACAGCCGGCGCGCAAGACCGATGCAACGGTTCCGGTACCCCCGTGATGGATGACACACGCGGCACGGGCAAATAACCAGTCGTACGGGATATATTCGGCGGCGTGCAGATCCGGCGACGACATCGTCGCGGCCGACGGTAGTTTCGACCAGCCACCGATCACGATCCCGCGCTGTCCCAGCGCTGCAAGGCTGGCCTGAAATACACGCACAAACTCTGCGACGTCAAAAGTAGCCATCGAGCCGAATGTCGCTACGACCGGCGCTTCCCCGTTCGAAATAAAGTTTTCGAGATCCGCCGGCGGCGTCCAGCCATCATCGATTGCCGGCCCGCGCCAGAAGCCGGTAAATTGATACTGCTCCGCCCAACCATCGTCGGGGTCGACGAGTGATTTGCTCATCGCAACCAGGTCGAGCGTGGAGCGGCGATGCGATTCTTGGTGAATACCGAGGCGGCCGAATTCAGCTTGATTAACCGGCGGGTCGTAATCAACGAAAACCGCGGGCAACCGCGTTTCTCCCCGGTTCAAAAATAATTTCAGGTTACTGATGAAAAGGTCTGCTTCTCCGGCCAGCTGCTGTAATTGCTGTCCGGCGCCGGCAAGCTCGCGGCGAATCCATCGTCGATAAAAAATTCGCGTTCGTTCGATCGGGTCGTGCGCAGCGCCCATTGCATGCAGTTGCGCCTGGAGATCCTCGAACGTACCGTTGCCGATCGGGGTCCATGATAATCCGGCGGCACGGACACGTTCGGCATAGAACGACGAGGTCCCGACGTTGACCTCAGCTCCGTCAGTCTTAAGGGCCTGTCCCAAACCAAGGAACAAATCGAGATCACCCAAAGTCCCGATAGTAAGGATCGCAATTCGCATGTTCGAAAGTATCCGGCGACTTTACAAATTCGCATACCGGTGGAAACACCTGGCCGCGCTCTCGAGGCGGGGCCGCATCCTCGCATCGTCCAGATCGATCCGTTGGGAAATCCAGGCCCTGAACAGCCCGAGGACTGTTGCCATGAATACAACACGATACTCATCGTCGAAGCCCGCCACCAATGTCCGGCCCGCGAGATACCCGTTCGCGAACGCTTCGACGAGGCGCTGTTCGCCCAGCAATTCGAGATGCGTACGGGCAATTGCGAAATCGATCAACGCGTTGCCGGACCAGGCAGACTCCCAGTCGAGTACTGCCGAAATTCGATGGCTATCGATGACGCATTGCGCCTCGCGGTAATCACTATGACAAAGTGATCGGCCCTCGGTCGATGGCAGTTGCGCCGTCGAAAAAGCGTCGAGATCATGTACGGGAATCAATCCGCGCGACACGAGTAGACGCCCAACCTCGATAAGCCCTTCGACGAATCCACGCGGATCACCCGGTTCGATTTTGCGTCCCGAAATCTCGCCGGCGCGAGGCATTTTCACTGCATGGATTCGAAGCAGAATTTCCCCCATCTCGCGATAATGATCCAGCAATCCGGAGCCGGCCGCGTTGGCCAAGCGCATTTCGGCGAGTGTCCCGGGACCGGCCGTTTCCATGATGATAAAAGGTCGGCCCGCAATTTTCCCTTCGGGATCGGCGTGGTCGATAGTCGCAACGGGGACCCCGCGTTTGCCGACGAGGTCAACCAGCATCAACTCCTTGACGGCCGCGTTCGATTGGCGCGGATAGAGCTTCATGATCCTGTCGTGCCCGTCAATCGTGAATCCGAGCACAAGATTTCGTGAGCGGACAAGCGGCGACGCCGGCACCACCGCGCCGTAGCAGGTCTGCAGGATCGATTGCACCGCGAGTTGAATTGCCCGAGTCGACACTACGATAATACTAGGCGTCTTTGTCACGAGGCGAAAGGCACTTGCCTTTTCATGCGGAGGCATTATTCGCGAGTGACGTTATCGAAGTCGCAGCGCAAACCACGGATCCGGCAACACGTGACGCAGTCGCAACGAGGGCCGATTTTGATGATCGAGAAGCCGATCAAATTGATCATTTTCGGGACCGGCCGATTTGCGAGACTCGCGAAGTACTATTTCAACGAACGCGGCGGCTACGAAGTCGTCGCATTCGTGCCAATACCCGATACGTGGGTTGATCGAGACGCAGCGGACGAGACGCTTCCGATGCTCGAATTTGACGATATCCGGGTAACCCGCGAAGTGTCTGCATATCGCGGTTTTCTCGCCCTGGATTCCCGGAACGACAACCGTATCCGGGCGCATTGGGCTGACCGGATCGCGGACATGGGATACAAACTCGAAACCTACATAGACCCGTCAGCCGACGTGCCGGCGGATTTCAGGGTCGGAGCCAACACACTGGTTATGGATAGTGCCGGCGCCCATCCCTACGTAAAAATTGGCCGCAATACCGTGATCGGCGCTCGCACGAGGCTCGGATTCGGCACCACGGTCGGCGACCACTGCTGGCTCAGCGGTGCCATTTTGGGGGAATCGGTACAGGTTGGAGCAATGGCGACGATAGGCCAGAATGCGACCATTGCACCGGGCACGACCATCGGAGCGGGGTGCGTCATCGGACCCGGTACGCTGGTCAGAACTTCTCTGGCGAAAAACGAGGTAGTGGCGGCGACAGGTGCTACCGCGTCGCGAGTACCGAGTCACCGGCTGCGTCGACTTTAGTGTTATTCCCGGAGTTTGCTGTGAGTATCAGCCCGGCCGACCATCGACCGCCGTTAAAACGATGCGTGGTGGCCCGCGGGTGAAGGATATCGTCATCTTCGGAGCGAGCGCATTCGCGGAGATCGCGCATTACTACTTCGAACGGGATAGCGAACACCGCGTGGCAGCTTTCACCGTCGATGGCAGCCACCTCAAGGAACCAACGTACAAAGGATTGCCCGTTGTTCCATTCGAGGAAATCGAAACCGACTTTCCGCCAGACCGTTTCGGCATCTTCGTCGCGATGGGTATGCAGGAAGTGAATGGGCAGCGCGCTGCAAAAACGGCTGAAGCGGAGGCTCGTGGTTACACCCTGGTGAGCTTTCTCAGTTCCAAAGCGCGCGTTGCTTCTGATCTCGTGGTGATGCCAAACACGATGATTATGGAATACGCATTTATTCAGCCGTTTGTCACCGTAGGGCGGGATACGATCATCTGGAGTTCATCGACCGTTGGGTTTCATAGCCGTATCGGAGACCACTGCTGGATAGTTTGTTCCTTACTCGGTGAGTCAGTGACGGTTGACGATCGATCCTTCCTCGGCCTCAATGCCACCATCGCTCCATTCGTCAATGTCGGGAAGCGGAACATCATCGGGGCGGGGGCGTTGATCCTCAAAGACACGAATGACGATCAAATCTACCGGGGCAACGCGAGTGAATCGGCGCGTGCATCGAGTCACCGAATGCGCAACCTGTGAACGCACAGGCCGTCTCATCTCGAAGCGCCGAGGTCAGGGACCTTGACGACACGAGGGTTGTGAAGCTCTTTCCCAGCGGCTGGCCGAAGGCCGCGGCGAACCGCGAAGCACGGGCAGCACGGTTGGCTCATGCGGCCGGACTGCCGACGCCTGCGATCCACGGAATCGTCGAACAATCCGGGCGTACTGGCATCGTCTTCGATCGTTGCAAGGGGCTGAATTTACTCGACGCATTGATCGAATCACCGCACACCGTGAATCAATGCGCCACTGTGATGGCGGAACTGCATGCCCGGGTCCACCGATGTAATGCCTTGGATTTACCGGCGGTCGACGAGCGCTTGTCACATTCGATCAACCGGGCCGCAGTTCTAGGTACCCGGGATAAATCCAGGATACTCGCGTTGTTAAAAAACATACCGGTTGCTGACACGCTATGCCACGGGGATTTTCATCCCGGGCAAATCATTGAGTCCGGTCGCGGACCACAGGTAATTGATTGGTTCGATGCGGTCAGAGGTGACCCGACCTACGACGTCGCCAAAACCTTATTACTTATCCGCCATGCGTTTGTGCCAGGTCGTGGAGGCCAGGAACTTGCGTTGGTTCGCGAAACACTCGCAGTCGGCTATCTCGATGAGTATCTGAAACGGAACTCCATTGCGCTCGACAAACTGCACGACTGGACGTTAATTATTGCCGGCGCACGTCTCGCGAACGACTTGCCCGAGCCGGAAAAAATCGCCATGACGACTATCGTTGGCACCGATCACGGTCACAGAGCCCCGCGTGAATATGGCGGGCCGACATGACACTCGTCCAGCGCGTGGAAGATTTTCCCTCGGTCGCACCGCTCGAGGCGGCACATCGGGAGATCTACCAGGAGTATCTAGGTGTGCGACGACAGTTAGAGGACTGGGTAGAACGTGACCTCTACAACGCTGACTGGAAAACGTTTCGTTTGTTCGAGTTTCCGAACGGCGAACCGGTGGCGGAAAATATCCGGCAGTGCCCGCTCACAGCAAAATTGATTGAATCGTGTTTCCCGCAACACGGGGCCGGCGGTTTCTCGTTTCTCGGACCGGGAACCCGGATCGCGCCGCATGAAGGCTACCAGGGCGAGTTTCTCCGCTGCCATCTCGGCCTGACAGTCCCACCCGGCGATTGCTGTCTGCAACTCGGTTCGACTACAACTGCGTGGGAAGAAGGGAAAGTCCTGATCTTCGACGACAGGAAATGGCACGCGGCATGGAACAATACGTCATCCGAGCGGGTCGTTTTGCTGGTCGACTTTATCCCCTAATCGCTAACCGCCGACGAGGGAAGCGGTGTCGGGTAAAGTCGTTTGCGTGGAGATCGTGCGGAAGCCGTATTCACGAACTTTTCGGGCGCAAAACATTTGTCGCGCGCGCACCAAAGCACAACCTGGTTCAAACGCGCCTATAACATCAGTCGCCGTCGTTGCGCCGAGGTGCGCGAAAGTTTTTCATCGTTCGCCGATTCGTAGGCGCGAACATAAATGGCAACCATCGATAAAAACGCCATAGCCACCGGGCCCGCCGCGGAAAGACGATAACGGCACGATTCCGCCTCACACCTTTGAGGATAGTCGCCGCGGCGCTGTCGACCGAAACCGAATCTGCGGGAGGCCTCGGTTTCGCCCGGGAAGGTTCCGATGTCATCAGCGCGTCGTGAAACCCTGTCGCGATCGGCCCCGGGCACACGACGCTGACGCGCACACCAAGGCTCTGCGCTTCAGCGCGGAGCGAAGTCGAAAATCCGACGACGGCATGTTTTGCCGCTGCATACGGAACCGCCGTTGGTGCCGAGACGAGCCCGGCCAGTGAGGATACGTTCACAATATGACCGAAACCCTGCTCCGTCATCAGTCGATAAGCAGCGAGGCTTGTGTACACCGTACCCCAGTAATTGACCTCGACAACCCGCCGCCAGGTTGTCTCCGGTACAAACCTCGCGTCACCCCATGCGCCGACGCCGGCACAATTGAACACGTAATCCAGTTGACCATGGCGCTCGGCCGCTTCATTGATCATCCGCTGCGAAGCAGCAGCGTCGGTGACGTCCAGAACCTGCATGCGGAGCAGTCCGCGTGACGCCTCGGATCGGAGCAAAGCGTTTAGGCCGTCGGATGCGACATCGACGCAGTGCACATGACATTCCGCGCCCGCCAGTGCGTACGTCAGCGCGCGACCGATCCCTGATGCGGCACCTGTGACTATTGCGGTTTTGCTGCTGAACATTCGCCCCGCCTCGTTACGCCACGCGACCGTAGTGGCGTTGAATTTGGCGAATTGCTTCCGCCGGATCGGGACATTCGGCCAGGTAGGCGATCGCGGAATCGAGCGAATTAACCTGCTCGACACCCATGGTGTTCAGAAAGGCTGTATCGAGCTTGTCCTCGAGTGATAACAGAGGCGGCTCTGCACCATGATAGAACTGTTCTATGGCACGTTCGTAAAACGAATCGAGAAAGTCCGCAAGATGGCCGCGATCAAAAGTAAAAAATGGCAGACGGCTCATTGCTCTCGCTACCAGGGACGCGGAGAAGCTGTTCCAGTAAAAGACGTATTCGCTTTCGAGTAACAGCGTCATGTAGTGGTCAAAGTGACACCGCGAATGCCCGGTCACTTCGGGCGAATTCCCGACCATCGGCAACACATCGTCCAGGCACGATTGCGGTGCGATAAGCTCGGCGCCGCGACCGGCTTCGACGGCATCGGTTAATCGGTCAGCGATCAGGCGGTTGATCACAGAAGCGCCGTTCCGGTCGGTTTGAACCTTGTAATCTTCGTTGGAGATCACGAACAACCACGACGTTGCGAGGGCGTCACCAACAGCGACATTTTCAGCCTTGCCGACCAGGTTTTCGTTGGCCGTAGCAGCGGCGAGCAACGGGTTGCAGAACGATACGGAATGGGCTGCTCCCGGCAACGGCGGCGCGGTATATAAATGCGGGCAGGCGGCAAATCGCGCCGCCAACCAACCGAGGTGTCTGGATAACTGCCTCTGACCGCGCCGAAATTCAACGGCTTGTTCACCGAACATCGGAATGATTCCGCCCGTCGGGTCACTCGTCGCGACGCAGATTCGGGAACTCTCGAGTGTCGTGAGCAATTCATTCAGCGCAGGTTCGTCGAAAATCTCATTAATCACCATGAGATAACCCGAAAACAACAGGACGACGTCCGGTTTTTCGCGCTCAAGCACCGCGAGGATATCCTCGACGCCGTCATATTCGTGCATCGGATACTGGATCGTTCCGTGGTTGCTCCGATAGAGATCGTGAGGCACCAGAAGGACCGGCGCGAACACCTGGCCAGCTGAAAAATACATCGCATTGAACAGCTCCCCGTGATCGCGCGACAGAACGAACAGCACTTTCATCGATGGAGACCTCACGCAGGCTCTGCCGCGAGGATTTGTTCGATCACTTCTTCCGGCGGCGAACCACCCGCGAAGTTGTTGTACATGCGCGGCAACAAATGTTCGCGTTGCCGCTCCGCAAGCTGATCGAGTATCGCGACGTCTACCGGTTCTTCTGCGTCGAGGCGATCGATGTCACAACCCGGGTAGAAATGCTCGATAGCTATCGGGAGCAACGGCTTCATCGCGTAGGCGAGGTGGCCTTTATCGAAAACAAAAAACGGCTTTCGATTAATCACGCGACCGACAATTGAGGCCGAAAACAGATTCCAGTAAAACACGTATTCCGCGTTAACGAGCCGATCGAGGAAGAGGGGAAAACTACACGCAGATACCGCACTGATACCTTGCGCGGTTAATCCGACTCTATGGAGAGCGTCGACGTAGCTTTGGGGCGCAATCAGTAACGGCTTCCGCCCGCAGGACAGTGCACCCTGAAGAAGCTGGCATACGATCCGGAAGAACGCCTCGGGACCATGGATTTTGTTCTGCACATTTACATCTTCGGGTGAAAGAACAAACAGCCATCGTGCACCGGAGAATTCACTCTCGTCCTCACGGGCCAGGCGCGAGGCGGCAACATCGCGTTCGGCCTCAGAGTACGCCGCGTTCGGGTTGAAGTAAGCAAGATGTTGCGCTCTGGACACGAGCGCCGAAGGGGCAAGATAAAGATGCATCATCTGTGCGAGCGAACCCGACGTTCGCGTGAAGTGGCCTAACATCCACTGGTAGCGCGGGTGCCTGGCATTAAAGAGTGCCGGGTTGACATCCGTCAACAGACCGAGAGACGGATCGCTCGTCGCGATCGGGATCCCCGACCTCTGGATAAATTCGAGGATATTGGCCAGGCTCTTTTCCGTTTGCAGCACCTTGTTAACGACATACAGATACCCCGAAAAAAGAAGTACCACGTCCGGCGCCGCGCGCTCCACAGCGTCGCGCACGTCAGCCGCTTTTTCGTATTTGTAAACAGGGAATGAAAAGGCGTCACGATTAACATCGTATAACCCAGGTGGCAAAAGGAAAACCGGATCGATGTTCGAGTTTTTGACGAAATAGTTCGCATTAAAGAGTTCGCCGAAATCCCGTGACAAAAAGAACAGTACTTTTCGGGGTTTTTTCGTCGGGTTAATCATCGCTAAAAAACAGAGTTCGCGAGCTAATTCACGGCGCCGGTGTGCGCGACAATTTCGTAAGCGCGCCAGCAATAAGCTGGCAGGCATCCTCGAGATGCGGCCTCGTGATCGTCAGCGGTGGCAGCAGACGGAGATAAGGCCCCGCCTGGCCCACGAGCGCCCCGCCTCGATAAACCGTTTGCGCGGTTGTTCGCGCTGCCTCTTCAGATGCCAGCTCTAATATCCACAGCGCGCCGCGACCGCGCAGCGTGGCGTTTGGCGAGTCCGACAATGCGCGCGTGACTGTCGTTTCGATAAATTGCACCTGCGCGTCTGGTGTTTGCGCACGCAATCTTGCGATGACGGCAACCGCTATCGAGGCGGCCAGCGGATTGCCCGCAAACGTACTGCCGGGCAGCATGCGGCGATCGCAGCGGATGGCGGGTTGCGCCATCACCGCACTGATCGGAAAGCCGTTACCCAGCGCTTTACCGACCAACACCAAATCCGGCTTTATACCGAGCGCTTCGAACATAAACCGTGGCCCGGTGCGATGACAGCCGGTGAGAATTTCATCGAAAACGAGCAATGCACCCCAATCGCGGCACAGACGCGCTGCCTCCAGGTAAAACTCGCGGCTCGCAGAGTGACCGCCGGATGTGGCCTGCAGAGGCTCGATAAATACCGCCGATATGTTTTCAGCGCTGAGTGTCGACGACAGCGCCGCCAATATGCTCGATTCCGAATTGCTCGCGATGCCGGGAAGGCGGATCGCGCCGGGCAGGGCAACGTCATCGCGATTGTCCCAACCGAGGTAGGCGGTCGCCAGGGATTTCCCATGCATGGCGCCTTCGAATCCGGCCAATCCCGATCTTCGGGTATGGGTACGGGCAACACGGATGGCGAACTCGGCCGCTTCCATTCCCGTGGAATACAGTCCGAGACAATGATAAGCGTTCGAAAAAAAGCCCTCCAATGCCGTCTCTGCCTGGCGGCGAACGGCCGTCGGGACAGAACCCGTATTCCAGACCCTTGAGCACTGCTCGATGAGTGCTTGCCGGCTCGACGCCTCTCCGTGTCCAAGCAATACACTGCCGTTCGCGCCGAACATGTCCGTGACGACCGAGCCGTCTTCATTGATGTAGACGTCATTATCCGCAGATGCGATTTGAACCGGGATCTCGCGACGATCCGATATCCCATCGTTGTTCATTTACGACGTCCCCAAAAACTGTCCGGCGTGCGATTCAATTTCATCCGCGGCCTCTGCCACACCTCCGTCGCGAGAAACAATACTTGCCCAGTTTGCGGCACTGACGGCCAGTTCTTTATCTGATGACGCGATAGCGATCACATTGGCTAACTCGTCGACCGAAACGGTATCCGCATTCATCGTGCCTGCCGAAAGATTTCGCCTCCCCAACAATCCGGCAAAATGCTCCTGCGAGATGATTCGGGGTAACAGGACGGACGGTTTTCCCGCTCGTATTACCGCGGCAACCGTGCCGCACCCCCCATGGTGAATTACCGAAGACGCGCGAGGCAGCAACCATTCGTAGGGTATATCACTTGCGCGAAATATATTGTCCCCGTCGATCAGTTGCTGACCAAGGTCAGACCACCCGCCGATAACCACGCCGCGTCGTTCAACTTTTCGCAGCGCCGCTTCAAATTTACCGATCAGGCTTGCGGTGTCGAGCATTACCATCGATCCCATTGTCAATACCACAGGGGAATCTCCTGCATCCATAAACTCGCTCAGAGCGCTGTCGGGTTGCCAAGAATAATTTACCGGCGGAAACCAGAATCCCGTAAAACGATAGCTCGCTGGCCACTCGAGATCCGGATCGACGAGTGCTCGATTCATCGCGACCAAATCGAGCAGTGCGCCTCCATGATCGATACGTTGTGGCGCATAACTACCGGCGCGTTTCGGAGTCGCCGGTGGATCATAGGTTACTGTGGTCCCCGGAACTATCTCCCCTGCTTTCTTCCACACCATCTTGAGGTTATTGACGACGTAATCTGACGAAGCGAGATTTTCCTTGATCGATGCAGAGCCCTGAGCCAGTTGCGGACGCAGCCACTTTTTTACATAACGCTCGACGCGCTGGCGCTGGTCGGGAACGGACGACAACGAACGTAAAATCCCCGTGAGTTCTTCCCAGGTCCCTTCGCCGATCGGCGCCCACTCGGCACCTGCGGACTCGATCCGGGTTCTGTAGAACGGCGAAGATCCAACGACAACGGTATGGCCGCGACTGATCAACTCACGGGCCAATATCAGAAAAATCTCGACGTCACCCCGAGTTCCCAACACCTGCATATATATTCGCATTAAGGATCCTCGCCGAAACAAGGCACTGTGATGCCACCGGCCCCCATTCGCTCGATACACCGTACTTCCCCGACGACTCTCGGTGCCAGGAGTCCCAACGGTGAACTTGTAACCGGTATGATCCTACTATGCCACCTGGCGCCGACAACCCAGACATTAAACACCTAGCGTTCGAACGGTTGTGTTCAATTGCGGAGAGCTGTGAACTCGGCACGTTAAGGTCTGCGCAACCGACTGTCGGCGGAACATCGGCAGCCACGCTTGTCCTGAACACGGATCGTGGTGACTTCATACTTCGGGCCCATCGCAATGACGCGACGTTGCGAAGAGAGGCAATACACGCCCAACTGATTAATGAGCACACGGAATTAGCCGCCGCGCAGGCCGTTTTTCTGGACTCAAGTTGCTCGATTATTCCGCAGCCGTACGCAGTGTTACCGCGTCTCCCCGGGAAATCAGCAGCAGACCGGGCACTGTGGAAGCGTCTGGATGAACGTGGCCGATCCGAACTCACGCGGGCTTTTGGAGCCGCACTTCGGCGATTGCATAATTTGCACGCTGACACACCTGGCTGTTTTCCGGGGGACGATGGACGTTTCGAACCGTTCCCGGACGGATTTACTCACTGGCAACTCGGACGGACAAAGCATCTACTAAGCCTCTGGTCCGAGCATTGTCCGTCAGTATCGCGAGAAGACATTCGATGGGCCCGCACCATTGTCGATAGTGGTGTAGAGCACCTGACAACCAATTTTCAACCCGTCTTCGTCCACCACGACTACACTCTCGGCAATGTCCTTGTTCAGCGTGTTGATGGAAGAATGACGGTAACCGGTGTTATTGACCTGGTTGAGGCTTACTTTGCGTTATTCGAGGCTGATCTGGTCCGAACCGTCGCGATGTTTGGTCTCAGTCACCCACACCGGGTAGAAGAATTTTTCGACGGGTATTTCGGCCGTCAGCGGCCGGACCCGGGTCACCAGCAACGATTCGAGTTGTTCATGCTCGAAGATCGCTTATCAGTCTGGTTAACCGATCTCGGGAACCGGAATCACCGGTTGCCCAGTTCGTTTCGCTCCTATGCGGAGCCATACATCCGACTGCGCCCGTTTTCGAAAATGGCATGAAATGCAGGTAAACCAGGAATCCGCAATTCGCGACGCGAACTTGTCATACTATCGATATCGTCCGTGGTTCCCTTTTTCTGTCAATTGCAGGGCGATTTAAGGATCATTGCGTTACACCGTGAAAATATCGCCGAGTAAAATCCCGGATGTCCTCATAATCCACCTCGATCTTCAGCCCGACTCGCGGGGACACTTTTTGGAGACATGGCACGCGGAAAAATATGCGCAACACGGGCTCGATGCGACGTTTGTCCAGGATAACCAGTCGCGCTCAACAAAAGGTGTGTTGCGCGGGTTGCATTACCAACTGAGAAATCCGCAGGGAAAGCTCGTACATGTCGCTCGCGGCGCAGTGCTGAGCGTTGCAGTCGACATACGGACCGGCTCGCCCTCGTTCGGTCAATGGGTTGGTATCGAAATAAGCGATAGCAACGCTTTGCAGGTTTACGTCCCTCCAGGCTTTGCCTACGGTTATTGCGTTCTCAGCGACACGGCTGATTTCCTCTACAAATGTACGCGACCCTACGCCCCGGAAGATGAGTACGGGATCATGTGGAATGATCCGGATATCTCTATTGAATGGCCGAAGGGGCCACACATGTTGTCGGAAAAAGATGCCAATAATGGGTCGCTACGTTCAGCGCTGAAGCAATTGCCCCGGTACGAAGCCCTGAAGTGAAAATCGCAGTCACCGGATGCCACGGACAGATAGGGCGCGCAGTGATCCCGGCGCTACAGGGAGACGCGACGATAATACCGATTGGGCGCGATACACATGATTTCTCACAACCCGAAAAGCTTGAAGAAGTATTCGCCTCTCTCCGTGCGGATTGGGTTGTAAACTGCGCTGCCTACACGGACGTCGACACAGCTGAACACAACGAGGCGCTGGCCCATCGGGTCAATTGCGAAAGTGCCCTCGCGATCGCGCAAGGCGTCAAACGTAGCGGCGGCCGCATGATACAGCTGTCGACCGACTACATCTTCAACGGTCGCGGCGATCACCCCTATCGGGAAGATGACCCGCCGGACCCCATATGTGCCTACGGCCGGACAAAATTGGCCGGAGAAACGGCTGTACGGTCCGTTCTTCCGGAAGCCATCGTGTTGAGAACCGCCTGGGTGTACAGCAAGAGCAAAAACAATTTCGTGGCTGCGATTCTTGAACGTGCAATGGTCAACGAAGAAATTTGTGTCGTTGACGACGAGGTTGGAGCACCGACATGGAGCGTAGATGTTGCGAATGCCATCAAACTACTGATCGGCAAGAACGCCTCCGGTACATTTCACTTTACCAACAGCGGGCAGACCTCCCGGCTTGATTTTGCGCAGGCAATCATCTCAGCGGCGAGGCATGCGCGGTTAGACCTGAAAGTAAAAAACGTATTGCCCGGCAACGGCGAATCCATAAGGCGCCCTGCAAACCGCCCTAAATACACCGTACTCGATACCGGGAAAATCAGCAGCGTTCTTCGCTGCAACCCTCCTCACTGGAAAACCAGCCTGGAGACAATGCTTCGAAGCTGACGCGGTATTCTCACGGTCGTCTTACGATTCCGCGGCTCCAGCGAATGCGCATCTTCGCCAATCGAACCGCTACGCTCAGTACGACCGTGAGACTATCCGGGATAAATCTGGCGCACCGTAATATGTTGCCCGACCTCTTCCCGGTGAGGCACCTCTTCGCACCTGAGTTCGACACGCCGCCGTGTGGATCAGGTTTTCAATGCTCGCCGATATTCGCTCGGCGAGCGGCCACACCAACCGCGAAAAGCACGCGAAAAGGCATCGGGATCGCGAAACCCCAGCCGGAACGCGATCTCTTCGACGTGCAGGCTGCGCTGGCGCAGTAACTCATACGCCCGCGCCATGCGGACCTCGCGCAACACTTCGCTGAACCGGCTGCCTTCGGCTTCGAGTCGCCGCTGTAGCGTCCGCGTGGTCATGTGCAGCGATCCGGCGAGCGCCTCGAGCGACGGGATGGGGGTCGTCGAATGCAGGCGCGCGCTGACAATGTCGATAAAACGAAACGGCTCCGCCATCGACTCGCTTAAGCGGCGACACTGATTTTCAAAAAACCGCCTCGACATGGGGTTGGCTTGTGGTGGCACCGCGTCCCACACGGACTGCGCGTAGTGCATTTCGTCGACCTCGGCATCGAATGTCACGGCGCATCCAAAAAATGTTTCGTAACGCGACGCCTCGGCAGGACGTTCACGACGCAGACAGAGTTTGTCCGGCGAAATTTTCCGCCCGAGAACATTGCGAAGCATTACGAGCAACGCCGCCATATCGCGCTCGATAAAGTGCCCTGCGAGTTCCGCGGCAAGCCGACCGGGTTGGAAAACGATATATTCCCGATTGCCCGCGCGCCAGAACGTGATTTCGTTCAGCCCCCAGACGAGCGCCGGGTAGGACACGAACATGTGAAACGCCTCGCGCGCGGTCGGGGCACACGCTGATGCGAGGCCGAGCAGACCGAACATCGACAGGTGAAAGCGCCCACCCACTTCCAGCGCCGCACAAGAGTCGTCGATCAACGCGAGTGCGCGGCGCGAAAATGCAATTTCCTGTTCGACGGTAATGCGGAAACTCGGCTCCTCGAGTGCAATCCGCGGGATCTCGGTCGCCGCGAGCACCGCATCCACGTCGTGCCCCCGCGACGCTAATAACTGGATCAGCGGCGTCAGACCATAGGCGAGGCGTTGCGGTGTGGCCAGATCGCCACCGAAAAGGAATGTCGCTGCATCCGGTCCGAGCCCCGGCTCTCTGGATCGCATCGGTATCGCACCCAACCCGTGTCGTGAAATGCCACCGTGAATCTACGCATCGTACGACCCGCTGTCATCTTTTTTGGATCAGTGCAGGTGTCGGATCATGCCGGATTTTTAATAGCGACGGCGGTCGTATGCAGCCGGGTCGCACACTGGCAGGTGCAGGCAGCGCAGCCGCGCTCGCCCTATTCGTTGCCGGATATAGAAGCATCGCAGCAACGGTGGGTGAACGGATCGCTACCGGATCATCGTCACGTCTGCACTATCGTGCGCGCGTTCTGCGAAAATTTGTCAGCCGCTTCCCGGTCTTCTTCCATATTGGCGAGCGGTTGCGGCACTTCAACGCCTTTTTGACAAGCCGGGCGTTCCCGCATCGCGTCGCGCCAGCGTTTCAGATTCGGTAGCCCGTCGGCTGACACGCCCGACCATTTATACGTTCTTACCCAGCACCAGTTAGCGATGTCCGCTATGGAATAATCGTCGGCCAGCCACTCGTTCTCCGCCAGCCGCCGTTCCAGAACTTCGAGCAACCGGCGCGATTCGTTTTGATAGCGATCGATCGCCGGCTGAATTTTCTCCGGCATATAGCGGAAAAACACGTTCGCCTGTCCCATCATCGGGCCGATACCGCCCATCTGGAACATCAACCATTGCATAACACGCGATCGACCTTTTACATCGGTTGGCAGCAGGCGGCCGGACTGTTCCGCGAGGTACACCATGATCGCGCCGGTTTCGAACACCGCAAAGTCTCCCTGATCCGTATCGACGATCACCGGGATGCGACCGTTCGGATTGAGTTCGAGAAACCACGGCTCTTTCTGTGCCTGGCTGCTCAGGTCAATCGGGTGAACGTTATAGGGGATCCCGAGTTCTTCCAGGGTCACCGATGCCTTCCAGCCGTTGGGGGTTGATGCTGTGTACAGTTCAATCATGATTGTCCTCGCTTAAGTCGCATTCGATTCGGCGGGCCGGCAGACCGCGATTCGATTTAGTAATGCTGAAAGATTCAGTACGGCAGAAGAACGCGCGGTTACTCAGCCCTGATCTCCCCGATTTTCTTTTTTAATGCCCTGAGGGCACTTTTGTTGGCGTCCCGAATCGTGTCCATCGAGGGCGCTTCGACGGAAATATCGCCGAGCACGTCCAGGACGACATGGACCTCGTCGTGGCCTTCGACACGCGCCATATCCCCGAGCCACCGTTCTACGTTCGGGAAAGCGTCGAAATTATAAACATTCGTGAATCGGGGTTGGGTCTGACCAATTTCAACGTATGCCGCAAGGTCTGCGAGCGTGACATGGTCTGCCGCGAGGAAACGGCGCCGCGACAGCCAGCCGTTTTCGAGCGCCGCTAACGCACCGGTAAAGTTGGCCCTCGCCGAGGTTTGAATCGCCTCGGGGATGTCGAGGTCCTTGCGAATTTTAGGTGCGACGAGTCCGATAGACGCTTCGCGGATCGTGCGATGGTGAAAATGTAAATACCACTCGACCGTGGCGCGCAATTGTTCGTCCGCCGGATAAACGTCGGTCCACCCGTGCTTGCGGCTCAGATAACACATGATCGCATGCGCTTCACCGAGCACGAATCCCGTATCGGACTCCTCGATAGATGGAATGGTGCCGGCGGGGTTCTTTGCGAGGTAGGCGGGATTGCGACTGCCTGTGTCACCCGCAGAACCGGGATTAATCAGGACCATTTCGAACGGCAGGCGTTTGAGGATGAGTAGCCACATGACCGCGCGCACCGGTTGCGAAAATGGAACCCCGTAGAGAATAAGCGTGTTGTCCGCCGTCATGCTGCCCCCGTGATCAGTTTCGATCCCTCAAATAACACGCGCACCAACGGACAAGCCTCGTCGAGCCGAAGTCAACCGCCCGGTTGAAAAACCGCATGGCCCCGATGCATCCGGATCCGTATTTTGCGCGAGATTGGATGCGCGATATACCCGCACATGTCGGCGATTCCGCGCGATTTCGCTTTCGCCGACACAGCGACTCGCGACGAAACCACGCTCGACAGGCATTTTCCGCGCCCATCAGCAGCGCGGAAGGTTTAACCCGTTATACCCGCAACGACATCCTTGCGAGGGCCATCTTCAGCGCGAAATGTTCTCGGCTGCGAATTCGTCCGGCCAGAAATCGCACGCCGCAAGGCCTTCCAACGCCAACCCGTAAGGCAGATTGTCGAGCATGGCGCGTTTGACCTGTTGCAGCATCGCTTCACGCGTGAGGCGGGTCGTCAGTGCGGGTCGCTTGCGGATCGTGCGGGCGAGATCCCAGGCCCGGGGCAGCAGGTCAGCCTGCGGCATCACTTCGTTCACGACACCGAGATCGTGCGCCTGCGAGGCCGACAACTCCTGTCCCGTCATCAGAAAATAGCGGCCGCGATTGAGTCCGAGCAGCATCGGCCACACGACATGGACGCCGTCGCCCGGGACGAGACCGCTGGGAAAATGCGGGGCATCCTGAAATGTCGCGTGGTCGGCGGCGAGCACGACATCGCATAACAATGCGAGTTCCGCGTGCACCGTCGCCGGGCCATTGACGGCGGCGATCATTGGCGCCTGAATTTCGAGCAGGTTCATCAACAATCGTTTTGCATCCGGCAATACGTGCTCCGACCAGGCGCGGGCGTCGACCCCGCCACTGCCGAGATCCTCACGGTGAATGAAGGTCTCCCCGGTGCCGGTGAAAATAATGACTTTGTTCTCCGGGTCGCTCGCGACATCCGCAAAGCAGTAACCGAGTTCCTGGTGCGGCGGAAATCCCCACACCAGGTCGGCGTTGTCGCTGTGCATCGTGATTTGCAAAATGCCGTCTTCACGGTCGAACCGGATGTGTTCGTACTTTTTTGAATATTCGTCGAGGGTTGGGATAAGCATGGTCGTACGGCTCCTTCTGATTAACAGAAACAGGATAATTCGGACCAGCCACAGGCTTCGCCAGCGACCGGGTTCGCGGCAATGGAAAACAATACAGGTCGACAGGTTAAAACGCGGTATCGCCGGGGTTGATTTCCGGCGATACCGGGCCGCATACAACTACGCCGCAATCGTCTCCGCCGTATTCCAGCGCTTCAGTTCCGGCAGCACTTCGCTGCCAAACGTCCGGATCGTTCGCTCGGTCACTTCCCACGGGGTTCCCGCAAAGCGCATGCACATCAGTATGTCGTAGTCACCACACGCGTCGCGGCGCGCCTGAATCTTCTCGAGGATCTGTTCCGGTGTGCCCCAGGTCTGCGCGGCGAGGTAATCCTCGGCCAGCGCATCCTGCCCCGCCGCGGAGAGTAATTTTGCCGCTTCGCCATATTCCGCGTAGCCGTCCATTTGTGAGAAATGCTCACTCATCAACTCATAGTGTTGCAGCAGGCTCACGAGGTAACCGCGGATGTAGCGATCGGCCATTTCCGCGACGCGATCCGCATTCGTATCGCAAATGCAGAAGTCGACAAAGAACGGAATGGGCGGTTCGGACTGGTGCTGCTGGCGGTACTGGTTAGCGTACGTCTCGACTTCCTGTTTATGCACCTCGATCGGCTTGTAGGCGAACTGCATCATCTTCAGCCCGTTGTTCGCCGCCTCGATGATCGACTCGCCGGACATTGCCACCTGCGTCGTCCGCCCTTTGAAAGACTGATTCGGGTGCGGGCGAATTTTCGCGCGCGGTTGATTGAAATATTTTCCTTCGTGCGCTTCCATCACCCCGGTTTCGAGTGCGTCGAGGATCATCGGCGTTGCTTCGTCGAAGCGTTCGCGGGATTCGTCCATCGCCACACCGGTTTGCGCGTACTCGAGACGCGACAGGCCACGGCCGAGGCCAAGGATGAGGCGTCCGCCACTCAGGTTATCGAGCAGCGCTGCTTTTTCCGCGACGCGCAGGGGCTGGGTATTCCACGGCACTATCACGGCGCCGGTCATCAGTTTTATCCGCGACGTTTTCGCGGCGAGATGCGCGAGGTACACGAAATTATCGGGGCACGCGGCGTAATCTTCAAAGTGATGTTCGACCATGGAAACGATGTCGAAACCCACCTCCTCGGCGAGCACGGCGCTGGCGATTTCCTCGTCGTACATCTCGGAATCGCTGATGTTGTCGTAACCGAATGTTTGGGCTATCTGGCAAAGGCCAACCTGGATCATGTGTCACCTCTCGTTCGCCGTGCGCAATGACGGCGTTGATTGTCACGGTCGAAACGGCATTGTCCGTTCGAGTTCGGTTCTTCTGTGCGATGTCGGCGGCGACGGGCTCGTCGCTGCACAACCGCGGGCCGCAGGGTACTGCGGTCACCTGGACTGCATTTTCCGTCGCTCGACCGCACGTCGATGCGCTCACACACCGGCGTTCCCCTGCCGGCGAGCATACTGTATCGAATGGAAATTGTTAACTTGGCCAGCCGGAGTTCGACCGTGGGTTTGTTGCACCGCGTGGCCGCCCGTTGCCGGGCATCGTGACAGGGTGGTTTTGCACGAAAAGTGCGCGGTCCGAAGAGCGAAAGATCCGCGTGATTACAGCGGCGCGCTCCCGTTGAGTTAACGGGTCTTTGAGACCGTCGCAGCAAAGGCGACGAATCGGGACGTCGTCACCCGCAGGATCAGTGTTGTCCCACCGGCAGTCTGACTTTCAGCCCGTCCATCGCTTCGGTGACCGGGATCTGGCAACCGAGACGACTGTTCTCCTGTATATCGTCGGCAATCGCGAGCATGTCCTTCTCTTCATCGCTGGCGCCGCCGGCGAACTCACCGTCGATGAAAATATGGCAGGTGGCACAGGCGCAGTTCCCGCCGCAATCCCCGTCGATCCCGGGCACGCTGTTATCGACTGCCGCGGACATCAGCGTAGCACCGGGTTGCGCGTCGACCGTGTGTTCCGTACCGTCATGTTCAATGTAAGTGATTTTTGCCATGTGTCTCTCTACCTCCGGTTCCGTTCACGCTGGGTTGACTGTCAGTATCGCTTGACGCGCACCGGCAGGTTGGAATAGCCCATCGTAATATTCGAGTAAACCCGGGTCGGGTCGCCGACGACTTCAACCGTCTCGAATCGTTTGAGTATTTCTTCCCACGCGATGCGTAGCTGCAGTTCGCCGAGACGGTTGCCGACGCATCGATGCAACCCGAAACCGAACGACAAATGATTGCGCGCGCGCGGCCGATCGACGATGAGATCGTAAGGACGTTCGAACACGTCTTCATCGCGATTGCCGGAGACATACCACATGACCACCTTGTCGCCTTTGCGGATTTTCTGGCCTCGAATCTCGACATCTTCGAGCGCGGTGCGTTTCATATGCGCAACCGGCGTCTGCCAGCGTATGGCTTCCGAACAAAAATTGGGGATGAGATCGGGATTGTCGCGCAGCTTGCGATTCTCACCGGGGAAGCGATCGAGCGCGAGCACGCTGCCGGACAACGAATTCCGCGTCGTGTCGTTACCGCCGACAATTAGCAGGACGACATTACCCATGTATTCGGCAGAACTCATCGTGTCCTCGTCGAGCGTGGTCGCCAGCATGGAGACGAGGTCGAACCCGCCGGTATTCGTTTTTCGTTCATCCCACAAACGTTCGAAACACACTTTCATTTCGAGCATTTCCGTTTTTCGTTGTTGCCAGCTCTCGGTGATGCCGTCGCCCGGTATCGACATCGCCACATCCGACCAGCGAGTCAGCTTGCGCTGCTCATCGAACGGAAAATCGAACAGCACGGCGAGCGTTCGCGTTGTCACTTCGATCGATACCCGGTCGACCCAGTTGAACGTTTCGTTTTCCGGTAACGAATCGAGGATCTCGATAACACTGTCGCGAATGCCGCCTTCCATTTTCTTGAGATTTTCGGCCGCGACAACGGGACTGACCGCCTTGCGCTGCGTGTCGTGACGCGGGGGATCCATTGCGATGATCATGGGCAGCTGCAGATCCGGATCCGATTTAAACCACATCTCATAACCGAGCAGATGACCGCCGTGCGACGAATCGGCGGAAAACACCTTGTGGTTTTTGTCGACCTGGATAATGTCGTCGAATTTCGTCACCGACCAGAACGGTCCGCAATCCGAGCCTTTGGAAAAATGGACCGGGCATTCGTTGCGAAGACGTTCGAAATAGGCCGGGGCGAGATTGCGCTCGAACAACGACGGGTTACTCATGTCGATGTCTTCGAGCGGAACGCTATGCGGGTCCGCATCATCAATCGCTGTCGTTGCCATGGCTACGCTACCGGTTTGAAGTTCTGCTTCAGGGTAAGCAATCGTAGGTTTAATGGTGCCACAAAGCTTGTTTTCCAGCGAACCGTCATTTGCTCTATAGTGAACAGCCGCAGCGTTTCGGAAAAGCGAATACCGTCTGTTTTTGCTACAGGAATCCGGATTTCGTGCCGTTGTCCCGCACCCCGGCTTGTTCGACGGTGCCGTAGCCACGAGGATTGGGTTGTACACATGGCGCAATCAATTACTGACTCTTTGGACGACAAACAGCCGGTTGGCGGGGGTCAGCTCAGTCGCGCTATCAGCATGTCGCACCTGTCGTGGAGTTTCGACGCTACGACCACGAAAGAGCTCTCCGGGAAGGTCACGTCGCGCAGTGTCGGACCGTTACGGATCAGCTGGGTCAGGCTCGCGATGGGGTTGGGCGAGTGGAGCGGTGAGCGAACGGAAGCCGAAATCCGCACGAGCCCGGAACCCTACCTGACGGTAATAATGCCCCTGGACGGCTCGATCGCGCTGACGAAAGCGGGTGAGACGACGGTTATCGCCCAAAACGAACTCGCGATCTGGGACAGCACGCAGGCACTCGCGTTTGCGCTCTCCGGCGCCGTGTACGAGATGATTTCCGTGCTCGTCCCGCAGCGGGTGTTACGGGCGCAGCCGGAGATGTGTGCGTCGCTGCACTGCGCGCACGTCGATAAAAACAACGTGTTATCAGAACTCTGCGTCCAGCATATGTCGACGCTTGCGAAATTCCTGAACAGCCAGCTGCGGCCTTATGAAATGTCGATCAGCACGGTGACGACCAGCCTGTTCGATGCGGTACTCGCGAGCTTGTACAAGGCGCCGCGCGATCGCGACCTGCTGCTGAACGAGATCAAGAACTACATCGAGTGTTATATCACCGACGAATCCCTCTCGCCGACATCGCTCGCCGCGGCGTTCGAGATTTCCACCCGCTACGCGCACAAGCTGTTCGAACACGATGGCTGCACGATCGGTGAGTGGATACTCCGCCGCCGGCTCGACCGCAGCGCCGAGGATCTCGCAGCAGACGAATGGTCGATCACGGATGTCGCGTTCAAATGGGGATTCAAGGATCTCGGCCATTACAGCCGCACATTTAAAAAACGCTTTGGCCAATCACCATCGGCGTACCGGAAAGACCAGCTGGCGTCCGTCTGAGCAGTTCGCTGTGAGACAAACGCGTGGTCCGTGTAGAACAAGCGCGGCGGCGACGGACGCGGCAGGCTGGTCCGGACTGCCCGGCGGCTCTCGACCGCCAGGAGTATCGTTTCACCAACCCCGTTCACAACGCCCGCGAGCCCACGACCATGTCATATAACCACCTCACGACCGAACACAACAATCACGTCGCCACCGTCACGCTCGACCGCCCGGCGGCCCGTAACGCACTGAACTACGACCTGCTCGTGGAGATCGAGCGGGCCATACTCGAGTTTAGGGAAGATACCACCTCACGCGTCGTCATCTTCACCGGTGCCGGGCGGCACTTTTGCGCGGGCGCCGACCTCGACGAACTGCAACCGAAGGCGGATGAGAAAATAATCGACCGACGGCGACGCTTACGCATGGGCGAGCGCGTATTGCGGGCATTGCTCGGCATGGATCAGATCACGATCTGCGCATGGAATGGCGGTGCGATTGGCGGCGGAGGTTGTCTCGCGACAGCGACCGATTTCCGCATCGGCGCCGAGGATTGTTTCCTGCATTACCCCGAAATCGACCTCGGGTTTAACCTGATGTGGCAAAGCCTGCCGCGTACCGTACGGCTCGTCGGCGAGACGCGTGCACTGCGCCTTGCCGTCGGAGCCGAGCGGGTCACCGCCGAGACATTAATGCAGTGGGGCTTGCTCGAAGACATCGTTGCGCGGGATGCCTTGTTGCAGCGCGCGCATGAGTTCGCGACAACCTACGTGAACAAACCACCCATCGCCGCCCAGATGATCAAACGCAGCATCAGTGCCATCGGCAGTCATCTCGACCAGTCGCTGATGCACATGGATGCCGATCAGCACCTGCTCGCATCGATGACGTCCGATCATCGGGCGGCGGTTGACGCTTATGTCAACAAACGCGATCCGGAATTTACCGGCGAATAGGCGGCAGTACCCGCCGAAGCCGCGCGGGTTCGAAACGTCACCGCAGGCGCGCTCATCTTTTACGCCCCACGAAGCGGGAACGTTGACTGGTTCGAGGTCGGCAGGTTGCTGCAGCGCAGCGATGGACCCGGCGCTGTTAAGCGCCCCGCCTTGCGTCACCCCCGATTCGCAGACAGACAAATGGCCGTTCTCCCACAGACAAGCATGACGGGCCCGGCGATCATACGCTGGCTGTGACACTGGTATTAATCCAGACAGCCCCGGAGATTGCCGTATGACTGCTCTGAAGACCGCACTGATTGCATTCACCGTGATCATTTTTGGCGTCACGTTTGCCGCCGTCGCTGACTCCGGCATTAACTGGCCGCACGCATTCCTGAGCGACCTCTTTGCACTGAACTGGCGCTCACAATTCAATACCGATCTCGTGATCCACCTCGGCCTCATGGGCGTGTGGGTTGCGTGGCGCGAAGGCGGTGGACTCAAGGGCAACATTTACGGCGTGTTCTGCGTTATCTGGGGCGGGATGTTTACGTTTCCCTACCTGTTGATTGCAATGGCGAAATCACGCGGGGACATGGCTCAGCTGTTTCTCGGTGAACACACGCATCGTCCCGCACTCGGAGCATGATGATGACTGGAACCACTGTCATCGATGCCATCTGCAGCCCGACCGGTACGAAACTCACAACGATACTGTCGCACGACACCGAATGGTCCGGAAGCGGCTACGGTCTGAGAGCTATGCGAGCAGGCCGCCAGGCCAACGTCACTATCATCGAACAGCCGTCATCCCGACCGGGATCCAACAAGGAGAAAAATGCATGACCGTACGCGTAGAGAAAAACGGCGCGGTGACGACCGTCATCCACAGCCGCCCGGAATCGCGCAATGCGATGGATCCGGACAGCGCGGCGGAACTTGTCGCGGCATTCGAAGCGTTCGATGCGGACCCAACGGCTTCGGTCGCGGTCTTCTGGGGCGAGGGCGGCGCATTTTGCGCCGGCTGGGATCTTAAATACGCGAGCACACTAGAGGGCAAGGCACATCCGCTCGGTCATCTCGATTTTCCGGCCGACGATGCGCCCGTCCCGCGCGGCCCGATGGGGCCGAGCCGCCTAAAACTGGGTAAACCGGTCATCGCCGCCGTCGCTGGACCCGCCGTCGCGGGCGGATTCGAGCTCGCGTTGTGGTGTGATCTGCGGGTCATGGAGCAAAGCGCGTACTTTGGCGTGTACTGCCGTCGCTGGGGAGTGCCATTGATTGACGGCGGTACGGTACGGCTGCCGCGGCTCGTGGGTCAGGGCCGTGCGCTCGAGATCATCATGACCGGACGCAAGGTGCCGGCCGAGGAATGCCTGCGGATCGGGGCTTGCGAACAGGTTGTCGCCGACGGTCAGTCGCGGGCCGCGGCGGAAGCGCTTGCCGCCGATATCGCGCGCTATCCGCAGGGATGTATGCGCGCCGATCGGCGCTCGGTCTACCTGCAAAACGGTCTCCAGGTCGAAGACGCCCTGCGTTCGGAATGGAACAACAGCATCGACATGCTCGCCGAGGAAGGCGTCGCCGGCGCGACCCGCTTCAGCGGGGGCAAGGGCCGGCATGGCGATTTCGGCGACATCTGAACAGGTCATCGCTCATGGGAAAACTGATCAATATCGACAACGGCGGCACGCTGACGGATTTCTGCGCGTTCGACGGCGAACGGTTGTTGTTCACGAAAGCGCTGACGACACCGCATGATCTCAGCACCTGCTTTTTCGACGGTCTGAACCGCCTGTCCGAACTCACCTACGGCGAACAGGACGTGGCGCGCTTGCTACAGGAAACGGATTACATCCGCTACTCGACGACGCAGGGGACGAATGCCCTCGTCGAGCGACGCGGACCGCGGCTCGGCCTGATTACTTCCTCGGAACAAGCCCGCGGAGAACTGACACGCGGTGAGCAGGAAGAATTACTCGATGCGATTGTCGGCGAGCGGTTTCGGTCGATCGATTTGAGCCTCGACGACGCCGAACTCGACACGGCGCTCACCCGCAGCATCAACGAACTCGGCGCGCTCGGTGCAAACCGTATCGTTGTCAGTCTCGACGACGACAATCCCGAGACCGCCGAGCGCCGGTTCGAGCGCATCGTTCTGCGCCGCTACCCGTCTCATCTTCTCGGCGCGCTGCCGATCACGTTTGCGGCCGACATGAGCCGCGACAGTGATTACTCGCGCCGTACCTGGACGGCCTTGTTCAACGCCTTCCTGCACCCGGCGATGGAGCGTTTTCTCTACGGCGCCGAGCACCGCCTCAAACTGCATCGCACGCGTAACCCGTTGCTGATCTTTCGCAACGACGGCGGCTCCGCGCGTGTCGCGAAAACCATTGCGCTGAAAACCTACAGCTCGGGACCGCGCGGCGGGATGGAAGGCGCGCGTGAGCTGGCGCGGCATTACAAACTCGACAAGCTTCTGTCGATCGATGTCGGCGGGACCACGACCGATGTCGGCATCGTTGCCTTCGGTGAATTACAGCAGGACCACTACGGGACGGTCGAGGATGTTCAGGTTTCGGCACCACTGTGTCGCATCCATAGCGAAGGGGTCGGCGGCAGCTCGGTAATCCGCGCTGTCGACGGCGCGATCGAGGTGGGCCCTCACTCCGTCGGTGCAGCACCGGGACCCGCCTGCTTTGCGCGCGGCGGGACCGATGTGACGATCACCGATGTGCTGTTGCTGAACGGCATGATCGATCCCGCGACGTATTTCGGCGGTGAGCTTGCGCTCGATGCGGAACGTGCCCGCAGCGCACTGTTACAGGCGGTAGCGGAGCCGCTCGGGATCGATGCCGATGAGGCGCTCGTTTCCGTAGAAGCGTCCTGGGTCGCGAAAATCGTCGAAGGCATCCGGCACCTGACCGACGTCGACTCCGACACGATGATCGCGGGCTTTGGCGGTGGCGGCCCGATGTTATTGACTGCGGTCGCGGACGCACTCGGGGTCGCGCAGGCCATTATCCCCGGCATGGCCCCGGTATTCAGCGCGTACGGGATCGGGTTTTCCGACCTGTCGCAGCACTACCAGACGCAGGTGTCACAACCAACCGCCGCAGCGCTGCAAGACGCTCGCGACGAATTGCTCAAACGTGCGACACGGGACATGTTCGCCGAGGGCACGGCGATCGCGGACTGCGAACTGAGTTTCACCATCGTGTCGCTGGACGACGAAAGCGTTCTGGGCTGGTCGGAGCAAGACACCCCGCCCCCCGGCCTGAATGCACCCGTGTTGCTCCGGCTCGAAGCCAGCAAGCCGATAGAACGTTTGTCATTCCGAAGCGACGCGACGGGTGACTCGAAGCCCGCGACATCGAGCGCCACACGTCGAATTACCCATCGCGGCGAAGCCGGCGATGTACCGCTGTTCCGATTCTGCGATCTGCAGCCGGGCGATACGGCGGCGGGACCCTGCATCATCGAGGATGATTATTTCACCGCGCGTATCGACACCGGCTGGCAGTTCCGCATGAGCGGCAACCGCGATCTGTTACTACGCCGCGGCAACGATTAAGGAGAAGCCGATGTTTGTCTATATCACGGAATATCTCGCCATCGATCTCGACACGGAACGCTGGCATTGCCGCCGCTGTAATCACGACATTGGCGACGCACGCGACAATTACAAGCGCGGCCTGCTCGTCCACGATCGCGATCCGCGGGAAGTCCACAAACCGCTGATCGATCCGGAAAAGTACGATTACACGTTCTCGCCCGATCCGGACTACACCGCACTGCTGGAGTTCTACTGCCCCGGCTGCGGCACGATGGTCGAAACGGAATACACGGTCCCGGGACATCCGCCGACCCGCGACATCAATCTCGACATCGATTCCCTGAAACGCAAGGCCGCGCAATGGGCTGCGGAGAACGACGGCGAAATTCCACTGCCGGAATCCCTGCAGCGCCCGCGCTTCAAGCGCCCGGCTCATCACCATGATCATTAGGCGGCGCGGGAGGGCAAACCCATGAAACGCGTTTCTGTAGACATCGGCGGTACATTTACCGATTGCTTCGTCGCCTGGGACTCGCAGTATGTGCAGGCCAAGGCATTAACCACGCATCACAACCTCGCGCTCGGCTTCAATGCCGCGCTCGATATTGCGATTGAGGACATCGGGGTCGATAAATTCACCCTGCTGTCGCAGGTCGACTCCGTGCGCTACGCGACCACGCTCGGGACGAATGCGTTGATCGAACGCAAGGGCCCGCGGGTCGGCATGCTGATCACGGAAGGGTTCGCGAGCACCGTGCCCTGCTCGCGCGGACGCGGACACGGCGACGGTCTGCCCTACGAGCAACAGCACGACATACCGCGTGCATCGCGGCCCGATCCCATTGTTCCCATTCCGATGATCCAGACGGTGAGTGAACGTTGCGCGTACGACGGCCAGGTGCTGATGCCCCTGAACGAGGACGATGTGCGGCTAAAACTGCGCGACCTGGTCGATCACGGTGCGGAGACTATCGTCGTCGTGCTTGTGAACAGCGTTGTTAATCCGGAACACGAACTGCGGGTGCGTGAGATCTACCTCGAGGAATACCCGGGTTACTTTCTCGGCGCCGTACCGATGCTGCTGTCGCACCAGGTTGCCGGGCGCAAGGGCGAATACGCGCGTGCCACCTCGACGATTATCGACGGCTTTCTGCACAGCGCGATGTATCACGGCCTCGGCGCGCTCGAACTGAACCTGCGCGAGAACGGCTACGACAAGCCGATGCTGATCAACCACAATTCCGGCGGTATGGCGCAGCTGAATTCGACCGACGCACTGCAGACCGTGCATTCCGGTCCGGTCTCGGGGGTCGCGGCATCGGAACATCTTGCCGCCGACGGAACGCTCGGTAACGTCATCGCGACCGACATGGGTGGCACGAGTTTCGATATCGGGATCGTTACCGAAGGTCAGGAAAAACACTACGATTTCCAGCCCGTGATCGATCGCTGGCTCGTCAGTGTACCGATGATCCATCTCGTGACGCTCGGCGCAGGGGGCGGCTCGATCGCGAACTACGATCGGCTGTACGACCGCATCAAGATTGGACCGGAAAGCGCCGGTTCCGATCCGGGTCCGGCATGCTATGGCCGTGGCGGGACGAACCCGACCGTGACCGATGCCGATCTCGTTCTCGGTTATCTCGATCCGGACAACTACGCGAATGGTCGTATAAAACTGAACAGCCGGCGTGCAGAGCGCGCGATCTCGAAAGTGCTTGGCAAGCACTTCGGTGACGATCCGATCGCGATCGCGAAACTGATCAAAGAGAACGTCGACCATCACATGGCGAACGGCATCACCACGGAGCTGCGCTCACGGGGTTACGCGCCGAACGAATTCACGATGCTCGCCTACGGCGGTAACGGCCCACTGCACTGCTGCGGGATCGCGGACGCGCTCGGCATACGCACCGTGCTCGCGCCGCCGTTCGCGTCCGTGTTCTCTGCGCTCGGCGCCGGTAACGTCGACCAGCTGCATATTCACGAGATGTCGACGTACACCGTATTGTTCGACACGATGACGAAATCGATGCTGACGGAGTACTCGCGCCTGAACGACGGTATCTCGGAACTCGAACGCCGCGGCCGCGATGACCTGATCCGGCAGGGCGTCGATCCATCACTGATTCAGCACCGGGTCGAATTCGACATGCGCTACGGCAACCAGCGGGTGGAAACCCCGGTGGCGACGGAAATGAACCGGCTCGAGAACATCCACGATGTCCTCGCGCTTATCCAGCTGTTTCATCAGCGCTACGGCGAACAGTACGGCGAAGGCAGCCAGGCGACGGAATCCGGGATCCGGATCAATACCGTGCGTGTTTCGACGTATGTCGATATTGGCAAGGTGGACTTCAGGGAAATAAAACCCCTGCCCGAGCGCAAGCCCGGCAAGGCAGTGGCTGAGCGCGAATGCCATTTCGTCGGCATCGAGGGAGCAGTGGCGACACCCGTCTACGACGACACCGCGCTCGTTCCCGGTACCAGCATAGACGGCCCGGCCGTGATCACGACGGTCGCGACCACTTATCTCGTCGAACCGGGCTGGAACTTCCACACAAGCAATCATGGTGCGGCGTGGTTTACGCGTATCGACGCAAGGGACGAAGCATGAACAAGCAACTACTCGACATCGGTGAAGGCGCGGAGCTGAGCAGTGAGGAGCAATCGCTGCTCGATCAGTTCGTCAGCGATAACCAGCTGTTCTACGGACCGGATCCCGACATCGTCCGTAACCACGGGCTCATGCCCCGATCGGCGGAGGAAGAGCGGGTGCTGGCCGGTGATGTCGATGTAAACCGGGTCAATCTCGTACGCGGGCGCCTCGATTCCGCGCTCGAGGAAGGCTACAACATGGTCGAGAAAATGGGTGTCGCACCCGGCGCAAAATGGGGCGACCTCGTCACGGCCGTGTTCACGGCGTCCGGCGACATGGCGCAAATCGCGCCAAGCGGCATCGGCGTGTTTGCGTCCGTCTGCCAGTACCCGATCAAGTTCATCAACAAGTACTGGACGGATGAGCCGACCGTCGGGGTTCGCGACGGCGATGCGTTCATTCACAACGATTCCCGTTTCGGCAACGTGCACAACACGGATCAAAGCATGATCGTGCCGTTGTTCTACGAAGGTGAACTCGTATGCTGGCTCGCGACGATCATTCACGAAGGGGAAAACGGTTCGATCGAACCCGGTGGTTTACCGTCTATTGCCGAATCGAAATACGACGAAGGTCTGAAGATGTCGCCGTTCCGCTGTGCCGAGAACTTCGTACTGAAACGGGACCTCGTTAATTTTCTGCAGAACTCGGTGCGCGATCCGAAGCTCCAGTACGCGGACATGAAGGTCAAACTGCATGCCGCCCTGCGCCTGCGCGAGCGCGCGCTGTCGATTATCGAGGAGTTCGGCAAAGACGCGTTGATCGCGACGTTGCGCAAGACGCTGGAAGACACGGAAACGGAAGTTCGCCGGCGTATTACCGAACTGCCCGACGGCACGGTCCGGGTAAATTCCTGGATCGACAGCAGCCTGCGCGAAAACATTCTCGCGAAGTGGCCGCTCGCGGTCACCGTCGATGAGGATCGCATGATTTTCGATTTTCGCGGCGCGAGTCCGGAACTGTCGAACCGTTCGATCAACACCCACATCGCTGCGTTCAAGACCTGTCTCACCACGAACATGATCCTGTACGTCTGGCCGGATCTGCCGATCAACCAGGCGATCTTCAGTCCTGTTGAAGTGCTCACGGATCGCAATTCGCTGATCGACCCGAGCGATGAAAGCCCGAACGCGATGAGCCTGATCCCGCTGTTCAAGGCGATGAGCATACCGGCGTCGTTGTTCGCGAAGCTGTATTACTGCATGCCCAAACGCTACACGGCGTTAACTGCGAGCCATTACAACCAGCCGGCGACGTTCGTCTACGGCGGTATCACGCAACATGGCGAGGTCACCGGTAATTTTTGCGCCGACATTAACGGCAACGGCACCGGTGCGCGCGAGGACAATGACGGCGAGCATGCAATGTCGCCGTTATTCGGCGCGGTCGCGGATACGGGCGAGCACGAGCTCGCCGAAGAGGAGCTACCGTACGTACGCCTCGTCGCGCAGCAGCTCGCGAAAGACCGAATCGGCTTTGGCAAATACCGGGGCGGCATGGGTTACGAACAAATGGTCACGGTGCGTGAAACCTCCACGTGGGGTTTCATGACCGGCCAGTGCGGCTCCCTGCACCCGTCGGCTTACGGTATCTTCGGCGGTTATGCGTGTCCCGCCTACCCGCTCGGCAAAGTCAAAGGCATCAATATCTTCGAGGTCATCAAGGAACGGCCCGAAGCACTCAAACTCGATATCGTTGAAATGATGAACGAGCAGGCCATCGCCGAGGCGAACTACGTCGTGGCCAACGCCGCGATGAACTTCGAACCGTGTGAGGAAGGTGAAATCTACATGATTTGCCAGGGCGCGGGCGGCGGCTACGGCGATGTACTCGAGCGCGATCCCTACCTCGTGGTCAAGGACGTGGAGGAACAGTTACTGTCCGCGGATATCGCGCGGGAAATTTATGGGGTCGTGCTCGATCCTGAGACGCTCGTCCTCGACGTTACGGCGACCGATGCGGAGCGCGATGCGCAGCGCAACGCGCGTCTGCAGCGCGGCCGTCCGTTCGACGAATTCTGCGAAGCATGGGTTCGGCCGGAACCCGCGCCGGAATTACCGTACATGGGAAGCTGGGGCGACGACACGGAAGAGGTCATCGCGACACCGCCGGGCCAGGCGCGTTACCGCATGAAAGGATCCGGGATGACCGGGATCATGATGTCGAATCCGAAGGACCGGCGCATAGGGGAACTCGAGGCGGAGGTCGCGGCGCTGAAGAAGGCGATCGGTAATCGATGATCGCGGTTCCGTCGACACGGTCAGACTCAACACCGAACGCGAGGATGAACGATGCGTCCGATTGACTACTTCGACCGAGGTGCCGCACATAACCCCGATCGGATATTCGTTGCCGATAGCAACGGCAGCACGACTTACGCGCAAGCGCAGCAACAAACCCATGCTATAGCTGGCGCGATGTATGCGGCCGGCTTCGAGGTCGGCGATTCTGTTGCGGTGTTCTCGCCAAACGAAGCGCAGGCGGTTGTGTGTATTTTCGCTTCGTATCGTGCAGGCGGCGCGTGGGTACCGGTTAACGTGCGTAATTCCGCGGCGACGAATGCCGAGTACATGGCTTACGTCAAAACGTGCTGGCTGTTTTTCCACTCCTCCGTGGCCGCGCAGGCTGCCGAGATTATTCCGATGCTCGGCGAGCTGAAGGGCGCCATCTGCATCGATCGGGAAACGGACGATTACCCGTCTTTAAGCGCGTTCTGCGCACAACATGCGGGTGCCGAGGTCCCGGACTGGTCGGATCCGTTCAGCGCGCCGGATGTCGTATTTTCGCGCTGGCCGACGGGCGGCACGACCGGACCGTCGAAAGGCGTGGAAATCAGCAACCGTGCACTGACAACGATGATAGAGCTCGGTTTGCGCCATTACGTCGGTGAGCAGACTTCGAATATCGTGCACCTCGCCGTTGCACCGATCACACATGCGGCAGGGGTCGTGATCACGATATACGCCCCCGTTGGCGGGACCACGATCGTTCATCCGGCATTCGACCCCGTCGCCGTACTCGAAGCCATCGAGACACACGGGGTGACGCATATTTTCCTGCCGCCGACCGCCTATTACGCGCTGCTCGACGAAGCACAGAAGTCGTCTCGTGACCTGACGAGTCTGCGTCAACTCATGGTTGCCGCGGCGCCGGTGTCGCCGGATAAGTTGCGCGAGGGGGTGGAGACATTCGGGCCAGTCATCTGTCAGTCGTTCGGGCAGGCCGAAGCGCCGCTGATTATTTCATGGCTGAGCCCCGAGACCCTTGCTGCAGCCGCCGGCGGGGACCATCCGGAACGTTTGCAAAGCTGCGGCCAGGTGACCTCGCCCATGCAGGTTGCGATCCTCGACGATCAGGGCAACCCGGTAGCGTGCGCTGAGCGTGGCGAAATTTGTTGCCGGGGCCCGCTCGTTACACCCGGTTATTTCGAAAAGCCCGCGGCGACGACGGAGATGCGTCAATTCGGCTGGCACCATACGGGCGACATTGGTTACCTCGAAGCGGATGATTTCCTCTACATCGTCGATCGCAAAAAAGACATGATCATTACTGGCGGCTTCAACGTGTTCGCCGCCGAAGTCGAAGCGCCTGTGCTCGCGCTGCCGGAAGTCCTCGAATGCGCGGTGATCGGAATACCGGACTCGAAATGGGGCGAATCGATCAAGGCCGTCATCGTTCTCCGCGCCGACGAACAGTTGACCGAAGATGAAGTGATCGCCCACGTGAAACCGAAGCTCGGCGGAGTCAAGACGCCGAAATCGGTCGAATTCTGGGCCGAAATCCCCAAGACAAGCGTAGGCAAGACGGACAAGAATGCGCTGCGGGCGCATTTCGCGAGCGCTAAGCCAGACCGCTGAACGCCGGGAATCCCCCATGGGTCGGTCGTACACGGCCAGCTCGCTGTATGCTGTGCGGTCGCACCACCCATGCAGGTGTGAGACAGACCCTCTCGACGTTTGAATCGGCGCCACGGCGCCTGGTAACACCACCCTGACCGAGGTAGACGAACAATGAAAGTCATCGAAATCCGTAATCCGGCAACGCTCAAGTCGCTCACCGTGGCCGAGCATCCGCAACCCGAACCCGGCCCCGGCGAAATATGCGTGCGCATACGCGCATGCTCACTGAACTTCCATGACTACGCCGTCGTGGCCGGCATGATCCCGGTCGACGAAGGCCGCATTCCAATGTCCGACGGTGCCGGCGAAGTGGTTGCGGTGGGAGCCGGGGTCGATCTGTTCGCCGTCGGCGACGAGGTGATGTCGACGTTCTTTCCTCACTGGCCCGGTGGTCCCGTCTCGGCGGAGCGTACCATCGGCGTACCAGGCGACCACGTGAACGGTTTCGCGGCGGAATACGTCTGCCTCCCGGCGGTCGCGTTTACGCCGATCCCGAAGGGCTACAGCATGACCGAAGCTGCCACCCTGCCCTGCGCCGCGTTGACGGCGTGGCGCGCGCTGTTCGTGGAGAATGATATCCGTCCCGGCGATTGGGTGCTGACCCAGGGCACCGGCGGCGTCTCGATCTTCGCGGTGCAGTTTGCAAAAGCGGCCGGCGCGACGGTCATCGCGACGTCATCGTCGAATGAAAAACTCGAGAGACTGACGGCGATGGGCGCGGACCACGTGATCAACTACAAGGACACACCGGAATGGGGTGTAAAGGCGATGGAACTGAGCGGAGGCCGCGGGGTCGATGAAGTCGTCGAAGTCGGTGGCCCGGGCACTTTGCCGCAATCGATCGCCGCCACCCGGGTCGGTGGTCACATCTCGCTCATCGGCGTACTTACCGGCTGGGCCGGCGAAGTGCCGACGTTCGACGTGCTGTGGAAGAACATCGACATCACCGGAATCACGGTCGGATCCCGTGACCATCAGCTCGATATGGTCCGCGCGCTCGAAACTTCGGCTTTCAAGCCGGTTATCGACAGCACGTTCCCGCTTGCGGAAATTGGCGACGCGTTCGCGCACCAGGAATCGCAGAAACACTTCGGGAAGATTTGTCTCAGCGTTTAGCACCAATGGGGTCAGACTCGATTGAGGGAAAAGGGGACGCACTTGTTTTTGTCCCCTTCGAGCAGGTGCAAAATAAAACTTTCGAAAATAGGCGCGGCCCCTTTTTACTCCTCGCGCGGTTCGCCCTCATTCGTTTTCGTTGACCATCGCGAGCGGAAATTTCGATGACGACGCGAGTAAATCCGGACAACAGGAGCAAGAAATGAAACTGGGAATGACCATCCGTAATTGGGGCCCGACAGCAACCCCGGAATTCCTGACGGAGTGCGCACAAATTGCCGACCGTTCAACGCTCGATGCTATCTGGTTTAACGATCACCTCGGGTTTCCGCCGGAGCTCCCCGAGGGGATGCCCATCCCGCCGGACATGGGCGATATTCTCGATCCGCTGGGGTTCGCAAACTTCCTCGCCGCGTGTACCTCGCGAGTCAAGTTCGGCACCGGTGTGCTCGTTTTGCCGTATCGGCCGAAAATCGTGACGCAAAAACTGTTGACGACAATTCAGGTTCTTTCCGGCAATCGATTTCTGCTGGGGATCGGTGCCGGTTATCTGGAAGGTGAATTCAACGCGCTCGGTGTACCGATATCACGACGTGGCAAAATCACGGACGAGACCCTCGATTTCCTGCGCGAATCAGCCGATCACGAGCAGATCGAATCGAACGGTTATCCGCTCATCCTGAAACCCAAACTGAATTGCCCGCCAATCTACATTGGCGGCTCGGCCGACATCGCGATCCCGCGCACGGTCAGCCGCGGCGACGGATGGATGCCAATGGGAACCTTGCCCGCAGATCTTGCACCGTCAATCGCCCAGCTGCACGAAGCAGGCGCCGCCGCCGGACGCAAGGGACTCGAAGTTGTCATGATGAAAACGCTGCCGACGGAAGATCCCGCGGCGGCTATCGAAATGGCGCAGGCCTATCAACAGGCCGGGGTAACGCACCTGATCCATGTTCAACCCTACGACAGTCCGCAACAATTTGCCGAAGTACTCGAACTGTTCGACGGGGAAATTCGCGGGAGTCTATAGTTCCGCAAAGAACCCTAAAGTCTCTCGTCTCAATCGAGTATCTTCAGGCTGGTGCAATAGACGCTGAGCGATTATCCGTTCGAAGGGTTATGGTGCCAGAATCCCGTCGTCGCCGAAGTAAATTCGGTCCGCGAATCGCCAAATCCGATCGAGGCATTTGGCTCAACCGCGTCGTTCGCGTTCGCGGGGCAGATGACACCGCTGTAAGTTATCGCATTGACTGCCGAAACTCGTGAGGTGTCATGCTCGTCCAGCGTTTGAAGGCACGACGAAAACTGGAGCTGTCGTGATAGTTCAGCAAAGCGGCAACCGCCTCTACAGACAGTTTCGTATCACGTAGATAGCCGAGCGCCAACGACATCTGCACCTGTTCTTTAAGCGCGCGAAACGACGTCTTTTCCGCGGTCAGCCTTCGAGCCAGCGTACGCTTGCTGATGAAATTGAGCTTCGCGGTGTCGTCCTCGCTGAGTTTCCCCGGGGGGTGCGACAACAGCTGTCGCCGTACACGCAGCGTCATGGGATCGTCGGTCTCATCGAGTTCTTCGAGCATCCGCTGGCACTGCTGCAATGCGAATTTATAGCTCTGGTGATTGGCAGAAACGTTCGCCGTGTGTAACAGGTTTTCCGGCACGATCAGCAGGTTCGTCGGACTATCGAAATGGATGGGGCAGTGGATGTACCTCGCGTATTCTTCGGCGTACGGCGGTTTCGCGTACGCGCAACGGATGGCGCCCACGCCGAATTCTTCACCCGTGACGAACTCAATCAATGAGATGACCGAGAGAAAGTAAGCTTCTGAAACGCACCGGTAGAGCGCAACATCGTCTGCCGTATCGACATCGAAGAAATAATGCAGGTTGTTATCGTGGTATTCCGTGCGCGTGTTGAACAGGTTGATTCGGCCAGGAATGAAGCTTTCGAAATCCAGAATCGCCGTTGATAAGTCCGGACTGCTGTTGGCGAGAAACCCCAGCGGCCCGTGTGTCGGCGGTGTCACCGCGCAACCAAATTCGAGACCGTACGCCGGGTTGCCGGAGTACTGCATAGCGTTGTGCACAATCTGAAGCTGCCGGCGCTTGGTCAGCAGCGTTCCGTCGTCCATGAATTCCTCAACTGAAAGCCCGGTTCTTTCGAGCAGGCGTTCGAGGTTCTTTTCATTGAGACCCAACTGTGTCGCCATGATTCGTGAGTACTCGATCGCGATCGACGCGGGCTCATCGGTATGAGTTTCAGGGTTGAGGGCATTCTTCATAACCATCGACCAGCGGATTTCCCATTGGCAAGAAATGTCCCTATTGTGTCAAAAATTGTCCCCCTTTAGCGAGCGAAATAGGCCGGTGGACCCCATAAGATGCTCGTCACGTTGGTGGTAGCAGCGATTTCTCACGTGTTAACGCGCCGCGAGTCGGTTAGATAACGGAGGTCGGTAAATGATGATTTCAATCCCCGAGGAAGTGAAGCACGGTCGGCGCTGGATCGACCGCGAGGTTCAGCGGCTCGACCCGGACACAGACTACCCCCGGATCATGTCTATGGTCGCGCAGTACCAGATGGACGAGTTCACCCTCAACTTTCTGGTCACCATCCTCAACAGTTACGTCGTCAAGCCGGCGCACATGGCGGAGACCCAGGTCTTTACCAATAAAGCGATTCGCCGGCCGAATCAGCGCATGCAGGACGCGCTCAACTTTTTCTGGACGTGGTATGCCAACGGACCCAACGCCCCGGAGACCATCGAGTCCGTGCGACGCCTGAACAAGATCCACGCGGGTGTGGCGCGGCATCTCGCTCAGCACTTCGAAGACAGCGATGACTTCAATTACGTCTTGAGCCGACTCGTTGTCCTGCAGGACCGGTTGCTCAGGAAACTGGGACTCGGCGGCATGAACCCGCGCATCAAACTGGCGCAGTTCAATTTCGCCCGGGATTTGTCGCGACACTTCCGCCGTCCAGGGGATCGCGATCTCGAACCATTCCCTGAAACGCTTGACGAACTCGAGGCGTTCGTTGACCGATGGGAGGGTAAGAATCACGTTTTCTCGCCCATCCAGGCGGATCTGGTAAACGCCTTGATCTATGCGTTCGCGCAGCGTTGGTTCCCACGCCGGCTGCAAACGCTCGGACGATGGGTCGCGATCTATTCGCTGGAAGATCCATTTTTGGAACACGTTGGCATCGAACCGCTGCGCGGCGCGCCGCGGTTGATCACGCACAGCATTCTCAAGGGCCTGTTTTTCTACAAGACACGGCTCGCTGCGGACTCCAAAGTCTCGGCCTACGAGACGCGCGTCGTGCTGAAAAAAGAAGAATACAAAGCACTCGATTCCGTCGCATCCGCGCGCGCTGACGAACTCGGTTGGCACACCGGAGGGACAGAGTCGATTGGGCTGGCCGGCGCAAGCGGTGCTGTGTGCCCCGTGATGCATCACGCCCCGCCCGCTGAGGCTTCTGGCGAGACGGCAGGCGCTGGTCAGGATTCTCAAACAGCTGCAAGGCCCGACAGCGTTCCTACGCCGTCATGAAACATCCGGGGGAATCCGCGATGAAAGTCTGCATTATCGGAGGCGGCCCGGCCGGCTGCGCCGCCGCTTATACGGCAAACAAGCAGGGCCACGAAGTTCGATTGTTCGAAGCGGACGACTGTGTTGGCGGACGAACGAAACAACTTCGGAAAGATGGATTTAATCTTAGCACCGGCGCGATGTTTCTCATGGGTGGCATCTACCCGCGCACCAACGCGCTGTTGAAAGAAATAAACCGGTATGACGAACTCGTGCCTTGGGAAGGGAGCACAGAGCTCGCCGACAACGATGACACTCGATATCCCGTTCGATTCGATTCCATTGCGAGCTTTCTTGCGCTGCCGATGCTTAAGTTCGGCGACAAATTGCGATTGATCACCGAGGGTTTAAAGCTGTTTTTTAGCCGTGGCCCAAAGAACCCGTTCAACGGCAACGAACTTGCGCAGTTCGACCGTGGTGAAAACCTTGAGGATTGGTCGCGCGAACGCCTCGGCGACCGGGCCTACGAATACATCATGCGGCCCATCATGGATTTCCTTTACGCCGTACCCTTGCGCGAACTGTCGACACCCTTCCCGAAAGCTATCATTCAACAAGCGCACAAACTTGGTCTGTCCGTCCCGCCGGAGGGTATCGGCCAGGTGAGCGAATGGTTGATCGAATCGATACCGGCGGATCGAATAAACCTTTCATGCCCGGTCGAACGGCTTGAGCGTCGTAATGAGGGCTGGACCGTTTTCGCTAACGGCGGGGCTTTCGAGGCCGACGCATTGGTCATCGCCACCGAAGCGTTCACCGCGGCGAAGTTGCTCAAGGGCTTTATCGGCGAGGATGCTAACGATGGGCTAATGAGCACGCCGTACACTGAGTACGCTCACGTCGCGATTGCATATGGACAGGATCCCTGGCCCGACTATCCTGTCGATATCGTATTACCAGTGGGTGTCGGCGACACACGCAACGTCGGCGCGATGGTGCTGCACGGTCGGCGTTCGCCGGCTTCAGTGCCTGAAGGTGGTCAGGTCGTCGGCGTTTATTTCAATACACCGCCGCTCGCGAACATGAGCGACGAAGATATCAAGCGTGAAGCCCTCGAGCAGGTGCATTATGCGTTCGGCGAAGCGCCGACACCGAGTTTCGTGCATCTGTTTCGGTATGACAACGGGCTCACCATTGCAAAGCCTGGTCACTACGGGCGCCTTGACAAGGTGCACGAGCAGTTGCCGCCGAACGTTGCATTGGCTGGCGATTATTTCTCGCAGGCTGGTGTTGAGGCGGCTGTGTATAGCGGTGAACGGGCGGCGAAAGCGCTGTTCTGAACCTAACGGGCGCACAGCGTCGAACGCCGGGCACACCCGCGACGCGCTCTTTGGATAGGATCATTAGAAAAAATGTCTGATATCGACCCCTACTCAATACCGCTCGCACAAATCAACGTCAGCAACCCCTGGCTCTATCAGGACAACACGATTGGCACCTATTTCGAACGCTTGCGCGCGGAATCGCCAGTCCATTTCTGTGCCGAGAGTGACTACGAACCGTTCTGGTCGATCACCAGGTACCAGGACATCGTGGAGATCAACAGCGCCGACAAATTGTTTTCATGCGACTACGAATTAGGCGGTCATATCCTCGGTTATCAAAAACTGTTTCGACATCATGGCGTCGACGCGCGCATGTTCCAGTCAACCGACGCGCCAAAGCACAGCGGCCAACGAAAAGCGATCGCACCGCTTCTCGCACGAGCAAGTGTGAAAGAAATGGAAGGCATGTTTCGCGAATTGTGCTCGGTGATTCTCGAGGAGCTGCCAGTTGGTGAAACATTCAATTGGGTTGATCGCTTCTCGGTCGAACTGACAACTCAGGTGCTTGCGAAGTTGTTCGATTTTCCCTGGGAAGAACGTCGCTCACTGACACGCTGGTCCGATGTCGCGGTCAGTGAGCCCGGTTTTGGCATTGTCGATAGCTGGGAGCAGCGTACGCAAGAGCTTGAAGCCTGCTTTCGAAAATTCGCTGAACTGTGGCAGGAACGACTGAGCGCCGGCCCGTCGAGTGATCTGTTATCAATGATGGTGTTCTCTGACGCCACCAAAGATTTAAGTCCCGAGGAATTTCTCGGCAACCTGATCAACGTCATCGTCGGGGGCAACGACACGACTCGAAATTCATTCACAGGTGGGGTGGTGGCGCTCAATCAGTATCCCGAGCAGTATCAGAAACTGCGAGAGAACCCTGACCTGATCGAGACCATGGTGCCCGAGATTATCCGCTGGCAAACGCCGATTTCACACATGGCGAGAACCGCGCGCGAAGATTATGAAATTGGCGGAAAAACGATAAGGACTGGCGATCGTGTCGCGCTGTGGTACATCTCCGGCAATCGCGATGAAGAATTTTTCACCGATCCGGAATTGTTCGTGATCGACCGCAAAAAGGCGCGCCAGCATTCGTCATTCGGCTTTGGCGTACACCATTGCGTGGGCTACCGGGTTGCTGAACTGCAACTCAAAGTCGCGTGGCAGGAAATCATGAAACGGTTTCGTTTCGTAGAGGTGGTCGGCGAACCGAGGCGTGTTTGCTCGAATGTGATCCACGGATACACAGAGCTGCCGGTGCGCCTGCACCCCTGGTGATCGAAAAATTAAAAGCCGTCCAGTTCAGTTTAGACACTTATGAATGCGAATAAATCGATAGTTCCAGTGGTCGTAGACAAAAACAACCCTGCACCCGAATGGATCGCAAGCTTGCGGGAACGCTTTCCGTGCGAGCCAGAGGTCGATCGCTTTTTGACCGCGAAGCTGAATGAGCGGCCGAAACCACCGTATCAGCCGGTGTCCCTGGATGAGCTATGCGCCGGGCTCAAACGGCTGCTGCAGGCGAACGGGGTCGATAACTTCAACATTGGTTCGCCGCGCTGGTTAACCGGCGGTGCTTCCAAGTTGCAGATGGCGTTTGAGCTGGACTGGACTTCGCCGGGCGGAGAACAAACCACGACCAGCATGGTGTTACGCATGCAACCTGCGGAATCCATCGTCGAAAGCAGCCGTCTGCGCGAGTTTCAGTTGTTGCAGGCGATGGACGGCTGTGTCCCCGTACCGAAAGCTTACTGGATCGATAACTTGGGGGAACATCTACCGTATCCCGGGCTCGTTATCGGGTTCGTCCACGGTGTGACCAAGCCAAGCGACGGTGCCGGAGGCGAGGTGTCCGGCATGGGCACGCATTACGGGGCCCGCCTGCGCGATTTACTGGCGCCACAATTCGTGGACATGCTGGCGCGGATTCACACGTTCGAGTGGCAACAGGCGGAACTCAGCGCATTTGGCATTCCGGAATCCGGCACACAGGCTGTGGAATGGCAGATCAATTGGTGGCGTCGCGTGGCTGAAGAAGATGCGTTGGCCAAGCTACCCATCCTCGCGCTCGCAGAGCAATGGCTGCTCGAAAACAAACCTCGCGCCGATCACATTTCGTTGATCCATGGCGATTACCGCTGCGGGAACTTTTTGTTCAACGAATCAAGTGGCGATGTCACAACGTGGCTTGACTGGGAACTTGGGCACCTCGGAGATCGGCACGAGGACCTGGCATGGAGCCTTATTCGGACGTGGGGACATGACGATCCTGCAAGCGGCGATCATTTCATATGTGGCCTGATGACCGAAGACGATTTCTTGTCAGCCTACGAAAGCGCTTCCGGACTCCCCGTAAATAGCGAGACCCTTCGATACTACAAAATCCTGAACGCCTGGAAGTCGGTTGTGATGTCACAATTCTCTTCGTATCGCGTCGCGAGTCGTGGCAAGACCCACCAGGATGTGCTTGTCGCCTGGTGCATCGGTATAGCACCGAAATTCACCGAGCAATTAGCTGAATTATTGGATGGAGCGATTTAGTGGATTTACGTCCTGAAATTCAATTGCAGTCGATGATCAAGGCCATGACCGAAGTCGTCATGCCCGCCGTAGATCCTGATAACGATCTTGCTCGCGAGCAGGCGCAACTTGTAGTCGGCATGTTGCACCTGATGGCTGTTCGATTACCCTGGCAGTTTCATTTTGATGTCGACGCACTCGCCCGAGCGCTGCAGCTGTCGTCTGATATTTGCCAGGACGCCGTTGGTGGACCCAAAACACGCGCCGCCGTTGCGGCATTGAACGACGCAGCCACACAAGGAAACGCCGTATTGGCCGGTGCGAAATCCTCGCCTGAGGATCTTGAACAGATGCTGCTAAAGCTCAGATCGGAAACTGCCTGTGCGCTCGAAGCATTGCATTCGGACGGCGAGCAGGAATCCCGCAAAGCGATCGGTCGCATCGTCCTCACAGCGACCCAGGATCAGATCGAACGCGAGCGAGCCTGGTTTTCACCACAAGGGTGGGACACCGAGGCTGAAGCGCCCGCCCCGCTGGAGACGTTACTTGGGTCCCATCCGGAACGTTAGAGATGGCGAAAACAAGTACGAAGGAGCCGAAGAATGATTGAGCCGCATCAGGCTGAATTTCAAACACCACCAGACGCGGACTGGCACTGGACCGAAACAAATTTTTGGCCGTTTTGCACTCCGGAAGCACGAATTACCGGCAATCTGTATCTGTTTGCGAAGACCCGATTGGGTGTTTGCATGAGCGACATCACGATTCAGGACCGCATTGCCACGGCCTGGGAAGATCAGATCTACGTCGATAACTCGCAACACTTGCCATGCCCGTCATCATTACTTGATTACGAACTTCCTAACGGTCTGAAGGTACATACCAGGGAACCACTCAAGCATTATTTGATTGATTACGAAGGGTTTGACGATACTGAAATTCATCTGGAGTTTCGTGCCCTCGCCGAACCATGGGATATCAACGATCCGAATACCGATCCACTCGCTCACACGCGAACCAGTACGGGTTGGGATAGCGTATTTTCCGGGCATTACGAATTGACCGGAAGGATTACCGGTGAAGCGCGAATCCGCGGTCGCACCTACCAGGTTGATTGTGTGGATACGGCAGACCGGAGCTGGGGGCGCCGGGACGATCACAACGTCACAAACGTTTCATGGCTACATGGTAGCTTCGGCGAAGAGCTCACCCTGCACGCACTGGTGTTAATCGATCCGGCCCACGATGAGAAATTCGGTGGTCTCATCAGCGGTTATGTACTGGAAGACGGTGAGTTACATGGTTTGACCGAAATTAGCGGGCGCTCGGAACGCGCGGGGATGTATGCGATGAGTTCGCTTATCGAATTTGTCGATGTTCGCGGAAAACGCTATGAGATCAGCGGGGCGACCCTGAACGCCGGGCCCATGGCGCCCTGGCCGGCTGTTCTCTACGTGCAGCATTTTATGCGTTGGAACTGCAATGGCAAGATTGGTTATGGCGTGCAAACGGACGCGATCTCGCGCGCGTATGCAACCAGGTACCGCGACAAGTTACAAACGGGTACCGGGGTTGCCGTCTGAAGCTAAATAGTAGCAAAAAGCACGGCTGGAAACTGCAGAGAGGAACATACATTGATCGACGAAAAAGACCTGGACTATCACCACCTCGGGTGCGACGACCCAACGTGGGCTGAAACCTACTTCCTCATTTTTTCCTGCGCTGAAGAAGCCATCAGCGGCAATGCCTACATACTCTCGCGGCCGAACGTTGGTGTCGCTCTGGGTTCTGTTTATATCCACCAGGGGATCTGCCACAACACCTGGGAAGCGGATTATTCGGACGCGCCCATGCATCTGCCGACACCTGAGAAGTTATCCGATTTTGTGTTCGACAACGGTCTGGGTGTCACTGGTTCGAATAAAGCGAGAGATTATCGTTTTCACTACAACGGTAGGGATGGGTTGTGCAAATTTGACCTTAATTTCAAGGGCATTATGGATCCGTTCGACGCGCTGGATCCCCAACACAACCCATTAGTCGAGACATTTGATAGTGCTGAAGAGGCCACCCGGTTCGAGGGCTGGTCCGGCGGACATTACGACTTAGTGGGACATATAACCGGAACGTTAGAACTTTACGGAAAGACCTATCAAATTGACTGCTACGACGGGCTCGACAGGAGTTGGGGGCCCAGATTGGAGTGGGACGCCTCACCTGTATCCTGGATGCATATGGGATTTGGCGACGACCTGGCATTCCATTTAGTGATGACCGTGGTAATGACAGACGGCAGTTACCGAAGTGATGAACTGAGGTTCGGCTATGTCACGGTCGATGGTGAGACCTGCGGCATTGTTGAAGCGCGCGTCATCGGAAAAAATGACGGGATGTTAGGTGCCTATCGCGAAGTCACCATTCGCGACGTCAAAGGTCGCGAATGGACTCTATCCGGGACGGCGGTAGCTGCAGCTCCATGGCATACGGCCTATGCAAGCTTTATTTCGTTTCAAACCCTTTATCGTTGGACCATGGGCGAAAGAACCGCCTTTTCCTCGGTCGCGGAGGTCATTGGTCAAACAACATTGAGCAAACGTTTTTCCAGGCTGGGGAAAGCCGGGCAGAATTTATGACTATCAGAAATCAGCTCATATGTACCTGGTCTGCGGCAATATTTGTGGCGCTCGGGCTGGCCGGCTTTCTAATCGCTGATTTCGTTCCTCCGATTTCACCGGCACTGAGTGCCAACGAGGTCGCCGCGCTTTATGCAGGCAACGCCCTTTCGATGCGTCTCGCGGTGCTACTCATCATGTCGGGTGGTGGATTTATTGTTCCCTTTGTCGCCGTGATTTCGATGCAATTGAAGCGCGTCGAAGGAGAAATCGGCCCGTAGACGATGGCGCAACTCGGGGTGGGGAGTATTACGGCATTGGTCTTCGTGTTCGCCGGCGTATTTTTCACCGGTGCCGCGTTCCGCCCGGTTCACGATCCGGAACTAACCCGGATGCTGAATGACCTCGGCTGGATGACATTGCTGATGACGCTTTCACCGTTCATCGTTCATCGTTCATCGTTCATCGTCCAGAATCTGACGATAGGGTTTTTTATTCTGAGTGATAAGCGTGACGACCCGGTATTTCCGCGTTGGGTGGGTTACTTCAATCTGCGGGCCGCCGTGTTGATTATACCGGGAGGCCTTTTGACGTTTTTCAAAACCGGACCTTTCGCGTGGGACGAGTTGCCTGTCTGGTGGATCCCGTTTGTGGTCTTTTTCTCCTGGTGTGTCTTGATGATTGTCGTATTGCTTGGAGTTGTGAAGAAACAGGCACGCACTGAATAGTGGCGACTGTCGAGTTCGAGATTAGTTCTTGTACCCAAAAGACCATATCGTCGCTGTTTAATATAACCTGGATTCCGCGCATTTAATCCTTACCGTCCGAATGTCTGTAGTTACCTGATCAGAACCGAACGACGCCGATTAACGAACGACCGCTAAGGGGAAAGCTGGCGGCCCCGGCTATAGTTGGTACGATTGCGGGAAACGGCGTTAACTCTTGCGATACCTACGGTGTCAACGCGGCTGTATTCAATTACAGTTAGAAAAGCTTAGTTCCTTTTCCGATGCGGGATATTAAAACTGATGAAATACACCGACAATGAACCTGAATTACTTTGCCAGGGCTATGGCTTGATCGAAGGACCTGTTTGGGATGGCCGACGGGGACTAATTTTCAGTGACGTGCTCAACGGCGGCGTTTTCTGCCTCGATGACCGCGGTACAGTAAGCAGCATTTTCGAACACCGCCGAGGAATTGGCGGCATGAGTTTGCACAGCGCTGGCGGCCTGGTGGTGAGCGGCCGTAATCTCGCCTACAAAGCATTTTCTGGCAACGCAAGCGTAACCTTGCTCGACAACGACGCAGATAGCGGGCGCGTTGGCTTTAACGACATTACGACCGACCACAAAGGCCGAATCTATGCAGGCTCGCTGGGCTCCAGCCCAGTGTTTGACGATGGCCTTGAGCCGCGCGCTGGCCAGTTATTTCTACTCGACCTCGACGGTGCCGTCCACGTTGTTGCAGAGGACATTCAGCTAACCAATGGCCTTGCATTTTCACCCGACGGGCAAACGCTTTACCACTCAGACTCAAAACGCAAAACGGTTATTTGCTATAGCGTTAAAAGCGATGGCACTTTGGGCGCAAAAACCCCATTCACGCTAACCGCACGGGGCGTCCCTGACGGCCTGGTGGTAGCAGAAGACGGCTCAGTGTGGGTCGCTCTTGCTGACGGCGGGCATGGCGTGAGCGTGTTCGACGCAGAAGGCGCGGAACAATCCTTCATCGAAATCTCGACCCCGATGTGCACAAGCGTGTGCTTTGGCGGCGATGATCTTAAAGATTTATATATCGTATCAGGGTCGCACGGCGCTGATTCGGAAAGCGCAGGCGGCGTGTACCGCGTGCGAACCACCGTTGCTGGTTTGCCGGTACCGCTTGCCCGGGTGCCCGTGCGCTAAAGCATTGCCGGGCCGTACTCGAAATAAGGAGCCGACCATGATTACGACGCTCGACGATTACCCCGTACACCAGACTTCGTTACCGATCGCCGTACCGGCGACCTCTGATCCGAATGCGTATGACCGTTTCTGGTTCAACGGGTTCGTCGGAGACGGGTCGCTGTACTTCAGCGTTGCGATGGGCTTCTATCCGAACCGGGGCGTGCACGACGGCGGTATCAGCGTCGTCGTCGACGGCCACCAGCACTCTCTTCACCTGAGCGGTGAAGCGCCGCTCGATCGAACGCATACGACACTCGGTCCCCTGAGCATCGAGACCGTCGTTCCCATGCGCCGGCATCGCATAGTGGTTGCTGCGCCCGAGCGCGGGTTCGAGGCTGATCTCACGCTCGAGGCTGCGACCGGCGCGCACGAGGAGGCACGACAAATCTTCACCGACGGCGTGCAGACATCGATGGACATCACGCGGCTGTCGCAGTTCGGAACGTGGTCCGGTTGGCTGAACATCAAGGGCAAGCGCATCGAGCTCGATCCCCGGGTGACGAACGGCACGCGCGATCGCTCGTGGGGCGTCCGTCCGTGCGGGGAACGTTCCGGACGCCCGCACCGGTGGTTGACGCAGATGTATTTCGTCTGGTCGCAAACCTTCTGGCGCGACTTCGTTCTTCACGGCATGTTCCTCACCGACGCCCGGGGCGAACAGACCATGCGCTCGGGCGCGATGTTGCCGCATGTGCCCGTTGATGACACGCCTGTATTTGCACGTGACACTGGCGAGACGGTCGCGACACCGTGCGATTATCGCTTCGACTACATCCCGGGCACGCGTCGCCTGCGCCATGCCGAGATCGACTTTCGCAAGGATGACGGCGAGTTACTGACCGTTGAGTATGAACCGCTGATGGCCTTTCAGATGGCGGGCTTGGGTTACTTCCATCCGGAATGGGGACACGGCTGCTGGAAAGGCGAGTTCGCGATCGATGACGAAACCTGGAAATGCGACGAGATGGACATCACCCAATCGCACCTCTTCCACGTGCAGCAGGTGTGCAAGGTCACGCTCAACGGCAAGGAACAGGCCTGCGGCATCCTCGAGCACCTGCCGCACGGGCCACAGGCGCGCTATGGCTTTACGGATCTGCACGACCTGTACCGCGAACCGGAGTGACATTGGCAATACGCGGGCATTACAGGCTCTCGCCACCGGGAATAATCGGTCATCCTGCAGCCGGGCGGTCGCGCCGGGTTGAATCCGGCAGCAGGGCGCAGTTTCGGTTCGCTCGCCAAGCGAGACGACACTTTACTTCCGACAATTGCCGTAACCGGTGCTGTCCAACACCCCGCTTTATACAATAGGCTTTATGCACGACTAAGGGAGCCAGCCCATGCTCGATGACAATGATGCCGAGTTTCATCCTTTTTCTCCGGCGCAAACCGACTGGGCCGAGACCAATTTCTTCGGCTTTTACAACGTCGAGCACTGCCTGAATGTCGGCGTGTATGCACTCTTCCGTCCGAACCTCGGCATCGTCAGCTCGTCGATATGTTGCAACTCGCGGCGCGCGTTAACGCCCTGGGAAGCGGACTTCTGTGATTATCGTGCCGCGTTGCCCATGCCTGAGTCACGCAGCCTGCTCGATTACCGTCTCGACAACAGCCTGCACGTGCGCTGCAGCGATCCCAACCGCACGTGGCAGATCAACTACGACGACGGCGAGGGCACGACCATCGATGTCGCTTACACAGCACTGATGCCCCCATTCGATATTCACGACCCGGATCAGGATCCGATGTGCGCGTCCGGCGCGCAGGCAGGCAAATTTTCCTGGGGTACCGCCTACGCCGGCCACTTCGATCAGACCGGCCACGTCGTCGGTGAGGTCTCCGTGCGCGGCAAGCGCTACGCGATTGATTGCGTCTCGACCATGGACCATTCCTGGGGGCCGCGCCCCGAACGCGGCAAACCGAACATGAGCTGGCTGCATGCCCACTTTGACCGCGAAACGGCGTTACACGCCATTCTCAACTTCGATGCGACCTTCGATGACACGACGCTCGCCCTCGCGCACGGCTACGTGCTCGACGGCGGCGAGATGGTCGGGCTCGCCGGCGGCGGCGGCAAGGTCGTTCGCGGGCCCGATCGGTACGCACGTCACATCGACCTGGCCTTCGAGGATGCACGCGGCGAACGACATGAACTATCGGGCGCGACGCTCACGAGCTTTCCGTGGCAGTGCTGGCCGAATATGGTCTCGTTCAACTGTCTCGCCCGCTGGCACTACCGCGGCCGCGAAGGCCATGGCGAGGTTCAGGACTTCTATGAGCTGCCGCAGATCACCGCGATCAACACCGGACAGGCGGCGCCCTCGGGTATTCTTGACAGGCAGGGTTGATGGCGCTCGCCGCGGTGCTGTTCGACTTCGACGGCACGCTGGTCGATACGCGTACCGCGTCGTGGCCGCTGTTCGAACGCACGAACCGCGAATTCGCACTCGGCATCGATAGCCGCGAGCAGTACTTTGCGCTTTTCGAGCACAATTTCTACGAGGGTCTTGCTGCCCATTGTGGGGACGCCGATCGCGCGGACGCAGCGGCACAGCATTTCTTGCAACTCATCGGCGAGCATTACGATCCGCCGTTCGTCCCCGGTGTCAGCGAACTCTTGCGCCGGCTCGACGGGCACGTGACGCTCGCCATCGTCTCGAGCAACACGCGGGCGACGATCATGCGCATCCTCGTGCGCGACGGTCTGGAGGGTTGCTTCGGGACGATCCTCGGCGGCGATGTCGAGACGTCGAAGACGCATGCGATCAAACGCTTTATGAACGGCGACGGCGGTCGCGCCTACGCCGCCGGGGAGGTCGTGCTGGTCACGGACACGACCGGCGACGTCAGCGAGGCGCACGGCGCCGGCATCGCCGCGTACGGCGTCGCCTGGGGAATGCATACGCGTACGCAGCTACTTACCGCCGGGGCCGTCGCGGTCGCGGGTCAGCCGGAAGAGCTATACAGCTGGCTGACGGGTCAGGACAACAACAAAGGGGGAAGTGTTCCATGTCGAGCGGCACCTTAATCGCCGAAGGCTACAATTGTTTCGAAACCGACAAGTCACCCGCGGGGGAAGTGCTTTTTCTGCCCGATCCCGGCGCGGTCATTGCGCTCATACAAAGTGGCAAGCTCAAGGAGCACATCCTGCTCGCCGAGGGCGGGACCACGACGTTCCTCGCGCCGGCCCTGAGCATGGGCGCGTCGGGGGTGATCACGCTGTCGGGTGCGCCGGAGTCCCATCTCGGTATCCTCTCGCGCGAGTTCCAGATCCCCTGCATCATGACTGCCTACCTCGTCGACAGTCCGACGCGTTACGTCACCGGCGGTGACAACGATGCCCACTTCAAAGCGGTCGTCGCCGCCCTGAACGGCAAGACGGTGCGTCTGCGTTGCGATGATAGCGACACCGGTCGCATCGAGCTGGCGGACTGAGGAGCAACACAATGGCAGCAACATATCTCGATCGTTACCGGCCCGACGACGAAGGCCTGCGTTTCCAGGAACTCGCCTACACCGGCAACTTTACCGACCTCGACCCGGTGCCGGACGGCATCCAGGGCGATCGCATCATGAAGAGCCGCGCCAGAACCCGCGTGCTCGAGCAGGTGGACGAAGCGGACGTGCGCGCGGACGAGTTCTCCATCGACGAACTGAACGACCTCAACAACTACCTCGCGTGGAACGTGTGGGACGTACTCGTGATGCGCGCTACCGAAGGCGCCTCAGGCATGATCCCGCGCCAGGAGTACGAGTGCCTTGCGCTCATGCACGAGTTCTACCGCTGGCCGGAATTGCTCGCCATGACCACAGCGGACGTCGGCACCCAGGGCGTGATGGACATTGGCGCCTCGGCCCGTACCGAAATCGGGACGAAGGTCAATTGCGTGCACGACTGGTGCATCGGCGCGGTCGGCTTCGGCATGGGCCGCTGTGCGCTGCTTGCGCTCGAGGCGATCCGCCCGGACGACTACATCGCGGAGAGTTCGACCATCCTCAAGTTCATGCAGCGCGTGCAATGGGGGAAACGCCGCGACGGCTGGATCCTGAACTCCCAGAACCGCTACCGCTGTCAGATCCACGAACCCGAGGTCCTCGACCGTCTGCGCTCCGCGCTGGAAAGCCTGGAACCCGGCAGCCCGGCGCACGACAGTCTCATCCAGTTCAACGCAGCGGCCGAGCTATTGTCGTTTCTCGACCACTTCGATTGCCGCCTCGGGCTCGGTGACACCGGTCCGTACCCCCTGCCGAACGGCAACCTGATGATCGTCCGGGATCTGTTCTGCAACGAGGACGCTTACCACTGGAGCGATGTGTGCGACCACGAGGAGGTGCCCTATTGCTACACCGTGGTGCTCGAAATCGACCCCGAGGCGATGAACCTGGAGGAGATCCGGATCAACGACATCTCGACGACGTTCACGCGCCCGAAGAACTACATTCCCGCCGTCGTCGGCGGCGCGGTTTTCGTACGTGAGAAATGGGACACGCCGATGGGCGAGGTCTACCCGGTGCCGATAGCCGAGCTCGCTCCGCGCCTCACCGGTATTCAGGGGGCGACGTTCAAGCTCTACACGAAGCTCGCGCGCATGTCGCGCCGGCAGCTCATCACGAACGGTATGTACGTGTACTACGTGGGCATGATCATGCCTCATCTGAAGCGCGCCGGTACCTATGACAAGGCCTGCAAGGATTACGACTTTTGGGAAATCGATCAGCGCGTGTCGAACCACTATTACGAGATCGGCAAACGCGGCTTCGTACAGGAAGTCGTGCCCAACAAGATATTCTCGGGCAGCGGCTATCTCCCTTTCAGCGAAGGGGCCGATCGCCGGCGTTCGAAATACTTCTGGGACTGAGCGCGATGGGCGACGCGGCAACGGGTCTCAACGAGCAGGAATTCATCGTTCTCAACGCCGTCCACCTGAAGCGGATGGCCGACGATGCGCAGCTTGCCGCGCTCACGGGACTGGCCACCGAAACTTTCGTGCCGCTGCTCACCGACTGCGCGAACCGCGAACTCGTGATGTCGATGGACAGCGGGCACATGCTGCTCCCGGCAGGCACCGAGGCGGTCCGCGCGCACTACGATCGCATTTACGGGGCATTGCGCGGTGATCCCGATATCGACGGATGGTACGCACGTTTCGAAACACTCAATACGCGCTTCATCAAACTCCTGACGAACTGGCAGGAGAATGCCGACGACGCCGCGTTGTTCGCAGCGCTGGAGGTGGTAGAGCAGCTGTGCACCGCGCTCGATCCCCTGCTGAGTGCTATCCCGCGCTACGCGGACTACCAGCGGCGTTTTCTTGCCGCCACCGACGCGATCGACGACGGCGACACCGATTTGCTGTGCAACCCGCGCCGCGATTCGGCTCACAACATCTGGTTCGAGTTCCATGAGGACATCCTCAGCGTGCTCGGGCGTCCGCGCGAGACCACGTAATTTGGGCTACGCTTGTGTGACATGCGCCGCCACGATCCGACACCCGTGAGGAGGAAGGGAGATGGATGACAAAGTGAACCCCGCCACCGATCCGGGCCGGCAAGCGTACGCCGGCTATCATCTTCGCCATGATCGCTCGCGCGCAGAGGTCGACGTCGAGCTTACCCACTGCGGTCCGGGCACGCCGATGGGGGAATATATGCGACGCTTCTGGCAGCCTGTATGTCTGTCCGAGGAACTGACGGACGTGCCGAAAGCGATCCGTATCATGAACGAGGATCTGGTCGCTTTCCGCGACCGCGGCGGCCGCGTGGGTGTACTCGATCGCCATTGTCCGCACCGCGGGGCGTCGCTGGAGTACGGCATCGTCCAGCCCCGGGGGATTCGCTGCTGCTATCACGCATGGCAGTTCGACGTCGACGGTTCAATCCTCGAGATGCCGTGCGAGCCGCCCGCTAGCCGGATGAAGGAGAACCTCTACACTGGCGCCTACCCGGCATTCGAACGCCACGGGCTCGTGTTCGCCTACATGGGTCCCCCGGAGGAAAAGCCCGATTTCGCAGAGTACGATCCGTTTCACCTCCCCGCTGACGGCCGCCTCGTTGCGTTTTCGAACGTCTACCCGTGTAACTGGCTGCAGGTACACGAGAATCTGGTCGATCATTTCCACGCCGCGACGCTGCACAACAACATGACCGTCGCGAGCGTGGACCAGTCAGTCAGCGAAGGCGCGAGCCTTGGAGAGGGTTTCCGCACGATGCCGCTCGTGCGCTGGGAGCCCACTCGGGACGGCAACGGCATGGTGTTCGCTGCCGGACGCCGCGTGGACGACGAGCGGGTATGGATCCGTATCACCGAGATGACCCTGCCGAACCTCGTGCACACCTCGTCGGTGGCCCCGAGCGCGGCGGAGCAACGCCACACCACCGTCGGCATGACTCGCTGGCATGTGCCGGTCGACGACGAAAACATGATCAGCTTCGGTTGGCGGCATTTCAACGACGAGATCGACCCCGCACACTTCGGACGCGAAGAGGAATGCGGCATCGACCGGGTCGACTTCCTCATCGGGCAGGTCGGCGACCGCAGCTATCGCGAGGGGCAACTCGCTCCCGGCGACTTCGAAGCCATTACCAGCATCGGAGCGATTGCCCCGCACGGTCTCGAACACCCTGGCAGCTCGGACGTCGGCGTCTACATGTGTCGCAACCTGCTGCGCAAGGCGGCTCGGGGCGAGACCCCGCCGGACTCGACGCGTGATACGGCGCGCGCGGCGGGCGACACGCTCCCGATCTACAGCTCCGATTCGGTGCTGCGCCTGCCAAGGCGCGACGACACGGACGATGCGGAGCTTCTGATGTCGACCGCGAGGCACATGCTGGAGGCCATACGTGAGATCGATACGTTGGCAGGCAGCGAGCGCCAGGCGCATATCCGCCTGCGGCTCGACGAAATCGACGGGGGCGCAGGCGCTTAATCGGGACGCTCTTGAAAACGGGGGACAGTAACCGATTATTCGCGCGTGGCCTCATCGAGCGGTCGCTTGAACGGACAAGCGGGAAGTGTTCCCCGACCCACAATCAGCGACCCGGACCCGCCTTGCTGATTCGAAGACAGCGAACGTCCCCCCCTGCCCGTTCGGGTCGGTTTTGGGGTGAGAGGCTACCGTCCGCATTGGAGCGCGTAAGCAGACAGTCATGCGGCGGCGCAATACATGCCAGGTGACGCGCAATGCTCTTCGGGCCGATCGACGATCCGTCGTGCGGATGCGCTGTACTGCCGAATTATCCGATCAGATTGGAACTTCAATTCCAGGTCGTAAGATCGAGTCCATGTATTTGCATTTCACCGAACTCGGATGCCCTTACCAGAACACCTGAATCGAGCGATTCAATCGCACGTGCCGCGAAGAAGTTCTCGACCTGTACCTGTTTGCAATCTTACAGGAAGTCTGCGCCGTCACCGACGACCGGATCGACCTTTACAACTACGCGCGATCCCATGATTCGTTGAATGACATGACGCCGGCGGCGTGTGTTCAGGCGGCTTGAGATCCTGGACGACGCGACTCTGATTTCCTGATAGTAGCAAGCGTACTTCACCGGGATTTCCTAAGAGTGCGTCCCCTTCTTCTCCAATTTACTTGCGCTCTTTTTTCACCGTCGGTCCGCCGGCTTCACGCCAGGCTGGCATGCCGCCGGAAAGCTGTGCGACGTTTTCGATCCCGATGTCTTTGAGCGCCTTTGCCGAGAGCGCGGAACGGGGATTACCGTTGCAGAACAGAACGTAAGTCTTGTCCTTGTCTCCGTAAATTTCACGATAGTACGGACTGTCCGGATCAAACCAGAATTCAATCATGCCGCGGGGTGCATGGTATGAGCCTTCGATTGTGTCGCTCTTTTCGACCTCGCGGATGTCGCGGACATCGACAAAAACGAGATCGCCATCCGCTTTGCGCTTTAGCGCTTCTTCACTGGAAATGGCGTCGACCTCAGCGAGTGCCTGGTCGGCTAATTGCATTATGCCCATCGTCCTGAACGCGCCCCTGATTTGTGCTGGATGATTAATAGTAGCCCACTGTCTCATTTGTCGCATCGCGTGGACGGGTAGACAACGCGGAGCCGGGCGCTTCGTAAGGTAGAGCCGAAGGCGCACCGTAATTCCTGATTGCGGCTAACCCGCTTCTCGTTTTCGGTAGGAAGACGGACTTTCGTCAAACCAACCGAGAAACGCATGATCGAACGCACTCAAATCGGAATAACCCAACAGGAGTGAAACTTCGAGCAGGTCTATGCTCGAGGTGCGGAGATATTCCTGCGCCAATTGCTTGCGTACTTCACATAATAATTCACGAAATCCGCTGCCGCTTTCACGTAGCCGGCGCTGCAGGGTTCTGCTGCTTAATTGAAGACTGCGGGCAACATCATTAATCGTTGGTGAGCCATCGCAAAGGGTTCGGGCGATTTCCATGCGTATTTCACTCAGCAAAGGCGTGTTTTCGTTATAGGCTTTCGCAACCGAGGCCAGCTGTCGTTCGATGATGGGCAGGACTGTGCGATCGGCGAACGGGATCGGTTCACTGGCGACCTGCGCGCTCACTCTTACTTCGGTTCGCGGGCAGGAAAAATCAGGTACGCAACCGAGTACGTGTTGGTAGTCCTCAATGGTGCCGCACATGGGGTGTTGAAAACTCGCGCCCGCTGTAGACCATCGTTCATCAATGAGAGTACGCATCGAGTTGATGGCAATGGCGATACACATCTCACCCATATGTCGGATACCGGCGCTGTCCGTATCCTGCAGTGTGAATCCGACTGCCGGGCTGTCGGGCGATTCAAAGTAGACGCCGAAGCCACGCGAAAAGCTGCTTTGATACCTCACGATGTTGTGCAGCGCCACGCGGATCGTCGGGGCGTTCGACATCGTGTAGGAAATCGTTCCAACTGCGCGGAAGTCCGAAACACCGCCTAGATGCAAACCGAAATGCGGGTCGTCGAGCTCCTGGGCGCAAGCCTCGAGCAGGTCGCCAAACCGCTGGAATGCCATCAGGTCGTGACCTCCAACTGCATGACCCCGGTAATTCGCGCGGGCACTGATCCTTTCCGTTGAGGCGCCACGACGTTTAGCCAGTAACAAGGCGGCCTCGGCCAGCTGAGTGGTTATTTGTCGACTCGGTTGATGACGCATATGGCGCGAATTATCAAATAATTGGCGGTAATTAACAAACTATAATGCGCGATCAGGCCCTAGAGTCCGACCATCAACGTTCATCGACATCATCTTCGGGCGCTCGGTGCCCGTCGGACTGAGAGAGGAAACTGGAAAATGACAACCAACGCAGAACGCCTCACGAGCTATACACCGGAACAGTCAGGCTCGGGCGCGAAGGACGATGGACAGCAGTTTGCAATGCTGACAGCAACACCAACCGTCTCGATACCCGGTCTCGGGATGGTCGTGCTTGGTGTCGCAATATTCATTAGCGCCACGATGGCAGCAATGGCGGGCACCCTCCCCGTCGCCCTTGCCGTGATCCTGAATGGCTTTTCACTCTATCTTTTCTTTTCGCTGATGCACGATGCGATTCACGAAAATGCGTCTTCCCATAAAGCAACGAATGAACTGTTAGGCCGCGTCTCGCTCTTTTTCATGATGCCGTATGCGCCACTGGAGATCGCGCGGTGGATTCATTTGAAACACCACGCGCATACGGCCTGTGCTTCAGATCCGGATAACTTCATGCATCATGGCAGATGGTGGGTCCTGCCGTTGCGATGGGCTAACTTCGACGTGTTTTATACCGCCTATTTCGTGAAAGCGTACTTCGATGGCGAAGCCATTGCGCGACGCTATGCACTCGCTGTCGGTCTCTATGTCGTGGCGCTGATCGGTATCGTTACCGGATTCATCGTCGCGGGCTACGGGTTGGAACTCTTGATTTACTGGTTCATCCCGTCTCGTATCGGGCTGATGCTAACCGGTTGCGTGTTTGTCTTTTTGCCGCATCACCCGGCGAACATTTCTGCGCATCAGGACAAGTACGCGGCCAGCACCATCAGGCAGGGTTGGGAATGGTTGCTCACGCCGCTGATGGCGTATCACAACTACCATCTTATTCACCATCTTTATCCCCAGGTTCCTTTCTACAATTACATCAAAATGTGGCGTCTGCGAGGCGAAGAAATACTGACCCACAATCCGGCGATGCAAGGCACGTTTAAACTCCGACCGGCGAACCGCTAGCAACTGGCGTTACAACGCGCCCGCCCGGGTCACAACGCCGAGCTGGCACGAATCCGCTGCATCGGGCTGAGCCAGTGCCTGCGGGCAAAATGGTGGCCCGCGACGATGTCGCAACCGGAGTCGACGTCACGGTGCGATTACCGGATCGCGACCAGGCGTTCGCGCTCGTCCAAAACGATCTTCTCCAGCAAACCGTGCCTTGATTCGTGGGGTTTTTCAACCGCCGTTCCCTTTAACCTGCAGACTCCCTTTAGTGAGACTTTTCCATACTCACGGGTATGAGCAACAGTCGCGGCCAGCTTCGAACTCCGGTTTTTTTGATCTGGATCAATTAAATAACCGTTCCTCACGGCATTCGCCTTGGATTTTGTGTTGCCCGGTACATACTCATAGGTATGTCAGCAACAATGCAAACACGCCGGACCGATACCGTCTCACGCATCCTCGCGGCGGCCGAAGCACTGTTTCTGGAGCGCAATTACGCCGACGTGACTGTTGCCCAGGTGGCCGAGCGTGCGGATCTCACGAAGGGCGCGGTCTACCATCATTTTTCAAGCAAGGAAGCGCTGTATCGCGAAATGCTGCAGCGTGATCTGGCGGCAAAGCAGGCGCTGTACCGTACCCGGGCGGTTGATGTAGAAGGCACCTGCCGAGAACGCCTGCGCCATCTCACAGCGGCATTTCTCACACTGCCCGAAAACAAGCAACGCCTGATCACACTGGTCCGGCGCGATATCAATATCTTTCCGGAACCTATCCGCTCGGAACTCGTGCGTGCCTACCAGCAGGCCCTGCCCGAACTCGTCGAGGCGGTAATTCGTGACGGCATTCGCGACGGCGAAATCATTCCCGGCGATCCGCGACTGCTGGCATGGCAGTTCGTGGCCTTCGTCGAAGTATTACTCACCCCCTATGCGGGTGAGCGCTTCGCCAGCGACGAAGACCGCGTGAATTACGTGCTGGGTCTGTTTCTTGATGGTTGCGGACGCGATCGCGCGGTAGATCCGACATGAACCCCGTACTCGCCGACTTCTCGCAGACCCCGCTCGACGAGGTGCTCTACCAGTGTCGCGAGCTGGTCGAGGATGCAACGTTTCCAACAGTACGAAAATGGCGTGAGCAAGGCGGCAAGGTAGCGGGGCATTTCCAGGTGTACTTCCCCGAGGAAATCGTGCACGCGGCGGGCATGCTCCCGGTCAAGGTCCGCGGTGCACCGCTTGAGCCAACGCTCGCCGACTCGCATTTCGGTTCCTACCTGTGTTCGATCCTGAAGACTTCCCTCGAAGTCGCCATGAACGGCGACCTTGAACTCGATCTCTTCGTCTCCCACCCGATCTGCGATGCAGCCAGAAACCTCGCCGCGATTTGGGGGCGGAATTTCGACTACCCGTGCCAGATTCTCTACCTGCCTCAGAACGCGAATTCGGCGCACAGCGTGGATTACCTGACGGATGAATATGGCCGCCTGCTGCGAGTGGTTGAGCAGGTCAGCGGCCGGCTCGTCACGACCACCGAATTGCAGGCATCGATCGAGGTGTTCAACACCAACCGAAATCTGCTCCGCGAGTTATACCGCATCAAGCGCGAAACACCGTGGCTGATCGAGGCCATCGATGCCTACTGCCTGGTGTCGATTGGCGGGCTCATTCCGCGCCAGGAACACAATGCGCTGCTTGAACTCGTGCTACCCCGGATCAGCGCCCGAACCGCCAAGCAGCAGGATCGGGTACGAGTGGTGTTTGAGGGCGGGTTCTGCGAGCAGCCGCCCGTTGATCTGTTGCGCATGCTCGGACGCACCTGCTACCTCGTCGATGATGACCTGCTGATCGGGTTGCGCTGGTTGACCGGCGATGTGCCGCTTGACGGCGATCCGCTGCGCAACCTGGCCGAGGCCTACCTCGAACGGTCGTCCTACAGTCCGGTGCAGCATGATCTGCGCAAGCCCAAGGAACGCATGTTGCTCGAACGCGTCGACCGCGCGGGCGCGGATGCTGTGATCGTCGCCGCCGCGAAGATGTGTGAGCCCGGGCTCGAAGAGCAGGTCGCCTATATCCATGCCCTCGACGCGCGCGAGATCCCCTATTTCGTGAGCGAGTTCGAAGAAAACATGACGTCCTTCGACCACCTCGAAATGCAGGTGGAGACGTTCCTCGAGAATCTCCTGTTCGCCTGAGAGAGGATCAACGATGGCTACCGCTGACACATCACACGACATCGTCGGTCGCGGTACACGCGACGGGGCGGCGCTTTTTCGCGAATGGTTCGACACCCTGAACGCGACGGCCGACGCCGGGCAGCATGCTGCTTACGTGTTCGTCATGGGCAGCTTCAACGAAGTGCTGAAGGCATTCGACATGCCAGTCGTATTTCCCGAGATCAATTCACTGCAAACGGCGGTGCGCAAGATTGCGCACGAGTTTCTCGACGATGCGGAGGATTATGGCTATTCGCCGGATATCTGCGGTTACGTCAAGGCCGACGTTGCGGTGCAGCTCAACAAAGGTCAACACCCGATGGGGCGGATCCCAAAACCCAGTCTCGGCGTCGTAACAAACGCCTGCAATACCTACATCAAATGGGCTGAAATCTGGGAGCGGATACACGGAACCCGCGTCGTGACCATCGACATCCCGGGGACGCGCGACGGCGCCGATCTGGGTAAGCCGGATGAACGCGATTTCGCCAACGACAGGCGCTACGTCGCCGCCCAGATCCGTGAATTGATCACGGCTTGCGAGGAAGTCACCGGTCAGCGTTTCGATATCGACAAGCTGCGCGAAACCATGGCCTGCGCCAACGAACTCAGCGTCTCCTGGGCCCGCGTCATCGAACTCAACAAACACCGGCCAGCGGTCTTTAATGCCCTCACCGACGGCACCATTTTTCTCGGCGTGGCCAACGGTTTCCGCGGCACTCGCGAAGGTGCTGACTATTTTCAGGCGCTCGTAGAGGAGCTCGAATTCAAGGCCGCGAACGGTATTGGTACGGTCGGCGACGAACGCTACCGGCTGGTATTCGTAGGCGTGCCCTGCTACCCCATCTTTCGCCGTTTCAACGAAATGTTCACCGAGCGCGGCGGCATCTACATCAACTCAACCTATCTGTGGTTCGCCTCCGGTGGTGCCAGTCGTGGTTACGAATACGATCTTGCCGATCCCATCGAAAGCCTGGCTGAAGGGGTGTTGCTCAATACACGCTCGGCGATGGACAGCATGTTTCACCAGGACCGGGCGCTGGAGGACATGGCCGACGACTACGCCGTGGACGCCATCATCTACCACCCCATCAAGAGCTGCCGCACGGTCTCTACGGGCCTCGCCGATGCGCGCGGGGCCCTGTCGCGGCGCCGTGACATCCCGAGCCTGTTCATCGAGTCGGACATGATGGACCGGCGCGTGGTCTCGGAGGCCCAAATGAAAAACCGTGTCGACGCTTTCTTCGAAGGGCTGGAGTCGCGTCGCCAACGCCAGGCAAGCGCCTGACAGGAGATCGAGCGATGACTTATGCAGCAGGCGTCGACGTTGGCTCTACCCAGACCAAGGCCGTGATCATTGACGAGCAGGGTGTCATCACCGCGCGAGCGCTTATCGACACCGGTGCGAACGTCGTGCAGGCGGCGGAGAACGCCTTTGCCCGCGCACTTGCCGAGGGTGGGCTCAGCGAAGTCGAAGTCGAATACGTCATCGGCACCGGCTATGGCCGTTACCGGGTGACCTTCGGTGACGACCAGATCACTGAAATCAGTTGTCACGGGCGTGGCGCGGTACACATGTTTCCGCAAACGCAGACAGTCATCGACATGGGTGGGCAGGATACGAAGGCGATCCGGGTCACCCCCATTGGCGACATCGACGATTTCTCGATGAACGACAAGTGCGCTGCGGGCACCGGGCGATTTCTGGGTGCCGCCTCGAGTGCGCTCGAGATCCCGCTCGACGACCTCGGCCCGGTTGCGCTGACTTTTACGCGGCCGGTACGCATCAGCACCACCTGCACCGTTTTCGCCGAATCCGAAGTGCTGTCGTGGCTTGGCAAGGGCAAGAAGGTCGAAGACATCCTGTGGGGTGTACATCAGTCGATTGCGGTGCGCTCCTGTGCTTTGCTGCGCCGGGTCGGCATCGAACCGGAGATCACCTTTACCGGCGGTGTGGCGCGCAACACCGCGATGGTCAAGGCACTCGAGGAGAAGCTCGACACCGAGCTGAACATCAGTGAGGACTCGCATTTCATGGGAGCACTCGGCGCAGCGCTGTTTTCACTCGACCGCATCAAGGGGCGGCGATCGCCACACCAGGCACCGGAGCCGGTCACATGAGCATTACCGCAGGCATCGACATCGGGTCGACCTACACCAAGGCTGTGCTGATCGACGACAATTCGAATGTGCTGGCGATGGATTTCCGGCCGACCGGATTCCGTCTCAACGAGGTGGCGCGTACGACATTCGAGGGCGCTGCCGCCAAAGCCTCGCTCGAAGCGACGGACGTCGACTACATCATTGCAACCGGGATCGGGCGCCACCAGGCTGAGTTCAAAGACATCCACGTCACGGATCTCACCGCCAGTGCGCGCGGCGCGGCGTTCCTGTTTCCTGGCACCCGCACGGTGCTCGACGTCGGCGGGCAGACCATGAAGTGCAGCCGCCTGACAGAGACCGGCAGCGTCCATTCGTTCCGGCTGAACGATAAGTGCGCTGCGGGAACTGGCGCCTTCCTCGAAAAGACGGCCCGCTACATGGGCTACTCGATCGAGGAGATGGGGCCGCTGATCGACACGTCAAAGGAACCCGTACCAATCTCGGGAGTTTGCGCGGTGTTCGCCGAATCCGAGGTCATCAACCATCTCTCGCTGGGCACACCGCCGAGCGCTATTATGCATGGTGCTATCGAGTCACTGGTCGATCGCTCCGTGCAACTCGTTAAACGCGTGAAGGCCGAACCCGAATTTACGCTCATCGGTGGCATTCTGCGCTTCGCGACGATGGCCCGCAGTGTCGCGCGCGAACTCGATGCAGAAGTCAACGTGCCGTCCGGCGACATGGTGCAGTTTGTCGCCGCGTTCGGCGCGGCGATCCTCGGCCAGCAACGCTTGCAGGGTCGGCATCCGCGACAGCAGCATGCGCCGCCAGGCACGGAAAGAAACTCACCCACCCTTGCCGGGGCGACTCGTGTCGGTACCTGAAGGCAACTGTCCGGACCACGACACGCACCCGGAAGGCGACGGCTGGGTACGCCGACACATGACCGATCCGGGGCGCGCAGAAGAATGGACTGCGCTCTACAAGTCCCTCGGTTTCGAGGTGTCCGTCCGCCATATGAATCCGAACGATTTCGATGAACGTTGCCGTGCATGTGCAGACAGCTGCGACCAGTGGCTGATCATTCACACACGGCGCAAGGGTGCCCCGGCGCCGGAGGACCCTACGTCTTGAGCGACATCACAGCAGCCTTGCGGGCAGAACATGAGCGCATTCTGATGGTGCTCGAGTGCTTCGAAAATGCACTCGCGACGGTGCGTGACGGTGGCGACATGCCGTCCACAGAGTTGTTGCCGTTCGTCGAATTTTTTCGCGACTTCGCCGACGGGTGTCACCATCGCAAGGAAGAGGAGAATCTGTTCGTCATGCTCGCGCGCAGAGGTTTCCCTCGTGACGCAGGACCGATCGCTGTCATGCTTGAAGAGCACGAAATCGGCCGCCGACACGTACAGGCGCTCAGCGCTGCCCTCGAAGGCAGTGACACGCCCGAAGCGGATATCCTGCTGGCCGAAGGCACCGCCTACATCGACCTGCTACGCAGTCATATCGACAAAGAGAACGGGGTGCTGTTCGACATCGCCGACGATGCCGTCGGGCCCGAGGACGCCGCTGAACTCGCCGCGTTGTATCGCGACGTTGAAGCCGACGAGGACTACGCCCGTGCCTACCATCGCGGGATGACAATCGCCGATCAATTGGCCAAAGCCTGGCGTGGCCAGGCCACGGACGGAAACCACGCCGCACTGCACGGATAGAGAACGGGGAACGCTTGTGTACTGTGTCGATATCGACACCGGAGGTACGATGACTGACACACTCGTCAGCGGCGACGGTGCGCCACTGCTGATCAAAGTGGAGTCGACTCCTCACGACATCACGGTGTCGTTCATGCAAAGCCTCGAACAGGCTGCCGAGGCGCTCGGTTTCAGCGCGCTCGGGATGTTTCTGGACGAGGTCAGACTGATTCGCTGGAGTTCGACGCTAACCTCGAACGTACTCGCGGAGCGCAAGGGACCGAAGCTTGGTCTTGTCGTGACTCCCGGCCACGAAGACGATCTTTACGCAAGCGACCGCAGCGCAACCGACACGGTGGTCCCGGCGCTGGTGCAACGCGAGCACATCACGAGTCTGCCCGAGGACGCCGATCGCGGCGCGATCGTCGCGATGCTCAAGCAGCTCATCGACCACGGAATCCGCCGCATCAATGTCTCGCTCAAGGACGCCTACCCCGACGGCCGGCGTGAGCAGGCCATACTCGATGTCATTGGCGAACAGTTTCCTGATCATTTTCTTGGTTCAGTACCTGCGCTTGCCGGCAGCGAAATGCTGATGCAGCCCGACGACATGTCGCGCACGTTCTACGCGTTGATCAATGCCTACGTACACAATGCGCTGGCGAATTCCCTGTTCCGGGCCGAGGATGCGGTCAAGGTCGAACACAACTGGCGCGGCGACATCCTCGTCGGTCACCTAAACGGCGGCGTCGCGCGCATCGGTAAAACGAAAGCCGTCGATACGATCGAATCCGGACCGTTGTTTGGAACGCACGCCTCAGCGCGCATCGCCGCAGCAGCCGGCAGTCGCCGGGTCGTCGCCATGGACGTCGGCGGGACCACGGGTAAGGCAAGCGCCATCAGCGACGGCCAGATCGAAATGCGTAGCGAAGGCCATATCTTCGGCATCCCCGTGCGGATGCCGATGCCGGTCCTGCGATCAATTGCGCTTGGCGGTGGCAGTATTGCAACCGCGAACGGGGACGCGGTAACGCTGGGGCCGGAATCGATGGGCGCGGCGCCGGGGCCAGCCTGCTACGGACTGGGCGGAACACAGGCAACCCTGACGGACGCGCTCGTTTTGATCGGTGCGATTTCGCCGGACGCGTTTCTGAACGGCCGGCGCGTGCTCGACGTCGAACTTGCTCGCAAGGCCGTTGTTGAACAGGTTGCCCTGCCCCTCGGCGGGGACGCCGTTGCTGCGGCTGCCGCAATCGTTGCCTGCGCCGCCGACATGATGGCAACGCTGGCCCGCGAGACGGCCGCCGAAGTTGGCTGGCGCGACCTCGACGAGGCCGAACTGTTCGCCTATGGCGGTAACGGCCCGCTGTTTGGCACCGCCGTGGCCGAGCGGCTCGGCATCGCCAGGGTGCGCCTGTTCGCATTTGGTACGGTGTTGTCGGCCTACGGCTCGGCGACTTCCGATGTGTTGCATGTCTACGAACGCGCGCTCATGGGCGCTGCCGACTCCGACGCGGTGCTTGCCGCGGGACGTGATCTGGGTGTGCGCGCGCGTCGCGATCTCGCCGCTGAGGGCTTCGATCCCGATGCCGCCCGCTACCAGTGGACCGTACAGAATGCGGCGCGGGAACGGATTGTCGCCGAAGGTGATATTGAGAGCGCACTACCCCGACTCAGTGACGGCCAGCGCGACGCAGCGACCCTCAGACTCGATGCCCGCCTGGCAATTGGGCAGGTCGAACCGGTACTGCATGGCGTCTCACCGGCACCGGTACCCCGGGCGCTGCGCGAATCAGCACTCGCCGACGGTCATCCCTTGCCGGTGTATGACCACGACACGCTCTACGGGCAACAACTAACCGGCCCGTGCGTGGTCGATGGCGGTACCTTTACCTGGCTTATCGGTAGTGGCTGGAGCCTCGAGGTAGACACTTACGGGGATGCACTTGCAACCCGGGAGGCATCTGCATGAGCATGCGGCTGCACGTCGGCGACGGACTCGATCTCAGTCTCGATGACGAACGCTGGGTGTGCGCGAGATGCAGTCACGACCTCGGCCCGGCACGTGACAACGTCAAACGCGGCCTGCTGGTTGGCGAACGCGACCCGGCAGAGATCCACCCACCCCTGATCGATGCCGCGTATACCTTCTCGCCGAATCCCAAGTGGATTCGTATTCTCGAGTTCTACTGCCCGGGTTGTGGTCTGCAGATTGAGACCGAATACCTGCCGCCGGGTCACCCGATCACGAACACCACCGAAATCGATATCGACCGGCTCAAAGCGCGCCTGGCCGACGGTGAGGTGATCATCGAAGACGGGCGTCTGAAGCCCGCCGGGGAGAACACGGCATGAGAGGCGTGGATATCGACGTCGGCGGAACGTTTACCGACCTCGTACTGACTTTTGACGATCAACGCGTCATCGCAAAGGCGCCGACGACCCCATACGATTTATCGGTGTGCTTTCTGAACGTGCTCGAAGATGGTGCCGACCAACTCGATCGCGAAGTAGAAGAACTGCTGCCGGATATCGAGGTCGTGCGCTACTCAACAACTGTCGCGATGAACCGGCTGATCGAGCGGCGCGGACCGCGCCTCGGACTCATGACCACCGAAGGCCACGAAGATGCCGTGCTGATCGGACGCGGCGCGCAATGGTGTGATGGACTGCGCATCAGCGAACGGCGTAATCTCGCCGTACAGCACAAACCTGAACCGCTGATTGCACGCGATTTGATTGCCGGCATCCGTGAACGGGTAGATTCGGCCGGCGCGATTATCCGCCCCCTTGATGAAGAAGACGTCCGCCGCAAACTACGCGATCTGATCGACCGCGGTGCGCGCTCGATAGCGGTGTCACTGCTGTGGTCATTCGCCAATCCCGCACACGAGAAACGAGTGCGTGAAATCATCCGCGAAGAATACAAAGGCTATCACGTCGGTTACCTGCCGGTGGTGCTCTCGCACGAAGTGGTCGGCAAGGTTGGTGAATACGAACGCACCATGACCGCGATACTCGATGCCTACCTGCAGCGTTCCATCAAACTGGAAATGGAAGCAACCTGGGACAAGCTGCGTGAGCTTGGTTACCGCGGTACCTTCCTGCTCACCCACAATACCGGAGGCAGCGCGGAGATGTTCAAGACCACGGCCTCGCGAACCTATAACGGCGGACCGGTCTCCGGCCTCATGGGCGCTTATCACTATGGCCGCGCGCTCGGATACAACAATGTCATCGCCGCGGATGTCGGCGGTACCAGCTTCGACGTCGGCATGGTCGTCGATGCCGGTGTGCGCAGCTACGAGTTCCGCCCTGTCATCGATCGCTGGATGGTCGGCATCTCGATGCTTCAGACCACGACCATGGGCGCCGGCGGTGGGTCAATCGCCTCGATCAATACTCTGCTCGACCGCCTCGAGGTCGGACCGCGCAGCGCCGGGGCCATGCCGGGCCCGGTGTGTTATGACCTCGGCGGTACCGAGCCGACGGTAACCGACGCCGACGTGGTACTCGGTTATATCTCGCCGGACAGCTATTTCTCCGGCCGTATGCCACTGGACGCCGACAAAGCGCGCGCCGCTATCGAGCAGCACATTGCCGAACCGCTCGGCGTCACGGTCGACGAGGCCGCCGCCATGATCCGCAACATCGTCGAGGAAAACATGGCTTCGGCGATCAAGCGCGAAGTGCATTTACGTGGCTATTATCCCGAAGACTTCGCCGTATTCGCCTTCGGCGGCGGCGGGCCTACGCATGTCGCCGGGTTTCGCGCCGACGTGCCGCTCGCGGTGATTTTTCCGCAGTCGCCTGTATTTTGCGCGCTGGGTAGTTCAGTGATGGACATCATGCATGTCTATGAGATGTCCGAGCGGATGGTGTTCATGGAGCCGGTGACCGAGCAGCTCAGCACCGACTACGGGCGCTACAACAATGCCGTGCAGCAACTGATCGAACAGGCGCGGATTGATATCGCGGCCGAAGGCCTGGCGCTGGATGACGTTGTCTATCAGGTAGAAATCGACATGCTTTATGGTGGCCAGGTGCACGTAAAGCGTGTTGCCTCACCGTTTGTCCGCATTGACGACGCGACCCAGATGCAAGCCATCTACGATGCCTTCGAAACCGAGTTCTCGGCCGCTTTCAGTCCGCATGTGATCCACAAACCGGGCGGTGTCTACCTCGACAATATCGTGCTCAAAGCCAGCGTACCGACCGCCAAACCCGAGCTGCCGGAGTATCCGCTGGTCGACGCCGATGCCAGCGCTGCTGTCAGCGGTACGCGCGAGGCTTACTGGCCGGAATTCGCGCGCCGCGAAGAAACCACGGTCTATCGCTTCGAAGCGATGCAGCCGGGCCACCGTATTGAGGGTCCTGCGCTGGTCGAGGCCGAGTTCACTACCCTGGTGTTGCCGCCCGGGCAATGTTTTCACATCGACAGCCGCGGCCTCGGGCTCATGGAATACATCGCGGCCCGCCACTCCGAGGAAGCCGTCGCATGAGTATTCCCACCGTTGCCGAGAAACTCGCCGCGCTGAAAGTGACGCCAGCGAGTGACTATGAACGCAGCTGCGCCACAGCGCTGCCGCGCGGAACCTATGAAATCGCCGTGCAACGCACTGCGGACATCCTCGATGAGGGCTATGAAATATTCATGCGTTCGTCACGCAGCTCCATGGGGGTTGCGGGCGATTCCATCGTCGCGATGTTCAATCCGGCCGGTGATCTGGTCAACGCGTCGGCAGGTACCTACCTGCACGCGGTGATCCCGCCAATTGTGATCAAGTACATCCTGCGTCACTACACCGACAACCCCGGTATTCACGACGGCGATATTTTCTACACCAACGACGCTCTCTACGGTGGCATTCACAATCCGGACCAGGTTGCGATCACGCCGGTCTTTTTTGATGGCACGCTGATCGCCTGGACGGCCGCACTCTCGCATACCACCGAAACCGGCGCCAAAGAGCCGGGCGGCATGCCTGTATCTGCGACCTCGCGTTTCGAGGAAGGGATGAACCTGCCACCGATGAAGATTGGACAGGACTTCCGCATCAACAAAGACATCATCGAACTGTTTCGCGCATTCGGCATTCGCGCGGAGGCCAATGTCACGGTCGATCTCAAGGCCCGCTGCACCACCGCCGACCGGGTGCGACTGCGGATCGTCGAGATGTGCGAACGCGAGGGGATCGATTTCGTGACCGGCCTGTTCCGGCGGATGCTGGACGAAGCGGAAAGCGGCGCACGCAAACGCCTGCGCAGCTGGCCGGACGGTGTCTATCGCTGCGTTACGTTCTCCGACGCCGCCGGTAACATCGGCGGACTGATCAGAAATTGCTGCATGACCATGACCAAACGCGACGACGGCATGGTCATCGATTTCACGGGCACAAGCCCGGAGAACCTGTCGAGTTACAACGCCCATCCGCAGGCCGTGGTTGGCCACCTCGCGAACTACATCTACGAGTACGTGTTTCACGATCTACCCATTTCGAGTGCGACCTTCGCGCCGCTTGATTTCATCTTTCCCGAAGCGAGCTGCCTGTCACCGACCGAACGCGCGGCAACGAGCAACGCGGTCATGATCTGTACCGGCGCGATGAGCGCGGTTGCGAACTGCCTGTCGCGCGCGCGTTTCCCGACCGTCGAATGGCAGCAGGCGACGGCCTCAATGGGTAACGGTGGCAATGCGACGGTGATCGCGGGCGTGTCGCAATGGGAGCAGCCGTTCGCGGACATGATCGCCTATCCCATCAACACCGAAGGACAAGGCGCGCGATCATGTTGTGACGGCATGGACGCGTACGGCTTTCCCTGGTGCGCCTTCGGCCGCGCCCCCGATGTCGAGACGATCGAAAACGAGTTCCCGATGATCATTCCATTTTCACAGCACTGGCCGGATTCGGGCGGGCACGGTAAATTTCGCGGCGGCTGCGGCACGGCGCAATTCTGGGCCGCGCACCATGTGCCGGCACTGTATTTCATGGCCATCGCCGACAACAGCACCATCCAGACACCGCAACCCATTTTTGGGGGCTATGCGCCACCAACCGTGCCCGGCCTGTCGCTCAAGGGCACCAAGATCTCCGCCCTGATGGCCGGGCTCGAGGACCGCACGCTCGATTTCGCAACCCTCGTGGCCGGGCACTTCGGTGATCTGGTGGCCGAGCCGTTCGGGCGCACGACGCGGCCGATCAACGGCGATGAAACGGTCACGATTGGTCTCTCGACGGGCGGTGCGGGCTTCGGTGATCCGCTGGAACGCGATGTCGAATCGGTCGAACAGGACCTGATCAAGGGACTGTGTTCAGACTGGAGCGCGAGCAATATCTATCAGGTTGTGTGGGACGAGCAAAAACAGCGCGTCGATCGCGAAGCTTCGGCCACACGTCGCGAGGCGGCGCGCGAAGCACGACTGGCACGCGGGATAGCGTTTGACGAATTCGAGGCACAGTGGTTGACGCGCAAGCCACCTGAAGAGATCCTCGAGCTCTACGGATCGTGGCCCGACGCGAAGCCGCTGGCACCGGCGTTCAGGCCGTGAAGCCTGCGCGCAAGCGCGCCCGGGCAATAGCCAGAGGGCGTGGTGGTGACCATCGCGTCGTGATCCCGCTGGCATTTGAACTTGCCGCACGCATTTCGGCGCGACCGGGCGATACGTTTCGTAATGATCCGACCCAACTTGCCAATGGTCTCGGTGAACTGCAGGCGGCTATCGATGCCGACGGCATCGTCTGCGCCCTCTCCGCGGAGATGGAGTTGGCGTCGAGCGATGGCCAGAGCCTGAATCCGGAAATCATGACAACGAATGGGCCGGTGGCAGCGAGCCTCGAAGCGTGCCGTCGACTGCGCACCAGCCACGGTGACGCCGTGGCGTTACTCGCCGGACTGACCGGGCCCATGCGGCTCGCCGCGCAATTCGATGCCGACATCGATAGTGCGAACAAATGCTTCACGGCGCTGGTCAAGGCTTTTTGCGAGGCCGGTACGGATGTCATTCTGGTTTTCGAACAGCCCGGCACCGAGCAGGACGAACGCTCGCAGGCCGGTATCAAAACGGCCGCCAACATCGCGAGCTTTCATCAGTCGCTGCTGTTCGGCTGGAGCGGTACGGATCTGCCGCGACCGGTCACCCAGCCGCTGGACCACGGCGCGAGCACCGGGATCGGTATCATCACCACCGACGATGTCGTCAATGCCGAGGCCGACATTGAAATACTGCGCCGGTGGGTGGCGCAGGCTCGAGGAGCGTAAGTCCATGGCGGGGGAATTCTGGAACGAGGCCGCCGAATGCGCGGATGCCGCGACCACGCGCGCATTGCACGAGGAAAAGCTGCGGCAGCAGCTCGACTATGTCGGGGCAAATTCAGCTTTTTACCAGCGCAAGTTCGCTGACGCCGGGATCGATCTGTCGGCGGTCAAGACCATCGATGATCTGCACGGCCTGCCGTTTACCGAGAAGCAGGAATTGCGCGACAGTCAACTTGCCGTCCCGCCCTACGGTCACCATATCGCCTGTGCACCCACCGATGTCAGGCGCGTGTATTCGACCAGTGGTACAACCGGGCGGCCAACCTATATCGGTCTGACCGCGAACGACCTGGGGATCTGGCGCGAGGCTGCGACGCGCGCGTTCTGGACGAATGGACTGCGCCCGCACGATCGGGTGCCACTCGTGGTCTCACCTTTCGTCGTTGCGGCGTCTTACGCAGATGCGTTCGAGAACATCGGTACTTCGATCCCGATCGGCGTCAACATGACCGATCGCCTCATCGATGCGTTTCGTTTCGGCGGCGCAACGGCGCTCCTGTGCACGGCCTCCTATCCATTGCACTTCGCGCGCGCGCTGGCCGAACGTGATATCGAACCGGCATCGCTCGGCCTGCGCCTGATTATGGCCGGTGGCGAACCGGGCGCCTCGATTCCGGAAGTGCGCCGTCAAATCGAAGAGACCTTCTCCTGTACGCTGATGGAGTGCTCGGGCAACGGCGACTACTGTGCGATGACCTGGGCCGAATGTGAACATCGACAGGGCATGCATTTCGTTGGCCAGGGTCTGATTCATCCCGAGGTTATCGATCCCGACGACGGTCGGCCACTGCCCATCGAACCCGGCACGACCGGAGAGCTCGTCTGCACCTCGCTCGATCGCGAGTGCATGCCGCTGGTGCGCTTTCGCACCCGCGACCATGTCCGGGTGACTCACGTCGACTGCACCTGCGGCCGCAGCGGCTTCGGGATCCGCATAATCGGCCGTACCGATGACCTGCTTATCGTGCGTGGAGTGAATGTCTACCCCGCGGCAGTGCGAGACGTTATCGCGAGCTTCGCGCCTGAGACCAATGGTGTGATCGAGATCCAGCTGCATAAGGCGCCGCCCGAGGGCTGGGAACCACCGATACACATCAAGGCCGAGCTCGGCCCGGGGGCGGGCGACCAATCCGTGCTGAAGAAGGACATCGAAGCCGCGTTGCGAGAAAAATTAATCTTTCGCGCCGAGCTTGAACTGGTCACCGAGGGCGCCTTGCCACGCTACGAATACAAGGCCAGACTCGTACGCAACTTATCTGCGGAATAGTTCAGGGGCAGCGACGATGACCGACCATCACCAATGACGCTCAAAGCCGAAATTCCCTACGGCGCCTACTGGTCGACGCCGTTCTGCAAATGGCAGCAGGACTTTCAGAGTCTCCATGCGATCCGCTTTGCCAGTCATGTGACGAAGCACGAGCTCGGCCGCCGCGACATTGCCGCGGAGTTTTTCGATTACGCAGTGCTCGGCACGACCATCCCACAGGCACGGTGTTTCTATGGAGCGCCGTGGATGACTTCGATGGCGGGGCTGGGGGAGATCTCCGGCCCGACTATCGCCCAGGCCTGCGCGACCGGGGTGCGCGCGATCGCCGCGGCGGCAAGTGAAATCGAAATTGGCATGGCCACCGGCGCTCTCGTCGTCACGGCTGACCGGACGTCCAACGGCCCTCACCTCTACTACCCCGAACCGACCGCCGCTGGCGGCACGGGGGTTCACGAAAACTGGGTACTCGACAATTTCTCCTGCGATCCGGTCGGGCAAAACGCCATGATCGAAACGGCCGAGAACGTCGCCCGTAAACACCGCATCTCGACGACCGAACAGCACGAGGTGGTCTTGCAACGTTACGAGCAATACGACATGGCCCTGGCCGAGGACCGCGCTTTTCAGAAGCGCTTCATGAGCCTGCCATTTGCCGTACCACGACCGCGCTTCGATAGAAGTGCAGGCAGCCTCGATGGAGATGCTGGTATTACCCCGACCTCCGCCGAGAAGCTGGCGTCGCTACAGCCGTTGATGGACGACGGCACCGTCACCTACGCGGCGCAAACGCATCCCGCGGACGGCAGCGCCGCGCTGATCGTTGCCGACCCCGAAAAATGTCGTCAGCTGACTATCGACGACAACATTCGTGTGCGCATTCTGGGCTTCGGCCAGGCGCGCGCCGCGCAGGCCTTCATGCCGGAGGCTGTTGCGCCGGCGGCCGGTCGCGCGCTCTCGATGGCAGGGCTCGGCATAGAACAGATTGACGCCGTGAAGACCCACAATCCGTTCGCCGTCAACGACATCGTGTTTTCGCGCGCGACGGAATTTCCGCTCGAACGGATGAACAACTACGGCTGTTCACTGGTCTGGGGGCACCCACAGGCGCCTACCGGCACGCGCAGTGTCATCGAACTAATCGAGGAGATTGCCTTGCGCGGTGGCGGTCGCGGTTTATTCAATGGTTGCGCCGCCGGAGACACCGCCATGGCCATGATCGTGGAGGTGGATGTCGCGTGAGGGCGAGATGGTCCGGGTCAGGGCAAAAGCAAATTGGACTGCAACGTGCCGACGGTTTCGGGAGTTTTCGCTTTGGCCCCGATTATTTCAGGCGACCCGCTGACGGCGTCTGATTTCCTCGTCCCTTTCCTGCGTGCGGGTTACCGTTCGCGCTGAAACCGCACGCCGAATCGTTCGGCACTAGCACGCTACTCCGGATCATCGGGAGGTACGAAAACAGCGATGATCGGCATACCACCGAGTGAAATGCGGGGCCGCCATTCAAGCGGTTGATTGTTCGCGCATTGTCGGAGACCGAAGACAGCCCGTCCTTGCTGGCCTGTCTGCTGTGATTCAACCCCTCCCGCTCAAGCGGCAGCCAGGCGTTGTCCGGCATGCAAGGCGGCGAGATTCAAGGTCCGGAACTTGGCCGGGGCGGAATTCGCCACGGCGTTTTCGAGTGTCTTCATGTGGCAGATCCCGCCCAGCGCGGCGAGCGCTCCCAGGCTGACCACGTTGGCGACGCGTACGTTGCCGAGTTCCCGGGCCGCATCGACCAAAGGCAATACGCGGGTCTCGAAACTGCCCGTCGGCGGCTCGTTCACGTATTGTGCATCGACGATCGCAAGGCCGTCGCGACGCATCAAAGCGCTGGAATCTTCCAGCGCGCGTTGGTCGAGCAAGACCAGAAAATCGAGCTCGGTCACCAGCGGATAGTCGACCGCGGAATCGCTGACCACGAGATCGGAGCGACTCGAACCGCCGCGTGAAGTGGGTTCATAGCTTTGCGATTGCGCAACCTGCATGCCGTCCGCAACGAGCGCATTGGCCAGCAGTCGTCCGCCAAGCCCCAAACCCTGGCCGCCGGTGCCGCTGAGGCGAGCCTGAAACGCGCGCAACTCAGTCATCGCTGGCGCCGCCATAGTGTTTGCTGCAATGTGCCCGGTAGGCAGCGCCGTACTCCGGGCGTTCGTTGCGCGCCAGCACGCCGGTGGTCCACTCGCCGGGACGAAAGGGTTGGTCGACTTCGTTACCGTACGATTCCGGTCGAACGCCCTTCTTTTGGCTCAATACCATTTCCGGTGACGAACCAAGTTCGTTCTTGCGGCCGTAAATCTCGGTGCAATCGGAAATGACTTCGATGAAAGAAAAACCACGATGCGAAATGCCATCGCGGATCAGGTTCTTCAGGGCCGGTGTTTGCAAGGTCACCTCGCGACCGACCAGCCCGGCACCGGCGCCCGTGGCCAGCGCGCAGGCATCAAACACCGGTTCGTGATTGCCGGACGGCGTGGTCGTGGTGTAGCGGTCGGCGCTGGTGGTCGGTGATGCCTGTCCGCCGGTCATGCCGTAGACTTCGTTGTTCAGCATGATGCAGGTCAGGTCGAGATTGCGACGGCAAGCATGAATGAGGTGGTTGCCTCCAATCGCGAGGCAGTCGCCGTCGCCGGTAATCACTATGACATGCAATTCGGGTCGCGCCAGCTTCAACCCGGTGGCAAAGGCGAGCGGCCGGCCATGAGTCACGTGAAAGGTATTCGCGTCAATGTAGGCAGAAAGGCGTCCCGAACAACCGATGCCGCTAACGAACGCCAGCTCGTCTTGTTCGATCCCCAGTTCGTGGATGGCCCACAGCAAGGCGCGTAACGCGATGCCATGGCCGCAGCCCGGACACAGGAAATGCGGGAATAAATCCAGCCGCAGGTAGTCCCTGATCTCGAATTCGCCGGTTGTTGTTGGTGTTGTACTCACGCCAGAGGATTCCATTTATTTCGAACCCACAAGTTCGACGACTTCGAGCCGCTCGATTTGGTGGACGATCTCCGACGGTGAGATCGGTTCCCCGTTGATGCGGTTGAGTGGCACCACGCGCTGTTGATCGCTGCACAGACGTTCGATTTCAAGTACGAGTTGTCCGGCGTTCATTTCCGGCACCAGTACGTGGCGTGCGTGGTCGACGGCGGCCTCGAAGGCAGCCTCAGGGAACGGCCACAGCGTCAACGGCCGGAACAGCCCGGCGGCGATCCCGCGCGAGCGCGCCACCTGTACCGCCTGTCGTGCGGCACGCGCGGTAATGCCATAGGCGACCACCACCACTGCGGCATCCTCGCAGCCGGATGCTTCATATTGTGCGATGGCATCGCGATGCCGATCGAGCTTACCGAGCAGGCGTTGCATGATTTCTTCCAGGCGGGCCGGGTCCTGGGTGGGGAAACCGTCTTCATCGTGGGCGAGTCCGGTGGTGTGCGCGCGATAGCCATCGCCCGGCCGTGCCATCACGGGAATGGCGCTCTCCCCGGTCGCATACGGCAGGTAGCTTTCACGCGGGCCGTTGGCCCAGACGCGGTCGATGATCTCGACTTCGTCCGGTGCCGGCAGCTCGATGGTCTCAACGAGATGACCGAGAACTTCGTCATAGAGCACCACCACGGGCACGCGATAGGCTTCCGAGAAATTGAATGCCTGCATGGTCTGGCGATAGATCTCCGACACGGATGCGGGCGTGAGGACGATCACGGGATGATCGCCATGGGTGCCCCAGCGGGCCTGCATCACGTCGCCCTGCGCCGGGCGGGTCGGCATGCCGGTGCTTGGTCCACCACGCATCACATTGGCAATCACGCAGGGTACTTCCGCACCCGATGCGTAACCGATGTTCTCCTGCTTGAGCGAGAAGCCGGGTCCGCTGGTCGCGGTCATCGATTTCACGCCGCCCATCGAGGCACCGATCACCGCGCCCATCGAGGCGATCTCATCTTCCATCTGCACGAATACGCCATCGACTTTCGGCAACTCGCCGCTCATGCTTTCGGCAATTTCCGAGGACGGCGTGATCGGGTAGCCGGCATAGAAGCGGCAGCCCGCCGCGATCGCCCCCAGCGCACAGGCGCGGTTGCCTTGCAAGTTGCGCAGTTTCGGAGTCCCGGACATCAGCCAATTTCCGCAGCGGGCTCGCGCACATCAACCTTGATCGCGAAATCCGGGCACAGCCATTCGCAGATACGGCAGCCCGTGCAGGCAGCCGGATCGGTCAATTCGACGATCTGATGATCGTCCAGACGCAGGCACATTTCAGGACACATCTTCACGCAGATATCACAGCTCTTGCACCATGACGGCGTGATCTCGAGCGACACCGAACCGACATAGGTTTCTGTTGATGATTGCGGGTCTGGCGATGGCGCTTCGACAACCTCCCCTTCATGCGATCGACGAGCTTCATCATCAACCCAGACCCGTCCTGCGGCGAAGGCGTCGAGGTTGACGGTCCGCGTTTTTGGCGGAACGAATTCGTTGAGGACGCTCTCCCATTCATCGATCGGAAATTCGAACACATTCGACGCGACGCCGAGCAAAACGGCGTTCGCCGCGCGCGCATTCCCGACGCCACGGGCAATACCTTCCGCGTCGAGCGCAATACTGCGCGGCACTTTCGCCACGACCTCCGCCACCTCGGCCACGGGGTAGGCGAGGCGACCGCCAGGTCGGCGGTCGAGACAGGCGAAAGGCGGCACGATCCGTTTAGTGTCGACAATAAGGGTGCCAGTGCGCGGATTGAGATAGGGTAGCCAGCGCAAACCTTCCGCCCACTCGAGCGCGATCAATACGTCGGCTTCCCCGACAGGAATTGTCGACGCCCAGACTTGTGGGCCAAAGCGCACGTGACTGAACACCGAGCCACCGCGTTTGGCCATGCCGTGAACTTCGCTTTGCTTGACCTGGAAGTCGTGCAGCTGGGAAAGGCGGGCGAGGATTTTCGACACCATGATGACGCCCTGGCCGCCGGTGCCGACGATGAGCACATTCGTCGGCAACGCGTCGGCTGCAGGACTCTCGCTGGCGACGACTTGTGCCATTACCGCGTTGCGTTCGTCGGCACGATGCCGTCCGTCGGACAGACCTGCACGCACAGCGAACAACCAATGCATGCCGCCTCGTCGATACGCACCTTGTGACGCCCCTCGAAGGTTTCGTCCGACCAGCTGATCGCCGGACAGGACAGATTCATACAGGACTGACACGCGGTACAGGCTTCGCTCTGGATGCGAAACGGTGGCCCTTTGATTTTGACCGGATCGAGTACACAAGGGCGGTCGGATATCACCACCGCTACGCCGTCGTGATCCATCGCTTCGCGTAAGGTCTGGCTACCGCTGGCGAGATCGTAAGAATCAACCTTGCGAATCCAGTCCACGCCAACCGCGCGGCACACGCTTTCATAATCGACCTGGTGGGTTTGTTCACCGCGTAACGTGCGGCCGGTACCCGGATGATCCTGTCCTCCGGTCATCGCCACGGTCTTGTTGTCGAGCAACAGGACGGTGATGTTGGCCTTGTTGTAAACCGCGTCCATCAAGGCCGGAATGCCGCCATGCAAAAACGTCGAGTCACCGATCGTGGCGACGATGGGTCGCGTTTCGGTGCCCGACAAAGCCATGCCGGTGGCATTGCCAATGCTCGATCCCATCGACACGCAGGTATCCATGGCCTGCAACGGGGCCAGCGCTGCAAGTGTGTAGCACCCGATGTCGCCGGTAACCCTGACGTCGTCTCCGCGCAAAGGGAAGTAGCTGCCGATATGCGGGCAGCCGGCGCACAGCACCGGCGGACGCGGCATGCTGGTGATGCCGATATCGGGTAGCGGCGGTGGTGCCGGCAACAGGCCGCCGGCGACGAAGCCGTCGCGCACGATTTCGGCCGACAACTCCCCGGCGCGCGGAAACAACGCCTTGCCCTCGACCGCGTAGCCCATCGCGCGCAGTTCAGTTTCCACGATCGGTTCGAGTTCTTCGACAACGAAAATCCTGTCGACCGAATCGCAGAATGTACGTATTGCCTCTCTGGCCAGTGGGTAGGATGCCGCGAGCTTGAGAATGTTGACATCCGCCAGCACTTCTTTGACGTAGGTATACGGTGTACCGACCGTAATCACACCGACGTTCGAATCGGCCCGTTCTACGCGCGTGATGTCAGACTGGCTGAAGTACTGTTCCAGTTGCTGTTCGCGTTTGATGATCAGCGGGCGCCGCCGGCGGGCCGTGGTCGGCAGAATCACATTTCGCTCGGGCTCTTCCCGAAATGCCAGCGGTTCCCTCACCGCGCGCTCCCCCAAACGAACCAGCGAGCGTGTGTGTGACAGGCGTGTGGTGCTGCGCAGGATGACGGGCGTGTCGAATTGCTCGCTGAGTTCGAACGCGAGCCGGGTGAAGTCGAGTGCTTCCTGTGCGTCAGATGGTTCAAGTACCGGCACGGTGGCCAGGCGGGCGTAGAAGCGGGTGTCCTGTTCCGTCTGCGAGCTATGGATGCCGGGATCGTCGCATACCGCGAGCACGAGGCCACCGTTGACCCCGATGTAGGCCTGCGACAGCAAGGCATCCGAGGCCACGTTCAAACCGACGTGTTTGCAGGCCGTCAACGCACGAACACCGCAGTAAGAAGCGCCAATGACGACGTCGAGCGCGACTTTCTCGTTTGGCGACCACTGGGCGTGAACGTCTTCGACGGGGTAAGTCGCCAGGTTTTCGAGAATCTCGGTGCTCGGCGTGCCGGGGTAGGCACTGGCGACCCCGACGCCGGCTTCCCAGGCACCGCGCGCGATCGCCTCATTACCGGTTAGCGGACGGACCCTGGCGGTAGATGATCCATCCGTTTCGGGTTGCACGCTCGCCTCGTATGACACGTCCGGGCCTCCGTTGGGAATCGCGAAAAGCGGAATCTTGGTCTCCCGGACCCGGGCGACGTGGTATCCCTGTTGTGGGACATTACCCGCTGACAAGGCCTGGCGCCCTTGATCCCCGTCAAGTCAGGGCGGGCAATCAGATCGGGCCGTCGTCAAGCGCTTCACAGCGGCTCTGATACGGGGTGGGCTCAGCTCATCGTGATTATCCTTCGGACAGCGGTAGTGCGGTTTCATACTTGATCTGTCGCAGGGCGAAGTTCGAGTGCACCTGCGAGACGCCAGGCGCTGCGAACACCACGGTCTCCAGAAATTCATCGTAAGCGGACACGCTCGGAATGGCGACCCGCAGGAGTACGTCTGCGTTACCCGTGGTGAAAAAGCACTCCAGGACTTCCGGCCGTGCCTGCATCGCTGCGGCGAATGCCTCGCTTAGCTCCCGCGAATGGCGGCTCAGTGAAACGTGGGCGAACACGCACTCGCCGACGCCGGCCTTCTTCGGATCGAGCACCGCTGCGTAACGCAGGATGACGCCGCCATCTTCGAGCGCCTTGACGCGACGCCAACAGGCCGATGGCGACAGCCCGATCTGCTGCGCCAGCTCCTGGTTCGTGAGGCGGGCATCATTTTGCAAAATTGCCAGGATTTTACGTTCATACCGGTCAAGCGCTACGGGGGCAGATTCAGTAGAGTCCATATTGGTAATTCCTTTCTAAAAATAACTGAGAACGAAATATTATTGCTAAAATATCTCAGATTTCGGATTATAAAGAAACTTTATTCATCAGTTTGGAACTATGCTTGCGGCATGAATATTGCCGCATCCGTTCGCTCGATTATTCCCGACGGTCATAGCCTGAACGTCGAGGAGCTTTGCACGGCGGCCCGTGATTCGGGGTGCAAGATCAAGCTCAGCGCCGAAATCCGGCAGCGGGTGAAAGCCTCGCGCGCGCTGCTCGACTCGTTCGTCGAGGCCGGCCGTATCATTTATGGTGTGAACACCGGCGTCGGTGGTTTCGTCAACTGGCTGATCCCGCCGTCCATGGCGAGCGAAGTGCAGCACAATATCCTGCGCAGCGTGCAGTCCAACGTCGGTCCCTCCCTGGACGATGACCATGTTCGCGCGGCCATGTTGGCGCGGATTAATTCCCTCGGCCGCGGTTGCTCGGCGATTGCGCTGGAGAACCTCGAGAAATACGTCGCGATCTACAACCGCGGTGTCGTACCTTGTATCCCCGAAAAGGGTTCACTTGGCACCAGCGGCGATCTTGGACCATTGGCTTGCATCGCGCTTGTTGGCACCGGGGAGTGGCGCGCGCGCTACGAGGGTGAAATCCTCTCCGGAGCCGAGGCCCTGGCGCGCGCCGGTATAGAGCCCATGCAGTTGAGTTACAAGGAAGGGCTGGCGCTGGTCAACGGTACCTCGGTTATGACTGGAATGGCCGCCTGCCTCGTTGCTGATGCACAACGCCTGCTCAAAGCGCACACGCTGGCGAGCTGCATGAGTCTTGAAGTGCTGAAGGCGAAGATCATGCCCTACCACCCGGCGGCTCACGCACAGAAACCGCATCCCGGGCAGGTACGTTTCGCCGAGTGCGTTTATCGTACGCTGGCCGACAGCAAGATGATCGTGCAAGACCACGAAGTCGAGCAATGGCTGCACAAACTTGCCGGAGATAAACCGCGCGGACTCGACGAGCAAATTGAGGACGCCTATTCGATCCGCGCCGGACCCCAGATCATCGGGCCGGTGATAGACACGCTGAGCTTCGTACAGCAGACCGTTGAAACAGAGCTCAATTCTTCCAATGACAATCCGCTGATCGTGGTCGACGATGGCGACGCCGTACACAACGCAAATTTTCACGGTCAATACATTGCCAACGCGATGGATCAACTTGCGATCGTGCTGGTTAATTTGTGCAACCTCTCCGAACGTCGCAACAATCGATTACTCAACCCCAACCTGAACGGCGATCTGCCGCCGTTCCTGGTCAATGAAAATCCGGGACAGCGCCTGGGTTTGATGGGCGGCCAATTCATGGCCACGTCGCTGACTGCCGAGTGCCGGCAGATGAGCATGCCGATGTCGGTTCAATCCCTGCCCTCGACCGGAGATTTCCAGGACCACGTCTCGTTTGGCCTCAACGCCGCCCGCAGGACGCGCGACATTCTGCACAACAGCTACCACATTCTCGCGTTCGAGCTGATTTGCGCCTGCCAGGCGGCCGACATTCGCGGTGTCGAACGGTTGAGTTCCGCCACGCGCCAGTTACACGCCGAAGTCCGGCGTGTCGTTCCCTACCTCGACCACGACGAACCATTGACCGACTACATCGAAGCCGTCGCCGAACAATATCGAACAGGCGCCCTGTGCGCCGCTATACCATCCGACGTGGCGGCATACGAATGGTAGCGGCCAACGCGATGTCGCCCTCCATCCTCGAGACGTATTGCGCGCGAACCCCCGCCAGTGCCAGGGCTCACGCCCGCGCCGAACGAGTCATGCCGGGCGGAACGTCGCGGCAGGCCGGTTACTGGCCACCGTACCCGCTGACCCTGACGCGTGGTCAGGGCGCCTGCGTCGACGACCTCGACGGTCACCGCTACCTGGACCTGATCTGCAACTACACCGCGCTTGTCCATGGCCACGCTTACCCGCCAATCGTCGAGGCCACGAAACGTCAGATCGCCGATGGTACCTGCTGGCCGGCAGGCAACGAGGCACAGAGCGCGCTTGCAACCAGACTGGTGGAACGCGTTGACGGCATTGAACAGGTGCGATTTACCAATTCCGGGACCGAAGCCGCGGCACTCGCGTTCTCCATCGCGCGGCTGATCACAGGACGGCAAAAGCTCTTGATGGCGCGTTTCGGCTATCACGGATCCCTGCTCGAGTTCGAATGCGGATCATTCGGTCGCGAAGGTCCGCTGACCGTACTCGCGAGCTACAATGATCTGGCCGATTTCCGCAACGCCCTGGACCGGCATGGCGACGACATTGCGGCGGTGTTCATTGAGCCCGTACTGGGATCGGGCGGCGTCCAGCCGGCATCACCCGGGTTCCTCCACGGCGTGCAGCAGGCGGCGCGCGACTGCGGAGCACTTTTCGTCCTCGACGAGGTACTGACGCTGCGGTTTGCACAGGGCGGATGCCAGACGCGATATGGCCTGACACCGGACCTGAGCATGTTCGGTAAAATGATCGGTGGCGGGTTCCCGGTCGGCGCGGTCGGTGGCAGCCGGTCGATCATGTCCGTTTTCGACCCCGCCGATCTGCGCTTATTTCACACCGGCACCTTCAACGCGAATCCCGTCACTATGACCGCCGGGGAAATCGCGCTGGCTGAGCTGACCCCGGCGCGGATCGCTGAGATGGCGAACCGCTGCGAGGAGTTGCGCTGTGGATTGCACGATATTGCGCAACGCCAGGGCCTGCCGCTCACGACGAATGTCTTTGAGTCGTGCCTGAACCTCTATTTCAGTGACGTAGCGCCGGCATCTTCGGTGGTGCGGACCGACACCGCGTTGATCACCGATTTCCATCTGGCCGCGCTCAACCACGGCCTGCTGGTCGCGCCGCGCGGTATGATTGCACTGTCGACGGTTATCACGCGCGCGCATATCGACGAAGCGCTCGAGCGTTGTGAGGCCGCGATGCGCGATGTCAGTGAGGCGCTTTGCGGGCACCCGAAGCGAGCGGCGCAGGGCGGACGATAGCGCTCTCCGCGAACGTCTCGATTGGTCAGGACACTGCGGATACGGATGTTCCGCCCGTTTCACGTCGTCCACCGGTTATATTCTTCGAACACAAGCCCCCATCATTCGAAACGGTGTTCTAACCCGGCCCTTGTTTCGCCAGGCGCAACGACAATCAACAACGCATCATTCGATATCCGTTGTATGCGGAGAAGGCGGCATTGGCGACGGAAAATTAATCACCTGCTCCCAAACTGATGGCCGCCGATAGACGCGATCCGCGTAGCTTTGGATCAGCGGGTACTCGCGCCACATCGCAGCCAATCCGAGCCAGTGCAAGCGATACAAGCTGATTCCCCATACCGTGTCGGCGAGCGTGTAGTCGCTACCGCAGACCCACGGGCTGCCCGTTTCTGCGAGGCGTTGATTCAGGTCATCGATGATCTCCTGAGTCTGTATTCGAACGGCCCTTTGCCTCTCCGGATCGAATGCGAGCGACTTACCGGCACGTTCTTTCTCAATTTTTGCGCGATAGGCATCTCCGAGCTCTGAATCGTCGGGATTGGCGTCAATAAAACGTTGCAGCGAGGTGCATTTCACATCATGCACATCACTCATAACGCCTTTAATAAAATCGGGACGTTGATCGTCGTCAGGATGAAACCCGTAGAGCAAACCGGGATGGGGCGTACGATCAACAATGTCGACCTGCGTTAATACAGCCTCGCGATCCGCGGTGCTGTTGGGGATTAACTTAATCGGTCCTTCAATCGCGCTATCCAGGTGCGACATAATCCGCTTCGAATCGACAATGGCCGTGCCCAACTCGTGGTCGACCAGTAACGGTACTACGCAGGGATCGAACCCTTCCGTTTCGACTGACGATACCCCGGTGTGCGCGGTTGCGTAACGGGCGTTCATCTGACGTCCGCCGAACATGCGCAGACGCACGTAGCCAGGTCGATAGTTTTCGGCCGGTTTGAAATCCTCCGACCAAATTCCTTCGCTCGCGACAATCACGAGTTCGTGCGAGGTATACGGAATCGCCTTTTCTGCGAGCACAGCGCGAACCTTTTGCGAACACATCGACAGACCCGCGTGGAATAACTCGAAGCGCGGATTCGTCGCAGTTTCGGGTCCCGCAACATAGGTGCGATTCGGATCATCGAGTTCCGCCCTGGCTGCTGCGATGAGCTGCTCGAGTTCAGGCTTGTCGGTCATCGGATACTCCCCTCGAAATAATCATTGGATGTTTGCGGGTCGACCCCACAGCGGGATGTTATATTTTGGGAAGCAGACTAACATTATCGTAACGATTATCAGGCTGAGGAAATCAATGACTTTGAAGTACTTCGACGCCGATTCACCTTTACAAGAGATTTTTCAGGCTATCCAGGAAGACGGTGGCGCGGTGATGACGGGTGTTCTGGGGAAAGAGGCTCTGGACGCCTTTACGAGCGAGTTCGAGCCGTACCTGAATGCGGCACCGAAGGGGCGCGACGATTTCACGGGAACGAAGACCCAACGCACCGGGGCATTGATCGCCCGAACGCCGACGTGTCGTGAGTTCATCACAGACAGGCGTATTCTCGCCCTGGCGCACGAATTCCTGGGACCTTACACCGAAAAACTTACGCTGAATCTGACACAGGCCGTCGCGATCCATCCGGGTGAAAAAGCACAACTGATTCATCGGGATCGCGAAGCCTGGGGTACTAACATCCCTTCGAACGTAGAGCCGCAGTTCAACACGTTGTGGGCAATTACCGATTTCACTGCGGATAACGGCGCTACGCGAATTGTCCCCGGATCACAAAAGTGGGCGTGGGATCGTGAAGCCGCACCCGAACAGGTTATCCAGGCGGAAATGCCCAAAGGTTCGGTCTTGCTCTACACGGGAACGGTATTGCACGGCGGCGGTGCAAACAAATCGGGCAAGCCGCGTATTGGTCTTATCCTGACCTACTGTCTCGCATGGATCCGTCAGCAGGAGAATCAATACCTCTCCTGCCCGCCTCACATCGCAAAGGATCTCGACGAAGAATTACAGGAGCTTTTGGGCTACACGCAAGCGACGTATGGGCTCGGCTATTATTCGGACCCTGAAGCGCCGCCGGGTCAGTTTGACCCGTTGGTTCCCGAACTTGCACTGGGCCGTGGCCCGCGCAAGCGCGAGCGCTTCAACATCGACCAACTCTCGGACGTGGGACAGACGTAGTCTCACCAAAGCCCCTGTCACACGGACGCTCTCTCACTGCATTGGCGTCCCCGTTTCATTGGTGCGTCCCTTTTCTCTTTTTTCGTCGTTTTGCGACATAAAGCCAGGCATAAACCCTTGTTGACAGTCGTCGGATGACTCGCGGATACTTAATCGGCGTGCAAGACGGAACGTCCGCATTTCCAACGCACGGCACGAGCAGACAGGTAATGGGCGGGACCGACCCGCCACTGTGACAATCCGGGCGAAACCTAAAACGTCGCCGTCGCATACACCGAGACTCCAATCCAGGCCGCGAGGCAGCCCGACCATGACTGCCAGACCCCGCCGGATGAACGACGCACACGTTATGCTCGCCGATGGGATCGCAACCGGTTTCGCCAGCCCTGTGCGCGAGACCGTAAAAGGACTAATCGCCAGTTCGATCGATGCGGAGGCTCGAACATGAGTAATGCGGAACAGAGTTATCAAACTGTAGCAGTGCGGCGTGAAGGCCCGGTTGAATGGTTGACCCTGAATCGGCCTGACAATCTCAACGGTTTTACTCAGACCATGGTCGACGAACTGCTCGATTACCTCACCGGGAAACTCGACGATCATGCAACCAGAATCATCGTGCTGCGCGGCGCTGGTCGCGCGTTTTGCGCGGGCGCAGACATAAAGGCCAAGCTCAGCGGCGAAGATAGTATCGAATTTCCGGACGGCGCCGAACGCCTTTTCCGGCTCGTTCCGCTAATGCGAAAGATTCCTCAGCCGATCATTGCCTTGCTCCATGGCGCGACATGTGGGGGTGGCTTCGCGCTGGCGCTGGGCGCAGACTTTCGTATTGGTGGGCGCAGCCTGAAAATGAACGACGCATTTGCGACGATTGGCATGTCGGGCTGTGAGATGGGCTTGAGTTACTTTTTGCCGCGCCTGGTCGGGTTGTCGGTCGCGCGTGAGTTGATTTACACCGGCCGCTTTGTCGACGCCGAGCGTGCGTTGCGGCTCGGCCTGGTGTCCGAGGTTGTCGATGACGAGGGGCTGGAGGCGGCCGCGATGCCATTGATCAACGACCTGCTCGCGGTTGCGCCAACCGGCCTGCGATTAAGCAAGCGCACCCTCGATGCGTGTCTCGCCGTTGACGACCTGGAAACCGTGATTGCGATAGAAACCCATGCGCAACGCGTGTGCCAGGACGTTGGCGATTTTGACGAAGCGATGCGTGCATTTATCGAAAAACGCAAGCCGGTATTCCACGGCGCTTAGCTCAGAGGGTAAAAGGCGACGCACGTACTTTTTTGTGTGCCGCCAAGCGGAATCCAAACAAGAACTTCGAAAATATGTGCGTCCCCTTTTCTATATGATGCCAGCGCTCAACAGGGTGGGTGGGTGGGCAACAACGGCCGCTACAGGAGCAACGCGATGACCGCGAAATCTGATCCGTCGAACAGTCGAAAACTTTTTCCGACTTCCATGCAATGGGGCGACTATCTGCTGGAAGTTGAAGACGAGAAAATCGTCGCGGTGCATGAATACCCGGAAGAGAAAGCGCCGTCCGAGATCGGGAAATCGATTCTCGATTTGCAGTCGCATTCATGTCGGATCACCCAACCGATGGTGCGGAAATCTTATCTCGAAGGCGGACCCGGTACGGCTAACGAAGCACGCGGTCGCGAAGAATTTGTCGCGGTACCCTGGGAGCAGGCGATTGAGCTTGCCGGTGACGCACTCGAGTCAGTTCGTGAACAATATGGAAACGAAGCCATTTATGCAGGGTCCTATGGCTGGGCGAGCGCGGGACGTTTTCATGATTCGCAGGCGCACCTGCAAAAATTCCTCAACCTGATCGGCGGGTTTACGGCGTCCGACAAAACCTATTCTGCGGCCGCCGCCGAAGTGTTGCTGCCCTACATTTTGGGTCGCGATCTGTTCACTTTGTTCATGAATACAACGTCATGGAACGAAGTGGCGGAACACGGGGAACAAGTACTGGCTTTCGGCGGCATCAGTGAAAAAAACCTGCAGGTCGTTATGTCCGGGGCCGGGGTGCATACCGCCCCGAATTTGTTGCGTAACTGCCGTAAAGCGGGCGTTCGATTTATTAACGTGAGCCCGGTACGAGCCGATATGGCGGATTTCCTCGAAGCCGATTGGATACCAATTCGACCCAACACCGATACCGCGCTGATTTTAGGCATGTGCCACACGCTCATTGCCGAGGATTTGCATAATCGCGAATTCATCGACCGCTACAGCGTCGGATTCGAGCAGTTCGAACAATACTTACTCGGCAAGACCGATGGCATCGAACGTGATGCCGTGTGGGCAGAAGAAATCACCGGGATTCCGGCAGACACGATTCGAGAGCTCGCCCGGAGTGTCGCCAGACAGCGTACTTTTTTCCCAATGGGTTGGGCGCTGCAACGCGCGGAACACGGGGAACAGCCCTATTGGGCCGTCATCGCGCTGATCACCATGATTGGCCAGGTGGGAATGGCAGGCGCGGGAATCGGGCACGGCGTCGGATCGATACATAGCATTAGCGCGATGGGTAAAAAGCTGATTCCGTGCAAATGGAGTGGGATCGATCGTGGTAAGAATCCGCTTAAGTCTCTGATCCCGGTTGCGCGAGTCACCGAGATGCTCGAGCGTCCTGGAGACACTTTCAAATACAACGGGCGCGAACGTACATATCCGGATATTCAACTAGTCTACTGGGCAGGTGGTAATCCGTTTCACCATCATCAGGATCTGAATCGTTTGCGTAAGGCCTGGCAGAAGCCGGAGACGGTTATCGTTAACGAGCAGGTTTGGACGGCAACCGCTCGCCATGCGGACATTGTTTTCCCGATCAACGCGAGCGCGGAACGAAATGATTTGCGGATGAGTTCTTTCACCCACTGGGTTTCGCCCATGCCTCAGGCGATGCCAGCGCTCGGCGATTCGCGTAGCGATTTCGATGTCTTTAGCGCGTTAGCAGAACGATTCGGTGTTGGCGCCCAATTTACCGAGGGCCGCGGCGAACTCGAGTGGGTACGGCACCTGTACGAAAGCTCGCGCGAAAACGCTAAAAGCGCCGGCATATCGATGCCTGCCTTCGACGAATTCTGGGCTGGCGAACATATTTCGATTGCCGATCAAATCGAAAATAAGGAATTTATCCTCGAACAATTCGCCTCTGATCCCGAAAACTATCCGTTAAAGACGCCCTCCGGAAAGGTAGAAATCTTCTGTCAGAATATTGCCGACATGAACCACGACGATTGCCCGGGTCATCCCGCCTGGCTGGAAAAGAGCGAGTGTTTAACCTCGCCACAAGCTGAGCGCTATCCGCTGCACATGGTGTCGAACCAGCCGCAGACCCGTTTACACAGCCAGTTGGATTTTGGGCGCACCAGCCGCGACGCGAAAGTTGCTGGCCGCGAACCGGTGATGATTAATCGCGAGGACGCAAAGCAACGCGGGATCAAGGATGGAGACACCGTTAGGATTTTTAACGAACGTGGCGCCTGCCTCGCCGGCGCCGTGGTATCGGATAAAGTGATGCCGCGCGTGGTGCAACTATCGACAGGTGCGTGGTATGACCCGGTTCAAGATGGTGATGAAATCGGTCTCGATCGCGGCGGCAATCCCAATGTATTGACACGAGACGTGGGGTCGTCGTCGCTAGGGCAAGGCCCGACAGCGCATAGCTGCCTGGTGCAAGTAGAGGCTTACACAGACGGGGGGCACGAAGTCAGAAGTTATGAGCCGCCCGTTATTGTTGACTCGGTGTCCCGGGAAAGCGGGCAATGACACGTTAACGTCAAAGGTACAAACAAGTCGGTGTCCATTAACCAGAGCCGCCAAAAGTATATCGGCGGCTTTACTCTTGAGTCGTAGGGTATGGCTTTACGCATCGACGAGATCCTGACGTTTTACCTGGGCGGGTCGGCCGATGATGCGGACGCGATGCGCGCGTGCGTTGATCGATGGTTTAACGTCGACCGTAAACTCGATCAATTAGTGCAATCTCGATACGGCAACGCGATAGACGACGCGATTGGCGGTGCTTTCGCAGACTGGCAGGAGAGTGCGGAAGGCGCGCTGGCGTTGATCTTGCTGCTTGATCAGTTGCCACGTAACGCCTATCGCGGCTCTGCGAAGGCATTTGCCGGTGACGAACGTGCGCGAGCAGTGGCGTTACTCGCCCAAGAGCGTTCGTATCCGGATTCAGTGCCGTTATTTGCACGCGTATTTTTCATGATGCCGTTCGAGCACGCCGAAGACCCGGGACTTCAACAGCGATATGTTGCGGGATGTGAGTTGATTCACGGGCGGGCACCGAAGCCATTCCACACACTCACCGCCGAGGTTGTGCAGGTCGGCAAAGAACACTGCGCGGTGATTAGTCAGTTTGGCCGCTTCCCGCATCGTAATGCGTTGCTCGGGCGCGAGAGTACGGACGAGGAGCGCGCCTGGCTTGCCGACAATCGTCACGCGTGGGGACAAGGCGCGGCTGATCTGTAAGCCTGGTAAGAGAATTAAAAGGGATCCGGCCCCAATTTGGAATCCTTCTTTCATGCCTGGCCCGACCGGTTCGCAATAGTGAACCGTCGAAACGATGCATGCCTTACAGCCTTTCAGACTTACCCGAACTGGCGCCGCCTTTCCGCTAGCGCCGCTTTCATGCCCTGTTCTCGTACCAGTTTGAAAAAAGCGTTGAATGTAGGGCTTTGGTGAAACACGGCATCGAGGTCTGCCGCCTGATAAGACGACGTTGCCATGCCCATGTTGTCGTACCAGTTGTTCGTCGCTTCTTTCAAAATTTTGAGGTGGTTTACGGGGGTGAGTGCCACATCCTCGGCCAGCGCTTGTACGCGCGCCTCCAGTTCGTCGGCTGGAACAGCTTCGTTGATGAGTCCGTGCCGTTCTGCCTCTTTGGCGTCGATGGATTTTGCGGTGAATAACATTTCCTTCGTTTTACGCATCCCGATTAATACCGGCCACATAAAAACCGTTGGCGGAATGCCAAGGTCTCGCCCGGCAGGATGACCGAAACTCGCCGACTCGCTTGCAACAACAAGGTCACACATCGCCAGCAATTCACCCGCGCCGGAAAGCGCTGGTCCCTGTACCGCGGCAATTATCGGTTTGGGAAACTTCCACAGGTCGAGCCAATATTCCAGGAGCTCAACGACATCCTCCCGGTCCTTTTGAATGTCGACACCGGATTCGAAATCTGCAGGAAATTGAGAAACTATCCAGTCCTGCGGGCTCAGGTCATAGCCGGCGCAAAATACCTTACCCAGGCTTTTCAGTACCACGACGGAGATGCTGTCATCGCTGGCCGCGATTGCCAATGCCTCCTTCAAATCCGACAACATCGTGGGGGAGATGGCATTCATTTTGTCGGCGCGATTCAACGTAATCGTCGTAATTTTCTGATCGCTGTCAACGATGAGCGTCTCATACGCCATGTTCCTACCCCGCTCGGTCACGCGGAGCGTCGCGGTCAAGCGCTTGCGAACTCCGTAAAAAGAAATATCCCGCTGGTTTCAGCACGCTTCCGCCGCTCGAATTCGCTCCAGCCCCTTCCATGTGAGCTTGTAGACCGGTGCGTTCATTGCGTCCAGCGTTGGCGCAACGGCTTTGAACAGACGCCGATAATTGTAGAACGGTGCCGAAGGAAACAAGTGGTGCACGGCGTGGTAATTCTGGTAGCCCCAAAGCGCGTCCAGAATCCCGGAGAACGGTCCTGACACTACGATAGTGCGGGTCGTCTGATACCGTTCGGTCGACGCATGTGGTTGATGAACGGCGTAGGCAAACAGATACAGCAATACGAAGGTTCCAATCACTCCCGCGACAACGAAAAGCACGACGCCTTGCCACCAGCGGGCAACAGATTCGGCATCGCCGAAAGCAAAGAGAACGGCAAAAGGCAGGATTCTGAGAAATACCGCGGTACAAAATTCGGAGACGACGACTGCGTTTTCGAACAGTGATGCGTTTGCCCAGCGCATGTCTTTGTAGTTACGGAATTGACACGCGACGACTTCCCACACGCAATAAAGCATGTGCTTCGGCGACTTGAAAAGATGTTCGATATGTACGTCGGGATCTACCGCTTTGTCGTTTGTATTCCCGTGGTGAATCAGGTGCGAAATTCGATGCGGACTCTGCGGGATCACGATGATCGTTGCAGTGAGATAGCCCAGTACGCCGTTTATCCATTGCAGAGATTCGTTTTTACCATGGATATTTGAGTGCACGGCTTCGTGCAACACCGTATAGCTTGCATACGTCAATGCGATCATTACGGGAATTGCGATAAACAGCGACAACCCGTAGAACATGACAAGGTAGGGAAGCGACCAGTACGCCGGGAAGACCACCAGCGCCAGAGCAATCGTAGGCCAACTGATATCCCCGGAATAGTTGCGGGCCAGTTTTAGTGCGTTTCGGTGTAATTCCTGGGCGTTTTCCATTCGTCGGCGCCTCCCGGCAGATTACGAAAATTCGGCTTTCCTTTGCCGGGTTTCAAGCTGTAGTTGGTCATTATGATAAAGCCGATTTTGGAAATCCGTCCATTGCGGCGTAAAAGGGCACGTAGAGATTAACAATTGACGAGTGGTTAAAACAGTTTCCCTCCGTCCCCATATCCCCCATATCCCCCATATCCCCCATATCCCCGGCCGAACAGCGCGGTTGCTGATCGGCAGACGAATTGATACTGTCCCGCGTCGCTCCCGGCCGGCATTGTCTTCGATGCGCGATTGAGTGGCCGACACCACCTGAACCTACTGGATAATTGACTATGAACACCTTGTTTTCTTCGCTGTCTTTCAACCACGGACCCACTATGAAGAATCGCTTCATGCTCGCGCCGCTGACGAATCAGCAAAGCCACGAGGACGGTAGGTGTTCAGACGAAGAGCATCATTGGCTCACCAAGCGAGCCGAGGGTGGGTTTGGTCTGACCATGACCTGCGCCGCGCACGTGCAGCCCGAAGGTCAGGGATTTCCCGGACAGCTTGGTGTCTTTTCCGACGCGCACCTGCCGGGTCTCACCCGTCTGGCGAAAACCATCACTGGCCACGGCAGCATCGCCGTCGTGCAGCTTTACCACGGCGGCATGCGTTGCCCGTCGGATGTCATCGGCATGCAACCGCTCTGCGCTTCGGAAAACGAAAAATGGAGCGCTCGTGCAATGACAACCGCCGAAGTCGAAGCGATGATCGAAGCGTTTATCGCCGCAGCCGTACGCGCCGAGCGCGCCGGTTTCCAGGGTGTGGAACTTCACGGCGCACACGGATATTTGTTGGCGCAATTTCTCTCCTCCGAAATCAACCACCGTGACGATCAATTCGGTGGCTCGCTTGAAAACCGGCAGCGCCCGATCATCGAGATCGTCGACGGCATACGCGCCCGCTGCAGCAGCGACTTCCTGCTCGGTGTCCGGCTGTCACCCGAACGATTCGGGATGCGCCTTGAGGACGTCGTCGAGACTGCCAGGCATTTGCTCGACGATGAGAAGATCGATTTTCTCGATATGTCGATGTGGGATGTTTTCAAACAACCCGAGGATGGTTCCGGCGACGGGCGCAGCTTATTGTCGTATTTCACCGATCTCGACCGCAAGGGTGTGCGATTGGGTGTCGCCGGAAAGCTGCGTAACCCCGAAGATTTTGAGCGGGCAATGGCGGAAGGCGCAGACTGGGTGATGCTCGGTCGCGCCGGGATCCTCCACCATGACTACCCGCTAAAGCTCGCCGCCGATAGTGGCTTCAAGCCGGCGACCTTGCCTGTTTCGCGCGACCATTTACTGAACGAGGGATTGAGTTCGGCGTTTGTCGAATACATGGCCGCCTGGAAAGGCTTCGTGCAGGATACACAAGGGGTCGTCGATAACGACCTGATCCTCAACAGCTGACGCGCGGATCTATTGCCGGCGCAAAACCGTCAGGCTCTATACAGCGAGAAGGTGCCCGGTTTATTTTCTCGTGCTGTTGGCTGTCCGGTGGCATTTTTACCTGGGTTGGGGCAGGCGACCGCAGCCGCTCTGGTTTGTTCTTGCCTATGCCCCCCTCTGCCCCATAGTACCCGGGTTGTGACCGAGCCCGGCCATGGGTGAAACCAAAGCCTATTGGCAGAGCTGGCGAGTCCAGAGGAGTCAAACTCGATTGGTCTGATTGCGGCTTCTATTCCGCCGTCACGAATACTCAGCGCGAAACCCGGTCAGGCGTCCAGCCTTACGGCGAATCAATCGAGTGTGACCCTTTTGACCCAGCCTGTTCGCAAATGGCCTCGACGGCCGCATCAATTTCGCGTGCGTTTTGACCCATTCCAACGGAAATTCGAACCAGTCCCCCGCCCTGCGTCCCCATGGCCTCGTGGGCAAGCGGCGAACATTGCAGGCCGCTACCAACGATGATTCTGCGCGCCCTCAGTGAGGCGGCGATCTCCGCACTCGGTCGGTCGTCGACGGAAAACGCCAGGGTCGGCATGCGACGCGACGGCTCATGGGTTCCGAAGCAACGAGCACCGGCATCCTTCAGCGCAGCTTCCATTTGGCCGATCTGCTCACGAGCTCGATCCATGTTCGCAAATCGATCGACGCCGTTCAGCCATCCAACCGCGGCTTGCAATCCTGCCAGCGCAACCTGATCGACGGATCCGACATCGCAATATCCGGGTCGCGGTTTCCGATCCGTTTGCGGCAATTCGCAGGTCGCGCTGTTGCAATTCATGCGTGCGCCGTTGGCAACGTAAAGTCCACCGATGCCCCACGGCGCTTGCAGACCCTTATGACCGCCGAACGCGATGACGTCGGCGCCGAGTGCGACAAAATCAAGGTCGAGCCAACCAACCACCTGCGCCGCATCCAGCAGGACTTGCGCGCCGTGTTGATGGGCGAGTTCGATCACGGCTTCGAACGGCAACAAATCGCCCGTGACGTTAGCAGAGGCCGTGATCGCGATGAGCCCGACATCGCCCGCGGACAATTGGTCTTCAACCTGGTTGAGATCCAGCGGACTCTCGTCGCCCGGCGGAACGTATTCCACCGTGACGCCGGAACGCCCAAGCTTCAACAGCGGTCGGTGCAGCGCGTGATGCTCCCAAACGCTGGTCAATACGCGGTTGCGTCCGCCGAGGTCGATATCCCCGAACGCAACGGCGAGTGACGACGTGCACCCGGGAGTCAACAAAAGCTGCTCGGGATCGCGTATGCCGAAAAATTCCGCGGTCGTCTGGCGAGCCTGCGCAAAGTGTTCGCCCCATTGGCTCGGCGATCCGGTCATCGCGTCCCGTACGGCGTCTACAACGACTTGCGGTTTTGGCCAACTCGTTCCCGCGTGGTTGAGATAGATTTCTCGTTCCGACATCACACCACCTTGCACCGCGTCGGGTTGTCCTGAGGCTCCAAACGGTAAGAATTTAATCCCTTCGGTCCCTTTTTGCCATCCCTGGCACGTGGGCAATCCGCGTGTGTTGCTCCATCCGTCGAGTCAATCAAGCCACCCGGCCCCAAATGTCGCGATCCGGAAATCCTTTGACGGTGTAATATTCAACCAGCACGGCGAATAGTCACACAGGAGACCCGGAATATGAGCTTCGATGGATATCAACGCATGAACTTTGAGCACCGCGGGCGAGTGCTCTGGATCACAATTGACGCAGGGCCGATGAACGCTGTCGACTTCGAGCTCCACGAGGAGCTTGCACGCGTTTTCTACGACGCGCAAAACGACGATGACAGTGACGTCATCGTAATTACCGGCAGCGGGCGCGCGTTCTGTGCTGGCGGGGACATGGATTGGTTTCAGGAAATGATCGACGACCCGTCGAAATTCCGCGGCATCACTGTCGACGCTAAACGTATCGTGAACAGTCTGCTGGATATGGAAAAACCGATCGTGTGCCGCCTCAACGGCGCAGCCGCGGGCCTCGGCGCTTCCGTTGCCTTGCTGTGCGACGTCATTATTGCGGACGAAAAAGCCCTGATCGGCGATCCGCACGTCAAGGTTGGGTTGGTGGCTGGCGACGGCGGTGCCGTGATTTGGCCGCAACTGATTGGATTCGCGCGGGCGAAAGAGCTGCTACTCACCGGGGATATGATCCGCGCGTCGGAAGCCGCGGCCATGGGATTGATTAACCATGCCGTGCCGACTGAGGCGCTTGACGCCAAAGTCGACGAAATCGTCGGTAAGATTGCGGGCAATCCACGCTGGGCCGTGCGCTGGACGAAGACCGCGGTAAACCTCGTGTTGCGGGATATCGCAAACAAAGTCATGGACGCCGCTATTGCTTACGAGATTAGCTCCAATTCGACTCGCGATCGTCAGGAAGCGGTCACCGCCTTCATTGAAAAGCGCCCGCCAAAATACACCGGCGAGTAAGAGAGGACGTTCATGTATTTTGCTGACGAACCCGATCACATCGTGATGTTGCGCGATGTACTACAGCGCTTCAACGAAAACGAAGCGCCGCGCGAGAAGCGAAGACAATGGCAAGCCGAGCAGGCGTGGCCCCGGGAAGTATTTGCCAAACTTGCGGACATGGGCGTCTGCGGGCTGACGGTGCCGGAGGAATACGGCGGCCAGGGTCAGGACTGGTATGCGGCGACGACGGTCATAGAAGAACTGAGCCGGGCCGGCATGTTCCTTGCGGGGCCCTATATCCAGTGCGCCTTCTATGGCGGTGGCAACATCGCCGAGAGCGGGTCCGCTGAGCAGAAGACGGCGTTGCTACCGAAAATCGCCGCCGGCCAGCTTCAGTTCGCGTATGGACTATCGGAGCCGGACGTTGGCGGCGATCTCGCTGCAGTCAAAACCCGCGCCAGCCTGGAGGGCGATACGGTCGTGATTAACGGAACCAAGCGCTGGTGCACGGGAGCGGACTGGGCGGATTATATAATCTGCCTCGTCAATTCGGACGCCGACGGCGAGAAATACAAGAACTTGTCCATGCTGCTGATACCCGCAGACGCGCCCGGCGTGACGCGCCACGCGTTGACCCATCGTAACCTCCTCTACACTCGCAGTTTCGATGTCTACTTCGACGATGTACGGATACCGATCGAAAACATCCTTGGTGGCCCCGGCGCCTGGAATCAGGGCTGGCGGGCACTTGCAGGTCGCTCACTGGACGTCGAAAAGGTCGAAGTCGCGGCGATGACCTTCGGCCTGGCCCAGGCTGCGGTGGACGAAGCGTGGGGATACGCGCAGGAACGCAAACAGTTCGGTAAACCCATTAGTGCGCATCAGGCGGTGCGACACGAACTCGTGCAGGCTCGCACACGGCTCGAGGCCTGCCGGCACATGCTCTATCACGCCGCCTGGCTGGTCGATCAAGGCCGGGAGGCTTCCGTGGAGACGAGCATGGCAAAACTGTTCGTCGCCGATACGGGCGTTGAAATTGGTCTCGCTTGCCAGCGGGTGCTCGGCGCCTACGGCATGTCGGAGGAGTTCGACATGGCACAGACGGTGATGGATCTCATCGGTATGCCCATTGTCGGCGGATCGTCAAATATGCAGAAGAACAACATCGCAAATCGGCTCGGACTCGCAACATGAGCGACGGGGTACGCTGTTGATTTGTCCGCTGAGGCTCCAACGGATCAGCGGTATTAAAGGGGACGGAAGGATCAAAAGTGGGGTCAGATGAAACTTTTCCGTCGGGAAAAGTTTCATCTGACCCCACTTTTGCGGATACCGTCCACTTCCTGAGCAAATACCTGCGTGCGCGGCGCGAGATAGGTTTGCTCGTCGACATTGTCCTTGCGCTGGCAACGGTATTTCTGCTGTTGCCGCCACTGTTGATGAAACTCGAACAAAAGTCCGGCGATGCCGAACGCGCGAGCTAGCGGACACATGACGCAATAGGCGACCTGCCCGCTTTAACGCTTGGGGTAGATTTGCCTCGGCGATTAGTGCCGTACCACTGGGGTCAGGCCCGGTTGAATTACCTGTTGACTCCGCCTAGGGCTCGAAGCGATATTCGTCGAACGGTGAGGATTAACCGGTTCTGCTCCCACTGAATCTTTTTTCAAATGTTGGACAGTAATTTATGAAATTTGATGACGTCGTACTCGGCCGCCGCAGCATTCGCGGCTTCAAGCCGGATCCAGTACCCCAATCGCTACTCATGGAAGTCGTCGCACTGGCCACCCGTGCACCTTCATCGATGAACACGCAGCCCTGGTATTTTCACGCGGTCGCTGGGGACGCCCTCGACCGGATCCGGCGCGGCAACACCGAGCGCACGCTGGCGGGCGAACCGGCGTCGCGGGAAATTCGTATCCATGGTCAGTATGAAGGCGTTCACCGCGAACGACAGAAATCGATTGCGGCACAATTGTTCGAGGCAATGGGAATCGACTGGGGCGACAAGGAACGACGTCACGACTGGGTGCTGCGCGGCTTTCGGCAATTTGACGCGCCGGTCTCAATTGTCGTGACGTTCGATGAGACGCTCACCGACAACGACATTGCCGTTTTCGATTGTGGTGCGGTCGTCAATGCCCTTGTGAATGCTGCGTGGTCACGCGGACTTGGTGCGGTCATTAACGGCCAGGGCATCATGCAATCTCCGGTCGTACGCGAACATGCGAATATTCCGGACGACCAGGTCATCATGTCCTGCGTCGCCGTAGGATTCCCACTGCCCGACTTTGCGGCCAACGACGTCGTTTCTACCCGCCGGCCGGTCGAGGACGTGATCAGTTTCATCGGGTTTGATGAGTGATAACCCACGGGAGATACCGATGCGTCGCTACATGATTCAAATCAAGTACAACGCTGCCAGCGCAAAGGGTCTGGTCGCGAACCCCCAGGACCGGATCCCGCAGGCTGCTGCGATCATGGAGAAACTCGGCGGACGTCTTGTCGACTTCTGGTTTACCTTCGGCGACTGGGACGCGGTCATCATCGTCGAGCTCGACAGCGACGTTCACGCCATGGCTGTCGCAATGGCCGATGTCGCCGGCGAGGTGGGCGAGACGAAGGTTACGGTTCTCTACACGATGAGTGACGCGGTGGCCGCGATGGAGATGGCGCAAAGCATCGACTACGAGGCGCCCCAGTAGCGATTCAGGCCCCCCCGCCTTCGCACACGAGCATTGTTTGCGGCGGGATGAAACAGCCGGCATCGGACGACGGCCAGGATTCGGTGAGTGGGTCCGGAATCGCCGAGGTCGCCGTGACTCAAGCTTAATCCGGCAAACGATAAGGACCAAATTCATGGTGATGGCAGAACTGGCGCAGGATTTGCGCGACGAAGGCCGTGAACTGCATGACTTCATCGCCTCGATTGCATCTGAACAATGGCAACGTCGGGGCCCGTTCAAGGATTGGACGGTTGAAGATGTGTTGCGGCACCTGATTGTCGGCGACTGGTTCAACGTCCTGGCAATGACCGCGCCCGAGCGTTTTCAAACCATCATGGCGCAGCGCCGTACCGCGCGAGCGGCCGGCGAGCCGCGGACGTCCGGGATCGAAACACTGGACAAACCGGTCGGTGCAGGACACGAATTACTCGCTGCGTGGTTCTCCGGACTGAATGACCTGTGTGCTTTATTCGAGCGAGCCCAACCGCGCCAGCGTATGGCCTGGGTCGGACCCGACATGAGCATTCGCTCCGCGGCGACGGCCCGCTTGATGGAGACGTGGGCGCATGGCCAGGACATTTACGACATGTTGCGCGTTGCGCGGGAGCCACGTGATCGGATCCGGCATATCGCTGTGCTGGGAGTGAACACGTTCGAATGGACGTTCCGAAACCGCGGCCTCGAGCCCCCGGGGCCGGCGCCGCGAGTCGAGCTTGTTGCACCATCAGGCGCGATCTGGACCTGGAACGACGACCAAACGGAGAATCGAATCAGCGGCGCGGCGGTAGATTTCTGCCACGTGGTGACGCAGGGCCGCAATATCGCCGAGGTGACGCTCAACGTCGTCGGCCCGGTCGCGCAGGCCTGGATGGCCATTGCGCAATGCTTCGCCGGGACCCCTGAGGATCCCCCGCTGCCGGGTGTGCGCGGGTGGGAAAGTACTTGAGCAGTTCAGGATCTCGCAGGTTATCTCCGGATACGCCGGTTGGATCTGACGAAATCACGCCCTGTCTTCAGCCCGAACTGACAATTCCCGGACGTCGCATTCGTAGGGAAAAGCGGACACTTGCGAACGGTACGGCTACTTCCGCTTTTTTGCCCGAAGCAGACATCGGAACGGGTTCGCGACATCCTCCGGAACAAGGTATCTTCGACTGGTCGCAACGCGGGGCCCCGTGGGGCGATACAATTTAGTTGTGTCCGGCCATGCAACAAGCGTTGATTTCGTTTTTTCCCGTGGATACCTTCAAACGATTCCCACACCTGAAACCCGGTATTCTTGGGGTGGGAGCGGGCTGGATTGGCGCGATACTCGATCGTCTGGGTGCATTTACGCATTCGATGAACGCCAAGCGCGAGTCGGTGACCGAATTGTTTCAGCGCCACTGCATTATTTCAGGCGATCCGGGTGAAACCGCCGCGCCCTGTCATCGATCACGTCGGTGCGGTGTGTTTTAGGTAGGCAACAACGTGCGTAGGATATATTGTCCTGATTAAACTATTCGATCTAATTTGCCCAATGGTAACCACTATTATGCGAACACGGCTATTGATACTCCTAAGCGTTAGCTTGGCTCTGGCATCCTTAAATGTGCACGCAATTCCCGCCACCGCTAACCTTTTTATCGATGTCGATGGCGATCAAGTCGACGACTTCTTTCAGCTCGACCAGGTTTTCGCCGGGGCCGGAACGGCATCGATCGTTGGCGCTGACAGCCAGGAGATTCTTGGCAGCGACATGGGCGAGTCATTCAACGTCGCGTTTAGCTATGACACGTCTGCTGATGTAGCGAGCGGCGAAATAAAACTTAAGGCGACGTTCAATAATAATTCAGGTCAAGAATTGAGCACCGGCATCGATGCGTTCGATGTCTTTTCATCGCAAGGTGTACTTCAAGACACCTTGCAATTTACCTCTACGACCGGTCTACCTTATGACGTCGTCCTCAGTCTCGACGTGACTGGGTCGATCAATAATTTCAACGGTGCATCGGGCGATGTCAGCGCATTTCTTAGCGCCGCTGGATTCCAGTCAGACCAAATAGCGTTCAACGGGAACGGTAATCACGCCACTACGCTTGAAGTCGTGGCCACTTTGGCCGGGACGAATGCGTCGGTGGATTTGTTTACGTCGTTGTCGCTGGGTTATTTTGCCTTAGGCGTTGACGCGTTCGTCGATGCGGACTTCTCCAACACAGCGGCGCTCTCGATTACCTTGCCCGCAGGTGTCACCTTGAGCGGATCGAAAAATGGCTTGCTCGGTGCGCCCACGACAGTTCCACTACCCGGCGGGTTGTTATTCTTCTCGAGCGCGATGCTCGGACTCGGCTTGCGTCGAGGACGTCGCCGCTAACGCCCGCCGGCTTTCCCATACCGACCTGTCAACAAGCCTTGTCTGCAAAGCAACTATACCCCTTCGTATCGCATCAGGACGGCGCGAGCGAGGTATATCACCACGTCTTTTTCAGCCGCCGAAAAATCGTCTACGGTGATGTTCGGATTCAGTGACTTACTCGCTGTCTAACGTAGTTCGGGATTAGCCGTGATTACGTCGTTGAAGCGCTAGTCACGACCCCGACGCGCGTCATTTTCTTAGCTTACGATTCGCGCAAAAACCTTCCCGTTTCGAATCCCCTTGGCCGCCGTGGCGTTAGCCTCTCGGCAGATTGGAGAGGACATCCCACTTAAATCGCACCCGGCTTAAACAAACGTGCGGGGTCAGATCTCACAATGCGACGATCTCTAATGCTGGAATGTTAGATCTTACCCATAGCGTTTAACTCGGATTTCGCGCTAAGTTCGAAAACGCTCAAGGTATGCCCGCTTTGCGCAACGCGTCGACAAAACCGTTTTGTTCGGTTTTGTGCTTAAAGTCGTACATTTTCGCCGCGGTTTCAGCTTTATATGCCGGTGAAATTCTCAATATTTCCTTTGCTTGTCTTTGCGCCTTGTCAACTTCTCCCAAGTCTGAATAGATGACGGTGAGCATGATTTGATTCGTCAGATAATTCGGCGCTATGGTTGTTGCGGTCTCCATCGCTTCGACGGCCTCATCGGTACGCCCGACCGCGTGATAGACCAAACCCAACGTCCAGTAACCCCATATCGGAAAACGGGGATACAACTCAACGGCACGGTCAGCAGATTCTGCCGCGTCCCCATACTCGCCTGCAAACGCAAGTGCATAAGCCCGAGTTCGATGCGCTTCAGGGTCTGAAGGCATTAGCCGCACGTATTCGGCGGCCCTTTCAATCGCTCCATCATAGTCGCCACTGAAGAGTAAGCCTCGGATCATAAACTTGAGCAGGTGTGGATCGGAATCGTCGAGTGCCATCGCTTTTTCGGTATACATGCGCAGCGTGTCACGAGTAGCATCGGACTGTTCGGACCAACCGTAGAACCACCCGAGCCAACGATTCAAACCCAGGTCGGCATAAGCGGCCGCATATTCCGGGTCCAAATCGAGGGCGCGCTGGTACAGAGCGGCTGCCTTATCAATCAGCTCGGGTTTGAATTCACGACGTGCGCGTTGGGTCATGTCCTGCGCCCGCAGGGAGAAATCATACGCTTCCAGGCTGTTGGTCCTGGCCCGTATGAATCGCTTTTGTTCCTCGTCAGTAAGATTGACCCTCAGTGCCGTGAAAATTTTCTTTCGAATGTCGTCCTGCAGCGCAAAGATATCAACTAATGGCCGATCAAAGCGTTCCGACCACAAGTTCCTGTCATCGACGACGTCAACGAGTCGAGCGCTAATTCGTATCTGATTGCCGGCCTTCCGCACGCTGCCCTCGAGCAGGTAACGTATCCCGAATTCTTCTTGCAGCGCGTCAGTAGCCACTGCCTGGTCTTTAAAACGCTTTGTCGAAGCGCTGGGTACCACGAAAATGGTATCGATTTTCGACAGGTCCGTAATGATATCTTCGGTAATGCCGTTGCTGAAATACGCCTGGTCAGGGGCGTCGCTCAGATTCTCGAACGGTAAGACGATAATAGCCGGGCGCTGATTGGCTTGCGCCGACTCGCGCTGCTCGAAGTTTGTCGGGGTGTTTTTATGATCTCGAAGCGCCACGAATGCTGCGATTCCAATAGTGAGTACCAGCAGAGCAGTGATGGCGCGTCGCATAAATATTGCGGTTGGCAAAGCAGTATCACGCGTGTCGTCCGCCGTCTCTCGCGTTATTGTCGATGATTCGGAGTCTTCAAGCCGCACCCGCCAGATTGGCACCGGTTTGGAGATGTTCTTGACCGTCCGTTCACCCAGAAACTCCAAATCAAGGTCGAGTTTGTTCTCGCACTGTTCGTACGCGCTGCTCGATAGACAGATGCCGCCTGGATCGGCGATCGCCTGGACACGCGCCGCAATATTGACCCCGTCACCGAATAGCTGCGCGTCTTGCATGACGACATCGCCGACAGAAATACCGATCCGAAACGCCATTCGCCGGTGTCGTGTTGCGTTAGCGTTTTCCGCGCGCAGCGCCGTCTGGATCTCGATGGCACATCGCACGGCCTCAATGACGCTCGGAAACTCGGCGAGCAAATTATCGCCCGGGGCGTCAACGACACGTCCTTTATGGCCGTTAATCGCCATCCGCATGATCTCTCGATGGCCTTGCAGCGTGCGGACCGTCGCCTCGTCATCATCCTCGACGAGCTTGCTGTATCCGGCAACGTCGGCGCTCAAGATTGCTGCTAGGTGGCGCTCCATCGGTTCATTTTAAACTGGTAAACGAGAGATAGGTCGATACTATGAAAATTAGCATCTTGTTCCTACCGTTAAGTAGTCATAAGTAATTCAATACCCGGGGTTCGCGGCGTCAGTGCTAGAGAACAGGGGACATGCCACGTAAACCGCTCCCTGCCTCGACTAGTCTCACTTCAATCGTCCCGTTATTCACAATAGATCTGTGGGATGTCTTCTTTTTCTTCCTTTTTTCCAGTTGCGGGGTTATGAATTCCTCGGGAGCATCGTCAGCGGGTCGGTTCGGTTCCTCGCGTGCGCGCATACTCTCGATGGGTCGTCCGTACAATTTTCAGGAATACCGCAGTAACTCGTCCTGCGTACCACCGCGACCACCTAACACATGCTGGAGGTACTCTTCGTAAGTCTCCATCCACATGCCCGTCGAACGTTCTCTTCCTGCGGCAGTATCGGTCTTCGTTGTTTTCAGATACCAGTTGTTACAGCGCAGCCAGACCTTACCTTCGGCACTTTGCGCACACATTTTCGTCCACTGCTCTACAGCTTGTTTGCCGGGCTCTACCCGGCAGTGGCCGGCGTCGCGCATTTTCACAAGAAGGTCGCGAATGTATTTCGACTGTTGTTCGCATAACAACGTGATGTTCGTCACCGGGTTCAGACTTTGCGGACCGACCAACATGTAGAAGTTTGGCATGTCCTCGACATGAATACCCCATAGTGAGTGCGGCCGGGTCATTTGAAAATTATTCGCTTCGTTGGCGCCGAATTTATCGGCCAGGGTCACCCCGTCGCGGCCGACAATCGGAAAGGGAATGAAGTTGCTGTCAAATCCCGTGGCGTAAATGATCACATCAAGCGCGTAATGTTCGCCGCGCGCGATCGTGAGACCTGTTTCATCGACACTGACCACCCCGCCGCTATCGTCAACGAGGGTCACGTGCGACTTGTTGAACGTGGCGTAGTAATCGTCAATGAACAACGCGCGCTTGCAGAAAAACGGATAGTCCGGGGTCAGTCTTTTGGCAATCTCCGGATCGTTCACATCGTGCTTGATGAGTTCTCTCAGCTCCGCACAAATAGCCTCGTTCTGCTCTTCGTTCTGTAACGCATCCCAGTCCAGGCCGATTTTGTCCTCGGGCGACGGGTACTCCCCTTTCCAGTCGACGTACCGCAATTTTTCGCCGTGGCCGCCGGCCCTGAATTTCGCTTCAAGATCGGGCGGCGTGGGTTCATCTTCACGCCGCAGGCACCATGTCGGCGTGCGTTGAAATACGTGTAGTGATTCGACCTCATCAACGATGCTCGTGATCACTTGTGCGGCTGATGCGCCGGTGCCGACAACGCCGACGCGTTTACCGGCAAGAATCGCCGATTTGTCCCATTGCGCCGTATGAAAACTTTCGCCTTCGAATTTTTCCATTCCCGGAATTTCCGGCAGTCGCGGGCTCGATAACGGGCCGCCGGCATTAACGACGTGGCGGCAGGTCACCACCTCGGCAGGTTGCCCGCTTGTCGGATCGACGGTCGTGATTTGCCACATACTGTCGCCGTCACCGAGGTACTTCATTTCAACCACTTTGCGCGAAAAACGAATCCTGTCGCGAATGCCCATATGGTCGGTCATCATCTCGGCATAGTCCGCGATTTCCTGCTGGCTCACATACTTCCTTGATGGAACGAAGCCCGTGCGGTCAAGAAAAGGCAGATAGACATACGCGGGCACGTCGCAAGCGGCACCGGGATAGGCGCCGACACCGCCGTGACTCCAGACCCCGCCAACGGAAGGCGTCATTTCGAACAGGCGAACGTTGTCGATCCCGACTTCATGTAAATAGCTGGTGCAGAGCAGCCCTGAGAATCCGGCACCGACGATGACCACCTCGAACTCGGGTTGCGATTGATTTTTCGTGCCTGTTTTCGGGCTCGCGACTTCGCTCATCTAAAGTTTCTCTTTTATCGACACAACGCTCATTGGTCGCTGCCTTTCAGGCAGATATCGGGGCGCAATGCTATCCGACCTGCCCTAAAGTTCAAAACGATGCCTGCAAACCGGGTCGGCGGATCACGCGACACAACGGCGCGCGCGGCACGGAAGGTCGCTGACCAGGCCGGGCTCGAGATTTACGTGTCGATTGCTTTTTACCTGTCGAAAAAGCCTGTTTCCGGAGAGGCTGCGTGAGCAGTTCGAACTCATCATCGCGCTCGACAAAGAACGGCTGATTGCGTAACTTCGCTGAGCAATTGCGGCGAGTAACACCGTTATGTGCACCCCTGCACCCCTGCAGCACAAGGAACATAGCGGACTCGGCGGCGGTTCCGCGACGGAATGAACTAAAAGTACCGGGAATCGCGGCAAAGCGGGGTAACCGGAGAATCGTCATAGAGAACCCAGGGTTCGACCGGCGGGCAACCTGAGTATATCCGGCCCTCATTAATCCAAATCGATAAGGAGACAACCCAATGTCGGACCAGGAAATCGTTTCCGGCGGCTGCGCCTGCGGCGCCGTGCGCTATGAATTCGACGCTGAACCGGCGGCAGCGATTAACTGTCACTGCCGGGACTGCCAGCGCGCCAGCGGCGCCGGATTCGCTGCATGTCTGCTCGTGTGGGAGGAATCATTTCGCTATTTGTCCGGCGAGCCGAAGTATCACACGAAGATTTCGGAACGCGGTGAGACCATGCGCCGCGGGTTCTGCGGCGAATGCGGATCGCCGCTCGGCATTCTCGAACCCCACCGGCCCAAATTGGTGTTCTTGTCGGCAGCAAGTCTCGACGACCCCGAGGTGTATCAGCCGACCATGGACATTTACACCGACAGTTCGCACTCGTGGGACATACTCGACCCCGAACTTGAGCAACACGCGCGGATGCCGTCGAATATTCCGGATGATTTCGGGTGCTAACGCATGTAGGAATGTCTGCGGACGACGGTTGTCTTCGCGAGCAAACCGGAAGTCGAACAGCGTTATTCAGATCTGATTAATCGCTCGATCCCATCGCACCGTATCGCGCCTCACGCGGCGATTGACCGTGCCAGCGACGAAAAGCCCGACCGAACGCAGATTGCGTCTGGTACCCGAGCATGTCCGCAATTTGAGAAACCCGGAGTCTCGATGCCGTCACGTGGTGCCAGGAAAGCTCGGCCCGAACCGAGTCCACGACGTCGCGAAAACTGGTGCCCAGGTTCTCCAGTCGACGCTGCAAGGTACGTTCAGAAAGTCGCATCGTCTCGGCAACGGTTTTGATGGAACATTCTCCGTAAGGCAGAAGCACGCCGAGAATTGATTTAACTTCCGTCAATACGATTGGCCCGTCCCGCTGCGAGTGCATCAGCGCCGATTGTTTGGACAGACCGCGCAACTCTCCCCTGCCGAGCTTTCTGTCGAGTATGGAATTCTCTATGAGCAGCGCGTCGTTGGCGCTGTTGAATTCCGGACATCGTCCGAAGAACTCCGTGAACGAGTCATTGCTGACAGGATCCTGTCGTAACATCACGCGCGGCGGCTGCCACCGAGCCTGAATGTTTTCCCTGATAAACAGGCAAACGACCGCGAGCGAGGCGTTGATAACCTGGCGTCGACCGTAGCGGCCGAGCGGTTGCAACGAGTAGTGCAGCCACTGTCCGTCGTCCGTTGGTTCGAATCGAAATGTCCCCATATCCGTAAACAGCCCGTAGTATTTTGCGAAACACTGCAGGGCGGCGTGGACGGATTCAGCGTCGCGCATGAGCAACCATATTTGCCCGAATATCCCCATCGGTAACCGGCTGCCGTGAATCAACCCGAACTCCGGGCAATCGCAGTGCTCGGCCGCCAACTCGAGGTAATCGACCAGGCATTCAGCATCGATGTAAATATCCGGGGTCTCGAACGCGTACGGGGGAACGCGCGCTGCGCGCGTTACGGCCTTCGGATCACCGCCCAATTCTGCGATCAGTTCCTGTGAGCCCAGCAAGGAAGCGCTGAAAACGACCGAATTCGAGCGAGGATTGGCGTGGCGCATAAAGTATATTTTATGGCGTTAATTGGACAGTATCAATCGATGACCAGGGTTAGCATTCGTCAATATCGCGCACGTTGAGGCACCGAGGTCGTCCACCTGTCCGGGGCTTCGAGCGTTCAACCCGCGATTATTAGCGCAGCCCGGCGCATTGCCGCTCACCGGGCCGATATCGTGAAATCCTGGCTCGAAGGTACTGATATGGCAAAACAGCAGCTGGTTCCCGTCGGTGATTTGACGGAAGGCGAAATACGACCGTTCGAGATCGAGGGGCGGCACGTCCTGCTCGTCAATGGCGAGAAAGGTCCGGCGTTAATTGATCGCGTATGCCCGCATGCGGGTGGCGACCTTGCGAAGGGCAAGGTCGTGGCGAACCGACTTCGCTGTCCGACGCACAGTTATCTGTTCGATCTTGAAACCGGTAGCTGCCCGCTCGGTCGGCGGGAAGGATGGGGTCCGCTCGCTGTATACGACCTGCTCGAGAGCGACGGATATCTTTGCGTTGATTTTGCGGACTAGATGCAGGTTCACCTGATGTTTTTAACCAGAGCCGGTATTACCAGAGATTCGAACACCGGCACATCAACCGAAATTGAGGAGACTGAACATGAGTGATTTAGACGTCATCATTCGAGGCGGCATGATAATCGACGGCCAGCGCACGCCTCGCTATCGCGGAGACATCGGAATCAAAAATGGTCAGGTCGAAGCGATCACCGGCGTCGGTGGATTGTCGAAAAAAACCGCCGAGAAAGAAATCGATGCCGACGGCTTGATCGTTGCCCCGGGCTTCGTTGATTTGCACACGCATTACGACGCGCAGGTATTCTGGGACCCCTATTGCACGACCAGCGGCTGGCACGGTGTCACTTCCGTGGTTATCGGAAACTGCGGATTTGGCATTGCCCCGGTCAAGGAAGACGGTCGCGAACGCGCGATGCTGTCACTGACGCGTAATGAAGCCATTTCCTACGACGCGATGGCTCAAGCCCTGGCGTGGGACTGGGAAACGTTTCCCGAGTTCATGGATGCCATCGAGCGCACGCCGAAGGGTATCAACCTGCTCACCTATATCCCCTTGTCGCCGCTCATCGCCTACGTGATGGGTGGGGTCGATAACGCGAAAACGCGCCGCCCGAGCAAAGACGAAATGGGGCGGATCAAGCAATTGATATCCGACGCGATGGATGCGGGTGCCTGCGGTATCTCCTCACAAAATCTCGGTGATACGTCGGTTCAACGCGACTACGACGGTACGCCGAACGTGACCGACATCATGCATTTCGACGACTTCGTCGAGATGACCTCGGTACTGAAAGATAAAGGACGTGGTGCAGTCCAGGTACTTGGACTAACCCCTGATCAGACCGAGCGCGTTTGTGAAGCGAGCGGCGCAAATGTCATCTACAACGTCCTGGCGCTCGAATGCGATCAGCACGGCATGAAGACCGAGGGTTCGTGGGAGTCGTTTACGGACTGGATGGAAGACGCAAACAAACGCGGCCTGAAAGTCAGCGCCCAGGCCGTCACCACCGGCATCGATTTCACGTTCACGTTCGAAGACTGGAACCTGTACGACTTCAGCCCGCACTGGCGGAATATCTGCATGGGCACGACAGCAGAAAAGCTGGAGAAGATGCAGGATCCGAAACGGCGTGAAGCGATCAGAAAGGAATTCGATGAAGTTGCGGACGCGTCTCGCGAAGATTTCACGGCAGAACTCGAGAACGACATCGCCGCCACCGCACTCGTGCAATTCAGAACGGTCGCGGATAACACGGTCATCATGGTCGACAACGATGATCTCGTTAAATACGAGGGCATGACGATTCGCCAGATCGCCGCACAGGAAAACAAGCACATCTGCGATGCGATTCTCGATATCGCGGCGGCCGACGAGCTGCGCACCACGTTCGCCACGCCGCCGAATCACTATAACCGTACGGATATGAAGAAACTGCTGCAGAAACCGTACACGATCCCCGGAATTTCTGACGGCGGCGCGCACATGAAGTTTTCCGCATTCGGACGTTACGGCACAGAATATCTCGTGAATTTCGTCCGTGAAGAAAAAATGGTCGACCTCGAATATGCGCACTGGCACCTGAGCGCAATTCCGGCGCAATACGCAGGACTGCACGATCGCGGAGTCATACGGGTCGGCAGCCCGGCGGACGTACTCGTCTACGATCTCGACGAACTCGGCTGGACCGAGGCCGAAAAGGCCTTTGACTTGCCAGCGGGCGACTGGCGCCGGATCACGAAGGGGCTCGGCTACCGCTATACCCTGGTCAATGGCGAGGTGACTTTCGTCGATGGTGAGAACACCGGCGCGACCCCGGGTCATCTGTTGAGAAACGGGCATGCGTGATTAACGGCCCTGACGGCGCCGACGGGATTAATTGCTAACCGACACATCGAACCGGTTAACTTTCGATCCCTTCGGCGTTTTTGCCGCGCCTCGTCCCTTCGCTTCCCGATACCGGGTGTAATCTTGTCGGGAGTGTTCTGAATCGATTGCACCCACGGGACCGCCTGGTTGGCATCAGTTCTCACGCTCGCTAATATCAGTCCTCCGTTCAACGCACTGGAGATAGCACCCGTGGACCTGGCTGAACTGAATTACCTGGTCGATTGTGACTGGCTGGCTGCACACCTCGATGCACCGGAACTTCGGATCGTAGAATGCACATCGCAACTGCCGAATTATTTCGAACCCTCGGCGGCTGAAGGACTGGAATTAACCAGCGGTCGTCCGCTGTTCGATGAGAGTCACATCGCCGGCGCAACGTATGTCGATTTACTGCACGAGCTTTCGGATCGATCGCAAACCGATTTCATGTACGCGATGCCTTCTGCGGATCACTTCGCACAGGTGTTGTCGGCCATCGGCGTCGGTGATGGCACCGCGGTAGTGCTGTACGACCGCGGCATGAATTCCTGGGCGTCCCGGGTATGGTGGATGCTGCGTTGTTTCGGCTTTGACAATGCGGCCGTGCTCAATGGCGGATGGACAACCTGGCACGCGCGCGGTTTGCCGACCTCAACGGAGACGTCCGGATATCCGCCCGCAACATTCAGCGCCCGCCCGCGTCGGGAGCTGATCGCGAGTCGCGATGAGGTGCTGCAAAGGCTCGACGATGATGCCACGTGTCTGATCAACGCCCTCGATCCGGACGAATTCGCGGGGCGCCCGCCGCAGCGCTACGCCCGCCCGGGGCGCATTCCCGGCAGCGTCAACGTGCCGTTCTCGACGACCGTCGATCTTCCAACACAAACGTTCGCCGACGACGAGGCGCTACGGCAGCAATTTGAAGCCGTCGGCGCACTCGACAAGGGGCACGTTATTGCCTATTGCGGCGGGGCGATCGCCGCGAGCAATACGGTTTTCGCGCTCACCCGACTCGGCGTCGATAACGTCGCGCTGTATGACGGTTCGCTGACCGAATGGACGAACGATCCCGCTCTGCCGATGGAAACCGGCTGACGGTTGCGGATCGATCGAGTCTGACCCCATTGGAATCACGAGCCCATCGTCAGCGCCGATAATTCGGATCGTCGAGACCCTCGATGGGGAAAAAGCGCGGTAGCGCTTTAAACCTTTCAATCCACGCCAGCACGTTCGGATAAGGGTCAAGCGAGATGTCGCCCATTGGCGCTAACGCGATGTAGGGAAACACGGCAACATCGGCAATTGTCGGCCTGCCCAGGGCGAGCCATTCTCGATTGTCGAGATCACCATCGAGAATCGACAATGACTTTTCACCGCGCATTTTGGCCTCCGCCAAAACGTCATGGGAAAAGTCGGCTGGCAGACCATTCGCCGGGATGCCAAATGAAATGACCGCGCGGGCCGTAAAGACGCCGTACTGAACCCAGCTCGATGCAAAAGCCAGCCATTCGGTAATCAGGCCTTGCCCGGCCGGATCCGTCGACCACCAACCGGTATCCGGTTTCAAACCGGCGAGGTAAATCATGATGGCAGCAGAATCGCGCAAGCGCGTTTCACCATCAACGAGCACCGGCACTTCACCACGGGGATTAATTTCGAGAAACGCGGGGCTGTGTTGTTCGTCGACCATGAGATCGATATCGACATGCTCGATATCAATTTCCAAAAACGACAGTAGCAATCGGACTTTGTAACTGTTGCCCGATTCGGCATAAGTGTAGAGTTTCATGGGGCAGGTCTCCAACGTACGGCTCATCAGCAGCGCAATGATTCATCTTATCCGCCCCGACCATCTTGTTCGAAGCCGATATTTGAATATTTACGCGTTTCAAATATCAGTCACTCGCTATAGGCTGCTCTTTTGACTTAGCGCAAATCCGGGACAGTCCTGATTTCAAGTTGGCGACCGATTCACGGGAGTGATGTGCAACTAACCGCAGGTCTAGCGTCAATTCCTTAGCCTCACAGCGGGCCTACCGAAACTGCGGCATTACGTTCTCGGCGAACAAGCGCAGCGATTTCTCCAAATCTTCCGTTGGTATACCCGGCAATTGCATGCGACAGATGAGTTCGCTTGGCTGCAGTCTATCGACAGCGTCTTTGAGCTGTTCGCACGCGGAGACCGGATCGCCAATAATATAACGTGAAGAGAACGTTCTGAAATCAACCTGCGCCGCGTCGGTGATCAACTCGCCTTTATCGTTACGCAGTTGGCGTTCTCCCGAGGCCGATTTGCGCCCGTAAAGGTCGAAGATGTGGGTAACGGCAGGTCCCGCAAGTTGCTCTGCACGCCTGGTCGTTGGCGCGATGAAAACCTCGCGAATTACCGGTCGTTCTTTTGTCGAAAAACCAACCTTCGCTGCAACTGCGTCGTAGCGCGCGTAATGTTCGACAAGTTCGTCGACCGTAGAACGCGGTGAAGCGGTTACGGGACAACGACGTTTGGCAGCGCGCTCAAGAAGCCTGGGGCCGGATACGCCATACCAGATAGGTATCGGATCCTGTACCGGCCGCGGCATCACACGCGTTGGCAGGATCTTGTAGAATTTCCCATCGTGTTCGAGGACCTCCTCGCTCCACGACTTCTCGAGAATATCCAGGATCTCCTCCGACCGCTGAAAACGTTCCGCGTGCGGTATCCCGTAGGCGGAAAATTCTTCCGATACATAGCCTGGCGACACGCCAAGGGTCAGCCGACCGTTACACAAGTTGTCTAAGGTGACGACGTCTTCGACCAGGCGTAGCGGGTTATACAGCGGCAACACCAAAATATTACTGACCAGCCGCATCGTTTTTGTCATACCTCCGGCTTTCGCTAAAACCGTCAGTGGGCTAGGCGCCCAGCCGTTATCCTGGAAATGGTGCTCAGTAGTTTGAAATGAATCATAGCCGAGGGTTTCCGCCAAGGGGACCAGACGATCCATTTCGCGAAACGTATCGAGGTGTGTCATCTTCGACCCCGGGAGGACGATAAAGCTGTACATCAATCCGAATTTCATCGATCGTTCTCCCCTATCTCTTGCAGCCACGTAGCCGTACCCTCGAGCAATGGCATAAACAGCACACTATGGTAATGACCGGCGCCGTGATTTCCGACAATAGGGCCATAATTGCCGGCTCAATTCCGTCGATTGCGATTCTGCCTTCAAAATTTCAGTCTACTTAAGCACCAACATCAGCGAATCACCGTCGTGGATACCGAGCCGCCCACGAAGCCCATCGACGGCGATGATTTCTATCTGAACCGGCGAATAGGCTGAAAGTTCGGGCAAGACGATCGCCGCGTCAATTCCCGGATGAATCGATACGGGATAGCAGCGTGCATCGCAATCGTTCGGACCGTCGTTCGGGTTATCAATCCGGACTCCCGAAGTCTCTCTGAGACAATTCCAGATCTCGACCGATGTCGGCTCGTCGACGATCAGATTGAGGGTTCCGGGGTACGGGTCAATATCCAGCTTGTCCACAAACTGCCGGCGCGCCCACTCCAGTTGAGTGAGAAATTTACCCTGACCGATCCCGGTTACCACCCGACCGATTAACGTTGAGCTGCGAACCTCGGTTGTATTCATTCTTTCAAAAGAAAATCGCGCGCTCGCAATTGCGCCAGTAAATCGGCGTCGCGTCCGTCAACCACGCTCATCCGCAATCTCCGCGGCGAACGCATCCATTTGCGCCACGCGTTGTCCGTCGAATTCCGTAAGCTCGCCGATGCAAGCCGCCAGATACTTGTGCATGTTCGAGGACGATGTCGCGTTAGCGTCGCCGCTGAGCACGGATTGCGCGTAAGTCAGCAACGTGTCCTGTTCGCGGCGTTCACCGGTAAGTTCGGCGGCGCGTAAATGACGCCGAAGTTCGGCATAGGCTTCCGGATCCTCGGCTTCGAGCCCTGAGGATTTAAGGTACTTTCGCGCATTTCGGACCGGGACGATTACGTGGTTTCGCCAGTCCGCGCACAATTCTATGGCGCCGCGGATTTCATTCGCCGATAAAGCAACCCGACGCATGTGCTGCACCCATCCGGCCCATAGCATCATACTGATGTCGATGCCGTGGTCACGTTGCCAGGCAAGGCACCACGACTCCACATCCTCGTATCGGTAAAGGCCGACCGTAAAACTCCAAAGCTCATCGCGACCCGAGCGGGTCTCGGCAAGCGGTTGATAGCCCGGTACGTCTTCGTCGTTCCCGGAGGCACGTTTTGTCATGTCTCGCCCCAGCGCTTGACGATGCCCGCGTCCATGTCGAACAAATCAAGCGCGCGGCCAACGGCGTGTGTCACGATATCGTCGACGGACTCGGGATTGTTATAAAACGCAGGTACCGGCGGGGCCACGATCGCGCCCATTTCAGTCACGGCGGTGGCCGCCCGTAAATGTCCCAGATGCAACGGCGACTCACGCAACATGAGAACGAGGCGTCGCCGCTCCTTCAATACGACGTCCGCGGCCCGGCTGATCAGGTTGCTCGTGTCACCGTAGGCAATATTCGACATCGTTCTAATCGAACAAGGAGCAATGATCATGCCTTCGGTGCGAAAGGACCCGCTCGATACCGCGGCCGCTACGTCACCGATCGCATGGACGTGATCGGCAAGAACCTTCACATCGTCCGGTTTCATGTCGAGCTCAAACTTCAGGGTCAGGGCAGCCGATGTCGACAAAATCAAATGTGTTTCGATATCCGAATCGCGCAGTACCTCCAACAAACGGACACCATAGACGGCTCCGGATGCGCCCGTGATACCTACAATGAGGCGTTTAGTTGTCATGCTCGTTCTCGAATGCTGCAGTTAATGCGGGCCGCCGCGGTGATATGACTGATTCAACCGCCTGCGCCACGTTCAATAAACCACGGTCAGCGCCGCGTTCACCCATCATCATAAACCCCACGGGCGCTGCGTCACGATCATGACACGGGATCGTAATTGCTGGTCGATCGAGAAAGTTCGCGACCGATGGATTACGCAGCATCAATGCGTTCATTGCGAAATAGTCAGGATCCGCGTCGAGATCTGAAAACTTCGGCGCGATGCAGGGCACGGTCGGACAGACGACAGCATCGAACCGCCACGTAACCTCATCGATCGCGGCGATCATGCAGCGGCGGTGATCTTGCAAAGCCAAATAGTCGTCGGCGGATTGCTTTCCGCCGAACAACACTCGTTGGGACACCCTGGGATCAAACGCGTCTGGCGCCAGCTCGATCAGCGCGTGCAGATTGTGGAACGCTTCCGCAGCCGCGAACCCGCCTTTTGCGTTAATCTGCGGCAGGTCGCAAAGGAACTTCGAGTCCTGGACGTCACGAACGTGTGCGCCGGCTGTCGCCAGCGCGCTAAGGGCACCGTCGAAACAATCCGCGACGTAGTCGCTCACGTCGTCGAATACGAAATCCCGGATTACGCCGATCCTCAATTCGCGCGGGAGCAGAGCGCGCAGTGCAGTTTCCTGTTCATCCGCGAGGATAGAATCCAGCGCGGCGCAGCAGGCGACGGAATTCGCGATCGGACCGATCGTATCGAGTGATGGTGATAACGGGTAGGTGCCTTCGAGCGCGACGCGGTGCCGGCTGGGTTTGAATCCTACAATACCCGTTAGCGCGGCGGGAATACGCACGGAGCCGCCGGTGTCCGTACCGATCGCGGCGACGCACATGCCGTCGGTGACCGATACCGCGGCACCGGATGAGGATCCACCCGGAATCCTGCCGATGGAGCGCTCATAAGGGTTCGCCGGTGTGCCGTAATGTGGATTCAGGCCGAGCCCGGAATACGCGAATTCCGTCATGTTCGTCCGGCCGACGATTATCGCACCGGCGGCGCGCAAACGCGCCACGATCGTTGCGTCGCATCGAGCCGGCGCTGCCGTGCTCAAAACCCTAGACCCGGCGCACGTTACATCGCCGGCGATGTCGAACAAATCCTTTACGCTGACCGGGATGCCAGCGAGTCGCGGTAGCGGCAAACCCGATTTGCGTAATGCGTCGATATCGGCGGCGCGTCGCCTTGCATCGCTCTCAAACGTTCCGACAAAGGCGAGTTGTCCCTGGCCGTGGGAATCATTGATCCGATTGAACGCCTGGTCGATCAGCGCAGTGCTTGTAGTATCCCCATCACGCAACCTGGCGGCCATGTTTCCGATTGTTAGTGTCATAGCCGTTGCTAGCACATCCATCTGCGCCATTGATTCAGAGGGGTCGCGGTGACGGCCTCGAGCGCGTTGACCAATATCGGCAGCCGCGCGTTCGAAAGCGCGTGCGCCTGAATCCAGACGCTCAAGGGATCCTCCTCGGGGCCAGCGAGATTGATCCCGATCGCCGGTTGCTGGCAGTAAAGCATCGTGGTTTCACCGCACAGCGTAACATCGGGCACGACGCCGTCCGTCAAGCCGATTAGTGCACCAGCCTCGCGCAGTTTATCGTGCAACCCTCGCAAACGGCTGTCTTCAATCGTCGGGAACTCGAACGCTACGCGTAAACCCGCGACCGGCATGCTTTCCTGCGTTGCTGTAAGGGGACAGAGCACGTCCAGTAGCTTCCATCCGCACCGTTTTGTCTCCGCGGCGAGGCTGAAGTGGTGGTCAGCTTCGCCCGCGCAAAAGACGATACCGTCACCGGCACTTGCCGGGAGCAATTCGACAGCGTCTCCAAAATAGCCGAGCACTGTACGATCGCCTGCGCCGCGACCGTTCAGCGTCTTCAACGGATCGCCGGTACGCACGACGGCGACAGGTATGTCTGCTGCAAGCAGTTTCAATAAGACCCGCGTTTGGCGTTCTTCCGCCACGGTATTGCTCACGAAATACTGGCACGGGATCGTCGTCTGTGACGCGTCTTCGACAACGTCGATAAAACCGTCAGCAACGCATGGCAGATCTTGCATCGCCGGCATACCAAAAACCCTTTAGTCCCCGGCCTGATAGTAGTGTAGTTCGAACATGAGACAACCGTTTTCGCTTTTGAAAGGCCCGTGGTATGCCCCGGGTGGACGGCAAGCATAGGTCGGGGCGCGAAAATTTTCGCCACCTTCGCCGTTCTCATCACAGCCGACGGTCAGATCGCCTTCGAGCAGATACACCTCTTCCCAGTGGTTGTGAACGAACGGGGCGGTCGTATATTTCCCCGGATGTATTCGCATAAGACGCGAGCGGCTACCGGTCATGTTCTCCTCGTCGATATCGCACACCAGATCGCGCGTCTCAAACCCGTCGGGATAGCCCGGTGGCGTCGAAAATTTCTCATTAAGATCCAGCTTAAAAAACTCGAGGTGAGGTTTTCGATTGTTACTCATTGATTTCCTCCTGCGTCTCTTTTGCGATCATGATGTTCGTAGATTGGCGTTTGAGTCGCCGATGATCAAAAAATATTCGAGCGTTCGTATTGCGCGGGCCAGGCAACATTAGTCGTTTTCAGCGCGCCCGCGGCGCGCAGCGGCCAAACGGGATCGGCCATCAGGGTTCTGCCGAGTACGACCAGATCAGCATCTTCGTTCGCGACGACCGACTCCGCCAAATCCGGCGTATTAATAAGACCAACTGCCGCGGTCGCCATATTCGTCTCGCGCCTAATCTCGCGTGCAAACCCGATCTGATAACCCGGGTGGATCGGAATTTCCTGGCGGGGATCGTTACCACCCGACGAGCAATCAATTAAATCCACGAGCCCGTCCTGACGGAGTTTCGTTGCGAGGCGTAGCGAATCGTCCAGCGACCATCCGCCTTCGACCCATTCCGTCACCGACAAGCGCAGGAACAACGGCAGATCGTCAGGCCATTCCGTTCTGACCGCGGAGATGGACTCGATCAAAAATCGAGTTCTGTTTTCGAACGAGCCGCCGTATCGATCGTCGCGCTCGTTGCTCAGCGGTGAATAGAACTGATGGATCAAGTAGCCGTGGGCGCCATGCAGTTCGAGCAATTTAAACCCGGCATCGCGCGCCCGGCGCACGGCGTTTTTCAATAAATCCAATTGTTCGGCAATAGCCGCTTCGCTAAGCGCAGCCGGCTTTGGCCAGCCGCGCGCATAAGCCTTTGCCGACGCGGATACGACATCCCATCCGCCGTCTTCCCGCGCAATTGGACGCGTTCCTTCCCACGGACGCCCTACCGAAGCCTTGCGCCCCGCATGTCCGAGTTGAATCGCCGGTACTGCACCTTGCTCGGCAACGAATGCCGCAATTCGTTTAAGCCGATCAGCCTGTTCGTCGTTCCACAACCCGAGGCAGTACGGGGTTATGCGTCCGCGCTCCTCTGTATGCACCGCTTCCGTACAGACAATGCCGGCGCCGCCGGCAGCGCGCGCGCCGAGATGCATAAAATGCCAGTCGTTGCTCAAGCCGTCTTTGCCCGAATATTGGCACATCGGCGACAGCATGATCCGGTTGCGCACGGTTACCGAACGCAATTCGAGCGGGCGAAAAAGGTGCGGATTCGGTTCGCGCTTAAGGATGCGCCGTTCGTTCTCGCCGCTCGTGCGTGAATCGATCGTTGGGGTATCGGTTTTAGTGGTCAATCGCGGCTCGCCTGTGTCTGCATCGCCTGATGCAAGATGTTACCGTCAAAATTCGGGAACTGCTCAAAGTCCGCACGCGCTGCAGATCGCTCGGGCGACGCCAATGCTTCGCCGAGTTCGGTCGCATTCGAAAACACCATCTCGCACACAAGAAGAAAGCCGCCGGCATTGACGGCGTGGGTATCGGACACCGAGAGGGGTGTGTGCACGCGCACATCGATAATCTTCGGAAAAGTTCGCAGTATCGGTACGTGCGTCTTGAGGTAGCGTTCCACAAAAGCCGCGTTATCGGTGGCGTTCCCCTGGTAGAAAACGAGATAGGACACCGTCATGATTTATGTTCTTCCGATACGCTCGTCGTAAACTCAATTAAAGGCCAACGGTCTCGCTGCGCTCGAGTAAGGCCTCCTCTATCGGAATGTGCAGTGCGTCGTGGATCGTGTTGTACATTTTCCAAAACCCGACGACAGCGGCGAGTTCGACGATTTGCGCGGGACTCAAAAGTTCGCGCAGGCGATGTAACACGGCCTCGGGTACGCTCGTGGGATCTTCAGAAGCAATGCGAACGAATTCCATGCACGCCGCCTCTGTTTCGTCTTCGGGCAATAGATCCCCGGTCAGCAGTTCTTGCAGTTGCGCTTCCCCCATATCCCAACCTTCCGCGCCGTAGCCGCCGGGACTTTGCAATATCGTGCAATGATGCGTCGTACAGTATTTACACCCGTTAGTGCGGCTGGCCAAGGCACCCAGTTTGCGTTTCAGCTGCTGGTCTAGCGTGGAAGACGGGTCACGCATGACTTTGTTGTTCAGGTCCCACAATACCGACGCGATTTCAGGGCGATGCATGTAAAAGCGCAATGCGTTTGGAATGAATCCCATTCTCTCGGCGTATTTCCCCAGCGCACCCTGGATGTAATCCGGTGCCGTGGATGTATCGGCATACGGAATAAAGGGCACCTGTTCTTCTCGGTCCGGGCTGGTGTTGGACTTGGCGTTCATAACGGTTCTCCAGGATCAGAGGTAGTCTTTGATAAAAACCTTGCCCCAGTTTTTCGGCAACGCGAATTCGAAATCCGCCTTGTTGTGACGTGATTTTATCGTCGCGTCGATGCCCATTTTTCCGACGATCCGAAATGGGTAGTGATCCGGCAAGGGTTCGGCCGACGGGTCGTACAAAGAACCGCGCGTATGCGGCACCGTGATGATGTCGCGCGATGGGTCGGCGCGCGTTGCGATCGCGGTATACACAGATTCAGCGTCCTCAATATCGGTATCGGGGCTGATCGCGACAACGAGTTTTGTGTTCAGCCACGGTGCGCCCATACATGTCATCAGGGCATCATTGACAAAACCATCCCATGGATATTCAACCTGAATGATTGCTGACAATGCCGCCCCCCACAGCGGGAACCGCACTTCCTTAACGTTCAGCCCGATTTCGGTGAGCTTGTTGTACAACATCGCTTCATGACAGAGCCGCGGCAATGATTGGTGGTCGGTCTGCGGACAGGTCTGATGGTTGCGGTAGATTGGACGGTCGGAACGCATGGTGATAGCGGTGACGTGCATCTCCGGAATACTTTCGCGCTGAGGCATGCGGTATAGCGTTGGTGCGGTGACCGTACCAACTTCGAATCGGTCGACGAGATTAACAAAACCTTCAACGATCATTTCGGCGTGCGCGGGCACGTTCAAATCCACCGTTTCCGCCGGCACCATTTCGATATCCTGGTCCATGATGGTGCCGACCATTTCAAGTTCGCCCCACATATCCATGTGCAGGCCGGAGTAATTCGCCATGATTTCGTAGGCAGGATGGACGCCAAATGCCATGACAATTGGCATTTGTTTTTCGCCCAGGTCCAGGTACTTGCGCATAATCTGGTTCGTGTGCGAGGTCACGATACTGATCAGACCGCGGCGGGGACCGACAACACTCGTGCCGGCATGACAGGTGTTGTAGAAACCCGTTTCAGGATCCTTGAACAGACACATTGCCGTGACGTAAGGATATTCGTCGCCTTCTTTGTGGATCGGAATGGGTAGCTTCGACCAGTCGATAATCTCGTCGTCAACGTACTTCACTTCTTTCACCGGTGCGCTATCGACAATCTTGAAGCCGCGCGGCGGTTGTCGCAGGCGATATGCGAGAGTGCGCAGGTAATTTTCCGGCTTCACACCGAGACAACGCGCCTGATTAACCCGATTCTTAACGAGAATATCGGTGAGGCGAAAATCTTCACGATCAATAATATTGTTGAACAAAATCGGATCATCAACCTGCGCCGACAGCGCACCGATGTCGTCGATATGTACCGGTTTATCGATGGCGATGACAGCGTCTTTGTACGTATCCAGATGACCACGCAAAGAGCTATCGATAACGCGCTCCGGTGCGGGTGGTTTCGCGTGACTGATTGAAAATCCCATCCTTATGCACTCCCGTGACCGAATGATTGTTCGAGGCTTCGTTTGACGTGTTCTGTGCGGTCGCTATTCGACGAGGATCGCGACGACGCTGTCGGATACGCGCACCGGATATGTGACCGCGCGTTCAGTGCTGCCGCTGACCTTGCCGGATTCAACATCGAAATCCCAGGCATGCAGCGGACACGTAACGATACCATCGTCATAAAACCCCTCGTGTAAGGGCGCCCCCTGGTGCGGGCACACGTTGTTCAACGCGTAAATCTCACCGTCGTGTTTGAATAGCGCAACCTTCAGGTCGCCAACGCTGACACAGATGCCCTCGTCGTCCGGAATATCGTCAACAGACGCCACGTCGACATAATTTTCTGCGTTCATCGATGTTTCGCCGGTTAAGCTTCAGGGCGCGAGCCACCGGGCTTCATCGCCAGCATCTCCTCGTGGCTGATCATTCGCTCCTGACCGTTCACACGAATTCCCTTCGGATCGTCGACGAAATCCTCCAACCTGACTGTGCCCTTGCCTTTCGGCCACGCGCGCGCGTAATCCCACCATTCGGAGTCGCTCTGCGGCGCGAGTAAGGTCGCGTCTATAAGCGTTTTGCTGCCGAGCCGATACGGTACGCCGGGAATTTTAGCGGCGGCGGGTGATAGCGGCGACGAACGCGTACCTGCAATTATATTCGCGTCGCGCTCCCAGTTTGCGCGGATCGTCAGCGCCCAGGCGAGATCCCTCGCGTCGTAAATATTCACGTCGCGATTCACCGCCACGGCCATCTGACTCATGAAGCCAATCGTGGTGTTCTCCCACATTGCGGCCTTGAGTAGTGCATCGCGCGCCTCGCCTGGCCCGCGCGGGGTCATTTGTATGATGGTAAGAGACGCGCCGCCCCACGACGGAATGTAGACATCATGAACGTTAACACCCATTTCCCGTAGTGCGTTGAACAACACACCCTCCATCGGCAACATGCACAGGCGCTGATGTTCCGTCCATACGCTCGCCTGCAGGTGACGAAAGATGGGCTTTTCGCGCATCGTGATCCGATTGACTTTGAATACGGGGGCTTTCTGTATGCCGTCTTTCGAGATTGGCCCGGTGGTATAGGTGCCGAGATAATTGCCAAACGGACCTTCACTTTGGACATGGTTAGGAATCGTTTCGCCTTCAACGATGATTTCGGCGCTTGCCGGCACATGGAGATCTGAAGAACCGCACTTCACGAATTCGAACGGCGAGCCCTGAATACTCTCGGTGTAATCGAGTTCGCCGCAGTTCGGATGATGAATCGAAATAGACGCGGCGATGTCGACCGCCGGGTGATGGCCAATCGATAAAGCCATCGGCATGGGCTTACCCATTTGGGCGTATTTTGCCGCGATTTGATTCACGTGCGGTGAAAATATCATGAACGGGCATTCGCGACCGTTGCCAACCATCATGCGCGGCCACGTCGTGTTGTGGCGGCCGGTCTCGGGGTCAACCACGACGCCGACGGCGCTGCCGATGTAGCGGCCACCGTCGAGCTCGGAATGCTGCGCAATCGGCAGGCGCGTTAAGTTGGCATCATCGCCTTCCCAAACAACATCCTGGCACGGCGCGCTCGCAGCGATCTTCGGCTCCACTGGTCCACGATCCATCGCTGCGGCCATCGCCACGACGACTTCCTCGCGCTTGTCGACACCGAACGCCACGGTCTCTATGTCCCGGTTCGTCGCGAGATTAGCCGCTACCGACCAATCGGGATGACCTTTGACGTTATCAAACAATATCGTTTTCTCGGATTCGTCACACAACGCCGCCATATTTGTCGCCGGGTCGACTTCCTTCGTAATTCGATAAAGCATGTCGCGCGCTTCAGCGTCGGCCAGGAATGTCCTGAGATCTTTAGCCATCGTTTTCACCTTCTAAAGTTTTATTTGATACGGTCCCGGTAGCATCCACACCCCGGTCGCCGAAGTTATTCGCGTACCGGCAGCGCGTGAATAGTGTAGGCATGTCGGATCCGGCGGTCGAGAACCGGATCGAACAATTCGAACTCGAACTTCGATGCCGGCCGCGGGCCCCCCGGCACCGCGAACGTGCCGCAAAATATTACCGACCCGGGCACGATGTCGCCGAAATGCGCCTGGTGCTTCACGATCAAATCGTCGGGGGTCATCATGTCGCTCACCGAGCCCTGTTGATACAGGACCCTTTCGCCTTCGATCGTGGCCCACGCACTGAGATTGAGCTCGTCCCAATGGTCGCTGATGTCGGAGTACCGCCAAAGTTCACGAGCAACCGGTTTCACGCAGACCTGCTTGGAAGCAGCGACGTTGTATTTCGCTTCGACGTCACGATCGGTGTGGTCCGAACCGACCCCAACCCAGACTCCATCCTCGAGATTGAAGATCACAAACTCGACTTCGCCACTCGTTTGCTCGCCGAGAACAGTGGCATGTGTCTCATGAGTCAAATTTGCCGGGGCAACGCGATAGAAAACTGGTACGGTCGCGGGGCGCTTCACGCCGATTTCTTCGAGTTCCGTGATATGCGCTTCAACCGCTTGTTCATCACGCCCGGTAAATCCCGCTATGATCAGATCGGTGATGCGCACACGTTCATCGCGCGATGCATCATTGATGCCGTGCTTCATCACAGTCAGTTCGATAGCGGGCGCTGCAGAATCCGCGTTGCTTCTATTCGAATCCATTACTGTCCTGCGTACCACAACCCCTGAATATTTTTGGCAATCTCGGCGTTGCTGAAATCGGTCTTTGGCATCGGCGGCAGCATTGCAGGATCGAGACCGCTCAGGACATAAGGGTTCACGTTACCGGATTCGGCGGACGCTTCATTGCCGCCCGCCAGGAGCCGGTGATACTCGACTACCGTCGATTCGAGAATTTCGAGATGTGACGTCAGCCACTGCCGCATCTCATCGTCGCTCGGGCTTTCGGTGCGTACAAGTTTCCGCTGGATTTCCAGCACGTGATCGAGGCTGCAGATATCGATACTTTGTGGGGTCGGTGGCTGCTCGTATTTCTCGGCGTACTGCGCGAGGAGTTTGATACCCGCCTCACTCAAGGCCGCGAAACGCATCATTTCGGTTTGAATTGAAGCCATGAACGCCTGATCTGCGATGTGCGCGTAGCGCGCGAGTGTTACCGGCACCGAAACGTACAGAGTGAAATACCAACCCACCCACAGCATCAAGGCCTGGTCTTTATCAAAAACCGGATAGAGCCGTTTGAACCAGCCGATCAATAATTGAAAAAGCCTGAGAAAACTTTCATTCGCAAATTCGATGTAGTCTTCGATCGGCTCGCCGTTGCGGTCGCGACGAATCATTTCCGCCACCATTTGATTACCAATCGCGATGAAGTCCGTTCCGGGAGACAGAAAGGGATCGACGAAGACGCCGGACTCACCGGTCATTGCCCACCGTTCAGACGAAAACACGCGCTCGCAACCGTGCGAGAAGTGACGCTGCGCGGCGAAATCCTGGATCAGATCGAGATCCGAATCGACTTCTTTGGCGAGCATCGGTTCATTCTCGCGAATCCAATCGAGCGAGGACTCGAGCGTACGAAATTTTCCGAACTTGTGATAATCGGGCGAAGCTACGATGCCGACGCTCGTCGATCCCGTCACCAGTGGAATGATCCACACCCAGTAGCCCGGGCCGACGAGGTGGTTCGTCGCGCGCCACCGCAAGCCTTCCATGACGCGATCCTTCCATTGCTGATCGTCGACCCATTGTTCCACGTCGATTTTCTTTCCAATACGAAACCACGACGAACTCGGTGAATGATCGGATGCCTTTTCGAGGCCGAACTGACGTTTCAGAAAACTCCCTCGGCCGGTGCAATCAATCATCCAGCGTGCTCGCACAGATTGCGGCGTACTATCTCGAACGAAATGCACGGTGTGGAAATCGTCACCCTTGTCGACCCGCTCAAGCGTGCATTCGGTAAGGCCGTCCACGCCGAGAAGTTTTGCCTTATCCCACATCTGGTTCTCAAGGATCCCGCGATCGACCTGGTAGGTGTGAATCGGTAACAAGGAGTTCGTGCCGAATTCGGCGCGCGATTGGTGATCCGTGTTATCGCCATGGGTAAAAAAAACGCGGACCCCCGCCTTACGTATTTGCTTGCTTTCGAGATACTCCTCGTCGAGCAAACCGGAGACATAGTGGCTGCCAAGCTCGACCGTAGACTCCCCCACTTTGTGCGCGGTTATGGGATACGGTAGTGGAAGCTTCTCAATGATCGCGATCGAAATTTCCGGATCCTGCTGCTTGAGATGCAACGACAGTGTGAGGCCGGCAAGCCCTCCGCCCAGTATCGCAACGTCGTATTGGTCTTGCGTATTGCCCATGGTGATCTCCCATCAGTCGTTATATGCATCGTAGCGCGGGTTAGCCATCGTTGTTATTTGTGCGACCCGGATTAGACGGTGCCTTTCATCATCGGTGGCAACAATCGTGCCAAGCCTTCGAACACCCGCCGCGATCACGTCCGTGCTGCTGGAATCGAGGCAAAACAAGCGCGCCGACCGCCCTTGCACGAGGTGCTGCCGCTGAAACACAGTGACCACATAAATGCCTTACCAACCAGGAGCGCCAATTTTGATCCGATTTAGATTTTATTGTGCAGTTCGCGCACGGAATCGATCGATTTCGGTCATTTAGAGCAAAACAATGCACTAAAGCGGCGATGCGTGCAGAAAATTCGTTCGCCATTAGGCAATTTGTCAAATATTCGTGCTTCCTTGTGCACGGTGGTGCGTTGGGACCTAGCTGTTGGGGCATATTGCACGACACATGGGCGCGGCAATTAGTGCCGTGTCCTGAACCCGGTCTAAACCCGGTTCACGTCTACGCCCGGATAAAACTCAGCGAAAATGAACCAGAAGATCTTACTTTTCAGCGTATTCACTCGAGCGAGCTGGGTACCGGTATCGGTTTTACCGAAGACGTCGACCTCGCGCACGGGTTCGGCGTTTCTACGGAAAAATGCGGCCACTACATCGTGAGTCTCATCGTACAGAATCACGATCGGCTGCTGACCGATGGTCACGTTGATAATGCCGTCCTCTGCGCCGATGAATTCCTTTGTATACGCGACGTGATCGTCGCTAACAGAGACGGTATAGACGAGTTCCTTCATCGGTAGCCGTTTGTCGTAATCACGAATGGATGGAAAAGCCGCTTTGTCGGGGTTGTTCCATTGCAAACCGACGCCCCATAGCATCATGCCATTGCGCACGACCCGGTCCCATACGGCGAGCACGGGATTCTCGGAAAAATCGGCTATCTCGTTGACGAAAACCTTGCCGTCCGGATAGAGCTTGCGAAATGAGCCAAACGGCATTCTATACGTCGCGATTTCCTTCATCCGCCCACGCTCGGGCGCGCCTTCCATATGGCCCCATAATTGCTGGATCGGCTCATCGGTGTTTTCGTCGACCAGCACGAGATTGTTCTTCAGCTGCGTGATTGCGCGAAGATTCAATTTTTGATCACCGATCACAGGGCTGTAGGCGACGCCGAGATTCGTCAACCCGCAGTACGTCATCACGACGTCCTCGCCGTCGACCTTACCGGCGTTTACGACATGCGGTTGCAGTAGATAGTAATCCGAATAGGCGAAAACCCCATTGTCGGCTTCGATAACCAGGACTTCAATTTCGTCGACATCGCCGTAGCGCTCGTCGCCAAAGCGCGCGTGGCCGACACTCTTCTCCATTTGTTTAACTGCTTCGTCAATACTGACGAAGTTGCCCTGATCCTGCTGCGGTCGAAACATCCAGGTTACGTTTACCATGCCGGAGTACATATTGACGACAAAGAAAACTATTAATGAAGCAAATATCATGCGCCCGCATAATGCGCGGTTGCGCCACCACAGGATCCCCGCAAGCACAAGCAGAATCACGGAAATCCCGACAATGAGGTATCGGTTGTACCAGACGGCCATCGTGAATTCGCGCGGAGATTGCACTACCCATTGCGAAATGTCCGCAAGGTCCTTGAACACAATAAATGCGCCGACTTGCGCGCCTATCATCGTGGCCCAGAACACGAGTTTCTTTTGCAGATCAGTCACGGCGGGTCCTCCGGCGAATGTGAACGAGATCGATCAAGACCATGTGTGCAATAGTCATGCCCAACCGTGATAGCTTGAGCAAGTTCCGTGCCATTCGGCGTGGAAAATAGTCGAACCCATGGGCGAACAATCAACCGATCCGTTTTAATCGGTGCGTCAACTGCCCGCGGCTCATATTCATTAAACGGGCCGCGGCCGACACATTACCGCCCGACCTTTCGAGCGCGGCGTCGATAAGCGAACGCTCGAGCGTTTCCATGGGCGCGGCGGTATCCAGTGCGCGTGCGCCAACTTCCTGCCAATTAAACTCACCGCGCGGCGGCGTCACCAGGTGGCCCGACCGATCCGGTTTATAAACCTGCGACGACAATTGCTCGCCGCTCGTGAACAAATGACCTACCTCGATCGGGGCACCGTTATTGACGAGGATTACAGCGCGTTCGATCAAGTTTTCGCATTCTCGAATGTTTCCCGGCCAGTCGTAAGTAATCAGCGCGTCTTTGGCTTGCTCGCTGAATCCACTCGGCGTTTTGTTATATCTCGCAGCGAACTTTTCGAGAAATTCATCCATCAATAAGGGAATGTCCTCACGGCGTCCACGCAACGGCGGCAGTTGGATTGGAAACACGTTCAATCGATAGAACAAATCTTCACGGAAATGTCCCTGCGCTACCTGCTCACGCAGATCGACGTTCGTTGCCGCGACGATCCGGACGTCAACGTTGATCGTCTTCTTCGCACCGAGTCGCTCAAGCTCCCCTTCCTGCAATACACGTAACAATTTGCCCTGTGCCGGGAGACTCAAAGTGCCGATTTCATCGAGAAAGAGCGTGCCCTTGTCGGCCCACTCGAAGCGGCCTTCGCGCGACGCTGAAGCGCCGGTAAATGCGCCCTTTTCGATTCCGAACAATTCTGATTCGAGTAGGCTCTCCGGGATAGCAGCACAGTTAACCGCGACGAACGGCCTGTCACTACGCCCGGAATTCGCGTGCAGGGCTTTGGAAAATCGCTCTTTTCCGACACCGCTCTCACCGAGAAACAGCACCGTCGCATCGGTCTCTGCGACTTTTCTCACCATGTGGATCGCGGTGAGAAATCCGACAGATTCGCCGATCAGGTCATCGCTCAGAGACTTCGTCCGCGGGCCTTTTCGCTTTGGGCGTTTCGTGGGCCGGCGCTTCGGTTCCGTAACACGCGGGCGGTGATGTCGCCACGATGCCGGGTCGTGCAGCAATTCGAGTTCCGGACTCAGTTCGTCGAACGTGCCGCGGTACGCGGCGATGAATCGACAGCGCGCATGACCCATAGCCTGACACTCGACTTCCTGGCAGATTACCGGTCGACCCATCACTTTGGACAGGAACCCGCTGCCGTAGCCTCCGTTGTAGCAGCACGCCGGTTGCGAGGAAATCCCGTAATCGCGAACTTGAAACTCGGCTTCGATACTTTGCCCCCAATTGACGTCCATAAAGAAGTGATCGGCGTCGACTTCCGCTTTCATGCCGCCGGTCCCGATCGTGCCAAACCCCTGTAGTGAGAGAATCGCGGGGCCCGCCGCAAGGACGTCGGTGATTTCGTCACGATCGGGCAGCTCAGCGGCGAGTCCTGCGTCCTCGGTACCGGCATCGAACCCAAACGCTGCGATCAGTTTGCGCGCTTCGGCATCACCGACCGCATCATAAATTGCGCGCCGCAGCAGTTGAAAAGTCTCGCTGCGCAACAATACTGCAGGTTGATTGTTAAACCAGATCCCCCCGGTTTTCGCATCGAACCGGATCCGTTCAATGATGTCGGATACGTCGTGCTCGTGGTCCCGCGCGAGGAATATCTCGTGCAACGCACTGGCCGGCGTTTGATTGAGCAGATCGATTGCTTTGACCATGGCGACCCCGAGGCTTCATTGATGGCAGACGACTGTAGATTGTCCGTATTTAGTCAATTCAAACACAAATCCGCACGCCTGCGCTCGTTTGTGACTAAATACGAGCGGAGATCATGTTAACGCTACGGCGCATGGAAACAAGCGGCGCTGTGCAACACACTCGTTGGGGGTTGGCAACCGCAGAGATTACCGGGTCCGGCGGCATCCATACACGCTCCGCCGCTGTTGACTCGATGGATTGGCACAGGTCTTGCGTGATCTCACTCGTGCGAGCTGTCTTTGTGATTTGAGAGTGATCCGCCATGGAAACGAACCGCCAATCGAACCCGCCCCAACATGAGCCGGTAAAATTTATCCGCAACACCTGGTACGTCGCGGCGGAGCCCGCTGAGGTCACAAACGAAAAACCACTCGCCAGGGTTCTACTGAATGAAAATGTCGTGCTCTATCGAACCGCCGCCGGCAAGGCGATTGCGATGCAAGACAGCTGCCCGCACCGGTTCGCGGCATTGTCATCCGGACGCGTTGAAGGCGACTGCATTCGCTGCCCCTACCACGGCGCCTTGTTCGACGAATCCGGTGCTTGTGTCGAAGTACCGGGGCAAGACGACGAGCAACAGAGCCCGTCGACCGTGAAGGTTCGCATGTACCCGACTATCGAACGCTACAACTACATCTGGATCTGGTTGGGCGATCCCGCGCTCTGCGACGATGAAAGCTCCATTCCACAATGGTTTGAGCCTGCCGAACCCGGCAACGGTGTGTGGCACGGCCGGCACGACCGCTTTCTGTCGATGCCGATATATTACGAACTCATCAACGACAACCTGCATGATGTTTCGCATACAGAATTCGTGCATCCAGAGACGCTTGGCTCGTCGATGTTGCCGAGATTATTCCGCATGTCGAAAGACAAATACGACGAATATTCCTATGTCGACAAGGCCGTCGGCGAGCGCACGCTCGATCTCGAATACCACATCGACGACGCACAAGCGGGCGCAATGTTCCACAATATGCTCGCCTATCAGCTCGAGGTCGAAAACGAGGGTTACCCGCTAAACGTTGATTGGCGTTTGACCGTTCGCTACCACACGCCGTCGTTTTTTATCTTCAATCCACGCACAAAAGTGTCCGGCACGCCCGAAGAGACTGCGATCGAATTCGCGAGCCTGAACGCGATCACGCCGGAAACGGAGACCTCGTGTCATTACTTTTTCTACACGGCGAACAACCTGAAATCGACACCTGAACGCGTGGCCGCGTTTACGAAGATTTGTGCAGACGGCGTGCTGTTTGCCTTCAGCCAGGACGAAAGCCTGATCACGGATCAAATGAAACGCGTACCGGACCACGGGCAAATGACAGCAAGCCTGATGAAAGTTTCCTTTCCCGGGGACGCTGTGCCTATCACCGGGCGCAAACTGATTCGACAACAAATCGCCGCCGAGGAACATGCGGCGCACGCCGACTCACCGTGATCCATAAATTCCGAGTATTGCCATGTACAAAGTTAGCGCCATTTATACGCCACCGCCTGATGCAGAACTTTGGTTCGATCACGAGCACTACGGCGCGGTTCACGTGCCCATGATGAATCGAATTCTGCCGGGCAAGGTAAAACTGGTCGGCGTCGAAATCGATCTCGGCGTCGAAACACTGGTTCGCACGACGGTTTCGCAAGGAAACGCGACGAGCGTCAAAGCGACCTCGCACGAATTGTTCGCGCCATTAGTCGCCAATATTTTTTTCGACAACCGCGAAGACGCGCTCGATTTCGCGAATTTCGTCACCAGTAGCGACGCTCAGGAACTCCACACGGACGTACCCAAATATACGAACTGCGACATCCACTGGACGGTCGGCGAGGTTCACAAACCTTAATGACGCATACGGGTGAGAACGTCGACGTCGATGAATCGGAACTCACGATCACGATGGATGACGCGGACCACGTCATTGCGTGGAGACACGACGTCTCTATGTTGACCGCCATGCGCGACGCGGGCTTGAGTGCGCCGTCATCCTGCGAGGCCGGCCAGTGCGGGACGTGTCTGGCGATGCTCAAAACCGGCGATGCGAAAATGCTGATCACCACCGCACTGAGCGATGCTGACATCGCCGAGGGGCTTATCTTGAGTTGCCAGGCCCGACCACTGTCCGACCGAATCCACGTCGACTTCGACGATATTTGAAGGTGAACGCAAACGATTGGACGCTTAAACGGCGGGAACCCTTGACTCGAAGGACATTGTTTCGCCGTGCCTGATGACGGATTGATTATCGTCGGGGGCGGAGCTGCCGCGTATTCAGCCTGCCAGCATCTTCGGGCGAACGGCTTTGAAGAGCGAATTCGCATCATCGGCGACGAACCCAGCGCACCGTACGAACGACCACCGTTATCGAAGGCCTATCTGGCGGGCGACGTCGACGCCGATGCACTTTTGTTTCGGCCCGACGCATGGTATTCGGATATGAGCGTGGAGCTTCTGACGAATACAAAAGTTGATGCCGTCGGGCCTTCACAGAAATCGGTCACCCTCGACGACGGTAAATCGCTCGCCTATGACCACTTGTTAATCGCGAGTGGCGGCACGCCCCGACGCCTGCCCGAATTCGACGGCGATCGTGTCGCCTATTTAAGAACGACCGAAGATGCCGACAATATTTCCCGGCACCTCGCGAGTGGCGCGAGGATCGCAGTACTGGGCGGCGGCTTCATCGGCGCCGAAGTCGCCGCAACCGCGCGCCGAAAAGGAGCCGAGGTAACCATCATCGAAGCACTCGATGTGCCGATGAAACACGCGCTCGGTGAGCAGATAGGCCAGGTGTATACCGAGATACATCGTGACGAGGGTGTCGCGTTTGAACTTGGATCTACATTGAAAGCAGTCGCGCAGTCACCCGACGGGTTGAGCCTGGTGACGTCGCGGGACACCCGCATCGAGTGTGACCTTCTCGTGATCGGGATCGGCCTCGTACCGAACGTCGATTTTTTGGTGGGTTCCGGTATCACGCTCGATAATGGGGTTGTCGTAGACGAATTCGCCGAAACGAACATCGCCGGCATTTACGCGGCCGGCGACATAGCGAACCACTGGCACCCCCTGTTCGAACGCCGGATACGGGTTGAGCACCACGATAATGCCCTGCAGCAGGCCGTTGCTGCGATGAACAAGCTTCTGGGACATGCGGAAAGTTATCGCACGGTCCACTGGGTGTGGTCGGACCAATATGACTACAATTTGCAATTTGCGGGTTCAAATACTGATTGTGATGGCATTGTGGTTCGCGGTTCCATTCCGGAACGCGAATTCTCGGTATTCTATTTGAAGGACAGGCAACTACGAGCCGTGCTCGGAGTAGGCAGGGGGCGCGATGTGATCGCCGCACGTCGGTTGATCGGTAAGAGCGCGTACTGCGACGCGGCCAAGCTCGCCGACGTGGGCGTCAAATTGAAAGACGCAGTAATTCGGGACCAGGTTTAAAGTTATGCCGCGCGCACGACCACTCATACCGAATATGCGAAATGAGTGTTTTGGATCAATCGAATTGGGTCACCAGGATCAAAGGGATCCGACTCGATTGGTTTTTTCTATGAATCAATTCGATTGATCAAAACCAAGCGAGCCCGACCCCTTTGATTACGGGTTTTCTCAGGCGGCTGCGTTTGCCTGGAGGTCATCACTCTCCCGACGGACCACAGTCATGCCCTCATAGCCGTTGGCTTTGACCGCGTCACACAGCTTTCGGTAAGCGTTCACACCGCCCGCATAAGCGAGCAGGCGTTGCTGGTTGCCGTCGGCGTCACGGCGTACATGCCACGACTTCGTTTTAATCGCGAGCGTCGCATTACCGACTTCGTCGTGATGCGCGACCCAGGCGTCCTGCGCGGCAAGCGACGGCTCGATCGAATCACCGGACTGCGCCTGCACGAAGGTCATGCAGTCCGCAATCCAGTCGACCTGCTGCTGAATGCACGTTGGTACGTTGCAGTACGCCGCCGCGGGAGACATCGGCGCCATCGTGGTAAACATGTTCGGGTAGCCGTGGACCTGCAGCCCCATGAACGTGCGCACCTCGTCACGCCAGGTGTCTTTCAGCAGTTGCGCATCGCGGCCACGGATATCGATGCGCGTCAACGCGCCGGTACCGGCGTCAAAGCCTGTTGCATAGATAATGATATCGAGCGGAATTTCCCCTTCGCTCGTTTTGATACCCGCCTCGGTCACGCACTCGATCGGTGCCGTATTCGTATCGACGAGATCGACGTTAGCCCGGTTGAACGCTTCGTAGTATTTGTTCTCGAGCGGTACCCGACGCGTACCAAAACCGTATTCACTCGGGACGAGTTTATCTGCGACTTGCGGGTCGTCGATACGCGCCCGGATTTTCTCGCGCACGAAATCCGTGACTTCCTGGTTGACGGTCTCGTCGACAAACATCTCGCCGAACGATCCAACCCAAAAGCTGAGACATCCGTCCGCCCAGAGTTCCTCCAGCCGCGCACGCCGTTCTTCCGGCGAGATTGATGCGAATTCGCGTTCGTCGAAGTCGTAATCAAAGCCGGCAAACGTATCGTGAACCCGGTGTTTCATTTCGGGGTATTGCGCGCGCAGGTCGGCGCGCATCTTGTCGTCGAATTTCGGGTTGCGCATCGGGATCGTGTAGTTCGGTGTGCGCTGAAACACGGTGAGGTGCCCGACTTCCTTCGCAATCGTTTGTATCACCTGGATCCCGGTCGCGCCCGTGCCGATGATCCCGACCCGCTTGCCGCTGAAATCGACGCCGTCCTCGGGCCAGCGCGCGGTGTGGTGCGACTCGCCGGCAAACGAATCGATGCCCGGAATGTTCGGGAGCACGGTTTCGGTGAGGCCGCCGGTTCCCATGATCACAAACTGCGCGGTAAGCTTCTCGCCGTTGTCGGTTGTTACAACCCAACGTTGCGTGTCCTCATCAAAGTCGGCAGCTGTGACGCGCGTTTCGAATTGAATATCCTTGTGCAGCTCGAATTTATCGGCGACGAAGTTGAGATAACGCTCGGTTTCCTGTTGCGCCGGAAAACGTTCGCTCCAGTCCCATTCCGCGAGCAGTTCGTCGGAAAACCAGAACTGATAGACGTAGCTTTGCGAATCTGTCCGCGCTCCGGGATAGCGATTCCAGTACCACGTACCGCCGACACCGGAGCCGGCTTCAATCGCGGTCACCCGCTGCCCCTGCTCGCGGAGTTTGTACAGCGCATAGAGGCCGGTAAATCCTGCGCCGACGATGATCGTGTCGAAATCCGCCTTGGGAAACGTCGCTTGGGTCATGGGAACTCCTCGTGGGGACAATCGCCGGGCGACCGTCTGTTCTGGTGAATTCTGGACAGCGGCCAGGTCTGTCGTCCGGTACCCACGAAAGCGAGCGAGTTCCCGAAGCCGACAAGGCTATTGCCTTTAACGTGTTGATATGGGGGAGGAATACTAGGGACACGCCGGGATGCGTACGAGTCTTTAAAGATGACAATGAGGGGGCATTTTGTGACAATCGCGTAATGGACCCGGACCGCATTCTGAAAACCCTGATGCCGAACACGTACGTAAAGCTGTTGGCACAGGACTTTCCGGATCATGAGCATCTCGCCCACGGGGTCGGGATCGAACCGGGGGAGCTCGAAACCTATTCGCGGTCGATCACCGTCGCCCAGCATTTACAGTGCGTGCGCAATGCCATCGCGATGTCGAACGAGCCGGACTGGCACCTGCGCTGGGGCCAGCGGATGGCGGAGAATTTCCACGGTCACGTCACGCTGGCGATGCTCGCCGCACCGACGCTCGGAGACGGCCTCGACGCGTTAGTAAAATACATTCCCGGCCGCGTGCCCTATCACGCCTGGCGTCGCGCGAATGGTCGGGAATATTCCCGGTACGAAGTGGCCGAGCTCGTCGATCTCGACGTCACGCGCTGCACACTTGTCGAGGTTCCGCTCATCGTCATGTACGAATACGTCCGCATCTATCAGCCCGGATCTATCGCGAGCGCGGCGATCGAACTGACTTACGGCCCGCCACGGCATGCGCCGTATTTCTCTCGCTGGTTCGATTGCCCGGTGAAATTCAATTGCACACAAAACGCGCTCGTCGTACCGCATACCTGGCTGGCACTCAAAAGCCTCGATTTCGACGAAACGGCATGGCATAACGCCATCGCGCGCTGCGAAGCCATCCGGCCAACCGATGCTGAACCGGGTGCCGTCGCACAAGTCTCCCGTTTAATTAACGAACACTTTGAGGCGAACACGGCGAAACCCGTTCCCACCATGGAAGAGATCGCGACGAGTCTCAGATTATCGTCGCGCACCCTGATCCGACGCCTGCGTGAGAACGATACGACGTACCGACAGATTGTCGACGAAATTTTGAAAAAGCGCGCCAGCGACATGATGGCCGGCGACCGCTACAAATTACACGAGATCGCAACGCGCCTCGGCTATGCCGATCCGAAAAATTTTCGGCGCGCCTTCAAGCGCTGGTACGGGATGACGCCGACGCGTTATCGGGACGAGATCGCCCGGGGTTCGAACAACCGCCCAGGCGCCGCCTCAGCAACATAAAACGGATACGCGCAAAGAACACGGCGCTCGCGGAATCGCACGCTGCCGAATTACGCGGGGAACTGACCATCAGCCGGTCGAATTTGCGGGTGGTCTTAGTCCGATTCCGCAGGCGCCACGTCGACGGCGACCTGAACGTCGTGATTGCCCCCGCCGACGATAAACCCCATCACTGGGCTCACGTCGCCGTAGTCGCGCCCCCAGCCAACCGTGATGTGTTCGTAATCAGGTATCACACCGTTCGTCGGATCGAAATCGATCCATCCGAATTCCGGGCACCAGACGGACAGCCAGGCATGGGACGCATCCGCGCCGACGAGTCGTTCCCGGCCTTCCGGGGGATGAGTGAGCAAATAACCGCTGACATACCGGGCCGCGAGCCCGAGCGTTCGCAGACACGCGATTTGCAGATGTGCGAAGTCCTGGCAAACCCCCGCCCGGTGTGCAAACACTTCTGCGACCGGGGTGTAGACATCGGTAACCCCGCCCTGGTAGGTAAAGTCGGCATGAATACGCGAGGTCAGATCCATCACACCCTCGAGTAACGGCCGTCCCGGCGTGAAACTCGCGCTCGCATACTCCCAGGCGACCGCGACTTCGTCGACATACGGCGATGAAAAGCAGAACTGGGATGCTCCAAGCGCCGCCGGAGAATTCGGCGCGTTCAATGTCTCGGCGACGGATTCCCAACGCGGACTCAGCTCGAGCATCACCTGTTGATCGCGCGTGACGTCGATACGTGACCGCGCTGCAATTTCGAGCTCCGTATGCGGGGTATCAACCAGGATCTCGATGACATCGTTGCCGAAATAGTCCTGCCACGACTCGGTCGGACTACGGCGCGGACTGATCTCGAGCTGCCAGTCGAGCACATTTTGTTGCTCGAAAGACCGTGGTTTTAAACGCAGTACCTGATGCGAAATCGAGACCGATTGAGTGTAGCGAAACGTCGTCGTGTGGCTTACGTTATAGATCATCGTCGCGTCCCTGTGTCGAGAGGCCGGCAACGCGATGCCCTGTCGCATGTGTGAAATAGGTTTCGCCGATACGCTCGGTCAATTCGCCGACAGCTCTCCCCGTCCGTTGCAATACACGATCCAGATGGGTGCGCTTGCCGGCGCGGTTCGCGACACCGGCGAGTTTCTCGACTTCGACCAGGCCGACTTCCGAATGCGCCTGAAGCAGCGTTCGCAGCGCGTTCGACGGCCGCCCCTGCAACCTTTCCAGCGGCATCGCTTCCATGTGATCGACGAGCATCTGCAATTGAAACAGTAGCGAGCGGGGATTCGTATGGTCGGCCAGAACCAGGTCGAGCACGGCCGTCAATTCCGGCGAGGTGTGATAGCGCGAACGGTAAGTCATCGTGCTGTCGAGCAGTTCGAGCACGAGCGCCATCACTCCCGGTTCCTCGGGATCGGCCCTCACGCAAAGCGCCCGCAGCACCCTGATGTTAAATTGCGCGCGTTCGATACGTTGCCCCATGTTCAGAAAGCGCCAACCATAGCCGCGCGTCATGTTCTCGTGTATGAGCCCGTACACGGCAGACTGGCTGTGCAACAGATCGTTTAACAGGTTGACCGCGTCCGCCATGTTACGCACACGCCAGCGCAGCGACGGCACGTTCGTCAACTTTTCGATGACCCGCCACGCGTCGGACGACAGCCTTTCGCGTACGTGTTCCGCAGTGCGCTCAACATTCCGCAACACGTTTGGCAAACCATCCATCGAATCTTCATCAAAAATAATGTTCCACAGCTCCTGCCCGACCGCCTGCTGGTTTCGGGCAAGCGCGCGTCGCGCCCTGCGCGGGGTCAGCAGTTCCTGGGCAACGAGCAGACCGGTCAGCACTTCCAGCGCCACGGGTTCGCTGCCACCGGAATCTTCACCCGTGAAACGCACGAACAAACTCCGGTAAAGGCGCACCGCCCCCTCACCGCGTTCGATGTAGCGCCCGAGCCAGAACAAATCATCGGCGGTTTTGCTCGGCAAATCTTCGTCACTGCGGCGCAGGTGTTCGACCCGCAGGGGCGCCAGCAGGGTCAGCGGTTCGACCGGTTCCTCGGAGACCACCCAGACGTCCTTACTGCAACCCCTGCCGGAGACCGGGTCGGTCGCTTTCACGACGCCGCCCGGCATCACGCGATATCCTTCCGCCGTTGCGGCGACATAGACCCGCATGGTCATTGGCGAGGCCGCAATAGTCCCGTCTTCGGTAAACACGGGAATACTCGACAGCGACATGCGCTCGCGCCCGACAACTTCGTGCGGCCGTACGAGCAGGGCCTGGCGTAAATATTGCGGGTCCGCGAATTCCTGATCCGAAACATTGTGTTCGGACGGATCGGCGGTCAGCGGATGCGCGCGCCGGAACGCGGACCGCAGCACGAGATCCGCATGATGGGCATTCACGTAGTCCCGCGCCTCGGCGTGCCCGCACCACCACGCGGCGACGCTCGGTAACCGCAGTTCCTCGCCGAGGAGGTTGCTACACAGTCCGGGCAGAAAACTCTGAATCGCCTCGTTTTCTATGACCCCGGAGCCAATAGCGTTCGCCGTGACCACGTTACCCCGCCGTGCCGCCTGCAATAAGCCGGCCACACCGTGATTCGAGATCGAACGCAGGTCCAGCGGATCACAACGTGCGGATTCAAGCCGACGCAGAATGAGATCGACGCTTTCAAGGCCCTGCAGCGTTTTCAAATAGACGCGGCCGCGACGTACGGTCAGATCCGCCCCTTCGACGAGCGGATAACCGAGGTAACGCGCGAGAAACGCATGCTCGAAATAATCGTTTTCATCCGGGCCGCCCGACAGAACAACGGCGAGGTGTTCCGGCGTCAGGCTGCGCAGGTAGCTGCCGAAATCGCGAAAGAATCCGGCGAGGCGCCGGACGTAACGGTCGTTAAACAGATCGGCCAGGCAGCGCGAGGTGACGATACGGTTTTCAAGGGCATACCCCGCGCCTGACGGCGTATCCGTCAGCTGATCGAGCACCCACCACTGACCGTCCGGCGACCGCCCGAGATCAAACGCCATTAATTGCACAAAAATCCCGTCCGGCGCCTGGTAACCGTTACACGGGACGTGAAAGTCCGGGTTGCCGAACACGACGGCGGGCGGCAGTGCGCCGCTGCGCAATACATTCTGATCGCCGTACAAGTCCGCAATCAACGCGTTACCGAGACGCGCGCGTTGTTCGAGGCCGCGGGCCAGCGACTGCCATTCATCTTCGGCGATCACCATTGGCAGCACGTCGAGTTGCCATGCCGCCTGGTCACCGTCCGACCATGCGGTAAACGTGACGTCGTGTTCGCGGAGTAGTCGATCGGCTGTCGCGCGAGCCTCATTGCGCGCCTGTGGACCCAGCGTCGCAAAATCGTCGAGCAGGCGCGCCCAGTGGGGACGCAGGGCGCCGTCCGGGTCGACCATTTCATCGTACCCGGTGCCGGGACGGTACGAGCCGAGCCCGTCCCACGTATCCGGCATGCCGTTGATGGAACTCATGGCCAGCGCAGATCCAGCGTGTGCGGAAATTCCTCGCGGATGTTCAAACCGGGCTCGGGATACGCTTCGGTGGTGTGACCGAACGGTTGAAAACGAGCGAGCCGCCGGCTATCGGCGGCGTTCGCGTTGATCGGAAAATCATCGGGACTTAAACCGCCCGGGTGCGCCGCGTGGTAGGTACAGCCGGCGACAGGTCGACCGCTCCAGCGATCATACAAATCAAATGTCAGCGGCACATCGATCCCGATCGTGGGGTGCAGCGAAGACGCAGGGTTCCATGCGCGAAAACGGACGCCGCCGGCATACTCACCCGCCGTACCCGTACTCACGAGCGGAACGCGGTGGCCGTTACAGGCGACGAGATAACGTTCCGCATTGAAGCTCGATACTTTCACCTGCAAACGTTCCAGGGACGAATCGACATACCGCGCCGTGCCGCCAACGGCGCCCTCCTCGCCCATCACGTGCCACGGCTCGAGGGCCTGTCGCAACTCGAGCGTCGTATCGCCATGCTGGACGGTGCCATATTTCGGAAACCGGAATTCACGGTGAGGGCCGAACCAGGAGGCTTCGAGCGGATAACCCGCCTGGTTCAAATCCGCGATCACATCGAGAAAATCCTGCCACACGAACTCCGGCAACATAAACCGATCGTGCAGACGCGTTCCCCAGCGCACGAGACTGCGCTCGTTTGGCTGCTTCCAGCCCCACGCCACGATTGCCAACAGCAACAACTGCTGTGCCAGGCTCATGCGCGCGTGCGGTGGCATTTCAAATGCACGGAATTCGACGAGGCCGAGCCGGCCGGTCGGACTGTCCGGCGAATACAGTTTGTCGATACAGATCTCGGCCCGATGCGTGTTGCCCGTCACGTCGATCAAAAGATTGCGAAAGATACGATCGACGAGCCACGCAGGGATCTCGTTGCCGCTGTCCGGGTGCGGGACTTCCGTGAATGCAAGTTCGAGTTCATGCAGGCTGTCGTGGCGCGCCTCGTCGATGCGCGGCGCCTGGCTCGTCGGCCCGATGAACAATCCCGAGAACAGATACGACAATGAGGGGTGTTGCTGCCAATAGGCGATGAGGGTTCGCAACAAATCGGGACGGCGCAGGAACGGGCTGTCCTCGGGCCGCGCGCCGCCGAGCACCACATGGTTACCGCCACCGGTTCCCGTATGCCGGCCGTCGGTCATGAATTTTTGCGTATCGAGCCGTGTCTCACGTGCTTCGTCATACAGTGTCGTCGTGATGTCGACCATTTCAGCCCAGCTTGCGGCGGGCTGGACATTCACTTCGATCACACCGGGATCCGGCGTCACCTTGATTTCGTTAATACGGGGATCATGCGGCGGTGGATAGCCTTCCAGATGGATCGGCAGACCCAGCGCTTCCGCGCTGGTTTCGACGGCCGCCAGCAATTCGAGATAATCCTCGAGCGCTTCGGCCGGCGGCATGAAGACGCACAGCACGCCATCGCGTACCTCGAAGGCCATCGCGGTGCGGACCTCACCGGTTTCGATCCGGTCGCGCGGCATTGGGCGTTCTTCCGGCCCGCCGCTCCGGGGTGAACCTTGTATCCGGTATTGCTGCCACAAGGCGTCCGCATCGGGCAGCGGCTTACGTTCCGCGAACGGATCGCGCGGCAGTACGTTAGGGTACTCGCTGTCGCGAACATGCGGCAGGGCGCCAAGCGGCAGGCGATAGCCAACGGGCGAGTCGCCCGGCATCAAAAACAATTTACCGGACCGGGTTTTCCACGTTTCGGTACGCCATCGCGCGCGGCTGTCGGCAGCGTTCCAGCGTTGTACCGGCAGCGCATAACCTACCGGGTTACCGAGGCCTCGTTCGATCACGCGCGCGAGCCGGTCGCGCTCAAGCGGATCGTCGAGTTTGTTGTTCGCGGCGTCGAGGTTTGGCGGCAATCCGGCCTCCTGGCCGAGGAAATGCCACGGGTCCTCGTACGTCGGGGTGATTGCTTCGGGGTCGAGTTCAAGGAACCCGGCAATACCGGTGGCCAGTCGCTCGGCATCGTCAAGGCCCGGCTCTCGCGGCGCCACGGTGTCGGCTATGAGTGCCTGATTGCGCCACAAGGGTTCCCCGTCGCGGCGCCAGTACAGGCCAAATGCCCAGCGCGGCAACTGTTCACCCGGGTACCATTTGCCCTGCCCCATGTGCAGCACCCCGGCGGGCGCAAAACGCCGTTGCAGGCGTTTGATCAGTTCGATACCGAGTACCCGTTTCGTCGGTCCGACCGCGCCGGTGTTCCACTCGTCTTCCTCGGGATGATCAATGGATACAAACGTCGGCTCGCCGCCGACCGTCAGGCGCACATCATTGGCGCCGAGTTCCGCGTCGACCCGTTCACCGCACGCGAGAATGGCCTCCCACTCTGCCTCGGTGTAAGGCTTCGTCACGCGCGGGGTTTCGAGCACGCGCTGTATGTCCATCGAAAAATCGAAATCACATTCCGCTTCGCCGACCAGTCCGGATATCGGCGCAGCGGTCGACGGGTTCGGCGTTGCTGCCAGCGGTATATGCCCCTCGCCCGTGAAAAGCCCGGAGGTCGGGTCCAACCCCACCCAGCCGGCGCCGGGCAAATACACTTCCGTCCATGCGTGTAAATCGGTGAAGTCGACGCTCGTACCCGACGGACCGTCGAGGGCAGCCTGATCCGCGGTCAGCTGGATCAGGTAGCCGGAGACAAACCGCGATGCAAGTCCGAGTCCGCGAAGAATCTGGCACAGCAACCAGGCACTGTCCCGGCAGGAGCCACGTTGCGATACCAAAGTCCGCTCCGGCGTTTGCACCCCCGGTTCCATGCGGATCACATAGTCGATTTCCTGCTCGAGACGCTGATTCAGTTCGACGAGAAAGTCGATCGTGCGCCGCGGCGTTCGATCAACCGACTCGATCCATGCGCCCAGCTTCGGCGTCACCGGATCCTGGTCCAGATACGGCAACAGGTCACGGCGGGTCAGAGCGCTGTATTCGAACGGTGCCTCCTCGGCGTCGGGTTCGAGAAAGAAATCGAACGGGTTAAACACGGCCATGTCCGCGACAAGATCGACTTTAACCACGAACTCGCGGACCGGTTCCTGGAACACGACCCGGGCCATGAAGTTACCGAACGGATCCTGCTGCCAATTTACGAAGTGATCGGTCGGGGTGATGTCCAGCGCGTAGCTGACAATCCGCGTGCGACTGTGCGGCGCCGGGCGCAGCCGGATAACCTGCGGGCCAAGCTCAACCCGCCGATCATAGCGATAGCTCGTGGTGTGATTGAGGGCAACGTGTATCGTCATTTGTGGGCGACCGGGTTGTGTTCATTATGCTCGTTCGAACCGCGCATGCGGCCGGCCAGGCCGGTCGCCGTGCGGTTCGTTGCATCGCACTGCAGCATAATACTACACCCGGACCGACGGTCTGCATTCCGGCGGCTTCGGCCCGGCGTGCGGGACCGTTCCCGGGGCGCGGCCGAGCCTTCCTAGCTGCGGACCCACACGGTCTCGAACAGCCATTTGAATTCCGCGAAGCTGTCAACAATCACGTGCGGCTGATGGGGATGATCCGGGGTCCCGGGGAACACCTTTTCCAGCCATTCGTGCTCCCATCCCGCACCATTAAAAAACACGGACGTCGCGTCCGCGCGCCGCGCCGCGGCAACGTCCGTCGCACTGTCGCCGACGTACCAGCAATCGGGTCCCGGCAATTCCCTGAGTTCGACGAGCGCCTTGAGTATCGGTTCGGGGTTTGGTTTACGCCGGTGCGTATCACCACCACAGATCGTGGTCTCGAACAACCCGAGCCACGCCCCGCCTTCGACGATCGCGAATTCGTGTTCGAAAAACTCGCGATCGCGATTCGTCAGGATCCCGAGTTTCACGTCGTACTCATGCAACTCGCGCAGGAGCGCGAGCTCGCCACCCTCGAACGGGTGCACTTCGCCGTAGTGATGCCGATACGCATCGTTGAACGCCTCATGGGCCGTATGTTTCGCGTCTTCGTCCGACCCGAACAGGATCTCGAAGATGTCGGTGCGGGAAATTTTGCGGTCGGCCTTAATCTTCGGATGTAGCTGCAGGTGTTCGCGAACGTAATCGACAAGACGCGCATCTTCGGGCGAGCGACACGCTTCGAGCGGAACGAGCTTGTCCACCAACCCGAGTCCCGGCAGTTGCGGAAGCATGTCGTCGACCGAGTGATACATCGCATCGAGCGTATCCACGAGCGTTGCATGCCAGTCGAACAGTACGACCCGCGGCGGGGCCAGCGTGCTGGCGGCAAATTCAAGGTCACGGATCATGTGCGCGGCGGGCTCCCCGGTTGATCGTACTCGCGCCGACAACAGTGACGCATTGGAGCGCGACCATGCAAGACCGCGTGTCCGTCGGCTTCGAACGTTGGTACCGTATCGGGACAATACGTGCCGGGCAAGCGCAGCGCGACTAACCATACGCATGCGTACGTTCTTGTCGTGCTCCCGCCGTTCGGCGCAAAAAAAAGCCGGCTTAAAGCCGGCTTTCAACAATACTTTCTTTTTTTATTCTAATTCGCTTTCTCGGGTAGCGGCAGCTTCACCCATTCACTGTAGAACGTTTCGATATCCGGTTCGAATTCGTTCAGGATCGGGTACCACGGCACCGGCGCATCGACATCATGCATGATGCCGCATTCCGGGCAATAGAACTCCCGGATTTCCTGCCACTCGTGGTGCGGCGCCATCAATTTCGGCTGCAACTCGTTTAATGCTTCTTCCGTGTTGCGAACGTAGATGGAGGCAAACATTTTCCAGTTTTCGTTGTACTCACCCATCACGTGTCCGCAGGCACATTTGTTGACCCACTTCTTCGATGCTGCATCCTGCACGATGTACAGATGTGGCCCGCGGGGCATAATGATCTTGTCCGCCCACGTTACCCGCTCCTGCAATATTTCCAGATACATTTCAAACCGATCCGTATCCTTCGGCATCGACAGCATGCGGTGCACGGTTTCAAAGGGTAGTTTGCCGTCGACGAGATCGCCGACTTCTTTCTTCGTATAAGTCGTCATAATCCGGTTCTCCTCGAGGTGACCCTACTTTTTGTCCCAGTCTGCGTATTCTTCCGGCCGAACGACGCTTTCGTCGACCAGATTGACGCGACGGACATCGGGCAGCGAATCCAGCGGTACGCTGTGCTGACCAAAACCTTGGGTACCATCTTCCCCAAGACGGATGAACCAGTCCTTACCGAGTCCCCAGAACTCACGGAATTCCTGCAGGAACTTGTCCGAGAGGAAGAAACTGTTTGCGTACATGTGCTTCACCTGTTGTGAACCATCTTTGGCTTGCACACGCTTCGCTTCCTGTTTAATCCATTCCTTGACAGGCATGCCTTTGGCCATACGCTCTTTCTTCATCTCGTCACGGCGTTTAGCGGTTGCGTCCGTATCGACATGCCAAAGACCTTCGTCGTCCTTGGACAACTGCGCGCCATACACCGTTTCGGCAAACCGGGGCAGCACATAGTTGCCGTTCAGGTCGCCTTCGATGTTCTCGGGCGTACGCTCGATCGGATCGCCGAAACCCGGGCCACCGCGCATGAGATTCAGATACAAATCGTAATCTTCGAACGCCTGTTCGGTCGCCATGGTCTGGTGATCGCGAATGACTTCCGCGTCCGGCCCGAGCGAATTTTCCCACTCCGGGTTGTCCGGGTCCCAGTCGTGACCGAACGGCAGCGACTCGCCATTGGCGATACGTTCTTTCAGTCCGGTGTTATGAGCGGCGAAGCGATAGCCGGCAGACGACGGGTAACCGCCCATCATGCCCCAGTTACACACGACGTAACCGTCGCCCATAAATGTCATCGCCCAGTCTTTGGCTTTCCACACGAGTCGCAGTGTTTCAAAGCCACTGCCACCGCGGTACTTGCCGTAACCGCCGGAGTTCGTCTTGATCGCGCGACCGAGATAGATGAGCGGTTCGGCGAGTTCCCAGATCTCCATGTCGCCCATGTCGCCTTCCGGGTTCCAGATCGCGGCGGCGTGATCGAGGCCGTCGGCCCAGGCACGCGCCCCGGTACCGGAAGCGGCCGGCTCGAAGCTGTTTACCGCGTGAAAATCACCATCCTGGTTGATTCCCCCGCCCTGCAACCAGTTCGCCGTGGAGCTGTTGCCGCAGTTCAGTTCTTCGATGTAGCCGCGCCCAAAATAGCAACGACCAAGGCCACGCCACAGCGAGGTCCACGAACCGACGAGAAAATGCCACGCGTAGGCATGTCCGGTGCGGCGGTCATCGGAATTCATCCACGTGCCGTAAGGCAGGTGAAATTCGGTGCCGTAGTACGGTCCGTCGTTGACCCGCTCGTTCGGTACGAGGTGTTGCGTCATGAACACCCAGATACCGCTCGTGAATGCGACCTGGCTGGAATTATAGGTATGCCAACCCCAACGGCTCGCGCCCTCGAAGTCGAGCTTCCAGGTGCCGTCGGCACGAATCTCGATCGTTGACGGCGAGTGCATGATCGAATCGATCTTTGCGTACTCGGCGGGCGTCGACATGGCTTCGTGCTTGTACGGTACGTCGATGAACGAAACCTGGCGGTATTTGCCCGGGATCAACATCGTCTTGATGCGATTCTGTAACGCGCGGCGCCCGTCTTCGATAATTTCGTATCCGAACTCTTCGAAGATATCGATACCGACGTCACCGATCACTTCTTCGACGGCGTCCCGGATCATGTGGCAACCGGCGATGCGCGTGCGTTCGTCCAGGATCCAGTAGTTCGTGGCACGGACGTTACGCTGACTCTCGTGCAACCAGTCGCGCAGCGGCTCGTCGTTAACACCGGTCTTGCGGCACGTGATCTGCAGACCATCGCCGAATCGTGAGAACTGGCCGTTCGACATTGATCCCGGCGACACGGCACCGAGGTCGATGACGTGTGTGACACCGCCAACCCAGCCGACGAGGTTGTCTTCCCAGAAGACCGGCACGATCGTCGCGACGTCGCACGGATGTACGTTCCCGATGGCGCAGTCGTTATTCGTGAACATGTCACCCGGCTGTATCGTCGGGTTGCGTTCCCACTCGTTCTCGATCATGTATTTGATCGCCGCACCCATCGTGCCGACGTGAATCATGATCCCGGTCGAGGTGAGTATTGAATCGCCAGCCGCGTTATACAGCGTGAAGCATAATTCACCTTCCTGTTCGACGATCGGCGAAGCGGCAATCTTCTTCGCAGTCTCCCGGGCGTCGACCAGTACGGCGCGAACACGGGAGGCCAGTTTTTCAAAGAAGATCGGATCGTTGCCCTTGAGCTTCAGGTCCTTCAATCCGTTGTAATAGCTCGATTCCTTCGTTCGATCGACCACCGCGTTACGGTTATCACGTAGCGTCATCCCGTTACGGCACAATCCACCCTCGCGAGGGTCAAGTTTCATTACTGTACTCATTAGTCGTACTCCTAGTTGCAGGCGAACTCAGACTTCGCGGAGGTGGAACAGGCGGTGGACGTCGAGTTCCGTCGTCCAACCGTCGGGAACTACGAGGGTTGTCGCCGGAGATTCTATCACGGCAGGGCCCGGTATCCGGTTACCAGCCTTGAGCGCTTCCATTTCATAAAGCTTCGCTTCTTTCCATTCACCACCCTGGTAGAACGGACGCGATCCGATGGCTGCCGATGCCGGCGGAATCTTCCCGGCATCAGGCTCTTCCGGTACTTTTGGCTTCTTCGTCGTGACGACGCCACGCATAATCGCGCCGGTGATGCCGAAACCGAGTTCCGGCGAGCGCGCCGCACTGGCGTAGACCCGGGCATAGGTTTCGTCAAATGTTTCAACGATACGTCCCCAGTCCTCGATACCGGACACGGAGGACAACGGTGAATCGATTTCCAGATCGTTGAGCTGGCCGAGATACTGCATCGAAAACCCGGGCTTCATGGTGACCTCTTCCGGCGCAAATCCATTAATGCGGAATTCTTCGAGCACCTTCTCGCGCAATTCTCCCCATGCTTCCTGCAGCGTTTCACAGCTTGCAATTTTCACCGCGTCATCACCGTCAGGCGGGACCGCGATATCGACGCTCTTGTCATAGCGGTATTCGAAATCCGCGGTCGCGCAACCAAACGCCGAAAAACCTGCAGCCCATGCCGGGATTAACACGTCCTTGAAACCGAGACCCTGGGTATACCCGTAGGTATGAACCGGGCCGGCACCGCCGTAGGAGAAACATACGAAGTCGAGCGGGTTGTAACCCTTCGCGTTAATCATTGAACGGAGATGGCCGCGCAGCGACTGATCGAGAATCTCGATAACGCCGGCCGCCGCCGCTTCGACACTGAGGCCAAGCGGGTCGGCAACCTGTTCCTTCACGGCGGCGCGTGCGCGATCGACGTCGAGCTTCAGCAAACCGCCAAGAAAATTATCCGGGTTCAGGTAACCCAGGATGACGTGGCAGTCCGTAACCGTGACGGTGTCGATACCACTCTCGGCCCAACACACGCCGACCCGGTAGCCAGCACTATCGGGGCCGAGCTTGATCGATTTCGAATACGGGTCTATGCGCACGAAACTGCCGGCGCCGGCGCCGACCGAATCCATCGCCACGAGCGGCAACGACACGAGCAGGCGTGCCATGTGCGGATCCTTCTGGATCGCGAACTCGCCTTTCGTAATCAGCGCCATGTCGAAACTCGTCCCGCCGATGTCCGAACACGCGATGTTGTCGTAGCCGAGTTGCTCACCGAGAAACCTCGACCCGATCACGCCGCCAATCGGTCCGGAGACGAGCGTGCGAGCGAGCTCTTTGGCTTTCCAGCTGATCGTACCGCCATGGCTTGCCATGACTCGGAGATCGAATGAGCCGCCAAGATCACGCAAACCGTCGTTCAGGTTATGCAGTGTTTCCCGCGATGGCTCGGCCGCGTATGCCTCGAGGATGGTCGTGTTCGACCGGTGGCTTTCCTTGCGCGTCGGATAGTATTCCGTCGACGCAAAAACCGGGATGTCGACCCCGGCTTTCTTCAACTCTTCTTCGCAGATTTCAACAACGCGACGCTCGTGCTTGCCGTTCTTGTGTGCATGCAGCAGGCAAATGGCAATCGCCTCGACTTCTTTATCAATGAGCTTTTGCACCGCTTCGTAGACTTCGTTCTCGCGCAGCGGAATCACGATGTCACCCTGGCTGTCGCAACGTTCCGTTACGCCCACGGTACGATCGGCCGGTACGAGTGGTTCGTCAAAACGGTGGGTGTTCAGGTGCAGGCGGTCTTCGAGTGAGTAACCGAGGTAACACTGAATGGCACGTCCCATGCGGTGGAAGTCTTCCATGCCGCGGTTGACGATGAGGCCAACCCGCATGCCCTTGCGTTGCACGACCCGGTTCAGCATCGCGGTACCGGAATAAACCGAAGTGATCAGTTGCGGAAACACATCCTCGATTTTGCGATCCCACAAATGCAGAGCATCGACCGAAGATTCGACGACGGCGGCAGCCTCGTCATCCGGATTACTCTGCGACTTGCCAACGACGAATTCGCCGTCAGCGCGCACGAAAAAGGTATCGGTCATCGTGCCACCGGCATCGATGCCCATTACCTCGACAATATCAGCTTCGTTTCCCAACGGAATGCCTCCTCTAGACGATCCCAGGTGCAGCATTGATGGCGGCGTCGTGACGGGCGGACGCGAGCGGTGCTGCCTCAGGTAGTTTTTGATGTGGACCCGCAATCATAAGTGCAAACGACGTCCCGACGATAGACAACGGGCAACCGATTTTTAAGTCCTTGTTCCACATCATTTGTTGCAGTGCGGCGAAGGTCATATTCGATTTTGGATGTTCGAAGATCAAACGGCAGGCGCCCCAACCCGGCGCAGCCCGACAGCGCAACGAACGGCATCTGCTTCGGCGTGCTGTCAGGATTTGTCGCGGTGATCGAACACGCTCGGCCGGGTTGCGGCCCGGGTCCCTGCCGCGCCGCAATTTTTCGTGATGGAATCTGACGCCGAAAACCGGACGCGTCACCGGGTCATCGGACGACAGCAAAGCCCTTTGGCAGTCCCGCGTTCGCAATAGCGCCGAAAGTCGGTTCGCCACGGAGGCAGCTCTCCATGAATCGACGTGTCTCAATGAGGCGATCAAGATCGATACCCGTGCCGAGACCCATAGCTTCGAGCATAAACACGAGATCGTCCGTCACGACGTTACCGCTCGCGCCGGGTGCGTAGGGACAACCACCGAGCCCACCGAGTGACGCGTCAAAGCGGCGAACCCCGACGTCGAGCGCGGCATCGACATTCGCGAGGCCGAGGCCGCGGGTATCGTGGAAATGCGCCGCGACGGGGATCTCCCCGGCGATGGCGAGGATCTCGCGGAAAATTTCGCGGCACTGCGCCGGGTTGCCGTAACCGACCGTATCCGCGACGGCGATTTCGTCAGGCCCGAGCGCGATCACTTTTTCCGCCGCCCGCAGTACTTCGACCAGAGGTACCGGCCCGGCGATCGTGCAACCAAAAGCGGTCGCGAGGCCGGCACCGATGCGCACCCCGGCGAATTCCGCATGATCCCGGCGGAAAGCGAATACGCTCGCAAGATCGTCAATAGCCTCGCCGACCGACTTGCGCAGGTTCGCCTGGCTGTGTGCCTCGGATACGGACAGGGGAAAATTCAGCTGATGTGCGCCGCTTTCCATGCCGGCCTGCGCGCCACGAAGGTTTGGCACGAGCACCGATGTCCTCAGTCCTTCAATCGCCAGAGAACCGCGAACGACGTCTGCCGTATCCGCCATCTGCGGCAACAGCTTCGGCGGTACGAAAGAACCGACTTCGATTTCCGGAACGCCGGCGGCGGCTTCGCCGCGGATCCACTCGAGTTTGTCGTCCGTTTCGAACCGGGTGTCGATACTTTGCAGGCCATCACGCGTGCCGACTTCCCTAACCCAGACGTCGCGTTGTTTTGTCATCGCCATTGCCCTTTATCGCTCCGGACTACCGGCCTTTGAAATCCGGTGGTCGTTTTTCGTTGAACGCGCGCACGCCTTCGAGTCGATCTTCGGTGGAAATCATTCGGTTGTACGCTTCGAGTTCGAACATGTACCCCGTATGCCGGTCGACCTGGGTCGAAACTGCTATCGATTTTTTTGCCTGACGCACGGAAATTGGCGCGTTGGTAGCGATGCGGGCAGCGGTCGCGAGCGTCTCGTCAAGTAAGACATCGGCCGCGCAAACATGATTGACGAGTCCCCAGTTCAACGCGTCCTCGGCGGAAAAGGGCCTACCCGTGAAAATGATCTCCCGCGCGCGACGTTCGCCGACCGCGTGTGGAAGATTCATCGTCCCGCCCGCGCCGGGCATGATCCCGAGCGTGATCTCCGTCAGTGCGAATCGAGCGTGTTCCGCGGCATAGAGAAAATCACACGCGAGCGCGAACTCGCAGCCGCCACCGTACGCGGCCCCGTTAATTGCGCCGATGATCGGGATCGGACACTCGCGCATCCCCCGCATCATCTGTTCAAAAATCGCGTGCTGACTCTGCCATTGCTGATCGGTCATCCCGTCGCGATCTTTGAGATCCCCGCCGGCGCTGAAGATCCTGCCCCCCCGCCCGGTCACCACGAGGCAGCGAATATCTTTGGTGTCGACGTACAAATCAGTGAATACCTGGCGCAAATCCAGGCCCATTTGCGTATTCATGGCGTTCGCGCGCTCAGGACGATCGAAGGTCAACAACGCAACATGGTCGCCAGCGCGCTCGAGCGCAATAGTCTCGTAGTTTTTCTCCATTCGCGATCAGCCGCCGGTTTTTTTCGGCGACAGATACCAGAGCACCCCCGCAACGAGCAGCAACGCCGGGACATCTCCGACGAGATGACCGGTTTCATGTTCATCGCCCATAGCCTGCGCCGCCATGATTAAGGCATGTACGACACTCGACCAGATCGTAAAGTCGATCAAACTCTGGTTGGCGCCCGGGTTTGAGGCCGCGCGGATGAGGTAAAACCCGAGTACGGCATAGACGCCGCAGATCATCTGAAAATAATAGGCACCTTCTCCGCCGTGCCATTGCCAGCCACTTGGCCACACGATGCTGAGCGGGTAGATCAGAAAGAAAATCACGCCGAACCCTATGAGCGCTTTTTTCATCAGGCTTTCTTTAGTTGCTTCGTCCATCGTCGCATCCTCCCGGCTTCTCTGTTGATTATAAACGCCGGCCCGTTTCACCGGCTTGGCTTCAAGATCGTCACAGAATACATCGGACAACGTTGCACACGAATATTCAGTCCGCAGGGTTCTCTTCGAGCCAGCGCCATCCGGCATCAAAATCGTCGAACACCTGAAATTCGCGGTTGTCGTCCGGGTCGAGTGATCGCAATGTGGAAAACATGCGCGACAATCCGTAGACGAGATTCGTCGCGGCTATGACGGCACTGCGCGCGGGCACATCAGGATTGTCGAATTGCCGCGAATACTCGGCGAATGCCTGAAGATCCGCGGTCGGAACCTGTACTTCCGTCACGGCGCGAAAGTCGATCAATTCCCGATAGTTACGCACGGCGGCATCCGCCCATACCTGGTCCACGTAGGCAACGAGCATTTCGGCGGTGGCAATGCCTTCCCAACGACTCTCGACGAGACGCCGGGCTGGATCGATCTGGACAGAAAACGGCATGCGCGAATGATTGACGCAAAGCTTCTCCATTGTCCAGCGTCGCCGTGTTCGTTGCGGCGCTATCGCGACCCCGCCCGGGATTGATCCGGGGATTCATGAAATGACCGGCATAGCCAGCTGTTGCCAGGCCCAGGCCAAAACCGTCACGGCGCTGATCGTTGTAGCGAGTGAAGCGCAGGTTTCGTAGATTGATGTCAACATCGGTTGTCTCCTGATCCTACCGGCAGGCACCTTGAGTGCAGAGCACCAGGCACCATACTTTCGCGAATTGAATTAGATTATTTCCGGGTTCGAACGTTGCCCGACAGATGTCGGTGATACGCGGGGGGGACGAGGTTGCGGATACCCACAACCTCGCCTACCCATCCATGCGCAACTCAGTTCGTTGCGCGGTACCAGGGGCCCGGTTCCCGTTCGATGTAAACGAGACGGGGCGTGGCCGCGGCATCCGCCGCAGTGAACGTCACCGTCGGCGCGGGCGTCTGCGGCCGATACCACGGGCCATTCACCGAACCTGTCGACTGTCCGCCGGTTTCGTCGAACACGGCGTCCGCGGCATGGTGCGCCGGCGGAAAGGTCTGGGCGGCCTGAACATTCGAAGTCGCGGAAAATGAGGCCGCAACCGTCGCGATGAAAATAATGCCGATGGTTTTATCCCGGTTAATGTTAGTCATGTCGTTTCTCCCGTATCAGTGGTTTCAATTGACGGCGAGGTGACCGGTTGGTCGCTGCCTCGTCGCTTCAGGGGTAATACTAGGGGTCGCACGTTTCGTTCGAGTTTCTGGTCCGAATGAATGTGTATGCGGTGTGTAACAATCCGGTGTGTTTTGTTTCAGCACGCTCCGGCCGCGAATCACTTAAAGCCGTGCCTGGTCGTATCGGATGCGCCAACGAAAAACGCCGCCACCGGAAGCCGGTGACGGCGTTGCTCACTCCCATGGTTGCGGCCCTAGTGCAGAACCGGCCTGTCGACCAGCGAGTGCGCTGCCTGCTTAAAGCACTCGAACTGCCCGGCGGACACGAAATTACGCAGTGTGTTGATGAACCGCGGCACCTTCAGTCCCATCCCGATGTACTGCCAACGATAGGCTGCGAGAACGGTGGCGAGTACACGCTCGCGCCGGGCAGCCCCGATTGCGCGCGAATTGATCGCCAGAAAATAGTTAACGTCCGCATCCGCCTGCAGCTGCAGTGTGTGATCGAGTGCGGTAAGCAGTGCGATGATTTCACCGATTGCGCGATCTCGTACCGCGGGGTCGATTAGCGCATCTGCCCTGGCCCATTCGATTCCGTCGATGATCGTATGGCGTAATTCTTCACGCCGGTGCAACCGGAATGCATCTTTGAACGCACCGGAGAGTTCGGGATCCCAGAAAATACTCTGCTGGTAGTGGGCTTGTGTCGCCAATTCCGTGTGAAACGAAAAGCCGAGTCCCGCCCAGTCCGAGCAGGATAATACGGCGGTGGCAATGTTCCGACCGTCGGCGGCGAACTCGTAACCGACAGGCATGCCGGCGGCAACGAGGTCGTCGATTCGCCTGAACTCGCGTCGATGACGCATCGCCGTGGCGCCTCCCGGGTGTGCGCCACGCAGATCAGACATCCTGTTATCGATGACGAAATCGAGCAGACGCAGCATATTCACGCAGGTTCGTCCCTGGACCTGGCTCAGCAGCTTGCGCTCGACGTCGTTAAGAAAGTCAATGTCATGCACGCGCGACAATGAGTCGGGCAGAAATTTCGCATCGAAATCGATCGCCCGGCTGGCGGGCACGTCAGGATCGATGCGGCGGAACGTTCTACCAACGTGCGTCGCCCCAAAGCAAGGATCGGTAATGGTTTGCTGCGTTGCAATTTCGGTCATCGTACTTCCCCGTTATTGATTTGCCTTAAGCGCCGTCGCGGCAACTCGATGCGCCGCGCCGTCAGGGGAATACGATAGGGTCGATTTGTATCGAAACGATGTCTTCGTCGGACGAATTTGTATCGCGAATGTAACAGGCGCTAGTGGGCGAGTTCGTTGACGATGTCACCGACGAGCGTTTTAAGGTGTTCGATGTCCAGCGGCTTGCGCAATAAAGCCCGGATTCCGGCTTCCCGTGTGACGCCTTCGTCGATTTCATCGGTGTAGCCTGAATACAGAATGACCGGCAATTCCGGCCGTTCACGCAGCAACAATTGGGAGAGCTTGAGCCCGGTTATAGCCGGCATGGTCTGGTCGAGTATGGCTAGCGCGAACGCATCGGGGCGCGCGAGAAAATGCGTCAGCGCCGATTCGCCCCCGTCGAACGTCGTGACGTCGAGCCCCCACTCCGCCAATAAATCGCCGACAAACTCTGCCACTTCGTGGTTGTCGTCGACGAGAAGAACCTCGCCACCGAGCTTCTCATCGACATCGACGTTGACGGGTTCCCCGGGCGAATCCGGCGTCGATTCCGGAGCGGTCGCGGACTGGTCGGCGGCTGCAGGCAACAGCACGCGAACCGATGTACCTTCTCCCTCAACACTGTCTACGAGAATATGACCACCGTATTCGTGCACGATCCCGTGCGTGGTCGACAATCCCATCCCGCTGCCCTTACCAGTCTCCTTTGTCGAAAAAAACGGTTCGAATATCCGTTCGATGACCTCGGGGGTCATCCCGGTACCACTGTCGCGCACCGCCAGTTCGACGAACTCTCCGCGTACTTCGCCATGACATGCGCTGCACGCCTCACCGCGACAACTGTTCGTGCCGAGATTGATTTCAAGCATTCCGCCATCGGGCATAGCGTCTCGTGCGTTGAGACACAGGTTAATGATGATTTGTTCGATGTGGACAGGGTCGACGACGACCAGCGGCAGCGTCGGCTCCAGGTTTGCGCGGATCCGGGTAGTTGCGGGAACCATGGATTCAAGCAACGTAACGGTGTCATCAATAATCGGGCCGACCCGCATCGCGCGCGGTTCACCCTGCTGCCCCCGGGTGAACGTCAGCATCTGCTGGATGAGGTCGCGTGCGCGCTCGCCGGAGCGCTGTGCCCGTTCCAGGTAGCGATTCAGCTTCGCATCGCTGATCGACTCCACATGATCGTGCGCGAGCTCGACATAGCCGAGCACGCTCGTGAGGATATTGTTGAAATCGTGCGCGACTCCGCCGGTAAGGTGTCCGATTGCTTCCATCTTCTGCGCCTGGCGGAGCTGGGCCTCCAGTGTGGCGCGCTCATCCTCGGCGACAGCACGTTCCGTCACATCGCGAATAACCGCGAGAATATGCTTTTTGCCGCGGTAATTCACCGTCACCCCGCGCGGCTCGATGTAGAACTCCGTACCGTCCCGGCGATAAGCCTTATCGACCATGGCCGCATAGTTTTCATTACGCACAGTAGTGAGAAAACGAGCCGCGTTTTCCCGCGTAGACCCACGGGCAAAGCGCAGCGCCTTTTCGCCAATCATCTCCGAGCGGTCGTAGCCGTACAGTTCTTCCATCGCCGCGTTGACATCAATAATGCGGCCGTCGGGTGACAACAAGGCCATACCGTCAACCGCAGCATTGAATATCGAGCGATAGCGTTCTTCGCTCAGCCTGAGTTCGTCCTCCGCATTGATCCGTGCGATCTCGGAGACGGCGCGCTCGGAAAAAATTCGCAACAGAGATTCCGCGCGCGACGAATCCGTCAGTGGGCGATAAGACATGACGGTGAATATGCCGAGTTCCGACTCGTCGTCACTGAACAGGGGATAGGCGGCATAACCAACGACCGCGTTCTCTTGCGCGGGCGATTCCGGAAACAGGTAACCGAGATTTTCGGGATAGAATCGAAATTCCTGACCGATGACCGTTTCGCAGGGCGATCCCGCCAGCGGATAGGTCGAATTTGGCGTGATCCGGCCCTCGACGTAACAGGCGAGCGTCTCAATAGACGGGATCCCGTCGCGTTCTACGTACCGCCCGATCAGGCCGACGTCGGCACCGAGCAGATCGGTCGCCGCCCGCACCAGATCTTCGAACATGCTTTCCCGGCGGGCACTCGAAAGCGCGCGCGCGGCACGCAGCATGAAATCGTCAGGGTTCTCGGATGTTCCTCGGGCGGATGAAACGGGATCGGTATGTGGAGAGTCAGATTCGGTCATGGCTGTGATTGCCGGATCCGCTACGGATACATCCGGTCAGCCTGATCCTACCAGCGGACGCGCGACCTGCGCGCCGTTGTTACAAAGCGGCAACGTCTGAAACAAAATTGAAACAAATGCCCGGCGCTGCGGTTAAGCGGGCTTATTTTCCTCGCGGTACAAACATATAGCCGATTCCGCGCATCGTCTTGATGGTCCGCGGCTTATCCGGGTCGGCCTCGACCTTCTTGCGTAATCGAGCGATGCGGATGTCAATGCTGCGGTCGTACGGGTCCCAGTCGCGATTTCGGGTCAGCGTCATCAGCTGGTCGCGTGACAGTGGACGGTTCGGACGTTCCGCGAAGACCTTCAATAATTCGAATTCAAGCGCGGTGATCGGGATTTCTTCGCCGCTATTGTCGAACAGCTGACAGCGCTGCAAATCGAGCTGGCCGACGCCGAATTCCACCCGATCGGCGGACTCGGTGTGGACCGGGGCGTCCGCCGCGGGTTCGCGTTGATAGCGTCGAACGACGCTCTTGAGACGAGCGCGCAACTCACGCAAGTCGAAGGGTTTCGACAGGTAGTCATCCGCACCGACTTCGAGTCCGACGATACGATCGACCGTTTCTCCGGCCCCGGATACGATGATGATCGCGATATCGAATTGCTCGCGGACGAACCTTGCCAGGCTGAGTCCATCTTCCCCCGGTAGCCCGACGTCGAGCAACACCACGTCGGGGGTCAGCTTATCCAGCTCCGCGCGCATGGCCTCCCCGTTCTCCGCGAGGATCACGGCGTAACCGTGCTCACCAAGATACTCGCTCAACATCTCGCGTATGTCCTGATCGTCATCGACAACCAGTACGGTCATTTCCGCCGCCAATCGCTGCCTCCCAGGTGACCCGGTGCCCTCATCAAGAGGTTAGTTTACAGGCGAAAGCACGTCCCGCGACAATCCCCGCAGGTGTCCGTTAACCGAGCACCTCGCCGACGAGCGTGGCGAGGCGGCTCGTGTCGAGCGGTTTTTGCAAAAAGGCCCGGACGCCGGCGGCCAGCGCGATCTCTTCTGTCACCGTCTCACTGAACCCCGTATACAGGAATACAGGCAGATCCGGGCTCACCGCGCCTATCGCGGTCGCCAACTCCAGCCCGCTCATGCGTGGCATCGTCTGGTCCGTGACGACGAGATCGAACAAGGCGGGTTCAGCAATGACCCGATCGCGTGCCGCGATCGGGTCGTGATAGATCGTCACTTCAAGACCCCACGTCTGTAACAGATCATCGAGATATTCTGCGACTTCTGCGTTGTCATCGACGATGAGTACCCGCCCGCTCAGCGGCTTATCGTCGGTGTTGGACACCCTGGGTACGCTACCCGGTACTGCCGCGCTCCCGGAAACACCCATCGGTAGCAACACACGCATCGTTGTACCAACGCCAAGCCCGGTATCGACGAGCGCATGACCGGCGTGATCATGCACGATGCCATGAACCGTCGACAGTCCCATGCCGCTCCCCTTGCCGATGTCTTTCGTCGTAAAAAACGGCTCGAAGATTCGCTCGACGATCGCAGCATCAATACCGGGCCCGCTGTCCGCAACCGCGAGTTCGATGTAACGGCCGTTGAATGCCTCGCGGCAGCCGTTACAAACCAGTTCCTGCCCATCGCTGGCGCTGAGCGTCACTGTCAGCTTGCCCACTCCGTTCATCGCATCCCGCGCATTGATACAGAGATTCACGAGTATTTGTTCGAAGTGAACCGGGTCGATCGAAATCGTCGGCAACTCTTGCGGCAGCGACACCGTCATTTCTATCGATGCGGGCAGGGAAGACTCCAGCAGCGTCAGAGACTCATCAACGAGACGCACCACATCAACCTCTTCGCGCTCGCCCTGCTGGCCCCGACTGAATGTCATCATCTGGGCAATTAAGTCGCGCGCCCGACCGCCGGCGCGTTCGGCCCGTTCCAGATACCGGTCGAGCTTCTCATCGCGCTGAGACCCGGACCGATCCCGCGCCAGCGTGACGTACCCGAGTACGCTGGTCAGGATATTGTTGAAATCGTGTGCGATACCCCCGGTAAGGTGGCCGATTGCTTCCATCTTCTGCGCCTGTCGCAGCTGCGCCTCGAGCAATTCGCTCTGCTCCGCCGCGCGCTTCACCTCGGTGATATCCCGGAGATAGCCGATGAACAATCGACCGTCGGCACCGTTGGCGACGCTGATTGCCAGTTCCGTTTGCAATACGCTTCCGTCCTTACGCATTGCATCGACCTCGATGCGGGTGCCGAGATAAGGCCCCTCCCCCGTTTCGAGATAGTTTTTAAGGCCGTTTCGATGCGCGTCGCGGAGGTACGGCGGGATCACGACATCTTCAAGTGGCCGCCCGATGACCTCCTCTGCCGTGTAGCCAAAACACGCTTCCGCAGCCGGATTGAAATCGACGATCTCGCCGACTTCGTTCATGACGATAATGCTGTCGAGCGCCGTTTCCACGGTGGCGCGAAGCCTGTCTTCGCTACGCGCGAGCGCTGCGTGCTGGGCTTTCTGTTTCGAGATATTACGAATGACGAGCAATACGTGCGCTTCGCCATTTTGATTCACCCGGATCGGGCGAACCTCGGCGAAATAGTGCGTCCCGTCCTTGCGTTCGAAATAGAATTCCTTTTTGACATGTTCGCGGGCAAGGACACGGCGTACGTATTCGAGGTGAGCAGCGATCCTGTCTTCGTCGCCGACATAAGTCGGCGGGAGATGTCCGACCAGTTCCTCCCGCTCCCAGCCATCGAGTTCGAGCATGGCCTGGTTCACATCGACGATGATGCCGTCCGATCGAATCAGTGCGAGGCCGTCGATCATCCCTTCAAACACCGTACGATATTGATCTTCGCGGCGTACAAGCTCCAGTTCGCGGGCCCGGCGCTCGCTGATGTCGCGGATGATGACAAGTATCTGTGGTTTTCCCTGGTATTCGATCCGCACGCTGCGCAGCTCGGCGGTATAGCGGGACCCGTCTTTGCGCAGTAGTTCGGCTTCGCTTTCGAGCGCGCCTTTTTCGAGCACGATCGAGATGTACTTGCGATGTGCTTCACGCATTCCCGGTTCGCGGAACGTGGGCGGGTACTGACCGATCAATTCCTCGCGGCTGAAGCCGTCGACCCGGGGCAATGCGGGGTTTACGTCGACCACGTTGCCGGCGCTGTCGATCACACACAACCCGTCGACCGATGCCTCGAACATCGCACGGTACCGGTCTTCGACGCGTCGTAATTCACCCTCGTGTTCCTGGCGCTCGCTGAGATCGCGGACCGCGATCAGCATGTGCGGCTCTCCATGGTAGATAATCCGCGCGCTGCGCGTCTCCGCGGGTCTCCGCGTTCCGTTTTTGTGCGGTAGAAACACCTCCGCCTCGACGGTGTTACCCGATAGCACCCGATCGAGCAGCTTACGAAACGCCTCGTGCTCGGAAGGGTCGCGGTAGCGCGGCGGAAACTGACCGATGGTTTCGTCGCGAGCGTATCCGTCTATTTTGCCGAGCGCCGGGTTCACATCGACAACGATGCCTTCGCGATTCACGATCGAAAGACCGTCAAGTGCGGCGTCGAAAATCAGGCGATACAGGTCGTCGGAGCTTTCCGCCGGAACCGGGGCAGAACCCGGTTCGGGACGCTGCGGTTCAGCGCTGTCCGACGGCGGTTCGGGATTCGTCACATCATGCTCTCCTCAGCGGGGATGGGCAGTTTCGGAGCGCATTGTAACCCTGCGCGAGGCGCCATCGACGGGCCGTTAACAATCTGTCTACAGTTGAAGCACAACGGAAACAATTATCCCGGGTCGCCCGATGTCGGCTATTTGCCGCTGAGCGTCCACACCGGTTCGAACGATTCGTCGTCGAGCATCGCCTCGACAACCCGGGACATCAGCATGAGCGACGGCCCGTCGTCCGGGTAATCAACGAGGAGCTGTCCGAGTATGGCAGACGCCTGTTGCAATGAATGCGACTCGTAGTGGCCGAGAGCCTGTTCGTAGCGATTACGAAAATCATGTTCACCCGGCGCGTCATGCGACGGCGTGACTTCGTAGAGTTCGACGGGGCGCGCGAGATTTTTCACCCTGACCCTGCACAGACGGCGCAACTCACCCTGGTGCCACTCCGGGTCGATCGCGTTGCGGGTGGCGCCGGAAATCAACAGGCGGGTCTGCATATGCGCCGTCGCGCCAAGCACGCGGCTGCCGATGTTCACCACATCACCGAGCGCGCCGTATTTCGTTTTACGCACAGTCCCGATGTGGCCAACGAGCGCCCGGCCGGAATTGATGCCGATAGCCAGATCGGTCTCACTGCCAATCTCGTTTTCCCACTCCGCGCTGAGCGCCGGCAATCGTTCGAGGATTTGCACGGCCGTGTTACATGCCCGGGTTGCGTGGTCCGGTACTTCGTCAGGCGCTCCCCACATCGCCATCAATTCGTCGCCGGCAAAGTCAACGAGAACGCCTTCGTTTTCGATCACGAGCTCACACAGCTCATGCATAACGGCGCGTAACCAGCGCGTGGTTTTGTCGGGGCCGAGTCGTTCGCTGATCGCGGTGAAATTACGGATATCGCAAAACAGCACGGAAACATCGGCGTGACGACTCGGCAGTTCGTAGATCAGGCTCGGCCGTCGGGCGAACGACCGAGCAAGCTTCGGTGGAAAAAACTGGGCGAATTCGCGTTCGCGTAAGCGCATTTTCTCGACGCAGGACTTCACTCGCGCGCGGAGAATTTCGACCTGGATCGGTTTCGTCAAAAAATCGTCAGCGCCATGCTCGATACAGCGCACCGCGTCATCGACCGCGCGACGACCCGTGACGACGACTACCGGCGTTTGCCAGCCGCCTTCCTGCAGTTTTTCCAGCACTTCGAAGCCATTGATCCCGGGCAGGCCTATGTCGAGCAACAGTAAATCGAGATCGGCGTTGTGTACGTGCTCGAGGGCGGCAACGCCGTCCGCGGCAACGTCAACGGTGTGCCCGTCACCTGTGAGTACTTCGACCAGCAGCCGGCGATTCTCCGCGTCATCTTCGGCCACCAGGATCCTGGCCGGCGATGCGCTCGCCGCGGCGGTAGCAACGGGCCCGCGCGACGAACTCGCGGCCGACCTGCCGTCCGCGTCGAGCAGGGAGACCGCTTCGTCGATCAATTCACGTATCACATCGATGCGCTCACGATTGGTGCCATCGAACTGTCGCTGCAGTAACTGGCAGGGACCGGCAATATGGTTGAGGCGATTGCGGATCTCGTGGCGCAATTCGCCCGTGGCCGACGTCCCCGGTAAATTGTCGCCCAGATAGGATGTGAGATCGGCCGCTGAAGCCGCCATCCGCTGAACGCGATCGCGAGCCTTGTGATCGTCGTTCGCCGGAATGAATTCATCACGCAATGTCGCAGCCGAAGCGGCAATTCGATCGATCACCGCGCGCAGCAGCGGCATGCTCATGGCGTCTCCACGAACTGCGAAATCAGGTCGAGCAGCACGGCGAAATCGTACGGTTTCGTCGCAGTCGCATTACATCCGGCCGACGCGATGGCACGGCTCGTGGAACCCGCGTCGTAACCGCTCAGCGCGACAATCGGAATCCCCGTCGTAACCGGGTTGGTTTTCAGCGCGCGGGTCGCTTCGAGACCCGCCTCGTCGTTAAGTCCGGTGCTACCCGGGCCGTCGGGCATTTGCAGATCCATCAGGATCAGATCCGGAGACTGCGCGACGGCAATATCGAGGGTGTCCGACGCGTTCGCGCTGACGATGATGTCGTAACCTTCCTCGCCGAGAACCTCGGACAGGATATCGCGATTGTCAGCGCTGTCATCGGCTATCAGGATTGTAACCATCGACCCCGGGCGGCAGATACGAAGGAACGCAGTATACGCCGGATCGTATGCCGCAGAACCCGTCAGGCCCGACCGCAGCGTAGTCCCAGTGGCCAACGCAGACGGCGGGTCTGTTCGGGTTCGCCCCATACTTTTTCAAGACGGTCGACGAATAATCGCACCGGATCCGAACCGGTCGCAGCTGCGCAGCGCTCCGTCGCGGACCAGGAGCGGATATAACCGACGACAGCCGCCATGTCCCATTCAACATCGATGGCACAGCACGGTAAATCGACGGGGTCGAACGGAAACGGAATGGTGCGGTACTGCTCGTCGACCCAGCGCCGTTCCGGCGGCCAGTAGGGTCCGACGATGTCGTGGTAGAACCAGCGTACGACGCGATCGACCCCCGCTCCGAGCTGCGGGGTCACGGACAAAAAACTGTACGTCCACGCGGCGATCAAGCCACCGGGTTTAAGCACGCGTCGCACCTCGTCGTAGAAGCGATCGAAATCGAACCAGTGCAACGCCTGGGCCACGGTCACGAGATCGACGGATCGACCAGCCAACGGCATGGCCTCGGCGTAGGCGCGGACGTAGGCGACCCGGTCGTGCGGGGTGGCATGCGCGAGTTGCCGCGCGCTCTGATCGGAGGCCACGACCCGCCCAACGTGTTCGGCCAGCATCACCGCCGCCTGCCCGTTTCCCGTGGCACAATCCCAGGCGGTCGCGCCGGTGGGAATTTCACGGCACAAGGTCCCGAACAAGACTTCCGGGTAGCCCGGGCGGAATGTGCGGTAGGCATCGGCCTGCGTAGAAAAATAATCTTTCTTCATTGTTGGCGCGACCGGGATCCGAAGTCGCTAGACTAACGCAATCGACAGCACTTTGAATTCAAGGGATACACGATGAATCGACACACGGCATTCGGTAAAGGAAATTCGGCGGTCATCACCGGCGCGGCAGACGGCATCGGGCTGGCCTCGGCCCGGATGTTCGCAGGGCTCGGCATGAATGTACTCATGTCCGACGTCGATGGAGACAAGCTCGAAAACGCCATCGCGACGGTAACCGCCGATGCTGCGACGGCGGATGTCGCGGTCGTCGGCAAGGTTGTCGATGTTTCCCTTTACGAAGACGTCGAGGCGTTGAAAAATCAGGCGTACGACACGTTCGGCCGGGTCGATGTGCTGATGAACAATGCCGGAACGAGCGTCAAAACCGGGAGTTTCGATTCGCTCGACGGGTGGCGGCACTTGATGGCCGTGAACCTCTGGGGTGTCATTCACGGCATCCAGGCGTTCACCGAAACCATGATCGGTCAGAACACGCCGGCGTTGATTATCAACACCGGTTCGAAACAGGGGATCACGAACCCGCCGGGTAATCCCGCCTACAACGTGACGAAGGCCGGGGTGAAAGCGGCAACGGAAAGCCTGCAGCATACGTTGCGTAACACGGAACCCTGCCAGGTCAGCGCGCACCTGCTCGTTCCGGGTTTCACCTATACCGGCCTCGTGAAGCGTATTGTCAAGGAAAAGCCTGCCGGCGCGTGGGAGCCGGCGGAAGTCGCAACGTACATGTTCGATGCGATCAATCGCGGCAGTTTCTACATCATTTGCCCGGACAATGAAGTTACCTCGGCCGAGGATGCCAGACGCACGTTGTGGGGCGCCGGCGATCTCGCCTACGACCGCCCGCCGCTATCACGCTGGGACCCGGCCTATGCCGAGGCGTTTGCCGGCTACAAACCGGACTAAGCCGTAGCTTACGCGGCAACGGCAACGAGGTTGCGTTTAAACAGTGCGAACACGCGTTCCCAATGACGCTCGGCGCTGGGTTTGTGAAACACACTTTCGCGCTCGGGAAAAGCAAAACCGTGTTCTGCGCCCGCATACCATTCAATGCGATAGCGCGCGCCGGATTCTTCCAGGTGTTTCTCGAGTGACGCAATCTGCTCCGCCGGCGCGTATTGATCGATCTCGGCGCAGGCAAAATAAAGCTCTCCGCTGATCCGATCGGCGAACAGATGTGCCGAGTCCTCGCGGTCGGTGAGGAGTCCCGCACCGTAAATCGATGCCGCGCACTGTATTCGATCGGGGTAACTGCCAGCCGCTGCGAGCACGAACGGACCGCTCATGCAGTAGCCGATCGTACCGATCCGGGAGGCGTCCGCGTCTTTTTCACGACCGACGAAATCGATCAGCGCCTGCGTATCGCTCACGATTAACGGGTTGCTCAGGTGCCTCATCATGTCGAACATCCGCTTCATCCCGGCCTCATCACGCACGAAGTCGAACTGCCGGGTTTTGCGATAATAAAGATTCGGCAACACCACGAAGTAACCGACCGTCGCGATGCGGCGCGCCATATCATGCAGCTCTTCGCGTTTGCCGGGCGCATCCATGTAAAACAGGACAACGGGGAACGGACCGCCCTCCTCCGGGCAGGTTACGAACGTATTCATCTGGCCGTCACGTGTTTCGATATCGAGATGCTGCTCAATCACGTCAGACATTTCCCGTCGGGCAGTGGTTCGGACGATCATGATAATCGGCGACCGATCCGGCGCAAGGGCCGCGGCCATCATCTTGTTCGCGCGCCTCGACGGTGGTTTACTCCGGGAGATGGGCGAACAAGACTCCGACTGGTACTTCGCTTACGGGAGCAACCTGGACCCGAAGACGTTTTGCGGGCGGCGGCGTATGCAGCCGCTGGAGGCCCGACGGGTGCTATTGCCCGGTTTTGCTTTGAAATTTGATCTCGGGGTGGGAACGAGCAACCGGGGCGTTGCAAACGTGAAACCGGTCGCGGACGAGGACGTCTGGGGGGTCGCCTACCGGATCAAGCGGACCGACCTGCGTCGGCTTGACCGCAGTGAAGGCGTGCATCGCAATTTCTACCGCCGTATCCGGGTATCGGTCGTGCCGGATACGGGCGCACCGCTCGAGGCCTTCACTTACACATCGAACCGGGGACAGCCGGACCGGCTGCCGTCGGCGCGCTATCTCGGTCTGATCGTCATCGGCGCCCGTCACCACGGGTTACCTGATCAATGGATCGAAACACTCCGCGCCTGGCCGCTCGCGCACGACGAACGCAAGGAGAGACAACGCGAATTATTCTGATCCGATCGATCAGTGAATCTCAAAGCCCTCGTAATCATGGGCTGCAACCTCGTCGCATTTCGCCTTGTACACCGGTGCGCCGCCGGCATAGAGCAGGAACGTTCGTTTCTTTTCCGGCAAATTGCGATTCACATTCATGAACCAGGAATCGGCCGTCGGGAACAGCGTTTTCATCGCAGCTTCGTAGACGTGTTGTGTCCACCCGTCTTCCGCTTCCAGGGTGGTTTCGATGTAATCGCAACCTTTCTCACGCATATGGCGCATCAGGTCCGTCACCCACTCGACATTCTGTTCGATACACCGCGGAATATTGCAAAACGTGGCGCCGTTGTGTGGCCCCACCAGGGTCAGCATGTTCGGAAAACCGACCGTTTGCATGCCAAGATAGGTCCGCGGGCCGTCCGCCCATTTATCGTTCAGGGACTTCCCGCCGACCCCGCGAATGTCGATACGTTCGAGCGCACCGACAACGGCGTTGAAACCGGTGGCGTAAATAATCATATCGAGTTCGTATTCACCGTCCGCGGTTTTGATCCCGTTTTCCGTCACACGTTCGATCGGGGATTCGCGAATGTCCACCAACTCCACGTTGTCGCGGTTATAGACTTCGTAGTAGTTCGTCTCCATCGGTACCCGCCGCGTACCGAAACCGTGGTTCGTCGGGATTAGTTTTTCCGCGATTGCCGGATCGTTGATGCGTTCGCGAATTTTTCGGGTGACAAACTTCGTGATCTCTGCGTTCGCCTTCTCGTCGGTCAGGGTATCCGCGCAGTTGCCGAGCCAAATCGCGAACCCGGGCGTGTTGTACAAGTCTTCGTAAAATGCCTCGCGTTCTTCAGTTGACATGTCGAACGTGGGCCGGCGTACCATCCCGTGCAAAAAACCACCGTAGGTTTCACCGCACTTGGCAAAAATTTCGGGATAACTAGCCCTTATTTTCTCCATCGCCGGCTTGTCGATCGGGCTGTTACCGAGTGGCGCACACCAGTTCGGCGTCCGCTGAAAAACAGTGAGGTGATCGACCTCGCTCGCGATCGTCTGGATCACCTGAACCGCCGTCGCTCCGGTGCCGATGATGCCGACCCGCTTGCCGGCAAAATCGACCGGTTCGTGCGGCCATAAACCGGTGTGATAGGACTCGCCTTCAAAGTCATCCATCCCATCAATATCCGGGTACTGCGGCGCGGATAACGGCCCAACGGCGGTAATCAGAAATTTCGCGTTGAGACGCCGGCCATTCTCGGTCTCGATGTTCCAGCTGTTGTCGGATTCATCGTACGCTGCAGCGGATACCCGGGTGCGGAAATCGATATCCTTGCGTACATCGATTTTGTCCGCGACAAACTGCAGGTAACGCAGGATTTCCGGCTGGGCCGCGAAGTGTTCGCTCCAATCCCATTCGTCGAGGATCTCCTGCGAGAACGAATAGCCGTAGCTGTAGCTCTCCGAATCGAACCGCGCGCCCGGGTAACGATTCCAATACCACGTGCCGCCGACATCGGTACCGGCTTCGAGGACGCGCACCGACATGCCGAGTTCGCGCAGACGGTGCAGCTGGAACATGCCGGAGATCCCGGCGCCGATGATGACCGCGTCAAATTGTTCGGCGGGCTCTGTCGATTGGGCTGCGGTACTCGACATCTCTCTTCCTCCTGAGGATCACACGTAGGGATGCGCCCAAGAATAACAAAGCGAAACATCGCTCCGCACGGCTTCAGGTCAAGCGCTCGTCACTTTCACCGGCAGGTTCTTCAGCCCAACGAGGCGGTTGTTCGGCACGTACTGCGGTGCACCATTGATTTCGAATCGACAGGCGCAGCGCAGCAATTCTTCAAAGACGACTTTGAGTTCGAGCCGCGCGAGCGCCGCCCCGAGACAAAAATGGACTCCGGCGCCAAAACCAAGATGTTTGTTCGGCGACCGTGCTACGTCGAACGTAAACGGATTATCGAATACGCGCTCATCACGGTTTGCCGACATCTCCCAGAAAGTCACCTTGTCCCCTTCACCAATGGCGGTACCGTTGATTTCCGTATCGCATGTGGCGGTGCGGCGCTTGTAGGCCGACGGGGTCGTCCAGCGCACGATCTCCTCGACCGCGGTTTTAATCAGTTCCGGATCGCCCTGCAGGCGCTTCCATTCGTCCGGACGCTCGATCAGGGCAAACAGTCCGCCGCTGATCGCGCGCGTCGTCGTTTCCGCTCCCGCCGGAAACAACAACGAAAAAAACGAGCGCAATTCGTAATCGGTGAGCGTCGAACCGTCCGCCTCGAATTCCGCGTGCACGATCGTCGAAAGAATGTCGTCGCTCGGACGGGCGCGCTTTTCTTCGATGATCGATTGCGCATAGCGGCGAATCTGACTCGCGAATTCGACCGCAACGACGGAGTCAGAAGGGGTCATGATGCCCCGGTCGACGAGGTCACACAGCATGAGGCGATCGTCTTCCGGTACGCCGAGTACGATGCAAATTGCCTGCGTCGGGATTTCACGTGAAATTCTTTGCGCAAAATCGAATTCGTCGCCAACGGAGACCCCGGCGAGCAGCCGTTGCGTTCGCACTCGCAGTTCGTCTTCGAGCGCCGCGACAGTCTTGAACGTGAAGCCCTTGTTGACGAGCGATCGCAGGCGTTTATGGTACGGATCGTCGGTGTGGTTCAGGACTTTACCCGCCGTACTTTCGTCCTTGATACCGGTGCCGCCGCCGGTGCGATCGCCGGCGGTATCCGAGGAAAACGTCGCCGGGTCCATGATGATGGTGTTCACGTCCGCATAACGACTCACCACCCAAAAGCCTTCGCCGTCCGGAGTGACATCGGTCGGTTCGTGCCAGTAGACCGGTGCATGGCCACGCAACCACGTGAAAAAATCGTGCGGAAAGCCCTGCGCAAAGCTCCGGTCGTCCGACAGATCGACCACCGGCGCGGTCATGATTCGCTCCCGGGTTTCAGCGGCGGCATTTCCACCCCCGCTGCTGCTTCGAGGATTTTGACCGTTGCAAAGAAATCTTCGCCGCCAAGGCCGGCGTCGATTGCCTGTTCGTAGACGTCATGTGCCGCCGCCGTGAGCGGCATACTCGCACCGACGTCACGACCGGATTCGAGCGCAACGCCGACATCCTTGGCGGCAATCGATAACGCGAACACATCGAGATTGAAATTACGTGACAGCACGAGCGGCGCACGGGCCACCATCGGCCCCGCGGAACTCGCCTTGAGGACTTCGAGCAGCGCAGCGGGTTCCATGCCCGCCTTCACCCCCATGACGAAGCCCTCCTGGACGAGCACGCTCGCGCAGAGGAATATCTGGTTGTTGACGAGTTTCGTGAGTGTCCCGCTGCCCGGCGGTCCCATATAACTGATGTGTTGCCCGAACGATTCGATTAGCGGCCGGACGCGTTCGAACGCCGCTTCGTCGCCTCCGATCATCACGGCGAGCTTGCCGTCTTTCGCCGCGACTTTGCCGCCGGACACCGGCGCGTCGAGATAGGCAATACCCTGTGCTTCGGCGAGCGCTGCGATGCGCCGGTTCAACGCGAGTGCATTGGTCGAGAGGTCAACAATCGTGCGCATGGCGCCGGCATGCGCAAGTAGTCCGTCATCGCCGAGCACCACCGCTTCGATTTGCGCGGGGCCCGGCAAGGACAAAAAGACGGTCTCGCAATCGTGCGCGAGGGCGGCCATCGAATCAGCCGCAATCGCGCCGGCCCCGACGTGGGCCTCGATTGCGGCTGGGGAGATATCGTAGACCTGCAGTTCCGGCTCACGGTCGAGCAGTCGCAAAGCCATCGGACCGCCGATCGTGCCGGTACCGATAAAACCTGTTGATGCCATTGCGTTGCTCCCCGTTTATTGCCCGCCTCCGGGCAGTGCGTTCCAGTATCGCAGATCGGTGGCGATCCGTATTACCGGACTGCACGTTCGCTACGTGCGGCGTTCACCCACGACGTGCCGGGTTGAATGAACCGGGGTACCCGGTCTCTGCGACTTCGTCGTGTTCGTGTAACATGCGGATCCGCGGAACCCGGGAGGAAGATGTCATGATCGCAGAGTTCAGACGCACCCTTGGGTACGCGGCCGTCCTCGCCAGCATCGTTTTTTCACTTCCGGCATCCGCCGCCGCCGTTCCCTTTTGGGGTAACGCCGATTCGGTCATGATTGACAACGGTACCGGGATTTACACGGGCGCTTCGGCCACGACAATATTCAGCGGCTCGATCGACGATATTACCGGCAACGGCGAAGTGTCAGATACGACGATCACGACGCCGATCATCTGCTGCGTCGCCGCCGGCGTCGTCTCGGTGTCAAACAACGTCATACTGGACGGCGCGACCGCGGACCTGCTTAATCTGCTGGCCGGCGCTTCATTGTTCAGCGACGGCGACCTCGTTGACGGCATCGATGTCGAAGGCGATACCCTGCTGCCCGGAGGCGGACGTCTCGAGGCAGGGGTGTCCTGGGTTTTCACAGCCGACACGTTTGCCGACGACGATCCGGACAACTACCCGTTCGCGCCGAATACGCCACTCGTGGGTCTTTTCTTCATCCTGGAGGCAGACGCGGACGGGGAAGAAATCTTCCAGGCCTTCGGCAGTCTGCAACCCGTGCCCCTGCCTGCTGCGTGGCTGCTGTTCGTGGCTGGTTGTGCGGGAATCAGACAGCTGTCGCGCAAAAATCCGGTTGCCGCCGGCAGCGATTAGGCCGCCTTCCCAATCCGGTGGCGCTGGGGATCGATATGTTCGACAGCGTCGAACCAGTGCGCGATGGACGCCGCGTAATAGGTGATACGGTCGGACGGTTCGGGTGCGGCCCGCCAGCGGTCGTCACTAAACGCAACCATCCCGTAGTGGCGCATCAGCTCGAGTGATTTGCTGATCGTCGCTTTCGCCGGTACATCGGCCGCGTTGAGCGGCGCGCCTGCCGCGATCAGGCCGTCGATGAGGCGATGCACTTCGGCGATGATTTCATGTTCCGCCAAAACGGCAGCCGGCGCCTGCGCAAATATGTGAGCGATCAGCGGCACCGGGAGTATCGGCGTCACGTAGCCGACGCCGTTCATCAGCAACTCCGCGAGTTCGGCGGTTTTTTCGAATCGTGTCGCCTTGTCGAGCAGGGCGAAATTGACGTTGCGGGACTCGGCGAATTCCCTTGCCGAGACAACGCGCCCGAAATTGACACTCGCGTAACCGAACAGGTCGCGCCGCGCATCTTTCGACATCGAGAAATGCACCGCAATAAATTTGACCACGGCGCGGATCCAGTACCAGGTGGAGCGCCGGATCCGGTTGCCCTGTCCGGCTCTGATCTGCACCGTGTCTTCCAGCACGTGGTCGTAGTTGATGCCGACCGGCAGAAACACGATGTCGCGATCCTTATCAACGTCGTAACCGCGCAACATGTAATCAAGGAAGCCGAGTTTCGGTGGCGCAAGCGCGCCGGTTTTCGTGAGTCCCCCCTCCGGGAACACGGCCTGGCACACGCCCTCACGCGACGCCATGTGCACGTAGCGTTCGAGTACGCGCCGGTATAACGGATTGCCGGAATCGCGCCGAACGAAAAACGCGCCCATTGCGCGGATGAGCGATTGGAGCAGGAATACCTTCGCCCATTCCCCTGCGGCATACGAGAGCGTCGTCTGTTTCGACGCGAGGTAGGCGACGAGCATGTAATCGACGTTGCTGCGATGGTTCATTACGAACACGACCGTTGCATTCTTGTCGATGTCGCGGATCTCGTTCTCATCCGCGACGCCGACGCGTACCCGGTAAAGCTGGCGACAGACGAAACGGCACAGGCGGTAGATCAGGCGAAAATATACGTAAGCATTGAATGCCGGCACGATTTCCCGCGCGTAGCGCCGGATCTCGTCCTGGGCGACTTCGCGCGGCATTTTCTTTTCTTTCGCGTAGTCGTCCATCGCTTCGATCACGAGCGGATCGAACACGAGTCGATCAATGAGCACCTTGCGTTTCGTCAGCTGGAACGGACGGATCCCGATCTGTAGGTGTTCGTTGATTTCCGTGATCACCCGGTTCACCCGGCGCCGGATCATCCAGCGCACACTCGGGATCAGCAGCCAGTCGAGCAGAAACAGGACCGCCAGCGTGACGAGCAGGAGGATTTGCCACAGCGGGAGGACCACGGACTCGCTCAGCATGTCGATTTGCTCCCGGGAGACGGACGTGACCCGATTATTCGGAATTCGCGGCTATAAAGCGAGCACGATGCCGATCCCAGCCTCACCGGTTCGGATCCATGCTGCCGAAATGTCGATCCGGTGACGAAATATCGGGGCCGACAAGTTGTATCCGTTTTCACTTTTACCTACGATTTACCGCCCACTGTGACGACGGAGCAATTCGATGACCGACTGGCACCCCACCGCCTGCATGCTGTGCGAGAACAACTGCGGCATTGAAGTCAAAATCAGCGACGACGGCCGGCAAATCGAAAAAGTACGGGGAGACGACGCGCATCCTGCATCCAAAGGCTACCTGTGCCAGAAAGCGTCCCGTATCAATCATTACCAGAACAGCCCCGATCGGGTCACGCATCCGCTGCGGCGCAAGGCCGATGGCAATTTCGAACGCGTCGACTGGGATACGGCTATCGACGAGGTCGCGAGCCGGCTGGCCGCGGTTCGTGACACGCACGGCGGCGACAAGATCTTTTATTACGGCGGCGGCGGTCAGGGCAATCACCTGCCCGGGGCCTACGGCACCGCGACACAGGCCGCGCTGGGCGGAATTTATCGCTCGAACGCCCTCGCACAGGAAAAGACCGGTGAAGGCTGGGTGGCCGGCGCAATGTTCGGCGCTTATGCCCGTACCGGCGATTTCGACCACTGTGAAGTCGCTGTTTTCATCGGTAAAAACCCGTGGCATTCACACGGCGTCGCCCGCGCACGGGTGACGTTGCGGGAAATCGCCAGGGATCCGAACCGCGCGCTCGTCGTGTTCGATCCGAGAGTGTCTGAAACCGCGGAACTCGCCGATTACCATGTCCGGCTCAAGCCCGGTACGGACGCATGGGCGCTGGCGGCACTCATCGCGATCATTCTCGAAGAAAAACTCGAAAAACGGGAATGGATAGCCGAGCATGTCTCCGGCTTCGACGCGGTGGCGCCGTTGTTCGACGGCGTTGCGATTGCCCAATACTGTGAATGGTGTGGCGTTGACGAAGAGACCCTGAGGTCGCTGGCACGACGCCTCGCCGCCGCCGAAAGCGTCGCCTGGTATGAAGACCTCGGGGTTCAGATGAACCGGCACTCCACCCTGGTCAGCTATCTGCACCGGCTGGCCTGGCTGGTTACCGGAAGTTTTGGCAAAGCGGGGGCCCAGTTTGTCGTCAACTCCATGCGCCCGCTGATGAACAGCAATTCAAGCCTGTCACGCACGACCCCAGTCTCAGGAGCGGCGCTGCTCGGGAACCTCGTCCCGTGCAACGTCATCGCGGAAGAGATCCTGACCGACCATCCCGATCGCACACGAGCGATGATTATCGAAACCGCAAACCCGGCGCACTCGCTCGCCGACACCGCGAAGTTTATCGAGGCGATGCGCAAGCTTGATTTCACCGTCGTGATTGACGTCGCGATGAGCGAAACCGCGCGGCACGCGGACTACATCCTTCCTGCGGCGACACAGTACGAAAAAGCGGAAGCGACGTTTTTTAATTTCGAATTTCCACATAATTATTTCCATCTGCGTCAGCCCGTCATGCAACCGCCGGAAGATGCAGAAGTGCTCAGCGAGGCCGAGATCCATGCGCGCCTGGTCGAGGCACTCGGCGAAATGCCGGAAGAAGTCGAAGGTCTGCGTAAAACGCTCGAGCACCAGGGACGCGAGGCATTCGCGAGGGCATTCGCGCTCGCCTCGGCGAACAACCTCGCGGTCAAACAACTGGCGCCCATCGTGCTGTATCGCGCGCTCGGCCCGAGTTTGCCCGAGAACGTGCGCTCGGCGGCCGCACTGTGGGGTGTTGCGCATTACGTCGCGCAACGCGAGCCGACGTCGCTGACACGGGCCGGATTCGAGGGCGAGGGGATCGCGCTCGGTGACGCGTTGTTTGACAAGATCATCGACAGCCCCCGCGGCCTTACCTTCTCGGTCGACGAGTACGAGGATTCGTGGGCTCGGGTGCGTACGAAAGATGGTCGTATCAGGGCGGACCTCGAGCAGCTGTTGCCGGCGCTCGATGAACTCGCAGCGGGACCGGCCAGCGTGACAACGCCTGAGTTTCCGTTCGTCCTTTCGGCCGGAGAGCGTCGTGCCTATACCGCGAACACGATATTTCGTGATGCCGACTGGCGGAAAAAAGATCGCAGCGGGGCATTGCGGATGTGCGCCGAAGACGCGCAACGCCTGTCTCTCAACGACGGCGACAGCGCGAAACTACGCACGCCGAGTGGCGAAGCAGAAGTCGTCGTTGAGATTTCCGATCGCATGCTGCCGGGACACGTGTCCCTGCCGAATGGTATGGGGCTCGACAACGGTGTGGCCGAAGGGAAGATTTCGCGGGTCGGCCCCGCGCCGAACGAGCTGACGGCATCCGGCCACCGGGATTTCTTTGCCGGCACGCCGTGGCACAAAATGGTCCCGGCGGATATCCGCGCCGCCTAGCGGCCGACGTAACTCCCGGGACGCTTGTCGCGAAATGCGGCGATGGCTTCCGCGTGATCGTCGCTCGCCTTCGCGACCGCGATATGCGACCCGACGATTTCGAGCGATGCGTCCAGCGAGGCATCGAGGCCCTGATATACGGTCTTTTTGATCATCGTCACGGAATAGGGTGGCAGCGCCGCGATTTTCATCGCGATCTGACGCGTCTGTTCGAGCAGCGACTCGTCGTCGAAGACATGGCCGACCAGCCCTATTTCGAGCGCCTCGTCAGCGTCGATAAATTCCGCCGTTAACAACAATTCCAGCGCTTTCGCGACCCCGACGATACGCGGCAGATAGTAGGCGCCGCCACCGCCTGGAAGCAGACCGATTTTCGCGTAAGTCTCGGCGAACCGCGCGGAGCGCGCCGCAGTACGAAAATCACAGGCCAGTGCGAGATCCATGCCGCCACCCGTTGCGACCCCGTTAACGGCCGCAATGACCGGTATATGGAATGTCGCCATCCGCCGCGGGAACGCCTGGATAGTGTCGACGATGTGGCGCTTCGTGGTCCCGGGACGGTTGTCCGCATCCGCACCCATGGCCGTCACGTCGCCACCGGCACAAAATGCCCGGCCGGCGCCGGTCAGTATGACGACCCGGACGTCTTCCCGCCGTTCGCAGTCATCGAGTGCGGCGACGAGCGCCATCAACATGTCGTCTGTAAACGCGTTCAGCTTTTCCGGCCGGTTAAGTGTGATCGTCGCAACCGCGTCGCGCACATCCGTTTCTATCGTGCTGTTCATACCATCGCTTCTCCGCCGCCCGGTACCGGGTCGTTTGCTAAGCTAGCAGTTCGCTCCGGGCGGTGCACGCTTTCACCGTCATGTGCCGATCCACGCGAGGACTATTCGCTCTGGACCGGAGCGGGTCGATACCCTATGATTTTTTTTCCGTTTCGCGCGACCGGAGTGGAAGTTGCGCCGCAACCATCACAGACCGAAGCAACCCAATGCCAATACCTGAACGGATCCCTGAAGTTACCGACTCACTTACTGCACTGCGCGAACTCGGTGTTCCTGTTAACGCAATTCTCGACGTCGGAATTCTTTACGGCACCTCGGGTCTGATTGAAGTGTTCCCCGACATCAAACACCACCTGTTCGAGCCCATCGACAATTACTTTGAAATCATTCGCGACACCTATCGCGAGCTCGATTACGAGCTGCACCAGGTCGCTTTGTCGGACACCGATGGGACGGCGTGGCAACTGGGCATCTGTCGCGACGGGAGCGGCACGATCACCCATTCGCAACTGCGTGACGAACCCGAGACGCAGGACAACTTTCCCGAACTCGTGGATTGCCGCGAAGTAAAAAAGGCGCGCCTCGATTCACTTATCGACGATCTGGATGTCGCGACACCCTACCTGCTGAAACTCGATGTCGACGGCATCGAGCTCAATATTATCGAAGGCGCCGCGCAAACGATGCGCGATGCTTCCGTCGTTGTTATCGAAGTGACGAATCACACATTTATGGAGCGCGCAAACGCGGTCGCCGCGCAGGGCTTCAGTTTTTTCGACTTCGTCGACCTGACGTATTATTACGGAACGTTTTACCAGGCCGACGCGATCTTCGTGCGTACGGACATCGTCGAATCTTCCGAAGCGCTACGGCCGATGCACGTTCGACCATTTGACGAATCGCAGTGGTACCCGGTCTCATACCGGGTATTCAATAAATAACCGGATGCCTCTGCTTTGCCCGGGCGCTAACGGCTGCTATACCGGCCGCAATCCAACGTCCCGCCATACGGCGTGTCGATCGCGCGCCCCGCGCTTCTTTGCCCACAGCGACACGGCTTGCAGGATGACCCGGAAGAACCGGTATCCGGGCCTCGACTGACATGTCTGCCAAACACTCACTCGGCGAACTGTTGCGCCACTGGCGTTCGCAAAAAGGCTACAGCCAGCTCGATTTGGCCGAAATGGCCGATACCTCGGGGCGCCATGTCAGTTTTATAGAAACGGGTCGCGGCCACCCGAGCCGCGCATTGCTGCTCAGACTCGCCCACGAACTGGAAATTCCGCTGCGTTCCCGCAACGCCTTGCTCGAAGCGGCCGGATATTCTGCTCAGTATGGCGAAACCGGGCTGACCGATCCGGAAATGGCCCAGGTCCGGCGCGTACTCGACTTCGTTTTAAGATCGACCCAGCCCTACCCGACCATGATCATCGATCGGTACTGGAACATCGTTCTGACTAACGATTCATTTCGCGCGTTTGCTGATACGTTTACGAGCAAGCCGGAAACGTTTATGGATGACGCGCCGAACCTGATGCGCATTGGATTGCATCCCGACGGTCTCAAACCCTATATCGTGAACTGGGCGGAATTCGAGCCTTACATGGTCGGGCGTGTCAGGCGCTCGCTGAGCCGCGATCCGGGCGACACACAGCTCGAAGCGCTGTTCGAGGAAATTACCCATTTTGAGGGAGCGGGATCCGGTCACGATACGCTGGACGGCCCCTCTGTTCCGCAATTCCTGATGCCGCTACATCTGCGCAAGGACGACATCGAACTCCGCCTGTTTACGACCATTGCGACGCTCGGCGCACCGCAGGACATTACCCTGCAGGAATTATTCATAGAAACCGGGTTCCCGATGGACGACGAAACCGAAGCTTATTTCCGTGATCGTATGACTGACGCCTGATTTCCAGTTACCAACCTGGTAATTGGCAAGCGCCGCGCCGCGAGGTAGGTTCACGGTCGGCAAATACGAAACGGGTAATCGTCATGAAAACCGGACGGAAAAGGCTCGTGTTCTGGATCTGCATGATCGCAGCGCAAACCGGCGCGTTCCTGATATTCAAGGATCTCGCCGACATCTCTCAGTGGGTGGTGCAGTCGACCCGCGAATTCACCATGGCCGTGTGGTACCAACGGTACTGGATCTCGGGCATCTCGTCCGTTTTTTTGCTGGCCGCCCTGATCCTCTCCGCGACCGATCGCGGCGTGTGCCGGCGCGGCTGGGTCGCAGCGCTGACGTTTATCTTCGTGGCGAATTTATATTCGGGCATGGTCAATCCGAACTGGATGTTTCGCCCGTTACAGACCGACGCCACGTTCGTCAGTGTCGATGATGCACCGGCCTATCTGGAACGCAGCCTCGAGCGGGCACGCTTCGGCAGTGAGAACTATGCCTCCGTGGATGATATCAACGTCGTCGTGCTCGAAACCGACAACGGCGCCTACGCGTATTCCGATTACTATTTGCTGCAACCACACGTCGCCGAGGGCGATACCGTAAACGGTGCCGACGTCGTGATGACGTATTGCGGGCTGACGAATCTGGCCATTGCTTACAGCCCTGTCATCGACGGGCAGCCGCTCGATCTGAGCGTGATGACGCAACTGAAAAACAACCTGGTGCTGAAAGACGCCAACACGGGCGAACCGATACAACAATTGTGGGGCACGATGGAAAGCGCACCGGAAAGAGGCGCCATGCAGGAATTTCCTACCGTCCGTATGCCCTTTGGATCGTTCAAATCGCTGTATCCCGACGGTCGCGTTTTCGTGAACGAAATTCCGAATTTCACCGAGAACCCGGTGCTCGCGGTTTGGGATCGGATTGTCCGCGACGGAATGATGTTGTGGGGGGTAGGCCTGCAATGGGCGGATCCGGAGAAAGCGGCGTTTCCGACGATACCGGATCCGGATCCGCGGCTCGCCATGAAGCAACTCGTTCACGCGATTACCGTCGACACTGATTACGTTGCTTACACGAAAGAATTCATCATCGAGCAAGGCGGGACACTCAATGTCGACATCGGCGGCCGCGCCGTCGTTGTCGATTACAACGACACTTACGATCTTGTGGCCGCGTTTTTCAATGACACGAACGAGCCCGTCGTCAGCATCGACCCGTTCGGGCGGACCGGAGACGGTCGTCAGCTGGAACGGGTGAATACCCTGAAAAGCGATATTTTCTGGTTCATATTCGCCGAATTCTATCCGCAGACGGATGTAAACAGAGCATGAGCAAATCGAAGCCTCAACACACGCCGATGGCCGTGTTCACCGATGCCTTCCCGGCGTTGTCCGGCAACGAAGTCAACGGTCGCGGTGAAACTGCTTACCGCCGCGCGTCACCGTTTTTCTGGCATCCCCCGGAAAAGCAGGCATTCGGAAAATTGCAGCAAACCGTTACCGGTTACCACCAGCGGTCGCCCGAGATCGGGGAGGTATTCAACCCGAAGGCGGACCGTGGAATCGATCCGATACCGCAGGCGAGCGAGAAAGCGAAACGCAGCGCGGCTCAATGGACGGAGGCGGTCAAGGGGTGCGCGCTCGACAACGAAGGCGACCTCGTTGGTATCACCCGGATGCGGCCGGACTACGTGTACGAGGGATACGAAGTCAACGAGCCCTGGGTGATACTCGTGGGTGTGTCGATGAATTACGCGTCGCTGGAGCAGGCGCCGCCGTCATTTGAACAGCCGGAAGCGGGGGTCGAGGTCGGGCGGCAGTACAACCGCGCGGCACGCAGCTGTCGCATTCTGCGTAATTTCATTTTGTCGCAAGGCTATTTCGCTAAAGCGTACCAGGGTCCGTATGCATCCGCGCTGAATATGATGCCGGCCGCCATCGAAGCCGGCTTCGGCGAACTTGGCAAACATGGTTCCCTGATCAACCGCGAATACGGATCGATGTTTCGCCTGTCCGCTATTACGACGGACATGCCGCTCGTCGCCGATATCCGTGACGAATTTTGCGCCGACGAATTTTGCACGCAGTGCCAGGTCTGTACACGCGCGTGCCCGCCCGATGCGATATCTGATGAAAAAATAATGGTCCGCGGGGTCGAGAAATGGTCCGTGGACTTCGACAAATGTATTCCTTACTTTGGCGAAACACTCGGGTGCGGAATCTGTATTGCACGCTGCCCGTGGTCGAAGCCCGGGACCGGCCCGAAGCTCGCGGAGAAATTACTCAGACGGCGCGCGCGGCGCAGCGGTTCCGACTCCGGAGCGCGCGATTGACCCGAGACGGTTCTCGTCTGCGAACACCAGCCGCAACGCGGTGACACACCGAACGATTCCTCCGTTGAACGCGTTCAGGCCCGCGACCGGAACGAGAGCGGATCTCGCGCCGGCCGTCACCACGGAGACGTTATTCGCCGAGCACAGAGACCTGGTCGATCTGCTGCTCCGGCCCGATCGCGGTGTAGCCGCCGTCGACGGCCATATCGCTACCGTTAATCCCGGAGGCATCTTCGGAACACAGGAACGCGACAGTGCGCCCGACTTCTTCTGCGTCGACCAGTCTGCCGCCGATATGAAAGGGCGCCGCAACACGATCCGCTTTCGCACGGTCGTTGCCGCTGAAATCCCGGATCACGTTTGACCAGGTCCAGCCGGGAGAGACCGAATTTACCCGGATCCCGGACCCGGCGAGATGCAGCGACTGATTGCGCGTCATACCCAAGATCGCAGCTTTCGATACCGCGTAGAGCATACGCCCCGGTTGCGCGACCTTACCGCTGATGCTGCCAAAATTCACAATCGCTCCGCCGCCCCGGCTTTGCATCAGCGGCGCCGCCTTTTGCGCAAATATCGCGCCTCCGACGACGTTCACGTTCAACGCGGTCAGCCATTCTTCGCGGTTCGACGCGAGACCATTGTCGAGGTAAGTGCAAGCGACATTAACGAGCGCGTCGACCCCGCCCCATCGTTCGACCACGGCGGCAAGGCACGCATCGATTTCATCATCGCTCGTGATGTCCGTTTTCACGAACATCGCATCACCACCCAACTCCGCAGCGAGGTTCGGCCCGTCCGCTTCATTGATATCGGCGAGCGCTACGGAATATCCGCGTTCGATCAACGCGGCCGCTGAAGCCACCCCGATGAGGGTCGCACCGCCGGAGACGATGGCAACTTTCTTTGTCTGATTGTTCATTGTCGACTCCTGTCAGGCGCGCCGGAAGGCGCCGATTTTATTTTTCGCCGCGGCCAAATCGACGAACCAGGGGAACAGATTGGTTGGCGAATGGAAGTTTCCGATAAACGCCGTGTCAGCGAATACCCGATCCTGCGACGCGTAACCAAGGATCGTTTTCCCGGTCTCGGTGAGGGGTTCGAGCAGCAAATTATTAAACTCATACGCCGCACGACCGTGCTTCACCCAGAAATCTTCCCAGATCGCTGACGCCCAGGTTTCATCATAGCCGGCCTCACCGCGAGCAAGTATCGCCTGCACCCAGTGCCACGTGTTGCGCTGGGCGCAGTTACCGCCCTGTCCGCCGATCGGATCGAATGCGATTGCCGTATCTCCGATCGGCACGACCAGGCCGCCCGAAGCAGTCGTTCCGCAGGCCTTGCGGACGGTTGGTGGAAACCGTCCCTTCAGCCAGCAGTGTTCATCATCCGCGACCGCTTTCATGTTCTGGACAAATTCGTATTCATACGGCGCATGCTCCTTGATCACGGCCTTCGCCTGTTCGACCGCATCGTTCGCGTTCGTGACATCGGCGAATTGATCGAGATACTTGCCTGGTTTGGGCTCGAACAGGACACACCAGGTATGTTTGCCGGATTTATGCGTATACGGTACCCAGAAGTATTCGCCCGCGTCGGCCCAGAAATTGAATTTCACCGGATTGAAATCGATCCGGTCGCCGGCGATTTTGTCGACGCCTTCGACGATCACCATCATCAGATTCCGTTGCGGCTTGTCGTACACACTGCGTTCCGCATCGCGGGGAATAACCTGTGATATTTCGCCCTTGCCGGCCGCGAGGACAGTGAGGTCGGACTCCTCGGCGATACTGTCCATTTGCTCCGGACTCACCGCGCCGATCACGATTTTTCCACCAGCGGATTCAAAGTCATTCATCCACCGGTGGACGCGCAGGCGAATATCGATAGCGGCGCCGCGCGAACTTTCAAACCGACCTGCCATCGTGAGGCGGTCAGCACCGCTCGTCGTCTGAAAATCGAGCAATACACCTTCGCCGTGAAACGCATCGTCCTGCCAGTGTTCGATTCCGAGATTGCGCTCGATCTGAATGTTGCAGTCATAGATAAAGGCTGTGCCCGTAGGCGCGGATTTGTTCAGCCAGTCGTCCGCCGTACGATCGGAATAAACGGTGACTTCATAGCCTTTTTGTTGCAGCGCGAGCGCGCACAGCATGCCCGACGTACCGCTGCCAATAATTGAAATTTTACGCATGGAATTCTCCAGGCCTCCGGTAATGCTCTTATTGAATCGAATGAATCAGTTTCTTCAGGATTAGTTTCAACGCGCGAACTTCGTCGGCGTTGCAATCGCCGAGCGCATCGACTTCATGCGCTTTCGCGGCGGCCAACAAGTTAAGGACCACGGTGCGGCCACGATCGGTCGGAAAGAACTCTTCCTCGTAACCCCACGCCTGGCTGGAAACGAGATCGTCGCTCTCCATCGCACTCAGCAGCGGGCGCAAGACCTGGGCGTCAATCAACGTCCGCGCGAGTAACGCCTCGAAGGAGATGCCGGGCTGGTCGCTCAGAACGGCGAGTACCCGCCACTCATGCTCGTGTCGTCCCGTTTTATCGAGGACGTCCTGGAAGCGCCGCTGAAAATGATGAGCCGCGGTGCTGAGCAGGTAATCGAGGTAATCGTCGACAAATCCGCCGGCGGAAGATTCTTCACGCGTATCGCCGGCATGAAAAGCATGGACGTCCGATACCGCGTATTTGCCCTGGTGATACACGAGCCCGGGCTTCCCGGTTTCGTCGAACGCGACGACTTCGCCAACGAAAATCAGGTGGTCACCGCCTTCATACGTGAACGCCGTCTTGCATTGAAAGCGGGCGGCGCAGCCTGGCAGCAACGGCGACCCGCCCTGGCCTGTTTCGAACTCAAGATCGGCGAATTTCTGTTCCTGCTTGCTCGCAAAATGATTTGAAACACTGACCTGGTCGGCCGCCAGGACGTTGACGCAGAAATACTCGGCCTCGGTAAAAAATGCCAGGCCGCGAGACGATTTGGACAAGCTCCACAAAACCATCGGCGGGTCGAGAGACACGGAATTGAAACTGTTGGCGGTCACCCCGACAAGTTCACCGGATGTTGCCCGCGCTGTAATGACAGTGACGCCCGTCGCGAAATGCCCAAGCGCATTGCGAAACTCACGCGGCTCAAACGCGTTGCCGGGGTTATCCGTCTTTGATTGGTCAGCCACGTTGCATCTCTCTGCTGTGCCACTGGTAGGTCCCACCGCCCGAGAGCAAGCCTACTACCCGGGCGAATCTGATCAATTACCAATTTGGTATAGACCGCGCCCGAGGCCAGGGTGGACGGCGTTTGCGTCCGGTGGTCCGGGCCCGGTGAATAATCTACACTGCCGCGTATCCACCCAGAGTGAGGATTTAGAGCTGTGGCAGTGCAATATATGGAGTCGATCCGGCGACGTTACGAAGAACTCGGCTACGCACCCTACCGCTGGTATCACGCCGATTCGGCGCCGCCATTCCAGACACTGAAAAAACCCCTGGCGCAATCCCGGCTCGGCGTTTTATCGACATCCGGGGCCTACGCGGTCGGACAACCGGCATTTCATTACAAGGACGACACATCGCTCCGTGCGATCCCGAAACGAACGCCGACAGATGCCATACATTTTTCGCACATCACGGAAAATTACCTCGAGAATCCGCGTAAAGATCCGGATTGCATCATCCCCGTCACGGCGCTGAACGAAGCAGAAGCGAACGGGCAAATCGGCGAACTCGCACCCACCCTGTTTTCGTGCATGGGCGGGATTTATTCGCAGAGGCGCGTGCGCGAGGAACTGATTCCCGAGATCGTCGGCGAATTTCAACGCCAGGCCGTCGATACGGTGCTGCTGGTCCCGATGTGACCCGTTTGCCATCAGACCGTGTGTCTGATCGCCCGACATCTCGAAAGCATCGGCATTCCGACCGTCGCGATAGGCAGCGCACTCGATATCCTGCAGGCAGGGCAGCCGCCGCGCGCGGTGTACGTCGACTTCCCCCTCGGCCACAGCGTCGGGCGGCCGTTCGATCCGGATAATCAGCGCGCCGTGGTTAACGCCGCTCTCAACGCATTCGAATCGATACAGCGACCCGGCGAGATCATCGAACTCGATAACCGCTGGTCCGACGATGACAGCTGGAAATCCGAGGCAACGGATACGAGTTCGGGCGATACCCGCGCGCCGCGCGATGAAACGCCCCAGTACCAGACTGATGCCGATCGCATCGCCGCGGAGGGCCGCTGAATTAACGGCCGCGGCGTCGCCGGGAACCGCCAGAAAAAACACGAGATGAACAATTCATGAGTGAAAAAATCCCGGTTGTCGGGCCGGGCGCCGTTTCGCCGGCCTGGCTGACGTCGGCGCTGAAAGCGCGCGGCATTGATGCAACGGTAGCCGATGTCGTCACGGAAAAAGTCGGCACCGGGCAGCTTGGGGAAACCCGCCGGTTTCGACTCGATTACGCCGGTGCCGTGCCACCGGACGCGCCCGCCACACTCGTGGGCAAGTTCCCGTCCGATAACGAAGTGGCTGCGACAACCGGTAAGGACATGGGTTTCTACCGGTCGGAAGTCATGTTTTATCGCGAGGCCGCGCATCGGGCGGTAATCAAGACCCCCGGCGTCTACGTCGCGGAAATGGATGACCGGACCCGCGATTTCGTGCTGCTGCTCGAAGACATGGCGCCCGCGCAACCCGGCGACCAGATGCGTGGCTGCACCGTCGACGAGGCGAAGCTCGCGCTGATGGAAGCAGCCAAATTGCATGCGGCGTTCTGGAATGATACCGAATTGATGCAGCAGGACTGGCTGTACGTTCCGGAAGGCGCACAAGGCTTTTACACCACTGAGCTAATGGAGAGTTCCTGGGTTCACTTTGAGAAAACATACGGGCACCGGCTGGAACCCGATGTGGTCAAGGTGTGCGACAAGTTTATCCGCTCGCACGCCGCATGGAACGCACCCCGAGACCTGCCAAAGACGTATTCGCATAACGATTTCCGCCCCGACAATATGTTGTTCGGCGGAGAACGCGTGGCCGTCGTCGACTGGCAAACGAGCAATTTTCTCGGCAGCGGCATGGATGTCGCGTACTTCCTTGGCGGCGTTTTCGACCGCGAGACGCGCCGTGCACATGAACAGGAGCTGTTGCAGCTGTATCACGGCGAACTGCACAAAAGCGGGGTTACGGATTACGGTTTTGACCAGCTGATGTCGGATTACCGTCACTACAGTTTCGCCGTACTCGCCGTGATTATCGCGGCCGCTGTCATCGTGGAACAAACCGAGCGCGGCGACCTCATGTTTATGCAGATGGTCACCGGCGGCGCTCACCAGGTACTCGACAACGATGCGCTCGACGTGCTGCCGGATTGGTAACGGAAATGAAACTCGCGAAACCACACCTCGATATCGGCTTGTTCACGAACGACATCGACGCGCAGCGCGCCTTCTGGGGCGACACGATCGGCTTACGTCTCGATCATGAACTGAAGCTCGGCAACGGCTGGGTACAGCATCGATACGATGCGCATGATTCCGTGATCAAGGTCAACCACATCCCGACTCCCTTCGATCCGCAACCCCGCTCGGGTTATACGGGGGTGACGATCGCGAGCGCGGACAATTCACCGTTCAGCGGTGAACACCCCGACGGTGACAGCGTGCGACTCGTCGCCCCGGGAACCGACAACGTTGTCGGGATCGGGGTGACGGTGAGTACACGGGAACCGGCTCGACTGATGGATTTTTATCTCGGCGCGATGGAGTTCGACGAGGTCGCTCCGAACGTTGCGCGATGCGGCGACAGTCTACTGTTTGTCGTTCCCAGTGACGGTGGCGCGACGACCGAGGACTTCATCGGGCCGGCGTTCCGCTATCTGACCGTGCAGATTTTCGACGCCGATGAATCCTGCAACGATATCGTGGCCCGAGGCGGGCGGCTGGGGCGAGCACCGGTCACGCACGGCGAGGTCGCCCGCTATGGCTTCGTGTGCGATCCGGACGGTAACTGGATCGAAATCTCCGCGCGCGCATCGCTGACCGGTATCGTTCCGAAACCGGATTAACTTCCTGTTTCGCGGGCACACGCGTTCAGGTGATGCACGCCCCCGTTAACACAGAGGGTTGTTCGATCAGGCGGGCAATACACGTTGTCACAGATCCCGCACTGACCGTATCGTTGTCGCAAAGCGACGCACACAAGTTCGCGGCCGCCGGCGCCCGTGACGAGCGTCGGCCGAACAACTCGAGTGCCGGGCCGGGTCGTGTTGCGATCTCCTCGATCAACAACGGGCTCAGCATACCGGCCGTCTCGAGGACAGGACACTGGGCGACGTTATGCAGGGCGGTCAGCAGTTTAGGACCGATGAACTGCGGCGGCATGCGACCCTGATTACGGCTTAGCAGTCGCTCCGCGGTGTCGGCATAGAAATCGAGAAACACGTTACCCCGTCGAAACATCAAAAACGCATTGTGCACTTTAACGTGCGCCGACAGCTGGCTGGAATTGTCCGGCGTGTGTTGCACCCAGACCTCCCGACCGAGTGCATAGGCGCAGCCGGGGATCACAAAATTGTCCGGGTCGAATATCAGGAAGTCCGCGTCGCACCAGATGACGGTTTCGAACCCGGCATCGATTCTCGACTGCAGTAAGCGCAGCCGGCCGAGATCGGTCGCGATCACACGTTGATCGCGGATTTTTTCACGTAACAACGGCGGGACGAAGTCGAATAATTCATCGCCGACAAATTCGTATTCGTACCCGTTGACCGCCGACCAGCGACGCACACTGTCGAGGCACGCGTCGATCCACGCATGCGGTCGCGGGGTCGCGTGCGACTGCAGGACGAGTGTGTGATTCATCGTTCGGCTGCAGAATGACCGACTACGTCCGACCCGGATCGGCGCAGCAAAGCTACCCGTTTCGTGGTCGGAAAAACGGTAGTTGTCCGCCGCCTTCGAGCGGTTCGAATACAACCTCGACGGGCAGTTCGAGCCGCAGATCATCATGATTCATCCCGAGTAGCCCCGCGGTCATACGCACACCCTCTTCCATCTCCACCACGAGTACCGCGTAGGGGAACGCATTATCGAACTCCGGCGACATGGGCATATAGCACACGGTCCAGCTGTACACGACACCGCGTCCACTCGATTCGCGCCAGGACCACTGATCCGAACCGCACTGTGCGCACATGTAACGGGGGATGTGACGCCAGGACCCGCAGTCGTCGCAACACTGAAAACCGAGAACACCGTCGGCACAATGTGCCCAGAATTGCTCGTCGAGGAAATTCACGGGCCGCGGCGGCGGATTGGGTATGTAGGTACTCACCGATTCATCTCCTCAGTATGACCAGGCTGCCGTCGCCGAAATCGCCCCAACCGGTGACGAGGCCAAGTTCCGCACCGGACACCTGCACGTCGCCGCCGTCGCCGCGCAACTGACGCACGGCCTCGACGACATGGTTCAGGCCCCACACGTGCGCCTGTGAATGCAAACCGCCGTGCGTGTTCATCGGGTATTTTCCGGTCAACTCGATGTTGCCATTCTGTACGAATTCGCCCACCGCGCCGCGCTCACAAAACCCCAGCGCTTCAAGCTGCAACAGGACGACATAGGTGAAGCAATCGTAGATCTGGATGAAGTCCATATCCGTTGGACCGACACCGGCCATGGCGAACGCCTGCGGCGCCGCGTTCGACAATCCGATCTGAAACATATCCGGCCGGTTCGCGATGTCATCCGCCGGGTAGGGATGCCCTTCTGCGGCAGCCATGATGTAAGCCGGTGCGTGAGGCAAGTCCTTTGCCCGGTCGCTGCCGGTCACGACAACCGCGCACGCACCGTCTGTTTCCAGGCAGCAATCGTAGAGTCGGAACGGATGCGATATCCAGCGGGAATTCAGGTAACCCTCCATGTCCAGTGGTTGCCCGCGGGTAACGGCCTTCGCGTTGAACTGTGCGTTCGCTCTGGCCGCGATCGCGATCGCGCCGGTGGTTTCCGCGCCGATCCCGTACAGCTGCATATGTCGCGTTGCGATCCAGGCATACATCTGCACGGGAGAGGCGCTGCCGTAGGGCGCATAGTAGCCGTTCAGGGTCCGCTCCAGCGCCGGCAACGTAATCGTTTCAACGAATTTGGCGCCGGGTTTCGGGCGCAGCGCCGAAGACCCGTTCCAGCCGACAGTCACGACAATGTTTTTCGCAACGCCCTGGGCGATCGCCATCGCCGCACTTTGCAGCGCGGTCACGGGACTCGCTCCGCCCATGTTCACTGTGACGGCATAGCGCAAATCCCTGATCCCGAGATTAGCGGCTATTTCTTCGGCGGTGATCAATACCGGTGGCAACACGAGGCCGTCGATATCGCTCGGCTCGAGTCCGGCGTCGGCGATCGCGATCCGCGTCGCTTCGAGCATTGCCTGCGCGGACGGACGCTGGGCCCCGCGCGTGTAATCCGTTTCCCCGATACCGACCAGTGCAGCGCGGTCTCTGAAATCCACAGACGGTGGTGTCGCCATTGCGCTCTCCGATGCTCCGTTCGTTCGATTATTATTTTTCTGTACGAATGCGCGGCTTACTACCGCGCGGGTTCGCCGTTATGCGGTCTCTGATACGGTAGGACTCATTGATCCAAAGTGCACGGCGCGGCGAAACCAGGCTGCCAGCGAGACCTGGCCACCGGACTCGCGGCAGCGTGTGACCGCCCCCAACGGCGACCAGGCGGTAGCGAATAGCACCCGCCGCAACGATCGGAGTCAGGCGCCGCCTTGCTGTGCCACCCAGACCTCGCGCAGGTCATCCATACCGATCTTGACGACGACGTTCATGTCCTCGTCCAGAATTTCTAGCAGTTCCTGCTCGCCATGGCCCCGTACGCTGTAGAACACGATCGCACCATCCGGGCCACCGCCCTCGCTATGGCAATCATCGCGCTTGCCGCGGCAGTACTTACCGGCAGGACGGATTTCCTTCAGCGTACCGTCGGTTTCATACATACGTAATTCACCCTGGATGATGAACATATTGGTCTGGGCGATATGGTTGTGCATTGCGACAATTTCGCTCGGCTCGAATTTCACGATGAGATCGATGACCTGGCGGTCCTCGTCGAAGTCGCACAGCGAAAATTCGAGATGATCGAGTCCCGCGAACGGGTGCCACTGGATATTGCTGTCGTCAAATGCATAAACCGGGGTTGCGGGTGCGTTGACTGCTGCCATGTTCTTCTCCGCGCAGGGTTAAATCGGGCAATGCAGTATACGGTCATTGCGATCCGGTCGCACGACACGGCGACGACCTCCCGGATCCGCATTCAACGCGGACTGCACGCTCCAAATAACCGCGTGACCGACACGCGACAGCATCCTGCCCGTGGCTGCTTACACCCGGCACCCGTGTCAGGGACGCAAGCCGCCCAGGACGAGTTCGACGTAGCCAACGATACCGATGATTTTTTCGTTTTCACTGACCGGTACGAGCGACAACCCGAACTGGTCGAGTAGCCGCGCGCAATAACGAATATCCATGTGGGGATCGACTGTAATGATCGGCTTCGACATGATCTCGTAAATATTGACCCGTTCCGGGGCACGATCCCGGGCCAGCACGAGCTTGGCAATATCCGACAGCAGCACGATTCCGTATTCGTCATCGTCCGAGCGCTTCTTCACGATCAGGGCTTCCGTGCCGTTTTTACGCATTAACTGCAGTGCCTGCGCGACGGTCGCGAGCCCTTCGATTTCGAAGAACGCCGATTTCATGACGTCGCGTGTGCGAATGACGGTTCGATCGTTCATAGCAGATCCTCGACTTCTTCGGTCAGCTTTTTCATCTGGTGACTGATCCCGACAGCGTCTTCGACATCGATCTGAAAAGCGATTCCCGTACCGGGCTTCTGATCGAATTCGCCGACGCGGTCGATTTCCTCGAGGATGTAACGGCTCAGGTGTTCCTCGACGAGCATCAGGATGACGTCGCGCTGCGTATCGAGACTCAACCCGAAGAACGTCGTCGACTTCTCGACGCCCTCGCCCCGGGCATTGTTGATAACCGTCGCCCCGGTCGCACCGGCTTCACGTGCGGCGCTCATGACGGCGTCAGTCGTGTGATCTTCGACGAAAACGATAATGACTTTGAAATGCATAATTGCGCTCCTAGTAACAAAAACAGGTTAGCCGTCGCGTTTGCGTACGTCGGCCCGGTAGGCGGCCCAGCGTTCGGACGCCCACGCATACGCCATGACGGACATAATCGGGAACAGACTCGCGAAGGCAATCAGCCCGAAGCCGTCGATTAACGGATTCCGGCCTGGTACGGTCTGCGCCAGGCCGATACCGAGTGCCGCGACCAGGGGAACGGTGACGGTAGAGGTCGTGACCCCGCCCGAATCGTATGCCAGTGGCACGATCAGTTTCGGCGCGGTCGTCGTTTGAGCAACGACCACGATGTAGCCGGCAATGATGTACCAGTGGATTGGATCGCCGACGATGATGCGGTAACTGCCGAGGGTAATTCCGCCCGCGACACCAAATGCCACCGCGATGCGCAGACCCCAGGCGCTGATAGCCCCGCCCGATACTTCACTCGCCTTCAGCGCGACGGCAATGAGCGAAGGTTCTGCGATCGTGGTCGAAAAACCGATCAGGAAAGCAAACAGGTAGACCCAGCCGTAATCTTTCCAACCGACCACGCCAGCCGTGACCGAGCGACCGGCCTCGATAAACCCGGGGTCCGTGAGTTGCGCGGCCATCAGCTTGCCGAGCGGGAACAACGCCCACTCCAGCCCGAGCAAAAACAGTGTGAGTCCGATCACGACCCAGGCGAAACCGGCAAGCACGCGCGCCAGATTCGGCGGCGGTTTGCGAATCACGGCAAACTGGAAACCGAATATGATCGCCGCAATTGGCAACACGTCGACACACGTAGCGATGATGCCGGTGACGATGCTCGACAACAGCGCCATCAGATCAGCATCCCGTAGGCCATGACGAAAATCATTGGCGTCAGTGAAGCGAACGCGATCAAACCGAAACCGTCGATCATCGGATTACGTCCGGAGATGGACGACGCGAGCCCCACGCCCAGCGCGGTCACGAGAGGTACGGTGATGGTGGAGGTCGTCACGCCGCCTGAATCATAGGCAATACCGATGATTTCGCGCGGCGCAAACGCCGTCATGCACACGACGCCAATGTAGCCGCCAATGATGATCCAGTGAATCGGCCAGCCTTTCAGGATCCGCAATACGCCGACGACGATGGCGAAGCCAACGGACAATGCAACCGTTAAACGCAAGCCGTTCGCGTAGCGACTGCGCGATGCATCTGTCGCCTCGATCATGCCACCATCCGCGGCGATAGCAGCCGCTTCCTTCGCGACGGCAATGAGTGCCGGCTCGGCAATCGTCGTCCCAAATCCTAACGCGAAGGCGAATATGAATAACCACGCCGCGCTACCCTTGCGTGCGAAATCGTAGGCCAGGCTCTCCCCGATCGGAAACAGGCCCTGCTCGAGGCCGAAAATAAAAAACGTGAGGCCAAGTACAACGAACAGCAGACCAAGCAGCATTTGCGCGAGGTCGGGAAACGGTTGGTTGAGTACGAACAACTGAAAAAACACCACGACGAGCAGTATCGGGGTGAGATCGCGGATGCTGCCGAGCATGACCCGCCAAAATCGAAGAACAAGGTTAATCAAGACTTTCGGAATTTGCGGTTCGATTAACGTCAGAAGATACCATGCAGGTAGCCGTACCGGCGCGCAAACTCACCGTCAGTTGACGATGATCATGGCCGCGTCGATTAGGCTTGCACATTTGCCGCAAGCGGCATCGACATCGGACCGGACCCTTCCCCGGACATCAGACCAATTGGACTCCGTCGTTGTCGTCGAATGAATGACCGTTCTCGTCCGCCCGGCCTTGAGTCTGAGACTGCCTGCTTGATTCCCCGACTCGTCATCAGTGTGAACGATGGTTCGAGCCCTGGTTTTGATCCGGCTTGTTTCCGGCAGCGGCGCGTTCAACTTGTCGTGACGGGGCGACCGCATGTCCGCTTAACGTTCGCATCGTCCGGAACACGGCGTCGGCCTCCGGATAGAGCGGCTCGATATCTTCCGGATCGGGTGAGCCGTTGACCCGGGCGTCTCGGGCCGCGATGAGACCCTGTGCATCAAATCCCGTGATCCGCGAAAGCGCTTCAGCCCAGCCGCGGGAATCCCCGCGGAGCAATTCGTTGTATTCAATCGCGCACCCGCCAAAGGCGTGCAACAAGGCCAGCCCCTGGCGATAAATTCGCACGTACTCGCTCGCAAGTTGGCCCGGGCCAACATGCGTACGCCCGACGATTAAACTCGGCAACATCGGCTCGAACTGGCGGTAGCTCAAAATAACCCGCGGGACATAGCCCAGTTTAAAACCCGGCTGCACAACGAGATCGAGATCGCCGATCTTGACAAAACGCGCTGCCTGCAGCGCGCGACGCAGCAGCGAACGGCCGCGCCGCAATCGATATTTCTGCTCGAGCACGGGCGAAATCAGAAATTTACGCCCCTGGCCAATATCGTAGGCGCGACGGTAGTGATGTGCCGCCTGCTTGATCGCGGCGCTTTCCATCTGGCCGGTGCGCGGATCCCACTGGTCCGGAACGGGCAGCCCGAAATCCGCCCCGCCATCGGCGAGTACCGCCGCGAGCAGCGAAGACCCGCAACGACCGAGATTGACGATGAAGTATCGGGTGTTGTCCGCTGGCGGGTCGGTGTGTTCAGGCATCGTGTTCGACTTGCGGATTCGATCGGCGGATCAGTGTGCCAAAGCGATTTCAGTATAACGGCGTCGGGGCAAAGCATGGTGGGCATCGACGACTTTTTACTGTCGCGGACGGCGGTGCGGCAAAAATCGGAACGATTTCGGCGCGTTAGGCGCCGTTCGGTCTAACGGGGCGGGTGCGAGCGCCGCAATTCGGTCAGCCTGACCCCGTCGAACCCACACATTTTGACCAAAATCAACCCCTGTGGGCGCGAAAATTTGCCTGTTATTCACACCGGAACGAAGGATCCCCACAAACACGTGACTTTTCCGGCGCCGGTTTCGTAATACGCAGCGACGGGACAGTAACCGATTGTTTTAAAACATTTAATTTAAACTGGTTAAAAATTAATCAATCCCGCAAATTTCGCTTCACGGACCGCAGAAAACACCCTTCCCACCCATTTCACCCACACAGTTATCCACAGGAATTGTGAGTAACCCGCAAAAGCAGGGTAAACGCGGGCTTTTACGGTCTGAAAGTGCCTGCAGAGGGTCCAATCAAGAGGTCGACGCGACCCCGCGACCGGTCTCGCAGCCGTTCGTTCGAGCCCGATCCGGGTTAATATGCGCGCGATGAAAAATCGACTGACCCAGTGCGGAGCCGGACTCGCAGCACTTATTTTCTTGCCTGCATCCGCCGGTGTTGCCGCATCCGGATCCGCCGAGTCCGCGGCCACCTATCTTACGTTTGAAACTAAACTCGACGGCCGTTGCCAAAATCTCAGCGAAGGCGGCAAGCTAGCCGTGATGCACAATACTCACCCCGACCGGAAAATCGACTTTCGACTGATCCGTTATTACGTCGACGTCCCTCAGCAAGGCCGAGCGACGGGAACCGCAGATGCCGGTGGAGCCACGGTGAAACTTGGGTGCTCACGCGTGGGGGGACGGCAGCAGAGATGGGTCCTCGAACGCGCAACATTTAATCAGGAATCAGACTAATGCGACTCCAACTTTTGCTCGCGAGCTTCGTCACACTCACCATGGCGACGTTCTGCACCGCGGCTGAAACCGCGGCCGAAGCCGCGCGGTCACCGGGCGACATGTCCGTCGATGAACGCATGAGCATGATGAAAACCGCCTCACTGTACGACAACTGCGTTTACTCTCAGGCAATCGCGAAGGTCGGGGAGTTTCCGGACATCCGGCAGGCGGCCGATTTTGCGATGGGTGAGTGTCAGGAAAAACTCGGAGACCTCGAGAACGCAATTACAGGCATGGGCTTCGGCGCGGATTTTGCGAATGCTTTTTCCAAACGTGTGCGCAATCGCGCTGTTCGAAAACTTATCCCGGAACTCGCGGTACGCAAAGCGGGGGGCTGAAGCCCGCCCCGTTTCCGACGCGGACTGGCGAGGATAACGTTTCAGGATTTTGGAGCGAGCGGTACGTCGTGGACAGAGTGACGAACGAGCGGCGCGAGTTCACTCAGCGCCTGCTCGTAGACTTCCCGCTTGAACTCAACGACGCCGCGTAACGAATCCCAGTAATCGATCCAGCGCCAGTCATCAAACTCGGGTTCGTCCGCATGGCCGAGATCAAAGTGATCCTCGTCGGCGGCAAGCCGCAGGACGAACCATCGCTGCTTCTGTCCTATGCAGATCGGTTTCTGATGGTGCCGGATATATTTTTTCGGCAGTCGGTAGCGTAACCACCCTTCAGTACAACCGAGCACCTCCACGTGATGCTCACGCAACCCGGTTTCTTCAGTCAGCTCTCTGAACATCGCGGCCTGCGGCGACTCGTTCTTCTGGATCCCGCCTTGCGGAAACTGCCACGCCGACATCCCGATCCGGCGCCCCCAGAACACCTGGGCGCGATCGTTGAGCAACACGATACCGACGTTGGCCCGGAATCCCTCGCTATCGATCATGGCTGTGGTCTCGCTGCCGGACTGAAGGTTGCTCGCCGTAAATCAGGCGAGCAACTTCTGTACCGCGTCGCGCTCTTCCTTCAACTCGGTTTCCGTTGCGGTCATTTTCGACCGGCTGAATTCATCGACGGGGAGATCCTGAACGATCGTGTATTCACCGCCGGCGGTCGTTACCGGGAAAGAGTAAATAAGACCCTTTTCGATACCGTAACTACCGTCACTCAGCACGCCCATGCTGGTCCAGTCGCCGCTGGCCGTTCCGGCGACCCAGTCGCGCATGTGTTCGAGCGCTGCGTTCGCTGCCGAGGCGGCACTCGAAGCGCCACGCGCGTCGATGATTGCGGCACCACGCTTGGCGACTGCAGGGATGTATTCATTTTCGTACCACGCGCGATCCACCTGGTCGAGCGCGGGTTTACCGCCTACGGTTGACTGACTGATGTCCGGATACTGCGTCGTCGAGTGGTTCCCCCAGATCATCAGGCGTTGCACCTCGGCGACCGTTGCGCCGGTCTGTTGTGCCAACTGAGCCATTGCCCGGTTGTGATCGAGCCGGGTCATCGCGGTAAATTGTCGCGGATTGATATCCGGCGCGCTGCTCATACAGGTCCAGGCATTTGTATTGGCGGGGTTACCGACAACGACAATCCTGATATCGCGGCTGGCATTCTCGTTAATCGCTTTCCCCTGAACCTTGAATATGCCGCCGTTCGCCTCGAGCAAGTCGGCCCGTTCCATACCGGGGCCACGCGGTCGCGCGCCAACCAGCATGCCGAAATCCGCATCCTTGAACGCCGCATTCGCGTCGTCGCTCGTTTCGATACCCGCAACGAGCGGGAATGCACAATCATCAAGTTCCATGACCACACCCTCGAGCGATTTCATCGCCGGTGTTATTTCAAGCAACTGGAGGATCACAGGCTGATCAGCGCCGAGCATTTCTCCGGCGGCGATACGAAAAAGCAACGAATAGGAAATTTGACCGGCAGCACCGGTAACCGTGACACGTACGGGTGATTTCATTTTGATCTCGGATCTCTTATTTGAAGGATTAATTCATTTAACAACGGAGCGCTCAGCTTCTTTCGCCGAGCGGAATATAGTCGCGCTTTTCGGCACCCACGTAGAGTTGCCGTGGCCGTCCGATACGAAAATCGGGGTCGCCCATCATTTCCATCCATTGCGCGACCCAGCCGGCGGAACGTGCGAGTGCAAACATCGGCGTGAACATGCTCTTCGGAATGTTCAAAGCCTGATAGATCAGGCCGGAGTAGAAATCCACGTTCGGATAAAGCTTGCGCTCAATAAAATAATCGTCGTCGAGCGCGAGCCGTTCGAGTTCCATCGCGATCTCGAACATCGGCTGGTTCACGTCCATTTCCTCGAGCAAATCGTGGCAGGCCTGACGAATGATCGTCGCGCGCGGGTCGTGGTTTTTGTACACGCGGTGCCCGAAACCCATGAGCCGGAACGGGTCGTCCTTGTCTTTCGCGCGATCGACGTACTTGCGAATATTCTTCGCGTCGCCGATTTCCTCGAGCATGTGAATGACGGCCTCATTCGCACCACCGTGAGATTTCCCCCACAACGTGACCACACCGGCCGCAACACACGCGAACGGGTTGCTCTCGGCGCTGCCGGCCAATCGAACCGTCGAGGTACTCGCGTTCTGCTCGTGATCGGCATGCAGAATCAAAAGCAGTTCCAGCGCCCTGACGGCAACCGGGTTGAGTTCGTATGGCTCGGTCGGCCACGAGAACATCATTGCCATGAAATTCTCGACGTAGCTGCGCGAATTATCCGGATAGACGAACGGCAGGCCGGACTGGTAGCGATAAATCTTCGACACCAGGTTTGGCATTTTGCCTATCACGCGACGCGCCGTGACGAGCCGCTCTTCAGGGTCGTAGATATCCATGCCGTCGTGGTAAAACGAAGCGACCGCACCAACGACACCGGTTAATACCGACATCGGATGGGCGTCGTAGCGGTAGCCGGAATAAAACCGGTGCAGATGTTCATGGGTCATGCCATGCATCTTGATAGCGCGATCCCACTCCTCCATTTCCGTTGTGTTCGGTAATTCCCCGTGAATGAGCAGGTAGGCGACCTCGAGAAAGGACGATTTCTCCGCCAGTTGTTCAATCGGGTAACCGCGATGCAGCAGAACACCCTGTTCGCCGTCGAGATAGGTGATAGCACTGCGACAGGAGCCGGTGACGCCGTAGCCCGGGTCAATCGTAAACATCCCGAGTTCTTTATAGAGGTTACCGATCTCGATCACAGGGGCGCCGTAGCTGCCCTCATGCACCGGGCACTCGAAAGACTTGCCCGTGGCGTTGTCGGTAATGGTCACCGTGCGTTTATTCATAAAAATCTCGATTTTTTCGCATTGATTCGCGCCGCCGCACGGGCCAACCACCACCCGGCCGGCTGCATTATTCGGGGCGGACCGGCCCGACGGCGCGCGCTAGAATAACGTCCCGCCCGTTCAACGGGCAAGTTGCGACCCCGGGCCGGGCTCGTGCAAACGAGCCGGTGACGTCGATCAAATTGCCGCTCACGCCTTGAAGATAACGGTCAAATCGATCGTTTACCTCCGTGAAATCGTTGATTTTTTCGTGACATTAAATGGAGGTTGATCAAAGATTGCAGGTTACCGGCCGATTTAGCCAAATGGGGCTGGAAGACAACGATAGTCGACGCGCAGCAGCCGCTCCAACGGGCGGCGTCAGGTGGAAATAATGGAACCCGCATCCGGTTTGTACAGTGGCAACGCCGCCTTCATAGAAGGGCTTTACGAAACCTATCTCGAAGACCGTAACGCGGTCTCTGCCGAATGGCAGGACTATTTCGACCGCCTGCAGGGCGAGCTCGAAGCCGGCGTTCGCGACAAATCGCACGCGGCCACCCGCGCGCGCATGCTCGAACACGGCCGCCAGTCCCATGCCCCGGTCGTGGCCGCGGCCTCAGGTGACGACGACACCGATTCCGGCAAGCAGGTATCGGTGCTGCAGCTCATCAACGCATTCCGCTTCACCGGCCACCGCCAGGCAAACCTCGATCCGCTGAATCAATACGAGCGGCCGCACGTCCAGGAGCTCGACCCGGCCTACCACGGGTTGAACGAAAATGACATGGATCGGCTGTTCAATACGGGTTCGCTGCACGGCCCCGACGAAGCCACGTTGCGCGATATCCTGGAAATTGTCCGCTCGACTTACTGCGGGACAATTGGCGCGGAGTACATGCATATCGTCGAAACGGCGCAAAAACGCTGGATTCAGCAACGCCTGGAACCGACGCTCGGCAACCCGAATTTCGACGGCGACCGCAAGCGCCACATCCTCGATCGGGTCCTCGCGGCCGGCACGCTCGAAGAATACCTGCACACGAAATACGTCGGCCAGAAGCGCTTCTCGCTCGAAGGCGGCGAATCGCTGATCCCGTTACTCGATCAACTCGTCGAAGACTGCGGCCGCGAAGGCGTGAAGGAAATCGTGCTCGGCATGGCGCATCGCGGACGCCTCAATGTGCTGGTGAACATCGTCGGGAAACATCCCTCGAAACTGTTCGACGAGTTCGAAGGACGCAGCCGTGAGGCCCGCTCCGGCGACGTCAAATACCATCTTGGCTTTTCTTCAGATATCGAAACGCCCGGCGGCTCAGTGCATCTGACGCTCGGATTCAACCCGTCCCACCTGGAAATCATCGACCCGGTCGTCGAAGGTTCGGTGCGTGCACGACAGGACCGGCGCGGCGACATCGAACGCAATTCCGTGCTCCCATTGCTGATCCATGGCGACGCCGCGTTCGCGGGACAGGGTGTGGTGATGGAAACCTTCAATTTGTCGCAAACTCGCGGCTACTCGACCGGCGGCACCGTCCACGTCATCTTCAATAACCAGATCGGGTTCACGACGAGTGACCCGCTCGATTCGCGTTCGACCCTGTATTGCACCGATGTCGCCAAAATCGTCCAGGCGCCGATTTTCCACGTTAACGGCGATGACCCGGAAGCGGTCGCTCATGTCGCAAAAATCGCGCTCGATTTCCGTATGGAGTTCAATAAAGATGTCGTGATCGACATGATTTGCTTTCGCAAGCACGGTCACAGCGAAGCGGACGAACCGGCAGCCACGCAACCGATCATGTATCAGCACATCCGCAACCACCCGGGTGTGCGCAAGATCTACACGGATAAACTCGTCGACGAGGGCGTCATACAGCCGGGCGACGCCGAGGACATGACGGCGAAGTACATCGCGTCGCTCGACGACAACATCGTCGTCTCGCGACCCTACGCGAATGTCACCGATACCCGGTTTCTCATCAACTACGAACCTTACCGGTTCGCGACCTGGCGCGACGACGTGGACACCAGTATCCCGGCGGAATCGGTCGCGGCGCTCGCGACAAAGCTGACCCGGGTACCGGAATCGTTCGAACTGCACAGGGCGGTGAAACGGATCAATGCCGACCGGCTGGCAATGGGCAATGGCGAAAAACCGCTGGATTGGGGTTTTGCAGAAAACCTCGCCTATGCGTCCCTGCTGAACGAAGGCACGGGGGTGCGAATCTCCGGACAGGACAGCGGTCGCGGCACGTTTTTTCATCGCCATGCCGTTATCCATGACCAGAAAACCGGCGATACCTATCTGCCACTACAAAATCTGTCCCCGGAGCAGCCCGGGTTTCTTGTCATCAATTCGACCCTGTCCGAAGAAGCCGTACTCGGTTTCGAATACGGCTATGCGAGCGCCGAGCCCAAGGTTCTCACGATCTGGGAAGCACAATTCGGCGACTTCGCGAATGGCGCCCAGGTCGTCATCGATCAGTTTATCGCCTCGTGCGAGGAAAAATGGGGCCGCTTCTGCGGGCTTGCGATGTTCTTGCCGCACGGCTACGACGGCCAGGGGCCGGAGCATTCCTCGGCGCGCCTCGAGCGTTACCTGCAATTGTGCGCCGAAGACAACATGCAGGTCGTGTATCCGACGACGCCGGCACAAATGTTCCACCTGCTCAGACGCCAGATGTTGCGCCTGTTCCGCAAGCCCCTGATCGTCATGAGCCCGAAAAGCCTGCTGCGTCACAAGCTGTCGAATTCGAGTCTCGCGGATATTACCGACGGCGGATTTCAGAATGTCATCGATGAAATAGACGAAATCGACAGGCAAGGCGTACGGCGCATCCTGGTGTGCAGTGGTAAGGTCTATTTCGACTTGCTCGAGGCGCGGCGGGAGCATGGTATCGATTCGGTCTGCATCATTCGTCTGGAACAGCTCTACCCGTTTCCGCGCGAAGAACTGATCGAGAAAATCAACGCCTATCCGAACGCACAGGAGCTGATCTGGGTGCAGGAAGAACCGCGCAACCAGGGGGCCTGGTCCACGCTGTTGTCGAAGCGGCACCTCGGCGGGTGCTTTCCGGACGAAAGAGCGATGTACTGCGTTGCCCGACCCTACTCGGCTTCTCCCGCGGTCGGTTACGTATCGCTCCATCTGGAGCAGCAGCAACAAATCGTCGAGGAAGCGCTCGGTATCGACCGCGCCGCGCAATCGAATCAAAAAATATCAGCCTGATACCGTCGTCCGTGCAACACCGCAACCGTTGCGCTGCGGTGTTGTCGGGCAGTCCGTCCGGAATTGTGAAAGGAGCCTATGGTGCTAATCGAAGTTAAGGTCCCGGCACTCGCCGAGTCAGTCCCCGATGCAACGCTGCTGGACTGGTACAAGCAGCCCGGAGACAGCGTCGCCCGGGGCGAGAACCTGATAGACCTCGAAACCGATAAGGTCACGCTCGAAATCGCGGCCCCGGAAGCCGGGGTCATCAAGGAAGTGTTACACCAACCGGGCGACATCGTGTTACCCGACGTGGTGTTGTGCGTGATCGACACGGAAGGCGTTGCCGCGAATGGCGGCGCCGCCGCATCGGCACCAGCACAGGCGGCGCCTGAGACCGCCGGGGGCACATCCGCGGATTCGTCGCTGCGCTACGGCCCCTCGGTGCGCAAGCTTCTCGAAGAGCACGGTCTCGATGCAAACGCGATCACACCGAGCGGCGACGACGGGCGGTTGAACAAGGCCGACGTACTCGCCTACCTGGAAAACGCACAAGCCGAACCCGTTGAGGCGCCGGAAGCGGCGACCACGGTACACGCCCGGCCCGAAGTTGTGCCCGGCAACCGACCGGAAGAACGAGTACCGATGACGAGGGTGCGCAAACGCACCGCGGAACGACTGCTGCAGGCGCAGCAGCAAAACGCGATATTAACGACGTTTAACGACGTTAACATGCAGCCTTTCCTCGACATGCGCGGCCAGCACAAAGACGAGTTCGAACAACAAAACGGGGTCCGCCTCGGCTTCATGTCCGTATTCGTCAAGGCCGCGGTCGAAGCGTTGAAACGCTTTCCCGTGGTCAACGCTTACGTCGACGGCGACGATGTGATCTACCACGGGTATTACGACATCGGGGTAGCCGTTGGTTCGGAACGCGGACTCGTCGTGCCGATCCTGCGCGACGTGGAGCGGATGTCGTTTGCCGAAGTAGAACGGAAAATCCGGGACTACGGCGAACGCGCCCGCGACGGAAAACTCACGCTCGACGAGCTGACCGGCGGCACCTTCACCATCAGCAACGGCGGTGTATTTGGCTCGCTCCTGTCCACGCCGATTCTGAACCCGCCGCAAAGCGCGATTCTCGGCATGCACAAAATCCAGGACCGGCCGGTGGCAGAAAACGGCGAGGTCGTGATCCGGCCGATGATGTACGTGGCACTGTCCTACGATCATCGCATCATCGACGGACGCGAAGCCGTACAGTTCCTCGATACCATTCGCAAAACAGTCGAAGACCCGACCCGCATGTTGCTGCAGATCTGAATCTGCGCCCCGGCCTCCGCCGGGGCCGAACCCCGCTTTACGAACGCCGACCTCGTGGTGGCGCGCTCGTTATTCCAGGCGTCCGCCCCGGCAAAATTGCTGCGCCGCAATGCCCACAGCTTGCATATTGGTGCAGTGCAACTTAGATTATGGTCACATACGCACCCGAATTGGGCAGAAACAGACGAGGCTTTCTATGCAAGATGCGGTGATAGTCGCCGGATTAAGAACGGCGGTTGGGTCCTTTGGCGGTACATTGAGTGGCGTATCCGCGCCGGAGCTGGGCGCCCGGGTCATCGCTGCGCTGGTGGAAAAAACCGGTGTCGACCCGCAAACCGTCGACGAGGTGATCATGGGGCAGGTTCTCGCTGCCGGCAGCGGTCAAAACCCGGCACGACAGGCCGCCATCGCCGCAGGTCTGCCCGCGTCCGTACCGTCCCTGACCATCAACAAGGTCTGTGGAAGCGGCTTGAAGGCCGTGCAACTCGCCGCGCAGGCAATCCGCTGCGGGGACGCCGACATCATCATCGCCGGCGGCCAGGAAAACATGAGCGCCTCGCCGCACGTGCTGCCGAAGTCGCGCAATGGAACGAAAATGGGCGACTGGAAGCTCGTCGATACGATGATCGTCGATGGCCTGACCGACGCGTTCAACGATTACCACATGGGGATTACCGCGGAAAACATCGCGGCACAGTTCGATATCTCCCGTGACGACCAGGACGCGTTTGCCGCGGCGACGCAAAATAAAGCCCAGGCGGCCCAGGCCGACGATCGCTTTGCCGATGAAATCGTGGCGGTCGACATTCCGCAACGTAAGGGAGACCCGATCCGGTTTATCCACGACGAATTCCCGCGTCCGGATGTCACCGCCGATGCGCTCGGCAAACTCCGCGCCGCTTTCAAGCCGGACGGCAGCGTCACGGCCGGCAACGCCTCGGGTCTCAACGACGGGGCAGCCGCGGTCGTCGTGATGAGCGCGGCCAAAGCGCAGGAGCTCGGCCTCGAACCGCTCGCCACCATCAAGGCATACGCGAGCGCGGGAGTAGACCCGGCGATCATGGGAACCGGCCCCATTCCGGCGTCACAGAAATGTCTCGATCGGGCCGGCTGGCAGCCGGGCGATCTCGATTTGATCGAAGCGAACGAAGCGTTCGCCGCTCAGGCCATCTCGGTCAACAGAGGTCTCGGCTGGGACCTCGCAAAGGTCAACGTTAACGGCGGGGCGATTGCGCTCGGGCATCCGATTGGTGCTTCGGGAACGCGTATTCTGGTCACGCTGTTACATGAAATGTCCCGGCGCGATTCGCGCAAGGGGCTCGCCACGCTTTGTATCGGTGGCGGACAAGGCATCGCTTTAGCGGTAGAACGGTAACAGACTGGCAGCGAACCAGGCGCGGGAGAACAAAATGAGTGACACGTCCGACAAACGCATCATAAAAAAATATCCCAACCGCAGGCTGTACGACACAGCCGAAAGTAAATATGTCACGTTGAGTGACGTTCGGGAGCTCGTTCTGAATGGTATCGCGTTCTGCGTGATCGACAAGAAGTCAGGCGAAGACATTACCCGCAATATTCTGCTGCAGATCATTATCGAGCAGGAAGAGGACGGTGAACCCATGTTCAGCACCGACGTACTCGAACAGCTGATCGGGTTCTACGGCAAGTCGATGCAGGGTCAGGCCGGCGACTATATCCAAAGCAGCCTGCAGCTGTTTCAGGAACAGCAACGCCGATTCGAGGAGCAGGTCACCGGCGCGATGCAAAGCAACCCGGTCTCGGCCCCGTTTGCCGAAGTTGCCCAGCGCAACATGGACCTGTGGCGTGATATGCAAAACAGCTTTTTCACCGCCGCCGGGATGGGCAGTGATGGCAAGAACGGTAACAAACCCGACGACGACTGATATCGTCGCGGGCGACTATCCTCGCGCCAGCTCCCCGCTCATCAGGCGATAGCGAGGAAGCTGATACCACCAGACCGCGTTACGCGGCTTTCAGTGACGCCTTGATCTCTTCGCGGATCCGCTCGATTTGGTTGCGAATTCCCTGCGGCAACCGATCGCCGTAATCATCGAAGTAAGCGTCAATCTCATCGATTTCCGAACGCCAGATCTCCGGGTCAATTTCGAGCAGCGCGTCGACGACTCGCTGGTCGAGATCGAGTCCCGAAATGTCGATGCCTTTGCCCTCGGGAACAAGGCCGATCGGGGTTTTCAGAGCTTCCGCCTGACCGTTGCAGCGTTCGATCACCCACTTCAGCACGCGCATGTTGTCACCGAAACCGGGCCACATGAAATTGCCGTCCGCGTCTTTGCGGAACCAGTTGACGTGAAACACTTTCGGCAGATTCTCGGAACGATCCTTGAAGCTGAGCCAGTGCGACCAGTAGTCGGCAAAGTTGTATCCGCAGAACGGTTTCATCGCCATCGGATCGCGGCGAACCTGCCCGACCGCCCCGGTCGCGGCTGCCGTCGTTTCCGATGCCACTGCGGCTGCGGCGAACACGCCGTGTTCCCAATCGAGCGCTTCAAATACGAGCGGCGCGACGGCCGAACGGCGCCCGCCGAAAATCAGGGCCGATATGGGCACACCCTGCGGGACGTCCGCCTGGTCGGAATAACTCGGACATTGGGACGCTGCTACGGTAAAGCGCGAGTTCGGATGAGCCGCCGGTCCGTTTTCGGGATCGTGCGGCCGGCCCTGCCAGTCGATGAGTTCACCCGGTTTGTCGCCGTCTATCCCTTCCCACCACGGCTGTCCGTCCGGGGTGACCCCGACGTTCGTGTAAATCGCGTTCCGGCCGAGCGTGTTCATGCAGTTCGGGTTCGTGCTGAGGCTCGTACCCGGCGCGACCCCGAAAAAACCGGCTTCCGGGTTGATGGCCCAAAGGCGACCGTCATCACCGAGGTGCAACCACGCGATATCGTCGCCGACCGTCCACACTTTCCACCCTTCGAACGCCGGCGGCGGCACGAGCATGGCCAGATTCGTCTTGCCGCACGCGGACGGAAACGCCGCAGCGACATAGGTCTTGTTACCGGCCGGATCCTCGATTCCCAGGATCAGCATGTGCTCGGCAAGCCATCCTTCGGTTCGTGCCTGCCAGCTCGCGATACGTAATGCGTGACATTTTTTCCCGAGCAGCGCGTTGCCGCCATAGCCCGAACCAATGCTCTTGATCATCAGTTCTTCCGGGAAATGCATGATGAAACGCTTGTCGGGATCGAGATCACCGACGGAATGCAGTCCGCGCACGAACGAATTCCCGGCCTCGATGTGGTCGAGAGCACGCCGCCCGATCCGCGCCATGATGCGCATATTGGCAACCACGTACGGGCTGTCGGTGATTTCAACACCAGCCCGGGAAAAAGGTGAGCCGTACGGGCCCATCAGGTACGGGATGACGTACATCGTGCGTCCCTTCATCGCCCCGTCGAACAGCGCATCAACCTTGTCGTGGCCGTCCTGCGGCGCCATCCAGTTGTTATTCGGCCCGGCGTCGTCCTGATCGGCGGTGCAGACAAAAGTGAGGTGCTCGACTCGCGCCACGTCGCTCGGCGAAGACCGGTGCAGAAAGCAATTCGGATGCGTTTTTTCGTTCAGCTTTTCCAGTGTCCCGTCGCCGAGCATGCCCTCGATCAGCTTTTCATACTCTTCGTCCGAACCGTCTACCCAATGAATCTGGTCCGGTTTGGTTAACGACGCGACTTCTTCGACCCACGCCGCTAGTTCGGGATTACTCGTCATGAAAACTGTCTCCTGCACCGCGCGATTTCGCTCGTCACGGTCTGCCAAATTCGTTGTTGGAAATGCCGCATTCGCGGCCGGGAAATTAAACCCGGAATCGTATCCAAGTCGCTTGGTTCTATGCAAGGAGGAGGCGCGCTATTTCCGGAAATAATCACGAATTTTCACCGATTCGCCCCAATCACCCCTGTAGTTTGGATAGCGGCAGCGGATGCGGCGGGTTTAAGCGGGTGGCCGACGCCGTTTCGCACGCCTGCGACAACGATTTGATCCGGCCGTTCGGAGTGCCCGATCGCCCGGGACTCATTCAAATTCCCCTGCTGCGAAATATTGAAATAAAGCTTGACACCGGTTCCTGACGTGGTATTTTGCACTGCAACAATTGCTGCATCGCAACAAACAGCCGGAGAATCCGGCGGGAGAGCACTCTGATGGAATACAAAGGTTTTGAACAATTCAACATTTTTGGCAAATCCGCGATGGAATCGGCCAAAGAACTCGAAACGCTCAACGTCGCCCTGTTCGAAAAACTGTCCCGCAACAACATGGAATTATTCAACTCGGCCGTCGAGTTGAACAACAAATTCGTTGCTCTGCTCGGCAACCCCGGTGATATCCAGGGAATGATGAACGAGCAGATCAAGCTCGCAAACGAATACAACGGCCAGGTCGTATCGACGATTAAGGAAGCGGCCGAGATCGTTGCCGAATCGAAAGACGGCTACCAGGCCTGGTTCGAAGCGGGTGTTCAAAATGCAACCACCGCCGCCCAGGAACTCGTACCGAACGCGATGCCGGGCAGCAAAGCCGCCTGAGCAGACCGATCCACTATCCATATCAGACAGTCTTCTGATATAGGCCTCCCCTAACCCCTCCTACGCCTGTTTCGCAGGCGTTCGAGGGGGATTTTTTTACGGTCCCGGCTCCTCGTCGGCATCAATGACCCGAGCCCCGCCGGATGGCTTCCGCCACGACCAGAACATTATCGTCAGGATCCCGAGCAGTATTTCGTCGATTAACGGCACGAAATCCGGGATCGCGATGTCGATAAGCAGCAACGCGGCAACAATTAAAAACAGGTTTTTGAACCGCAACTGACCCAGTTGCTGCAATATCTGTTCTACCGGCCCGGAACGATCCATCCGACTGTCCTCCATAGTGTCATTCTCCCGCCACAGGGAAACGCGCAGTCCACGCTAACGCGCTGCCAGCCACTCGTCGATTGCGCGCGGCAGGATCTCATGCGCACGTTTACTGACGTACAAGCCGATATGCCCGCCGGGAAATCCGAGCGCCTCGTAATCGGCTGTGCCGACGTGCTCACCGAGCGCCAGCGATGCCGCCGGCGGAACGAGGTGATCATTCTCGGCATAGATGTTCAGCACCGGCATGGTGATCTGCGAGAGATCGACCGTCTGTCCTCCGATTTCGATCTCGCCCCTGATCAACCCGTTCTTTTGGTAAAAGCCACTGGCAAACTCGCGAAACGCCCGTCCCGCCAATGCAGGGCTGTCAAAAATCCATTTTTCCATGCGCATGAAAAGCTTCATCGCCTCCGCGTCGTTAACGCCATCGAGCATGTGCACGTACTTTTGTTGCGCAAGGCGGAACGGTTTTAACGACAGGAAAATCATGTTGAGCAAATCGCCGGATATATTCCCACTGCTGTCGGTCAGCAGATCCACATCGACATGGCGGAACAGGTGACTCAGCATGTCGTCCGGTGTGTGAAAATCGACCGGCGTCACCGTCGCAATCAGGTTTCTGACCTTGTCCGGATTCAGTGCGCTGTAACAGGTGCTGAACGTGCCGCCCTGGCAGATTCCGAGCAGATTGATTTGCGCCTGCGCGGATACACGTGCGACGTAATCGACGCACTCATCGATATATCGGCGGACATAATCGTCGAGACCGAGCTGCCGATCCGCGCCGTCGGGATAACCCCAGTCAATCAGATACAAGTCGAGGCCACGGTCGAGCAGCGACCGGATTAATGATCGATCCTGTTGCAGATCGACCATGTCCGGCCGGTTCACGAGCGCATAGACAATCAGCAACGGCACCGGGTGGCGTACCGGGGTTTGCGAGCGATAACGATAGAGCACGACCCCGTCAGTACGGTAAACCGCTTCGCGTGTGCACGCGCCGAGTTGAACGTCTTTTGCCCCGCCCAGTGTATCGGCAGCGCTGGCGAGATTGCGCGACAGCTCGCTGAATTCGGCCTGAATACTGCGTGGGGTGATTCGCAGACGTGGCATCGTCGCAGCTCAGATCCCGTTCAGGACCCGGTACCCAGGTTACCGATGTCAAACTCATCGGCACCCGCCGGGCGTGTTGCATTCGGTTTCGATTTTGTTTTCGCCCGCTTCTTCGACCGGGGCGGTTTCGTTTTCGCCGGGCCCACACGCGGCGCCGGCAGCTTCCCGGCGCTCGCAGCCCTGGCGGCTTTGCGCTTCGGTTTCCTGGCAGTTGGCGCTTTTGGCGTTTCGGGGACACGCTCGACGCTCTCGATGCGCTCGTTCAGCCGATTGACCTCACTGTCGAGCATCCGCACGCGCTCAACGAGCGCGTCCACATCGAACTCGGTTTGCGGCTGCTCGAGGTTCCGCAACCGCTGCGCAAGGTCGGCTTGCCGTTCAATCATCGAATCCAGTTCGCGACGGTTCGGCAGGTTCATTGCTTCCTGCCAATCATTCACGAGAGCCTGCCAGGCCTTCCGGCAGCGTGCGCTCTCGTTCACGAACTGCGCGAAGGCTTCACTGTAGTCCGTCGTCATGACCCGCTCGCGGTACGCCGCTTCGGCGATGTCGACCCAGAGATCGTATAACCCGCGCAGACTCGTGATGTCCCCGTCCGATGGATCGTTGTCGCGAATCGTCCGGGCGAACTTTTTCAACGCCGCGAAATAAATTCTGCCGCCCTGGCGCGCAAGGCCCTGGCGCGCTTCAAATTCCCCTTTGGCAGCGGACTGGAGTTCCCGCCAGCGTGTTTCCCATTCGCGGGTGAGCCCCAGCGGCGGCAGGTCGAACAACCCGGCGAATTCGGACGGTTTCATCCCGGACCACGCGCTCGCACCGAACGGATCGTTCCCCGGCTGCGCGAAACCGGCCCACCCGGTCAACGGCGAGCGCATGAACATACTCATGAATTCCGTCGGGTCGACGCCGCCTGCCGACGCCCCGGCGTTCTGCAGGAATCCTTCGAGGGCCTGACTCATCCAGTTCCTGAAATTCTCCGGGCTTGCGTTGTCCCCGGCAGCACCGCCCATCGGGGTGAATAACCGACTGAACATCGCGATTGGATTGGCCGCGGCGAGCGGGTCGATGCCACATTGGCGCCAGAATTCGGAAATTCCGTCGGCGCCGAACGGACTGCCCCCGGCATTGGCCCCCGACATCCCCATCAGGGATTGCCACGTGCGCCACAGTTGCTGTTGCGTCTCCATCCAGTCGGCAGGACCGTTCATACGAATTCGCCTGAGCCTATTTGACCGCGCGATTGTCGATGAGGTTATCGACAACGGCCGGATCGGCCAGCGTACTCGTGTCACCGAGTGTATCGAGTTCATTCGCGGCCACCTTGCGCAGGATCCGGCGCATAATTTTCCCCGAACGCGTTTTTGGCAATCCCGGTGCCCACTGAATGACATCGGGCGTCGCGATCGGTCCGATCTCCTTCCGTACATGCTTCACGAGTTCTCCCCGGAGCTCGTCGCTCGCCTCGACGCCGTTCATGAGCGTGACGTAGGCATAGATACCCTGTCCTTTGACATCATGCGGATAACCGACCACGGCCGCTTCGGCAACGGCGTCGTGCAGAACGAGCGCGCTTTCGACCTCGGCCGTGCCCATGCGATGTCCCGAGACATTGATCACATCGTCGACGCGACCCGTGATCCAGAAATAGCCGTCCTCATCACGGCGGGCACCATCACCGGTGAAATAGTGCTCGTGGTACATCTTGAAATAGGTCTCGATAAACCGCTCATGATCGCCGTAGACCGTGCGCATCTGACCCGGCCAGCTCCCCTTGAGTGCGAGCGAACCGGACGTCGCGCCCTGGAGTTCCTCGCCCTGATCGTCGAGCAGTACCGGCTCGACCCCAAAAAAAGGCCGGGTCGCCGAACCGGGTTTCAGCGGTGTCACCCCGGGCAGCGGGGTGATCAGGATGCCGCCCGTTTCTGTTTGCCACCAGGTATCGACGATAGGGCACCGTCCGTCGCCGATTACGTGGTAATACCACTCCCACGCTTCGGGGTTAATTGGCTCACCGACCGATCCCAGGATGCGTAACGAGGCGCGACTCGAACGGGTGACAAAATCGTCGCCCTGCGCCATCAGCGCCCGCAACGCGGTCGGCGCGGTATAGAAAATATTGACCTTGTGCTTATCGACCACCTCCCACATCCGGCCGGCATCCGGGTAGGTCGGCACGCCTTCGAACATCAGCGTCGTCGCACCGTTGGCGAGCGGTCCGTACACGATGTAGGAATGTCCGGTCACCCAGCCAACATCCGCCGTACACCAGTAAATGTCGCCTTCGTGATAATCGAAGACGTATTTGTGTGTCATCGCGGCATAGAGGATGTAACCGCCGGAGGTGTGCAACACACCTTTCGGCTTCCCGGTAGACCCGGAGGTATACAGAATGAACAGTGGATCTTCGGCCGACATCGGTTCGGGCGCACACACCGGTTCCGCCTCGGCAATGGCCGACTCGTACCAGATATCACGGCCCTCCTTCCAGGCGACATCCCCGCCCGTACGTTTCACGACGAACACGGTGTGAATATTCGGGCAGGATTCGATCGCTTTATCGGCATTCGCCTTCAACGGAACCGGGCGGCCGCCTCGTAACCCTTCGTCGGCCGTGATCACGACGCTGCAATCACTGTCGAGGATCCGGTCTTTCAGCGCGTCCGGCGAAAACCCGCCGAATACGATCGAATGCACGGCGCCGATACGCGCGCAGGCAAGCATGGCCACCGCAGCCTCGTGCACCATCGGCATATAGATCGAGACGCGGTCTCCCTTGCTGATGCCCTTCGCCTTCAGTGCATTACCGAAGCGACAGACTTCTTCGTGCAGTTCGCGGTAACTGATGTGCTTGTCTTCTTTCGGATCGTCCCCTTCCCAGATAATCGCGGTCTGGTCGCCGCGCTCGTCGAGGTGGCGATCGAGGCAATTCACACTGACATTGAGTTCGGCGCCATCGAACCAGCTGATCTCGGCGGTCTTGAAATCCCACTGGCACACCGTGTCCCACGGCTTCGACCACGTAATGAATTTCTCCGCCTGCTCGGCCCAGAATCCTTCCGGGTCGTCGATCGAGCGTTTGTACATGGACTCATACGTCGCCGCATCGATATGCGCGCGACCGGCGGCGTCTTCGGAAACCGGATAAACCTTCGACTCGGACATGATAATTTCCTGCGTAATGACTGATTGTTCTGTTCGCGGACAGGGGACCCGCCGCCGGGCAGCGCACAAAGGCTAAATTGTCACATAGCGGTGGTCGGCGCAACCCGGTTTACCGCCGGGGCCGCGGTCGCGCTCGAGGATCGGTTCGGATTGAACGGTCAATGGCGAGCCGCTATCGTGATAGCTGTTTTCCGTTCCCAATGAGGAGATAAGCTACCGATGCAAAACCCGTCTCACGAACTCCGTACGGCACTGTCCGCGGTGTCCGATGCCTGTTCCGTCACCCGTCGGGTGCAATCCGAGCTCGATCAGATCAAACAACTGACGAAGGACGATCGCAGTCCTGTCACTGTCGCGGACTTTGCCGCACAGGCGGTCGTGGCGATGCGTTTGCGCGACGAGTTCAGCGACATCGCGCTGGTCGGCGAAGAAAGCGCGGCGGATTTGCGCAACAACGATACGGCGGGACTGAACGCCGCGATCACGGCCGCCGTGCAGCACGTCCGCCCCGGAGTCGAGGAAGCGGAGCTCCTCGAAGCCATCGATCTCGGCAACCACGACGCCAGCGCGTCGCGCTACTGGACGCTCGACCCGGTCGACGGCACCAAGGGTTTTCTTCGGCGCGGCCAGTATGCCGTATCGCTCGCGCTCATCGAGAATGGCGAGGTCACGCTCGGCGTGCTCGGGTGCGCGAATCTTTCCACCGACTTCGCGCGCGCCTTCGACGATCCGGATCCGACGGGCTGCATCTACTATGCGTCCCGCGGCCAGGGCTCCTGGTATCTGCCTGCCGATAGTATCGACCAGGCACCGGAATCCGTGCACGCCGCCTCCGAGGTTAGTCTCGATGCTTTGCGTGTGTGCGAATCGGTCGAGGCTGCCCATTCGAAACAGGGCGACACCGCACGCATACTCGAACTGCTCGGAGCAACAAGTGCCCCGGCACGCCTCGACAGCCAGTGCAAGTATGCGGTGGTCGGGCGCGGCCAGGCGGATGCGTACCTGCGCCTGCCGACCGGCGTCGGGTATGTCGAGAAAATCTGGGATCACGCCGCCGGCATGCTCGTCGCCGAAGAAGCCGGCGCCACCGTCACCGATATGACCGGGCAGCCGCTCGATTTTTCTCAGGGCGCGACCCTCAAAGCGAACCGGGGTATCGTGTGCACGGCACCGACAATCCACGCGCAGATCATCGACGCGATCAAAACGCTTGGCATAGCGAGCTAAGGAAGCTCTGAACAAGTCATGACTCGGCATCTTGCACGCGAAATGCGCGGACTCGGCGTTGCGAAGCTTCGCAATAGCCAGCTATTACGTGCGCTTCGCGCCTTGATTCCGCACATTTCGCGCACAAGCTGCTCGACCCAGACTTATTCAGAGCTTCCGTAAGCTAACTCCGACGGTCACGATGCCACAACAGGGGCAACACCTATGAGCAAAATTCACGACCACCTTCGTATCAAGCTCCCGATCTGGAGCGCCGGCATGGGCATTGGAATTGCGGGCGCAGCCCTCACGAGCACGGTGTCGAATGCCGGCGGCCTCGGCGTACTCGGACTCGGCGGTCTGCAGCCGCCGGACATGCGCGATCTGCTGGCGGAAACCCGGAAACTCACGAACCGGGCATTCGGCGTCAATATCATCCTCCCGATGATGCAACCGGGTCAGATCGAAACCTGCCTCGAAGAGCGGGTTCCGCTGATGGTTCTCTTCTGGGGCGATCCCGCGCCCTACGTCCGCGACGCACAACAACGCGATATTCTCGTCGTGTCACAGTGCGGCGATGTCGAAGAAGCGGTGATGGCCGCTGAAGCCGGTGTCGATGGCGTGATCGTTCAGGGCACGGAAGCCGGCGGTCACGTCAAAGCGACCCGCCCGCTCGCAGACGTCGTCACTGAAACAGTGCGGGAGCTCGGCTCGCTGCCCGTCATTGCTTCCGGGGGCATCGCGACCGGCAGCGACATTGCCCGGGCGCTCGCGCTCGGTGCGAGTGCCGTGTCGATGGGCACGCGTTTCCTCGCGACGCACGAATCGATGGTGCTGGACAGTTACAAGGAGCGCCTGACGCAGGCGCACTCCGAAGACACCGTACTGACAAAACTATTCGATATGGGCTGGCCCGATGCCGCACATCGCGTGCTGCGCAATCGTGCCTACGACGACTGGTCCGCAGCCGGCTGTCCCGAATCGGGCAAACGTCCCGATGAAAATGCCATCATCGGAACCCTGGCGACCGGGGACTCGCCGACGGAGTTGCCGCGCTACACCGTGACCCCGCCATTGCTCCAGTTCGACGGCGATCTCGAGGAAACGGCGCTTTATTGCGGTGAGTCCTGCGACCGCATCGACACGATATTGTCGACAAGCGAAGTGATGGAACAACTCGTCGCGGAATTAAACGAGGCGCTGGGTGCGTGACGGGATACGCAACGGTCGCGTGATCAACGCCCGCCCGCGACGTCGATAAAACTGCCGGTCGTGTAGCCGGATTCTTCCGAGAGCAGCCACAGTATCGTGCGCGCGACTTCCGCAGCCGTTCCTTCGCGCTGCATTGGTATTGCGCTGCGCAGACGATCGATTCGACCGGGCTCGCCGGATGCGGCGTGTATTTCCGTATCGATCAATCCCGGACGCACGGCGTTGACCCGGATCCCTTCGGTCGCGACTTCTTTGGCGAGACCGAGTGTGAACGTATCGATCGCGCCTTTCGACGCGGCGTAGTCAACAAATTCGTTCGGTGAACCGAGTCGCGCCGCAGCCGATGAAAGGTTCACGATGGAGCCGCCCGACCCGCCATTTTTTGTCGACATGCGTTTCACCGCTTCGCGCGCACACAGGAAACTGCCGGTGATGTTGATCGCGAAAATTGCATTAAGCCGCGCGGCGTCCATCGCTTCCACGCGTGACTGCAACCCGACGACGCCGGCGTTATTCACGAGCCCGGCCGGCGGACCGAACTCGCGATCGCAGGTGTCAAACAGCGCGACGACATCCGCCTCCTCGGCGACATTGCCGGCAACCGCAACACAGCGCTGCCCGGCCGCGCGCACCCGGCCGGCGACGGCCTGTGCAGCCGTGTCGTTGGAACGGTAATTGATCAGAACATCGTATCCGCGTGCGGCGGCGAGTTCGGCGGTCGCGGCGCCGATTCCGCGGCTGCCGCCGGTAATGACAATGACGTCGGCCATGGTTTTTCCTGCTGGTAGGTGTGGAACGGCGACAGCGTAACGCATTCGTTGCCCTTGTCACTGCTTCGCCGCACACTGACCGCCGGATCCGATCGACTGCCCGAATTCAATTGATGAAGAAAACCGCTCTTGTTGTCATCTTCCTGTTGGTATCGACGATGAACGTCGTTGCCGATCCGCCGGACGCGGCCTACATCGCCCGGTTGTTGTACGCCGCCGATGAACGAGCCGACTGCTACCCGGACATTTTGCGGATCAACCCCGGACTCGATGAGCCGTTGCTCTATCAGGTACAGCGGCATTACATTGAATTGCGCCGGGCCGGCGGCGACGAAATCGGCGGGTACAAGGGCGGATTTATCCCGAAAGGATCCATCGGCGCGGCGCTGTGGCAACGCGGCATTCGCCATGGCGACGCCGTCGTCGACACAAAGGACTTTCGGAATCTGCTCGTCGAGGCGGAAATCGGATTCCGGCTTTGCGCGACCCTGACCGAGCGACTGCCCGATGTCGCCGCGTTGAAAGCCGCCACTTGCGAGGTGTTCCCGGCGATTGAACTGCCGGATGCCGCATTTGACGATCTCGCCGGCCTGCGTGCCGATTTTCCGCGGTTACGGCGGCTACTCATCCCCACGAATATGGGTGCCGCGGGTGTTTTGATCGGACAACCGCTGTCACAGCACGGCATTGATCTCGATCGTCTCGACGTTCGCGTGGAACACGACGGGAAGCAAATCGGATTTCGCGATGGCGCACAGGCCAATGACGACATCTGGTCGCGCGTGCTGTGGACGATTAATGAGTACGTGATTGCCCGCGGCTACGACATCACACCGGCGCACATCATTATTCCGGGTGCGCTCACCGGCCTGCATCCGGGGAGCCCAGGGCGTTACACCGTCAGCTACGGTGCGCTCGGGACGGTATCGTTCGAAATCAGGTAAAACGCACCCGCTCAGGCGGCGGCCTCGTGATCCACGGGAAACCGGTCGCGCGTGCGGTTGGCAAACGCGACGAGCGACAGCATCACCGGTACTTCGACGAGCACTCCGACCACGGTCGCGAGCGCCGCACCGGAATTCAGACCGAACAGGCTGATGGCGACCGCGACGGCCAGTTCGAAAAAATTCGAGGTTCCGATCAATGCGGCCGGCGCGGCGATCCGGTGCGGTATACGCCACAAATACGCCCACCCGTAGGCGACGACAAACATGCCATAGGTTTGCAGCAATAACGGTATCGCAATGAGTACGATGACGAGCGGCTGCGCGATGATGGTCGGCGCCTGCAAGCCGAACAGGATCACAATCGTCGCGAGCAGACCGACGACGGAATAAGGTTTCAGCGACCCGGTAAAATGCGCGAGATAATCCGGGTCGTGCGTCGCGAGCAACCGCCGGCGAGTGACGAATCCGGCGGCAAGCGGGATCACGACATAGAGGATCACCGACAGCAACAGGGTTTGCCAGGGCACGACGACGTCGGTCAGTCCGAGCAACAGCGCCGCGATCGGCGCAAACGCGAATATCATGATGATGTCGTTAACCGACACCTGCACGAGCGTGTAATTCGGATCCCCGTCGGTCAGCTGGCTCCAGACGAACACCATGGCGGTGCACGGTGCAACGCCGAGCAAAATCATCCCCGCAATGTATTGTTTCGCGTCCTCCGGGGTCACGAGGTCTGCGAATACGTGCTCGAAAAACAGAACCCCGAGGGCGGCCATCGTGAACGGCTTGATCAGCCAGTTCACAACGAGCGTGACGCACAACCCCCGCGGCCGTTTGCCGGTGTCCTTCAGCGACGCGAAATCGACGTTGACCATCATCGGATAAATCATGATCCAGATGAGCACGGCGACGACGAGATTCACGTTCGCATATTCAAGCGCGGCGATTGCGCCAAACAGCGACGGGAAAAACGTCCCGAGCAGCACCCCTGCACCAATACAGGCACCAACCCAGACACTCAGGTATCGTTCGAAATATCCCATCGGTTCTCCGCCGCCGGTTTGTTAAGAAAAACGTTCAGTGTCTGATCAGACACAACAACTGCGCGTACGGGTGTCATCCGTTGCGCAACACGCTTCGGCGATCGTTTCATCGACCGAATCCGTTGCCGCGCGCTCGGTCGACCCATCACCGTATTCGGTCGTCTTGCCATGGGAAATAAATGTTTCCCAGGCAACACCGTTCGGATCGCGAACCCAGGCTTTTGACGAACTCGCGTAACAGCAATTCACATCGGGCTGCTCGACGATCGTTTCATCCGAGTCGAGCAGTCGCATCCGCATCGCCTCGAATTCCTCGGCGCGCTCTGCCTCGATGCCGAGGTGGTCAACCCCGCTCGCCGCACCATGGGTCGACAGGGAAAAATTGACCCTGGGATCGTCGAGCATCCATTTCGCGTAATCCGTCTTCAGAACAGTCGGCTCGTGCGCAAACAGTTCATTGTAGAACGCGACAGAACCTTCAAGATCGTCAGTACTCAGGTTGATGTGTAATCGTTTCATTTTACCTTTCCTACGATTCAGCACGCGCAACGCAGTGCTTCGAGAACGGGCGAGCAAATTTCTTCGTCGCCCTGACAACAGTCTTCAAGCAGATAAAGCAGCAGTTCGCGCATGCGCGCGTAATGCGCGTTATAGCGGATCACGCGTCCGTCGCGCGTGTTCGTGACCAGGCCCGCGCGGGTCAGAATTCCGAGGTGCGACGACATCGTGTTCTGGCGCACCTCGAGCGCTTCGCCGATGCCGCCGGCCGCGAGCCCATCGGATCCCGCCCGGATGAGCAAGCGGAATACTTCGAGCCGGGTGTCGTGCGCGAGCGCCGCGAGTGATTCAAGAGCAGCTGACTTATCCATATATCGAGAATAATAGATATATTAAGAATGTCAAGCCACGGAACGTAATCCTGTCGTCGGCAACATCACGCAACCGGACCGTGCAATAATCGCCCGCCATTGACGAATGAGCGGAACCTCCACGCTATGAACGAAGAAAACCCCGAAAAAGCCTATTGGAACGAAGAAGGCGGCGCGCGCTGGGTTGCGAACATCGAGCGGGTCGAATCGATGCTGTCGGAATTGAGTGACCATCTCGTTTCGCGCGCCGCGGCCAGGCCTGGTGAGCACGTTCTCGACATTGGCTGCGGCGGCGGGGTCACGAGCGCTGCGCTCGCCGATGGCGTGGGTGAGACGGGCAACGTCGTCGGCGCCGATATTTCCGAGGTCATCCTCGAGGTTGCACGTGATCGTTACCGGGGCCGATCGAACCTCACGTTCACGACCGCGGATGCGGGCACCCACCCGTTCCCCGAAGGCAGTTTCGATCTGATCACGTCGCGGTTCGGAGTCATGTTTTTCCCGCAGCCCGAGCAGGCCTTTGCGAACATTCGCAAAGCCGGCAAACGCGGTGGCCGTATCGTTTTTATGTGCTGGCGTCCAATCGCAGAGAATCCGTGGATGGGCGCGGCGGTCGCCGCTGCGTTCACCGTACTCCCGCGTCCGGAAAAACCGGACCTGGACGCGCCCGGCCCGTTTTCGCTGTCGCAACCGGAAAAAATCGAGCGAATTCTGGCGGGTGCCGGATTCGACGACATATCGATCAGCCCGGTAGACGAAGACGCTAACCTCGGTGCGCTGGACCTGGCGCTCGATTTCCTGACAAAAATGGGTCCGGCTGCGGAACCCCTGAAAGAGGCGTCCGCATCCGATCGAAGCGCGGCCATCGCCGCCATGCGCGGCGCAATGGAACCTTATGACACTGACAATGGCGTCGTGATGGGCACCGCGACATGGTTGGTTGAAGCTTCGATCAAATGAACCGTAAAAACTTCGACTCGTTCTTGCGGGTTGGAGTTGTAACTTTGATCTGATCCGACCAATACGCAATGCCACGCCTGCGTTCGATGCGCCCCGAAACGCGCCTATCGTGCGTCCGCTTTGCGCTACTCATCGACCCTTCGCATGTGCGCCCCGATAGGCAGCAACCGGCCATTAGGACGTCTGCCGAAATAAGCCGTCTGGGCGATCTAGGTGGTTCGTCCTAGAGCAATAACAGGTTCGCTAGGAAACAAGAAATCGCTTGGGGAAACCGCTATGTTGATTGTTAGTCGACTATCGACGCAGTAAATACGATTGAGGAATGAACGAGATGGCTAAGCAGCACGGCGGCGGCAGGAAAAAAATGCATTTGCTCGGGTTCCTGCTGAACGGCCTGGTTAATCACATGCAGGGTGTGTGGAAGCATCCGCGACATCATCAGAACTATCCCGGTGGATTTGCCCGCCCCGAAATGTGGCAGGAGACGGGGAGAATCCTGGAGCGAGGGAAATTTGATGGATTGTTCCTCGCCGACGTGCTCGCGCCTTATCAAAACTTTGGCGGAAATTCCGATAGTACGCTACGCCATGCCGCACAATGGCCGGTGCACGATCCGGCGGCTGTCGTGCCAATCATTGCGTGCGCAACGGAACACCTCGGCATCGGCTTGACGCTGTCGACCTCGTTCGTGCCGCCATACCATATTGCGCGCCAGCTCTCGACCCTCGAGCATCTTACGGACAATAGAGTGGGTTGGAATGTCGTGACCTCATACTCACAAGCCGACTTTCAAGCGATGGGCATGGAAAGCATGGTGGCGCCCGAAGAGCGTTACGCGCGCGCGGAAGAATTCATCCAGATCTGTAAAGAATTGTGGGACGCTTACGACGACGGCGCGATCGTGCGAGATGTCGAGACGGGGGTGTTTGCTGATCCGGCGAAGATCCACGAGGTAAATTACAACGGCAAATACCTTCGTTGTAAAACACGGCCGCACACCTTGCCGTTGAGCCCGAATCGACGACCCGTGATATGGCAGGCCGGCGCCTCGCCACCAGGTCGCGCGTTCGCCGCACGCCATGCCGATTCTGTGTTCCAGGTTGCGCCGAATGCGCCCGCAATGCTGCCTTACGCGGAGGATATTCGTTCGCGGGTTGAAAACGAAGGGCGCGATCCGAATTTGATTAAAATAATATTTGGTGCGCAAACCGTGGTTGCTGAATCACGCGCGCAAGCGCAGGAGAAACACGACGAATTGCGCGATGCGATGGCTATGGATTCCGTACTGACCATGATGTCCGGGCACATGGGTCCGGACTTTTCGGCATTCGACCTCGATAAAGACATCAGCGAAGCGAGTACCGACCCCGCCTTGCAAGGCGTGCGCAGCGCAGTAGAGACGATTTTAAATATTCAAGACGGCGACAACGACCCCATCACCTTGAAACAGGTCGCGTATTACTACGGCATGGCTGTGTTAACGCCAATTTTGGTTGGCACGGCCGAGGACATTGCCGACGAACTCGAGCACTTACTCGATGATGGCGGTGGCGATGGCTTTATGCTGTTGAGCACCTACGTACCGGATTGCTATCGGGAATTTTGCGACCTCGTTGTACCTGAACTTCAGCGTCGTGGACGCTTCCGTAAAGAATACAGCGGGAAAACCTTGCGCCACCATCTCACGGAGTACTGAATCACAGGGGCAATTTGTAAAATTCTGAACTTGCCTCACGCAGCCCGTCGATTTCCGCTATTTCGGTAAGTTGCCACTCTTTTTCCTGCCCTCATTTCCCCCAGCTTCGGTTAGCAGGTGTTCGGAATTATTGAGCGCCTGCTCGGCATTTTCCTGCCATCGAGAGAACGCAGATTGCATACGCGGCTCACTGATCTGCGCCTCAATGCCAAGTGTGAGGTTCAGGCGCGATTGCTCTTGCCAGGCTTTGATGTCTGGTTCAGTCGAATGTAGAACTGACGTGTTAAGTACACCGACAATCATCCGGATCCAGTCGGACGGTACGGCGAGTTGTGCCACCGGCGGACAAAGTCGATTCTTCTCCACATCATCGCGCTTCGTCGACTCGATAAATCCAATTAGCGCCGCATTGTATGTTGTGTGTCCGCCAATGAGGGACTGGATAGTAATCCGTCCCGGCTCGAAAATTGGTCTAACGGGGGCCGCCCTGAAGCCATAGGCCGTACAGTCCACATGGACCTCGCGGAGGTCGGTCGGTATCTCACCCTGGGCAAGAACAATACGATTTGCATCGATTTCACACACGCGACCCAGGCGGATTACGCGCTCGATTTGCTTAAGTCCTTCGCGCTCTGCGGCACTCAATATCGCGCCCCGATACATCTCTGGCGTAATGTTCGGATCGAGCCGCACAAGTTGGCCGCACGCTTCGAGCCGCGGCCAAAGCTCGTCAAGATTGTGTGCCTGCGCGAGAGCCTCAATACCAAGAGAGAATCCGTCGACGGTTTCGGTGACGAGTTCTCGCGGCTGCAAGGCCTTACGATCCAACAGCCAGGAATCGCGCGGTTTGATCCAGCGAATTCGCTCAGGATCCTCGCCGTTGTCCAGTAACCACGAACACGCATCCATCGCAGTCTTGCCTGCGCCGAGGATCGTGTAGCCGGTGGGCCGCTCCGCCAGATTTACGAGCTCGCCAACAGGGATGAAATTAACATCGGGATCGAATCGGAACGACGGTTTATGCGTTGCCGGGACCGACACTTCGAGGTAGGTGGTATCAATAATTTTACGACGCACGCGCACAGCGGTACTGGTCCCCGTCAGGCGCGAAGCAAACACGTGCTCGTTCGCCCAGTCACCCACGTAGTCGCACATGCCAAAAAAACGAAACCGCCCGGAGGTTAACAGCACATCGTCGAGAACCCGTTGGAAATAAGCACAAATCTCAATGCCGCTCGCGCGCTCGTAAAATCCGGCGTTCGGGCCACTTTGATCGATCGAATCCGTACCCAGCATCCGCGAATTGACGCCATAGCACGCCGAGGCATGATGGATGCGCACGAATGGGTAGGCGTCGTTCCAGTGACCGCCCGGGCAGTGACGCCGCTCGACCATCACCACATCGACGTTGCCTGCGGCAATGAGCGCATCCGCAAACGCCATCCCTGCGGCCCCCGCACCTACGATGAGATAGTCGGTGTCGATCACGTTCATAGGTTACCTTCTCGTTTCGGTTGTATTTTGCTTGGAAAAATCGCCACACCGCCCTGGCCGCAGGCCAGATCCACATGAATAATTGTTAGCGAGCTTCATGTCGGATTTCGATTTCTGCTTGCGGGAATGAGATTTCTCTGACGATAGTCGAAACGTAGGCATTCAGTATGGTAACGCAAGGTCAGGTAACACAAGGTGATTCGGCAGGCGCCGCATCGACACTTAAGAAAAGCCCACCGTTCGGTCATGATCAGTCCATCGCGTGGGCGAAATCTCAAGGCGTATGGACCGGTGGGGTCAGACTCGATTGATACACATTCGAGTAACGGCTTCGCGCTTGTTAACGGACTCTCAAAAATTCATCTCGACCGGCAGATACCGGCCATGAAGAGACGTTCAGGCCCGCTCGCCGCCGCCTATTGCGCGGATGATGAACGTTATTTACGCCCGCGCCATGCGCCGCGGTTTTCCAGCTTGTATTGGGCCAAGAACGTGGTGGCAGAACTGATAAGAAGAATTACAACGCCCAGATAGTACGCGCCCGAGTAACTCGGGATCGGCTCCCCGATTGCGCTGAAAAATTGATGAACGATGCTTGCGACAACAGCTACTAACGAGGGGACGAGATGATAGACGGTCGAACCCCAACCGGTCTTTTTTACGAGTAGTACGGTTCGCGCGGCTAGTAGCGCAAAATAGGTCGCCAATAAACTGCTGCCGATCCGCCATACTGTTTCTGGTTCTACACCAACGCCCGCAAGAGTTTCCGGCAATAGCGACGCGACTAACGCTACAACGGCAGTTTCAAGCATGTAGTCTCCGCGAGCAGCGGAGTGCGCATCCGTAGACGCCGCGTTTTGGGATAGGTAGTTCAACAAAGCTGCGAACCCGACCAGCCCTACAGCGATCTGGGCTGTCGTCTCGTATGGCGTGGTATCGAACACAGCGCTTCTCTATTCCGCCTGGCGTCGAGCTAGGTTGCGCGATGCAGCACCTGATTAGGCGTGACCACTATTCTTCTCTGTAACATGGGCGATACTTTCCCTGGTCCATTCTTTGATATTTACACCTGGGGTGATGTCTTTTACGAATGAATCCGTAAACACGGTTGCTCCTGAACGCCACCACTCATCCAATACGGAATTTTCGAGCATATTTCGAAGAAGTGACCGAATGCGAGCCCATTCCGATTCCGAGATCATCTCAAGCTGATATTGCGCAAAAGTTTCCTCAAAGGTTGAGAATAAGCGCGCTATCATCCAGATGAAGCGAGTGCGTTCATCATCGGAAAGCTCTTCGGGACGAGCATGTCCTTTCGTGTACAAGAGCGTAAACTCCGGATCGCAAGCGCCTAGCTCATACCAGGATGTTCTGGATGATAGCGTTGCCTGCGCAATAGCGCTCTTCTGGAATTTCGTGTTCTGACGAATCTGTACCGCTAGGTAACCCAGTGTGAGGATCACCCCAGTTGCACCCACGATCTCCCCAATCGCACCAATCGCGCCCCAGTTCATACTTGTGCCTCCGTCTTCCTGACGGACAGATTACTTCGTGAACAATACGGTGTCAGTTTAGGAAGACCTATTGCGCCGCCGCATGAGCGTCTGCTTAACAGCTCAAAAGGGGACCGCCGTTGATCCTGACGTTATCAACGCGAATGGCCATAACCGGACCTTCGAGAATACGGATTTCTCCGCCGGAGATTCCTGACTCGCGCTGCCGCCGAAACGCCCTTACTATTAGTTGCGCCCGGTCTCTGTAAGATAGCGAATATGCAATTAAATCAGACGGAAAGGCGACGAAACATCACGCACGATGTTTTTTATAGTTACTGTTAGGCGTCATAGGAGGCACCGTTGAACTGGGATGCATTAGGAGCAATTGCAGAACTAGCCGGCGCAATTGGTGTTATTTTTTCTCTGCTTTACCTCGGCATACAAATCAGAGACCAAAACCGTGAAAGCAGACTAAACACAATCCGGGAAGCCTCAAGGCAATGGAACGAAGTGCTGGGCAGCACAGCAGACAATCATCAATTATGCGAAGTGTGGGTCGATGGATTGGCGGATTTCGAACGTATGAATTCACACGACCGAGCACAATTCTCCGCACAAGCGGGCCGCGTACTTCGAATTCTTGAAGGTATGTGGGAACATCAACAGGAAGGTAGGTTAAAACCCAGTTTGTGGGACGCTATGAATGAAACGCTTAAAGACGTGCTCGCATATCCCGGCGGTCGAGCCTGGTGGGCTACTCGTAGTCACTGGTATACCTCCGAATTCCAACAATATATTGAAGGTGTTATCGCAGAAACCGCGTTGACAGGAAATATATACAACGAGAGCAACAAAAATGACGCCTAATCAGGCGCTGAGCCTGACAGCTTACAGCGCATCTTTCCGATGTGCCGGTATTTTCACATCTCCAATGTGCGCTGTAATCTGCAGGTTATTCCAATGCCAGGTGGTTCGAAGACCGTGACGATTCAGGACCTTGGCAGCATTGGAGAATTCGTCGGCGCGATCGCGACGATAGTCACGCTCATATACTTGGCACTGCAGATTCGGCAAAACACTCAATCGGTTCGGATGTCCGCAGAGATGGACTTGTCCAATCAGTTTGCTGATTGGTGCGGTCATGTTGTTGACGATCCGAATTTAGGCCGCATCTGGGACGCTGCGTCAACTGAACCCGATACGCTCACGGATGACGAGAAGCGCACATATTTGTGGTACGTCGCGCAACTATTCTCTTATTACGAAGGCCTCTTTCGTCTATTTGCGAAGGGGCATATCACCGAGGACACGTGGGAAGCAAAAGCGGACTGGATGCTGGTCATTTTGAAGCAGCGCCTGGTCGATATCTGGTGGCGATCGCGAATGGCACCGTTTAGTAACGACTTCTTCGAATACATTGAATCTCGGCGGGCATCGGTAAACGTCTCAGCTACTCACAAGAACGTCATCGAAACCCTGAAGCAGACGCCACCTAACAGATCGTTGGATCCGGAAGCTTGACCGCGCCTTTCCCTTCGCTACCGCTCCTATATTAGCAATCTCTTAAGGGCTAAAATGTGCGCCCTCCGGCCTGTTGCAGCGACACATCCGGCGACCGTTCTGCCCTCACAAGCGGACCGTCGCGCTCACGACCCGAATCGAAGCGAACGGCCGAGGCTGTGTAAAAACTCCGAAAAGAGGCCCGGCGACGAAAATTTTTCCCACAGCGGTCTTGAGACGAAAGCGAATTAGGGATCGTTCTTTCCAATTCGAGATGAAATTAAGGCGCACACCCCACTTTCCAATATAGAAAATAGTTTTTACACAGCCTCGGCCACAAACCGACGTTCACGTTACCGATCCCCTAGGATATGCTCTCCATTGGATTTGGCAGCGGGGAATTGAAAGATGAATTGGGACGCAATAGGCGCGCTGGCTGAGCTGTTCGGGGCAGTCGGCGTGATCGTCACACTTCTGTTCCTCGTACGGCAGATCCAACAAAACACTCGCGCCTTGAGGGCAACGACGAACCACGCCCTGAACCAGCAAAAGACCGATGTCAATCTCCGCATCGGTCTCGATCCGGATGCTGCGGAGTTCTTATTTCGTGGCATGCGTTGTCGCGACGAGCTTGAGCCTCACGAACGGGCTCGTCATACGCTCCTATTGCGAGCTGTTGTCGGATACTACGAAGACGCCTACGTACAATTCCGTGAAGGGTTATTAGATATCGAGACTTGGGAGGTCAGCAAGTTTGCGCTTGGCCAGGTAGTGTCGGAACCTGATTTCGCAGGGTGGTGGACGCTCAACCGGAACGGCTACCGGTCAGGTTTTCGCGTAGAGGTAGATGCCTTGCTTGGTGACGCTTGACGATGCGTGCAAAAGCATAAGTTTCGCCGGTCCGTGTAATGGTATACCGAGCCGTCCCTGCGCTGTCGCTTATGTCCGCAGCGGGCACTATTTCACCTATCCCAGCGCAGCATGAACGTCGGTTTAACCGCTCGTGAACGGACGTCCAACCCCGTGATAACTTTCGACGAAAACGGCCATTAATCGACCTTCACCGCCGCTGGGGCCCTCCTGTATCCTGCAAATTGACTTGGCGACTGGAGATCGACGGATGAATTGGGAAGCGATAGCTACTGTTGCAGAAGTCATCGGAGCGATCGGCGTGGTCGCCTCGCTACTCTACGTAGGAATACAAATACGGCAGAATTCTGAAACTACAAAAGCAGCGACAATTGCGCAGGTATTGGATCAAAGCGCCAGCGTGAGTCTAATCATGGCGGCCGATAAGGCCGTAGCTTCGGTTTTCGCTCGCGGCCTTGAAGAGCCCAGTTCTTTGGAGAAAGATGAAAGAGCGCAATTTCGACAAATTATGTTCGCCCTTTTCCGGAGGTACGAGAACAGCGAGTATCAATTTCATCAGGGACTGCTTCCTCCGGAAAATTGGCAAGCTCTGAAAGCGAATATGGCAAGCGTTGTGGGTACTCCAGGATTTCAATGGTGGTGGGAACGTGCGCAACCGGGCATCTCGCCCAGAATTCAAGCGCTCGTTAGCGACATGGAGAAAGGTTAAAACCGTTAGCGGAACAGGTGATTGAAATAACCGTTCAGCGACTTTTTCGGGCGTAGACGCGCCTATGGTGAACGACTGTTCATCGTTCGGAAGCGGACAGATGCCGTAGCTCTGGCAACGAGCGCGAACGGCCAGTTTCAGACGTTCACGCCACCAATCCCGTCGGATATGCTGCCAGCTTGATTCACTTGCGGGAGATTAAGCGTGCCATTTAATTCTGCAGTCGTCGGACAAAGCACCCGAGCCTTCATCCATAGCGTGGATGCGCGCTGGATAATGGCGTATGCCGCAGGACTTGGCGATCCTAACGATAAGTACTTGGATACAGCTGCGCATCATGTCATTGCGCATCCGCTTTTCCCTGTATGCCTCGAATGGCCGGTCATTCTAGAGTGCTTTAATTTACCCGGTACGGAGACCGTGACAAGCGAAGAACGGTCGCGCAACGTCCATGCCTCCCACGACCTGCAAATCTTTCGGCCGATTCGCGCCGATGAACAACTCACCACGACCGCGACAGTCGTCGGCCTAACTAAGATTAAACCCGGCGCGGCGCAAACCATCCGCCTTGATACGACGGATGAGAACGACGAACTGGTCTGTCGTACCTATCAACTCGGCATCAAACGGGGGGTAGACATAATCGGCGAACCGCAAGTTGACGAAGAGATGCCGGCGTTTCCCGAGCTCGTAGGCGGCGAAGATTGGCGCATTGCAATTCCTATCGCAAATGAAGCCGCGCACATTTATACGGAATGCGCGAGGATTTGGAACCCCGTTCACACTGACCGTGCTGTTGCGTTAGCTGCCGGGTTGCCCGATATCATATTGCACGGAACAGCCACGATGGCGTTGGCGGTATCTCGTATTGTCGAACGTTACTTAGACGCTGATCCGTCTCGCGTGGTCCGACTTGGCGGCCGCTTTAGCGCCATGGTCTTAATGCCCTCGACAATAGAATTGGTTGTACACGCAGATCGCGATCGTGTCATTAGTTACAGCGTTTTTACCCACGATGGCCAGCGCGCAATTAGTCAAGGCTTTCTGTGCTACAAATAGTGACGTTCCGCGCGACTATCGTTCCTTGAGGTAGGATAAGGTTAGCAAACAGCACATACGCGATGATAATTATGTCTAGATCATTACTGGAAGAATTAGGCAAGAGAATGACCGGCGATGTCTGACAGATTACGAGTGAGCGAGGCTACTGGTCTACTCTTGTTCCTCAACACTCAACTAAAACGCTGGACTCGCAACAAAATAAAACAGCGACTGAAAGCTGGACGTGTGTTTGTCAACGGTCGACCTACCACACAATATGATCACGAACTCAAAGCCGGCGATGATGTGGAAGTTCGGGCAGCGGTAAAGAACATGCAACGTGAAACTTCCCAACTAGAGATCTTGTATTCGGACAGCGATCTTATAGCCATCAACAAGCCTGCAGGTTTATTGTCTGTGGCATCGGCAGATGAAAATAAATACCATGCACTTGCAATTCTTCGCAACCAGCTCTCACGCCCCAAACACCCTGTTAAGCTATGGCCTGTTCACCGGCTCGATCGCGACACCTCGGGCGTCCTGTTGTTTGCCACTTCTCGCGAGATGCGTGAAGCAGTTAATGCGGGATGGTCCGGCGCTGAGAAAATCTACCTTGTGGTGGTTGAAGGTTGCCCGAACCCAAGTCAAGGGAGTATTGACCAGCCCTTGAGGATGGATTCAGATAAGTATCATATGAATGTCGGACCACATCCGAAAGCAAAAAATGCCATCACGCATTTTGACACCCGGCGGGCTGTAACGGATCGGGCACTGCTTGAAGTTCAATTGGAAACCGGGCGACAGCATCAAATCCGTGCCCACATGGCCTGGCTAGGGCATCCAGTAATCGGCGATCCCCGTTATGGTACTGATGGCCCCCGCATGGGGCTTCATGCATTGCGCCTAAGTATTACGCGACCGAACACCGGCAACCGACTCACCTTCGAGACACCAGCGCCTGATGAATTTCTTGATTTGCTCCAGTAGCAGAAAATTAACTCACCATACGCTCTACTCCTGAACCTATTATCGCTAGTACCAAAACCAATCGGTTAGTTCGAGACCGACGTTTGACAGCGCCTTCCTTGCGGTGCCGCTCCGTCTACATTAGCAATCGCTAAACGACCGTTCAGGGCACATCTCGGACCTACAAGCACCTTCAGTGACGGTCCACCGGTTGAGATCACCAGGACACAAGAGACATTCGACGGTTGTCTGATATGGTCGAAACTTGAACCTGTGTCAGTAACGACAAGTCCGAGTTTTTACAAATGGACGCCGACGGCGCGCGCCATTCGATGACGCTGCGATTTGCTTTAGCGGCACGATGCCTGTGTCTGACGCCAGCTTTGATGGTTCGTGGGGTGGCACGGCGCCTGAAGCATCGACCGGGCTGAAACGCCGTAGTGGATTCGGCGCAGACCTGATCCCGCACGTGAACGACGTCAGGACGCCCTCACCACGCGCAGTCCGTTGCCGCCAGCGGAAGCCGGACTTCACGGCCCGCGCCGTCTACCTGGCGCTCGAAACAATTACCGTTGATATCCCGGAATAACCGCCGCGCGGGAGCGGTTCGCACAGGCGGCGCTGTGGCGACTACAACCGGCACAGGCTGCGGGACGACCACGACCGGAGCCGGCGCGTAGCGTTGCGGGGGTGTCAGCAACGCGCCGAGTAACACGCCCCCGACGAAATATTGCGCAGCATTGTCGTTGTAACGATATCGGCCGTAGCCGCCGCGATAGCCGCGGCCGTAGCGATAGCCGCCGCCGTTGCGATAACCGCCACCATGGAAATGACCGCCTTGTCGATATCCGTGGCCGTAGCCCCCGCCCCAGGCGGCAACCGGGACCATGGCGGCCATCGACAGGGCGACGGTCAAAATCAGAAGTACTCGTTTCATCGGCGTGCTCCGGAAAGCGGTTTTCTGCACTAACTGTAGCCTACCGCCATCCTCGGTAAAACCATGGTTGCAAGCATTTACAAAACCGCCGCGGGATTTCTTGCGCGAACCGGCTCAGTAGCGGATCCGCACGCCGAAAAGCCCGCCAATACCGGGTCTCGGCGCGCGATCCTTGACGAACGAGACGCTGCGTCGCTGGGTCTCGTTGAGCAGGTTCGTGCCGCGAGCGAAGACGTAGGCCTCGACTCCGCCGGCCGGGATCGTGTAGCCGACCTGCACATTCAGATCGGTATACGCGTCGGTCGGCGTCTCGAGTCGCGCATTATCGTCCTGCTCGGTCACCCTGACGACGGCCAGGCGTGCTGTCACCCCTTCGAGTTCCCAATCGAGACTGCCGCCGAAGCGCAGCGGCGGCATTCGCGGCACCGACGCCCCGCCGGAAAATTCTCCCTCCACGTAATCCGTCCACAAGCGCAGGTCGAGTCGGCCCCGGTGATCGTCAAAGACCATGCGGTCGCTTTCGAACTCGATCCCCCAAAAACGTGCGTCACGCTGATCCTGATTGACGAGCAGCAGCGCATCGTCGTCATCGACAATCTCACCGGTCTCGGCAAAATCGTCCTCGACCCGATCGGCAATACCATCGTTGTTGCGATCGTTTGATCGCAGATAGGTAAAGTCATCGATGACATTCGCGAACAGGTTCAGGGTAAATCCCCACTCGACGAACGTACCGCGCCAGAAAACATCGACGTTATAAGATGTCTCTTCACCGAGATTGACGTCCCCGATTTCGTAAGTGCCTGTCGCAAGATGCGGGCCGTCGGAGAATAACTCTTCGATAGTCGGCGCCCTTTGCGAACGGGAAGCTGAAAAGCCGATTTCATGTTCAACCGCCACGCGCCAGAATGCGCCCGTTGAAACGCTGATCAAATTATGATCGGGAGACTGCGCGAACGCGTCGCTGTCCGTATCCTGCTGTTCAAGGCGGATCCCCAGATCGATGTGCAGTTTTCCATAGTCCGCTTTCTCGAACAGAAATACCGCCTGGCTGTCGAGCGTCGAAGGTGGAACGAACGCCTCCTCACCGATGGCCTTGAAATCCTTGTCCCGAAACTGGAATCCAATCACGCCGTCGAAGCGTCCGACGGGTTTCAGCAGGAATTCGACACGACCTTCCATCTCATCGTTGGAAAACCGGGTGCCGACTTCCCCGCCCGGTTCGACTTCATCGTGTTCGTAGTTATTCCAGCCGAAGCGCACGCGCGTTTGCTCGACCATGAAACGGTGCAGGTGATACTCGGCTGCGACATCGTAGCGGCTTTGCCGCTGTTCTATACGCGGGCCGCCCGGTACTTCGGGCCCGTCATGATCGTGATGGACCCCGGGTACACCGTACTCATTGTCGTATTGGGCAACGGCAATGCCGATGTGACCGTTCTCACCGAAAAACGTCGCGCCGCCGGCTGCATTTTTCGCTTCCGCGCTGCTGTTGGTCAGGATGCCGTAACGTTCGTCGGGATCCGGGAAACGCGAGGCAAATCCCGGGATGTCGACATCGTCGTTGTCCCGAATCAAGCCATCGAAATGCAGCGCGATGTGCTTACCCGCCGGCGCATCGAGCCTGAAAGCGCCGAGCCACTCGTCGGCGGCCGTGCCGAAATGTCCGGTGAGTTGCAGCTCCGGCGCATCGGGCATTTCAACGGGAATGCGGGCGTTCGCGACGTTCACGAGACCCCCGCTCGCGCCGCTGCCGTACAGCAGCGTTGCCGGGCCCCGGAGAATTTCGATTTGCTCTGCGAACAACGGTTCCGTGGTCACCGCGTGGTCCGCACTGAGACTCGACACATCCATCGAGCCGATACCGTTTTCGAGCACGCGCACGCGCGCCCCGCCAAGCCCCCGAATGACGGGGCGACCAACGCTCGCCCCGAAATCACTCGAACTGACCCCGAGTTGCTGGCCAACGGTCTCCCCTATCGACCGCATCGATTCGTGGTCGAGATCGCGCCCGGTCAGCACGGTCGTCGGCGCGATGAAGTGCGCGTCCCCGTTACTGAGGGGGTCGGCTGTCACGACAATCTCGGGGATGTCGTGATCGTGACCATCGCCGTGGGTATCGGCTGCTTCAATCGGATGGATCATTATCATCATTGCAAGGCCTGTCAGCCCGCATGGAATACCGCGCAATTGCATAGCGCCACCTGAAATTTCGTGAGCGTTTGTCAGCGACACGCCTCGACAGAGGCGGTCGTACCCGAAAAGTCAGATCAGGGCGGGGGGAGCGCGGATGTGGAAAGCCGGCGCATTCTGCGCACCCGCGATGACAGCAAGATGACCGGGACGGCACCGTTCGTGAAACGGATCCGGCCACGACAGGGCGCCGGTTGGGGCGAGAGAATCGTCGCCACCGGCCGAGAGCATGATACAAACGGTACAGGGATCTTCGTCGCCGTGCGATCCGATATCAGCGTCATGCAGAACGCCGCCGAGTTGCGCGGCGGCAAACAGCAGGCAAAGTATCAGCGCTCGGAATCGGACGGGTATCACGAGCCCACTGTAAACGGACAGCACTTGAAACCGCAAGCCGATCGTTTCAGGTCCGATCGGCAGGCAACGGATTACGCGACGGATCCCACCGTACGAGAAGTCGTTTCGGCCCGCGGAAAGACGTATTCGCCGAGTATGTCCACGGCTGACCTTCGACGAGTTCCAGGTGTGGGAGCCGGCGCGATAATTCTTCGATCATGACCTTGAGTTCCACCCGTGCCAGCGGTGCGCCCAAACACAGGTGCGCGCCGTAACCAAATGACAGGTGTCGCTTCGCGTTATCGCGATCGATGTCAAACGCCTCCGGATCGTCGAACACCGCGGCATCGTGGTTCGCCGCGCCACTGTATATCAGCACATTCGCCCCTGCCGGGATGTCGACCCCGCGGACCGTCAGCGCGCGTTTCGTTTTTCGACGCCATGCAATCACCGACGATACGGCACGCAGGCACTCCTCTACCGCGTTGCCGGCAAGTGACGGATCACCGCAAATGCGGCCCCATTGTTCGCGGTGTTCGAGCAATATCCGAAATGCGTTGCCCGACTGGCTCGTCGTTGTTTCGTGACCGGCGTACAAAAAGTTCGGCAGGGACGACAGTATGTATTCCTCCGGAAACAATTCGGGATCCTCGGCATTTGCTGCCAGCAAATCGCTCACCATATCCTCGCCGGGATGTTCGCGGATGTATGCGATGTGCTTGCGTCCGTATTCGCGATACCGGCACACCATTTCGACGAGGCGATTCTGCTCGCCCTCGTCCGGCAATCCCCAGTTGAACAGGGCCAGCTCGCCGGCATATGCCTTAACCTCTTCGACGTCTTCATCGGGAATTCCGAACAACTTGAACACGACGAGTGCGGGCAGCTCGAACACCATCTCCCCAACCAGGTCGGCCTCGCCGCGTTTCACGAAGCGATCGATGTAACGATTCGCAAGCTCGCGGATAAACGGTTCCATCGCTTTCATGCGTTGCGGTGAAAACGAGCGCGCGAACCGTTTGCGCCGCGTATGGTGGAGTGGTGGATCCTCGTTGACCAGCGCGAGACCCGGTTCGAACGCGTAACGGCGCATAATCTCGATGGACGATGGATACGGCGGTACGATCGTGTCGAGCGCGATACTCGCGGAGTAATCGTCCTGGTTTAAAAAACCTTCCTGGACGTCGTCATAGCGGCTGATCACCCAATAATCGAGTCGCGGACTGTAGAAGACGGGTTCGCGTTCGCGCAATTCGCGCAGGCTCGGGTAGGGATCCCGCAAATAATCCTCCGCGAACGGATCGAAATCGCGCGGGATATCAGCCATGGGGCAGCCGTGTTGCGCTGTCGTGGTTGCCATCGAGGGATCCTTCAAATCCGGGTGTCCGGAAAACTCTAGCGCGCCCGCGGGTCGCGGTCCAATCGTCGGATAACTATCGACAGGGTGTTTAAACCCGCGCCCGTTCCCGGGTTCGATGGCCTGTGCTTTTTGAATTGATGGGACAAACACGCGCCGGCACACAGGTCAGGGTGCCTGAGGCGGAGCAGCCACCGCCGGACAGGCGTCCGACGGCGGGCGAGTCCCGATGAATTACGCGGCTTCCTGCTTCTCGCTTATCTTACGGACGGCAGGGAGAATGTCGGTGCCGAGCAGTTCCATCGCGCTCAGGACCTTCGCGTTTTCGAGTCCGCCGATGCGCGTCCAGCAGAGCAATTCGTCGAAGCCGAATTCCTGACCGAGCTCGACGAGTTTCTCGATGCAGGCCTCCGGCGCGTCGCACACGATCGACGTGCCGTCGACGAGGTCATCAAACTCGACGGAGGACGCCAGATCACGGGCATTGCCGTAACCGTCATATCCCTTGATATCGACTTGTCCCTGCGGTGGCGCGACATATTTCGCGATCGTTCGGTAGTACCACGTCACGCGCGGCCCAAACGTATTGCGTGCCTCTTCGCGCGTCGCGCCGGGATAGACCATGAGCAGGCAGGCGATTTTGCCGCCCTGCGGATCGTGACCGCCTTCGCGGCGTCCCTTGCGGTAGCTTTCGATGCCTTCCTTCGCCATTTCGGCCGTAAGGCCGAAGACGGTAGACATGAGGATGTCGTATCCATAGCGGCCGGCTATTTCAAACGTTTCCGGCGACAGGCAGGCCATGTAAATCGGCGGGTGCGGTTGCTGCAGCGGTTTCGGGCGCACGCACAGATCGTCGAACTGGTAATGTTTGCCGTGATAGCTGAAGCGATCTTCGGTCCAGCATTTGTGGATCACCTCCATGCCTTCGTGGAAAATTTCGCGCGAGCATGTCTGGTCGAGACCAAAGCCCTTGTACTCCATCGGTTGGTACCCGCGGCCGACGCCGAGGTCGACCCGGCCATCGCTCATCAGGTCGATAAACGCGAAATCTTCGGCGACTCGCACGGGATTGTGGAACGGTAGTACGACGACACCGGTACTAAGCCGAATCTTCGAGGTGCGAGCGGCGACGGCAGCCAGCGATACCTGTGGTGACGCGCAATAGCCGTATTCCGAGAAGTGGTGTTCGGCCGGCATAACGGTATCGTAGCCGAGCCGTTCCGCCTCGATCATCAGTTCCATTTGGTTCTTTACGATTTCGTGTTCGGTAAACCCTTCAGGGTTTTCGAAAAGGTGTAGCATTCCAAGTCTCATAACAACCTCCAGGTTCGATCTGTTTGCGGACCCCCGGGTGTCTGTTGCCAAATCGCCTCGACGAACCGCACTGTTAATAAATTGCGACCGATTGGCGTCGAGCGGAGAAGTAGGGCAGCCCCATCTCAACGCCTTTATGGCCACCTGAGTCTAGTTTCCCGCGATCCGGAAAAAATTGATCTCGATCAATTCTGACATCCCGCCTTCGGCACCGTGGGCGCGACGTTCCGAGCGGTTTCGTTGAGCATTTTTCGAGCGCGTACAGTCCCGGACGCTATGCGCTGAAGTAAACGGCGCCGCGGCAGGCGCAGCCGCATGATTTCCAGCCCGCCGTCGATCCACCTTGTGCAGTGCTCCTCGCGATGAGCGTCACCCGCGACCTCGCCGATTCAGCCGGCGAATGAGGTGCATCCGCCAAACCCAAACGGCCAGGATCAACATACCCGCCAACGGTCGCAGCCAGACCGCCCCCGTAATCAGCAGGAAGTCGTAGATTCCATGCATCACGGACGCGAGCAACAATCCGAGCAGGGCCGCCGGCAAAACCGGACGCCCCGACAACCGCGCCCATGCACACAGGTATCCCCACACGGAAGCGAACATGACGTGGACAATGGGTGATGCGATACCCCGCAGAAATGCCTCCTGCGTTCCCAGAAGATTCATGTAGTGCAGGTTCTCGTAGCTCGCGAATCCGAGTCCGATAAACGACGCGTAGATAAGCCCGTCCAGTCGCTCGTCGAAGTGACTGATGCGCATGACGATAAACCAGAAAGGCAAGAATTTGACTGTCTCCTCAACGACCCCGATGACGAGAACCGAGTACCAGAAGAGGCCGAATGCGTCGGATCGGGCGAGCTCGTAGGCATCGAAGCGAAGACCGAACCAGTCGAGCGCTGCATAGGCATGAAGTCCCAGGTACCCTGCGCCAATGCCGAGCGCATAGGTGAAGAGCAAGGTCAGAAATGGTTCCGGCTTGTGGCGGTCCTTGTAGTAGTGATACCCGGCCCAGAACAGCGCCGGGCCGAGGATGACGGTCGAGACGTTGATTATGTTCATCGCGGGTTACAGGCCCCGAACAGGCGGCACGGAGACAATTGACTCATTGTGGCGCCAAACCGGAAGCATTAAAAAGTACTAAGGGTGTTATTCGAGACTGCAAGTCTAATGCATGGTGTTGATGCGTTCGCACCTGCGCTCCGTTCCCGATTGTTGTCCGGAAAATCCTGTTTTTGACAGGCGGGAAACAGCGGTTCGTGCCGTCGAGGCGGACTCGAAGGCACATGCACTGCAATGCTGTCGGCCGCCACCATAGCGTCATCAGGATCGTCGGCCGTGGTTTCCTCCGTTCTGTATCCGGCTTTCGAGGTACGCTTGCATCCCCGGACGACAGGAACACATTCCGGTACGCGGGCCCGGATGGAATGGGCGCGATAGAAAACTCACCCGGTCTCTCGCATAGACGCAATTCGCGATACAACCCGGAAATCGATTCATCTTTGGCAATTGATTTAGTCACGGACCGCACGCAGAATTCCTGACACCGCCTTACTTTTTCACCCAAGGACAAACACATGGCTGACGTAACCAAACCCGGGTACAGCCGGCGTGATTTCTTCAAGGCAACCGGGGCTGCCGGCAGCATCGCCGCCATGGGACCGGTGGTCGGCCAGAGCGCGGCGAGCGCTGCATCCAGGGTGGTTGCGTCGACCACGACGAACCCGGGGAAACCATACAATATCCTTTTTATCCTGACCGACCAGGAACGTTACTTCGACCCGGCATCTCTCCCTGATGGTTACACACTGCCGGGACGCGAACGCCTGCAACGCCAGGGCGTGACTTTCATGAATCACCAGATCGGAACCTGCGTCTGCAGCTCATCACGATCGGTTATCTATACCGGGCAACACGTCCAGCAAACGGGCGTGTTCGACAACCTTCGTTTTCCCTGGGCTCAACAACTGCCGGTAGGTATGCCGACGGTGGGCAGTTACATGACGGATGCCGGTTACTATTCAGCTTATCTGGGCAAATGCCATTTCATCGATGAATTAGACGAGACGAAAGTCGATCAAGCGCCCGACATAAATATGTCGGACCTTAATAAGACCATGCAGGAATACGGGTTCAACGATTATGTCGGTGTCGGCGACATCATCGGGATGACAATGGGTGGGTACCATACGGATGAATTTACAACATCGACAGCGACCCGGTGGCTGCGCGCGAAGACGCCGCAGCTTGCGCAAAAAGGAAAACCCTGGTTCCTCTCCGTCAACCTGGTCAATCCACATGACGTGATGTTCTTCAACACGGATAGCCCCGGAAGCAAACCGGTTCAGGATACTCGCCACCTGATGCCCATCAATCATGCGCCCGGCCATTCCATCTATCGCCAAACCTGGGATATGAATTTACCGGCGAGCCGCAACGAAACCTGGGAGAAGCCGGGCCGGCCGAGGGCGCACTACGAATACCAGTTTTCCCGTCGAACATTGGTCGGACAATTTCCAGGCGAGGATCAACGTTGGCGGCAACTTCAGAATTACTATCTTAATTGCATCGCCGACTGTGACCGGCATGTCGTGCGAATACTCGATGAACTCGACGAGTTGGGGCTCGCGGACAACACGATCGTCGTCATGACATCAGATCATGGAGAGCTGGGAGGCGCGCACCAGATGCACGGGAAGGGTTCAACTGCCTACAAGGAGCAATTGCATGTGCCTTTGTGGATTCGACATCCGGCCCATCCGGAAAGCGCCGGAAAAAACTGCAACGCGTTGACCTCGCACCTGGACATCGCGCCAACCATTCTTGGACTCGGGGGCGTCAGTCCGGAGCAGCGACAGAAAATCGCGCCGGTGCTCAAAGGTAAGGATGCCAGCCCGCTCCTCACATCTCCGGATAACGTCAGCTCCGACACGCTTCGACCCGCCGCGCTGTACAACTTTAATATGTGGTTATATCAGGATTCAGAATTCGTGAGCCAGGTATACGACGTCGTTTCAAAAGGAGGCAACGTACAAGAGCAGGGATTGAAGCCCGACCTGGGCAAACGAGGAGCGATTCGCAGCATCACTGACGGCCGCCATCGATACAGCAGGTATTTTTCGCCGCTGCAACACAATTCACCGAACTCCATGGAGACGATTTTTGAATTCAATGACGTGGAGCTGTTCGATTTGCAGACCGATCCTGACGAAGTTGACAATCTCGCGACCGATCCGACACGAAACGGTGACCTGCTACTCGCGATGAACGGGCAGATGAATGACATCATCGCCGCGGAAGTCGGTGAAGACGATGGAAGCTTCCTGCCTGACAATAAGGCGGGCTGGACGGTCAAGAGCTTTGATCCGTAGGGTTCGCGCCGACGTCCCACCGGGAATGCTGCACAAGCCATAAAACGCCGATCGCTCCCCGCCCTACTCTCCGATATTGGCCAGAAAGCCGGGACCGGATTTCGGCGGATATTTCGCCAGGGCTTCGAGGTCGGGTTCCGTTCCCCATCCGGGCGTGTCGTCGAGGATTAGATGTCCATCGATGATAGTTGGCTCTCGGGTAAAGATTTCCTTGTCCCACGGCAAACGGTCAATATCCGTTTCCATGATGCGCAGGTTAGGCACGCTTGCCGCGAAATGTGCGTTCATCATCGTCGCCAGGTGTCCATAGAAGTTATGCGGCGCGATGTTGACCTGGTAGGCATCGGCCATATTGGCGATCTTCATGGATTGCCAGACACCATTCCACACAGCATCGACTATCGCCACATCCATGGCCTGTTTTTGAAAGTATGGAATAAACGCCGGGCCGCCGAGGATGGTTTCACATGAGCTGATGGGGTGGCGACTGTGGTCTCTGATGTAGGACAGGGCATCGGCACTCGGTGTGTCGATTTCCGCCCAGAACAAATCGAAACCTTCGAGCGCCCGCAATACCTTTAAGTAGCCCTCCGTCTTCGCGTTAAAATTCAGGTCCAGCAAAATATCGACGTCATCTCCCGCACCTTCGCGGAATGCTTCGAGGTGATGACAGACGTTATCCAGTGTCCGGCGATCGACGTTGAGTTCCGGTGCAAACGGAAAATTGAATCCCGGTGCCCAGTTGCGCGCCTCGCCATCATCGTAGGTGAACATATTTGTTTTCAGGGCGGTAAACCCCTTGTTGCGCACTTCCTCACCCATCGCCTTGACGTCATCGAGAGACGTGATGGCGGGTGGATAGTACTGCGGCGCGAAAATCCGCCAGGTTGCGCAGTGAGACCAGTACACGCGAATGCGGTCGCGAATTTTACCGCCCAGTAGTTCGTAACAGGGCACACCCAGGAGCTTGGCTTTCAGGTCGAGCAGCGCATTTTCAATGGCGCCTATGCCCTCGGCGACGACGCCGACGTAGGCGGGCCGCGTAGCGCCGAGCATGATTGCAAACAGGCGTTCGTGCTCCATGGCATTTTGCCCGATGAGTCGTTCCCGGAGGGATTCAATGACTGCGGTAATGCCCGGCGAACCAAACCCCTCGTCGTATTCGCTGTAGCCGCACGTGCCGTCGGCCGCGACAATTTGCACAAAATGGTAGTTACGCCATCCGGCATCACAATGTAATGAATTTATCTGTTTAATTTCCAAGGTGGGTCCTCTGGCGGACGGATAAGTCGATCGTTAACGGTGGTCCGGGCGTTGGCGTGTCGGAATACGCGCACCAACGCCTGGCCTGGCTTCCGGGCGAGCAGCGAAATTTCAGGGACAGTTTATCGAATCCCAACGCAATCCGCTGATCGGGAACTCCGATTAGGCAAATTGTCCCTCGAATTCTCAATGCCCGGCTAATCTGCAAACGCGCCACGCCAGGCGGCGGCAGGATGGGTGCGCGGTAACTTGTCGCGTCCAAAAACCTTGTGTCGGAGCGTGCCCGGTGCGTACTCGCTGCGAGCGATGCCGCGAGCACGGAGCACGGGCATCACATGTTCGATGAACTCCGTATAGCTGCCGGGTATGGTCGCGTTGACAAGATTAATGCCGTGAATACCGATCGCCTGCCAGGCAGCGAGCGTGTCCGCTATCTGTTCGGGCGTCCCGGAAATGCGGCTTGCACGACCCGTGAGCTTGCCGATGTCTCGCACTACCGGTTCGCGATCGGTGACTGCGGCGCGCACCCAATCGAGCAGACTTTGCGATCCTTCGGTTTCGAGCGCACTGATTGGCGCGTCCATCTCCACGCCTTCAATCTCGATATCCATAATTCCGCCTAAATGCGCAACCATGGTTTCCTCGTCGATGTCTTCGTCGAGTTCCCGATCTTTACGCGCCACCTCTTCTTCGGTACTGCCGATGACGAAAGAAAAACCCTGGAAAAAGCGGATATCGTCAGGTGAACGACCGTGACTTGCCATCAGCCGATGGATGTTCTCGATGACCGAGTGCGCATTAGCCGGTGACGGCGCAATCAGAAATACGGCCTCGGCGTGAGCGGCCGCGAAAGCCATGCCGGTTGGCGAGGAACCCGCCTGGAACAGTAACGGCGTGCGTTGTGGTGACGGCGAGACAAGGTGTGGGCCTTCGACGCTGTAGTATTGCCCGACATGATCGATACGATGCACGCGTGACGGATCGCCGTGGCGCCCGCTTTTTCGATCCTGCACCAATGCGCCATCGTCCCACGACCCTTCCCATAATTTGTACGCGACCTCGACATACTCGTCGGCCATTTTGTAACGCAGTTCGTGCGCCGGCAGATCATCGTAGCCAAAATTGCGCGCGCCATTGGGTAAGCCATTCGTCACGATATTCCAGGCGATACGCCCTTTTGTCGCGTGGTCGAGCGTGGACATCTTGCGTGCGAAATTAAACGGCTGTTCCTGCACGATACTGCTCGTCATCGCGAGGCCCAGATGTTCCGTGTGGCTCGCGAGTGCCGACAGGATTACGGACGGGTCGTTGCTCGGGATCTGCAAACCGGATTCAACGTGCTTCGCGAACGATCCCCCGCGGGGTCCGTAAACGCCGTGCACGTCAGCAAAAAATATAACATCGAATAACCCGCGCTCCAGGGTTTTAACGAGGTCAGTCCAGACATCAAGTGAATTGAAATCGACCTGTCTTGCATCCGCGCGGCGCCACGCTCCGTGCAAAATATGCGAAGCCGTATTCATAACAAACGCCGAGAACATAAGCGGGTCGGTCATCTGCGTTTCTCCGGACTGGTCTGTGCGAGCAGGACAGCGCGCAGCGTTAAGCTGCACCCGTCTCCTCGCGTTCGCGCGAATAGAAACAGAATAGCTGTGATGCTTTCCTGGATCGAGTGGCGGCGGCAGCACACGCCATTTCGAGATGCCACAACCATTACCACCGATGTGAATGTTTTCACAGCGCGTACGATTAACGGATCCGGGCTTTTTCCTTATGCAACCTGAATGAACCGGTTCCGCAAAGCCACTCACGCGCTCTTCAAAAGACGGCAAGAAAGGTCCCGTATCTGCCCAGGAGCAGACAAAAAAGAGGACGCACTTATTTTTCGCTGCGAAAATAGATGCGTCCCATTTTTTGCCTTTTGTCACACCGTTGCATGACCCGCGTTATCTGGTCTCGCCGTTCGCCCGGCGCTATACTCGCGCCCTGTTTCCCCCGGAGTCCGTAATCAATGTTGTGCTCACGTGCATGGACGAAACTCGTTGTTTCAAATTTGGTTCTGGTGGTGGCGACGATGGTTGCGGTGATACCTTGTGCGCAGTCCGACGAAACGCACCTCGAACCCGGACCGCATCATTTATCGGTATTTCTCGGGGGCACGCGCGTTGACGACGACGAGAACACGACGGACTTCACCGCCGGGATCGATTACGAATACCGCCTGAATCGATGGCTTGGCCTCGGTGTGGTCGCCGAACATGCGTTCGGTGACGTCGATTCGTCGACTGCGCTCGCCGTTGCGGATATCCACATCTATAAGGGCTTCGCCATTCAGACCGGCCCCGGATACGAATGGCCGGGCGCGGATGACGAAGACAACCGCTTCGTATACCGCATCGGCGGGCTTTACGAATTCGAGGTGGGTGACTATACGGTCTCACCACAAGTGCACTACGACTTCGCCGAGGAGGCCGACGACGCACTCGTGTTCGGCTTCGCTTTCGGGGGCGCTTTTTAAATCGCGCGTTAGTGGGGTCAAGTCTTCACTTTATACAACCCTCGCGAAACGCTCCCGCAATGCCGCCGGCTCGCGCCTCAAAAGACCGCCGCGAAGATACCGCGTTCGGCCCGGGAAGGAACGAACCGATCGTTGCGCGGGATTCCGCTCCGCCACACCGACACCGCACCCGAACTTGCACAATATCGTCCAGCTTTGACGAGATTGCCTTATCGAGTTGTATAAAGTGAAGACTTGACCCCGGAACCCGGAACTAGCGCCTGCGGCAGACGAGTACGCCTGCGACCGGGGCAAACAACAGCAATGCGCCCGGCAACGGGACGACGGCGGCATCGAGGCGCACGTCATCGAAATCCACTTCCCGATCCGCATCGAGGTCGACCGGGTCCGGAACATTGAGATTCACGAGGCCGATGGTGAGTTGCTGCCCGAGTAATTCTGACGCGACACCGGTACTGTCGAAAACGACCTGCGAGTCTCGAAATTCGCCTTCGGGAATTGTATTGCCGCCCGACGCAAGCGCATTGACGTCTGCGGCCAGCAGCGTGCTGCCGGCCAGTAACTCGATCCGGTATCCCGGAAACCCGTCGAGGTTGAAAAATATGGGTCCGCCGCCAAGGTCGGACATTCCGGAAGCGATATTACCGACCGCCACGGTCAGCGTGTAAATCGTATTGGCCTGCAGCGTTGTCGCGAGTGTCTGCTCGATTCCGAATTCAACCCCTGCTGTACCGCCGCTTTGCATATAGGCTATTCCGACGTTGCTGCCGCCCCACTGTCCGGGAGCGAAATAAGTCGTGTCCGTCGGATTCAACGTACCGATCGTGTCACCGTCAACCGCGGCGGTGTTGTACCCCGACCAGCCGGTTGGCGCACTGAAGATGAATGTATTCGGCCCATGAACCTGAGATTCAAAACCTGGATTGTCGACGGATACCGGTGCACCGTGAGCGATGCCCGCTCCGCCGAAAACGATCACGAGCAAAACGAAAAAGAGCTTCGAAGATAACAACATAGTACGGACCTGCAGGGGCAGTAGCGGGTTTGTCTTCGAATACGGTACGTCCGTTCGAGGTGTCGCGCCGTACGTGGTCAGTGAAATCGTGATCGATTTATCACAAGCCAGACCCCCTTATTTCCTCACGACTCCAATTCGGTCGCCCCATAATTGACCTCTCAATGAGAACATCATTCGGAATTCGAATAACAGAAAAACGGGGACGCGCTTAGTTTTAGGTGCGGAAATCAGTGCGGCTCCTTTTTTCCATCCCCTTTTTTCGAGCAATCTGCACCATCCCCCCGTAGCGGGTCCGCGCCTGTCGAGTTAAGTACATAAAAACAAAGGACTCTTTTGGAGTTCTGCCTGACCGTCCGTATTCCGGAAGCCGCCATAACGGGTGTACCGTGGACCAACGCCTGCAACCCCCGCCCACCGGAGATATTGACTCGAAGCTTACGCTGCAACACTATGAGTTTTGTTGCGGCGCGCCATTCAATAACGATAAGTACGGCGCGCTTTCGTAAAACCGAATTGTTTGAACCAGGTCCGCAATGAACCTGGCGGCGAGGAGTATTGCATGAGTAATTCAGACGGCGGCACGCCGGGTGTCGCGACGCTGACCACGGAGGGGACGACTTACGAACTACCCGTTATGGAAGGGTCCGTGGGACCGAGTGTTATCGACGTATCGAAACTCTACGGTGCAACTGGACAATTCACCTACGATCCGGGCTTCACGTCGACCGCAAGCTGCCAGTCAAAAATTACCTATATCGATGGTGACGAAGGCATTCTTCTGTACCGCGGCTACCCGATTGACCAACTTGCCGAGCAAAGCAATTTTATCGAAACAGCGTTTCTGCTGTTAACGGGTGAGCTGCCGAGCAAAGGGGAATTCGAAGAGTTCAATCACGCCATCACGCATCACACGATGGTTCACGAGCAGCTGCTGAAATTCTTCTCGGGTTTTCGCCGCGACGCGCATCCGATGGCGATCATGTGCGGTGTCGTGGGTGCCCTGTCGGCGTTCTATCACGATTCGACGGACGTCAACGACCCCCACCAGCGCATGATTGCAAGTCGCAGGCTGATCGCGAAGATGCCGACGATCGCAGCGATGGCTTACAAGTATTCAATCGGACAACCGTTCGTATATCCGCGTAACGATCTCGATTACACCGCCGATTTTCTGCACATGTGCTTCGCCGTTCCGCCCCAGGAATACAAAGTCAGTCCAACGATCGCCCGGGCGATGGATCGGATATTCATCCTGCACGCCGATCATGAGCAGAACGCCTCCACCTCCACCGTGCGGCTCGCGAGTTCGTCGGGAGCAAACCCGTTTGCGTGCGTTGCTGCCGGTATCGCCTGTCTGTGGGGACCTGCTCACGGCGGGGCCAACGAAGCCGCCCTGAACATGTTGTCGGAAATCGGTACCGTCGACCGTATTCCGGAATTCGTCGCACGAGCGAAAGACAAAGATGATCCGTTCCGGCTGATGGGTTTCGGTCATCGCGTGTACAAGAATTACGATCCGCGCGCCCGGGTCATGCAACAAACGTGTCACGAAGTCCTGAATGAACTCGGGATCGAAGACGATCCGATGCTCGACGTGGCGATGGAACTGGAACGGATCGCGCTGTCCGATGAGTATTTCGTCGACAAGAAACTGTATCCGAATATCGATTTTTATTCCGGCATCACGCTGAAAGCGATCGGCTTTCCGACGACCATGTTCACGGCATTATTCGCGCTCGCGCGGACAACCGGCTGGGTCGCGCAATGGAACGAAATGATCGAAGACCCGAGTCAGCGTATCGGCCGACCGCGCCAACTCTATTCGGGTCACACGAGGCGCGATTACCGCGGGCTGAACGATCGCTAGATAGCAGACCCGGACCATGTCGCTCAATTTCGCGGGCGAGCAGCGATGAAAAGGATCCTGATACAGGGCATCGGCGGCGTCGGCGGCCTGTTGGCAGCGGAACTCCTGCGCGCGGGGCAAGACGTCACGCTCGTCACCGGCAACTCAAAAATCACGGAAGCCATTAACCGCGAGGGAATTTCACTCGCCACCCCGGACACCCGGTTTCACGTCGACGCGACGGCGTGCACGGAACTCGACGAACTGCCGCCGAGCGAACGCTATGATTGCGCCTACCTCGCGATGATGGCAGGCGGGGTTGTTGCCGCGGCACAGGCCGTAGAAGCTTTTCTTGGCGACGACGGTTATTTCGTTTCGTTTCAAAATGGATTCGTCGAGGACGCCATCGGCGAAGCCGTCGGTATCGAACGGGTCATCAGCGCGACGGTTGCGCTCGGGTCAACCATGGAAGCGCCGGGTGTCTACCGGCGCACAACCCCCGGACGTCTCATCATCGGCGAGATGGACGGACGCGATTCCGCGCGTATCGGTGAACAGCAACGCATACTCGGGCACGTCGTCGATACGGAAATCAGTACCAACATTGTCGGCGTGTTGTGGGGAAAACTCATCTGGAACGCAGCCGTTTCGGGCCTGTGTGCGATCAGTGGCAAGCAACTCGGCGAATTGTTCGACTGCGCCGTCGGGCGCGAACTGTTTTTGCAGGCTTTCCATGAATCGGTCAGTACGGCGCGTGCCGCAGGCGTCACCATCGAACCCGTTATCGTCGATCCTGACGACTATTACTGGGAACCCTCCGACTCACCCGAACGACGCCAGACGCTGCTCGATCGCACACTGCCGTTCGTCGAAAAATATGTCGGCGTCACACCATCGACACTCGAAAGCCTGAAACGCGGACGCAAGAGTGAAATCGACTTCCTCAACGGATACGTACTCGACCGGGCCAAAGCGTCCGCCAGAGAACTCCCGCTGAACCAGCACCTGATCCCGATGGTGCATGACATCGAAGCCGGACAGCGGCATATCACCCCGTCGAACCTCGACGAACTCGCGAAGACCCTGCGATAACGCGGTATCGTTTATAAAGCAGATTCAGCATGCTCGATTTAGCGCGAGAGTCGCGACCTTTCACCCAGCGCGCGAGGAATCCCCCGGGCTATCTGCGTCAGATTTCCTTGCGTACGATAGCCGCTGCATCAACGAGCGCGCACAGTTTCCCGAACGCAGCGTCGCGACTCAGGTACTTCATGCCGCAGTCGGGTGCCGGGATCAGCCGTTGCGGGTCAACGTACGGTAATGCACGCCGGATCCGCCCGGCCAGGATCGCCGCACTTTCCACATCGTTCGAGGATAAATCGATCACCCCGAGCACGATGTCCTTGGCGGACAGATCGCTCAAGATCCCCAAATCGAGGTGCGGCTGCGCGGCTTCAATGGACACCTGGTCAACCGCCGTGTCCGCGAGTCGGGCCAGGAACGCGTACGCTTTTGGTTTGTCCGCCGAGACCACGAAACCGTAACCGAAACACAGGTGGATCGCGGTTTTAACGTCGACCCCCGCGAGCGCACGATCGATTGCCGCAATGGCATACCGGTTCGCGCCATCGGGGTCGTTCCGTAACCAGGGCTCGTCGAGCTGGATCACGTCCGCACCTGCCGCAGCGAGGTCGCGCACTTCGGCGTTGACCACCTCGGCGTAGGCCATCGCCAACGCCTCGTCGTCGTTGTAATACTCGTCGCTCGCCTGCTTGCTTAGCGTAAACGGGCCGGGCAGCGTAATCTTGACCGGTCGATCCGTATTCGCTTTCAGAAATTTCAGGTCGTCCACTTCAACCGCATGCTTGCGCGCGAGCGGTCCGACGATCCGCGGCATCGGGATCTCGAACTCTTCGACCCGGCGTATGAACGGCTGCTCGGTATCGATGCCGTCGAGCGCGGTGGCAAATCGGTTCGAGTAACTTTCTCGCCGGATCTCACCATCGGTGATGCAGTCGATTCCGGCTCGTTCCTGGTCCCGGATCGCGAGGATCGTCGCATCATTTTGCGCCGCTTCGAGTAACGGTTCGGGGACTCGCCAGATGTCGTGCGCGCGCACTCGCGGTACGAGCTTGGCGCGGAGAATTTCCGGGTCGACGAGCCATTCGGGTTGCGGGTAACTGCCGATGACGGCCGTCGGTAACAAATCAGACATGGCCGTTAGCACCCTGTTCTGCTTCGTCCCGCATGAGCCTGGCGAGTTGCCGATGCCTCACAATTCCGGCCCCGGCGCTGGCTGCGGGGTCACGTTTCGGGCGAATTTCAGTAGCGGACATCGTGGCAACCTCGCATGGGGACCAGGTACCGTAGCCTAGCGCAGAACCGTACGACCCGCTATGAAGACGGTACCGCGCTGTCGGCAAAAAAAACGCCCGCATGATGCGGGCGCTGGTTAGTAACCGATAACTTCTCAGGCTGCAAAAAACTGATCCACCCGTTCGCGCAGCGCTTCCGTCTGTTCGAGCGCCGGCTCGTGACCGCATTTCGACAGCCAGAAAACATCGGCGTTCGGGATCGCATTTTTGAACTCTTCCGCGTAGGCCGTCGGAATGAGCGCATCGTCCTCGCCCCACACGACGAGGCTCGGCGCGGTAATCCTGTGAATCCGCTTGTTCAGACCCTTGTCGGGAATCGGCCAGATTAACTTCGCTGTGCATCCGAGTGTCCAGATGAAATCACGTTCCCACAACGCTTTCGCATGCGTGTCCTCCGGCGCCGTCATGCGTTTTTTCACCCGCGGCGTTTCGGCATCGTAGAACAACGTCTCGAGTATCTCGTCGAAGCTGAGCGCACACCAGTTCGCACACGTGTAGGGATGATCCTCGTTGTAGAGCCCGATCGGCGCAATGAGGACCAGCTTTTCGATGCGCGAACGACGCTGCGCGGCAAGCTCGCTCGCGAGCAGGCCGCCGACGGAATGTCCGATCAGTTTCGTGCGCTCGAGGCCAAGCCCGTCGAGTAGATCATCGTAGGCGAGCACCGCATCCCACAATTCATCGAGCGCGTCGATGCCGTCGGGTACGCCCGGTTCCGTGCCGGGAAAATACGGGGCGTAGACGGTGTGGTCGTTCGCGAGCCCGTCGAGAAAGTCGTCCCAGTAAAAGCCGCCCGCGGAATGCAGGTACACCACCGGGTCGCCGCTGCCGGCGATGTTAACGTTGATATCGAGGCGCCCCCCGAGAGTCGAGACCGTTTGTTGGCGGATCTCATGCATTTTATCGTTCTCCTCTTGCTGGTGGCGCGGTTCAGGCCGCTTTTTCTTTTGATTTCGGTTTGTTCGGGCTCGCGTTTTCAGGCCACCAATGATTTTCCCAACCCTCGTCGTCCCAGATGGGCTTCAGGTGCGGCAACACATCCTTGCCGATGCGTTCGATATTCTCCATCGCCTGTTCGTGAGGCATGGATCCAAACTGCGGCAGGATCATCAGGTTGCCGACGTTGAGGCGTTTGATGATGTCCTTCAGTTTGTCGACGACCGTGGCGGCGCTGCCGGTCACGAGAAACTCCTGCTCCTCGAAATGTTTGTACTTGTAGTTATTCAGCTCGTCGTAGGACGGGAACGGACGCTTCGTCAACAGGAATTCGAGCGACTGGTGGGTCACGTGACCGGGCGGCAACAACAGCTGCTCCGGCATGTGCAACAGCTTGTGATAGAAGTATTCGATGTGGCGCCCGTATTCCTTCTCCGCGCTTTCATCCGTTTCCGACACCCCGACCGGTACCAGGTAGCCCATGCGGTAGGGATTGCGATCGAGCCCCTTCTCTTCGACCTTGTCCCAGTAGCCGTTCACAATCGTGCCGGCACCCTTGGAACCGAAGTACGTGAGGTAGCAGTAGCAGTAATTGTTATCGGTCACGAAATCCCACGTACTCGGGCTCGCGTTGCCTGGAACCCAGACCGGCGGATGCGGCTGCTGGCGCGGCTTCGGCCACAGGTTCACCATCGGTAACTGGTAGAACTTGCCATTCCACGCAAATTGCTCTTTCGCCGTCCAGGCCTTTTTGATCAGATCGTGGGCCTCGCGATAGCGCAATCGTTGCTCCATCGGCGCAAAGCCGTAGCTGTAAGCAAAATCACCGCCAAGTCCGACCGGAAATCCCGCGACCACGCGTCCTTCGGATATGCAATCGAGCATCGCGTACTCTTCGGCCACCCGGATCGGCGGATTGAGGAACACCGCCGTTTCACCCATCTGGATGATTGCCTTGTCCGTTCCCCGGGTCGCGCGGGCGAGGACAGAACCCATCATGTTCGGGTTGACCATGAAGCCGTAGGCATTCTGATGATGTTCGTTCGTGCACACCCCGTCGAACCCGACTTCGGCGGCATGGATCAACTCATCGAGCGTGTCGTTGTAATACTCCGAACATTTTTCCGTATCGCCAATGCCGTCAAACGGCAGCGTGAACCACGCCGAGTCGTGGGTCTTGTCAAAATCGTCTGGAAGGTCCCGGTACGGCATCAGGTGAAAACAGGCGATCTTCATCGTTACGCTCCTCGTCGTGTCGCTGAAAATGGAAAACGCGGTGCAAATATTATGGCGATTAAGGCGCCGCCCCGCTAGCCAACGCCTGACCAGAATAATTGCTGCGACGCAGCGCACTGCGGCCGGATGTTGACCCGGGTCAACACGTCCGCACGCAGGTGCCTTAGTGTGTGTCGCTCGCCGCACATGGCATCACGTACTCACTATGGAACTTATTGGCGGACTCGGACTTTTCCTGCTTGGCATGGTCGTCATGACCGACGGCCTGCGCTCGCTCGCCGGTGATGCCATCCGCGGCTGGTTAATCCGGTTCACGCGTAATGCCTACAGTGGCGCGCTGAGCGGCGCCGCCTGTACCGCCCTGCTGCAATCCTCGAGCGCGACGACGGTCGCTGCTGTCGGGTTCGTCGCTGCGGATCTCATGAGCTACCCCGCCGCGCTCGGGATCATATTTGGCGCGAACCTCGGCACGACGATTACCGGCTGGATGGTCGCCTTGATCGGCTTCAAGCTGAAAATCGGTCTGCTCGCACTGCCGCTCGTCTTCGTGGGTGCCGCGTTGCGATTATTCGGTTCCGGACGCGTCGCGGCGCTGGGTATGACGATCGCCGGTTTCGCACTCATCTTCGTCGGGGTCGCGACCATGCAGAGCGCGATGGTCGATGTCCGCGAGGTCATCGCATTCGACCAATGGTCCGGTAACACGATTAGCGACAGACTCATGCTCGTCGCGATCGGTGCCGGCTTTACCGTCATTGCCCAATCTTCGAGCGCCGGGGTCGCGGCCACGCTGACCGCGCTCAATGCAGGAGTCGTCGATTTCCCGCAAGCCGCCGCGCTCGTGATCGGCATGGACGTCGGCACCACGGTCACGGCACTCGTCGCCACGGCAGGCGCCAGTGTTAATGCCCGTCGGACCGGCCTGTCGCATGTCATTTACAACGTGATGACTGGCGCAGCCGCGTTTCTGCTCGTCCCGATTTATATCAACGTCTGGCAAACCATTGCGCCGGGCGCGCTTGCACTCAACGCGGAGGTCGCTCTCGTCGGCTTCCACAGCTGCTTCAATGCGCTCGGCGTTATCGCGGTGCTTCCGTTCACCCGATCGTTTGCGCGCATGATGGAAAGGCTGGTTCCCGGGGATACCCCAAGCTATACGCAAAGCCTCGATCCGGCGCTACTGGAACAATCCGGCCTCGCCATCGATGCAGTGCACGCGAGCGTAAAACTCGAACTGACCGCGTTGCTGCACCTCCTGCGCGACCTCCTGACGCGCCGCGACGTGCGCGCCACATCGCGGCTCGCCGAATTGCAGACGGCGATCGACGAAACTCACGCGTACCTCGATCGCATTCACCTGCAGGCCGACGTGGGTGCGGACTGGGGACGGCTGCTCGAGACAATTCACGCACTCGATCATTTACAACGCCTGCACGAGCGTTGCGAAACACCGGAAGCTCTCGACATCGACGGCGAGGCCCCGCCCGGGCTCGCGGCGCAGTCACGATTCCTCGATGACGGCGCCGTATCTATCGCTGCCAGCATCGGTTCGAGTCGATGGGACGATGCGGCGCACACCGCAACCGGGCTGGCCGGCGCGATCCGGGATCAGAAAATTCCGTTCCGCGAAATCGTGATCGAAGGTATCGGCGCCGGTGACATCGATGTACGACTGGGAACGGATCTGCTCGAGGCAACGCGCTGGTTCAGACGTGTCAGTAAACATATCGAGCGCGTTACCGTACATATGAACGCGTCCGTTCGGCAGCACGCCGGGTAAATCGCGGCGTGTGCAATTTCGTGTATGCTTCGCCCACCCGACGCGAACCGCTCGGATACCCGCTCCGCGTTGACACGTGCGGTTATCACTCCAGGAACGAGCGACGACACGCCCCCAAGCCTAATCGAGCGATAACCGTACGTGCGTGAAATAGCCCACTATTTGCTGGACCCGGACGCGCGGTTCGACGACGCGCAGTCGTTGTTGAGTGCTCAGCCCGGCGTTACGTCCGACATCGACATCACCGGTGAGCGCTGCTACCTCGACACCCCTGATCACGGTCTGTTACATCGCGAGTTGGTGCTCGAATGCGATCGCGACGCGGACACGACCATCCTTAATCTGCGCAGTGCGAACGAATTGTCACTGAGCGCCACATGGCAAAACGACATGCCGCACACCGCCGTCGATGTGGCCAGCACGGATGCGCGCCACGCCATCTACGGGGCGATCGGCACGGCCCACTTTGACGTCATCGCCCGCCGTCCATTACGCGCTCGACATTACGCCTACCGACCTGGTTCCGGCAAAGTCGTGGCTCACGTGATCATTCAGCAGCTCGCTGCTCACGATCATGACGACGCGCGCATCGAGGTCCGTGTTTTCTCGGGCTCGCGCCGGCGGACACGCGCGGAAGAATTCGCGCGGACATTGCGCAACTCGCTGCCGATCGATTATGCCCCGGATGCCGACGCGCTCGGTTCTCTCGACCTCGCGAGCGCTGAACTCCCCGAAGGTCTGATGAGCAGCGCCCCCGCGCTATCCCGCGAGGATTCGATCGGCATCGCCGTGATCAAGGTCCTCGCCGCGAATTTCCACATTCTCGTCACCCGCGAGACCGGCATTGCCGCAGATCTCGATACGGAGTTCCTGCACGATTTCCGCATCGCGTTACGGCGCATGCGATCGCTATTCGACGCGTTCCAGCCGATGTTCGATAAGCGCGTCGCGGGATTGCTGAAAGCCGATCTGAAATGGCTCAACCAGGCCACCGGCGCGAGGCGCGATCTCGACGTGTTTCTCAATCATTTTCATGTTCTGCGGCATCGCGCGACCGGTGCCGATGACGAAGCGCTACGCACCCTGCGCGCATATGTTGTCTCTGAGCGCGAACGCGCACAGGAAACGCTGAATCGCGATCTCGGATCAAAACGATACGAAGTGTTCAAGACCGACTGGTCCACGCTGCTGCGTCAACCGGCACTCGACGGTGAGGCCGGCTCGCATAACGTCGTCGAGGCCGCCGGCGCATCGATCTGGAAAACGTATCGCCGGATCCGGCGCCTCAGCCGGGATCCACAGGTGACGAACAACATCGATGCGCTCCACACGCTGCGCAAGGAATGCAAAAAACTGCGCTATCAGATCGAATCATTTCGCTCCGTGTTCCCGCGCAAACGCCTGGACAAGGCGGTCGCCGAACTGAAGCACCTGCAGGATATGCTCGGCGCGGTGTGCGATTTATCAGTTCAGCAGCGCTTTCTGACCCGGCGTCGCAAGCAAATGGTCGCTGAGCAGACCGATCCGAAACCGCTCGAGCGGTTTGTCGATGCATTACTCGCCCGCTATGGCAAGGACGAGGCGCGCCTGCGCCGCAACCTGCACGGCGATCTCGAGCGGTTTTCCAGCCGCAAGGTAGCCCGCCGTTATCGCGAATTGTTCTCGCCGGGAACATAAACGCCCGCAGACCGATCCCGCGTGTTCGCGCGGCCGTGCGTTCGAAACGCACCATTCCCGGCCAGGTTGCCGGAACGCGGATCCGTTCAAGATTTAGCCAGCGCATACGATAACCCTTAGGCATCACCGGACAAGCAGGAGCCAAAAACCCGTCCCCGGTGTCGCGATTGCCACGGGAGGCTGGTATGGCCCGAACGCCACAAGACATTATTCGCGATACATCCGATCTCGTGTCGCTACCGGACATCTATATCCGGGTAAAAAGCGTTATCGACGATCCGGACTCCGCGATGTCCGATCTCACCGCGATTGTCGGTTTCGACCCCGCCCTCGCGGCGCGATTACTGACGCTCGCGAACAGCGCTTTTTTCGGATTTTCATCGAAAATCGACACCATCGACCGGGCCGTGAACATCCTCGGCTCGCGGCAAATTCACGACCTCGTCCTGGCAACGACCGTCGCCGACGCGTTTGCAAGCATGACCCCCCGCACGTTGACGATGCAGGAATTCTGGACGAATAGCGTACATTGCGGTCTGCTCGCGAAATCCTTCGCCAGCACGTGCGACCTCATCGACGCGGATCATTACTTCGTCGAGGGTCTGCTGTTCGATATTGGGCACCTGATCCTCGACCAGGCCGAACCCGATCAGTGCCTCGCGGCAGCCGCCGAGGCGCGCAACAACAATAAACCGCTACATATCGCCGAGCGCGAACTCATCGGTTGCGACTACGCCGCCGTCGGCGCGGCGCTCATGGCTGGCTGGAATTTTCCGGGCAGCTTCGCCGAGTCCGTTGGTTGCCAGAACGACCCGGCTGCGGCCCACGCGTTTCCGCTCGACGCGGCTATCCTCCACGGATCGGTGACCTTGTTGCGCCATGCGCAGGAGGATTTCGCAGCGGAAGAACTCTTCGCCCAGCTGGATCCTGCGGCCGTCGATGCAACAGGAATCGAAGCGGACATGCTCGAGGCCGTCGTCGATACGGCAGCGGATGAGCTCACCCGGACCTGCGAAATGCTGTTCCCGGACGCGCGCGAATGCGCCTGAGCTGCTGAATTTCCTCATTTAAGCGCTTGCCCGGCCCCGCCGCTAACAACGATATCTGAAGATATTAGAAGCGGCCCGCCTGCCCGATGGAAAGTTCCAACAAACGCCTGATTCAGACCTGGCTCGACCTGCAATGCACGATGGTGCAGGGCGCGATGCGCGGCGCGGTTTTCGTCGGCAGCGGGAACAGCGGCTCGGTCGATCCGGTCGCGGTCTGGCCTGCCGAAACGATGCTGACGGCGCCAATGCTGTCCGCGGCCCATCTTTCCCTCGGCGAGCAACGACAGGTTGTCGAAGCGCTTGCGCTTGCCGCCGGGTCGGATATCACCGTCGGTTGCGACGTTATCGCGACACCACTCGTGGTCGACAACGAATCCATCGGCGTCGTCGTGATGGAAGTCACGGCGCGCATGAAGCAGCGCCAGGACGCGGCAATGCAGGTGTTGTCGTGGGGCGGAAAATGGCTGGAAACCGTTGTCGATCACCTGAACACCGGTCCGAATTTACGCCTCAGTATCGTCATCGAGACGATCGCCGATGCGGTCAAGCACGAAGCGTTTGAAACGGCGGCGGCCGCTGTCGCGAGCGCGCTGAGCCGCCTCGTCGAGTGTACCCGTGTTTCGATCGGCATCACCGACGCGGGGTCGACGAGTGTGGTCGCGATTTCCAACACCGCGCGTTTCGAAAAGCGTACGAACCTCGTGCGCTCCGTCGCGGCCGCGATGGATGAAGCGATCGCGCAGGATCAATCAATCGCGCTGCCGGCCGCAAGCACATCGTCGCTCGTATTGACCCGGGCGAATGAACGCCACCAGTCAGAATTCGGCGCGGGCGAAGTGTATACGATCCCGTTTTCGAACGAGAACGCGATCGTCGGCGCCGTGGTTGTGGAACGCAACCAGGAGCAGCCGCTGAACCGCGAAGACGTAGCGCTCGTTGAAACCATCATCAGTATCGTCGGACCGATCCTGCATACGAAGCGCCACGCACAGCTGCCGCTGGACAAACGTCTCGGCGTTGCGGTGCGCGATCTGCTGCGCCGCTACAGCGAGCCCGGGCACACGACGTTAAAGAGTGTCACCGCGAGTGCGCTCATCGTGCTGCTCGCGATTCTATTCATTCCGGTCAACTACGCCGTGACCGCGGACGCGAACCTGCTCGGAGAAGTCCAACGCGCCATCATCGCGCCGTACGATGGTTACGTCGCCGAAGCACCACTGCGGGCGGGCGATACGGTCGCCGCCACCACGCTGATGGCCCAACTCGACGATCGCGACCTGCGCCTCGAACTGGCCAAATGGCGCGGCGAAGAAGCCGAGGCGTTGAAATCACGCCAGGAAGCCATCGCACAGCACGATCGGGCCAAGGTGGCTGTGCTCGGGGCACAAATCGACCAGGCGCGTGCGAGTCGCGCGCTCGCGGAAGAAAAACTGTCACGGGCACAGGTGCGTGCTCCAATTGCCGGAATCGTGGTGAGTGGCGATCTGAGTCAGTCTCTCGGCGCGCCGGTCAAACGCGGCGATGTCTTGTTCGAAGTCGCGCCGCTCGATGAATATCGTATCGTGCTCGAGGTCGATGACGCCGACATCGCGAATATCGAGCCGGGCCAGACCGGGAATCTGGCGCTGTCGAGTCTTCCGCACGACACCATGCCGTTCAGCGTGTCGCGTATCGTGCCGACGGCAACCGCGGAAGACGGACGCAATTTCTTCGCCGTCGAGGCCCGCCTCGACCGGAAGATTCCGGAACTGCGGCCGGGGATGATCGGCATCGGCAAGGTTTCGGTCGGCGATCGGTCGTTGTTGTGGATCTGGACGCACCGTCTATCGACGAAGGTGCGCCTGCTGCTGTGGAAGTGGTGGGGCTGACCGTTGGCCGGCGACAATCCGCTCTGGTACCGCGTCCATGCGCTCAAGCCCCGCCTCGTCGCGCACGCGGATTTGCAGAAGCAGATATTCCGGGGCGATACCTGGTATGTCCTGAATAACCTCGCCTCGGGCCGGGCTTACCGGTTCAGCGAACGTTTCCACCGCTTTATTGCGATGCTCGACGGCAAACGCAGCGTCGAGACGCTTTTGAGTCTTAGTAACGACGCCCTTGGCGACGACGCATTGAGCCAGGACGACGTGATGGAGATTCTCGCGCGGCTCTACCTGGCGGATGTACTGCAGGCCGACCATACGGGAGACGCATTCCAGCTGTTCGACCGGCAACGGCGGCAGCGCAGCGCGCAACGCCTCGCCCGGGTGCGTACACCGCTCGCGATCCGGATTCCGCTATTCGACCCTGACGCGCTGCTCGAACGGATAACGCCGTATACGAGCGCGCTGTTCACCCGTTTCGGGCTGTTCGTGTGGCTCGCGTTGATGGTTGCCGGCGCGGTTGCCGCCTTCACGAACTACGAATTGCTGGTCGGCGGTGAACGCCCGCAAATTCTGTCCGCGCAGAACCTGTTCATCCTCGGGCTGTGCTACCCGCTGATCAAGTTACTGCACGAACTCGGCCACGGCGTCGCAACGAAACACTGGGGTGGCGAAGTCCACCAGGCCGGTATACTGCTGATGGCGTTTATCCCGCTGCCGTTTGTCGACGCGAGCGCCGCGAACGCGTTCCCGGAGAAATCGCGACGCATCGTCGTCAGCGCCGCCGGGGTGATGGTGGAGCTGTCGGTCGCCGTCGCTGCGCTTGCGCTATGGCTCGTCGTGGAACCGGGACTGCTGCGTGATGTGGCCTACAACCTGATGCTGATCGGCAGCATCTCGACCCTGTTTTTCAACGGTAACCCGCTGCTCAAGTTTGACAGCTACTACGTACTGTCGGATGCGATAGGCATACCCAACCTCGCCGGCCGCTCGACGAAATATCTCGGCTATCTCGCGAAACACTACCTCTTCGGCGCACCCGGACAAAAATCCATCGTCACGCATCCGACGGAGCCGCCGTGGCTCATCAGCTACGGGATACTGGCCTACCTCTACCGGATCATCATCGTGCTCGCGATTGCGATGTTCATTGCGGAAGCTTATCCGAGCATCGGCATCGCGCTCGCGCTGTGGTCGATCACGCAATCCATCGTCTGGCCGACAATGAAGCATGGCGCAAGGCTGTTCGTCGACCCCGAATTTGAACGCTGCCGCGCCCGCGCGCTCGCGGTCAGCGCCGGCGCCGTGGCCGTCATCGGCATGCTGGTGTTCGTTGTTCCGGCGCCACTCGCAACGGTGGCCCAAGGTGTGATTGCGCCGCCGAGGGAGTCGGAAATCCGAACCGCGCACGCGGGAATACTCGAAGCGTTCGTCGCCGATCCCGATTCACCGGTCGCCGTCGGCGAGCCGTTGCTGCGCCTGTCGGATCCGTTTCTAAGTATGGAGGTCGACAGACTCGCGGCGACACTCGACGAGATGTCGGCGCAGCGCAAAGCGCTGCAGAGTGAACGCAAACAGGTTGAAATCGCGATCCTCGAAGAGAAAATTCGTATTGCCGCGGCCGATCTGCGGCGCGCAACCGAAGACGTTGCCGCGCTGGCCATCGATGCGCCGGGCGACGGGGTTTTTCTCACCGGTGACACAAACGATGCCGTCGGCCGCTTCTACGAGCAGGGCGCGCTCGTTGGCTATGTCACCGATCTGAACCGACCGACCGTGCGGGTCATCCTGAGCCAGTCCGATATCGGCCTCGTCAGGGATCAGACCGAACGTGTCACCGTACGGTTCGCCGAGCGTCCCGCAACCGTCTACGGCGCGACCATTACGCGACGGGTACCCGGTGCGGTCAGTGAACTGCCGAGCGCGGCGCTGGGCGCGCGCGGGGGCGGCCCGTTTGCGGTCGATCCGGCGGACGAGAAAGGCACCCGCCCGAGCGAAAGCGTGTTCGAATTCGAACTCAGCGTGCCGACCGACGTGACCCGTTTCGGCGGCCGCGCCTACGTTCGCTTCGACCACGGCAGCGAGCCACTCGGGCAGCAGTGGTATCGACGCTTGCGCCAGATGTTTTTGAGCCGGTTCAGTGTTTGACGCCGTATACCGGCCCGGCGTTGCGCTCGGCAATTACCCGGAGAAACCCGATCGCACCCAGTCCAGAATCGAGCAGGGACTGAACAACGCATTACGACGCGTGCGTACCAGCCGCACACCGCGCCTTACCGAAGGTCTGCGCTTCGTCGAAGCGGTCAGCGAGTTGTCGGAGCAATTCAACGGGCTCAGCGACGAGGATTTCAAAGCCCGCTGCTTCGACATCCGTATCGCGCTACAGCAGCGAGGCTATACCGACGATCTGATCACCCACGCGTTTGCCGCCGTCCGCGAGGCCAGCGGTCGAATACTCGGCAAACGTCATTTCACCTCGCAGGTCCTCGGCGGCTGGGCATTATTCAAAGGTCGGATTGCGGAAATGCAGACCGGCGAAGGCAAAACGATCACGACACTGTTGCCGGCGTGTACCGCGGCAATGGCCGGGGTTCCCGTCCACGTCATTACCGCGAACGACTACCTAGCGGCCCGCGACGCCGAATCGCTCGCTGCTGTCTACGAGTGGTTCGGCCTCAGTGTCGGCGTGCTCGACGACGACGTGGTCGAGCCGGCGGCACGAAAAGCGGTGTACGACTCGAACATCGTGTATTGCTCGCCCAGCCAGCTCGCGTTCGATTATCTGCGCGACCGGATGGCGATGGGCGAGCGGCGCGACCGAATCGATCACCAGGTACGCGCCATCACCGGCGACGCGGAAGCCGGCGCGCCGTTGCTCATGCGCGGCCTGTGCTTCGCGATCGTCGACGAGGCCGACAGCGTCCTGATCGACGATGCCTGCACGCCGCTCATCCTCTCGCAGCAATCCGGCGAACCGCCGGCACCGGACCCGTTTCACTGGGCGTTGAGCCGGGCCCGTGAGTTAGTCGGCGACGATACCATCAGGGTCAACCTGAAATACCGCGAAATCGGGTTGACGGGCTCCGGCGGCAAGCAACTCCGGGATGCGATCGCAAATCATCCACCCCCGGCGGCAATGAGCGCCGCCGAAGCAGAAAACCTCGTACAACAGGCACTGCAAGCCCTGCACTGCTACCGCATCGATCATGACTACCTCGTCCGCGACGGACGTATCGAGCTGATTGATTCGAATACCGGGCGCGCAAAACCCGACCACGCGTGGGAGCGGGGTCTGCATCAAATGGTCGAGGCGAAGGAAAACTGCGAATTGACCGCACCGCGTACGACCATGGCGCGCATGAGTTACCAGCGGTTCTTCCGCCGCTACCTGCATTTGTGCGGCATGTCGGGCACCGTGCAGGAAGTCGCCACGGAGTTGTGGACCGTGTACGGCCTCGAAGTCACACCGATTCCGCCGAACAAGAAAAACCGGCGACAAGGTTACGGCGAGACGATTTACCCCAGCGCCGAGGAGCGCAATATCGCGATTGCTGAGTATGTGCAATGCCTGCAGCGCGCGCAAAGGGCAACACTAATCGGCACCCGCAGCGTAGCCGACAGCGAGGCCATGAGCGCAGCACTTGAAAACGCCGGCATCGAACACACCGTACTGAACGCTCGCCAGGACAAGGCCGAAGCGGAACTCGTGGCAAAAGCCGGCGAACCGGGTGCGGTGATGGTAGCAACGAACATGGCGGGCCGCGGAACCGACATCGAACTCGCCCCGCGTGTGATCGATGGTGGCGGTCTCCACGTCATCATCGCGGGTCGCAACAACAGTCGCCGGGTCGACCGTCAGCTGATCGGCCGCGCCGCGCGCCAGGGCGACCCGGGCAGCTGGCAATGCGCCGGTTCGCTCGAAGATGCCTTGCTCAAGGACCAGCTCCCCGAGTCGCTAAATGTACCGGTACGCTGGCTTTTCGCGCTCGGGCTGAAACGGGCGGGTCGCATCGCCACCGGGTATGCCCAGCGTCGCGCGGAAAAACAGGAAAAGGCGCAGCGAACCAGTGTGTTGCGCTTCGATGAACAATCAAAAGAACGATTCGGATTTGCCGGGCCGATGGAATAGAACTCTGGTGTTTGTGAAGATTTACGTATTTAAATCGATGATTTTGTTGGCCGCGCTCGTCGCGGCTTCTGCCGTTTTGGCCGCCGATGAGGACCTCGACGCTTACGCGCCGGGGGCGATGTCGAACTGCGTGATCGAACCGAACGATGTCATCGAGCTGAGCAGCCGCATCGACGGGATCCTGGAAGAAGTCAACGCCGAACGCGGCGACTGGGTCGAAGCCGGCGGCGTGCTGGCGAAACTCGAAGCCGGGGTGGAACAGGCCGCGGTCGAACACGCCCGCGCGCGTGCTGACATCACGTCCGAAATTCTGTCGAACGAAGCGAGCCTGAAATACGGCGAACTGACCCTGAACCGCATCACGGAACTCGGCGAGAAGCGGGTCGTGTCGGCCGATGAAATCGACCGGGTCGCGAGTGAGACGGAAATCGCCGCGCACCGACTGCAACAGGCCCACGACAACAAGCGGATCGCGGAACTCGAACTCGAACGCACGAAACAGGTGCTGAAGCGACACACGATACGCAGCCCGATCAACGGTGTTATCGCCGATCGCTACCTGAGCGCGGGTGAATCCGTCGAAGAAAAACCGATATTTCGTATCGCCCAGCTCGACCCGTTGCGGGTGGAACTCGTCGTACCTTCGTCGGAATTTGGTCTCATCGAAGACGGCGATGCCGCGACCGTCCACATCCAGGGTCTCAACGGTGGCGCCTACGATGCGAACGTGATCATCGTCGATCCCCTGATCGATCCGGCGAGCGGTACGTTCCGGGTAACCCTGGAGCTCCCAAATCCGGAAAAACGGCTGACCAGCGGCCTGCGTTGCGATGTGACCTTCCTCGATGCGAACGAGGCGGTAGCCGCGTCGCTCGAAGATGACGATGCGCAGCCTGACCCTGTCGACACGGATTACCTGCTCCCCTAGGTCTTTTGCGCTGCGGCTGTCCGTCCGGCCAACCCATGAGCAAGACTTGATTGACGCAAGGACGGGTCGTTCGCAGCCCCGCCGGCTCTTCCTGCATACCGCTCCCTCAGTGCGATTAACGCGCCGCGAGCCGGGAAATCAAGCCCGCATCAGAGCACACGTATGGGTATCGACCCGCGCGATCGACGCCGATCCGGCGCCCCTACCCGCCCTGCCCGCCCGGACATCGAATGTTTCACGATGTTAACGACGCCGAACCCGGCTCGAAGCTGTGATCCTGGTCATAAAAAACCGTCGCCAACCGGCTGTCAGCTTCCGGATTCCATCTGCAGAACAATCATTTAGAGCCGCTATAAATAGTTGGATGCCCGGCAACGCGGCTGTCGGTTCGGTGGTTTGTACCCGACCCGACGTTCCGCACCCGGCTTGCGCGGGGATCCCCTAACGATTGTATGCCGCCGTCAATGAGCCCCGGAGCCGCGACGCAATGCTGAAAAAACAAAAACGCGCTGCCGCGCGATCCGACCTGACCGCACCCGAGTCCCGCCTAGATCGCCGCGCCCGACCGAACATCGAGTTCGAGGAACTCGAACCGCGCCTGCTCATGTCGGCCGATTTACCGATCGACGTTGGCGCCGCGCTCGCGGATGCCACCGCGGAAGCACAGTACGAAGCCACGCTCGAAGCGCCCGGCACCGGATTCAATGCCGCGATGGCCGAGCGTCACGAACTCGTCCTCGTCGACCCGGATACGCCCGATTACGAGTCACTCATACGTAACCTGACGAACGAAACCAACACGCGAACACGGTTCGATGTGATCCTGCTCGATAACGAGCGCGACGGGATCGAACAAATCTCCGCGCTGCTCTCGCAATACGACGCGCTGGACGCCGTACATCTCGTGTCCCATGGCGAGGATGGCGCCATCGAACTCGGCGGCAGCCGGCTCGATGCAGAATCGTTGGGGGGCTATGCCGAAGAACTGGATTCCTGGGCGCGGGCGTTTACCGATAACGGCGACCTGTTGATCTACGGCTGCAACCTTGCCGCGACGAGCGACGGCCAGGCGCTCGTCGATCGCATCGCGGACATTACCGGTGCCGATGTCGCGGCGTCCGACGATCTCACCGGCAGTTCAACGCTCGGCGGGGACTGGGATCTCGAATACCGCAGTGGCGATGTCGAAGCGACCGTTGCATTGAGCAACGCACAGCAGGAGGCCTACGCCGGAGTACTCGCGACATTTACCGTCGACACCGTCGCCGATACGGTCGATGCGAACCCGGGCGACGGAGACGCCGAAGACGCGGCAACGAACACATCATTGCGTGCCGCCATCGAGGAAGCGAACGCGCTTGGTGGCGCGAACACGATTAACCTCGGCGCCGGAGATTTCAAACTAGCGCTCGGCGCGCTCGATATCACAAGCGACATCACAATCGCCGGCGCCGGCACAGACGTCACGGTGATTGACGGGGACACACTGGACCGCGTGCTCCATATCATCTCCGGCACCGTCACGATTTCTGACCTCACGATCCAGGGCGGTGTTGTCGGAGCGGGGCAGGACGGTGGCGGTGTCGCCGTCGACGCCGGCGCGGACCTGACACTCGACACGATCATCGTTCGGAACAATCTGGCCACCGGCGGTTCCAATCAGGGCGGCGGCATCTACAACGCCGGCACGATCACAATCGTCGATTCCTCGATCGCGAACAACATATCCGGGTCGACCGGCGGCGGCCTGTCTAACGGCGGCGACGCAACGATCTCGCGATCCCTGTTCGAAAGTAACGTCGCGGTGAACAATGGCGGCGGCATTCATCATTCTTTAGCCGGCACGCTCGATCTCGAGAACGTGACGATCAGTGCCAACAGGAGCGATGGTAATGGCGGCGGCATGTACTCCGAAGGTGATGTCGACGCCGTCAACATCACCGTGACGAGCAATCAGTCGACGAGTTTCTCCGGCGGCGGCATCCGCCACTCCGCCGGCACGTTCACCGTCACGAATTCCATCATCGCCGAAAACTTCGCGAATACGTCCTATCTCGACTTTTACGGCGCGGCAGCCAGCTCAGGCTACAACATCATTGGCGATACCGCCGGCTCCAGCGGTTTCGGTGGTTCGGATCAACTCAATGTCGACCCATTACTCGAAGCACTGGCATTCAACGGGGGCGCGACGAAGACTCACGCCCTGCTCGCCGGCAGCACGGCCATTAACAACGGGACGAACGGCGGCGCGCCTGCCGCCGATCAGCGAAACCTCACGCGTGCCGACGGACTAACCGATATCGGCGCATTCGAGTTCGGGCTCAACGACGCGCCGGTCAACGTTGGAACCGCTATCTGGCGAGACGCCTCGACGACTCCCCAGACCAGTGACTGGGACGGCACTTCGTTTGGGACGACTACCGCGACGGCGCCGGCGGGTGCTTACCGCATCATGCAGGGTGCCGAGGCACCGACCCGTGACGAGATCATAATCATCGGCGTCGATGATGCCTCGGAGATAAATGGCGAAATATGGGATGGCACCAGCTGGTCGGTTCTACCGGCCGGTACGCTCGGATCGCCACTCGGGACGGTCAGCCAGAACTACTGGTGGAGCATGGATGTCGCCTACGAACAACAAAGTGGCGATGCGGTCATGGTCTGGGCCGATGGCGCGCTCCTGAAGTCCAGCGTCTGGGACGGTAGTACCTGGACCGCGCCGACCACCGTGCAGGATTTTGGTGGCACCACGCCGCGACAGATACAGCTTGCCGCCCAGCCGAACGGGGACGAAATCGTGATGGTCGTCAGCGATGCCAATGGGGATGACACCGCCTGGGTATGGGATGGAGCGAACTGGACCAACCAGCGCTCGCTCGATACCAGCGGCGGCTACCTCACTTCCGTTCACGTCGCTTACGAACAGCAAAGCGGTGACGCGCTGGTGACCTATGCGAAATCGGGCGACGCCAATGTGTACTATCAAATTTGGGACGGTGCCGCCTGGAGTGCCGAAGCTTCAATCGCGCCACCCGGCGGCGTCAGTTCGACTGCGAATTGGGTAACTCTGGCCTCCGGGCCGGGTAGCGACCGTATCGCCATGGGCGTGGTCACCAGCGGTGGCACCGCTGCCGACATCTGGTTATCCGTCTGGAACGGCACGGCCTGGGAGGCTTCGGTCCAGGCCGAAACCAGCGCGACCGGATCGATATTCCCGAATGTCGCCGTCGCATTCGAAACCACCTCGGGACAGGCGCTTGCGGCCTACGGGGAAAGTGGCTCGAACATCGTCAAATACAGGACCTGGAACAGCAGTAGCGGATGGTCGGCCGAACAAACCGGACCTGATGTTGGCGGCGAACCAAACTCGATCATGCTGGCATCCGACCCGCTGTCCGATGACGTCATGCTCTCGGTCCAGGACAGTAACAGCGACGCAAATTATGTCCTGTGGAGCGGTACGAGCTGGGGTACGCCGACCGAACTGGAAACCGATACCGCCGAGGTCAAGAATCAGCCGTTTCTGTTTCTGTGGGATCAGGCGCCCGGTAACCTGGCTCCGATAATATATTCAGATGGCGGTGGTTCGAGCGCCGGCATTAATGTCCCCGAAAATACGACCGCGGTGACCACGGTTACCGCGACTGACGCCGATCTTGATACACCGACATACAGTATCACCGGCGGCGCCGACCAGGGGCTATTCAGCATCGATCTAAATAGTGGTGTGCTTGGCTTTAACAGTGCCCCGAATTTCGAGGCGCCCGCGGACGACAATGGCGATAACGTTTACGAAGTCGAGATCACCGCCGCGGACGGCAACGGTGGTGCGGATCTGCAGCTGATCAGCGTCACGGTAACCAACGCCGATGAAGCCGGCGTCAACGATGCACCGGAAAACAACATTCCGGCGGCGCAAACGATCGACAGGGACGGTATGGTGCTGTTTTCGTCGACCATCGGCACTGCAATCTCGGTCGCCGACGTCGATGCCGGGGCCGGCACGATCCGGGTGACGCTGAACGCGACTAACGGCAGCTTTAACCTGGCCGGCACCCGCGGGCTGAGTTTTACGCTCGGCGACGGCAGCGCCGACGCGGATATGACATTCACCGCCACCATCGCCGAGATCAACGCCGCGCTTGAAGGCGCGACCTTCGTCGCCACGCCGGGCTTTACCGGCAGCGCGAACCTGCAGATTACGACCAACGATTTGGGCAACACCGGTACTGGCGGTGCACTTTCGGACACGGACAATGTCGCGATCGACGTCGCCGTTCCGGATCACAGCCTGTGGATGACGTTCGAAAACGACGAGTCGGCAACCGGCAACGCCGAATTGCCCGACTTTACCGGCGGCGACGTGGTCAATTACGGCGGTACTCTGACCTTCGAATCCGGCGCTACTTCCGGTACTTTCTCGAAGAATTTCAACCTCGACCTGATCACCGGCACCGACGCTAATACCAGCGTCGACGCGGTGCACTATGTAACCCGCGATATCTCGGTCGGTGGCATCGACCTGGAGGCAGGCGATCTTTTGCTGTCGACCGCAGCTACCGAAGTGATCGGTGGTGTCACCTATAACAAGGAAGACGTGTTCGTATTCCGTCCAACGACGGAGGGCGATTACGGCAGCGGTTCTTTCTTCATGCTGATCGAGGCCAAAAATTCTGGAGTGCTCGGCAACACGACCGGCATATCGCTGGTGGAACAGGAGACCGTGATCGGCGGCGTGACCCTGAACACGGGCGATTTCCTGGTCGCCGAGGGCGGTAAGGACATCATTCGTTTCGAGGCCGATCAGCTCGGTGCGACCCCGTCAGGCACATCTTCGCTCCTGATTAAGGGTGACGATATCGACATCGGCCAGAATATCGGCGCGCTGCACCTGGTACAGGAAGACACCGCGATTGGTGATACCAACCTGCAGTCCGGCCAGTTGATCCTCGGCCTGGTCGCGAACGATTCCTCGGTCGGCGATACGCCAACGATCAACGTGCTGCGCCAGGACCTGGTTCTGCTCGACGTCACCGCCACCGGCGACGGCACCACGGCGGCCATCGCAACGCGCTTTTTCGAAGGTCTGGATGAAAATTTAGATGGCAACAACGAGAGTATCTGGGGCGTTTCGTTGCAGTCCAACGTAGCGCCGTCAATCGACGACGCGAGTTTCTCGGTGGCGGAGAACAGTACGGGTAGCACCGTGGTCGGCAGCATCAGCGCCAGTGATCCCGAAAACGGAACCCTGCATTACGCGATTACCGGCGGTAATGGTGACGGCGCCTTCGTGATCAACGCCGATACCGGTCAGATCACAGTGGCCAGCGGTGCCCAGCTCGATTTTGAATCGGTACCAACTTACACGCTTAGCGTCGCCGCGATCGACAACCAGGGCGCCCACGACACCGCCAGCGTTACCATCAATCTGATCAATCTCGACGAGGCCGGCATCAACGATGCGCCTGAAAACAGCCTGCCGGTCGCGCAGACTATCGACAAGGACGGCGTGCTGCTGTTCTCGTCGACGACCGGAACCGCGGTCTCGGTCAGCGACTTCGATGCCGGGGCGGGCGCGATCCAGATCACCCTGAACGCGAATAACGGAAGTTTTAACCTGTCCGGCACGCAGGGTCTGAGTTTCACACTCGGTGACGGCACCGCCGACACCGACATGATCTTTACCGGCGCCATTGCCGACATCAATGCAGCGCTCGAAGGCGCGACCTTCGTCGCCACGCCCGGTTTTACCGGTGCGGCCAGTCTGCAGATCATTACCAACGATCTCGGCAATACCGGCACGGGCGGCGCGCTCAGCGATACCGACACCCTGACCATCAGCGTTCAGGCACCGGATCAGAATCTGTGGCTGACCTTCAAGGATGACATCAGCACCGGTAACAACGATATACCGACTATCACCGGCGGCGATATCGTCACGTTTGGCGACATCACCCAGCTCGAAACCAGCGACAGCAACCCGCTGGCGTCTACCACCAGCGGCACGATGGCCCACGGTTTCAATCTCGATACGGTGCTGCTGTCGGACGGCCTGACGCTTGCGAGCGATGGCAATACCATCGTCAACGCGGTGCACTATGTCGGCAGTGATGTCCAGGTCGGCAGCAACAATATCCAGTTGCAGGCCGGAGATGTTCTGCTGTCAACGCATGGCGATGAAAACATTGACGGCGTGACTTATCAGAACGATGACGTGTTCGTATTTCGTCCGGACACGGCCGGGGATTACACCCAAGGCAGCTTCTTCCTACTGATCGATGGTAATGCGGCGAGCCTCAATCTGAACAATCTCACCGGTATTTCTTTAGTCGAACAGACCACCACGGTGGGCGGGGTAACCCTCAATGCCGGTGAATTCCTGTTCGCTCATGGTGGTGATGGCAATGACATTATGCGCTTTACACCGGGAACGCTCGGTGCGACTACTACAGGAACGGCCACGATCCTGGTCGCCGGTAACGATATCGGCATCGGCCAGAATATAGGCGGCCTCCACCTGGTGCAGGCGAATACCGTGATCGCCGGACAGTCATTGAGTGCCGGGGAATTACTGGTGTCGCTGCAGGCCAACGATTCCGCTGTCGGTGACACTCCCGTGATAGACGTCAAGCTTAACGACATCTTCGTCCTCGACGTGACCGCCACCGGCGACGGTACTTCCGCCGCGACCGCGTCGCGCCTGATCGAGGGTCTCGATCAGAATCTCGACTCCGGTAACGAGGCTATTTTCGGAATCGGTTACCAGGGCAACGTCGCGCCGACGGTCAACGCCGATACCTTTGCGCTCGATGAAAACAGCGCCAACACAACCGTTGTGGGCACTGTCAGCGCGAGCGATGCCGAGCCCGGTGCGCTCAACTACGCAATTACCGCCGGCAACACCGATGGCGCGTTTACCATCAATGCCACCACCGGACAGATTACAGTCGCCCACAGCGCTGTGCTCGATTTCGAAACCACTCCGTCTTTTTCGATTACTGTTGCCGCGATCGACGCCGAGGGCGCCTATGACACGGCAAATATCACGGTCAACCTGAACGATGTAGCTGAAAACACCGCGCCGATTGATCTAAGCGTATCGCCTGTTACGCACGATGTGGCCAGCAATGGCATTGTCACCATTGGCTCGCAGACCGGTTCGCAGGACACCACTACCGTGCTGTTGGACGGCCGGACAGCGACTGTAAGCACCGTTGGAGACGATGTTTACGTGGAGGTGTTTGACGCCGATGCGAATTCCGTATCAGGCCCAATCCAGGTTACTGACAGTACGGATTCGCACGTCCTCTATGCCCGAAACCCTGTTGTGGCTGCTTTGCCCAATGGTGGTTTCATCGTCGTTTCTGAAGTGACGGGTTATGTCGAATCAGCCAATTCGGGCAGAGTCGTCACGGCCAAGGTTTACGACGAAGCGGGTAACCGCGTGACGGTGAACCCGGAAACCGACTACGACCTGGGGATTCTGGTCAGTCCGAGTACCGAAGGAAACAGTCATCATCTTACTCCGACTGTCGATGTGGCTGGCGACGGCACCATTACCGTGTCATGGAGCGACTTCTCGGTAAGCGTCTTTGAAGAGCGCAGTTTTCAGGTGTTCGGTCCGTCCGTCTCGGAAGATGCTACCGCAGGTACGGTCGTCGCCGACCTGGCCGCAACTGATCCGGATACGGGAGATACCTTTACGTACTCGATCGTCGGGGGAAACTCGAATTTCGAGATCATCGGAAGCGAGCTGCGTGTCAAGGCGGGAGCGGCACTCGACTACGAAGCTGCAACTTCACATGCCATTACATTGAGGGCAACCGACGCGGGCGGGTTAACGTACGACGAGGCCTTCACGATTTCGATCACCAATGCCAACGACGCGCCAACCTTCTTCGGGAATGCAGACGGCATTGCGCTCGACCATATTGGTCAGAGTGGCGGGCAGGATAGTGTGCGCGGGGGTGTGCTGCAGGCGGACGGAAAAACCCTGGTATCGGGTTCGGTCTACAACGGCACGAGCTTCGATGCGTCACTGACACGCTACAACGTTAACGGCACGATCGACACCGGTTTCGGATTCGGCGGCACGGTCACGCTGGACGCGACGGGCGCAAACGAATCATTCAACAGCGTGGCTGTCCAGGCCGATGGCCGAATCGTGGCGGTCGGCAGCGCCAACTTCGATCTCATTGTCACGCGTTTTGCGGCAGACGGCTCACTCGACGCGACGTTCGGAACCGGTGGCACCGTGGTGCTGAACAATATGGACTACGGCCAGGCTGTTGAGATCCTGCCGACGGGCGAGATTCTCGTCGCTGGCTACTCACTGTCGTCGAGCGACTTCAAGATCGTGCGCCTGGATGCTGGCGGCGCGCTGGATGCCTCTTTTGGTACCGGCGGCGTCGCCGCGACGGATACCAGTGGTGCCGGCAACGTTGACCGCGCTTACGACATGGTGGTCCAGCCCGACGGGCGGATCGTCGTCGCGGGCGACGCTTACACAGGAACTTCGTGGGATTTCGCCGTCACCCGCTATGAGGCCAACGGTACGCTCGATGCGACCTTCGGTAGTGGCGGTATTGCAATCATCGACTTCGAAGGCTTCAACGACTACGGCAGCCAGCTCGCACTGCAAGACGATGGCAGGATCGTCATCACCGGCCGATCGAGTGATGGCTCCGATGATCGCTTCGCGCTGGTGCGACTCGATACGAACGGCGCCCTCGATGGCAGCTTTGGCACGGGCGGCAAAGTCACGACCGACCTCAGCGCCGGGAACGACCAGGCGCGAGCCGTCGAGATCCTGGCCGACGGGGGCATAGTTGTCGCAGGAACCGAGGACTACTTCGGATCCAGCAGCAATGTTGCCATCGTGCAATTCGACAGCGATGGTGTGCCAGACCCCGCATTTGGCAGCGGCGGTGTGTTGGTCCAGGCTTTGTCCGGTTCACAGTACGCCAACGAAATATTGATCAGATCGGACGGCAGTATCGTGGTAGTGGGCGAGGCATCCGGCGATCACCTCGTCGGCCAGTTCTCGATCAGCGGCGTACTGGACACAGACTTCGCTCCCAAGCAGACGCTCGATAATGCGCCTGCATTCGTCGAGGACGGTGCGGCCGTCGTGCTGGACAGCGATGTCACGGTTTACGACGCCGAACTCACGCTGACGGATAATTTCGATGGCGCTTCTCTGACATTGGTGCGCAACGGCGGCGCCGATGCCGAGGACATTTTCTCTGCTACCGGTACTCTGGGTGCGTTCACCGAGGGCGGCAACCTCGTCGTCGGTGGCACCACCATCGGTACGGTCACCACCAATAGCGCCGGCACGCTTGTTCTGACATTTAACGCCAACGCCACCAATGTGCTGGTCGACTCGGCGATGCGGCAGATCGCCTATAGCAACTCGAGTGACACCCCGCCGACCTCGGCGCAAATCGACTGGAGCTTCGACGACGGCAACAGCGGCGCGCAGGGCAGTGGCGGTGCGCTGCAGGCGCTCGGTAGCACCACGGTCAACATCACAGCGGTTAATGATGCCCCCGTATTGTCAGCCGCCGGCACCCCGACCCTGACAGCGATCAGCGAAGACGATCCGGATCCCGCTGGCGACACCATCGCCTCGATCGTGATCGACGGCTCGATCTCCGACCCCGACGGCAGCCCGGTGGAAGCGATTGCCGTAGTGGGTGTGAATAACATTAACGGAGCATGGGAATACTCGCTGAACGGCGGCGTCGATTGGAACGCCTTCGGGACACCGATGGCCAGCGCGGCGCGATTGCTGGGACCCACGGACATGATTCGCTTTGTGCCCGGCAGCAACTTTAGCGGCACCGTCATTCCCGGCCTGACCTTCAAAGCCTGGGATCAGAGCAGCGGCGCCACTGGAGACGTGGTCGATACGCTGACCAGCGGCGGAAACACGTCCTACAGTTCGGCCTCGGACGTCGCCACGATCACCGTCACCCCTGTCAACGATGCGCCGGTCTTCGGCATCGGTGGTGGCACGGCGGTCACCGATATCGGCACGAGCACCGATGGCGCGATGGATCTTGTGGAACAGCCAGACGGGAAATTCCTGGTTGCTGGTTACAGTTATATCGGCGGCACCAATGACTTCTCGCTGGTTCGTTACAATGCGGACGGATCGCTTGATAGCGGTTTTGGCGCCGGCGGTATCGTGACCACCACTTTTACGGGTAGTGATATCGGTCAGAGTGTTGCGCTCCAAAGCGACGGAAAAATTGTCGTTGCCGGTTACGACGGTAACTACGATTTTGCCGTCGCTCGCTATAACACCGATGGAACGCTGGATAACACGTTCGGTACCGGCGGCAAGGTGACCACCGGGCTCGGCGGTACCTACAACTTTGCCTACAGCGTCGTCGTTCAGGACGACGATAAAATTATCGTTGCGGGCACGACCGGCAACGGGATTTTGTTTGACACCGCGCTGGTGCGCTACGACACCGACGGCAGCCTCGACGCGACATTTGGTACCGGCGGAATCGTGATAACGGCAGTTAGTGCAGGCAACGACGGCGCCTACGACGTCGTGTTGCAAGCGGACGGAAAAATCGTCGTCACTGGCCAGAGCAACAACGGTGCGGATACCGACATTGCCGTCACCAGATACGACACCGATGGCAGTCTTGATATCGGCTTCGGCACCGGTGGTATGGTCACAACCCCGATTGGAACGGGGGACGATACGGGCGAAAGCGTCGTCGTGCAGCCCGACGGGAAAATAATCGTCGCCGGGTGGCGTGTCGAGGGTGACAACGACTTTGCCCTGGTTCGCTACAACGCCGATGGCAGTCTCGATGGCACCTTCGGTAGCGGCGGAAAAGTGACTGCGGCAATCGGTGCTGGCGATGATCGCGCGTACGGTGTGACGCTACAGGCGGACGGAAAAATCCTCGTCACGGGTCGCAGTGACATGGGCGCGTCTTATGATTTCTCGCTGTTGCGATACGACAGCGATGGCAGCCTCGACGCAACGTTCGGCAGCGGCGGTGTCGTTACCACGGACGTCGGGGGCAGCGCCGATTACGGCTATGCCGTAGTCGCCAAATCTGACGGCTCGATCCTCGTCGCCGGGCACGCCAGCAACGGGATCACCAGCGATTTCGCGTTGGTGCGCTATAACGCCGATGGCAGCCTGAATACGAGTTTCAATGCTGCCAACGCACTTGACGGGGCGCCGACGTTCATCGAGGACGGTGCCGCGGTCATACTTGATGCAGACGTCAGTATCTTCGATCAGGAACTGAGTGCGTTAGATAACTTTAACGGCGCTTCTTTAACGTTGGTGCGTAACAGTGGCGCCGATACGGAAGATATTTTTTCCGCGACGGGCAATCTAAGCTCGCTCACCGAAAGCGGCAACCTCGTGTTGTCCGGGGTCACGGTCGGCACCGTCACTACGAACAGTGCCGGTACCCTGGTGCTCACGTTCAACGGCAACGCGACGCCGGCCCGAGTCGACGAGGTAATGCGATCGGTCGCCTACGCCAACACCAGTGACGCGCCCGCCAGTAGCGTGCAAATCGACTGGACGTTTTCTGACGGTAATTCCAGTGCGCAGGGTGCCGGCGGAACGTTAACGGCGAATGGCAGTACAACCGTTAGCATTACCGCGGTGAATGACGCGCCGGTCACCGACCTCAGCGGTACGGACGACGCAGGAACGGATTTCTCCGGGCTTTTCGCGCGAGGCGACAGTCCGCTCGCCCTCACCGACACCGACGCCACGATCCTCGACGCCGATGCGACGGCCTACGAAAGCTTGAGCATAAGCTTGTTCAACGTCCTCGACGGGGCGAACGAAAAATTCACGATCGCCGGCCATACGTTCAGCAGCGCGGTCACCGAGGTAGTGACACGAACGGTCGGCGGTACTACGTTCGAGATCGACTATGACGGTACCGGGTTCAATATCGTGCGCGACGGCGGTGGACCGATCCCGCCCGCCGACTTAGAAGCGCTGATCCGCGGCATTACCTATGAGAACATCGCGTCGGCACCGACCGCCGGTTCGCGCACGATCGAATTCGTCACGGTCGATGATGGTCCCCTCGCCGGACCGGCATCGAACAGCGTCATTTCAGTACTCGCGCCCGGCATCCAGGTAACGCCGTTGACCGTCGGTCCGCTCGGCGGCGAAACACTCGTCAATACCGGTACGACTGACACCCAGATTATCGGCGCCAACGTTGCCGACGCCATCGCCACGGATGCCGCCGGCAACTACGTCGTCGTGTGGGCGAGTAATCTGCAGGACGGTTCCAGCTGGGGTGTTTACGCGCAGCGAATCGATGCCGACGGCACGGCACAGGGCGCGGAGATACAAGTCCACACGACGACGACGGATAGTCAGATGAATCCGGCGGTTGCGATGGACGACGCGGGTAACTTCGTTGTTACATGGCAGAGTAACGTCCAGGACGGCGACAGCTATGGGATCTACACGCGACATTTCGACGCCGCCGGTGCGCCGCAAGGACCGGAAGTCCTCGTCAACACCACGACCGCCGGCTACCAGGGCTCTCCCGGGATCGCCATGGCGCCGAACGGCGACTATGTCGTCGCGTGGACCGCCGCGGGGCAGGACCCGGACGGAAGTATTGGCATCTATGGCCAGGTCTTCAACGCCGACGGTACGACCGAGGGCGGGGAATTTCGAGTCAACACCTATACCGACGACCATCAGCAGGTTTCCTCGCTGTCGATGGACGACAACGGCAACTTCGTCGTTACCTGGGGCAGCCAAAACCAGGACGGATCAAACTACGGCGTGTTCGGCCAGCGCTTCAGTGATACTGGCGTTCCGCTCGGCAGCGAATTCCAGGTCAACACGACGACCGCCAACGCACAACTCTACAACGACGTCGCGATGTTGCCGGACGGACGCTTCGTCGTCGCCTACCAGAGCGTCAATGCGGACAGTACGAGAGATCTCCTTATCCAGCGCTTCGATGCGGACGGCTCAGCGCTCGGCGGTGAGATCAAGGTCAACGCGGTTTCCGATCCGAGCTATTTTCCGATCCCGTCAATTAGCGCGGACGCAAGCGGTAATTTTACAGTTGTCTGGAACAACTCCAGCGACGGCGACGGCAACGGTGTCTTTGCCCGCAGCTATGACTGGTCCGGTACCGCCCTGACAGGCGAGGTCCAGGTCAATACAACCACGAGTGGGGATCAGACCTACCCGGAAGTCGTCTCGCAGCCGGGCGGTGATTTCATCGTGGTCTGGGGTGGTAACGGCGCCGGCGACGCCGACGGCATCTACGCGCAAAGGTTCGGGCTGACAACGACTGAGGCAGGTGGAACCGCGGCGTTCCTGATCGCGCTCGATGCTGCCCCGACCGCTGATGTAACCATTCCGATCAGCGTGAGCGATGGCACCGAGGGCAGCGTGTCTGCGGGTTCGGTAACGTTCACGGCCGGCGACTGGAACATCCCGCAGACCATCACGGTGACCGGTCTACCGGACTCCATCAACGATGGTGCGCAGGCGTACACCGTGGTCCTGGGACCGGCCACGAGTACCGATCTGGCGTTCAACGGCCTCGATCTGACCGATCTCATGGTCACGAACGAGCCGAACTCGGCACCGGTACTCGCGGGCGCGAACGATCTGACGTCGATCGCGGAAGACGCGCTCACGAATGCCGGCACGTCGGTCTCCGACCTCATCGCCGGCCAGTTCACCGATCCGGACGGCGCCGGCTTGACTGGCATCGCCGTCACCGGCGTCGACAACACGAACGGCGCGTGGGAGTACTCCCTCGACAACGGTGGCCTCTGGAATTCACTCGGTACGCCCAGCGATGATGCGGCGCGGCTGCTGGCGGGTGACGCGAACACCAGGGTGCGCTTCGTGCCGACCGCAGACTACAACGGTACGGTAACGAACGGCCTGACGTTCCACGCCTGGGATCAAACAACCGGTTCGAATGGTGCGATCGTCGATATTTCCGCGGTTGACACCGTCACGGACGGTTTCAACAGCGTTTCCTACACGAACGACGACGGCAGCGCGAACTGGACAACCGCCTGGATTGAAGACGACAACAGCGCCGGCGGTGCGAGCGGCGGCGATATCAAAGTCGATGGCGGCTCGCTCAAGCTCAACGTCGCGGCCGGCGATGCCGGCGACAACATCTACCGCGAGATTGACCTGAGCGGCGCGACGACGGGAACATTAACGTTCGACTACAATAATCTGCTGTCCGGTGAGGACGAGATCCAGGTCCAGGTGTCCAATGACGGCGGTTCCATTTATTCCACCGTTATGACCTTCAGCGGTGCGCTGAATACCGGTGCCGGCACGGCGAATCTGGACATCAGCGCGTACCTCGCTTCCGATACCCGGATCCGCCTGTACGTCGAGAAGAACGACACCGGGGCGACGCTCGAAATCGACAACGTGCAGGTTCTGTTCGACAGTCCGGCCACCGCGCCCGGCGTCGAGACCGCGTTCAGCTCCAATTCCGCGAGCAGCGGCATCACGGTCACCCCCGTCGACGATCCCGTTGCGGGGATCAACGATGCGTTTACCACGGACGAGGACTCGACGCTGGCGAATGACGTCCTCACCAACGATACCGTGAGCGATATCGACGGTGACACGCTCAGTATTACCGAAGTCGACGGCAACGCGGCGGACGTCGGCACGCCCGTAGCCCTCGCATCCGGTGCGCTCCTGACCGTGAACAACGACGGTACGTTCTCCTACGATCCGAATGGTCAGTTCGAGACCCTGGGCCTCGGCCAATCCGCGATCGATACGTTCACGTATACGGTGACAGACGGTTACGGCACCACCGACACCGCGACCGTGACGATCACGATCGACGGCGTGAACGACGCCCCGGTTGCTACCGGTGAGAGCTTCATCGCGATCGAGGGTGTCCCGTATACGGCCGCCCTGACTGTCGACGATCTGCTGATGAACGACTCCGATGTTGAGGGTGACACGGTATCGGTCAATACGACGCCGGTTTCCGGACCTTCGAACGGCTCCCTGGTCCTGAACACCGACGGCACGTTCACCTACACACCGAACCACAACTTCAACGGTACGGATTCGTTTACCTACGAAGTGCTCGATGGCAACGGTGGTACTGCACAGGCGACGGCGACGTTCACGGTGCAGCCGCGTGAGATCCGGATCCTTTTTACCACACAGTCGGACGTGAACAACTCCAAGGTACCCGGCATCGACAGCTGGGATGCCGGTGACGTCCTCGCGATAGCCGATCCGAACCTGTCTTTCGAGCCCGCCGGCTCCGATGGCAGCGTGCTGCCCTACATGGATCTCGAGGCCTTTGCGGCGAGCGAGAACATGACACTCAACGGGCTGCATTTCGTGAGCAATTCGGTCACGGTCGGCGGCGCCAACAGCGTCGACCTGCAGCGCGGCGACCTCCTGTTCGTTTCCGACAACGACGAGGTGATGACGAGCACGAACAGCCTGGCAATCACGGCCGGTGACGTCATCGTGTTTCGCCCGGATTCCGCGGACGACTACAGTTCCGGCACGTTCATCCACCTGCTCGATCAACCCGGTACGGCGATCACGACCGGTATCAGCCTCATTGAAAGCGATGTCCTCATCGGTGACGTGACGCTGGATGCGGGAACGTTTCTGTTCACCCAGGAATCCGTTGGCGAAGAAAGCAGCATCTATCATTTCTCGGCCGATGACGCCGGCGCCGGTACGACGTCGGGTACGGTGTCGACTCTGATCAGCAGTGTCGATATCGACGTCAACTGGAACAACTTCGTCGGCGTGATGGTGATCAGCGAAGATCTCTACCTCGACGGCACGACTGTGGCGGCCGGCTCGATCGTGACGACCTTGTCCGGCGGCGATTCGTTCGTCGGGGACAACGCCATCGAAGTCAACGAGGACGAAATTTTCTACCTCACGGTCAATACAACCACCATGGGATCGGGCACTACGAGCGCGGACGCCACGATTCTGTTCGACGGCGGCGACATCGGTCTCAATAACAACGCCAAGAAGATGCGCAACTTAGCGATCATCGAAGAGATCCAGCCGGTCAATAACATCGATCCGGTGATCGCGCTGCCGTCCGGGGCGGTCACTTACACGGAGCAGGACCCGGCGACGTTCATCGACCCTGCCGCGACGCTCGCCGATCCGGATTCTACAAACTTCGACGGCGCACTACTGCTTGTCGATCTCGACACGACGGGTTTCGCGAGCGATCGCCTGGCCATCAACCACGAAGGCAGTGCCGCGGGCGAGGTCGGGATTAGTGGTAACACCGTAAGTTATGGCGGGGTCGTCATCGGCACTTTCTCCGGCGGTACGGATGGCAGCGTGCCGTTGAGCGTTCTGTTCAACGCGAACGCGGGCGTCGAGAGCGTCGAGGCGGTCCTGCGCAACATCACCTACGAGAACGTCTCGGTTAATCCTGCGACGACGCAGCGGTTGGTGGAATTCACCGTCACCGACGGTGACGGCGGGGTGAGCAACACCGTAGCGAAATCAATCCTGATCAACGACGTCAATGTCGCGCCGGTATTGAGCGGCGCCAATGATCTCACGGCGATCGACGAAGACGCGTTCAATAATGGCGGCACCCTCGTCTCCGACCTGGTATCGGGGGTCGTAACGGACGCCGATGCCGGCGCGCTCGAAGGTATTGCCGTGGTCGGGGTGGACGACACCAATGGCACTTGGGAATTCTCCACCGACGGTGGATCCAGCTGGACCGCGTTCGGGTCGCCGACGACGGACGCGGCACGACTCCTCGCCGCGAATGCCGATACGTTCGTCCGCTTCGTGCCCGACGCGAACTGGAATGGCACCGTCACTAACGGCGTCACGTTCCACGCGTGGGACCAGACGAGCGGCGTGAACGGCGATGAAGTCGACCTGCTGATGTCCGGAAATCTCCGCGACCAGTTCGATACGGTGTCCTATGCGAACAACGACGGCAGCGCCGTGTGGACATCCGACTGGATCGAATACAGCGACGACGGCTCCGCGGCGACCGGTAACGTACGCATCAGCGGCGGCAAGATCCGTGTAGACAATCTTGACGGCGGCGCCAAGGAGTACATCACGCGCGCCGCTGATCTGTCGCAGGCATCGACCGCGACATTGACGTTCGACTACGACGGTTTCGGCGAAGGTGGTCTCGACACCGTCGCATTCGAAGTCTCTAACGACGGCGGCACGGGCTGGACGCTGCTGCAGACCATGAACGTCGTCGGCAACGTTTCGGGCAGCAAGTCTTTTACGCTCGAAAACTTCACGACACTGACCGATGACATGCAGGTCCGGCTCCGCATCGTGCAGGGCCTCGGAGGTACCACCCAGCACATCAACTTCGACAACATTGACATTTCGTACGCAGGGACGGGTACGGGTGCGTCCAGTTCGGTCAGCGTCGCGACGGCCAGCAGCGATATTACAGTGAATCCGGTCGACGACCCGGCCGTGATATCGGGCACCTTCGTCGGCGGCGCGACCGAGGGCGACGTAGGCGACGCGCCGGTGACGGCCACGGGTTCGATCAGCATTTCCGACATAGACGTCGGGGACAATCCGGCGTTCAACGACGTCGGCTCGACAGTTGGGGCTAATGGCTTTGGGTCGTTCGTACTGACGTCCGGCACCTGGACATACACCCTGGACCAGAGCGCGGTCCAGAATCTCGACGCGGGCGATATCGTCAACGACACGATCACCTACACGGCGACGGATGGTTCGGCCCAAGCGATAACGGTTACGATCACGGGCACGGATGACGCCTCAGTGATCACCGGCACGGTGCTTGGTGCGGTCAACGAAGGCGATATCGGTGACACAGTGACCGCGACGGGTTCGATCAGCATCTCCGATATCGATGACGACGATGCCCCGGTGTTCAACAACGTCGGGTCGACGGTGGGAACGAACGGCTACGGGTCGTTCGAATTGATTGCAGGAACCTGGACCTACACGCTCGACCAGAGCACGGTCCAGAACCTCGACGCGGGCGATGTCGTCAACGACACGATCACCTACACGGCAACCGATGGTTCGACGCAACCCATCACCGTGACGATCACCGGAACCGACGATGCGTCGGTCATTACCGGTACGGTCGCGGGTGCGGTGAACGAAGGTAATATCGGCGATGCGCCGGTCACGGCTACCGGCTCGATATCAATATCAGACGTCGATGACGACGACTCGCCGACGATCAACGATGCCGGCAGTACGGTCGGTGACAACGCCTACGGCAGTTTCGTCCTGAGTTCGGGCACCTGGACATACACGCTGGATCAGAGCACGGTTCAGGATCTCGATGCCGGCGACATCGTGAACGACACGATCACTTATACGGCGACCGACGGTTCAACGCAGCAGATTACCGTCACGATTACCGGTACCGATGACGCGTCTGTCATTACCGGGACGGTTGCCGGGGCTGTTAATGAAGGCAACATCGGCGATGCACCGGTTACCGCCACTGGCGCCATCGCAATAACGGATGCCGACGCCGGCGACGCACCTTCCTTTAGCAATGTCGGGTCGACAGTCGGCGACAATGCGCTCGGGTCTTTTGTCCTGTCCTCGGGAACCTGGACCTATACGCTCGATCAATCCGCCGTGCAGGATCTCGACGCCGGTGACATCGTCACCGATACGATCACGTATACCGCAACCGACAGCTCGACGCAGCAGATCACCGTCACGATTAGCGGGACGGACGATGCCTCGATCGTCACCGGGACCGTCGCCGGTGCCGTTAACGAAGGCGACATCGGCGATGCGCCGGTTACGGCCACCGGTGCCATCGCAATAACGGACGCCGATGCCGACGATTCGCCGGTCTTTAACGACGCCGGGTCGACACTCGGCGATAATGCCCTCGGATCCTTTGTCCTGTCGTCGGGAACCTGGACCTATACGCTCGATCAATCCGCCGTGCAGGATCTCGACGCCGGTGACATCGTCACTGATACGATTACCTATACCGCGACCGACAGCTCGACGCAGCAAATCACCGTCACAATAAGCGGCACCGACGATAACTCGGTCGTCACCGGCACCGTCGCCGGGGCTGTGAATGAAGGCAACATTGGTGACGCACCCGTGACCGCCACAGGGTCGATCGCGATTTCAGACGTCGATGCCGACGATGCGCCGGTATTTAATGACGTCGGCACAACTGTCGGTGACAACGCGCTCGGATCCTTCGTCCTGTCCTCCGGGACGTGGGCCTATACACTCGATCAATCCGCCGTCCAGGATCTCGACGCGGGTGACATCGTCACCGATACGATCACCTATACGGCGACCGATAGTTCGACGCAGCAGATCACGATCACCATCACGGGCACCGACGATACGTCTGTCATTACCGGCACCGTTGCCGGTGCCGTTAACGAAGGCAACGTCGGTGATGCGCCGGTTACGGCCACAGGTGCCATCGTAATAGCCGATGCGGACGCCGACGATTCCCCGGTCTTCAACGACGCCGGTGCAACCGTCGGCGACAACAGTTTCGGTTCTTTTATCCTGTCCTCGGGAACCTGGACCTATACGCTCGATCAATCCGCCGTTCAGGATCTCGATGCGGGCGATGTCGTCACCGATACGATCATGTATACGGCGACCGATAGTTCGACGCAGCAGATTACCGTCACAATAATCGGGACGGACGATACGTCGGTGATCACCGGCACTGTTGCCGGCGCCGTGAACGAAGGCAATGTCGGCGATGCGCCCGTCACGGCCACAGGCGCCATCGTAATAGCCGATGCGGACGCCGACGATTCTCCCGTCTTCAACGACGCCGGTGCAACCGTCGGCGATAACGCGCTTGGTTCTTTTGTCCTGTCCTCCGGGGCCTGGACCTATACGCTCGATCAATCCGCCGTTCAGGATCTCGACGCCGGCGATGTCGTCGCCGACACGATCACTTATACGGCAACGGACAGTTCGACGCAGCAAATCACCGTCACGATTACGGGGACTGACGATGCGTCTGTCATCACCGGCACCGTTGGAGGTGCCGTTAACGAAGGCAACGTCGGTGATGCGCCAGTCACCGCCACGGGAGCCATAGCAATAACGGATGCCGACGCCAACGACGTGCCGGCCTTTAACGATGTCGGGTCGACCGTAGGCGACAACTCATTCGGCTCCTTTGTTCTCTCTTCCGGAACCTGGACCTATACGCTCGATCAATCCGCCGTTCAGGACCTCGATGCAGGCGATGTCGTCACCGATACGATCACGTATACGGCAACCGACAGTTCGACGCAGCAGATTACCGTCACGATTACCGGCAGCGACGATGCTTCGGTGATCACCGGCACTGTTGCGGGCGCCGTTAACGAGGGCAATGTCGGCGACGCCCCGGTGACCGCCACGGGATCGATCGCGATTTCAGATGCCGATGCCGATGATTCCCCTGTCTTCAACGACGTCGGTGCAACCGTCGGCGATAACGCGCTTGGTTCTTTTGTCCTGTCCTCGGGGACCTGGACTTATACACTCGATCAATCCGCCGTCCAGGATCTCGACGCCGGTGACATCGTCACCGATACGATCACCTATACGGCGACCGATAGTTCGACGCAGCAGATCACCGTCACAATCACCGGCACCGACGATACTTCGGTCGTCACCGGGACCGTCGCCGGGGCTGTTAATGAAGGCAACATTGGTGACGCACCGGTGACCGCCACGGGATCGATCGCGATTTCAGACGCCGATGCTGATGATACCCCGGTCTTCAACGACGTCGGTGCGACCGTCGGCGATAACGCGCTCGGGTCTTTTGTCCTGTCCTCCGGCACCTGGACCTATACGCTGGACCAATCCGCGGTTCAGGATCTCGACGCCGGTGACATCGTCACCGATACGATCACTTATACGGCGACCGATAGTTCGACGCAGCAGATTACCGTCACGATCACGGGCACAGACGACGCGTCTGTCATTACCGGGACGGCTGCCGGGGCTGTTAACGAAGGCAACATCGGCGATGCACCGGTTACCGCCACCGGCGCCATCGCAATAACGGATACCGATGCCGACGACGCACCGGCGTTTAACGACGTCGGCACGACACTCGGCGATAGTGCGCTCGGATCCTTCGTCCTGTCCTCCGGGACATGGACCTACACACTCGATCAATCCGCCGTCCAGGACCTCGACGCCGGCGACATCGTCACCGATACGATCACCTATACGGCGACCGACAGCTCGACGCAGCAGATTACCGTCACTATCACGGGCACGGGCGATGCGTCTGTCATCACCGGCACCGCCGCCGGGGCCGTTAACGAGGGTAATGTCGGGGACGCGCCGGTAACCGCGACAGGGTCGATCGCAATTTCAGACGCCGATGCCGACGACTCCCCTGTCTTCAACGACGTCGGTGCAACCGGCGGCGACAACAGTTTCGGGTCTTTTGTCCTGTCCTCGGGGACCTGGACCTACACAGTCGATCAATCTGCCGTCCAGGACCTCGACGCCGGTGACATCGTCACCGATACGATCACCTATACGGCGACTGATAGTTCGACACAGCAGATTACCGTCACGATTACCGGCACCGACGATGCCTCGGTCATCACCGCTACCGTCGCCGGCGCCGTTAATGAAGGCAATATCGGCGATGCGCCGATTACGGCCATCGGCGCCATCGCGATTTCAGACGCCGATGCCGACGATGCCCCTGTCTTCAACGACGTCGGGTCGACCGTTGGCGACAACGCGCTCGGTTCGTTTGCACTCTCCTCGGGGACCTGGACTTACACGCTCGATCAATCCGCCGTTCAGAACCTCGACGCCGGTGACATCGTTACCGACACGATCACCTATACGGCGACCGACAGTTCAACGCAGCAGATTACTCTCACAATTACCGGAACTGACGATGCCTCTGTCGTCACCGGCACCGTTGCCGGGGCCGTTAACGAAGGCAACATCGGCGATGCGCCGGTCACGGCCAGCGGCGCCATCGCGATTTCAGATGCGGATGCCGACGACGCCCCGACGTTTAATGACATCGGTACAACGCCCGGCGATAACGCGCTCGGTTCATTTGTCCTGTCATCGGGAACGTGGACCTATACGCTCGATCAATCGACGGTACAGGACCTCGATGCCGGCGATATCGTCACAGACACGATCACCTATACGGCGACCGACAGTTCAACACAGCAGATCACTGTCACAATTACCGGAACTGACGATGCCTCTGTCGTCACCGGCACCGTTGCCGGGGCCGTTAACGAAGGCAACATCGGCGATGCGCCGGTCACGGCCAGCGGCGCCATCGCGATTTCAGATGCGGATGCCGACGACGCCCCGACGTTTAATGACGTCGGTACAACCCTCGGCGATAACGCGCTTGGATCCTTTGTCCTGTCCTCGGGAACGTGGACGTATACGCTCGATCAATCCGCCGTTCAGGACCTCGACGCGGGCGATATCGTCACCGACACGATCACCTATACCGCGACCGACAGCTCGACGCAGCAAATCACGGTCACGATCACCGGCACCGACGATGCCTCGGTCATCACCGGCACCGTCGCCCGCGCCGTCAACGAGGGAAACATCGGCGATGCACCAGTCACCGCCAATGGGCCAATTTTCATAACCGATGCGGACGCCGACGACAGCCCGGATTTCGCCGATGTCGGACCGACCGTCGGCGATAACGCGTTTGGCTCGTTCGTACTCTCCTCGGGTAAATGGACTTACACGCTCGACCAATCCGCGGTGCAGGATCTCGACGCCGGCGACATCGTTACCGATACGATCACCTATACCGCGACCGACAGTTCGACGCAGCAAATCACCGTCACGATCACCGGCACCGACGACGCCTCGGTCATCACCGGCACGGTAGCCGGTGCCGTGAATGAAGGTAATATCGGCGATGCGCCGGTCACCGCTACCGGCGCTATCGCAATAGCAGATGCGGACGCCGATGATGCGCCGGTCTTTAACGACGTCGGGTCGACCGTTGGCAATAATGCCTTCGGCTCCTTTGTCCTGTCCTCCGGGACATGGACTTATACGATCGATCAGTCCGCCGTCCAGAACCTCGACGTCGGAGACATCGTCACCGACACGATCACCTATACGGCAACGGACAGCTCGACGCAGCAGATTACCGTTACGATCACGGGTACCGACGATACGTCCGTCATCACCGGCACAGTAGCCGGGGCTGTCAGTGAAGGAAACATCGGCGATGCGCCGGTCACCGCAACCGGCGCCATTGCGATAGCGGATGTCGATGCTGACGACGCCCCTGTATTCAACGACGTCGGCGCCACTGTCGGCGATAACGCGCTCGGTTCCTTTATCCTGTCATCCGGGACCTGGACTTACACACTCGATCAGTCTGCTGTCCAGGACCTCGACGCCGGTGACATCGTCACCGACACGATCACCTATACGGCAACGGACAGCTCGACGCAGCAGATCACGGTCACCATCACGGGCACCGACGATACGTCCGTCATCACCGGCACGGTAGCCGGGGCTGTGACTGAAGGTAACATCGGCGATGCGCCGGTCACCGCCAATGGGACCATCACGATAGCGGATGCGGACGCCGACGATGCGCCGGTCTTTAACGACGCCGGGTCGACACTCGGCGATAGTGCGCTCGGATCCTTTGTCCTGTCCTCCGGAACCTGGACCTATACGCTCGATCAATCCGCCGTACCGGACCTCGACGCCGGGGACATCGTCACCGATACGATCACCTATACGGCGACCGACAGCTCGACGCAACAGATCACGGTCACGATTACGGGCACCGACGATACGTCCGTCATCGCCGGCACCGTTGTGGGGGCCGTCAACGAGGGCGATATCGGCGATGCGCCGGTCACCACCACTGGTGCCATCGCGATAACGGATGCCGACGCCGATGACGCGCCAGTCTTTAACGACGTCGGGTCGACACCCGGCGATAATGCCTTCGGTTCTTTTGTTCTGTCGTCCGGGACCTGGACCTATACGCTCGATCAAACCGCCGTACAGGATCTCGACGCCGGGGACATCGTCACCGACACAATCACCTATACGGCAACCGATAGTTCAACGCAGCAGATTACCGTCACAATCACCGGAACCGACGATGCTTCGGTGATCAGCGGCACGGTAGCCGGGGCTGTCAATGAAGGCGATGTCGGTGATGCACCCGTTACCGCGAGCGGCGCCATTGCAATAGCGGATGCCGATGCCGACGATGCCCCTGTCTTTAACGACGTCGGGTCGGCCGTTGGCGATAATGCGCTCGGTTCCTTCGTCCTGTCCTCCGGGACATGGACCTATACACTCGATCAGTCTGCTGTCCAGAACCTCGACGCCGGTGAGATCGTCACCGATACGATCACCTATACGGCAACCGACAGTTCGACGCAGCAGATTATCGTCACGATCACCGGCACCGACGATGCTTCGGTGATCAGCGGCACGGTAGCCGGGGCTGTCAATGAAGGCAATATCGGCGATGCGCCCGTGACCGCCACGGGTACCATCTCGATAGCGGATGACGATGCCGACGATACGCCGGTGTTCAACGACGTCGGCGCAACACCCGGCGGCAACGCGCTTGGCTCCTTCACCCTCTCCTCGGGAACGTGGACGTATACGCTCGATCAATCTTCGGTACAGGATCTCGACGCCGGCGATATTGTCACCGATACGATCACCTATACGGCGACTGATAGTTCGACGCAGCAGATCACCGTCACGATCACGGGCACCGATGATGTGCCGGTCATCACCGGGACTTTTGCCGGCGCCGTTAACGAAGGCGACATCGGCGATGCGCCGGTCACGGCCACCGGGTCCGTCGCGATCAGCGACCTCGACGCGGACGATGCGCCGGCGTTCGCCGATGTCCCGACGACCGTCGGCGACAATGCGTACGGCTCGTTTGTCCTGAACTCGGGAACCTGGACGTACACACTCGACCAGAGCGCGGTACAGCACCTCGATGTGGGTGACACGGTGAATGATACTGTCACGTTTTCAGCAAGCGACGGCTCCACCCGACAGGTCACGGTAGTCATCAGTGGCGCGGAAGATTCGGCCGTGGTTGGCGGGACCGATACGGGCAGCGTGACCCAGGATGTCGATCCCGATCTGGACGGATACCTGGAAACGGGCGGCACGTTAACCGTGACGGATCCGGACGCGGGAGAAAGTATCTTTTCGTCCGGCACTTATGTCGGCACGTACGGCGACCTTGCGCTGACGACAGGCGGGTCATGGACCTACGCCGCGGACAACAGTCAACCCGCTATCCAGGCGCTCGGTGCGAGCGACACGCTGAGCGAGGTTATCACCGTGGCCACCGCGGACGGGACGACGCACGCGGTTACCATCACGATCCGGGGGGCGAATAACCCGGCAGTGATTGGCGGCGACACGTCCGGCGCGGTGACGGAGGATGTCGATCCCGATTTCGATGGCTACCTCATGGCCACGGGCACGCTGACCATAACGGATACCGACGCCGGAGAAGCGTCATTCAACACGGCGACGATCAGCGGCGCCTACGGCGACCTGGTAATCGACGCGGTCGGGGCGTGGAAATACACGGCCGACAACACACAGTCTGCAATACAGGAGCTCGGTGCGGGACAATCGCTAGTTGACACCATCACGGTACAAAGCGCGGACGGCACGACCCAGGACATCACCGTCACCATCAACGGCGCCGACGATGGCGCGGTAATCACAGGTACATTTGTCGGGAGCACGACCGAAGGCGATATCGGCGATGTCCCGGTCACGGCCACGGGTTCGATCGCAATCAGTGATATCGACGCAAGCGATACCCCGATGTTCAACGATGTCGTGGCAACCGTCGGCGATAATGCCTACGGTTCCTTTGTACTCACATCCGGGACGTGGACCTATACGCTCGATCAATCCGCCGTTCAGGATCTGGATGCCGGCGATGTCATCACCGATACGATCACGTTTAGCGCAACGGACGGTTCGACAGAGCAGATCACGGTCACGATTACAGGCACCGACGATACCTCGGTTATCAGCGGTACCGTCGCCGGAGCAGTTAACGAAGGCGACATCGGCGATGCACCGGTCACAGCAACCGGTGCCATCGCAATAACGGACGCCGATGCCGACGATACACCGTCTTTTAACGATATCGGGTCGACCGTCGGTGACAATGCATTCGGGTCTTTTGTCCTCTCGTCAGGGACCTGGACTTATACGCTCGACCAATCCGCCGTGCAGGACCTCGACGCCGGTGACATCGTCACCGACACGATCACGTTTAGCGCAACGGACGGTTCGACGCAGCAGATCACGGTGACGATTACGGGCACTGACGATACCTCGGTCATCACTGGCACTGTTGCCGGGGCCGTTAATGAAGGCGACATTGGTGATGCGCCGGTTACGGCCACCGGGTCGATCGCGATAGCGGACGCCGATGCCGACGATGCGCCTGTATTCAATGACGTCGGTGCCACTGTCGGTGACAACGCGCTCGGATCCTTCGTCCTGTCCTCCGGGACCTGGACGTATACGCTCGATCAATCCGCCGTTCAGGATCTCGATGCGGGCGATGTCGTCACCGATACGATTACCTTTACCGCGACCGACAGTTCGACGCAGAAAATCACTGTCACAATCACCGGGACTGACGATAGCTCCGTTATCACCGGTACCGTCGCGGGGGCCGTCAACGAAGGCAACATTGGTGACGCGCCGGTCACGGCCACCGGCGCCATCGCGATTTCAGATGCTGATGGCGACGACGCCCCGACGTTTAATGACGTCGGGTCGACCGTTGGCGATAACGCGCTTGGTTCCTTTGTCCTGTCTTCGGGAACGTGGACCTACACGCTCGACCAATCCGCCGTACAAGATCTCGACGCAGGCGACATCGTCAGCGATACGATTACCTATACCGCGACCGACAGTTCAACGCAGCAGATTACCGTCACAATCACCGGTACCGATGATGCGTCGGTCATCACCGGTACTGTTGCGGGCGCCGTTAACGAGGGCAATGTCGGCGACGCCCCGGTGACCGCCACGGGATCGATCGCGATTTCAGACGCCGATGCCGATGATTTCCCTGTGTTCAACGACGTCGGTGCAACCGTCGGCGACAACAGCTTCGGCTCATTTGTCCTGTCATCGGGGACCTGGACCTATACACTCGATCAATCCGCCGTCCAGAACCTCGATGCCGGCGATATCGTCACCGATACGATCACCTATACGGCAACGGACAGCTCGACGCAGCAGATTACCGTCACCATCACCGGCACCGACGATGCTTCGGTCATCACCGGCACGGTCGCCGGGGCTGCCAATGAAGGCGATGTCGGTGATGCACCGGTCACTGCGACCGGCGCCATTGCAATAGCAGATGCGGATGCCGACGATTCCCCTGTATTCAACGACGTCGGTGCAACCGTCGGCGACAACAGTTTCGGTTCTTTTGTCCTGTCCTCGGGATCCTGGACCTACACACTTGATCAATCCGCCGTACAGAACCTCGATGCGGGCGACATCGTCACCGATACGATCATCTATACGGCGACCGACAGCTCGACGCAGCAGATTACCGTCACAATTACCGGGACGGACGATGCCTCGATCGTCACCGGGACCGTCGCCGGGGCTGTGAATGAAGGCAACATTGGTGACGCGCCGGTGACCGCCACGGGATCGATCGCGATTTCGGACGCCGATGCCGATGAATCCCCTGTCTTCAACGACGTCGGTGCAACCGTCGGCGACAACAGTTTCGGTTCTTTTGTTCTGGCCTCGGGAACCTGGACCTATACGCTCGACCAATCTTCGGTACAGGACCTCGACGCCGGCGATGTCATCACCGATACGATCACGTTTGGCGCAACGGACGGTTCGACGCAGCAGATCACGGTCACAATCACGGGGACCGACGATACCTCTGTCATCAGCGGTATCGTCGCCGGAGCCGTTAACGAAGGCGATGTCGGCGATGCGCCGGTTACCGCCACCGGCACGATCACAATTTCAGACGCCGATGCCGACGACGCGCCGGTATTCAACGACGTCGGTGCGAGCGTCGGCGACAATGCGCTCGGCTCCTTCGTCCTGTCCTCGGGAACCTGGACCTATACGCTTAATCAATCAACCGTACAGGACCTCGACGCCGGGGATATCGTCACCGATACGATCACCTATACCGCGACCGACAGTTCGACGCAGCAGATTACCGTCACGATTACCGGCACTGACGACGCGTCCGTCATCACCGGTACGGTTGCCGGGGCCGTTCATGAGGGCAACATCGGTGACGCACCGGTCACGGCGACCGGCGTCATCGCGATAGCGGATGCGGACGCCGACGATACACCTTCGTTTAACAACGTCGGGTCGACCGTCGGCGACAACGCGCTCGGATCCTTCGTCCTGTCCTCGGGGACGTGGACCTATACGCTCGACCAATCCGCGGTGCAGGACCTCGACGCCGGGGATATCGTCACCGATACGATCACGTGTACGGCAACCGACAGTTCGACGCAGCAGATTACCGTCACGATCACCGGCACCGACGATGCGTCCGTCATCACCGGTACGGTTGCAGGGGCCGTTAATGAAGGCAACATCGGTGACGCACCAGTCACGGCCACGGGCAGCATCTCGATAACAGATGCCGATGCTGACGACACTCCTGGATTCAACGACGTTGCTACAACCGTTGGTGATAACGCGCTCGGCTCCTTCGTGCTGTCGTCAGGAACCTGGACCTATACGCTCGATCAATCCGCCGTACAGGACCTCGACGCCGGAGATATCGTCACCGATACGATCACCTATGCCGCGACCGACGGTTCGACGCAGCAGATTACCGTAACCATCACCGGAAGCGACGATGCCTCTGTCATCACCGGCACCGTCGCCGGCGCCGTTAACGAAGGCAACATCGGCGACGCACCGGTTACCGCCACTGGTGCCATCGCCATAGCAGATGCCGACGCTGACGACGCCCCTGTCTTCAACGACGTCGGTACAACACTCGGTAATAACGGGTTCGGTTCCTTCGTTCTCTCGTCCGGAACGTGGACCTATACGCTCGATCAATCGGCTACTCAGGATCTCGATGCCGGGGATATCGTCACCGATACGATCACCTATACCGCGACCGACGGTTCGACGCAGCAAATCACGGTCACGATTACCGGCACGGACGATGCGTCCATCATCACTGGGACTGTTGCCGGCGCCGTTAACGAAGGCGACATCGGTGATGCGCCGGTCACCGCCACGGGCACCATTGCGATTTCAGATGCCGACGCCGACGATAGCCCGGTGTTCAACGACAGCGCTGCAACGCTTGGCGATGACGCATTCGGAACGTTCGTCCTCTCATCGGGGACGTGGACCTACACGCTCGACGAGTCCGCCGTCCAGAACCTCGATGCCGGCGACATCGTCAGTGACACGATCACCTACACGGCAACAAGTGGTTCAACCCGGCAGGTTACCGTCACGATTACCGGCACCGCTGATGCCGCCATTATCACCGGCACTTTCAACGGCGCTGTCACGGAAGGTGATATCGGCGACCCGGCGGCCACAGCCACGGGCGCGATCGCCGTCATCGATGCCGACGACGACGATAACCCCGCGTTTAACGATGTCGCTGCGACCATCGGCGATAACACGTACGGGTCTTTTGCCCTCACCGCCGGAACCTGGACTTACACGATCGACCAATCGGCCGTTCAGCATCTCCGATCCGGTGATACGGTTCTGGACTCTCTTACGTTCGTCGCGACCAATGGCCAGACGCAACAAGTCACCGTGACAATATCGGGTAGCAACGACGCCGCGACAATCACCGGCGCCACGAGCGCCACGGTAACCGAGGAAACCGACCCGGACGCAGACGGTTTACTGGAGGCTACGGGAGCCGTTGCGGTATCCGATCCGGACACGGGAGAAGGTAGCGTTGTGGCGGGAACCTCCAGTGGCTCGTTCGGCGATTTGATTATCGACGTGGCAGGAAACTGGCAGTATTCGGCTTCGAATGCGCAGTCGGCGGTCCAGACACTGGCTGCCGGCGATGCGATCACTGATACCGTGACGGTGCATTCCGATGACGGCACCGCCGTCGATATCGTGATCACGATCAACGGGACCAACGATCTCGCGGCGTTCTCCGGAGACGATAGCGGGACCGTGACCGAAGACAGCGCTGCCGGCGACATGCTTGAAACGACCGGTCATCTCAGCGTGGCGGATCTCGATGCCGGCGAAAACCAGTTAGTCGCCGGGACGATCGGCGGGGCCTACGGCGAGCTGACAATTGATGCTTCGGGCAACTGGACGTACGCCGCGGATAACCTGCAGCAAGCCATTCAATGCCTTGCTGGCGATGGCGCGCTCACCGATACGATAACCGTGACGAGCACGGACGGCACGACGCACGACATCGCGATGAGCGTATTGGGTGTTGATGATGCGCCAACGTTGAACGCGCCGGCCGCCGGGACCGTCACCGGCGGCGGTTCATTATTGTTCTCCGAGTTCACGGGTAACGCGATCACGGTCAATGACATCGATTCGGCGGTGGTCGAAATCACGCTCAGTGCGAAAACCGGTTCGGTCGAACTGGCAAAAACCAGCGGACTGACGTTCCTCATTGGCGATGGAAGCCCGGCGAACCTGATGCGTTTCAGCGGGTCGCCCGACGACGTCAACGCGGCGATGAACGCGGCGAATTTCGTCGCGCCCGCCGACTACGAGGGGAACGTCGCGCTGGACATCATGGTCTCGGACGGCAGCCCTCTGACAACGCTGAAAACCGTCAACGTCGCCGTCAGCAGCCCTGCTGATGCCGCGAACGATGACACCGAAGAGACGCCGCTCGACGTCGTTATCTATGAATCCATGAATACAGACCTGCCGAGCGCTGAAATCCGCTCGATCACCGGCGCGAAGATTTCGGCAGAAGCATCGGAAGCCGGCGACGAACCCGTGACGGCAGCGACCGATAATGAGGACACGTCCGGTGGTGGCGTCGCGGTCGGACCAACGTTCGCGTTCTCAAATTCGCTCTCCACGAGTGCGCCCGGCGGACTCGCCGGTATCTACGCCGCCGACGCACCGGAAGATGATGAAAACCGCGACGGGCCGATCGAGAAAATTATAAAGGTTGCACTGAAAAACCAGATAACCGGCGCCCAAACCATCGTCTCCATGCATCTGCAAACCCCGGCGTGGGAAGCCATCGCCAACGCGCTTGATGAAGTCGATGATAGTTCGGACGGAGAAAGCTTCAGCGCTCCGACGCTTGGCACGGTCGGCGGAATGACATTCGCGTTAACGGCAGGATATATCAGCTGGATCCTGCGCGCCGGTTACCTGACTGCAAGTCTGATGTCGGTCGCGCCCCTGTGGCGGAGTTTCGACCCGCTGCCCATTGTTGGGAAGAAGGAGCGCCGGAAGGATGAGACCGATGAGCATAATCCTAAAGATTCGGACGATCCGAACGACTCTAAGGTGGAGGAACTCCTGTTTGGTGCGCCCGGATCCTGAGAATACTGCCGTAATGATGAGCCAATCCCGATGAAAATCTTTTCGCCCGTGGGCAAAGTCGTGTTCGGCCTCGTGATGCTGACGGTAAGCCTGGTGCTCGCTGCGGAGTGGATTGGAATCGTTCCAAACGAACAACGCGGGTTCGTCGAAGGCCGGCGCATCCTCGGGGAATCTTTGGCCGTCCAGTTGTCGGGAGCACTGGCCGTCGGGCAGACAGAACTCGTCGACCAGACACTGTCGGTACTCGTGGAACGCGACGAGAACATCATCTCGGCCGGCATCATCCGGCAGGACGGATACAGACTCATTATTGCCGGTCCGCATGGCGATGAATGGAGCGACCATCGCTCAAACCGATCCACACCGACCCACGTCACGATACCGATTTTTGACGGCGAACGGCGCTGGGGTGCGTTGCAGATTGTTTTCACAAAAGTCGCAGCTTCGTCGATCCCGTTCGATTTCGGAATTCCCCTGCTGCCGCTCATCCTATTCCTGATGCTCGCGGGTTTCGTCGCCTTCAGGTGGTTTATCAAACGTACGCTGAAGGAACTCGACCCGAGTTCCGTTGTGCCCGAACGCGTAAAATCGGCGTTCGACGCTCTCGCCGAAGGCCTCGTCATCATTGATGAGAAAGAAAACATCGTGCTCGCGAACCAATCGTTCGCGGAAAAGATCAGTTCTTCTGACCGATCACTGATTGGTACGCAGCTGTCCACGATCGACTGGGAGCAGAGCAGCGGCGATTCGCCCTGGAAAATGACGCTGGACGACGGTCAGCGTGAAACCGGTACGACCATACGGTTTACGGGGAAGAACGCGAAGCCAAGAACGTTTACCGTCAACAGCACGCCGATAGCCGATGGTCGCGGGGCACTGCGCGGCGCACTCGTCACGTTCAACGATCTGACGGATCTCGAGCGCAAGCAAATTGAACTGAAGAATACCGTCGCCGCATTGGAGACTTCACGCTCGGAACTGCAAAAAAAGACGGTCGAACTCGAGTTCCTCGCAACCCGCGACTCGCTCACGGGTTGCCTGAATCGCCGGGCGTTTTTCGAGAAGGCGGAATTCCTGTTCATGGAAGCCCGGCAGAGAGGCGGCGATCTTGCGTGCATCATGTGCGATATCGACCATTTCAAGCGGATCAACGACGGTCACGGGCATGCAACGGGCGATAAAGTGATCCAGATGGTCTCCGGACAACTACGTTCCAACGCGCGCCCGGACGATGTCGTCGGCCGGTACGGTGGCGAGGAGTTCTGCATCATCCTGCCGAAAGCGAACCTCGAGGCCGCCATGCAGATAGGCGAGCGATTACGTACCACGATCAAGGAGGGCGCGATCAACACGTTCGAATCGAAAATTCGCGTGACCGCAAGCTTTGGTGTCGCGCTTATCGACGACGAAATTGGCAATCCCGCAGACCTTATCGCACGGGCCGACAAGGCGCTTTACGACGCGAAAGAGAACGGACGCAACCGGGTTGTCTCGTGGCATCCGGACAACGAGGCAACCGAGTCAGGCGCGAACGCAAATGCACTCGTCGTGTCCGGAGAAACCGGCACGGACGGGGACCTCCCCATCGCCATTGACGACAATTCTGCTGCAATGATCACAGCACTACAGGAACGGGTGTCCGACCTCGAGCGTGAAATCACGAACGCGGAAATCGCGAAAGTGAGCGAAGTTGGTCAGGACGAGGTCACCGGCCTGCCCAATCGGTTGTTGTTGCTCGACCGTATTCGACAGGCTGCGAGCAGAAACGAACGCTACGATCATTTGTCCGCGGTGATCATCCTGGATATCGATTTATTCCGACGCATCAACGACGCGCTCGGTTTCGTGATCGGCGACCAGGTGTTGCGTAAAGTCGCGGATCGCCTGGTCGAAATGCTGCGTGAAACAGATACGGTATCGCAGCTCGGCGGCGATCCGACCGCCACGACCGTATCGCGGACGGGGGCGGACGAATTCGGGATCCTGATCACCGATCTGAAAAACGCCGAGGCTGCAACCTGGATAGTCAAACGGCTGCTCGATAACATGACCGAGCCATTCGATATCGATAATAACGAAATTTTTATCAGTTGCAGCGCCGGTATCAGCCTCTTCCCGCTCGATGCGGACAAACCCGAACAACTGATCGGCAACGCGAGCATCGCGCGCTACACCGCGAAGCGCCGGCTGGGCCGCAACAACTTCGCGTTCTTCTCGGAGGATCTGAACCACAGTTCCTACCGTCATCTATGGCTCGAGGGGCAGATGCACGGCGCGCTCGAAAGCAACGAGTTCGCGCTCAACTTTCAGCCAAAAGTGGATCTTCGAACAGGCCGCGTGACGAGTTTCGAAGGATTGCTACGCTGGCACAACCCGAAGATCGGTTTCGTATCGCCGGCCGATTTCATACCCGTCGCGGAACATACCGGTCTGATTAACGACATCGGTCGCTGGGTGATCGAACAAGGCTGCCGACAGGTCCGGGAATGGGTTGATGCCGGTTATACGGATATCGGCGTGGCGGTCAATCTCTCGCCCGTACAGTTTCGGCAAGCGGATCTGGCTGATCAGATCATGTCGGCGCTCGATGCCGCCGATATCGCGCCGTCGATGCTCGAACTCGAAGTGACTGAATCGGTCATCATGGAAAACTTCGACGAGTCCGTCGAAACCCTGAAAAAACTCGCTGAGGCCGGGGTAAGGATCGCTATCGACGACTTCGGCACCGGCTATTCTTCTTTGGCGTACCTGAAGAACCTGCCGGTTAATACGCTGAAAATCGACCGCTCGTTCCTCAGCGACACGGTTCCGGACGAGCAGGACAAGCAGATTATTACGGCCATTGTCGCCCTCGCGCACAGTATGGATCTGGAAGTTGTCGCCGAGGGCGTCGAAACAGAGGCGCAGCGCACGTTTCTTAAAGCGCTCGCGTGCAACGAAATGCAGGGCTATTTGTTCAGTAAGCCGGTACCCGCGGATGAAACACTCGGTATCCTGCGCGACAATGATCCACTGGCGCCGCGCTTGCCGGACCGGAAGATCGCCTGAGTTCAATTTCGGAACGGAAGCCTGTTGCCGCACTCCCGCGGGCGCCATCGCCGGCTGTAGCGTCCTCCTCTCCCGTCAGCGCAAATGTTCGTCGAAAAACGCGGTCGTGCGCTGCCATGCCAGCGCAGCATCGTGCGCGTCGTAGCGGGCACTGCTGGGATTCGCGAAGGCATGATCGGCTTCGTACCAGTGGACGGTCAATCCGTCCGCCTTGCCGGCCTCGGCCATCGCGGATTCGAACCCGCTGACCATCGGTTTGTTGATCCACCCGTCTTTCGTCGCGAAATGTCCGAGCAGCGGACCTTCCAGATTTGCCAGATCGCCGGCGCCGACGGCGACATTGCCGTAGTACACAACCGTCGCCTCAACGGGCGCCGACAGGGACGCCTGTAGCGACCAACCGCCACCAAAACACCAGCCGACGGTACCGATTTTTCCGGTGACGTTCTTATTCGCGCGCAGCCATGCATTCCACCCATTCAACGTTGCCGTCGCGCGCTCGGCGGAGACCTTACCCATGAGGTTTTGCGCCGAGTCGGCGGTGGTCGCCACGCTGCCGCCGTACAGGTCGACGGCGAGCGCAACATAGCCAAGATTCGCGAACTCGGCCGCTACCGATTTGATTTGATCATTGAGACCCCACCACTCGTGGATCAGTATCACGGCGGGAGCCGGTCCGGTATCGGGCATGGCCAGCGCCGCTGAGACCGTCTCGCCCCCAACCTCGATGCTGACCGTTTCGAGCGATTCGGCCGCGGCGCGCGATAGTTCCGGCCAGGCGAGTACGCTCGCGAGCGGTAACGTCACAGCCCGCTGCAGAAACAACCGGCGGCTTTCGGGATCCACTTCGACGGCGGGGAGATCCGTGTCGGACCCGCAACGATTGATATCACACACGGTATTCGCTCCTTGTTCGTTGACGGTTTACCCGGGGCGATCGGCATTAACGCACTGCGCAAATTCATGCGCCCGAATCGCCGGCCTCGGAAAGATAACGCCGTTCGTCGAATGATACGAGCCAATCCGCCCGATAAATCGCGGCGAGCGTCACCAGTGCACCGGTAATAAACGCCTCGGGAAACAGCAGTAACAACGCTGTCGGACGATAGTTGGCGGATAGTGCATCCGGATCCATGATCCCGGCCCACCCTGCCAATGCGAGGGCAGAGAACGAAACCGCCGCGACGGCAAGCGCCGCACCGAAAAAGCTGCTGCAAAACAGGTACACAAACAGGTGCCGGGGCAGCAATGCCTCGACAATGCGGGCAATCACATAACTGACGGCGACCGGCAGCAGCGCCAACAGTACGCCGTTGGTGCCGAGCGCGAGCCAGTCGTTCGTCGTAACTATCGTGGTCGCGACCAGAACGACGCTCAGCGCGAGGATGGCGAGTTGCCATCCGAACGCCAGCGTCAGTAATGTCGCGCCGAGCAGGTGCACCGCCGGACCGTTGGCGAGTTCGGCACGCAATAGCCAGATCATCGACACGGCAATGCAGCACACCACAAGCCGGGTTGCAACGCCTTCGCGACGGAGCCAGTACCACGGCGTTCGCCATAATGTGAAGGATAATCCCGCGGCGAACAGGATCGAACCAACAGTCAAAAATGTCGGCGACAGTATTTCGCTCGTAAGTTCCATCGCGCGGGAGTTTATCCAAAATATCCGGGCTTTGTTCTTGCGACACGCGGGCGCGCAGACCCGGCGATGTCGGGGCGGCGTCGATAGCCAGCGACGAACCACTGCAAAAGCCCGCGGGAAAGAGGGACCGCTGCCGCTACGGGCCCGGAGCGCATATTCGGCGTGACCCTCGGCAGTGTCATGGGCTAAGCTCGGAGCAACATGACCGCCCGGTTTTGCATCATGATTTGCTGCGCCGCAATGATTCTGCCTGGCACGTTGGCTACGGAATCCGCATTTTCCCGCAGCTGCTGGTGGCGTCTGGCCGACGGTTAGGCGGTTTGGGAGGCGAATGACAGAACCCACCCACATTCTCAGTGATTTTCAACTCATCGAGATGCTCGATGTCTACATGATCTCCGGTGCGGTCTATGTCATGAATTTCATCGCCGTGCTATTCGGATTCCTGGTTGCGGTATTCACTGCCGGGAATTGAATGTCGAAAGGGATGCTACTTATCCTGGTGAGTTTGTATTCACTGTTCGCGTTCGGTTCTGCATTCGGGCTTTACGTTGCCCAGGCCTGGTACGTGGAAATTGCTAACGAATTGGCATTTCGGGGTAGCGACGCGACCGGACGAATAAATTACCCCATTGAAATGCTTGCGGGGTTTTGGGGGCAAGCTTTTAGAGCAGGCACCCTCCTCGTATATTTCGCCACCTATGTCGGAGGGCTGTTGTTCCTTCGCGAGGTTTTGACGACCAAATCGATTACAGCCGAGTAGATCGGTCGATCGAATTCACTAATCTAATACATACACGATGCGCGGGCAGGATCCATGCAACTAGCCATCAAACGTCGGGCGCCAAGAGCAGTCGCATTCATTGTAGGCGCGGTCGCGATCAGTTACGCCTATGTCATGGTTATGGGATTTACGGCGGTCAATTTTCCGGGCGGAACAGTCTACAAACTCCTGGGCCCGGTCGCTCCATTTACAGTTGGCTGGATAGCCGCCGTAGTAGTCGGAGGCCTGGTAGTTCTCCCACTCACAACTTTCATACTGCCAAAACCGCTAAAGGCCGCACTCGTATTGTCCGTACTCGTCGTGGCGTATCTGATCCTGACATCGATGAGCTTTCGCCTGAGCGGCGTGAGAGCCGTCGCAATATCAGATTACATCGCGATTATTGTCGTGTTTACGCTGTACGGACATTTGGGTTCGCGCCTGACGAGGTGCTGCAGCTGACTCGATTACAATTAAGCTGCGCCAATTGACGCATAGACATAGTGTATATACAATCTATTCATGCGATTCACCTAGGACGCTGAGAAGCGCCGCAGTAATCTGACGTCTCATGGCCTCGATTTTGTAGATGCGCCGCGCGTGTTCGAAGGTACAACCTTCACGTACGAGGATGATCGCTTTGATTACGATGAACGTCGATACGTCACGCTTGGATTCCTCTCGGACGTAGCGTTATCAATAGTGCACACCGAAACACCGGCACAAATCCATCTGATCTCAATGCGAAAGGCGACTAAACGTGAAGAAATCATCCTATTCGAAAGCATCAAAGACTGATATGAAACGAGTCCGAGCTACAAAGGATTCTGATATCAAGCTCAGCAAAGAACATCCTGAAACTAATCTGAAGCACATTGCCAAAGGAGTTGTAAGACGGGGCTTAAAACCGTCCCCTGCAAAGAAATCTATTTCGCTTCGTGTCGATGAAGATGTACTGGAGTGGTACAAGGCGCAGGGCCCCGGCTATCAAACTCGAATAAATGCGGTTCTGCGTGCATTTAAGGATGCTTCGCTCTAGCAAGGTGCTGTACCTGTCCCATTACAGCGGACCTTTCCAGCTTGCCGGATTTTTTCTCTTCCAAAGCGCGCCGTAATGAATATCTGAGCACGACGCGAGATGACTACGAAACGTATCGGGAATGTGGTGGGTTTGCTGGTTCTCTTCGGTGTCGTTTTTTACTTCTACTCGATGTGGCGACAAACAAGCGAAATTGAAACATTGTGTGCGTCATATCCTCCAGGCACCGTGGTCGGTAACCTCGAAAACCCGCCCCTGGAATTCGGCGTTCAATTAATGGGGCCGTTTAAAACAGAGGAACAGCCGGGGTTACGGAAATTCGTATTCTGCGCGCCCTTAACCATGTGCGATGTATCGTGCGCCCTGGAAGTACAAAACGGGGCCGTTACGTCTTCGGACTATGTTAGTCGATGAAGGTAAAATGCTCCGGGTAGACACTACAGGAATCGAAGAAATGAATCGGCACTTAGGGAAGCTCTGAACAAGTGACTGAACCTGACAGCTTACAGGCGGATTGAAATGAACTGGGAGGCGATTGGCGCTTTCGGCGAAATTATTGGGGCGATAGCCGTCGTTCTGTCGCTGGTCTATGTCGGGAGGCAGTTTCGCTATTCTTCTACCTACGCACTGGAAAATATCTATTTTCAAACTTCCAACAATTTTTCTGCCGTTCCAGAAAACGCGCGGATCGTCCGACTTGGAAACCAGGACTATTTAAGTCTGTCCCCGGACGATCAACAACACTACGCACTGTTGATGCACAACCTGTTTTCGGCGATTGACGCCATCTACGTGCAAAGCCGGAACGGATTAATGACCAAAGAGTCCGCGGAACGAGGGCTGAAGGTCGCGCACTACTATTACTCGCAGCCGGGATTTCGAGCGATGTGGGATCGCGTAATGCGGGATTATTTTTCCGACGAATTCGTATCCGCGGTAGAAGCGGGAATTACGGGTTCCGGAACCGAACCACGAACCGACCTCATTCACTACGAAAACACCACCTGACCTGCGAATAGCAACGAGTGACTGTCGAATTGTTGCGCCATTTTCGCTCGGAAAACGCGTGCTGTAATCTGCGCGTTGGCAACGCGTAGCGCGCCAGGAAGATTAATCGGCACCCGGCCTCGCCTTCATCGACAGGTGCCGACTATTTACGTAATGAATCGAATGTAAGCCACCGGAGTAATAGTGATGCATATTCTCGCAATCGTATGGCATCCAAATGCCAAATGGGATGCCCTGGACGAAGCAGGCAAGCTGGATTATTTGAAAACGCTCGACGATTACATTAGTGGCGGGCGCGCGGGCGGAGCCATCGTTCTGGGCTGGAGCAAGATTGACCGAACGCTGCCCAAAGCGCCAAACGAGGGTTACATCGGCGTTTTCGGATTAGACAGTGCTGAAATGGTTCATGAATTTGAAAAAGTCGTCGTGGCTGCCAGCTGGTATGACTACTTTGATTCAACGAACATCAGCATTTGCCTGGAAGGCGCAACGGAAGCGGAACCGCATAAGGTGTACGCGCGGCTCCTCGGCGTGCCGACCGGGTAGGGGATCAGGTGCAATCGGGTCCCGATTGCACGACGGGACCTGTCGCGACTGAACAAATTGCCGGAGAGCCACCCCTTTCGAGCGTACGTGTTGCGGTGGATTTTTCGTCCGCGGCGTCGGCAACACGACTGCCGGAAAGTCCCGGTAACGCGCGCCGGACCGCGGGGTCAGGTTTTGCGGAAATTTTCATAGCGGGATTGAGCCCGCGCTTTTGGGCGAATTGACCGGAACCGTTGCCCTCGCGGCGGTGCTTACCGGTATGGCCCGTTCAGATCTGAATAAACCTTTCAGCTACGGCTTTCCGCCGCTCCTCGCGGTGCCCTCCCCCATCTTTCGGTTGCCAACCCGGAATGCCACGGGTGTCCGTCTTCAATTCGCCGATAAGGCCAGGGTGATTTGACGATGGCTCTCCAGTCCCGTCCGGTTACTTTTTCGGACCGCGATAAAGTTAATCGTTGAATCGTCGCTAACAAGGATTAAGTCCAGTCAGACACGGCGGCGGCGAATCCGCTCACGAATCTCCGATTCCGCCTGAAATCTTAGTGTTTCGAACGCTTGGTAGCCGACTGTACCGAAAGTAAAGCCGCAAGAAATTGCTACACGGTAGCGATACTGATCGGGGGAAATCCATGAAGCACGGTCGCAGAACCATGCTCCTGGCAATGTTATTGGCCGCACACACAGCGGCCGCAGATAATCCGCTCAGCGCATCCGGCGCCGTCGTATTCATCAATATCCCGTTCGGTTCGACCGAGACGACGGGACACGCCTCCTCGATAGGGTTCGACTTCGACATGCCGAAAAGCCGGCCTCTTCGTGAGGCGTCCAACGACGTCAGCGTCCGTCGCCAGCCCGTGTTGCCGCTTGAAATCGAATGGACGAACCACGGTCCCTACCGTGTCAAAGTCGGTGGCTTCTACCTCGATTCCCTGCAGTGAGCCGACGGCCGGCGGACGTGCTCCCCGGTGAATTGAGCGGTTGATTACCGGCTTCCCGCTGCAGGCAAACCCGCCAGGGTCGAACGACAGTTCCTGGTCATAGACCGACCGGCGCGATCCCGCGTGGCAACGATTGCTTAATCGCGAAACGCGGGTATCCGATTAGCCTGGTTGGGAGCGGTACGAGCGCGCGGGCACCGTCGCTACGTCTTATAAATAGCTTCAACAATAGTGAAATCGTCCTCGAGCGTGCTCTCGCCCCGCAGCGTACGCACGTGATCGAGTATCGAATCCATTACGCCGTCTTCGTCGTCGGGCCGGTCGGCGATGTAGTCGACGAGTTCATTCTGCGACCAGACCTTGCCGTCGGGTTGGCGAACTTCATAGACGCCATCGCTATAGACATAGATCCGTGAATCACTCGGCAAAGTAACCGAGTGAGATTCGTAGAACTGGTCCCGGATCACCCCCATCATCATGCCGGTCGACGGCAGGAGCACCGGTTCGGTGACACCGGGTTCGCGCAGGATTGCCGCGGGATGTCCGCCGCCGGCCCACGTCAATTCGCTATTGGTAATGTTGATGACGCCATACCAGATCGTAAACAGTTTGCCGCCCTGCTCGATACCCTGAAATCTTTCGTTCAATGCATGTAATACGTCGCCGGGTTGGCGGAAGTCCGTTTCGGGCAGGGAACCGGATCGGAGCAGGTTGATGATGCTGACCGACAACAAAGCGGAATCGAGGCCGTGCCCTGTCACGTCGACCAGGTACAGGGCCACGGTTTTGTCGTCGATCCGATGGTAGCCGAACGAATCGCCGCCGAGATCGGACGACGGAATATAGCGCCAGTCGAACATGATCGGATCGAGGTTTGATTCCGGGATCAGGCTCATCACGTAATCGACCCCGGCGGCAAGGTCTTTCTTCATCAGTGCGTGGGCAAGCCCGAGCTCGTGGTTGCGTTGTTCGAGACTTTCCTCGAGTTCGATAATGCGGATACCCGCACGCAGGCGGGCATGCAGTTCGTTGCGATCGAAAGGCTTGCTCAGAAAATCGTCGGCCCCCGCGTCCATCCCTTCGACGATGTCGTTCTTTTCTGTTTTGCTGGTCAGCAGAATGACATAGACGTAGCGGCTGCGATCGCGCGCGCGGATCCTCTCGATCAATTCGATACCATCGACTTCGGGCATGACCCAATCGCTGATCACGATGCGCGCGCCGCTTTGTTCCAGAACGTCCCAGGCTTCGGCGCCATCGGCCGTCGCTATGACCTCATGTCCCCATTTCTCGAGCTGGCGCTGCAGGTTACGGCGTGTGATCCGCTCGTCTTCGGCGATCAGGATTTTCAGCGTCTTTGTTCCCGCACCGGGACCCGCCTCAGTCACGCTCCGCCTCGAGCAAGGCTTCCAGCGCGGCAGTGAGTTTTTCCAATTCCTGCGCCAGCAATTCAATGTCGTCCGCAACGCCTTCGAGTTCGCCGGCCCGTCCCCGCTGCTCGATAGAGGCGGCGAGTTCGTACGAAAACCCGGCTGCGAAATTTCCAACCATCGACTTGACGGTATGCGCGCCCTGCCACAACCGCTCCGCGTCTCCCGCAGCGAAACCGTCGCGGACACTCTGCAACAGACCGGCGGAATCCTCCTTCAACATGCCGATGGATTCTTCGAGAAACTCCCAGTCACCGTCGATTTCCTCCAGCAATTCCGATTCGTCGAATACCGGGCCGCTCATGATTGTCCTCCCCCTTCCTGCATCACGCGTTCAATTTCCGCATTGAGCGCTTTTCTCTTAATTGGTTTGCTCACGTAACCGTTCATTCCGGCAGCCAGGCATTTTTCGCGATCGCCTTTCATAGCGTGGGCGGTCAGCGCGATGATGGGAATTGTCGCGCCCGGGCCGTCCCGCTGCTCGCGTATAGCCGCGGTCGCTTCAAAGCCGTCCATCTCCGGCATTTGTACGTCCATCAGCACCAAATCGAATTTGTTCTCCGCCATCGCCGTAACCGCTTCCAGTCCATTACTCGCAATCTGCACGGAATGGCCTGCTTTACCGAGCGCGCGGGTCGCGAACTGCTGATTCACTTCGTTATCTTCAGCGAGCAGGATGTGCAGCGAACGGCCGTTGTCGCCGGTATCGGCCGAGTCCGCCCCCGGTTGCTCGTGTTTCGCCGTCAGCGTATCGAGGCCGACCGAATCGATGATGGCATCAAGGATCTGCGATTGTTTCGCGGGTTTCAACAGACTCGCTTTCACCCCGAGTGTGCGGCAGCGCTCGGCATCGTCACTGCGTCGTGCTGACGACAGCAATACGACCGGTAGCGGTGCCGCGGGTTCCGCATTGACCGCCTCGACAAAGCCGAAGCCGTCCATTCCGGGCATGTGTACATCGGAGATTGCGAGATCGAACGGCCGGCCGCGCTCAGCGGCTTCCCGCATGGCTTGGAGCGCGTATTGTGCGCCGTCCGCGGTCACGGTCGTCATCTGCCAGTTCTTCAGCATTTTCTCCAGGATCCGTCGGTTGGTTTCATTATCGTCGACGACGAGAACGTGAAGGCCGCCGAGCTCGTTAGCGAGCAATTCGCCGTGGTCGCGTTTCTCGACGTTGCTTCTCGGCAATCGCACCGTGAAGTGAAAGCTGGATCCCATGTCCTGCTTGCTTTCTACCCAGATGCGACCGCCCATCAGTTCAACGAGGCGGCTGCAAATGGTGAGACCGAGGCCCGTGCCTCCGTAGTGTCGGGTCGTCGAGCTGTCGGCCTGTTGAAACGATTCAAAAATACTGTCGAGGCGATCGGCGGGAATGCCGATCCCGGTGTCGCTGACGGTGAAGTGAACGATCCGTTCGTCGCCATCGATTTCATCGATAGTCACCCGAACGACGATTTCTCCCGTATCGGTGAATTTCAGCGCATTACCGACGAGGTTGACGATAATCTGGCGCAGTCGGTGTATATCGCCGACGAGCATTGCCGGCACGTCGCCGTCGACATCGAACGCGAGTTCGAGCCCTTTGGTGTGCGCCCTCGCCGACAATGTCGCGAGCGTCTCGCCAAGCCGGTCACGCAGGTCGAAATCGATCGGATCGAGTTCAAGCTTCTCCGCCTCGATTTTCGAGAAATCCAGAATATCGTCGATTAGTGTCAACAGCGATTGCGCGGAACTATCTATCGTCTGCAGGTATTCCCGTTGCTCGCGAGTCAGTTCGGTGTCCAGCGCAAGCTCCGTCATCCCCATGATCCCGTTCATGGGCGTGCGGATTTCGTGGCTCATGTTCGCAAGAAAGTCCGATTTCGCCCGGTTCGCATCGTCGGCATCCGCCCGCGCCTGCCGAAGTTCATCTTCGATACGTTTCAGCTGCGTAATATCGAACGCAATCGTGGCCACCGCATACGGCTCGCCGTCTCGGTCAAACAGCGGGAATTTCGTGTCGAGCCACGTGCGATGTTCCGGATCGAGCGGAGAATGATATTCGAAACTAACTCGTTCCCTCGTCTCCAGAACACGTCGATCGCCTTCCATGAATTGATCCGCGAGTTCCCGATCATATAAATCGTACGGTGATTTCCCGACGATGCCTGCCGGCGTCACCTTACCCTTCCCGACAAATTCGACGGAATCCACCCAGTTCTGGTTGCCGAACATATAGATCCCGTCGCTGTCCTTGACGACGATCTGCGCATCCGCATGGTCGAAGACATTTTGCACGAGTTCCTTGTTGCGCCTCAGTTCGTCTTCTGCCGCTTTCAGTGCGGAGATGTCCGTCGCAATCCCCAACAAACCCGCGATCTTTTCGCTGCTTCCGGTTTCATAGATCGGGGATTTCGTAATTTTGTAGTAGGCAGACGGTGAGGTGCTGTCGTCGATGAGTTCTGATTCCGTGTGTTCGCCCGCGAGAACACGACTATCGACGTCGCGGATTTCCTCGAACCGCGCTTCGTCAAAAAACGCCGTATCGTCCTGGCCGATCAATACATGTCGCGATACTCCGAGCGCGTCGAGGACGGCCTGGTTGGCGTAGAGATATCGAAGATCCGCGTCCTTGATGAAGATGCCGGCGTTGATCTGATCGAGTGCATCGCGAAACTGTTTCGCTTCGTGCAATGCGGCCCGCAACCCGCGCTCCGTCTCCTTGCGCTCGGTGATGTCGAGTATCGTGCCATGGAGTAAATGAGGCAGACCGTCTGCCTCGTATTCCGCCTTGCCGCGTTCGAACACCCAGCGCACTTCGCGCGCTGCCGTGACAACACGATATTCGAGCGTGTATGCGCGATTTTCCGCCACCGCATCGTTCGTGGTCTGATCGACATAGTCGCGATCCTCCGGGTGGATGACGCTGGCGTAGGTTCGAACCGCGTTGTCAATGAAATCGGAAAGCGGATAACCGGTCAGGTTCTCAATTTCCCGACTCATGAACAGCATCGTCCAGTCCGCGTCGATCCGACACGTATAGACCGTGCCGGGAATCGTTTCGATCAGGGTCTGCAGATGACGGACCTGATTCTCGGCGTCATCGAACTGCCTGGCCGGGATTTCTGGATCGCTCATGAGTTCGGTGCTATCCGGTCGGGGCGCTACGGTTTCAAAATCATGATGGAAAACAGATCGCGATATCGCCATTGTCAGGGTCGCATTATACGCCGCCGGGACCCTCTCCGTGACAAGTTGCCGCGACCCCGACTTTACGGCAGGTCGGAGACGCCTGGATTGTTCGTCGGCGGAACTTCGCTGGCGGGACGCCGGGGAGAGCGGTCTCGTGTGGCGTTAATGGCCAGGCCGGATCGACGCTCATCAACCCTGAGCGCGGCCGCTATCGATTGGCGAACGCTCACGGGCACGCCGACGCAGCTATTCGGAAGGCAAGCCGGTCAACGCCGAGGACGGGGACGGTACCGATTGCGGATCCGTCGTCGCAGCGGAACCGTCGAGTGCTGATGTTGCAACCGACGGATCGAGATCGGCGATCGCTTCGTATTGATTGAGATAGACATTACCGCTCAGAGCGTCGAGGAAATGCGTTCTCGTGAGACGGTCCATCACCGGGCCCTTCACTTCGGACAGATGCAGGCTCACCCCGCCATCTTTGAGTCGAACGTTAATCGCTTCGAGGCTTTCAAGGCCGCTCGTATCGATGTGGTTAACGGCCGGGCACATCAGTACGAGGTGCTTCAAATCGGATCGATTCGCGAAAATGCCGTAAACGGTGTCTTCGAGAAAACGCGCGTTGGCAAAATACAGACTCTCGTCAACGCGAATTGTCAGCAGGTGCTCGGAGACAACGACGGCATATCGATCGACATTTCTGAAATGATGCGTCCCGGGAACCTGGCCAACAATTGCAAAATGCGGTCGGCTCGTATTGTACAGATGCAGAAACAGCGACAGCCCGACGCCGGCCGTGATCCCGAACTCAACCCCGGCGATCAGCGTAATCACGATCGTCGCCGCCATCGCCGAAAAATCCGCCTTCGAATAGCGCCACGCAGTCCGCATGGCCGGAATATCAACGAGCGACAGCACGGCCACCATGATGGTCGCGGCGAGCACGGCCTGGGGGAGGTAGAACAAAAACGGAGTGAGAAACAGGGTCGCGAGCCCGATGCCGAGCGCCGTAAAAGCGCCGGCGGCCGGGGTTTCCGCGCCGGCGTCGAAATTGACCGCCGATCGCGACAAACCTCCCGTGACCGGATAGCCGCTCGAGGCGCCGGCGGACAGGTTCGCAGTACCGAGCGCGATTAATTCCTGGTTCGGATCGACGCGCTGCCGCTTCTTCGCGGCGAACGTCTGCGCGACCGATACCGATTCGACAAAACCGATGAGACTGATCAATGCGGCCGATCCGGCGAGTTGCATCCAGACAGCTTGATCAAACTGTGGAAAACCAAACCGCGGCAGTTCACGCGGAACGTCGCCAAGAATGCGCACGCCGGCGTTATGAAGTTCGAAACCGGCGACGATCGCGATACTCGCAATGACGGCGAATACGGGCCCGGCGCGTGCAATCAGAGCGGCGGTGTTATCGCCGAGTCCGAGACGAATGAGCAAGGGCTTCAACCGCCCGCGAACCCAGAACAGAAAAACCAGGGAAGTCACACCGATCACAAGCGTTGGCAAATTTGTCTCATGCGCGTGCTTTAGCAGAGAAATGCCGATGTCCGGCAGGTTGTGTCCGTGCGCAGCAACCCCGAGGAGATGTTTGACCTGTGCGGCGGCGATCAGCAATCCCGAAGCCGTGATAAAACCGGAGATCACCGGATGGCTGAGAAAATTGGCCAGAAACCCCATGCGCAGTACGCCGAGCAGGAGCAGCATCGCACCCGACAGGACGGCGAGAACCATCGCCGCCGCAATATATTCGGGGCTGCCCTGCGCCGCGATCTTGCCGGCGGCCGCTGCCGTCATCAGCGAAAGAATAGCGACCGGACCGACGGCCAGCGTGCGGCTCGTGCCAAACACGGCATACACCACCAGGGGAACGATAGAAGCATACAACCCAACCTGTGGCGGCAGGCCCGCCAATAACGCGTAGGCCAGCGATTGCGGGATCAGCATTGTCGTCACGATCACCGCGGCGACGAGATCGCTGGCAAACGTGGCTCGGGTATAGGTCGCCCCCCAGTCGAGTATTGGAAAATAGTGCTTCCAACGGACCGACATAATCTGATTAGCTCCTCGACGTGGTTGTGATGACGATGTTCGCCCGGGTATTCGTGCCCGTGCCGCGCCCGGCTTATTGGTCACAGCCCATCGACGTTAACCACGTTCGGGATCGCGGTTGTCGATGCGCGCAACGCCTCGCCATAGTGCCGTTACAGCGCGTTCAGCGGAATTTTGATATAGCGCTGTCCATTATCGGCCGGCGGCGGCATCTGGCCGGCACGCATATTGATTTGCACCGACGGAAGTATCAGCGTGGGCATACCGAGCGTCGCGTCCCGCGACTCGCGCATGGCAACGAAATCTTCCTCGTTGAGTCCGTCGTGAACGTGAATATTATGCTGACGTTCTTCGGCAACCGTCGTCTCCCAGCGATATTCGTCCCGACCCGGCGCCATGTAATCGTGACACATGAATAGTCGCGTTTCAGGTTTCAGGACCAGAACCTTTTTGATCGACCGGTACAACTGGCGCGCGTCACCGCCCGGAAAATCCGTACGCGCCGTACCGAAATCCGGCATAAACAACGTATCGCCCACGAACGCCGCGTCGCCGATAAGGTAGGTCATACAGGCCGGCGTGTGTCCGGGAGTATGCATCGCGTGCGCTTCGAGTGAACCGATAAGGAAATTGTCACCATCGACAAATAAATTGTCGAACTGGCTGCCGTCGCGCTGGAATTCCGTCCCTTCGTTGAAGATCTTGCCGAACACGTTTTGTACGGTTGTGACTTCCTGTCCGATCGCAACCTTCCCGCCGAGGCGCTGCTGCAGGTAGGGTGCGGCGGAAAGGTGATCGGCATGAACATGCGTTTCGAGTATCCACGACACCGAGAGCTTGCGACTCTGGACAAAATGGACAATTTTATCGGCGGATTCAGTGTTTGTCCGACCCGATGCCGGATCGTAATCGAGTACGCTGTCGACAATGGCACACGCGGTCGATCCCGGATCCGTCACGACATAACTCACGGTATTCGTGGGCTCATCGAAAAAAGGTGTCACTTCAGGTCTGGTCATGATCGGCTCCTTGTCGGGGTCCGGCTTGAAAAATTGCGACGGGCGGATGCGCCGTGGCAGCGGGATACAGGTTCTTTTGTTTCGATCGGGACTTCGCGCGGCGGCTGTTTACCGCACACGATCGTGCAAACAACCGCCACAAGGGCGCGCGCCCGGTCGTTGTCGGCAAGCCGATAGAACACGGCCTTCGACTGCCGGCGGGTTTCGACGAACCCTTCGCTACGCAACCGGGACAGCTCTCGGGACAATCGCGGTTGTGCAATGCCGAGTTCAGTCGCGATGTCGCCAACGCGCAGCTCCGAATCGCGCAGTCGACAGCAAATCAGCACACGCACGGGATGAGCCAACGCCTTGATATACGTGCTCGCCTCGGTGGCGATTGATTGCATGGTTTGCGCCGAAGGGTTCATTGCTTCCCGGCCTGCCGCGACGCAGTGGGGGTCGGCCGCGGACGGGAATCGAAAACGTCATCACGCGCCTGGATCTTTGCTGCCGTACTGTCGACTACCGTTTTGCGAAACAACCTGGACATCGTTTTCTTATGTGATTTATATATTAGTAAATACTAAATTAGTAAATATGCATGTGTCAAATGCTTTCTACCGGCTGAATACGGCGATTCCGCGGACGTCGCATGAGTAAAGCGCTGCTCAATTCGCCTGGGAGAACGGCAAATAATTTTAGCGCGCTGATATAAGGCAGCGGTGCGGGTTGCGCAACGACAATCAGGCAGGACTTACGGGAAATATTAGCGCCGCTGACTCGTGGCAGGCATGTGATGCACGACGGTGTCCTGGTCGGCGACACCCGTCGAACAATTTGTTCGGATAAGCGCCCGCGGACTTGTTCGAGACCTGTCTCGAATAGAAGACGAGAGTCCTGTCTCCGACGGGGTCTCAATCACTCCAGGCAGCCGTTGATTCGTGCCGACAACGAAACGTAGTGCGCGATGCATGAACGTCCCGGGAGAGTCATTCCCTTGCGCTACGGCGTTTTGTCTCCAGCCAGCACGCGACCAATTCGAGCGGCCGCCTCGACGACGGCCTCGCCGCGTTCGGCCGCGTAGCACACACGAAAGAAACCCGGTTCGTTGATCCGGCACGCGGCGCCCGGAGTCAGATTGACGTTCGCGGTTTCGAGAAGTCGTCGCCACAGGCGGTGCTCTGCCTCAAAGGTGGGTGCGTCGAGATGGGTCCGCAAATCGCAGAGCAAAAAAAACGCCGCCTCCGCCGGAACGTAGCGGATTTGTGCCATGTCGAGCGCGGCGGTAACCCTGTCATAAGCCTCGCGCAAATTGGAACGCATGCTGTCCAGCGCCGAATCAACCCGGGCTTCATCGGCGATAAACTCCGATAAAAGATGTTGCGTATGCGTCGAGCACGCAGCCCAGTAGGCCATCGATTCGAGCGCGCCGGTGACTGCCCGGTTTTCGCTGACCAATACGCCGCAACGGAGTCCGCTCGCGCCAAAGTCTTTTGAAAACGCCCAGACGAAATGTATTGCCTCGCCGAGTTCTGGTCGCACCGAGGCGACGCTGGTAAAGTCGGATTCACCGAACACGGACAACGCGTAAATCTCATCGGCGATCAGATGTATCCCCCGGGCCTCCGCCCACTCGATGATCCCGACGAGTGTCTCGCGCGAGTACACACAACCGAGCGGATTGCTTGGCGATGTTAACAACAGTGCCTTTACCGGTACGGTGGCGGCGCCGAGAGCCCGGTCGAGTTCCGTGGTGTCCAGTTGAAAATCGTTGGCAGCAGAATAGTCCACCGGGATAATGTGTAGCCCGTCGCGCGTTTCGAAGTCGGGCCAGAATCCGGCATAACTCGGCGTCGGAATCAGGATCCCGTCGCCGGGATCGCACAGCACGTAACCCAGCATCTCGAGAACGGACCCGGCGCCGGCCAGCACAACGATATCCTCTGCGTTGCACTGTCGCCCCATGATGCGCGCCCCGATAAACGTGGCGAGGCGGTCGCGGAAATGCAGGTTTCCGCCCATCGCGTCGTATCCCAGCACGCGCGGCGGCGGCTGTACTCCCGACAACTGCGCAATGAAGGACGCGTTGTCCAGCTTGTTCTCGGCGACACAAAGACCGATGTATCCGGCCGGACACGTCGCCGGGTCCCACGGCCTTGCACTGCGCGCGAAATGCTCCGTGATGTACTCGGGCATCGGCGGGGAATCGATAAGTGCTTGTCCGCGAAGTGAGAGTTCCGGCATGTCGACTTCCTTACGCGATTGACGAACTGTTCGGTTAATCGACAGTGTAATGAATTCGCCGGAGTATGTTTTCCTTCGCGTTTCCGATCCGGGGCAAGACCACGGCGAACGCTTGTGGCATCAAAAGGCACGACAGACGGTCACCAAGCACGTCGGGCAGATCGTTCCAGGGGTCCGGAATCAGAATCGATTGGGCGCGGCGCGGCCTGTGTGCGACGATCGGGCTGATAAGAATAGCCACAATGACTGAAACGGCAGCGGATCGCACCCGCCGTGAATAACGTCACCTGCTCGGGTCGTCACGCTACGACTCAAGATGCGCGAGCGCAGGCATAATGTCATTTTGCATGCAGGCAACGGATTGTAACGATTGCTCGACCGGCAAGCTGCCGAACGCAAGTCGACACATGAGGTAATTGATCCCTGCCGTTTCGATCTCTTCGGCGAGCGTGTCGCGCACCTGGTCGGCCGTACCAACGATGCAATGTCCTTCATCCCTCGCATCGGAGAATTTCTCCGGAAAGCTGATCGGGATTTGAATTTCATGAATCCGCCAGAGATGCAGCAGGCTGCTGAACCACATCTCGTAGGCTGGCGCGGCGGCGGCAACAGCTTCTTTTTCCGTGTCGGCAATAACAATGTGTCGGCTCATTCCGATCTTCGGCAGCGGCTCGCTGCCGTGCGCACATTGCACCCAGGCGTCGCGGAACTGGTCGGTGACTTTGCGCACCGTAGTGGCCAGGCCGTTTGTCACGATGTTCATCCGGTTTTCCGCCGCCCACGGGGTGCGTTCCGGCGGCCCGATGCCGTACCACAGCGGCGGATGCGGCCGCTGCACGGGTTTGACCTCGAGCGGAACGTTATCGAACGTGAAGTACTCGCCGTGGTGGTTAATCCGGTCCTGCGAGAGGCTGGACAATACGATCTCACTCACTTCCTGGTAAATCGATCGCGACTCCTCGCCGACACCATAGAAACCCATTTCAATGGGCGATATGCCGCGCCCGATCCCGAGTTCGAGGCGCCCGCCACTCAACTGGTCCAGCATGCAGATTTCTTCTATCGCCCGCATCGGATGGTAGATACTGAGCGTGTAGACCATCGGCCCGAACCGGAGGTTTTTGCTGTGTTCACACACGGCTGCAAGGAATACGCTGGGGCTGGAAGCAAGTCCGAGCGGAGTGCCGTGATGCTCGGCGAGGTGATAGGCGTAAAACCCGGCACTGTCGTACGCCTCGATGAGTTTGAGGCGATCCCGGTACTGCTGGCCAACCGGGACGCCGCTTTGATCCATATGATCGAATACACCAAAGAGCATGCGTTATCTCCGTTTATGCGCCGATTGCGCCATGGCCAAAAGTATCGGTGAACGCGAATTCCGCCAGCGGACGCCGGCTGAGCTTGCGCGGAAAAGGTCGAGCCGGCCAACCGATCGTCACCATCGCGGCGGTCGAAATATCATCCGGGATTTCGAGCAGGGACTTCACGTCCGGTTCCACCGCGCATAGTAACGTCGTCAGGGCGGAGCCCAATCCTTCGGCGCGCGCCGCGAGCAGGACGTTCTGAACCGCGGGATAGATCGAAGCGCCACCGACAATGCTCAGGCGATCGAGTTCAGCATCGGTGGGCTGGACGTCTTCGAGGCGCGCGCAAACAACGAGCATGATCGGTATCTGTTCGAGGTGGTTCGCGAAATGGTTCGCATCTACGAGCAGTTTCGGCAGGGCGTCGTAGTGCTTTTCGCCGGCACTGATCGCTTCAACGAAACGGTTCCAGGCGGGCAGATATAAATCCTTCAGCTGCCGCTTTTTGTCTGCGTCCCGAACCGCGATAAAGCGGAGCGGCTGACGGTTACCACCCGTCGGTGCCCAACGCGCGGCGTCAAGGACTCGCACAAGCACCTCGTCGTCGACCGGGTCGGTCTTGTAATACCGGCATGTGCCGTTGGTACGCATGATGTCGTGGAGCGTCATGTGAATATCCTGCCGATGGACCTGTTCGGACCATAGACAGTGTACTCAATCGCAGCACATCGATGAAAACACGATCGCTGGTAATCGGTTCCGCTGCCTTGAACCCCAAAGTCGGGTGCCCGGTAACAGCGAGTTACTGGTCGCCAAGCATGAAGTCGTCCGGGCAGAATTCGCGGATGTTGACATCGGTCGCGACGTGGTCGAAAAAAAGCGACACTTGTCGCGTCCGCGAAAAATCCCTGCGAACGGGCTAACCCGCGGTCCGTGATCGCCGATGCATCAATGCGATGAATTCCGTAGCGAATGCTGTAAATGCTCGCGCCGGAAATGCCATGACAGTTTGCTGTACGGCACGCAAACCGGCTCGTCGGCATCATCGTGGAAAACGAAACCGCAGAAGCCAGCGACTAGGCGACCTGCTTCCAACTACCCCCGGGAGTAAGTTTTTCAGCCTCCGGCAGTATCTCTTCACCCGCCTGGTGTATCTGCTCCATGAACTCCGCGAGGCTTGCCGAAGGACAATCGAAGGCCAGCACCACCATCGAGTAACCATTGGCAGCATAGGCCGCCAAATCTTCCAGGACTTGTTCGGCAGTGCCGGTGCAAATCGGTCTGTCCGCGGTGATTGGCTCATTCGAGATTCGTGCTGAGGAAGCACACAGCATCAGAAACTCATCCTCACCCTTACCCGAATCCTCGAGCACGCGCTTGACCTGTTCCTGCAAGTCCGCAAAACGATCCGGTTTCGCCTGCGGATCGAGCAGCATTGGATAGAGTCCGTCAGCCAGCTTGGCCGCACGCCTGGCCCCCGCGGGCGTGATTGCCCCGTACACAATCGGAGGTACGACAGCAGGCTTCGGGTCCATCGACAGGCTTTCAAAATGGTAGTGATCGCCTTCGTAGCCCACCAGCTCATCACGCCAGCAACGACGATAGATCTCGATACACTCGGCAAGCCGGCTGTTACGGTCGTTGATATGCAGTCCGAGCGCCGCGTATTCTTCGGCCATCCAGCCCGCAGCTACGCCAACCATCAGTCGTCCCGGGTACAACGCGCCGAGCGTTGCCAACTGACGGGCATCCGACAACGGATGGCGATAAGGCGAGATCAGGCAGGTTGTCCCAACCCCGAGAGCTTGCGTGGATGCGGCGACGGCTGACATGCAGATCTGCGCATCCAGCATGTTGTGCCGAGCTGCATAGGCCCGCGTACCCGAGGCATTCGCGGTGTGCTCGCTGTCGGAGTCGACCGGCATACAGACATGATCGGGAAACCACATGGAGTGGAAACCGGCACGCTCAGCGGCCTGGGCGACCTGTACCGGCTGCATCTGATCCACCGCCACCGGCCGCGCATGCAGGTCGACCTCGTCCCGAAATGCGATCCCGTGAGTATTTGCGTACAACGCCAGCTTCATACTGATCAGTTCCAGAACCCCGGAATCAAATCCTCGTGCATCGTCAGGCCGCAGTCAAAGGATGATCCGTCGTCGGAAAAATCCGTAAAGCAGCGAGGCGGTGAGGCGATGTCGGGTATATCCGGGCCTCTCGAACGGAGCGCGCGATTTTGTCAGCGGCGCGCTCTGCCGGACTAATTGGAGGTGGCGCTTCGGAAGTTGGTTCCGGGCCATCGCGACCCCGGTTACCGTTTACCGCGCTTCGGCATGTCCGACGTCTTCACCGGCCGCCCAGATTCGGTAACGAACGGAGAATCCTTCAGGGATATAGGTGACGGTCGGTAATCTGCTGTTGTAAGGCTGGAGGTAACCGGTGCCCCTCACCGGCACAAAAGCTTCTGTCTTTTCCTCTCCCGGCGGGCACGCCATCCTGGTCGAAGCCGGGCCACCCGCCTCCCGCAGTACGAAATAGGGATAGCCCCAACCTTCTGCGACCCGCCGCTCGAGATCCCCGCCGAACCAGGCGCGGTTGCAGTCGACCATCAGAGTCTTGCCAATAATGATTTCCACCTTCCGATCGGCCTCGTTCTCCACTTCTGGCACGTGGAACACCATCCGCACGAAGCCGGCTTCCGCGGCGGGATAAGGTTTCAACTCGTCACCTCCCCCTGCAGCGGGCACGTTCGAAATCATGGCGGCGGCCAACAAGGGAAACAGGCAGGCGGTTCTCATCTCAGTTCTCTCCAAAAAAAATAAAACCGGTCGGGCGTTTCCCGGCGCACGCGAGAGCGGGTGCGGGAGAGCATACCCGGGTGCTCGACTACTCCAGGTCGAGGGCTCGAATCGCCTGGTTCAGAAACTCGATGCGTGCAGCGATCTCCGGGCTCACATCGCCATCGCGGGCCTGCGAAATGCTCATGTCGCCGCGCAGTTGCATCACCAGCCAGCCGCGAACCATGATGTAGTAACGCGAATCCAGCCCGAGCTCAAGAACCGTCCCTATCGCATTCGGCGCTTCCGGATTTCGTAACGCCGCATCGATTGCAAGCAGCCGGTGACCGAGCCACAACGCGTGCTCATCAGCCGGTGACGGATCGACGGGTTCGCTCGCGACGCTGATCGCCGGTAGCAGGAGCGCAAAGGCGAAAGCGATAGACGCAACGGTCGGGCAAGGCACTGCGTGGCTCTCCTTTAGTCATCGAACCCACTCTGGTTGTGACATCTATTCTAACGACAACCGCGAGATACAACCCGGCCTGTCCGGCGCGGTCAATTGTAATGCCAGTCACCCTGGCGTGGCCCGGCCGGGCGAGCGCAAATTCGCGATTAAAAAAAGTGGGGTCAGATGAAACTTTACAGGTAATCCGAATGTTTCATCTGACCCCACTTTTCGCGGAGAACGATCCGAGCCCATCGCTATGTTCTTACAACTGGCCATATCGCCGTTGCCGCCGAGGATGCAATGCACTGCAGCGTAATAACCAAATGGCAACGTTGGGGAACGCATCTTCGACCAAAGGCGCATACTGGCCGCTCCGAATGAGAACTGAGAATCAGGAAGTGACATCCGTCCACAGCATTCTGCGCGACCTGACCTTCGACGAACTGCACGACTGGGCCGGCGAGAAGATCTTCAGTCGCGGCAAGGGCTATGTGAAGCGGGTCGAACAGCTCTCCCGCACAGAGGACGATACCCTGGTCGCATGGGTAACAGGCACCGAACGGTATGCTACGTCGGTGTGTGTCGAAGAAGAAGGCGACATCGGGTACTTCTGCACATGTCCGTATGACTGGGGTCCGTGCAAGCATGCAGTGGCGGTAATTCTTGCGGCTGCGGAATATCTAAAGGGAAAGAAGGCGATTCCCCCGCTTGAGGAGGACAGCGATCTCTACGAAGCACTGTATGGGGACCCGGAAGACGACGACGAATGGCTCGACAATGAGCGGGAGGATGACCACTCGGCACACACCTCTCCGCCACGGCGTACAAGGATTCAGGCCAGGATCTTTAAAACTCTTGGTGACAAAAGTCGGGACGAACTCCTTGACCTGCTAGTCGAACTGAGCGGCCGGATTCCGGAGGTCAAGCAGCACATCGTCGAACTTGAACAGCTCGCCGGCGGCCAGGTGGACGAACTCGTTCACGCGCTGAAATCGGAGATCCAGGATCTCACCGCCGAGCCCGCCTGGTACGACCACTGGCGCGACGAAGGTAGCCTGCCCGATTTCTCACACGTCGAACAACAACTGCAGGCACTGACGGACCGGGGTCATGCGAATGCGGTACTGGAGCTAGGTGAGGAACTCTGGACCAGGGGTAACGCCCAAGTCGAACAGTCCGATGACGAAGGAGAAACCGCCAATCTAATCGCCTCGTGCCTGGAAATCGTGGTGGCGGCGTTGCCGCAATCCTCTCTGTCACCGCCCGAACAACTACTCTGGGTAATCGACCGTACACTGAAGGATGAGTATTCCCTGCTGGACTCCGCCGAAAAACTCCTTAAGCAGCGCTCCTACACCCGCGCCCACTGGCGGGAGGTGGCGGTCACGCTCGAGTCGCGGCTAGAGGCCATGCCGAAACCACGCACCGCCAGCTTTTCCGATACCTATCGGCGCGAAGGACTTCTGAACCAGTTGCTCAACGCCTATGGTCGGGCCGGATGGAAAGACAGAGTTGTGCCCCGGTTAGAAGACGAAGCAGATGCGTGCCGGTGCTACCCCCAGCTAGCGGATGCGCTACTGGCGGCCGGTGAGAAGGAGCGAGCCCGTCAGTGGTGCATTCAAGGCTATACGCGTACTGTCGACGACGCACCTGGGATCGCATCCACGCTGCAAGAGCGGCTGCGTACGATGGCGCAGAAGGAACGGCGCTACGACTTGGTCGCGGCCTACCGAGCGCAGGACTTCTTTGACCGACCCTCCAGTGCAGATTACAACGAACTTCGCAAAGCAGCCGGGAAGGCGGAATGCTGGCCGGCGGTGCGCGACGCTATCCTTCGTTATCTCGAGACCGGGCAACACCCAGCGTCCGGCGGCCAAAAGCGTAAGAAAAGTCGCTGGCCGCTGCCTTCCCCCGAGGTCGAGCCGCCGGCGACCGACAAACGAACCGGCCATCACCGATTTCCCGATCTTGAAACGCTCATCGACATCGCCATCGTGGAAAAACGTTTTAATGACGTGGTCGACCTTTACCGACGATTGAGCAAGACGAAACGGTGGGGCTGGGAGACGGACAAAACAGTAGCGCAGGCCGTGGCCAATACTCACCCCGAAATTGCACTCTCAATCTGGGAAGATATCGTCAACAGCCTAATCGATCAGGTCAAACCAAAGGCTTATGAGGAAGCGGCTGTCTACCTGCGTTTTATGAAAAAGGTCTACACACGGGAGCATTGTCTCGAAGATTGGCGGGGGCTGTTGGACGGGCTGCGGAGAAAACACAAGGCCAAACGGCGGCTCATCGGCGTGCTCGATACGCTATCGAAAAACAGACTCGTTAACTGATCAATCGGCGAGACAGGCAGCTTAAGAACGGTGTCCGCAATCGTATTTAACTACGCGTGGAAACCGCAGCGTCAGGACTAGTCGCGATCCGGTACGTTGCTGATTTTGTGAAAAAGGTGGCGCCTATTGACCGGGGACGGCTAATGGGCGTCACCTTTTTCCTGTCGGGTGAGTTTGTGTGGCTGGTCCCACATGACACCTGATTGGCGGGGCCACCGATTACTAATAACCCGCCGGAGTTGAGTCGTTTCGATGTGCCGGCGCGGATGCTCGTTACGAGATCGATAACGATTGTTAAGCGAACAGACCCTCCGCATCATGTTCCATCGACCTGGCCTAAACTGCCCAGGACTCATTGGACGTGCTCCGGTTGCGCTATGCTAACGTCGTTCTCGTTGAAAACCACCTGATGGACAATTCATCGGACACTTCGCTGCCCGGCGTATTGAGGATCAGCCCGGAGCCCGGCATCTTTTTGGACGATTCCGATATTCACGGGCGACTCACCAGTCACCCCCGGCAATACCTGCGCTTCGTTGAAAACGGGTTGAAAGCCATCGCCAACGGCATGGTGAAAATGCAACTCCCCGCGAAGCAGGTATTTTCAGACCCCGACGAGCGCTCCGATTTCCGCGTGATGCCCTGCATCCTGAGGCGCGGTTCCGGCGTCCGCAAAACGGTAAAACTTGTTGGCACGAATACGGAACAGGTTCTGGTTCCCGGTCAAATTACCGTGGGGCGGACATTTGCATTACATCCTTCCGAGAACTTCGTAACCCACACGTTTGATGCCTGCCTACTCTCTTCCGCACGCACCGGTGCCTGCGCAGTTCTCGCATCGAAACTACTCGCAGAGGATCTTCGGCGCGTCGCCATAATCGGCGCGGGCCGCGTCGCATACTACACCGCCCGATACCTGTTCGCGCTCAATCGTACCGAGACGCTGTTCCTGGCGGACGTCGATTCCGCTCGGGCTGCTGCAATGGTGGCGACCCTGCATGCGGACGGAGCTGCGAACGGATGTCGCATTTTCGCCGGCGCCGCGGACGGGCCCGTGGATGCAGTGATATTGGCGACGACCAGTACCGCTCCTGTCTGTCACCGTGGCGATTTCGAAGCACGCCTGGTCGTCAGCCTCGGCGCTGACAGTGTTTCACAGCACGAACTCGCCGCCGATTTCGCCAATACGAGTACTATCTATGTCGACACCCGGGACAGCGTCCGTTACGGCGATCTGAATGCGTGGATAGCAGCAGGACTCGTCGCAGAAGAATCGCTCGTCGATATGCTCGACCTCATGCGAAACGGGGCTGCAGAACGACGTGACGGCCCCCGCCTGTTCGTCTCTACGGGAACGGCCCTGTTCGACAACCTGACGGTGGGGTACCTCCTTTCGCAATCGGGCAGCGACACTCTGTAAAGGGGCCTATCCACTCATCGACATGCAACAGCGAACAACTCCTTATTGATCGTCACCATGAATACTGTCAAACGAGGCCCGATACGGGTACCCCTGAGTGAATCCGCAGATTGCGTATGGCCGGCAATCCCGTCAATCGGCGCCTGCCGCATGCTCTCGACGCAACAACAACTGGCCGAGAGCGAGCGCTGGGATCCGGAAGATGTAACGAACATGCAGTTCGGCCAGCTGTTGAATGTGATCGCCCACGCGCGGGAGACCGTTCCGTATTATCGCGACCGATTGCCGGGAAAAACGCCGGACACCTCGGCCGGACTCGCACGTGAATGGACAGAAGTCCCGTTACTTCGGCGCCGGACCGTGCAGGAAGCTCGGGACAGGCTTCTGAGCGAGGCGGTCCCGCCCGGTCACGACAATCTCCATGTGGTAGAGACATCGGGCTCTACCGGAACGCCGGTGGCAACCTATGGGACCGACATTACCCGGTACTACTGGTATGCATTCACCCTGCGTGAACACCTTTGGCACGGCCGGGATTTCGAGACACTGCTCATGTCGATTCGACCCGAAACCGCGGTCGCAGCGAACGAGGTACAGCGAGCCAACGGATGGGGTCCGGCGACTGATTCAGTCTATCCGACCGGGCCGATGATCGTCATGAATTCGAGCACTGATATCGCCCGACAGGCGGCTGCGCTGGCCGCGGCGAACCCTGCGTACCTGCTCTCGCTACCCTCGAATCTGCTCGCGCTAATCGACTACTGCGAGACCGCGCATATCGCTCTGCCCCGGCTACGCGAGGTGCGCACATTCGCGGAAGCCCTGAATCCCCGGGTGCGGGAGCGATGCCTGGCGGTATGGGGCGTCCCGGTTATTGATACCTACAGTGCGCAGGAAGTTGGCTACATCGCGGCACAGTGTCCGGAGAACGAGCACTACCACGTACAGTCCGAAAACCTTCTGCTGGAAGTGCTGGATGAGAACGACGTCCCGTGCGCGCCTGGTAAAATTGGTCGAGTCGTACTGACGACCCTGCATAATTTCGCGATGCCGCTTATTCGCTATGAGATCGGCGACTATGCCGAAGTCGGCGCCGATCGCTGCAGCTGCGGTCGCAGGCTACCGACGCTGACCCGGATACTCGGGCGCGAACGCAATATGCTCACATTGCCCGACGGCCGCCGAATGTGGCCGAGCTTTCCCTCGGAATTGTGGCTCAAGCAATTCCCGATTCGTCAGCTTCAGCTGGTACAGCTGGAACGAGACCGAATCGAGGCGCGCATCGCCGCCTCAGGTCCGATGTCGGCGGAACAGGAGCGCGGATTCGCTCAGATGCTTGCCGGACGGCTGGGCTACCCTTTCGACGTTACGTATACCTATCCCGACGAGATCGAACGTGGGGCAAATGGCAAGTTCGAAGATTTTATTTCCCGGGTGTAGATTGTCGCAGCGCGTTGATCGGAAGCGTGATCTATCCGCAGGTGGCGCGGAGGTGACTGAATTCAGGCTTCCTCTAAACAACACAGGCGCCGAACGGCGCCTGTGTTTCTCTCACTTCGTCGGCTTTTCAGACTAGCGGCGTCGTTTTCGTCGTCCGCCTGCAGCCGCTGCCGCGCTGATACCGAGCAGCGCAAGCGTAGTCGGCTCGGGAACGCTCGCCGGTGATGCGGTCACGCTCAGCCCATCAAAATTCAGGTCCAGCGGATCGCCATTCCCTGCGTCCGATTGGCCCTCACACCCGTCCCCGTAATAGTAGTGGACCTCCCCCCCGTTCATCATGCCGGGGTCCATCATCATCGGCGCAGAGCACGAGTCGTCGGTCATGCCGGTTGCATCGACAGTAAGCGCCGCGGTGAATGTGAACATATCGCCGCCCCCAAGCAGGAACATCGCCTCCCGAAGTTGCTCACTCCAGCTGTAGAACTGTCCATCCCCGGAGCCGATTCCATTTTGATCGTCCGTAATGCTCACGCCATTTATCGACACATTACTATCGAGAAGCGTCAGCGTCTGGTTCGGCAACTCGACCTCGATGAGGAGGTCGTACGATGCGGTACCGCTGAAACCGCCGCCGACCCCGGCGGACTGTGGGCCGTCCACCGTCGCGGCTAAGAAGTCATCGAGGAAGAAGCTGTCAACGGAAAGTCGGCCGTCGTCGATCAGAAAGCTCAGATCGACGTCCAGGTCACCGGTACCCATGTTCATGTACTTGCGACTGAACAGTACGGAGGCCGTCGCGGCCGCATCCTGCCCGGCATTCGGCTCACCGAAAACGTAGCTGTCGACCACGGCTCGCGCCCGATATTCGCCGCCCGGTGCCGCGGAGGACGACGAGTCGGCATACATGCCGTCGACAGTATCTGCAGACGAGTTGCCCGATACCGAAGTAGCCGGAGCCATATAACTATTGTTATACGGACCTGACGCGAAGCCGACAGGATTCGCGGTGGAATTGCCGCTGACGACTATGGATTCCTCGACAATGTCCAGCAACGGCATCGCGACGGCATTGGCAGAACCGGCCGCGGCGAGCGCCACGGCAAGTGCGAGTTTCTTCGGGCGCATTTCAGTATTCCTGATGTTCATCGGCTTCTCACCTTTCTGCTGCTGTGCCGCTTGCGAGCGTTTTTACGCAACGCGCTGTCGACATCACGGTTTGGACTATGACTGTGGATTCCGCAGCAAATCGCATGCCAAAGTATAAATATTTACTCGACAACAACGGCTTAGCGTCATTTGATACGAAAGCAGTTGCGACAAGACGTAAAGCAGACTGACAGGCGACGCACTAAATCGGGTACCCCGGAGTTACGCCAAATGGTTCAGCGCGAAATAATACTCATAGAAAACAGAATGTTGTGGTCTTTTGTGGATGGTTCACAAGGTGTAAAGAAAATTGACAACATTTAGTTGCAAGGCGCAAAAAAATGACGACGCATCGTTCGCTCAACCCTTTCCTTCGCAACATCCCGCGCTGTTGAAGACCAACACGATCGCGCAAAGCAAACGGGGCACGCGTCGCGTTAAAGCTAAACCAAGTGAGATGCCGAGCGGACATTGGCGAAATACATTTGACTCGCAGCGTCGCCCGCACTTTGTTCGCAGTCGGATCGTTGATGTCGCGGTTAACCGCGACCCACAAAGATAAAGAGTAATTCACCGCCGCAGTGTCACTCAGCGCGAAGCTTCAATGTTGCGAGGAAAAAGCATGGGACGCAAGTCAATAAATCATCGATTGCACATGGTACGTCCGAGAGACACGTCCACGCTTATGCTGGCTGTCACGCGTAGCGGAGATGAACCCCGGCTACCAACGGCAGCGCGATTACATTGATACTTTTGGGAGGGTTCCGTCCCTCGCGCTGCCGGGGTTTTTGCGAAACTAGACAATCTGTCGATGGACGCTTCCTGTAAGCCGCCCTTTTGGGGCCCCTCCGCTACGCTACGGCGTCGCCAACTTCTTTCGGAAGTCGGTCGAACCGTGGGGTTCTCGTCATGCCGACCTCTCCGCCAAACCAAAAAAGCCCCTTACGGGGCATTTTTAATTTGGCGGAGAGGGAGGGATTCGAACCCCCGGACCTCCTAAAAGGTCAACTGATTTCGAGTCAGCCCCATTCGACCACTCTGGCACCTCTCCATAATTCGATGTTTCTAAATCAGTCCGGTTGGTCGCAACGTCCAACGCCATTCAACTGATTTGATTCGAAAACGAAATATCGCTTTCTCACCCCTGCGGGGCGCACTTCGTGCGTCCACTTTCCTTACGGAAAGGTGTCGAGTCAGCCCCATTCGACCACTCTGGCACCTCTCCGATTTAAAAAATATCAACGCATTACGTTCTCACAGCATCGTAACATTCTCGCCGGGGTATACGCGCGCCGGCAGCCGCCGCACGCTTTTGCGGCAACGCATTCTAACGTAAGTCCCCGTAGTTTTGGGAGACAGCTAGTTCTCGAGTACGCGACTTGGCCAGGCAGCATCCGGTTGCAGTCATCTTCAAACCGTATTCAACGACTAGAATGCAACAATGCGTCAATTTCTCGTCCCACTCTTTGCTCTCGCACTAGCGGCCTGCTCTGACCGCGGCCCTTCTATCGACGCCCTCCGCGCAGGCGGCGAATTGCGAGTTGCCCTCGTCTCGGTCCCGCACACCTATTTCCTCGAGCCGGACGGCATACTCGGTTTCGATTACGACCTGTTACGGGCGTTTTGCGCAGAACAGGGCATTCGCCTGAAGGTGACGCTGGTCGAGACCCGGGCGGAGGCAACCGACCTCGTCGCCCGCAGAAAAGTCCATCTCGCGGCCGGACTCGTCCCGGTCAGCGATGCACTCGATACGAACATCCGTTTCGGACCGAGTTATGCGATGTTGCGCTCGCGCGTGATTTTCCGCGCCGGCACCGTGCGACCGCACTCGGTCGACGATCTAATCGGTCAATCGATCGAGACTGCCGGTGGTGGTGACGTCGATCTCGCACGGTTTACCGCAACGGTGCCCGGGCTTACGTTCGCGGCGCCCGCCGGTGCGTCGACCGAACAGGTACTCGCACGGGTGGATGCCGGAATAACGGATTACGCCGTCGTCCCGTCGCTCGATTTCGAAGTACTCCGGCTGAAGTATCCGCAACTCGAGCCGGGGTTCGATGTCGGTCCGCCGCGCGCGGTTGCCTGGGCGCTGTCTGACCAGTTCCAGCCGGATATCGATCGCACGATCGTCGACTTTTTCCTGGCCGAAGAGCAAACGCGGATCCGCCAACTCCTGTGGCATCGGTATTACGGTCACTACGGCGCTTTCGATTTCGTCGACGCGCGTGCGTTTCTTCGCGCTTACGACGAACGGCTACCGGAATTTCGCGGCTACTTCGAACAGGCCGGCGGCGACGTCGGTATCGACTGGCGCCTGCTCGCCGCACTCAGCTACCAGGAGTCGCACTGGGACCCCGCGGCGCGTTCACCGACCGGGGTGCGCGGCCTGATGATGCTGACCCGGCGCACGGCAACCGAATTGAACGTCGCACGCGAAGAACCCGCGGAGGCCGTCGCAGGTGGAGCGCGCTACCTGGCCGATCTCGTTCGCCGCCTGCCGGCTTCGATCGAAGGCGAGGAGCGGTTGTGGTTCGGCCTCGCGGCCTACAACATCGGAGCGGGTCACCTTGAAGATGCGCGCAAGCTGACCGCGCAGTCGGGACGCAATCCGAATATCTGGCACGACGTACGTGCCGCTCTCGGACAGCTGTCGCGACCGGAGATCGCGCGGCAGACGCGCTACGGCAAAGCACCCGGCCGGCAGACACTGCACTTTGTATCGAATATACGGCGCTACCTGGATTCCATTCGCCAACTCGACCGCCGCGCCGTGATCACCGCCGATGCCCGTGACGAACGCGACGTACTGATCCTCGATGCGTTGTAGCAGCCGGGCTTACTCGACCTGCAGACGTTTCAGCGACCTCTGCCGGCGCCGCTTCGCGGCAAATTCGAGTGCGTCGAGATTAATACTGGCAACGGTATCGGCGGTGAGTTTACGGGCCAGACGCAGGGATTGTCCGAGTGCCCGTTCGTGGCCCGCGGCGCGGGCGATCACCATCCAGCGATAGGCTTCGACGCGATCGCGCTCGACGCCGAGACCCTTCGCGTAACACAGCGCCAGCAAATAAGCGCCCCGTTGTTCACCGGCCTCCGCCGCGCGACGCAACCACGCCAGCGCGACCGGCCGGTCGATCGGTGCGCAACTCAAAACAAGTTTGCCGAGGCGATACTGTGATTTCGCGTGGCCCTGGTTCGCGGCCCTGCGGAGCCACTTCCAGTACGAGCGCTCACCGTCCGGGGCCGAACGATCGGCTTGTCGGGCGAGGCGATACTGCGCTTTGGCGAGTCCCGCCGATGCGGCGAGGTACAGGTATTCATCGGCACGCGAGCGGTCCGGCGGCACGCCGATGCCGCGGCGGTAATTCGTCGCCAGCAGATAATAGGCTTTCGCGTAGCCTTCGTCCGCGGCGGCGCGAAGTTGCTCCATCGCACGCCGATCAGACGCCGGATCGCCCTCGGCGAGCAGCATCAGTGCGAGGTTGTAGCGGGCCTTGACGTAACCGCGATACGCAGCACGTCCATACCATTGCATTGCGGATGCGCGATCCTCCTCGACACCCTCGCCCATCGCGTAATGCCGGCCGAGCGTCAGTTGCGCGCGCCCGTGGTCCTGCTCCGCGGCCTGGCGCAGTAATGTGATCGCCCGCTCGGTATCGCGCACCACCCCGATGCCCTCGCGATAACACAGCGCCAGGTTGTAACGGCCCGTCGCACTCCCGCCGGTAGCGGCTCTCATACCCCAACGCACCGCTTCGCGGCGACTGACCGGGACGCCGCGGCCACGCAGATAGCACGTCGCGAGTAACGCCTGCGCTTCGGCGTGGTCGGCGACGGCCGCCCGCATCAACCAGGGAATCGCGTCGACCGGGTCCGCGGGCGATTGGTCACCGAGCATCAGGCAGCCGAGGCGCCACGCCGCATCGGCATGACCGGATTCGGCAGCCGCCCGGTACCAAAGCTCGGCCATTGCCGGAGAGCGTTCGGCAGCCCAGCCGTTTTCGTAGCACTCTGCAAGACGGAAGCGGGCCGATGCCGAACCCCTGGTGGCCTCGGCATACAGTGCTGCAAGACGATCAGTGGATTTTTTTTCGCGATCGGCTGTCATATCAGAACTGTGACCCTGTGCCGGGTTGTCCCGGTGCTGCGATATCACTGCAAATTCGCGGGCTGGTATAGTCGAGCCCGTGCGCCCACAAGGTACTACATCGCCATGATACATCCACTAAATCGACGCCTGATCCCCGTTCTGCCATGCCTGTTCGTCGCTGGCTGCCTCACGGTAGCACAGGGCGTTGCCGCCGAAACCGAATCCGGACACGATATCAGCCGTTATATCGGCGGCAGCGCCGATGCGATCAGCCGGGATTTTGGAGAACCGACTCTGAAAACACCGAATGAGTGGTGGTACCACAGCAAACAGCGCATTCAGGGCGGTATGCCGGGCGCACCGAATCCGGCCATAGTCGGTGGACGCCTCGGTGCCGTGGTCACTGGTGCCGGCGGCGAATACGAGCCGTTATCCCTCTCCCCGGACGCCTGCGACCTTACCGTAACGGTCGATAATGCCGGAATCGTGGAGAACGTCGATGCGGCCGGTCCGGGTTGTTTCGAATATCTGCACGAACTGAAGCGCCAGCAGCAGGCTGACTCGTAGCCGCGATTAAGGAAAGATATCCACAAAAACACGCACTTAGACCGCCGGAATGTGATCCCGCCCGCAGTTTTGCGGGCCCCGTCCGGATCCACTAAAGCTCCACCGCGGCCCGCCGAAATGCAACACATAGCCTCGCGAACGTGAGCGCCGCCTATGGCCGCGCGCACAGAGCGGGTCGATGACGACGATATTCGGCTGTATCGCGATACGGCCGAACCCTGCGAACACCGACCACAGGAACGTACGGATGCTGACCATAGAAGAACTCGTCCACGATATTCACGACCTCATACCGTTGCCGAAGGCCTACCTGCGGGTACAGGAACTCGTCAACGATCCGGACTCGTCGCTCGACGACGTGACGAAGGTCATCATGAACGACACGGCGTTGACGAGCCGCATTTTGCGCATCGCCAACAGCGCCTATATGGCGTTGGCGGCGAAAGTGGAAACCGTGGGCCGCGCGGTGCAGGTACTCGGTTTAAATCAGGTACACGACCTTGCACTCGCAGGTGCCGCCGTCGGATCGCTGGCGAAGATACAGTCGGATTCGCTGCACATCAGCGACTACTGGCGCCGCAGCGTCTATTGCGCCGTGGTTGCCCGGACCATTGCCAAGGAAGCGAAACTCGGGTCGCCCGAACGTCTGTTCGTCGCCGGTCTGTTGCACGATACAGGAACGCTCGTGCTCGCCTATCGCGAACCCGGACTCTATGCGGAATTACTCGACGAAGCCATCCGCAGCGGCCGCGCGCTCGCCGATGTCGAACTCGAGCGGCTCGGATTTACCTATGCCGACATCGGCCTTGCGTTGCTCGAAAACTGGCAGTTACCGGAAGGTATTGTGAACCCCGTACATCATCACGTCGGTGCCATCGCCGATGCGCCCAAGGACATCCGTACCGACGCGGCGGTATTGCACGTGGGAGCCGTCATCGCGCGCGCCGCGATGTGGCGCTCGGAAGCGGACGAGCCCGTCCCGGAATTCGATGTCACGGCGCTCGAGATGACTGACATCGATCGCGACCGCACCGAAATCATCATGCAGGAGGCCGACGAAGCCGTGATCGAGGCGATGAGCCTGTTGTTACCGAACGCCGGCGACGCGACCCGTAAAAGCGCCGCCTGATCCGTCTAACCGAGGCGGTTCTTAGCGAAACTTCCGGGCGCCTCTTCGAGCACTTCGAGCTCACGATCACCCGGCACCCGTGCCGGCACCTTGTCGCCGGCGTACCCGCTGATCCATTCGCCCCAGCGCGGCCACCAGCTTTCTTCGTGGGCCTCGGTCGCCGCGAACCATTCGTCAGGGGAAAGATCCTTCACCCCCGGCCCCGTGAAGTGGCCATACTGGCGCGGGCCGGGCGGATTGATAATCCCGGCGATATGTCCCGATTTTGACAAGATAAACTGCACGTCACCGGACAACACCTGCGCACCGAGAAACGTCGTCTTCCACGGGGCAATGTGATCCTCGGCAGCCGATACGAAACACGCCGGGATCTCGATCGCACTGAGGTCAATCGGGGTCTCTCCGATGGTAATGCCGCCCGGTTCGCGGAACGCGTTATCCATGTACATGCGGCGCAGGTAGGTGCTGTGCATTTTCGCCGGCATGCGCGTCGAGTCGTTATTCCAGTACAGCAGATCGAACGGAACAGGCTCCTTGCCGAGCAGGTAGTTGTGGATCACGAACGACCAGATTAAATCCGTCGAGCGGAGCATGTTGAACGTCGACGCCATCTCGCCGCCGTCGAGATAGCCGCGCGCATTCATCGTCTGTTCGAGACTGGCGACCTGGCTTTCGTCGATGAACACACCGAGATCACCCGGATCGGAGAAGTCGAGCAGCGAGGTAAAGAACGTCGCCGACTGCACCCGCTCGTCATTTTGTGCGGCGAGATACGCCAGCACGGCTCCGACCAGTGTACCGCCGAGACAATAGCCGATGATATTGACCTCGCGTTCGCCGGTCGCGCGTTCGATAGCATCAAGTGCCGCGAGCGGACCGGCGAACACGTAGTCTTCGAAGTCCTTGGTCGCGAGCCGTTCATCCGGATTGACCCAGGACACGACGAAAACGCTGTGCCCCTCGGCTGTCGCCCACTTGATGAACGAATTTCTCTCCTGTAAATCGAGTACGTAGTACTTGTTGATCCACGGCGGGACGATCAGCAACGGCCGGCGATAAACCTCGGTCGTCGTCGGCTCGAACTGAATCAACTGCATCAGGTCCGTTTCGAACACGACTTTGCCGGGGGTCGCCGCAATATTGCGGCCGAGTTCAAACGCCTCGGTATCAACCATTTTTGTTTTCAGACTGCCATCGGCCGGGTCGATATCGCCGAGGAAATTCTGCAATCCGTCGAGCAGGTTTTTGCCGCCACTTTCAATCGTCGCGCGGATAACCTCGGGATTGGTCGCGGCAAAATTGTTCGGCGAAACCGCATCGACGAACTGCTTCGTGAAGAACGCGATCTTCTGCGCGGTTTTCTCGTCGACGTGATCGAGGTTCTCGACGCTGGAGAGGATGGCACCGGAGGCAACGAGGTAGGTTTGCTTCAGGTAATCGAAAAACGGGTTGCTGTCCCACTCCGAATCCTTGAAACGTCGATCGCCACGCTCCGGTTTCACCACCGACTCGGTTTGCAGACCGAGCATGGCCTGCGCGGTCTGCTGCCAAATCTGCATGTATGAATGCCAGGCGGCAAACTGTGCGTCGAGCAGTTTCGTCGGGTTGCTTGCCCAACTCGCGGTGAGTTCGAAAAACGCCGGGATCAACCCGAACGGGTCCGCTTCGGCATCGACGTCGACCCCGTGCTGCTGCATGAATGCACGCAGGACCTCGGCGCTTTTGGCCGCGACATTCGTCACCGCCTGCGCTAATTCGTCTGGGTCGGGAAGGCTCTGAGTGGTTGGGTCGATAGCCATGCAATCCTCCGGCAATCGAGCGGTCGACTGTCGCTCGTTTGGTTGCGAATTCGTAGCCCGTCCGGGATTAACCGCAATACGCGAGCCACAGCGCCGGGATTATGCAAGGATTGATTGCTGCAATGCAACAAATAATCCGTTCACGCAGCCGCGCCTACGGCTTCCCGGGCTTCGCTTTCTTCGGCATATACAGATCTGTGAGCGTACCGGTGAACGCTTCGGCAGCCATCGCGACGGTCTCCGACAGCGTCGGATGCGGGTGTACCGTCAGGCTGATGTCTTCGGCATCGCACCCCATTTCGATCGCGAGCGCGGCTTCCGAGACGAGATCGCCGGCGTTCGGTCCGACCATACCGGCGCCGACAACGCGACCGTCGTCAGGATTGAACAGCAGTTTCGTCAGACCTTCGTTACGCCCCATTGTGAGCGAACGTCCATTCGCCGCCCACGGAAACATCCCCTTCTCGACTTCGATGCCCTGCTCTTTGGCCTCGAGTTCGGTGAGCCCAACCCACGCCACCTCCGGATCCGTATAAGCGACCGACGGGATGACCAGCGCCTCGTTGGCGACCTTGTGGCCGGCGATCACCTCAGCGGCGACTTTGCCTTCGTGTACGGCTTTATGTGCGAGCATCGGTTGTCCGACGATGTCGCCGATAGCGAAGATGTTTTCGACATTCGTGCGCTGATACCGATCGACCGGAACGAAACCGCGATCGTCGACGGTAACCCCGGCATTATCGAGTCCGATTCGCGCGCCGTTCGGCTGGCGGCCGACAGCGACCAGGACAGTATCGAAGGCGGCTGATTCCGGCGCTTTCGGGCCCTCGAAATGCGCCACGAGAGCATCCGGCGTTGCCTCCACCCCGGTCACGCGCGTCCCGGTATAAATCGCCGCGAGACGCTTTTTCAGCCGTTTTTCGAGCGGCCTGACGAGGTCACGATCAGCACCCGTCATGAGTCCGTCGAGCAATTCGACGACGGTGACCTCCGCGCCGAGTTCCATGTACACCGTGGCCATTTCCAGGCCGATGATGCCGCCGCCGATCACGAGCATGCGATCGGGCACGCGGGTCAGTGCCAGTGCGCCGGTCGAATCGATCAGTCGCTCGTCGTCATTCGGAAAGCCGGGGATTTCGACCGGTTCGGAACCCGCCGCGACGATCGCGTATTTGAACTCGATTTCCGTCTGGCCGGAGGCAGAATTAACCCGCAGTTGCGTCGGCGAGGCGAACGTACCAAATCCGTTGACGACTTCGACCTTGCGTTGCTTTGCCAATGCATCAAGTCCGCCGGTCAACTGTCCGACGACTTTTCCTTTCCACTCAATGAGCTTGCCGAGATCGATATCCGGCTCGCCGAAAGTGATGCCGTGCGCGCTCATGTCGCGCGCCTCGCTGACGATTTTCGCGGCGTGCAACAACGCTTTCGAGGGGATGCAACCGACGTTGAGGCAGACGCCGCCGAGGGTCGGGTCGCGCTCGACGAGCGCTACTTTCAATCCGAGGTCGGCGGCACGGAATGCCGCGGAATAACCGCCCGGACCGGAACCGAGCACCACGAGGTCAACTTGCATGTCTTCAATCCTTTTACTGAATCGTACTAAATCGTTTTGTCGTCGGGGCGTTCCCGGTACAGCGTTGCAACGCTGCCCACCAGCGCAATGAATTCCGCGTCGAGATCGCGGCAGATTTCTTCGACCATCGGCTTGCGCTGTTCGCGTTCAAGTCCACGCAACCGGATCTTGATGAGTTCATGGTCCCCGAGTGCCTCATCGATCGCAGCGACAATCGCGGGGGTATAACCGCGGTTTCCAATCATCACGACCGGCTTGAGCGGGTGCGCGGCGGCCCTCAGACTTTTCTTCTTTGCTGCGTTAACGGCCATTCGTATCAGGGTTCTGCTCTCGTACCAGTGGTTTAACGGTTACCCGGGGCCGCGACTTGATCGAAAATGTGCGATCGATACCGTCGGCCCTCGCGCTTCGAGTATATTGAAGTTCCGGCAAACCCGGTACCTGAAATCGCGTCGGAGATCCCGTTGCCAAGGACAGATGACGAAACATAGCCTCCCGGCCAGCATGGTGCTCAGCGCGCGGCAAAGCGTCGTGAGGGGCGGCCGCGATTCAGGGTTCAATCTGCTGTCGGGAATGCGCCTCGCGTTGCCGTTTCCGCTGCGCCAGGTTCGAATCGCGGCGACGCTCGGGCAACTACTGACACTGCTCGGGCTGCTGTGGTTGCTGTCGCTCGGAGACGATCTTCTCGCTGCCGGGCTGCCGGCCAGATTTTCGCCCTGGGGTCTGCTGTCCTGGACGGCAATGAATTACCTGTGGCTCACGACGCTGGCCGTGATTGTCGTGACCGCGCGCCTCAGCGCGGGCTTTCTGCGTCTCGCCGTCCCCATGGCAGCGGTGCTCGTCGTACAGTTCACCGCCTGGTCGGCGGCCAAAAACCTCGCGAGCATTTTTGGCTTCAACGTTTTCGACAACCATTACATGACATGGTGGATCGCGTTCTTCGCCTGGGAAGTGGTCGTGTTCGCGCGGATACTCTTTGCCGTCGGTGAGATGCGGTTGCGGAGCCTGCCGTTCTACGCGGCGTTCTACGGGTGCGCCGTCTACGGCGCGCTCACGGCGCTGCCGCATAACCCGGTATTCGTCGAACCGTGGATCCCGTCGACGAGTGAGCGACCGGACGTTGAAGCGATCTATTACGCGCAGCCAAACCTGATCGGTCAGAGCCTGTACGCGCTGTCGCCGCAACGGCCCGGTACCGTCGATGCGTACTTCGTCGGCTTCGCCGCCTATTCCGATCAGGATGTGTTTAAACGCGAAATCGAACAGGCCACGGTCATATTCGAGCAACGGTTTGATGCCATTGGCCGAACCCTGCCGCTGATCAACCATCTCAATACGGTGCAAACCGTACCGCTCGCTAACCGCCATAACCTCGATCGCGCGATACAGGGTCTGGCGCAGCGGATCGATCGCAGCGAGGATATCGTCGTCCTGTTTTTGAGTTCGCATGGCGACGAAGACGCGACCATCTCGGTCGAACTCGGGGATTTCGGTTTTAACGATTTGTCCGCGCGCGAGGTGCGCGAAATACTCGATAAACATGGCATCGAATGGCGGGTCGTGATCGTCTCGGCGTGTTATTCGGGGAGTTTTATCGAGGCACTCGCCTCGCCGCGCACGCTGGTTATCACGGCTGCCGCGTCGGATCGGTCATCATTCGGCTGCAGTCACGACAACGAATGGACTTACTTCGGCGAGGCCTATTTCGGGCACGCACTCAGCGAGGCCAGCGGGTTCGTCGAAGCGTTCGACATAGCCGCGGAGCGGATCACGCAACGTGAATCGGAGGAAGGGAAAAAGCCTTCAATGCCACAAATCTCCGTCGGCGAGGAAATCGGCGAATATCTCCGCGCCGTGGCGTTATAACGGCGGCGGTCGTTAAACCTCGGCGTCGACAAACTCCTTGTAAGCGTCTTCGTCCATCAGGTCTGCCGTCTCGTCCACGTCTCCCGGTTCGATGCGTATGAGCCATCCGTCATCGAGCGGTGATTCGTTGATGATCTCGGGACTGTCGGCAAGCGATTCGTTGATTTCGAGGACTTCGCCGGACACCGGCGCCGCGATCTCGCTGGTCGTCTTCACGGATTCTATGATGGCAATTTCTTCGCCGAGCGTAATTTCACGCCCGGCCTGCGGCAGCTCCACATAGACGATGTCGCCGAGTTGTTCCTGGGCGTGCTCGGAAATGCCGATGACGACCATCGCGTGGTCATCGATACGGACCCAGATGTGCTCTTCGTTGTATTTTATGTCGCTCATGGTCACTCCCGGGGTCCCGTCACCGCTGCGGTGTTATGCATTCCCGACCGGCCGCCGCGGCCGGCCCGCCTCGTCATTAGCACAATAGTAGAACCTATCGGGCGAATATTCACGCCTGCTTACACGGCGGCGAATACGCGCGATAATACGTGTTCAGCCAAACGACACGGATCACCATGGATTCACGGGAAATTGTTCAGGTAGACGACGACACCGCCAGCGTCGGGTGCGACGGAGGCGGTGGTGCACTCGGCCATCCCACCGTTTATCTCTCGTTCGATGACGGCGATTCCGTCGATTGCTATTACTGCAGCCGCCGCTTTGCCAAAGCGCGTGCGTTGAAGCCGAAAGTGAGCAGCGAGGAGTCGTGAACCGGATCCGCGCAGCCATCTCAGCGGCGCTGACCGTGCTGCTGACCGGTTTCGTCAAATCCTATCGATTGCTGATTTCACCGCTGCTGCCGCCACGCTGCCGGCATTTTCCAAGCTGTTCGGAATACTGCATCGAGGCCATCGAAAGGCACGGCCCACTGCGCGGCAGCTGGTTAGGGATAAAACGGATCCTGCGCTGCCACCCGTGGGGCACGAGCGGACTCGATCCCGTACCCTGACCGATCCGCTGCGCTAGCGGTTGGCGCGGGTAAAATCGACGAGGTCGCGCTCGATGCCCCGCGCCGCGAGCCAGTCGCGCAGTGCCTTCCCTGTCCCGGCAGTCCAGGGTTGAATTTCATCGACGTGTACCCACTTGTAATCGGCAATTTCGTGCTTCGGAATTTTGACGTCGCGCGAGTTAACCGTGACGTGGTAGCTGATCAATAGCTGGTTCTGACGATAGAACTCGTACATCCCGATGTACGATTTCAGCGTCCCGGCCAGCCCGGTTTCTTCCTCGACCTCGCGCAACACCCCTTCTTCGGGCATTTCACCGGCTTCGAGAAATCCGGTGACCAGGCCGTACCAGGTTTCCGGCCAACCGACATTACGCACCAGTATCACGTGATCGTCGTATTCGACGATGGCGGCGACCACCGGCACCGGGTTATTCCAGTGCACAAAACCACATTGCGGATCGGGACACGCGAGTCGTTCGCGATCGCCCGTGTGCAGATTCTCGAGCGCCTTGCGGCAGTGGGGACAGTAACGCATGCCCGCAGCATAACGTTAATCGGCGGCAGTTTTAAACCGGCCCGGCCAGGGGTAATGTGATGTCGACGCAGAACCCGCCGTCACTGTGATTGCTCGCCACGATGCTGCCGCCGTGTCTTTTCACCGCGGCGTCGGCAATCGCAAGCCCGATGCCGAATCCCCCGCTGTCGCGGTCGCGGGCGAATTCCGCACGCACAAACGGCTTGAACAAATCCGCGAGCAGGGCCTCATCAACCCCGGGACCGTGGTCGCGGATGCGAATGCTGACCCGAGTGCCATCGGCCGCTGCGACGGCCGACACATCGACCGAGGTGCCTTTCGAGGTGTGTATCAACGCATTACGGACGACGTTTTCCAGCGCACTTTTCAGCATCGCCCGATCGCCACGCAGGGTCGCATGTGTCGTCGACGCAAGATCGACCGTCTTGCCGTCACCGATGCCCTCGAAGTTCGCGTCACGGACTATCGCATCGAGCAATTCGTCGACCGAAATATCCGATTGCGCCAGTTCACCGACACCGGACTCGAGGCGCGCAACCGAAAGTAACTGACCGATCAGATCTTCGAGCGCTTCAGCTTCGCGCTCGATGCGGTCAAGTTCACCGGCCACGGCCGCACCGCCGCGCTGCCGCGCGAGTCCGAGCGCGACCTGGAGGCGGGCCAGTGGCGAACGCAATTCGTGGGAAACATCGCGCAGTAGCTGTTGCTGAGAAGCCTGCAATCGTTCGAGGCGGTCCGCCATGCGATCGAAATCCCGCCCGAGATCCCCCAGTTCGTCGTGACGACCGGGATCTTCGACCCGGAACTTGAAATTCCCGTTCGCGATCTCCGCGCTGGCGGTCTGCAGCCGACGCACGGGTTGCGTCAGGTAGCGTGCGAGCGCGTAGCAAATGAACCCGCTGACGAGAATCGCAATAAACAGTCGCAGGCCCCCGCCGACGGCACCGCGCGGTCCAAAACGCGCGCGCGCGAATGCTCCGGCGCGCAATCGCGCGGCGTGGCGCATATCGCTGACAAACCAGTAGCGCTCGCCGTCGGAACCGTAGAGCGGATCGAAAAACACCCCGCCATCGACGATCGGCAGCGCGATGTCGGACCCGCGATTTGCCACGGCATCGCCGACATCCTGCGCCGCAGGGGGACCGAATAGTGCGCGGCCGCGATCATCGAGTAACTGCAATCTTCCGGGCGCTCCGCCGGGGCCGCGTAGCTCCCGGATCCACACGCCGAGTTCGGCGAGACCACCGGAATCGAGTATCGCATTGGCGGCTGCCGCATAAGCCGCCTGGGTCCGTTCGAAGTGCCGTGTCATCGGATCGTCGCCGAGCGAGCGATTGAGCTGCATCGTGGCAAACGCCGTGATGATGACGACGGCTATCGTCGTCAGCCAGAAGCCGAGAAAAATCTTCGCGAAAAGGCGGTTCACGGACGGGTCCGGTCGCCGCGATCAGGGACTGACGGAGCGGACATACAGATAGCCGGTTCCGCGCACGGTTTTAATTCGCTCGGCCCCGTCCGGCAAGGTTCCGAGTTTGCGCCGCAACCGGCTGATGTGCATGTCGATGCTGCGGTCGTAGGGTCCGAGTTCCCGTTTCAGCGCCGCACTCGAAACGACGGACTTTTCGACCACGCGGCCGGCATTCCGGATCAGGACATCGAGCACGTCGTACTCCGTCGACGTGAGATCGAGCGGTTGACCGTTCTGGAGCACGGCGCGCTCGTCGCTGCGCAACTCGACATCGTCAACCTGCAATGGCGCCGAACCCGACGCACCACCCGGTTGTTGCACGCGCCGTAAAATTGCCCGAATTCGCGCGACGATTTCGCGCGGATTGCAGGGCTTCGCCACGTAATCATCGGCGCCGAGTTCCAACCCGACGATACGATCGATATCTTCTCCGCGCGCGGTGAGCATAAGCACCGGCACCCCCGAAAACGCGCGCATTTCGCGCAGTACGTCGAGCCCGTTCATCAGCGGCATCATCACATCGAGGATCATCAGATCCACCGGTGTCTCCCGCAGTTGCCTGATCCCTTCGGCCCCGTCATGCGCCACGCGCACATCGAAATCTTCTCCGCCGAGATAGTCGGCAAGCAGGGAACAGAACTCGACGTCGTCATCGACGAGCAATAACTGGTTCATGTCTGTTTCCGGTTTTATTCATAATCAAGCGGGTTTCAGTTTCGCACATCCGCTACCTCCGACTTCACCCATTACACACATTTACATAAAAACGGCCGCCATTTACATGCGTGTAACGCACGATTTCGATATTCTTCGTTACCGTACATTCCATCACGCCGTGATTGGAAAACCGACCTGGAATTGAATGATGAAAGACTCGATAGAAAATTTTTATTTACCCCTGTTGTTAATCGTTGTCATGTGCGCGACCCTCGCGACCGCGTTTTCCGCGCAGGCGGAACCGGGCGCCGGACCGGGCTTCAAACAGATGTCGAGGGGGTTCGGCCCGCACCGAATGTTCAAACTGCTGCATAAGCTCGATGTCAGCCGTGAACAGCGCACCGCCATCGGTGAGGTCATGGATACACATCGGCCGATGATGCGCGAATTCATGTTCGACATGATGGATGGCAAGAAAGCACTGCAGGCGATCCTGACCAGCGAAAACTACGATCCGAAACAAATCGAGGACCTGGCAGCCGCACAGGCCGCAAACGCTGAAAAAATGTTTCTCGCGACCGCAAAGTCTTTTGCCGAAATCAGCGCCATACTGACCCCTGAGCAACGCAAGGAACTGGCGAAAATGATGGAAAGCCGGGGTGGACGGTGGGGCGGACATCGGCGCGATGACGACCGCGGTCCGATGTAACAGAGCCAACCCGAGCGGGCCCCGTCCACACCGGCGGGGCATGCCCGCCCCGGCCGCAAGGGCCTGCACTCAGAGCCTCAGGCCACCGCTCGCAATGCGTCCCGAATGGTCCCGACAATCTGGTCAATTTCTGCTTCGCTGATCGTGAGCGGCGGACCGATTGCAATCACGTCACCGCCGTAGCGCACCATCACTCCGTTGTCGTAGCAGTAGTGAAATACTTCCATCGCGCGCTCACTCGGCGCCCCAGCGCGCGGTTCGAGTTCAAACGCCGCAGCGAGACCGCAATTGCGTATGTCAATGACGTGGGGTTCACCGCGCAATTCGTGAACCGCGCGTTCGAGTACCGGCTCGAGCGCGCGGGCGCGGGCAAACAGCTGCTCTGACTGATAGACGTCGATCGCCGCGAGACCCGCGGCGGCCGCGAGCGGATGACCCGAATAGGTATAGCCGTGAAAAAATTCGACCATATGCTCCGGACCCTGCATAAACGCGTCGTAAATGTCTCCCGTCGCAAGTACGCCGCCGAGCGGTATCATTCCGCTCGTGATGCCCTTCGCGAACGTGATCAAATCGGGCATGACCCCGTAGCGGTCGGGCGAGAAGAGCTCGCCGATACGACCGAACCCGGTGATGACTTCATCGAAAATCAGCAGTATCCCGTGCGCCGTGCACAGTTCCCGCACGCGTTCGAGATAACCGACCGGCGGTACGATAACGCCGCCTGATCCCTGCATCGGTTCGATGATGACCGCCGCAATAGTCGAAGCGTCGTGTAACGCGATCAAACGCGCGAGGTCTTCGGCGAAATGCCCCCCCCACTCCGGCTGGCCACGGCTGAATGCCATGTGTTCGAAATCGAGCGTATGCCGCAGATGGTCGACACCGGGCAGCATCGCGCTCGCAAACGCCTTGCGATTAGGCACCATGCCGCCCACCGACATACCGCCGAAGCCGACCCCGTGATAGCCCTTTTCACGGCCGATGAAACGGAACCGCGATCCATCGCCCCGAGCCTTGTGATAAGCGAGGGCTATTTTTAGCGCCGTGTCGCACGCTTCCGATCCGGAGTTCGTGAAGAACGCGTGTTTGAACGGTGCCGGTGCGATATCGCACAGTGTTTCTGCGAGTTCAAAAGCCTTCGGATGATGGGCCTGAAACGCGACCGCATAGTCGAGCGTGTCGAGTTGTGCTTTCACGGCCTCGACGATTTTCGGATGGCGATGACCTGCGTTGCAGCACCACAGGCCTGACAAGGCGTCGATTAATTGGCGCCCGTCTTCAGTCGTGTAATGGACCCCCTCGGCCGCCACAACGAGTCGCGGATGCTGTTTGAAATAACGGTTGTGGGTAAACGGCATCCATAACGGATCGAGATCCGGGCGGGTGAGATCGGGGCGCAGTTTCTCGACTGGTTCGCTCATGGCGGGAGCTCCGGCGTAAAATGGTGAGGCGGCAACACGGCTGGTTCGTCGATCACACCACATTGTGCGCCGCCGTAACAGCGCAGCCCGGTACTATTGCCGAATACGCACGTTTTCGGGATCGTACAGTGGCCTGAGCGACGCGGTTGCCGGATAGCACTCGCCGGCAACTTCAATCTCGAATCCGCCGCCCGCAATAAAATCCTCGTCCACCCCGTCCTCGTGGCTTACGTAACCGAGTCCAACCGCGGCGCCCAGCGAGTAGCCGAACATGCCGGAGGTGATATAGCCGACGATAGCGCCGTCACGGCGCACGGGTTCGTTGTGGTAGAGCAGCGGTTCCGGATTGTGCAACACGAACTGCACGAGGGCCCGTTGACGCGTGCCCTCGGCCTGGCGCATCAGCGCTTCGCGCCCGATGAACCCACCCGGTTTATCTACGCGCACGACGAACATGAGTCCGGCATCGAACGGCGTATCCTCGTCCCCGATATCGTGACCCCAGTGACGGTAGCCTTTTTCCATGCGCAGTGAATTGAGTGCGTGGTAACCGGCGTGTTGCAGGCCGACGTCCGCGCCCGCGGCTGTCAGGGTTTCGTAGACACCGAGGGTGAATTCCGTCGGGATGACTAACTCGTACCCGAGTTCGCCAACGTAGGTAATCCGAGACGCACGCACGCGTGTGTAACCAAGTTCGATCTCGCGACTTGTCGCGAACGGGAACGCCTCGTGCGACAAGTCATCCGGAGTAAGGGTCTGCAGAAATTCCCGCGACCGCGGACCCATGACAGAAATGACGGCAAGTGACGATGTATCGTTGGACAACGCGACGCGTGCGTCAGCGCCGAGCTGTCGTTCGAGGTAATCGTAGTCGCGCACTTCCGTTTCACCCGAGGTGACGATCCGGTAATCGTTTTCATCGATACGGGTAATGGTGAGGTCGGCTTCGATCCCCGCGCGTTCGTTCAGCCATTGCGTGTAGACGATACGGCCCGCAGCAACATCGATGTCGTTGGCACAGATGCGGTTCAGTTCGCGCGTCGCGTCCGGTCCGTGCAAACGAAATTTCGCGAATGAGGTCTGATCGAATAACGCCACGTTTTCCCGCACCGCGCGGTGCTCGACCCCTGCGTATTCGAACCAGTTCGGGCGGCCATAACTGTATTCGTAGCGCGCCTCGACGCCTTGCGGCGCGTACCAGTTCGGCCGCTCCCAGCCGAACGCAGAGCCGTGACACGCACCCGCGGCGACGAGACGATCGTAGAGCGGTGAGCGACGTACGCCGCGTCCGGTTTCGAACTGCCGGAACGGCCAGTGCATCGCGTACAGCAGACCAAGGCTCTCACGCACGCGATCGTACAGGTAGGAACGGTTCGTCTGGAACGGCAGGTTGCGCCGGACATCGACTTCCCACAAATCCATCGGCGGATGGCCATCACGAATCCAGTCTGCGAGCACCCGACCGATGCCGCCGGCCGACTGTATGCCTATCGAATTCAGGCCCGCCGCAACGAAGCACCCGTCGAGCCCGGGTGCCGGCCCGAGATGGTAACGGACATCGGGTGTAAAGCTTTCGGGACCGCAAAAAAATGTCTGAATTCCCGCGCTCTCAAGCAATGGCATCCGGCGCATCGCCATTTCGAGGATCGGTTGAAAATGTTCAAAATCGTCCGGCAACTCATCGAAGCAAAACGATTCCGGGATCCCGTCCATCCCCCACGGTTTCGACTCGGGTTCGAACGCGCCCAGGAGGATTTTGCCCGCGTCCTCCTTGTAATACGCACAGGCGTCGTAATCGCGCAGCACCGGCAGATCGCGCGGCAGGTCCGGCACCGGTTCCGTGACGATGTAATAGTGTTCGCAGGCATGCAGCGGGACGTGCACGCCTATCGCCGCAGCGAGGTCGCGCGTCCACATGCCACCGCACAGGACGACGACATCGGCGGCGATATCCCCGGCCTCGGTAGTGACGCCGACGATCCGACGGCCGTCCTTGTGGATCGCGGTGACCTTTGTGTTCTCGAATATCCGGGCACCTCGCTGTCTCGCGCCGCGCGCGAGTGCCTGCGTGACATCGACCGGGTTCGTCTGTCCGTCCGTCGGGATCCCGATAGCACCGACGACATCGTCGGTCGTGATCAATGGATAACGCTCCGCGACTACGTCCCGGGTCAGCACATCGACCTGCAGATCAAAAACCTTCGCCATCGACGCCATGCGTTTCAGCTCTTCGAAACGACCCGGGGTCGTTGCCAGCGAGATCGAACCGTTTTGCCTGAATCCGGTCGCCTGCCCGGTTTCGGCTTCGAGACCGCTATACAACTCCGCTGTATATTTCGCGAGCTTCGTCATGTTCTGCGATCCGCGAAGCTGACCGACGAGCCCGGCGGCATGCCATGTCGTCCCCGAGGTCAATTGTTTGCGCTCGAGTAATACGGTGTCGCTGATTCCGGCCCGAGCGAGATGATAAGCAACCGAACAACCAACCACGCCCCCGCCGATCACGACGACCTGTGCGGTTTGTGGTAAGGATCCGGCCATCGCGGCGTTATTCCGACGCGGCGTGCTCGCCCGCCGTGACATAGATCGTCTCCGGCACTTCATCCATGACCAGCACGAGCGGCTGGTGGCGCAATGGCGCGGACTCGTGCGCATCGTCGTGGCTCGCAACCCACAAGGCGTTGCCCACGATCCGGATCGTGAACGTCCGGTTGGTGCGGTACAGGCCGCGAACGAGGTAAGGTCGGCTAACGTCGTGTAGCGTAATGTCCTGCCCCGCAAAATAACTCACCTCACCCGGACTGATCTGGCTGATCCACTCGGAAGCGAGAAATTTTTCGGCCTCGGCAATCTTTGCCTCGGCGACGGGGTGGTGTGCGTTCGCCGGTATGATTTCAGATTCGCCGATCGTCGTCGGTAGCGCGTTGAACCACGGATCTTCGATCGCGACGGCGACGGGTCCGGATTCCTCGGCGCAGCCGCCGAGTAGGATAATCACCGCGGCACACAGGCAACTGCGAATGTCCTGGCTCATGCTCGTCATGTCGGCACTCTCCCGTTGTTGTTGTCCGCAACCATCGTGCCGTTCAAAGTCACGCCAGCACTCGCCGCTAGTCGGCCAGGTCGCATGTCATCAGATGATACCGGTCGCGGCCCCTGAAGCCGACCGCCTCGTATAAACGTGCCGCGGGACTGTTGTCGCGGGCGACTTCCAGATGTAACGCCCGGATCTGACGGTGCCGCGCATATTCAACGACGCGATCAAGCACGACCCGCCCGATTCCTCGACCACGGTGCGCTTCGGTAATGAAAAATTCGTCGATGAACGCATCGCGGCCGCCAAATTCTATGGTGTAGCCGAACGTGATCGCGATATAACCGATACATTCGGCGCCGGCATCGATTCGCCACATCTGTCCGAAGCCGGGATCTGCGATCAGGGTCGATAACGCCACACGGCGCGTTTGTTCATCGCTCTCAATGTGTTCGAACGTATGATAGGCGCCCACGAGCGGTTCGAGTACATCGACATCACGTGCGGTCGCAGGGGCGAGGACGACGGCATCCGCTTCCGACGGCCGCGGATGGCTCACGGCGCGAATTGTTCCATCGTTACATGACCGGCGAGGCCGGCGACCCGATCGAGCCATCCGCTCACGTTCGCGAACTCACCGAGAGTAAACCCGCCATCGGCCGCACAATGGGTGTAGGCGTAGAGCGAAATATCGGCGACGGTGAACCCGTCACCAACGAAATAATCCCTTCCCTGAAGGTGCGATTCCATCACCCGAAGCGCGGCAATACCGCCGGCTCTTTTCGATTCGAGTTCTTCGCGTCGATCAATCGGCGAATTCAGGTAGCGCACGATGTATCGCGACGTCGCAATGTAAGGCTCGTGGCTGTACTGCTCGAAAAACTGCCACTGCAAAACCCGGGCGCGTTCGAACCGATCTGCCGGCCACAACGACGTGCCGTCGGCGAGGAAACAGACGATCGCATTCGATTCGCACAGCGTCCTGCCGTCCGCATCGACAAGCACCGGAATTCGGCCATTCGGGTTCAGCGCGAGAAACTGCGCGTTACGCGATTCGCCTTTGAGAATATCGATGTGGACCCAGTCGTGCTCAATACCCAGATGGTTCAGGGTCAGTTTGACCTTGTAGCAGTTGCCGGAGTTGATGTCGCCATAAACCTTGTACATCTTCCGGTCCCGACCTAGGGAAGCTCTGAACAAGTCATGACCCGGCATCTTGCACGCGAAATGCACGGACCCGGCGTTTCGAAGCTTCGCAATAGCCAGCTATTACGCGCGCTTCGCGCCTTGATTCCGCACATTTCGCGCACAAGCTGCTCGACCCGGACTTATTCAGAGGTTCCCTAGACGAGTGGCACGACTTTCTCCATGAAGTCGCGTGCGGTCTCGCGGGCGAAAGCGATCCCCGGGAGAATGCTGACTTCCTTCAGCCCCGCCGCTTCGGCCGCGCGAATCTGTTCGGCGATTTCCTCCGGCGTTCCTGCCAGCGCGGTGCCCGTGATCATTTCGGGGGTGATAAAGCGACGCTCCGCCGGCGGACAGAAACTGCAATGCCCGATGTGCAACTGCTGGTGCAATTTTTCGCGCGGGATGTCCATGTTATCAACGTGGTCGAGATAATCTTCCCAGATCCCTTTCATGTAGTCCGGCACGACCGCATCGTCCTGTTTGTACCGCCAGATTTCGTAGACGAAGTGCAGCGCACCGATCGCGTACGACGAGGCATCGTCAATAACCCGATCGTCGGTCAGCTTTTCACCGGGTCGCAAAATAACCGCGTTCGTCAGCGACACCGTGTGGAAATCTTGCGGTAGCGCCCGATCGGCCTTGTCCGCACCTTCGTTCACATAGCCCATGTGATAATTGAGAACGTCTGGTTTGTCATTGAAAACGGCAATGAGACCGTCGGCCATTTTTCCGGCTGTGCGTAACGCCATCGGACCGTTCGCGGCCACATAGATCGGGATACGATCCTCGACATTGCGGAATCCATCACCATGATCGCCCCACTCGATGGCGGTCGTTTTATCCCGGTAGGTATAGTCGACTTCTTCCCCGTCGAGCAATGCGCGCATGACCCGGAGATATTCGCGGAAGTCCTTGATACCCATCGGGTCCTGACCCATGACGCGCATGGCCGTATGCCCGGTACCCACACCCCAGAAAACGCGGCCGGGAGCGATGGCGTTAATCGAGGAAATAGCCGCCGCACTCGTCGGCGCGATGCGCGTGCCGGGTATCGCAACACCGGTGCCAAGGCGTATGCGCGAGGTATTTGCGGCCGCAAGCGCCAGTGTCGCGTAACAATCCGACCAGATCATCTGCGAATCCGGCACCCACGCCGCATCGTACCCGAGGTCTTCGAGTTCCTTGATCAGCTTCCAGTCGGATATTCGCGTCGATACGTGCAGGCTGTATTGCATGGTCCCCTCCGGATGAATGCGTAGATAGTTTTTTTCAGGATAACGGCGACCATCACGAAAATCCACGCGGCGCGGCGCGGACCCCATAGCCGCAACGGAAATACCTTCCCGGTTTACACCGGAACGAACCGCATTGGCGCGCACGCGAGCGTTCGCAGCGCGTTACCGGGTCTCCATGCGGCCGCCGCGAGCGGTTCCATGCGTCGTACCCGTTTCGACAATGTGCGCAATAACACCTCGCCCTCCTTGCGGGCGACGTGTTGTCCGACGCACGCGTGGATACCGGCGCCGAAGGCAACGTGCCCGGTCAGCTTGCGCGTGATATCGAACCGGTCGGCCGCCTCCCATTTTGCCGGGTCGGTATTCGCAGCACCTAGCACGCACATGATTTTCGCGCCGTCCTCAACCGCTACACCGGCGACTTCCGTCGCTGCATTCGCGGTGCGAAAAAACGCGTGCACGGGACTCGCCAGCCGACAGACCTCCTCGAATGCGTTGCGGATCAGGTCAGGGCGTTCGCGTAACAACTCCCACTGCTGTGGGTATTCGGAAAAATAACGCAGGGCGGCCCCGATCGCCGCGACCGTGGTATCCACTCCGGCCGATAACAGCGAGCGTACGAGCAGCCCCGCTTCGGTCTCTGAAATCTCGCCCCGGTCTGCGGCGTCGTAGATACTCGCGCCGAATCCCGCCGCGGTGAGCGCCGGACGGGCGCACTGCTCGGTGATCCACGGGACGACCGCGGCACCGGCGGCGAGAGACATTTGCCGGAGCTCATTGTCAGGGCCGAGCGCGTTAAACACCATACGACCGTAGACGAGTAACTGTTCACGGTCTTTCGCCGTCAGGCCGACCGCATCGGGGAACACCGTCAACGGGAATACTTCGGCGCAATCGGCGACGGCATCGAAATGATCGCGCGCGAGCAGACTTTCCACGAGTGCGTCCGCTTCGCGTTCAAAACTGGCGCCGAGTTCCTCCACGGCTGACGGCGACAGCGCACGGATCATGACGCGGCGGGTGCGATCATGCTCGGGCGGATCCACCTCGAGAATGATCGATGGCGCTCGCCAGGGTTTGTCCTTGCTGAAATCGGCGAGTCCGACCCCGCGAGACGAGCAGAACCGTTGCGCATCGCTGAACACGGCCCTCACTTCGGCGTAGCCCCCGACCGCCCAGCAACCATAGCGGGAGAGCCAGACGATTGGCCCGCGATCGCGCAACCCGGAGTACCACGGTTCCGGATCAGCGAGCACGTCCGTCGAATAAGGATCGATGTCCCATGTCGGCACACCTGCGACGGGTGAAGGGTAGTAGGTGGCACTCGCCAACGTCGTTACCTCACTGTCGGGCCGCGCATTCGGAGGCGCGGCGAACGACTGATTATTTCACGACTCGGAGCGGGCAGCGACACCGCGCTGTTTCGCCGCGCGAGCGCGATCACAGCGCCACGGGCGGAGTTGCGCAGCCGGGCGCTTGAGCACTGTGGCGTGAAAGAAACCCCTGAGGCCACAAGAGCTTCCGGGGGCAAATGGACCACGACGAGTTCGAGCCGGAGTCTTACCGTACCCGCCGCAATAATCATTGGGTCGGGCGTGAACTAAACTCACGAGTAGCGAGTCGGTCGCGAAACTGATGCTTGCGTCTATGGATCTGGCTGATGGCTTTCAGCCCTGTCAGACATCCGCCGAATGACTCTTGTGTCCCGATAACGGACAGTCGAGGGGCGGACCTGAGGGTCCGAAATGTGCCCATTTCGGTCCTTTAGAGGTAGCTAATATGCGCTCGTCTTCAGTCGATTATTCGCTCTCGGGGCGAGACTGAAAACGGCGTTGAGTCAGATTCATGGTGTCTCCCGGGTTAATCTCTGTCCAAGGCGCCGAATAAGAAGGCGGGCGGCCCTCGCGGAGCGCCCACAATTTTACGTAGCGAATTTATCCGCCATGCCCTTTCTGGAGTGTCTCCATAACCTGATCGACTGTGAAGCTCGCGGCCTTGGCACGTGGCGGATACTCTTTGAAGGTCTTGATGAATTCCCCAACCTTGCCCTGAATCGGTACCAACGCCCAAGTACGCCAAATCAGCCAATTATTGTAGTCATTTGACGTGATGGTGGCTCGCTCGTAGGGGTCGGTGCGCAGATTAAAGATGTAGGGGACCCGAAGCGTGCGGAATGGGTTTTGCCAGACTTCGAAAGTACCCGCAATGTCCTGCACGCTGAAGGCTACTTTCCAGTTGTCGTATCGAACGCCCAACATTTGCCCATCATCGGAGAAATAGAAGAACTCCTCGCGCGGCCCCTTTTTCTCTTCACCCGTGAGATAAGGCAGGAAGTTATAACCGTCGAGATGGACCTTAAAGTCCTTGCCGTTGGCCTTGTAGCTCGTGAGCAACTTTTCCTTGACCTTGGGTTCCCCGGCTGCCGCCACCAGCGTCGGCGCCCAGTCGAGGTTCGACATGATCTCGTTGGAGATGGTGCCTGGCTTGATCTTGCCGGGCCAGCGCACGAAGGCGGGGGTCCGGAATGCGCCTTCCCAGTTCGTGACCTTCTCACCGCGGAACGGTGTCATTGCGCCATCTTGCAGGGTGTTCATGTGCGGACCATTGTCGGTCCCGTACATGACGATCGTGTTGTCGGCGATGCCAAGTTCGTCGATCTTCTTCAGGATCTCACCGACGTTTTTGTCATGATCGATCATCGAATCGTGGTAGGCCGATTGCCACCTTCCGGACTGGCCGACGCTTTCCTTCTTGGTGTAGGTCCATAGGTGCATGTGGGTGAAGTTGATCCACATGAATAATGGCTTGCCCTCCTTGACGGTTTTCTCCATCCATTCCTGGGCACGCATAGAGACCTTGTCGTCGAAGTAGGCAATGTCTTCCTCCTTCCACATTTCATCGCTAAGGATGACCTGTTTGCCGACCTTGCCAAAACGCGGATCGACGGTTGGGTCGTCCTTGTCGCTGGCCTTGGAGTGGATGACACCGCGGGGGCCCTGCTTCGCGAGGAAATCCCCCTTCGGGTAGTCACGGCTGAAGATGTCCTGCATGGCGTTCAGATGATAGAGAACACCATAGAACTCATCGAAACCGTGTACTGTCGGCAGGTACTCATTGCGGTCTCCGAGATGATTTTTGCCTCCCTGCCAAGTGGCGTAGCCCTGCGGCTTCAGCAGTTCGGCAATCGTCGGGTCTTTGGGGTTCAGGCCTTGCTTGGCGCCAGGTAGCCCGACCTTGCTGTTGCCGGTGCGAAACACGCTCTGCCCGGTGATGAACGCCGCCCGTCCCGCAGTGCAGCTATTCTCGGCATAGTAGTCAGTGAACATCATGCCATCCTTGGCGAGACTATCGATGTTGGGCGTCTGGTAGCCCATCAGCCCGTGCGTGTACGCGCTGATGTTGCTCTGGCCGATGTCATCGCCCCAGATCACAACTATGTTGGGTTTTTCGGCTGCCACAGCAAGACCGGTAATCATCGACGCCAGCAGAAAAAATGCAGCCCGTTCGACGCTGTTCAAAATATTCATATAACAGCTCCCAAATTCATATAAGAACCTCAAAGTGTAAACCGCAACGTCCCGACAGGCGCGCACGCATGATTACGCTATTGCCGACTCGGCGGTGCAGTATTAATAAACCCACCAAAAGAATCAACGATTCGGCACATGACGCTGGCGTGTTGCATTCCCTTCGCCGCCGTTCCTCTTGGCCGTCGTCAGGTGCGAATTAGCTCCCTCGAACGTCCGCTCTTAAAGACGAAACCGTCCGGTGTTGGCCGTTCGCGTTCATTTCCGCCGCGAAGCCGAACGTCCGTTACCAGAAGGATGAACAGACGTTCATGCTGCGCTACGGCAGGGGGCTTCGTGCCCGGCGCGGATGCCCACTACGCATTTGTGCACCTGTTATTTTTAGTCCCCAAAACCTGAAATCTTCGAGAAGCCATCATCCAGAGTCCAGGGGTGTCCTCGCAAGTCCCCGTGCTCCTGGCGACGGAGCCATACGGAGGTTTAGATCTGATTTCCCTCATCTGCTACAAATAGAATGCTGGCTTAACGCGGGGAGCGACATGAGTATAGAAACACTTGGTAATCTGGGAGAGTTTATTGGGTCGATCGCGGTCCTAATAACTCTTCTATATATCGCAGTTCAGACTCGACAGACGGTGAAGGCAGCGCAACAGCAAAGTAACTCGGACCTCCTAACAAGGCGACAGGAGCTGATGATGCCGTTGACGAATGACCGGGATTTCATCGAGGTCTTCTCCAAAGGTTGTTCGAGGCGGGAAATGGACGCTATTGATGCACAGCGGTTTACGTCCTTCGGGATGAACTTATCGGCTCACGTGCAAGATGCCTATATTCAATTTCAGGCGGGCCTAATTGGCAAGGAGGTCTGGGAGGCCGAGCGGACGATACTGGGGGTATGTCTTAGCCAGCCTGGTTTTCTTGACTGGTGGCAGCATGGGCAACAATACGTTACTCCTGAATTCATTCACATTATGGAAAATTGCCCAAAACCAAACTTGGTGCTTTACGATCCCGAAACACAATCGTGGGGTCGCCCGGTCGACGGAAGGTTCGCGCAGGATGCATAGATCAAGCTCGAACTCGTCTCTGACCGATGAATACTTATGAGAACTTCTATGGCTGCTTTTGGCCGTTTGCGTCGATTCTCGTCGGCGGGCCGAGCGTCCGTTCCGAGGCGGCTAACGGCCATCGATCCTGCAGTGCGATGAGCGATTGGTGAACCAGATCCGATACCGGAGGCCAAGGCCACGGCTTCAACTGGATTTCGTATCCTTACCTCTGGTCATTTTTGCATTGGGAGCAAGGGCATGGATCTCACACAACTAGCAAACGTTGGCGAGTTCGTCGGTGGTGTCGCCGTGTTGGCGACGTTCCCCCATCATACTCCCGCTTGCTACGCCAGCGTGGGGTAATTCGCAGCGGATTGCTGCTGAGATGACAGTCCCTGGCCTGTTCAGTAATCGATCATCCCGCCCGCGGGTCGCTGTGCGGGGCGATTCATTCGTCAGGGGCCATCCCCTTCAGAAATTTGAACAGGTCACTGTCCGTCGATAAGACCACGGTGGTGTTCTGCGCGATGATGGACTTGTAAGCCTGCATAGTGCGCGTGAACTCAAAGAAGGCTACCGCCTCCGGGCTCTGGTTATAGGCCCGCGCGTAGATCTCGGTGGCTTTTGCGTCCGCTACCCCGCGGATCTCCTCGACCTGTCGGTAGGCTTCAGATTGGATCTTGTTCAGGTCACGCACCCGGTTACCGCGGATCCTCGCCGCTTCGCCATTCCCCTCGGACAGGAAGCGTTCGGCGATTTGGCGGCGCTCGCTGATCATTCGATCATAGATTTTCGGGCGCACGCTTTCGTTGTAATTGATGCGCTTGAACCGAATATCAAGCAATTCGATTCCGAACACCCTGACCTTCTCGGCGGCCGCTGCAAAGATCTCCTGCTCGACGAGTTTGCGCCCCTTTTGGATCGGCACGAGAGACCCCATGTCCAGCTCACGCTCGGCGTCGGTCAGCAGCGCGTCGCGCAGCGGCACCCGGTCCTTGGTCGTGCGGATGATCTCTATCAGTTCATGCTTGGCGACTGCGTTGCGCGTTTCGCTGCCTAGAATATCGTCCAGGCGTGACTGTGCACTGCGTTCATCGCGCAGGCGCAGAAAATACTGGAGCGGATCGGTGATCCGCCAACGGGCGAAGAGGTCAACCGAGATATAGAGCTTGTCCTTGGTCGGCATATCCGAAGGGCTACCGTCCCACTCGAGCACGCGCTTATCGATCGGGTTGACCTCCTGGACAAAGGGCAGTTTGACCTTCAGTCCGGCGGAAGTGATGGGTGCGCCGACCGGTTTGCCAAACTGGGTGATGATCATCTGCTCGACTTCGCTGACTGTGTAGATCGAGCCAAACGCCACTAGCCCGGCGACGCCGAGAATCGCGAAGGCCGCAATTCGCGCAGTACCGCTCATGGTTGTTCTTCCTTCTGTGCATCGAGATTCAGCAGGGGCAGAATCCCGTGCGACTGTTGATCGACAATGATCTTCGAGCGTATGCCGGGCATGACGTCCTGCAGGGTCTCGATGTAGATTCGACGGCGAGTGACTTCTGGGGCCTTACTGTATTCCGCTAGCAATGCGCTGAAGCGCGCGACGTCGCCTTCCGCTTCGTTGATCCGTTTAAGCCGATAGCCATCGGCTTCGCGGATGCGCTGATCCTTCTCGCCCTCGGCTAGAGGGATTACTTTATTGTAGTCGCGACGGGCTTCGTTGATGAGTTTTTCCTTCTCCTGCTGGGCCTGATTGACCTCGTTGAACGAATCCTGCACCGGCCCGGGCGGATTGATGTTTTTCAATTGTACTTGGTCGATGCTGATGCCCATGGCGTACTTCGTTGTGAGCGCCTGCATCTTAGTCAGCGCTTCGTTTTCGATTTCCTGTCGGCCGATGGTGATTACCTCGTCCACGGTGCGATCGCCGACGACTTCGCGCATGACGGATTCGGAAACGTAGCGCAGCGTTTCGCTCGGTTCGCGCACCTCGAAGAGGAACTTGACGGGATCAGAGATGCGGTATTGAACCACCCATTCCACCAACGCGGCGTTCAGGTCACCGGTGACCATCTCGGTTTCTCGCTTGCCGTCGCGCGGACTCTGGGACGGATCGCTGGCCCCGGGGGTCGTGAACCCGAATTCCTGCTTTAACTGTCGTTTGACGGGAACAATCGTCGCTACATCGATGCCGAGTGGCAACTTGAAATGCAGACCCGGCGGGACGTCTTTGAGATATTTGCCGAAACGTTGCACGACCGCCACGGAGTCGCTCGGTACCGTGTAGGCGGTCCATGCGCCTAGTACCGCAAGCGCGATCAGCACAAAGACGGTCGATCCGCGTGAGCCACCCCCCGGTAGGATCTGTCTCAGACGAACCTCGCCTTGCCGGAACAGGTCCTGAATGTCTGGAGGGAGTGCCCCCCCGCCCTGCCAAGGGTCGCCCCCACCGTTTTTTCCTGCCATTGGAATGTCCTCTGTTGTGCAGGGGTGAATTCAAGCGCGTTGTGCGATCACCCCTGTTCCAGCGTATATGGAGAATAAGCCACAAGATAGGACATTCTCCTCCAGGGTCGGACTGAGAAATCAAATTCTAACTGAAACGAAAGGTGGTCAAATTTTAGTCTCTCGCTCTCCATTTTATTGTGGCTGGAACCCGTCTTAATGCGAGATTCTTTTTTGCTCGGCGAAGTTCCGTTCCTGGCCGTTCACTGACTGATTGGCCCACAACCGTTTCGTCTGTTTTTGAGCGCTGAACAGCCGCTCGCATCGAGGAGGGGTACTCGCGGTTTGTGCCCGGCGCGGTACTTTAACGCCGTGAGAACCGTGATAAAAAGTCGGTGTCCGCCGCTTTCTAGGCGGTGCGTCCGTCATTTTCCGAACGATCCTTAATTTCTCGTAACATCGCATCAACAACAGACCGAAACGGTTCAGGTTGTAGATGTCCTTGCCTCGACCACCATCCTTGAACGGCTGGTATTTCCAGAAACGCATCGAGCGTCGTTTTTACAAACGCGTCGAGCCCGGGGTCCAACCAACCCGAGTGGTGCCCAGTGTCCAATGCCCCAAAGAGTCTGATTAACATCATGCCGAGCTTTTCTCGATCTTCATCTGCGAGCGATTCCCCTGACACAAGCCCGCTGCGCCAGATTCTATAAAGCTCAGGGTTACTCATGACATCGCCGAATAGCTGGCCGACGTCTTGGTGAATTTCCCTATAAGCATTGGCTTTGGCAACCGCGTTGGCATGGCGAACCTGGATGGCAAGATAGCCGAGTGTTGCGACCACGGCGATCGCACCCACGATTTCTCCGATAGCCCCGATAGCTTCCCAGTTCATCTTTCAACTCCCCGCCAGGTCTCAGCAGCATATCTGACGGAATTGCTGGCGTGAATGACTGGTATTGGACGCTTCCAGCCGAATTGGCTGTCCGCTATCGGGGGCAATTGGACCGCATGTATGCTGCGATGCAAATAGGTCAGCGGGGGCCAAACGATCGTGTTCGGCCGAATAGATAGTTTGTATTTCTAACAACGAGGGCGGTAGTTATCCTTATACTGCCGCCGCCAGGCTTTCGAGCAGGTCCCAATGCCAAAGCGTTGAAGCCGGGCTGTCCGGCTGATAGTCCTCATCCGGATGGCACGGATACAGCACCACATGAGTCGCGCCTGCATCGTAATAAGCCTGAATTCTCGTCCGCAGCTGCGATGCATCTCCCCAGGCACAGATTGCGTCGATTAGTCGATCGCTGCCGTTCACCCAGTCAGGTTCCTCGAATCCGAGACCCGCCCAAGCCTTGTGATACGCCGGCATCCCCAGGTAGGCCGCGCACGCGCGCCGCGCGAGGTCTCGCGCTGCTTCGGGATCAGGTTCGAGCGCGCACCGAAAGGTTACGTGGATCTCTTTGGTTGGCCCAAGAATGTCGCGAGCCTGACGGACTGTTTCCACAGATTGCAGATTCAAAAATAATCCGTCCGCTTTTTCCGCAGCTACGCGCATTAATAACGGACCATGCCCGGCGACGATCACCTTTGCCGCCTCGTGCGGATTCGGGCTGTCGATGGGTGCCACAGCCATTCGATCGAGATAGTTGCGCATCTTTTCAATGGGCTTAATCCATGTGTGTCCCCGTGGCTCGACTATCATTGGGTGGGATACACCGAGACCCAGCGTAAAACGTCCATTCGAAAATTCCGCGAGGGTTTTTGCCGCCTGCGCGGCCGAGTCCGCATCATGCGCATAAACGTTCGCAATTCCGGTTGATATCTTGATACGTTCTGTGCGCGCAAGCAGGTAGCCAGCGGTCGTAAACGGTTCTCGTCCAATGAACTCAGGGAGCCACAACTCGTGGTAGCCGAGCTGTTCGAGTCGATTCGTGGCTTCAACTAATTCGGAGCCAGTTTTCCCCTCGGTAAACTGTATCAAACTCAATGCTCTTGCCATGCTGACACCTCGTGACCGATCGCTATCTCGCTTAACGGAATAATAGGGTATTCGACATAACGTTGTAGGGACGCACTACCGTTGGCGACGCATCATGACACAATTCAACTGCCCGCTAATTCCGGCGCAAATAATTGGCTCGAACGGCTGTTCCTGGCCGAGGCTGTGTAAAAACTATTTTCTATATTGGAAAGTGGGGTGTGCGCCTTAATTTCATCTCGAATTGGAAAGAACGATCCCTAATTCGCTTTCGTCTCAAGACCGCTGTGGGAAAAATTTTCGTCGCCCGGCCTCTTTTCGGAGCTTTTACACAGCCTCGGCCGTTCGCGCCCATTGCAGTTGCAGTGGCATTTGTCTGCGTACGGGCGCTGAACGGTCATTCCATGCGGCACTGCAAAAGGCGTGACCGTGCGCGAGGCGATCATCGGTCTGGGGCGTCAAATGCACCTGAAACCAACGAACCGTCAAAATTATCTACGAAATGGAGATGCTGGAACCCGGCGTATTATTAACGACTCAGACAATACCGGAGTCGCCAACTTCCTGACCCCTTGTTTTTCTACTCCGAGGAAAGCTAGCATCTGACTTTCAGTTTGCTCGGATCGGTGGGTGTAAATCGACGGTGGGTTCGCAATTGTCGACTTCGCCGATATTGCGCCGATTGAGCATCGAGTTCGAACTCAAGTGTTGGGAGGCTTAATATGCGATTAACGAAAACCGCTGTTGGCGTCATTTTTCTCAGTGCCATCTTTAACGATTCCTACGCTGCCTACGATTGGAGTTTAGACTCGCTGTCGGTTTCCGGCGGGGCTGTCTTCTCCGACGACTTTAACGACGGTGACCGCAGTTCGCTGCCAACTTCCGCTCTAATCGATGTAATCGGCACAACGACCGAGGCCGGTGGGTTCTTGCGTCTGACGGACGTGGACGGAACCGGACCGAGCTTTTTCTTTCCTTCCGATTTTGTTATGGATCAAGCGAACTTAGCGAGCCCCTTCATTGATACCAATGATGTCGGGACGATCGTTCAGGCGAACTTTATGCCTGCTGGCCGCGCTTCAGGCTGGCCCTAGTGGGGTGGGATATGGCGTTGCTGTTACCGGTACGACTGACTTTGTCGGCTTCACGAGTTTCGCTTCACTCGGTGTTTATAGTGACGGCTTCGGCAACGCGATCGCTGTTTTTCAAAACTCCGCATTAGACGTTATCGATTTCGCGTTTGTTCCCACCGTCACCGGCAACATCGTGCTGGAACTCAACGCAACGCTTCAAAGTGACTCAGTTAGTGCCCGGTACAGCACTGACGGGGGAGCGAATTTCTTCGATCTCAATGCGGGCGGGCCGATCACAGTGACTTACCACGGTATCGTATCGGTTTTTGGCTATGGCGCAGCTATCGTTCCAGTTCCGGCCGCGCTTCCATTACTTGCATCGGCGTTGATGGTCTTGGCGGGAGTACGGTCTACGCGAAGAAAGACCTAGTTCCCATTGATGTCCAATTGCATCTTGGCTATATCTGGACGCGTAGAAGAATGGGCCGCCTTTGAGTTCTACTTAATTTGGGCGGCTAGACCACGGAAGGCCAAAATAACGGCTATTGCTCCGACAACTTCCCCGACTGCGCCCATCGTCCCCCGGTTCATCGTTTAAACCACTGCTAGCAAATCGAACGGGCCGGATATCTGACGGCAGCAGCGGCATGAACGTTCGGTCGTGGCTGCGAGAAGCGAAGTTAAGCCCTTGCTACACAAGGTTGGCTCTGCGCCTGAAAGCAGCCCGCCGATGCCGCACCGCAATATGCGGGAGAGTGCCCGAAGCCGACGTTTCACGTCGCGACGCCTTTTGTGCGGGCCGCTGCTACTCATCAAATCCACTGTATTCGCGCATCACACACAGACGGGATCAGATCTCACAATGCGACATTCTCTAATGTCAGAATGTTAGATCTGACCCCTAGCGTTCTTTCTGTATTGAAGAAAGCGGCTCCTGGTCGGCCTATACTTTTGTCTCTGCTCTCTGGGCGACAGACCGGCGTGCCCCCAGGTTAAAACGTTGGCTGTTAGCAGAGTAGCCTGAAGGCGAATCCGAAAGACGCGCAAAGGAGCGACCCATGACGCAGCACATACCGTACTCGATTCTCAACGACCATATCGGATGGATTGCCCTGTTCAGGGTTACGGACGGCCAGCTCGATAAGGCCAAAGTAATAATGAAAGATTTTATTGACTCGGTTGACCAACACGAACCAGGAGCGCTGACATACCAGTGGTATCTTTCGCCTGACGAGAAGGACATAACGGTCTTTGAGCGATTCAGCTGTCAGGATGCCGCAATCGCTCACGTCACAGGGGAGTGCGCAACTAGACACTTTCCGCGTTTGCTGGAGATCAGCACCGTGGAAATCACCGTGTATGGAACACCTGGGGAAAAACTGTCCGCGACCCTCATCGGCCTGGGCGTCGACCCGAACGGACACACGCACATCGGCGGCATCCAACGCTAGCAACCGCTTCGAATCCGGGTATCAGAAAATTTCGTCTGATGAACGCGGATCAGGCTCAGCCGGATTGAAGCATGGCGACGAACGAGCACAAGGCAGCTCTGAAACGCCTTTCCCGGCTGCGTCTTGCTGGCCGCTTAGCCTTCGTCGGCGCCATCGCGATGGCTCTTGTGGCCTACTTCGCCGCAACGAGAATCACGGCGCTTTGGCCGGGCGGACTTGTTACGGCAATACTGTTTTGGATGCTTTGGGTCAAAATCGTCGAACGCCTCGTACAGCGGACGCGATGCCCCAATTGCCATGAGCTATTCTTCCGGCGTCCGGAAATTGGAAGTCCTTGGCAGAAGCAGGAAAATTGTGCGGCATGCCGTTTCAACGTCTATCGGGGTAACAACATTCGTAGAGAGTCTTGATCAGTTGAAACTACGGGGTCAGATCTCACAATGCGACATTCTCTAATCCTGGAGTGTTAGATCTGACCCTTAGGGTTCTGCTAGCCCGTGGCGGCAGGTTACCAATCCAGTCGCAGGCGAGATTTAGCTGGAAACGGTTTCGACACCACTTCTATAATCAGAGCCGTCGAAGCAGGAGTCCTGAGCAGTGTCGAAAACGAGCGAGGAAATTGTTCGGGACGAATTCAGAAAATTGTTGCGGGAGGATTTTTCCGGCGACTTCGACGAGATCCCACTCGCGGAACTTGGCATCGATTCCCTGGAGTTTTTCGAGGCGACGATGATACTGGAGGATGATTTCGGGATCGTCGTGCCGGTAACGGATTTGCACGGCAAAATTACGCTGAAGGAAATACTCTCGATGATTTGAATGCTCTGGTCATGGAATACGACTACATCAAATCCAGAGCCTTGAATCAAAGGGAACGCCATCGGTTGCGGCTGGCAGTCGCCGTCGACCGGCAGGTGGCGGACCCCGCCCGCAACGATCTGACGGGTGCACGAGGGGATAGCCGACGCGAGCGGCTACTCGGCGCGCTCGAACGCCTCGTCTCCAACCCCGCCGAACCGGCCGAAAGCTCAGTGTTGGACTGGGCGCTTTGCTACGCCAGCCCAAAAGCCATCGCGGCGATCATTGACCGGCTCTCCGGTGCGCAAACTCAACCCGGACTGCTGGGCGATCTGCAGAATATGGTACCGGCACGCCTCCTGCTGCGCGAATACATCACGCCCGACTACCAGAGATTTCAAGGTACGTCGGACACGCCGGAACGCGCGCTCATCTGTGTTACCGGAAACGCCTATCGACTCAACATACCTGTGCATCATTTTCATTTACTGGCGCATGCTGCGTTCGACGTCATCATCTATCTGCGCGATGATCGAAAACAGCATTTCCTGCGTGGTATCCGGGGCATGGGCGAGAGCCTGGACGAACTCGCCGAAACCTTGAAAAGGAAAGTCCCGATCAACGGCAGCACAGCCATAATCGCCACTTCATCGGGTGCCATCGCGGCGACGCGCCTCGCCGAAAGGCTGTGCAGCGAACGAGTTGCGCTGTTCTCGCCCGAGTTCTCCTTCAAAGGTGTCGCCGCAATTGGTGATCGGTCGGCCCTGACGGCCGACCAGGTCGCCATCTTCGCCTCCAAAGACAGTCCGCTGGATGTAACGTTCATGAACGAGTGGAAAGAAACCCACCTCGCCGACTCCATTCGTTGGATCGATGCCGATACGCACGGTACCCTGGCTTATCTCGTGCGTACGAAACAAAACGATGCACTGCTGAGTTGGTTGGGTGGTCGCAAACCAGGGACCGGGGGCTCATGAAACAACTTGACGTCATCAACCGGCTTGAAAAGGTGTTCGGCAGGCGTCAGTTACGCACGCATGCAGAACAACGCGGTGTGCTGCAATTCGACACCTCGGGGTTCATGACCTCCATTGTGCTCGACCTGGCCTCGAGCAGGGAAATTCTCTTGTCGAAATCTTTCGAGTCCTTCAATGATTTCGAAGAGGGTTACCGAAAATTGCACGGGTCGCGTTTTCGAATGGATAGCGTTCGAAGTTTTTTCACCGATGGACCGCTGTTTCTCGAAGGCGATTCTCACCGGGTGACCAAGCATGCCTTCAACGAGTTGTTGAAAAGACAGGCCGAGGTATTAGCGAACTCCTCGTCCGCGATAATCGCGTTGATGGGCAATCGTAAATATCGGTTTGACAACGCTCTCGATTTTTCGCGGACATTCGTCGAGATTTGCCTGGCGACAATGATCAGCGACGTCTTATCGATCTCCATGAAATCTTCCTTACGCGCACTCCGATCGCGTGACAATACGTTCTATTTCCACTTCCATCCGAGCCGACACAGGAACGCGAACGCGGCGCTGGAGCTTCTGGATTCGGCGTTGACACAACCACGACCAGACCCGGACTATCCGTTGATGGTGGGCCAAAGCCTGGTCATGATGGCCTACGACCCGCTTATCGCGACCATCTGCGCCTGGCTCGTCGAACGACCACCCGTTCCACTGACGGACGCAGCGGATCGCTATTGCGCGACCTCCTTTGTTACGCGCGTGTGCATCGAACCGACAGAAATAGGTAGCACCCGGTTCGACAAAGGTGACGTTGCGTACCTGTCGCTGGTGGCAGCCGAGGACGAAGAATCAAGCGAAGCGCTTTCGTTCGGCTCAGGTACCCATGTGTGCATCGGTAAACGGATTTCACTCCAGATCCTCGGACTGGCCGAGCAGGTGATCGCTACCGGTGATGCCGAAAGCTTCCAACGCCAACCGGCGCTCGCCCCGGACGGTGCGTTTTTATCGTTCAAGAATTGATCCGGTACGTCATCGTCATCCCCGACGAAGGTTGGGGCGGGCAGGTCTCCGCATTCATACGTTTCAACGACGGAACGGTTTTGAATTCGTGCACAATTGCACGACACTATGCGTAAGTACCTGGCGCACTTTTACGACTTCGCGGACTTCGGGGGGAAAGTGCTTAATTGGGGGCACATCCCCTGTAACTCTTCGGCTACTGCGTGTGCTGTACCCGGCGTAACTGCATTAGTGTTTTACCGGACTGGCTGTTGTAAATCCGATTTGCCGCATCCAGCAATTCGAGGGCTGAGTGGCGGATTATAATGTCACCGCTAGCGTCTATAGTACTGCTACCGCTCGAACCGCCAATCGTTATCAACGTCATGCTGGGCGCGCACGATACCTGGCTCCGTCTCTACCCCGCGATGAACCAGATCAACATCGCCAGAAAAGCCGCGGGAAACAGGCCCCGCGCCAAAATATCGACTCTTCTCGCCATGAGATCGCGATTGATGGCGACGAGGTATCCGGTGAACACCACGCCCGACAGTGCCAGGAAGACGAGAACCGTGCAGGCAACCGAAAAATAGTCCATGCGCGTCATGTAAGGCAGCCGCGGCAGTAGGCTGGCAAGAACGAAGCGATGCGCGATCAACGTCAGTATGGAACTGGTGGCGACCCCGATGCGAACGCCGACCTGGCCCCGTTGGACCCAGAAGCCCGCCCACGACATCATCACGACGACAGACAACGGTATCAACACCTGCCAGTAATAATATTCCACGTAGCGTTCGGCTTCGAAACGCAAGGCAAAGCCGGCCGCATTGATCTGTTCGATCGGCTGATACGGCAAGGTCAGGATCTCGAAATCCAACACGTTCCAGTCGGGTAACGAAAGTTCGTCTGCCATCGAACCACCCGACAGATTGGCATCGAACTTCGAGATGTCTGGAACGAACTCGAGTTCGTGGGCGCCGTAGGCGGCCGAAGCAAAGTGGATCGTGAACGTGTGTTTATCCATGGGGAAATCCGCCAGCTGCAGAGGTTGGGAGAGCATCCCGCTGTAGCGTTGACGATAGGTCACCGTGCCGTCGGGATCGACGTGCACGACGTCCGGCAGCGATCGCGAAACCAGGCCCTGGCGATTCGTGAGTATCACCTGCGGATTCCAGACTTCCTCCAGTTGGATCTGACGGGTTGATCCTTGGGGACTCGCCAGACGTCGATCCTTCCAGCGCAAGAGCAAATACACATTGGACGTGAAGCTTTGGTTTGCGTCGTCGATGGCGTCGATATCGAGCACGAAAACCAGGAATCGGACTTTTGTCGGCCCCCGCCACTCGTCTGGACGTTTCGCCTTGATTTCCTGTGCCGCGGCCGTTTCCTCGGCCGCTCTCTCCGCCGCCCGTTCCGCGGCCTTTTCAACGAATTCATTGGATGTTTGCTCTGCGGCCTTTTCTATCGCCTTCTCAACCGCCTTCTCAACCGCCTCACCGGTGACCTTTTCTACCGCCTTCTCCGCTGCTTCCTCAGCGGCCTGCTCCACGATCTCTTGCGTGTCTGCATCCGCGCAGGACCCGCTCGGCGGTAGCAGGAACACACCGACAAGGACACCGACAAAGAGGAACGCACTGCTAATCACCTGCGGCACCTGCTCACTTTGTTTTATCGCCATCATGCGTCGCCCCCTCGCAGTACATTTTCCACCAAACCGTGCGAAGCAGTTATGTCGGCGAAGACAGAAGCAGCGAGACCACCCACAGCCGCACTCACCTCTGCAATGACACCTGTCGCTTCCCACTCCGTCATTCGATCACCCGCAACGGCAGAACGTATTCAACACAGGATATCCGAGAACAAATTAAGCATGAATAACCGGAATTGGCATTAGTTACGCCGCCTACGCAGTCGCACGACAGTCTCTTATCGAACCTGTTCTGTTGAAAAAATTCCTATTAGTATTTGATGCGCAGCCCCAATCCGATTCCGTGGTCGTACGGCCGATCCCCTCCGAGGCCGATCAGCCCCTCCCCGAAGACACCAAAGTGGGGGCTAAACATTTTACCGAGCTGCAATTTGACACTGGCAGGGACGGCATTGTCGTTCTCCCAGTCTATGGGTATCTTGGCATCGGCCGTTGCCCACAGGTTTCCCGGTAAGCCCTTTATGCCGATGAAACGAAATGTTGTCCGGTTAACATCCTTGCCGTTGTAGGAGACGAAGTGCTGAACGACCGGGATCACCGTTAGTCCCCGCGCGGGCGAACTCAGGGCGACGGCGACGAGCGGGGCGAGCTGATCAGCCCCCGAACCAATGCCCTTATCGAAATGATTGAAATCCACGATCCATTCGAGGCCGACCGCGAGCCGGTACTTCCACACATCAAGCTCGCCGGTCCTGGGGAAATAGAGGGGTTTCAGGAGCAGCGTCTCGACGTCGTTTTCACTATGGCCCGTAACATTTGTCTCCCAGTAATGCAGCTCGTATATGAGCTTCAGCTTTGGCTGCAGCATGTAAGCGCCGTCGACGAAGAGATCGTGGCGATCGCCACGGCCAAGGTCTAAGTACTGGTACTTGAGATCGGTATTGTTTACCGGCGCGAGGGGATTGGAGGCATTCTCCTCGCCGTCCGCTGGCGCTGGATCCTTCTCATCAGCAGCAGCGGCTACGCCCGGCAAAAGGGCCAGAACCACAATGGTTAACAGACGATATGCGGCACCAGTTCCAGCTCTCATGTCGTGTCTCGTGTTCTAACGTTAAGCCGAGTTTGCGTGCCCCATGCAAGGTTACGATTGTAGTTTGACACGTTGATCTCTGCTACATGAGTTCTCATTCTCTGGAGTCGATTGCAACTTCATTGAAACGACAGTCGTTGATCTGAATCAACACCTGTCTCCATTTTGCCTCGACGTGCAACCGTGGCAAGTCCCTGATTCCTGCTACAGCCGCGACACAACGAGCCCCCGTGTCTTAATGTCTAAATAGATCATTTTTGACGTTAGTCATAATTACTGGCCTGAAAAGACAAAAGCGAATTACAGACACCCTATAAATTTAACGCCGGATTGAGGCGATGTTGTGGAGGTTGAAGATGAAGAAAGAGCATGCGATACGCGAAACACGAGACAAGGAGGAGGACCCGACAGGAGTCGCGGCTTCGCGCCGGGGATTTCCGAGGATGGGAGGCACGGGGATCGCAGGATCCGGCGGCGCGGCGGCGGGCGTGCAGCACCATCTTCTAGTGACAGTTCTGGCTGTCCTGTTACTGCTGAGTCAAGGCGTGCCGGCGGCGGATGCGGAGCCAGCGGACGCCGAAGCGTTACTGTTCGCCATGGCCGAGAAAATAGCCGGCGCCGAGACGTTCAGTGTTTCGATGGACGTGGCCTACGACACGGTCCAGGATTCGGGTGAAAAAATAAAGTTCACGGAACGCCGGGAGGTGCTCGTCAGGCGGCCCGGTCACTTGCGTTCAGACATCCGTCAAAGTGACGGCGACAGCGGCGGCCTCATCTACGACGGCAAAGCACTGACAATTTTCAACACGTCCGAAAACGTCTATTCGCAGAACGGCCACACCGGCAACATCGGCGCCGGGCTTAATTACGCTGTTAGTGATTTGGGCGCCCGGGTACCGCTGGCCCGCATGCTGTTACCGGGGTTCCCGAAAAACCTCAAGAAAATCAGCTCCGACATCGCGTACGTCGAGAAAAACGTACTCGGAGAAGCGGTGCTGCACCATATCGCCGGGCGCACGGCGACGGTCGATTATCAGTACTGGATCGGCGAAGACAGCCTGCCAACACGCGTCGTCCTGACTTACCGCGAGGAGCCGGGTGAACCGGAGTCTCGGACGGATTTTTCGGCCTGGAATCTCGCGCCTGAAATCCCTGACGGCGCCTTCGTCTTCTCGCCGCCCGATGGGGCCGAGAAGATTCCACATATCCTTCCGGTGCGGATGACGCCGGCGGCGGGCGAAGAGGCCGCGGCGGCGAGCCAAGAAAAAGGAGGTGCGTAATGGCCAATCTCAAGTCGAAGTTGATCCTGCTCACGGTGCTCGCGGTGACCACGATTTTCGTGATCGCCGAAGTCGAGGCGCGTCGGGGTGGCGGACGTGGCGGGGGTGGCTTTAAACGCGGCGGAGCAGCTTCTCACGGCGGGTTCAGCGGTCGCTCTCGGGGCGGGTTCAGCAATCGGGCCGGCGGCAGGTCCGGTGGTGGGTTTTCTCAACGGCGGTCGCAAGGCGGCGGCAGGGAGGCTATGGGTCAGAAGCGCCAGGAACGGCAGGATTCTATGGGGCAGAAACGCCAGGATCGACAGGATTCTATGAGTGAAAGGCAACAGCAACGCCAGCAAGGTCGCGACGATGCACGACAGGGAATGGCCGACCGGCAGCAGAATCGCGCAGACCAGCGCTCGCAGGCTCGTGAAGACCGGCAACAATATGGAACCGAGCGACGCGAAGATCGGCAGGACTTCTATGAGGATGAGATAGACGACGGCTGGAACAACTGGGGCGACGACGAAGCGGGCGCATTCGTTGCGGGGGCCCTGGTCGGCGGCGCCGTAGGGGCGGCAGCTTCATCGACGTCGACCACGTATGTCACGACGCTGCCGTGCTCGGCGTCGCCAGTGCTGGTCAATAGCGTCAACTATTACAACTGTGATGGATACTGGTACCAGAGAGGGTACGCAGGGAACCAGGTCTCGTACATAGAAACGGGACCGCCGCCCGGGTATTGAGCGCACAAGACCCGGAAGCGCCAGGAACACGGGTAAGGTAGCGCCGAAATCCCTCCAAATCGAGGGCGCAGTAGTTGGTTGGAATGGGTAGGCGTTTCCTTGTTCCGACCGGTACAACCGGAGCTCGCGATCTGCGCCCCAAGGTCTGCTTCAGTTCAGACACCCTGCCGACGGACGATCCTGCGTCCCCGTGCCCCCCCTTTTATTCAGGGCAGACCCAGCGTGGTATTTCCGTTTTGAAGCAGCCTTCGGAATTGCCCGGGAGTTATACCGCTGATCCGGCGAAACATCCGCGTGAAGTTAGCCTGGTCTTTGAATCCGCTGGACCGCGTGATATCGATGATTCGCCGTTCAGTGTTCCCGAGCTGTTCTTTCGCCACCTCAAAGCGCACGTCATCAACGAGCTTTCCGTAGGAGATGCCGTGGTTCGCCAATTTCCGTGTCAACGTACGCACCGATGTGTCCATCAGTTCCGCCGCTGTTTTCTCGGAAACGTATCCCTCCGGCAGGTAGGCCTTTATCACTTCGCGAAGCGTCTCAACGTAGTCGAAATATTCGTTGACCGCCCGCCCACGCTCTGTGTCAGTTTCCGGAACGGTGCGGCACAGAAACTTTCTCGGTATCGCGATAAAGCCGAATCGCTGCGACACCAGTATTTGCGTGTCCGGTAGTGTCTCTTCCAGTCCGGGCGGGATTTGCCTGGCTTCAAGGCCGATTTGGGTGGGGCTCCATTCGCGTCCAAGAAAGAAACGTATCAGATCGAGGAAAACGGACAGCTGGTATGCCTGCGAAATATGGTAGCCGGGCATTTCGCTTCGTCCCCAGTAATGGGTATAGAAAAGAACGTCCTCCGGGCGATCGAAAATACCGATGTCGATATCACTCCCCTCCGTTCGAACCAGTGTGCATAGTTTTTCTATGGCACTGAGAAGGGTCGGGGCCTGCTCGATTGTTCGCAACAGATTCGCATTGAGAGCATGGTCGCCAACGAACTTGCCAGCATGCCAGCCGAGGAGCGGGTCCTCCGTCCTGGATGCCTCGTTGAAAAACGCCCACACGCGCATCACCGGCACGAAAACATCGGGCTCCTCGCAGAGCGCGGGCAGGCCGTTCTGGCGCAGGTATCGGTCCGCGGGCGCGCCAACACGGCGGAGATACTGCTGGAACGCCATCGGATGGGCAAAGCGGATGAGCGGCGGGGGCGAAGTCATTTTCTTATGAACGCTCCGGGGAAGCATGCTTACAGGGGCACGCAGCACACACATGTTCTCGTGAGTAAACCGATCCTATTTTGATCTTAATCATGACAATCGGCCTAAAAAGACAAAAGCAAACCAAGCGCATGATGAAAACTCAATGTTGGATAGAGACGACCTGGTGGAGGCTGATGGTGACGAAAGAGTACGAGATACGCGAAACACCGGATGTGGGGGAAGAGCACACGGAAGTCGAGGCTTCGCGCCGCAAATTTCTGAGGATGGGAGGTATGGGTCTCGCAGGAATCGGCGGCGCGGCGGCGCTGGGCATGCAGCCTTCCGATGCTTACGGACAGCCGCAACGATCCGGCAAAAAACGCGTTGTAATTCTCGCCGACGCCTGGAACCACATGATGCCGGCCCTGGCGCTGGAGATGGCACGCCGGGACCACGACCTGGTCCTCGGCGACGCGAGGGACGAAGGTATGGTCGACGAGCTGCGCAAGCTCGGGGCGAAAGTCGAGGTAGTGCCGGATACAGCCGACCAGACCAAACCCGAAACGATCCAGAAGCTTGTCGACCGGGCGATGGACGTCTTTGGTGGTTTTGATTCCGCCTGCATCCGGACCGGAATCCACTTGAACGGGAGCGCCCTCACCGCGAAGCCCGAGGATCTCGACACGGTCTACGATGGAAACATCAAGTCCGTGTTCTACGCGCTGCGAGCACTGCTCCCGCCTCTGGTCGAGCAGAAATCCGGGCAGGTCGTCATCAACACGAGCGCCGGCGCCATGCGGCCGCAGCCCGAGGTCGCGCTCTACTGTGCGACGCGCGCGGGAGCCAACGCCCTCATTCGAGCCACCGGGCTGGAAGTCGCGCCGCATGGAGTCACGCTCAACGCCACCGGAACCTACGGGATGGCGTACCCGAGCTTCCTCGAAATGGTGGGCGCCGACAAGGACCCGGCCAAGCGCAAAGCGGTGGCAGACGCAATGCCGATTGACAGGCTCATCGAGCCCGAGGATGCGGCGAGTTTCGTGGCTGCCCTGATCGACGGCGAGGTCACCGGCCTGACCGCCCAGTTTTTCCCGATCGACGGCGGCTGGAGCTTCATGTAAGCAAGCTCCGCGAGAACGCAAGCCAGACAAATCGCCCAGAGGGGCAGGAGCAGCTTTTATGAAACGCAGAGAATTTGTTCAGGCCGTACCCGCGGCGGCATTGCTGGCCACCGGTGCGAGCCTGCGGCCGTCGACTGCAGAAGCGGATTCCCACGCGGCGCAAGCAAAAACGCCGAAGACGACAAAGGGATTCAAGGTCGCTGACTCGGCCTTCGACGATCCGGGAGCGTATGACCACGTGCACTGCGACCAGTTCGGCATCGGCCAGGACGGCAAGCCCATTTCGGACAGCATGACCGGTACGGGTTCCAGCACGACAATCAGCCAGCACGATCCGGCCAAGCCGCACAAGATGACCCTGACCCGGGAGGAGCAGGACATCCTCAACGGCAGCCAGGGAGAGGTGATGGCCAAGGTGCTCAAGACCATCGTAAAGCACGGCGAGCTCTTCGGGGCCGAGCGACTGGCCGATTGCGGCGGAGCGCCGCACAGCTCTCTGTACACGGGAAGTCCCTGGGTCGAACCGGTACTCGAGATGTTCGAGGAAATAGCCGACGCGGGACTCAAGGCGTTCGCGCCGTACACGGTCAACCCGATGGCGCTCGACCTCTACCGGATCGGGCAGGATCCGGCCAAGCGCAACATGGAACTCGCAGGCTTCCCGCTGCAGGGCCGACTGATCCAGGTGCATACCCGGCTCGGTGCCAGGCCGCTCAACGTCTGGAGTTGCGCGTGTTACCTGCCGGAGATCGGCAACACCGCTCCGCCGGGCACCGCCGTGACCTGGGCGGAATCCTCAGCCGTCAACTACGGCAACTCGGTGCTCGGCGTGCGCGTCAATCGCATGGCGACCGGCATGGAGGTCCTGTGCGGTATTGCGGGCAAAGTACCAGTCTTCGGCCTGCTGACCGACGAAGGTCGCAGAGCCCAATGGCACATTGAAGTGCGCCTCAGCAAGGAACCTCACTGGGGCATCCTGGGCGGCCTGATCGGCTCGAAGGTCGTCGAGGAGATCCCCTACATCACTGGCATCGACCAATGGCTGACCCTGAAAGACGGAGGCCCCGACGACACCTCCATGGGGAAACTCAAGGCCATGGGATCCGCGACGGCTTCAAGCGGTGCCGTGGGGCTCTATCACGTGGAAAACTTCACGCCGGAAGCAAGGGATCAGGGGCGCGATCTGATGGTCGACGATCACAAGACCTTCGTGATCGACGATGCCGAACTTGCCCGCTACATCGGCACGTTTAAAAACCTCTGGAAAGAACCGGATGGCGACCCGACGGCGGTGTACATCGGCTGCCCGCACAACACTTACGACGAGGTCGTCTACTGGGCCCGGAAGGTCGACAAGGCCATGAAGGCTGCGGGCCAAAAGAAGCTGGCGATTCCGGTCGTCATGGCGACCCCGGTCATCGTGCAGGGCCGCATGCTGGACGATCACCCGGTGCTGTTCAGCGATATGCACAAGTACGGCGTCCAGTACGTGAACGTGTGCACGCCGGCGATCCAGGGCCTGAAGGGTTGGGCTGACATCGAGCGCGGTGTCACTAATTCGAACAAGGGCCGTTTCTACACCAATCTGCGCTTGTTCAGCGACGATGAACTCGTCCGGATCGGAATGACCGGCAAGGTTCCGGCCTGACGGGCATATCGGCGAAGCACAAGGTTTCGAGAAAATCGGGAGACATCAGTCATGGCAAAAAAAACGTTTCGCGGCCGCGTGGTCCTTGCGGGCAAAGTCAGCGGCAAGGCGACAGTATCCAGGCAGGGATTCAATACGTCAGGGTCGTACTTCGAAAACATGTTCGCGGGCAGGACCGACGCGGCGCCCTGCACCGACGCCAGTAACGAGGCGCTGTTCGGCAAGGACCTGGCCGGCGCCATCCTCTGCATCCCGACGACCGTCGGTTCGACCATGGGCGGCATGGCCCTGATGGGAATGAAGACGATTGGTGTCGGCCCGGAAGCTCTGCTTTTTTCCAAGCCGATCGACACGCTGGCCGCCGCCGGCGTACTGATGGCGGATATCTGGAAGGAAGAGCGGATCGTGACGGTCGACATGCTTGGTGACGAGTTTCTCGAGACCGTGAACATGGGCGACCCGATCGCCGTCCACGAAGACGGCACGGTCGAGGTCGGCTGAGGCGCTTGCTGGTGAGGGCCAGGCCGGTGGACGTCCAGGTGGGCGGCCTTACATGGCCACCCGCCAGATTCTCCGGGACCAGGGGGGATTACACGGTAAGGAACTTCGGATGACGGGATCGGGCGGATACTTGCGGACGCTGCTGACGTTCTGCGTGGTCCTGGCATGCTTGCCGGTCCAGGGCGCGGCACAGTCCCGGGAGACTAATCCCACGGAGGCCGGCAACGTCCTGGATTCCATCGTCCCGAAACCGGGTTCGGTTTTCGATATCGGCGTGGGCGATCCCTGGTTCGACTGGAAAGACAGCGTCTATGACCGGATCGGCCTGAGGTTCGGAATGAGTTACCAGATACTGGGCCAGTATGCGACCGAGACGCTACCGGACGCGACCAATGACACCGCACTGGGCGACTGGTGGGGATTCCTGACCAAGTGGACGCTGCTCGACCGGGGCGGCAACTTCGAGGGCACGCTGGTCTTCAGCATGTTCGACCGGGGGGCCGTGGGAGACCACCAGGTGCCCGCAAATTTCGGCCTGGTCGATGTCGGCAGCCTCACGACCAACGTCGAGTTCACCACCTGGGACATCGCCATCGAGAACCTCTACTGGGAGCAGTGGTTCAAGTCCAAGGAGAGCGAGTTCATGCTTCGGGTCGGCAACCAGGTCGTGACCACGCTGCTCAACCCGTTCCGGTTCAAGGATTCCCGGGTTTCCTATACCACCGGGCCCTGGGCCTTCCACCCGACCATTCCCTACTCGACCTTCGGGTTCGGCACCGGCTTCAAGTGGTGGCCCGAGAAGGAATCCGGATTTTACGTGGCCGGCTCCCTGAACGACCTGAACGGTGATCCGAATCTTCAGGGCTTCGACTGGTCCACGGTTTCGCGGGGCGAATTTTTCTACGGGCTGGAATTCGGCTATGACTGGGAGCGGTCCGCGGACGATCGCGATCACGTGCACATGCTGCTGTTCTACGCCGACGAGAGAAGCACGCGCTCTCCCGCCACATTGCCCAACAAGGCGGGTGGCGGTTTCCGCTTGGCGGGTGAAAAACAGTGGGATCGGTGGGTCGGATCTGCCGGTTACACTTACAACACGGCCGAGGGTGGCGGTGTGACCGGTACGTTTGCCGAGCACAATGTCACCGTCGGGGCTACCTACCTCAATCCGGCCCATATCCGGGGTGAACTGTCGTTCAGCTTTCTGTACATGAAGCCCCTTGAGGGAATCTTTCCCGAAGCCCGCGACCAATACGGCCTCGAGACGTACTGGCGGATTTCGCTTACCCGGAACATCTGGATCAGCCCCGGCGTACACCTGGTTTTCGATCCTGCTTTAAATCCCCATGACGATTTCATCGCGATCCCGCACATGAAGCTCAGGGTGGCTCTGTAACGTGGTGGGTACAGGCGACGATAGTTGGTGCTTGTGATCCTTCATTCTCAGTTTCGGCAGGCATGCGGTCATCGCGCTACCATGCGACGTCCGACTTCAACGCGCTCATGAGCAGCGACCACGACATCGCCAAGGGCGATCTGCAGTTGCATGGGCCTCGAGGAGCGTCTCCGCCTCGCGAAGCCCGTGCAACTCACCTTCGAGGGGGACTATCCGGACGCCGTCAAGGAGAAGGTTCGCGAGAACTGGAGGAATCGGACCTGCCGGAATGTAACGACACGAAGCGGAACGCGACATGGCGTTACTTCGAAACCACGGGTAAGGGAGAAACAGGCCGGAGGGGAGCGGTTGCGTTCGCAGGCGGCTCGCTAATTTGTTTTTTTTTGTACGAAATCCTTTGTCAAACAGGTGTTATATGTTTTGCCGATTAACAAACGCAGTGATAGTTCCGAGCGCATTAGCGGAACCCCGATATCGACGAACATGCCGGTTCGGTCTGGGCATGCGCGCGAGAAAGTACTCGTTGATGCTCTTTGGCGCCGTCGCGTTGATCGCGAGCGGCGGAGCCTCGTACGCAGACCAGGCCACTGCGGCGGGAACCCCGACAAAAACCGGCGGCGGCGCCGCGAAGGCGCAGGCAACCCTGTTCCCGATCCCCGACTACGGCGGTAATCTCTCCTCACGGGCTGCACTCACGGGCGACTGGAGCGGCACCCGGACGGCAATGGCGAAACGCGGGATCCAGGTATCGATCGATGTCACGCAGGCCTACCAGGGCGTCATTGACGGCGGCGCCAATGAGCGCGCCGACTACCAGGGCACGGCCGACTATCGCCTGCGCTTCGACAGCGGAATGGCGGGCCTGTGGCCGGGCGGATTCCTCGAGGTCCATGCGGAAAGTTTCTGGGGCCTCTCGGTCAACACTTCAGAGGGTGCCCTGCTGCCGACAAACTTCAGCGACGCCATGAGCGCGCCCGTCGGGAACGGCACGTACCTTTCGCATCTCATGTTCACGCAGTTCCTGAGCGAACGGTTTGCGGTCACGGCGGGCAAAATCGACACCTCGCTCGGTGATACGAACGACTATGCGCACGGCGTCGGTCGGCAACGCTTCATGAACGCCGGTTTCGCCTTGAATCCGGTCACCTACTACGCCACTCCGTACGCCCCGCTCGGCGGCGGGTTCATCTTCCTGCTGGGTGACAAAAAGCAGCACATATTCAACATCCTCGCCTGGGACAGCGAGGCAAAGATCGACAGCGCGGATTTCGATTCGCTGTTCGAGGGCAATACGAGCTACGCTGCCGCCCTGCGCTCGCGGACGAGTTTCTTCGGCAAGAAGGGCCACCAGATGTTCGCCGTGATTTACGGGGACGGCACTTTCAGCAGCCTGGATCAGAGTCCGGAGCTGCAATTCAGTGAAGTCGGTGTGCGGCCGGGCATCGATCGGGGCACCGAAGACAGCACGTGGACGTTTTACTACAATTTCGATCAGACGCTCGTAGCGGATCCGGCAAATCCCGGTCAGGACTGGGGTCTGTTCGGCCGCTTTGGCATTGCGGACCAGAAGACAAATTTAATACGGACTTTCTACAGCATCGGCCTCGGTGGCACCGGACTCTTTCCCGCCCGCCCACATGACCGTTTCGGTCTCGGGTACTACCACATGAATCTCAGCAACGAGGTCGATCTGATACCGACCTATGATACTGAAAACGCGCTTGAGCTGTTCTACACAGTACAAGTGCTACCTTCGACCGAAGTCACTGCCGATTTGCAGTTCATCGACGGCGCAATCAAGGGACCGGATAACGCAGTGGTGGGTGCGGTCCGTATTCGGATGATGTTTTAGCCGCGGGTCAAGACCGTAACAATGACCATGCAGCTGCATTCAGCTTTCGGAATCGAACTTCTGAAACGTTATCGAGGCGAGCAATGCCTAATGTTTAGTGAATCACGCAGCAGCCCGTTTCACCGAACCATCGCGCCGGACGAAAATCCAGCGTTGCCAGTATGCACCAGTGAGTTTGGAAGTCGCCTCTGCCGCACAAATGCAGCGAGACGCGGGTCACATCGATCCTGAGGGCGGCAAGGCACGGGGTGAAGGGCAGTGAGATCAGTCACTGGACTCGAGTGCTCGCTGCAGGGGCTCGGCTAACTCGGTACCCGCCTTCTCGACGATAGCCATGATCCGGAGGTTGAGGCCCTCCGCTACGCCAAGATACTCCTGGTAATTCCGGGTAGTCACAAAGATAAGCGACTTGAAATCGAGACCGCGATCACCGAAATCCTCGAAGCGGACGTAGAGGTTTTCCTGGTCTATATCCGGGCGCCCTTCGAGTTCCTCGCGTATGCCCTCGAGCACCGAGCTGATCTGCTCCGGGGTCGCCTTGTGGCTCAGGCACAGATGCGGGTTGTAACGGACCTTTTGGCGCTTCGAGATATTCTCCAGGGTCATTTCGGAAAAGATCGCGTTCGGCACGGCGATCAAGGTGTCGTCCGGAGTGCGTATCCGTGTGGCCCGTAGATTGATCTCCTCGACCGTGCCGAATTGACCACCGAATTTGCAGAAGTCACCAACCTTGACCGGCGCCGACATATACAGCGTGATCGCGCCGATCAGGTTTTCTACGGATTTCTGTGCGGCCAATGCCACCGCAAGCCCGCCAACCCCGAGCCCCGCGATGAGGGTCGTCGCCTTGAAGCCGAGGTTCTCGATCCAGACCATCACCGCGACAACGATCACGACGATTTTCACGACAGTCGCTGCCGGGCGGATCAACACCGTCGCGTGTTCGTTACCGCGCGCCTCCATCCCGTCCGTGATGCGATACTGGACGAGTTCGATAACCCTTAATGTGAACCAGATCAGGATGATCATCGAAATCGTATTGGCCTCGGCTATTACGCGCGCCTCGACCGACGGTCGTAGGATGTCGAACCAGTGCTGCACGAGAACGACCATGATCAGAAGGCGGGTGGGGAGCGCGAGCAGGGTTACGGCGTGACGGGAGACCTCCGATTCGCGCCGCTTCAGGAGGTAGAAGATCGGCCACGTGCCCACGAACCCAATTGCGTAGCTCACGGCAAACAGGCCAAGAAGCATTATCCACTGCCAGGTATGCAGAGCCAGGAACTCCCAATCGGGCAGGGTTTCCGCCAACCACTCGCCCGCGGGACCATAGTTATAGACACTATAAAGCGCCGGGATTTGGGCGATGGTGGCGTTGGAAATTTTCCAGACCCGACCATCGGCATCGCCGGGTACACGCTGCAACAGAATATCGACGTCGGTACCCCGCAGGTCGATCGTCCCGAGGAGATCACGATAGGTCGGCAAGCCGTCATCCTTGAAACCCTCTTCGTCTGTGCTCAACGTATCCGGGTCGAACCACAGGCCCCGCTCGAGGATGATTTCGAGTTGTTCGGCGTAGACCGGTCCCCGTGTCTCGCTCATCCCTTTTGGCAGGCGGCGCAGATCGAGATATTCGGCTGCAACCGTATAGTCGTTCGCATCCAAGGCCTCGCGAAACGCCTCGACGCTCGAACCGGGCGAGTCCCGCCGGAGCGTATCCGTCTTACGTAACGATGCGGGCGGCGGCGCAGCCTGGTCCGCTTCCGCAGGCGCAGTGGGTGTGGGCGTAGGCGCTGTCTCCGTTTCGTCAGGGGTTCCAAGCACATCGGCGATGCTCGGCTCTTCAGCGGTCGACAATGGCGCGGCGATACAGAACAGCGTTACGCCGAGCAGGCAGATTAAGGTCGCGCGATTGGTCATTGAATACAGACGAACGGGTTTAGTGAATTATGTCCGTCGCGGGCAGATAAATCCATCTCCGAAGACTTTGGATCAGCGCGGAATCAACAGCCGCGATTCGGCACCGGCGACTAGCGATGGGGTCGTTGCCTTCCTTCGTGAAGCCGCCGGCGCATTCAATCGATTCTGACCTTATCGTGTATCGATTGTCGATCAGCCCGGAAGCGCGCTATACGTGACAGATGCATCTGCGTTCGCAACCTGTTGCCCGACCGGTGGCCCTTGTCCGATTGCATCAGTGACCAATGTCACTATTGTTTTTCATCCAATCGAAGACAATTCTGATTAAGCGCCAGGCCGGCGACGGCCGGGCGCTTCACGCCCGCTCTCGGTCACCGTGCAGCGAAGCGGATCGGGCAGTGTGTTTGGCACTGGCAGATCCATTTTCGTGTTAATCGGTCATCTCGGGCGCATTAAAGAAACGAACGGTGTGAACCTCCGGACGTCCGGAATCGGGTTCATTTTCAAACGCCATAACGCGAGACCGCAATGTATGGCTAAGCATAAACGTAACGTTTAGGATGCAGATTCGTGCATCGATTGTTGGCTTAGGGAAGCTCTGAACAAGTCTTGACCCGGCATCTTGCACAAATAGTTGCGCCTTAAGGTTCTGACTTAGAGTAATGCCGTCTTCCATCGCCCGTATTGTTGTCGCCGCCGTCACCCTGACTGTTGGTTCCGTCTGTGCCGATGCCGAATTCACTGCGGAAACTGCCATTGAACGCCTCGCCCGGGATCCCGTGACCCGGCTCGAATGGGGACTCGATCGCCTGCGTCGCTCGCTGCTCGAAATTTTCGCGATCGATCCGCTGACGCTGGAACCGGTCTCCCCGCCCTACTTTATCAACGCGGGCTACCGCCCGAGTGACGGTTACATCCTCGTCGAAATTGGCCGCACCCTGCCTTCGATTGGTACGAACGAGGCGAAAACGCTGTGTGCCGAATACATTGCCAGGGTGCGCGGATTCCTCAGCGTGGGCAAAGGCGGCAGACCGGCCGTCAACGGGATCAGCGACCTCGCCGCCGAGTATTTCCACCCGATCGAGGATGAGGACTCACCCGACCCTGATTTCGCACACGCGCTCGACCAGTCCGTCAGGCTGCGAGCGCTCGTCGCCGCGCCAATGAGCGGCGTCTACTCGATTTGCACGGCAAATTTAACGGATTCACCCATCCGGCATATCGAATAAGCCGGCCTGCATCGATCCACGAATAGCGCAACACAACGGCCGCACTACGTCGCGGCTCAGTGGGCGATATAATTACTCTCCTGACCGAATCGGGGAAGACCATCCATGAATGCGGAATTTTGCCGGCGCCTGCGCGACCGTGAACGCCTGCTCGGCACCATCGTGAGCCTCGATTCGATCGCGGTTATGGAAATTGTCGCGAGCAGCGGGTTCGACTGGATCTTTATCGAGGCGGAGCATGCGCCGAACGGTATGGCCGCGCTCGAACGGCTCATTGTCGCCGCTCGGGATACGCCCTGCCTGGTCCGCTTGCCAAACCATGAACCGACCTGGATCAAGCGCGCGCTCGACCTCGGCGCAGCCGGGATCATCGTGCCGCAGGTCAATTCCGTTGGCGAAGCACATGCGATCGCGGACGCGGCCCGGTTTACCCCGATGGGCGAACGCGGGCTCGGCGTGTGCCGCGCCAACGGGTATGGCTATGCCACCGGCGAGTACCTCGCGGGTGCGAACGCGGGAACGGCGGTACTGGTGCAGGCCGAACACGTCGATGCCGTCGCCAACGCGAGCTCGATAGCCAGCATCGAGGGCATCGACGGCGTATTTGTTGGGCCCTACGATTTGTCCGCAAGTATGGGGATACCGGGAGAACTCGATCACCCGGACGTCGTCGAGGCAATCGACACGGTGCGCCGGGCATTTAACGCAGTCGGTAAACCTGCAGGTTATTTCAGCGCAGACAGTGCGAATGCCACAAAACGAATCGCCGAGGGCTTCACTCTGGTCGCCTGCAGTGCAGACGTACTGCTGTTGAGAGCAGGCGCAATGGCGCTGTCGGACACGCTGCGGGAGGTGTGAGTATGGCGCCGTACCGGCCCGTGGCGCGGTCGCCGGCAGCCGCCCGCGATGGCATGATAACGAGAGCCGCACAGGAGGCAGAACGATGAGTCAGGCATTGGCTGAAAAAACCGCACCCGGATACAGTGAATTACTGCAGCGGGTAGAGGATCTCCGCGAATTGATCGAGGACGAAGCCGACGAAGCGGAACGTCTCCGGCACATGAGCGATCGAACCTATCGTGCCCTTCACGACGCCGGCCTGCTCCATATGATGACCCCGAGTGCACTGGGTGGCAGCGAACTGCCGTGGTCTGACGGACTCGCCGTGGCCGAACGTGTCGCCGCAATTGATGGTTCGACCGGCTGGTGTCTGATGGTTGCCGGGGTTCAGCACGGCAGTTGCGGGTCGTTGATCAGCGATGCCGGCCGTGCAGAAATATTCGCCAACGGAACGGATACGAATGTCGCCGGACAGGGGATCCCGCGCGGCCTGGCACGCAGGATCAAGGGCGGCTACATGGTCCGGGGTGACTGGAGCTACGGCAGCGGTATTTTTCACGCGAACTGGATTCACAGCGGTTGCGTACTGATGGAAGACGGCCAGCCGGTGATGGACGATCATGGCGCGCCGGTCGTGCTCATCACCTATGTCCCGAGGGAAGCTATCGAACTGAAGGACAACTGGGACGTAATGGGACTGCGCGGCACGGGCAGTTTCGATTATTCCATCGATGAAGAGATCTTCGTCCCCGATGCCCTGTCTTACGTCTACAGCAAGAACGCCGTTGAACGCGGCGGATTTCATTACTCGCTCGGCATTGTCGGTTTCACCGCCTGGGGGCACACGTCATTTGCACTCGGCGTCAGTCGTCGCGCGCTCGACGAGGTCGCCGCGATTGCAAAAGGGAAGGCAGGGCCGTTTGGCGTCCTCGCTGACTCGGCGAGCTTTCAGGAAAAATACGCCCGCGCCGAAGCGCAACTCCGTGGCGCGCGCGCAATGGTCTACGAAGCGTGGAATGATCTCGATGACTCCCTCGTGAACGAGGAACCGGCGACGAACGAACAACTCGCGCTGATCAAACTCGGTTTTCGGTATTCGCATGAAGTCATGTCGGACGTCTGCACATTCGCCTACAACTTCGGTGGCGGCATCTCGCTGCGCAAAAGCCGGCTGCAGCGCTGCTACCGTGACGCACACGCGGGCCTGCAGCATATTCTCCTGTCGGATCAGATCATGCAGGACTGCGGCAAGGTCCTCATGAACCATGTTCAGGACGGCGCGAAAATGCAGCTGCTCGGCTTACATTAGACCTTCCGCCCGTCGCGGCGAATTTCAAACATTAACCAGATATCGGAATAACGAACATGAGTTCAGAACAATACGCAGATATCCAAACGAACGCGCAGGAACTTCAAGACCATCTTGTCGCGTTCATGGACGAGCATATCTACCCGAATGAAGAAAATTACCACGCACAGCTGAATAGCCTCGACAACCGGTTTCAGACCGTGCCACTGATGGAAGAACTGAAAGCGAAGGCGCGCGACGCGGGCCTGTGGAACCTGTTCGTTCCAACCGGGCATGGCGGTCTCAGTAACGCCGACTATGCGCCGCTCGCGGAAATCATGGGTCGGGTCATGTGGAGCCCGGAAGTATTCAATTGCAACGCGCCGGACACGGGCAACATGGAAGTATTCATGAAGTACGGGACAGACGCACAAAAAGAACAGTGGCTGAAACCACTGCTCGCGGGCGAGATTCGCTCAGCGTACGCGATGACCGAGCCCGATGTCGCCTCGAGCGACGCGACGAACGTGCAGACGTCGATACTCAAGGACGGCGATGACTTCGTGATCAACGGACGCAAGTGGTTCATCACGAACGCGATGTACGAACGCACAAAAATCTTCATCGTGATGGGCAAATCGGACCCCGACAATCCGAACCGCCACATCCAGCAGAGTCAGATCCTCGTGCCACGGGGAACACCCGGACTCAACATCATCCGCCCATTGACGACGCTCGGCTACGACGACGCGCCGCAGGGTCACGCGGAGATCGTGTTCGACAACGTTCGCGTTCCCGCAGAGAACATTCTGCTCGGCGAAGGGCGCGGCTTCGAAATCGCACAGGGACGTCTCGGACCCGGCCGCATTCACCACTGCATGCGTTTGATCGGCTGCGCACAGCGCGCACTCGAATATGCCTGTCGCCGCGCCGTGTCGCGGTCCACGTTCGGCAAAACCCTCGCGGAACATCAATCGATACGCGAGGACGTCGCAAAATCGTTCTGCGAAATCGAGCAGGCACGATTGCTGACCCTGAAAACTGCGCAGAAAATGGATGAAGTCGGCGCCAAGGATGCACGTGATCTCATTGCCGCGGCAAAAATTGCAGTCCCGAACATGGCGCAAACCGTGATCGACCGCTGTATGCAAATTCATGGTGCCGGCGGTCTTACCGGGGATTACTTCATGGCGGAAGCGTTCAACTACGCGCGCTGGTGCCGCCAGGCGGACGGACCGTGCCAGGTGCATATGATGGCACTCGGGAAACAAATCATCCGGGAGTACGCGCCCGCGTGATGAGCGGACTGTCGCGACCGGCTCTCGTGTCGCCGCACTTCACGCGCAAGCCGCGCCTGGGGTGTTCGGGGTCACGAGCGCCGGACGCGTCGTGAAGCCCGATCAGCGATCCAGAGCGACGATGGTCACGGTAACCGGGGCGCTCGTCGCGACCCCCGCGACCACGGTCGCCTCGGATTACACGCCGCTCTGGTTTCTGTTTCTCGAGGTTCCGGTTTTCGCGCTCGCCCTGCTGTTTTTCGCCCTGGTTTTTATAGCACCGCGAACCGGCGCCGTCGTGTCAGGGTTGTTATTCGCGGCAGCATTTTTCGTTGTCGTCTGGTTTTCGTCGATGGAGTTCTCGCTCCTCTTGTTGTCGTTTCTGGTCAACCTCGCCGCTATCGCAGTCGCGGTTAAAAAGATCAACGCGCCGAGCGACGCATCCGCTCCGGATCAGCCACCCCCGTCGGCAGGGCACGAAGCCGACTGAATCACCCCGAGCGGGCCCTGACTAAAGAAAAGGCGGCTATTCCGGCCGTATTCCCGCCTGCTAACATGCATGCTTCCAATGGCGGCTTCGACAGGAGCGTGGCATGCGACATAACGAACAGGTACGGCTGCTGAACGAACTGATGGACCGGTTCGAGGCCGGGCGCAATGTCGACGCCGGTGCGATCGTAAAAAACCCCACATCGAGCTATACCTCGCGCGAACTCGCGAACATGGAATGGCAAGCGTTTTTTCGCGAACACCCGCAAATTATCGGGATGAGCGGTGATCTCCCGTCCGCAGGTTCCTTCTTTACGCTGAATGATTTCGGTATTCCGGTTCTCGCGACGCGCGACGCAGACGGCACATTCCGTGCGTTCGCGAACGTCTGCCGCCACCGCGGCGCAATCGTCGAGTCGCGGGAGCGCGGCACCGCCCGCCAGTTTTCCTGTCGCTTTCACGGCTGGACCTACTCGAATGACGGTCGGCTCACGGGGATCCCGGAGGCCGAACAGTTCGGTTCCGTCGACAAGCAATGCCTCGGTTTATCTGAACTGACGGCGGTCGAGAAATACGGGTTCCTGTGGGTTCATCCTCGCCCCGGCGGCAAGATTGACGCCGATGAACTGCTCGGTGGGCTGACCGACGATTTCGACAACTGGAATTTCGGCGAACTCGTCAACGGCGGACAATCAACCTACACGATGCCGCTCAACTGGAAACTCGCGAACGATACGTTCGGCGAAACTTACCATTTCAAGCGTCTGCATAAAGACACACTCGCAGCGGTATTCGAAGGCGACGTGCAAACCTACGATACGTTTGGCCGCAATCTCCGTATGTCGTTGTGCTACAAATCCATTACGGAGCTGCGTCGCCTACCGGAATCGGAGTGGAACATTATCAACGGTGGCTTCCTTGTCTATTTCCTCTATCCGAACGTCCAGGTCAATGTCGGTGTCACCGGCGTCACGCTCGTGCGTATCTACCCGGATCCGGACGATCCCGGGCGCTCGACCTCGCAGATAACGTTTTATATTCGCAAACATCTGCTCGAAGCCGATCCGGAGGCCGTCACGCAACGCGCCTACAGCTTCGGGAACATCGTCGAATCCGAAGATTATGCCGTCGGGGTCACGACGCAAACGGCGGCACAATCCGGCGTGCTCGAGCACATACTATTCGGACGTAACGAACCGGCATTGCAGCATTTCCACAATACGTTTCGCGCCGCCCTCGCCATGCCTCCGCTCGAAGAGATGTAAGGCCGGGCGGTGGTCCGGCACAGTGCTTCTGCGAGAACAGTACGGGCGTGCATCGAAAAGCGTGCGCGGTTTAGAATTTCACCAAACGATGACCAACTCACGATGACAACCGACCCAGGGGAGACTCAATAATGGACATGGCCGCACTCGAACAACGAATCACCCGCCTCGAAGACATCGAAGCGATCAAGCAGCTGAAAGCACGTTACTGCGAAATCTGCGACGACCTGCACAACCCCGACCGTATCGCATCGGTTTTCGCGGAAGATGCGATTTGGGAGAGTGAAGCATTCGGCAAAGCGCAGGGACATACCGAAATACAGGCTTTGTTCCAGAAGTTTCGGGATATGTTCAGTTTTTCGCAGCACAACATCATGAACCCGATTATCGAAGTGAACGGCGATCGCGCGACCGCCATGTGGTACATCATGGGGCCGTGGACGCTCACCGAAGGCGACAAGGAAACCTGGATGGCGCTGCGCTACGACGACGACTATGTGAAAGTCGACGGCGAGTGGAAATACCAGCATCTCCGTGTTGTGCTCCGGATGACCGCGGACCGCTAGAGCGCCGACTGACCGGATGAAACCAGCTGCCGTCGCCGCCGCGGTGTTGCTTGTCGCGGCGGGATATTTCTTCGTCCAGCAGCGAATGCGCTGCGTAGGCAGCTTCGGGTTTACTTACACGATGATTCATTCGGGCCCGATACTGCCTGACACCGAGTACTGCCGCGAAGTTACTAAGAGTCTCGTTGATCTCGATACCGCCGCGACGAATCTCGGTGAAACCATCGCACACCCCGGGTGGCACTGGCGGGTTGACGTTCGGGCTGATCCGTCGGGTCGCCCTGTCTGCCGGGTTGCTTACCGCGGCCGGGATAGGAACGAAACCTCGTCGGTGTTACGAGAACTCGCAACGCTTTTCACTGATGCCGGCGTGGTGGTAGCGGGCGACAGACAAATCGGGATGCGGACGTTCCTGCGGGAACAAATCGTGATACTCGGGGACCGCAGAGTGATCGCCGAAACCCCGGAGTCTGAACCGCTCGGCCATCTCGGCGGCTATGCACTCGACACGCTCGACGAACGCCGGCAACAACTCGAAGAACTGCTGGCAGATTCGATGGCGGCCCCACCGGAGGAGGCGTGCGTCGAATATCTCGACTCATCTGAAAGCGCGTCCGCGAGCACGTTGGCTACACTCGCCGCGCGTTGTGCGACATCAACCCCTGCCGCTATCGTGGCGTGGCCTGCGCTGGCGGCTGAATGCAAATGAAAGACGCGTATTACAGCAGCACTTTCAATTTATTTTCGCTAATGGCCGTCGCCTTCTGGTCAATGACACTGCTGCGTCATATCGTCTACTGGCTGAACCATGCGTCGTTCCCGCCTTTGTATACCGCGACCGTTGTTGGCGGCACGTTCGGACTCGCATTGATCGCATTCGTCGCGGCGCGATACTGGAAAATCCGTGTCGGTAAAAACGGACTCACCGGACCGAACCTGTGGGGACGGTTCACGACCATTGCGTGGCACGACATCGGCGATATCGCGGGGCGAGGATTCCTTATCTGGCGGTTTATCGTGATACGCAGTACGGGTAATGCTGCGATATGGATACTGCTACCGCTCGATCGTCCGGAAGATTTTGAACATGCACTCCGGACCCGGGCGCCGGACCATTGAGGTTGGCGTACGCAGCCCATCGACGGCCGCGATCGCTTGCAGGCGCAGGTGACTTGCTGGTGCATAGCTCGCGTAACGGCGGGGTCCGCCTTGTGGTTTCCGGGGGGCTCCACCCGGAAATCCGGACGTAGTGCCCGTGGGATTGCACTCCTTTCGGTGAGCGACCATGCCAAGAACTGAGTTTCGTCATCCGCGCTGGATGATTGCCGCGGGGCTCGGCGCCGCTGCTGCGATGTCGGCCGCCGCTTTTGCGATCCACGACAGCGAGCCGCTCTGGGTCTGGGCAGTGTTCGTCGGCCTTGGCTGTCTTGGCCTGCTCGCGAGTGCAGATGCCGCGACTGCCGCGCTGACACTCGGGCCGCGATCACTCAGCATTCGCAGCAACTTCCGCCGCAGGGAGATCCCGCGGGCAGAAATCGACAGGGTCGCATCCGCAGCCGGATGTCCGGTCATGCTGCTATTGAAAAACGGTACGAAAATCCCCCTGCCTTCATTTGGCGAGAGTAACCAGGGGCTCGTTAACTCGATTCGCGGATGGTTGCGCGTGACCGAAGCCGGGAAAAACAGCGACGAGTCTGTCGGTACGGGCGGGTAACCGCGGCGCGGCTTTCCGTCACAGGGTCGGCCGCGTTGCGGCGGCGTCGGAAAACACGATTTCCCGAACGACGTCACTCGCGCGCTGGTGGAACTCCACGGTAGCAGGATCCATATCAAACGCGGGTCGCGGTGTGTGCGTGAAATGATGGTAACGATCCTCGCCCCGGATCAACGCGGCGCTGTCCCAATCCGCAATCTCCTGCACGGTGTCGGTCGGCATGTAATGAAACGACATGCCGATGCGGGGCTCCGCCGTCGTATTCGGGCCGGAAGCATGGGCGAGTCGAACGTTATGCAGCGATACCTGACCGGCAGTTAATGGCATCGTCACGGCCTCGTTCTCATCGATGTCCCGATCGATCTGCTGGCCACGGGTCAGCAAATTATCGGCGTGGTATTCGTCGCGATGCGGTAACAACGTGTCGCGATGACTGCCGGGTAACACGCGCATGCAGCCCGCCGCCTCGCTCGCATCGGACAGCGCAACCCAGACCGTGACGAGCTGATCGGTGCTCAGCCCCCAGTACCGGGCATCCTGATGCCACGACACGAATGACGCACTGCCCGCCTGCTTGATCCAGAACAGCGTGTTCCAGCACAGGATGTCCGGGCCAATCAGGTCCTCGACAAGGTCGACGACCCGCCGGTCTCGCATCATCTCGTCGACCCAGGTAAACAGCAGGTGCGTCTTGCTGCGCGCCGCCCCGGTGATGGGTCCGCCGGTTTGCGTTTCGTAATCGCGCAATCTCTGCCGGTATCGCGCGACCTCATCGCGATCGAACAGGTCGATCGGGGTGAGATAACCATCGCTCGCGAATTGCGCTACCTGCGCTTCCGTCAGTGCTTTCGGCATCGATCCCGCCCGTCGTTACAGAAGCCAGAGTATAACGCCGTCGCGCTGTCAGGACACGGCAATACCCGCCGACCGACATGCGAAAAACGAGGCAGGCGAGGGCACTTCAAGGCTCGCGTCCGCGCGATTCGGTTCGCGCGCAATCACGTGACGACCGTCAGAAAACGTTCGTTCAGGGCGCGCTCGTAGTAGAAAATATTCTTGCCGAGTTGATCCGGTTGCCACGATCGCTGCGGACTGTCCGGGTAATACATGTAACCGCCGGCAAAGACCTCGTTACGATTACCCGACGGGTCAAAAAAGTAGATCGTCTGACCTCGCGTCGCACCGTGCCGGGTGGGGCCAATGTCGATGCGGATCTCGTAGCGCGACATCAGGTCCGCTGCGTGCCCGATATCGTGCCACGAATCCAGCCAGAACGCGCAATGATGAAATCGTCCGTTTTCGGGGTAGCGCACGAACGCGATATCGTGGGTCTTGTTGCTGCACGATAAGAACACAACCTGAATGTCCCCGTTCTCGTCAAGACCGGATTCGGACACCGAAAAACCCAGACAGTCCGTGAACAACGCCGTCGTCTCATCGAGGTTGCCGCCATACAACAGGCAATGATCGAAGCGCACCGGACGCATGCCCCGGGGTTCATCGCGCCAGATTTCCGGGTTCTCAACCATCGGTCCGTGCTCGGACAAGGCCATATCGGCATACAACTCCAATCGATGACCGCTCGGCGTGACAAATCCGATGCGGCGACCGACCCCGGGTTGTTCACCCGCCGCAATCTCGCTGACGGCGATGCCCCGCGCGTCGAGCTTCGCGGCGATCGTTTCGAGTGATCGTTCGTCCAGAACCTTGAACCCGAGGACGTCCATGCCGGGCTCATCGGCTTCGCGCAATATCACGCTGTGGCGATCGAACTCGTCATAGCCCTTGAGATAAATCCGCCCGTCGTCGCCGCGACCCACCTCGTCGAGTCCGATCCGGTCGCGATAGTGATGTAACGCAGCGTCGGCATCGAGTACACGAAGTTGAATGAATCCTGGTCTGAGTACGCCTTCCATCGCCATGTTCGAATCCCCTGTTGAATTTGTGAGCGCGAAATCCTGCCCGGGCCAGGCCCGAACGTGTCGCCGCGGTACTTTCGCGAGTTGCCGAGACGGTTTAGAGTTTTGCTCATGGATGCACGCAGCGGCAGTATTAAACGGTTAAACACCTGGTTAACGGGTCCGGATGTAACGCCACGACGGGCGATTTCGGGATAATGTCCGAGCCGCTGAATCATGACCGACAGCAACGCGTCGCCGCCGCATTTGCGCGCCTCGACGGCCATACGCTGTTCAGCGGGGCAGACCGCCTGCGCCGGCTACTCGGCTACCTGGTAGAGCAAACGCTGGCCGGCCGCGCCGAACAATTGCGCCAGACCCCCATCGCCATCGATGTGTACCAACGCGGTACGGATTTTGATCCGTCGACGGATTCAATCGTCCGGGTCGATATGAGCCGTCTGCGGACAAAATTGCGCGAGTATTACGCTATCGTGGCCGACCCGGACGGGGTCGTGTTTACGGTTCCGAAGGGCAGTTACGTCCTCGATATCGCGCTGCCGGATAACGGGGGCCGCGAGCCGGCCCCGCAGATTACCGATGAGCCCGCGGGCGAGCGTCCGAACGTGGCCGTGTTGTCGTTCGACGTCCGCTCGGACCGTGAAGAAGATGCAACGATCGGTGAAGTCCTCGCCGCCGAACTCATCGCGCTGCTCGGTCACGACCCGACGATCGACGTGGTATCGCAACGCTATACCGAGGCCGCCCGTCGCACCGAACCCGATATCCGCAAACTCGGCCAACAGATCGATGCCGCCTACATCATTGACGGCAGCGTGCGTCGCACGAAACGGGGACTGCGCACGCTAGCCGCGCTCGTTGACGCGAGCGACGGGCGAGAGCTGTGGTCGCAGACGTTCGAACTGGGCGACGACAACAACGACGACCCCGGATCGATCATCGCAAAATCGATAGGCGGCATCGTCGCCGGCACAGACGGTGCGATCATGGTGACGCACGCTGCGGACTTTCTGCATCGCCCGCTAGAAACGCTGGGCGTATCGGAGTTGTGTGACCGCGCGAGCATGCAATGGGCCGTCAACTACTGCAAGGCAAGCTTTATCGACGCTGAACTCGCCTGTCGTCGGGCGCTCGAACTCGATATCGATTACGCCCCGGCGCATTTATGGCTCGGCAGCGCGCTCACTCACCTCGTCATGAACGGCTGGGCGACGGATTACACAAGCGCGCGCGACGCCGCGCTTCAGCATGTCGATCGCACGCTCGAGCTCGATCCGCGCGCCGCGAATGCCCGTCTTGTCGGCGGCGACTGCCTGTCGTGGCTCGGCGAGGCCGACCGTGGTGCCTCGCTCGCCATGCAGGGACTCGAGTACTCACATTCCGCCGCCGCGTTGTTTCTGGCCGGACAAACGCTCACGCATGTCGGTCGCCACGACGAAGCCATCAGCTATTTCGATGAGGTCTCTTCGATGGACTACCCGATGATGGCGTCGTATGCCCCGCACCATCGCTGCGCAGCCCTGTTCGAGATCGGCCGACTCGACGAAGCCGTGACCGGTGCAAAAGCGTTCGGCGGTGCCTACCTCGGCCAGGCGCATACGATCCCGCCGATCATCTGCGCGCTCGCCGAGCTCGACCGCGTCAACGAGGCGGTAGCACTACGCGAAGAACTGAACCGGGTGAGCCCGGAATACACGCTCGCATTCGCGGAATGGTTTTTTCCCATCGCCTACCCGAACGACGAAGTCGCGGGACGTTATATCAACGGTCTCCGATGCGCCGGGCTCAACTGATCAAGCGACGCGGTTAAGATCCCGTAGCCGTTACCCGATCGCCGATTTGAACGCATCGATATCGGTCACGACGTCACCGCACTCACCCGCGAAGCACACACTGGCGCTGACGGTCGCATCCGCAGCCAGACCCCGTTCTGCAAGCGCGCCCGGTAACGCGGACGCACCGGCCGGAATCACGTAACTCCGGGCGCGTTGATTCCCGCTGCCGGCCACCGCCTTCACCCACTCCGCGGCCGCCTGCGGCTCATCGACGCGCACAATCGCGCGCGCAGCGGCCCGGGTAAAGTCCATCACGCCGCGGACCAGGGTTGCGTGGGCAGACGGCCAGTCATCCGCTTCGGCGGCCCCGACGCGAAGCGCGCGCTCCGCCGCAGCGATGAACCGCTGCTCGCCGATGAGGTAGCCGAGTTCGAGCAGTCCGATGACGGCATTACCATTGGCCGCGGGGACCGTATCATCGCCGAACTGTTTGGTGCGCTGAATCAGCTGCGCCTGATCGTCTGCATTGGCAAAGAATCCTCCCACCGCGCTATCTTCGAAGTGCGCGAGCATTGCTTCGGCAATGCCGATGGCAAATTCGAGATCTTCGTCGCGCCACTGCACTGACAGCGAATTCATCAGCGCGTCCAGCAGGGCCGCGTAATCGTCGAGGATTGCCGTGCATCCGCCGCGACCTTCATGGCTCGTCGCGAGTAAACGACCATCCTGCCAGTGATGGCTTCGGAGATAGTCGATCGCGCGGGTCGCCGCGGCAGCGCAATCGGGCCGATCGAGATAGCGCGCCGCGTCGACCAGGCCGCGAATCGCGAAAGCGTTCGAGGCCGCGACGATTTGCTCGTCCCGTCCCGCACTGGCGCGCGACGCCCGGGCTTCGAACAACTGCGCGCGTGCGTTTTCATGGGCCGGTGCTACCGGGGTGTCCTGCCAGTTTTCCGGATCGGGCGCTTCGAGCCGCAAGTGCCAGTCGACGCCGAAATTCGCTTTCTTGTCGAGACCGTAGGCAGACGCAAAGGCATCGAAATCGTCTCCAAGCACGGCCCCGATGTCGTCACGTTGCCACACATAGAAACGGCCTTCGTCGCCATCGACGTCCGCGCTTTGACTCGTCGCTACTGCGCCGCTGTCGAGCTGCATTTCCCGCATGATCCAGTCGGCCGTCTGATTGGCCACGGCGCGGAACCAGTCCGACCCGGTACTGGCGGCCCGGCGCGCGTACAAAGACAGTAACGCCGCGTTATCGCTCAACAGTTTTTCGAAATCGGGTGTGTTCCAGGCGTTATCGTTCGAGCGGCCAAAAAATCCGCCACCGAGGTGATCGTACAAACCGCCGCGCGACATCGCCAGCAACGTGAAATCAAGCATCTGCGCGAGCCGATCCGACTTAATCTTCTCATCGACGCACTCGATCGCGTCGAGCATCATTTCGAGGCCCGCCGGGTGAGGCAGCTTCGGTTCTTCGGCAAATCCGCCGTGCTCCGGATCATAACTACTGTCGATCTGGCCGCAGGCGCGATCGACGAGCGTCGGGTCGAAATCCCCGGAAACAGTGTTGGCCGGTTTCGGGGCCAGCGCATCGCGCAATTTCGTTTTGAACTCGCCCATTTTCTCGTTTTTGCCGCCGAATGTTTTCGCAATACCACTCAGGACATCGCGGAAACTCGGTTGCTGCCGGGTTTGTTGCGGAGGAAAGTAGGTGCCGCCGAACAGGGGCAGTTGATCGCCCGGATCGAGGAACATGGTCAGGGGCCAGCCGCCGGGCTGACGATTCAGCAATTGCTGGGCGTTCTGGTAGATGCGATCAAGGTCGGGACGTTCTTCCCTGTCGACGAGAATATTCACGTAATTCTCATTCATGAAGTCGGCCACCTTGTTGCTTTGAAATGACTCTCGCGTCATTTTCCGACAGCGATGATTGGCGGCGTATCCAATCGACAGCAGGATGGGCTTGTTCTCGTTTTTCGCCAATTCGAGCGCCTCCGCGTCCCACGGATGCCAGTCGACGAGGTCGTCCGCGTGTTCGCGTAAATAGTGGCTCGATTCGTGCTGCAATCGGTTCATGACGGTTCCCGGTTTTGACAGCGCGCTACCCTAGCACACGACCGCTCTGATCGCAGACACACCGGCCCGTGGGGACGGTCTTACCGACCGACGGGATCCCGCCCTCACGGCAGATTTTCGTTTAGAATCGGGGCAAAGCACGGAGCCAAATCACCGATGGAACCTGCCGCGAAACTCGATGCCGAGGCCATCGTGACGACGATCGCGGCACTGTCCGGCCGAATTGACGAGCGATTCCCGGGGTCAGGCCTCAGTGCCGTGGGTCACGAACTGCTCTCCGTGTCCCGAACAACCCAGCAGCGTGCGCTCGAAATCGCCAGACCCCGAATAGGCCTGCGCGCCGGGGTGGCAGCGCTGCTCGCCGTGCTCATCGCTGTCATTGTGGCTGCGCCCATTAACGCGAGCATGCCGAATTCATTCGCCGTCTCGGAACTCGTCCAGGTATCTGAGGCGGCGATTAACCTCCTCGTTCTCATCGGCGGCGCCGTTTTCTTTCTTGTCACCGTCGAGCGTCGCATGCGGCGCGCACAGGTGCTCGCCGCCGTGCACGAATTGAGAGGGCTCGCGCACGTCATCGACATGCATCAGCTGGCGAAGGATCCGCAGCGGATACTGCAACCCGAGTACCTGGTGACCCCGTCGTCACCGGTCATCGCGTTCGATGCGTTCGAGTTGTCTCGCTATCTCGATTACTGCAGCGAGATGTTTTCATTGACCGGCAAACTTGCCGCGCTGTACGGCATGCAGCTCGACGACCCGGTGATCGTTGCAGCCGTCAATGATGTCGAAACGCTGACAACCGGCCTGTCACGCAAGGTGTGGCAGAAAATCGTGCTGTTGCACTCGAGGTCGCGCATCACGGACGACAGAATCGCGCGGGTGCCGAATTGAACCGGCCAACGAACCAGCGAGCAGAATCGCGCGCCCGTTCGCATACAGGGAGACGGCATGTTCGTAGCACCGTAACAGCGATCGTCGTGATGTCGCTGTCCGGGCCCGGTGCGTTCGCGGATCCCGACCTCGACGCGATTCGCGCGAATGACCCGCTCCGAATTGAAATGCCTTCCCTCGACGACATTGGCGAGGATGCTTTCGGTTATGCGATGGACGATGAAGCGGACACCGAACTGACCGTGAGAATTACCGGGATCGCGAGCGACCGGGGCAAGCTGCTGGTCTTCGCCTATGACGACGAATACGCGTTTTCGACAGGCGACTACATGGCGGCGGCAGGTTACGCACAATCACCGGCCACGTCCGGTGCGGTCGTGTTATCGATCGCAGTTGCCGGCACCCCGCCCTACGCCGTATTTGCCCTGCATGACGCGAACAGCGACAACGAACTTAAGGAAGCTCTTAACAAGTCATGACTCGGCATCTTGTGCGTTTCGCTGATCCGCATGACGACCTGCGGGCGCACGCCCTCGTCGTTGCGCGACGAGATTCGAACCGGTGCCGAATCGCCTAATGCATCTCTTCGTGCGCGAATGACAACGGGCACGGCGCCCCCACGCTCTGCAGACCGGTCGCCCATACGAGACGTCCATAACCGACGAATATGGCCATACGCCAGCCGAGCGCCATGATTTCCGGCTGGCTGTAGTAACGCGCGAGGTCGTCAATAACTGTCTTGTCGATACCATGAAAATCTCCGGCCATCGCATCAGCAAACCGGAAAGCCGCTTTTTCGGCCGGGGTGAATAACTCGCTCGCCTCGAAATCGGGTAGCGCCTGCAACATCTCATCGGTCAAACCCTGATGCCTCGCCGAGGCATACACGGCGTTCATTCAGAGATGGCATTGATTGATCAGCGCGACTTTATGCCGCACAAGCTCAGTCAGCTTGACCGTAATTCCGTCTGCGTCCGTCATGATGTGGTCGTAATAAAATTTGACGAACGCCTTATACAGTTCCGGCGTCTGTGCGAACACCTGGATCCACTCCGAGCCACCGAGCGCCGCGTCGCTTTCGACCATGGTTTGCTGCAAATGCTCGTCGAGTTTGTCAAACGGGACCTTGTTGATATGCGTCATTGTCGCTCTCCGGGGCTTAGGTCTGAACAACCAGTTATAGTTGATTTTTCTGCCAACGGCCATGTCGACGCGAAGTCGTGCAACGAGCGCGGGCCGGTGGCTTACCGGAGCAACACGAAGCGGTATCATTCAGACTCTGCAAACCATTCAGGGACGGGTCCAATGTGCCGAAATATAAGAACCCTGTTTAATTTCGAGCCACCGGCCAGCGATGCTGAAATCCGCGCCGCCGCAATCCAGTTTGTGCGCAAGATAAGCGGCACGGCAAAGCCATCGAAGGCGAATTCCGCGGCAATTGATCAGGCGGTCGCGGAGGTCGAATTCAGCGTTAAAGCGCTGCTCGATGCGCTCGTCACGACGGCGCCACCGAAAAATCGAGAAGACGAAATCGCGAAGGCACGGGCACGCGCAGCGCGGCGGTTCGGTACCGCGGCGTCCGGCAACTGATTGATAGCCGACACAATACGAGGAGTCGCACCTGTGAATGAAAACGCCGTCGAAAAACCCGCCACGGCGGGAAACGGGAAGCCACGCAAACTCGGCCTCGCCGGCACCGTGATCGGTATCATCGCGCTCGGCATAGCGATATTTCATTTTTTCTTCGGGCCGCTCGAACAACCACCGTCCGTCGAGGAAGTTGTCGCAGAGACGGCGGTCAAACTGAAGGGTGCATTTGCCGCGAAACTGAAGGGAGAAACTTACGAGGCCGAACGGAGATCCGAGGGCCTGAAACCGGACGATCTGTTACGTCACACGGTGACCGTGCTCGGGTTTGTCGCGATTGTGCTGGCTGCCATCGGGTTCATTCAGCACGAAGACTGGCGGGCCAGCAGTGTTGCACTCGCGCTCGGAGCCGGCGCGATCGTGTTTCAGTTTACCGTCGCCGTCATCGGCGCCGTACTCGCCATCATTCTCGTCGTCGCCATTTTGGGCGCGATGGGGCTGAGCTGAACAGGCGGGAACGGGCAGGCGATAACCCGCCCCGCCATTCGATCGTCAGATCGGATCCCAGCTGAAAATATCGGCGGACCGTTCGAGTGGCGTGAACGCCGTTTTCAGTGCCGGCTCCATGTGCTCCGCGATGGTATTGGGAGTCCAGCCCTCACCGCGGTGGACGGAACGAATCGGACGATGCTGATTGAACAAAAAAATCTCGTTCATGCGCACGCCGAAAATCTGTCCCGAAACATCTTTTGCCGCGTCGCTCGCTAAAAATACCGCGAGAGGGGCCTGGTGTTCGGGTTTCATTTGCTTGATTTTTTCGAGTCGCGCCTGCTGCTCCGGCGTGTCATCGGGAATAGTGCCAATCATGCGGCTCCAGGCAAACGGCGATATGCAGTTTGAACGAACACCGAATCGCGCCATGTCCAGCGCAATACCCTTGGACAGGCCAACGATGCCGAGCTTCGCGGCCATGTAGTTCGCCTGCCCGAAATTCCCGATGAGTCCTGATGTCGACGTGAAATGCACAAACGCCCCGCTCTCCTGCTCACGGAAATACGTCGCCGCCGTCCGGCTCATATTGAACGCGCCTTTCAGATGAACCGCAATGACGGAATCCCAATCGGGTTCGCTCATCTTGTGGAAGATCGTGTCGCGGAGGATCCCGGCGTTATTCACGACGATATCGATTTTACCGAACGTGTCGATCGCCTGACGGATCATCTCCTCGGTGTCTTTACGCTCCGCGACCGAGCCGGTATTCGCCGCGGCCTTGCCGCCATCAGCGGTGATTTCATCGACCACTTCCTGCGCCGGCCCGGCATCCGAACCGGTTCCGTCGACGCTGCCGCCGAGGTCGTTCACGATGACACTGGCGCCATGTTTGGCCATCATCAGCGCGATTTCCTTGCCGATACCGCGGCCCGCTCCCGTGACCACCGCTACCTTGTCTTTTACCATTTCAGAACCTGCCACCGTTCACCCCTTGCTTTCTCGTAGTGGAAACCCGGTAATTTAGCACTTTGCGGCCGGCTAATGCGCGCCGAACCACCGGTTCGTGCCATTCGGCCGCGACCCTGCCTCAATCGGCCAGGCGCGAAACTATCGATGAGGCCACGACACCGACCGGAGAATCCGATGCCAACGAACGCTTATCGCATCAAGACCGACAACGACATTTATGAATCCTTCAGGATCGCCCAGGCCTACCGGGTGGGCGATCTGATTTTCGTTTCCGGGCAGGCCGCGCTCGATGACGACGGTGCGATTGTCGGGGACGGAGATTTCGAGGCACAGGCGCGGCGCAGTATCGAAAATTTGTCCCGAGTGCTGGCGGCCGGCGGATCGGGGCTCGAAAAGCTGGTCAAAGTGACCATCTTCGTGACGGACATCAGTCAGTTCGAAACGGTGCTGGCGCTGCGCGAAGAGTATTTCACCGCGCCCTACCCGGCCGATACGATATGCGAGGTCAAATCACTCGCGTTGCCCGAGCTGATGTTCGAAATAGAAGCCGTCGCTCTCGCCGATGGCGAGATCATCGACGCCTGATGCCGTAGCGTCCGCACCCGCCAGGCGGTGGAAAGCGCTACGGGATTTCCGTGACCCGCGCCTTGCCAGGGCAGGGCGCGGGTCGAATGTCGGTTCAGGCAGCCGCGATAGCAGGCACGACCGGATCCGACCACTGGTTGAGACGCACGAGCGAACCGGGGGTCGCACCGGTGCATTCCCCGTCGATAAACGTAATCACACCGTTGACGATGATCCAGCGGTAACCTTCGGCGCGCTGTATGCGGCGCCATTCGCCCGCCGGAAAATCATGGGCAATTTCGTAGTCGACTTCCGGCACGCGTTTCAGATTTTCCAGATCGTAGACGATGATGTCGGCCGGCGCGCCCGCCCGCAGGAATCCTCGATCCTGAAATCCGGCGGCCTGGGCCGGCAGATAGCTCATATGGTAATGCGCATCTTCGAGCGTCAATTCGCCCGTATCCCGCACCAGCCACGTGATGAGATCCGTCGTGTAGGACCCGCCGGTAAAAAACTTCGTGTGCGCGCCGCCGTCCGAGATACCGGGTATGACGTGCTGATCGCGACACAGCGCGCCGACCTTGACCGGGTCGATGCTGGAAATATCCTGGGTGCGGTAGAGCACTTTCAGTTCCCCGGCGACGCCGATATCGAGCATCGCGTCGACCGGGTGCTTGCCTTCGGACTCCGCAATTTCCCCGATCAGTCGACCGTGGTATTGCGCCAGTTCCGGGTGGTCCGGCGTGTCCTGAACCTTGAGGCCTGCGATGGGACCACCGACGCCTAACGTAATCAGCGATTCGTCTTCGGCGATCATCTGCCGGCGAATGTCCGGATCGGCGAGCTTCACCAGACGTTCCTCTGTGCTTCCCTGGGTTGCCAGGTTCCACGCCGGCGAGCTATCGTAAAGGTTCCAGTGTTCGAGCGTGAACTGGAACGGCGCGCGGACCGTCAGACCCTGTCCGATAATGCGCAGGCCCCGCGCGTTGCAATCGTGCAGCCACTTGATTTGTTCGAAGTGGGACTCCGGAATATCGTCGAGCGCGGTGACGACGTTATACAGTACCGGGCGCTCGCACGCTTCGGCGAAACGTTCGACGAACAGTTTGTCCTCGACGGCACCATTACTCAACGGGTCACCGCTTTGCGCGTTGATCATCTGCACAAAGCCTTCGCCGCGCTCGGCCAGCACGCGTCCGAGTTCGAGCAGGTCTTCGTCCTGCATCATATCCGTCGGCATCGGTGTACCGTCGTGGTCGGCCTGCAGGGAATGCTCGCCGAGACGCTGCACGCCGAAGCCCATCATGCCGCAATCCATTGCTTCATTGAGCAGGCGCTTCATCTCCGCCATTTCCTCCCGTGTTGCGCGTTCCCCGCTCTTGGCGCGTTCGAGTCCCATGACATAGACGAGGAGCGGATTCAGCGGTACGTAGTTCAGCAAATTCACGCCCTTGGGGATCCCGTCAAGATGATCCATCCATTCGGGGAGCGTCTCCCAGTCCCAGTCGAGTCCGACGCCTTCGACCATACTTTCGAACGGGATCTGTTCCGTCCGCGTCATCATCTGGAACAGGCGTTCGCGCATCTCCGGTTTCGCGGGGGCAAAACCGAAACCGCAATTACCGATCGCGACCGACGTCACGCCGTGCCAGCCGGAGATCGTGCAATAGGGATCCCAATGGACCTGTGCATCGTAATGCGTGTGCAAATCCACGAATCCGGGTGCGACGATGAGCCCGTCGGCATCGATGACCCGGTCGGCATCGTTCGTTTTTACCTTGCCAATTTTCGCGATGCGCCCGTCCTTGATAGCGACGTCGCCGCGAAACCTCGGCAAGCCGGTGCCTTCGATGATCGTACCGTTCCTGATGATGATGTCGTAAATGGCCATGAGTGCTGTGCTCCCCTCGGGTGACGGTCGCGGGCGGACCTGGGTGAATGGGTGGCGGTTACGAGCGCGGTCCCGGCATATGGCCAGGACGGGCGGTAACTGCTCATTCGTGCCGATACTATCCGGCTTTAGGGACGAGATCGATGTGCAGCGCAGTAACGCAACACGCGATGGAATTTGCGGCACTGCGGCATCCGTCGGACGGCGCTTTTCGCAATGCAAGCGTGGGCCGGCCGCGCGAGTGTTCGTCAGGTCGTGATGTCGAGCATCGCCCGGTAGTTCTCCCAGAATCCGATGATCGCGGATTCCGTAACGAGGTGCGCGGTATCGCACGCTTGCCCGCCACCCATCGCGATGTAGGAGTGCTTGTCACTGTCCCGAATGACAGCCTTTTGCACGAGTTCAACCGCTTCGCCGTCCTCCATCGAGATGTAGCCAGCCGGACCAATCAGATTCGATTGCTTGATGCGAATTGCGCGCATCTCATCATCGTCATCAGCGTAGCCGAAATGGGTCCAGACGAGTTCAAACCGACCCGGCCCACGGGTCACGGTCTGACGGACTGCCAGCGTGTTTGCGATCTGTTGTACGACGACGTTCGGAAATATCGACATGATCACCAGCGTGATGCCGTCGTCGAATTCCGCGCGACCGGCGAGCACGGACGGATCGGCGAGCGTAAAATCCACATTGAAGCTGCGGCTGTCCTTGTAGGTTTCCTCGTCGAGTTTCGTGTCCGTCGTCCCTGCTTTCGTATACAGCATGCTGTGTTTGTGCGTGTCGTCGATCAGGCTCGCGCTCTGCTGCGAGGTGCTGTAGAGACCAAACGTCGTGTGGAACAGGTGCAACAGGCTCGCGTGGTAGGGATCGCGTGTGTTCTCGGAGTACAGCTTCCAGTTACCGTTCATCGCCTGGCGCTGATCGCCGAGCACTTCGATCGGACGATTGAAGATGCGATCGATGCTGTCGACGATCATCGGTCCGAGGTAATCCCGCAGCGGCGCGATCCTGTCGGAAAATGTCGCAAACAACATGCTGCCGACCTGCTCGACCCGAAGCCTGTCGAGACCGTAGTCAGACATTTCGAACGACGGCGGCATGCCGCCGTTGCCGCGCACGCCTTTGCGAAACGGGACTCCGCGAAGCCGGCCCGCGAGGTCATAGGTCCATTGGTGATAGACGCACTGCAGTGAATCGGCATTGCCCCGCGGTTCACGACACACGAGCGCACCACGGTGCGCGCAGCGATTCTGCATCGCGTGCAGTGCACCGTCATTATCGCGCGTGATGATGACCGGCGTGTCGCCGATGAACGTGGCCTTGTAATCGCCGGGTTTCGCAAGCTCGGCATCGAGCCCGACGAAGCTCCACACCTCGCCGCGAAAGATCTGCTGCTGTTCGCGCTCATAATAGTCCGGGCTGGTGAAGGCGTCATAGGGAACCGAACAACCGACATCCGGCTGTGGCCAGTGATCGGCACGGAAAGCGTCGCTTGGCTTCGCACTCATGGAAGGTCGCTCCTATATCGGCGTCGCGAGCAGGCTGTCGATGACATTCGTATCAAATATCGCGCGTTTCGATCTGAACAGAAACTCACCGTCGTTCGAGACTATTTCGTCGTGATAAATCCCTGCGCTGTAAACTTCCGTGATGCCCGACGTGCGCGTCCGGTACACGACAAAATTACTCCGCACATAAATCGTATCGTCGGCAATGTTGTCGATATGTATACCGCTGACGATGTGGCGGTAATTGTGTTTCTCGTAGATGTTCGCGTTGCGCAGCGAGACGACACGATCGATGAGCATCGCTTTTGAATCACAGAAAATCGCGGCGATCGGCAGGCCGCGATCGGCATTTTCCCTTGAGATCAGCTGGTAGAGGCAGTCGTCGGTGAATAACTCCGGCCAGTCCTCGAGCGCATCTTCGTCGATGACGAGCGCGTAGCGCGCGAGCAGGCGTTCAACCCGGAGTTGGGTTTCTCCTCCGGGTTGCGTCTCGTCCAGCGAATCGACCATGTGGAACTAACGCTGCGTGGGTGGCGATTTCAGGCGCTGCCAAGACCCGTGCTGGCCCGGAATTCGGCAGCCGCCGCGTTGGCGCTGGCGGCAGCCGCTGAACCCTCGCTCGGGAACGCCTCGCAATAAGCGACGACCCCGGCTTCGGCCAACGGTACCCATTGTTCCAGCCAGCGTTCGAACACCGCGCGGTTTCCATCGACTTCGAGCGTCATCTTCACGAGCGCACTGCTCCAGCGACGATGACGTTCCGCATCACGCATTTGCGCCTGGGTCAGCAGACCCAGCAAGGTATCGTTGTTGGCCCGCGCAAGCTCGCCAAGCTGGGTGAGCAACGCTTCCTCGACGGCCGGTTTCACGACGAGCAGAAAAGCCGTGAAGGATTCCGCCCAGTCCCATGCGGTGAGCGCGCGTTCGGCGAGTTCCCTGAAACCCTGCCATCGCGGATCGGATTCCCAGATGTCCCGTTCGTTCTCGCCGAAACCGCGATCGGCATAGGTATTCGCCAATTCTCGTGTACGGTAGGCCGTGTGCGTCAGCCAGCGCAGTTGATCGGCGGTCGTATACGTGGCGCAATTCGTAATCGTACTCGCGGGCGCCATCTGGTGGACGTAGGAGGCCCCCATCTGCAATGCATGCAGCAGATAACGGGACGGGGTGTAACTTCGCGCGAGAAAATCGACCCAGTCAGACTCCAGCATTTCGTCGTGACCGCGATCGTTGAACTGATCGAACAAGCCCGTGACGTAGTTTTCCTGGCCGTCCTGGATGATGTTGTAGGTTCGGTAGATCATCTCGTCCGGATCGCGGAATGAGTCCCAGTCGTCATGTTGCAGCGGGCTACCGTAGCAGTACTGGCGATACCAGTCGGCCATCGGAATGTTCGGATCCAGCTCCCACGGCTTTTCCTTGTTGATCGTGTGGTAGTGCAGTTTCGTCGAGACAACCTCGTACTCGCTTGGTCGACGACGGTTGCCCGACAGCGCGGACCACGTTTTTAACGGTTTCTGTTCGGGTGGTGTCTCGTTCATCACCGGGCTTCCATTTTTTATATTGGCGCGATTGTTACAGGGTACTCGTGAAATAGAATCGAAAGCGCTCGGTACCGGACTCGATTTTGCCGGCGAATGAACTCAGGTTAATTTCGAGCTCCGCCATGCGAAACGAGCGTCCGAGGCACAGTTCCATCGATTCTCGCGTCAGGATCAACTCCGAATCCGCGGAAATACGCTGATAGGCGTTCATGTCGTCGACGGTAATTTCCTTGTCCGGATTGTCTATTTCCGCTGCTTCGATCACAGCGTCGGCAATCTCGCCCGAGCGCATGACCGGGCCGACGCGGTTGTTTCTCAGGGCATCATCGGCTTGTGACATGGCAGCTTCCTTCAGGCTCGGCGGTTGATTCAGGTATGCGAGTGCAGCGGCTCGATGCCGTCGACATCGACGAAGACATCATCGCCGTCGACTTTCAGCGGATAGACCGCGAGCGCGCAGTCGTCCGGATTGACGCCCTTGCCGCTGTTCATGTCGAACTGCCACAAATGCGCGCGGCACGTCAGCACGTTGCCGTCGAGCGTGCCGTCGGTTAATTCGAAATGCTGATGCGGACAGATGTTCTGGAAGGCTTTGAGTTCACCGCCATCGACATGGACGAGTAACACCTCGGTGCCATCGGTCGTTTCGAAGCCGGCCATGTCGCCCTCCCAGATATCATCGAGGGTGCAGATTTTCTCAAAGGCCATGAATAACGGTGGTCAGGCGTCGGCGAAAATGACGTCGAGCGTCTCGGTAGGCCGCCACTCGGCGTCGGCGACTTTCATGTCCCGCGGATAAAATTCTGCTTCGCCATGCTTGCGCACGCGCATCACTTTATCGGGTTGCGGCGCGACCCGGCGACCCACGGAATGGTAAGCGCATTTCTCCGCGACGGCGTCCATCGTGTCGTCCGTATCGACCTCGATGAGCTGGATCACGAAATCGCCCTGAAAGTTTGAGTGGATGGGGAATGCAGCCATCGATCGTCTCCGCTTCACAAAACGCCTGGTATCGTGGGCTTTACGCGGCGGCGATCGGCTGACGGAATTTTTCCGCCCACGCATAACCGTGCGCATCCTGACCCATTTCGCCGGGTCCGAGGCCCATGTAGGCGAGCGCACCGGCAAGGTTCGCGGGCTGGATCTGTCCGGCCAGGAATCGATCGATGATCGACATTTGTCCCTGGTAGTGGGCGGGGTTGATCTCGAAACACCATCGATCGACTTCGGAGCCGAAATGGTACAGGCGGCCTTCGTGTTCGAGCATGTAATCCGTGGTTTCCCAGTCGTCTCCGGGAATATGCGTAATCGGCAGATGGCACATATTGCAAATCGTCGGCAGGGTTTCCGGCAACGTCAACGACTCACGTCCGTTCAGCAGGTTGTCCGTGATCACATCCCAGCAACGACCCCATCGCTTGTTCCACCCGGGATATTTTTCCTCGAGCCACTCGCGTTCGTCGGGCGAGACACCGGCGGCCGGGTTCCACCACACGGTCGGGCGCCAGTACCACACGCCCATGTGCATACCGTGATGGGTAATTTCGATGTCACGCATCAGGGTATCCCAATACCACGGTTTCGCGAGCCCGAGGTCGAGCAGCTGACGTTCGAACTGGGACACGATGAACTCGAGCATGAATTCCTTGAACGACTGTTTGCGCGCTTCGACCGGCGTGTAGTAGTCGATGACCGGGCCGCTCAGTACGCTGAACAGTTTCCACGATCGCCATATCGCAACATCGATCAGCTGCTGGGCTTCGTCGAGCTTGCCGTTTTCAATGAGGATCTGGAGCACGGGACCGCCCTGTTGCGAATGCCGGGATTCGTCCGTCTGGATACTCGAGATAAGACTGGCGAAGGTGTGATCGCCGGTCTCGGCCGCATCGGCGGCCAGTCCGAGGAACTGCAGATTCGTAAACCCGGTTTCAAATGCGAACGTGAGCATGATGGCGGTCGAGATCGCATCGCGACTCGTGACAATGTCATCAAACAGGGAGCGTGCCGCCACGGCCGCCCATTCATTCGTGCGCAGCCCCTTGTGTGCCCAGTCCCATTGACGTGAGCGCTTGATGTTCGCGTGCGGGAAGAACAACTGTAACTGGGCGTGGCGGTTCTCATCCATCATCCCGAACACGGCCATGTTGCGGTTGCCCGGCGCCTTCGAAAAACGGGCCATCCGCCCTTCGCCGATGCTCGCGAGGTATTCGCCGAGCGGCACGGCGCCGTAGTGTGACTGCATCGTGCTGACCCAGCCCGGATCGGCTTCGTCGACAAATGCGGCGCGCTCGAGCGCGGCCTTGACCGAGTAGGTGCCGGCATCCTTCTCGCGCTGAATCTCGACGTATTCGGGATAAGTCGTTTTATACGGTTCGTCGAACGTTTCCCACGCTACGGCCGGGATCCCCCGTGAGCCACTCATCGACTCCGGATACAATTCTTCTTCGGTCACGTACTTCGGCGTCCAGTTCGTCGTCCGGACCAGGTCGTACCACTGTTCTCTCGGCAGTATCGCCATCGATGCCATCCTCCGATTTGCGGACCGGCCGAGGGGCCGACCGGCTGCTCTGTATCGCCCATATCCTATGGTTTCTTCGACATTTGGTCCATGATCGCGATCACCCGGCGGTCGGGCGCTGAAGACGGGCACTTTCATTTTGCGGCGCAACATTCGCGCGCGCAGACCACCGCGGAGTTTCATTTCAGGCAGATCGACCCAATGTCGAAACCGATGCGAATCCGGACCGGGGTCAACCCTGATCTGGTCAAACAAGTCACCGCCTTGCACGCGGACTACTACGGATCCGAATGGAATTTCGGCGCGGTATTCTCAGACCGTGTCCATAGCGAAATGACGGCATTCGTCGCGCGCTACGACGAACGACGGGACCGGGTGTGGTGCGTGGTCGACAAAGAAACCATCGCGGCGTCGATCACGATCGACGGATCAGGACCGGCGCAAGGGACGGCTCATCTGCGCTGGTTTATTGTCGCGCCAGCGTTGCGCGGTTCGGGTTACGGTCATGCGTTGATGAAGCTCGCCCTCGCGTTCTGCACGGATCAGAATTTCGATCAGATTTTCCTGACGACTTTTGACGGTCTCGACGCCGCGCGTCATCTCTACGAGAGATCCGGATTTTCACTCGTCGCGAGCGAACGTGGCTCGAGCTGGGGCACAGAGGTCGTCGAGCAGCGCTTCGAACTCGACCTCCGTCTTACATCGCGGGACTGAGCGCCTCACCTGACTGGCGACGCCGACGTGGATCAGTCGGCGTATTGATCGTGAAGTTTCAGCCAGGCCATTTTGGCACTGAGGCCATCCTCGTCGCGCCCCCTCGGAACAATATCGAGCAGGTGATAGGCGCCGTTCAGCATGTCGAGCCCACGGGCGTAGCACGAATACGTATGATAAATCGCACCGTCGACGTCACGCAGGAAAACGCTCATCCCGGGCGAGTGTTCGCCATAGTGAAAACCGTCGCGGTAGTTGTAGAACGTCGCCCCTGCCTCGATATCTTCCGGCGTGTAATGCACGAGATAGTCGTGGCTGAAATTACACGCGGCGGCCGACACCCAGTGGAATGTCCAGCCCATGCGTTGTTTGAACGGCGCGAATTCCGCGTATGGCGCATCGGACACCGCGGCGAACGCGACGTCCCGGGCATTGAGGTGCGCAACTGCCGGACTGAACTGGTCGGACCAGAACGAACAACTCTTGCAACCCTCGCCCCACCCCGGTCCGAACATGAAATGCTGCACGATTAACTGGCTGTGACTCCCGAACAAATCAGCCAGCGATTGTGTACCCGCGTCGCTGTCAAACGTGTACGCCTCGTCGACCCGCACCCGCGGTAACTCACGGCGCTTCGCCGACAACGCATCGCGCGCGCGGTTGAACTGCTTTTCTTCTTCGAGTAATTCCAGGCGCGCGCGTAACCATTCGTCGCGCCCGACAACAGCAGGATGACTCATCACAGATTCCTCCATTCGGTTAGTAATGTCGGCATTCGCCGGTTCACGAACGTATCGCGAGGCCAAGACACTCGAGGCTGCTCGACCACCCCGTTTCATGCAATGCAGCGGTTTCTTCACTGTCGAAACGATCATGCACCAGCGTCAGCTCCGTACGCCCGGCATCGATCTTGCGAAGACTGACCGATACCCGGCTGACCTCCGTCGGGTTCGGTTCCCAGAACCAGCTGAAAACCAGCCGCCACGGTCGTTCGATAGCGAGGTATTCGCCGCAGGCCGCCGTATCGGTCGTGCCGTCATCGGAGCGCATTGCAAAACGAAACCGGCCGCCGACCTTCAGTTCGGCCTCCGCACCCGGGCAGTTCACGCCCCCGGGTCCCCACCACGTCGCAACGAGAGCGGGATCGGTGAAGCACGCGAACACTCGTTCCGGCGTTGCGTCGTACGACCGCACAACACGCACCGCATGACCTTCAGTCATCGCATTCATGACGAAGACCCGGTCGGTCCCTGCTCGAGAAACTGTCCGAGCCGGTCGAGCTGGCGATTCCAGAATCGGTCATAGCGTTCAATCCAGCTCTGCAATTCCTGCAACCCGTCACGGCACAACCGACAGTGATGTTGCCGCCCGTCGATCTCGCGGGTTATCAGGCCGGCGTTTTCGAGTACCTTCAGATGCCGCGAAATCGTCGGTTTTTTCATGTCGTACGGTGCGGCTATTTCACCGACAGTCATCTCCCCGTCGAGGAGCCGCTCGATGATGGCCCGCCGGACCGGATGCGCGAGAGCGGCGAAAGACTGATCGACGGCTTGAGTATTCGGCAACATCGGGAATCCTTATTGTTAGCAATTATGCTAACAATATCCGAATCGACGATCAACCATCCGCGCAAGCACCGGTCCATGATCTACACTGCTCCCGAAACCGGGATACGAACGGATCAGACATGGCCATCCGGCACCCGTACGCAGATAAAACCGCGCTGCTGCTCGATATGAACGGCACTTTCATGTTCGGCGAAGACCGCTTCGACGAGACACAGAACTTCGCCGCCGCCTACTACGCGGCCGGCGGCGAGGTAACGGCGGATACGGTTAACCGGATTATTCTCGAGGCTTACGCCTGGCTCGACAGCCGTTATCGGTTGCCGCAGTACCGCGAGCACTTCCCGGCCGTGGCTGATGCGTTTCGCGCGGTCATCGGTGGCGACCCGGATCGGGCTGAACTTCAGCGGCTCGTCACCACGTTTGCACAGCACGAATGCGGACATATCCCGGCGGCGTACGCGACCGCACTGCAACGACTCGCGCAAAACTACCTGATCGGGTTCGTGATCGACATCTGGGCACCGAAGGCAACGTGGTTACGCGAATTCTCGCGTTTGGATATCGACAACGTGGCGACGGCAGTGTCGTTTTCATCCGACCACGGCATGGTGAAACCTTCGCCGCAGCCGTTCCTGATGGTGCTCGAAAAGCTCGGGGTGAGCGCTGACAAAGCGCTCGTCATTGGTGACTCGGCCGACCGTGACCTCTGCGGTGCCCTCGCCGCGGGTATCGATTGCGTCCTCGTCGGCGGTGCCACTGACCGACGCGCAATCGCCTGCGTCGACAACCTGCTGGGGCTCAGCGAGCGCATCGCCCCGTAACACGCCAATTCAGCCAGCGGGCCGGTATTCAACAAGTCCGTCACGGTTTCGCGCCTCGACGACTGCGAGCGCCGGGCGGATCTGATAACAATGCACCTCATTCAGTCGACTGGTAGGCCGTGCTTTCGGCAACAGGAACCGGACGCAACAAGCGAGAGAATCACGCGATGAAACACCGGACAAACTTAAACCGTGTCAGGACGGTAATCCTGATACTGCTCGGTCTGACCTTGCCAGGCGCAGTGCATGCCTTCGTCATATCGTTCACCCAGGCGGATTTCACGACGAATCCGACGTTCAGCGATGTCACGACGTTCTCCTTCGCCATCGATATCGACGAGCCACTGACCGGAGGACCCTATACAGACCCGGCATTGACCGGCGTTGATTACGCCGTAAACGGGAATCTCGCCCCGGGTACACCTTCGGATTTTCCCGCGTTCGCGCTGGTCCGGGCTATCGATGGTAACGAATTCTACGCGCAGGGCAGCTCACTCGGTTTTACGATTGCCGCCGGGGCGGACCTGAGCGACGGGCTTCAGGCATCGGAACTCGCCGACGGCGCGGGTGGGCTCTTATTCAACGGCCGCGAGGTGGGCACCGGACGTTACCACCCCGCATTGCTGCAGTTAAATAATGACGGGACGGGCAGTATCCGCAACTCGAACAACACCGGCGGCGTAAACCCGGGTTCCGGAGAGGTGGTTGATGTCGATTTCGGCGAGGAATACATCACGGAGCTCACGTTCGACCCGGCGCAGGTAACGCTCGTGGCCGCGGTTCCGATCCCCGGCGCGATCGTCGGCTTTGCCGGCGCTGTGCTCGTCCTCGGATCGGCCCGACGGCGGGGCCGCGTCGGGATTGAGTACTGAGCGAAATTGATACTCCTCCGCGATGACGATTCGTTTGACCGGCGGATGCCTGTGTGGGGCGATACGCTACATCGTTTCTAAGGCGCCCGAAGACCCACTCAACTGCCACTGCCGGATGTGCCGCAAGGCCCAGGGCGTTGCGTTTCGATCGCGCGCCGCGGTTAAGCGTTCAGGATTGACCATTACCGACGGCGACGATAATTTGCAGGCCTACCCATCCTCACCGGGCCAATGGCGGACTTTTTGCCGGACCTGCGGTTCGCCGATCATTACCCACTTCGACGACTACCCTGATTACGTCGGACTCGCGCTCGGTACGCTCGACCACGCGCCGGGCGTGACACCGCGACGGCATGCTTACACGGATTCCCGTGCGCCGTGGGATGTCATCACCGACGCGCTGCCGCAATTGCCGGCCGGGTCTTAAGCGACCGCTTCGAGCGCCGAGGTATCGACCCGGTAAAGTTTCGCGGCGTTCTCGTGAAGGATGAGATTTTTCTCGTGCTCACTCATATCGGTGAGTTGTTCGTCGAGCATCTTCTGCGACCATGGCCAGGTCGAATCGGAATGGGGAAAGTCATTGGCCCACATCATCCGTTCGATGTTCACGTAATCCTTGAAGCGGAACGCCGTGTAGTCGTCCTGGAACGTGAAATAAATATGCTCGCGAAAATACTCGCTCGGTGATTTTTCGAGTTCGCGTCCACGCATCCAGTGCCGATGGCGGTTGTACGCGTGATCCATACGATACATGTAATGCGGGATCCAGCCGCCGTCGGCCTCGGCGGAGACGATCTTCAGCTTCGGGTGACGCATGAAGATGCCGTCAAACACGAACATGCTCATGATTTCCTGGTTACCGCGCACGACTGACATGAACGAATTGATTTTCGAGCCGCGAAAATTCTGGAACAGACCTTCTCCCGACGTGAGGATATGGAAACTCGGCACGAGATCGAGTTCGACGACGGCATCAAAAAACTCCGTGTACATTTCGTGCGCGTAGTCTTCCTGTCCTGGCAGGCCGGGCAGCATGACGCCCTTGAATCCGGCCTGTTTGATCGATTCGAGTTCCTCGATCCCTTCCGCCGGCGTCCGCAAAGCGCACTGGCCGAGACCGATCAGCCGGTCCGGGTGCGGCGCACAGAACTCCGCGAGCCAGCGGTTGTACGCCTGCATACACGCGTGCTTTAAATCGATATCCGGGATATTGCAGATTTCCATCCCGACCGAGGGGTAGATCACTTCGGCGGCGATGCCGTCCCTGACCTGATCGGCGAGCCGCGCGTCGGGGTCCCAACCGCCGCGGTGCAATTCGTCGAACCGGGCGCCCCACACGGAAAGCTCCTGCGGCGACTTACCCGCTGCCGAGATCAGCGACAACGGTATCGGCGTCTTCGATCCCTCGATACGGTAGATATCACCGCGCTTCGGATCGTTTTCGATACGCGGCGCGCGATCCCTGAATTTCTCGTCAATGTAATCGGCGTAACAGTTCGGCGGTTCGCAAACGTGACTGTCGGCGGAGATGATCGGTTTTGTCATTGCTTCTCGCTCTTTCGTTATTGTGCGCGGCCGTTGCGCAACAGGCGTCCCGGGAGGGGCCCGTCCGGTGAGACACAGTCCTCGTTGTTCCGGCGCAGCAAACGGCCATTGACGATAACCGCATCGATGCCGACGGCGCCTGATATGAGACGATCGGCGCCGCCGGGGAAATCCCACACACGTTGCAACGGTTCGTCGCCAATAGTCTCGGGATCGAAAATAACGATGTCTCCGGCGAGTCCCGGCTCGAGTCGACCGCGATCCGTGATCCCGAACACCTCGGCCGGGCGGGAGGTGACCATACGCACCGCTTCGGCCAGCGGGATCACCTGCTTCTCACGCACCCAGCGCCTGAATAAATATGTCGTGAGACAGGCGTCGCACAGCTGGCTTGCATGGGCGCCGGCATCGGACAGGCCCAGCACCGTGCCCTTGCTCAACAACAACTCCTCGACTTCATCTTCCTCGTGGTTGGCCACGGGCATGCGAAAACGGGCGCTAAGATCCGATGCAAGGCCGAGATCGAACAGGCACTCCACCGGAGTGACACCTGCCTCTGCGGCGACGTCGAACAGCTTGCGCTCCGCGAGTTCCGGCCGCCCGGGCACCTCCGCGATGATGGTCCCGCGAAAACCGTTTCTGAACGTCTCGGGGACGCGGCCATCGAGTTTCTCCCACACCCGGGTCCGAAACTCGGGGTCTGCATACAGCTTTTTCTTGCCATCGTGATCGGCAGCGGATACCGGACGGAACATGCGCATCGCCTCGAACACGAACGGGGCGGACAGCTGGTATTCAAAATTCAGTGGCCGCGGCGTGACCTGCGGTATCACGTCGTGACCGGCCGCGATTAATGCTTCGGAGCGTTGCAATTGTTCGCTCGCCGTACCCTCGTTGATCGCGGCGCCGGCAAGCAACGCCGTCCACGTGACCGGGCAGCCGGACACGGCGTTCAATTCGGAGAATTCGTCGTAGGACAGGTTCGGCCCGACCGTCGCCTGAATCACGCCGCCCTGCCCGGTCTCGCGCAATACGCTGGCAATCGATTTGATTTCGTCGAACGAAGCCGCGCGGCTCGGTACCGGCTTGCCGGCATACCCGACATGCGTCACCGCTTTCGACGTGGCGAAGCCGAGCGCGCCGGCGGTCATCGCCTCACCAACGAGTTCGCGCATTCGGGAGATTTCTGCATCGCTCGCCTCGCGCTCGGTTGCATCCTCCCCCATTACGTACGTCCGCAATGCCGTATGGCCGATCATCGCGGCGACATTAATGGCCGTGCCGCGCGATTCGATCGCGTCGAGATACTCGGGAAATGTTTCGAACGGCCACTCATCGCCGAGCCCGGCTTTCAGCGCGGACACGGTCATGCCTTCGACGTTCTCGAGGGTGCGGATCATCATGTCGCGATGTTCCGGCCGGGTTGGCGCGACGCTGAAACCGCAGTTCCCCATCACGACCGTGGTCACACCGTGCCACGGCGAGATCGTGAGCATCCGGTCCCAGATGATCTGCGCGTCGTAATGGGTATGGATATCGACAAAGCCCGGCGCCGCGACGTGGCCGCCGGCATCCAGCGTTTCGGCGGCGTCACGGGGCGCGTCGCCGACTGCGACGAGCTTGCCGTCGGCTATGCCGATATCACCGTGGAACATCGCGCCGCCGGAACCGTCGGCAATGTTCGCGTTGATTATCCTGAGATCGTATGTCGCCATGCCCGCCACCTCGCTGACGACATCATAGCGCCGCCGCCGCGTGACGGAAACGGCGCCGCGAGCGGGAGCGTCCTGTCAGGGCGTTTGGGTCGCTGCCGTGGCGAATTTCGAAATATCGACGCTTTCCCCGACCATGAGGTCTTCCCGCGCAAGAAATTTCGGCCGCACGAACCACACGAGTGTTGGCAGCGCGACGAGCGACAGCACCATGTTAATCAGCATGATCGCGACGAGCAGAATGCCCATGTCCGCCATGAATTTCAGGTCCGACAGGAAATACCACGGCAGGATCCCCATCAGCATCACCGTCGCGGTGAACATGATCGCCTTCCCGGTCGTCGTTAACGCCGCGTGGATTGCGGCCGCGAGGTCGTGATCATGCGCGTTGTATTCTTCGCAGATCCGTGACAGCAGATAGATACCGTAATCGATACCGATCCCGACACCCATAACGGCGACGATGACTGCATTAATGTCCATGCCGATGCCGAGTACGTGCATCGATGCACCGAGCATGAAATTCGACAGGTTGACCGGGATCATCAGGACCAGCGCCGCGACGATCGACTTGTACGCGTAGGCGGAAATGATCATGACAGCGCAGTTCAGCAGACCCAGAATGAACCAGTGATAACGTTCGACAACGGAGTTCATTGCCTGCTGCAACGCAATTACCCCGGAACCGAGGCGGACCCGGAAACGTTCGTGGTCAATTCCCACCGCCTCGACCGCACGTGCCGCGCTCTCGAGCGCATAATCAACCGTTTCCTGTTTGTTGTCCTTGTACCAGAGCGAAACGGTCGAGTTTTGCAGCGTAAAGTCGACGACGTGCGAGAAGTTCAGCGGCGTGCTGCCCATCAACGCGCCGAAGCCGGCACCATCAATCGCTTCGGTGGTCAGATCGAGTGGGCCCCATTTAGGATTGCCGCCGGAAAGCAGGCGAAAGCTTTCGCTCATGTAATCGGTAAATGACAATGTTGCCCGCGGCGGCAGCACCGGATCGGTTTCCATGAACCGCTGCAGGGCGGCGGAAACCGCTACTATCTCCGGGGTGCGTCCCGTCGGGTTCGCGATGTCATGGTCTTTCGACTCGAGTACAATTTCGAGCGTATTCATGCCCGGAAAATGCGCATTGATCGCGCGTACCGCCGTGTTGAACTCCGAGTCGTCCCAGAGCAGGTTACTGCCCTCGACAGGATTGCCAATCTTGATTTGTGAATTGAGGTAAATCGCCGAGGCGCCGAGGATGGCCACAACTATCGCCGTGACCCGCGCAGGTTTGTTAACGGAAATACGCGCGATGCCTTCGAGCAGTTTCTCCTGCGCCAGGTGGATACCCGATTCCTTTTCCGCGCCGCCCACGATCGATTCGATATTTTTCGGTACGGGCAGGTAAGACAACACGATCGAACACAGGAACACCCCGGTCGGAATAATCCACAGCGCCCAGAAGCCACAGAAGATCGCGTGGTTCACCATCGTCTCGATCGGTGCCACCGCGATGAAAATGATGCCGAACACGTCCGTCAGGATCCCGAGTATCGATGGCGCCATCATGATGCCCATCGTCACTTCGGCCGCGTGGCGGCGATCCTTCAGGTGCATCAGGACTTCGTAGTAACGCTCGGTGTATTGCACGCAGTGGGAAAATGACCGGGCGACGAGCAACAGCGGCACGATCATGAGCAACGGTTCGATTGGGCGCTCCAGCCAACCGATGAACCCGAACCCCCAGATCCCCGCGACTGCCGCACAGATCATGGGGGTAGCGACCCCGGCGACATTGCGCATGTAAAGCATGAGCGCAATGATCAGCGCCCCTATCGTCACGGCAAAAATATTGTAGGTTTGCTTCTGCAGGCGGTACACCCAGCCCGTCAGCGCAGGCTGGCCTGCCAGGAACACATCGTGGTCGGCATCGCGTGCTTCCTCGACGAGATTCTGCACGTAGTCGAACGCTTCGCCGTAATCGATCGTGTCGTGGAACGACGCATTGATGATCGTCGCGCTCTGATCGTGAGAAATGTAGAACACCTGCGCGTTCGGCGACTTGCCGACGCGTGCGACAAAATCGAGCATTTGTTCCGACGTCGACGGCGGCTCGTTATCCATCAATGGTTGGGAATCGATACCGAGCGGCGTCGCCCGTGCATAACGCAGCTTTTCCGTAGAAATCGAGATGACCTGATCGTGATCGACATGCGGGGCGAGATCGATGTCGCGGGTCAGCTGATGAACCTTGCGCAGCGTTTCCGGGTTATAGATGTCGCCGTTCTTGCGCTTCACCATGACCGACATCGTCAGCGGATTACCGAAATCGGGATGGTCGAAGAAAACCTGTACGAACGGGTCGTCTTTCGGCAACAGATCGTTGAAGATCGTGCGAATTTCGATCCCGGGGAACGCCGACGTCGCGGCCAGCGTGATCAGGATAAAAGCGATGCCGACACCGGCGCGGTGCCGCATCACCCAACGGGCGAGGCGAAATCTCATAGTCGGACTATCTCCGTTACAGTCAGGCCGTTACGATCAGGCCGTTACGATCAGGTCATCTGATAATCGAGACAGACCGGCAATCAGGGTGCCGAGCGACGCGTTCATCGACGGTGCGTGCTTCGGCGAGGCCGCATTCTAAGCGTATCGCCGTGATGTCGACAAATCGCGTTCAGCCCCGCGCCAAAAAGGTAACATGCCAGATAATACGGCAAGCATTCGATAATTCATGACCGACATCAAATTTTCCGACGATCAACGGACACAGATCACCGACAAGCTGCGGACGTATCTGCGCGATCAGTTCGAACTCGACGTCGGCCAGTTTGACGCAGAGTTTCTGCTCGACTTCATATCGCAGGAACTCGGAGCGGTGTACTACAATCGCGGCCTGACTGACGCCCAGGCGCAGCTGAGCAGACGTATCAATAATGTCCTCGAGGCCATCGATGAACTCGCGCAACCGACGAGTATCGACCGCTGAATGACGTCACTGCAACACGCCGTCACCGGCATCGATTACGATGATATCGACGAACGTATCGAAGGCATTGCTGCCCATGTTCGTCGATGTCAGATCGTCAGCCGTGAGTGCATTCGCCGACGAGCCATTGTCGAGCGATTCGGGCCACCAGCTGAACGGAATCGACACGACACCGGCCGCGGTTGCGTCACCAACCGTCGCCCGCAGTTCTACCTGACCACGCTCGTTGAACACACGTACCCGCGCGCCGTCGACCACGCCGCGGGCACGCGCGTCGATCGGGTTCATCGACACCACCGGTTCGAGCCGGCGCTCCGGTCGCTGCAGATTCGCGTATTGCGAATTCAGCGTATGGTGCGCGGTTTTCGCGGAAACCAGCGCGAGCGACGCTGCGGATGACGGCGCGGGCGGCGGCGTATACGTCGGCAAGGGGTCGATGTCCGCTTCAGCAAGTGCTTCTGAATAGAATTCGCACTTACCGCTCGCGGTTTCGAATCGGCCTGTCGCGAGCGGCCGCCAGTCGGCCGGCAGGTTGAGACGGGCCCAACCGTCTCGCTCCAGCCGTTCGTACGTCACGCCTTCGAGATACGGATGACCCGTATCGAGCAGCTCCCGGATCCGATCGTCGTCGGCGGTGAACAGAAATTCCTCCTCGTAGCCGAGGCGGGCTGCGAGGCGACGATACAACTCACTGTTCGCCATCGCCTCGCCGACCGGCTCTATCGCCGGCACGTTGAGAGCGAGATACGGCGTTCCCCACGACGGCATCAGGTCGAATTGTTCGAGTTGTGTCGTCGCCGGCAGAACGTAGTCCGCATATTTCGCGGTATCGGTCATGAACTGCTCGTGCACGACCGTGAACAAATCGGCCCGCGCGAGGCCGCGACGAACGAGATTCTGGTTCGGCGCTGCGACCAGCGGATTCGCGTTGTAAACAAACAGACAATGTATTGCCGGGTCGAGCGCACCGGTCAGCGCGCGCCCGAGTTGCGCGATATGGATTGACCGCGGCGGTTCCGACACCTTGTCGGCTCCCCACATCGCGTCGTAGTTGAGACTTTCCCGGAACAGGTCGACCGTGAAGTGACACAAGCCACCACCGGACTCGCGCCATGCGCCCGTCAATGCCGGCAAACACGCTATCGCGCGAAACATCTCCGCGCCATTGGCATGCCGCTCCATGCCGACGAGCAGACGAATGACCGCCGGCCGCGTGGTCGCGAATTCGTGCGCGAGCTTTTCAATGTCGGCGGCCGGAATGCCGGTAATACCGGCAACGCGAGCCGGTGAATAGGTCGTGACCCGTTCGCGCAGTTCGTCGAACCCGAGAGTGTAACGCTCGATGTAATCATCATCACAAAGTTCGTCGCGAATGATCACGTGCATCATCGCGAGTGCCAGTGCCGCATCCGTACCCGGTTTAATCTGGATGAACCAATCCGCGCGCTCCGCGGTGCGCGTCCGGACCGGATCGATAACGACGACGGTCGCGCCGCGTTGTTGCGCCTTGCGCACCACGGCGCTCCACATATGCAGGTTCGTCACGACCGTGTTCGTACCCCAGAGCACAATGTACCGTGAGTTCGCAACATCCTCGGGCATCACGCCGACGAGCGCCCCGTTCGTTTGCGCAACCCCGGTGTAGGCGACGGCGCCGCAGTAATCACCCTCGACCGCGGTCGCGCCGATGTGGCGAAACAACAGACTGCCGGCGTAGCGCTGCACGATGCCGATAGTCCCGGCGAAACTGTAAGGCATAATGCTGTGACCGCCGTGCTCGGCAATCGTTGTTTTAACGCGTGCGGCAATATCAGTGAGCGCTTCGTCCCAACTGACGCGTTCGAATTGCCCTTCGCCCTTTCCACCCACCCGGCGCAGCGGATGTACGATCCGCTGATCGTTGTAAACGCGCCTGACGAAATGCTTCAGCTTGCTGCACAGCGCGCCGGCGGTGAACGGGTGTTGCGGGTCGCCGAGGACTTCGACCGCGGTGCCGTCACGCACCGACACGTTCCACGCGCACTGGTCGGGGCAGTCGTGCGGGCAGGTTCCCTTGACGATGCGCAACTCCGACACGAACTGTATCTCCTGCGTGAATAGCGTGATTCGATTATGCGCCTGCGCCGCGTTAGCGCAAAGCGCGCGACACGGCGCACGTGCGTACGAATGATGATCCGGCGATTGGAATGGCGGCGAAGCGGGACAGCAATTCTACCCCGCTTTGGTCGGGGGTTAACTGTTCCGTCGAGCGGGCCGTAACCGCTACCTAGCGTACAACGCGAATTGGCGGTGGTGCCGACTTGGCTTCGTTCACTCCCCGTGGACGATCGCCGCCGACCGTGACCCGGTGCATGCGGCGGTACTCGGGATAATAGTCGCCGGTCGCGTAATGCTGCGTGGCCCGGTTATCCCAGATGGCAACGTCGTTCTCGCACCATTTGAAGCGCACCTGGAAGTCAGGTTTCAGCAGGTGATCGAACAGCAGATGCAGGAGGGCGTCCGATTCCCGCTTCGACAGTTCCGTAATGCGACTCGTGAACGTCGGGTTCACATACAGCAAACGTTTTCCGGTCACCGGATGGACAACGACGAGCGGGTGTTCGACCGGCGGTGTCTCCTCGCGGGCGCGGCGGATGCGCTCGGCGCCGTCTTTTTGTTTCGTGAAATAACCGCCGTAGGCCTGCAGAAAATCATGTTCGCACGTGAGGCCGTCGAGCATCGCCTGCATGGGCGCCGACAACGTATCGTAAGCGGCGTAAGCGCTGAGCCATAATGTATCGCCACCACTCGGCGGTATCGTTTGCGCGTGCAGTACCGATGCCATGGATGGTTCGGGACGGTAGGTCACGTCCGAATGCCACGAATCGCTGATCGGTGGCCGTTCGGCATCATGTTCCAGCACGGAGATTTCCGGATACCCCTCGAGCGGCGTGAAGACTTCATGGATTTCCATATCGCCGATACGTGCGGCCAGACCCATGTGCGTGTCCGGGGTTAATTCCTGGTCATGGAAAAACAGGACCAGGTGCTCGTGCAGCGCCGCTTTCATTTCGGCGAACGTCTCATCGTCGACCGCGGCCAAATCGACCCCGGCGACATCGGCCCCGATCGCGACGGTGCGGGGAGTGACCTTGATTTTGCGATAAAGCATGGCGTTTATCCTCGATTCGATCGGACTCAGGTGTGAATATGCTCGAGCTCCTGGCCCTTGGTTTCGCTGACCGTCATTAGAATTATAGGCAAACAAACGAACGGAATCAGACTCATCAGCGCAACGGCCTGCCCGACAGACCCGAGCAAGGCGGACAGCGCACCGACAATTGCCGGCGCCAGTGCCATGCCCGTGCGGCCAATCATGTTGTTGACCACGGCGTTCGCGGTGCCCCGGATTTCAGTCGGAAAAATTTCGCTCGTAATCGTCGCGGCGATTGGCCACAACGCGTGCATACCGAGCACCACCACGTAGGCCGCGGTAATCACCGCCGCCGATTCTGCCGAGAAACACACGTAGGCGGCAATCGCGCCGATGCTGAAATAAACCGTCGCCGTGAGGCGTCGACCCGCGAAATCAAGCATCGGCCCCGCCGTCACGTAGCCAATAATCGCCAGCGAATAACCGAGTGTCAGCGCATAACTGACGGCCGCCGGCTCCCAGCCGCGCTCGTTCGTCACGTAGTAGGAGAAGAAGAACAGGCAGCTGGAGCTCCACGCGTTGACGGTAAACCAAATCGTCGCACCAGCCAGCGTGCGACGTCGGTAACGGGCACGGAAAACCTCGAACAGCACCTTGAAGCTCGCGAGCAGGGGCACGCCGACTTCCACCGCTCCGCCATTACGGTACCGGCGCGTTTCGCGCAGGCGCGGCCAGTAAAAGATCACCACGGGGGCCAACGACGCCCCGATGATATACAGCATGCGCCAACCGAGTTCGGTATCGACCACATAGGGGAACACGGCCGACCCGACTATTCCGCCGCCGAGACTCGCCGCAAACATCAGCGTGACGGCAGCGCCGCGATACTTCGCCGGCATCTCTTCGGTCAGGATAATTGCGCCGACACCGATTTCGGTCACCATGAACATGCGTGCGACGAACTGGTAGGCGACGAAATCGTAAAGCCCGACGGAGAAGGCACTCAGTAGCGTGAACAGCGTGTAGCCACTGATCGCGGCGAGAAAGACCTTGCGTCGCCCGAATCGGTCCGCGAGCCGGACAGGGATAAACGCAACAATCGTGCCGACGTTAATCAGACCAACGGCGGTCCCGAGCGTTTTCGAATCCGCGCTGAAATCGGTGCCGAGATATGGCAGCGCGAGGTTGATAATGAGCAGGTCATAACCTTCGAACAGCGTGACGAAGCACACGAACGCGAGCAATCCGACGAGGTAGGACTTCTCGTAAGGTGCGACGGGCGCAGCGCTCGCTGGATCGGTCACGACACGGAGACGACGCTATTTCGGCGCGAACCGTTCCCACGCGCGCGCCGGTTCCGGTACCGGCGGCAGCTTGCCTTCCGGATTGGTCGGCAGCTTGCCACCGGTCTCGAACGCGACATGATCGCCGAAGTACATGACATGCTGGTCGTATTTCTTGACCTCTTCGGGGGTCAGCGTAATCGTCGCCGATTCGAGTAATGTGTGATCGTGTTTCGCGGTCCACTCGGCGGCTGACTCGAGGCCATAGGCGTCAGGAATATTCACGCCCTTGACGTAATAATGCCCGGGAATAACGATATTGGCCTGCGACTTCTTCATGACTACGTCGGCCCATTCCTGACTGAGGATATGTCCGTCGTCGCTGATGGCCAGGATCGCGATGTCGATGTCGCCGATCATTTTCCAGACGTGATCCGGCGGGTTCTGACGGTTGTCGCCCCAGTGAAGAATACGCAGACCGCCCGTTTCGATGACATAGATACTGTTATCCCACTGCAGTGTTTCCTTGGGCGGGCACGGGTCCTTGTCGATAAAGTCGATCACGAGCTGGCGGTAGACGTACTCGCCCTGCGTTTCGCAGACGTGTTTTTCGGCGATACCGGTAATACGCACATCGGCGAGTTTGAACTTGCCCGCCATGCGCTCGAGGATCATGTCCGCCTCGAGGCGATCGACCGCGTCGTGATCGAAATGCGCGTGCGTGATCATGCCGATATCGGTACGCACCATCGGCATGTCGCGGATATACCAGGGCGGAAACATGCCCGTGATGTCGTTACGCCAGGGATCGACGAACATTTTGACCCCGCGGGGGGACACAATTTCAAACGCGATATTGCCGTAGAAACTGATCGTGACCGCGCCTTTGTCTTCGTGCAGGCCGCCGTAAACCTGTGCCGCGATAACCCGATCATTGTTGTGTTCCTGTAATTGCGCACTGCCGCCGTGGCGACCGTGCGCCGGCGCATTCGTACTGAAACATCCGATGAGAGCGATAACTGCCAGTGTTTTGATCGTGCTGCGCATAATTCCCACCTCGTATTCGTTATCGTTAATGTCGCGACGGGTTGTCAGAATTCGGGTCGCGGGTCGGGCATGAAACCGTCCCGGTTCGGCATGCGTACCGCGGGCAATGTGACGCGATCCATGACCGCATCATCGGCGATGATACCGTTCGCATTCAACAGGTAGGCGCACAGGCCATAGACCTCATCGGGGCTGAGCGAGCCCGGAGTGAGGAACGGCATGGCGCGGTTGATGTAGTCGAACAGGGTTGTCGCATAAGGCCAGTAGCTACCGATCGTGAGGACCGGTTTCGGATCGGCCAGCGACCCGCGACCGCCGACGAGTACCGGATCGGGGCCTTCGCGGCCGCTCGCTCCGTGACACATCGCGCATTGTTCGCCATAGATTTCGCGCCCGGCCGCGACCGTACCACTGCCATCGGGAAGCTCCTCGCCGGACGGGCCTATGGCGATATCCCACGCGGCGATCGCCGCCGCGTCCGGCACGTGCCCGAGGCCATAACGTTCCTCATCGGCGACACACGCTATCGACCCGGCCAGTCCTGCAACGAAAACAAGCCACGTGTTACGCATTCGCGACCGTCCCGTCTGCGCCGATCCGCCAGGCCTGCACGGCGTTGTAGTGATAGAACGAGCGGCTCCCGCGCGCCGCAACAAGATCGCTGCGCTCGGGCTGACGGTAACCGGTTTCGTCCGTGCAGCGACTCTTGATCACGGTCGCCCGTCCGTCCCACTGCCATGGCGCGGTGAAGCGCGTGTGACACACGGGTAATACGGGCCCGTGCAACGCGGCGTCGCGCCACGTGTTGCCGTCGTCTGTACTGATCTCGACCCGCGTAACCCGGCCCCGGCCGGACCAGGCGAGGCCACGGATTTCACGGAAACCGGATCCGCCAATATGCTGCCCACCCGACGGTGCGGTAATCACCGACTTTGCTTCCATCGTGAAGGAAAACTCACGTGCACGTCCATCCGGCATCAGGTCGGTGTACTTCGAGGTTTCCTCGCGCGTGTAATACGGCGTAGCCGTGACCTTGAGACGGCGCAGCCATTTCACGCTGATACTGCCTTCGAATCCCGGTACGAGCAGGCGCAGCGGATAGCCCTGCTCCGGCCGCAGCGCCTCGCCGTTTTGTGCATAGGCGAGGATCACATCGTCGAGACATTTCGCGAGCGGAATACTCCGGGTCATTGCCGCACCGTCAGCGCCTTCGGCGACAACCCATGCGGCGTCGGACCTGAGGCCGGCTTCGGCAAGCACCCTACCGAGCGCAACTCCGCCCCAGTCCGAGCACGACGTGAGGCCATGGGTTTGCTGCACGTCCTTGCCACCGGGTCCTTTCCATTCGCGATAACTGTTGCCGGAACACTCGAGGAAACAGATCCGGTGGATCGTCGGAAAGCGGCGCAATTCTTCCAGCGAAAATGTGAGCGGCCGTTCGACGAGGCCGTGGACGAGCAACTCGTGCGTGTCCGGATGAATATCCGGCACGCCACCATGGTGACGTTCGTAATGCAGCGACGATGGCGTGATCACGCCATCGAGATCACCGAGCGGTGTCCACGATGCCGTGCTGCTCGGATAACGCGACGGTGTGATCCAGCGCTTGATCGTCTCGAAACGCGAACGGCCGCCGTAACCGCGCACCGGCGCACCCTGGTATTTCGTCGTGTCGATGGCGCCGGCATGGGTCGCAGACGTCGCACCGGCGCTCGCGAGCGCCGCGACCGCGTTGCGCATCCGCCGGAAAAATCCCCTTCGATCATCTTGTTGCATAAGTGTTTCGCCTCAAACCCGTCGCGCGAAGGTCACCAAGTGCTCCCTGAGCATCGCGCGTGCAGTTCGCCACCGCAGTGAGCCCGACCATAACGTGACCGCAGGACCGCCGTCGAGCTTTCGCCTGCCCCGGCGCGAATGACGCGGGGGATCACACAACAGCGGGACGACCTGCCGCCGGCAACGGCGAGACTGGTATTTAAATTCCGCCCGGACTAGGGTTAAAAGAATGCATGCGAACGAGACGAATCATGACAGACCCGGTCGAACTCACAGATATTAAACTCGAATATGCCGACATCGCCGACGCGCGCGGCCTGTCCGGTTTGCGCCTCGTCCTCGGCGCTTACGCCATTCCCGGACCGTGGCGGGAATCGTGCAAGGGTGTGTTCCACGTCAAGGGGATCCCTTATACGCCGGTACGTACCGCCGGCGACGGTTTCAGCGACCTGGACTTCGGCGCGGCCGGTGCCGACGCCGAACTGCGTGCGTGGACCGCACAGTCCAGCGCGCCGGTGGCGATGTGGAACGACGAGCGTGCGCGCGCACACTGGATCGATCAGCTTTATCTCGCGGAGCGGATTAACCCCGATCCGCATCTAATCCCGCCCGGCATCGACGATCAGATCCGCATGTTCGGCCTCGCGCACCAGGTCATCGGCGAAGGCGGACTGGGCTGGACGAAACGAGTCGCAATCCTGCACCGCACACTCGTGGATATGCCGGCCGACGATCCGGCCCGCGGATTGTGGGAGCACGTCGGCGAAAAATATTTGTATACACCGGAAGTCGGCGCGGCGGCGCCGGCTCGGATGGCGGAAATCATCAGCGCGCTGCACAACCAGCTCACGGAACAACGCTCACACGGTCGCCGCTATTTCGTCGGGCACCAAATCTCGGCGCTCGATATCTACTGGGCCTGTTTCCTCGCGCTGTTCAAACCGTTGTCATCGGAGTTGTGCCCGATGGGCGAATGGCCATACAGCAATCCCGATGAGGAAGTCGCTGCCGCGTTGTCTCCGTTGCTGGTGGAACACCGCGACTACATTTACGAAAGTTACCTGGAATTGCCGATCGTTTTCTAATGACGAACCCAAAGCGCAAGTCGCGCTGAGGAGGAGCGCCCGATGTCCGACATGATTCTGCATCACTATGACGAGGCCCCTTTCGCGCACAAGATTCGTCTTGTGTTCGGGATCAAGAATTTAAAGTGGCGATCCGTGATCCAGCCCTCGGCGATGCCAAAGCCGAACCTGACACCGTTGACGGGCGGTTACCGACGCACCCCGGTGCTGCAAATCGGCGCGGATATTTATTGCGACACGCAGCTGATAGCGGCTCTCGTGGAGCGGACGCATCCCGAGCCTTCAATTTTCCCCGGCGGCAATCCCGGCCTCGACATGGCACTCGGAAGCTGGGCGAACGGGCCGTACGTGGTCACGTCCGTCGCGATCTATATGGGGTCGGATGATCCGTTTTCCGGCAGTCTCGACCTGCCTGCGCATTTCCACGAAGATCGGAAAAAGATGTGGCAGACGCAATTCGACACCGACGCACTCGGCCCGCGGCTCGCGGGGTACCGATCGCAGCTCGATGCGCACACCGACTTCATCGTCCAGCAGCTCGCCGACGGCCGCCCTTTCCTCACCGGGCAAAAACCGGGCTGGCCGGACATTCATGCGATGTGGGATCCGTGGTTTCTGTATCGATTTGCACCATCCGAAGCCGAGCGCGCTTACGGGCACCTGCCGGCGATACCCGCGTGGCTCGAGCGGCTCGACGCCGTCGGCGAAGGTACCCGGGTCGAGATGGCGCCCGAGGCGGCGCTCGATCTGGCACAAACGTCAGCGCCGCTTCCCGCGACCGGGATCGCGCCACGCGACCCTATCGGTATCGCCGCCGGCACCGAAGTGTGCGTGTCGCCGTCGGATTACGCGGAAGCAAACATCACCGGCACCCTCGTCGGCACGACGGTATCGAGCGTAACGATTCGCCGCGACGATCCACGCGTCGGTGAGGTCGGCGTGCATTTTCCGAAGATCGGGTACAGCATTGAACCGGTTTAGCCGGGCTCGCGAGTCATTGCAGCGCGGCTTGACCGCGCCTGCAGGCCGATAGCCAGATCCGGAGGACACGCAAACGCCGTGGCAAACGCCCCGAATACCCTGTCGATAGAACCACTGCACCCGCATCTCGGCGCACGCATCGACGGTGTCGACCTGACGCGCGCGCTGTCCCGCGAAATATTCGAACGCATCCGGGACGCATTTAACCGGTATTCCGTTCTCGTTTTTCGCGACCAGCATATTGACGACGAACAGCAGGTCGCGTTCAGCCGGCGCTTTAATCCGCTGGAGAAGATCAGTTTCGGCATTGCCGCGCAAAACCCGTACGTGTACCAGTTGTCGAATATCGACAACCGCGGTCAGTTGCTCGCCACCGACGCCAAAAAGCGGGTGTTTCTTGCAGTCAATGCACGCTGGCATACGGACAGCTCATTCAAACCGAACCCGGCCCTCGCCTCCGTGCTGTCGGGGCGGGAGATCCCGCAACACGAACGCGCCGACACGGAGTTTGCCTCGATGCGAGTCGGGTTTGAGACGTTACCGGCGTCGCAGCGCGAGGCCTTGATCGGCCTCGTCGGTGTGCATAATTACGGATATTCTCTCAGCCGACTCGGCGACGGTGACGTCCCGCGTGAAGAACTCGACGCACTGCCGCCCTGTGAACATCCAATCGTGCGGGTACACCCGGAAACAGGCGAACCGAGCCTCTTCGTCAGCGGGCATATCGAATCGATTGCAGGCATGCCGGTCGAAGCCGGGCGCCAGCTGGCCGAAGAGCTGGTCGAATGGTGTACGCGCCCGGAATACGTCTTCGCCCACGAATGGCAGACCGACGACGTCGTCATGTGGGACAATCGCTGCACGCTGCATCGCGCTACCGTAATCCCGGAACGCGAGATCCGGCGCGCACACCGAACGACGATTACCGGAGACGGACCGGTCGAGGCGTTGCAATCGGCGGTGAATCCCGCCGACTAGGCTTGCGCGGCCTTGACCTCGATGCGACGCCGGTGCAACACCGGTTCGGTGTAACCATTCGGATGATGGACGCCGCCGAACACGAGTTCACAAGCCGCCTGGAACGCAACGGAATCGTCGTAGTCGGGCGCCATCGGTTCGTAGAGCGGATCGCCTGCATTCTGTCTGTCGACGACGACGGCCATCCGTTTGATTGTTTCAAGCACATGGGTACGGCGGACGAAATCGTGGCGTAACCAGTTCGCGACGTGTTGCGAGGAAATGCGTAACGTCGCCCGGTCTTCCATCAAACCCACGTCATCGATGTCCGGCACTTTCGAACAACCTATGCCCATTTCGATCCAGCGCACGACGTAGCCGAGAATGCCCTGGCAGTTGTTGTCGAGTTCGGCCTGGATCTCTTCGTCGGTCAGTTGTTGTTCGCCCAGCAGGGGAATCGTAAGAATGTCGTCGATGCTCGCGCGGCGGCGATGTTTCAGTTCGTCCTGGCGTTCGCTGACGAGAATCTTGTGGTAATGCGTCGCGTGCAGGGTCGCTGCCGTCGGCGACGGCACCCAAGCCGTGTTCGCGCCGGCTTCGAGATGTTCGAGTTTGCTGTCGAGCATGTCGTGCATCAGATCCGGTTTCGGCCACATGCCCTTGCCGATTTGAGCGACACCCTGCAGGCCGCAGGCAAGTCCGATATCGACGTTCCAGTTTTCGTAGGCGGTCATCCAGTTTTCCTGCTTCATATCCGCCTTGCGTACCATCACCCCGGCTTCCATCGAGGTGTGGATCTCGTCACCGGTGCGATCGAGAAAACCCGTGTTGATGAATATGAGGCGATCTTTCGCCGCCCGTATGCATTCCTTCAGGTTAACCGTCGTGCGCCGTTCTTCATCCATAATGCCGATTTTCAACGTGAAACGCGGCAGCTTGAGCACGTCTTCCACTTTCGCGAACAGTTCGCAAGTAAATTCGACCTCTTCGGGACCATGCATTTTCGGTTTCACGATGTACATCGAGCCGCTACGCGAATTGCGTAACTGGTTCAGACGCTTCAGGTCGTAGAGTGCGATCGTCGCGGTGATCACCGCATCGAGAATACCTTCCGGGACTTCCTGCCCTTTCCACAGCACGGCTTCGTTCGTCATCAGGTGACCGACGTTACGAATGATCAACATCGAACGTCCATGCAGCGAAAACGGAGCGCCCTTTGGATCGAGAAAGTGCAGATCCGGCGCGAGTGTGCGGGTCATCGTCTTGCCGCCCTTTTCGAACGTCTCACTGAGATTTCCGCGCATGAGTCCGAGCCAGTTGCGGTACACCTCGGCCTTGTCTTCACCGTCGGCCGCGGCAACGGAATCTTCGCAATCCTGGATCGTCGTGATCGCGGATTCAACAATGATGTCCTTCACGTTCGCCTTGTCGACCGCGCCAATAGGATGACTCGGGTCTATCTGCAGGATCGCATGCAAATTATTATTTCGAATGAGGATCTCCGACGGCGCATCGACGCGACCGTTGTAGCCCGCGAATTTTTCCGGAGACACCAGCGTCGTGGTATCGTCGCCGACGGCTACTTTTAACTGTCCCTCTTCGACCGAATAATCCGTCGCATCACGGTGCGACCCGTTCGTGAGTGGGGCGATCTCATCGAGAAACGTTCGACCGTATGCAATGACCTTGTTGCCGCGGACCGGGTTGTACGGTCCGTCCCGGGTCGCACCGTCATCTTCAGCAATCGTATCGGTGCCGTAGAGAGCGTCATACAGCGATCCCCATCGAGCATTCGTCGCGTTCAGGGCATACCGCGCGTTCTTAACCGGAACGACGAGTTGCGGACCCGCAATTCGCGCGATTTCCTCATCGACATTTTCCGTCGTGACCTGAAAATCCGGACCCTCGGGCAGCAGGTAACCGATTTTCTGCAAAAACTTTTTGTAGGCGACCGGGTCGTGTGGCGCATCGCATCGCGCCTGGTGCCACGTATTGATCTCGGCCTGAAGCTGGTAGCGGCGCAGCAACAGGATATTGTTCTTGGGCGCCATCTCGGTAATCACTTCTTCGAGAATTTGCCAGAACGCCGCGGCCTCCATCCCCAGATCGGGCAACATTTCCTTCGTCACCAGGTCGTAAATGGGCTTGCACACCTCGAGGGTCGTGCCGGCGATCGCTTTATGTGTCGAACTGTTGCTGGTTCCTGATTTCATGTCATTTCTCATGCCGTGGTGCTGAAACGCCCGGGCGAGGGCTCACGCGGACCGCGGATCATATATAAAACCGCGCACTTCGCGTAGTAGCATCGTCCGATTCCTTGATCTCAAAGGAAAAATTACGTTACGGGACGCGAAGCCTCTCGTGCCGGAGAGGTTCTGCCGGGGCCATCGAGGACTGGTCGCAGTAGCGAGTTCCTCCTATGATTTGGCCCGCACCCGCTCTTGAAAGTGCGCACACCGTGTCGAGGACATCATCATGACAGCAACAGAAACACCGGAAATCGCCCTGATCGTCGGCGGCGGGCCAGGGGTCAGTGCCAGCTGCACTCGCCTGTTTACGGAAACCGGCATGACCGTCGCCGTAGCGGCGCGCAACCCCGAAAAGCCGGTGATGCAGGCACTGCGCGATGACCATGGCGCCCATATATACCAGTGCGACGCCGCCGATCCCGAAGCGGTCGCCGCGTTGTTCGCGAACGTCACGGCGGATTTCGGCAGTCCGAGACTGGTCGTACACAACATCGACGGGCGAACGCCTGAGATATTCCGCAAGGAACTCGTCGAGGCCGATCCAGCGCTCGTTCTCAATACGATCAAGAACTCAGCATTCAGCGCTTTTCTCGTCGCCCAACAGGCCAGCAAAGCAATGCTCGCGCAACCATTACCGGACGGCGGGCACCGCGGCACCATCATCTTTACGAACGCGAGCGCCGCGACCAAGGGATACCCGAAAAGTGCGGCGTTCGCGATTGCCTGCCAGGGCAAGGCAGGGCTCGCGCAGAGCATGGGGCGTGAACTCATGCCGCAGGGAATACATGTCGTCCAGGTCCCGATCGACGGCGCCATCGGCTGGACCCAGGAGGATGGCAGCCGCTGGCACCGACTCGTCGGAACGGCCGAGAACGATAACCTGCTGCACCCCGATGCGATCGCGGAAACCTATCTGCAACTGCACCGGCAACATCGCTCGACGTGGGCGTGTGAGGTTGTCTTGCGACCGTGGGTCGAAAACTGGTAGGTCGCATCGCATGAAACGGCACCCGTTAATCAACCAACCGTTTGTCACCCACTGAAAACGCCGCGCCGCAGAGCGGGTCGACGGGTCAATCGTGATCACTGCCTCGCACACCGGGTCACGCCGGGGCCGTTGTCGCTGCGCACGCTCCGTGCTAGTTTTCAGGGTCCGTCTACCATGCAGAGGATCGGACTATGGCCAGAGTCAGTGAAGTTCCCTTCGAGCAGGTTCCCGATGATCTGCAGGACATCATGCGTCAGTACGACACGGAGCTCGGCGGTTCCGAGTTTGTGCAGGTATTTGCACACGCACCCGAGGTGTTCAGACAGTTCGTCGATTTCTATTTCGGTCTCGTTCTGCAATCACGCGGGGCACTGACCATGAAAATCACTGAACTCGCGCGTCTCAAGGTCGCGGAGAAAAACGACTGCTTCCTCTGAATCAACGCCCGCTTTGCAGTTGCAGAGCAGGAAGGTTTGACAGAAGCCGACATCGCAGACATCCCGCGCTACGCAGACAGCAATCGCTTTACGGCGCAAGAGAAGGCAGCCATCCATTACGCGGAAATACTCGCCGGCGATCACAAGCAGGCGTCAGAAACGTTATTCGACGAACTGCGTGAGCATTTCTCGGAACAGGAAATCATTGATCTCGGATTTCGCATCGTCACATTCGTCGGCTATGGGCGTTTAATTCATGCGCTCGGACTCGAAATCGGCCGTGCCTGTCCAATCGGCCAGGCGTCGGCCGGCTGATCGGCCCGGGGCACCGGTAAACATGCGGAAACAGACAGCGTGAGAAACAGGGCCCCGATGGGGCCCTTGTTGATCCGGCAAACCCGGCGCGGTTCACCTGTTCCGCTGCCGCGCGTGCGCGTCGGAACGGCTGGCGTTATTTTGAGACCGACGCGAGTCGTAAATCACGCATCATGGAAACCGAATGAGTTCGCCACGCTGCTCGAGGAGATCGCCCAGTAAAGTGTCGCGATCGCGGGCGGCGATCAGTACACTGAGTAATCGCCACCATACGGGGTCAACGAAATGATAGAAGCACTGAGCTCAGCAAACCTGCCCGCACCCCGGTTTCGATACAGCCCATTGATCAAGGCGGGCCCCTTCTACCAAACCGCCGGCATGATCGCGTTGGATAAAGACAGCGGCAAACTGGAAGCGGGTGGTGTGGGCGCCGAAACCGCGAAGATCCTGGCTAACCTGCAAAAGGCGTTACCGGATTTCGGCTTAACGCTCGCCGATCTCGTCAGCGCACATATTCACACCACCCAATTTCACGATTTCCCGGCGATCAACCAGGCCTGGGAAGAAGTATTCACTAACGATATACGACCGCCAGCGCGCTCCGCGGTAGGCGTCACCGCATTGCCATTGAACGCCAACGTTGAAATGGCATTTGTGTTCTATAAAGATTGAACGATGACAGATAAGGTAAAAGCGACCGTCGTCGCCGGCAAAGCAACGCCGCGCGGCAAGTATCCGCATATCAAACGGGCAGGCGACTTTCTTTTTGTCTCGGGTACGAGTTCGCGCCAGCCCGATAACACGTTCGTCGGTGCCGAGGCCGACGCTATGGGCACGGTTAACCTTGATATCAGGTTACAAACCCGCGCGGTGATTGAAAATATAGAGAGCATACTGAAAAGCGCTGGTGCCGAATTGTCAGATCTGATCGAGATTACAACGTTCCTGGTCAACATGAATGATTTCGGTGGCTATAACGAAGCCTACGCTGAATTTTTCGACTACGATGGCCCCGCTCGAACAACAGTCGCTGTGCACCAACTGCCCCACCCCCATCTGCTAATCGAAATTAAGGCCGTTGCCTACAAACCCGGGTAGACATGGGTAAGAGGCGTTCGCGGGTCACCGGGCAACGTCCATCCTCGTATTTCTCCGTCGGATTTTTCGTTTCCGCTTCACACGGGATTATCGGTAAGACCGGGCAGGAGGCCGGTAGTGATCTGCAAAGGCTGAAGATGGGTCTTTGAACAACCGTAAGTTAACCTTCATCACCAAGAGGAAGCGGGGTGAACGTCGGCTCCAGACCTGCAAGCAGTCGTTCCGGTCCGAGCCATGACAGGCGGTTAAGTGCCCTAAGCGGTCCTTTAGTGATTGCTAATATAGGCGATTTAGCGATGTGAGAGCCGCGGTCGAGCGTCGGTCTCCAGCGACGTGTATGGCAGCTGTTGCCCACGTATTATTTCGCTCGCTCCCTTTAATTAAGCAAGGGAATGATTTGCCTTCCAGATTGGACTTCTCCGAGAACATTGGACAGCACAAAGCCTCATTTTGAGGTCTGCTCATAAGCCTCGGGACAGACACAGCCGAGGTGGCTCTGTCGCCCAGTGTCGTTCACACCAGCGGTCCTGACTACTCCGGAGGGTTGCGGCGGCTGTCACGAAAGCATCCACACTAAATTATTTGGGCCGGCATCTTAATCCGCATTAAAGTTCGCTAATCAGACGGAACGGTGGGCGCTGGAAAATTGCACGTACTTATTTTAGACAGATCCTCTAGGCGAGGGGTACTTGCGCGTTTTGCGGCCTGTACCAGATGTAGGCGGGCAGGCGATCGGCCATGAGCTGTAGAAGTTTCGACTTGATCTGACACTGCACTTGAAAAAGGTGAGGGTTACCGGTTTTGATGGAGTTACCACACATCATCGAAACCATAAGAGGTAACCCTCATGTTGAATACTAACGAGAAAGTC